>Ga0183095_10015_pt1 | contig 1220335 bp, 1042 predicted proteins | sample BioMet4_FD_130346 | JGI IMG/M metagenome (GOLD analysis project Ga0183095, IMG submission 130346) | Microbial communities from bioreactor (seeded with sewage sludge) at LBNL, California, USA - Biofuel metagenome 4 (v2) (version 3) | ecosystem: Engineered > Bioreactor > Anaerobic > Unclassified... | reverse complement strand
CTATCAGCTAGTTGGTGATGTAACGGACCACCAAGGCGATGACGGGTAGCCGATCTAAAAGGATGAACGGCCACAAGGGCACTGAGATACGGGCCCTACTCCTACGGGAGGCAGCAGTGGGGAATTTTGGACAATGGACGCAAGTCTGATCCAGCGACGCCGCGTGAAGGACGAAGGTTTTCGGATTGTAAACTTCTTTTGCAGGGGGCGAAAGCCAGCAATGGTTTGACAGTACTCTGCGAATAAGCCACGGCTAACTACGTGCCAGCAGCCGCGGTAATACGTAGGTGGCGAGCGTTACTCGGAATTACTAGGCGTAAAGCGTGTGTAGGCGGGAGCTTAAGTCAGTTGTGAAATCCCGTGGCTCAACCACGGCGGGACGGCTGATACTGGGTTTCTTGAATTGGGTAGAGGAAATTGGAATTCCGAGTGTAGCGGTGGAATGCGTAGATATTCGGAAGAACGCCAAAGGCGAAAGCAGATTTCTGGGCCTTAATTGACGCTGAGACACGAAAGCTAGGGGAGCGAACAGGATTAGATACCCTGGTAGTCCTAGCCGTAAACGATGTAGACCAGGTGTGGGAGGTATCGACCCCTTCCGTGCCGACGCAAACGCATTAAGTCTACCGCCTGGGGAGTACGGCCGCAAGGCTAAAACTCAAAGGAATTGACGGGGGCCCGCACAAGCGGTGGATCATGTGGTTTAATTCGACGCTACGCGAAGAACCTTACCTGGGCTCGAACGACTGATGGTACTGGGGATGAAAGTCTCTGGGACCCGCAAGGGAGTCAGCCGAGGTGCTGCATGGCTGTCGTCAGCTCGTGTCGTGAGATGTTGGGTTAAGTCCCGCAACGAGCGCAACCCTTGTCCTGTGTTGCTTAACCTTAGGGTTAAGGACTCTCAGGAGACTGCCGTGGATAACACGGAGGAAGGTGGGGACGACGTCAAGTCATCATGGCCTTTATGTCCAGGGCTACACACGTGATACAATGGTACAGACAGAGGGGAGCGAGACCGCGAGGTGGAGCAAATCCTAAAACTGTGCCCTAGTTCAGATTGCAGGCTGCAATTCGCCTGCATGAAGCTGGAATCGCTAGTAATCGCAGATCAGCAGGCTGCGGTGAATACGTTCCCGGGCCTTGTACACACCGCCCGTCACACCACGAAAATCGGCTGCAACAGAAGCGCCGGGGAGACGCCCGGTTCCAAGTTGTGTCTGGTAATTGGGGTGAAGTCGTAACAAGGTAGCCGTACGAGAACGTGCGGCTGGATCACCTCCTTTATTATTCCTTTTCACGGGGGAATAAAGGTCGGTCCGTCAACTAGACGGTTCAGGGTGGCCATTCATACATGTTTTGTTGGGCCTATAGCTCAGTTGGTCAGAGCACACGCTTGATAAGCGTGGGGTCGATGGTTCAAATCCATCTGGGCCCAAATGACTTCGGGGCAGTAGCTCAGCTGGGAGAGCGCCTGCTTTGCAAGCAGGAGGTCGCCGGTTCGACCCCGGTCTGCTCCATAAAGGAAGCAGTCCGGAAGAGAAGAGAGAAGCTCCGAAGAAAGAGATGTAGTACAGATTTGAAGTAAGATCTTTGAAAACTTAATGCGCTGAATTCCAAGGCAATACTTATTAGACTCAGTAAGTGAGCGTAGTGTTAGCCGAAGGAACTTAAAAAGCCAAGCGTCTTGATGAATAATCAAGACACAAACAACACAATATATCACACCTTAGTAGTAAAATACTAAAGAAGTAAAAAACAACAATAGTAAAGGTTGAAAGTGAAAAAATGATCGCGACTTAAGAAATTAAGTCAGTTAGTAAGAGAAATAGTTAGATCAGGATTAAAAAATAAGGCCAAGCTACAAGGGTATATGGTGGATGCCTTGGCACTAGAAGTCGATGAAGGACGTGATAAGCTGCGAAAAGCCGCGGAGAGGAGCAAATATCTTTTGACCCGCGGATATCCGAATCGGGAAACCGCTGCAGGGATGACCTGCAGATCACTGCGTAAAGGGCTGGCCGACAGGCTGGCAGATAGCGCTTTGAAGACAACCCTGGGAAGTGAAACATCATAGTACCAGGAGGAGAAGAAATCAACGAGATTCCCCAAGTAGTGGCGAGCGAACAGGGAACAGTCCAAACCGTAGGAATTTATTCCTTAGGGGTTACAGGGCTCGTCCGGTTAAGAACCGGGAAGTGAAAACCGCGGGATAGCGGAACACGCTGGAAAGCGTGGCGGAACAGGGTGAAAGCCCCGTATGCGAAATCCCATAGGCTTCCGACGAGTACCTAAGTACCACCGGTCACGTGCAATCCGGTGGGAATTCGGGGAGACCACTCTCCAAGACTAAATACTCTCTAGTGACCGATAGTGAACTAGTACCGCGAGGGAAAGGCGAAAAGAACCCGAGACCGGGAGTGAAATAGAACCTGAAACCGTATATCTATAAACTGTTGAAGCGCTATGGCCCAAGCAATTGGGCAATGCGCGACAGCGTGCCTGTTGAAGAATGATCCAGCGAGTTGCGTGGTGCGAGCGAGGTTAAGGAGGCAGTAAACTCCGGAGCCGTAGCGAAAGCAAGTCTGAATAGGGCGAAAGTTCGTATCAGCATACTCGAAGCCAAGTGATCTAACCCTGGCCAGGATGAAGTCACCTTAACCGGTGATGGAGGTCCGAAGTGTTAAACGTTGAAAAGTTTCTACATGAGCTGGGGTTAGGGGTGAAAGGCCAATCGAACTTGGTGATAGCTAGTTCTCCCCGAAATATCTATAGGGATAGCGTTGTGTGTTAACCCGCGGGGGTAGAGCACTGAATGATGTAGGCTGAGCGACCCTTGGTCCGAACTCAATCAAACTCCGAATACCGCGGCGAATTACACAGCAGTCAGTTCGTGAGGGAAAAGCTTCACGTGCAAGAGAGAAACAGCTCAGACCGCCGATCTAGGTCCCAAAGTGTATGCTAAGTGGCAAAGGATGTGGATTTACACAAACAGCTAGGAGGTTGGCTCAGAAGCAGCCATCCTTTGAAGAGTGCGTAACAGCTCACTAGTCTAGCGAATCCGCGCCGAAAATGACACGGGGCTAAGCATACCACCGCAGTCGCGGATTGTTAAGGTAGAAGTATCTTAACAGTGGTAGGGGAGCGTTCTTAATGCGTCGAAGGTATACCGTAAGGAGTACTGGAGCGTTAAGAAGTGAGGATGCTGGAATAAGTAGCGATAAACAAGGTGAGAATCCTTGTCACCGAAAGCCTAAGGATTCCTTGAGCAACGTTCGTCGACTCAGGGTTAGTCGGTCCTAAGACGAGGCCGAAAGGCGTAGCCGAAGGGCATCAGGTTAATATTCCTGAACTATTGTGTAAGCGTCATAACCTGAGGAGGGACGCAGGAGAGTAAGCTTACCGGGTAAAGGTTGTCCCGGGGAAAAGTGGAAGGAAAGGCATTGTAGGCAAATCCGCAGTGCTGTCAGATCCGGAAACTGAGACGAGGGCTGGTAACAGTCCGAAGTAGCCCAATCACACTGCCTAGAAAAGCTTCGCAGGGAGTTTACACGATAACCGTACCGTAAACCGACACAGGTGGGCGAGTTGAATATACTAAGGTGCGCGAGATAACCATCGTTAAGGAACTAGGCAAACTGGCTCCGTAACTTCGGAATAAGGAGTGCCTGAGTAGCCGTATAGGGGTAACAGCCTGTATGCGTGAAAAGGTCGCAGTGAAATGGGGATCGTGACTGTTTAACAAAAACTTAGGGCTCTGCTGAAATCACAAGATGACGTATAGGGCCTGATGCCTGCCCGGTGCCGGAAGGTCAAGGGGAGGGGTTAGCCGCAAGGCGAAGCTTCGAACTTAAGCCCCGGTAAACGGCGGCGGTAACTATAACCGTCCTAAGGTAGCGAAATTCCTTGTCGGGTAAGTTCCGACCTGCACGAATGGCATAACGAAGATCCCGCTGTCTCAACGATGGGCTCGGCGAAATTGTGGTGCAAGTGAAGACGCTTGCTGCGCGTAGCTAGACGAAAAGACCTCGTGGAGCTTTACTGTAACTTGTCATTGAATTATGATTTGTCATGCGTAGGATAGGCGGGAGCCTGTGAGATAAGGGTTTTGGCCCTTGTTGAGGCAATGGTGAAATACCGCCCTTGGGGAATTGTGATTCTAACTCCGAAGCCGTTAACCGGCCGGAGAACATTGGCAGGCGGGCAGTTTGACTGGGGCGGTCGCCTCCCAAAGAGTAACGGAGGCGTACAAAGGTTCTCTCAGAGCGAATAGAAATCGCTCGCCGAGCGCAATGGTAGAAGAGAGCTTGACTGTGAGGCCGACAGGCCGAACAGGGACGAAAGTCGGTCATAGTGATCCGGTGGTACCTCGTGGGAGGGCCATCGCTCAACGGATAAAAGCTACCCCGGGGATAACAGGCTGATCTGGTCCAAGAGTCCACATCGACGACCAGGTTTGGCACCTCGATGTCGGCTCATCGCATCCTCCCGCTGAAGCAGGTGGGAAGGGTTGGGCTGTTCGCCCATTAAAGCGGTACGTGAGCTGGGTTCAGTACGTCGTGAGACAGTACGGTCTCTATCTGCTATGCGCGTAGGAAACTTGAGGGAAGCTGCCCACAGTACGAGAGGACCTGGGTGGACGAACCGCCCGTATCCCGGTTGTAGTGCCAACTGCATAAGCCGGTTAGCGGTGTTCGGTAGGGATAAACGCTGAAAGCATCTAAGTGTGAAACCCGTCCCAAGATAAGGTTTCCCTTCCCAGCAATGGGACTGAAGGCCCCCGGAAGACTACCGGGTTGATAGGTCGGAGGTGTAAGCACGGTAACGTGTTGAGCTAACCGATACTAATCGGCCGTGAGGCTTGGCCTTATTTTCTAATCCTGATGGAAACATCAGATTATCTAACCGTTAGTGTGTGGTCTTTGTGTTCTGGCTTTCTAAGTTTCAGCGCTTTTTGGGATTTATTAGACTGGTGCTTATTCCGGAGAGGTTACACCCGTTCCCATTCCGAACACGGAAGTTAAGGGCTCCAGGGCTGATGGTACTGACACCCAATCCGGTGTCGGCAGAGTAAGTCGGTGCCAGTCTTATTAATCCTAAAAAGTGCTACCGGAATACAGCGCATTAAGTTTTTTTTTTGTATAATATTACTATAAAGGTTTTATCTATGAGAATAACTAAAGAGAACAAGAAATCGCTGGCTCAGGATCTAGGCGCCGAACTCGCCGCCAAGAATTCCTTCTTCGCTTCCTTCAACGGCATGAAGTTTCAGCAGGCTAACGGCCTCAGGGACAATCTGAGACCCGCCAAAGCTAAATTCCAGGTCGTTAGAAACAGCGTCGTCGCCCACGCGGTCGGCAACGCCGGCCTCGAGCCCAAGGATAAGACCATCGCCAAAGGACCTACGGCCGTCGTCACTTTAGAGGACGCGGAAGAGATAACCAGAGTCGCCAGAGAGCTTGTTAACTTTACTAAAGATAATCCCCAGATCCAGTGGAAAGGCGGCTTCTTCGATAAGAACTGGCTGACACCAGAGGATATACAGAAACTGTCTAAGATAGGTTCCAAAAAAGAACAGCTTACACAGCTGGCCGGTACCCTGTACACGACCGTAGCGCAGATACGTTACGTGCTCGACGCCCTCAAGAGCAAACTCGAGAGCGAACAGAAGCCCGAACAGGCTAAACCCGAAGCTGCTGCTCAGAATTAAAGCTTACACTTTTTTAACTGAAGACCCCGTTGATTATTTAGATCACCGGGGTCTTTCTTTTTTTATCTGATAATATTGATACAGGCATGAGGTTTTGTTATATTCAGGACGCGAAGTCAGGAGCTGCAATTGTTTCGAGGCCGCGTAATTTCCTGCTGAAAATTCGCTTAGACTCGCGCCGCCGCGCTCCGGATATCCTCAAAATAACAACAGCTCCTGCCTGGGGTAAGTGTAGTAAGGAAATTTGCTTTTACATTATTGTTATGTATGTTTATCGTTGACACTGCGACTGTTTAATGTGTAAACTTTTACAAAGTAGCCTTTATAATTTATTAGCGCTATAAGATTATCTATAATTTCGGTATAGATAATCTTATGGAAGAGTCGTCGGTTTTTATATTTATTTAACTGTTATTTTTTTTCTTTAACTCAGGTTTTTATATAAGTTTTGTGCGTCGGACTGAAATTAGGGAGAGTCTTAGTTTAGCGCGTTTTATCTGATTATTAAGAGAGTTTCTAAAATGAAAAGTATATTTACAGCTATAGTTTTTATTTTCTTTGACCTGCTCCCCGAAAACTAGACAGTTAAGAGTTAGAGTAAAGCCTAAAAAAGTAATATATTTTTAGGCTTTATTATTTAAGAGGAGTGAAGATATGGGTAATCACGGGAAAAGATACAGTGAAGAGCAGATAATAGCGGCGTTGAAAGAAGCGCAAAGCGGTATAAGCGTAAACGACATCTGCCGCAAATATGGAGTAAGCGCGGCGAGTTATTACAAATGGAAAGCGAAATATAGCGGTATGAGCAGCACGGATTTACGCAGGAGCAGGGAATTGGAGTTAGAAAACAGGAGATTGCGAAAAGCGGTAGCTGATTTGACTTTAGATATACAGGTTCTAAAGGATGTGAACTCAAAAAACTGGTAAGACCCAAAGCGAAAAAGTCCGCTTGCGTATATATGCAAGAAAGCTTTGGGTACAGCATTCAAAGAAGCGTAAGACTGCTAGGGACAAGTCGCAGCGGGTATTATTACAAAGCCAAGAAGGCCGAAGCTGACAAGGAAGTAAAGGAAAGGCTGGAAACGTTAAGCAAAGAAAGAATACGGTTTGGGTACAGAAGGCTGCATATATTGTTGAGGCGGGAAGGGTACAAGATAAACCATAAGAAAACACACAGGCTGTATAAGGAAGCTGGTTTAGCGCTTAGAACAAGAGGGAACAAAAAGAGGCGCAGCGCCTTAAGACGTAAAGAGCAGATATATCCCAACAGGTGTAATGAGGCGTGGAATATAGACTTTGTAAGTGACAGGCTAAACAATGGGAGAAGGTTCAGGGTATTGACGATAATAGACGGATACAGCAGGGAGTGCCCGCGTATAGAGGTAGATAACAGTCTTACAGGTTATAGAGTGGTGCAGGTATTGCAAAATCTTAAGGAGGAAGGAAAAAAGCCGTCTGTAATCACATTGGATAACGGGCCGGAGTTTATAAGCAAGGCTTTGGACCAATGGGCGTATGAGAACGGAGTGAAGCTAAACTTCATAAGGCCTGGCAAACCTACAGAGAACGGGCATATAGAGAGTTTCAACGGGAAACTGCGTGAAGAATGTTTGAGCGTAAATTGGTTTAGCAATATGAAAGAAGCAAAGGATATAATTGAGGCATGGAGGATTGATTACAATGAAAAGCGTCCGCACAGCGCGTTAAGGAATCTGACACCGATGGAGTTTATTGAGCAGGAAAAGGGAAAGATCGCGGCTCAGATAAATACTAAATGATGTAGAATAAAAGAGGAAAGACAAAACAAAGGCAAAAACACTCTAACTCACAACTGTCCTAAATATGGGGGAAGGTCATCTCTATTGTCTTTTATCTTAATTTTTGTAAAAGGCTCTATCACAATCAAAACTATAATTTTTTCTGATTAGTGATTTAAGGTTATTCTTTTTTGATATAAATATTAATATAGTTGCCTTTAAAGCCTGTTACGGTGATTACGTAATTACTGTATAGACAGCCTATCAATGGCAAACACAAAAAACTTTTTTTTGATGTCGCATACTGCGGAGCTATGATGACATCAGTGTTATTGTTATTTATGGCGTCATAAATAGCACCGTTGGTGCAACTGTCAGATGTAAAATTGCCTTCATTTGTCTGTAAAATGGCGCCGTAAGCTAGATTGTGAGGGCTTTTTATCGGTATTCCAAATAATTTTATACATTGTGCCGAACCCTGTATCTTTCTTCCGACTTTTATGTCTACTTGTAACGGATTTACACTGACTTTAGCATCTTCAACTAAAATGCTGCTTTGTCCTTTATGGTAACTTACGCATGACGTAAGAGACAATACAGCTACTGAAATAATCAATAATTTCTTCATATGATGTAATTTCCTTTTATAGTGTGAATAATGATATTTACCTGACTGAATGCATATTAATTAACTAAACTTATCATGTCATTTTCGCATTAGATAAATAAGTTTAATAGAATATATATGATATCTTACAGATAAGAACAACGCTACACTTTTTTATTGTTTTTTACATTCTTTTATTATGCCGCATACGCCTCCTATAATTGCTCCTACTGAGGCTCCTATCGCCGTGCCTACTCCGGGGATTATACTCCCGATCACTCCTCCGACTACAGTAGTTCCGCCTATGCGGCTTACCGTAGGATGTTCTTTTACTATCGTTATTGTTTTTCCTAATGATTCCGCTATCTGTTTATTATTATTTGGCATGATTCACCCCTTTGATTATAATTGTCAGAATAAATTATAGTAATACCTTGCGACAGAATATTGTCGTATGCCGTCATTTTGATTTTAAGACCTCAGGTTGTCCTAATAATATATTATTGTCTTTGTTTTTTTTTATTTATTTTGTAAAATATCTTTGGTTTTGTGTTAGTGTTAAATAATAAAATGTTTCTAAATAGTGAAATTGTCCGCGCTGTGACGATTTTGAGGGGATTGTTATGGGGATATATGTCTTTAAAATAAATAATGACGAGGCTTGGACGATAGGGGAATTTTACTGGAAATTTCCTAAGGAGAGTTTCGAGGCCGTGGTTTCGGAATACGAGACCATGGGAGAACTGTATTCCTGGCTCAGAGAGACGGATCGGGATATTTTTAGGGAACTTGAAAAGGCTTTTCATAAGAATAAGGATTCAGTTCCTGAAGTGGGGAAGGACAGATATCTTGATTTTATCAGAATACTTTTCATGAAAAGCGACAAGGAATACTGCTGCGGTATGCTAAATCATATCGCGCAGAAGTACCATTTTACTGAAAAGATACAGTTAGATAAAGTCCCGGAGGAAAAGGCGGCTTTTTGCAGGAACTGCGGGGCTAAATTGCCTGCCGGAGCTAGGTTTTGCTGTAACTGCGGCAGTAAGCTGGACCTGCTTAAGGACGGGGCGGCGGACAGTGAAGTTAAGCGCATTAAATTTTCTTCCGGTAATTTTGTTCATTCTGAAGCTGAAAAAAGTTTCCGTAGCGACGGAGATACTTTCAGAAGTGATCTGGAGGTCTCCTTATTCGATAATGTGAAGCTTATTATGAAACCTATACCGGCAGGGACTTTTACGATGGGAAGTCCTTCTTCGGAGATAAGCAGGAATATTAACGAGACGCAGCATAAAGTTACATTAAGCAGGCCTTTCTGGCTGGGTAAATATCAGCTGACCCAGAACGAATACCTTTCGGTTACCGGGAGCAATCCTTCTAAATTTAAAAATAATGGCTCCTGTCCCGTTGAAAGAATAAGCTGGTTCGGAGCGAGAGCTTTCTGCGACAGGCTGAATACTCTTACGGAGGGCCTGAGGCCCGCCGGATACAGATACGCTCTGCCTACCGAGGCCCAGTGGGAGCGCGCGTGCCGCGCCGGCACTGAAACGCCTTTCGGTTACGGGAACGGCCTTAACTCTTCTATGGCTAATTTCAACGGACATTTTCCTTATAATTCATTCGAGGGGAATTATGAGGAAAGGACGATGCCTGTCGGGAGTTTCGAACCTAATTCTTACGGGCTTTACGACATGCACGGGAATCTTCTCGAGTGGTGTCTGGATTCCTACGGAGATTACGCCGCCGGGGACGTGACGGATCCCTGCTGCGGCGGGGGGCAAGACTCGCTCAAGGTGCTGCGCGGCGGCTGCTGGAGCGATATAGCCGCTTTGTGCCGTTCCGCCTACAGGAATAAGCTCAGTCCTGCGGGCAGGAGCGAATGTGTCGGAATGCGCGTCGCTTTATCTTATACTTTATGATATGTTAATATATTGATTTAAGGAAATATTCGCCGATGTGCCGTTCTGATTGTAATAGATTTATTCTTATTTCGTTAAAGCTAATAAAAAATTATTCTTCCGGGAAACCCGGAGAGGAGATCGCCGGACTGCTTTCGGCCGTCGGCAAAATGAAATCCGCGGCGAAAGCCGGTGCCGGTGATAAGAAGCGTCTTCTTGAACTAGCGGCCGTTGATTTCGATAAAGCCGCCGCGCGGAGAGATTCGGCTCCGGAGATATCCGCTTTCGCTTACGCCGGCGCGGCTTTTGTAAGAGAATTACTTTCCGACGGCGAAGCCTGTCGGCTGAATATGAGGTCCGCTGCCGGCATAATTCCCGTCCTTTCATTATGCGAAGCTCCGCTTTCTATGGCTGAGAAAATTCTCGCCGCCGGTGGAGAAACGGCGGAGAACGGGCCGGTTAGTCTTACTATTGAGCGCGGCGTGAGTATTTCCATGGTTAATATTCCCGCCGGAATTTTTATGATGGGCAGTCCTGTCGGCGAGTTAAGCAGACAGGAAGAAGAGGTCGTTCACACGGTTGAGATAACGGCGCCCTTCCGGCTTGGGATTTCCCCTGTCACGCAGGCGCAGTGGAAAGCCGTGACAGGCTGTTCTCCTTCTTTCTTTAGAGGAAAAGACTGCCTGCCGGTAGAAAGGATAAGCTGGCTGGAAGCTATGGAATTCTGCCGCGAACTCAACCGGAGAACGCGCGGTTGCCGTCCGCCAGGCTATGAATATTCCCTTCCTACCGAGGCCGAATGGGAATACGCCTGCCGCGCCGGAACCTCATCGGAGTTCCATTACGGAAGCATGCTTAATTCTTCCATGGCTAATTTTAACGGAGCCTATCCTTATAACGCCGGGACCGGAATATACAGGGAGAAAACGTCGGTTGCCGGATCGTTTTTCGCCAATGCATTCGGACTTTACGATATGCACGGGAATGTGCGCGAGTGGTGCCGCGACTGGGACGGAGACTACTGCCCCGGCGTTTGCACGGACCCGTGCGGACCTGAAGACGGGCATAAGAAGATACTCCGCGGCGGCTGCTGGAACGACCGTGCGGAAGACTGCCGTTCAGCGTCGCGGGACAGCGAATCTCCTGAATACAAAGATTCCCATACCGGCTTCAGACTGGCGCTGAGCCGAATACGTTAAATATATTATGATATACAGATTTTCCGACGGTTTTACAGTAGACGGAATCGATGAATTCTACAGATGTTTCCCGCCGTCCGAACTGAAGAATACAATAAGGCAATATGAAGATTCCGGCGAGTTCTGCAATTGGTTTTCAGGAGAACCCGGCGGGAAGACCGTTTTGGAATCTTTGGATTCTGCTTTTCTGTCAGCCAGCGGGATAAGAAAGGTCGAGCCCGGCGATTACGACGAATTCGTTTCTTTATTGTTCGGCCCCGCCGCGGAAGCTTACAGGCTGGCTTTAGCTGAAGCCAGGAGACTGAAGACCGGCGAAGACTCCGCGGAAAACAAAAGTGCCGCCGGCGCGGGGGACGAAGCCGAATTCTTTCTTCCCGGAGGAGTTAAACTGATTATGATTTCTGTTCCTCCGGGAGAATTTATAATGGGAAGTCCATCTTCCGAAAGCTACAGACTGCCCGATGAAAATCCCCATAAGGTTAAGATACTTCGTAAATTCTGGATAGGGAAATATCCCGTCACCCAGAAGCAATGGAAGGCATTAGAAAACGAGGACCCTTCGTTTTTCGGCTGTGACGAAAATCCCGTGGACGGAGTCACGTGGAAAGCGGCCGCCGGGTTCTGTGAAAAGCTGAACGGGTGCGCGGAAGGCGAGCGCCCTTCCGGGTATAGATTCTCGCTGCCTGGGGAAGCCATGTGGGAGTACGCCTGCCGGGCCGGAAGTTCCTCCGCCTTCTGTTTCGGCGGCATCCTGGATTCCGGTATGGCTAATTTTAACGGCAATTATCCGTATAAAGCGAGGAAGGGAATCGCCAGAAACTGCACCTCACCTGTCGGATCGTACGCGCCTAACGGCTGGGGAATATACGATATGCACGGGAATGTGCGCGAATGGTGCGATGACTGGTACGCGCCGTACCGCGGGCCAGGAAGCAGTTCCGGCGACGAAGGAGTAAAGCCGGTCTGTAAAATTCTCAGGGGGGGCTGCTGGTTCTGCGACGCCGCTTCGTGCCGTTCGGCTAAGCGCGAATGCTGCGATCCGAGATGCGGCGACGCCGGTTTCGGTTTCAGGCTATCTCTGTCTTTCCGCTGAAAGCCTCGGGCTGCTTTTCAGAAAGTGTTTGGTAATAATTATAAATAACAGCTATAATATATATATATGAATTATATCAGTGACGGTTTAAATGAGATTGTTTAGAAGAATTGCAGTTAGATATTTGCGTCTTTTCCATCCAAAAAAAGCAAACGGTTTTTACGGGCTAGGGATCAATAATAAATTAGCGGACTCTTTAGACGAGCGCGGTTTTGTGCGGCCGACGCCGATACAGAACAAGGCGATTCCGGTCGCTTTGCAGGGGAAAGACATTATAGGCGTGGCGTCTACCGGTACGGGTAAGACCCTCGCTTTTCTGCTCCCTATTATTCAGGGATTCGCCGATAAAAAGACCAGGAAGGCTGTAATTTTGCTGCCCACCAGAGAACTGGCGGTGCAGCTTGCGGAAGTGTGCGAATTGTTCGCCGGCGTATACGACGTGCATTACGCCTGTCTGATCGGCGGCGAAAAAAAGGACAAGCAGCTCCGCGACCTGAGGCATAAGGCTAAAATAATTATCGGTACTCCCGGCAGAGTAAACGATTTTATAGAACGGGGCAATTTGCGCCTTCGCGACGTCAACGTGCTTGTGCTTGACGAAGCGGACCGTATGTTCGACATGGGTTTTGCCCCGCAGATACACCGCATAATAAGAAATCTTCCGGCTAAAAGGCAGACTATGCTTTTTTCGGCCACTATGCCTGAAGAAGTCTTGAAATTATCGGCCAAATATATGAAGGAGCCTGTTCAGATTAATATAAATAATAATACCACGGCTCCTAAGATAAAGCAGGAACTGTATGTGGTGCGCAGTACGTATAAGCCTATGCTTATCCTCAAACTGCTGGAGGTCCTTGACGGGACCGTGCTGATTTTCGTGGAGACCCGTTACGACGCGGCGAAAGTGGCCCAGATAATAAAACACGCCGGACATAATGTCGCCGAGATACATTCCGACAGAACGATGGAGCAGCGCCGCGACGCGCTGGAAGGTTTCAAGTCCGGGAAATACAGGATCCTCGTCGCCACCGACATAGCGGCGCGGGGCATAGACGTCACCGGGATAGAAGCCGTCGTCAATTACACCATTCCTCAGGAGGACGGTTCCTATATACACCGTATCGGCAGAACAGGCCGCGCCGGACACGACGGGCTTTCTATAACTTTCGCGCAGCCGGAGCAGGGCGGGGATATCAAGAGTATAGAAGAGCTGACCGGCGTTAAAATGGAGCAGAAAACCATAGAAGGTGTCCCTTCGGAAAAAATCTGGGGATACGAAAGAGCGGCTTCCGGGAGAGGCTGGAACAGTCAGGCTTGAGATATAGTGTTTTGTCCATTTAGACGGTGCCCGGTGTTTTTAAACCCGGGCATCGTCTTTTTGTTTTATTGCAGTATAAACTTCCGCCATACTGAGCAGAAGCAGTACGGAGAACACGGCCAGATAAGAACGGTTGTCGTATACCGAAAGATTTCCCTTGATGACAGGCGGATATAAATTCATCAGGAAGCCGACTGCATTTCCGAGAAGACCGACCACGAAAAAGAAAAGCGCGTTCATCAGTCCGACGGCCGTGACATTTATTTCGGCCCTGTTCTGTTCGTTCACGGTCATTACAAGCAGGGGAGACATGGTTCCGGCGCCGGCCAATATGAAGAAAAGTCCTGCGGGTATTATATTTCTTATATCTAGTATAAGCAGCAGGCATACGGCCGCGAAGGATATCAAGGTCATAAAAGCGCTTATTCTGAAAAAGACCGCTTTTCTGCCGCCGAATACTCTGCTCAGCGAGGCCAGGAATATACCGGAAAAAGCCGATATGACGCTCATTATGGATAATACCCAGGCCGCTTTTTCTGAGGGCATAGCGCAGAAATCCTCGAGGAATTTTTTCCCTATGACGGTCTGTATCACATAGAACAGTCCGTAATTGAGCGCCCCGAATATGAAAAGATTTATGTTTTTTTTGTCAGACAGGATTTCCCGGTACGGCTCCAGATTGAATTTAAGAGTCTTATTAATTTCCGTAAGCCTGAAAGAAGCGCCGGTCATTATGAAAAAAAGTGTCAGCAGCAGGGTCGCGAAAGCTATCGCAGTCATAGTGTGCCCGTATCCGAAGGCTTTTATGCAGTATATGAAAGGCGCGTTGGCGACTATACCCCCGCAGTATCCCAGGAAAAGGACCGCGGACAGGGCCAGACCGAGATTCTTCGGAGAGACGCAGCATTCAAGTTCTTTTACTATGCTCAGATAAAGACATCCGGCGCCGAATCCCATAAGTATCCTGCTAAGGTAAAGCCAGTAGATATCCGATGAAAAGGCGAAGATGAGACTGCCGGCGGCGAACATGGCCGAACCGGCTCCTATCACTCTCAGTCCTCTGTATTTATCCGCCAGCAGGCCGATGAATATCTGACTCACGGCATAAGTGTACATGAATACGGCGCCTAGGGCGGTTATATAAGGCGCGGAAACTTTCAGATCCTCCTGCAAAAGACTGAAAACAGCACCGGGAACGGCGACTCTGTGAAAATTAGATATGAAATATATAAGGGTCGCTAATATTATAAGAAAGACGTGAATGTAGAATTTTCCTGACATGGCATAGATCCGATTATAATATTCTACATTATTTGCACCCGTCGCGGTTTCGCCGGGCTTATACGTATATAAAACGAAGGGCGGCTTTAAGGCCGCCCTTCGTTTTATATATACCTAATTCTTATTTCCCCGTGTCTATTTTCCAGTTTCTGGGGCCGACCAGACATTCTATATCGTTTATTATTTTTTCAGACAGCCCTATCCTGCAGCCCGTTTCCGCCAGATAAGTCGCTTTGTCCTTAGTGGAGAGCTGAAAATAGACAGGGCACAAGCCCCAGCTTTGCGTAAGCACCGACTGTATCCGTTTGAGTTTGTTCTGATCGTGAAGATCATTTTCAGGCAGAGTGAGCACCAGGGCCCGGGAACATTTGTTGAGCGCGTCGTAAAGGTCGATAACTTCGTCCGCAAGGAGTTCGTAAGAGTTGCTGAAAGAGGACAGCTGCACTTTCCCGGAGACTATCACGGCTTTGTTCTGCGCCACGTTCTGCCCGAACATCCTGTAGACTTTCGGGAATACGCAGCATTCTACGGAACAGTCGCTTTCGTCGTAAAGCGTGAATTTGGCCATATTATCGCCCTTTTTCGTGATCATATTGCGTATCGCCGTTATAAGCCCGCCGATCTTCACCGTTTCTTTTTCTTTGTGTTCTCCGTTCAGGACAGCTCTGTTTTTAGTCTGCGCTATCATGCTTATGGCCCTGCGGTAGGTGTTCAGCGGATGGCCGGAGAAATAAAGTCCCAGCACTTCGTGCTCTTTCTCGAAAAGTTCTTTTTCGGAAAGTCCCGTAGACGAAGCTCCGGACGTTCCCTGTTCTTCCGAACCGAATAGTCCCATCTGATTTATGCTGCTCAGTCCGCCGGCATTGAAACTGGTCACCGCGTCTATAGCTTTATTTCTCGCTTTTACTATATTTCCGCATTCTTGGAAAAGGCAGTCGAAAGCGCCGCCTTTCGACAGTGATTCCAGCACCCTTTTATTCAGAAGCTTCGGGTCGGCGCGCATTGTGAATTCTTCGAATGATTTAAAAGGTCCGTTCTTTTCTCTTTCCTTAACTATGTTTTCCACCACCGCGGCGCCTATGCCGCTTATCGCCGTCATGGCGAAACGTATAGCTTTTTTGCCGTCACGGTCTTCTATGGAGAAATCCACAACCGATTTATTTACGTCCGGCCCCAGAACTTCTATGCCCATGTCCTGGGCGTTATGTATATAAGTGACGAGAAGATTGTCCTTTTCTTCGCCGCTCGTAGCGTTCTGCCCTATCTGGTTCGTCATCGCGGCCGTCATGAATTCGACAGGGAAATTAGCCTTGAGCCACGCGGTCTGATATGCTATGAGACCGTAACATACGGAATGAGATTTATTGAAGCCGTAACCGGCGAATTTCTTCATATCTTCGTATATTTTCTGCGACACTTTTTCAGGCACGCCGTGGACTTCCTTCGCCTGCTCCACGAATTTCGTTCCCATCTTGTTCATCATCTCTATTTTCTTTTTGCCCATGGCCTTGCGCAGGGTGTCCGCTTCGCCGCGCGTAAAATTTCCCATGGCCCGCGATATCTGCATGATCTGTTCCTGATAGAGCATTGTCCCGTAGGTTTCTTTAAGTATGGGTTCGAGTAAAGGATGGTCGTATGTTATTGCCTGACGCCCGTGTTTTCTTTCCACGAACATCTCCAGCATTCCGGCTCCCATCGGGCCGGGGCGGTACAGTGCGACAAGGGCGGACATATCGCTGAAGACCGAAGGCTGCATCGACTTCACGAGCCCCTTTATTCCGTCGCTTTCCAGCTGGAAGACGGCCGTGGTGTTTCCTTCCTGAAGCAGTTCGTAGGTTTTTTTGTCGTCCAGCGGAATAGAATAGATGTCGAAATCAGGGTCCTTCGTTTTCCTTATCATTTTTACTGCGTTTTCTATAAGAGAAAGCGTTTTCAGACCCAGAAAGTCTACCTTGAGCATGCCCAGGGTGTCGCCAAGCATGGGGCCGTCGTACTGCGTGGTGGTGCAGTGTTTATTGTTCTGGTTGGCCAGCGGTGAATAATTAGTTATGTCTTCTTCCGATATTATGACCCCTGCCGCGTGCACGCCGGTCTGTCTCGTCAGACCTTCGACTTTAACGGCCATGCCGAAAAGCTTTTTATATCTGGGATCGTTCACGAATTTAGCCAGGTCCTGAAGATCAAGCAGAGCTTTGTTTTCTTCTTTCTTCTTATCTTCCGCGCTGAGCGACTGCAGTTTTTCCACATTAGCTATCGTTCTGCTGAGGGTCTCTTTATCCGGTATATGTTTGGTTATTTCGTTCACTTCCGGAATCGGGATATCCATCACCCGGCCGACGTCTTTAATGGCGCTCTTGGCTTTTATACCGCCGTAGGTTATGATATTTGCCACGCAGGACTGGCCGTACTTATTGCGCACGTGTTCCACGACTCGCTCACGGCCTTCGTCCGAGATATCTATGTCCAGATCAGGCATGTTTATGCGGTCAGGGTTAAGGAAACGCTCGAAGAGCAGATTGAAGGGCAAAGGATCTACGCGCGTTATATCCAGCGTATAGGTGACTATGGAGCCGGCCCCGCTGCCTCTGCCGGGGCCCACAGGTATGTCGTTTTCCCGCGCCCAGTTTATGAATTCCCGCACTATAAGAAAATAACTTGGGAATTTCATCCCGCCTATCACGTCCAGCTCGTAGTCCAGGCGTTCCCAGTATTCCGGCCCGGCTTTAGGCAGTTTCTTATGCATGCCTTCCACGCAAAGATCTTTCAGATAGTAATAGTCCGGCTCGTAGTTTTTACCCGGAGTGTTATAGACTGAAGCGTCGTAATATTTTTCCGGTATCTTGAATTTAGGGAGATGCAGCGTTTTGGTGTCTATGTCTATATCGCATCTCTCGGCTATGGCCAGAGTGTTTTTCAGCGCATCGGGCACATATGGGAAAAGCGCCCACATCTCTTCCGGAGATTTGAAATACAATTCGTGCGTCGTCATCCTCATTCGCTTTTCGTCATTAAGTTTTTTGCCTGTGCCTATGCAGAGATCCAGATCGTGCGCTTCCCAGTCCTCTTTTTTTTCATAGTGGCAGTCGTTTGTCACCACCATGGGAAGTCCGAGTTTCTTCGCTATTTCCATCAGGCGCGGCAGGATTTCAGTTTCTTCCGGGATCTGATGGTCCTGCAGTTCTATATAATAATTATTTTTACCGAAGATATCCGCGCATTCCGCCGCAATCTTGGACGCGTCGTCGTAACGCTGCTCGCGGCAAGCCTTGGAAACGTGCGACTGCATACAGCCTGACAGCGCTATTATCCCTTCGTGATATCGTTCCAACAGTTCCCTGTCAACGCGGGGATGTCTGTAAAATCCTTCTATAAAGGCGCTGGAGACCATCTTCATTAGATTCCTGTATCCGATATTGTTTTCTGCTATAAGCGTGAGATGGCCAGTCTTATTGTGTTCCGCTGTTTTGTCTTTTCTGTCTCCAAGCGTGTGGTAGACTTCGCAGCCTATTATAGGTTTCAGGCCGGCGGCTTTAGCGTTAAAGAAAAATTTCATGGCGCCGTACATATTTCCGTGGTCCGTGATCGCCAGCGCCTGTCCCGGACGGGCTTTGCCGAGATTCAGCAGAAAAGGAGAAATATGTTTGCCGTCCGGGTCCTGTACGCGCAGCATTCCGTCCAGTAATGAAAATTCGGAATGATTATGAAGATGTACGAATTCTTTTGCCATGGGTCACCGCTCTTTTAAAATTATGATACAATAAATTATATAAATATTCTTTTTTCCTGTCTTAAGATAAACTGTAAAAATAAATTTTTTAGAAAAATATAGGCCTTAAGACCTAGCAGATTAAGGGACTTAATAACTTCACGGACAGCAGCGCCGCTGTATATATACATATTGTGAGCAGCTACTATTATGTTTCGCAACGAGGATAAAAAATGAATATAAAAGTTTTGAACGTTTTGATTCTGACCGCGGCGATGATGCCGGGTTTCGCCTATGCAGGAGAAGGCGCGCTGATAACTCAGCTTCAGGAGCAGAACGCGCAACGTGAGGTGGCTGTTTCTGTCCCTTCGGATTTCGTCGAGGCTGTTCTGCCCGCTACCCGTGCTTCCTCCGTTCCGTCCAATCTCAGCGGCGAGGAGCTTTTTCAGTACCTTCACAAAGAGACTAATCAGGCGAAGACGCATTCCTATAATCAAGCTAAGGATTATATGTACGGTACCGCCGATAATTTTCTCTGCGACGGTTCTAAAAACGGTATTCTGACTTTCTATTCGCAGGTCTGCTCTTTCGGCACAAGTTCCAGCGGCAATTCCTATAAGGAGAAAGGCGACCAGAACAATGACGGAGTCGTCGACACTTATATAAACGCAGAACATCTGTGGCCGCAGAGTTTCTTCGGCAAGCAGACCCCAATGGTGTCCGATCTCCATCATCTGCAGTCGACTTTCGGCACTCCTAACAACAGACGTTCAAATTATAAGTTCTGCGAAGTTACCGGGAATGTTAAATATTCCACTTCCGCCGGTTCGAAGCTCGGCGGCGGCTGCTATGAGCCTGCCGACGCGGTAAAAGGCAATGTGGCCCGGTCCATACTTTATTTCGTAACGAGATATTATGACAGGAACATAAAGCAGAATATGAATTACAAAGATTTCTGGACCAACGATATAGATATGTTCCTTAAATGGAACAGGCAGGATCCGCCTGACCAGAGGGAAATGGACCGCAACGGTCTCATAGAACAGTTCCAGGGCAACCGCAACCCTTATGTGGACGATTACACGCTGGCAGATAAAGTTGGAGCTTCTGTTTTTAAATCACATTAATATTTGTCTAGGTATAATATAAAAAAGCGGAGTCGGAAGACTCCGCTTTTTTATTGCCATGTCATATCTATATCAGTTTTTTTTCGCGCAGTTCGCGGAGAGCGTCGAATAGTTTGTCGTTGTCTTTCAGCGTCAGATCGCCTATATGGCCTACGCGCAGGAAAACGTCTTTGTATTTTCCGCGGACCGGTGCCGTTAGTATGCCGTAGTCTTCTTTCAGTGTTTCGAATAATTCTGTCGCCGGCATTCCGCAGCCGTTGAACAGCAGGGGGGTAACCGCGTTGGAGAGATTTTCCGCGCTTATGATGAAAGGATAATTTTTGATCCTTCGGCGGAAATCCCCGGCTATCTTCGACGTTTCGGAAATGGTTTTATCGGGCCCTTCGGATTTTAATCGTCTGAGGCGGGCGTTAAGCTGTATCAGTATGGATACCGCCGGAGTGAACGGAGTCTGTCCTTCTTCCGCTTTCGTCAATGCCCGCGACAGATTTAGATAATAATTTCTTGTTATGCCTTTTGAATTATATTCTCTTATCCTGTCCGCCGCTTTCCCGTTAAGTATCACCATGGAAAGGCCGGGCGGCAGGGCCAGGCCTTTCTGCGAGCTTAAAGTTACCGCGTCGGTTCTAATTCCGGACATGTCGAATCTGTCCGCGAGAAAAGTCCCGGCCGCGTCGGCCAGGAGCAAGATCCCGTTTCTGCGGCAGAAAGTTTTTATGATTTCCATGTCGTACAGCAGGCCGGTAGAAGTCTCCAGCACGTTCACGAGCATGCCCGTATAACCGCAGTTTTCATATTCGCCGAGATATTCTTCTTTTATCTGTTTCCCGGGAGGCAGTTCTATGTTCTCATGCGGCAGTTTCGCGCAGTCGCATATCTCCGAGAATCTTTCGCCGAAACTGCCGCCTTTAACCACCAGAAGTCTGTCCCCGGTTCCGAAGATATTAGTGACGGCGGCTTCCATTGCCGCTGTCCCCGAACCGGTTATGAACACGGCCCTCGAGCCGGCCGGAGCGTTTACGGCTTGCAGCAGCAGTTCTTCGTTTTCTTTCAGGAGAAGGCTGAATTCCTGCGTGTGAGTGTACGGCAGTTCTCCGACGCCGCAAAGCAGATCATCTTCTTTCATGCACACAGGCCCTAGGGTGAAATTGATATATCTGTTCATGATTTAAATTAAGAAACCGCATCCGGGGCCCAGGCGCGCCGGATACGGTTTCCTATTCGTCCGCTTATTTTTTTTCAGGGTTTGAAGCATTTCCTGCAGCGCGCTTCGTATTTGTCGCCGGCGCCTACTTCTATCCTTTCTCCGGAAGAGGTGAGTCTCTGGCTGTAATGGGCGGGGTTGCCGCATACCATACATATGGCCAGGTTTTTCGTTACGAATTCGGCTAGGGCCATCAGTTTCGCGACATTAATGAAAGGTTCTCCTTTATAATCCATGTCTAGGCCGGCCACTATGACCCTTTTGCCTGAATCGGCCAGAGTCTGAACGACTTTTATTATGTCGGGGCCGAAAAAGTGTATCTCGTCTATTCCTACCACCTGCGTTTCCGGACTTACCTTTTCCAGTATCTGTTTCGCGTCCGACACGGGTATCGCAGATAGCGAGGTCCTGTCATGCGACACTATGCTCTCGTGGGCGTATCTGGTGTCGAGGTGGGAATTAAACACCTGGACTGTCTGTCTGGCTATCATAGCCAGTTTGAGACGTCTGATAAGTTCCTGTGTTTTTCCGGAAAACATACTGCCGCATATAACTTCTATCCATCCGCTTTCTCTCATCGCGTAAATCATCTGACGGTTTCTCCCGTAATTGAAAATTGTGTTATTAATTCTAGCATTTTATACATGAGGGAGTACCCCGTTCAGCGTGCCGAGGTTAATTTTACCTTGAAATAAAAGGGAAAATATTACCGTGCATTTTTTACCGTTTATTTCTCTGATAAAATTTAGTATTTTTATATATCTTTTGTAGTAAAGTCTTTTTATTTACTAGAATTATTATAGCGGCTTAGTCGTGCCGCTGTGGATTTTTATTAATATTAATTTTAGGAGAACTGATAAATGAAAAAAATACGCATCTTCGCTTTCGGCGGAAATGAAGTGGCCCCGGTCGGCCTGAAGGATAAAAACGGCAAGGCCGTCAATCCTGATATAAAAATGCAGTGGCAGCGCACGGCCGGCACCTGCAAACTGGTGGCTGACATATATGAAAAGCATCCGGAGGATCTCTACGTTCTTACCCACGGCAACGGGCCGCAGGTGGGGAATATACTCAGGCGTTCCGAGATCTGCCGGCCTTCGCTTTTCGGCCTTCCGCTGGACGTCTGCGTGGCGGACACTCAGGGAGCCATGTCTTTTATGCTGGGCCAGCTTAACAATGAGCTGAAGACGCGCGGTTTCAAGACGATAGCCGCCGGCCTGGTCACGCAGGTCGTCGTGGACAAGAGCGATCCTGATTTTAAGAATCCGTCAAAATATATAGGGCAGTCTTACAGCAGGGAAGAAGCTGAGAGACGGACAAAGGAAAACGGCTGGAAGATGAAGCTTTACAAAAAAGACGCTTCAGGCAATGAGATATGGCGCAGGGTGGTCCCTTCCCCGGTCCCGAGCGATATCGTAGAGATTGAGGCGGTTGAGGCAATGCTCGAAAAAGGCATAATTCCGATAACGGTAGGCGGCGGCGGCGTTCCGGTCTGTGAGGTGAAACCTGAAAAGGAAGGCGGGAAAGAGGTGTATCCATGCAATTACGAAGTCGATTTCGTCAGGAAAGACGGAGTTGAGGGCCCGCTTAAAGTCTATACCGGAGTTGAAGCGGTTATCGATAAGGATCTGGCTTCCGCCCTGCTCGGCTGCATGCTGATGAAGCGCGCTAAAGCGCGCGGCGAGGATGTAGAGGTCAGTCTCACCATATTTACAGGGGAAGACGGCGCGAAGCTTAATTACCAGAAGCCGGATCAGGTGGATCTGCGCGTCATGAAGGTGTCTGAGATCGAGAAAATATATAATTCGAAACCCGCGCCATTCCCGGCGGGCTCCATGGGACCGAAGATAAAAGCGGCAATAGAATTCGTGAAGAACGGCGGCAGCGTGGCTTATATTTCCAAGACCGAACTGTTCGAAGAAACTCTGGCCGGCAAGGCCGGGACTACGATTATCCCGGACTGAGCGCAACTGAAGTCCGCGGTTTTTAGAGAGCCGCGGACACGCTTTTAATAAGAGGAGAAAGATGAAGAAGATCAGATTTTTGAAATGCGTTGAGTGCGGCCGCGAGTATCCGCAGGAAGAGATTAAATACACTTGTCCGTCCTGCGGCGGGAATATGCAGGTGATTTATGATTACGACGCCATAAAGAAACGTTTCAGCCGCGCTTCGCTGAGGGCAAACCGCGATATGAGCATATGGCGTTATATGGATATACTTCCCTTGGACAATCTTAGCAGTATCCCGCCCGTGCAGGTCGGCTGGACTCCTCTTTATAAGACCGATAAGCTCGCTAAACAGCTCGGTCTTAACAGAGTCTATCTTAAGGACGACGGCAGGAATCCGAGCGCTTCGTTTAAAGACAGAGCGGGCGCAGTAGTAACAGCCTACGCTTTGGGCCGCGGAGAAAAAGTGATAACCACGGCCTCTACCGGCAACGCGGCTTCTTCGCTGGCGTGCATGACGGGGAGTCTCGATAATATCAAGACTGTTATATTCGTTCCGCAGACGGCTCCGGCTCCTAAGATAGCGCAGTTGCTTGTTTTCGGCGCGGAAGTGATAATGGTCAAGGGAACCTACGACGACGCTTTCGATCTCTGCCTGAAGGCTTCGGAGGAATACGGCTGGTATAACAGAAGCACCGGGATAAATCCGTTTACGAGAGAAGGGAAAAAAACCTGCGCTTTCGAAATATGCGAACAGCTCGGCTGGGAAGTCCCCGATAAAGTCGTGGTTTCGGTGGGCGACGGAAATATAATAAGCGGTATATGGAAAGGTTTTAAAGATTTTTACAGACTCGGCCTCATAGATAAACTGCCGCAGCTGGTGGCGGCCCAGGCCGAAGGCTCCGCCGCCGTGAAGAACGCTGTGGACAGCGGCAGGCCGATAGAGCCTGTGTCTGGAAAAACGGTGGCGGACAGCATTTCCGTTTGCGTGCCGAGAGACGGTTCCGCAGCGGTTAAAGCCGTTAAGGAATCAGGCGGTTTCGCCGTGGCGGCGAGCGACGCGGAAATTCTCGCCGCTATCCCGGAGATAGCGCGGGGTGCGAACGTTTTCGCGGAACCTGCGGCCGCCTGTTCTTACGCCTGCCTTAAGAAAGCCGCCGCTTCGGGTAGGATAGGTAAAGACGAAAGTGTTGTGTTCATAGTGACCGGCAACGGGCTTAAAGATGTTCAGAGCGCGATGAAATCCGTGGGCAGTCCGTACTGCATAGCGCCTGACATGTCGGAACTGGAGAAACTTGTCTCCGACAGAAATATCGCGTGACGCACGCTTTTTCCCGGCGTGCTTGCATTGCCTCGTTACGTAAACGTATAATATTTCAGAAGTTATAATGTGGAGGATAAAATGACTGGACTGTTAGGAGCTTTGGTTGTTATTTTGATATTGTTGATAATAGCGGCGGTTTGGGTCATCGGCGTTTTCAACGGACTCGTCGGGCTGCGCAATCAGGTTAAGAACGCGCTCAAGCAGATAGACGTTCAGCTTAAACGCAGATACGACCTTATCCCAAATCTGGTTAATTCCGTGAAGGGAGAGATGAAATTCGAACAGGAAACGCTCGAAAAGGTAATGCTCGCGCGTTCGGCGGCCATGAGCGCCAACAACGGCGTTCTGTCGGCCGAGTCTATGGCCAAAGAGGGTCAGCTGACGCAGGCTCTCGGAAAACTTATAGCCGTTTCGGAAAATTATCCTAATCTAAAGGCGAACGAGAATGTTAAAAGTCTTATGGAAGAGCTTACCCATACCGAGAACCAGATAAGTTTCGCCCGCCAGTTCTATAACGATATATCCACTAAATTCAATACGAAACAGCAGGTCTTTCCGTGCAATATAATCGCCCCGGCGCTCGGTTTCTCCGTGGCGCAGCTCTGGGAGCTCCCGCCTGATTCCGAGGAAAGGAAGAACGTTAAGGTTGACCTCTCCCTGTAATCAGAGATGAACATATACGAACAGCAGGAAAAAAATAAAAGGAACACGTGGCTGTTCATGGCCGCGTTCGTCCTGCTTTTCATAATAATAGGATTCGGCGCGGATTATTTCCTGCTGGGTTTCTGCCCGGCGGGGGTCTGCAGCCGGTACAGCGCTCTGTCCACCGTCAGAACCGTTGAGAATTACGACGGCACGGTAAGTATGACGGTGGACCGCGGTATCGGTTTTCCTCTTATAACGCTGATCGCTCTTATAACAAGTCTGGTCATGTCTTTCAACAGCATGACTAATTCCAGGCAGATGATAATCCGTGCCGTTCACGCCTTCCCCGCTAAAATGTTCGACGATAAGGTGAAGGCCTATCTCAGACTGAGCGGGGATGATTACGATATAGATCAGGATAAGGTGAAGCAGTTCGTAAATGTCGTTAGCGAAATGTCAGTGGCCTGCGGACTGCCCATGCCGGAGCCGTATATTATCCCTGACTCGGATCTCAACGCTTTCGCCGCCGGGATTAATCCCAAAGAAAGCGTTATCGCCGTTACGGAAGGACTGCTGAATTCGCTTAACAGAGAAGAACTTCAGGGCGTTGTGGGTCACGAGATGTCCCATATCCGCAATTACGACACGAGATATATGACTGTCGCCGCGGCTCTTGCCGGCGCCATAGGAATGATAAGCAATATCGTTTTGCGTCTCATGATAGGCGGAGGGAGAAGGTCTTCCGGCGGAAAATCCAATTCCAAGTCCGGAGATGCCAGGATAGTCATGATATTTTTCGCGGTATGGCTGCTGCTCGTTATACTGGCTCCTGTTTTTTCCAGCCTTATAACCATGGCCATTTCGCGCAGGAGAGAATTCCTGGCCGACGCTTCTTCGGCCGAACTTACCAGAAATCCGCAGGCTCTGATAAGCGCTTTACAGAAGATAGAAGACGCTTATCAGCCTACGAAAAGTTTCAAGAACGCAGGGATAGAGCATATGTGCATAGCTGATCCGAACGGCGCCAGCTGGCTGCAGAGCCCGCTGAAGTCGCTTCTGTCGACTCATCCTTCCACCGCCAAACGCATAGAAGCCCTGAAAGAGATGGCCTATCAGTAAAGGAAGCGATCGGTCAGGCGCTTTTGTGTTTCACATCAGTTTTTTTTCTCTAAGGCTGATATAGCCTTCATTGGTCACTATGACGTGATCGAGAAGTTTTATCCCGAGTATTTCGCCCGCCCTCTCGAGTCTTTTGGTTATATTTATATCTTCGTCGGAAGGTTCCAGAGACCCGCTGGGATGATTATGCGATATCATCACCGAGTTCGCATGCGTCCGCACTGCCGGTTCGAACACTTCGCGCGGGTGCACCACGCTGTAATTAAGCGTTCCCACCGATATTATCTCGCTTTTTATAACCTGATTTCTGGTGTCCAGGAAAAAAGCCACGAAATGTTCTTTCTTAGCGGCCCGCAGCTCGCGCATAGCTTTCCATACGTCCTCGGGGGAAAGAAATATCTCGGTCTTTTTGTCTAAAAGGAATCTCTTGCCGAGTTCGAAAAGCGCCGCTATCTCGCAGGCTCTCGCCGGGCCCATTCCGAACATACCCATAAGTTCTCCGACTTCCGCTTCGGCGGGATTTTTCGAACGTTCTTTGAAGTAAGAGAATATTTTTTCCGAAAGTTTCAGAACTCCGTATTCTCTGGTCCCGGTCCTGAGTATTATAGCCAGGAGTTCTTCGCTCTTAAGCTTGTCCGGCCCGTATCTCAGCAGCTTTTCCCGCGGCCTTTCTATGCGCGGCAGATCGTTTATCGAATTTTTTTTCATAATTTCCCCCGGAACTTTAACTTTTTGATCAGACGGATTATTTAATTATATAAAAATAAACGGAAAATTAAAGCCGGAAGGGTACGGACCGTTTATATATTTTGTAAAATATATCCATATTCCTATGCGTATTCCCGTGATATTCTTTTTTACTGCTCTGCTGTTCCTCCCGGGCCTTGTTTCCGCTTTACCCGCCGCGAAGAAGAATAAAATTACGGAGAAACAGGAGTTGAGCAAATACGAACCTAAGACGAAGGACGAGATTTTGGAGAGCATAAGGCGTCCCGATATAAAAGAAAAGGGCTCGCTCGAGAAAATATTAAATCTGCTTACGATAAACAGCGGTTACGGCCCGCTTATTCCTTTCCCTTATGCCGATTCTAACAGGGATATGGGGATAAGCTACGGCGTAATGCCCGTCCTGGCTGTGAAAAACGGGAAGACAGGGGAGTACCATACCGTCGTAGTCCCTTCTTTCAGCTGGAACAGATATCTTGGCTTTACGGCTTCGTACCGCCATTATATTTTCCCGGATGAAAAACGGTATATGATATTCCGCGGCTCCTTATCCCAGCATGTCGAGCGGGAACTCATGGGTTATTATTACGAGCCTGATTTTTTCGGTGACGGCATAAGATTCAGTTTCGAGCCGAGATACTGGGTCAGCGGCAAGCCATCTTATTACGGCTCCGGCAGGAATTCCACCGTGGAAAAAAGAGCTAATTACGCCCTCAGCAAAACCGGCGAGGAAACGACGCTGGAATTTCCTCTTTCTCACAGCTTTTATTTTAATTTCACTAATTCTTTATATCTGGACAAAGTGGTCGACGGGCCGGTTTCTTCCGGCAACCTGGCTGAATACTATCCCGAGGAGAATGAAGCCGGGAGGAAAGACTCGCTTTTTCATATAAACAAATTATCTTTAGTCTTCGACGACACAGATCATATGTTTCTTCCCACGATAGGCACTTATGCCAGCGCTTCCGTGGCTTATTCTAATAAGGCTCTGGGGTCTGATTATGAATACCGGACTTATGCCTTTCAGGTGAAAAACTATTATAACTACAAGGAACAGGGGATTTTCGTGACGGCTTTTCACAGTCTGCTTGAATTTCAGAGGGGGGAGGAGATCCCTTTTTACGCGAGGGTGACTATGGGTGAAAGCACCGGCATGCGCAGCGTCGGCGACGGCCGTTTCACGGACAGCGGAAAACTCATATTCTCGCTGGAAGAGAGAATAAGACTGACGCACACTCCTTTTATGCAGTTCGTGAGCGAATTGGAAATAGGCCCGTTCATAGACGCCGGCACGGTTTTTTCTAAGCCGTCCGAAATGCGAATGAAAGATTTTATGTTTTCTCCCGGTTTTTCTATGAGGCTGGTTATAAGACCGCAGCTCGTGGGCTCGGTGGAATTCGCCGCCGGACCCGAGGGGAGCAATACAGTGTTAAGGGTGGGCTATCCTTTTTGAACTTTTACGGTCCCGCGCCGGCTGGACCGTGAAATCTTATAAACGGAGGTAAAAATGAAAGTTGTAAGCAAGCAGAAAAACAGCAAGACCTGTTTTATATGCGGGATGTATAATCCCGCCGGAGTCAGGGCTCATTTTTATAATATGGAAGACGGGAGCGTAATGACTAAATTCAGGTTCAGGCAGGATCATCAGAGTTATCCCCGCCGTGTGCACGGCGGAATCATCAGCGCCATGCTGGACGAACTTGCGTGCAGAGCCTACTGGGCTAAGGACGACAGCGTGCTTGCGGTGACCATGTCGATGGAAGTTAAATTCAGAAAACCGGTCCCTTACGACGAGGATCTTATAGGAAAAGGCGTCGTTTACAGCGATTCCAGAAAATTTTTCAAGTCCAAGGTGGAGATACGCGATAAAGCCGGGACCCTTCTGGCTAACGGGGATGTGGTTTATATAAAACTTCCCGCAGATAAGATAGCGACGGAGTCGGAGATAGAGAAAGATATGCTTTACGAGGACGATAACCCGGTCACGGAGATTTAGACAGGCCGTCGGATTAATTCCTGCGGGGCGCCCCGTCTTACGGCGTCCGCCCCGCGATAATCATATATTTATAATATGCTAAAATATTTAGATAAAAGCGGCCGGACCGGAAATGACGGTTTCTTTATTCCGGTTTAAGAAGCCGCCACGGAGATTTTTCTTAAATGAAATCAGCTGACATTCCCACTTTTAACGAGATAGACGCCAGACAGCAGAAGAAATGGCGCGAAGAAAAAATTTTTAAAACAGACTGTAATTCCGATAAGCCCAAATATTATTGTCTGGATATGTACCCGTATCCTTCCGGTGACGGGCTTCACGTCGGGCATCCCGAGGGATACACGGCTTCGGATATCATATGCCGTTATAAGAGGATGAAAGGGTTCGAGGTCCTTCATCCGATGGGCTGGGACGCTTTCGGCCTGCCGGCTGAAAATTACGCCATAAGCACGGGTGTGCATCCGAGGATAACGACACATAAGAACTGTGATAATTTCAGGCGCCAGATACAGTCGCTCGGATTCAGTTACGACTGGGACAGGGAGATAAACACCACGGATCCCGAATATTACAGATGGACGCAGTGGATATTCCTTCAGCTTTATAAAAAAGGGCTGGCTTACGAGGCTACGGTACCCATAAACTGGTGCCCGAACTGCAAGACGGGGCTCGCGAATGAAGAAGTGTTTCAGGGCAGATGCGAACGCTGCGAAACTCCGATAGAGCGGAGAAATCTCAAGCAGTGGATGTTAAGGATAACGGCTTACGGCGACAAACTGTTGGAAGGCCTGAAGGATCTTGACTGGCCCAATTCCACCAGAACCATGCAGGAGAACTGGATCGGCCGCTCTGAAGGCGCCGAAGTTGATTTTTACACGGAAGCGGGGGATAAACTGACAGTTTTCACGACGCGACCGGACACGCTTTTCGGAGCGACGTATATGGTGGTTTCTCCGGAACATCCGCTCATAGACAAACTTACCGCGCCGGGGCAGAAAAAAGCCGTAGAGGCTTACAGGGCCGCCGCGGCCAATAAATCAGATATCGAAAGAACCGATCTGGCGAAAGAGAAAACGGGTGTTTTCACCGGGTCCTGCGCGATAAATCCTGTAAACGGCAGTAAACTGCCTGTCTGGACGGCGGATTACGTTCTTAGCAGTTACGGCACGGGCGCCATAATGGCCGTGCCCGCGCACGACGACAGAGACTGGGAGTTCGCGAAAAAGTTCGGCATAAAGATAATTGACGTGGTCAGGACTCCGGAAGGTTGGGATCACAGCAAAGCTTTCTGCTCCGAAGGCAGGGCCGTCAATTCCGGTTTCCTCAACGGTATGGAGACGAGTGAAGCTAAGAAGAGGATGACGGATTGGCTGGAGGAGAAAAAAGCCGGCCGCCGGAAAGTCAATTATAAACTCAGGGACTGGGTTTTCTCCCGCCAGCGTTACTGGGGCGAGCCTATACCGATAGTGCACTGCGCCCGCTGCGGCGCGGTTCCGGTCCCAGAAGAGCAGCTGCCTGTCATGCTGCCTGAAGTGGAAAAATATCAGCCGACCGGCACCGGAGAATCTCCGCTCGCCGCGGTCGACGGCTGGGTCAACACCGTATGCCCGGTATGCGGCGGTCCGGCTAAGCGCGAAACTAACACAATGCCGCAATGGGCCGGCTCCTGCTGGTATTATCTGCGCTATATCGACCCGCGGAACCGCGAAGCCTTCGTAGCGCCGGAGCTAGAAAAAAAATGGATGCCGGTTGATCTTTATATCGGCGGGGCCGAACACGCCGTTCTTCACCTTCTTTACGCCCGTTTCTGGCATAAGGTCCTTTTCGACCTCGGGCTGGTTTCCGGGGCCGAACCCTTTAAAAAACTGGTCCATCAGGGCATGATACTGTCCTATGCTTACCGTGATTCTAAAGGCGTTTACCGGCCGTATAAAGAACTGGACATAGCCGAAGACGGCACGGCCAGAACAGCCGACGGCGAAATAATAAAGCCAGTGGTCGAGAAGATGTCCAAATCCAAGAAGAACGTGATAAATCCCGACGAGATAACTGAACGTTACGGCGCCGACACTTTCCGCATGTACGAGATGTTCCTCGGGCCGCTAGAGGACGCCAAGCCGTGGGACGTAAGGGGGATAGAAGGAATTTTCCGCTTCCTCAAACGTGTCCGCGCATGGGGTTTTGAAAGAGGCGGGGGACTTGAGTCCTGCCCGGACGGCAAGACCGCGCTTTTGCGGAACCAGACCATAGAGAAAGTCGGTTCCGATATAGAGGGACTTAAATTCAACACCGCGGTGTCGGCGCTTATGGTGTATTTCAACGGCATAAACGAGCAGCCGGCGACAAGCCGCGAAGATTACGAAACGCTGCTTAAACTCATGCATCCTTTCGCTCCGCATCTTACCGACGAACTGTGGCAGTACGCCGGGGGAAAAGGTTCTCTGATGGGGCAGAAATGGCCGTCTGCCGACGGGTCCGTCCTTTCTGAACGCACACGCGAGATACCGGTGCAGATAAACGGCAAGGTCAAAGTAAGGCTTCAGGCTAAAGAAGGCCTGCCGGAGGAAGAGATGAAAAAACTGGCTCTGGAAAAAGCCTCCTCTTTAATAGAAGGGAAAAAAGTTGTAAAAGTGATAGTCGTGCCGAACAGACTCGTGAGTCTCGTGGTTAAATAAATTATCGTCTGCGGGAGAGTTTATGAAAAAATTAGCGCTCTTATCTTTAACTTTGCTGGCTGCCGGATGCATGTCGTTTTCCGACGTGGTATACAGGCCGGCGGAACAGAAGACCCCGGCGCATATAAAAAAGATCGCCGTCAGACCTTTCAATAATAAAACCCCGCAGTTCGGGCTGGAAGAGAAACTTACGCTCGAAGTTATCGACGAATTCACCAAGAACGCCGAGTATACCATAGTCCCGGAAAGCGAAGCCGAAGGCGTTATAGTCGGAGATATAACCAATTATATCCAGACGGCTATTCAGTACGATGTAAATATGGTGACTACCGTCTATAAACTTACGGCGGTGGTGTCGGTCAGTCTTCTCGATAAAACGGAAAACAGGTATCTTTGGGAAGAACCGGCGCTGACAGCCAAAAAGATATATTCCGTCTCCACTCTGCCAAGCGGAATGACCGAGGCTCAGGCCAGAGAGGAGTTATGGAGTGTCCTCGCCCGTAATATAGTTATAAGGACCGTGGACGGTTTCGGTTCGGTTATGAGCGAATCTCCCAATAAACTTCCTGCCGCCCCCGAGCAGGAGCAGAGTTCCGACGGCGCAGGGGTGCCTCAGCGCGAGGGCCTATGAGGCTGACCGGGGAAAAACTGAAAAAAGAATGGGGCGGCGTTCCTCCCCGTCCCGTCTATTATCTTTCTGGGCCGGAAACGGCGATGAAAGAATCGCTTTTGAAATTTCTTCTTTCCAACGTGGAAACTGGAACCTTCAACCTTTCCGTCCATTCCGCCGACAGCGCCGATATCGCCGCCGTAGTCACCGAAGCTTTCACTTCCCCGATGCTTTCTGATAAGCGTTATCTTATCCTGAAAAGAGCCGAAAAACTTAAGAAAGACGGCGCCGCCAGAATAACCGATTACCTTTCCGCGCCTTCCGAATGCACCTGTTTTATACTGCTTGGAGATATGACGGGCAAGACGACAGGCAGGAAAGCGGATCCTTTCGAGGCCGCCTTGTGCCGTGAAGGTGCTTCCGTGGATTTTCCGGTGATGGACGAAGCGGAGGCCGCGTCTTATTTCATCGCGCGCCTCGGGGAGAAAAATATAAAGAGCGGCCCGGCAGCGGTTCAGATACTTATAGAAACCATAGGGACCTCTTCCGCGGCGCTGGATTCTGAAACGGAAAAAATATCGCTTTATCTGCACGGACGCAAGAATGATTTCGACGAGGACGACGCCGCGGCGATGGCTGGTTTTTCGAAAAAACTCAAGCCTTTCGCTCTCGCCGGGGCGGTGCGCGCGGGAAACGTGCGGGCGGCTTCTTCCGCTCTGGCTGATATGCTTCGCGCGGGGGAAGATCCTGTGGGTATTCTCGTTCAGATCTCCGGCACGGTGGAAAATCTGCTAAAAGCGAAGAGACTTTCTTCTTCCGGACGTCCGCAGACTATGCCGGAATGGTTTTCCATGGGCGCCCGGGGTAATTTATATTATGAGACGAAGGCCGCGGCGAATTATACCGAGTCCCGTCTCCGCGAAGCCCAGATTATGTGTCTGAAAGCCGAAGCGGAATTGAAATCTTCCGGCGGCAGGGCTCCTGCCCTGGTCATACGGGAGCTTATCCTCGGCATCTTCGGCGGATAACTTCCGCTCCCTCTTATTTTATATAATATATACGGCGCGGATTATCCGCGCCGAGGATTAATTATCCTTTATAACATTAGCCGGTTTTACGGCGGAATTAAGAAGGAACAAGACTATGATTTACACAACGGAAGTTGAACACATGTGCCCCGTAGCGAAAGGCGCATATCACGGTCCGGCCCCGATTCCCGAGGAAGGAAAATGGGTGCAGGCCAGGCAGATAAGCGATATCAGCGGTCTTACCCACGGCGTGGGACGCTGCGCCCCCCAGCAGGGCGCCTGCAAGCTGACTTTGAATGTTAAGAACGGGATAATAGAAGAAGCTCTTGTGGAAGTTATAGGCTGCAGCGGAATGACCCATTCGGCGGCCATGGCCTCTGAAATACTTCCCGGAAAAACTATCCTCGAAGCGCTGAACACCGATCTCGTCTGCGACGCTATAAACGTCGCCATGCGCGAACTGTTCCTTCAGATAGTTTACGGCAGGACACAGACCGCTTTCTCCGAGAACGGGCTTCCCGTCGGAGCCGGCCTTGAGGATCTCGGCAAAGGCCTGCGGAGCCAGGTCGGGACCTCTTACGGGACCAAATACAAGGGCTGCCGCTATCTCGAAATGGCGGAAGGCTATATAACCCGCGTCGGTCTGGACGAGAAGAACGAGATAATAGGATACGAGTTCGTTCATCTCGGCAAAATGATGGCCTCCATAAAGAAAGGCGTTCCGGCCGCGGAAGCCCTTAAGAAAGCCTCAGGCAGCTACGGCCGTTTTAAAGAAGCCGTAAAATATGTGGATCCGAGAGAAGAATAGGAGTAAGAGCAATCATGGCACTTTTTGAAAATTACGAGAGAAGAATAAATAAAATAAACGGCGTCCTCGCCGGATACGGCATAAAGAATATAGAGGAGGCCAAAGAGATCTGCGATAAGAAGGGCATTAAGGTCGCGGAAATAGTGAAAGGGATACAGCCTATCGCTTTCGACAATGCCGGCTGGGCCTATACGCTCGGCGCGGCCATCGCTATAAAGAAAGGGATTAAGTCGGCTCCTGAGGCCGCCGAAGCCATCGGCATAGGGCTTCAGGCTTTCTGTGTGGAAGGTTCGGTGGCCGAAGACAGAAAAGTGGGTATAGGACACGGGAAACTCGGGGCCATGCTGCTCCGCGAAGAAACGAAATGTTTCTGCTTTCTGGCCGGACACGAATCTTTCGCGGCTGCCGAAGGCGCTATCGGAATAGTGCGTAATGCCAATAAGGCTCGCAAACAGCCTTTGCGCGTTATCCTTAACGGACTCGGGAAAGACGCCGCCCAGATAATAAGCCGCATAAACGGTTTCACTTATGTTCAGACGCAGTTCGATTATTTCTCCGGAAAACTTAATACGGTCCGCGAGATAGCCTATTCCAAGGGCGAAAGGGCCGCTATCCGCTGTTACGGCGCCGACGACGTCCGTGAAGGCGTTGCCATAATGCACCACGAGGGCGTGGACGTTTCCATAACCGGGAATTCAACGAATCCGACAAGATTTCAGCACCCGGTGGCCGGGACCTATAAAAAAGAATGCGTCGAGCAGGGCAAGAAATACTTCTCCGTCGCTTCAGGCGGCGGCACCGGCCGTACGCTGCATCCGGACAATATGGCCGCCGGCCCGGCGTCCTACGGTATGACGGACACTATGGGGAGAATGCACTCCGACGCGCAGTTCGCCGGTTCCTCCTCGGTCCCCGCTCATGTCGAGATGATGGGTTTCCTCGGAATGGGTAATAATCCGATGGTCGGCGCGACTGTGGCTGTAGCCGTAGCTGTCGCTGAGGCTATGAAATAATACCACTGTGGAAAACAAAAAAGGCCGGCTTAAGAGCCGGCCTTTTTTTATATCACCGCTTTTCAGTTGTTTCTTATACTGTATCTTTCCCTTATGGTGAGTTTAAGGACCGAAGATCCTTTAGCAGGGATCTTAATTTCCCATTCCGCTCTTAGAGCGTCGTCTTTTTTATAATCCGTATTGCTTTTTATAATCGTCCAGTTTCTGTTCAGAGCCTGTGAATAAGTTACTGTCTGTGGCGTGTCTTTCGCGTTTTTGAAAGTCAGTTCGTAGTCGGATTCCGTCACCTTATAAACCGTCGGTCTCAGATTATTTGCGGGATAAGCTGTTTCGGCGGGCAATTCTCTGTACTGTGTCTGTCTGCCCCTTTCGGTTATGTCGAAGGCCTGCCCGAGGTTAAGTTTCACTTCTTCGTTCTCCGGTGTGTGTTTTATGGTGTCTTCTCCTACGAAAAACAGCCTTGAGGCCCTGTCGGCTTTATAAACCCTTATAGTTCCTTCAGGAAGCGGTTTCCCGAGCCCGTCGGATTTTTTATTGTTGAAGCTGAGAAAAACGGCCGCGCTGTTCATTCTGTCTTTGTCTATATTATTTATATAGAAATATCCGGCCGGTATTATATCCTGGAAGATATATGTTTTTTTAGCTTTGATCTTAGGCGCAGTGAGAAGGGCGAGCTGTTTTTTCTGATTGGAAAGAACGCTCGTCTTTCTTCCGAGCGAATACATATGGTAATCCATAAGCGCCTCTTCAGTCATTTCCGGCGCCGCTCCGGCCGCCTGCGTGGAATCTGAATACAGGACGTTTTTCCTCATGCCGAATCTGGCCGTTTCCGCGCTTTGTCTGTGAACGCTGCCGGCCACGAACTGCATGTCCGCGTTTTTATAATCCGTTCCGCTCTGATTGGTCACCGTCACCCAGCCGTTCAGGGCCAGTTCGTTTTCAGCGTCGTTCAGTTCCGCGGCATAATCCGCCTGCCAGTATATGCCGTCGGTCAGATAATTGAGGTTTATGTCTTTCTTCCCGGCTCCGGCCGAGAAGAAATCGACTGTGAGAGTGGGTTTGTCCCTGAGGTTTTTAGGCACTTCCGGGAAAATAAGTCTTCCGCCGTAATCTGTTTCTATCCTGTTTCCTATTTTGAGTATGATTCCGTTGTCGGAAGACAATACCGTGGCTGTCTCTTCCGTGTCTTTCCCGGTGACCGGGTTGGTTTTTATCACTTTTATATCTTTTCCGGTATATTTTTGCAGAAGAGCCTGCCTGGACATCAGATCGAAATTGAAATTCTGCTCTATTATACTGGTCCCGTCGGCGCTGATTATGGCGGTCTCCGGTTTTATCAGCGCGGAGACTCCAGCGAAAGAAATAGTGTTGTCTCCTGTCCTGAACTGGACCGCCCTCGTGTCTTTCACGAGTCCGAGCCCGTTGTTGTAGACCGTGACGCTGAGCTGCTTTATGTCCTGCTGAGAAACTATCGTTTCCTGCGCGCCTGCTGCCGCAGGAAACAGAATGAGCGCCAGCGCTAATGCCGTGTCCTTACTTTTCATAAATAACTCTCCCCGCGGTCGGTTCCCGCGTCTTTGCAGAACGGTTTTATATTTCTGCGTTGATATACTCGACGTAATCCGAGTATACGCGCACTGCCCTGTCGGCAGAGCGGAATGTCGGCAGTCCCTGTTCCATGGCGTATTTGCAGTAAGGGTCGTACCATTCCCCGGCCGCAACCACGAATATCACCGGCTTGCCGGCTTTTCTTGCTGCTTCGACTGACGAGGTTACGAAAGAATCTTTTGTGAAATCTTCATTATGTCCTTTCCCGGCGGGCAGGGTGTTTACCGACGGGCTCAGCGGCACCATGGAGAGCACCGCTCCGCCGAAGTAGCTGTGGTTCAGGGCTTTTTCCGTTATCGCGGCTATGTATTTATCGGCCGCCGAAGGCGTAACGTCGAAAGGATTCTTCACGTCGACGAGGCCGTCCAGCCGTCCGGCCTTAAGCACTTCGTTCATTTCCGTTTTCAGTTTATCGTCTTCGGGGAAACCGGCGCGCAGATTGCCTGTTATCCTGTCTGCCATGCCGGCGCATTCGAAACCGGCATTGCTCAGGAAGAAAGTGTTCGGGTTTATACTGTCGTACTTGCCGAAATAGCAGGCCAGCATGGAATAGTCGTTGAAATCGTTGAAATTATCAGCGACCAGGGCGCCGGCCTGTTTCAGCAGAAGGCTGCTCACCAGATAATTGCCGGCTATCGAGGCGGTGTGTCCCATAACGGCTTTTTGTCCGACGGCGGTTCTTCCAGCCTTGTACAGGACTACTTTTTTTCCTAGTTTTCTTGCTTTTTTTATGGTTTTTATCAGGTTCAGGCCGTCTCCTGGTTTGAATCCCTCTATATAGGCCATTATGACTTTGAGCTCCGGGTCTTCGCAGAGTTTATTCATATAGTCCACCACGGTTATATCGTGCTGGTTCCCGACAGTAATGCTGTATGCCGGCTTCAGCCAGGGCATGCGGCTTTCGCTGGATATGACGAAAGCTCCGCTCTGGCTTACGAAAGCCGTCCTTACCATATGCGGATTCACACCGGTCGGATGGGCCAGTTTGTAAACAGGTATGAAGAAAGTGTTGACTCTGGAATCGTTGAGGACGATCCCCATGGAATTGCCGCCGCTGAGGGCGAATTTCGGATTGTTCTTTCTGGCTTCCACTATCGTGTCCGTCAGTTTTTTCGATATGTCGCCTGTGCCCGATTTCTCGCCTATTCCTCCGGATATGAGCACCACGCCGTTTATTTTCCCGGAGTCTCCGGCCTCCTTTACCGCATCTATTACCGCCGGAGCCGGAACCGATATGACGTACATGTCTATCTGCTCGGGCAGTTCAGCCGGGGAATTCACACATTTTATTCCGTCAATCTCTCCGGTCCCGGGTTTCACTATGTATATATGTTCTTTGGAAAAGCCTATGTTTATGACATTGCGCAGAATGACCCTGGCCATATTTACTTTTTTTTCGCTTACGCCGAGCATGGCCACTGATTTCGGCGCCAGAAGAGCCCCTACTCCTTCTTCGGAGGGTTTGTCCCGGAGTGCTTTTTTCGACTCCCTGAATCTCAGCACGCCGTCCAGAGCCGTGATATTCCCGCCGGCTATCGTCAGAGGATTGATCTCGAATTCTATTATCGAGTATCGAGATTTTCCGTTGTCCTTAAAATGCAGCATCAATGCGGCGAAACCTTTTAGCCATTTCATTATTTCCGCGTCTTCCGCTTTTCTTTTTCCGCCGCGCACTTTTCCCGAAGAGTATTTCCATATCCAGTTGGATTCCAGGAATTTATCCCAGGCTTCCGCGTCCGCGTTCTCCGCTGTTATCACGGAGGGGGTTATGCCTGTCTTAAGGGATTTAGTAAAGAATTCCGCATGCGTTCCTCCAGGCCCGAGCGTTATCACCGGGCCGAAAGCGTCGTCGGCCCGGGCTCCGAGCAGAAGTTCTTCCCCGAGGCCGAACGGGCAGTGTTCCACGAATTCTACCGCCATAAAACCTTCGGCGTCTTCGAATTTAGCGTCCATGGCTTTCAGCGTTTCCAAAATGTCTCCGGCCGTGTTTTCCGCTATCTTGACCCCGCCGGATTCCGTTTTGTGCAGAGTTTTTGAAGACACGAGTTTTATAACCACTTTTCCGCCGGGTATGGAATTATGTATTTCAGCCGCCGTCTGTTTCAGGTCGAGAGGTTTTCCGAAAGTCCTGCGCGCCGCTGTCTTGAGCCCGGCTGCGTCCAGCACTTTATACACTTCGGGTTCGCTCAGGCTGGTCCTTCCTTCCGCCCAGGCTTTGTCAAGAATACTTTCTATCTTTATAAAATCCATTTTTCATTCTCCTTAAAAATTCAGTTGATTTTTATTATTTTGGCTTTGTCGGCGAAGGACAGCACCAGGTCCTTTTTTATGACCCCGGCTCCGACGGTCAGGCAGTCCGACGCAGCTGTCCCGGTGCCGAGTTTGAGACACTGTTCGAAATCCGCGTCGGTAAGATATCCGTAGAGGAAGCCCGCCATGAAAGAATCGCCGGCTCCGGTGGTGCTCTTGAGTCTTCTCAGCGCCGGCGGGATTATACGCCAAGAGCCTGACAGGTCCATGGCGTAGCTGTAATTCGGCCCGTCGGTCACTATTACGGTGCTCAGATTAGGATAAAAACGTCCGTCGATGAATTTTCTCAGGTTTTCCTGGGAAAAACGGGTGCCGGAAAGTTCTTCGAACTCATAACGGTTTATTTTAAACGCGTTCGCGCCGGCCCTCAGCGTTTCGCGCAGCGACTGCCCGCTGGTGTCCACTATAACTTTGCACTTTTTTTCGAGAGCGGCTTTGACTATTTTGCCGTAGAAGCCCGGTTTTATTCCGCTTGGCATACGGCCGCAGATAGCCATTACTCCGTATTCCGGAATGCTTTTGAGGAAGCGTTTAAGGAAGTGTTCCTGACTGTGCGCCGGCACGTCAGGGCCGTCTTCGTTTATGTCCGTGGAAATTCCCTGGGGGTCGGTTATAGTGTAACAGACTCGCGATTCTCCGTTTCTGTGCCTCTCCAGAATAAAATCAAAATCTTCCCGCTTGAGCGCGGTCCTAATCCACGCTCCGTTGAAACCGCTGATGAATCCGGCCAGAGGGGCCCTGATGCCGAGTATGCGCAGGGCCCGGGAAACGTTCACTCCTTTACCGCCCGGTCTGGTTATCGCAGAACGGAAACGGTACACATTGCCGGCAATAAAAGACGGTATCACCGTGGTCTTGGATATCGAGAAATTAAGATTGACTATAACAGCTTTTTTTTCCATTCTTAAAACTAAATTTAGCATTTTTTTTATAGGTAGTACACTATATTTTTCCCGGCTCGGCAAAATTATTAACTTTCCCGGCTTTAACTTTATATAATATAAACTAATGAAAAATATAGCCGCCGTTATTTTCGCTCTCCTTTTTTCCGGTTGCGCTTACAGCCTGAAAAGTCCCGCGATATCGTCAGAACCGTCCCTTGAGAGGGCGGTGGAGATACTCGAGGCCAATAAGGAAAGCGCCGCTGTGATAAATTTTATCGAAAAGAAAGGCGTCCGTTTCGAATATTCCAATCTGGCCGGTTACTGCGACACTTATAATCTCAAGCATAAAGTCATTTTTATTCCGGAAGAGTACAGGGCCTCGGACAAACTCCTCGCCCTCGCCGTGGCAAAGGCGGCCATGGTCTATTATATATATTCGAAGACGGATATAAACGAGATTCTGACGGAAGAGGACGAGGCAGGAGCGCTTTTCCAGTTCCGGATAGCGGCCCTGCTCGGATTGAAGGAAAGCGATTTCGTCACTCCGGCTTCGGAAAAAACGAAGTGCGAATATTCGGCTTATCTGGTTGAAGGTACCAAATACGCCCTCAACAGAGTAAGAGCGGGCGCGGCGGAGAGAAACGTCGCCTGCCAGCGTCCGTATAACAGCATAGCCAAAGAAAAGAGCCGGCTCGGCAGGCTGAGAGCCGAATCCGGGAAAAACACTTTTTACGAACTGCTTTTCGACAGAAACAAAGAAAGGGCCATGCAGGGGATAATAACTTTTCCGGATATGATGAAACAGGACAGCCAGATAAGATCTGTTCCTCATATAGAGCTGGCGAGATACAGCGACGCTTTTTTTAACGAGGCCGACAAATCGTTTTCGGCCATACAGAAAGAATATTCCAAACTGCTGAAGAAAGACGCCGAAATGCGCGACCGGGACGCCGCCAGAATACTCAGGCTCAGAGACGATTTTCTTGACTGTTACAGCAAGTGTTATATAGATAAAGCGGAATAAGGCTTAAGATTTATGATATTGGCTTCCAAGTCGCCCCGCCGGCGTGAAATTCTTACTAAAGCCGGCTTCAAATTCAGAATATATCCGAGTCCGGTCGCTGAAAAAACGGAAGAGACGGAGCCCGGAGCGGTCGTCCGCTCTCTGGCCCTTCAGAAGGCCTCCGCCGTGGCGGATTTGTTTCCGGACGAGCCGGTGCTAGGTTCCGACACTGTCGTTTACTGCAAGCGGGAAATACTGGGCAAGCCAAAAGACGCCGCCGACGCTTTTCGCCTTTTGAGTCTCCAGAATAATTCCTGGCAGGAAGTGTATACCGGAGTGGCTCTGGTGTGGCGTTCCAGGAATATAGCCTGGACGGAAAGCGACGTTTCGCGCTGTAAGGCCAGAGAGCTCGGGGAAGAAGAGCTGAGGGTTTTGTCCTTTAAACATCTCGATAAAGCAGGAGCCTACGCGGTGCAGGACAAAGACGACGGATTTATAGAGAAAATAGAGGGCAGGTTCGACACTATAGTGGGCCTGTCCATGAATCTGGTTTATAAATTTATGAGGAAAGCCGGATTGAAATAGAGTTTAAGGAGGTCCTTTTCATGAATAATTGCGATTTGGCGATAATCGGCGGCGGTCCGGCGGGCTGCACCGCCGCGGTTTACGGCGTGAGGGCCGGTCTGAGAACCGTCATGTTCACCGGAGATATTCCGGGCGGACAGCTTTTGCATACCGCTGAAATAGAAAATTTTCCGGGTTTCACGCAGAAGATATCGGGATACGATCTTATGGAAGCCATGCTTAAGCAGGCGGAGAAACTGGGCGCCGCGCGCGACGGCAGAACTGTAAAAGCCGTGAATTTTAGAAAAAGACCGTTCGAACTGGTATTATCGGACGGCTCTGTTTTCACGGCCGGCAGCGTTATAGTTTGCACCGGGTCCGAACCGAGAAAACTGGGACTGTCTTCCGAGGAAAAATTTTACGGACACGGCGTTTCCGTCTGCGCGACCTGCGACGCTTTCTTTTATAAGGGCAAGAAGGCAGCGGTCGTCGGAGGCGGCGAGACCGCCGTAGCCGACGCTCTGTTCCTCAGTAAATTCGCCGATAAGGTTTTTATAATACACCGCCGCGACAAATTGCGGGCTTCCTATTCTTCCGTTCAGAAACTGGAAGCTAATCCTAAGATAAAGATTATTTACGATTCGGTACTCGAAGAGATAGAAGGAAAGGAAAAAGTCACCGGGATGCGTCTGAAGAATGTAAAGACGGGGAATATCACTTCCGAGGAGACGGACGGAATATTCATAGCCGTCGGGTATACTCCGCAGACCGAAATATTCCGCGCGCAGCTTAAACTGGACGGCGCCGGGTATATAGCGGTCGACTGCAGGCAGCAGACTTCGGAAGAGGGTGTCTTCGCAGCCGGTGACTGTTCCGAACCTGTCTATAAACAGGCTATAATAGCCGCGGGCACAGGCGCTAAGGCCGCCATGTCCGCCTCTGAATTTCTGAATAAATAATTTAAGGAGTGTTTTAATGACAGAGAATCCTATAGCCGACCGCGCGAAAGAATTGTTTATGGCAGGTTATAACTGTTCCCAGTCCGTCTTTATGGCTTTTGCGGAGCGATACGGTTTCGATAAGGAAAAAGCGGCGGAACTGGCTTTTTCCTTCGGGGGAGGCATGGGCGGACAGCGCGGCGTATGCGGTTCCGTCAGCGGCATGCTCATGGCCTTCGGCATGATATTCGGCAAGGAATGTCCGCTGGGCGACAATGTCGCGAAAGCGAAACACTATAAGACCATACAGAATCTGTGCGCCGAGTTCAAAAACCGGAACGGCTCTATGATATGCGCCGATCTGCTTAAAGGAATAAATCTTCAGAAGACGCCCGAGCAGCGTACTGCCGGATATTACAGAAAACGTCCGTGTCCCGATATGGTGCACTGTTCCGCTAAGATCCTCGAAGATTATATATCGGAATGTAATAATAATAAAGACCGGGAGAATACTAAATAATATTTCCGTTTCCCGGATGTGAAAGGCCGCTGGCAAATGCCCGCGGCCTTTTTTTGTTCAGAACAGTTCCGTAAGAATTTTTATGAAGAATATAGTAAGAACGATAAATACGAGCGGCCTTACCGCCTCCGCTCCGCGTTTAGTAAAGAACGAGGCGCCGATATAGTTTCCGGCTATACTGAAGGCTCCGGCCGTGACTCCCAGCGCTATATCCACCTTCCCGGCGCGGAGAAATATCAGCAGCGCGGCGATATTTGTCACGAGGTTTATAAACTTGGCTATTCCGTTCGCTTCGTTCAGCCTCATACGGGCTAATCCGGTAAGTGTAAGCAGCAGAAAAGTGCCGGTCCCGGGGCCGTAAAACCCGTCGTACATTCCTATTATAAATACCGCCGCTGCGCACAGGGCGGCTGTTTTGGCGGTTGAGAACTTTGTCTGTCCGTCAGCGGAAAACGAATGTCGGCTCTGAGTGTACAGAGCGGTCAGCGGGATTATAAAAAGCATCAGCACTTTTAATAAATGCTCGTCGATAAGCAGAGACAGTTTCGCTCCTGTGAACGAACCGACGTAAGCGCATAAGGCGCAGAGCGCCGCGATTTTCCATAAGATATATTTTTCAGACGCGTAGCGCAGCACTGCCATAGCGGTTCCCATGCTGGAACTCATTTTATTCGTGGCTATCGCGGTATGCGCCGGAAGGCCGGCTATCAGATATGCCGGAAGCGATATCAGTCCGCCGCCGCCGGCTATAGAGTCTACGAAGCCGGCCGCGAAAGTCATCGGGCATACTATAATAAAACGCATCAGAGTTTCGGACATAATGATTTTTACGGAAAACCGTAAATTATATTATAAAAAAATAAGCCCGTTTTACGCGGGCTTATTTTCTGTGTTTTTCTATTGTTTTTTAGAAGCGGTATCCGGCCTGAATCCCTACACCCATGTGATTCATGTCGAATGATCCCTCTTCACCTCCCACGTCGAATTTCGGCGCGAAATGATAGCGGGCTTCTGCTCCGGCGAATATATTTTCCGTCAGGTCAACGTTCATCCCGAGTCCGAGACTGAAACCTATTCCGTCGTCGTCCACATAATCAGGGTCCGTCTCCCATTTATATCTGGCTATGCCGACCAGTCCGTAAGCATTGGCTTTCATATTGCCGATATCGAAAGGCAGCAGGTATTTGCCGCGTATTCCGAAATAGTTCTCGTCAATAGAGTCAGGCCCGTCTCCGTTTTCTGAAATGTCGTAACCGAAAGACTGCGCGTATTCAAGTCCCACTGAAACATTGTTCAGGACCTTATAATCAGCGAACAGAGTCCATGCGAATGCATTGTCTACGACATCGTTAAAGTCGCTTGAAGTAGGTATTCCGTAGAAGGAACCGACTCCGACTTCCAGTTTCCCGTTAAGATCCATGGCGTTCGCGGCTGTGCCGAGGCCGAACAGTATTACCGCTGCAACTAATAATTTTTTCATATTCTCTCCTTTTATATTAACCTTCCCTTTGCACTTCACAACTTATTAAAATATTTTACATAAGTTGTGAAGGTTTATGCAATATATTACCGGTAAACTTGGCTGATTACTTCTTAATTTCCTGTAATTTCAGTCGCGGAGATTTATTTTATATAATTATTTCATTCGGGAGAAATCGGAGGCGGATTTTATGGGAAATACTAAGTATTATATATGTCTGCTCTTTTTGTTTATCTTTATAGATACAGGATACGCTAAAGAGAATTTTAAAGATAAGTTAAGCGCGGCCGCGCGGCAAAGCGACTTCGCGACAATAGAAAACAATATAGATAAAATAGACGAGAGCGATAAGAACGATATCTTAAGGCTGGCAGTGTATGCATGCGAAATTTCTTCTCCGTCGACAAATGTTTGCGTGCGGGAGGAAAACGCGAAAATACTAGTCTCGCTCGTCAGGAGCGGTGCGGACATAAATAGAATAGAATTAAAAAGCAAGTGCCCGGTTAGAAACTGCGGGACATGGCAGATATACCGGGCTCAGACGATGCTGTCTCTTATAAAGAATTTTAATCCTTCCGCCCTGCCCGGAGTTATGCCTTATGCAGATAAATGTATAATAGCGCTCACGCAGATACAAGAAACCGATCCTTCTGATAAATCTTATGCGGCTTATCTGGATTTCTGGCGCGATAATAAATGCAGTATTAAAAATTTTAAGACATACACCTATTTACTCGACGAAGAAAAAGACCGCGAACACGTTAAGGAAATAGGTCTTAGCAAAGAAAGCGTCAAGAAAATATACGGTGAGCCGACTGTTTACGAACATCCTTCGGAAGGAGAGGAAATACTTACTTATAAGTATGCGGAACAGGAAGACATTAAGTATACAGTGTCGGGACTGAACGGGGAAGGCAAGAGTGTCTACGTAAATGAAAAAGCCCTTATTTTTACCGTAAACAGAGACGTCGTGACAAAAGTAGAACTTAAGGAGCTTTCGCGCACGGCGGCAAACGGAAATACGCAGACTACGGATTTCGACGCTCTTCAGAAGAAAGCTTCCCAGCAGCAGGGAGGAAAAAGGAGGTTCTGATATGCGATACCTGCTGATTCCGGTTTTTATTTTTTCTTTTACCTTTATACTGTCGGCGGAGGAGAATGCCGCGGATCAGCTGCGTAAAACCGCCGCCGAAGATTTATCCGCCGCCTCTTCCGGTTTCGATACTGCCGGTAAAAAGACAGCCGGCATTAAGACCGGTAAAAAGCCAGTTTACAAATATACGGTCAAAGACGCCGCCGGCAATAATGCGATAGTAGATGATAAAGCTAAAGATATTCCCGAAGTCTCCACGGCAGCCTCCGTGAGCGCCGGAGATATAAACGCGCTCATGCTTCAGTCTTTAGGCGCAGGCCCTTCTGCCGGATATAAGGGAGCTTACGAAACGGGAGTCGGGGAGAAAAAAGAAAAGAAAATCGACATTTCCGGCGATATCGAGAAAGCTAAACGCGAACAGGCCGCCGCAGATAAAAAATTCGCCGCGGAAAATCCCGCTCCGTCTTCGGTTTCTCAGGATAAAGGCTCCGGCATAGCGGCGGCTTTAATAAAAAGCATCGCCGCAGGCATGGCCGCGGGAAAATCCCAGACAGTTTCTGAAAATCCTAATTCCAGCGCCGGGGCGTGCAAGAACTTTTGTAAAAAGAGAGGCTTCGGCTCCTATCAATATAACTCCCGTCCCCCGTCCGGCTGGAGCAAATGCGGCTGCGTGTGAAATAAAGGATATAGTTTAGTTTTTAATTAATTTAGACTATAATAAGTATATGAAAAAATTTATTATTAATTTAGAAGAAGTAGTATCCGGGAGTTTCCAGATTGATGCTGACGATATAAAGTCTGCTTATGAACAATTTGTTAACGGATATAATAATTGCGTTTATATAAACTCTCCCGGGTATTTAGTTGATAAGCGGATTAAAATCATAGATGTGAGTACGGATGAGAAAACAGAGTGGAGACAAATTTAACATGAATCAGCACCAAGCGGTTATATCAACGATAGAACATTTGGGAGGAATCGCGACTCTAAGCGAAATATATCGAAATATATTTAATATCTCAGATTGTGAATGGCATACCAAAACACCGTTCGCAAGTATTCGCAGAATCGTTCAGACTAATAAAAGTATATATAAAATAAAACCGGGACTTTACGCTCTTGTAGGCCGCAGGAAAGAATTTGAAGAAAAAGGTATTATTTCTGAAATGCAGACTCGTGACAATTCTGAGATGACGAATAATTTTAATCATTCTTATTATCAGGGATTATTAATTGAAATAGGAAATTTATATCAATTAGGTACATTCGTTCCTAATCAGGATAAAAATAAATTATTTTTGAGGAAGAAATTAGGAGAAATTACAACGATAAAAAAAATTCCTGATTTTTCATACCAAAACTTAGTAAAAAAGAGTTCTACTATTGACGTTATCTGGTTTAATTCCAGAAAAATGCCCGCTTCTTTTTTTGAAATAGAACATACTACGGATATACAAAATTCATTACTGAAATACGAAGAATTGCAGGACTTTTCAGCGAAAATGATTATCGTGGCTGATGAAAGGCGCAGAAATGAGTTTAATTATAAAATGGAGTACAGTGCGTTTAGGGATTTAACCCAAAATAAAAGGGTCGATTTCTTAAGTTATGACAAAGTGGGTAAAATATACGAATCTGAACTCACTAAATCAAATATTGGGTTAGATGTATAATTTGTATATATGCTTATGTTATCTTCCCTAAAGTCAAGACCAATGATATATATTTGAGGGCAGTGTTTTTCGGGAAGGGAATAATTGGGTCTGTGTTCTTTGTTAAATTGAGTAAATATTTATTCCATACCTTTATATATCCCATATTATCATTATTTGTTGCATGAATGTCTCCGCCTTTTTTTATGATATTTTCCGATAAGGGTTCGTATTTGCTATGTGCCAATATAGTAGATTCTAAAGAATAAGTCCTTAAAAATGCTTCAAATAACTTAGTGTCAAAAAAATGTGCCGAGTTGAGTAAGACGATTAATTCAGGTGCTAAGATATCATTCTTTTGGTCCAGAGCAGCAATAAAAACCTCTATTTTTTTTACGAGTTGTTCCTGCGCGCGTAAACTAAATCCATAAAAATTGGATGTGAAATCTAACATTTTGATAAATGTCTCCAAAACTTCATTTACTATGTAGTCATCGTTTTTATTTGAAGTTCCAGTATTGACTGATAAATTTTTATTATGTATGAAAATTCTTTGTAAATTAACTAATGATGCATCTGTGGGATAGCAATAAGGTTTTATTAGACTTAATAGATACTTTCTACATAAAAATTTTAAGTAATCTTCTTTTTTAGGTTCTGGTAAATAAAAATCCTGATCTATAAATTTTCTTAGATATTCTGATGAATTATTTGCCATATTACTCCCATATAAAACTTGAATCACACTTTCTATTTGTGACCTGTCCATAGCCAGAATAAAGACAACTTTATCAATATTAAAAAAATGTTTTATGGTTTCTAAAGTCTTAATAGCATAGTCTGGCTTGCATCTGTCTAATTCATCGATACAAATGACGAGATTTTTGTTTATTTTTTCAGTTAGATTTTGAAGACTGTTTCTAAAATTTTCTATTAAATCTTTAATTGATGCATATTCTGATAATAAGTGTGCGCATTTAGTTGGATCGTTTTTAATCTCATCGTAAGTTGAATATATGATACGTCCAACTGTGTTAGAGTTACAGAGTATTTTAAGGGCAGAATTTCTTAAAGGTTTTATAAATTTTTTTAATTTATTTTTGTCTGTATTTAAAGCTTTTGATATTTCCTGAGTTAATGGAATTATAGGATGTTCATACAAATCATTTTCCCATGAATTATAAAGTATTGAGATGCAACCATTCTTATTTAGTAAACAGTTCAATCTTCTTAAAAAAAACGTTTTTCCGGTTCCGTACTTGGAATTTATATTGTATACATATGATGATGTTGTATTAGTTACTATTTTCGCAATAGTTTCCGCAAATTCTTTTCTGTTTAACAAATCGTCATCAAATGGGTGATTTTGTCTTGATATTTCTTCATCACTTTTTTCTTTTTCTTTGGATATTTTAATATTTAGCATTTATATATCCCACCTTGTATGTTGAAAATTATATTAATTAGCATTCTATCATAATTATTTTTTAGTTAGAAAGATAAATATTAATTTTTTTGATGAGATTATTACGACATACCTGAATATATTTATTGTCTCCCAATATCTAATAAATAATTTAGCTTTTAGTCAGTAATTAAATCATGGGGAATATTTTTAAATGTATATATTAATAAACAGCCAGCAAATGTAATTATTTTGGAGATTTAATTGGAAGGTTAATCAGAATAATAATTAAAAGTATAATAAATAAAATCTTACAAAAGTATATATTATTTTGAATTACAGCTGGGGTGGGTGAAGGGGCTTGAACCCTCGGCCTTCCGGGTCACAGCCGGACGCTCTAACCGCTGAGCTACACCCACCAGCAGTAAAGTTATTATATCAATTTAGAACTTTTCTTATCAAGATAAATTTTGCCCGGAGTCTTATGACATGGCTTTAAATTAATCAGTTCTTCGCTCATTTTCTGCTATTATATTTAATGTATAATATTAAAAGAATATCAGACTTATTTGCGTTTTTAGGAGGCTGATTATGACAAAAGGTAAATTAGACGGCATGAAAGAGGTCTATGATTTTCTCAAGGCCTGTAAAACTTATTATCTGGCCACGGCGGAAGGAGATCAGCCGAGGGTGCGTCCTTTCGGCACTATAGATATATTCGATAATAAGCTGCATATACAGACGGGAAAGAGGAAGTCCGTTTCTAAGCAGATAAAGGCCGATCCGAAAATAGAGATATGCGCTTTTGACGGGAAGAGCTGGCTGCGCGTTTCCGCCGAGGCTTTCGAAGATCCGAGGATAGAAGCGCAGGAACATATGCTCTCGGCTTATCCTGAACTTTCGCATATGTACAAGCCCGGCGACGGAAATAATCAGGTTTTTGCCCTTAATAAAGTAGAGGCTGTTTTTTCTTCATTTTCAGGCGAATCGAAAAAAATAAGTCTCTGATTCCTTATAATTCAGGCTATATATGTCTGCTGATAAAACAAGAAAACGGCTGCTGATTTTTTCGGCGGCTGTTTTCCTGTTTGTCTTTTTTGCCGCTGGAACAGTTTATTACGGCGGAAGGTATTATTTAAGGAGCCGTGGCGCTAAAAGCAGGATATATTCCGTCCTTTCCGATAAGCTCGGCTGTAAGACCGTGGCCGACGATATAGTTTTCGGCTGGCACGGCATGACATTTAAAAATATTTCGTTCGGACTCGGAAACGATAAATTTCTTTATGCGGAAGACGCCTGGCTGCACCTTAATATCCCGAAACTTCTGCACGGTGAGATAGAGATAAACGGAATAAATCTTAGCGGGATAGAAGCCAGCGTGACGCGGTACAGAGACGGAAGTTTTAATATGGGCTTTTTATCCGCCGGTTCCGGTAAGAAAAAAGGGGCGGGGGCCTTTACTGTCAGCAATATAAAAATAAGGAATATGCGGCTTAAGCTGACCGATGAGAAATCGGATTTTTCAGCGGTTCTGGACGATACTTCCGTAAATATCAATAATTTTAGTCTTTCCGAGCCTTTCTATATCAAGATTAAAACAGAGGCGGAAGGAAATATCGGGGGGCGCGCTTTCAGCGGAATATCGGTTTATTCTTCCGTTAAAGCGGATCTTAAGAATTGTGACTGGAAAAACGCGGCTGCGGAAGGTTTGTTTAATATTTCCGGAGACAAAGGGGGAAGGGCGTCGGTTGACCTGGAGGTCAAAGATTTCAAAAATCCTTCGATAAAGGTGGCGGCTGACGGAGATTCATTAGATAATTTCATCCTTTCCGATTATTTACGCGATAAATATAATCTCAAGAACATAAATATAGATATAAAAGCCCTTATAGATCCGGGCAGGAAACAAGTGGTTTTCGATAAAGCTGCTTTGCGCGCTTCCGGAGCTTCCGCTGATTTTTCCGGGGTCTTCGATTATTCTAAGAGTAAAGGGGTTTATTCCCTAAAAGCCGACAGTTTCAGCGCCGAGGGAATAGCCGTAGATCTTGTGCGCCGGCGTAACGGTTCTTTTAATCTGCAGGAACTGACTGATTTCATAAAGCATTGGATACAGACGGAAAACACTATTGATTTTTCTGTCGCGGAAGGCAGGCTGAAAGATATCCGGTTTAGTTTTACTGACGAGGGGGCCGATTATTCTTTCGGTCTTAAAAACCTTACGGCCGACATTAAGAATTTTTCCTCCGACGGCCCTTTTGCCGTTGATATAGTTACCGACGCCGGATTCAGGATAAAAGAACTGAAAAAGGACGGTTTGCGTCTGGACTTGCGTCTTAAGCCCGATCTTAAAAATTTCGATCTGAGAAAAGCGTCTTTAGTTTCGGCTTTGAAAATTGTCTCCGGCCGTGCCAGACTGGATAGCGAAGCCGAAGTCAATAACTGGAAAAATCCTGTTATATCTTTGTCCGCCGCCGCTAAAGATATAGGGGGACTGCTGCCTGACGGTCTGGCCCTGCGCTACGATCTGACGGATTATGATTCCGAGATGAAATGGAAGGCGGATATTCCCGGCAAGCGTGTTGAACTGATTTCCCTGAAGGCCAGGGGGAGCGGTTCTTCCCTTTCGGCTTACGGGAAATTGAACTATGCCGGGAGAAGGGTTAAATATAAAGCGAACGCTTCTGCTTTTGTAAATCTTAGCGCTTTGCGGGAAGATATTCCTTTTTTAAAGAAATACGGCGCCGCCGGTTCTGTCGACGCTAAAGGGGAAATTGTCCCGGGCGATTTCAAAATAAAAGCCCGCCTTTCTAACGCCGGTTTTCATCTGCCGGGCGCAGGTTTGTTCAGCGGGATAAACACTGATATTTATGCCGAGACTTTAAAACACGTGTCCGTGTCCTCTTTTACGGCTTATCTCAACGGGAAGCCTTTCGACGCCTGTTTCTCTATGGATCAGAGGGACGGCAGCGCTGAAACGGACATTTCGCTTACTTCAGATGATATAGAGCTGGAGGATGCGGTTCCTTCCGCAGGCTCCGCCGCCATTCCTGCCGGGACAGTAAAAAAATCAGGAATTCCCGAGTTGCTTCAGGCATGGTTAGGAACTTTAAAATCAGGGAGCGTAAACGCGGAGATAGCCGTGAAGCATTTCAACAGTTCTTATTTTTCCGCGATAAATTTATTGTTTAAAGCCCGCCTCACAGATGTGAATCAGCGTTTCGATAAAGTCAACGGCACCGTCATTCTCGCTTCTAACGAAGGCGGATTAAAGGAGGCGGCTAAGTATATCCCGAAAATAAAAAAATCGAACACCGTCTTCTTTAATATAGTCAAGAATATCGATAATGCCCTCGGAATATTCCAGCTTGTAGGGAAGGTGAAGAACGCCGTTCTTCCGGACGCTGAAATAAAGACGCATAAGCAGAATCTGAAGAAGATATCTAAAACGGATCCGAAATACAGTTATGAAAAATTTATGGCGGATATAAGTCTGAAAAACGGCGTGAGCAGCGTGAACGATCTTTATTTCGTTTCGGAGCCTTTCTCTTTCCGTGCCGACGGTACCGCTGATTTCAGAAAAAGGACGGTGGATATCGTCGCGCATGCCGCCGCCGGACGGGCGGAACCGGACGGCGTCCTGCCTGTGGTGCTTAAGATAAAAGGGCCGCTCGGCGATATAGACACTTCCATCGGGAAAGTGTCTACTTTAAGTTCCGTCATTCTTCAGCCTTTTCTTAACAGCAAACCGTTCAACTATGTGAAACAGAAAATAGGTCTCGGGAGGAAAGAGAGCGGCAAACAGAAGGATTATTTTATGAACGGCTACGGTAAGAAAGGAAATGAAGGCTCCGGAGATTGAATCCCCCGTCGTCGCTTTATTTCCGCCGCCGGGCGTTACAGCCGCGTCTTTGCGCTTGTAATTATTTGCCTCGCCGGGAAATTAATTATTGCAATCATGCGGCAATAAAAAGCATAATATAGGGTAAATTATGAAAAAGACAGTTCTGTCAGCATTGCTTATGTTATTTATCCTTGGAGCGGTTCCCAGGTTTACTTCGGCCGCTCCGGAAGCTTCCGCAGGAACAGAAGTCCTGTTTGCAAACTTGACCGCGGAAGATATGCCTTACGACGACGGACATGCCCTGCTGCTTACTTGGGGTGTGGCCGAGAACCCTCCGGAAGGCCTGACTTATGAGGTTTACGCTTCCACGTCGCCTGACGCGGAAGCCGGTTGGACGAAAGTCAACGGTTTCGTTCCGTCCGAAAAGACAGGTGATTCGGTGAAGATGCCTTTCTGGGCCTGGAAATACGGGAAAGAGTCTCAGGCTGTTCAGGTAAACATTTCCGAACTGGCGCCGAATGCCGGGCAGGAAGTAGCCTTAAAGGTGAAGGCGCTTTCGGGCGATAAGGTGCTTGCGGAATCCGCCGTGGTAAAAGCGGTTCCTGTGGAAAACTGGTTCAGAACGGATCGTCTAAACAATTTTATAGGGGTGGTCCTTGTGACCATCGCTTTTTTTCTTGTCGTTTCAAGAGCAAAAAAGAAAGGTCTTTTCGTCAGAAGGATAGCCGGCCTTGACGCTATTGAAGAAGCCATAGGCCGCGCTACCGAGATGGGAAAACCTATATACTATACCACCGGACTGGGCGCCGTGTCGCAGGTAAGCACTATCGCTTCCTTATCTATAATGAGCGAAGTCGCTAAAAAGGTCGCCCAGTACGACAGTATAATGAAGATCCCTCATTACGACCCTATAGTCATGTCGGTCGCGAAAGAGACCGTAAAGCAGGCTTATCTCGAAGCCGGCCGCAGCGATTCTTACAGAGACGACTTTAATTTCTTCGTCAGCAGCGACCAGTTCTCTTATGCGGCCTCCGTGGACGGTATGATAGACCGTGAAAAACCCGCGGCCTGTTTCTTTATGGGCTACTTTATGGCGGAATCACTGCTTCTCACCGAAGTCGGATCTTCGACAGGAGCTATTCAGATAGCCGGCACAGATTCCGAATCACAGCTGCCTTTCTTCTTCACTTCCTGCGATTACACTCTTATAGGAGAAGAACTTTATGCGGCCGGAGCTTATCTTTCCAAAGAACCGATGCTCCTGAGCGTTCTCAAGCTTCAGGACTTCGGCAAACTGGTCATGATAATTTCCGTCGTCTTCGGCGGCATAGCCGTGGCTGTCGCCGGCATGTTCCATGCCGACGGCTTTATAAACGCCCTTATAAATCTTTTCACGTCTTACTAAAATTATGCAGCTAATAAAAAAATATATTCCTTTGGCTATAGTGACCGTAGTAGGATTGCTGACGCTCGCCACTTATTATGTCCCGGCCGGCGTTTCCTCCTCTTACCTGGAAACAATGAATCAGTGGGAAACCATAGTGACAGGTTTCTCGATGATTCTCGGAACTGTGAGTCTTTTCATCGTCCACGGCAGAAAAGTTGTGACATTTAAGCCCGGATGGGGATACAGCCTCACGGTTTTTATCGGTTTTTTCGCGGTATTTATTCCAGGGCTTTTAAGCAGCGGGTTGCAGGCCACGCCTTCCGGGCAGCTCACTTCCCTCGGCTGGGCTTTCAGATATATTTATAATCCGCTCAGCGCCACTATGTTCGCCGTGCTGGCTTTTTATATCGTGTCCACCGCTTTCCGTTCATTCCGTATCAAATCTCCTCAGGCTTTCCTTTTGTTCGTAGCCGCTTTTATTCTTATAATGGCTAATGTGCCTTTGGGTGAACTTATCTGGAACAGAGTCATAGGATGGACCGGCTGCACTATCGACATAATAAAGAACTGGATAGTGGCAGTGCCCAGCGTAGCCGCGAAACGCGGTATTATGGTCGGCATCACGATCGGAGCCGTAGTAACCTCGCTCAAGATCATATTCGGTATAGAAAGATCGTATATGGGCAGGGATTAAATCATGAAAGATAAACTTAGAAAATTCTTGAAACTGGACCGCCGCTGGATCTTCCTGCTGCTGACTATAGTTATGTTCTGGCCTATAATAAAGCCTCTCGGCCTTTCGAGCGGGAAACCCGCTTCGCAGGTGGAGGACTTTTATAATTTCGTGGACACACTTAAACCTGGCGATTTCGTCCTGCTAGGCGTGGATTACGATCCTTCCACCAAACCGGAACTCCATCCGCAGGCGGTTGCGGTTTTGCGTCATCTGTTCAGCAGAAACGTCCGCGTTGCCATGATCACTTTTATTTCAGGCGCGCCCGGAATGATGCAGGAACTTATAGAAAAGGTTCCGGGCGAATACGGCAAAGTGTACGGCAAGGATTACGTGGCTTTCCCTTATAATCCTAATTATATGGCCGCTATGACGCAGATGAATATAAACCTTTATTCGGCTTTCGACAAGGATATTCAGGGAAACGACGTTAAAAATATGCCTGTCATGCAGGGAATAAAAACATATAAAGATATGAAAGGCTGTATCGAAATAACCGGTACGGGAATGCTGGACGCCTGGGTGGCTTATGTCGGAGACAAATACCAGTTCCCGCTCGTCGGCGGCACTACGGCTATAAGCCAGCTCGGTTACGGTCCTTATCTTCAGAATAAGCAGCTTCGCGGACTTCTCGGGGGTATGAGAGGCGCAAGTTCGTATGAAAGTCTTATACAGCATAAAGGGAAAGGAACCAGCGGGCTCGACGCTCTCAATCTCGCGCATATGCTAGTCATAATTCTTATATTGACTTCCAATATAATATTGCTGTTCATCAAGGAGAACTGAGGATATAATTATGAACATATCTATTATTTTAGGCGGCTGGGTCTCCGTAGGACTGACCATATTTCTTTTCAGTTTTCTGTATAAAGACAATCCGCTTTTTAAATTCGCGGAGCATCTTTACCTCGGCGCCGGCATGGGCTGGTGGGTGCAGGTGCTGCTTTTCGGAACGTGGATTCCTAAAGCCTGGGATCCTCTGGTGAACGGCGAGTTTTCTCTGATTATTCCGGTAGTTCTGGGGCTGTCGCTTTTCACGCAGTTCATCCCGAAGTATTCATGGGTGTCGCGCTACGGTTTCACATTCCTGATGGGTTACGGCGCCGGACTTGTCCTGCCGCTGAACCTTGCCACGGACTTCATGAACCAGATAGCCGGTACTATAAGGCCTTTCGGCAATCTCGCCGCTTTAAGCTACGGCGCAATATTGAATTATATTCTGATTGCTCTCGGACTCGTCTGCGTGCTCTGCTATTTTTACTTCTCTGTCGAGCAGAAAGGAATCATTAAGAAAGCCTCTAATGTGGGAATTTATTTTCTGATGATATACTTCGGCGCGAGTTTCGGAAACACGGTAATGGGGCGTTTCGCTCTGCTTTACGGCCGTTTCGACCTGCTGAACGATATGGCGAGCCCGATGTACTGGTACGCCACTCCCGTGATAGTCGGTCTGACGGTGCTGTATTTTATTATCAGGCATTTTGCCGGGAAGAAGAAAACTGTTCCGGAAGAAGCTAATTAAAAAGCTGCTTCCTTTATTTTAGGAAATAGAGACCTGTTATGGGAATTCCGCTGACAGGTCTCTTTTATATTCTGATGAAGCTTCTTAAAACTTTCGCTTACGCAATTATTTTTTTTGCGGCAGCCGCCGCCCCTTTGCCCGCCTCCGCCGCGGAGCCATGCGATTCGGCTTCGGTCGCGTCCGGCGTCGGTTCCGATAGCGGCGGAATTATATTCCGTAAAGACAGAACGAATAATCTCCTGCTTGTGATTCTCATAGCTTTCGGTTTTATTTATACTTTGACGAGGGCTAGAAAATATCATCTTTTTATCCGCAGGGTTCCCGCGCTCGACGTGATAGAAGACGCTGTCGGCGCCGCCGCGGAAACTAACAGGGCTATATTTTATTTTACCGGCATCGGCAGTATTTCGAATATGGATACCATAGCTTCGCTGTCTCTGTTGGGACAGGTGGCGCGCTCCGGCGCGGTATGCAGGACACAGCTCAAAGTTTTACATTCGAACCCGCTCGTGCTTCCCGTGGCCGACGCCGTGGTAAAGAACGCTTACGAGGACGCCGGGCGTTTCGATATGTACAAGCAGGATATAAATATTTTCGTGAGCAACGACAGATTGTCCTATGCCGCAACGGCCGACGGCATGATTGCCCGCGAGAAGCCCGCGGTCTGTTTTTATATGGGCTGCTTTATGGCGGAGTGCCTGCTCATGAGCGAGGTCGGCGCCGCTAACGGCGCCGTGCAGATAGGCGGCACCGGCTCGATAGCGCAGATCCCTTTCCTGTTCGCTTCCTGCGACTATACCCTTATCGGCGAAGAACTTTATGCTGCCGGGGCCTATTTATCTAAAGACCCGGTTCTTATGGCCACGATAAAGCTTCAGGATTATGTGAAGGTTTTTGTGATAGCTGTTTTAATTTTAGGCTGCGCCCTCACCGCCGCGGCTTCCGCGTTCGGCTGGGAAAATACAGTCGGTCTGTGGAAAATTTTCTCGGCGAAATAATATTTGGATTATCAGATCTAAGTAAATATTATATATAGACGTAAGGTATTGTTATATTCAGGCGCGCGGAAGGAACTATAATTGTTTCGAGGCCGCGTAATTTTCCGGTGAAAATTCGCTTAGCCTCGCGCCGTCGCGCTGCGGATATCCTTGAAACAACAACAGTTCCTTCCCGTGAGTAATAGATATGAATGCTTTATTTATGTAAATTCGCAGGTATATATAATTCAACAGCTCATAAAAAATTTGCCCTGTGATAACGATTATTATCACAGGGTTTTAATTTATAACGGTATTTATATGCTTTTGTTCCGGTTATTTTACCAGAGCCGAGAACTGCTTAAGAGTGCAGAAATCTTTTTCGCAGCCTTTTACCGCCACCGGATTGCCGTTGTATTTTATTCTTACCGCATAACCGTTGTCAGTATCGAAAAGCATAAAGTTAAGTCGGGACGAATACTGCGGCGGATTGTCCCTTAACGGCGCGCCCATCGCGCTCAGTTCCGCCATTATCGTGCTGTCGTGCGCGGAGAAAAGCACGTGCTTCAGCTGTGTTTTTCCCGACGCAGCCTCGTTTACGTAGTTGATTATTTCCTTCAGCAGCGGAGATCCGGTTGTCTGTCCTATTATTTCAGGACTGAAGTTCGCCATGAAGGCCCAGCGGCCCGCGCTTATTATTTCATCGGCATCCTTTTCGGTGAGGCCTTCCGGAAGCGGTACTTTGTAAAGTTTGCGTATAAACATGGTGTCGGCTAGGCCTTTCAGATCGTACAGACTTTTGATATTCACTCCCGTGGCTTTACTCCATCGCTGGAAATTCTTGCTTATTTTTTTTGTTTTTTCCTGCCATTCTTTGGCCGGCGTGACATATTTATTGCAAAGTTCGTCGAATTTATATCTCGGGCCGTCCGGATAAAGAAGAGTCTCTTCTTTGCCGGAAACAGTGTGTATCGGTATCGGCTGGGCTCTGTCGGGAAGAGCCGGCATAAGGTCTGTGTACGGGCCGGTCCCGTGCGGATAAAGCCCCGTAAGTACGGCTTCGGCGCTCATCAGCGTTCTGTCGACGTCGCTCGAGCGGACATAGAGCGTTCCGGGTTGATAAGCCATAGGCAGCAGCGCGTACTGGTACATATATTCATTCCGCATCTGTACGCCTAGTTCGTATTCCTGGTGTATTCCTTTCGGAGTGAGCTGCCCCAAAGGCGCCGGCCATTTATAAGTGGAATTCGGGATATCGCTTACCGGCATGCGGTCGCCGTGGCGTATCACGTCAAGCGCGAATACGGCTTTGTCTTCGGCGAAAACCGAGGCCGGAATAATCAAGACGATTAATGAAAATATTAATTTGATCATATTTCTCTCCTTGATAAAGTATAAAATTTACGCCGATATCAGGTCAAACCGGTTTTCTTTTATAAGAAGATTTTATTGTGTTTTTAAGCCGCGGGGTTATGAGGCATAATGTTTTTCAGGTCGCGATGGAAGGAACATAATTGTTTCCAAGACTGCGGGGTCATGAGGCATAATTATATTCAGGCCGCGTAATTTTCTACTGAAAATTCGCTTAGCCTCGCGCCGTCGCGCTCCGGATATCCTTGAAACAACAACAGTTCCTTCCTGTAATAAAAATAATCACTTCGAATTCGCATCACTGCGCGAGTGATTGCTTAATCATAAGCGAGACTGATATATCCGTATTTAGCTAAAAAGATTATATTCCGGTTTAATTATTATTATATTATTTGTATTTATCATTATTTTTTATTATAATGATTGAAGGCGCTGTTTTACAGCCTTACAATATATTCTGTTTTATTCTTTGAAAAACTATGACCTGCAGAGTGAAAAATCCTTTAGACGAATCGGTATATACGGAGCGGACTACTTTCAGAGAGGAAGATATCCGCGGTCCTTATTTCCGCGATCAGACCGCGATAATTCATTCTTTGCCTTTCCGCAGGCTTAAGCATAAAACTCAGTTTTTCTTTTCTCCGACGAACGATCATATCTGCACCAGAATAGAGCATGTGATTCATGTCGCTACGATAGCCGCCACTATATGCAAAGGGCTGTCTTCGCACGGCTGGGAATTGAACAGCGAACTCGCTTATGCTATCGGGCTCGGCCACGATCTCGGTCACGCTCCTTTCGGACATGCCGGGGAGGAAGCCCTGAACGAGTGCATGAAAGAATATTACTGCGAATTCATTCACGAGGTCAACAGTTACAGAGTCGTTGAGCACCTCGCCGATTACGGCAAGGGGCTTGATCTTACTTATGCGGTGAAAGACGGCATTATCAATCATAACGGGGAAAAATTCGAACAGTCCCTTAAGCCGAGCGCGGTTAAAAACGATTTGGAAAATATCAGATCGCGCACTTTCATCCCCAGTTCGTACGAGGGATGTATAGTAAGATTTTCCGATAAGATAGCCTATCTCGGGCGTGATCTGGAGGATGCGGTTTCAGCCGGTCTTATTAAAGAAAGCGATATCCCGCAGGATATAAAGGACTCTCTCGGTCACAGTAACAGCGACATAATCAATACTATGGTGCTGGATTTTATCAAGTCCACGATAAATGCTGGGAAACTTACATTTTCCGACGAAATTTTCGCTAGCGTGCGCAAGATGAAGAGATTTAATTACGAAAGGATCTACAATCATCCGCTTTTGGTTGATTATAAGAATCTTTGCCAGAAGGCAGTGAAGCAGCTTTTTTCTCATTTTATAGAACTTTATTATATGTATAAGTTCGATTTCGACAGATATAATGAATCTCCGTTCCTGATAGACAGGCATTTCGGCCGTTATCTGAAAAGTCTGGCGGGGTTTTATAATTCTGAAAATAATGTTTCCCATAAAATAGTGGCTGATTATATATCAGGTATGACGGATTCCTATGCGATAGAGGCTTTTTCCGAGATAACGATCCCGCGTCCTATCGTCTGCAAATAAACTGATAATTTTATAAACGGGATATAAAGATTTTATGGCGGCGGGGTCATGATGTATAATTATATTCAGGCCGAGGGGTCAGGAGCTGCAATTGTTTCGAGGCCGCGTAATTTTCTGCTGAAAATTCGCTTAGCCTCGCGCCGCCGCGTTCCGTTAGCGCCTGAAAAAGGTTACAACTCATTCCTGTGATAAAAAATTTGCTCCAAAGTTGTGTTGTTGCGTTCCGGATATTTTCAAAATAACCATAATTTCTTTCTGTTGTAATTTCGTTCTAATAATCCGGTTAAATTAAAAATCCCCGCCAGGACGGGGATTTTTGTCTGTTTGTTGCATTTTTATTTGAGCGACAGTTTTTTTATGCAGATATTATAAGTCTGCTGTTCTTCTTTTGTCAGTTTTTCGTTCTTTACTTTTAATCTGCCGTTTATCTCTTTTATGAGTTCTGTGCGGTTCGTTTCGGAAAGATTCCATTTGGTCTTTATATTTTCTAAAATGCCGCTTTCTCCTCCCTGTATTCTCCAGGCCCAGTACCGGGCGTAAAGTTTTATACAGTCTTCCCGACTTGTATCCGCCGCGGCTGTGTTTTCAGTTTCTGGGAAAAGTATGGCGTGCTGTTTTTCTCTCGCGGCTTTAAGTTCCGCCTGTTCTTTTTTTGTCAGCTGTGCAACTTTTCCGCTTTCCGTATAATTCTTTATTTTTTCGAACAGTAATTTTCTTGTGTCCTGTTTCATTATCCAGTTATTTGATTTTTCTTCTAATTCCGCATAAGTGGTATTCTTCTGGTTTATTATCCGGTCGGCCCAGTATCTGGCGCTCAGGTCGAGCGTGGCGCGGTCTATCTTGTCTAATTTATCTTTTATTATATCTCCGCTGTCGTTTTTGTTTCCGGCCGGTACTGTTCCTTTGTATTTCGGCGACAGCAGAATCCTTATTTCCTTATTTGCTTCGTCGAGCTTTTTTCTTTCTTCCGCGTTAAGCGGTTCTACTTTTCCCGCGTCCACGAAGGCTTTTATTTTTTCGAACAGTATTATTCTTGTGTCCTGTTTCATTATCCAGTTATTTGATTTTTCTTCTAATTCCGTATAAGTGGTATTCTTCTTGTTCATTATCTGATCCGCCCAGTATCTGGCGCTCAGGTCTATGGCTTTAAGACTGATCGCGTCGGTTTTGTCCAGAACGGCGCTGAAACCGTCGGATCTTACGGGCGTGAGCTTCCCGCCGGCCTCCGGTCCTGTTCCGGCGGCGTATGCCGGGGCGGTAAAAGCCAGCCCTGATAAAATAGATATCGCTATAATAAATTTCTTCATATATCCTCCTGTATTCCTGTACTCTAAATACGTCCGGTTCTGAAAAGTATCACATTCCTGTTTCCGCCGAAGGATGAAAATAGTTCCGGTCACCGTTTTTTTCCGTGTCGTTCAGGTAATTTTTTGCTTCTTCTTTATAATAGGGGAAATTCTCATAAGACAGCCAGTCGGCGGAATATTCTTCGGTTTCGTGAACCGGCCTTCGCGTTTCGCGGTGCAGTAAAATGAAAACCGCCAGAAAAGAACATGCCAGGGCCGGTACAAGTATCGCCGCTGTTTTTACTTTACTTCGCCGTTTCGATACGGCGGCCAGAACTCGTTCCTTAGCCCCTTCCGGAGGTTTGCCGGCCGCTTCGAAAACAGACATTATCCGTCTGTTGATATTTTCTTCTCCGGTGTCGCCGTCAGAAACGGATCTTATAAATTTTTCTGTTTCTTCTTTCATAAATTTTCTCCGCCCATTTTTTTACGAAGTTTTTTCATACATCTGTATAAAATCGTGCCCACATTGCTCTCGCTCAGCCCCGTGAGCGCCGCGATCTGTCTGTTATTCAGTTCGGAATAGAATTTAAGAGATATAAGGTCGCGTTCCCTCCTGTCGAGTCCTTTTATCAGTTCTTTTAGTTTCACCGCCGCCGGATTTTCTTCTCTGTGGGTTTCTGGTTTTTCTCTGAAAATATCCCCGAAGAGATTCAGAGAAACGAAACTGACAAGCGCTTTCCGGCGCAGATGAGAATTTACTTCATTGCGCGCTATGCCGAAGAGCCATTGCACTGGTTCTCCCCGCGAAGCGGAAAACTGTCCGATCGAGCGGAAGACCTTATAGAAAACTGCGGAACACAGGTCTTCGGCCGTAGAGTCGGAGCCCAACCGGCAGCGCAGATAGGAATATATCCTGTCGAAATTATTATTATAAAGTTCGTCGAAGTTCATAGTCAGCCCTGATAATTATACGTCCGGCCGGAAAAAGTATCACACTTTACTCCGCCTATAAACCTCCGGGCAGATGTTTATAAGGGGATAAATTTTATCATAAATACAATATTAGCTTATTTTTAAGCGGCTTTCATAATATAAGCCAAGCCTTAAATTTATCGTTCGCCGAAGTTAAGACGTAAAAAAACAATTTTTAGCGGACATAGTTCCGCCAGTCAGAGAAAAAGCCCTGAAATTCTTTTTCGGTTTAGGATTTATTAAAGTAAAAGAACTGTATCTGAAAAAGTTCGGCCAAGACGAACTGGTCTATGAGATCAGGAAAATATTATAAAAACTCTTTTTCTTCCCGTTAAAAAACTGTAATAGAAAAAATAATTTCTAATTTTTCCTCTTGAACTATGAAAACCCTGAAATGTTTTATTTCAGGGCTTTTATAGTTTGCTTATTATAGAGATATTATGTTTAGAAATTACAACTCCCATAGCTATAATTTCTAGTTTCTTTCTTATTGGGTAACCTATCCGGACTGCATTTGAAAAATCCGTTGTCGTGGCTGAGGGAAAGTTTCAGTACCCTTCTTAACGGGTAACCTATCCGGACGACAAAATAATGACTATACAGGAAAGAATAAAGAAGTTTCAGTACCCTTCTTAACGGGTAACCTATCCGGACTTTTATCAATACCGGCGTGTGGCTCATGTTAAAAGAGTTTCAGTACCCTTCTTAACGGGTAACCTATCCGGACAGTATACTTGACTTTTAACAGTTTTTGTTAGTTGCGTTTCAGTACCCTTCTTAACGGGTAACCTATCCGGACAATCTGGTCTATGAATTAATGCTACCAGATCTGCAGTTTCAGTACCCTTCTTAACGGGTAACCTATCCGGACGGCTTGAGAGCGTGACAAACACCCTCTTCCGTCTGCGGTTTCAGTACCCTTCTTAACGGGTAACCTATCCGGACAAATTGAGCATAAAGGAGAAAATATGGAAGCAAAAGGTTTCAGTACCCTTCTTAACGGGTAACCTATCCGGACACGGTTATCGCGGATGCAGGCGTGTAGGTAGTTATGTTTCAGTACCCTTCTTAACGGGTAACCTATCCGGACTTTTATATGCGCGTGTTCCCGTCGTGATGTCGTCGGGGTTTCAGTACCCTTCTTAACGGGTAACCTATCCGGACGCAATAAGACAAATGATTAATGCAACAGTCAAGGACGTTTCAGTACCCTTCTTAACGGGTAACCTATCCGGACGGTGAGACAGGTGGCTTAAACTTGCCTCTGTTTTGGTTTCAGTACCCTTCTTAACGGGTAACCTATCCGGACCGTATGTAGAGGACGCAAGCAATGCTTGCGATTGGGGTTTCAGTACCCTTCTTAACGGGTAACCTATCCGGACTCTTGATGAGACAAATACTCAATCAAGATACTGAAGGTTTCAGTACCCTTCTTAACGGGTAACCTATCCGGACTCTAATGATAGATATTATCCAGATTTCAGATTAAGTTTCAGTACCCTTCTTAACGGGTAACCTATCCGGACAGCAAAATTTGTCCGAAAAAGGTGTAATTCAGGCCCTCTTTTTACTCAAATCCGGATAGGTTATACCTGATTACTTATAAAATGCTAATATTTTTGGCGTTTTTTGTCAATAATTTAACATTTTAGACCCAAAAATGAAATTGTCTCAACCCGCTTCTAAGCCCGAAAAGTGCCCTGCCATGAGACAATTTTAAGACTTTTATATTACTATTCAATACTATATATGCTCCGGAATACATCAATATTAACTATTTAAGTAAGAAAACAGCAAAAAAGATAAAAAACGTTAAGTATGTGGGTTTTCGGCCGTAGATAGTAGGTGGAAGTAATAGCGTTAGAATACGGAGGATAAAGATCATGGAAGGCGATAAAAGAGATATTACCAAAGAGATAAGCGGGAAAATAATAGAAAATCCCGAAAAAACCGTAATGACCTTTATGGGAATAGGCGGTAAAATGGGCGGAGTAATAGGAGTCGGCGTCGGGGCCGTATTCGGAGGCCTCATAGTAGTGGTAGCAAGTTCTATAGGTAAAAATTGAAATGTTAATATTTGAAGTATTCCGCTCATACTATATAGTGTAAAGTTTAAAAGTTGAAAAGTAAAATTTGAAGGAGATATGTTATGAAAAAAGAGAATATAAAAAATGTCGGAGTTGCCGTCGGAGGCATAGGGGGAGTCGGAATAAGTGTCGCTGCTGTAGCTGCCGGCGGGACAAGCGCGGCTGGCATTACTTCAGGTTTAGCTACTTTAGGTGCATATGTCGGTGGAGGTATGCTTGTGGGTGTAGGTGTGGCGGCAGTTATTCCTGTACTTACTGCAACCGGCTGCTGTTTATTACTAAATCGTATGCTGGATTGATTATTTAGATCAGGAGGAATTAATATGTGCGACGAAGATGATTTTTACGATGGAGAAACTTATAAGGACACTGAAGAATGTCCTATGTGCGGGGATGAGGGGGCTTATTTTAACGGTGTTGAATATGAATGTCCAAACTGCGGGTACACCTGGGGTAATATATTCGGGAAAGATAATAATAAAACTTTTGCGGATAGCCTGTTCGAGGTTTTTTTCAAGAAGAAAAAATAAAAGCAGATTATTTATATATTTTTTACTATAATTACAGCAATAAGGCCTTGTCTGTGAATAAAACATGAACGTCAAAAATTAATGGATTAAATGGGAGAAAATTATGAAGAAGATAGTATTTGTAAGCATGCCTATAACGGCGCAAATCAAGAAGGGGCATTATATTTCGAGAGGTGACAGCACATTGCAGTACGACGGTGAAGTAAGTTTTGCAATCAATGCCGTTTTGGCAAAAAAGCTGGTTAAAAATGACGATGTGAAAATAGTATTGCTAAAAACGGAATCTTCGGCCACTACTTGTGATTATACGGAAATGTTTAAAAAAGAACTGGAAGATATAAATAAAACTATCGGTGCTTCCATAAATTATAAAACTATTAGTTTCCCGTATACGGAAACCAAGAAAGTACATGAAGGACTGATGCGTAGGATAGTGGATGAATTTACTGATAAAGCTGAGGTTTACGCAGATATTACATACGGGGCTAAACCTTTGCCGATAGTGATTTTCAGCGCTTTGAATTTTGCCGATAAGTTTTTCGGATGCGATATAAAAAATATAATATACGGCAAAGTTGATTTCATAAAGGGGTCCGACGGAAAGATGAATCCTGAAAATCATGAATTGTTAGACATGGCGGCATTGTACTATCTCAATTCAATAGCCAGCAGTATCGGTTATAAGACGGGTGATGAAGCTAAAAATATGCTGGATAATCTGCTTTCTATTTGAGGAGATATAAAATGCCTTCAGAGAAAAATACCGCGCTGACTTTTATAAGATACGGCAGTAAAAGTGAATGGGAGGATATTATAAATAATTCTCCGGTCTTTAGCATAGATGCTCAGAAAGATCCTGAATTGTTTGACAAGGAAAAGGATAGATTTATTAGTAAATTATATAACGGAAGTTATCAGTTCGACTATTTTAATATTCATGATAAATTTGGTGAACAAAATATTCGCCGTGAAGTATATGACGATGCTTTTTTGGCTGTAGTTTTTTATTGCATTAAAAATTATGACGGGGTAAGACCTTTTCTTAATTATTTCAGGACCAGTTTAGATAAACAAATAGCTTCTAGAGCCGCAATAGAAAGGGTTTATCAGGACTCTGGAATGAAAATTCCGCGGCAAACTGTTAAATTGCTTCCTAAATTAAAGAAATATTGCAGATCTCGCGGAAAAGATGTGGAAGATATCGGCAGAGATATTTCGTTGGAACAGGCAGCCGCAAGTTGCGGCATCGATGTTGAACCCAAAGAAATAGAAAAATTGTTGGCTTTAAAAAAAATTTCTTCTTTAGATGCTCCCTTAAATGACAAAGGTGAAATAAGGGATGAGGATAATGATAGCAGCTTAGAGGAGCTAATAAAGGATAATAAAAATAGAGGTATAATAAACCCGCGGGAAGATATAGAACAGTTTTATAGGGAATTTTCTGAAGGATTGAAGCGTATAGGTGATCTTGTATCTACATTGCAGAAAAGACAAATTCCAATATTATCACAAATTATGACGGTAAATATTCTCAAGTTCCTGAATAGTGAATTTGATAAAAAAAGGATTTACGACATAATATCTGAAAATAATATCCCGTTCTTAGACGAAACGATATATAAAGCGTTCTTGCAGGGGGAAAAACTTCCGTCTTTGAATGATATCGCTCTGCGTTTCAATAAGAGTCTTCCAAGCGTAAGCAGAACAAAAAAAATATTTATTGATAAACTCAACAAGGCTTATCCTGATAAGAACTGGCTGTGGATAATTAATAAAGAGCAGGAATAAAACAGAAGTTTGCATGCTGCACGTTTTTATAGCTTTCTTGATATCTCAAAATGTTAACCCGGTCATAAGCCGGCGCTATATTATATTGTAGGACCAAGGAGGTCTTTATGAATGTATCTGAAGCTAAAAAATTTGTGCTTTTATGCGGTGCGGCCGGGGCCGTATTCGGTGCGGTCGGTTTTGGCGTGGGCGTTATTATAGGCGGGGTAATACTGCTTGCGGCTGACGACTAAGAATGTTTAAAGGTGTGGAAATAATATATAATCTGAAAATCAGCTCTACAATTAGATTTATAGTAATAGGCTTTTAGAAATTAAAGGGGTGCTTTATGACTAGAAAGTTGGTGCTTTGTCCTAATTTACCGGAAGAAATTGGTCCTGTTTTTGAAAAAGTTGAATGTGAGATCAGAACGGTTTCTTTGCTTTTTGGCGGCGGATCTGAAGCCGGTAAAGTGGACGTAGATTATCCTATAAGAGAAACTGAAATCCGCGGTATGCTGCGTTTTTGGTGGCGCGCTACCATTGGGGCGAAATATCCGAATTACCAGACCATGCGTGAAGCTGAATCGGTGATATGGGGCGCTACCGATATGCCCAGCAGTGTTAACGTAAAAGTTAATGTAGATGAAACGGATGTGCAGGAAAACACTGAACAAAAGATTGCAAATAACAATAATAAAAATGAACAATGGCGGTTTTCTGGGGATTATTCATATATATTGTTTCCTTGGAATGAAGATATAAAAGACGCTTATGGTAAGACGGAGAATATTTGTAAAAAAATAGCCAAATTTAAACTTTCTTTGGATTATTCAGACAATAAAATGAGTAAAAATATTGAAAATGAAATAATTAAAAATCTTAAGGAAGATGAGAAAAAGAATTTAACTAAAGAAGAATTAAAAAGAAAAACGGACGAAAAATTAAAATACTTACAGCTCAACGGTGATTTTGCGTTAAAAGAGAATATAGAAATTGCGCTAAAGGCGTGGATAAATTTCGGAGGATACGGCGCAAGAACACGCAGAGGATGCGGCGCGTTAGAGTGTGATAAATATTCTTTTAAAACTGAAGATGAAGTAAAAGATTTTTTAAAAGTAATTCCTAACGAAAAAAAAGAGTGGCCGACATTAGGCGATGTGTTTATTGGTAATTGTAATTGGATGGAGTTAATAAAAATTTATAGAGAATTCCGTCAGCAGAGAACTCCTGCCGATCCTAGGGAAAAACATCCGCATCGTTCATATTGGCCTGAACCGGACGCTTTACGGCGTATAACAGGTAAGCATTCGAATGGACATGATCCTATGAATTATAATCCGGATAAGGTGTTTCCGCGCGCGGAATTTGGTTTGCCGATAATGTTTGAAATTAGGGGCGAAGGTGAACCCGGCAAAAATAATGTCGTTCCGGAACAAGGGGAACGCTTTTCAAGTCCGGTTATTATAAGTATGAGTTTGCCGGCATTTGTGTTCCTTAACGGGCCGCGCCCCGATAAAGTTAAGATTGATAAAAGGAAAGATATTTATTCGGTTAAATGGCAAAAGACTTCTCCTGATAATCGTCATAGACTAAATCTCGTTACTGAATCCGGGTCAGCCTTGGATAAATTTAAAGAACACATTAAAGATAAAGATTTTAAATCGTTAAGGGGGACTAAATAATGAAAAGTTTATTAGCTGTTTCGATAGGTCCTGTGCAGGAATTTATAGCCGCCGCCCGCCGCACAAGCGATTTATGGTGCGGTTCTGAAATGCTTTCCGATATAAGTAGAAAAGTTGCAGAAAAAGTGAGAGGTTTTGGCGGAAATTTGATATTTCCTGCGGATCCTGAAAAAGGCGCGGCAAATATTATTTTTGCGGAACTGCCGGGTAATTTAAATGTAAAGGAAATCGCCGATAAGGCAAAAGAGACTGCGAATGATTGTTGGAGAACATCAGCTGATGATGTTTTTAAAAAATATTCCGGGCAGATCAGGCGGAATATTTGGGACACCCAGATAAAGGACGCTTTGGAGTTGTATTGCGCATGGGTGCAATATGACGACGATAATAATGGATATCAAAAAGCAAGGAAACGCGTAATGCAGCTGCTTTCCGCCAGAAAAAGCCTTCGTGATTTTAGTCAGAATATAGGTGGAGAAGGATTGCCTAAATCATCTCTTGACGGCAGAAGAGAGAGTGTCTTAAGTTTAAATAAATCGCAGAAAATCCCCGGAGTTAAAGACAATGAAGAATTATGCGCGTTAGGGCTTACTAAGCGCATTCGCGGTATGGAGAAAAAATATCCGCCGATATCCAGAATTGCCGCGGATCCTTACATAAGAAAAGTGAAAAACAAAAACAATGAAGAGTTTGAAATATTTAAAGAAGCGGTAGCGACTGTGGCTCCGTTTAAAATAAAATCCGACGTTTATCAAGATTTTCCATACGATGGAGATTTCTTATTTATTGACAGATATTCCGCGATGACAAAAGAAAACGAAGGACTAACTGATGATAATATTAATTCTCTAAAAAAAGCTCTTAAAGCGTTATATGATAAATTTGGCCAGCCGTTTCCCTATTTCGCAATTATAAAAGCGGATGGCGACGGAATGGGCAAAGCAATATCCGATAAAAAAACTGCCGAAGAGCATCGCAAATTCAGCAGAGCTTTGGCTGAATTTTCAAACGGTGTCGGGGATATTGTTACTGAATATAAAGGCGTGACCGTATACGCCGGCGGAGACGACGTTTTCGCTTTTTTGCCGCTTGACAATGCTTTAGAATGTGCCAGAGAAATACGCGAGTCATTCGTTAAAAAAATGAATCCGGAAAAAATGAATCCGCTTACTTTATCCGTCGGTATGGCTATAGGCCATTTTATGGATCCGCTTGAAGATTTGCGCCGTTATGCTGAAGAAGCGGAGCGGGCGGCGAAAAACGTGCAAGGTAAAGACGCTCTGGCGATTGCAGTGCACGCAAGGAGCGGAGCTCCGTTTACAATAAAAGGTAAATGGGGTAAAAATCTCGACGAAGATATTATGAAATGGGCTCGTTTCTTCGAAGCCGGCAGGCTTCCGAATAAATTTCCTTACGATTTAAGACAGCTTGCTTTGTCTTTTAGATACAGAAAGCATGATAGTCTGGAATCTTATAAAGAACAGCTGGTGGCTGAAATTAAGGTGTTGCTGAAGAGAAAAGGCAGTATAAAAGACGATGTCTTGACTGCTGTTAACGATGCCTGTGGAAAAATTTCATGTGCTGAAGATATAATCAGTTTGTCGGAAGAAATGCTTACTGCGCAATGGATAGCTTTCGATATCGATGACGGTAAAGATGAAAGGGAAGGTGACAAATAATGAATTTTTATCAAATTACACCGCGTGATCCTGTTATAGCGCGTGACGGAAGACCGTTCGGAAACGGGCTTAGAATGAGGTCTCTTAATTGGTTTTATCCGTCGGTTATTACCGGCGCTTTCAGAACATTATACGGCAAACAGAAGAATTTCGATTTTAAAGATGAAAACAAGATTGCTGAGCTTAAGAAAATAATCGTGCGCGGGCCTTTGCCAGCTTTGGATAATAAAATTTATTTCCCTCGTCCGCTTGACTGTATTAAAAATAAAGAAAAGAATAAATTATATGTTTCTAGACCGGAAACGATAAATCAAGATGAAGGTACGGATTTGCCTGACGGAATTATTCCGTGTATGCTTCAAAACGCCGAAGATAATTTTAAGCCGGGTAAAATTTCCGCTTTTTGGAATAGCGATTTAATGTTTGAATGGCTTTTCAATACGGGAATTCCTTCTAATTTTTCTTTGAGTGAAGAAAAAACGCTGGATTTTCCGGAGCAGGATATCCGCACTCATATAAAAATGAAGATGAATGAAAATGTCGCTGAAGAAGGTATGCTGTTTCAGACTACCGGACTTGATTTTAATGTGAAAGATAAAAACTGCAAACTGCGTATTGCCGTGTCGGCTTCTGAAAAAATAGAGCCGGGGATAGATACTTTAGGCGGAGAAAGGCGTATCGTTTACTGGGAAAATTCGGATAATGATAAACAATGGCAATGTCCCGATAATGTAAGGAATGCGCTTAAGAATTCTAAAAAGATTAGAATGGTCGCGGCTACGCCTGCTCTATTCGAGAACGGATGGAAACCTGGTTGGATAAATAAGGATTTAACCGGCTGCCCTCCAGGTTCTGACGTTAAACTTAAGCTGGTAAGCGCCGTCGTTGACAGATGGATGCCTGTTTCCGGCTGGTCTTATGAAACCAACCGTCCCAAAGGCATACGTCGTTTAGTGCCTGTCGGAAGCGTTTATTTCTTCGAAGTGATTGGAGGAAACGCAGAAAATTTATCGTCTTTATGGCTGCAGTCCGTTTGTGACCAAGAGCAGTATAGAAATGACGGTTTCGGTCTTGTTGTGTGGGGAATATATTAAAATTCTGGAGAGATAAAATTATGAAAAAAACTTATTGGATACATTCTGTAACACCGTTGCACGTAGGTTCAGGGAGAGGTGTGGGTTATATCGATATGCCTGTGGTTCGTGAAAAAGTTACAAATTGGCCATATATTCCCGGCTCTGCGATAAAAGGCGTGATACGCGATTATTACGCGGATCAGAAATTGGAAGGTTTCGATAATGCCTTCGGTAAAGCGGGAAGCGATACCGCTTTAGCCGGAGCTTTGATTTTTACGGATGCGAGAATAGTATGTCTTCCGGTGCGCAGTCTTTACGGCACATTCGCATACGTTTGTTCTCCTATGTCGATAAGAAAATTAAAGCGCGATATGGAAATGGCAGGAAATACGATTAATATAAATATCCCCGAAATTCCTGATAATAACTGTGCTGTTATGGATAAATCCAAACTGAAAGAACAGGATAAGGTATATCTGGAAGATCTGGATTTATCAGTAATGAACTCCGATATAAAGGAAATAGCTTCTGTAATTTCGGAGAATGTTTTTAAATCTGACGACGAAAAGAAAATATTCAGAGAAAGATTTATTATGGTAAGCGATAATGTATTTGACTTTATGTGCGAGACCGGAACGGAAGTGAACGCTCATATTGCCATAGACGACAATACAAAGATTACTAAATCAGGCGCTTTGTGGTATGAAGAAACATTGCCTGCTGAGACTATACTTATGGGTTTGAACTGGACTGATAATAAATTATTTAAAGGAGAGCATGCTTTCTGTAAGAATGACGATAAATTAAATCTTCAGTTCGGCGGCAAGAGCAGCACGGGGAAAGGCCAGTGTCTTTGCTATTTCAGAGAAGGGGGAAATAAATAATGACTGACATTATATTGCGTTCTCAGGAATACGCGCAAAGAGCGTATAACTGCGTAAAACAAGTTAAAAGTGAAAGCAAGGATAAATACCTAACTTTCGCCAAACGTTTTCCTACGCTTATTCATACCTGCGGCCTTGCTCAGGCCGTGGCTTTTGCTGCTTCTAAGAAAGAATATTTGTCTAATCTTAGTGATCTCGGGAAGGTTTTAGGCGGAGAGTTTGAGAATTTGGCGGAAGATAAGTTTTCAGCTAATGTAAATTCGCTTGAACTTGACAAATATATCCGTGTTTCAAGGGAAGCTATACTTGCCGCAGGCTGGCTGAAACGTTATGCAGAAGCTCTGCTTGATAAATAAGCATAAGCATAGGGGATATAATTATGTCAGAATCTGAAGAAAAAAATATACCTGCGCTGCGTGAATCTATTGAAAATACAGAAGGCGGAGATAACGCTTCTCTGCTGTTGAACAGATATTTGAAAAACGCCGTCGGAACAGATAAAGAAAATGAAGGTAAAAACGAGTTGTTTAAAAGAGTTAACGGCGCAATGAAAAACGACGAGCTTTATAAGACGGCATATAACCGTTGGAAAATATCCTTGCCTAAAAATTCAGTATTTAAAATAATAACGACAGACGGGAAAATGATTATCGGTTTAGGCAATGATAACGTGCTTGAAACGGGAATTACATTGCATCATACTTACGGTGTCCCGTATATTCCCGGAACCGCGTTGAAAGGGCTTGCCGCGCATTATTGCCATTCTGTATGGGGTGAAAAAGATGATAAGTTTAAAAAAGGCGGCGAGTATCATAAGCTTATTTTCGGTACTACCGAATCAGCGGGGTTTATAACTTTTTTCGACGCTTGGATTCAGCCTGATAAAGTGAGCGGTTCGCTCGTTAAAGATGTAATGACACCGCATCATACGGAATATTACAGCGGTAAAGATAAAGATACTCCGCCGTCTGATTTTGATTCTCCGACTCCGGTTGGTTTTCTCTCTGTGCACAGAAGTTTTTGCATAGCGTTGTCTTGTGATAATACGGACAATGAGGAAGAAGCTAAAAAGTTAATCGAATTGACATTCAAATTGCTTAAGGACGCTTTAGAAAATTGGGGAATAGGCGGTAAAACTTCCAGCGGATACGGCAGACTTGTCTTTAACGAAGAAGAAACTGAAAAAGAAAAAAGTAACGAAAAACAATCGGAACGAGAAGCAAATACTCCGAAATTTCAGTTGTGGTTCGAAGAAGAAGGAAATAAGTTTACTTCTAAAAATGAACAGCAAAAAATAGTTAATGAATTAAAAAATTATAAAGATCAAGAACTGAAAGATGCAGTTGCTTTTATTTCTTCGAAGATAAAGAAAAAAGAACGTGTGAAAGGGTTACAGGAAATTATAGTGGAGAATCAATAATATGGATACTATTATCGTAACTTGCGGAACTAGTCTTATTACCAAAGCCAACAAAGCTGATACGAAGAAGTTGGAAGAGTTGTATAAGCTCTCGAATAAAACGAAAGATGAACTAAACGAAAGTGAAAAGAAATTTATATACGATTGTTCCGAGAAAGCGCGTAAAGAAATAAGTAATCGACTTTGCTCAGTCGATTGCAGTAAGCCGCTTAGCAGAGAAGTTATGGGATATTTAAAGGAAGCCTCGGCTGAATTGAACACTGTCATTTCTAAATATAAATGTATCCCTATTAAAGAGGCTAATTTGTATTTTCTGCACACAGATACTTATATAGGCGAAATGGTAGGTAATATTTATAGGGACGTTTTCAACGTTAATTCGCTGCCTGTCGAAAAATTGCGCGCCGATACTAAAGAGCATTTTCTTGACGGAATAAATTCATTGTATAAACTGAAAATACTTGAAAGAACAGGAAACGGGAAAATGATATATATCCTTTCCGGCGGTTTTAAGAGCTGGAGCGGGTATATGCAGAGCATAGGGATGCTTTACGCCGACGAAATATTTTATCAGTTCGAAGGAAAATCCCAGCAGGTTATATCTATCCCGAAATTGCCCGTCGGAATAAATATATCCGACGAGCAGAAACTGGCGCTTAGATATTTAAACTGCGGAGTAGCTCCTGAGAGGGAGATTTTAGATAGTTTGTCTGCTGCCGATTATTGTGTAGTAGAAAATGCCGGCGAGTTAACGGATAGAGGAAAATTGTTGTTTATTACCGCTAAAGCACAGGGGCTTTATGATAATTTACAGCCGCCGCTGTCTGGAAAATTAGTCTTTTCCAATCAGTTTGAATCTGATTATAAAGAACTTGATAAAAAACATAAGACGGAACTGGGAGAAAAGCTGGATCGTGTGGCTTTATATTGTGAAACACTGGATATGCAATTTAATCCTAGCTCCGTTAAATTCCATGAACTTACAAATAATGGTATTTATACGCACGAAATTTATCCTTTTACCGGAGACAGCAGAAGATGTTATCTTATTAAAAGCGGTGAAACATATACTTTAAAAAAAATAGGCGCGCATTTGTGATTAATAAATTTATCAGGAGTTGAAAAACGTTATTTATGAAAAAGATTCTAGTTAGTTTAATCGGCGGACAGACTATGCCTAATCTGCTCATAGATATGGAACACGGTCCTTTTAATAAGCATATACTTGTAGCGACAAATAATATTAAGATTAATAACACAGCTGAAAATCTTGAAAAAGTATTTGCCAAAAAAGGCGCGGAGGTAAAAATAATTATCGTTGATGAAAATTCCATAAAGGACGTTAAACGTAAAATTGACGATGCTTTGAGCGGTTTTCAGGATTGTGAAATATCCTTTAATTTCACCGGCGGAACAAAACAGATGGCCATAGGAATGTACACATTGGCCGAAGAAAAATATAAAGGGGCTCCGCTGTATTATTCCCACAGAAATATTACATGGCAGAATTATTCCGCCGATGATCCTGCCCAGAAAGAATATCAAAAGAGATTATCTATAGATACTTATTTCGATTCGCTCGGAATAAAATGGTCATGCGGCTCTAAAGACGATTTTATAAAGACGGAAGAAGAAACTGATAAGTTTTTTGAAAAATATCATGAATTTATAAAAAGCGAATTTATAGAAAAATTAAGAAAATACCGCAACGAAAAGCGTAAAAGCAAAAAAGATTATTCTTATAAATTGTCCGGCGAGGATAAAAGTCTGCTTAAAAGCTGGAACTGGCCTTTCAACTTAAATAATTCTGATATCCTTAACAAGGCTGAAGTAAATTATCTTATAGGCGGCTGGTTCGAGGAGTGGGTTTACAATCATTTGCAAGCCGACGATAAGAAGTATTCCGTTAAGAAAAATTTCGATAAAGATGAAAATAGGCAGGAAAACGAAATGGACGTAGTCGGTATGCGTGATAATAAATTTTACATGTTCGAGTGCAAAACGGATATAACTGGGATTGCATCTGAAACTAATTATAAATCCAGCGCTTTAATTAAAAAATTCGGAAGTGAAGACATAGCTTGCATAGTGTGTCTTAACGATGATTATTCCGATAATAATAAAAAGTTTAAAAATCTGAAAGGTCGTGGGAAAGTAGAACGTGTGAAAATTCTTAACCCGGACGATATTCTGAATGAAACGTGGTGTAAATAGGGCTAGCGTTAAAATATAAATAAATGAGGAATTTATGGAAAAACCTAATATAAACTTTACGGCTATGGGCGGCGCGGCGGAAATAGGCGCAAACTCGTTTTTATTCGAATTTAACGGCCATACGTTGATTATAGACAGCGGGCTGAAAATTTCCAACACTGGCGGCTGGGATAATATGCCTGACTGGAATCTTATCCGTAACGCTCCGGAAGCTATTATAATCACTCACGCCCATAACGATCATATTGGAAGCATAGTACCGCTTATAGCGAAGTATCCGCATATTCCAGTGTATATGACTCCGGCTACGTTCGATTTGTTAAGAATTGTCCTTAAAGACGGCGCGAAACACGTCGTAAGATCGAAAGAACCTTTGCCTTACGCTTCGATGTTCGATAAGTTTTTGAAAGATGAAGGTTCGGTTTTTAAGCACTTTAACGCCGTGGAATATCTTAAAGAATTTAAAATCGGCGATTTAACGTTGAAGTTTAGAAACGCAGGACATATTCTCGGTTCCGCTATGGTGGAAATTTCAGACGGAGAATATACCGTTCTGCATACCGGCGATTTTTGTTACTCTAAAACTTTTGTCGATACCGGCGCCGATATTTCCGGTCTCGAAAATAAAGTGGATCTTTTAGTCTCGGAAGCAACATACGGCGATTCCGGCGAATCAATTACATGCAGGGAATCTGCCGGTCAGAAAATTGTCGATGCCGTTAATTATGCTGTTTCTAATAAAACCGGCGTGCTTATTCCGGCTTTCGCCATAGGCAAAACGCAGGAACTTCTGATTATCATTGAAAAGCTTAAGCTGGATAAAAGGATTCCGGAAAACACGCCTGTGTACGTGGCCGGATTGAGCGAAGATATTTCGCGCGTTTATAAAAGTAACGGTTACGAACTAGAATACAAAGTGTTTTCGCAGGGAGATCTGGATAACAAGAAAAAAATTATTAACAATATTCACGAATCTAATAACGGGACAGTGCTTATAATGACAAGCGGTTTCCTTATAGAAAACACTTTGTCGCGTCATTTTTTCGATCTTGTAAAAGACGACAAAAGCTGGACTGTGCTGTTCCCTAGTACTTTCGCGATGAAGCAGCTCAGAGAACTTACTGAAAATTCAGAATGCCGTATAGACTGCACCGATCTTTCGGCTCATTCCAAAGCCGTGGAAATTAAAAATTTTATCGGACGTTTAAATCCGGAAGACGTTATTTTCGTGCACGGAGATAAATCAGCCGTCAGCAGAATAACTAGGGACATTAAAGAACAGGACAGCGGCATAAATGCGTATTATCCTGAAAACAACGGCGAAACAGTTTATATGTACGGACGCAAAGGGAAATTATTTATGGAAGGAAGTTATTATCTGGACGCTTTGATAATAACCGTCGGGACTTCTCTTATCGGGAATTACAAGAAAGCGCATAACGGCGATTCTTACGATGAAGAGAGTCTGTTTAATTTCCTTTGTGAAAATCCGAAGAAAAATTCCGCTGAGATAAATACTTTCTTGAACGAAGAAGTTGTGGAACATAAAAAAAAGAACAAAGCGTTTATATTCTCTTCTGATACTGATGAGGGAAAAATGTGCGCAGACGCTATAAGCCGATACATATCGGAATGCGATTCTATGCATATGGGCACAGAAATTAAAGTCATTAAGAATCTGAATGATTCGTCGGCGCATCTTTTTAAAACCAGCGGACTTAGTAATCTTATGTCGGAAATAGTAAAAGTAATAACGAAATTCAAAGACTGCGGCCTGATAGTGACCGGCGGTTATAAAGGAGCCACGGCTTATGCGAGTCTGGCCGGAACGTTATTCGGAAAGAAAGTTTATTATCAGCATGAAGATTTTAAAACTCTTATAACCATGCCGATTATTCCTCTCGGTCTGGATTTCGACTATTACAAGCGTTTCAGACAAAGACTTAACGCTATAGTAAATTGCGCTGATTTAAACAAAGCTAAAAGAATCAAAAAAGAATTGCCGGAGAGTTTTATAGACGCTTTTATCGAAGAAGTACGTCCGGGAAGCAATGATAAAGTAACTAGATACGCGCGCACGCCGCTGGGGTTATTGATAGAAGCCGTGTGTCTGTACAGAAATAAAAAATCCGAGAATAAACTTTCCGGCGCTATAATACAAGCCTATAATAACACTCTTTCGTCGGCCAGACTGGAATTGAAAAATATAAATTCTCCGCTGCTCAGATCCAGACTGGAATCCGTGCTGCAGATGCAAGATGTGAAAGAAGTTATATTCTGTAAAGTTAAGAGTTTTTTTGAAGATTATAATTTAAAAAATAAATTATCAAAAATAACAACTAAAAAGTGTCTGATAATGGATCGTATAGGCAAAAAAGGCGAACTTTGTTATATTCTCAGAGCGCATGATTACGTTCAGCAGGTGAAAATAACAGTTTCTCCGGGAATGGAAAATAACGTGGCCGAACGTCTTGGAAAGGAGATTAATTTAAATGAATAAAACGATAATAACGTGCGGAACAAGTCTGCTTACAAACAATTTTAAAGATCGCGGTATTATATACGATTTTTCCAATTGCGCTGAAGAAACGCTTCCGTGCGATAAGAAAGCTTTGGTAGACGGATGCGTTTCTGGAACTATGGATAAATTGTCCGCGGCGGATAATGCGTCGCTGGCTAAGAGTTCCGCCGAATTAAACACGCTTATCTCTTATTACGGAGATTTGTCCGCCGCGCGCGGTGAATTTTATTTTCTGCATACGGATACGTATTTCGGAAAATGCGTCGCTGAATTTTACGCGTCGTTTTTGAAAAAAAGATTTGGAGCTGAATGTCAGGCGAAACGCGTGCCGGGATTAAGAACGGATTCGTACGAAAACTTTAACCGAGGTCTTTCCGCGCTGTATTCGGACGAATTTTTGAAACTGTATAAAAATCCGTCCGGGAAAGTTATTTTCGTTCTTTCCGGCGGATTCAAGAGCTGGAGCGGGTATATGCAGAGCATAGGTATGTTTTACGCCGACGAGATATTGTATCAGTTCGAGTCCGGCGCCCATTTGGTCTCCATCCCTAAAATTCCCGTTAAACTTGATCTTAATGAAAAAGCTGAAAAAGGTCTTAGGCTTATAGAAAAGGAGAAAGATATTCCGGCAGAGATAAAAAAAGAGATCCCCGCGGTTGCCTTTGAAGATGACGGCGGGAAATTAAAGCTTACCAATATGGGAAAACTTTTGTTGGATCGCGTAAAGAATTGAGCCGTCATACAGCGTATGTTGTTAAAAGATATAAGGATATTAAAACTTAGATTCAAATGCCGGTGTCTCGGTGACGTGATATTTCACTTCAGAAACAAAAGCGATATCTTCCGGGGAGCTTTCGGAAATATAGCGAATAAAGTTTCTGAAAAAAGCGGCAGTTCTTTGTATAAGAATATTTTTAAACCTGAACCTCTGACGTTCGGTCCGGCCGGTATGCGCGAACGCCCCAGGCCGTTCGTTATTATTCCTCCGGATGATAACCGAAGCTCTTATAAAAAAGACGACCTGTTCGAACTGGGTATAAATGTATTCGGGAGCTATTGCGAAATGGCCGCTTGTTTTGTCGATATAGTGAATCAGATGGGTGATTACGGGATAGGGAGTAATTTAGCTAAATTTTCCGTCGTGAAGGTATATGACGGGAAACCGCTGAGTTACAGCGAAATAACAGGGACCAAAATCCTTATCGATTTCGTTACGCCTACGCTTATAAAAGAAAACGGTCGGATTTTAAAAGAGATCACTTTCCCGGCTGTTTTTAAGCGTTTGCGTGACAGATTGAACGCTATTTCCTTGTTTTACGAAGGCGAGGCTCTAAATTACGATAATTTCGGACTTGGAAAATTGTCCGAATCTGTCGGCACGCTTTCTTCCAAGTGGGAAAGTCATTATTTTAGCAGGACTGCAAGTTCTGGAGAAAAACAGAGTATAGGCGGGATAACTGGATTCGGCGTTTATGATTTTTCTTCATCTGAAAAAATTAATATCTTTTTGCCGTGGCTGTTCGCCGGAACATCTGTGAACGTGGGAAAAAACACCCTGTGGGGGAACGGCAGGTTTATTTTAAACGGTATGCGGTAATTTAATATATCATAACCTGTATCATGTGATTAACGGGAAGGGGGGATTATGATAGGGTTAGAATGCTGTCGTGATTATTTTGCTTCGCTGCCTGTTTTGGTTCAAAAAGAACTTTTCAGCGATATCGAAAGTAAATATATAATTTTCGAAGAAGAAGAGCGTGATGCCTCTCCTGATTTTCTTAAGATCTGGCAGTTTTCTCCAAATGTAAATTTTGTATTGTCTCATGATTTAGCCGATCTTATAATCTCCGGGTACGGAGTGTCGCTTAGCAAAAAATCCGAAAGACTTCTTATACGCGAAGATAAGAAAGCTGTCTTCGAGATTCCTTTGTTCCGGCTGAAATCGATATGTATATGTTCCAGAGGCGTTAATTTATCGTCGGATATTATCCAGGCTTGCGCTCAGAACGGTATTAATATATTCTTTTACGATTTCGCCGATAGGCCCTATGCTGTTTTTCAGACGGCGCGTCATACTCCTGATATCGCTTTACAGCGCAGACAGCTCGAATTAAGCTGCAGCGAGAAGTCTGGAGAATTGGCTAAGATAATGATATCCGGTAAAATTACGAATCAGAAAAATTTTCTAAAATATGCCTGTAAGAATATGCAGGATGATATCGGGCTGTACCGTGACATTTTACAGAAGGTCGGTGAACTGGAGTCTCTTATTTTAAAAATATCGGATATTCCCAAGGGCAAAATAGACGATGTCCGGGGATATATATTGGGCATAGAGGGCAGCGCCGCTAAGATATACTGGTATGCGTACGGCCTTTTGTTGCGTAACGGCTGTAGATTTATGGGGAGAATGACTAAACATTTAAGTAAAGATATCGTTAACGCTCTTTTAAATTACGGTTATGCCATGCTGTACAATCAGGTGTGGGGCGTCTTATTAGAAGCGGGTCTAAGTCCGTACGCGGGTTTCGTCCATACCGATGCCGACGGGAAGTTGTCTCTGGTTTATGATATGTCCGAGGAATTCCGAACCGTTATAGTCGATAGAACAGTGCTTCCTTTTATCAACAGTCATTCCGAATTATCGTTAAAGGACGGAATGATTTGCGATAAAGACAGAAATTATTTCGCAAAGAAGATACTGGAGCGTATGAACGCCGCCGAGCGTTTCGCGGGCAAAAAATTCCCTTTGAGTTATATCATTTCCGCGCAGGCCTATAATCTGGGTAAATATATCATGGGGAAAAGAGCTTATAAACCATTCTCATTTAAATGGTAAGGTGAATAGTTATGGAAGAAGAACTCGTTCTTTATGTTTTTTATGATATACAGAACGGCAGGATCCGCAGCCGGGTAGGCGAACTCTGCAAAGATTACGGTTTAAAACGCATCCAGAACAGCGCTTTTTCCGGTTCTTTGCCGTTGAGACATCGAAATATGCTGTTTGCAGAAATAAAAAAGATAATAGGAGATCATGCCGCTCATCTTGTATTTCAGCCCGTATGTTCTAAATGTGAGAAGCTTGGAAACAAGATTAATAATCTGAAAGAAGGGGAAAAAAGCGTTTGTGATTTCGACGGGGTATGGCCTGCTGTATAGTCTGAAAATTCTTGATATGTAAATATATTTATTAATTTTTAAAACGGAAAAAATTAAGCCGGTTCATTTTTTAGAGTGGACCGGTTTTTTCATTTTTATTTATAAGATCTGTGCATCTCTATATCTTTAAATATGTCCTGATATTTTAAACATTTTAAATAAAAATAGATAATCTATCTGGACGTATATGCAGATTCAGCTAAAACTTTTTCTGCTCTATTTCAGTACCCTTCTTATCGTGTAACCTATCCGGACAAAATATCTTTTTACGCTATGTTTTCTATTGGATTGTTTCAGTGCCCTTCTTATCGGGTAACCTATCCGGACGGGATAATTCTCGTGTAGAAGCGTATGATAATTCGTTTCAGTACCCTTCTTATCGGGTAACCTATCCGGACATATCGGAAGCTATTCCGCTTGATGAAGGATATATCGGTTTCAGTCCCCTTCTTATCGGGTAACCTATCCGGACATAAAAGAATTTGACCACGCAATGGACGCTATGCGGTTTCAGTACCCTTCTTAACGGGTAACCTATCCGGACATTAAAAAATGATAACAATATCACTCTCGAAATTGCGTTTCAGTACCCTTCTTAACGGGTAACCTATCCGGACAGCAGGAACGGAGAATATTCATTTACTCCACCCCGAGTTTCAGTACCCTTCTTAACGGGTAACCTATCCGGACTTACGGGGAACATTGGTTGCGCTAATGCTTATAAGTTTCAGTACCCTTCTTAACGGGTAACCTATCCGGACTCCATAACAGATTCGCCGTCAAGTTTTTTATTCTGTTTCAGTACCCTTCTTAACGGGTAACCTATCCGGACTGAGCGGAATCTCTTATATCGGATATGGGATTTGTTGTTTCAGTACCCTTCTTAACGGGTAACCTATCCGGACACCTTATATTCAAGAAGTCAAAAGTGGATTTGACAGGTTTCAGTACCCTTCTTAACGGGTAACCTATCCGGACGGCCATACCCCGCACAAGCCCACGCACTAGCCCGAGTTTCAGTACCCTTCTTAACGGGTAACCTATCCGGACAGCAAAATTTGTCCGAAAAAGGTGTAATTCAGGCCCTCTTTTTACTCAAATCCGGATAGGTTATACCTGATTACTTATAAAATGCTAATATTTTTGGCGTTTTTTGTCAATAATTTAACATTTTAGACCCAAAAATGAAATTGTCTCAACCCGCTTCTAAGCCCGAAAAGTGCCCTGCCATGAGACAATTTTAAGACTTTTATATTACTATTCAATACTATATATGCTCCGGAATACATCAATATTAACTATTTAAGTAAGAAAACAGCAAAAAAGATAAAAAACGTTAAGTATGTGGGTTTTCGGCCGTAGATAGTAAGTGGAAGGAATAGAGTTAGAACACGGAGGATAAAGATCATGGAAGGAGATAAAAGAGATATTACCAAAGAGATAAGCGGGAAAATAATAGAAAATCCCGAAAAAACCGTAATGACCTTTATGGGAATAGGCGGTAAAATGGGCGGAGTAATAGGAGTCGGCGTCGGAGCCGTATTCGGAGGCCTCATAGTAGTGGTAGCAAGTTCTATAGGTAAAAATTGAAGTTTATAGATATTTACCATATAAGTAATATTTTTATTATCCTGTTTAATTTCCCGTTTTATGTATTGTTCTGGAAAATGAAAATTTATTTGAATCTGTACGACAATATGCTGTCGCAGGCATATTTTAGAATATTTTATATGTACAGCTTTGTTTTTTAAGTGAAAATTACTTTCGAAAAGGGGATGGCTTATTATGAAATGCAACTTGTCGTATCCGGGCACGGTGCGGACTTGGATGTCCGGCGCGGGCTCCTTATGTCTGATATTATGCCTTATGCTCGCTTCGCCCGGTGGAGTTTTCGGGCTTTGCAGGGATTATATAAAGTCTGCGGAAAGCGGTGATATTATTTCGCAGTATAAACTTGCCTCGTGCTACGGAGCGGAAGGCACGGACGGAGCCGGTCTCAAGGCCGTGTTCTGGTATAAAAAAGCGGCTCTCGGCGGCAGTACGGACGCTATGCTCGCTCTCGGTAAATATTATTTCGCCGTTAATGAGGCCGAGTCTTTTAAATGGTACAGAAAAGCCGCGGGACATGGATCGCCGGAAGGCGCTTTCGAGGTCGGCAACGGTTATTATTACGGCCGCGGCGCTAAGATTAACAGGGGTTACGCTTTCAAATGGTACGAATCCGCGGCTTCGAACGGCTATTCCCCGGCTTATCTTAGACTCGCGCAGTGCTACGACAACGGCAGAGGCACGGAGAATAACCCTTCGGAAGCCGTCAAATGGTATACTAAGTCGGCCGAAGAGGCAGGCGACGCCTACGCGCAGTATTATCTGGGTTCTTATTATAATTATAAAAAAGACCGGGCCAGAGCCATAAAATATTACAGAATGGCTTCCGAAAACGGCAATAAGAAAGCCGCCGTGCGTCTCGCGGAACTTAACCGCGAAGAAAAGCCGGCGCCGGAACCGGTAGCTTCCCTTTCGACGTCGACCTGGACTTTCGCCGGGGAAGATTCCGCGGCTTCGGCGTCCGGGCGGGAAGCCGTTTCGGATAAAAACAATACGGCTTCGAATAAAAAGTGGTGGTATATAGGAGGCGCGGTGGCTGCCGGCGTTGCGGTCGCAGCGGCTTCCGGGGGATCTTCCGGCAGTTCTTCAGGCAGCGTAACGGAAGAAAATTCTTCGGATCTGGGAGTACAGAGCGGTCCTGGTTCCGCTTATAGTAATGACAGCGCGATAAATGTCACCGCTTCGGAAAGTCAGCCTTATGCGGTCGGCGTTACTGCTTTCGGCGGCGGCACCGCGGTGAATAACGGTTCCATCACTTACGGCTCTGCGTCTCAGAGCGGCACGAGTTCGCTTGAGTCTCTGGGCGATTCGTCTTTTTCTCAGGACGACGCCAGTGTCACCGGCATGTACGCGGTATACGGCTCCACGGTAAGTAATGCCGGGAGCATAACGCTGTACAGCGGCGATTCTACCGGAATGGCTGCTTCTTACGGGAATATAATAAACGCTTCAGGCGCTACGGTTACGGCTTATTCTTCTTCGGAGGACGCCGCCGGTTTGTCGGGGGACAACAGCAATGTGTTCAACTCGGGTACCGTTACCGCCGAGTCCGCGGTTTCTAAAGCTTACGGTATAGAAGGCAGCGGTTCCGTATATATAAGGAACGACGGCGATATAGAAGTTACTGCCGCCGGGCAGGGATACGGAATTTCTGTCGACGGCGATTCTTCCGTGGTTAATACCGGGACTATAACAGTCAACGCCGGAGAGGACGCTTACGGAATATACACCGAAGGAAATAATAATAAGGTCTATAATACCGGGGATATCAACGTTACTTCCAGTAGCGGCACGGCCTACGGTATCTATTTCGATTCCGGTACCGGAAATAAGCTGTACAACAGCGGTAATATTACTCTGAACGGGGGGGCTTCTTACAGCTCCAACGCTTCTAACGGCGATTATATATTCGGGAGTTCCCTGGAATCTCTAGACAGTCAGGCCGTGGACGATATTTCTTCCGTGACATATGAGAATATTTTTTCCCGCGTGAGTTATACCGGCGATAATATTTCTGTTACCGGAGATATAAGCGCGGGCGATCTCAGTTCCGCGGAAAACGAGACCTATCTCGCGGCCGCAGTAGGCGAGAACGCCGTTATAACCAATAAAGCCGTTATATCCGACACAGTCGGCGACGATATAATAGGTATGTACGCCCTGTTCGGCGGTTCGGCCGTGAACGAGGGGACGGTAAATATGATAACGGATGAGGGTGCCGGGATGGAGGCCGTTTATTTCTCCACGGTAAAAAATAAGGCTGATATAAACGGAGAAGGAGAATTTATAACCGGCATGAACGCCTATAATAATTCCTCAGCTGAGAATTACGGTAATATAACCGTAAGCGGATCGGCGCCCACCGGCATGCACGCGGAAGGAAGTTCTTCGGCTGTAAATTACGGAGTTATCGTTTCGTCTTCCGCGGACGAGAACAACACGGCCGCCGGAATGGAGGGCGGGGACGCGGTCTTCACCAATGACTCTTCAGGTAAGATATACGTTTACTCCAAACAGGGTTCCGTAGGCATTTCCTCTTACGGTTCCGGAGAAATAAATAATTACGGCGAGATAAATGCCGTGTCGGAACAGTGGGCCTCTGGCATTTACGGTGACGACGGTTCTACGGTGGATAATTCGGGTGTGGTCTTTTCTTCAGCCGGTATCGAAGCCCACGGACTAGAGGGGTATTATTCCACGGTTGCTAACAGCGGCCGCGTTGACGTTTATTCCGGATCCACGGCTTACGGGATAAATTCTTACGGGTCGGAAGTGAATAATTCCGGCCGCATAACAGTAAATTCTTCCACCGGCACCGTTTACGGAATTTATTCCGGCGACACCTACGGTTATTCGGCGGAATCTCATATTATTAATAACGGGCTTATAAGCGCGGAATCCGACGGCGGTGACGCATACGGCATATATGCCGAAGGGACCGATTCTTATCCAGTTTATATAGTGAACAACAGCACGATAAGCGCCGTGTCCGGAAGCGGAACGGCTTACGGTATATACGCTGTTAATACTGTGAATGTGCGTAATACCGGCACGATAAACGCCGAATCTACGGATGGAGACGCATACGGCATATACTTCACCGGCAGCGGCGGCAAGTTGTATAACAGCGGTAATATAAACTCCTATTCGACTAATTCAGTTCATGAGGATATACACGGAGATTATACACCCTTATGCTCCGCGGACGAGATATACGTGAACGGAGAATGCAAGACCATGTCCGAGATGGGGTCGGAGTACAGCGGTAATACCCCAGGCCTGTATTATTTCGGTTATAAACAGTCCGGCGACAGTTTCACTTTGTCCACGGCCACTTCAAACAGTGCGGAAACGGTTAATTATTCGGCTTATGTAACCGGATATATGCACGAGGCTTTGCTTATGGCCTTCGGATTAAGCGGCTCCACAGTCACCAACACCATAGAGATAGACGCGCAGTCGCCTTATGTCAACGGCGACGGCGCCGCCGTTATGTTTTCTTCTGGATCCGCTTATGCTGTGAACACCGGAACGATAAGCGTGACCGGCAGCGATTATTTCTATAAAGGTATGCGGACGAAAGGCGGTTATATAATAAACTCAGGGCTGATAAGCATGTCCGGGTCCTATACCTCATCCGCCGGCGAAGAAGGAAGGAATAATCTCAGAGCCATGAAAGTTAACGAAGGCGGCACCGCTGTCAATACGGGCTCTATAATAGTGTCTCTGAATTCGGGGGATTCTTCTTACGGAGCTGAAGTGAGCGGAATAGACGCGGATTACGGATATATAGTCAATACCGGCACTATTTCAGTTTCCGCGAACGTATATAAATGGGCGGGGGCCGCTTTCGACGAAAACAGTTATCATATTGCCGGCGTCGGTTCCGATAGCGGCGGAGAATCTAAGAATTACGGAACGATCAATGTAAGCGCGGCATTCAGTAACGGGGCAACCGGAGCAGTGGCCGGACTCACGGGGGATAGCGATATAGAAAACTACGGCACTGTAACAGTTAATTCTTCCGGCGGCTTTGTCGCCGGCATCGCGGCTTTCGACGACGCCACGATAATCAATGCCGGCACTATAAACGTTACCAACACAAACGGCGACGCTTACGGGGTATATGTGACGGCCGGGGCTACAGTAAGTCTGTATAATACGGGAACTATAAGCGTAACGGCGACTAACGGAACGGCATACGGCATATATCTTCAGGACGGTGACAGTTCCAGCGAAAAAACGAGCCTGTCTCTGTACAACAGCGGTACGTTTACATTGACCGACGACGGGGTCACAATAAATACCGACGGCACCGGCAGTGATATAGCGGCGAGCACTAATAATTATGTGATGCCCGAAGGAAGTAATACATCGGTAAGCGGGCTTGACAGTAATCCTTATGCTTCATTAGGCAGCAGCGTTTCTTCAACGGAATCTTTTTCTTTGAGCGGTCTGGACCTCGATTCCATCGGAGCGGCCGTATACGTCATGCAGGGCGGAAGTTACACCTCGGACCAAAGCGTCTACGGAAGTCTCGGTGTGGCAGCTTCAGTGACCCAGGGCAGCAATGACGACAGTTACACGGTGGAAGGAGCTGTAAAGGCCGGCGAAGACATAGACGTGGACGTCTATTCCGAGTCGGTGATGTTCGACGCTTCTTTGGACGTAACCTCGGATTCTTCCGGAGAATACAATGAGATAGGGAACGCCAGTCTGACGCGCCGCAGCTTCAGTTCGCTGACAAGTAATTCATCACTGGCCTCGTTCCTCGAAAAGAACTACGAAGCCGGAAATATAGTAAGCAGTTTCGACGAACTCAAATCAGCCGACACTTTGGAGGGATTCACGGAATCTTTAGGTAATATAACAGATTCCGTCATACTGCCTAATTTCACCAGACAGAACTTCAACACGGCCAAAAGGATAAACAGGACATTCCACGACGAAATGTTCAACGGGGAAAAGAACACGGTCGGTTTCGTAAGCGGCTACGACAGCAGGAACGCGCGTTCCGGCATAGAAGGATACAGCGACAGCTTCTACGACGTATACGCAATGTTCGATAAAGGCAATCCGGGAGTATTCGGACTGTCCGTAGCTAAACTGTCTAGCAGTTACGACGATGACTCGGAGCGCGACGTCACCTACTTCTTCCTGCACAAACCGTTCATGTTCGAACTCGGAGAAACGAGCCTGCTTGTAACGCCCACCGCGGGATACAGCAACGGAGACTACACGCGCAAAGAAGACGGCGTCTCCAGCAGCGCGGATATAAGCGCCTGGCATTACGGAATAACGAACGAAGCCAGATACAAAGCGGAACTCGGATTCGCCGATCTGGAACCTTCAGCGGAGTTAAATCTGCAGGGATATTACCAGAACAGACTGGAAGAAGGAAACGGAGCCGAAGTAAAGGCGCAGAACTTCCTTAACGCCGAAGGCGGACTTGGTCTGTATCTGAGCAGAGTATTCAGCTTAGGGAGCAATCAGGGACTGAATATACGCGGAGGCGGAACCTATTACTACGCCACGAACAATCACAGGCAGAAAGCTACGATAAGCGGGGCTGAAGGTTATTATAAGATGGAGTCGTCGGACACAGACAACGGCAGCGGGGTGATAAATCTGACGGCTGAGTACCGAATAAACGATATAAGACTGCACGGAGAACTGTACGAGAGGTTGGGGCGCGACAGCATATTCAACTGGAACGCAGGTATAAGTTATATGTTCTAGCGTGCGGTAGAAAGTAACCTGGATGGCGGAGCATCCCTAACCTGCTCCGTCATTCATTAGATCTTTAAGATAATGAAACAAGGGAATAGTGATAATTATATTCAGGCCGCAGGGTCATGGGGCATAATTATATTCAGGCCGCGATGGAAGAAACTATAATTGTTTCGAGGCCGCGTAATTTTTCGGTGAAAATTCGCTTAGACTCGCGCCGTCGCGCTCCGGATATCCTGAATATAACAATGTCTCATTCCTGCGGTGGTTATTTTGAGGACTAGATGGAAGGAACTATAATTGTTTCGAGGCCGCGTAATTTTCCGGTGAAAATTCGCTTAGCCTCGCGCCGTCGCGCTCCGGATATCCTCGAAACAACAACAGTTCCTTCCTGTGGTAAGTATTAGGAAGGAGATTCGCTTCAAACTTGCGCCGCCGCGCTTCGTTAGCGCCTGAAAATATTACAACTCCTTCCTGTGATAATATGGGTTTTTTTAGCGGTTGTTATGTGAAAATTGTTTTTGACTTATAGTTGTTGTTTTATGTAATATAAAATTGTCAGTTTAGTCGGGATTACGGAAAGCTTGTTTTATTTAAGCAGTATTAAACCGCAGCTTATTGTTGTTAATGGATTAGAGTATTACCGGTTTTGATTTTGTTTTCAGTAAAAACTTGGTTGTAGGGAAGTAATTTAGCTGTTGTACGCGGTTAAAATTGGTATAAAAAAGGAGATAGATAATTATGGCTGAAGAGTATTATTGTAAGTATTGCGGTAAGAAGTATAGTCATCTTTCAGAGCTTACTTCAGGAAACTGTCTTAAAAGTCCTACTAGGAAACATGTGGTTTTCGAGGGGCGTACTGACGGGGATTTTATATGTAAGCATTGCGGGAAAAAATATCACCATCTTTCGGAACTTACCTCAGGATCTTGTCCGAAAAGTCCTACGAAAAAGCATGAGCCTTACGAAGGCTTTTAAGTAAATCAGTATTCCGGGAAAGTCTCTGATATTTATCGGGGGCTTTCCTAAGAAACAAGATTAGCGACGAAATTAAAAACACGTACTTAGAGCTGACGATATAGAAAAGTCAGATGGGTTCCGATAATGTTTTTAAGAGTAATTAAATTTTTAAATTTTAATAGTCAAAGGGAATAATTATATATGCCTATAAGTGGAGAAAGAGCGGATACGAGCTGCGGAATTGAATGTCCGGGCGTCGGAGAAAAAGAAGTTAAGCTGGAGGGATGTTTATCCCTCAGTGACATCATCGGAAAGGATCTACGTATACCTGATTACCAGCGTATATATTGCTGGCCCGAAAAAAACGTAAAGTTGCTGCTGGACGATATCTGTGATTCCAATAAAGAATATCATCTGGGAAATATTATCCTTCAAAGTAATCCGGACGGTAAAAGTTTCGATATTATCGATGGGCAGCAGCGGCTTGTGACTCTCGCTTTGATACTTTCCGCTTTGGGAAGGTCCGATATCCCTTTGCTTAAACAGAAATTCGAATCCTGGAAAGCCAAGGAATATATCGCTTACAATAAAAGTGTGATCGATGATTATATCGGTTTTAATATTCCGGATAAGAAAGCTAAAGCCGAAGAAATTTTACCTGAGGGCGGGAAATCAAATATAGTTTTCAGCGTTATTACGCTGAAACAGGATACTTCTCTCGATCTGGCTTATACTTTTTTCTCTAATCAGAATTCCAAGGGAGTACCTCTTTCTAATTACGATTTGCTCAAATCTCATCATCTGCGTTTCGTTTCCGATGAAGCGCAGGCTAAACATCTTGCGCGGAACTGGGACGCTGTCTTAAAATACGATAAGGATAAAACGCTCCGGCTGTATCTGTTCCGTATGAGAAAATGGCTTTACGGAGAGAACTGGAATGAAAAATACAGAGATAATGTCAAGGAAGAGTTCGAAGCCGCGCCGGTTATCCCCGAAATTCCTCCTTTCGGCGAGAAGTTTTTGTTTAACGAACCGATACAGGGCGGAGCTTATTTTTTCTCTTACGCTAATTCTTTCATACTCCGCAGCCGAAATTTTTACCGGACGGAAGCATATAAAGCTCTGGGGAAATTGAGCGGTAAAAAATCTCACGACTGCCTGCGTAATGTGACGGAGGCTCTTCTTTTCGCTTACTATCTTAAATTCGGCGATATGTATCTTTCCGAAGCTCTGTTTTATATATCGGAGACTGTATCCGGATACAGAATGGAAAGTGGGCGTGTGACGGAAGGGACCTTGAACGATCAGTCTTTCAACAAAGAAATAATGCGGATGATAGACCGCGCCTCTTCTCCTACTTTTTTTCTGGCCGCTATCAGAAATATGAACAAGAGCCGACATACTGCCGTTAATAATAATTTAAAAGGCATAAAATTGGATTACAGTATAAAAATAAACAGCGTGTACGAAGAATTAAAAAAGCATATTAGTTCTAATACCGTGAAAGGAGATTTAAAATGATTTCAGATGTTTTAACGCCGGCTACGATCGGGAATAAAAAATTTTCCATTCCTCTTTATCAGCGTCTGTTCGAGTGGGATACGGAACAGATAGAGCAACTTTTATCGGACCTTTATGATTCATTTAAAAAAGATGCCGACAAGCCCTATTATATAGGCATGTTGACCACTTACAGTAACTGCGGCCGTTACGATTTGGTCGACGGGCAGCAGAGATTCGTCGTGCTTATGCTTCTCGGTGTCGTTCTGAATTGGGATAAGTTTGTCAGAATAGGTCTGAATAATCAGATGAGATTGAGCTTTTTCGCCAGAGAGAACGATAATAAATATCTCGAAGATAAATTATCGGGAAATACGTCCGAATGTACTAACCGTAAAATGGAAGACGGTATTCGCTGCATAGAAAAATTTTTGAACGACCGTAAAAATGATCAGAATATAGAAGGATTTAAAGCTTATATTTATAAAAACACTTCTTTTCTCCTTTCCGAACTTCCTCAAGGATATAATCTTTCCGACCTGAATAAACATTTCGAAAGGATGAACTCCAGTACACGTTCGCTCGAAAATCACGAGATACTGAAAGTAAAACTCCTTAAAAGAGTAAAGCCCGAGTCCAGAGCCGTTTATACTGCGATATGGAATCGCGTTTCGGATATGGATTTCTTTATTATCAATCCGGGTGAAAAATTTAATGATCTATTAGCGAAAGTAAATAATAACGATATTAAAAATATTTTTATTCCTGAACCGGGTGACGATAATGAGGAAACGGAGTCGGAAACAATAGAAGATATAATACCCTGTCCTGAGAAAATAAAATCTCCTGCCTATTATTATGAAACAAGCAGGTCTTTTCTGTCTTTTCCCGCTTTTTTGCTGATAGTTTTATCTTTAACATCCGAAGCTGCTGTATCTTTTAATACAGATAATTTATTGTCTGAATTCGAGAAGGCCGAAAAGAGCGGATTAGATTGCGACCAGTTCTTTAAAAATATGCTGAAATACAGATTATTACTGGAGCATTGGTTTATCAGATTAGGGCAGGAAGAAGAATATATACTGTCCGCTATCGACCTTGAAGAGGGAGATATAAAAGAGAATCTTATTCAGTTCCAGTCTATGCTGTATGTCTCTTCTTCCGAGCGGACATATCACAACTGGCTTTGTCCGGCTTTAGTTTACCTCGGGGAAAAAACAGAGGTGAAATTTTCTGGATTTTTGAGGGAATTGAAGGATACGGATAATAAAAATCATAGTTTGCCGGAATATGACGAAATGAGTTTCGGCAGTATAGACAGATATTGGTTCTGGAGGCTGGATTATTATCTTTGGGAGAACAGAGACAAGATCTTCGTAGATGCAGATGCGAAGAAGATAGCCGGGGATTATATTTTTAAAAAGAACCGTTCGGTGGAACATATCGCTCCCAGAATACCTAAGCAGAACAGTAAATTGCAGTGGCATGAAGAGAATCAGCCTTTTATGAATTCTTTCGGCAATCTGGCTATGATATCGCCGCGGCTTAACTCTGGACTGAATAATTCGTCTTACGAGATGAAAAGAGCCTATACGGAATCATACGTTAACGGCAGTAAGACCGGAAGTATAGAAAGTCTGAAACTGCTGAAAGCTTTCGAAATGAAAGGCGAATGGAACGAGGCCAGTATAAAAGCCCACGGCGAAAAAATGTTCGAAGTGCTGAAAGATTCTTTCGATATAACAGATTAATAATTGGAAGCATCTTAATTATAGATATCCGGTTGTAAGTTGTATGAGCTTACAACCGGATAATAAGTAATAGTAATTTATTTGGTGATTTATAATATTTCTGTAATATCTGTTTTAAGTTTTCCACAAAGGAATTCTTCGTCAGTTCTTCTGGCTTTAAATTTTGTATTATAGCTCTTTACGGCTGGGCGAGGGCGTTTTGCCGGAGGAGTGGAATATATGGACGGAGCTGAAGAAGATGCTGAAAAGGAGTTGGAGGAGCTCAGGAAGCTCAGGAGCAGTACGCGCGATATTATAAGCGGGCTAAATAAATTATTGGACCGTGCGGATAAAGCCGGAATAAAAATGAGCGACGCGTTAAAAGTGGAATTATCCGGGCTTAAAGACAGCGGTACCGCCGGTAAATTAGACTTATTGGATAAGAAAGATGTTATGGACGTTTACGGCGGATATATCGAAACAGCCGGGAAAGTGAAGAATGAACTTATTGCCCCGGCCGTGCAAAAGTTTTATTCAGTTTTTGATCCGACCTCACACCTGAAGACTTTGCGCAATGGTATAGATACCATGCTGAATAAGTTCGGCATGGGAATTCCTATCTTCGATATAAGGTTATGTCTGCAGCGGTATTTTTCGGGTTTAAACGAGCGTGCGGAAGAATCTTTTTCCGGTACGCGTGATAAATTTTTCGAGAGCGAGATAGGCCCCGGCGGAAGCGTTATCACTGATAATGTGAAAAAAATAGTGGAACCGTATATTCACGTTATGAACGGAGAACTTACTTCTCTCCACGAGACGGTTTATCTTCTTATATCTTCTTTCTATTCTTTAGCGGTCCGCGGCGGGAAACAGCTTTTCCCTCTCGATTGCAGTTTCGGGAAAACAAACGATAATTTTATTCTTAACGGCCGGGACGTTTTGCCACCTCGCCCGGAACTTAAATTTTTCGAAGATCTGGCTGTGGTTAAAGGAAACAGGTTTCCCATAGTGGTATTTGACGATCGCGCCAACGTCCAGGCTTTGCGCGCCGCGAAGGAGACGACGCTCAAGAGTATATTAGCGGAATCAGTAAAATTTCAGGAGATAAACTTTTTGGATATGTACGCCGAATCTCTTGCCTTGCTGAATAGAATCGTGCCGGATATAGATAAGGCTTTTAGCTGGCTGGAAGAGTTCCAGTGTAAATATCATTTTCTGCAGGATGACTGTAAAGATTTCTGCGACAGGTTTAATATATAGACCGTTTCTCCAGTAAAATATTTTTTGCTGGTTATTTTTGTTCTTGAACGGCAAAAGGATTATAATAGCTAAATAATACCGTGGAGATAAGTCTGTTTCATGGGGGCTTTATGTCCGTTTTTTTATCTTTTTGCCAGTTTTTCCCGGTTATATATTTAGTCGGTTCTTAAATTTTATCTTTTCGGTCAGGTTAAAACGTGGGAAAGCGGTAAAGAGCCGGCTGTTAAGGAGTGAAACATGGACACTGTTTATATGGGGTATGCTCAGGAAGACATCTCCCCGTGTAAGGCCGTCCGCCTTGTGGGTTACGACGGCCGCGCGAATAATATATCGAAAGGTATTTTACATAGTCTTATAGTTCAGATTACCGTTTGGAAAAAGGCTGAGGAAATATTCTGTCTTATAGCCGTTGACAGTCTCGGCTTTACCGTTAAACTGACGGATATTTTGCGCGGCCGCGTAGCCGAAGTCCTCGATACCGGGCGTGATAAGGTCATGGTTTGTTTTTCCCACACTCATTCTGCCCCAAACGCCGCGGCGGAAAAGGAGTATTACGCTTTTCTATGCGAGAAAATTATTTCCGCCGTGAAACGCGCTGAGGAAGTAATGATTCCGGTTACGGTAGGGTGGGGAATAGGAGATAATAACGTGGGCGTCAACCGCCGCTTAGCCGGCGGGCCTGTGGACGGGCGTCTCGGAATATTAAAGATATGCGGGGCGGAAAGTGGCCGTCTCGAAGCGCTGATACTTCGCGTTACAGCCCACTGTAATGTGCTTACCGCCGACAATTATATGATCTCTCCGGATTATTTCGGGACCGCCAGGGATCTGCTGGAAAGCAAATACGGGTGCAGGGTGATTATGATACAGGGCGCCTCCGGGAACGTACGTCCGCGGTTCAGGCAGGAAAACGCCGACTTTCTCGAGATACATCCGGCGGAAGCCGCGAAGGGTAAAATAAGTCCTGCTCTGCAAAAGAAATATTTCGTACAGAGTCAGGAGTCTTTGGATAAAATGGCGGAAGCCGTTTATCTGTCCGTTAAAAAAGTAATAGACGGAATAAGAGTCGGCGCGGTCGTTAATTTATCTGTTTTCTCCGTAAGTTATCCTTTTTACGCGGCCGTCCCTTCAGCTGAGAGAGCAAGGAGCATAGCGGAGGAAGCGTTTAAAGAAGCCGCCGTGGACGGCACAGGCTGGCTTGCGGAAGTGAAAAGGCTGTCAGAAGAAAAAATAAAAAGGCAGTCTTCGGATATCGAAATCCAGTTCTTTATCGTCGGCGCCGGCTGTTTCTGCGGCGTTTCCTGCGAAGCCATGTCGGAGATCGCGGTTAATATTTGGAAAAAGACGGCTGATCCATTAGTTTTTTTCAACGGTTATACAAACGGGTGCGGCAGTTATCTGCCTACCGCTGAGGAATACGACAAGGGCGGGTACGAGGTCTTATGGTCTAATCTGCTTTATTACCGGTATCACGGAAGAGTGATGCCGTTCAACCGCGATACGGCGGAAAAGCTTGAAAATAATATCGCGGGCCGCTGGAAAAATATATCTGCGGCCAGAAAGTTTTTAAAGTAATATAATATAAAAACAGCGTTTAGTTTATAAAAGGGGGGAAAATATATGATAAACCTTAAGGACGTGGACGAGGACATAAGAAAGATAGAGGGGATAGCGAAACAGCTTAAGAACGTGGATCTGCTTCAGGCGGTGCTGGATCTTAAGAGCAGGATACTTGATCTGCACGACGATATACTGTCTTTCGCCGCGGAGGCGCAGGAATTAAAGAAGAAAATAGAGGATAAGGCGGTATATAATCTCGTTTTCGATAATAATGTCTACTGGAACAAACTGCCGGGGCAGAAGACGGACGGCCCTTTCTGCAGCGTATGCCGCGACAGGGACGGAAAACTCGTCAGAATGCTGTCGTCTAATCTCGACGCCCAGGGCCATTACTCGCCTCAGTATATCTGCCCGGTATGTAAGAACGCGGTGAAGCGTTAGTTCTTTTCCCCGGAAGGGCTTATTCCAGCGCGGGCGCTGTGTTTTCCGCCCGCGCTTTTTTTTTATTTTATTTTTCGTCTATGCAGACTTTCTTCAGGTATTCCAGATAGCTCTTGTCCTCGCACATGGTCTTGCTCGGGTCTTCCGCTATCTTAGCCACAGGCCGGCCGTCGACTGACTGCATTTTCATAACTATATTCAGCGGCGAGGGGCCGCAGTCGTTGGTTATGTAGGTTCCTATGCCGAACCCCACTTTAATGCGGTCCTTGAAGGCGTCGTATATGAGTTTCGCTTCCTGAAAGTCCAGATTGTCGGAGAACATCAGAGATTTTGTCTTCGGGTCTATTCTGTATTTCCGGTACATTTTTATCATGCGTTCGCCGAATTCGAACGGGTCGCCGGAATCCTGCCTTATGCCGTCGAACAGTTTGGCGAAGTACATGGTGAAATCTTTTTCGAATTTATCGAGTCCCAGCGTGTCGCTCAGGCATGTCCCGAGGTCGCCGTCGTAGAATTCCGCCCATTTCTGAAACATATAGCGCTGCGAGTCGCGCAGGGTCACGTTCGTGAGTCCCTGGCCGGCCTGCACGTATTCGTGCGCGAACGTGCCCACCGGCGTGAGTCCGAATTCCTTCGCGTACATCACGTTCGAGGTGCCGACTATTTTCGTGGCCGAGCCGGCGTCGAAATGTTTTATCATATAGGCAAGCAGTTCTTTATGGTACTGTCTGGAAAAACGCCGCCTCGTGCCGAACTCGGAAAAAGCGCCGAAACTGTTCTGATTGGCCCATTCCACTTTGGCTTCGAGCCTTTTATAAAATTCTTCATGGGTTTCGGGAGTGTTGAATTTTCTGAAATATATCTCGTTCACTATCGCCAGTACGGGAACCTCGAAGAGTATCACCAGGAACCACGGGCCTTCCACTGTTATTTCCAGATTGCTTTCGCCTTCGGCTTTAATCTCTATGAAGGATCTGTCCGGGTGGTAAAGCTTGAGGAATTCTATGAAAGCCGGTTTGAAAAATCTTATGCTCCCGAGATATCTGAGTTCGTCTTCGTTGAAATAGAGCGAGCAGAAATGATCCACTTCTTCTTTTATCTTATCTATTTCCGGCTGCGTGAATTTGACCCCTCTGTTGCGGCATTTAAATTTATATTTGACGTTCAGCTGCGGGAAGGTAAAAAGGACCACCTGCATCATGGAGAGTTTATAAAGGTCGGTGTCCAGCAGTGAATTTACGCAGTGTTCCATCGTATTCAGTTCTGTCTGTTTCATTTCGAAATCTTATCCTCCGTACGGCGCAAAAAAACGGCCCGCGCTGATATGCCGGCCGTTTATAGCATTCGCATCTCTTCTTTATATTGTATATCTTTTTCGCGGAATTTTATTAAAAATCACTTTCTGTTTTTTAAGGCTTTTCTGTATCTTATTTCCTTGAACAGGCAGAAGACGGCCAGAATCAGAAAATCGGCCGCAAGATACGGCGGAAAAAGGTCTTCGAAGAAAATGAAAACCAGCGAGGAAAAGGCCAGCTGCGAAAAGAATATCACAAAGAACATCGGCGCCGCGTCAGTGCGCTTTCCGTCCCACAGAAGGTATCTGACGACGGCCCTTTCTTTTATCCAGGCGTAGATAAGCGCGTATACCGCCGATACCGCCGTGAGGAAAGCCGCGTTTATTATAAGCTGTGCGTACATTTTTTTACTGTTACAGCAGTTCTTTTATATGCCTGAGCATTTCCGCGTGCAGCGCCGGGTTTGCGGCCAGGGTCTGCGAGCCGAGCGCGGCGTCCACCCGCCACGGGCCGCCGCCGAAATCTGTCACCTTTCCGCCCGCTTCCTCTATTATTATCTTTCCGGCGGCTACGTCCCAGGGCTTCAGATTAAATTCCCAGTAGCCGTCCACTCTGCCGGCCGCTGTCCAGCACATGTCGAGCGAAGCGGCGCCCATGCGTCGCACGTCGTGGGATATTTTCATGAAATGACTGAAGAATCGGCAGTAATAATCGCTTCTTTCCGCGCGGTCGTAAGGAAAACCTGTAACCAGCAGGGCTTTTTCTATCGAGCCGGCCCCGGACACGCGCAGTCTCTCTCCGTTCATATAGCTGCCTTTTCCTTTTTCAGCCAGAAAAAACTCTTCCCTGAAAGGATCGTAAACGCCTCCGGCTTTTATTATTCCGTCCTGACTGAAGCCTATGGAGACTCCGGCGGCCGGAAAGCCGTGCGCGTAGTTAGTGGTGCCGTCGAGCGGGTCTATTATCCACACTCTGCCGGCCGGCATTTCTCCCGAAGCCGCTTCCTCGGCGTAAAAACCGTCTTCCGGGAAAGCGCCGGCGATTATTCCGGTGACCGTTTTCTGCGATTCGAGATCGGCTTCGGTGACCAGATTCGCGCGGCCTTTAAGTTTATAGTTTACTTTTCTGAATTTTTTCTTAAGCACGGCGCCGCCGGCTTCGAGCGCCTGTCTGAGCGTTTTCATTTCCGCGCTTTCAGTCATTTTATATCTCCGCCGAGTTCCAAAGCCAGTCTTGCCGCCGCTTCTTCGGAAGGCATGCGCGGCCTGAAGAAAGTTATCTTTCTGTCTATCACGTTCTTTTCCGCGTATTTCTGGAGTCCGTCGAAGAAATATCCGCTCTCCGAAAGCCCTCCCGTAAAGGCTATCTGCGCGCTCAGAAGATCGTCGTATTTTTTAGCCGCGGATATTATCAGCGCAAGCAGTTCCGCATAGGCGCTTTCCGTTATTTTCACGCACTGCGGGTCTCCGTTTTCGGCTTTCTTTATGACTTCGGCGGCATAGGAGGCGCTTTCTCTGTCGCTCATCCCTGCCAGCAGAGTGCCTTTTCCGGTGAGCTTAAGGTATCTTCTGCCTATCCATCTGCCGGAACCGGGATCTCCTTCTTTGGGATTGAAGCCGCCTTCTTTTATAAAATCAGGCGGAGTGCCGTGCAGCAGCACGGAACCTGTTCCGGTTATCAGAAGAAAGCCGGCTTTTCCCCGGAAAGCCGCCCTGTGGGCCGCTTCCGCGTCGGAAATGACCTTTACCAGATTTATTCCGCCTTCCAGTTCTCCGGCCAGAAATTCGCCTATCCCGGGATCCGTCATCGCGCCCTTGGCGCCTATCACGACCGGGGCGTTTCCTATATTCCAGTCTTTCACCGCGCCGTTTATCTGCCCCGGCAGTTCTTTCATCGGTCCGCTGGGGAATCTTGCCGAATTAATCGTTTCGAAAGCCGGACCGTAAGCTGATATCCTGGTCCAGGTCCCGCCCCGGTCTATGCCGACCGCGACGGTCTTGACGTTCGTGTCTGTTATTGTGTTTTCTTCTTGTTTCATTGACATAAAAAAGCCGTAATTGTTACTATATATATAATACCAATTTACAGGCTGTCAGCGCTTGCTGCGCTTGGATATTCAAGAGGTTTTTATGGCGGTGAGAAGGGTTTGCAAATACGGTGAAGCTATTCTTAAGAAAAAACTTAAGGAAGTGGACTATGCCGCGATGAAGGACAGGCTGCCGCGCCTTATAGCCGATATGTTCGACACTATGTTCCGCGGCAACGGAGCCGGGCTGGCCGCCAGTCAGATAGGCGTGGACGCGAGAGTGGTCGTCATACAGGTGCCGGACAGCGACAGGAAAGGAAAATATATAAAACTCGTCATGATAAATCCGGTTATCCTTGAGGAAGCCGGAGTTATGGTGGAAGAGGAGGGCTGTCTTTCTTTCCCCGGATTTTTCGCCACCCTTAAACGCGCCGAACGCGTAAAGGTGAAATGCCTGAACGAGCACGGCGAAGAGATCGTTTTTATGGCTTCAGGTTTTCTGGCAAAGGCCGTGCAGCACGAGATAGACCATCTAAACGGCATATGTTTCGTCGACAGACTTCCTCTTTCCGTCCGCCTCAAGAACCGGGACACTCTGGATAAGTTAAAAAAGGTCTGGGCCAAGATAGACGAGCGCAAGTCCAGAAGGACCTATAAGACGGCCATAAACGCGGAAGAATAAACCTATTATGAAAAAACTGAGGATAGCGTTTCTGGGCACCCCCGACGTGTCCGTGCCTTTTCTGGATAAGATACTCAATCTTTCTTTCTGCGAGACGGCTGGCGTTATAACGCAGCCCGACCGTCCTAACGGACGCGGTCTGTCGCTCAGGCCTTCCCCCGTAAGCGTTTTCGCCGAAAAAAAAGGGCTTAAGATATATAAACCGGCCAAAAGGATCGATCTGAACCGGGCGGTGGCGGAACTGGCCCCGGACATAGGATTCACCGTGGCTTACGGCCGTATCATTTCCGAAGCCGCTCTGGCCTCGGCCGGCACAGGGTTCCTCAACGTGCATTTTTCACTGCTCCCTAAATACAGGGGCGCGGCTCCGGTGCAGCGTTCCATCATGAACGGGGAAAAGGAGACCGGGGTCTCCATATTCTGGCTGGACAAGGGAATGGACACCGGACCGATGTGTCTTCAGCGTAAGATCCGGCTTCCTCAGGAATACGACGCTGGCGCGCTTTTCGGAAGCCTGTCGGCTCTGGGACTGGAGATGACGGAACAGGTCCTTTCGGACGTGGCCGCCGGCAGCGTGTCCAGAACGCCGCAGGAGGGCGAGCCTTCGCTGGCTCCTATGCTCGGGACGGAGGATTCCGCGCTCGATTTTAATAAGACGGCCGAGCATAATTATAATCTTGTCCGCGGTCTTTCCATGGGGCCGCAGGCCCGCTTTTTCATACTGAAAAACGGCAGTCCTTCCGCCGTTATAGTCACGGCGGCCGGTTTTTCCGATCAGGAAAACGGCCGCGCCGCCCGCGGTGAAATAACTTTCGTGGACAAAGACGGCAGCGTCGGTATACGGTGTCTGTCCGGAGATCTGATTTTGAAGACGATAAAACCGGAGGGGAAAAAGAATATGCCGGCGGCGGCTTTTCTTAACGGCCTCAGGCTTAAGAAAGGGAGTTCTTTGGTATAAGGAGTTTTAGAGATGTCTGACAAAAAAGAGAAAGTTGATTATCATATTTTTACGCCCCTGTTCATATTGAAAGTAGGGATAGTCGCGGTGCTTTTCTGCGGCCTCGGCTACTGGCTTATCCTGTGGACCATGGACGCCTTTATACACAGCAGCAGGGAAGTGACGGTTCCCAACGTGACTAATAAATCCTCGTCTTACGCCCTCGAGACCCTTTCCAAAAACAAACTGGCTATGCGCGTTGTCGATTATGAATATAACGAGAGTGTGCCGATAGAGACGATCCTGCGCCAGACTCCTTCGGCCGGCATCACGGTCCGCGAAGGAAAAGTGGTGCGCGTAGTTTTCAGCAAGGGCGGGGAAAACGTATTTACGCCAAACCTGACCGGCCTTCAGCTGCGAAACGCGGAACTGAAGCTGCGAAAAGCCCTCCTGACCCTCGGAGAGGTAAACGAGGCTTATTCCCTGGTGGTGGAAAAAGGCGCCGTTATATCGCAGGACCCGGCGTCCGAGGCCAATGTGCCTAAGAACACTATGATAAATCTTAAGGTTTCCGCCGGGGTTCCTCCGGCCGGCATAGTCATGATGGAAAATTTCCTTAACAAGCAGAAGGAAGACGTTCAGCAGTGGGCCCAGAAGAACGGGCTCGACGTCACTTTTACCGAGGACGGCAATTCGATATACCCTTCCGGCACAGTGCTGGAACAGGAGCCGGCCGCCGACACGGTGATAGGGAAAGGCATAAAAGTCTCCTTCATAATAAGCAGCCATAAGGACAGCGGCAGTAACGACGGCAATTATCATATTTATTACGAGGTCCCGCAGGGCGGCGTGCAGAAGCATATAAGAATAGTAATCGTGGGGCGCAAGGGCGAGAACGAGCAGTACAATAATTATCCCTCGCCTGGGCAGAAGATAAGTCTGATAGTGCCTAAAGAAGACGGACTTAAGATGAGAGTTTATTCCAACGATATACTCGTTCAGGAGACGCCGATAAAATGACGAAAGACGGAAAGAATCTTCCGGCCCGCGGCGGTTTCCCGGAGCCCGCGGCGAAATTAGCGATAGCGCCTTCTGTGCTCTCGGCCGATTTCAGGAATCTGGAAAAGAGTCTTAGCCGCGTGAAAGACGTTTCCGACTGGCTGCATTTCGACGTTATGGACGGGGCCTTCGTTCCGAATATAAGTTTCGGTCCGGGGCTCATCCCGGCCGTTTCCGACGCCGGCGGGCATCTGCCTGTGGACGCGCATCTCATGATAAAGGAACCGCTTAAATATATAGAGGCCTTCGCCGAAGCCGGAGCCGGGCTCATAACGGTGCACGAAGAGGCCGCCTATCCTCTTCAGGCTCTTTCCGAAATAAAAAAAGCCGGGCTCAAAGCGGGCATATCTATACGCCCCAAGACTCCCGCCGCGGCGCTGATACCGTATATGGAATTTCTTGACCTTATACTCGTAATGACGGTCGAACCCGGTTTCGGCGGACAGAGTTTTATGGCGGACCAGCTGCCTAAAATAGCCGTGATACGCGGTATGATAAAATCTTCCGGCAGAGGCATATGGCTGCAGGCGGACGGCGGGATAAACCGCGAAACGGCTAAACTGGCGGTTAGGGCCGGCGCGGACGCTCTGGTCATGGGCAGCGCGGTTTTCCGGGCTCCCGATCCGGAACGGTTCATAACGGACGTTCGGAAAGACTGCGCGGAATCCTATTTTCTTTAAAAAAGGCGGCTTATGTTAACAGGTCTTATATTGTCTTCGATTTTCGGGCTCATAGTCGGCAGTTTTCTTAATGTCTGCATATACAGATTCCCGAAAAACCAGTCTATAGTTTTTCCGGCTTCGCACTGTCCTTCCTGTAACACTCCGATAAAGTTCTACGACAATATCCCGCTGCTCAGTTATATAATACTGCGCGGCAAATGCAGGGCCTGCGGCAAACAGATAAGCCTGCGTTATCCCGCGGTGGAATTTATAACCGGGCTTCTCACCGCGGTTTTTTATTACCAGTGGCACTGGAATCTGCCCTGGCTTGTAATTTCGCTGCTCGCGGTGTATACTCTTATTGTGGTGAGCGCCATCGACTTCGAGACGATGATGATCTCCGATCTTTTTTCCGTAATACTCGTGACGCTCGGACTGGCCGGCAGCCCGTTCAATCCGTGTTTCGACGGCCTGACCTGGTACGCTAATCTCGGGCAGTCGGCGCTGGGGCTCGCGGCGGGCGGCGGCAGCATATGGCTGCTTGCGGTGTTGGGGAAGGCCATATATAAGAGAGACGCCGTTGGGGAAGGCGATATTTTTCTGATGGGCGCCATAGGTTCTCTCTGCGGCTGGGAGGGCGTTATAACCACTGTTACAATGGCTTCTTTTTTCGGCTCCGTATACGGGATATCGCTTATGGTCCTTAAGAAGGCTGACAGGCTGTCCAGTATGCCGTTCGGCCCTTTTCTGGCTATCGGCGCCGCGATTAATTTATATAATCTGATAGAGCCGTCTTGGTTCGCCACGCTGTTTGCGATATAGTCTTGTAGCGATTATTCCGAAACGTTGAAAATATGACAATCATAGAACCGCCAGAAAAAAAAGAAAGCAGAATCGGTCTGCTTCATATCCTTCTCATTCCGGTCGTGCTCGGCATTTTCGCCGGCGCCTTTTACGGCGGCACCTATCTGTATAATAAATATTTCGCGCCCGATCCTATGAAGGTCATGGACGAAGCTTTCGGCAGAGTCAACGAGGAGGATCTCGTCCCGCAGGAGGGCGAGGGGTCCATTTACGGCACCGACAGCCGCAGATATATTCCCAGCGGCACTGTAAAAAAACAGAAGTCGGGTGAAGAAAAATCGAGCCTGGATATGCTCGTGGTAACCAAAGAAGACGCCGAAAAAGCCAACGATTATATAAAGAGCAGACTGAGTTCATCCGATAAAGAAGAAATAAAGACCGCGGCACGGAAAGCTTCTAAGAAGGTACAGCAGTACAATTTCAAGAATCCGGAGAAAGCAAAGAGTCTTTACGTAATGCTTAAAAAGTATAAAAACAACGCCGTGGTCCAGAATATAATGAACGATATGATGAAATACCCGGAGTTCGTGGAAGCCAGGGCCAAGGGAGTTTCCGGCGCGGCGGATATGATAAATTTCGCCATAGAACATAAAAATATAGTCATGAAATACGCAACCGAAGGAGTTTCGGACGGGAATTTTATGAAGGTGGCGAAAGAAGTGACTTCCAGCGGACAGGTCATGGACACGGTCAACGACATGGGACTGAGTAAATATATTCCCAAGCAGCTCGTTTCTCAGATATCCGGAGCCATGGACAGTATGCCGGACAGCATGCAGCAGCAGGTGGGGAACCAGAACATAAACGTAGGCGGACAGAATATGACCGTTGACGAAGCCAGAAAATTACAGCAGTCCGGTCAGGGGAGAAGTCTGTTGGAACAGAGATTATGGAATCAAAACAATCAGCAGGGCAATTAAAAGGAAATTCATGCGATTTTTCTATAAAGGGCGAAAAGACCGGCCAGCAGGCGGGAAAAACGGCGGACCGGCAGGGGGACGCCGCAGGAAGCGGGGCTGAGGGAGCGAAGAAGGAAGAAGCCGGGGCCCCGGAAAAAGCCGTAAAGCAGCCGCTTACTTTAAAGAAAGTTCTGTTAACGGCGCTCATCCTTATACTGGGCGTCGCTTTTACCGTTGTATTCACGGCTTACAGACATGTGTCCCAGCTTTTGAATCTCGTTCCGGCCGTGGCCGGGGCGGGGATTTTCGAAGACGAAGGCAAAAAGGAACTGCTGCGTGTGGGCTACGACGGAAACACCCAGAATAAAGATTTCAGGCAGCCTGAGAAAACGGAGGATTATTCCGGACGTTCCGGTCTGGATCTGATATCGGAGGCCTCATCCGCCGATGAGAATAATAATCCAGGAGAAACCGGCGCTGGCGACGCCTCTCCGGCCCGCGAACAGGCCGCCGCAGCGGCTGCTGCGCAGATAAGCGGGATACTTGAAAAATATTATAAAAGACCCGTGGTAAAAAAGCTTTTCGCGGATATGGAAAAAAGCGCCAATATATCGCAGGAGGACGTAAAGAAAGATCCGATGGCGGCGCTTACCGCTATAAAAGGGTCGCCCGCCGCCATGAAAGTGCTGAAGTCTTATATGAAAGACCCTGAATTCATACAGACGCTCGCGCAGCTTGCCCAGGACAAAGAACTGATGACCTATATGTCCAAGACCGCGGCCGCCGCGGGAGCCGGAGGCGCATTCGAACAGTTCGCCGGTTACCAGGGCGGCGTGCCGTCGCAGGACGACGCCGTTCAGAACGACGACAAAGGGCGGACCGCAGGCGGTGAAGAGCAGGAAGAAGGGGAAGAAGACGGTTCCCTGAGTCTGGACCTGTCGGCGATCTCCGATCCGGATGCCGGCAGAACGGTAACCAAACCGGAAGAGTCCATACACACTAAAAAGCTGCCGCAGCCGTGATTCTTTTCTCCGGCATACGGTAAAAAAAGGCCCGTTCTAAAAACGGGCCTTTTTAATCGTGTCTGTTGTTTTCTAGTATTTTTTATAGGCCATTCTGAGCCCGTTGAAGATAACCATAAGACTCGTCCCCACGTCGGCGAAAACGGCCATGAAGAGTGTCGCCGCTCCGGAAAAAGCCAGCGCCAGGAACAGGACCTTTATCCCCACCGCCACGATTATGTTCTCCGTAAGTATATCCACGGTGTCGCGGCTTATCTTTATGAAATCCGGCAGTTTGCGCAGATCGTCGTCCATGAGGGCGACGTCGGCAGTTTCTATGGCGGTGTCTGTTCCTGCCGCTCCCATTGCGAAGCCCACGGTCGCTTTAGCAAGCGCCGGCGCGTCGTTTATTCCGTCTCCGGCCATTCCCACTTTTCCGAAATCCCTTAGCATGACGTCGATGGCCGACAGCTTGTCTTCCGGCAGAAGATTCCCGCGGGCGTCCTCTATTCCCGCGCGAGCCGCCACGGCGTCAGCTGTAATCTGATTGTCGCCGGTCAGAAGAACGGGCCTTATACCGAGTTTCTTGAGCCTTTTCACGGCTTCCGCGCCTGATTCCCTGACCGTGTCGCCTATGCCTATCAAACCTATTATCTTTCCTTCGCTTATCACCGCCACCGCGGTCCTGCCTTCTTTTTCGATACGGGAAAATTCTTTTTCTTCCGGCCCGGTGTACGCAGCCCCTGATTCCTCAGTCATTCTTTTATTTCCCACATAGTATTTTTTCCCTTCCACGACAGCGGACGCGCCCCGTCCGGTAAGCGCCTGAAAGTTTTCCGGCTCCGGCAGAGCCTCTCCCGTTTCCGCCCACTTCGCCCTTATCGCGGCGGCGGCGGGATGTTCGGAGACTGAATCTACGGCCGCGGCCAGGCGCAGGATTTCCTTTTCGCTGTATCCGTCGAAAGCGGACGTGTCCGTCACTTCCGGCCTGCCGGCTGTCAGCGTCCCCGTCTTGTCCAGAGCTATCGCCTTAAGTTTCCGCCCGTTCTCTAGATGTAAGCCGCCTTTTACAAGAATGCCGTGTTTAGCCGCGGCGGCGAGTCCGCTCAAGACCGTAACCGGAGTGGATATTACCAGGGCGCACGGACATGAAATAACTAATATCACAAGCCCGCGGTACAGCCACAGGCCGAACTGCCCTCCGGAGACAAGCGGAGGGACCAGCGCCGTGATAAGCGCGAAAACCACAACGGCCGGAGTATAATATCTTGCGAAAGAATCTATAAAACGCTGGGTCGGCGCTCTCTGGCTCTGCGCTTCCTGCACGGACCTTATTATACGGGCGAGCGTAGTTTCCGAGTTTTCCGCAGTAACGCGGAATTCCAGAAGTCCCGTCCCGTTAACGGTGCCGGCGAAGACCTTGTCCCCGGTCTTCTTTTCGACCGGCATGCTTTCCCCGGTTATCGGCGCCTGGTTTACGGAACTGTGTCCCGATATGACCGTGCCGTCGAGAGGAATGCGTTCTCCGGGCCTCACCGTCACAGCCGTTCCTCTTTTCACCTCTCCAGCCGGCACTTCCTTCCAGTTTCCCTCGGCGTCCCTTATGCGGGCGCGTTCCGGTTTCATGGCCATCAGGCCGCGTATCGAATTTCTCGCGTGGTCCAGAGAAAGGGATTCTATCAGCTCTGAAAGGGCGAACAGAAATATGACCACGGCCGCTTCGGTCCATTTGCCGAGAACCGCCGCCCCGGTCACGGCCAGAATCATAAGGAAATTAATGTTTACCGTCAAATTTTTAACCGCCAGCCAGCCTTTCTTTATAGTGTCGTAGCCGCCCGAAGCTATCGAAAGCAGAGCCAGCGTTATCACAGGGGCGGAATTTTCCGCGCCGCCGGCCCATACGAATATTTCCGCAGTCAGCGCGGCCAGGCCTGAAAAGGCCAGCAGCGCCCTTTCGCGCGGAGGCACGACGCGCAGTCCGGATGTCTTTTTCCCGCTTTCTGCCCCGGTCTTTTTTTCGGAAGCTTTCATCCCTATCTCCTGCAGGGCGGACAATACAGCGCCGCTGTCTTCCGCATCGTGTTCTACGGTAAGAGTGCGGTTTATCAGATCGAAAGAAAGACTGCCTATTCCAGGAAATCCGTTAAGTTTCTTGCTTATCAGTTGTTCTTCAGCGGAACAGTCCATATTTTCTATAAAAAATACGGAACGTTTTTTTCCTGTTTCGCATCCGCAGGTTTCATCCGGCGCTATATCGAGCGAACATCCGTCGCAGCCCGAACCGCAGCATCCGGTTTTTATTTTCCCATCTGTCTTCATAATTATCCTTCTTTTACATGAGCCAGACATTTGCACAGTATGTCCTTAACATGTTCGTCCTCCAGAGAGTACAGCGCCATTTTGCCCGCTCTCCTGTATTTGACTATTTTCCTGTCGCGCAGAACTCTAAGATGATGCGAGACCGCTGACTGGCTGAAGCCGCTGAAAACAGAAATATCGCATACGCAGAGTTCCGTTTCGGCCAGAGCCAGAAGTATCTTGAGTCTCGCCGGGTCAGCCGCGGCCTGGAATATCCCGGCCATGGTTTCTATCACGCTTTCTTCCGGAACCGCCGCCGCGGCCTTTTTTACATGGACCGGGTCGGAGAAAAAAAATTCGCATTCGCTGTCTTTTATATTTTTATCTTCTTTCATATTTACATATGAACATATGTTCATATGTTTATATTCTAACATATACCGCCGCCGTAACTCAAGCTTCACGGAAAGAAATAGACAAGAAAATAACTTTTTTCCTTAACACGGTTATTTTTTGTAGAATAAATCCTATACGCAGTTCTCAGGGGGGAATATAATGAGCGCAAGACAAATAAAGAAGATAGTCCGCGGGGTGCGCGACGAAGACGGCGCCGGCGTAAAGCTTATGCGTGTTCTGGGGAAACAGACCGTCGACGATTTCGACCCTTTCCTTCTGCTAGACGTCTTCGATTCCTACAATTCCGAAGACTATACGAAGGGATTCCCGTGGCATCCGCGCAGGGGAATGGAAGTTATAACTTATCAGCTGGAAGGAAAAATGGAGCACGAGGATTCCATAGGCAATAAGAGTCTGATAAGCGACGGCACATGCCAGTGGATGACGGCCGGCAGCGGAATAATACATCAGGAAATGCCTAAAGTATCTCCAAGAATGCTCGGAGTTCAGATCTGGCTGAATCTTCCGGCCAAAGATAAAATGACCCCTCCCGCTTATACGGAACTTCACAAAGAAAACGTAATAACGGTAAAGGAGCAGGGCGCGGAGATCAAGGTTTTGTCCGGTTCTTATAAAAACAATAAGGCGGGTCTTCACGGGACTCACGTAAGCCTCGATCTGATAGACGTAAATCTTGAGCGCGACACGGAATGGAAAATGAACGTGGCGGAAAACGACACCGTTTTTTTATATATCATTTCCGGCAGTCTCATTATATGCGGCAACGGCTGCCAGAGCAAAAACGCCGCTTTGCTGTCGCACGGTGATAAAATAAGTTTAAAGTCCGGTGTCGCCGGGGCCAGATTCCTGGTCGGGTCGGCGAAGCCGCTCAACGAACCGGTGGCCTGGGGAGGCCCCGTAGTGATGAACACTCCTGAGGAACTCAACACCGCTTTTATGGAGCTCGGTGCCCACACATTCATAAAAAATAAAAAAAACACGGCCGATAAAAGCAGAGAATTTCCCTGCTGAAATTTTGTTTATTTATCTTTGATATGCGACGGACGCGAGAGGTTGCGCCTTATAACCGGCAGGGCCCAATTTAAATAACGTGTCAAAAATTTTTTCTTTTTCCCTGTCATAGAAATCTGCTTTAAATAATCATATAAATTTGACAGACTTATACTTTTATGTCTATAATTTAATTAAGATAAACGAAAAAAACGGTCATCTTAAACGGAGAATAAAATGTTGAAGTATTTCAGGGTTATAAATTATAAGTCTATCATCGATGAAAAGATCGATATGACCTATAAAGAGAAAAAAGCTCCTAACGGTTACAGGGAGATTGAGTCCGTTCCCTTCTTCGAAGATGGTAAAGACAGAGATAGACTTATTCCTCTTTTGCTTTTATTCGGCCCCAACGCCTCCGGGAAAAGCAATCTTATGTCTTCTGTAGCTGTTTTTTGGCATATATTACATTCAGGTATAAAAAATAAATTTTCTCCTAACAAATTAAATAATAAATTTCCTTATACTTCTTTCGAGATATCTATTAGCCGTAAAAATTCTGATTATACATACACAATACAATACGACGCTGAAAAAATTATAAAGGAAATCTTACTTAAGGACAATGATACTTTATTTCATATAGAAAACGGTCTTATTTCGCTGCAGGATATAGTGGGGAAAGGTTATAAATTAGAGGATTTAAACAATCTGCTTGCAGTTGAATGCTGCGAAAATAAAAAGCAGATACACACGTTTGTCAGTAAACTAGTGCTCAGATATCCCGGCCTTAACGACGGAATTACAAATTTATATAAAGCCATGACAGATAATATAAGCGTTTATTCAGGAAACATTGATCCTCCGTCTGTTATTTTGGATAAGTTCAGTAAAGTCGGGGTTCCTAATAAAGAATGTCTCGACACGATTATAAATATTTTACGCGAATTAGACGTTAATATATCGAGGGCCCAGTTAATTCAGGAAAATAAAATGGTGCCTGAAATAATTATTTCCGGAATCCCGTCTATTTGGTATAAAGAAAAAGATTCTAAACTTTTTTCGCAAAGGACAGACAGAATTATTTCCTATCATAAGGATATAAACGGGAAAGAAGTGCCTTTTGAATTTTTTCAAGAGGAATCTGCCGGGACACAGATACTTTTTTCTATGATAGGTATGATTTTATATGCTTTTAAACAGGCTGAAATAATATTCTGGGACGAGATGGACCGTTCCATACATCCTGTAATATTAAAGGAACTGATTAAACTTTTCAAATCCAAGACTTATAATAAAAAAGGAGCCCAGTTTATCACTACTTTACATAATCCTTATATTCTCGAAGACGCAGACCTGAGAGTGTCAGACGTCGGATTCCTTAATAATACTCTCAGCATGGGAACGAAACTGACTAGAATAGCGGATTTTGATAATGTCAGAAACGACGGAAATTTCAGGAAACAATATCTAGACGGGAAATTTTCGGGGCTTCCTATAGTGTCTTTATAGGCATATGGCAGAGCTTATAGAAAATATATGCGTAGTAGTTGAGGGTTTGTCCGACTACAGATATCTCGGAAAGCTTTCGCGTTATTTCCGTGAGAAGAATATTCCCTTGGCTTTTAAAGCAGAACAGGCTTACGGCTCTACTGTAGGAAAAATAAAACAGGCAGCTAAAAAGCTAAATAAGAAATATAAAAGAGGAAAAATACACGTTTTTCTGGATTATGATAAATTCAAGCGTGAAGAATCGAATATAGAAGAATATTCGTCTTGCGGAATAAAGAATATTTTTTTCTTCGAATATAATTACGAGGACTTCCTGGTGTCGCATTTATCAGACGAAGAAAACAATAATTGGAAGAAAATATGTTTAAAAACGGGACATTACGATAGACCGATGACCTCCGATATTCTGGAAGAACAGATAAAGAATATATTTCCAGGTTATAAAAAAGGAACTGTGCCGGATAAATTGGATCCTATAACAGACATCCATATAGAAAATTTAAAAAGTCATAAGACTAATGCGAGAGAAAAGAATATAGAGCACGCGGCTGATTTCATCTGCGACCTTATTTATTGAATAATATCGTAAATATAAAACATACTTTCGCCATTACGGCGGAGGTATGTTTTTTTGTAAAATATAAACTTTAGTTTATTAAATGCTTGTTTCTATCGGTAAATATATTGTTTAGATTATTTATTCGGCGGTCGGCTTAAGCCATGCCATGGAAACGCCTGCCGTCGCGCTTTTGTGCGTCGCAGGATTTTGCCCGTCGGGAAATTGCGTAACGTTGGTTCTTGTAGATAAACCGGGTCCTTATCTGTCCGCGCGACCGTAAGGCCCGCGGCAAACGGAGTCAGCGAATCGTTTAATTATGGGAAAAAATTGTTTAATCTCCGTCGTAATACCTAATCGTAACGGCATAAAAGATCTCATAGACTGTCTGCCTTCTGTGATAGCCGCGCGCGAAGCGGCGGGTGTTCCGGTTGAAATAATAGTCGTGGACGATAATTCTTCCGACGGCAGCTTAGCCTTCCTGCAATCCGGTTTCAGCGTGGAGATTAAGATCCTTAGAAATCCTCGTCGCGGCTACTGTTCGGCAAGAAATTTCGGGGTTTCTAAGGCCGCCGGTAAATACATACTCTTTCTGGATAACGATATTTTTCTGGAAAAAGATTTTTTTGCGAAAATAAAGAAATATTTGTCTCCCGGGATATTCTGTATCGCCTGCGCCGGTTATAACGCCTACGACCCGCTTACGGAGACGACAGACCAGTTCGACGGCATGAAACTTATGACCTGGGAGTGCGGTTTTCCCTGTTTCACCCGCGATATATTTAATGAAACTCTTAAATGTTTTTCAGAGAAAACGAATCGTGAAGGGCCTTTCTTTTCTTACGGAGTCCGGGGCTCTTATTTTATATGTTCGCGGGAAAAGTTCGATATTCTCGGCGGTTTCGACGAACTTTTCGATCCTTGTCCCATGGAAGAAACCGACCTTATGTACAGAGGGCTGAAAAGAGGCTGGAAAATCATTTACGCCCCGGATACCATTCCGGAACATAAACACGACGTCGCTATAAAAACTAAAAAGAGCCCTTTAGCCGGTTATATCTCGAGAAGGAACAGGGAACTGTTCGTATGGAAGAATATCACCGACAGAAGACTGCTTTTTCTGCACGTTCTACGGCTTTTTAGAAGCGCGGGCGTGCTTCCGTTCATATTCGAAAACAGAAAAGAAATAATAAGAAAAAGAAAAGAACAACTGTCACATATCAGAATAAGCGACGGGGAATTGCTGCGCCGCTGCGCGGTTTTCGCCGGTGAGGTCCGCGCGTGTACTGAGCTTTACGGTTTAGAGTCGGAACTGTCCCGGCTGAAACGGAAATACGATAAGAGACCCGATAAGATCCTGCCGAGGATGCTTATATACAGAATAAAAACCTACCTGTCCGGCGTCTGGAAACCGTATGAAAACATAGGACGCGCCAAAAGCAGTAAGATAAGCTCTTTATTCAGATATATCTCATCCTTTATCGATAAAGCCGTTTTTAAAAAACAGCTCCGCCGTTTACTGTCAGGCAGCGTGAAGCCTTTTATTTTATACCTTAACGACGGGTTTTTTTTCTCCATACCTTTATTCCAGAGACCTCAGCACGTTTTTCTTGAATTCGCTAAAGCCGGATATATCGTCCTGTGGCCGGATAAGGATGTCAGGAAGATTGCGTGTGTGGAGCCGAATATATATCTTTTCCCGTTAAAGTATCTAGGTTGCGTTATGGAGAACGAGCACGAGAAGATCTTAGACGTTTACGCTCACGGCGTTCTGCGGGACATAAGTTTTTACGGTAAAATAAAAGACGATACCGTTATAATGCTGGAATATGTGGACGATTTCGACATAATAAATAAAAAAAAGAAGAGAGAAAACGCTCTCGGCGTATATCATTCCCTGATAAAACGCCCGCGCACTCTGGTGTTCGCGACCGCCGAGAAACTGTACCGCAGGGCTCTTGAAGACAGCGATCATAAAAATAATGTCTTTTTGAACAGAAACGCCGTGGAACTGTCGGATTTCGTCCGCGGTTCCGTTACTGTTCCGGCTGTAATGCGTAAGATAATGGACAGAAAAAAGCCGGTGGTAGGCTATTACGGCGCTCTGGCCGACGACTGGTTCGATTTCGGTCTGGCGGAAGAAGTAATAAAAGCCAACGCAGATATGGAATTCGTTTTTATCGGCTGCAAGCTAGGCCGCATGGCCGACGCGCTGGAAAAACACCCTAATTACACTTTTATCAGCGCGGTGCCGTATAAGGAACTTAAAAATTACGCCGCGTGCTTCGACGTCGCCGTCATACCGTTCGCGGACAATGAGATCACTTCCGGGACATCCCCTGTTAAGCTGTTCGAATATATGGCGCTCGGACTGCCGATAGTTACCACTGATATGCCGGAGTGCCGGCTTTACCGGTCGTGTCTGACGGCGGATAAAGCCACGGAGTTCTCGGCGCAGCTCAAAAAAGCTCTTAAATTGAAAAACGACGGCGCTTATCAGGCAATTCTCAAAAAAGAAGCGGAAGAAAACACCTGGTCACAGCGCGTTTCGGAAATGATAAAACAAGTGGAAAACTTAAGGTAAAATAAAAGATCGGAAATATGATTTTAAACTAATATTTCTACATTAGAAGCTTTTTTATAAGAAACGCTTTTTTGTGTCATTGTTCCTTTTTTTATGTGATATTCTTTTTTATTCTTTATCGCGAACTCGATCACTGTTTCAGCCATCCGGTTAAAAAAATCATGATAGCCTTTATAATCAGTAACTTTTGTATTGTAATTAAGACGGCCGAAAATTATTTTATCGACGAACGACAATTCTTCCAGTATCTCTTCCAAATTCTGATTGATAATATTAGGAGTCGGGTAAGGTTCTATACTTACCCATGTCTTAAATCCTTTATTATGAAGCGTTTTTAATCCGTTTATACGTTCTTCCATCGGCGAAGCGTAAGGTTCAAGGTTTTTACGGTATGTATCATTTATAGTTATTAAAGTTATTCCGTATTCATTGTCTTTACTTAATTTCGCCAATTCTGAAGGTAAGACGCCTTTCGTCAGTGCTGTGCATTTAATTCCGTCTTTATTAAGGCGCTTTATTATCCTACAACTCATATCGGATATCTCGGGATAATTGTACATAAAAGGGTCGGTGGTAAAACAAAGCTGTACGAATTTTATTTTGTTTTTATAACGCGGTATTTCCTTGTCTAATAATTCTATGGCGTTGGAAACTAGTTTGGGCTGTAGCCAATCCTGATACCCGGATATTTTCCCAAAACGTTTAGCCATCAACATTGCATAGCACGGGTAAAGACAGCCGTGCGCGCAACCTTCCACATGGTTTATTGTATAGTCTGCGTATTCCACATTACTTTTATATAATAAACTTTTTCTGGATATATATTGCATAATTATATTATACCTTTAATATTTATTAAGATAATAATTTAGAGAATTTCTATTCGAATCCTAACGTCTTGACCTTTATAGTATGTATAATCTATATAGTAACAATTTTTCTTACGTTTTTGCGTTGATGATTGCGTTATTTTTATTTTTCCTTCTTCCTCAGCGTTTTCAAGGTAACTTTTAATTTGTTTCTTGCTATAACCTTCTTTTATACATATTTCATAGAATGATATATTGTCCAGTATATGGTATGATTTTAGTTTTTGCAGGAATTCCTTATCGTCGGTCAGGCGTATATCGTTAAATAAGGGGACTTCACTGTCGTTTATTTCATAAAGAACTTCAAGAAATTTATCTGCTCCCAGTATATTTCTCGTAATAAAAAAGAGGACGTGTTTATTATTATGAGATACATTTTTCAATTCTTTGTGATATACAAAGTCGGTTCCTGATTTGTGTTTTATGGCTTCTGAAATCTTGCATATAAAATCGTCGAGGTCGCGGGATTCCCTCGCGTCTTTTTCCGAGATCCCCATATCACTTAAGAATTCCGATATGGGTTTCAGTTGTTGTTCGTCTATTTCTTTCCTTAAAAAACGGTATATCTGATATATAGGTATAAAGATCAATATATCGATATTTCCTTTTTTGAATAATATGTTATAGGTTTCGTGTTTTATTTGTGTATATCCCCAAGGATCTATAAACATAAGAGTATGACAGGAAGGCAATTTTTCAATTTCCTGCAAAAATATATTTATGAAAGAATCTGCGTCGAAATTATATATTTTCGTCATGTCATTTTGCGGGATATTCTTTTCTAAGACCTTGTAAAACTGTTTTTCATTGAGGAATAAACATATGTCTTTCCCGCTGTTTTTATTGGAATTTACAATATTGTAGGCAATTTTTGCACTTCCTTCTTTCCCGTTGTCAGATATTCCTTTCCCTGCGAAAGGCTCAACTATAAAGATACTTTTGAAATATGTTTGTTTTATCATTATTTGTAAATATCTATCAAGGTATTTTTTATATATAGTTAGCTTTAATTCACTGTGCGGCTGGATGATACCATTTTTGTCCATAAAAACTCCTTAATTATAGAAGTGTTTTTTGATGTATCTTTGCGCCTGATTAGTAAAATTAACGTAGTTTGTAATAATAATTGTAGCAAATTTCTTTATTCGGATATATTTTATAATATAATTAGTATTTACTATTTATCATTATCTTTGTTTTTCGCCGAGAGCATTTCTTTTTTTATACGGATTAGCGGAGGGGAATGCCTTACATAAAAAAGTACCCCCAGTAGGAATCGAACCTACATTGCCTGCTTAGAAGGCAGGAGCTCTATCCATTGAGCTATGGGGGCCTTTATTTATATTGTACCAAATATAAGTGCTGTTTTTCAATTATCCGGCATATGTCTATATAAATTATTCCGTTCTGAAATGCCGGTTAATTCCTATGCCATTTGTAAAAATCTACCTACATTTTATTGTAAATATAGGTAGATTATAACATAGCTTCCTGATATGAAAAGGTGAGTTTATATAATCGCGTCGGTTTTCGACATTTTTACCGTTACGGCGGGAAAACGATGTCCGGGCATGGGCCGATATTGTAATAATATGTTTTTAAAGTTATAATTTATTATATGACAAATATCGAGATAAGAAGATTATATCCTTTCGAGGGAATGATTCTTGGAGTCCTGTTCGGCGACGGGAGTTTTAAGAAATACGAAGTCTCGGCCATGGCGGCAAAATATCCCATATTCAAGCGGCTCGAAGACGGTAAACTGTTTAAAAAAGCTAAGATAGACAGCGACGCCTACGGTGTCACATGGGCGCACGGGATAAATATCAGCGCGCGGGAACTCTACGCCCGAGGCAAGGTCTGGGAAGACGGGCCGAAAGAAGATATACTGCTTACCGGACTTATAAGCGGTTTTATTAAAGAACGCAGAAGAAGAGGAATAACCCAGCAGGAACTTTCCGAAAAGACCGGTATAAGCCAGCCCGTGATAGCCCGTATGGAAAACTATACCTGCGACACACAGCTGTCGACTCTGCTGAAACTTATGGACTCGGTCGGACTTTCTTTAAAAATAGTGAAAGACACTAAAAATTCACGTCGCAAATAAGCCCGAGCCAGACTCCCGGCGGCATTTTTTCGGCTTTATTGCCTGTCCGAAGCCGGAATTCCGTCTAATATATATATGATTTAAATTTAGTATAATTGTTAATGGAGTTATTACAGAATAGCTCTTTGTTTTTTATACGTATTTTGGCTGTTCCTTTATTTATAAAAATTTAGGGCTGAAGTATTCACAGTATATCAACCAAGTTTGTTTAGTAGATTCTTCGGAGAAAATGATTCCGGAGATATTTTTATAAGAGGTTTAAGACATTATTTTATGAAAGCATGTTTTATGGGACTTGGGTATATAGGGCTGCCTACGGCGATAATAGCCGCGAAGAGCGGCGTTTCTGTGTTCGGCTGCGACATCAATGCAAAAGTAGTCGAAATGACGAATCAGGGAAAACTGCATATCGTAGAGCCGGGTTTGCAGACTTATCTTAAGGAAGTTGTGGGTTCAGGAGCTTTAAAGGCCGGTACAAAACCGGAAGTTTCAGACGCCTATCTTATAGTCGTTCCGACACCGTTCAAGGGAAATCACGAGCCTGATATTTCTTATGTGCAGTCGGCCACGGAGATGGTGATACCGTTTCTCAAAGAAGGCGACCTGTTCATAATAGAATCAACATCTCCCGTCGGCACGACAGATCTTATGACGCATCTTATCTTTGCGAAAAAGCCTCAGCTTAAAGGTAAGATATATATAGCCTACTGCCCCGAGCGCGTGCTTCCCGGCAATGTGATTCACGAACTTGTCAACAACGACAGAGTCATCGGCGGGATAAATCCGGAATCAACGGAAAAGGCCATATCCTTCTATTCGCTGTTCGTAAAGGGGAAGCTGCATAAGACCAATGCCAGAACGGCCGAAATGTGCAAACTTACCGAAAACTCCAGCCGAGACGTGCAGATAGCTTTCGCCAATGAGCTTTCGCTCATATGCGATAAAGCCGGCATAAACGTCTGGGAGCTTATATCGCTCGCAAATAAACATCCCAGAGTTAAAATACTGAATCCGGGCTGCGGCGTAGGCGGACACTGCATAGCCGTCGATCCTTATTTCCTGACGGCTGATTTCCCTGTGGAATCACAGCTTATAGCGAAGGCCCGCGAGATAAACAATTACAAAGCCTTCTGGTGCGCCGAGCGTGTGCGCAGCGAAATGCTAAAGTTCGAGCTGAAAAACGGCAGAAAGCCCGTTACCGCCATGATGGGACTGGCTTTTAAACCGAATATAGACGATCTGCGGGAATCTCCGGCGAAATATATAGTGAGCCGCGTCCTTCAGACCTGCGGCGACTGCAAGATAACGATATCGGAACCCTATGTCTCCGAGCACAGCGTATTCAAACTTACGGATTATAAAGAAGCTTACGATAAGGCTGATATCGTCGTTTTTCTCGTGGCGCACAATCAGTTCAAGGCATTGCCGGAAGCCGGCGACAAGACGATTCTCGATTTCTGCGGGGTAAGGAATAAAACAGCCTGAGATGAAAAAAGTAGCTCTCGTGTTCGGAACCCGCCCCGAGGCCATAAAAATGGCCCCGCTGATTAAGGCTTTGCAGTCTGATAAAGAACATTTCAGCACCACGGTTTGCGTAACGGCCCAGCACCGTCAGATGCTGGATCAGGTGCTGAATCTGTTCGAAATAAAGCCAGACTGTGATCTGAATATAATGAAAGCCGGACAGGATCTGTACGATATAACCGCGCGGGTCCTGACCGGGCTTAAAAACGTTTTTTCCGACATAAAGCCCGATATCGTTCTGGTGCACGGCGACACCACCACGACAATGGCTTCCGCCCTCGCTGCTTTTTATCAGCGTATTCCTGTCGGCCATGTGGAAGCCGGACTGCGGACGAATGATATCTACAGCCCGTGGCCTGAAGAGATGAACAGGCAGATAACCGGCCGCATAGCCTCTTATCATTTCGCGCCTACCCCGCTGAGCAGAGAGAATCTGCTCCGGGAAAACGTTCCCGGCGAAAGAATATTCGTGACCGGCAATACGGTGATAGACGCTCTGCACGCCGTAACGGCGAAAATAGCAGCGTCTATTGATATGCGGAATGAACTGAGCGCTGAACTGAAAAAATCCGGATACGACGCGGACAGGCTCGCTTCCGGCAGAAAACTTGTTCTTATCACCGGGCACCGGCGGGAAAATTTCGGAGAAGGATTCTTTTCGATCTGCCGTGCTTTAAAGGCGCTTAATAAAAAATACAGTTATGTTGATTTCGTATATCCCATGCACCTGAATCCGCATGTCCGTGAACCTATACACGAGATATTCGGTTCGGATAGGCCCGAAAATATGTTTTTTATAGAACCTTTGGATTATCTTCCTTTCGTATATCTTATGGAAAAATCATATCTGGTCCTTACCGACAGCGGCGGCATACAGGAAGAAGCCCCAGGCCTAGGCAAGCCGGTTCTGGTTATGCGTAACACAACCGAACGCCCGGAAGCCGTTACAGCCGGCACGGTAAAACTTGTCGGGACAGATTTTAATAAGATAATAGCGGAAGTATCGAAACTTATAGAAGACGGTGTTTATTATAATACCATGAGCAAAGCTGTAAACCCCTACGGCGACGGCAAAGCCTGCGGAAGGATATTGAGTGTCTTAATTAGTTAGTGAAAGTAATTTAAGATTTTTTTTATTTTGGTGTGTTTTTTAACATACTGTTATTTTTAGTTGAGGATTTTATGAAAGTATATTTAATTTATAATCAATTTTTTTCACCAGATGGTAAAGTTAGAAAGATAGGCGGAGTAGAGACTTATATGGAAGCACTTTGCTCTTTGTTTGAAAAAAATAATGTCGATTCAATAATATGTCAGTTTGCGAATCATGAATTTAAAAAAAAATATAAGAATTTTGTAGTTTGGGGATTTCCAGTAAAATCAAGTCGTGGAGTTTGTAAAGCTATTTCTTCTTTTATTAATAAAGAACAAGATTTAATTATATTTATGAATGAGGTTTTTGCAATAAACATTAAGGGAGTAAAAACTTTAACAATACAACATGGAACATATTGGGATAATCCTTATACAAGAGGGAATGTCATAATAAAATTGATGAGAAGGATTGTAATAATAATAAGAGCGATATTGTATTATAATAGGTGTAAATATCATGTTGCAGTTGATTATAATTTTTATAACTGGTATAAGACGTTACTTTTGACAAGATTGCCTAAAAATTTATGGATTATACCTAATTTTGCTAATAAGATAATTTCTGAAGATGAGTTATCTAAAAAAAATAGTAGTTTAGATAAAATAATTAAAATAATATTTGCTAGACGTTTTATAAAGTATAGAGGATCAATATTGTTTGCTGAAACAATTAGTTTAATACTTGATAAATATTCTAATGTTGAAGTTACTATTGCAGGAGAAGGCCCTTGCGAAGGACAGATGAAGCAGATATTATATAAACATAAAGATAAAATAAATTTTATAAAATATTTACCTGAAGATTCTTTTAATGTCCACAAAGAACATGATATTGCTGTAATACCTACTATTTCTTGTGAAGGAACGTCTTTGTCTCTATTGGAAGCGATGGGAGCTGGCTGTTTAGTAGTTGCAACTCCTATTGGAGGAATGTCTAATATAATTATAGATGGATTTAATGGTTATTTTTCTATGCCAGATAAGGATTCCTTGTTCTCTGTCATAGAAAAGGCTATTAATACTGTACGTTCTTCAAATATTCCAGACATGGCTGTAAATACTATTAAATATGGATTTTCTTTGCCAAAATGGGAAGAAAAATGGTGGCAGGTAATAAGCTGTATAATGTGTAAAGATAGATAGTTTTTTAACGTTAATCATGGTAACGATGGAAAATAATAAAGATAAAATTTTAAATTTTACGCAATGGCTTATAGTTGTTGGAATTTTATGTGGCAGTAGAATTGAGGTCTTATGTTTGTGTATCGCTATTTTTTTATTGTTTGGTAGTCATAAATTGCTATTTAGTAAAAATGTTGCCGTTATCATAGGAATGATATATATACTTATTATTTCATTGATAACCATTTTTATTTATGAGTATCCATTGAATAAATTTATACAACAATATTTATTAATTGCTGTTTTTTTATTTGGTTATTCGTGCTATGTATATACTATTCGAGATAGAATTCCTGATATTTTCAATAAATTTGTCTATATTATGAAAATTGCAGCTGTATTTGGAATTATTCAATATATCATATTTTATCTGTCTGGTGTTAATATTTTTAAATTTATAAAACCTATTGGGTGGACTGAATGGAGTCAATTTAGAATTACTTCATTTTTGCCTTGTGAACCGGCAAAATTTGCAGCCTTATTAACTCCGGTTTTAGCATATTATTTATTCGGTTTTAAACTTGGGCAGAAAATTTTACCTAAAGTTATATTGCTTACAGCTTGCTTTCTTACATTTTCTTTTACTACAGAAATTATTTTATTTATCATGTTATTGGGTATGACCTTTAGATATTATAAAAAATTATTTTATTTTATTCCTATTTGTATTATATTGTTATTTGTATTTTATTCATTTAGTAATTTCAGAGGGAAAGATAATTTATTGGAAAATAGTGGACAAGGATCTACTGCTGTGACTCTATACAATACAGTAACAGATTTTTCATTATATAATATTGAAGTTTTATCCCAAGGGAATGTTAGTGTATATGCTATAACTAAAAATTTATGGGTTGCACTTAACAGTCCGTCTCGCATGTTTGGGACTGGCTTGGGAACTCATGAATTTTCTCACGATAGACTTATTATTAATTCGTATACACTAGCCTCTTTGAATCGTGAGGATGCGTATTCTTTAGGTATAAGGATATTTTCTGAATTTGGATTGCTGGGATTTTTAGTGCTAATAATATTTATGTTTAAATATAGTAATTTTTCAAATATCATAAATCTGTCAGTATTCTTTTTATTATTATCTTACATATTACGAGGCGGTAATTATGTTGGTAATGGGACTATATATTTCTTTTATCTGTATTATTTTACTTCGAAAAACAATACAAATAAATTGTATTATTCCAAATATAAAAGACAATAGATAATGTATGGCTGGACGTAATAAAATTTTAATATTTTTAAATACATATTTACCGGGATATAAATCAGGCGGTCCTGTTCAAGCTATTAGTAATCTTGTTGAGGCCTTGCATGATTATTTTGATTTTTATATAGTTACAAAAGATAGAGATTTTCAAGATATTAACAAGTATAGTAATATAAAATATAAAGTTTGGAATAAAGTCGGTTATGCTAAAGTACGTTATTTACAGCCAAGGGAGCGTAATATTTTTGTATATAAAAATATTATAAATTCTTTTGATTTTGATTTAGTATATTTACAATCATTTTGGAATATAAGATTTTCTTTATTTCCATTAATAGCTCTTTCCTGCAGCAAGAAAAAAAACATGCCTGTTTTATTACACCCGAGGGGAGAATTTTTTGAAAATGCTTTAAAACGTAAAAAAATAAAAAAAGATATATATATCTTTTTTTATAAGTTATTTTTATCTTATAATAGAGTAATTTTTCAAGTTTCTACAAATATTGAAAAAAAAAGTTTGTTAAATAGTTTCGAAGGGAAATTATTAAAAGTATTTATTGCGTCAGATATACCTGCTTCTTTTAGAAATTTTGAACCAATTTTGCCTAATGGTAATTCTTTAAAACTTGTTTTCATATCAAGAATTAATAGTCATAAAAATCTTTCACTATTATTATTACAAGTCTGTAAATTATCGATTAATATAGATTTAGATATATTTGGGGTGATTGATGACATTTCGGAATGGGAAAAATGCAAACATATTATTAATAATTGTCCTAAAAATATAAAGATAAATTATTATGGTCCGGTTTGTCATGATAAAATCTTAATAAATTTAAAAAATTATGATATGTTTTGCTTGTTAAGTAAAAGTGAGAATTTTGGGTATTCAATATGTGAGGCTCTATCGTCTGGAGTGCCGGTTATCATTAGTGATAAAACCATTTGGCATGATTTAGTAAAATATAACGCAGGGTGGGAAATACCACTAGGCCAGCCGGATGTGTTTATAGACAAAGTCATGGAATATTATCGTAAAAACAGAGATGAAAGATTGAATATGCGAAAAGGGGCAATTCAATATGCAGCTGATGTGTCTAATAAGAGTAAAATATTAACTGATAATTTAACCATGTTTAATACAATAATATTAAGAGGGAAATAAGCACTCATGAATATATTATTTTCTGGAGATTTCATCCCTATATATCCCGTGCGATTTGAGTGTAATGGAATTTTAATCGGAAATTTGGAATGTGCTTTTGCTGATGTTAATATTAATAATTTAAAGGCTTACACGAGTGTTTTAACGAAGGATAAGATTGATTTTATTAGTAAAACAAAATTTTCAGCATTATCTCTTGCCAATAATCATACGTATGATGCCAATAATTTTGATGCCGTTTATAACGAGCTAAAAGAAAGGTTTCCAAAGATCTTATTTTTTGGCACTAAAAAGGTCCCATATGCTAGTTTTGGTGATATAGCGATTATAGGATGTTTAGAGAGAAGTAGAAGCCGAGGCTCTGCTATTTTCCCAGAAGAGAAAGTTATTGATTTATTAAAAGTATTGCGAAATAAATATAATAAAATTTATATTTATCCTCACTGGGGAAAAGAAGGAGAGTATACGAGATGGCCTTCGCCAGAACAATTAAAATTAGCTCATAGATGGATAGATTGTGGCGCTGACGGAATATTTGGTAGTCATTCTCATGTGTTTCAAGGGAAAGAAATTTATAGAGATAAGCCGATATATTATTCTTTAGGTAATTTTTATTTTCCGCATGAAGAATCTAAATCTTACAATGATACTTCATGTGGAATAGTTGTGTCTATAAATAATGATACTGCCTCTGAAAAATTTTATTCGTTTAATGACAAAAGTATATTTACAGCTAATAAGGAAATAAATAGTAAGATTTTGTTAGAAATTAGTAGTAAATTATTACATTGGAATTTATGGGGATGGGCAAAAGCTGTCGGTCCGTTATATTTGTCAAAGAATACAAATTCTTGGAAAATTAGACTAAAAAAGAATTTATTTAGGTCATTTCCTCTATTTTGTATTTGGCGAGTTATGCCTAAAACTTTATTGTTTAGAATAGCTTCATTATTTGCAAAGAGAGAGCACAAATAGCAGTAATGTAATATGTTACAAATTTTAAAAAAGATTAATTATTTGCTTCCACCGTGGGCTGTTTTGCCATTGAAATATTTGCCTGAGAAAATTATTTTTGGTTTGGGGTATAAGGAAGAGTGTAAAAATTTATCTTTTAAAGATAATATTGTTTCTATAAACTTGTTTGAAATTTTAAATTATGCCAGACAACATACTGTGTACGGGAGAGAAAATATTCCAAGGGATTTCAGCCAGGAAGAGGCAGTCGATGTATTGAAGGGGCTTCCTAAGATATCTTCGTCTGATCTTTCTCGGAATTTGCAGTATTTTATTTCTGATGAATTTTCTTCGGTCAATTCTTATCTGACGACAACAGGCGGAACCGGAAGACAACCTACTGCAGTTCGTTTAAGTAATGCGACTTATGGCATTGAATGGGCACATATGTTTGATATCTGGTCCCATGGAGGATATAAAAGAAGGCAAAATTTAAAGCTTACTCTTAGAGGATTTCATTTTCCTTCGGGACAGTTATATCGTTTTAATCCTATATATAACGAAATAATGGTTGATTCTTTTCAGCTTTGGAATAGTGATTTTAGTAAATTTATGCAAGAAATAAAGCGGTATAATATTTCGTGTATTCACGGATATCCTTCTTTAATTAAAATTTTTATTGACAGATTAAAATCATATTCTATCGATTTCCCTGTGTCTATGGTCTTTCTTGGGAGCGAAGGGGTTTCAATAGAAATGAAAAAACATATCGCTGTTTTTTTCCATGCAAAAGTTCTTTCTTGGTACGGACAGACTGAAAAAGTAATTCTAGCGGCAGATTTCGATGCTTCCGATAATTTTGCTTGCTATTCATCTTACGGATTCGCTGATATATCCACTCCTGATGATAATGGTTTTGGAGAAATTATCGGAACTACTTTCATAAATAAAGCTATGCCTTTAATTAATTACAGAACCGGTGATTATGGGAAGATATTGGTAAAAGACGGTATCCGTTATCTTACGGATATTCACGGCCGTTGGGGAAAAGATTTTATATATCTTAACGGAGAAGTTAGCATTCCTACATCAGCCGTAAATCTGCATACAAAAGTACAGGAGAAAATTTTATTTTATCAAATAATACAGGATGATTATGCTGTTTTGACTGTACATATTCTTCCTAAAAAAAAGTTTATAGATAATGTCGCTGAGTTAACAAAAATAGAGAAAGAAATTAATAATGATCTTTCTGAACGTCTCAAAGGATTTACTTTAAAAATTTCTTGTGTGAAAAACGATTCGGATATTATAAGAAGTTCCAGAGGGAAGCAGATTATGTTGGTACAGAATATAAAAAGGTAGATAATAATGAAACAGATAATACAGGATTTAAAGAAAGGCGGGACGCTGCTCGAGGAAGTGCCGGTGCCGCAGGTAAAGGCCGGATGCGTGCTTGTGCGGACCAGCCGCACGCTGGTGTCTTTGGGCACGGAAAGGATGCTTGTCGAATTTGGCAAGGCTAATCTTATAGACAAAGCCAGACAGCAGCCGGATAAAGTTAAGCAGGTGCTGGATAAGATACGAACCGAAGGGCTTATGCCTACTCTGGAGGCGGTGTTCAATAAACTTAATCAGCCTCTTCCGTTGGGTTACTGCAATGTGGGCCGCGTCGTGGAAGTAGGCCGCGGAGTAACAGAGTTTAATATAGGGGACCGCGTGGCTTCTAACGGGAATCACGCAGAATTCGTCTGTGTGCCTAAAAACCTTACGGCAAAGATACCGGACGAGGTCTCTGACGACGAGGCCGCTTTTACGGTGATAGGTTCTATTGCCATGCAGGGCATACGCAATCTTAATCCCCAGTTCGGGGAGACCGTTGTTGTTATAGGGCTCGGTTTAATAGGGCTTATAGCCGCGCAGCTTTTAAAGGCCTGCGGCTGCCGCGTTATCGGTACGGATTTCGACCAGAGCAAAGTGGATATGGCCGAAGAACTTGGAATAACGGGCTTTAATCCGGCGAAAGACGGCGACCCCGTGAGATTCGTGGAGAATATAACCGCGGAGACCGGAGCGGACGGCGTGTTGATAACGGCTTCGGCGAAAGGCGACGAGGTTATTCATCAGGCCTGCCAGATGAGCCGCAAGCGCGGCAGGATAGTTCTGGTCGGCGTTATAGGTCTGAATATGCGCCGCGATGATTTTTATAAGAAGGAACTCACTTTTCAGGTCTCCTGTTCCTACGGGGCCGGACGTTACGACGAAGAGTATGAAAACAAAGGGCACGATTATCCGCTGGCATATGCCCGATGGACTGAAAAAAGGAATTTCGAAGCCGTGCTTCATGCTATAGCCTCGGGCGGGCTTAAAGTAAAACCGCTTATCTCCGAATCAGTCGAGCTTAAGGATTATATTCAGATCTACGGAGATATGCGCAAAAAGGGCTCGATAGCTTCGCTGATAAAGTTTTCGGACGGCGCTCAGTTGTCTTCCACGGTCCCTGTCTTTTCCGATAAGCGTATGTCCGCGGGTAAAGGCAATATCGGGATCATAGGCGCCGGTAATTTCGCTTCGTCTACGATAGTTCCCTGCCTGACCGCCGCCGGAGCGAAAATAAAGTATATCTCCAGCGCCCACGGTCTAACCGCGAAGATACTCGCTAAAAAGGCCGGCGCCGAATACGCCACGAGCGATTCCGGGCAGATACTTAAGGATCCTGACGTGGGGCTGGTCATAATATGCACCAGGCATAATCTGCACGCCGGATTCGTTAAAGAGGCCCTTAAGGCGGGTAAAAGCGTCTTCGTTGAGAAGCCGCTGTGTCTTAACGCGGCCGAATTTAAGGAAATAGAAGACGCTTACAGGGCCGCCGGGGATAAAGTTTCGCTGACTGTCGGATTCAACCGAAGATTTTCTCCTTTCGCGGTAAAGATGAAACAGCTGTCGGGGCAGGGGCCTAAGAATATAACGGCCACTGTGAACGCCGGTTTTATTCCTCCCGAAATGTGGGTCCAAGACATGGAGACAGGCGGTGGCAGGATAATCGGCGAGGCCTGTCATTTTATAGACCTGTGCTCTTTTCTTGCCGACAGCAGGGTCGTTTCCGTGTGTGCGAACGCGCTTGGTACTTCGCCGCGCGAAAATACGGATAATGCCAGTATGCTTCTTAAATACGAGAACGGCTCGAACGCGGTTATAAATTATTTTTCGAACGGGTCCAAGTCTTATGCCAAGGAAAGAATAGAACTTTTCGCGCAGAATTCCGTGCTCGTTCTGGATAACTGGCGTAAACTGTCAGGTTACGGCGTGCGGGGATTTTCGCATATGGTCTCCGGTTTGGACAAGGGACATAAGGCGCAGTTCGCGCTGTTAAACGACAGACTTAATAAAGGCGGGGAGCCGCTTATTCCTTTCGAAAGTATCAGGAATACAACGCTCGCTTCATTCGCCTGTATAGAGAGCGTGAAACAGGGGAAGTGGATAAATATAGAATGAACACCGTTCTTAAGTATGCCGAGACTCTGAGTTATCTGAGGCCGGGACAGCTTTATCACAGACTTCTGTTTAAGACTTTCCGGCCTAAACCTGATCTCAGGCCTGCGCCTGAGGTTAACGGCCGCTGTGTGAAAAAACGCGCTTTCGCCGCTGCGCCGGACTGTCTTCTCGGCGGGTGCCGCTTCAGGTTTATTAACGAGGAGCACGAAATTAAAGACGCTTCGGGCTGGAACGACGCCGGTATAAATAAACTGTGGCTTTATAATCTGCATTATTTCGATTTTCTGAGACAGCCTGATATTACCGGGGAAGCCGGCGCTTTGTGGATAGAGAGATGGATAAAGGAAAATCCTCCGGCTGCCGGCAACGGCTGGGAGCCTTATACGCTGTCTTTGCGTATAGTCAACTGGATAAAATGGCGTCTGGCCGGGCACGAGCTGTCCGCGGAGGCTCTGCATTCTCTGGCGGTGCAGACGCGTTATCTTGGGAAAAGGCTGGAATATCATCTTATGGCTAATCATCTTTTGGCCAATGCCAAAGCCCTTGTTTTCGCCGGATGTTTCTTCGACGGTGCTGAAGCTTCTGAATGGCTGGAAAAGGGACTTGCCGTATACCGGGACCAGCTTCCGGAGCAGATACTGAACGACGGAGGCCATTTCGAGCTTTCCGCCATGTATCACAGTATCATCCTTGAGGATCTGCTGGATCTCAAAAACATATCTTCGCCTCTAGACGCGGATCTTTATATAACCAAAATGCTCAGATGGCTGGCCGTAATGACCGGACCGGACGGGAAAATATGCCTGTTCAACGACGCCGCGCACGGAATAGCCGCGGCTCCTGATAAATTATTGGAATACGCCGCCGCTTTAGGTTTTAGGACCGAGGGCTTAAGTGTTTCTTCTTCATACGATCTGCCGGACACTGGGTACGCGCGTTTGCAGCGCGGCGACTGGACCTGTATCTGCGACGGCGCTCCGATAGGGCCTGATTATCAGCCCGGACACTCGCACGCCGACACGCTCACTTTCGAACTGTGGCATAAAGACAAACGTATAATATGCGATTCCGGAACTAAACAGTATATACAGTCGGATATAAGGCGTCAGCAGCGCGGAACGGCGGGGCACAATACCGCTGTTATCGACGGTAAAGATTCCTCTTATGTCTGGAGTGCCCACAGAGTCGCCGGTAGGGCGCGCATCATAAAAAGATTTTTCAGCAGGGAAATGTTTTCCGCGGCCCATAACGGTTATTCCGGTATTATTCATGAAAGGGACTGGATAATATCCGAAGGCGGTCTTATAATAGGAGATTATCTTCAGGGGGCGGGGACGCACGGTATCGCGCTCATGTTTCATTTTTCGCCCGAATGTAAAATATTCATAATAGACGATAAGACCGTTAAAATAGATTGCGGCGAAGTCAGTCTGGCTTTAAAGACGGATTGCGATTCTATGGAAATTTCGCCCGCCGCTGGGAGATATTCACCGGAATTTGGTGTCGAACAAAAGTCGCCAGTTATATGTTTTAAAACCCGCACGGTTCTGCCGTTTAAGATAACGACAAGTATTTACGTCATATGAAAATATTATTTCTTACGCATTATTATCCGCCGGAAGGGAACGCCCCTGCTTCTAGGGTGAGCGCCCTTGCGGAAAGGTGGACCGCGTCAGGGCATAAAGTTACGGTGGTCACCTGCGCGCCTAACGTTCCCAACGGCATAGTTTATAACGGTTATGAGAACCGCCGCACTGAAGAAATTGTAAAAGGTGTAAACGTTATCCGCGTAAAGACATATATAGCTCCTAATAAGGGCGCCGCGCGCAGAATAATAAATTATCTGTCGTATATGTTCAGCGCCGTACGGGCCTGTCTGTTTATGAAGAAGCCCGACATTATGATAGCGACGAGCCCTCAGTTTTTCTGCGGCTGGGCCGGTGTGCTGCTGTATTGGATAAGGCGTTTTCCGTTTATTCTGGAGGTGCGCGATATATGGCCGGAGTCAGTTAATGCCGTAGGCGCCGGTATTCCTGTATCTGTACTTAAAATTATAGGAATAATGGAAAAAATTATGTACCGGGCCGCTAAACATATAGTTACCGTGGGAGAGGGATATAAGGAAAGACTTATAGGAAGAGGAGTGCCTTCAGGTAAGATATCTATCGTTATGAACGGTGTGGACAGAAAAATGTTTTATCCGCGCGGGAAAAACGAGGCATTACTATCCGAACACGGGCTTAAAGGTAAATTTATATGCAGTTATATCGGGACCATAGGCATGGCCTGCGGGCTTGAGACGGCGGTCGAAGCGGGGGAAATACTTAAGAAAAAGGGCAAGAATGATATAATTATATATCTGATAGGCGACGGAGCTCAGAAAGAGACTTTGGCTGAGGAAGCAAGGCAGCGCAAGCTGGATAATATTATCTTCGCCGGGCTTAAGCCTAAAAATGAAATAGCCGACTGGATATGCTCTAGCGACGTCAGTCTGGTGCACTTAAAAAAGACGGATCTTTTTAAAACTGTTATTCCGTCGAAAATATTTGAGAGCGCCGGCTGCGCGAAGCCTATACTGATAGGCGTGGAAGGATACGCCGCGAAACTTGTTCTGGACGCGGAAGCCGGAATAGCTATAGAGCCGGAGAACGCCGCAGCTATGGCAGAAGGAATAATAAAACTGCGCGATGACCCGGAACTATGTAAAAAACTGGGCGAGAACGCTCTTAATAATATAGCCGAGAAATACGACAGGGACGCGCAGGCTAAGATGTATATCGATATAATATCCGATTTAAAATAAAGATAGTATTTATAAATGAATTTTAACGCTTTAGTAAATAAATATAAAAAATCAGAACTTACAAGAAGATTCGCTGACGGAACCTTTTGGTCTTTGTTGGCAGGGTTGAGTTATAATGTTTCTATGCTGATAGTTGGAATAATACTTTCTCATATACTCGGCAAGTATTATTACGGTCAATACGGTATGGTAAGATCTACGATAAATATGTTTATCGTTTTTTCTTCCTTCGCTCTCGGAACCACAGCTACGAAATATATTGCCGAATACAGATTAAAGGATCCGGAAAAAACCAGAAAAATCATAAACCTTTCGTTGATTTCAACTTTTATATTGGCTTTTGTCGTTTTTATATTATGTTTTGTTTTTTCGGAACATATAGCCGTGCATTCACTTAACACCAGAGAACTTATAAGGCCTCTTCATCTGGGATCGTTTATGATTCTTTTTCTCACCACTTCCGGGGTGATAAACGGCATTCTCGTAGGCTTTGAAGAATTTTTTTGCGTTTTCAAACAGAATATAATATCCGTGCTTTTTCTTATATCGGGCTCAGCAGCCGGCGCCTACTTCGGCGGAGTGGACGGGGCTTTGTGCGGATTGCTTTTATATCTTTTCGTGATGTTTATTATAGGTTTATATTATTTAAGAAAAGCTTTGCGTAAATATTCTATCAACTTCGGTTTTAAAAATATATCCGACGAGATTTCCATTTTATGGAAATTCAGTCTTCCTACGACATTAGGTGGACTTTTGTGTACGCCTATGTATTGGATAGCAAATACCATACTTGTAAATTCTCCGGCAGGTTACGGCGCTATGGGAGGTTTCGATATCGTGAAGCAATGGTATTCTGCCGTTCTGTTTATTCCTTCTGTCACGAGCCGCGTTGTTTTGCCGTTGTTATCTAATTTTAATGCTTCTAATAATGTCAATAAATATAAAAAAATACTTAAATATAGTTTGTTTTTTAATACGGGCAGCGCTTTAGCTGTGGCCTTAGTTTTATCAGTTTTAAGCGGATTATTGCTTTCTATGTATGGAAAAGCTTTCTTGGAATTCAGAACAGCTTTTTTTATAATGATGATTGTTGCTGTCGTAAGTGTTGCTAATAATATCGTGGGGCAGCTTATCTTAAGTAAAGGTTATGCTTGGTGGGGGTTTACTTTTAACGGATTGTGGGCGTTTGTTTTTATTACATCTACATCTGTACTGGTTAAAAAATATAATATGGGAGCTGTTGGCATAAGTTTAGGATATCTCATTAGTTATATTTTTCATACTGTTGTTCAATCTGTTTTTTCTTATGTGATTCTTGTTAGAGAGAGGAGACTCTCAGGCATAAATACAGTCAAGGAATCATAGATTTAAATGTACTCCGCCGCGGTTTACTAGGCGTGGGAATAAATTGTAAAATTTAATTAATAAATTTTTATTTTAAGAGGGTAAATATGTCAACTATATCGCCTTTACAGCAGGAAAGACTTAAATACCGGCCCAAACTTCCGGTTTCTCTGAGAAACGGAATAGATCGTCTGGAGCTGGTGAAGGGTGAAAACACCGAGTCGGCCGGCGACAGGGAACAGATAAAAAATATATTCCCCAACACTTACGGCAAGCCTGTGGTCAGTTTTAAGGCTTCGCAGACGAAGCGGACGGTGAAGCCGCGCAATGTCGGCGTTATACTTTCAGGCGGGCAGGCCCCAGGCGGACATAATGTGATAGCCGGGCTTTACGACGCTCTCAAACATGCCGGACGGGACAATAAACTTTACGGTTTTCTCGGCGGGCCCGCGGGTATAACTGAAGGCAAATATATTGAATTTACAGACGAGTTTATAAACTCTTACCGGAACACGGGCGGTTTCGACATAATAGGTTCCGGCAGAACGAAGTTGGAGACGGAAGAGCAGTTCAAAAAGAGCTGGGAAGTGTGTAAGAAACTTGGGATATCAGCCGTGGTTATAATCGGCGGGGACGATTCCAACACCAATGCGGCGCTCATGGCCGAATGGTTTATAAAGCATAACGCCGGCATACAGGTCATAGGCTGCCCCAAGACCATAGACGGCGATCTTAAAAACGGGCAGATAGAGATATCTTTCGGTTTCGACACGGCGACCAAGACTTATGCCGAGCTTATAGGGAATATACAGCGCGACGCCAATTCCGCTAAGAAATACTGGCATTTCATTAAGATAATGGGCCGGAGCGCTTCGCACGTGGCTCTGGAGGCCGGCTTGCAGACCCAGCCTAACATAATTCTTATTTCCGAAGAAGTGGAACAGAAGAAGATGTCGCTGGGCCAGATAGTCGACTATATAGCCGATATCGTCGTGAGAAGAGCGGAGAAAGGCAAAAATTTCGGCATAGTGATAGTTCCGGAAGGGCTTATAGAGTTTATTCCGGAGATGAAGACCATGATAGCCAGTCTCAACGACATAACGCGCGGACTTGAGAAGAACGTGGAATACAACGGCGCGGACCAGAACCGCAAATTCGAGATAGTAGAGAAGGCTCTTTCTCCGGAGAACGCCAAAGTCTTCGCTTCTCTGCCGGACGGCATAAAGGCGCAGCTGCTTATGGACAGGGATCCGCACGGCAACGTGCAGGTCTCGAGGATAGACACGGAGAAGCTGCTCATCGCCATGCTGACGAAAAAGCTCGACGGCATGAAGAAAGCCGGCACCTACAAAGGAAAGTTCTCGACGCAGGCTCATTTCTTCGGTTATGAGGGCAGATGCGCCTTCCCGTCTAATTTCGACGCGGATTACTGCTATTCTCTGGGATACAATGCCTGCGCGCTGATAAATTCCGGTTTTACCGGTTATCTTTCTTCAGTAAAGAACCTGACTAAGCCGGCGGACGAGTGGATCGCGGGCGGTATTCCGCTTACCATGATGATGAATATGGAAAAACGCAACGGACAGCTGAAGCCGGTGATAAAAAAGGCGCTCGTAGAGCTGGACGGGCCGGTTTTCAGGACGCTTGAGGAGAACCGGGAGGACTGGGCTATGAACGACAGATATCTGTTCCCCGGTGCGGTGCAGTATTTCGGCCCTTCCGCCGTTTGCGACGTGACGACCGTGACTATTCAGCTGGAGCATAAAAGCTGAAGTCCGGTTTAGAGGAAAACGGAGACACGGCGTGGCCGCTCAGGCGGTCATGCCGTTTTTTTGCCGGAAAGGGCCGCGCATGCTGTTTAAGAATTTGATTGAATTTGCAAAGGACTTAAATATATACTTTAATATAACTCTTATGGTGATAAGTGGTGGAAAAAGGTGAAGAAGTGAGAAATTAACGCTATGGTCACTCTTTACGGCAAGTATATTTACGTTCTGGCCGGTAAGAACCGTCTTGTGATACCTCCTATGTTCCGCGAAAGGCTGCGGGAAGAAGGCGGGCGGCATTTCATAGTTTCCTGCGGGCCCGACCGCTGCCTGTGTCTTTTTCTGCCGTCGCAGTGGGCCGAGGCCGCGCGGGAAGAAAAATTTTTATCCGACGATAAGGAAAAAGCGCGCGCGCTGCGCCGTTTCCTTTTTTCCAGCGCCTTCGAGGCTGAGCCGGACGCGCAGGGAAGAATACTTCTGAACCGGAGCCATATCGATTTCGCCGGCATAAAGAAAAACGCCGTGGTCTGCGGAGCCGGGCATAAGGCCGAGATATGGGCCGAAGAGGTATGGAACGAGTATGAAGCGCGTAATATACGGAGTAATTTGAAGGATTTCGGAAAGACATTCGATTTATGAGCGAGATGAATTTTACACACAAACCGGTTCTGCTTAAGGAAGTGCTGGAACTGTTGCCGGTGATAAGCGGCGGCTATTATATGGACGGGACGATAGGGCTGGGCGGGCACGCGGAAGCGCTGCTTGAAGCCGCGCCGGAGAGTTCAGTCATAGGTTTCGACCGCGATCCGGAAATGCTTACGGCGGCTATGAAAAGGCTGGAGCGTTTCGGAGGCAGGGTAAAGGGCGTTAACGCTAATTTTACTGAAGCCGGACGCGTTCTGAAAGAGCAGGGGATCGGAGGGCTCAGCGGCGCGCTGCTGGACCTGGGCGTGTCTTCGCTGCATTACGACAAGGCCTCGCGCGGTTTCAGCATAAAGCTGGACGGCCCTCTCGATATGCGTCTCGATCCCGGGAATCCTCTTACGGCCGCCGAAATAGTGAATTACTGGCCTTTTGACCAGCTTGCGGAAAATTTCAGAAAATGCGGCGAAAGGAATGCGGCGCGCATAGCTTCCGCTATAGTGAGGCGGCGCGCGGACAAGTTTTTCACTTCCACTTCCGAACTCGGGCAGTTCATAGCGGAAAACGTCCCTTATTCGCCTTCGCGCATACATCCGGCGACGAAAGTTTTTCTTGCCCTGCGCATAACGGTGAACGGGGAACTGGACAATGCGGAAAAGGGGATAGCCGCGGTTTCCGCCGCTCTGGTTCCGGGCGGCAGGCTTGCCGTGATAACTTTTCATTCTCTGGAGGACAGGCTCGTGAAGAACTGTTTCGCCCGTCTTACCGTGGACGGTTCTTTTAAGGCTGTGACTCATAAGGCCGTCAGGCCGGGGCCGGAAGAAGTGGAGGGAAATCCCAGGGCGAGAAGCGCGCAGCTGCGCGTGATAGAGAGGATCTGAGAAAGGGAATATATGACTCTTAAGACAAGCAGACTGTGCACGGGTCTTTTTATGCTTTTCCTTGCCGCGGTAATATTCTCATGCGTGGCCATAAACCACAGGACGGCGAGTCTGTGCCGTGACATCGAGACGATGAACAGGGAGATAAGGGAGACGGACGCGAAGATAGCGGATCTAAAAAGCGATATCAACGCATACAGATCAACCAAGAATATACGCGATCTGGCCCGGAAGGCCGGTTTCGTGGAGGCCGCTCCCGGCTCGTGGAAAACATACAGCATGCCGGTGTCGGTGTCTTCCGGAACGGATGAAGGCGGCGCTTTCACCGGGATAATCAATAAGTTCATGAATAATTCGCAAAATGACGCGGGAAAAGTTTAGAAAACGTCTCCTGTGGATGTCAGCGCTTACGGCGCTTCTGTTCCTGACCGTTCCGGCGAGGCTGTTTTACCTTCAGGTGATAGCCCACGACATGCTTCAGGAGCAGGAATACGCCCTTACCGTAAGAAAGGTAAGGGAAGTCGAGCCGCGCGGGCGCATATTCGACAGGAACGGAATAATACTGGTGGACAATGTTGTGCGCCGGGACGCCGTTATAAATAAAAAAGTCATGCACGATCTGCTGCCGGCGGAAGAAAGAGTCGAGTATGTGAGCAAGGACAGAAAATTACGCCGGCTCTGCGCCCCGCAGGAGTGCGAAAAGATCTCTTCGGCTAAATTCGGCAGGAACATAGGGATCATACTGAACACTTTCGCCGACAACGGTCTTCCGATAGACAAAACCACCGCCGCGAAGATGCGCGAAGCCGCGCCTAATTATTTCAGATTTTATAAGGATATAGACGCTTTCCAGTATGAAAAACTGAGGAAGCTTGAGGTGATAAACGGTTTCGAGTTCGAGCTGAAGCAGTCCCGCGATTATCCGCAGGGCGGTCTGCTCAGGGACGTGCTCGGGCGTCCGCACGAGGACAGCGCCGACAGTTTCGGACTGGAGGCCCTTTACGACAATTATCTGCGCGGCGCGGTCACCGAGAGATGTTATCTGCGCGGCAGCAGGGGCCGCAGGTATTTCGCTGACAGCGACGTGTGCAACCGGGACGAAGGCGAAGGCGGCGACGCGAGCACGGCGCCGTATAAGGCCAAGGACATATATCTGACCATAGATTCGGATCTGCAGGAACTGGCCGAGAGTTCGCTGCGGGAGACTGTGGAGGAAACGAAGGCGCAGCAGGGGATAGCCCTCGTTCAGAACGTCAATACCGGCGAACTTATCGCCATGGCGACTTACGACCCTAAATGGAAGAGCGGAGATCTGATAAAGCCGATAGGCTGGACCTACGACCCTGGATCGACCTTCAAGGCGATAACTCTGGCGGCGGGTCTGGAGAGCGGGATAATAAACGAGACGGACACCTTCGATCTGGAAAACGGACGCTGGAAGATAAACGGGAGGAGCCGAGACGACGTCGTGGACGACCATAAGATGAAGGGGAAGCACACCGTCGTGGATATAATAGCCGAGTCGTCCAATATAGGGACGGCCAAGATGGCCCAGAGAATATACGAAAAAGACAGCAAGTATCTGTATACTAAATGGCTGGAGTTCGGTTTCGGGAAGAAGTCCGGGCTCGGTTTCAACGGCGACGTTCCGGGAATGTTCAGGCCGCTCAAGGAATACGAGAATATAGTCAATCTGTCGCGGGCCTCCTACGGTCAGGGCATAACTGTGACGCCGGTGCAGCTCATAACGGCTTATTCGGCGCTTGTGAACGGAGGCAGGCTCTACGAGCCTAAACTTATAATAAAAGCCACTGAAAAGGACGGCGCCGTGTACAGGGAATTCAAGCCGGAACTTCAGAACCCCTATCATCCGCCGATAAGTCCGGAGACGTCCGCGAGGGTGAAGAAGATCCTTCTCGAGGCTGTGGAGAACGGCACCGGAAAACTTACGGCCTCTATCCCCGGATATAAGATAGGCGGCAAGACCGGCACGTCGCGGAAAGTGTCTTCCGCCGGCGGTTATACGAAGAATAATAATTTCGCCTCTTTCTGCGGTTTTCTGCCCTATGACAATCCGCATTACGCGGTCCTTGTCATAATAGACGATCCGCGGAAGACCGGATACACCACAGGCGCGATGGCCGCCGGGCCTGTCTTTAAGGCCCTGGCTTCGCGGCTCATAAACATGGAGGGATATCCGCCGGACAATATACAGACCGATCTAAAGCCTGCCGCCGGAACGGCGCCGGCCGCTAAAAGCGTCCCCGTTTCCGTTCCCGGCGCGGCCGCTGCGAAAGGGAATTTAACCGGCGGACAGGAACCTCCCGCCGTGGTCAAGACTAAGATAGACATGGATATGTCAATGAAGGTCGAAAGATGAAAATTTCAGAATTATTCCGTTATATGCCGGGGATCTCGTTCGCCGGGGACTGCGAGGTCACCGGGATAACTAACGATTCAAGAACAGCCGCGCCCGGAAATATTTTTTTCGCGCTTAAAGGGAGCCGCACGGACGGGAACAGATATATAGCGGCGGCGCTGGAGAAAGACGTATGCGCGGTCATAAGCGACAGCGCGCTGCCGGAAGAGATTACGGCCGCTTATCCGGACCGCTGTTTTTACCGCGCGGAAGACATGAACGCGGTTATGTCTTCCGTTTCTGCGGCTTTTTACGGGAATCCCAGTTCCGCCATGCGCGTTATAGGGCTCACCGGCACCAAGGGCAAGACGACGGTCTCTTATATACTGGAGAAAATAATGACCAGGGCCGGCAGACATCCCGGGCTGATAGGGACGATAGGATGCCGGCTCGACGGCGCGCCTTTCGCTTCCACCTGCAATACCACCCCGCTGGCCCACACCCTTCATTCACTGCTGGCCGCCATGCGCTCGGGCGGAGCCGACACCGCGGTGCTGGAGATATCTTCCCACGCTCTTTCACTGAAACGCGCGGAGGACTTAATGCTCGACACGGCCGTGTTTCTTAATTTACAGAGCGACCATTTAGATTTCCACAAGGATCTCGAGAGTTATTTCCTGGCTAAGGCGCATATCTTCGACATACTGGGTAAATCCTGTAAAAAGGATAAGGCCGCGGTGATAAACGCCGACGACGGGAAAGCGGACAGGCTGCGCGCCTCGCTCGAGGCCGCCGGTTTAAAGTATTATACTTTCGGAGTAGAAGAAGCGGCGGATTTCAGGGCGGAGAATGTCAGGATAGGCGCGGAAGCGACCTGTTTCGGACTGAAAGGCCCTTGTTTTTCCGGAAACGTAAATCTAAAATTATTCGGTAAGTATAACGTTTATAACGCGCTTGCCGCGATAGCCGCGGCTTACGCCTGCGGAGTGGACGTCGGCACGGCCGTGAAAGGCGCGGAGGACACGGTGAATATCCCGGGTCGTCTTGAGCCGGTGGACAGAGGTCAGGATTTTAAAGTTTTCGTGGACTATGCCCATACCGCCGCGGCTCTGGAAAACGTCCTGGCTAATCTGAAACTGCTGCCGCACAGGCGGATAATAACTGTTTTCGGCTGCGGCGGGGACCGAGACAGGACAAAAAGGGCGCCGATGGGCGCTGCGGCCTGTTCCATGAGCGACCGCGTTATTATTACGGACGACAACCCGAGGACGGAAGATCCGGACGCCATTATCGGAGATATCGAGGGCGGGATAAAGGGACGTTTTACCGATTACAGCATAATAAAAGACCGCGGGACCGCCATAAGGACCGCGATATCGGAGGCTTCCGGCGGGGACATTGTGCTCATAGCCGGCAAGGGGCATGAGAACTACCAGCTTCTGAACAGCGGCAGGATATATTTCAGCGATAAGGAGACCGCGGAAAAAGCTTTGTGTGAGAGGTCATTATGAAACTTAATTTGAAACTGCGCGATTTCGCCGAAGGCGCCGGCGGACGGATAGTCCGGGGCGATCCCGGAGAAACTGTCGATTCTTTCGTCACGGACACCAGAAAACTGGCTCCGGGAGGCTTTTTCTGGGCGCTGAAAGGCGCCAGCTTCGACGGCGGGATTTTTCTGCCGGAAAGCCTTAAGGCAGGCGCGCGCGGATGGATAGCTTCGGAAGAGGCCCTCGCCAGGCAGAAAGAACTGCCGGACGTAGTCGTGGCCGTCAGGGACACCTCCGAGGCTCTTCTCATGCTGGCTGGTTATCACCGTTCCAGATTTGATATCCCGGTGGCCGGAGTGACCGGTTCCAACGGGAAGAGCACCACCAAAGAGATGATAAGGAGTATTTTTTCCGTAAGAGGGCAGACGTGCTTCAACGCGGGAAATCTGAACAATCAGTTCGGCCTGCCTCTGTCCATGCTCAAACTCTGCCCCGAGGATAAATACGCGATTTTCGAGATGGGCGCTTCGCACCGCGGCGACATAAAGACTCTTGCCGAAAGGGTAAGGCCGCAAACGGGCATTATTACGAATATAGCCCCTTCTCATCTGGAATTTTTCGGCAGTCTGGAGGGTGTGTACGAGACGAAGACCGAGCTTATAGATTATATAAGCGACGGAGGAACGCTTGTTTATAACGCTGACGACGCTATGCTCTCCGGATTAGGGAAAAAGGATCTGCGAGTCGATAAGATGTCTTTCGGACAGTCGCGCGAAGCGGATGTGAGGGCCTCGGTGGGGCTGGGGCTCTGTCTGTCTTTCAAGGACGAACTGGTTCAGGTGAATCTGCCTTTCGCGGGAGCGCATAATTATATGAACGCGGCCGCGGCCGCGGCCTGCGCCATAACTTTCGGTTTCACGATGCCGGAGATAAAATACGGGCTTGAACATTATAAAGCGCCGAAGATGCGCATGGAAATGCGGCGCGTCGGCAGGGCGGATATAATACTGGACGCCTATAATTCCAATCCGCAGTCTGTGAACGCCGCGCTGAACGATATGGAGAAACGCGCCGGGAAACATTATTTCGTGCTCGGCTCCATGAAGGAACTCGGGACTTTCGCTGAAAAATATCACCGCGAACTCGGGGAAAGGCTGGCCGGAATGCCGCACGAAAAGGTGTTTTTTGCCGGCGAAGAAATGAAATACGCGGCCGAGGCTTTCAGAAAAGCCGGAGGCGGGGAGGCGGTGTACGGACAGACGCCGGAAGATATTTTCGACGAGGTCCGCTCGCTTATAAAAAGCGAGGAGGGCGTATTTCTCATAAAAGCGAGCAGAAGTCTTAAATTCGAGCGCGTGCTGGAAGGGCTCTGAGACGCGCCTTGCCGGAGGCCGCCGGGGACATGATATTTCCGCGCTACGGGGAACCGATATGAAAAACTATTATGCGATTCTCGGCGTAAAACCGGGAGCCTCCGGCGCCGATGTAAAAAAGGCTTATCTGGCGCAGCTCGGAAAATACCATCCCGACAAATACAGCGGGGATTCCTGCGAGATAAGGGAAATGCTTAACTCGAAGACCCAGGAGATAAACGAGGCCTTCTCCGTCCTTTACGAGGAAAATTCAAGAAAAAAATACGAAAAGGAGTTTTACGCTTCTTTTCCGGACCCGGAAAAAGACGCTTTGTCAGGAAACGTTTTTTTCAGGAAGTTCGCGGAAGGGATAAACGGGGATAATTTTTCCGAAAAAACCGATTTCGTCAAAAAGAATCTCGGAGGAATGAAAAAGGGGAAGATAGCGGAGATATGGAATCAGGTCACGGCGCTGTGGAGATATGTGTCGAGCGATAAAGTGCCGGCCGGCAAAAAGATCATACCGCTCGCGGCTCTTATTTATCTGGTCACGCCTTTCGATCTTATCCCGGACCCCACTCCTTTCATAGGGCTGCTGGACGACGCCGCCGTTATAGCGGCCGCGGTTGCCTGTATCGGCGACGTGATAGGGAAATTTTACGGCGGGCAGGGGAAGAAGGACTGAATTTCCGGAATACGGGCTTTAACTCTTCCGACGGCCGGCTTTTATGCCGGCTGCTTTATTTTAACCTATTCGCTAATATAAATATAATATAATAATATTAATATGAATCTAAAGACTTATCTTGATAGATGCGCTTCGCTTGTAAACGAAGCAGGTCCCCGTTTTATTAAAAATTTAAAGGACTCGAGCCCGAGGCTGATAGAATCTATGGTTTATTCTTATTCGGCCGGAGGGAAAAGGCTTCGTCCGGCTTTCATGTTCGCCGCTTACGAGCTTTTCGGAGGCAAGGCCGAGGACATAGTCCCGGCTGCCTGCGCTCTGGAGATGATACAGACATATTCTCTTATCCACGACGATCTTCCCTGTATGGACAACGACGATCTCAGGCGCGGGAAACCCACCTGCCACAAGGTGTACGGCGAAGCGGGGGCCCTGCTTGCGGGCGACGCTCTGCTCACTGACGCTTTTACCGTTCTGCTGACTTCCGGATATCCGGGAGCCGTTAAAGGCCGACTGGCAGACGCGGGCGGTATAATGGCCCTGCACAGCGGCGCTTCCGGCATGATATCCGGGCAGTCGATAGATCTGCAGTCCGAGGGCTTTTTCGAGCGCGAGGACATGACGAACGACGCCAAGAAGGAAGAGGGGCTGAGGCGTCTGGCTTATCTGCAGCTCCATAAGACAGCGGACCTCTTTATGGCCGCTGTGAAGATGGGAGCCGTGCTCGCCGGCGCTTCCTCTGAGAATATAAAGAATCTGGAGGGTTTCGGCCGCGAGACCGGACTGTGTTTCCAGATAGCGGACGACATTCTGGACGTGACCGCCGACAGAAAGAAACTGGCGAAGAGTTCGCACGACGCGGAAAAGGGAAAACTGACATATGTGACCCTGCTCGGGCTGGAAGAGGCGCGAAGGCACGAAGCGGGCCATCTTCAGGCGGCGCTCGGTTTCCTGGACAAGGTCGAGGGCAGAAAGGAAATAAAAATCCTGCTCGGCGATCTGGCAGAATATTTCGTGAAGAGAGATTATTGATGATTTTTAATATCCGCGGAGCGGAGGACGTTAGAAAACTGAACGTGGACGCCCTCCCTTCCCTTGCCAAAGAGGTGAGGGAAATGATAATAGACACGATCAGTAAGAACGGCGGGCATCTGGCCTCCAGTCTGGGCGCCACAGATCTGATCATAGCTTTACATTACGTTTTTAACACGCCGCACGACAGACTCGTTTTCGACACCGGGCATCAGACCTACGCCCATAAGATAATAACCGGCCGCGCCGAAAAATTCGACACTATCAGAAAAAGGGGCGGTCTTTCCGGTTTTCTTAAACGCTACGAGTCGGAATACGACGCCTTCGGAGCCGGACACGCTTCCACGGCGCTGTCAGCCGCCGCCGGAATGGCCGCCGCCCGCGATCTTGCGAACGAAGACAGAAAGGTGGTGGCGGTCGTCGCCGACGGCGCTATGACCGGCGGTATGGCCTGGGAAGCGCTGCAGAATATAGGGCAGCTGCGCACCGATATGCTGGTCGTCCTCAACGACAATCAGATGTTCATATCCCAGCGCGTCGGCAAACTGGGCGGCATACTCACCAAGGCGCTCACGCTGGGCGCAGTGCAGAGCGCGGAGCGTAAAGCCGAGGTCTTTTTGGACCGCTTCCAGTTCTGGGGGAAGAAGATCCTCCGCGTGGCGAAAAGGACCAAGGTCCTGTTTTTCCCCGGTATGATATTCGAAGAGATGGGTTTCACCTATTTCGGGCCCGTGGACGGGCACAATATTCCGGAACTCGTCGGCACTCTGAAATATATTAAGGACCTGCGCGGCCCGGTGCTGCTTCACGTGGTGACGAAAAAAGGCAAGGGCTATGTGCCGGCCGAAAAGCGCCCCACGGCTTTTCACGGCGCGCCTAAGTTCAATCAGACTACCGGCGAGGCCATAAAGTCTTCCCAGGTCAAGAACGGCGCGCCTTCCTTCACTTCAGTTTTCGGGAAGACACTGGTCAGGCTTGCTGAAAAAGACTGCAAGATCTGCGCCATAACCGCCGCGATGCCGGAAGGCACGGGCGTGGACGCTTTCCGCGACACTTTTCCCTCCAGATATTTCGACGTCGGCATAGCCGAGGAACACGGGGTGACTTTCGCCGCCGGTCTCGCGGCCGAGGGCAGAAAGCCCGTGGTCGCGATATATTCTTCTTTTATGCAGAGGTCTTTCGACCAGGTTATGCACGACGTGGCGCTCCAGCAGCTGCCGGTAGTGATAGCTATGGACAGGGCCGGGCTGGTAGGAGAAGACGGACCGACGCATCACGGCGTTTTCGATATTTCGCTGTTCCGTATGCTGCCGGACGTACTGGTGATGGCTCCGGCGGACGAGAACGAACTGCAGAATATGCTCGCCACAGCGGTGAACTGCGGCAAACCGGTAATGCTGCGCTATCCGCGCGGCAGAGCCTTCGGTGTGCCGATGGACGAGGAATTTAAGCAGCTTCCGATAGGAAAGGGACGTATGCTGCGCGAAGGTTCCGACTGCACGCTTATAGGCGTGGGGAACAGAGTGCATCCTTGTCTCAAAGCCGCAGATATTCTTAAAGAAGCGGGGATAAACGCGGCCGTGGCCGACGCCCGTTTCGTAAAGCCTCTGGACAAGGAACTTATAACCGCCGCGGCAGGGCGCGGTCCGGTTATCACCGTGGAGGACAACGCTCTCGCCGGAGGATTCGGTTCCGCCGTGCTGGAGCTCTTGAACGCCGAAGGATTGTGTCCTAGGGTCCTGCGCCTGGGTATTCCCGACAGATGGATAGAACAGGGAACCGCCGACGAACTGTATAATGAAGTCGGCCTCAACGCGCAGAAAATAGCCGATTCGGTTTCCGGATGGCTTAAAAAATAACTTTTAAGGAATAATTGATGGACAATGTAAAAACTGATCTCAGGGACGTTCCGGCTTATAAAATGGCTTATCTCGACGATAAGCTTATGAAGAGGCCGGAGCTCCGCGGAATAAGGATGGAACTGGAACTGATGAAGACCGAGATGGCGCTTTCCGAACACGGCGTTAAATCGACCGTCGCGATATTCGGCAGCGCCAGGTCGCGCGATAAGGAAGAGGCCGAGGAAAGAGTAAGAAAATACGAGGCGCTGGCCGCCGCCCGTCCCGGGGATAAAAGCATCGGCAGCAAGCTGGAGGAATCCAGGAATCTGCTGAAATCTTCGAAATATTACGAGATAGCCAGACAGTTCACTTATCTGGTCGCCACCGAAGACGTGGCTCCCGGAAAAAGGCTGATAACGGTGACCGGCGGCGGGCCCGGCATAATGGAGGCCGCTAACCGCGGGGCGCACGAGGGCGGTTCCAAGAATATAGGATTAAATATACTCCTGGCCCACGAGCAGGGGCCGAATCCTTATATATCCCCCGAATTCTGCTTTAATTTCCATTATTTCGCCATAAGGAAAATGCATTTCGTGATGCGTTCCAAGGCGCTGGTGGTTTTCCCGGGCGGGTTCGGCACGATGGACGAACTTTTCGAAGTGCTTACCCTGGTGCAGACCAAGAAAAAGAATTTTATTCCTATAATACTCGTGGGAAGGGAATTCTGGGCCAAGATATTTAATTTCGAGGGGCTGGTGGAATGCGGGTATATAGCCAGAGAGGATCTGGAACTGTTCCATATCACCGACACCGCGCGCGAGACATGGGACATAATAAAAGACTTCTATAAGACGCACGAAATGCCGTCAAACGCGGATATGGAGTGAACTGAAGCCCTTTAGATAAAAAAGAAGCCGGAAATATTTCCGGCTTCTTTTTTATCGCCCGCAAGGCTTATTTTTTGACCCAGACGCCCGGTCTTCCTGTGGCCGGCGTTCTGTCGGGTTTGTCCGTGCTTTTCTTGAATTCCATCTCCTCCACTATAACGTCCGGCGCCGTGACGGAAACCGGCGACCCGTCAGAGTAAAAATTATAACTTCCGGATTCTTTCGAGGCGTATATTATGTCCCGGAGGGTCCTCAGGCTCAGATCGGCGAAATCGGCGTTCAGCACCAGCTCTTCGCGTCCGTCAGTGTACAGTTTATACACGGCGGCATCAGGAGAGTAATTGTAGAAAGGTCTTTTTATCAATATGCCGTAGTCCAGGCCTTCCGATTTAATTAAATTTAAAAATCTGCCGCGAAGTTCTTTCCCGGGAAGAACGCTGTCCGAGCCGGCGTCTGAGGTTATAAAGAGATTTCCTGCTCCGGTGCCGCCCTCCGAACGCCGGTGTCCGTTTGAGCTCGCGAATTCTTTTGTGGCTGCGGATCCGCGGTAATAGTCCCTGAGTTTGCCGCGTTCCGTGAGGGTGACGCGGGAGGCCGGTATTCCGTCGAAGTCGTAGACATATCTTCCGGCAAGATAGGCCGCGTCCGCGCCGGAGGAAGCGCCAGGGTCGTCGTAGGCGTCCAGAAACGGAGGCAGGACTCTCAGTCCTATGCGCTGAAAAAGCTGATCCTGCGTGTAGAGCGTGCCGTCAGAGTTCCAGACTTCTCTCGGGGAAGTCATGCCGTCCGCTATCAGTTTCTTGAAGAGAAAAGCCGCGCCTCCGTCTTCGAAAAGGACAGGCCCGATATATGATTTTTTCAGGGTTTTCGCTTTGGAAAGAGCGTCTGCGTGTTCCGCGAAATCCTTTACCGCCGCCACGAGTTTTTCGTAAGAGGGGAGGTCTTTTTCTTCGCAGAAAAATATATTGTCGTATACGCTTATCTTATAATTTTCTTTGCTGTAAACTTCGGCCGACATGCCTATGACTCCGGAACATTCTTTTTTTAAAAGAGCGGTTCCGCGGCTGTTGACTGTTCTGCTTTCTCCGGTTTCTCTCAGCAGGCTCACTTTAGATTCGGTAACCGAAGGATAGCCGGTGAATATCTCAGACAGTTTTCTGATTTTTTCTCTCCAGACCGCCGGATCTGAGGACCCGTAAGAAACGGTCATATAGCCGCGCACCGGTTTTTCTTCGGTGAGATCGGCATAGAGTTCGTTTATCTTTTTCTGTTTTACGAAAACCTGCTTCTTTTCGTAGAGATCGACAGCCTGTTTATAGGCTTCGTCCGTCATCTGCCACAGCACGGAGCGCAGGGCCTTTCCGCCGGCCGGAAGATTGTAGTAGCTCCCGAAAGGCTCGTAAGTGTCGCCGTCAGCGAACAGCGAGCTGTCGAAGGCGGGGGAACCTACGCGGACTTCCACTTCGGCCGAACTTTTCTGCTTTTCAGGCTGGTAATAAGTCACGCCGCCGAAGGAGGCGTTAATCACCGTCTGCGTGCTCGACTCGGTTATATAGGTTATAAAATACGGTCCGGGCATGGCGCTGTTATGCATTCCGGAAGAGCGTTGCAGTTCTTCCGTCATGGCCCGGAGCTGCGCGTCGGATTTTATCAGTTTTTCCGTTTCCGCGGAACCTGCCGCCGCGCCAGAGGCGAAAGCCGTTATGAGCGACAGGAGAATAATTGTCTTTTTCATATTATTTGCCTCCTTCTTTATGTCCGTTTTCCGCGAAGGGGGACGGAAGCAGGGGTTGTTTGTCCGAAGATTTTTCCGCTATGCTTATCTCTATTTCCGACAGCAGAAGACTCGGCGAGGCCGCCGACATCGGCATAAAGTAGCTGAAGTCCGTCTGTCCGTAGAGGTTGACCGCCTCGTCGTCGTCGCCGGCGTCTATTATTTTTTCCAGGTTGGCAAGCGGGACAGCCGAGATCTTCGCACCGCGGATAAGTTCGTCTTTCCTTCCGTCGGCGTACACTTTGTAGGCCATGGCAGGGTTTCCGTCGTCGTCGGACTCGGTTATCATTATGCCGTATTCCTTATTCTGTTTCTTACATTCCTCTACGAGTTCGGAACGGAGTTCTCCGAAGGTCTTTTTACGCGAAGATTCTATTATGAAATTCGAAGGGGCCGGGCCGGCTATGAATTCCGGCATGGCGCGGGCGTGTCCGTTAGAGACGGGAAAACCCTTCGCGTTAGCGCGACCGGTGAGCAGGTTCCTAAGCACGCCGTTTTTTATAAGAGTCACGTTTTCCGCCCTTACAGCCTCGTCGTCCACCATGTAATGTCCGGCAAGCCTCAATCCTTTGTATTTTTTTAAGAGCGGCCTGTCGTATATCGAGATGAAATCGGCGGTTACTTTACGGCCGGTCTTTCCTTCGAATATCCTGGGCTTGTTTTCGAATTTCTGCGTGTGCGATTCGAAATTGTGTCCCGCCGTCATAAGGAAAAAAACCGCCGCGGCCCTGTTTTTGAAAAGGACCGGGCCGCTGTAAGGTTCGGCAGGTTTCGCGCGGAGCAGTTCCGACAGTTCTTTTACAGCGGTCTTCGCGTCTTTCACCAGCTGTTCTTCCGAAGGCAGGTCTTTTATTCCGTCGGGGCTTATATAGTTCTTGCCACGGCTCAGCAACATGCCGTCGTCGGTGAGGGCTGTCACGTCCACTGATACGGAACCGAAGCCGGCGTCTTCGCGCACGGCGGAGCCGTCCGTGTCCGCATTGTATTTGCTGAACAGATCGTATTTGAACTGGGCGCTGCCGTTGAGAGCCTTAGGAAATTCTGAAAACACCGCGGTGGTCCTGTCCAGCGCCGCCTGCCACGCCGCTCTGTTTATTTTCTGCGGTTTTAAGACGCTGTAATATTTTACGGGGCCGGAGACTGAAAAATCGGGGGCCCCGTCTCTTTCTGCCGAGGTGCTGTCGTAATTGGCCTTTACTTTTATATATTTGTCGTACTGGTCTTTCACTCCGGCGTTTATTATATTCCAGACCGCGGTTTCGAGAGGAACAGGGGCGTCGTCCACAGGCAGATAGCCGTATTTGAGAAGATTTTCGTATTTATTGTAATATCCGCCCTTTAACTGATGGGTATTGTCGAAAGTGTAGTCGTTGTAGCGGGGCAGAACGGAGGCGTATCTCACGCGGGATTCCGACGGCTGGCGCGGAGAGCCCATATAGGAGTTGAGCGTTATATTGAAATCGTCCACGGCGCGGAACTGCATATAGTACATGGGCACCGGTTCGGAATTTTTAAGTTTGGAATAATTTCTGTCTAATTCTTCCCGGGCGGCCTTTATAACGGGGTCGTTTCCGGCCCGCCCGGCCGCCGCCGGAACCGATAAATATGTCAGAAAAACTAAAGCGAGCAGAAATCTTGGCATGTCTTTCTCCTATTTCCCAGCCGAAGAGCCCGCCAGCGGATTCGGCAGCAAAGGCTTTCCTGAAGGTTTTATATAACTCTGTTTTATTTCCATTTCTTTAACTATTATGTCCGGGGCCACTACGGAGTAATAGGCGCCGTTCGCATAGTATGTCGAAACCGTTCTTTCGGACGAGGCGGCGGAAATGTCGCGCAGGGCTCTCGGTATAAAGGAATTTCCGAAAGAGACGCTGTGCACCATTTCTTCGCGGCCGTCCGAAGGGTATACTTTGTAGGCTATGTAGCCTATTCCGGCCACGCGGTCGAAACGTATGCAGTATTCCAGCTCCTGCTCGCGGCAGGTCTTAAGGAACAGGCGTTTAAGTTCCTCTTCCGACACAGTTTTTTCGGATTTAGGGTCCGGATTTATGAAAAGATTAGACGGTTCCGGCGAAGCCACAGTTCCGGGGCCTCCGCGTGCGTGTCCGTTGGAGGCGGAGAAATCTTTGGTGGCGGCCCGGCCCATGAAATAGTCCCTGAGCACTCCGCGTTCGACTATGTCGGTTTTTTTGGCCGGAAAGCCTTCTTCGTCGTAATCATAGTGTCCAGGAAGGTAATTGTCTTCGTATACGGCAGCGCGCGGGTCGTCGGTGACGCTGATGAACGGCGACATGACGCGCATGTCCAGTTTTTCCAGGAGTTCTCCGGAGCGCCGAGCCATGTAATATTTAGAATTGTTACGCCATATCTCCCTGTCAGGGGTCAGATTGTCCACGAAAAGATAGTTGAAGAAATCCGCGGCTGATTTTCCCGGGAACATGACGGGGCCTATATAAGTGCCTGAGAAAGCTTTGGCTCCGGAGACTTCTTCCATGAGTCTGCCTGTGTTTTCCGCCTTGGATATCATTTCTTTTTCCGCCGGCACGTCTTCTATATTGCAGAAATCTTCGTCGGTATTGAACATGACCTTGTATTCGTCCGCGGTATAGCCTGTCACGGTGAAGCTGAGCCTGCCCGAGCAGTAAGGCTTTTTTATCTCGGTCCCTTCGCTGTTTACAAACAGACTGTAGCCTTTCTGGCTGTAAGCCCGCGAAGAAGCCGTGGCCACGGACGGGTATTTTTTGAACACCCCGGAGATTTTCTTCACGAGTAATGTCATGGCCGCAAGATCGCCGGGTTTAGAATTGACTCCGGGCGCGGAAGCCTTTACCGCTTCGGCGGGAGTTAGCGAGGAATAAAGATCCGTGATATTATTCGTTTCTATGAAGCTTTTCTTTTTGGAATAGGCGTCAGAAGCTGATCTGTAGAGAGAATCCGTGAGCAGCCACAGACTGTTGCGGAGCGGAAGCGGGTCTTTTTCAGCCGGATAAGCGCTTACGGAGGCAGCCGAATAATATGCGGAAGCGTCGTCGTTCTGGCCGCCGAGGTAGAAACTGTTGTCGAGTTCCGGGGTCCCCACGCGGAGATCCGCCTGGACTTTTTTTATCCCCGGCAGAGATAAGCTCTGCGTGACGGCTCCGAACTCGGCGTCCGCCCTGTTCAGAGTATAGTCGTAAAGCGTATAAGCCATGAAATAAGGCCGCGGTTTGCCGTCTTCATGCAGTGAAAGCATGCTGCGCGAAAGTTCCGTCTCCACCGCTTTCGTTTCCGCGTCGGCAGGGCCGCCGGCGGACAGGAAAGCGGGGAAAAGCATCGCGGCTGAAAAAAACAGGTTTGCGGCGCGCATGATCATCTATCCTCCTCTTCGTACGGGGAAGGCAGGACCGGAGGCTTGGGATAAGTTTCCGTCCTCGCGGCGACTTCCATTTCCGATATAAGTATACTGGGCGAAACGGCGCTTACTGGCACCCAGCCTGATTCCGCGCCGCAGGTCCCGTTGAAAACCTCGTAATCGTCGCCTGCGGAGATGATCTTGGAGAAATTGGACAGAGGCGTCCCCTTAAGGTCGACGCCGCGCACTACGTCGTCCGGACGTCCGTCCACATAGACCCTGCGCACCAGCAGCGGCTGCACGGTGAAACTCTGCGAACCGCTTTTAGACGTATTTGTGAACCCGCCGCTTATGTCGTCGACGATCAGTCCGAATTCCTTTTTCTGTTTTTTGCATTCTTCTATAAGCCGCGCCCGCAGTTCGCGGTAGGGGACCGTCCTGGAGGCTTCTATTATCGTATTCCCCATTCTTGAAACTTCCAGATATCCCTGGGCTTTACGCGCGTGTCCGTTGGAGTAAGGGAAATCTTTTATGGGGGATCTGCTGGTCATAAAGCCCCTGAGCACGCCGTTTCTTACCAGATCGGCCCGTTTCGCGCGCACGCCCTCGTCGTCTATTGTATAGTGCCCGCGCAGATAGAAGCCTCTGAGGGTACTGAGCGTCGGATCGTCGTAAAGATTTATGAAGTCGGCGGTCACTTTCCGGCCGACTTCTTTGGCGAAGGTCTGTCCGGCCTTTTCGAGTTTCTGCCTGTGGCTCTCGAGCCTGTGGCCTATTATCTCGTGAAAATACACTCCGGCCGCGCGGGCGTTGAGGAGAACAGGCCCGTTATAAGGGGATATCACCGGCGCGTCGATAAGCTGCTTAAGTTCGGCCGCCTGTTTCTCAACCTCTTTTTTCAGTTCTTCAGTTCCGGGCAGATCTTTTACGGAGGCGGCGTGGTACATCTTATATCTTGAAAGCGCCATGCCGTCTTTCGCCACGGCTTCGCTGTTGACGCTCAGAAATATGTACAGCAGTCCGGTCTTTATTCTGCTTCCGTCGGTGTTGACGATATATCTGTTGTCCGCGTTTACGGAAAGAGAGGCGTTTCCTGATTTAACGTAGGGATATTTCGAGAAAACTGCGCTCACTTCATTAAGTTTTTTCTGCCATTCCGCCTTATTTATCTCCGGCATGGAGACTTCGTCGAAATGCAGCACTTTTTCCGAAGGGGAGAAGTCCGGAAGTTTGTTTTCTTCGTCGGCGGTCACCGCCAGGTCCGTCCTGGCCTCGGAATAGTCGGAGAAGGCTTTCTTATAGGCTTCGTCTGTCTGTTTCCAGAGTATTCCGCGGATAGCGTCTTCGTCGCTGTCGTCCAGCGGCATGCTTGCCGAAGTGAGCAGCGTAGCTCCCTGGCCGTAACCTCTTTTTATCTGATGGGTATTGTCGAAAGAGTAGTCGTTGAATCTCGCCGTTATATCCAGATTTCTGTAACGGAATTCTTCCGGCGTGCCTTCCGTTCCCTTGAAGGAAGAAAGCCGGAGAAGGCTTTCGTCGAAAAGTTCGTACTGGAGAAAATACAGCGGTACGGTTTCTTTTTTTCCGAGGGCTTTGAATTCCGTGAAAAGTTCCCCGGAGAGGATATTCAGCAGACGGTCGTGTTCCGCGCGCGCGTAAGTGTCGTCCGCGGCCCTCGCGGCGGGAAGGACTGAAAGGCAGACGGCGAAGATAAATTTTGATAACATAATTTCGGTTTTCTGTATAAAACAGTCAAAAGGCGCGCGGCCGGGGCCGCGGCGCCTGCGGGGATAAAAAAGAAGTCCGCAGATTTTTCTGCGGGCTTCTCCGGTGTTTAAGCTTCTTCCGATTCCACTTCGTTCGGGCAGGCCGCTTCGTCCGCGGCTTTCGCCTCTTCTTCTTTGTTTCCTTCAGCTTTTTTCTTTTTGAAAAGCTGGTCCTTGCGGCGTTTTATTTCTTCTTCGAGCGATTTCAGTTTGGCTTTAGACACTTCTTTATTGTCTTCCATCCAGTTGCCCAGTTTCTCCCTTGTCTCCTTCCCTGAAGCGGGGGTGAGCATGATCCCGGCTATGGCGCCTACAACCGCGCCGAATAAGAAGCTTCCGATAATCTCTGTTGAACTTCTGTTCATAGTTTCATCCTCCCTTGCTTTTTCTCCGGCCTTTCCTGGCCGGATTCAAAGACCTTAAAAGTAACCGTTTATAGATTATAACATAAATATGCCGGCCGGAATAAACGCTTTACGGCGGGCCGCCGGTCTTATAATTGGGTCTTGCCTCATTAATTAAATTTAATATAATATTATTACTATGAGAAATATATTCTTTTTGCTTTCCGTCCTTATTCTTTTTCCTTTTTCGTCAGGCGCCGCGGAAAACGGCAGAAACTCGGATTTTAAAAACGAAGTGCTTCAGATCCAGAACGTGATAGACGAACCGGTGACCGACACTCTGAGCCAGTATATGTTCGGCATCAACACCAGATTCTATTCCGGCGGCGGCACTAGGCTGGATCTTTCCTTCGGCGTGTGGGATTCGCTTAATCTCGGAATAAGCATGACAGTTGACGAACTTGTCGGCTCCGGGACCAGCGTGAGGATGAGAACGCCGGAAGTTAATCTGAAGTGGCGTTTTTACGACGGGAACATGAATATTCCATCCTTCGCCATAGGTTACGACGGGCAGGGCTATTATTACGATTCGGACGAGAAGGAATACGCCGAGGAGAAAAGGGGGCTTTATCTCGTGAGCAACTACACTTTTTTCTCCAGCCTCCTCACCAGCTGCGGTTTCAATATGTCCGATTTCGACAATAACCATATCTTCGCTTTCATAGGACTCAATTACACCATACAGAACAGGGTGGCCCTGATGGCGGAATACGACAATCTTTTCGAGAGCCACGAGACCAACAGGTTCAATGCCGGGATAAGGTTTTTCGTGACGCCTAACGTGAATATAGACTTCGCGGCCCGCGAGATAGGGACCACGAAAGATTTTCCGAACGGCGAGAGAGCCCATTCCGAGCGTATAGTCCAGGCCAGATATATAACCAGATTTTAATGATTTTTAATTTTTACGGAGCGTCTATTTTTTATGGAAAACACTAAAGAGAAGGAAAAGGGGAAACCCCAGCGCGTGCAGCGTAAACAGGTGATAGTGAAGAAGGATATCCAGTACACTTATATCGCTCTCGTTTTTTTCAGCGCCCTGATCGCTTTCATTTTATCTTCCGCGGAGATAGTGTGGTTCCTGCTGAAAACGGCGGAGACGCACCCGGAACTCTGCGCGGTGATAGATCTTTTCGTTTCCGCTATGCCGATGTTCCTGATAAAAGCATGGATATATTTCGCCCTGGTCGTGATAGTCGCCGTCGTCATCTCGCACAGGCTGGCCGGGCCCATATTCAAATTCGAGAAGATCTGCGCAATGATATCGGACGGCGACCTGACAGGTCGCGTTTATCTGCGCAAGGGCGACAAACTTACAGGGCTGCAGTATAAATTCAATCATATGATGTCTAATTTCCACTCGGTCGTGACGGAATACGAGGCCTTCCGGGAAGAGGCGGCAAAGACCCTTCCGGAGGATTCTCCGCTAAGAAAACGCGCGGAGGATCTCTCCGCCAAGATAAAAGGTATAATGCCCGGTTTTAAGATTAAATGAAATTCTTATTCGCGGCCTTTCTGCTGCTGGCGTCCGCCGCCGTCTCCGCGCAGACTCTGGAGCCGGCGCTTACGCTGGAAGACGTCATCTCGCTGGCAGTAAAAAACAGCGTCGCCGTGCTTTCTTCGGAACAGAGCCGCATAGTGGCGGAAAAACAGGTCACGCAGGCCAGGGCCACGAGATTTCCTCAGATAAGCATTTCGGCCAACGGCGGGGAATCTAATCTGGATCACAGTATTATAACGGGAGAGAAATTAGGATACGCTTTTCTCGAAAAAGGAGACGAAAAGTCCTTTTATTCGATAAGGGCGCAGGCCATGCTGCCGATATACACCGGGGGAAGGACCGGCAGCGCCGTCAAGCTGGCCAAGAACAATCTGAGACAGACCAGAGTCAATTACGACGCGGAAAAAGAGAACGCCAAATACAGGGCGAAGCTCGCTTTTTATTCCCTGCTGTTCGCGCAGACCACGAAAGAGCAGACTGAGAAACAGGCCGCCCGGGCGGCCGGGATAAGGGCGTCTCTCAAATTAAAAGATTACGAAGAGATAGAAGCTTCCGTTCTCTGCGATTCTTTAAGAAACGAACTTTCGTCGGCTGAAACCAGGTACAGGGAGGCTTATTCCGATTTTCTGAGCGTTATATCCAGAGAAGCCTCCATAGGAGCGCAGGTTTCCGGAAGTCTCGAAGTGAGGCCGATAAGCGGCACTGTCTCCGACAGCATAATAACAGCCATGGAATACAGGTCGGAACTGAAGAACGAGATATATCAGGCCGAAAGGGACGAGATAGACGTCAAACTGGCCATGCTGCGCAATTATCCGAGCATATACGTGGGCGGTCTTTACGACATAAACACGGAAAAATTCAACGACCTTTTCAGCAGCGACAACAGATATTCCAACTGGGCGGTCATGGTGTCGATAACCATGCCGCTTTCTTATACGACTCTTTCTGAAGTGCAGGCCAGCAAGGCCATGCAGCGTCAGGGCAATCTTAAGCGCGTAGAGCTCAGGGAAGAGATAAGAAAAGACATCACAAACGATTATAACCAGACGGTAGCTTGGCAGGATAAGTACGAAAAACTGAGCGAGCAGTACGGCGCCGTGAAAGAAAAATACGACGCGCTGTACGCTTCTCTCGGTCCGTCGCTTACCGCGCTGCGGACTTATTCCGTGCTGTGCGGTTTGGAGAGGCAGATGACCGAGGCCGCTTACGGACAGCTGACCTCCAGAGCCAGACTGGAATGGAGCCGCGGGGCGGATTTCAGTGAGTAGATTCTCTTATCTGTTTTTCGCCGCTTTTTTCTCGGCCGCGCCGCTTTTCGCGGAAACCGACGACGACGTTCTGCTCGAGGCGCTGTGGCCGGCGGTCTCTTCGGCCCCGGAGGGAGTCCGGCCAAGGACGGGAATAGCTCTTGCCGGCGGCGGCGCCCGCGCTTTTTCGCACACCGGCGTGCTGCAGGTTATACACGACTCCGGGTTTCCGATAGACATGGTTTCGGGCACTTCGATGGGATCCGTTATAGGAGCCTATTATTCGGCCGGCAGAAATTTCGACGAACTTTGGAAATTCGGCAGCGAAGCCAAGGATATGCAGCTCGGGAAGGATTTTAAAGGGATACAGCTCCTCTCGCTGCTGCTGAACGACAGATTCATGAAACCAGTGCGCATAACGGATTTCATTTCGCGCACTTTCGGGGATATGTATTTCGAACAGCTGCAGAAGCCCTTCGCTTGCACGGCTGTAGATATACTGTCTGGGGAGAGGCTGGTGTTCTCCACCGGCAGACTGGCCTGGGCCGTTAGAGCGAGCGTGAATATCCCCGGACTCTTCGAACCGGTGGAATATATGCACAGATATCTTGTGGACGGCGGGGTGACGGATAATCTGCCCGTCGACGTGGTCAAGCATATGGGGGCGGAATATATCATAGCCTCGCTGGCCGAGAATAATGTGGCGGAAGTCCCGACTAATGTTCTGACTGTTCTGATGCGCATTATCGACATAAGGGGCGGCATTATAGCCGCAGAGGCGAAGAAACAGGCGGATTTCGTCGTCAGCCCTTCGGTGAACGGCATAGGAACGGCTGATTTTTCACGCTGCACTGAAGCCGGCGAAGCCGGTCTGGTGGCGATGAACGCCAAGATCAAGGCGCTGAAGCAGTCATACGCCGAAGCCGCCCTGCCGGAGATATTCGCGAGATGAAAAGCGGTTTTGTTCTTATATATCTATTCCTTATAATATACCCTTCCGTTTCTTACGCGGGGCTTTTCTCTTTTTCCGAAAGGATAGAGATGAAAAAGCAGGAAACTCAAATAGAGAAACTCTACGCCCTGGGTTCCTGCCGGGAGGTTCTGACGAAATCGGATTATTTCCTCAATAACGAGAGCGGCGGGGCGTACAAGGAGAAGGTTTATTATATGCGCGGCCGCTGTCTCGAAAAACTAAAAGAGAACGACAGGGCCCTGACGGTTTATAATCTCGCTTCGGGACTTTATCCTGACAATATGGATTTTATATACAGGCGCGCGATAATATATTCTGAAGCCGGTTTCAAGGAAAAAGCTATTCCGATGCTGAAGAAGATACTGGCTAAAAATCCCGACGATATAGACGCCAATGTCGCGGCGGCGGATTCTTATGCGGACATAGGTTTTCTGGACAGGGCGGCGGAATTCTACGACAAAGCCGCGGGCCTGCAGAAATACGCCGACGAGGACACCGTAGTAAAATACGCTTTCTGTCTGCTTAGGCTGAGGCGCTGGGACGAAGTCGGAAAAGTCCTGAAAAAAAGCGCCGCGGACCGGAAGGACGAGATAAGCCGCCAGAAACTGCGCGCGCGCGTATACGCCGGCGAAGGCGATTACCGCTCCGCCGCGGAAGAACTTAAGACGCCCGCGGAAGGCGCGGACAAAAGGCGGACTGATATGGAAAGGGCCGTTTACCTGACGGAGGCCGGCCTTTACGCCGAAGCGGAGAAGACGGCGGACGTTTATCTCGCCGCCGACGGGAAAGACAGGTTCGCGGCCCTGGTCAAAGGGCTTTCCGCTTATAAATCCGGCAGACGGGACGAGGCGAAAAAATATTTTATTAAAGCTTCCGGGAATTCCGATTTCGTCGGAAGACTGGCGAAGGCTTTTTTGGAGAGAGGAAAACAACACTGATATGCAGAAAATTAAATTTTGGAAAATGTCCGGAGCCGGAAACGATTTCATACTTTTCGATTCCGGACAGCTTCCCGTAAAGGATTACGCCGCGCTCGCGCTGAAACTGTGCAGGAGAAGATTATCCGTGGGGGCCGACGGGATCCTTATAGTCGGTCATTCCAGCGCTATACCGGAGGTGCGTTATTTTAATTCCGACGGTTCGGAAGCCTTCTGCGGAAACGGCACGCGCTGCGCCGCGGCATGGCTCTGCCTTAACGGTTTTACCGGGAAAAGCTTTATAATGCACACGATAGCCGGCGATCTCGCGGTAAAGATGATAAGCGGCGGTATTTTCCGGGTCAGAATGCCAAATGTGAGCGCCGTGGATCTGGATCCTAAGGGCTTTTTCGATCCCTTCACCCGTGTTTTCTTCGCGGACACAGGGGCTCCGCACTGCGTGGTCCCGGTGAAGAACATAAAGAACGCGGAAGTGGATAAATACGGACGCATGCTGCGTTATAATAAAGCCTTCGGAGACGGCGCGAATGTCGATTTCGTGGAAGTGAAGGACGATATGCTGGTCATACGCACCTATGAGAGAGGAGTGGAGGCGGAGACTCTGGCCTGCGGGACCGGAGTCACGGCTTCTGCCCTGTCCTGCGCCGCGGCTTACAATATCCCTTCCCCGGTCATGGTCCAGGTAAGCACCGGAGACGTGCTCGAAGTGGAATTCACGCGAAAAGGGGCCGGGGCGGAAAATATATATCTTACCGGTCCCGCGGGACTTGTGTATTACGGAGAATTAAATGAATAAAGACAAATTTAAACTCGAAGGCTGTTTCACTGCGGTTCCGACGCCGTTTAAAGACGGCGCCGTCGATTACGCGGCTTTGGAAAGAATAATCGGATTTCAGACGGACAACGGCGTCAGCGGGCTGGTGCCCTGCGGTTCCACCGGCGAAGCCGCGACCCTCTGCGAGGAAGAGTATCTAAAGGTGATAGAGACGACGGTCAAATGCGCCGGAGGCAGGGTGCCGGTGATGCCGGGGCTCGGCAGCAATAACACCGCCGCGGCCGTTAAACTGGCCGAGAAAGTCGCCGCTCTCGGGCCTGACGCCGTTCTTCTTACGGTCCCTTCGTACAATAAGCCGCAGCAGCGCGGCATAACCGCACATTTTTCCGCCGTTATAGACGCCGCCTTCAGCGGCTTGCCCGTGGTCCTTTATAATATCCCCGGAAGGACCGGGGTGAATATGCTTCCGGCCACAGTGAAAGAGATATCGGAAAGATATCCCAACGTGGCCGGGGTGAAGGAAGCTTCCGGAAACGTGCAGCAGGCCTGCGATATAATAAGAATGTGCGGGAAAGAATTTTCCGTGATGAGCGGGGAGGACAATCTGATACTGCCTCTCATGGCCTGCGGAGCGCGCGGAGTGGTATCCGTGGTCGCCAACGTTATGCCGGCTGTGACGCAGGCGCTGTGCGACACTATGCTTGGTAAAGTGGTTCCGATAGAAGAGGACAGACCGGACGGCGCTATCCTGAGCGCGCGCCGGGACTTTTACCAGACTGCCGAAATAACTTCCCTCCTGTTCTGCGAAACTAATCCGGTGCCTGTCAAATACGCTATGTCGCTCATGGGACTTTGTTCGCCTGAAGTCAGGCTGCCGCTTACGCCGCTTTCCCCGGAAAAACGGGGAGCCGTCGCTTCGGAAATGAAAAAACTCGGTCTTGTGAAATAGAATGAGCGGACAAGTTCTTATCACCGGCGGGGCGGGTTATATAGGCGGACTGTGCGCTCTGGAACTGCTGAAGGCAGGGCGCGATATAGTTATTTTCGATAATTTTTCCACCGGAAATGAAAAAACCGCCGATATACTCAGGAACTGCGGGACAGCCGGCAGAGTGGCCGGATGCGAGCGCGGGGACCTGCGAAGTTACGCAGATATAAACGCGGTTTTCCGTAAATACCGTATAGACGCCGCGCTGCATTTCGCGGCTTTCTCCCAGGTGGGAGAGTCGGCTTCGAGGCCGCAGGATTATTATATAAACAATGTGGGCGGCTCCATGAACCTTTTCAGAGCCATGATGGAAGCGGGCGTGAAAAAACTCGTCTTTTCTTCTTCGGCCGCCGTCTACGGAGAGCCGGAATATACGCCTGTCGACGAAGAGCATCCTCTCGGGCCTATAAACGTGTACGGGAGAACGAAACTGTTCATAGAGAAGATCCTGGACGATTACGACGCCGCCTACGGGCTGAGAAGCGTCCGTCTGCGTTATTTTAACGCCGCCGGCGCGGCGGACTCCGGAGTACTCGGAGAGCGGCACGACCCGGAAACGCATCTTATACCGAATATACTTAAATCTGTTTCCTCTCCGGGAAGAAAATTCGAGATATACGGCGACGATTACCCGACGCGCGACGGTACCTGCGTAAGAGATTATGTCGACGTGCGCGATCTGGCCTCGGCTCATCTGCTGGCGCTGGACTATCTGGCTGCCGGCGGACCGACGGACCGTTTCAATCTGGGCACCGCCGCGGGAAGCAGCGTGAAAGAGGTCTTCGCGGCCTGCGAAGCGGCGGTAGGAGAAAAAATAAGTTTCAGTCTGAAACCGCGCCGCCCCGGCGATCCGGCCGTTCTTGTCGCCGACAGCGGAAAAGCGGGAAAGATTTTGGGCTGGAAACCGGAAAAAACGCTTTCCGACAGTATAAACGCCGCGTGGCTCTGGGAAAAGAAGACACGCGCCGGGGTGAAATAAGACGGCCGGCCCTTATCTTCCGCGCTGGCCGGTCCCGCCGCGGTTTTAGCTGGCCGGCCGAACGCGGGTCTGGATTTAAATTTCCGGCCCGCGTTTTTCTTTGCCCGGCCGCCTGAGGGAAAAATTAAAAAATGGCCTCCCGCCGCCGTGAACGGCATGCCGTTTCCCGTCGTGGAAGCCGGTTTGATTAGGCTGGAATAATTTTTTATAATTTATATACATCCTATTTATAACGGATCGGAAAGGATTTTTTAAGATCTTTTTCTGGGAGCGGGCTGCGGATTAGTTTGGTCAGTCAGTTCTTTTGTCAGTCATATTCGGGTATCAGAGTAAAATTAAAGCACAATGAACAATTATCCTAAAGTAATAAAAAAAAGAAGCGGCAGAATAGCCCAGTTCGATCTGGGCAAGATAATGGACGCGCTTAGCAAGGCTAATTACGCGGCCGGAGCCAGAGAGGCGATGAAAGCCGAAGAAACGGCGGAAAAGGTCGCTTTAAGGCTCAACGAAGAATTTTCAGGCATGGGAAAGATCCCGACGGTGGACGACAGCAACGCCTGCTGCGTGGCGGTCCTGAGGGAACTGGGTTTCGACAGAACGGCGGACAAGTTCGAGAGTTATTCCGCGGACAGAAGCAGAATAAGACAGCTTAATATAACCAAAAAGAAAGACGCGGCGATGGATATAACGGACCAGATGCTTCTGGTGCAGTCCGTGACGGAAGAGATAGCCGAACCCTTCAACAGGGAGAAACTGGCCGGGTCGCTGGCCAAGGAATACAAACTTACTCAGGAACTGGCCGAAATGGTGGCGAAAGAGACTGAGAACACGGCCTATAATCTGGCCGACAGCTACGGCGTAGGTTCTTTCGACACGCGCATGATAAGCCGCATGGCCGAGAATCACCTCATAATGTTAGGTATACCCGTTAAACATTCGGCGCTGTCCATGCCTTTTTCCACTGTCGAGTCGCTCGTTTTTTCCAGCAGCAAGGAAAATTCCAATATCTCGTCCAACAATCCGGAGGCGATAAATCTCGGCATAGCGGAATATATACTCAAACGTTACGGGCTGAGTCAGGTCTTCTCGGAAGAAGTGGCGGAAGCGCATAATAACGGCGTCATACATATACACGACCTCGGTTATCCGCAGCGCGTGTACTGCTCGAGCCATTCCGTGGAATATATTAAAAAATACGGGCTCGAGAAAGTCGTGGCCAATCTGCAGAACAAGAGCACTCCGGCAAAGAGCGCGTGGGTGCTGAACGGACATATACAGACCTTTCTGGCCTCCATGCAGTCCCGCTACGCCGGGGCCCTCGGATTCGGCTTCCTGAATATACTTTTCGCTCCCATGCTGGACTGCCCGGAACTTTTCGTTAAAGGGGAACTGAACGGGAAAGAGACTTATATCCTTAAGGACAGATTCGAGGAGATGGAGGAAGCCGGGCTGATTTCGGACAAGGAAAACAAAGACGGGATCCCGTACTTTAAAAAGACCGGCGAGAGTTACCGCCTGCATAAATTCTCGGCTAAACAGATGAAGCAGATAGCGCAGAATCTTATATTTTCCGCCAGTCAGAACGCTTTCAGCCGCGGCGGGCAGACCTTATTCATAGATTTCAATATCCACACCGGCGTTCCGCAGTATCTCAGGAACGTTCCGGTCGTAGGCCCCGGCGGAAAATATCTGCTTGAGCGCGGGGACGGTTCGATAGAGTTCAGGGACGAAGCTCCGAGATTCAGGGGCGCTGAAGGCGATTCCAGAAACGGAGACGCGGTTGATCCGGGCGACGGGAGCCGTTATATAACCTACGGCGATCCGCGCATGGAGCAGACAGCCAGGGATTTCGCGATAGAACTTATGAAAGTATGGGAGGCCGGAGACAAATACGGCATACAGTTCGCTTTTCCGAAATGCGATCTGCACGTCAGCCGCAGCGCTTTCGAAAACAAAGAGGACCGCATGGTCTTCGAGGCCGGATGCAGGCTGGCGGCTAAGAACGGCTCCACTTATTTCATGTTCGACCGCGACGGCGCGGGGGCCACTCTGGCCCAGTGCTGCAGACTGAAGGAAAGAGTCACCGACCCTTATCTGCTGAAGCATCCGGAGAAGATACGTTTCACCGGTTTCCAGAACGTCACGATAAATCTGCCGCAGGCCGCTTTCCGCGGGAAAACGCTGAACGGCACGCTGACGGAAATAAACCGCGCCATGGATCTCGCGATGAAAGCCCATATGCAGAAGAGGGCCTATATACAGAAACTCCTGGACACCCCCGGAAGCCCGCTGAGGGCGCTCGGCGTTCCTTCCGACGACGGCGACCCTTATGTCGACCTAAAGAAGGCCACGTATATAATAGGGCTTATCGGACTCAACGAGGCCGTGCAGTATCTGACAGGAAAGGAGCTGCACGAGAGCAAGGGCGCTTTCGAGACTGGGCTGCTGATAGTCGACAAAATGTACCAGAAAGTGGACGCGCTGCGCAAGGAATACAATCTTAAGATAACCCTAGAGGAGACTCCGGCTGAGAGCGCTACGCAGAAGCTGGCCAAGGGCGATCTCGTGAGGTTCGCTTCAGAGGCGCGGAAAGTGGTTAAGGGGGATCTGAAAAAAGCCCCTTACTATACCAATTCCATACATCTCGACCCGGGCGCCGACGTGTCTATAACAGACCGCATAGAGATGCAGGCGAAGTTTCACGATATGATAGAGTCGGGCTCCATAATACATGTCTACTGCGGAGAGAGGCAGATACCGGCCGAGTCGATAGCCGTTCTTATGGAAAAGGCATACAGGCAGACGAGAGCCACCCAGATAACCGTTTCTCCGGAATTCACGCACTGCTCCAACTGCCACGCCAATTATAACGGGTTTAAGGACAAATGCGAGAAATGCGGCAGCACCGAAGTCGTGAAAAGGACGAAGATAGTGGGATATTTCTCCAATCTGGACAGCTGGAACGATTCTCAGCTGGAGATAAGCAAGGCCAGAGAAGCGGCGGCGGCGAATTACGCGAACATGCTTCCCACCGTCGGCTGGCTGCACGAGAAGGACGGTTCCGTGAAAGTTATGGTTTTCGGAAAATCCGGCTGTTCTTCCTGCGAGGGAGCGGAAAAACATCTCAAATCGCTTCTGAACGGCCATAAGGATATCCCGGTGGAATTCTACGATATGACCAGGGCTGATTCCCGTCTGGAGGCTGCCAGGTGGAACGTGCCGCTGGATCCGATACCCACGGTCATCGTGAAAAACGGACGGGACGTCAGACGTTTCGAGCCGGAGTTCAGACACGGCAAACAGCTGGTCAGAAAAGAAACGGATTACGCGAAGATGCTCGAGAGCGTCTGCGCCGTCAAATAATATAAAGGAAACGCGGTGTCGCTCTTTAGGGCGGGACCGCGTTTTTTTGTTAAAAAATGAAAATAGGAGCTTTTTTAGGTTTTTCCCTGATTGATTTTCCCGGCCGGCCGGCGGCAGTTGTTTTCACGCGCGGCTGTAATTTTCTGTGTCCTTCCTGCCACGCCAAATATCTTCTGGACGGCGACGCGCATAATGTGCCCGAAGAGGAGATATTCAGATATCTGAGCGCCAACAGAGACTGGATAGACGGCGTTACCGTGTGCGGCGGCGAACCGACCGTGCAGCCGGACCTCATAGATTTTCTTAAGAGGCTGCGCGGAACGGGCTGCGGTATAAAGATAGACACTAACGGCAGCCGTCCTGAGGTGCTTAAGGAGATACTGGACGGTAAGCTGGCCGATTACGCCGCTATGGACATAAAGGCTCCCGAGAGCCTGATGCGCGGCGTTACCGGAGGCCGCGCCGATACCGCTAAGCTGAGGGAAAGCATGCTGCTTGTGAGGGAGTTCGCCGAGCACGAGTTCCGCACCACCGTAGTCCCGGTGAGGCGTCCGGACGGCGGCCTTTCTTTCCTTAAAGAGGAGGAGATAGGAGCCGCGGCCGCTTTTATAAAAGACGTGACAGGCACTGCGGAACACGTTTATTATATTCAGAAATTCGTGCCGCGCAAGAACGGTCTGCTGGATCCGGAATGGGAAAAATGTCCGGAAACGCCGATACGGCTGCTGGAAAAACTGCGCGACGCTGCGGCGGTTTATCTGCCGGACACCAGAATAAGAGGATAAATTTATGGACAGAATAAATGTAAAAGCGGTAAAGATCCGGCCCGGAGCGAAACTTCCGGTTTACGTTTACGACGGAGACGCCGGGGCCGATCTGTATTCCGCCGAAGATTGCAGGATAGAGCCGGGGGAGAGGAAACTCGTGCGCACCGGGATAAGCCTGGCGATACCTTACGGTTACGAGGGGCAGGTGCGGCCGAAATCCGGCATAGCGCTCAAGCGCGGCGTCACGGTGCTTAATTCTCCCGGGACTATAGATTCCACTTACAGAGGGGAGATATGCGTGCTGCTTATAAATACGGACCTCCGGGAGGCATACGATATAAAGACGGGGGAAAAGATAGCCCAGATAGTTTTTAAAGCCGTGGCGCGGGCGGAATTCCTGCCGGCTGAAAGTCTGGAAAACAGCGCGCGGAACGAGGGCAGTTTCGGCAGCACCGGAGTATGATATATTTTCCGGTATAATAAAAAAAGCGGTCCTGTGAGACCGCTTTTTTTATTCCGTTTTTGCTCCGCGGGTCAGTCGCTTATCCTGTTTTCCGTCCTTGCGTCGAACACATGCATGTTCTTGAAGTTGAACCTGAAGGACAGTTCCGTCCCTGGGGCTATCTTTCTCGCAGTGTCTATCGTGGACAGGAGCCTGTTTTCTCCGATGTGGAAATAGAGATTCGTCCTGTTTCCGAGCAGTTCGGAGACTTCAAGGATCCCTTTATATTCCGGGGACAGCGTCAGTCCCGCTTTGTCCAGGACTATATCGTCCGGGCGCACGCCTATCACTATTTCCTTATGCTCGGCGGCTTTTTCTTTAGTCAGCAGCGAAGCCGGCATATCTATCGTTATGGAATCGTTCTTGAACAGAACTTTTTCGCCTTCGGTCTCCACCGTACCGCGCAGGAAGTTCATGGTGGGGCTGCCTATGAAGCCTGCCACGAACAGATTTGCCGGTTTATTGTATACTTCCATCGGCGTGCCTAACTGCTGCACGATGCCTTTGTTCATGATGACTATGCGGCTCGCGAGCGTCATGGCCTCTATCTGGTCGTGCGTCACATATATTATCGTGGCGTTCAGTTTATGATGCAGTTTGTTTATCTCAACGCGCATTTCCTCGCGCAGCTTCGCGTCCAGATTGGAGAGCGGTTCGTCGAAAAGGAAAGCCTTCGGACTTCTGACTATGGCGCGTCCTATCGCGACGCGCTGCCTCTGTCCGCCGGAAAGCTGCTTCGGCGTCCTTTTCAGCAGGTGAGATATCTGAAGTATGTCCGCCGCCTCTTTCACTCTGGCGTCGACTTCTTCTTTCGGGGTCTTTCTGAGACGGAGGGCGAAACTCATGTTCTCCTCCACCGTCATATGCGGATAAAGCGCGTAGTCCTGAAAGACCATCGCTATGCCGCGTTTGGACGGCGGATATTCGTTCACGCGCACGCCGTCTATCAATATGTCGCCGGCAGTGATCTCCTCGAGGCCGGCCAGCATGCGGAGCAGGGTGCTCTTGCCGCAGCCGGACGGGCCGACTATCACTATGAATTCATTATTGCTTACGCTGAAATTTACTCCGTTCAGCACCGTATTGTCTTTGAATTTCTTCACTATGTTTTTAAATTCTACAGATGCCATAATATTATCCTTTTACACTGCCGAGTGTCAGACCGGAAATCAAGAATTTTGATGAGTATAGGAATACGCACAAAACCGGTATGGTTACGAGTATAGAGCCTGCGGCGAACATGCCCCACTGCGTGAGGTACTGTCCCTGCAGTTCGAACAGTCCGAGAGTCCATGTGTACTGCTGCGAACTGAACAGAACGACTCTGGCGACCAGATATTCGTTCCAAGCCTGCGTGAAATTAAACAGGAAAGCTATGCTGAGCGCGGGGGTCGACAGCGGAAGTATGACGCGCCAGAAGGCGCCGACATAACTCGTGCCGTCCACTCTGGCGGCCTCTTCGAGTGACCGCGGAATGGTGTCGTAATATCCTTTCAGTATCCATATGCTGAAGGGCAGCGACGAGACCGAATAAGCTATGATCATGCCGAGATAGGTGTTCATCAGATGCATTTTCATGATCATGAGGAACAGCGGCAGTATGAGCATTCCGGCCGGTATCATCTGGCTCGAAAGGAGGAGTATCATTCCGGCCTGCATCCCGGGAAATCTGAATCGCGAAAAAGCGTATGCCGCGGTCGAGGCCAGTGACACTCCTATGAAGGACGTGGTCACGGTTATCACGAGTGAATTCCACAGCCACCGCAGGAAATTGGTGTCCTTCAGGAGCGAAGCGTAAGCTTTGAAGGAAGCCCCGTCCGGTATCAGCGACAGGTCTGTCGAGAACAGTCTGTCGCCCGGCCTGAGCGATATGGAAAATATCCTGAGCAGCGGGTAAACGCATATCACGGCGCAGAATATTATAACCAGGTGAATCAGAAAAAACTTTATTTTTCTGTTTCTTTCTATTTTTTTTCTTTCGTCGGTCATTTCAGCGCGCCTCCTTTTCTGCGGTCAGTTTATTATACCCTACGGCTATCGCGAACAGCAGCACGAAAACCACTATCGCGAAAGCGGCGGAATAACTGTACCGGTTATAGGTGAAGGCGGATTTATACAGAGCGGACACGAGAATATCGGCTTTTTCGGTGCCGCCGGCCTGCCCGGTCACCAGATAGATGACGTTTATATTATTGAAGGTCCATACCGTGCCGAGCGTGACGGCGGGCATCAGCACCGGCTTTATAAGCGGAAGCGTTATATAACGGAGTTTCTGGAAATAACCGGCCCCGTCTATTTCCGCGGCGTCGTAATAGGAACTGGAGATGGACTGGAGTCCGCCCAGTATCACGACCATCATGAAAGGAATGCCCAGCCATATGTTTATTATCGTGCACGTCGTCAGAGGATAATTAGTGAGCCACTGCGGGGCCGCGATGCCCAAATGCGAGAGCCACGGCATCCAGTGCAGCAGATGGTTTATCATGATATTTACGAAACCGCTAGTCGCGTGGAATTCGCCCCTGAGGGCGAGCACCGCGACGACCTGCGGCATGGCCCACGGTATGACGAGCAGCGTTCTGTATATCCCTTTGCAGCGGCCGTTTATGCCCGTGTTTAGCAGCAGCGCGAGAACGAAGCCTCCCAGCACGTGGAAGAAAACGTTAGTGAAGGTCCAGAGAAACGTTCTCCAGAGCAGTTCCCAGAAAGTCACTTCCGCAAGCGGGGAGGTGGTGAACACGTCCACGTACTGCTTGAGCCATACGAAAGGCAGAGTGCCGGAATTTTTCCACTGCATTATGGTGTTCAGTTTCAGGTCGTGGAAAGACAGATAGAATTCGAACACGAAAGGATAAACCAGTAACAGCGCCAGGCCGACGAAGGCCGGAGCCAGCAGAAGATACGGAAGCGAGTGTCTGCCTCTGACTATATACTTGAAGAAGGCGCAGATAAGAGCCTCGGCCAGCAGAAAATAAAGCCATATCCTGACAGAGTATCCCAGCAGCCCTCCGAAAGCGCCGAGCGCTATGAGAGGCATGAAGACGAGCATTACCGGCGCGAACCACTTTCGCGCGTAGAATTTAAAATGCGCGTAAAGATAACCTTCTATGCCCGCCACGCCGACGATTATGAGGACTATAAACCAAGCCACTTCGTAAAGCGATTTTAAAAGCGCCATTATCTGTTCATCTCCTCTATTTTCTTTTCAGTGCTGGCCTGCATTTTCTCTACGGCTGTATCCACGCTCATGCCGCCGTTCATGGCCAGGTCGAGATAATTTCTCATATTGTCCCATACGGCGCGCATCTCCGTTGCCATAGGCATAGGTTTTCCTTTCAGGATCTGCTGCATCGAGACTTCCGCGACTTCATCCGAGGTTATAGATTTGTCCTTGCCGGCTTCTTTTAGCGCGGGAAGTCTGGCCAGTTCCTTATACTGTCTCACCTGATTGTCGTAATTCGTATAGAAATTCAGCAGATCGGCAAGCAGTTTCTTCTTTTCCGTCGTCAGTCCTGTGCTCATCATGAAATATTTGCCGCTCACCATTGGAGTCGGCCATATGCCGGTCTCGGAATTCTCCGGTATCAGTGCTATGCCGAAATCGTCCTTGAAATGATCTTTATAGCTGGATATGGACCAGTCCCCGTTTATTATGAAGGCCGTTTTGTTTTCCTTGAACAGGGAATCCATGCAGTTGTAATCGCATTCTTTAGGGATATATCCCTTTTCGTCGCGAAGCCATTTATAGAAACCTATGGTTTTTTTCATGGCTTCGTTATTAAGCGTCGGTATCTTGCCGTCTATCGGCCATCCGCCGAAACTGCCGAGCCACGGGATCATGGAAAAAGGTTCTCCGCTGTCAAAAGCCATGCAGGAGGTCAGATCCAGGTTTTTGGCCGAGGTCTCGCAGTATTTGAACAGTTCGTCTGTGTTCTGCGGGGCTTTCTGCACCAGTTTCTTATTATAGAACATCATCAGATGATTCCCGTTGCTCACCGGTACGCCCCAGGTGTGTCCGTCCAGACTGATGGCCTGAACCACCTGATCGTTATACTTTGAGAAATCGAAAATATTTTCGAGCGGTTCTATAAAACCGGACACGGCGTAAAGTCCGGCGGTGTCCGAAGGTCCTAAAATAAGATCAGGCGGTACTCCCGCGAGAGACGCCGCCTGAAATTGCGAACGAAGGTCTTCGTTCTGGTAATGAGTGCGCGTGATGGTCACGCCCTCGTTCCCCGGAAGCTTTTTAAAGTCTTCGAAGACCGAGTCGATATAAGGAGCGACCACCGCGTCTTCCTGTTCCCATACAACAATGTTTTTAGGATTGTAGCTCGAAGGTTTGTTGCACGCCGCAAAAACCATCAGCGCCGACAGCAGTAAGTAAGTTCTTTTCACATGCTTTTCCTTTTATTTTTTCGTTATGTGGGTTATCGTCGCAATCAGCGATACCATTATGGAAAGCTTAAGGGCCGTCCACCACGTTATCTGACCCGCGATGAGTCCCTGCTCAACGGCTCCAGGGAAAATACCCGGCACCGTCCACATCCAGAACCATTTTATTAAAAATATCCCGAATATGAAAATTAAAATCGTCGAAACTATTATCGGTGGCACTAAAAATATCTTAAAAATTTTCATTATACTCTAATTATACTATAAAAAAGAGATTTTTTTTCATAAAGGCTATAATTATAATTATATATAACTAATTATACCTTAGATATAATACGGGTATAAAACCGGCTGAAGCGCCGGTTTTATTTCTCTCTGATAAACTTTAATGATTTCAGCGGCGCCGGGCCCTTTTTCGGGGCTCGCGCCGCCTCTTCATTTTGTATAATTATTATTATGAAATATATGGGTACGCTTATCGCGGTAAGAGATATGGAAGCTTCCAAGAAATTTTACTCGGAAGTCCTGGGGCTGGAGATCATATCCGATTTCGGCGCCAATGTTACGATGACAGGCGGAATTTGCCTGCAGACCATAGGAACGTGGAAGTCTTTTATAAATAAGGAAGTGCTGTTCGGTTCGAATGATTCCGAACTTTATTTCGAGCAGGACGACATTCCCGCTTTTCTGGAGCATCTCAAGGATTTTGCGGGTATACGTTACGTGCATCGCATGATAGAGCACAGATGGGGACAGAGAGCGGTGCGTTTTTACGATCCCGACGACCATATAATAGAAGTAGGCGAAAATATGTCGGAAGTCGTTAAGCGTTTTATAACCGGAGGTATGTCCATGGAGCAGACGGCGATAAGGATGGACGTGCCGCTGTCGTTTATAAAATCATGCCTTAAATAGATTTTTTCAGAGTAAAAGAAAAAAACTGCGGGCCGGGTTAAAAAATCCGGCCCGCATTGCTTGTTTTTCAGATTATTATGTAAAATCTATCTGTTATTGCCGTTTCGCTGACATTATTAGAAACGCTGCGGTTCCGCCTTTCGTTTCGAGGAAATTAAGATGTTTTTAAAATTATTAAATAAAATATGCGCTTTGAATGATTTTATTCTTTCTCCGGTGACTTTTCTTATAGACAAACTCTCCTGGGCCGACTGGATAAAGGACGCTCTCACAGACAGTTTTAACATACTGCCTTTTCTGCTTTTCATATTTATTCTGATAGAACTGTTCGAATTTTATTTCATGGACAGGCTGCATAAAGTCGTGGAAAGGTCTAAAAAATTCGGGCCGGTTATCGGCGGTTTCGCCGCCCTTATCCCGCAGTGCGGTTTTTCCGTCATAGCTTCTTCCCTGTATGTCAGGCGGCTTATTTCAAGGGGAACGCTGCTGGCCGTCTATCTCGCGACTTCCGACGAGGCCATACCGGTGCTGATGTCTGAACCTGACAAGGCTTATCTTATAGTCCCTATACTCGGCGTGAAATTTTTTATAGGGATAACGGCGGGTTATCTGGTCGACTTTTTCGTTAAATCTTCTCCCGTAAGAACAGAACCGCATCAGGAACACGAGGAGATACTGGAGCACGAACACGGCTGCTGCAGCCACAGCATAACCAGGCAGAGCAATATTTTTCTGCATCCCGTTCTGCACACGCTGCACGTTTTCGCATTTATACTTCTGATAACCCTCGCGCTCAATTATATCGTCTTCATGATGGGCGGGGAGGAGCAGCTGGGGCATTATTTCCTCACCTCCACCATCTGGCAGCCTGTCATAGCGGCTTTCATAGGTCTTATACCTAACTGCGCGGTCTCCGTGGCTATAACGCTGCTGTATATGAAGGGACTTTTCAGTTTCGCTTCAGTCGTTTCCGGCCTGCTTTCCGGAGCGGGGCTCGGGCTGCTCGTGCTTTTTAGAAAAAACGGGATTAAGGACACCGCGACGACCGTAGGGCTGCTGCTCGGGATCAGTATATTTTCCGGGATAGCCATACAGATACTGCAGAATATATTTTAGAATGAAAGAGACTTCCGAAAATAAACTTTTATACTGGAACAGCCGCGCGGTTAAATATCCTCGCGCTTTCGAGCCGGGGACGCTGCGAAGGACAAGGGCGATGATACGCCTGATATCGTCCTACGGCGTCGACTTCAGACATAAGGACTTCTTGGATATAGGCTGCGGCACAGGGATCTACTCCCTGGCGCTGGCGAGAAGATGCAGATCCGTGAGCGGAGTCGATTCTTCGGAAGCCATGCTCAGGGTCTTTTCCGACACCGCTGAGGAACGCGGCATCGGGAACGCCTCGTGCAGAAAGATACGCTGGGCCGAACTGCCTGAGGAAGAAGTTAAGAAGAAATATGATATCGCCCTTGCTTCCATGACGGCGGCCGTGCGCACTGAGGACGATATCGCGAAAATGTGCGCCGCGGCCAGGGAGTATTGCGTATATATAGGCTGGAACGGAGAACGCCGCAATCCTCTTCTCGAAGAGGCTTACGCTCATCACGGTGTGGTTTACAAGGCGCCGCCGGGAGCCGAGACGGTCGTACCGCTGCTGCGTTCCGCGGGGCTGGCTTACTGTCTTAGGGAGATGGAGACGTCTTGGACCAAAAATCTGAGCGTCATGGAAACGGCCGAAGATATTTTCGTGAACGTGAGGGTCAACGGCGCGGAACCGGACGGGCCTTGGGTCATGGATTTTCTGCGAAAAAGGGCATCGGGAGAGACCGTCAGACAGAGAACGACCGTGCGAAAAGCCCTGATAATATGGAGGCCGGCGCCCTAAAGGCCCGGGCTCCGTCCATTGCGCCGGAAGCATGGCCGTATGTATTTTTTGTATAATTACCATAATATTTATTTCTTGGCTGCGGAAGACAGCATTTTTTAAATTTAATAATTTTAGGATTTTTGAAGTATGGTAAATGAAAAAATTGCGATAACAGGTATAGGAATAATTGTTCCTGAAGCTTTCGGCAAAGATAAATTCTGGCAAAATATAATAGAAAAGAAAAACTGTATAAAAGAAGTACCGCATGATTTATGGGATCCTGCGGTATATTATTCTCCGGACAGAAAAGCGAAAGACAAAACTTATTCCAAAATAGGCGGGTTTATCGAGAATTTTAAATTCGATCCGATAAAATACAAAATGCCTCCTGCCACCGCCAAACATATTTCCAGACTTCAGAAGATGACGATAGAAGCCGTGCGTATGGCCATGGAGGATTCCGGTTACGACAAAAAGGATTTCGACAGGACGCGCGCGGCCGTGGTTATAGGAAACACGGCAGGTCCTTACGCCAAAGAGCAGACGGACCAGCGCGTATATAAATTTCACAACCGCGAGATAATCGAAAATACTGAAACTTTTTCCTCGCTTCCTGCCGAAACGCAGAAAAAAATGATGGACGAATATTTCTCCGCGGTGGACGCGGGCACTCTGGAAGTGAACGAGGATTCCATGCCGGGGGAACTGCCTAACGTGACGGCGGGCAGGATATCCAATATATACAATTTCAACGGTCCGAACCTTGTGGTGGACGCGGCCTGCGCCTCGTCCCTCGCTGCGCTTGACTATGCGGTGATGGGTTTGCGCGCCGGACGTTTCGATATGGCCGTCTGCGGCGGCGCCGACGAGATGATGAGCCCGCCGGCTTTTATAAGATTTTCCAAAGTGGGAGCGCTTTCACCCGACGGTTCCTATCCTTTCGACGAAAGGGCGGACGGTTTCGTCATGTGCGAGGGCGTGGCGGTATATACCCTCAAACGCCTCTCGTCAGCTGTCAGGGACGGAGACAAGATATACGCGCTGATAAACGCGGTCGGGGCGGCTTCGGACGGAAAGGGCAAAGGCGTCACGGCGCCTAATCCGAAAGGCCAGAAGATGGCGATAGAGGACGCTTTCAGACAGGTAGACTACACTCCGGCGGATGTGGACTTCGTCGAAGCGCACGGCACCGGGACTAAAGTGGGCGACACCGTGGAAATGGCCGTGCTCAAAGATATTTTCGGCCCTTACAAGGGCGGATCCGATAAGCTCGGAATAACGTCCGTTAAGTCGCAGATAGGGCACTGTAAATCCGCGGCGGGAGCGGTGAGCGTTGTGAAAACCGCTCTGGCGCTGTCTAAAAAAGTGTTGCCTCCCACCATAAACTGCACCAATCCAAATAAAGAAATAGATTTGAATCTGATAAAGATAATAACCGAGCCTGAAGAATGGAAGAAAAACGGAATCAGGCGCGCAGACGTTTCCGCTTTCGGCTTCGGCGGAGCTGACTTTCACGTGCTTATGGAGGAATATACCGGTCCTTCGCACGAGCCTTATGTGAAAAAAGAACAGAAGCCGCATGTTCCGGAGATAAAAAAAGTGAAGATTACAGAAGATATACGAACTCCGTTTTCTCTTATTCAGGGAGAAGCGGTTACTTTTACTGGAAACACTCCGCTGGAGGTCCTGGAAAAGGTCAAAAGCGCCGCTGAAAACACTCTGCCGCAGGTCAATGCTTTTCCGATAGCGCATTACGCGCAGCCGACTATGCTTGCGGCCAAAGGACCGTTCGGCGTGTCCATAGCGGTGAAATCGGCCGAGGATTTTAAGGCGAAGGCGGAGATCCTCCTTCAGAAGGCCGACGAGAAAGAATGGGACAAGAGCCAGCTCTGCTTCACTCTGAAGAATATATATCCCTTCAAAACCAGCGTAAAACATAATAAAGTGGCTTTCATGTTCCCAGGTCAGGGCTCCCAGTACGTGGACATGCTCAGGGATCTAGCAGCGAAATACAGGGTGGTGAGAGATACTTTCGACGAGGCGGACGAGATACTGAGCCGCATGATAGGCATAAGACTCACGGAAGCCATATGGTCCAGACCGGACGAGAACAAAGAACAGCTTACAGCCAGGGAACAGGCCATAAAGGAAACGAAACTGACGCAGCCGGCCATGATGACGGCGGATATCGCCATGTTCCGCCTGCTCTGCGAATTCGGGATAAAACCTGATCTTACTGTAGGGCACAGCCTCGGAGAATACGCGGCCGCCACGGCCGCGGGGATATTCACTTTCGAAAACGGCCTGAGGGCCGTGACGGACAGAGCTTCTGAAATGTCCAAGGTCCAGGTCGCCGACACCGGGAAGATGGCCAGCGTCGCGCTTGGCTGCGACAAAGTGGACGAAGTCCTCAAGACCATACCCGGTTATGTGATAAGCGCAAATAAGAACTGCCCCATACAGACGGTTATAGCGGGAGAGAAGCGGGCGGTGGACAAGGCCGTGGAGGCTTTTAAGATGATGGGCGTGGAAGCCGGGGACATCCCGGTGTCGCACGCTTTCCATTCCGCCATTATGCAGCCGGCCGTGAAACCTTACAGCGAATTTTTGAGGCGCATACCGGTCAATCATCCTAAGCTGCCTATCCTTTCTAATGTCACCGCGGATCTTTTTCCCGACGACAAAGAGATGATATACGATCTTCTCATAAGGCAAATGGTGAGTCCGGTGGAATTTATCGGGCAGCTCAACAGGATGTACGACGAGGGCGTGCGCACTTTCATAGAGTGCGGTCCGAAACGCGTGCTCAGCGCTTTCGCAGCCTCCACGCTTAAGGGGAAAGAGGGCGTTACGGTGCTCGCTTCCAATCATCCTAAGAGAGGCGGCATACTGGAGTTCAACGATCTGCTCGCGAATATGACGGCGCTCGGCATCCCTGTGGACTGGAAGCGCAAGGAACCTTTGAACGACGGTTCGGCTTTCGACTCCTATTACGAGAACTGGGCGCTTTCCATGCTTGCTCCCGAAAGACGGAGCGGCGATACGCGCTGCGACGAAGGCGAAGCCGGCGTCGCCGTGACGGCCGCCGCGGCCGATGCGGAAACAGCGGCGCGGGAAGCCGGGCTCGACATTCCTCTGTCGGGGGTTCAGGCCGAAGAGACGGGAATGATATTCGCAGGAACTAAAGAGGAAGCGGCGGATTCTTCGGATATAGAAAGCAGACTTGCGAGCCAGAGAAGCAAAGATCTCTGGAATATGTACGACAGCCTTTCTTCGAAACTGCCGGAAGAGGGTAAACAGACGCTGCGTACCTGGCTTCAGAATAATATGCCTGCCGCGGCAGTGGACGCTCAGGCGGCCGGCAAAGAGAAAAAATGCCCCTCGGCCGATCTCGGTTTAAAGGGCCGTATGTTAGGGCTGAACTCTTTTTCAGCTTATCTCGGATTCGAGGAAGCCAAGCTTCGTCTGGATTCCGGCAAGAGCGGAAGGGTTTTCCTGCTGAGGGACAAGGACGTTTTTGTCCTCGAGACGCTAAGCGCCGCTGAAGGAAGAGGTTTCGGCGTTTCAGTCCTTCTCGAAGCCGTCGCCTACGATAAGAAAGATCTTCCTCTCGCCGACGCAGAAGAATTCGGCACCGCAAGGGAAGCCTTCGGGGCTGTAAGCGGCGGAAGCCGCGCCGCCGTAAGCTGCGAAGAGACCGGCGGCAGAAAAGTATACATTTTATTCGTCCGCGCCGATAAAAAACAGCCGGTGAAAGAAAAGGCCGCGGAAACTCCCGCCGCGCCGGCTGTAAAAAACGACAGCCCGGCTCCGCGGATTACGGAAACAGCGGCCGAAAAAGAGCTGCCTTCCGTTCCGGCGGCAAAGCCCGTGGCGGCTCCGGCCGTGACTCCGGTTTCCGCCGGGCCCCTGTCTGAAGACGAGATAACCGGGAAGATAATTTCCATAATGATGGAAAAGACCGGCTATCCTGAGGATATGCTCAATCTCGACGACGATATGGAAGCGGATCTCGGGATAGACACCGTGAAGCAGGCGGAGATATTCGCCATCATACTCCAGACTTTCGGCATAGAAAGAGGCGACGAGTTCGCTCTTAAAGATTACCCGACAATAAGACACTGCATAAAGTTCGTGGTTGATAATCAGAGTAAAAAAAAAATACTGAAAGAGCCTGAAAAGGCGCAGGAAGCCGTTTCGGCGGAAATAAAGCCCGCGGTTTCGGAAACGGTTAATGAAAAAGTTTCCGCGGAAAGCCGGATTCCGGCCGGGGAGACTCTTCCGGTTGAAGAAGAGGACGACGCCCCGCTCGTGGAGCCTATTCCCGAGACTGAAGACAAAACTGTTCCCGCTGAAAATATTCTCGAACTAAAAGAAATTCCACCGGCCGCGGAAGTTCCTGAAGAGCCGGAGGAGCCGGTTTCATCTGAAAAAGAGGCCGCGGCCGAAGAAAATCCGGCCGGGGAGACAGCCCGCGTTCCGGTAAAAGAAGATAAAGCGCAGGAAGAGGAAGACGCGGCCGCCCAGCAGGAACTGACCCCGAGCGTTCAAGAAGAGGCCGTAACGGAACCGGCGCCGTCCGGGAAAAGGATGCTGCGCTATGTCCCGGAACCGTCCGAGACCAAGGTTATAAACGAAGAGCTGAGAGTCTTGAAGGCCGGCGTTCCGGTGCTGATATTCTCGGAAGATCTCGAACTGGCCAAATCTTTCCGTTCAGAATTTCAGAAGAGGAACGTTCCTTCTTACATAATAAGTTCCACGCATTCCAGAATAAAAGACCTTATATATATAGATTACAAAGAACCGGAGAAGACGGAACCCGTGATAAAAGAGATATATTCCAAATATCCCGATATCCAGGGAGTGCTGTATCTGAACGGCTGCACCGTGAAATCTCTGCTGCCCAACGCCACTTCTCCCATGAAGGATCTGAGGCGTTATGTCCTGCCTCTTTTCTTCGCCGCGAAATATATGCCGGAATCGATGAAGAAAGCTGAAGGGAACGCCGTGCCTTTCTTCGCCGCTCTTACCACTCTCGACGGAGCTTTCGGTTACTGCACCGATTCTGCCGCCGATCCTATATACGGCGCCCTGTTCGGTTTTATGCGCAGCCTCAGAAAAGAGATTTCCGGCGCCCTGGTGAAGCTGATAGATTTCGATCCCAACGTCACCAATCTTTTCATTGCCGACAAGACCATGTTCGAACTGTTGTACGCCGACAGAAGTCTGGAGGCGGGATACAGCGTGAAAAAACGCAGCACGGTAAATTACAGACCCGCGCAGCTCGTGAGAAAAGCGCCGAGAAAGCTAGGCGACAAGACGATACTTGTGACCGGCGGCGGCAGGGGGCTGGGAGCCCTTTTCTGCGAAAGACTGGCGCGCAGATGCGCCCCTAGACTGCTTATTATAACGGATATCATAAACAACGGCGAGAAATATCCGGACCTTCCGGCCCTTCCTTCGGACGAGAGCGCGGTGGAAGACTGGAAATTATCTGTTCTTCTGCCTTATCTGCGCGGTAACAGTCAGGAACCTGGGGACATAACTCCCGTGTGTCTGGAAAACGAATTCACGGAGATAAGGGACAGCAGAAATCTGGCCGTTAATCTCGAAAAGCTGCGCAGCGCTGGCACAGCCGTTCATTACGTGAGATGCGATCTCGGCAGGGAAGAAGAGTTCAGGGCGGCGCTGGAAAAACTAAACGCTGATTTCGGCAAGATAGACGGAGTTGTTCATTTCGCCGGATACGAGCGCTCAAGAACGATAGGGAATAAGAACGCCGCAGAATTCGAAAAAGTGTTCGGGATAAAAGCCGCTTCGGCCGCCGAACTCTGGAAGTCCTGCGGTTTCAGGCCTAATTCATTTAAGATGTTTATTTCTTCCGTTATAGGAAAGTTCGGGAACAAGGGGCAGACGGATTACGCCGCTGCTTCCGAATATCTCGCGCAGCTCGGACACGCGCTGAAAAATAAAGGGGAAAGAGCTTTCTCGGTATGTATGAGCGCTTTCTCCGGAGTAGGCATGAGCGTGAGACCAGGAGTCGGAGATTTCCTGAGGGACGCCGGAGTGGATTTCCTATCGCCTGACGAGGGAATAGATTTCCTTATAGACGAGCTGATATACGGCAATGAACCGGAGGTGCTGCTGACTTCTTCTCTGGGCGTCGTGGACGCGGACAGAAAACTGCTGCTCTACGAGAACGAAAAAGTCAAAAACGAGACAGATCCTTTCTGGACGAAGGTCAACGATTTTTCCAAAGGGCTTTATCTTTACGCCGAAAAAGCCTTCGACGCCGAACGGGACGGTTTTCTGTCCGACCATTCCATAAACGGTATTCCTTATGTGCCTGCCGTTCTCGGTATGGAGACTTTCGCAAGGGCCGTGGCCAGGATAAGGGACGCCGTCCCCGAGACTCTGACGGATATAAAATTCGACGAGGCTATAAAGCTGTTTAAGGGCCGTCCGGCGGAAATAAAGATATCCGCCGAAGAAGACCCGGCCGGCGGCAGCTGCCGGCTCAGCTTTACCAACGATATAATAAACGCGAAAGGCGTGAAGATAAAGACGAGGACGAAATTCAGCGCTCTCGCTCCGGCCGCGGCCGGAGAAAGGATCCCGGAACTGCCGGAAATAAATCTCAACTGTCCGCCGGCCAATGCCGTTTCGGCTTCTTCCGTATACAGCCGTTTCTTTCACGGGCCGGCCTTTCAGGTCCTGGCTTCCGTGCCCGACACGGGGGCCGGACATTCTCTCGCTATCTACAGAAAAGTGCCGAATTTCCTGGGGCAGCCTGAAGTGGAACTGTGCTTTATTCCTTCGGTCTTCGAGGCCCTTCTTCAGACATGCGCTTGGCAGGCCATGTTCAAATACAACTGCCTGGCGCTGCCGGTCGGCGTGTCCAGAGCCGTCAGACTGGTTTCGGCGGCCGATATAGCAGACGGAACGATCTACCTTTACGCTAAATTCAAAAATAAATCGCAGGAAGACGAGACGATACTTTACGACGCATGGGCTTTCGACGCGGACAGAAAGGTCTACGCTTTCCTCGGAGACTGTTCTATGAGGCAGCCTTTGTCCTTATGAGTTTTCCGTTCCGGGTCCTGAAGTCCAGAAATATATATTTTAAAGCCGTGTACGCAGAGCACACGGCTTTAAAACTGAAAGAGACTTTCCTGACGCCGGAAGAAATAGAGAGATTCGATTCTTTCAAACTGGAAAAGAGAAAAAGACAGTGGCTTGCGGCCCGCTACGCCGCGAAATCAGCGGTTGCCGAGGCCGAGAACGACAGGACTTTTTTTATGAAGCCCCTTGAGTACGACTGGACAGGGCGTCCGGTGCTGGACGGGCGGCTCGTTTCTCTTTCCCACAGCGGACCGTGGGCCGTGGCGGCATATAAGAAAGGTTCTTTGTTCACCGGCGTAGACATAGAGCAGATCAGGGACAGGTTCGGCGGATGGTACGAAAGATATTTTCTGCCGGAAGAACTTCCGCAAGGCCCGGAACCGGAGAGCGCGACTTCGGTCTGGACCAGGAAAGAGGCTGCCCTGAAAGCCCTCGGCCTCGGTCTCACTGTGTCTCTCCTTTCAGTCAACGCTTCTTCAGGCGGGATAAGATTTACCGGAAAAAGTCTGGACAGATGGACGGAGATGGGCCGTCCGGGATTTACGGCCGACACTTTTAATTTCGCCGGCGGTTTTATCGTCACGGTGGTGGCTTCGGAGGCCTGATATGATTTCGGCTGTTATTCTGGCGGGGGGAGATTCGGCGAGAATGGGCCGGCCCAAAGCGCTGCTGAAATACCGCGGCGATCTGTTTATAGATAAGATATGTTCGGATCTCAGGGCGTCCGGGGTGGACGACAGGGTGGCCGTTCTGGGAACAGCCGCCCCGCTGATACTTGAGACATGGCGCCCCCGCGGAGAAAAAATAGCGGTGAACAAAAGACCTTCCGACGGACAGCTTTCTTCGCTGAGAACGGGGCTCCGTGAAATATCCGCCGGGTCGGAAGCCTGTATGGTATGTCTTTGCGACCAGCCCACGGTAAAGTCCGGCACATATGCGGAGATCATAGAAGCCTGGCGGCTCAATTCCGGTAAAATAATAATTCCGCGTGTGCCGCGCCCTGACCGGAAGGCCGGCGAACCGGAATTCAAGCGCGGACATCCGATAATTATTCCTTCCTGTTTTTACCCTCTTTGTTTCTCCGGTCCTCTCGATAAGGGCCTGCACTGGGTCACGCATCATAAGGGCGTCGGAATATACGATCTGGACGTAAGCGACGGCGGCGTGATACGCGATTTCGACACTCCCGGAGATTACGCCGCTATCGAATGATTTCTCTCATAACGCTTTTTATAGTTTTTATACTGATAGCCGTGCGCCGTTTCGGTCCGGTAAGGCTGGAGATATGGCAGATTATGTGCGGCGGAGCGCTTATCGTCCTGCTTGGCGGGGGCATAACTCCGGCCGACGCGGTCAGAGCCGTCGACTGGGAAGTCATACTGTTTCTGATAGCTATGTTTTCGGCCGGACAGGTCCTGGAGATGAGCGGCTGGCTTTCCAGGACGCAATATAAGATCTTCAGACGTTCCCGCAACGCCGAACAGCTCCTCTTCTCGCTGGTGTTTTTTATGGGTTTCGCCTCCGCCCTGTTCATGAACGACACTCTGGCGATAATAGGCACGCCGGTGGTATTGCTTATGTCGCGGAAATACGGCATACATTCTAAACCGCTGCTGCTCGCCCTGGCTTTTTCTCTTACCGTGGGGAGCGCGCTGAGTCCGGTCGGCAATCCGCAGAATCTGCTTATAGCCGTAAGGGGCGGACTTTCAAGCCCTTTCGTCACTTTCTTCAAACATCTTATTTTTCCGACACTTATTAATCTCGCCGCGGTGTGCCTGTTCGTAAAAATGTATTACCGCGCCGATTTTACCAGATGTCCGCTGCGCCATGCCGCGGAGCACTATAAAGACGAGCGTATGGTCCTGCTGGCCAAGATAACAGTTTCCGTGCTTGTTGCCGCGATATTACTGAAGGCGGTCTTTTCTCTGCTTTTCCCTTCGCTTGATTTCAGCATAACCTACGTGGCTCTCGCCGCAGCCTTTCCCGGGCTTGTTTTCAGCGGCCGCAGGCTGGAGATAATTAAAAATATCGACTGGACCACGATAGCTTTCTTTACGGGAATGTTTATTCTGATGCAGGCCGTCTGGAACACAGGTTTTTTCCAGTCCGTGCTGGCGAAGAGCGGAACCGATATCAGATCTGTGGGCCCGCTGATGGCGGTCAGCGTGATTATGAGCCAGCTTATAAGCAATGTCCCTTTCGTGGCGCTCTGTCTTCCGCTGCTGACGCAGGCGGGGGCTTCCGAGAACGTTCTCATGGCTCTCGCGGCTTCCTCTACCGTAGCCGGAAATATGTTCATACTTGGCGCGGCGAGCAATGTTATAATAATTCAAGCGGCTGAAAAGAAATACCGCGAGACCGTTACTTTCTGGGAGTTTGCCAGAATAGGCGTTCCGCTTACGGCCGTGAACGTGCTTGTTTATTATCTGTTTCTCAGGTGACGGTGATTATAAGTGCACAGAGAAATATTGAAAGCCTGCGGCGACTTGCTCGGGAAAAAAGGTTCCCTGCTTGTCGCGGTGGACGGTTTATGCTGCGCCGGCAAAACGTCTTTCGCTTCGGAGCTGGCGGACTGTCTTGGCGCGCGGGTTTTTCATACTGACGATTTTTATGTTCCGTCGGGGCGGAGAAGCGGGGCCCCAGGCGGCAATATAGACGTGCCCAGGCTGCTTTCGGAGATACTGCTGCCGCTTAAAAACGGGCGGGATATCGTTTACCGCGGATACGACTGCGCGTCGGAAAGTTTCGGTCCCGCCGTGAAAGTCGGTTTCCCGGAAGCAGCGGTAGTGGAGGGAACCTACAGTCTTCTTCCCGCTCTGCGCGGTTTTTACGACATCAAAATATTCATGGAAATAGATCCGGAAGAACAGACCCGCCGCCTCTCCCGCAGAGAAGACGCGGAAAGCCTGAAGCGTTTCGAAGCGGTATGGCTTCCTCGCGAAAGATATTATTTCGAGAAGTGCCGTCCGCGTCTCGCTTCAGATTTCATAATATAAATTTTAAATAATTTCTGTGACGGAGCCTCGCCCGTCCGGCGGTTCCACGGCGTCCGTTAAGGCCCCGTCGGATCTGTACATTTCTGAAGTATTGTAGATAAATACTTTTTTGAACGGATTATTTTTTTTACACTCCGTAAGTATGAAATTTTTTATATCGTCTCTGATCGCGTTCAGGAAATATTCGTCGGTCGTTATGAGCAGCCAGTATCCGGCGTATCCCATTTGCAGTTTTTGCTTTATCGTATATTCGAACTGGGATATCGCTTTGTCTCTGTCCCAGTCGCCGCGTTCGAAATTTTTCAGGAGTTCTTCGTCGGCGCGCTCCTTACCGTCCGATACGTTCTGCATCTCTTCGAACTGTTTCCTTTTTTCCGCGTTGCTGTCCGTCTTGTAGGGTTTGTTGGAGGGTTCCGCGGCAAAGCCCTTTAAGGCAATTTCTTTTTCTATCAGTTTTTTAGTGAGTCCGTCGTCGTTGGAAGTTATCTGTACGGCCTGTTCCGTATTGTCGTCCCATTTCAGTACGGCGTCCACCGAATCGCATTTATAGCCGTTGAATTTGATCCTGTTTGCTCTGACATATCCGGCAAGCGCTACGGAAGGTCTTATTTCTTCGGACATTTCCTTGACTGCCCTGTTATTGTAAAATTTTTCTATAAGTTCTTTATTCCCCGTTATTTTCGAGTATATCCTTATGTAATTTCTTGAGAATCTCGCGATGAGTTTTTCCGCTTCGTCAGTTTTATAAAAACGGTCCTTTCTCCAGAAACAGCCGGCGCTGTCCAGAGATTCGAAAAACTTCTGCCGTTTGTCAGAATATGATTTTTCCATATGCGGTCTTTCTAAAAAGCGTAAAAAATATCCTGTTGTTTCCGTTTTAGATGTTTTCAGATATTTTATTTATATATTTCCGTACCTGTCAACGGATTTAATTTAGTTTTGCCATGTCTTCAGAACCGCGCGGCGGAAGACGGTTATGATTTTGAAAAGGGCGGTTTTTTATCTGTTTTTAATTTTGCGCTGCCGTAAAAATACGCATATATATTTTTTTTATCTTTTTTACAGGAAAAAATCCTTTATAAACCGGGTATAAAATTTATAATATATATTATCTTTAAAAAATTAAGATATCAGGGGATTGTGATGTCTAAACACTTTGAGTATATCAATGAAAAGGCCGTAAAGGCCGGTGTGAGGATAAGGACGGCCGTTCCCAACGACGCGAGGCGCATACAGACGCTTTATGCGGAAATATACGGCGCGGATTATTCCGTCCCCCTCGTCACCGACAGGGAGAGTCTGGTTAAACTCATAAGCGGGGATAATTCTTACTGGCTGGTCGCGGACCATAACGGGCGTATAGTCGGCAGTCTGGCCTTCGAGATAGACAGGGCCTGCCGCGCGGCTAAACTTTTCGGCGCGGTAGTGAGCAGGGAATACAGGGAACTCGAGCTGGCCCACACGATGATAAAAATAATCCTCGACGACATAATCAGGGACAAAGACGAGGTGGACGTAGTCTACGCCACGGCGCGCACTGCCAGCAAGGCGCCGCAGAAAATAACTTCCGACCTCGGTTTCGTGAAACTGGGTATTTTTCCTAATACGCATAAAGTACGAGACAGCGAGACGCACTGTCTGGTCGCCCTGTTCGGCAGAAACGCGATGGAAAAGAGGAAAAGCATCCCGAAAATCATTCCGGAGGTGAAACCGTTTTTCGACCTTGTCGCAGAGCAGATGCCGCTTGGCGCTTGCGGGACAGAGGACGTTACGGGAACTTACAGCGACCCGCAGACTAAAATACCTCTTATGGATTTCGAGGTGATAACCGCACCTTCTTTCGTTAAACACAGTTACGGTAAATGCCGTGCCGGCGGAGTTTTCGAGCATGTGCTCAGTCCCTTCCAGCAGCCTAATATGATGCTTATAACTCCGGATATGAAGAACACGGTCTATATCTATTATAATAAGCAGGACAGATACAGCGTGATCCTCGGCGGGGCCGCAGAAGAAAAGAACGCGGCGGTGCTTTTGGAGAGCACGGCCCATAAACTGAAAGAACTGGGACTCTCATATGTGGAGATACTCGTGGACGCCTACGAGCCCCGGCTCCAGAGGGAGGCCGTGGACGCACGTTTTATCCCGAGCGCCTATTTCCCTTGCATAAAATTTAATGCCGGAGAACGGATGGATGGCATAGTTTTTTCTAAGACATTCGAGATACTGGATTTCAGGAACGTGGACATATTGCCTGTTTTTAAGGATTTTCTGCGCGCTTATCTGGCCCTGTGGCAGGAAAACTATATAAATATAGCTTTTAGAAAATAAAGGAATATTATGGCCGATTTTTCATTCGAAGACTCTTTGCCGCTTTGCCGGGAGCCGCTTGAGAGCGTCTCCCCGGTGGACCGTTTTTTCGAATATCCCGCTTTCTGTTACACCGCGGAGAGTTCAGAGGCTTTCCTGGCGGCAATGCGCGAGGCCATGCTCTTTCAGTACGGGCATTCGCGGATCCTCGGGGCGCTGTACGATTCTGAATCCTTCGATCCCGTGTCGGTCAGGACTGAAGAAGACGTGAAGAGGATCCCGTTCCTTTCCGTTTCGGCTCTTAAGGAACGCGATCTCACCACGCTTCCGTATTCGCAGATAGTGCTGGAACTCAGATCCAGCGGCACTTCCGGGCAGAGGAGCCGCATGCAGCTGGATATGGGTTCTCTCTTGCGCGTTCGCCGCATGGCATGGCAGGTTTTCAGCGGGCTGGGGCTGACCGCCCCGGAAAAGGTTCACAACTATCTGTGTTTCACCTACGATCCGGCTGTGGCCAAAGATCTCGGCACAGCCTGGACGGATAAACTCCTGTCCGGCTTTACTGCGGGCAAAGAGATATATTACGCTTTCCGGTGGGACGGGGAGAAAAAGGATTTTTATTTCGACGCCGACGGTTCGGTGAAGGCGCTTAAAAGTTTCGAAGAACAGGATATGCCGGTCCGCATAGTGGGTTTTCCGGCTTTCGCCCTGAAACTTACTGACGATTTTAAAAATGTCCACGGCCGTTATCCTAAACTGAAAAGCGACTCCTCCGTCATAACCGGCGGCGGCTGGAAAACTTTGGAAGACGGGAGTCTGCCGAAAAAAGTTTACAGGCAGATCCTGGCGGACAGACTAGGCATTCCGGTCGGAAACGTGCGGGATCTGTACGGCATGGTCGAGCACGGGGTTCCCTACGTCGACTGCCCTGAGGGAAATTTTCACGTGCCTGTCTACGGCAGGATAATAGTCCGCGATCCGGCAACTCTGGCCCCTCTTCCTTACGGCGCCCGCGGGCTGCTGCAGTTCGTAACGCCTTATCTCACTTCTTACCCTTCGCTTTCCGTGCTTTCTTCCGATTTCGGGGTATTGCACGAGAAATGCGGTTGCGGACTTGGCGGCCCGGTGCTTGAGATCTCCGGGCGCGCCGGAGTGAGAAAACTGAAAGGCTGCGCGGTCAGCGCCGCCTCTATGCTTTCCGGAAGGGGGAAATGATATGTTCACACACAATGCCTTTATATTCGGGGAGACCGCGGAAAGAGAATCGTGGACGGCCGAAGAAATAGAAAACATATGCCGCCGCGCCGCCGGAAAAAGGGAATCCGCGGCGAAAGTCCCGCATGATTATATAGTTTCCGCTCTTGACGGGGCGGGAAAGATGTTCGCCCGCGGAGGCCGGTATTTCGCCGCCGCCGTGGAGCTGCTTAAAGGGCAGATAAGTTTTTCCGTTCCGGTCATAGAAAAAAGCCTGGAAGTTATACCGCGTGTTTTTTCCAGGGAGACCGTTGAAAAGCGCATGAGCATGGAACTGTTCGTCCCTTACGCCCTGGAGAGCGCGATAGAACGCAGGGGATACGACGGTATGCTCAGGGCTTTCCCGCGCGGGGTAGTTCTTCACGTCGGTGCGGGGAATGTCTTTTTAGGCGTTCTGGATTCGCTTATGCTCGGGCTGCTTACCAAGAACGTGAATATAGTGAAGACTTCTTCTTCCGGCGGAAATTTTACCTGCCTTTTCATGGAAGCGCTCAGGGAGAACGATCCGGAAGGGCTTCTGATCAGGAACGTGGCGGTCCTTCCGTGGAAAGGCGGCGACGCCGTGACGGAAGAAACGGTGCTTAAACACGTCGACGCGGTTTTCGTATGGGGCGGGAGCGCGGCTGTCCGATCTTACCGTTCAGCGGCGCCCGAAGGAGTAAGGGTCGTGGGTTTCGGGCCCAAAACCAGCTGCGGCATAGTATTCGAGAGCGCCGCCGATTCTCTCGGAATGAAAGAGATCGCGCGCCGCGCCGCTCTGGACGCTTCGCTTTGGGATCAGGCCGCCTGCGCCTCTCTGCATACGCTCTATATCGTGGCTCCGGAAGAAAGACATAAGGAGCTGGCGGAATCTTTTCTCAGAGAAGCCGGCGCGGAATTCGCCGCTCTGGCTGAGGAACTGCCGCAGGGCCGCCTCACTCAGGACGAGCAGGCCGAGATAACAAAAGCCAGACTGTTAGCCAGGACGGACGCCGTGCTCGGCGACGGGAAATACGTCAGTTCTTTCCCAGCCACGAACTGGACCGTGATATACGAGAAAGATCCCGTTTACCGTGTTTCTCCTCTTAACCGCGTGCTCTATGTAAAGACAGCCTCAGGCATGGCCGAGGTAAAGAAACAGCTGCTGCCGCTGCGCGGATATATAGAGACCGTCGGAGTCGCCGGTTCTCTGGAACGCCGGGAGGTGCTGGAGACCCTGGCTCCTGCCGGTATAGCGAGGGTGGCTGAACTCGGGAAAATGCTGGAAGAGGCCGTCGGATCGCCGCACGACGGAATATTTCCGATGATGTCGCTGGTCGACTGGATACCGCTGGAAGAGCCGCCGTCGCAGCTGGAAAGACTGCGCGAAGTCACTGAATACGCCGCCGAGAACAGTGTTTTTTACAGGGAACGCTTAGGGAGATCCGCGAAAATAAAGAGTATGAAAGATTTCGCCGCGCTGCCTTTTCTTGTGAAAGACGACATACTCGGGAACACTCCTCCGGAGAGCACGGATATGCTCACTTCTAAAAAAATAATGCGGGGAGTTTATTTCGCCAGCGGCGGCTCCACAGGACAGCCGAAATATATCTTCTACGACCAGCATGAATACGAGCGAACCTGCAGACTGTTAGCCAAGACCTACGAGGCGGCAGGGCTCGACGAGACCGATGTCATAGCGAATCTGTTCGTGGCCGGGAATCTCTGGTCCAGCTGGCTCTCCGTAGAAAAAGCGATAGCTTATACCAAAGCTGTTTCGGTGCCGGTGGGCAGTAATCTTCCCATGGGGGCTATTTTCGGTTATCTTAAGGATTTTAAAGTCACGGCTCTTATCGGTCTGCCGTCTTTCCTGATAAAACTGACGGAATATGTTAAAAACAGCGGAGCGGCCGGGAGCCTGCGCGTGAAGAAGATATTTTACGGGGGCGAATATGTAGGCGCGGATATGATAAAATTTTTCGGGAGCGTTTTCCCCGGCGTGGCCGTACGGTCCGGAGGATACGCCACTTCCGAAGCGGGGGCTATAGGCTACCAGTGCCCTTTCTGCGTGAAAAGCGAGCATCATCTTTTCAGCGCAGAACAGTATATAGAATTTATAGACCCTGAAACAGGCCGGCCGGTGCCTTTCGGAGACCCCGGCGAACTCGTCGTCACCTGCCTTAATAAGAAGAATATGCCTGTCATAAGGTACAGGGTGGGAGATCTCGGCCGTTTTATAAAGGAACCGTGCCCCTGCGGCAGAAAAGATCCCCGTTTCGAACTTCTGGGGCGCTGCGACGACAGGATACATGCGGGAGGCGCCCACATTTTTACCGGCGATTTGCGCGAAGCCTTGGGAAAAGTGGCCGGGCTCAGTTTTAATTTTCAGGTGATAATAAGCAAGGACGGACCGTCTGACGTATTGTCTTTGTCGGCGGAAACGCTTAATCCTGTTTCTCAGGGGGAGGCCGCCGTTTTAAAAGACAAACTCAGGGAGCAGATTAAAATTCACTGCGTAGATCTGGCGGAAAGCGTAAGGCTCGGCTGGCTGGAAGAGCCGGAGATAAAAATACTTCCGCCCGACGGCATAGAAAGAATAAGCAGGACGGGCAAGATAAGACAAATAATAGACAGGAGATAAAAAAGGATGTGCGGAATAGCTGGACTTGTATCGATTAAAGATGATTTGACGGAAAACGACCGTAATTTAGGGAAAGCTATGACTCTGGCGCTGAGGCACAGAGGGCCCGACAGCAGAGGAGAATACGCCGAAGGAAAAGTATATCTGGGCAATGCGCGGTTGAAAATAACGGATATGAGCGACAAGGCGGATCTGCCTTTCGTTTCAGACGACGGGAACGTCATCCTCGCTTTCAACGGCGCGGTGACTAATTTCAGACAGCTCAGAATGAAACATAAACTCGACTCTTTCAGGAAGTTCAGGAGCAAATCCGACGCCGAGGTGGTTCTGTCTTTATACCAGAAATACGGACTGGACTGCCTCAGGGAACTGAGCGGTCATTTCGCGATGAGCATTTACGACAGGTTAAAAAACAGGGTCTACGTGATCCGGGACCTTTACGGCCTGAGACCGCTGTTTTATCTTATATACGGAGAAAAAATTTATTTCGCTTCTGAGATAAAGGCCCTGCTTGAAGTCAGCGGCTGGGACAGGAGTCTAGACAGGGAAGCCCTGTGGCATTTTTTCACCCTCGCTTATATTCCCGGAGAACACACCCCCTTCGCCAATATACACGAACTGAGGGGGGGAGAGCTCATAGAGATAGATCCCGGCGCCAGGAAATATAAAGTCAGAACGTGGGCCAAACTGAATTACGAGCCCGACCGCGGAATAACGGAGGAAGAGGCCGTGCGCAGAACGCGGGAACTGCTGCTCAGATCCGTTAAGAACAATTTCGACACCGACGCGCGCACAGGCATGACCCTGTCGGGCGGACTCGACACGAGCGGCATACTCGGGCTCGCCAAAGAGCTCGGACTGAGCGAAAACGTGCACACTTTCTCCGTATCCATGATGGATAACAGCTTCGACGAGGCCCCGTACCAGCGGATAATGTCCTCTTACGCGCGCAGCATACACCACGAGATAAAAGTTTCAGCCGGAGACGTGGTTGACAGTCTTTTTAGCACCGTCGCTCATCTTGACGAGCCGACAGGCGACGGAGCGGCGGTCCCGAGTTTTATACTGGCGCGCGAGGCCAAGAAATACGTTAAGGTCCTTTTGAGCGGGGAAGGCGGCGACGAGGTGTTTAACGCCTACGAGACCCACAGGGCCTATAAGGCCCGCCGGCTTTACAGAAAATATTTTCCTAAGGCAGCGCGTTCGTTAATAAGCGCCCTGGCGCACGCTCTTCCGGTCTCCCATCGCAAACTGAGTCTGGATTTCGTGGCCAAGCGTTTCGCGGAAGGGTGCGAGCTCGAGCACGACGCCGCGGCGCATATATACTGGCGTTACACGCTTACCGAAGAGCAGAAAAAGAGTCTTCTCCGTTTTCCGGCGCCGGCCGTTGACACGGACCGGCTGTTTATAGACGCCTACGACAAAATGCCGTATCCGGACGGATTAAACAGGATATCACAGCTGGATATGCGCTATTATTTTATCGACGATCTCATGGTTAAGAACGACCGGTCCATAATGGCTCATTCTATAGAAACCAGATTTCCTTATATGGACGACGCCGTAGTTAAGTTCGCGGCCACTATCCCGCCGGAGGTGAGGCTCAAGGGGCTTTTCGGCGGCAGATATATAGAAAAGCAGGCGCTCAAACCCTTTCTGCCGGCTAAGATCTTCAACCGCACCAATATGGGGCTGGAAATGCCGCATTCCTCTTGGTTCTTCGGCGGGTTCAAAGACCTTTTTATGAAATATTTCACCAAAGAGCAGGTGGAGCGCAGCGGCATACTGAATTACGATGCGGTCAAGACTCTCGTGTGGGAGCATAAGGCGCAGCGCAAAGACAACGGCCGGGCCTTATGGTGCGTTTTGAACTTCATCCTGTGGTTCGATCTGTTCGTTTACGACGGAAATTATAAGGACTATCTTGTAAGGGAATAAAATATTTAAACAGAAAAGACATCGGCCGTTTCGGCCCCTGTCTTGCGCTGCGCGTCGTAGGCTGTATATAAAAGAGGAGCATATTATGTTTACTGCGCATAATATGCTCCCGAAGTTTTCTAAAATAATTTTTCTGTTTTGTGTTTAATAGCTAAACCGGCAACTTCTTATTTGCCTTCACCCTGGCCGTCTCCGGTAGGTGTCGTTCCTGTTTTCTTCGTTTTGTTCTTCTTCATAATAATTCTCCTATAAGCGCCAGTAATAATCACTTCTATCAACTGCGCTTTATCCTACCCCATTATTCTGACATTTATTTTTTTAAATATCAAGTCGGGATAGCTTTTCATGTCTTGTCAAGTGTATTTTATAATTAATTTTTAAATATTTTTTCAAGTAATATCATCTGGCTTTTTTTAATCATACAGTTAAACGGTAAAAAATAATATATGTGAAAATAAGCTCCGTCTTTATGATTTCCCTAGTGTTTTTAAGCGCGTCCGGTGGCGTAAAGCAGTCAGTAAAAAGCGGTAAAAAGCGTATTTTTACGACGGAGAGACTTAAAGACGGTAAAATGACTGAGTGCATATGCGGCCGGAATCGAAATTATCTCCGTGTTTTTACGGATACGGCAGGGGGCTATGTTTGTCTTGGACGGCTTTTTTTTATATCCGGCGACGCCTTGTTTCCCTGTGATAATTAACCTGGTCTGGCTCCGCGGCGCTCGGGCTGTCGTGAATAAAAAGTCGTATTTCCCCGACAATTAATTCCGGACGAAACATTTTTATTACTTTTGTGTCATATTTATTGAGGATGTAAAAATATATACAATTTAAAAATGGAAAACGAAGACGGCATATTGAAAAAGATCGCTGAGGGGAATAAGGAGTTATTCGGTGAACTTATACTGAAACATCAGGACTTTATTTTCAATGTCGTGAAAGGAGTGGTGCGTTTCGACGAGGAAGCGCGGGATATAACGCAGGAAGTTTTTCTGAGGGCCTATGAAAATATAGAAAAATTCCGGGGCGATTCAAAATTGTCGTCGTGGCTCTACCGTATAGCCTATAATCTTAGCGTCAACTGGTCGTGCAGAAATAAAGGCCGGGAAGTACAGTTCGACGAAAGCTTGGCCGAGACTGTCGCCGACAAAAAAAGCGCCGTTGACGAGGCTTATGAAGCGGCCCTTGTTTCTTCCCGGCTGGACGCGGTCATAGAAGATATGCCGGCCAAATATAAGATAGTGATAAAATTATATTATTTCGAAGAAAAATCGTATAAAGAAATAGCCGGGATCCTGGACGTGCCGGTCAATACCGTTAAAATTCAGCTTCTCCGCGCGAAGAAAATAATAAAAAAAAGTATAGATTTTTAAATAAGATGAAACATTTTCGTTTTATCCGTGTCATATTGATAGAAGAGCTGTAAATCGAAATCATAAAAGGAAGATCTTAATCATGTTGAAAAAACTTATACAGTTAATGGTATTGGCCGTGCTGGTCGCTGCGCTTATATTCATAATAAACCACATGGGCGCTTTAGGCGTGGACGTCAACGTGGCGCTTAAATATATACTTATAGGCCTTATATGTATAATAGCGCTGGGTATAATTTCCGTGACCCTTATAGCGCTAGCCGGAATTTTCGTCGGAGTGCCCTTTATAAGGAATCTCCTGGGCGGAAACGGAACGGCTTGGTCGCGCCGGGGACGCTGGAATAACTGCGGAAACGGACTGGGCGAAACTGTAGGCGGAAGTATCAGGTCGGCGATGAGCGGTATGCGCGATTTCAGAAATATGTCCGCCAGGACAGTCAGTTTAGATATTGGGAAATACGACTGCGGCTGTTTTAAAATAAAAAACATGAGCGGAGATATAAAACTGCAGGGCCACGACCTCCCCGGAATGAAGGCGGAACTGGAGATAATGGAGAAGATCCAGGGCGACACCGAGGCTTTTTTTGAGGAAGGAGAGATTAAACTTAAGACCAAGAGCGGAAACAGAAGCTTTATCGGCGACGCGAAAATATATCTGCCGGCAGGTCTGGCCGATATAAGCGCGGAAAGCGTTAGCGGCGACATAGACGCGAGCGGTTTCTCTAATGCCGGGGAGATCACGCTTAAGGCGGTAAACGGAGACGTGTCGGTAGAAAAAATCAATAATTCAGCGGAGATTTCTCTGAAGACCGTGAGCGGAGACCTGAGAATAAAAGAGTCCGCGCTAAATTCCCTTATAATGCAGACGGTCAACGGGGATATAGACGTGAAAGAGTCCACCGCCGAAGCCGCCGTGCTTAAGACCGTGAGCGGAGACATCGATTATTCCGGCAGTTCCATAAAGAATCCTTCGATAAAGACCGTAAGCGGATCAGTGGAAAGCTGAGTTATATATTATTGTTTTTGCGGAGCGGTCTCGAATTATTCGAGGCCGCTTTTTTATAGTTTGTATTTATTCCTAAGGCGGCGGGGGCAGTATAGAGCTGCAATTGTTTCGAGGCGCCCGGAGTCAGTCGTTATAATCTTTTTCAGGACTCGTAATTTTTCTGCTGAAAAATTCGCTCCAAACTCGCGCCGTCGCGTTCCGGATATCCTGAATATAACAATGCCCCATTCCTGTGGTAATTGCAGCAATGGAATTAACTTAAATTAGTTCTGTTGCGCCGCGGATATTCTTGAAACAACAATAGTTCATTGTGTATGGTAAAGAGAAAATTAGTTTGGATTGTTTTTATCGTTTAGTGTTTATATTTTCCGGCTGCTCTTCTATTACCGATATCACTTTATTTATATAATCCTCGAATCTGAAGTGCTTTTTATACAGTTCGTAAGATCTTTCCGACATTTCGTCGATGATTTGAGGGTTTTCGGCCAGCAGTGTCATTGCGTTTTTTATCTCCTCTACGCTTCCTGTCTTTAGTACGAAACCGTCGACGCCGTTCGTTATATAGTCTTTTTGTCCCACGTTTTCAGATATGACGCAAGGTTTTTTCATCATCATGGCCTCCATGACGACCTGCGGGTTAGGATCGTCCAGCGACGGGCAGAAAAGAACGTCGCACTGAGCCAGAATTTTATATTTTTCATGGTCGAGTTTTTCGCCTGAGAAATGTACGTTCTTTTGCGGCTTATCTTCATTAAAGCCTTTTCCTATAAAGAATATCTCTATCTTTTCCGCTGTTTTTTCCGGTAAGTCGTTATATGCCCCGGTTATAAGGTCCTGGGCTTTTCTCCGGCAGTAAGTTCCTATTACGCATATTTTCAGTTTGTTTAATTTTTGTTTTTTATCGTAATACTTCAGATATTCCGGCGACTTGTCTTCTATTCCGTATATCAGTAATTCTACATTGCCGTTATACGGTTTCAGGATCTTTTTCGTGTATTCGCTCACCGCGTATATTTTAGGGGCGTTTATGAGAGCCCTGTCGAATTTTCTATTGCCGGGACAGATAATATCGGTCCCTTCGCTTATCCTCCATAGATAAGGCTTATGATCGTAAACTTTTTCGATTATATCGTAAGTCAATACTGTGTTAGCGAAAATAAAATCGAAATTATCCAGACTTTTTATAAAAAAACCGCTTTTAGAATTGAAAGCGGAACAGGCCACCGCTTCTATTCCGTTTCTAACATAGGAATCCAGCAGCGGGCCGTCCCTGAAAGCGATTACTAAGGTTTCATAACCTTTATTATGCAGATATCTGGCCGTGTTGAATACGGCAAGAGGTGCTCCGGTTAATGAAAAATCATGTGAAATAAATAAAATTTTTTTCTTATCGCTCGTTTTAATTCTTCTCAGATATTTTTTATACTGTCCTTTTTGATTTAATATTTTAAAACGGTTTTTACTTAAGGAAATTTTTATTCCTAAAAAATAAAGGATGAGGGCCTTGTCGTCAGAGCCGAGATAAAAAAGTCTGTTAGGCATTTAATAATAATTTTATAAAATACCGCGGCGTTCTTAACAGCGTTTATTTTACTGTTTCGTGCGGATTAATTCATGCTGTTATTTTTCAAAGATAAATAAACAATAAGCAAAATCTTAAGCTTATTTTATAAACCGGCAGTCCCGCGGAGCTGTTTTTAATATGCCGTTCAGATTGAAAATATCTTTAACCTTAACGACCTTGTATTTTCCACCGTCCACCCATTCCATTTCGTTTGGATAGGTGTATTCGCTTATCCTTATTTGAAGTTTCTATATTATACTTTATCGGGGACGCATGGCGGTATTGATATTTTCCCGCCCAAACGGTCCCCGCCTATAATCTTTTTGCCTGATTCATGAATTAATTACAGCCCGGTTTCTTCGGCCGTTCTTTTAATTTAAGCGAGTTCCAGAAAATATTACGGTTTTAATACCTGTTTTTTATGTCTTTGAGCTCTAATATTTGTATAATTTTATTTTCGTGAGCGTAAGGGGCGATATTTATGAAGAAGAAGATTTTTATTTATGTTCATGGCGGTTCCGGCCTTCGCGCGGTCTAATTACAGCCCTGACAGATTGAACGATTATCTGTTGTATCTGAAGGGGAACGAAATGTCTCCTAAAGAATATATAATTTCCAGCTTCGTAGACAAGGATATCGTCATAGTGGGGGAAGTACATTTGAAGAAAGAATACTGCGAATTGATTTCAGAGGTGATAAGATCGGCTAAAATCAATTATTTCGCGTCTGAATTTATAAAATCAAGCGATACAGATAAAGTAAACGAAATAGTCTCAGCCGAAGCTTTCGACAGAGAAAAAGCCATAGATATCTTAAGGGATTACACTTGGCCGACCTGGGGGTTCGAAGAATATCTGGATATAATAGAATCGGTCTGGCAGGCAAATTCGGCTATACGGGATCCGAAGAAGAAAATAAAGATCATCGGTTTGGACAGCGAGTGGAGCCAGTATGAAAATATGTGCGGCGATAAAAAATCGCAGAAGGTTTTGTTCAGACAGAATCTGGAAAGAGAAAAGAATATGGTCCGCGCGGTCCGGGAGAAGTATGTCGGAGGAACTAAAATCCTGGTGCAGACGGGTTTCGCTCACTCTTTATATAAGTTTAAATCGCGTTTCGCTGCTGAATTATACGACGGTTATAAAGATAAGGTGTTTCAGATATGCCTGCATCAGGTCTTAGACGGTGTCCCTTCGGAAATGACTATCAGCGGAGATATAGAGAAGATAATGGCTGCAAACGGGAATACTCCCGCCGGTTTCGATATAGCCGGTTCGCCTTTCGCCGGACTTAATGATCCGGCCTGTTTCTATTTTAAGGTCCGTCAGCATAAAGATCTGGCTGATATCGCCATGGGCTATATTTTTATAAAGCCGTTTAAGGCATTGAAGACGGTTACCTGGATCCCAGGTTTTGTAAACGACGGGAATTTCGAGAAAGCCGCCTGTGTCGCGCTCAAGATGCGTTTTATAAAAAAACGTCCGGAATCCGCCGCTGAAATGAATGCGGCGATGTCTGAATATTTTAACGGGAAATGACTCCGTCTGTATATTATCTTTAATGTTTTAGATTTAAGTTTTCCGTTTTAGCGCCCCTTGTGTTTAGCTTTTCTTTTTTTCTGTTTCAGTATGAATTTAAGTCTGGCGCTTTCTTCGCTTTTGCGTAGTTTTATCTCACGGTGTTCTTTATTATTCCGTTCATAGCTGAGCTGCAGTGTTTTTTCTGATTTTGTCGAAATGCTTCTCCGTTTCATTTCTTTACTTATTTCGCGCTGCACGCGCTTAGGATTAATTTTTATCTTTTCGTTTTCTTGAGTCGTGTTTTCACTTAGCGGTTCCGTGAATATCAGTGTATCATAGAGAACGGACATTCCGGGGCCGGCCGGAGAAGTTTACTTGCGTTCTTTCGGAGTGCGCCGGTACTACCTACCCGGCCTGTGTTTTTATCCCTCTTAGGTTATATTAATAAAATTTTATATTTTCAAAATTTCCCGCGCGGGACGGGGATTATAACTGAAGCCCCGACGGACTTTCCCGTTTATCTCCTAACGGCATACATCCCTTTCCCGTTTTAAACGTATTAAGAATTCCAATTTTTGTTTTTAGGCCGAAACAGCAAAACTGTGTATAATATATTTGAATGAATATGAAAATAGTAGATTTTGAAAGAAAACATATACCTGAAGCGAAAGCGCTTGCTTTTCTGAACTATAATGAAGAAAGATCCGCGGTTGATGTTTTGCCTTCTGAGGACGGTTTTTCTTTTCCCTCTTTAGAATCCTTTGCTGAGAACGGGTTGGGAGTCGCCGCTTTAGACGGCGGGAAACTTATAGGTTTTTTATGTTTTTTCCGCCCCATAGATAACGCTTTCTCCACGACCCGCGTAAAAGGTACTTTTTCTCCTTTGCACGCGCACGGGGCCGTGCCGGAGAACCGCGGGCTTATTTACCGACTTCTGTATCAGACCGCGGCCGGAAAACTCGTCGCAAGAGGCGTTTTAAGTCATGCCGTGTGTCTATACGCACACGACGACCCCGCTTTAAAAGCTTTTTTTACTTACGGCTTCGGTATGCGCATAATGGAAGCGGTCAGGCTTACCGAAGGGACTGGCGGGAAAGATTCGGCCGGAATATTTTTTCATAAATTGACTGAAAATGAAATAACCGGACTGCTAGGATTGGAAAATATGCTCAGAGCACATTTGTCCGGCAGTCCCGCTTTTCTCTTATATCCGCCGCAGAAAGCTGAAAATATGGATAAAAACTGCCTTTATTTTTCGGCGCGCAAAGACGGAAAGGATATAGCTTACTTAAAAGCGTGCAAAGACGGGGAAAATTTTATATCTTCCGGCGGAAGTTTTATGAATATATGCGGCGCATTTTGCTTGCCGGAATACAGAGGGATGGGAATTTCCCGCGGTTTGCTGGATTATCTCGCGCTGACTTTGAATAAGTCCGGCTATAAGCGTCTGGGGGTCGATTTCGAAAGTTTTAATCCCAACGCATACGGATTCTGGCTCAAATATTTTTCCGCCTATACTATAAGTCTGGTCCGCAGAATAGACGAGAAAATATCGGACCTGGGGAATATTTTATAATACCTAATTCCGGCCGCTCCGATTCTTAGTACAGCCGGAAGCTGATTAATCGGATTAAGGAAAATATTTTATGATAATACGTTTGGAAGAGGAGAAAGACTGGCGCGAAGTGGAAAATCTCACGCGCGAGGCTTTCTGGAATAAATACAGACCCGGATGCTGCGAGCATTATGTGCTTCACCGCTACCGGCATAATCCGGATTTCGTAAAGGAACTGGATTATGTGATAGAAGAAAAAGGAAGAATAATAGCCCATATCATGTACAGCAGGGCGGCGATAAAGAATACCGACGGAAAAGATATCCCGGTCATGACTTTCGGCCCGGTAAGCGTTTTACCGGAACTGCAAGGCCGGGGATACGGCGGAAGACTGATATCTTTCAGTATGTCGGGCGCCGCGGATCTCGGCTGTCCGCTGATTGCTATCTTGGGCGATCCGGATTATTATTCCCGTTTCGGTTTCGTTAGCGGTAATTCCGTCAAGGTGTATTATGCCGGAGCGCCGCGCGGAGAAGAATTTCCTTATTTTCTGGTAAAGGAACTGCGTTCAGGTTTTCTGAATGAGATAAAGGGCGGTGTATACAGCGATCCTTCAGGTTATTCAGTGGATCAGGACGCGCTCAAGGAATTCGACAGATGTTTTCCGCCGAAAGAAATGAAGAAATTGCCCGGACAGCTGGGATAAATGTTTTTTACGTTTTTTAGCTCAGGTAAAGGCCGATTTTATTTTTTTCTGAAGATATCTTGACATATAGTTAAAATAGTTAGTATTCTATCTATTAGAGTCCTTGGAAAAAGTATTATTATGAATTTTACATCCGGTAAATATCCTTTTATATCTCTGCTCCATACCGTCGGGCGTGAAGCTTTTCGGGTACTGGATTGTCATTTGTCCGGGTATAATATAACGCATCAGCAGGCCCGTGTTATATGGCTTATTCACGGGCTGTCGAAGAGAGGAGAAAAGGTGTGTCAGAAGGATATAGAACGCGCCACCAGGGTGTCAGGTCCTTCTGTTACCAGTTTGATACAAGGTCTTGAGAGAAAAGGCTATGTCAGCCGCAGCACAAGTCTTACTGACGACAGAGTCAAAGAACTCGTTCTTACTGAAGAGGGGAGAAAACTTATAGATATAATCGAGCATGTTTTCGACTGCGCGGAAAAAAAGATCAGCGAAGGGCTCAATGAATCCGAGAGGGCTATAATTTTAAAGTTTCTCGGGTCGGTTTTAGAAAGCTTAAGGAAGTGAAATTTTTTTGCAGATATACTTAGAATTCTAACAGTTGTAATTCTAATATTATAATAAATCAATTAAATAAAGGAAGTATATGAATAAAGTCAGGGTAAACAGAAGGTTTATTTACGGCGCCGCCGTTGCTATAAGTTTTACTCCGTTGTTTTACGGCCGCGTATCCGCCGCCGGCGGATTAAGTGTTAAGGAGTGTATGGAACTGGCGGTGAAGAATAATCTTACGGTAAAACTTGCGGCGGCGGAGAGTGAGGAGGCCAAAGCTTCGGTGATGAAAGCGGCGGCGCTTTTGCTGCCGCAGATCGAAGCGAACATTGACGAAGGCAGAACTTTCCGCAAGAGTCTGGCTTCCAGCGGCAGCGACAGATTTATAGGGCCTTTTAATGTTTTCGACGCCCGTGTTTCATTGACTTATGAAATATTTAACGAAGGATCGGATAAGAAGCTGAAATCGGAACAGGCAAACGGACAAGTCTCGGAGTTGCGTGAGGAGCTTGCCGAGGAACAGGTCACCGGGGCCGCGGCGCTTGCTTATGTAGAAGTTTTACGTGCTTCCGCGGCGTCGACGCTTCTGCCGCGGACGAACGTCTGGCAGCCGAATTACTTTCTCTGACCAGGGACCGCCATAATGCCGGAACTGCTACCGGGCTGGACGTCGCGCGTGAAAAGACTAGAGCCGCGCAGACGCATTCCCGGGTGCTTTCCGCAGAAGTGGCCCTTGCGGAAGCGAAACTGAGACTTATGCATATTGTCGGTTTGCCTCTAGATTCTGAACTATCGCTTTCCGACTCCCTGACGCAGCCTTCCGGCGATACGGTTACCGCTGAAACCGTTGTCCCTGAAGCTTTGGATTCACGTCTGGAACTCAGGATATTACGCGCGGAGTTGAAAAAGGCTGATTATGAATTACAGTCCGCTGAAGGAAAAAGGCTTCCCGAGCTGGCTGTATCCGGCAGTCTGGCCCTGAGCGGGCAGACTCCGGATACAGCCGGTTCTGCCGGAGAAGCCGCTGTAAGGCTCAGCTTACCTCTGTTTACTGGCGGCGGTATCACGGCTGATATCAGGCGGGCAGCGACGGAACGCGACAAGATAATAGCTCTGACGGACGATGCAAAAGTTCAGGTGGAAGAAGAAGTCAGAGTGGCTGTAAAAAGGATGAGTGCCGCGGCCGAGCAGGTCTTTACGACGGATAAAGCGCTTTCCCTCGCGAAAGAGGAACTTGATATGTCCCAGTCCCGTTTTGTTTCCGGCATAGGAGATAATATGGAACTTGTGAATTCGCAGACCGCGGTATCGGAAGCCAGAGCGGCCCGGGTGGAAGCTATGGCCGGGTATGAGAACGCGAGGATAGCCCTTTCTCTTGCTGAAGGACATACGCGCGGTTTTTCAATATTAAAGAGATGAAATTATGAACAACAAAAATATCGATCAGGAAAATATTAAAAGGAAAAACTTATTTGACGGAAGGAAACCGGAGACTGGGGAAAAGAGTGTTTTTCTCAGTCGCGGGAGGCTTTACGTTATTATTCCGCTCGCGCTTGCAGCGGTCGGAACCGTCGGCTATTTCTGGCATTACGGCAGAACTCACGAATCCACGGACGACGCCGTTATAGAGGGGCACGTTCTACCGGTAAGTCCTAAGATATCAGGCCAGATATGCGCGGTGCACGTGCGCGATAATCAGGACGTAAAGAAAGGTGATTTGATCGTTGAGATAGATCCCAGAGACTATCAGCTGCGTCTCGAGCAGAGCCGCGCCGAGCTCGAAGCGGCTGCCGCGGAGGCCCGCCGCGCCGCGGCAGATTCGCAGAGATACGCCAGACTGTATAAGAGAGATCAGGTGTCGAAACAGATATACGACAAGGCCGTCGCCGACGCGGAAGTTCTGCGCGCCCGCGAAGAACTGGCCAGAAGTAGATCACTGGCGGCCGAGCTCGATCTTTCCTATACGAAAATATCTGCGGCGGAATCAGGAAGAGTATCGCGTAAATCGGTGGAGCCTGGAGAATACGTGCAGCCGGGAGCTCAGATGCTGGCTATAGTTCCTTCTAAAGTATGGGTAGTAGCTAATTTCAAGGAAACACAGCTGGAAAAGATGCGCGCCGGGCAACCCGTTTCGATACGCGTAGACACTTATTCCGACAGGGTCTTTAAAGGACACGTCGACAGTATTCAGTCTGGCACAGGCTCGAGATTCAGCCTGCTTCCGGCCGAGAACGCTACGGGAAATTTCGTTAAGGTCGTGCAGCGTGTCCCGGTCAAGATAGTTTTCGACGGGGATGTTTCAGGATTCAGGTTGGTGCCGGGAATGTCGGTGGTTCCGACCGTAAAGGTATCATGAATTCTTCAGGCGATATAAAAGACTGGCGTCCCGCGCATTCTCCGTGGCTGGTGAGTCTTTCGGTCATGCTGGCCATGGCGATGGCTATGCTGGACTCTTCGGTGGCCAACGTTTCTCTGCCGCATATCGCCGGAAGTCTTTCCGTTTCCACGGATCTGGCCACCTGGGTGCTGACAAGCTATATAGTGTCAAGCGCGATAGTGCTGGCGGCTACCGGATGGCTAAGCAGTTATTTCGGGCGCAAGAAATATCTTATGTTTTCCGTAGGATTGTTTATTGTTTCTTCTATGTTCTGCGGAATCGCGCAGAGTCTGCCGCAGCTTATTGCCGCGCGTGTGCTTCAGGGATTGGCCGGCGGAGCGCTTCAGCCTCTGGCCCAGGCTATAATGCTCGAAAGTTTTCCTAAGGAAAAACGGGGGTCGGCCATGGCCGGGCTGGGGGGGGGAATGATAGTCATTCCGATAATAGGCCCGACGCTCGGCGGCTGGATAACAGATAATTTTTCATGGCGCTGGATATTCTATATAAATGTCCCGGTCGGTATCCTCGGACTGCTGATGCAGCATATGTTTATCGAGGATCCGCCTTATTTCGTTTCCAGCAAAGGACGATCGATAGATTATACGGGGCTTATCCTTATGATTCTTTCTATCGGCACTTTACAGATAGTTCTGGATAAGGGGCAGGAACTGGACTGGTTCGGCTCCCCGTGGATATGCTGGGGAAGCGCCCTGGTACTTATAACTCTGCCGCTTTTTGTCTTGTGGGAGCTCAGGCGCAAAGAGCCGTTTATCAAGCTGTCCCTGCTGAAAGATAAAAATCTCGCCGTGTCTGTTCTTATGATGACCCTGCTGAGTGTATGCATGTTCTCAGCTATGTCTATGCTGTCGATATTCATGCAGGGGCTGCTGGGATATTCCGCGCTCCAGTCCGGACTGGCTATGATGCCTCGGGGTTTTGGTTCTCTTATCGCCATGGCGCTGGTCGGCAAATTATCCGATAAGATAGATAACAGGATAACGCTGGGCGTTGGTTTCTTTCTCACCGCTTTGTCCTGTTTCATGTTCACCAAGCTGAATGCCGGAGTCTCCGTGAGCGATATCGCTTTGCCTCAGTTTATCAACGGTTTCGGTATAAGTCTGCTTTTCGTTCCCGCCGCGGTGCTGGGATTCGCCAGCCTTGGCAGGGAAGATATAAATCAGGGAACCGTGATCTCGGGACTTTTGAGAAATCTTGGGGGGAGTATAGGTATTTCAATTATGTTCGCATATCAGGCGCGCATGGCCCAGGCGCATCAGGCTTATCTGGTCGCGAACGTTAGCGGTTTTTCGCATGTTTTCCGGCAGTGGGCCGCGTCCTTGCACGGACTCGGAGCGAGTTATTCTCTGACGCTGGCCGCCGCGTATAATAAAGTCCTGCAGCAGGCCGCGGTTCTGGCTTTTTCTGATTCGTTCAGATGTCTGGCTTTGATAAGCGCTTTGTGTATTCCTTTAGTTTTACTGCTTCGTGCCGAGAGAAAAGATGAATCCGCCAAATCCGGGACAGTACGTTAAGTATTCATAATCGGCGGTAAAACATACTGTCAATAACAGTTTACTGCTATTGACAGTATGTTGCTGTTTTTTGTATTCTTTATATATGCGTGAAACTAAAGGATCTCATAAACACAGCCGCCATCTGCAGGCTTTTATCCTGCTTTTTCTTAAAGAAAAACCCGGCAACGGCGCCGAGATAATGGCGCGGATGCGCGCCGAGATGCCCTATCCGCTCGCCGACAGCGCCGGATTATACAGGGGATTACAGTCCCTTGAAGAATGCGGAGCAGTCGCCGGACGCTGGGATACTCTTCAGCCGGGCGCGCCTCGTAAGGTCTACACTATAACTGCGGCCGGCGCTGATATATTGCGTGATTTCGCTGATGACATAAAACGGAGAGAAGCAAATTTTCAGTTTTTTCTTAAAAGATTAGGATCCAAATAATTATTATGAGTAATACAATTCAGCCAGATAAAAAACGCAGCCCGCTGTCCATGCTGGGGATACTCTCCATGGGACATATGCTTAACGATATGTACAGCAATTTTCTGCCTCAGCTTCTCCCTTTTCTTGTCGTAAGCATTCCAGACTTTTCCCCGAGCAGGGCCGCCGTTCTGGTGGCTTCGTTTAACATTTCTTCCTCTCTGTTTCAGCCTATATTCGGTTATATGGTGGACGGCCGGGGGAAGGGCTGGCTTATTTATATCGGGACGCTCTGGATGTCGGTCTTCCTGAGCCTTACCGGGCTGACGGACAACTATTTTCTCATGGTTGCCCTGGCCGCGGCCGCTGGGCTCGGGACTTCTGCTTTTCATCCGCCCGCGTCCGCTTTCGTGCACGGACTCGACGCCAGACGGAAAGCGGTTTATCAGTCTGTATTCGTGGCTTTCGGGAATATAGGTTTCGCTCTTGCGCCATTGCTGATGGTTCCGCTTTTTCAGTTTCACGGACTTAAGGCTTCGTGGCTTCTGATAATTCCCGGGATATTCGCGTCTCTGTTTCTGTTTTTCGCTCTTCCGAGACAGACAGAAGGGAAGGTCAGGAAAGCCACGCTCTTAAAAGTATGGGCCTCGCTCAAAAAATCGGAGCACGATATAATAGTGATTTTAGCCGTTATAATGCTTAGGGCCGCGGCCTATACCGGTCTTTTAGCTTTACTGCCACTATATTTTCATGAAAAGGGCTTTTCTAATATTGCCGGAAGCAGGGCGCTTACCCTTATGCTGGCCGCGGGAGCTTTGGGCGGCATAGCCGGAGGTTTTATTTCCGACAGATGGGGCAGGAGGCCTTTGATAGTCTGGTCTCTTTTGCTGGCTACTCCTATGTTTTTTAGTTTCCTTTTGCTTAACGGAGAATCCGCGGAGATACTTTTGTCTTTAGGGGGCGTATGTCTTCTCGCCAGCTTCTCGGTAACTACCGTGGTGACGCAGGATCTTATTCCAGAACAGAAGGCTCTGGCGGCAGGGCTAAGTCTGGGTTTTTCCAACGGTATGGGAGCTTTTATCGCTATAATAGTCGGAAAGCTGGCCGATGTTTGGGGATTGACCGCGGCATTAGGCCTGCTGGCCGTATTGCCGGCGATATCGGGAATCGTCTGCCTGGGACTTCGCGATAAACCGTGGAGAAAAGATCACGGCACTCCAGCGCCTGCTCACTGTACAGTTTCCGCCGGCGCTTCCGCGGTATAAAGGGCTTAATTAATTTCGGCGCGGGGGAAGGAACTATAATTGTTTCAAGGCCGCGTAATTTTCTGGTGAAAATTCGCTTAGCCTCGCGCCGTCGCGCTCCGGATACCCTTGAAACAACAACAGTTCCTTCCTATGATAAGTAGTCGCTTAGACTCGCATCGTCCGCTCCGGATATCCTCAAAATAACAATAGTTCCTTTTGGTAATAATTAGAAATAAAATTTATTAGGATCTTTTATTATTTGAATAATTACAATCTTCCGATTTCAGCTTTGAATGTAAGTTTAAATAATGACAATACTGTTAGCTTTATATGATTTGATCCTATAAACTCATATGTAAAAAATTTTCTAAACGGAGATTTTTTTATATAATCGTTTATTATCATTTTCTTGATTGCTTTCTGTAAGTTTTTATCTTCCAGCATTTTTATCGATATATCGTTAAAAGTAAAAGCTTTGATATATTCTTCTATTTTATAGCGGCCGGCTCCGTATACGGCCCATTTATAGATTATTTGCGGGACTTTTCTGTCGGGCCAATATCTTTTTAAATACTGGCAGAAAAGCTGTATCTGTCTTATTACGTTTTTAGACAGATTGTTCGAATGCATCCTGTAAAGACAGGAGGAGTTTCTGAGTATACGGAATTTATAATCCGGATTAGCTTTCAGAAAAAGGAATACTTTTGTTCTTAGAACTATCTCGTCGCCCAACATGTCTTCGTCATATCCGTTTATTCTGTCTATAATGTTTTTTCTGAATACGGAGCCTTGAACGTAAAAAGACCCAGCTTCATTGTATTCCGTCTCCAATAGGGTGTCTACCGTTATAGTTTTTATTTCGTTTAATTTTAGCGGCGGCACAATGCCTTGAGTTTCTTCGCCTCTTTCGTTTATGGCTTTTATTTTTGAATTGGCGATAAAGGCGATCTTTTCATCTTTTAACATTAAATTTATTTTTTCCGACAGAGCGGACGGTTCCAGACAATCGTCTAAAGAAAGAAAACTTATAAATTCTCCCTCGGCTTTATCAATCATCATATTCTGACTGGCAGCTACATTCCCGGTATGTTTGCTTTTTATTATCGTCATCGGAAATTTACTTGCGTTTTTAAGATCGTCCAGAATTTCGAGGCTGTTGTCCGAAGACCCGTCGTCAAGTAATATTATTTCTATATTTTTATATTCCTGATTCCAGATACTCTTTAAGCTGTTTTCTATAAAAGGAGCGTTATTATATCCAAGGCAGCATATAGAGCATAGCCCTTTTTTGTAATTATTCATAGATTATATATCCATATTTTAGAAAATACCGCGGATTATTACCAGCGCGAGACCGGTTATAAATATCGCTCCGAAAATAGTTTTATTATGCTTGGCGAGCCATTCCGGTAGGTATATATCGAAATTGTCTTTTTTATTGTTTGTGTAAACTGCTGCTGCGCTGCTCAGCGGACAACGCCAGCCGTTAGCTATCAGGATTACCGATTCCATAGAGAGAAGAATTATCGACAGCCAGAGGAGCCAGCCTTCCTTCCCGGTAAGACCGCAGAAGAAGATATACAGAGTGGCTAAGGCCATGACAAGCCATATCAGTGTATGAGTGACTTTTATCATTATGAGCATTTATATTTTGCTTTTAGCCAGTTTAATTTTATATGATACCGCTTAAATCAAGATAAACAGTAGTATAGCAGCGAGGAACCTGTATTGTCAATAGGGCCGGTTCCGGCTATAGGTGTTTAGAGGTCATGAAGCATAATTATATCCGGGCCTCGGAGTCAGGAATTATAATTGTTTCAAGCCGCGTAATTTTCTACTGAAAATTATCTTAGCCTCTCGCCGTCGCGCTCCGGATATCCTTGAAACAACAACAGTTCTTTCCAGCGTTAAAAATACAGGAATCAGCCTAGTCCTGTACCGTTTTGCTTTGCATTTCAGGACAAGCATATAAACTATATTTCTTTGACTCGTTCCGTTAGCGGATAGGATCGGAGAAAATATGCGGAAGAAAATTCTTTAGGGTAATAATTACTGCCTTGCCGCTGATATTCATTTATATTATAAAATATGTAAAATATACCGATATGTCAAAAACAAAATATAATACCGCTATTTTTTTCGCTGTTTTAGCGGCTTCCTTGTATGCTTTTAGTTTTCCTTTCTCTAAGATTATTTTAGGTAAAGTTCCTCCTACGATGATGGCCGGCCTTTTATATCTTGGCGCCGGGTTGGGCATGTCTGCTGTAGGGCTGTTTCGCAGGGCCACAGGAAAAGTTAATAAAGAAATGAAAATAACTAGAAAAGAGATTCCTTTTACGATAGGAATGGTTGTTTTAGACATAGCGGCGCCTATTTTTCTTATGATAGGATTAACCATGACAACTCCTGAAAATGCATCTCTATTGAGCAGCTTTGAAATTGTCGCGACTTCACTGATTGCTTTTTTTATATTTAATGAGCCGATAAACAAAAAATTATGGATCGGAATTATTTTTATTACTCTTGCGAGTATTATTCTTTCAGTAGACGGGATAAATAGCTTTTATTTTTCACTCGGATCCGTTTTTGTTGTTTTCGCATGCGTCTGCTGGGGGGTTGAGAATAATTGTACCAGAACGTTATCGATAAAAGATCCTTTAGAGGTTGTGATTATAAAAGGTTTCGGCTCGGGCTTCGGAGCTTTATTAATAGCGTTTTTTATTCATCAGATATCGGCTGATACTGTTTATATAATCGCGGCGCTTTTATTGGGCTTTGTATCTTACGGATTAAGCATTTATTTTTACGTGTACGCGCAAAGAGAACTCGGAGCGGCAAAAACAAGCGCTTACTATTCTGTTTCTCCATTCATAGGCGTATTATTTTCATTTATCGTTTTTCGTGAAAAAACTGAAATATCATTCTTTTTTGCTTTGTCATTCATGCTGATCGGAACTTATCTCGCTTTTAATGATAAAGAACAAAGATCTGTTTAAATATCTATATATTCTAAAGCAATTATTATTCCGGGCATCATTATATTTATATTACTGTATACAATATACACTTCCTGATACCAGAGTGCCTCCTACGCTGGCGCAGATTCTCTTGGCGGAACTGCTTGTTCCTAAGCATATTAGCGCACAATCTTTATATGATGAATTATTCGCTAACGGAGAATTAGGGTCGTTGATATTTCTCACCATAATTCTTATATCTTTGCTTTCCCCATCTTCATCGTAAAGTACTCCGCCTACGACTCTTGAGTCGTTGCTAAATAATCTGTAATATCCCCAGTCGGTGTAATAATCGGCATAGGCTCCGCCGTCTGTTTTGCTGTTATAGGCTACGAAAGTGTCCAGATCGTCTATGTTTTTCGTATAAGTCCCGGTTTCGTAATAATACCGCATTTCAGCGCCTGCCAGAGGTTTAAGAGAAAAAGCGTTGGCTCTTATTCTTGACGATTTTACCGTGTCGAAATAATTTGCCACTCCCAGACTCGCCAGAACTCCTATTATCATTACCACGACAAGTAGTTCTATTAGTGTATACCCTTTTTTTGTCAGTAACATTCTTTCACATTTAAATTGATTGATTTTATTCCTCACGATGCGGCCCCCATAAATTTTCAGGTCTTGTTTCGAGACAGTCGGCGATATACTGTCTTATTCTGTAACTGAGTAAATCTCCCGATATTACCCGGGAAACAGCAGAACTCGTTACTTTTAGTTCTTCAGCCAGTTGTTTAACGGAGATATTTTTCAATAATAACAAAGCGCGTATTTTCGCTTTATTTTTTGTATGATATCTATTAGTCATGGTAAATTAGTTTACTATATTATACACCAATTTAGTGTATTTGTCAATGGTATTAATGTATAAATATGGATGAATATACAGGGATTTATAATAGATTAATAGAAATATTCGGCTGTAAAACTGACTCCGAATTGGCGGATCGTTTACAGGTTTCCCGTCAGGCTTTGAGTAATTTTAAGAGAGGAAACACTTGGCCGAAAGCAAGACTTGTTAAAGTATGCGAAGAACAAGGGATTAATAAGGGCTGGCTTTTATTAGGCGAAGGGCTGAAGTTTATAAAAGATTTGAAAAACGAACGTGAAGCGAAATTAAAAACAGTAAAACAGGCTCTCGAGTCGAATCCAAAACTTCTCGATTTAATCTATGAGTGTATTTCTTCCGGTTTTATCATTAAAAAAGATATCAAATAATAATTTCATTCTCGTTTCCGGCGTATAAATATCAATTCTTTTTAAGTATTATGTAATGTTATCTCTTGACAGAGAGCTTCTAGGAACTCTCGATACGGTGACGGAGCTGTACGACAGAAAATGCCGGGTATATAAAATGAATTATCCGGATTATGTGTCGTACGGGGCGACAATTAACGCCGCGGAATCGGCAGAGCCGCCGAAGGCAGAAAACATCTTGCTGCGGACCGTAAAACACTCGGAATAGTACTGGACCGCAGGAATCATTTCACGGCGGACGCGGAGAAAAGGGCAAGACGAGATGAAGGGTTAACAAGACTTAATTTATCCGCGGCGAGGAGTCAGGACAAGGCCACCACTTCCAGACTGCGCGAAATACATGAGAAGAGAATAAAAGAGGCCGAAGAAGAACTGAAGGATGCAAAGAAAAGAATACGTCCGGAAAACAGAATAGAGATAGATATTCCGCAGGTTTTGCTTCCATCCGGAAAACGTGTGTTCGAGCTTAAAGAGGTGAACGCGGCCTATAACGGGAAACTTCTGTGGAAAAGGCCTGTTTCTTTTCAATATTATTATAATAAATAAATTCATAAAAATTACTCTAATAAATTAGCTATATCAATGGTATATTAGGTATAATTATTTTCGGGTAATCAGCAAAATATTTTTTATTTTTGGGAATTGTTGTGTATTAAATTGAATAATCATTATATCGGAGGACGAAAATGAGGAGTAAAATTGCAATTATAAGTTTATGTTTTTTTGTCGGTTTAACGTTTTCAGGTTGCGCAAGTATTGTTAAAGGAAGAACTCAGGAAGTTTCTTTCCAGTCTAATCCTGATACTGCTACTGTGAAGATAGACGGGAAAATAATAGGTAAAACTCCGATGACAGTAAATTTGCACAGAAAAAGCGGACAGACGATAGTTTTTGAAAAAGAGGGATACGACCCTATTTCGATGAAGTTAGAAACTACGATGAACGGTTGGTTTTGGGGCAATATAGTTTTAGGCGGTTTAGTCGGTTCGACGACAGACGGTGTTACCGGAGCGGTGTACGAATATTCCCCAAGTCAATATATGGTTTCATTGCAGCATAATTCTGAAAATAATTTAGACAACCAGAAAACTCAATCGGAACAGGTTAAAGATTTTGTCGTAATCGGCTATAATAATCTGATAAAAGATATTAACAACGGTTCCGGGCAATATCTCGCATCTCTATTTGATTTGTTGAAGGTTAATGAAAGAGGCCAAATCGCAGCTTTGAAAAAGATAAGAAAACTTTCCCGTGATTATAAAAATATTGTGGAATTCGCCAATCAAATAAATTCTGCTTTCCATGTGAAGAATTAATAAAGTAATATACAAAAGTATTTTACTGTTAGTATATAAATCTACCCTAATATAATATTTTAGGGTAGATTTTTTATGTTTATTATAATTGTTCATTTACTAATAAAACGTATGCATAAAAGTAGAAAAATTACTAATTTAAGTCATTTGTTGATAGGAATAAATATAAGTAAATAATTCACAGAAAGAGAGATAGCTTTGTGAAAAGTTCCAATTGGGCGTTGCGAGAGGATGTTTTAAACCGTAACTGGCTCGTGACAATAGAAGAAGCAAGAAGTGTGATAGAAAACTGGCGGGAAGAATATAATAGATTCAGACCGCACAGTTTGACCTTCCCCCATATTTAGGACAGTTGTGAGTTAGAGTGTTTTTGCCTTTGTTTTGTCTTTCCTCTTTTATTCTACATCATTTAGTATTTATCTGAGCCGCGATCTTTCCCTTTTCCTGCTCAATAAACTCCATCGGTGTCAGATTCCTTAACGCGCTGTGCGGACGCTTTTCATTGTAATCAATCCTCCATGCCTCAATTATATCCTTTGCTTCTTTCATATTGCTAAACCAATTTACGCTCAAACATTCTTCACGCAGTTTCCCGTTGAAACTCTCTATATGCCCGTTCTCTGTAGGTTTGCCAGGCCTTATGAAGTTTAGCTTCACTCCGTTCTCATACGCCCATTGGTCCAAAGCCTTGCTTATAAACTCCGGCCCGTTATCCAATGTGATTACAGACGGCTTTTTTCCTTCCTCCTTAAGATTTTGCAATACCTGCACCACTCTATAACCTGTAAGACTGTTATCTACCTCTATACGCGGGCACTCCCTGCTGTATCCGTCTATTATCGTCAATACCCTGAACCTTCTCCCATTGTTTAGCCTGTCACTTACAAAGTCTATATTCCACGCCTCATTACACCTGTTGGGATATATCTGCTCTTTACGTCTTAAGGCGCTGCGCCTCTTTTTGTTCCCTCTTGTTCTAAGCGCTAAACCAGCTTCCTTATACAGCCTGTGTGTTTTCTTATGGTTTATCTTGTACCCTTCCCGCCTCAACAATATATGCAGCCTTCTGTACCCAAACCGTATTCTTTCTTTGCTTAACGTTTCCAGCCTTTCCTTTACTTCCTTGTCAGCTTCGGCCTTCTTGGCTTTGTAATAATACCCGCTGCGACTTGTCCCTAGCAGTCTTACGCTTCTTTGAATGCTGTACCCAAAGCTTTCTTGCATATATACGCAAGCGGACTTTTTCGCTTTGGGTCTTACCAGTTTTTTGAGTTCACATCCTTTAGAACCTGTATATCTAAAGTCAAATCAGCTACCGCTTTTCGCAATCTCCTGTTTTCTAACTCCAATTCCCTGCTCCTGCGTAAATCCGTGCTGCTCATACCGCTATATTTCGCTTTCCATTTGTAATAACTCGCCGCGCTTACTCCATATTTGCGGCAGATGTCGTTTACGCTTATACCGCTTTGCGCTTCTTTCAACGCCGCTATTATCTGCTCTTCACTGTATCTTTTCCCGTGATTACCCATATCTTCACTCCTCTTAAATAATAAAGCCTAAAAATATATTACTTTTTTAGGCTTTACTCTAACTCTTAACTGTCTAGTTTTCGGGGAGCAGGTCAAGTTCATTAAAATGGATGCCGCCGTTAGAGTTTGCAAGAAAAGAGTCAAAAAATATAAAATTTAACAACTTAGCTGTTGCCTGACTATCGGGGGAAAGATCGTATTAATTGAAAATTTGTTGATATAAAATAAGTAATATTTTACTATTAATACTGCTTCAATATGCCGGATTTTTTGCTGTGGGAATATACAAGTTTGAAGAAGAGCAGGCCGGCGGTGAAGTGGCAGGCGGAGTTCAGGCCCAGAAGCCACAGGCGGCTGCCTGTCAGGAGAGCGGACAGAGACAGGCCGGTAAGGGTGATGTCTTTCGCCAGGAATATCCAGACGGTAAGCGGGAGTGTTTTGGATATTATCTGTAAATATGACGGCAGAGCTTCTATATTTATTATGGCTCCGGTGAAAAACAGGAAGAAATAGTTGAGTATGAACGAAAAGGACGCCGTTTTCGTGAATATTATCGTCAGGCCGGACATGATAAAGCCGAAGCCGTAAAGGCCGAACATCGTCAGCAGTATCACAGAGATGACTACAGGATTGAAAGGGATATTTCCTTGCGGAAGGATTTTTTGTCTGCTATACTGTTAATACGGCTGTGCCGACAATCGGGAAATTGGCTTTGCCAATTACTGCTGGTTGTAGTTCCGGAGTTTAGTTTATTATGACGGAGAAGCCCGTCCTTCCGGCGCAGTTCCTTTTTTATCTCGAATGGATTTTAATTAAAAGCGCGGATCGTTGTGTTCTTTTTGTGTTTATATTATATCGCGCTGTTTTCTTGTGGAATCGGATTTACGGAGGTTCTATTATGCGTGTTCGGATATGTCTTATCCCTTTTTGCTTTATGCTGGCGGCCTGTTCCCCTGCGGGAGCCGGGTGGTGCGGCAAGGCTGATTATACTCCCGCGGCGGGGCAGTGCCCCGGCGAGCATGTAAAGCTGGCCCCCGCGCAAATTACCGCGGCGCTGCCGGACGGTGTTGATTCTACGGCAGTGAAAAATATGATATCTGACGTTTTTTCGGCTGATCTCGCTTATTGCGGAAACGATTCTGAGACCGACGGCGGGCTTGTTCTTTATACTGATCTTTCGGAACTGAAAGGATATAAAGACGCCGACGGGATATACAGGCTGCTTTCGGTGGGGCTGAAGGTCAAGGCCGAGAGAGGGGAGAAAGTGTCGTCGGAAAAGACTTATTCACGTTCTTGGGCGGAGCAGTCGGCGCCGGACAGAGATACCGGTGTGAAAAAAGAGCTGCCTTCTTTTATGCTTGAGATACGTGACGATATAGCGGCGATGCGGCGATAGTTTTTGAATGTCGGTTGACTTGCAAAGCCTCAGAGATGAGGCTTTGTTTTTCTGGGGGGGACAATAAGGATTATAGTTTTATGAAGGGCGGCATGAGACTAGGTCGTGTGGAAAGGAATCTAGGCCGCCGGGCTGTTTTCAACCTGATTTAATGATAATATATATTATAGCTGCCGGGGCGGAATTTAAGTTTCGGCGGACTATTAGTCCGGTATATATTTTTACGGAGCCGGTTTATGACAGAATACAGAACTTTGGATACCGTTCCTTTCGAAGTGTTATACGAATGCTTTCTTGAGGCTTTCGGCGATTATCTGGTGAAAATAAATCTGACCGCTGAAGATTTCCGCTCGGTGAATATAATGCGCGGGGTGGATTATTCAGCGAGTCTCGGAGTTTTCGAAGACGGAAAACTGTTTGGGTTCACGCTCAACGGTCTCGGCCGCTGGCGCGGGCTTTTTACGGCTTACGACGCCGGCACGGCGGTGCTGAAAAAGGCGCGCGGGCGGGGATATTCCACGTCTGTTTTCGGAAAGCTGGTCCCGCTCCTTAAGGCCCGCGGCGTAGAAAACTATCTTCTGGAGGTCATAGACGGCAACGACGGCGCTTTCAGGCTTTATAAAAAATTGGGCTTTGACGTTAAGCGTAGATTCGTCTGTATGAAACTGGCGGCGGGGGAAATTAAATCCGGCCGCGCCGCCGCCGTCGAGATAAAAGATATTCCTGTCTCCGGATGGGAGAAGCTTTTTAACGCCGCGGAAGATGACGGGGCTTTATCGCCGTCATGGCAGAATTCGCGCGACAGTATAATGCGCGCTTGCGGCCGTTTTACCGTTAAGGCCGTATTCGAAAACGGCCGGCCTGTCGCTTACGGCGCAGTGGCTCCGGCTTCCGGTAATATGCCGCAGTTGTGGGTTAAGAGTTCCGAGCGCGGCCGGGGCATAGGCTCGGCCATTTTTTCTTCCGTCGCTTCAGCCGCGGGAGAAAAGGCTTTGTCATGTGTTAATATAGACGAATCCGGCGAAGAAGCTTTAAGATTTCTGGCCGCGCGCGGTTTCTCTGAGACCGTCCGCCAGTACGAGATGGAGAGACGGTTATGATAATAGGACTTATTATATCCCAGGCGAGCCCCGGATGCGGTCCGCGCCGCGGTCTCTGCGGGAAATTATTGATTTTAGAAGGAGAACGCTATTTATGAAAGAATGGTTCACATCGGACCGTATAGACGAAGACACTTATATCATAAGCGAATACAGGCACTGGGAAGAGACCCACTGTTATCTTATAAACGGGAAAAAGAGCAGTCTGCTGATAGACACCGGACTCGGCATATGCGATATCTCGGCGGAAGTCGCAAAGCTGACGGAGCGTCATGTGGCCGCGGCGGCGACTCATATACACTGGGATCATGTCGGAGGCCATAAATATTATCCTGATTTTTACGCGCACGGAGCGGAGCTGGACTGGCTGTCCGGCGGATTCCCGCTTAGCATCGAGACTGTCAGAGCCATGGTGGCGGACCGCTGCGATCTTCCTGATAATTACGACTTAAATTCCTATGAGTTTTTTCAGGGGAAGCCGACGCGCGTGCTTTCTGACGGCGACCTTATAGATCTGGGCGGGCGTGTTATACGGGTGCTGCACACTCCTGGGCATTCTCCGGGACATATGTGTTTTTTCGAAGAAGCCAGAAATTATCTTTTTACGGGAGATCTGATATACAAGGGCACGCTTTTCGCTTATTATCCTTCCACAGACCCCGAGGCTTATCTTGATTCCGTGGAGAAAGTCGCGGCGCTTAATGTGAAAAGAGTGTTTCCCGGGCATCACAGTCTGGATATAGGACCTGAAATACTGCCCAGGGTGAGAGACGCTTTCAGGCGTATAAAGGCGGCGGGGAAGCTGCGTCACGGCTCCGGAAAGTTCGAATACGGAGATTTCGCCGTCTGGCTCTGAAAAAAACGTACAAGACCTGAAAACCGTCCGGTGTTTTTTTGAACATAAAGGTATTCGCCGGGAGGCCGCCGCGCCGGATAGGCAAAATAAGTCGAGAAAGCGGGTAAGGCTGTTTTATATGATTTAAACATCGGAGGCGACAAGATGACAGACGGCCGTATACTGGCGGTACAGAAAATGCAGGATTATATATCGGCGCACATGGCGGAAGATATAACTATGGCTGATCTGGCCCGGGCGTCAGCTTTTTCTCCGTGGCATTCTTACCGGCTGTTCAAAAAGTATACCGGAGTAACGCCGGCGGATTATCTGCGGAAGCTGAGACTTTCGAGATCGGCTCTGCTGCTCCGCGACGCGAAATGCCGCGTTACGGACGCGGCTTACGACACCGGTTTCGGAAGCGTGGACGGATATCAGCGAGCTTTTTACCGGGAATTCGGCTGTAATCCCGGGGTGTACGCAAAAGATCCCGTCCCGGTCGCTCTTTTCGTCCCGTACGGAGTTAAATTCAGGGAGTTAAGGAAGGAATCGGTTAAAATGGAAAATATAAAGAGTGTTTTTATTCAGATAATAAGAAAGCCGGCCCGTAAAATAATACTTAAACGGGGCTTTAAAGCCGCGGACTATTTTTCTTATTGCGAAGAGATAGGCTGCGATATATGGGGGGTCCTTAAGAGTATGAAGTCTCTCTGCGGGGAGCCGGTCTCGATGTGGCTGCCGGAAAAATACAGAAAAGCCGGGACTTCCGTATACGTTCAGGGCGTGGAGGTCCCCGTCGATTACGCCGGGCCGGTTCCGGAGGGGTTAGATGTGCTGGGATTGCCCGCGGCCGATTATCTGATGTTTCAGGGAGAACCATTCGAAGAGGAGAATTACCGCGAGGCGATAACCGTTCTGCAAAGGTCGATAGACCGATACGATCCCTCCGTTATAGGTTATGAATGGGACGATGAAAATCCGCGTATACAGCTGGAACCGGTAGGCTCCAGAGGTTATATAGAACTCAGGGCGGTGAAACCGGCCCCGGTCCGCGGCAGAGAATAAATTATCCTTAAAAGGAAGAGCTATGATAAAAGCGCCGGTCTTTTAGCCCGGCGCTTTTTAGTAGGAAGATATCTATATCGAGTCTTCAGCCCAGGATCCTTTTCATATCTTCTTCCGGCGAACTTATGAGGCGGAGTCCGAATTTGTCGGTTATCGTCTTTCTGACTTTTTCCGAGAGGAAGGCAGGCATCGTCGGGCCGAGATATATGTTTTTTATACCGAGGGACAGCAGGGTCAGCAGTATGCACACTGCTTTCTGCTCATACCAGCTGAGGACGAGCGTAAGGGGAATTTCGTTTACGGATTTGCCGAAAGCTTCACTTAAAGCCGTCGCCACGCGTATCGCTCCGTAGGCGTCGTTGCACTGGCCCATGTCCATCAGTCTAGGCAGTCCGTCTATTTCTCCCAGATCCATATCGTTGAAACGGTATTTGCCGCAGGCCAGTGTAAGGATAACGGTGTCCTTCGGGGCCGCCTTCACGAATTCGGTATAGTAATTCCTTCCCGGTTTCGCGCCGTCGCATCCGCCTACCAGGAAGAAATGTCTTATCGCCCCGCTTTTAACTGCCGCCGTCACTTTGCCGGCTGCTCCGAGCACGGTGTCTTTTCCGAAGCCCACGGTGAGCGTGTCGCCGCCGTTTATGCCCGTCATATGTCTGCCTTCCGGATATCCGCCGAGTTTAACAGCCTGTTCTATAAGCGGGGAAAAATCTTTATGTCCGTCCGCGTCCGACTTTATGTGTTTTGTTCCGGGAAAAGCCACGACGGACGTGGTGTAGACTCTGTCTTTGTATCCGGCACCGGGGATCATTATGCAGTTGGTGGTCCAAAGTATCGGTGCGGGAACTCCGGCGAATTCTTTCTGCTGGTTCTGCCAGGCCGTGCCGAAATTTCCTTTGAGATGTCTGTATTTTCTCAGTTCCGGATAGGCGTGCGCCGGCAGCATTTCGCCGTGCGTGTAAACGTTCACCCCGCGGCCTTCCGTCTGCTCCAGAAGCATTTTGAGGTCTTTAAGATCGTGTCCGGTTATTATTATGAAAGGGCCCTTTTCTATATTTGTGGTGACTTGAGCCGGAGCCGGAATGCCGTATGTCTTGATATTGGCTTCGTCTAATATTTCCATGCAGCGCAGATTCACGCGGCCGAATTCCATAAGCATGTCCAGCCTTTTTTCAGCCGGCATATCCGTCGCCAGAGAGTTAAGGCCTTCGAAGAACCATTCTTCGACTTTTTCGTCTCTGAAACCCAGTATCCTCGCGTGGTGAGCGTAGGCCGCCATTCCTCTGAGTCCGAAAAGCAGGGCGCTGCGCAGCGAGCGGTCATCCTTGTCTCCTGAAAAAAGCAAGGCCGGATCGTATTCTTTTATTTTAAAGCCTGCTTTCTTTTCTATGTTTTTACGTTCGGCAGCTGCTTCCGCGGTTAAAGCTTCTGCCGTCTTTTCGTCGAAATCAACATTGGTCACGCAGGTGAAAAGCCCGTCTTCCGCCAGATTTACTGCTCTTAAGGTGCTTTTTCCCGCCGCTTTGACAGCGGCCGAAAGATTTATCAGTTCCGCCGTCAGTCTGTCCTGCGCCCGCGCGGTGTTTTCGTCTTTTCCGCATACTCCGCGAATGGTGCATCCTTTTCCTATCATCGTCTGTTCGCATTGAAAACAAAACATGGACATATCCTCATTCCTCCCGTTTATTTATAAATCTTTCTTTTTAATCTGCCTGAGTCGAACCGTCACCGCGCCGTTCCACGCTGCATACCGGCCGGGCGAAAATACAAAAAATCATGCGCTTCAGGTTCCCCATATAGTAATTATACCATTATTTATGACCGTCTGTGCGGAATTTTCAGTTTCCCGGCCAAAGCGGGTAAATACTTTTCTCGTGAAAAAATCGGCCGGACCGAAAGCGGCCCGCGCAGCTAAATTTATATAATTTATTATCCGCCTGCCCGTCGGCTGTGTCCGCGGGAGTGTTTGCAGGCGGATAAGAGGAAAGTATGCAGACTGAGAAAATTTCGATAGGAGATATTCCGTCAGTAATTTACGGACCGGTTTCCGATAAGGCTTTTCTGTTCGTTTACGGAAAGAACGGACGCAAGGAAGAAGCTGCCGATTTCGCCGAGACGGCGTGCGGGGCCGGCTGGCAGGTTCTGAGCGCGGATCTTCCAGGCTGCGAAAAGCCTGAAAAGAGAGAACTTGGCGAGGCTGTGCCGTGGAACGTGGTTCCTGAGCTGAGGCTGATCATGGGCTATATGAAAGAGCGCTGGAAATCGGTAGGTTTAAGGGCCAACAGTATCGGAGCGTGGTTCAGCATGCTGGCTTTTCAGAAAGAAAAGCTGGATAAATGCCTTTTCGTTTCTCCTGTTCTGGATATGGAAAAACTTATCCTGTCGATGATGAAGGCGGTCTCTGTCAGCGAGGAAAGGCTGAAAACGGACAAGATTACGGAGACGCCTTTCGGACAGACACTTTCATGGAAATATCTTTCTTATGTGAGGGAAAATCCTGTGACTTCATGGACGGCGCCCACCGATATACTTTACGGCGGCGGAGATAAGCTGATAGTCCGGGACACCGTCGAATTATTCAGGGACAGATTTAATGCGGGGCTTACGGTAATGGAAGACGGGGAACACTGGTTCCACACTCCGGCGCAGCTTGAATTCTTAAAAATGTGGACGGCGGAGATACTTCTTTAAGGACTTATCCCGGGATATTTTTTATTTTTGATATTATTCGGCCCGCGTCGGCTGGACGGGGCTTCAGGCCTCAGGAAAGTATGCCGTGCATATAATGTTTGCAGGCCATGTATACGCTTTCGTCCGACAGCGCTATCTGTCCGTAATGCCAGGCGGTTATATAGGCGTTTATATGCCCTATGAAAGTTATGGCGTAGCGTTTGCTGCGTCCCCGCATATTTCCGTGCGCGTTTTCAGCGGAACGGAACATGTTTTCTATTATGGAATACTGTCTCCGGACCGAAGGCATAAATGTCTTAGCCCCTTCGGATTCGCAAGGCGCGGTCATCATGCCGAGATAAAGATTGTAAAGAACAGGATTTTCTGATGCGAAAGTGAAATGTGTCTTTACGGCTTTTTCCAGAGTGGACGTCAGATCCCCGTTGAATTTACAGGCCTCTTCGAGGCTGTCTAAAAAAGGAACGAAATACCTTAACGATATCTCTTTTAGTATACCCGCCTTGCTGCCGAAATAGTGGTAGAGCGTGGGTTTTTGGACGCCGCAGGCGTCCACTATGCGCTGCACGCCCACTCCGTCGTAACCTTCGCGCGAGAAAAGTTCGACGGCAGCCGCAAGCATCCGCTCTTTTGTGTTCATAATTTTAGAATAACAAATAGAATCCCGGATGTCAAATATTTAAAATTGACAATCCGTATACCTATTGGTATAATATCATTATATTTTTGTGATCTAGTCGTGCTTATATTAAGTATACCTACTGTTAGATATAGAGAGGAGTCTTATATGTTATACCGGTCTTCCGCAGATAAAATGAATTTTATGAACGATATACGTTTCGCTACGGTGTTCGCCGTGCTTGTTTTTCACGCTGCGCTATGCTTCACGCCCGGCGCCCCGGCATGGTGGTATTTTTCTTTTCGGCATGAAAGTTTTGCCGCCGGTCTTTTTGTTATAGCCGCGGATGTCTGCATGATGCCGATCCTGTTTTTCATATCCGGATATTTCGCTGAGAAATCTCTGTTTTCACGCGGCCGGAAAAATTTTATAATGAGAAAACTGACGAGACTCGGAATCCCGTGGGTCGTTTTTTCTCTTACCGCGGCGCCTTTTCTGGCTTATCGCAGCGCCTTAAACTGCGGTTATAAAAACGGTTTCGCCGCTTTTATCGCGGGGGAATTCTGGGGAAAGTTTTATTCGCAGGGCCCGTACTGGTTTCTCGGGATACTCCTGCTGTTCAGCTGCGTCTTCGCTCTTTCCCGACCCCGGCGCGGGCCAATACCGGCTGGACTTGTGTGGTGCTGCGTTTTTTTAGTTTCCGCCGCGGGTATGTTCGGCGGTGTCATGCTCTGCGGAGCGGACGCATGGTTCAGCCTGAGGCCTCTATTGGTTTTTCAGCCGGCGAGGATAGCCGGATACGCGGTCTATTTCTGGGCTGGTACGCGGGCTTGTTCCGACCACTGGTTCCGCGGGGACGGAAGCCGGAAAACGATTCTCGCGTCCGCCGCCTTTACTGCCGTTTTGTGTCTGTTGTGGATCGCCGTGAAAATAAGATATCCCGCGCCAGATAATGCTTTTCAGGCTTTCGTTTATTCTTTATCCGACAGCGCTTTCTGTATTTCCGCGGCGCTGTTTTTATGGGCGTACGGTAATTTCAGGCTGAAAAAGGGGGACGCGGCGATTTTTCCGAAAAGTATATCCGCCGGCTCTTTTACACTGTATCTGCTTCATCTGCCGCTTATAGTCCTGTCAGCTCCGCTCGTTGCCGGATATGTGATTGGGGCGGCGGCGCGTTTCGCCGTACTTGTTACGGGAGTGTTTTCGCTTTGTTTCATAACGGACGTAATTTATTCAAGGCTGAAAAGGGGCCGGAAATTTATACGCGTTAAGGGGGAATTGTGATAGTTTAGAGGCTGACCGGTCAGTCTTTATAATTTGTTTCATGACGCGGAGTCAGGAACTGCAATTGTTCCGAGGCCGCGGGGTCATGAGGCATAATTATATTCAGGCCGCGTAATTTTCTACTGAAAATTCGCTTAGCCTCGCGCCGTCGCGCTCCGGATATCCTGAATATAACAATACTTCACTCCTGTGGTAAATTAAAGGAGAAAATCCGCTTAGCTTAGCGCTGCAGCGCTGCGGATATCCTCGAAACAACAACAGCTCCTTCCTGTGATAAGTATAGAAAGGAAATCGACTTGAACTCGTGCCGTCGCGCTGATTTCGCGTCTGAAAAATCTTACGATTTTTCCTATGATGTAATTAAGGAAAATAGTTTATTTTTGAAACAGCGGCGGTTTCTTCCGAAGGAAATAATTTAAAAACGGGCCTGTTTCAGCAGCGGTGGAACAGGCCGGGATAATCGGGTTAAGTTTTTACCGGATTATTTCCAGGATCCTGGCCCAGTTGCCGTCCACTGTTACGGCGGTATCGAAATCTCCGGCCCGCTGTTCCCAGCCCGGGTTCAGCAGGTCTCTTGTCCTTTTTCCGCGGAAGACCCGCGAGTCAAATTTTATTTCAGCCTTGTCGCTGGACGCGTTTACGAAGACGGCGAGGACCTGTCCTTCCGTACGCCGTATAAAGCCTATCTGTTTAGGAGCCACGTATAATTGTTCGTAATTTCCTGTCTGAAGAGCCGGAGATTTAGAACGCAGAGCGGCCAGTTTCGATATTGTTTCTCTCAGTTCTCCTCCTTTCCCGCTCTCAAGCATGGCCGGCAGGTCTATTTCAGGTCTCAAAGCCGCGTCAGTGTCTTTCCCTTTCGCGCCTTTTATTCCGAATTCGCTGCCGTAATATACGGAGGGAATACCGGGCATGCAGAAAAGAAGACAGTAAAGCGGATGCAGATGCCTTATGTCTTTTAGTTTCCCCGCGATCCTGTCGACGTCGTGATTGTCGGCGAAGCTGTAAAGGTTAGTTCCCCGGCATAAGCCTTCCGGTCCGGAAAGGCGGTTCAGGGTCCAAGCTATTTCGAAAAAATTATCCGTGTTGAAACTGGAGTACAGTCCTTTATAGGCTTCGTAATTAGTCACGCTGTCTATGCACGAAGGGTTCGCCCAGTCGCGGTAATTGCCGCGAACTACTTCGCCCATGAGCCAGAAATCTTTTTTTATTCCCCGGCAGCGGGCCGCCAGCGCGCCGAGAAATTCTTTGTCCATGCAGTCGGCGGCATCAAGGCGGAGACCGTCTATATCGTATTTTTTGATCCAATATGCCGCTGCGCCGAAGAGATATTCGCGCACCGCCGGACTCTTAAGGTTGAGTTTTATAAGATTATGGTCGCCGCCCCATGTCGAGTAGGAAAAAGGGTCGCCTGAACCGTTCTGGCGCGTGAAATCCAGTCCGTCGAACCATTCGCGAAATTCTGAGCCGCGGCATTTTTGTCTTAGGTCCCTGAAAGCGAAGAAATCCCGGCCGACGTGATTGAAAACGGCGTCGAAAATAATGCGAAGTCCGTTTTTTTTCAGCGAAGCGCATACTTCCGCGAGATCTTCGTCTGTTCCGAGTCTGCGGTCGGTACGGAAATAATCGGCGGTGTCATAGCCGTGCGCGGACGATTCGAAAAGCGGACCGAGATATAAGGCGTTAAAGCCGGTTTCTTTAAGGTATCCGCCTATATCCAGCAGTTTTCTTATACGGGATACCGGCGGGATAGAAAAGTCGTTTTTTCGGGGTGCCCCGCAGAAGCCGAGAGGATATATATGATAAAAAACCGCGCTGTCATTCCATTTATTCATTTGAATCTCCGTTTATACCTACCGATACGTATATTATTTATAAATACTAATTACAGAACATTCCGTTTCGCAATCTGTACTTTCTCCAGCGAAAACTTTATCCCGAAATAATATCCTAAACTTTAATCGCATCGGTATGAATGTTTTTTTTCGATGCGTGTCTTTTTATTGTTCCGCGGCCGCAGAAGATATAAATGTCGCATGTTTTATAAATATAGTATACCAAATGGTATATAAGATGTCAAGCTGATTATGCTGGTCTTTCAGGGTATTTATACGGGGCGTTTTGCTGATTGTTTTTTAGCGCCGGTTGTTAATGTCCGGCAGGGGTATTTTTTAATGTCTGAAATTGGCGTCCGCGTGCGGGGGGATTTCTTCGCGCTTGAGTCTACGGAATTCTCCCGGCTTAAGATTTCCGAGCTGAAAAGTTCCGAAAGAGATCCTTTTCAGTTTGGTCACTTCATGGCCTATGTCCGAAAATATCCTGCGTATTTCTCTGTTCTTGCCCTCGGTTAGTTTTACCGTGAGATGAGTTTCTTTCCCGCAGCTTTTTGTTATTTTCACTTCTTCGGGTCTTAAAAAGTCGCCCGCGTCCGTTATTCCTTTTCTGACCGCTGAGAGTTCTTCCTCTTTTACTGTTCCCGCCACTGTTACGGCATATGTGCGCTCGACGGAGTTTTCAGGATCGGTGAGCCAAGAGGATAGTCTGGTGTCATTAGTCAGCAGCAGGAGACCGGTAGTGGCCATGTCCAGTCTCCCCACCGGATGAAGCCTTGAAAACTCTTCCGGGAGAACATCGAATACCGTGCGGCGGCCTTTTTCGTCGGAGCGTGTCGTCACGACGGAGCCGGGTTTATTGAATAAAATGGCCGTCCAGATATCTTTTTCTATTTTTCTGCCGTCAATCGAAAACAGGTCCTTTTCAGGAGTCACCATGAAACGCGGGTCTTTGATTGTCCGGCCGTTGACCTTTACACGTCCCGCCAGAGCGAGACTCCTGGTCTCGGAACGTGACAGGATACCGAGTTTCGATAAGGCTCTTTCGAGCGGGACTTTCCCAAAAAATCGCTTCATATAATAAAAGTCTTTCAATAAATTATACTTCAAAAACAGCTTCCCCGGCGAGGATTATCTGCCGGTAATATTCCCGCCTGCGGCCCGGGACGTATTTTTAGGGAGTATTTTGTCATAAGCGAGACCGGGGCGAAGCGGGAGCTGAGAATATTCCGCGGGAAGGATATATAAGTTTACTTTGTGTAAAGTTTACTTGATAAAAAGTAAGGTTATGATATATCATATCAGTATAGTAATACATTTGCGGAGGATGATCATGGAAAACAGAATGAAAAAATTACATAAACTTATGTCGCTGATGCTTGTCGTTTCTGCGCTTTTATGGGGTGTACTTAATGCGATTCTGTCTTACGGAATAATTTCTTGGATGTCTTTACTGATGTTACTGCTTATTGCCGTTATATTAATAAGCGGTAGAAAACGTGCTCCTGACGAGAGGGAATTACAGATAAGTTTCACCGCCACTTACGGCGCCTTTACGGTGACGATATGTTTTATATTTGTCGCTCAGATAGTACAGTTTATAATGTCTGGTTCAGTCAGTCCGATTTACGGATATATACTCGGAGTACTTCTGATTTCGGAATGGCTGTTTAATATGGTATTACGTAAATGACGGACGGGTTGAAAAACAGAGTGAGAGTGATGCGGGCGGAGAAGGATATATCCCAGGATGTTCTTGCAAATGCCGTCGGAGTATCCAGACAGACTATTATCGCTATAGAAAGAGGGAATTATTCCCCGTCCGTAACACTCGCTTTGAAAATAGCCGCCTATTTCGGCGTTGATCTTGAAGAGATATTTTATCTCGCGGATAAAAATGTCTAACTGACACTGATAAAGACGAGCATCTTTATCAGTGGCCTGATATCCGATTACCGCGGAATATTTTTGTTATTTTGTTTTTTTCGTACTGGAATTACACGTTTACGGGGTACGGTTTTTTCAAGCTGTGCGGTTCAGAGCATGGAATCTATGGCTTCGCTCAGTCCCTCTAAGGTGGGATTATACGGGAAATACTGTCCGTTGATCAGCAGAACCGGGACCCAGTTAAAACCGAGCTTTTCAAAATTTTCGGTCGTCGTTCTTATTCTGTCGTAATATTTGTCTGATTCCATGCATTTCGAAAACTCGGCGGTATCGAGGCCTTTTATCGTCCCGGCCATTTTTGTAAGGAATTTAGAATCGGTTTCCGCCGCTTTTTGCTTCATTTTATTCAGCATAGTAACGCTTTTGGGCTGGTCCACGAAAGGCTGTACTATTTTTATCAGTTTGGAATGCATTTCCCAATATTTTCCCTGGTCTTCGGCGCAGTAGGCGGCATGGGTGGAGGAATATCCCATGTTCATCAGGATATTCACCTGTACCGAGGCGAATCTTATCTTTCCGTCGTATTTTTTCAGCAGAGGCTGAATAATATCTTCGTACAGGGTCAGACAGTGCGGGCAGAAGTAATCGGAATATTCGATAAGCGTTACTTTAGCGTCGGAAGGGCCTATCTGCGGAGCTGTGCCTATAAACCTGGCGTACAGATCCGGTTTCTGCGATTTTGCCTCTTGTTTAACAGGTTCCGCCTGTCCGGCTGTATTTGCCACGGTTGTGTTTTCGGCAGTCTTTATTCTTTCCGCCGAGGCGGGTGAAACCGCATTTCCCTTTTTCTCGGATTTCTCTGTGGCGGTTGTCTTTCCCGGAAGGGCTGTTTCTGTAAGTCGAGGGGGCTGTTCGGGGAATTTCTGTACCTGTTTAACCTCTTCTGTCGGTACAGGGGGAATAGCGTTCGGCTTTTTCCCGGATAAGGATAAAATAAACAGCAGGCCTACGAAGATCAGGATAACGGGAATAAGAGCGTATGTGCGCCAGTTGTTCAGTTTTTTCAGGTTCTCTTTGAGATTGGCGAGGGCGAAAGTGATCTTTTCCGTTTTTTTCCGGTCTATGCGGCATACTCCGTCTTTACATACGGTGACTCTTTTCGCGCTCAGGGCAAGAAGAAGAGAGAAAACTGAAAGACCGATGAGCCACCATCTGTATTTTGATATGAAGGAGAAGAAGAAGAGAAGTCCGGCACCTATAAAACCGAGCGGAATCAGCACGCAGGGGAGGCATATACCGCTTAAAGCGAGAATTATCCCGGCTATGCCGCCGCTTCCTGAAATCACACCCAGACCTTTAAGAAATTTTTGTTTTTTATTGTCTTTTTTATCCATTAATATGCGGTCGTCTGAATCCAGTTTTTCCGGCTTGTGCAGCCGGTTTCCGTCTGATATTATACATAAAAACTAAGGTGAGGGAATACCGCGTCAAGTTTTTTTAAGTTTTGAGAAGCGCCGGACTTATTTATATGTTTCAGGGCTTTTCCTGCCGCGCATTTGATTATTTTGTTATAATCTAAAATATTGAAGCGGGGAGGAGTAATGTATGAATGTCCGTAAACTGATGCTGGTTCTGCTTTTGATAAGTTTTTGCTTTTTGCTTGTAAGTATAGTTCTGATGGCGGCCCTCGGCGGGGTTTTCGAAGAGATCCACAAGGGCGCCGGAGCGTGTTTCATACTTCTTGTCTTATATCATGTGTGGACCAGACGCGGAATTATAAAAAATATGTTCTGATTAAGTCCTGGAATTAATCAATAAGAAAAACAGCGCTCTTTCGGGCGCTGTTTTTCTTTTCGCGGCCGGGACCGCTTTTTATTTCATCTCTGAAAGAGCCTTGTACAGATTTCTTCTGTATTCGTATTCTTTTTCGGCAGTTTCAGTGATGCGCTGCGCGGCTTCAGGATCGAGCTTTTTAAGCTGCTTGAACCTGTTCTCTCCGGCCATGTATTCGGCCAGTGTGGTTTTGCCGTCGGGTTTGCTGTCGACGATAAGCGGGTTCTTTCCTTCAGCTTTGAGGGCCGGGTTGTAGCGATACAGTATCCAGCGTCCGCAACCCACGGCTTTCTTCTGTTCGTCGAGTCCGTTTACCATATTTATGCCGTGATTGATGCAGTGAGAGTAGGCTATAACGAGCGACGGCCCGTCGTAGGCTTCGGCTTCCGCCATGGCTTTTACTGCCTGCTGCGGATTGGATCCCATCGCTATCTGCGCCACATAAATATTGCCGTATGTCATCGCCATCATGCCCAGATCTTTCTTTGGCAGTCTCTTTCCGGAAGCCGCGAACTGCGCTATGGCTCCCATAGGAGTGGATTTAGACATCTGGCCGCCCGTATTGGAATAAACTTCCGTGTCCAGCACGAGGACGCGTACTTTCCTGTTGGTGGCGAGCACGTGGTCGAGGCCGCCGTAGCCTATGTCGTAGGCCCAGCCGTCGCCGCCGATGATCCATACCGACTTCTTTACCAGCTGGTCGGCAAGGCTCATGAGACGTTCGGCGGTGTCGCCTTCCGTCTTCTTAAGTATGTTCTTAAGTTCGCTGACTCTCGCTCTCTGGTTCTCTATCTCTTTGGGATTATCCTGTTTGGAGTTAAGGATACCGTCCACCAGTTCCGCGTGGTTCTTCAGCTGGCCTTCTTTCATGGCCGCTATTATCTCGCGCGCTTCTACGTTAAGCTTGTCGTATGCGAGGCGCATGCCGAGCCCGAATTCCGCATTGTCTTCGAAGAGGGAGTTGGACCATGCCGGCCCTTTTCCGTCGTCGCGTTTGCAGTACGGGGTCGTGGGCAGATTGCCGCCGTAAATAGAAGAGCAGCCGGTGGCGTTGGCTATCGTAACATGGTCTCCGAATAGCTGCGTCATCAGTTTAATATAAGCAGTTTCTCCGCAGCCTGCGCAGGCTCCTGAGAATTCGAACAGCGGCTTCATCATCTGGCTTCCCTGTACGGTTTCGCGGTTGACTTTCTCGTCGCCTTTGTTCTTGAGGCCGAGGAAGAAATCCCAGTTGGGCATCTCCGCTTCTCGGACGTCGGCCTGTTTCACCATCTTTATGGCGTTCTTGGCTTTCATCGGGCAGTTGTGCACGCAGACTCCGCAGCCGGTGCAGTCTTCTACCGCTACCTGAACCGTCACCGCCAGACCCTTAAGCATGCCTTTGCCTTCGGCGTGTTTGAATCCCGCCGGGGCGTTCTTGAGTTCTTCTGCGTCGTAAGCCTTGATGCGTATCGCGGCGTGCGGGCATACGAAAGAGCATTTCGCGCACTGTATACAGACGGAGGGATCCCACTGGGGCACCTCAAGGGCGATATTGCGTTTTTCGTACTGCGTCGTTCCGGTCGGGTATGTCCCGTCGGTGGGAAGCGCCGATACCGGCAGCTTGTCGCCGCGGAAATCCATCATTTCGCAGAGGGTGTTCTTTACGAATTCCGGATATTTGGAAACATCTCTGCCTATATGCGTGGTGGAATTTACCGGGCCGTGCGTCACTTCTTGCGTGGCTGTCACAGCGCAGTTGACGGCGTTAATATTCTTATTGACCACTTCGTCGCCTTTCTTGGCATAGGTCTTTTTTATCGAATTCTTAATGGCTTCTATGGCCTGTTCTTTCGGTAGTATTCTGGATATGGCGAAGAAGGCGGTCTGCATTATCGTATTGATGCGGGAACCCATTCCGGTCTCTTCGGCTATCTTGGACGCGTCGATGATATACATTTTAAGATGTTTGTCCACTATCGTCTTCTGCACTTCCACGGGGAGGTGATTCCAGACTTCTTTGCCGTCGTAAGGGCTGTTGAGCAGGAAAACGCCGCCGTCTTCCGCTTTGTCGAGGATCTCGTATCTCTCTATGAAGGAGAACTGGTGGCAGCCTATGAAGCGGGCCTTGGATATCTGATAAGGCGAGCGGATCGGGTCTTTACCGAAGCGCACGTGCGAGGTCGTCATGGAACCGGCTTTTTTTGAGTCGTAAACGAAGTAGGCCTGGGCGTACTGGCCGGTCTCCGCGCTTATGATCTTCATGGTGTTTTTATTAGCGCCGACCGTTCCGTCTGAACCGAGTCCGAAGAAAAGGGCGCGGAAAGTGTCTTCCGGTTCGGTCGTCCAGTTTTCGTCGTATTTAAGGCTTCTGTTGGTCACGTCGTCGTTGATGCCGACAGTGAAGCTGGCGACAGGGCTCTTGGCGTCGAGATTCTCGAATACCGCTTTGGCCATGGCCGGAGTAAATTCTTTGGAGCCGAGTCCGTAGCGGCCGCCGATTATGAAAGGAAGTTCTTTCAGCGCGCCGCGCTTGAAGGCGTTAGCGCAGGCTGTAACGACGTCCTGGTAAAGCGGTTCGCCGATGGCGGCGCTTTCCTTGCAGCGGTCCATCACCGCTATTTTCTTGACTGTCTTGGGCAGGGCTTTTATGAAGTCGACTTCCGAATAGGGTCTGTAAAGTCTGACTTTTATCATTCCCACTTTCTGTCCTGCTTTGTTCATAGCGCGGACGGCTTCTTCAACCACGTCGCAGCCGGAGGCCATTATAATTATGATTTTATCCGCGTCTTTCGGTCCGACATAATCGAAGAGATTGTATTTCCTGCCTGTCAGCTTCTCGAACTGTCCCATGGCTTCTTTTACCATCGTGGGCACGGCTTCGTAATATTTGTTAGACGCTTCGCGGCTCTGGAAGAAAACGTCTGGGTTCTGCGCGGTCCCTCTTATTGTCGGGGCTTCGGGGTTAAGACCGCGGGCTTTATGCTCGGCAACTTTCATCTCGCTTATCATGCCGCGCATGACGTCGAAGGAGACGGGTTCCACCATATTGAGTTCGTGGGAAGTTCTGAAACCGTCGAAGAAATGTACGAAGGGTACGCGCGTTTTGAGGGTCGCCGACTGAGAGATGAGCGCGAAATCCATGGCTTCCTGCGCGTTGGCGGAGGCCAGAAGCGCCCAGCCTGTCTGGCGGACGGCCATTACGTCCGAATGATCTCCGAAAATTGAAAGCGCGTGGGTCGCGAGCGCTCTTGCGCTCACATGGAATACCACGCTGGTGAGTTCTCCCGCTATTTTATACATATTAGGAATCATCAGCAGTAAACCCTGCGAACAGGTGAAGGTGCAGGTGAGTGCTCCGGCGGTAAGAGCTCCGTGCACAGCGCCGGAAGCTCCTCCCTCCGATTCCATTTCGATAACAGAAGGAACAGTTCCCCAGATATTTTTTTCTCCTTTAGAGGATTTTATATCCGCCTGTTCACCCATTACCGATGACGGGGTAATAGGATAAATGGCAATTACTTCGTTGGTAGCATGAGCAACATAGGCTACTGCGCTGTTACCATCCATTGCTATCATATTTTTAGACATTATTTATAGTCTCCTTGAGAGTTATACTCATTGCGCCTGGGCGCATAATTATTATCTTAAGTATAGCATTTTTTCACTTAGGGAAAACAGTGCGGACGCCGCGGGCCGCGGACATAAAAAAAACACCGCTTTTCACGCGGTGTTTTTTCGTGGGAAATATACTGTTTTTTTATTTGTTTTTCAGTTTTCCAGTGTTTTCGTCAACGTAGATCTGTATTTTTGCCTTAGCTTTCAGTTCGTTGACGTATTTTTCGACTATTTCATTCGATTTTATCTGCGCCAGCACTTTTTCCAGTTCGCTCTTTACGTTTTCGTAGCGTATTTTCTGTTTGGCGCGTTTTTCTTCCACGCGGAGTATATGCCAGCCGAACTTACTCTTCACCGGAGCCGTATTGACGCCGACTTCTGCGGCGAAAGCCGGATTCTCTATTTCGGGAAGGAGCATGCCCCTTGTTATATATCCGAGGTCGCCAAGTCTGGATTTGGAGTCGGGATCGTCCGAATATTTCTGCACCGCTTCGTCGAAGTCGAGTCCGTTGTCCAGTTCTTTCTTTACGGTCTCGGCTTTCTTTTTTGCTTTGGCCGCGTCAGCTTCCGAAGAGCCGGCCGTTACTTTTATAAGTATGTGGCGCAGGCGTATCCTTTCGTCGGTGGCTTTTTTCAGTTCCGCGGCGATTGTCTGCAGATTACCCGTCGCTTCTTCGGAGAGTCCGGATACGTTTTTCCCGCCGATGATATCGGTCAGTTTAGCGAAATAATCCTTTATCTCCGTTTCGGTCGGCGCCTTTATCTGTTTTTTTATTACGTCCTGCATCAGCTTCTGGACCATCATCTGTTTTTTCAGTTTTTCCTGAAACTGATCCATGGTCAGATTTTCTTTAGCCAGTTCTTCCCGGAAAGCGTCCTCTATCTGCTTTTGCGAACGCTTATTGCCGTCTTCGTCGAGTTCGAAATTCTTGCGTATGTTCTCTATCCCGTTCTGAAATTCGCGCTCGTATATCTTTACTTTCGACTCTTCGGCTTTCTGGTACATCAGTTTTTCGCTCACCAGATTGTCCAGAGCCATTTTATTTATTTTGGAGGAAGCGTCGGTCTGCTTGAAGAAAGAAGGCATGGCCGCGGCGTACTGCTGCGCTATCTGCTGAGCTTTCTGGGTAAATTCCGACATGGTTATTTCGGCATTGTTCACTCTTGCCGCGGCGTTCTCTACCTCTTTGGCGCATACCGGCGCGGCGAGCGCCATCGCCGCCGCGAATATAAATTTATTTGTAGTTCTCATTTATTATCTCCACCTTCGTGCGTTTCTGAAGACTGTCCAGATAATCGTCGAATTTTTTCTTTTCGAGAAGGTTCTTTATCCTGCCTGCGGCGGCTTTCTCTTCTATCTTGTCCTGACTGACTTTCTTTATGATATAGAGACCTATGTCCGTCTGTATTATCCCTTCCGATTCGCCGACGTTCATCTTGAAGGCGGCTTCTTCCAGCTGAGGGAGGAATTCTCCTTTCATGATCGGGGGGAGCGTGACGGTTCCCGGGTTAAGTGAGTACTGCGCGGCCAGTTTCTCGAAAGATTCGCCTTTTTTTACTTTTTTATAGACTTCTTCGGCTTCTTTCATCTTGTCTTTGGTGAAGAACATCTGCATGAGAGTGACGGTGTATGGATTGGCGTCGTAGTAACTCTTTACTTCTTCGTCGGTCACCTTTATGTCTTTGTTCTTCAGGTCCTGGACCCACATTTTCGCCAGCAGATAATCTTTGTAGTCGGAGAGTATCGCGTTCAGTTCCTTTTCTTTGGAGGAATACTGATCCTTGAAAGTCTTGGACGCCGGTATTCCGCTCTTTTCCGCCGCGAGTAGTATGAGCTTCTCTTTTATCAGGAGATCCAGCAGCTGTTTACGCGCGGCGGCATTGCTTTTAAGCTCTTCGGCTTCGGGGCCGATCTGCGCGAGTTTCTGGTCCACAAGATCCTGGGTGATATTAATGGACCCTACTTTCGCGATCACATTGTTTTCTTTCTTGGCGCAGCCGACTATAAGCGCGGCGCACAGGGTGGTTAAAAATATTTTTTTCATACTTTCAATAGTTTACCATTTTATAATTAAAGGGAGATACTGTTTTTTGACGCGTCCGCCTGCGTTTTCGGCGGCCGTGCGGTTCCGGCGCGCCCGGACTATTCTTCGCGTGAAAATTCCTCGAGTTCCGCGACGATTCTTATTATATCCTCTTCCGACATTTCCGCGGTGCGGTATCCGGGTCTTCTTTCTTTTTTAGACGCCTCCAGAAAATCGCCGAATGAATGTCTGCCGGAGATTATTCCGTAACGTTCCGGATTTTCGAACATCGGGGAGCCGGGCTCTATTTCGACATAAGATATCTCGCATGCGAAACCGGTGTTCTCTTTTATCCTTTTCATCATCATTTTCGTAGCCGCGGTGTCGGCCGGTGTCTCGAAAGGGAGGCCCGCTGTGAAGTGTATCTGTGCTCTTATTCCGGCTTTTCTGATATTTTCCAGGGAGGAAAGCATATCTTCATTGCTGAAATCCGCGAAGCCGTTTTTCGCGCGCAGTCCGCGTCCGGCGCAGTTGAAGGTAAGTATTATTTTGCTGCCGGGCGCGAAGATCTCCCTGAACCTGGAGATAAATCCCGACGACGGAACTCCCCAGTGTTCGAAGCGTATCTTTATGTTTTCGCCTTTCATCATTCCGTAAAGTTCGGAAAAATAGTCCCCGAAGCCGAGCGGGCAGTAGCCGGCGTGAACGGCACAGCCGTATTTCCGGGCCGCTTTTATCATCTTGCGGGCCGCGGAAGAGGGGCTCTCGAAACACGGGAACTCACGTCCGTATATTTTTTTCTGGAAAGACAGGCAGCCGCCGCAGTAAGAACAGTTCCTGACGCAGCCGCGGCCGGGGCTGTAGCAGAATATTCTGTCTTCATGTTTTTCGGCGTCGTCCCTGCGCTGCCTGGCTTCGGCGCCGTTTATGAAAAGCAGATCCGTGTCGCAGCAGAGGTCGAGTCTGGTCTGGTCCGCCGCGTCTAGCACGTCCCGGTCCGCGGTCCACAGATTAAGCGGAGAGCTTATCCCGCTTCCGTTTCTGAAGAAAAGATTAGGCACCTTACGCAGATTTTCCGCCGTAAGTTCTTTAGTTTCCGCAAGGATCCTGAGCGGTTCTTCCCCGTCGCCGCGTATTATATAGTCCACAGATTCGTGCCCGGACAGTATCTCTTCGGCGAAATAGCTGGCGGTGCATCCGCCGAGGAGTGTCTTTATCCAGGGGAATTTTTCCTTCACGAGTCCGACGCAGGAGATAACGCAGGCCGACTGTTTGTGCCACTGCAGGGAGAAGCAGACGAAACGCGGGCTTTCGCGCGAGATAAGATACAGTAATTTTCTCTCCGGGTCAGGATATAGGGCCGTATCGAATATTTTCACTTTCAGCCCTTTCTTTTCAAGGTAAGAAGCCAGACCTATCGTTCCGACGGAGATCAGCCTTATGTCGGTGTATGCCTTCAGGGTCTGGGCCGTGTGCACTAACAGGCAGTCCATAATTTTAGGATATCATGCGCAGGGCGCGCATCTTCGCGCTGGCGTCCCGCGTGATACAGACGAAATCTCTCCAGCCGCGCAGCAGCCTGTCCCTTTCCTCTTTGCCTGTCGAAGGGGAAAATGTCTTTTCCGGAATATCTTTCCCGCGCGGCCAGTTTATGCCGAGCGCGTTCGCGGCGGCTCTGCCAGCTCCGTAAGTTGTGGCTTCTTTATCTTTCATCACCTTTATTTCGGCTCCGGTCAGGTCGGCCTGAAACTGCATCAGATAGTCTATCTTCGACAGACCGCCGGAAGCCCGCAGCGTTTCCGGCCTGTATCCCTTTTCAGCTATCCTGTCCAGCGAATCGGCCAGCATGAAGGCTATTCCTTCGGTCACGCCCCGCACTATGTCGTTTTTGTCGCTAGAGGCCGACAGTCCGGTAAATGTTGTGTAAGCGGAAAAATCCCAGTAAGGCGCTCCTATGCCTCCCAGAGCCGGCAGGCAGAGCAGACGGTGTTTGGACGCGCGGCAGGCGTCGTCGACCTCTCTTATCTCTTTAAAAAATCCGAAACGTTCCTTGAGCCATTCCATAGCCGTTCCGGCGGAATTCACTGTGCTTTCGCTGAAATAACGCGTTCCTGCGGCATGCGGCCCGGATTTCCAGCCGAACGACGTGATGAGTCCCGGGATATCGGCTATCTCGTTTCCGGTATTTACCATAAGGAAAGCTCCGGTTCCGTAATTTAGAGCGGCCTCGCCTTTTTCGGTTACGCCCAGCCCGAGCATCGCCGCCTGCTGGTCGCCGAGCATCGCCGCGACCGGGATATTCCTGCCGCATATCTCCGTTTCCGCGAATATTCCTGAACTGGGTCTTATCTCCGGCAGTATGTCTTTCGGGACGCCGAAAGACTCCAGCATCGTTTCGGACCAGTTCTGACCGTTTATGTCCATGAGCAGCGTTCTTTGGGCAAGCGAAGGGTCGGTGAAAAAAGCTTTGCCGCGAGACAGGCGCCACAATATATAAGTTCCCACCGGTCCTGCCATAAGCGTTCCCTGTCCGGCCGCTTTTTTTACTTCGGGAAGGTAATGCAGGGCCCACATGATCTTCGGGGCGCTGTAATAAGGAGTGTCGTACAGGCCGGTTATAGATTTAACCTTTTCCTGCGTCAGCTGTTTTTTTCTCGGCATACCTGCGGATCTTCCGTCCTGCCAGCTCATCACGGGGGCCAGGGCCTTTCCGTTTATCTTGTCCCAGAGCGCCACGGTGGATCTCTGTGTGGTTATGGCTATCCCGGAAACGGTGCCCGAAGCAGGGAGCCCGTCGAGCACTTCTCTCAGACTGTCGTACTGCGTGCGCCACAGGTCTTCGGCTTCGTATTCCGCGCGGCCGCCGCGCCCGTACGCGGCGGAGATATTTTTTCTGCTGACGAGCACGCTATTTCCGTATTGGTCCAGGGCCGAAGCCCTCGATCCGGAACTGCCCTGATCCAGGACTATAATATATCTTTCAGCCATAGTTCTCTTTCTGCTGCCTATTTTTTACGGCGTTTATATTTTTTACCGTTTTCTTACTGAGATAGATCCTGAGCTCGTCTTTAGTCCCTGAATCCACGTCTTCGCGCGACAGCAGGGATACTATGCCGCTCATGGTAACGGTCTTGGCTTTTTCTTCGACCCCGCGCGCCCGGAGTATATCTAGCACTCTGCGTCTGTCCGAGGCTTCCCATTTTTCTGATTCGGTTATTTCGACGGCGTATTCCTTCCCTTCGGCGGCGCCGGACGGGGAAAGGGAAAGTATCGCTCTCCGCGTCTCTTCCAGTTCTTTTTCTATATCGTTTTTTTTCTGCGTGAGCAGTCCGTATCTGTCCGCCAGTTCCTGAAGACCGCCGCCGGCCGTTTCTTCTCCGACAATTCTTTTGTCGAGAAAGTCGCATTCTGCCAGATCTTCGGAATAAGCGGGGCACATGGGCCTGTAGTCGCACCACCTGCATCTGCCGCATTCCGGTCTGGGATCGAATCTCATCGAACGCACGCCGTCGGCGGCTGACAGCACGCTTTCCCAGAACGTCCCTATCTCCGCGTCGCCAGCCCGATCGAAGAAATATTCTTTATTGGTCGGCACGTGATAATATATCATTCTGTCTATTTTAAGTTTCCCAGCCGCCGCTCCGTACGCGGCGGCGGCCATCTCCCTGAGCTGCGGGTCGATCTCCAGTATCTTCTGATACATATAAAGCTGTTCCGGAGTCCGTTTCACGTCTTTTCCCGTCTTATAATCGGTGAGCGTAAGCAGGCCGTCGCGGTATCTTATATTGTCGGCTATTATTCTCACCAGAAGGCCGTCCACCTGGACGTCAGCGGAGTATTCCACTTTGAAAGCCGGTTCGAAATTCCCGCCTTTATGCTCGTAATACGCTTCGAGCATGGCTTTTCCCCTGACCAGATCTTCGTCGGCCTTGCGCTGCGAGACATAACCTTTTTCTTTATAATCTTTTTCTTTCCATTTAAGTTCGAAGGCGTTCAGCACCGCCTCGAGAGGAGGGAAAATCATATCTCCGGAAGAGTAAAGAAATTCCAGAGCGCTGTGGACGGCGGACCCGAAAGAAAAATAACTTTTAGGTTTTTCCGGGATCTTTTCTATATATTTAAATTTATATTTTCGCGGGCATTCGCCGTAAAGCGAATATTTCGAGTAGGAAAAAGCCAGCGGTCTGTCAGCCGAAGGAGAATCCGATAATTCCGAGTATAGGTCCAGCATTTCTTTACCTCTGATTAATATTTTAACATAATATAATCCGGGAAGAAGGCTGTTTTTCAGCGGTTTCAGTTAGTTTTTAGATTGAGCGAGCGGAGATATCTTTCCAGTTCCTCAGTCATGCGCGCGGCTGTTTCCCTGTCCTTTAGCATCTTGAGATTGAGTTTGACTATTTCCGCCGAACACTGCACGGCCGCTTTCAGCAGGGTTTCAGCCGCGAAATAATCGGACATTATCTTAGGGGATACGGCCGGTTTTATCCTGTGGAGGATCTCTACGGATCTTGCGGACACGGCGGCTGTCCTGAGCGGCACTTCCGCGGCCTGACGCAGGGCCTCCTGCACGGCCTTCTGTCTTCTGGCGGCGTCTTCTTTGGGGAGTCTGACCGCGGCCATATATTCCGAAAAGGCCTTGGCGTCTTTAGATATATTGGAGGTCAGTTCGTTTCTGAGTTCCGATATTATCTCCGCATTGGCGGAGAGTATCTTTTTCTGTTCTTCCCCGGTAAGTTTAGATTTCAGCGATATTCCTATCACCATTTCTCCAAGAGCGCAGCCCATAGCGGCGCTGACGGCGCCGGCGGCCCCTCCTCCCGGAGTCGGATCGCTGCTGGAGAGAGAATTTATAAGTGAAACAGCCGACTGTTCCCAGTTATCGATATCGCCCATATTCATATATTCTACTAAATAATCACGCCGGAAGACCTTCACCGGCTTCAGACATGCGGAGATATGAAAAACGGCGCGTTAAAAAACGCGCCGTCGGCAGTGCCGTATCTGTCCGGGTCTCAGTTGAAGGCTCCGGTGGCGAAAAGGATGGCCACCAGTATGCCTATTATCGATTCTCCGGCTATCAGTCCGGCGCTCACGGGGATAGTGTATTTTTCAGCTACCGCCGGTTTCACGCGGGTCAGCACGAGCGCTATAAGACCGCCTATAAACATAGAGACGGAATTATAGAAAGGTATGACCATAGCTAGACCTATGCCCATAGCGGAAGGAATGAATCTGCGCGCTTTTTTCGGCAGCATGCTTTCAACGACCGGCAGTATTATGCCGAAAAGGCCTCCGAAGAGAAGTCCCCACCGCGCGGTGGGATGCAGAGAACTCAGGCCGTTGGAAATAAGTTTGGCTACCGCAGCCCATACCTGGGCCGAAGGAGCGGGCCACTGCTGCGTTCCGAGAGCGGCCGCATTCGGAACTAGGAGATAAAAAGCGGGGACCACGACCAGAGTTCCGGCGAATATTCCGAAGAACTGGGCCAGGAACTGCTGGCGCGGATTCGCTCCGAGCAGATAACCGCTCTTAAGGTCGGTCAGAAGGTCCGCCGTGGAGCCTGCGGCTCCGGCAGTGACGGAAGCAGTCATCAGATTGGTCGTCATATTGGTGGGCGCTATCACTCCGAACATAAGCTGTGTTATTTTCCCCATGGCTCCGACTGGCGTTATATCGGATTCTCCAGTGGCTCTCGCCGCCACTATCGCGAGCACGAAAGTGAGCAGCACGGCCACGATTCCCATGACTATCGAAGTCTGGAAATAATGATAGAGTACTATTATACAGCCCAGTCCCGCTACGGCCGTTCCGGTCATGAACCACGACATGGGGACTTCTATTCTGGCCAGAGGATCGTGGGAACTGTCCTTTTTACCGGTGAAGATGCTCGTGAGGCCGCTGAAAGCCCTGAGGATCGTTTTCCACTGTTTGGCGAAGGCGAACAGCGCCGCGGTGACCATTATGGCCGCCCCCGTCCACGTGCTCCATGAAACTATGCTCCTGTAACTGACATTAGCCGGGTCGATAGCTCCGGCCTGCATGGCGTAAGGCGCCAGCACGGTGTAATTGATAAAGGCGCCGAAAAGCAGGGACCAGCACATTTTCCAGCCTATTATGGCGCCGGCAGCTATCATGAGGGCGCTGGTTTCTATGGAAATCGTCCATTTATAAAAAGGTATCCCGTGCAGCGAACCGGGGATCCTGAACATACCGCCGGCGAATATGCCGCCGTCTCCGAATATCTTGGATATCGCTTCTTCTCCGAAATGCCAGAGCCCCATGAAAGGCTTTCCTGCGTCCCTTACCCATCCGAGCAGGGCTCCGCATATCCCGGCTATCGCCAGAGACTTGGCCTTCTGGGAAGCCTCCTTGCCTTCGGCGTGCAGACTTCTGAGCGTTTCAGCCGCCGCTATGCCGCTTGGGAATTTCAGCTGTTCCACGTTTATCATCTGCCTCTTCATGGGGATCGCTATGAAGACCCCCAGCATCGCCAGGAAAATCGTCCAGAGCGTAAGCACCGTCCAAGGCATATGTTGTCCGGTTATAAGCAGGTATGCCGCTATGGCGCTGGTCATGGTGCCTCCGGTGGAGTAGCCGGCGGAAGAGGCCGTGGACTGCATGCAGTTGTTTTCCAGTATCGTCATCTGCGAGACCTTTATTCCGAAGACGCCGAGCGCGGACATGACCGCCTTCCATATGGCGTAGGAGAGTATGCAGGCGGTTATGGCCACTCCGAGTCCCCAGCCCGTCTTTAAACCCACGTAAAGATTAGACAGGGACATGAATCCGCCCAGAAAAGCGCCCATAAGCACGGCGCGCAGAGTGAGCTGCTTCATGTGGTCTCCCTGATAAACTTCCCTGAACCATTTCAATTCCGGATCGTTGATTTCTTCGGCCGTCTTTTTAATTTCGTCCGAAGGTTTTATATCGTTGCTCATTAAATAAGGAATCTCCTTTTTGTCATAAAATAAACGCTAAAGAACAAACTTACATAGATTTTAACAAATTTTAGCGCCGGGCAAAGAAATAAATACCGCCTTTTGACGGCCGGCAGGAATACCGGCCTCATTTCGTCCCTCTTCTTCATCGCGGCGGCCGGAAAATATTATAATATCCTTTATATGGACAGATTTACGCTGTGTCTCGAAGACGGGCTTTTGGCCAAACTTGACGCCATCGCCGAAGAAAGAGGATATCCGAGCAGGTCCCAGGCGGTCGGCGATTTTATCCGCCGCGCCATCACGAGAAAGGACTGGAAAAACGGGCATAAATGCGCCGCCTCGGTTTCGGTCATATATAAAACGGACGGCAATTCTGCCGCGCGCGAGATAGAGCGGGTGCTGGCGGGAAACAGACGTTTTCTAAAATCCGTCCAGACCGTGTATCTCGACGACGGGGAGATACTCGTCGTCTGCGCCGTGGCCGGAGTGCCGGGCGAACTCGAGAGACTGGCCGACGCTTTGAGGGCCGTAAAAGGCGTTACGCACGGCTCTTTTTCCATTATATCGCCGCTCTAGAATATGCCGTGTGTCTTTCTGATAAAAGGAAAGCGCGGACGCGGCAAGACTTCTTATGCCGCAAGGCTGGCCGAAGAACTGATTAAATCAGGCTTCAGAGTGGGAGGCATACTGGCGGCGGGTCTGTGGGAAAACGGCGTCCGTTCCGGTTTCGACCTAGTGGTTCTCGGCAGCGGGGAGCGGCTTCCGCTCTGCAGAAGAAATATGATATCTTCGCTGTCAGCCGGGCCTTTCGGTTTCTATCCCGAAGCCGTGGAGATAGGGAAAAAGGCGTTAGAAAGTGCCGGAGCCGCAGGCGGGATAGTTTTTCTCGACGAGGTCGGTTTTATGGAACTCCGCGGCGAAATATGGGGCGAAAGCCTTACGGGGCTGTGCGGAAAAGAGGGGATAACTCTAGTGATAACCGTCAGGGAAGAACTGGCCGGCATAGTAAAGGAGCGCTGGAAAATGAGGCCGGCCGTGGTGAACCTGTCTGACGATTTCGGAGAGGTCCTGGAAAAAATAAAAAAAACGCGCCGCCGCGCATGATTAGTCCGTCTTTATTTTGTATACTTGCTTAATAGGTGTTTTGAGAGAAAAAATGCAATTCTGTAATCTCGGCCTTGTGGTGAATTCACGTCTTCTGCGGGAAAACGACCGCATAGTCACCGTTTTTACGCGTGACTGGGGAAAATTCGAGGTCAATTTCAAGAGCGTTTCGCTTGCCAAGGGAAAACTGAAGGCCCTGAGCGTTCCGGTTTCCTGGGGAGATTACCGCTTCTATCTCAAGAAGGGTTCTAATTTTCCTGTCTGCACTGGCGGCAGCACACTCAGCGTTTTCAGCGGGATAAGGTCCGATTACGACAAACTTTGCATGGGTTTTCATTACTGCGAACTGATAAACAGGCTCACGCCGGCCCAGCAGCCGGCTCCGCGCAAATACGATCTGCTGCTGGAAGCCCTGAAAGATCTGGATCTGAACGGATTCGGTCCCTGGTCCAGATTCGCTTTTACGCTCCGGGTCCTGGAACTGGCCGGTTTCGGTTTCCGCGAAACGGCCACCGGCGTCGATTCGGAACTCTGGGAAAAACTGCACGACGCCGACTGGGAAACGGTGCGCGCCCTGCCTCCGCACAGGGAATATCTGGCTTACACCGACGCGCTGATAAGACGTTTTTTCGCCGACGCGCTCAACTGCGAGCTTAACACTTACGCTTTCGTAAACTGAACAGAATTTTTATCCGCGTCTTTCCGCCGCGTTATTTGGTCCTTTCGGCCCTTTTTACGCATAGAGATATATGTTAAAATAATAAACATGTCAAATCTACCAGTGATTTCTGATGATATTAGAGAAGTTTTGAAAAAAGTTTCCAGAACGCTTTATCTGAGTATCAAGGTGCTGCCCGAGCCTGTAAAATCCTATATGGGGCTCGGTTATCTGATGTGCAGGGCGCTTGACACGGTCGTCGATTCTCCTGAGATGTCTTCGGAGGAGAAGATAGAAATATTAGAAAGTTTCCGCAAGCCTGGCGAAGGCGCGGATTCCAAGGCCGCCGCAGATAAGATGGCGGCCCTCGCGGTCAGGGTGCAGGATCCGGGCGAGCGCGAACTTCTGCTCAGGACAGGCGACATAATGAGCGTCTATTCCAACGTTCCGGAGGAAGACAGAAGCCTGTTCGCGGAACTGCTGGACGGCATAATTTCCGGCATGGAGATAGACGTAAGATGCTTTTCGGGGAGTCTCAGGGCTTTTAAGAACGGGGAAGAACTCAAGAATTACTGCCATCTTATCGGCGGAGTTCCTGGGATCTTCTGGGCCCGCCTTTACAGGATGGCCATAAGGAAGGAGAATCCTCATATAAACGATTTCCCTTCCACGGAAGACGCGGAAAGGATAGGATGCGCGCTGCAGATGACGAATATCCTGCAGGACGTGGCCGCGGATCTCAGGAACGGCAGATGTTATCTGCCGGCGGACGAACTTGCGGAGAAGGAACTGAAACCGGAACAGCTTTTCGATCCGGCCAATATGAAGACACTGCGTCCGGTGGTGTCCAAATGGCAGACGTGGGCGCTCGGCTGTCTCGACAGAAGCGAACATTTCGTCTCCATGATCCCGCTCAGCTGTCTGAGCATGCGCGCGGCCGTCATATGGCCGGTATACTGGTCTCTCGACACCATGGCTTTAGTGGCGCAGAGCAATTTGCTTGAAAAGCGTCCGAAACTCAAGAGAGGCAGGATATATTCCACTCTTCTTAACACTCCGAAGCTTCTTTTGAGCAATATAGCTTTTATGAAAGGATACTGTTTCCGCCGCGAGACCCTTATACTTTCGCTTACTGGACCGGGAGAGAACGGGAACGAGATAGATATATGAGAAAAAAACTGTTTTTTTTATCTTTCGTTCCGCTTATGGCTTTAGCGGCATGCACCGCGCGCCCGATAAGTTATGAAGACGCTTTCGCGCGGCAGGGACAGATGGACACTAGAGAACTCACCAGCCTGTTAAAGAACGGGCGAAAGATGATGACGCCTATCGAATTCGACACGGACTCCGACAGGATAAGGCAGTCCTCCTATCCGTTTCTGAACAAAGTTGCAGAAATATTGAAGGACAATCCTCATCTCAAACTGATAATAGAAGGGCATACGGACAATACAGGGCCGGAAGAATGGAATATGAATCTCTCTAATCTGCGTGCCGGTGCCGTAAAGGAGTATCTGGCCGTCAAAGGGGTTCATCCTGATTCCATGAGAGTCAAGGGATTCGGTTCCTCCGTCCCTCTCTATAAAGGTAAGACGACGGACGCCAGGCAGCGTAACAGGCGGGTCATATTCTATACCATAAGGCGCGACTGGAAATCTATTTTCTGATTTCCGGTAATGCGCTCCGGGGGGAATTAAAATGAACTCAAAAGACGATATGCCGAAGAGTAAAAACGAAGAGGTGAAAGTCAGGGATTTTAAGATCACGGCTCCTAAGGAAAAGAAATTCGGAGCCGGGGTCGGCGAGAAGGTGAAAAAGCATTCCTGGCTTCTCGCTGTCATCTTTCTTTTCGTATTTCTGGCCGGAGGCGGTTATTATTTTTCTTCTCTTACGAAACTGTCGGCTTTCAGCCTCGCGGGCGGGGCAGTCTTTTCCGACAGTAAAAAGGCTTCCGCTCCGGAAACGGCGAGCAATGTCGGTTCGAGTTTCGACTCCACTCCCGAGCCTTTCTCTTCCGCTACCGGCAGCGGATTCGGGACTTCAGACGAAAACGGAAGATCCGACGAACAGATAAGGAACGGCCTGCTGAAAGAAGGAGTCTCTTCCGCCTACTCAGCCGGAACAATAGCCCTTGCAACGTCTGTTTCCGCAGAGAAATCGTCCGGGGCATATACCGGCGCCGGAACGGCCGCGGACGGAAAAGGCTCCGGAAACGGCGCCGGAACGGCCGCGGACGGGAACCTCTTGACGGCTGGGAACCGCGGGGACAACGGCGACGCCGCCTTCGCCAGCAATAAAGACGTCGTTCAGGGCGTGAAGAAGAATAACGGAGCCGGCGGGAAAAACAAAGAAAAAGGCAAAGGCGGCATAATGGACGCTCTGAGAGACCTTTTCAGTAATTCCAAACTGGCCGCGATGACAGGGTCTAAAGACACGGCGCGTTCGCTCGCCGGTAAAAATTTCAATAATTCCAAAAGACCGGGCTATTCGCTGGATTACGGAAGCGAAAGCGCCAAAAGGGAACTGGACGCGCTGGATCCGGAGGCGGTGACTGAAATACTGCGGACAAACGCAAATATAAACGCGGCGAATATTGATCCGTCCCAGGTGGATACGCCGAAAACGCTTTCTATAAAGGGCACCAGCATTAATCTGGGGCAGAAGACGGGGATGCTTGATAATAAGAGCGGAGGTTCCGTGTCGGACTTTTTAGGTACTTTCGGAAGCGGTTCCGCTTCCCAGAACAATCCCTTCAGTCTTTCCAACAGCAATATAGGAGACGCCACGTCCGATTCCCCGCAGGAACTGGGCGCTGTGGACGACGACAATACGATATCTTTCGGGAATAAGGACGGAGAAGAGGTGCTTTACAATGAAAACGGCTCCCTGGACGGATGCCGCGACAATGAAAACGGCTATTATATTCCCGCCGGTTCTCCCGGCTGTTCATTATGAAACCAAAGTCCTTTTTTAAAATAATCCTGTTTTTGCCGGCCTTGCTTTTGCTGTCTTCCTGCCGGAAAGACATAAACACGGAAGAGATAATAAAGATTGTGGACAAACACAGCGCGGAGGAGCATAATCTTTACGCTCTGGACAATGAGATGCGCAAGATAGGTTTCGAAGCCGTGGAAGAGATAGACGACCGGGCCGTTTATCTCCCGAACACGTGGAAACCGCTCTCTCTCAAGGAAATGACGCCGGGAGACGCCAGCGCCGGAGTCGCTCTCTGGAGGGCTTCTCCGGAGAAAGCGGAGGTGGTTTATATATTCAGGAATTCCCCCGCGGAATACGCGGGGATAAATCCCGGGGATACGATATTTTCAGTGAACGATATCCCGATGCGGGAGATAAGCGACGGACAGCTGCTGGAATATCTCAAAGGCCCGCCGGGCATATCTTTCTCCGTGAAGGGAGAAACGAAAGAAAAAAAAGATCTGAACGTTTCCCTGAAAAGAAATTTCGGCGGAACCCCTATAGTGTGGGGGTTCAGGATACCCGGCACGGACGTCGGATATCTGCGCATATTGAGTTTTTCCAAAAATTCATATAAGTGGTTCAGGTCCTCCATGAACGACATACTGGACGCGAAAGCCAAGAAAATAGTGATAGATATACGCGGCAACAAAGGCGGTTCCCTCGCCGAACTGTCGAGATATCTCAACGATTTCGCGCCTAAAAGAAATTCGGTGCTTTTTTATTCCTATTCGAGACATAAGGGGTACAGTTTCGCTTTCACTTCAAGAAGGCGCGGGGACTATTCGGATATAAAGGTGGCGGTCCTGACTGATTACGCCACTATGTCGCGTGCGGAGATCTTCGCAGAAACGCTGCGTTACTGGAAGAACGCTCTTATAGTCGGCGGCAGAACTGCCGGAAATATCTCCGCCACGCGGGGCTTCCGCATGCCGAACAAAGACATAATGCGCATAACGGTCTCTAAACTGTATCCGCCGTCGAAGCTGGATCTGGAAAAGACGGGCGTAATTCCCGACGAGTGGCTTAAATACAGCCCTTCGTACAAAGAAGATTTTCCGCCGCTGCTCGTAAATTCGGACGATTTCATACAGAAAGGGCTGTCAGTCGCGGAGAAGGAAAGTTAGGCTTATTTTATTTATTATTTTTTCTTATTATAATATATTATAATATAAATTATGGATGACAACAGCTTATCAAATCAGAACAATAATTCAGAAGATATAAAACAGTCTTCTGATATGCCGGGAGATGCTCTGATGCGCGACTCCCTGGAAGAGATGCACAATTCCTTACGCGAAGAGATAAAGGGGGAGCCTGACTCTGACGCCCAGGCGGCTCCGGATTCGCAGCAGCCGGACTACAACCCTTTCGGAGAAGCCATGCTCGGTTCTGATTCCGACGCGAAGGCTAACGATCCGCTTTCGGTCCTGAACTCGATATCTGGAAATAATACCGGCGGAATTTCCGCTTTCGGCGGAGATATGTCTTTCGAAGAATTCGAGGCTTCGATGAAAGCCGCGGAATCGGAAAAGAAGAGCACTCCTCAGGATTCCGAACGCGGTCTCGACGAGCTTACATCCATACTCGGCAGCGACAACAGCGGTGGACTTTTTCCCGACGTGGGCGGTGATATCGGCAGAGCGAGCGTGGACCTTAAGGCCCTCGGCGGCGCGATTCCCGAGATAGGCGGTGCCGCTAAAGAAAGCGGAACGGCCATATCCGTGTCTCCGGCGGCGCCGGAAAGCATGGAAAAGCCTCGGGACGGCGGCGCTTTACAGAACGGATTTATCGTCCCTCCGGACGATACCATGAGAGAATTGAGCATAGATCTCCCCGAGCCCGGGCAGGAAAAAAACTCGGCCGTCGCGCAGCCGGGATTCGCCGCCGGTAAAATTCCGGACGGCGTTCCGGCGGATATCGTCATCCCCGCGGTAAACGCGCCGCAACGGCGCAAATCGCCGGCCGTCCCTCCTCCTCCTCCTGCGAAACCAAAACCGAAGCCGGTTCTGAGTTCGGACGTTTCGAAAACTGTTTTTTCCGAAAATTTCCGGGAGAAAAAAGAGGATAAGTCTTCCGGCGTTTCTTCAAGCGAAACCGCAATAAGCGGATATATAAAAGCTATTCAGGACAAAGAAAAAGAGAATTCTGAACTTAAAGGGAAACTGGAAGAAGCCCTGAATCACGGCGAGTCTCTGTCAAAAGAACTGAAAAAAGAAAAAGAAGAGCGGGAAGAGAACGTAAGAAAAGCCGGTCTGAGACATCAGGAAGAACTCGCCAGGCTCGAAGACGAGATAATAAAATTTAAACAGGAAATGATACGCTCCCAGCTGTCCGGGCACAAAGAAGGCGAAGCCGGAGACAGCACTGCCCCGGCCGTGACAGGGGAACAGCGCGACAATTTCGAGAAGCAGCTTCAGGATTTTGAGAAGATAAAGTCGGATTTCGATGAAAAACGTAAAGATTTTATCAGGCAGCTGTCCGAGAAGGATTCAGAACTGTCCGAACTCGGCAAAAAGAATGACGCGGCCGACGAAATGCTGTCAGCCGCGGACAAGAAGATCGGCGAGCTGGAAAAACAGCTGCGCACTTCCGGCGAAAATCTGAAGGAAGTGGAAGGCCGGGAGCGCAAGATGGCCGCTCTTCTGGAAGAAGAAAAGAAAAAGAAAGACGATGAAAATTCGACTCTCAGTGGCGAGTTGGAAAAACTCAAGGGCGCCGCGGAATCGGACGGCGCAAGGATAAAGGATCTGGAAGCCAAACTCGTCGATATGAATTTGGGCAGGCAGGAACTTGAAAAAGAGCTGTTCTCCGCCAGAAGCGAAAAAGAACTGCTGCTTCTGGACCTGACCAAAGCCAGAGAAAAAAATTCCTCCTTGGAAGAAAGACATAAAGAAGAACTAGAGAAAAAGGAAGAAGAGCTTAGGGAAACTCTGGAAAAACAGAAAAAATATTTTGACGGCAAACTGAACGAGAAGGACAAGGCCCTGTATCTCGCCAAGGCCGAAAAGGACACTATAGCCCTGAGAAAAGACAGGGAGAAAGAAACGGAACTCGCTCAGCTTAAAAATGCGTTTATAGCCAGAATGGAAGAGAAAGAAACCGCCGCCAGAATAGCCGTGGACGAGAAAAACAGAGTCCTTGCTGAAATGGTGAACGTGCAGAGCGTCCTGGCTGAGACCAGCGGTAATCTCACGACGGCTATAAAAGAGCGCGAGCAGCTGCGCGCCGACAAGAAAAAAGTCGCTGCGGTGATTTCGGAACAGATAGAAAAGATGAAACTGATGCGCCGCGAGGTGGAGGCCCTCACTTATTCCAATAACGAGGGACTCATAACCTTAAAACGCATAAACTGCACGAAAATGATAAAGCTTCTGGGGCAGATAAAGGTTCTGCTGGAAGAGAAACTCGAGCGACTCCGCGATAATTACGACGTCGCCGCCCCTGACGAAAGGGCTTCGGTGAAACGCATGATGCGCGACGAGTACGAAAAACTGAAGGAAGTTTACGCGGCCATGAAGACCCTGGACGAAGAGAGAGTTAATCTTCTCGAGAGACTGGCTTCTCTGGAAAAAGAAAAGCCTGAAGAGGCGGATCTATAATCCTTATTGCCGGTCCCGGCGATTTAAATGAAAACAAGAATAGTTGCGGCGATGTCCGGCGGCGTTGACTCCTCGGTCGTCGCCGCTCTGCTTCGCGGACGCGGTTACGAGGTGATAGGCGTCACGCTGAGGATGTTCCGCGGGTTGAAAGGCGGTTTCGCCGAAGATACCGCCCGCGCTGCGGGCAATGCCGAAGCGATAGGCATAGAGCATCACTATATAGACGCGGAAGAAATTTTCCGCGATAAGGTTATAAATTATTTCAGCAGCAGCTATGCCGGCGGTCTCACCCCTAATCCCTGCGTCCTGTGCAACAGATATGTGAAATTCGGCTATCTCTTCGACGTGGCCCGGAAATTCGGCGCCGACAGGATAGCGACGGGACATTATGCCGGCATATCAGAGAAAGACGGGGTCTTTTCGCTTAAACGCGCGGGCGACGCCGTGAAGGACCAGAGTTATTTTCTTTTCGGGATAGCCCGCGAAAAACTTTCTAAGATATCGTTTCCGCTCGAGGATATATCGAAGGAGGAAGTGCGGAAGACCGCGGCCGGACTTAAACTTCCTTCCGCGTCCCGTTCCGATTCGCAGGATATATGCTTCATGGAAGGGCGCGATTACGTTTCCTATCTCAAACATTACTGCGGGCTGGAATCCGCTCCCGGTTATATCACGGACGCCGGTGGCAGGATACTGGGACGTCACAACGGTTATTTCAATTTTACGATAGGGCAGAGAAAAGGCCTCGGCGTTTACGGAACGGACAGACTGTACGTGACGGATATAGACGCCGCGTCGAATAAAGTCGTGCTCGGTTCCATAGAGCAGGCCAGAAGAAACAGATTTTTTATAAAAGACTATAACGCGCTGTCGGATATGCCGAGCGGGGAATTCAGGACTTCGGTGCAGATAAGGCACAGACACAGACCGGCGCCTTGCGCCGTAAAGCCGTGCGGAGACGGATACGAAGTCCTGACTGATACGCCGCAGTTCGCGGTGACTCCGGGGCAGGCGGCTGTGTTTTACGAAGGAGAAAAAGTTCTGGGCGGAGGTTTTATACAGCCCGGCGGGTGATTTTATGGAAATAAAAAAAGTTGCGGTGCTTTTCGGCGGTAAATCTCCGGAGCACGAAGTGTCGGTGGATTCGGCGCAGACTATATGCGGTCTGCTTGTTTCCGACGGCATAGAACCGGTTCCGGTATATATATCCAGGGCGGGGATATGGTATCACGTTCCCGCGGAGCGCTTTATCAGGGAGAAAAACACCGAAGGAACTGTCATAGAACCTAATTTCGAGAACAAATGTTTCAGGGCGGCTTCAGGGGAACTGATAAAACCGCAGGTCTGTTTTCCGATAGTGCACGGCACCACCGGGGAAGACGGCGTGCTTCAGGGCCTGCTTGAACTGCTGGAGATTCCGTATGTGGGAGCCGGCGTCACTGCTTCGGCTGTGGGAATGGATAAGATAATATCCAAAATACTCGCCGAAAGGGCCGGGATCCCGGTACTCCCGCAGGTGCTGGTCAGAGAGTACGACAGGAAGAGGGCTGCCGAAAAAGCGGAAGAAGCGGACGCTCTGGGCTATCCGCTTTTCGTAAAACCGGCGGCGCAGGGATCTTCCGTAGGCGTGACTAAAGTGAAGACTAAAGCGGATATCCTTCCGGCCGTGGAAAAGGCTTTCAGATTCGATAATAATGTGATAATAGAAAAAGGAGTCGACATGGCGAGAGAAATAGTGTGCGCCGTGCTCGGGACCCCGTCCGAAGCGGAAGCCTGTCTGCCAGGGGAAGTGGCTCCGCAGGGTAAACACGAATTTTACGATTACGAATCGAAATACACAGACGAGAACGGAATGAAACTGTTCATCCCCGCTCCGGTAGGCGCGGATATAAGCGGTAAGGTACGGGAATGGTCGGTCAAAATATTTCTGGCTTTGGGGATCTCAGGATTCGCCAGAGCCGATTTTCTTATGGACAGAAAGACGGGGGAAGTGTGGTTCTGCGAAGTCAACACTCTTCCCGGTTTCACATCGCACAGCCTTTATCCTAAACTATGGGCCAAAGCCGGAACGGCCCCGCGCGAGATAATAATGCGTCTTCTCAGGGCGGCCGCGGAAAGAAGAGAGCAGAGGAGCAGACTCAGCATAGTAAAGTAAAGGTCCTAATACAAACAGCGGAGAAAGATCCGGGGAAAGTTCGGGGCGGATCTTAAACTCCGGAGCGTCCGCAGATGCGTTTTATGGATATTCACGGAAAAGATATACCATGGCTTACCTGCCGGAAGAATTTTATCGCGGTATTCCTGCTGGCGCTTATATTATTGTGGTGCTATGCGAGGATCTCCGCCAGTCCGCCCGTTTACGGCGGAGATCTGGTGCTGGGAGAAAACTGGCTTTTCGTTTTCAGTAAAAAATTTTCCTCATGGTTTTTTCCCGCCCCGTCTCTTTTTAACGCCGTCTTCGATTATAATCTGCCCGGCCGGCTTCTGTGGATAAAAAAAGCCGTGTATCTTATTCCGGTCGCAGAGGCTTTCGCGGCCGGATGTCTGCTGTATTCGTGCGCCGGGGGTGTTATAGCGGCCTTATGCGCCGCTGCGGCGGTCCCCTATCTCGCCTGCGGCGGCACGGAACAGCTCCTGCTTTTTACCGGTATAATATCTTTCGCGCTTTTAGAATCTTCCTGTTTTAGAAAAGATCTGAAAAATCTGCTGTTTTCTTCGCTGCTGCTCTGCGCTCTTCTTCAGTCCAAGAGCGTGTCCTTTCCTCTTGTGTTGTTGTTCCTCGTTTATCCGGCTTTTGTAAAAGGCGGGATACGGAGGCTGAAGGAGAAGCTTATCCCAGCCGCCGCCGTACTCATCGCCGCTTCGGCATGGTGTTTAGTAAACGCCGGCGCCGGAAACGGCTATGTCTTTTTTACTGAAGACAGCGGGCGCGCAGCGGAAAACATATGCGCCGGGCTTCGAGGCGCCGTGACGACAACGGAAGGGAACTACGACGGAGCGGTGGACTGCGGGCTGAACGGAAGTAACGTTTACTTTTACGCCGTAAAAACAGCCGTTGCGCATCCTGCGGAATTATTAAAAGGGATAATTAAAAGAACTGAATATCTGTTTTTTTCATATAAATACAGAGGCGGTCCGTTTTTGTTCCTTATAACCGTTGTCGGATTATCGTCTCTTTTCTTTTTAAGAAAAAGAGGTGCCGCTGTCAGTCTGCTATGGCTTTCTGCGGCTTATATGTTCTTTATACATATATGTATGCCGGTGCAGATCAATTATTTCGTTCCGGCTTTTCTTCTGTTCTCCGTTTTGACCGGGCTGCTGGCGTGCGAAGCGCTCAAGCTGAAAGAATGTGAACCCTTACTCGGGAAACCGGTCCTTTACGCCGCTTCAGCCCCGGCCGCTCTGGCATGGCTTTCCGCTTTCTTCCTTATGTGTGTCTTTCCTTTCCGCAGAATATCCGCTCCTGCCGCTCTGGCGGCTGCATATCCGCATAATACAATATTCATGCAGCTGGCAGGAGATAAGAAAATAGAATCCTGCGCCGCGGAAGACGCCGCGGTTTATTACGACGGGGTTTACGCCGCCGGGCCGGATCCCCGGAATTTCTGGCGCCACGCGCAGGCTATGTTTCTTAGGGGCGAACGGCTGGACAGGAATATTTTTTCCGGCGGCGGCTGGAAAGGGGACTATCCTACTGTGATGTATTACGCCCTGGACTCTTACGGCAGGGGGGAGACGCAGGAAGGCAGACAGGCGCTGGAATGCGCGGTCAGTCTGTGCGTGAAATCCAGATTTTTCGTGCGGGATCCTGCGACAGCCGCCGATTACGAACTGGACGCTAAACTAAAGAAAAGGGGCGTCCGGGTGTGCGTCGACGGCATATTTGACAGCGTCGGGCAACTCTCGGACGGCGGGAGGCGCGGCGCTATAATAAAGAATATGGGAACATATCCGTCAGAACTGGCCGAAGCGTCAGCTTCTTCAGTTTTTAAAATATCCGGTAACGGCGCCGGAACTCCGGAAGTCTGCTCGAGATTTATCCGTGATTTTCCTTCCGGTAAAACGGATCTTGAATGGAGCCGCGTGGGCAACAGCGTCTGTTCTCTCATAATAGCCAGAAACTATGAAGAACTGGCGCTTGAGGACTGTTTCAAGACTAAGCCTGATTTTTCTCATCTCGACCGCTCGCTGGACGTGTGCGACAGAGCGACGGCTAATTATAAAAACAGGACGGTTCTGAACGAACGCGAGAAGATTCTTCTTCCCGCGGCAATGCTTCAAAAGGCGAATCTTCTTAACGCGACCGGGAAGAAAAAAGAGGCTCTCGAGTGCGCCAGCCGGATACTGAGATATAAGGGAATAAGGGGCGACGTGGCCGAAGAAGCCGGAGAACTTATCGCCTCTTTGACGGAAAAAGCCAATGCCGAATAAAATAAAGTTATTTTTGTCTTCTGACTTCTTTAAAAGGAAAGCGCTGCCCTGTCTGCTTTTCTTTGTTTTTGCGGCCGGGAAATTTTATTCCCTTCTCGGCCACAACACTAATTTCGCCGGATATCTGGAAGAGGGGGAAAACTGGCTTTTTGTTTTTAAAGACGGTTTTTCGGGGTTTTACTTTCCGGCTTCCCTTATATGCGACGCCGTTTTCACTTATAATCTTCCGGACGCGCTCGGCTGGCTGCCGTACGCCGTGATGTTTTTTCCGGCCGTGCTGGCTTTTCTGCTGGGAAGTCTGCTTTATTCTTACTGGGGCGGTCTGTTTTCGGCCCTGGCAGTCACTTCAGTTTCGGGGCTGTTCGCTTCCGGGGCCTGCGACCAGATTCTTCTGACCGGCGCCGTCATAGCGCTTATAATTTACGATTCCGGTAAATTTAAAGAAGGACTTCCGCACCAGATCGTCCTGTCGCTTCTATTATGCGCGCTGCTTCAGTCCAAAGGCGTAGCTTTTCCTCTGGTGGCCGCCTTTATTATTTATCCGCTCTTCACCGAAGGACGTAAGAAATTCTTGAGGCTGAGGCTGCTGCCGCTGACGGCGGTCCTGGCGGTCTCCTTCACATGGGGAGCCGTTAACAGGAGCGCCGGAAACAGTTTCGTTCTCTTCACTGAAAATTCTGAGAGAGCAGCCGAGAATATATGCGCCGGTCTGAAAGGTTTTGTCACGACGACGGAAGGTGATTTTTTCGGAGACGTGCTGTGCGATTCGAAAACGGATAATATCTATTATCACGCCGTCGCAGAGACCGTCAGACATCCTGTCCTCTTCTTTTCTTCCGTGGCTTCCAGGTTCGTTTATCTGTTTTCCGTAAGCGTAAAAGACGGGGCCGGCATCCCTGTTTTCCTGTTTTTCACCGCTGGTTTTCTGTCGGTGTTTTTCAGGAGGTTCAGGACGCGGGGCACGGTCTCGGCGTGGTTAGCCGCTGTTTACCTTTTCGCCATACATATATGTATGCCGGTCCAGACCAATTATTTCACGCCTTCGCTGATACTTTTCGCCATGCTGGCAGGGCTCCTGCCGGCCTGTTTCTTCCGCCGCCTAAATGAGCGGCCGGCCGGCCGGATCTGCAAGAAGGCCTTCTGTTTTTTCGCGTCTCCGCTTATACTGGTCTGGCTTGCCGCTTTCGTTCTGATGGCGCTGTTTCCGCTGCGCAGCCGGAATCCGGCGGACGCTGGCGCGCTGGCGGCGAAATATCCCGACAATATGCTCCTTCAGAGAGTCGCAGGAGACATGGCGGTGGAAGAATGCCGTTCCGACAGGGCCGCCGGTTATTACGACAGCCTTTACAGACTTTCCGACAAGGACAGATACTGGCGTCACGTGCAGAGTCTTTTTCTTAAGGACAAGAAGATAGGATACGGTATTTTTACGGACGGCAAGTGGAAAGGCGAATATCCGGTGATATTATACTACGCCCTCGATTCCTACGATAAAAACGATCCCGGCGCCGCGGATTCCCTGTCGTGCGCCCTGCAGATGTGCATGATAGGCAAATATTATGTGCGCGGTCTGAGAAACGCCAGCGAGATAGAACTCAACGATAAACTGAGAAAGCGAGGCGCGGCGGAATGTGTTTCCGAGATGGAAAACACGCTGGAGCAGCTTTCCGATAAATCGAGGACCCTGTCAATAAGGGAAAAGATAAGAAGACTTTCTCCGGAACTCACCTACGGTGCGGATCTATTCGGTATTTACGAGGAGGAAAAAGAAAAGGCCTGCGCCGCGGATAAATCGCCAGGCAGCTGCATAATGCCTTTCGACACGGGCTTCCCGGAGGCATGCGGAAGAAGCGTTCCGGAACTTAAAAAGTACAGAAACGGGACCGATTTCAGAAATATAAACGTTACAGTCGGTTATCCGATCTGTAAAAAGACGGCGGAAGATATAAACGGAGAAATATCAGACCTTTTCAATAAATGTATATGTTATAAGCCCGATTTCTCAGCTCTCGCGCCCATGTTGGAACTGTGCGGCGGCGCAGTGGAAAAATATGAAAAAAACAGCCGGCTGGCCGACAGAAAAAACAGGGAACAGTTTCCTTACGTGCTTCTCCAGAAGGCTCACGTTCTCAAAGCTATGGGCAGACGGAAAGATGCCGCCGCGGCGGCCGCGGGCATAAGAAAAATAAAAGAATCCGATAAAGATGTAAGAAAAGGTGCCGAAGTCCTTTTAAAAGAGCTCAATAAAATGTAAACTAAATATATAATACTTTTCTTTTGCAGGATAATTTTAAAATGGACATACTAATAACTAACGACGACGGAATAGAATCGCCCGGGATTGCCGTGCTTTCCAGGGAATTAGGCAGGATAGGCGATGTCACGGTGGTTGCGCCGGCTTCGCAGAAAAGCGCTTCAGGCCACAGCCTCACTATAGACAGCCCGATAAGATACACTGAAGTGTTCAGAGACGGGCGGCTGTTCGGCTATGCGGTGGAAGGCACTCCGGTTGACTGCGTGAAAACCGCTCTTAATGTGATAAGCGCCCGGAAGCCGGATCTCATCGTTTCCGGTATAAACATGGGCGCCAATCTCGGCTGGAACGTCTTTTATTCCGGAACAGTGAGCGCCGCATCCGAAGGCGTGCTGAAGGGAATCCCTTCGATCGCCGTTTCGCTTGACAAATTCAAAGCGGAAAAAGAAGAAGAATTTTATTTCGCGGCCGAATTCGCATGCCGGACCGCGGGCGAACTGCTCTCCGGCTGTATCCCGGGAGACGTTCTGGTGAATATAAACGTCCCCGCTATTCCCCGCGCGGAAATAAAAGGAGTAAAGTACACTTTCCAGAGCGGCGTCGCTTTTAACGAAGCGATGAAGAAACAGACTGATTCTTCAGGAAAGGATTATTACTGCCTTTATTCTAAAGAAGACGAAGACAGATTCGAGGAAGGAAGCGACTGCAAAGCTGTCAGGGAAGGATATATATCCGTGACTCCCCTGCGTTTCGATCTTACCGATTATAAAGTTCTCGCTTCCATGGAAAAGGACTTAACGGCTGCCGGACGGGACAAACACTTGTTTTGAGCGCGGCATTTTGCTATACTATATATACGGAGTCTTGGTGTAGCCTGGTTAACACGTCGCCCTGTCAAGGCGAAGATCGCGAGTTCGAATCTCGTAGACTCCGCCAGATTTTCTCTCCTGAGAAATTGGCTGTTTTCCGAAAACGACACGTACAGAAGTAAGTTCTTGTTTCGGGTCAATCCATTCTTAAATTACAAAATTGCCGAGTGCCGAAGATAGGTAAAGTTCTGATTTTATCCGTTCTCCGGCAAACAGCGTCTTGTTGACGAGTTCTTCAGGCGTGAGCGCGGGCGGAAGGCTGATTATTCCCAGCCTGTCCGGTTCCCGTACAATCCCGGCAAAACACGTATGCAGCAGACCGCTTGTCCGGGTACTACAAGGCTTGGATTGTCTTCCTTTCATCTGGCGCGGCGGCAAACGAATGGACGGTCTTGAATTTCTTCACGCTTAGGCTGTAAAATCTCCATATTCCGCGGAGGCGGCCGCTCTTCATTGGTAAACGCACGTATGCTGCAACCGGGACGCAAATTTGAAAATTTCAGTAAACCGAATAAAAAAAGCCGGCTGATTTCAGCCGGCTTTTTTTGATTTTTTCTTCTGTGTCAGTCCTGTGTCTTTTCTTCAACCAGTTCGCAGATCATATGGATCGCGAGTATATGCATTTCCTGTATTCTCGCCGTCTCGGTTTCAGCGGCCCTGAATATCTCGTCGCAGAAGGGCGCTATCTTTCCTTCTTTCTGGCCGAAAAAGCCAACCACTTTCGCGCCTTCCTCTTTGGCCGCCCTGGCGGCTTTGAGCACGTTCTCGCTGTTGCCTGACGTCGATATGCCTATGAAAACGTCTCCTGGCCGAGCGTGGGCGCGGACCTGGCGCTCGAACACTCTGTCATAGCCGTAGTCATTGCTTATGCAGGTCAGCACGGCCGTGTCTGAGTTGAGCGTTATCGCGGGAAGAGCCCTCCTTTCTCTTTTGAATCTGCCTACCAGTTCACCGGCGAAATGCTGGGAATCGCTGCTGGAGCCGCCGTTGCCGCATATAAGGACTTTTTTCCCTTCGGCGTATGCCGCTGAGATCACGGCAGCTATGCGCGCCACTGCGGCAGTGTCGAAGCTTTCGAGGGCTTTCTTATGCCGGGCTATTGCTCCTTTTATCTTTTCTTCTTCGGTTCCTGTCTTATTCATGAATGAGCGTTCCTATTTTTTCTCCGGAAGCGGCCCGGGCTATATTTCCTTTCTTATGCAGATTGAAGACAAGGGTCTTTATATCGTTTTCTCTGCACATGGCCATAGCGCTTGTGTCCATTATCTTGAGATCGCGTCTGATGGCTTCCTCATAAGTTATATCTTCTATTTTTTCCGCGGAGGGGTTTTTTTTAGGATCGTCGGTATAGACTCCGTCCACCTGCGTGGCCTTGAAGATTATATCAGCGCCTATTTCCGCAGCCCTAAGAGAGGCTCCCGTGTCGGTGGTGAAGAAAGGGCTTCCCGTGCCGCCCGCGAATATAAGCGTTTTTCCTGCCTTCAGATATTTTTCGGCCTTGTCGGCAGTAAACAATTCGGCCACGGGTTCCATGGCTACGGAACTCATAAGCTCTGCGTCCACTCCTTTACGTCTGAGTGCGGACCGTAAAGCCAGGCCGTTTATCACCGTCGCCAGCATTCCCATGCTGTCGGCCGTGACTCTTTCTATCATTATTCCGTCTCTGGCTCCGCGCCATATGTTTCCGCCGCCCACCACTATCGCCAGACGGGTGTCCGGCAGCGAAGCGACGGCCGTAAGTTCTTCCGCTATGAAGTCCAGGCATGCGGCTTCTATCGGCCCGTTCTCTCTTTTTCCTCCCAGAGCTTCCCCGGAAAGTTTCAGCAGTATTCTCTTATACATTTTCAGCCTCTTATAAAACAGCCGGAATGGAGTTTTTCCGTTCCGGCTGCGCGTTAAACTTGAAGTGAAGGAAAAACTGTTTTTATTCCACTCCGATCATATAGCAGGCGTAGCGGTCCACTTTTACTTCCGCGCCGAGTTTCGCCCCGAGCTCTTTTATGCTCTGCGCGATCGTCTGTTTATTGTCGCGTATCGAGACCTGCTCTGTAAGGCAGCACTCCTGATAGAATTTATGCACGCGGCCTTCGAGCATTTTTTCGACGACTTCCGCCGGTTTCTCTTTATAGGCTCTGCCGTGGGCTTCCGCTTTCGCCTTGGCTTCGGCTTCATCCTGAGCCGTCTTGGCTCTGTATATCTCTTTCTCTTTGCTTATTATTTCAGCGGGCACGTCTTCCCTGCGCAGATATTTCGGACTCATGGCCACGCTCTGCATGGCGAGCTCGCGTGCGAAGGCCTTAAGTTCGGCCGCTGCGGCTTCCGTCATTTCTCCGGAGAAACTTACTTCCACGATTGCGCCTTTCTTATTGTCGGAATGTATATAGGAATTTATAACGGCTTTTTCTCCTGCGTCAAAGCGCACGCCTCTTCTTATCTGCATATTCTCGCCGGTTTTCATGGCTATGCTCTGCATTCCTTCCTTGGCTTCCGCTTTTTCGGCCGGATTTCCGTAATTATTATCGGCCAACATGGCGTCGGCGATTGAATTCGCGAAGCCCGAGACCTCGGGGTTTTTCGCGACGAAATCTGTCTCGCAGTTGAGTTCTAATAAAACATAAGCTTTTTTATCTTCGGAACTTTTGCAGAGGACTATTCCCTCTTTCATCGCGCGGTCGGCTCTTTTGGCTAGTCCCGAAAGACCTTTTTTCCTCAGTATCTCCACCGCTTTGGCTATATCGCCGCCTGCTTCGGTCAAAGCGTGCTTGCAGTCCATCATTCCGGCTCCGGTCTGTGTGCGGAGATTCTTTACCTGCTCTGCTGTTATTGCCATTTTTATATACTCCTGAAATTTAATCTGCTTTTAGTAAAAACAGGGGGGATAAACTGTAAAAAGTATATCTCCCCCGGCGAAAAAAAGTTTTCTGTTATTTCTGTTCTGCAACAGTCTGCGGCTGCTCGGCGGCCGGGGCTTCGGCTGCTGGCTCTTCCTGCGTCTGTTCTTCAGCCGCGGCCACGGCTTCTTCCGGAGCCGCCGCTTCAGCGTTTTCTTCGTTCTTCACGGTCTTTTCGGCTTCGGCTTCAGCGCGGCCGTCTATCACGGCTTCGGCTATCGTCGAGCAGAATAAGCGTATCGAACGGGCGGCGTCGTCGTTTCCGGGGATAGGCATCGTGACGGAATCGGGATCGCAGTTGGTGTCGCATACTGCGACCACGGGGATCTTCAAAATATGGGCTTCGTGAAGGGCATTGGCTTCGTTCACGGGGTCGACGATGAATACCACGTCGGGTATTTTGTGCATTTCGCGCAGTCCGCTCAGAAGTTTAACAAGTCTGTTCTTTTCTTTCGTAAGGCGTGAAACTTCTTTCTTGGACATTACGCGGAAAAGTCCGTCTTTCTCGTATTTTTCGAGTTCTTCGAGTCTGTTCACCGATTTGCGCAGCGTTTCGAAATTGGTAAGCGTTCCGCCGAGCCATTTTTCATATACGCAGGCGACATTGGCTTTCTCAGCCTCTTCTTTGATTATATTCTTGGCCTGCTTTTTGGTTCCGACGAAAAGGAAGGTCCTTCCGGCTTTGGCTTCGTCTTTAACGAAGGAATAGGCCTTCTTGATCTCCTTTACAGTCTTCTGCAGATCCAGGATATGTATCCCGTTTCTTTCTCCGAAGATATAGCGAGCCATTTTAGGGTTCCATCTGTGCGGCTGGTGTCCGAAATGAACTCCCGCCTCCAACATACTTTTCATTGTTACTGTCAACATAATAAGGTACTTCCTCCGTTATTCTTTACTTAGTCGGTTCTTTTCCCGCCCTCACGGGGCAGGATTTCTTCCGTATATATAAAATTATATTAAAATATACCCCTGCCGGGCAATGACCGCTTTGCCTCTGGTTATTTCCGGCAGGCAGTCCGCAACGCCGGAAGGGCTATTTTTTGAATTTTTCCCAGGCGGAAACGAAGTCTTTTCCGGGAGAACATTTAAGCGTTTTTTTTCTGCCTGTTTCCGGATGCGGAAAAACCAGTTCGGCTGAATGCAGCAGCATCCTGTCGGCCGGACGGCCGTGATAAAGTCTGTCGCCGAGCACCGGATGGCCCATGAATTCCATATGTATTCTTATCTGATTGGTGCGCCCCGTACGGGGATGTATTCTGAGCAGAGCGCTGTCTTCGCCCTTCTCCATTATTTCCCATTCCGTCACCGCGTCCCTTCCGAATTCCCAGACCTTTATTTTTTTGAAGCCTGCGGCGCGCCCTATCGGCGCGTCTATCGTCCCGCTCTCTTCGTCCGGGATCCCGCCAACGGCGCATATATAAGTCTTGCGCATGAGTCTTTCTTTAAAACCGTATATCAATTCTTCCTGCGCTTCTTTTGTCTTGCTTATCAGCATGAGTCCCGAAGTGTCGCGGTCCAGCCTGTGGACCAGGCCCAGTCTCGAAAGGCCGAGAGAAGGAGTGTCCGGCCGCGCTCTCAGCAGCAGGGAAACGAGGGTCGGTTCTCCCAGAAGGCAGGCTTCGGGTTTTTCTTCCCACATCGGCGAATTGGGATGCACTGACAGTCCGGCCGGTTTAGACACGGCCATTAAGGCTTCGTCTTCGTAAAAAACCATATCTTCGAAAGAAAGTTCTTTCTTTTCCGCGTTGAGATCCTCTCCGGCGTCCAGCACGGCTGTCTCTATTACCGCTCCGTCGCTCAGCATATAGGACGGCTTTTTCGTCCCGCCGTTCACTTTCACGAGCCCCTGTTTTATCATTCTCTGCGCGAACGGCCTAGAGATCTCTGAATTTTCCGAAACGAATATATCGAGCCTTTTTTCAGTTCCTGCGAATATTGTTTTATTTGTTTTCATATTTTTTATTGAAGATGACCGGAATAAGGCATAAGGCGGTTATAATTATAATCACCGATACATTCTGCGCCGGAGACATCGAAAGGAAAAAACCGCCTCTGTCGTCGCCTCTGATAAATTCCAGAGAGAATCTCAGGAGCGAATAAAGGACGGCATAAAGCCACACTAAAGAGTTCACCGGCAGCTTAAGCTGCTTGCGTTTGGAGTACAGAACGGAAAGCACGGCGAAGATAATAAGATTGCCGAAAGATTCGTACAGCTGCACCGGGTGCAGAGGGACGCCTAGCAGTTGCGGCGGGACTTCGGAGAGCGTGCTTGTGAATCTCACGCCGAAAACGGAGGCCGTAGGCGCTCCGTAACAGCACCCGGCGCAGAAACAGCCTATCCTGCCTATCGCGTGCGCTAGCGGAACGGCCGGTATCATGGCGTCCAATATGGCGGAAGGCTTTATCTTTTTTATTCTCGCCGTCGCGAAGAAACCTATCGTCCCGCCTACGAAACCGCCGTAAAAGACGAAGCCGTATCTGAAGGTCAGAAACACGTTCTTCAGTCTCACGGCGAAATCAGCGCCGAAAGAATCCCAGTAAGTGAACACGTAGAACAGCTTCGCGCCCAGCAGTCCGGACAGAATGGTGTAAAACAGAATGTCGGACATCTTTTCCTTATCTTCCGGCGTAGTCCGGAGGATATACAGTATGCCGACGAGATAGGCCAGGGCGCAGAAAAAGCCGTAGGCCGGGAAATTAAACGAACCTATATTAAATAAGACAGGATGCATATCACATTAATTCGGAGAAGCGTTTTCCGCCGTTTTCGATACAGAAGCGCAAATATCCGTTAAACCTTTTCTCCCGCGCCAGAGTCGAGAGGTTTCCGTTATAGTCGTGTCCGGTGTAGACTTTGAGTCTGTCCGGCAGTCCGCCTATTTTTTCCAGACTTAGACCTAAAGCCGTACCGTCCGAACCGGGAAGGTCCCAGCGTCCGCAGGCGCCCACGAAAAGAGTGTCGCCGGTGAATATTTCGTTTTCGGACACGAAACACACGCTTCCGGGAGTGTGCCCGGGCGTGGATAAAGTTCTGAGATAGGGAAAATCCGCTATTTCTTTTCCGTCAGTCAGAGGCAGGTGTCCCGGAAAACCGTTCTTCAGACAGTAATCGTCTTTCGCGTCCATATAAACCGGCAGTCCGGGGAAAATCTTTAAAAGTTCCGGAACGGCGTTGACATGGTCGTCGTGTCCGTGCGTGAGCAGCACACAGGAAGGCTTAAGTTTCCTGTCTGACGCGGCGCCGGTTATCTTTTCCGGTTCCCAAGACGGGTCAACGAAAGCGGCCGACAAATTCTCTTCGTCGTATATTATGTACGACATATTGCCCATGCGCCCTACGTTTAGCTGTATTGTTTTCATGATAAGTAAAAGAATTTATTTTTTTAGACGGTATTCTGTCTCTCCCGGCTTCAGCATGCCTAGTTCCAGTCTCGCTTCTTTTTCTATCCACGCCTGATTCATTATTTCTGAACGGGAACCGGTGAGTTCGGTAAGGACGGCGTTTTTTTCTTTCAGGGTCCGCATAGTCTTGGCGTTTTCCTTGCTTATATTGAAATAGTTTATTATATTGCCTATAAGAAAGAAAACCGATACAACCGTGATTATTCCGAGCCCTGTTCTTAAAAGAAAATTCAGGACTTTTTTATCCTTATGTTTACTCTGGTACACATAACTGTGCCTGATTCTTCTTCTTGCCATATATTATTAGAACTCTTATTTCACTATCTTGAAGGCGCTGTCCTGCGCGTAAACCGCCTTTTTGCCCAGATCTTCTTCTATGCGCAGCAGCTGATTGTACTTGCACAGCCTTTCGGAACGGCACGGGGCGCCGGTCTTTATCGCGCCGGCATTGGTCGCCACGGCCAGATCCGCTATGAAAGAATCTTCCGTTTCGCCGGATCTGTGGGATATTATCGTGCTGTATCCTGATTTCTGCGCCGTCTCTATAACGTCGACCGTTTCTGTGAGAGTTCCTATCTGATTGAGTTTTATGAGTATCGCGTTGGCTATCCCTTTGGATATTCCCGTCTTCAGGCGTTCCGGATTAGTCACGAAAAGATCGTCTCCGACCAGGCGCATCTTCTTAGCCAGCGTCTTGGTTATATGGGCCCAGCCTTCCCAGTCGTCTTCCGCGAGCGGATCCTCGTAGGAGATGAGCGGGAACATTTTTCGCCATTCCGTATAAGTGGCTATCAGTTCCTGAGAGGAGAGATTCGTTCCCTCGAACATATAACAGTCGTTCTGATAAAATTCGCTGGCGGCTGAATCAAGGGCTATCTGGACTTCTTTCGTCGTGTATCCTGCCGCTTCTATCGCTTCCGTGATGGTGTCCAGCACAACTTCGTGGCTGGGAAGTTTAGGCGCGAAACCGCCTTCGTCTCCGACCGCCACTGTATAACCTTTCGTGGAAAGTATTTTCTTGAGCGTGTGGTATATGTCGCTTCCGGCGCGCAGCGCGTCGTTGAAGGTGTCCAGACCGGTAGGCACGATCATGAATTCCTGAACGTTTATGCCGCTGTCCGAATGCTTGCCCCCGTTTATAATGTTCATCATCGGCGCGGGCATTATATAATCTTTATGCTTCAGTCCGTATATATTCCTTATATAGGAGTACAGAGGTATCTTCATCGACTGCGCGGCCGCCCTCGCAAGGGCCATCGAGACTGAGAGCACGGCGTTGGCGCCGAGTTTGGACTTATCGAAAGTTCCGTCTATCTCCAGCATTATGCCGTCTATTTCTTTCTGGTCCGCTTTAAGATCTTTTATTTCCTTGAAAATTTTATTATTAACATTGTCGACGGCGCCTAAAACTCCTTTGCCGGAATATCGTTTTCCTCCGTCCCTGAGTTCCACGGCTTCGTGTTTCCCCGTGGAAGCTCCGCTCGGCACGGCGGCTCTCCCGAAAGAGCCGTCAGCCAGAATTATATCTGTTTCGACGGTGGGGAAACCTCTCGAATCGAGGATTTCTCTCGCGTGTATATTCTTTATTTTTACATTCATCATCTTATAAAGTCTCCTAAATATTTTGTTTCGGGATTCAGAATTTGCCGTTCACTATCTTTTTGCCGGCTTCGTTCAGCTTGCGCGAGAATTCCGGCGTTTTGGCTTCGGTGTAAAGACGCATTACCGGTTCGGCATTGGTGCCGGACGGTCTCAGGCCTAGCCAGCTGCCGTCCTTCATTATGAATTTGAATCCGTCAGTATTGTCTATGCGCCATACGGATTTATCAGCAAGCGAGAGCGGGGGATAATTCTGAAGTTTTTCTATAAGCGTCTCCATCTGCATGAATCCGGGAAGAGGCAGATAACTTCTTGTCGTTATGAATTTGCCGTATTTTTTCTCGGCCTCTTCTATTATCTTTTTCAACGGTTTTTTATTATAAGCCACAAGTTCCGCTATCAGCAGGCAGGTAAGTATGCCGTCCCGCTCCGCAGTGTGGTTTTTTATCGTCAGTCCCGAGGATTCTTCTCCTCCCAGGAGGTACAGGCCGCTTCTCATCAGGTTTCCTATATGTTTAAAGCCGACCTTGGTCTGTCTCACTTCCACGCCGTAATTTTTCGCGACAGCGTCCATGAAATGCGATGTCATAACGGATCTCGCGGCTTTTCCGGTCATACCTTTGTTCTTTACCAGATGCTCCAGAATAAGACCGAGTATAACATTAGGACTTATCCAGTTGCCTTCGGAATCAAGTATGCCGAATCTGTCTCCGTCGCAGTTGCAGGCCAGGCCGAGATCCAGTCTGTTTTTTATAACGACGTCCTTCAGTTCGGCCAGATTGGCTATGCCAGTTCCGGGTTCCTGTCCGCCGAAAAGGACGTCTCTTTCCTCGTGAAGCGATATGACCTGCGCCCCGGCCGTTTCTAGCAGCGGTCTGAGGTATTTTCTTCCGGCTCCGTACAGCGGGTCCGAAGCCACTTTCAGCTTGGCTTTTCTTACGGTCTCGATATCGATGAGAGATTCTATCTGCTTTCTGTAATCAGTGAAGAAATCCTCTTCTTTTATCAGGCCGGTCTCAACGCCTTCGGCATAATCAGTCCTTTTATCTGTTTTAGCTATCGTCAGGGACGAGATTCTGCTTTCCAGATCGGCTGCTATTTCGTCGAGCGCCGGACCGCCCCAGAAAGGCAGCCATTTCACTCCGCTTATATAAGAAGGGCTGTTTCCGGCGGCTATCATGAGGCCGCCGAGCGAATTTGTCTTGGCCACTTGCCATGCCAGAGCGCCCACGGGCGCTTCTTCTTTGGAAATGGAGACAGTGATATTGTCAGCCGTTATAGCTTCGGCGGCCGTTCTTGCAAAATCTTCCGACATGTAGCGCGTATCATAAGTAATAGTCAGATGCGGATTACTCGGGGGTCTCAGCCCCCTGTTTTGAAGATTCACCAGATATTCTTCACCTTTGATGCCATAGTCAGGATGTTGTTTTACATGTTCCGCCGCAGCATGCGCCACGCGGCGCACTGTGTTTGCGTTAAAATCGTCGGCAATTACCGCTCGCCAGCCGGATGTGCCGAATTTGATATTCATGTTTCCCATGATTGATAAATATAGCATATAATAAGCCCTTATGAAAAGAGCCTTTTTTACTAGTCGTTAAAATTATAATTGATTTACAGATATATTTTCCAAAGCAAAAACGAAGACGCGGAAACCCCCGGCGTTCTGTCTGTTGTGAAACGATGGACAAAATGTTTTTTTTCTGCTATACTATTTATATAGTTCGGGGCATGGCTCAGCTGGCTAGAGCGCTCGTTTCGGGTGCGAGAGATCGTGAGTTCAAATCTCACTGCCCCGACCATGATTTAAAAGGGAAGCGGTATCCGCTTCCCTTTTTTTATACGGACACAAAGAAAAAGCCGCGCCGGATCCGAATCCGGCGCGGCTTTTTCTTTTAAAACGCGGTCAGTGTTTGAATTCTCCGTGTTCGTATATTGTGACTTTGTCGCCGCCTTTCAGCGTCGCCGTCACTTTTTTATCTTCGGTATTTATCATATCCCAGTGCACCGCGGAGTCGTTGAATCCCAGCGTCTTAGACATCTCCGGCGTCATTTCCGAAGGGTCGCCGTCCAGAGTGTCAGCATAGGACGCGCCGACGGCTATATGACTGTTGCCGTATTTCCCGCCGTGATTTTCATCGAACAGAGTGTCGGCCATGAATTTATCTATCTTAGAGAAACGCCTGTCGGTAAGAGAATATTCCCCGACGCGGCACGAACCTTCGTCGGTATGCATTATCTTCCTGACATAATCTTCCCCCTGAGAGGCCGATATGCCCACCGCACTGCCTTCCTTGAATTCAAGACGTATGTCCTTTATTATATTGCCGCCGCGGAAAGCCGGAAGATTGGCGAAATATATTCCTTCCGTGCCTCTCCAGTCGGGAGAGGTGAATATTTCGAAACTAGGAATATTATGCCCGCTCACTCCTTTAAATTTCCTCCTGTCGCCAAGCTTTATCTTAAGATCCATCGAAGCCGATTCAGTCCGTATAGTGTCTATCTTAAGCGAACCGAGCCATTTTTTGATTTCCGTGGATTCCTTAAGCAGCGTGCTCCATTTAGCTGCAGGATCAGTTTCGTTCAGATAACAGGCCTTTGCGATCTGTTCTGCGTATTCCTCAATGGTCAGACCGGCCTGTTTGGCCAGTTCTTCAGTGGGATAAGTGCATAAAGTCCAGCCGAACAGTCCTTTGTTTTCTCTTTTGTTTCTTATGTCGAAGATAACTTTAAAGGCCTTAGAAACTTCATTCTGCCTCGCGGTGTCTATCCCTTTGAGATAAGTTAGCGAACTTGGAGCGCTTATGTAAACATAACCGTTCAGCGCCTGGTACATCTCCGTTTCTCCCGGGGGAAGGGCCTTTCTCTGTTCGGAGTCCGAAAATTCATAGAAATCACGGCTTATCTGCGGAGGCGTGAGAAAACGGAAGATCACATTATAACCTTTTTTTATAAGTTTTCTGTGTACGGCTTCTCCCAGAATCTGAGCTTCCAGATCGCATCTCACCAGAACGGTGTCGTATTTTTTGAAATCCTTCCTGGCTGTGTGAAGCCCCCATATCAGCGCGTCAGCGTATTTTTCTATTTGTTCGTCCGTATATATTTTTTTATTGGAACCAGTCATTTTTTATCCTCCTGCGTAAATCAGTCCTGTATTCTGATATTATAAATTATTTTGCCGCGGCACATGACTATAATTTCATCTCTCAGCGCATATGTCGAAAGACCTCCGCCGCATAGGCCTTTAGACCCTTATTTTCTTATAACGGACAGTATATATAGTAGATGTAAAAGGGCAAGAGGTGGAAGTTGAGGAGTATGTCGGCGAGCAGTGTATTAAATGGAGTCAGCAATGAAAAAACTATTAATCGCATCTTTGTTCTTAATGCTGTCTGCATCTGTAGTAAGAGCGCAGCTAAATGTTTACTGTGTAGACGTGGGTCAGGGCGACTCCACCTATATAGAACTCCCTGGCGGGTCTAATGTCCTTATAGACGGCGGGCCTACTGCAAAAGGGATAATGAATTTTCTTAACGCTAAAAACGTGACGCATATAGATCACGTTGTGCTTACTCACCCTCACAGCGACCATTATACCGGACTGAAAACGGTTTTTAAGAAATTAAGCGTTAAGGATTTTTACGATTCAAAAGCCGAGAACAAATCGGCTCAGGGCGACAATACTTTGAGAAGTCAGGCGCAAAGCAAAGGCGTTCCTATTTACTATCCCAAGATAGGCGATACGCTGAACTGGGATTCTTCTGTAAATGTAAAAGTTCTCAACACATGCGAAGACGTCGTGGAGTCCAGGGATAACACCGTGCTTAACAACTGCTCCATAGTGCTTAAATTCACCTATAACGGCACTTCGCTGGTGTTTTCCGGAGACGCGGAAGAGGGAGCCGAAAGCGATATGAGCGACAGATTCGGCTCCGGCCTCAAATCGTACGCGCTGAAAGCCGGACATCACGGGAGTAATACGGCTTCCTCCGCCAAATACCTTTCTTATGTGCAGCCCAAAGTGGTCATCTTATCTTACGGAGCCAATAACAAATACGGCTTTCCCCATAAGGATGTTCTGGAGAGGCTGAAGGCGGTCGGAGCGCAGGTGTACACTACTGAAGAAAATACGGAATTCCTCAGAGTTCCGCCTCCGCAGGAAGGCGTTGGCGCGACACCGGTCATAAAAGCTTGGACTTCATCCAAAGCGCAGGAAACTAAAGCCGTGGAAGTGGACGCTCCCAAGGTCGATATGAAGAATATAAGTCCTGTCCTTAAGCAACAGATATCGGACAGCCTTTAAGCAGTAACGACATCTCTTATCCTAAAAAAGGACGCGTAAAGACGCGTCCTTTTTAGTTTGCCACGGAAAATGAATTAAAGTATAATATCTTAATTATGAGAAAAATAATACCAATGTGCGCGCTGCTCGTCTCTTTAAATTTTATGACGGCCTGCTTCGCCGTCCGTTCGGGGCAGTATATCCCCGACAGAGGGCTTAAACGTCAGATGTATTCTGATAAAAAAAATAAAGTTCCTTATTTTTCAAGCATCAATTTAGAATGGGAGAATTACCCTTACGCTCTGGAAACAGACGGCATAGGCGAGGGGAAAATAGACCAGGAAGCCGCCAGTATATACGTTCCTGCGCCTAAATCCGTAAAAGTCGGCAAGGCCAATGAAGAATATGAAAGAATGTACAAGAGAATTAATAAGGTAATGGAAAGGTCCGGCATTTACGATAAAACAAAAGGGGCCGGGAACGAACTTAACATAAAACTGGTCTCCATCAATTACTGGCGGCATTACAGCGATATTATTGACACTTATCTGACGAATACGGGATTTATTTTTCTGATTCCGTCGTCGCTGCCGACAGCTTTCACGATGACGGCGGATTTTAACACTTCGTCAGGGCCCGGAAAAGTTGAAATTTCCGGCGTGAACAAAACCGTGTTCTGGCTGCCTTGCGCCGTATTGTGGCCTTTCGCGGCCCCGTCCAATAAAGAGAATTCGCTTATCGACGGAATGAGCACTGTGCTGGCCACGGAAATATACGCCAAACTGAATAACTCGGCTAAAACTTTGCCTAAAGAACCTTTAAAATAAAACGCTGCGAAAGCAAATTAAAAAATACGGCCCGGATAATTCCCGGGCCGTATTTTTTTATCCTGAATCTGAAAAAAATGACACGAAAAAACAAACCGGGGGAGACAAAAGCCCCTGTCTTTAATTATAATGTAATATTTTTATGATTTTTAAGATGAAGAACATCCGGGATTTTCAACGCCGTAAGATGCATTAATAACTCCGTGGCGTATAACTTACAGCAGTTTTTATAAACAAGACAAGCAGGTACACGCTAAGGCGGTAAATAGTATTACCGACCTTATCGAACAGGCTGTTTTTATAGAGGAAATTCCCGGAAATCCTGAAAAATACTAATACGATAAAGCATACAGATTTTACGTGCCGGTGCGCGCAGGTGACAAAGTATATCCCGTAAGGATAGTAGCGCTGCATCAGAAAAATAATACGGTTAAGCTCGAGGCGGACGTTTACGACGTGATATTAGAACAGCCTGTGCCCACCCACATTTCCAGCGAAGCTGGTCGCGTTGAATGGCAACAGGCTGCTACTACACAGCCTGTGCCCACGCTCAGATCCAGCAATGCTGACAGTGCGGAACGGCAACAGGCTGCAACTATCAGTATAGCAGACTTATTACGCAATGTCAAGGATGCCGGCGGGAAGAATTATATCGATTCGGATATCTATTTTCAGACGACCGCCGGGGACAGAGCGAATATAGACCGCTTTACGCGTGACAGGATGATAGCGGAAGGCGCAAGTCTCGAGACGGTAGGCAAGGAAACTGGCTGGTGGCGCGGAGACGACGGTAAGTGGCGTTACGAGATATCCGACAGGATGTCGTCGCTGAACGTGCCTAATAAGAACGGGAAATATACCGGGACCCTGGGTAAGCTGCTGAAGCATGACAGGCTGTTCTCGGCTTATCCGGATCTAAGCCAGATCGATACCGAGATAACTATTAATCACAGTAAGATGCCGTATGAATATTCCGCATTCGAACCGGGCGAGACTTTAGGGAATACCGATATCCCTCCTAAATTTATAATCTCCGCCAGTAATCCTGCGGCGGCCAAGCGCGCGCTGCTGAAGGAAGTGCAGAATGTAATATCGGAAAAAGAAGGCTTCGAGGACAGACCGGCCACAGCTGCCTCCGCTGTTACTGATAATACGACTAAAGCGGTATTTCCGGACGGCACGGTTTTGCCGGCAAAAAACCTGGGTATGGCGGAATCGGCAGAGCCAAGAGGCATGATAGACCTTTCCGGAGACAGGAAAGTAATAACGCTGTTAGGCGCGCCGAACAAGTACGGGCATTAAGCGCCCGGCAGAGGAAACTTTCGCGCGCAGTTTCGAAAGTTATCTGGCCACTTCTAAAGCTCCCACGGCAGGTATGGGGCGTATATTCGAGATGTTCAAGCAAAAAATAGCCCTGGTATGACTAAAGGTATGACTACGCTGTGTACATTTACGCTTTTTACTCTGTCTAATTTTGTTTCTCGTTTTTTTGATTTTCCGCCGGAGAAGTATTATGCTTTGTTCATTTGGAAGGGGCTTTTTCACTAATCTTGAAAAGCTTAGTAAACTCCGGGACTAGGATTCGAACCTAGGCAAAGAGATTCAGAGTCTCTCGTGCTACCGTTACACCATCCCGGAATAAACTCCGCTCGACTACATAAATATTATAGCTAATGGGACGGATGAAATGCAAGGGGGGGAAAATCGGTTTTTCCGCGGATAACGGACGGCGCCGCGTTTTAACCCTGATGTGATCCGGAATTAATCTCCATTTGCTTTTTTACCTTATTATAATTATTGTATAATGAAGAATATACAGTATAGTTATTTACGCTTTTAAGGAGTTTAAGATAATTATGAAAAAAAGAATGCCGCTTATAGCCGGAAACTGGAAAATGAATTTCACATCTGCGGAAGCAGCCGCTTTGGCTGCCGCGATAGTTAAAGAAATGGGAGAAGTGAAACACGAAGTGCTCCTTGCTCCTTCTTTTACCGATCTTCATGCGGTGAAAGCCGCGCTGGCCGGTACCAAAGTCTTCCTCGCGGCCCAGGATATATGCTGGGAGGACAAAGGCGCTTTTACCGGAGCCGTATCGCCGCTGCAGATCATAGACGCCGGGTGCACGCATTCCATCATCGGACATTCCGAGCGCAGACACGTTTTCCTCGAGACGGACGCGATGATAAATAAGAAAGTGAAGACCGCGATAAAACACGGGATAATACCGATATTATGCGTCGGAGAAACGCTGACTGACAGAGAGACGAAAAACACTTTCAAAGTTCTGGAAACACAGCTGCTCGGGGCTTTTTCCGGCATTACAGCCGAAGAAGCCGGTAAAGTCATAATAGCTTACGAGCCTGTCTGGGCGATAGGGACAGGGAAGACCGCCACGCCCGAGCAGGCGCAGGAGGTCCATCAGTTCATAAGAAAACAGATGGAAAAGATATATAATAAAGAATTCGCGTCTAAAGTGCGCATCCTCTACGGCGGCAGCGTAAAAGCCGCTAACGTGGACGAACTCATGGCCGAAGAAGATATAGACGGCGCTCTGGTCGGAGGCGAAAGCATGAAGGCCGATAAATTCGCGCGCGTTATTAATTTTCAGGAACAAAAATAAAATTATAAATTATCAAGAGGTTTAAAATGAACGAAGAGCAGATAAAGAAGGCCAGAGAGGCCCTACCGGTGACGGTCGGAATTTCCAACCGTCATATCCATCTCACAATAGAAGACTTTAAAATACTTTTCGGCGCGGAAGCCGAGGAAACGTTTCACAAACCGGTAAAACAGCCGGGGCAGTTCGCATGTAAAGAAAAAGTTAATCTCATTGGCCCCAGAGGCCCGATAAACGAAGTGCGCATGCTCGGTCCGTACAGAAAGCAGACCCAGGTGGAATTGTCTCTCGCGGACGCCCGAAAACTCGGTGTAGAGGCTCCTATCAGAGATTCCGGAAAGCTGGAAGGAACACCTGGGCTTACGATAGTGGGGCCTAAAGGGACCATAGAGCTTAAACAGGGAGTGATAGTCGCTAAACGCCACATACATTTCACTCCCGCCGAAGCGGAAAAATTTCACGTAGCCGACGGGCAGGATGTAAGCGTCGTGGTCGGAAAGGGCGGCCCCAGAGAAGCAGTTTACAATAAGGTTCTCTGCCGGGTGCGCGACGATTTCGCCCTTGAGATGCACGTCGATATAGAAGAAGCCAACGCCGCCTGTCTCAAGAACGACGATAAGGTATACGTCCTTTAGCCGTTTTACGGAGATTCCGCCGCGCGGCGTCTCTTATTTGCACCTGAGAATTACGGAGAACAAAAATGAATAATAGAGTCGCATCGATGATAGATCATACGCTTTTGAAAGCCGTCGCAACTCCAGAAGAGATACAAAAGCTTTGCGGGGAAGCGAAACGGTACCGTTTCGCTTCGGTATGCGTTAATCCCGGATATGTGAAGCAGTCCGCGAAAGAACTCGCCGGCAGCGGAGTCAAGGTCTGCACCGTGATAGGTTTTCCTCTCGGGGCGACCACTACTTTCGCGAAAGCGGCCGAAACCAGAGACGCCATAGCCAACGGAGCCGACGAAGTGGACATGGTGATTAACGTAGGGAAGCTTAAGGCCGGTAAGGACGCCTGTGTCCTCGAGGATATAAAATCAGTCCGCGCGGCCTCCTGCGGTAAGCTGCTTAAAGTCATAATAGAAACCTGTTATCTTACCGACGACGAGAAAATAAGGGCATGCAAAATGGCGAAAGAAGCCGGCGCCGATTTCGTCAAAACCTCCACCGGTTTCGGAACCGGCGGAGCCACCGCAGCCGACGTCGCTCTCATGAGGAAGACAGTGGGTCCGGAAATGGGCGTTAAAGCCTCCGGCGGGATCAGAACCGCCGCGCAGGCTGACGAAATGATAAAAGCCGGAGCGAGCCGTCTCGGCGTAAGCGCGAGTATCGCGATAGTCGAAGGAAAATAAAGATGTTGATAAAATATGCGGCCGCCGTGTAAAAACGCGGCTGCATATTTTATTAAAAAGCGTCGAGTATGAACAGTATAATTTTTTTGTTTTCGTCTTTGTTTCTGCAGAATATTCCGGCAGCCGAAATCAAATCGGCACCGTATTCTTCATATGACGCGGTCAGTAACGGGACTGCGGCCGCCGCGGAAGAAACAGGGGACGGGGACGACTTCGCTTCTGGAAACGACGCGGGCGGTAACGGCGGTCCCGTCATAGAAGAGGCTGAAATCTCATCTGAAACCGTACAGAACGACAGAGTCGACGCTTATCTGGAAAACCTGTCGGAAACGAACGATAAAAAAAAGGCTTATCCCGTAGACGGACGGCCTATTTCGCAACTGGCTGGAGCGGAACTTGCTTTTATAAAAAAAGCGTCGGAAAATCACAGTGACGACGAACTCGCCCCGCTGCTTCTGACGACTGATTTTTGGCTCCGCGCCTATGCGGGCGCCGAGGGAGCCGACGAGGCGGAACTTATAAGAGCGAAACTTTACGCTTCCGCAGGTGACAGCAGACGGGCCGCCGTGACTTTGTTCGGCCTGCTCGCCGAATATGAATCTTCTAATTGCCGCAAGGAAGCCGGACGGATGCTGGCCGATATAATAAACAGAAGGTTCAGAAAAAAACTCAGAGGCCCGCTCAACGACGTGCTTAAAGATATTGAAGGCGGGACGCCGGCCGTGAGGCTCGCTTCCGTTTACGGGATACTCGCCGACAAGTTCCCTGACGAATTCGCCGAATCTCTGTCGGAAGAATATATAGATTTTATCTCGCGTTTTCCCGATTACGCCGGGAGGGACGGAGTGATGTACCGCCTGGCGGGGCTATATTCCCAACGGCGTGAATATAAAGAAGCCATTATGATGTACAGGGAGATCCTGTCCGTGTACCCGGCCGGACCGGCGGTCGGCAAGGCCAAACTAGCGCTGGCGGGCGTATATACTTACGGCACCAAAGAATTCCCTGAAGCGGTAAACGTCTACGACGAAATAACGCGGGAGTTTCCCGGAACTCCGGAGGCCTGGGTCGCGTATACCGAACTTCCGCGTCTTGCGGAAAGGCTGAAACGTTTCACTTTCGCCGTATCAGTATATCAGAAAATTTTCTCTTTGTATCCCGATAAACCGGAAGCGAAATACGCCCTCAGGGCCCTGGCGCGGGTTTATCTTGAAGAACTGAAGGATCCTAAAAAAGCCTCTGAAACCCTCCTGTTGTACGAAAAGACCTGGCGTGACGGCGGTGGGCTGGAGGCGCTGTACAATGCGGCCGGGATAGCGAAGGATAGCGGGGATTTCGAAGGCGAGATGGCTTTATTTACTAAGATAGGAAGCGACTACCCCGAAGAAGAACCGCGCGCCATGCTGCTTGCGGTAACGGCCTGCGGAGCAAAAAAAGATAAAGAAAAGGCGAGTGAGCTTCTGGAGAAGCTTTCGGCGAAATATCCGGATTCCCCCGAAGCCGCTAAAGCGAAAAAGATAGTCGACGCCCTCGCCGGAAAATAAACTCCGCCTCGGCACCGCCGAAGCCTGGCTGCCGACGTGTAAAGGAAACCCGCCTATTGAAAATGGCGTAGCGGCGGGCCGATTTTTTGAAAAATTCCGCGGCCCCTTTTTTTATTATATAGTTTTTGCTAAACTATATAATAATCGGTGTTTTCAGAGATTATCTGATAAAGAATTTGCAGCCCGTCAGGCGCAAGGCTAGACTAGAGTGCTTTTCATAGCTTTCCGTCTGTAGAGAGTTTTTTTAGAATGACACATTTTCGTCGCAGCAAAAATAAGGGAAAAAAGAAGACTAAACTGATATTTTATCTTATCGTTTTTTTTATATTTATTTTTCTGCTTCACAGACTGACCGGTCCGGTCGTAAGGGCGGTGAAAGGTTTTTCTAGTTCGGTAAGGGACAGTTTTCTGTCTTTCGAAAGGGTGGAATTGAAAGTCCCGAAACAGATCTATCCCGAGACACGCGCTGAATTCGACGCTTCGAAAAAATTTCTAAGCGCGAAAAAATGCGATGAGATCAAAAAAAGGATCATGAAATCGCACGGCGCGCTGAAAGACATAGTGATCTCCAAGAATTATATAACCGGAACAGTTACCGTCGGCGCCGTGCTGCATCAGGTGGTCGCGAAAGCCGACTCTTCAGGGAAGGATTTATATATAAGCGAAGACGGGAAACTGATGGAAGAGGCTTTTTCCGAAGTGCCCGAACAGCCTTTCGCCATACAGATAGGAACCTATGTCCCGGCCGGTTTTTTAGGTTTTCTGAGAGAAGTGCGCGGGATGTCAGAAGACGGGAGCGCGCGGGTTGATAAAATCAGCTGTCTGCCGGACGGAGACTGTTCTGTTACCGTAAACGGCGGGATAGAGGCTAAAATAGGAAAAATGACGGAATATCTTCCTGAAAAAATAAAGGCTTTTAAAGCCGTCATGAATGAAATACAGGCGGACAGGACGGCGTCCGCGGAAATTGACCTGACTTATTTCAATAATGAAAGCGGCAAGGTCTTCGTAACGAAGAACCAATACGCCGCTAAGCAGGCTGTCGGAGGATTTAGATGAGCAGAATAGTTGCTGGGCTGGATATAGGTTCGATGCGCATAACCTGCGCCGTCGCGAAATACGACGAGATCACGGAAGAAATTAATATCGTCGCCGGAAATACGAAGAAGACGAAAAGCGTCGGGCAGGGGACGATAATAAACAAGAAAGAAGCCGGCAGATGCATAAGGGAACTGATAACGGAACTGTGCGCCAGCGCGGAAGGAAACGTCTCGGAAGTCTACGTCGGGCTGAGAGGCAGTTATATAAGATCGTGCAATTCCTCGGGGCATATATCGGTGCAGAATCCCGACGAAGTGACGGAGGACGACGTCAACGACGCGATAGAGAATTCCAAGGCCCTTTCCAATGTGGATATAGCCGAAATAGTGCACACCATACCGCAGATGTACGTCCTTGACGAACAGCGCCTTCCGGAACCTCCGATAGGCGTGGAAGGAAAGAAGCTCGAGGTCTTCTCTCATCTGGTGATAGCGAAAGAAACGCAAGTGCGCAATATAAAAAACGCCGTTTTGGCTGAAGATTACGCGGTCAAAGGAACAGTCTACACGACTCTGGCCCTCGGGGACGTCGTCCTGAACGAAGACGAAAAAGATCTGGGCTGCCTGCTCATAGACCTGGGCGGGCTGACGACTTCAATAGCCCTCTATAAAGACGGCTGTCTTAATTTTTCTAGAGACATAAATGTGGGCGGGGACCATATAACCAAAGACATAGCTTACAGATACGAGATATCCACGCCGTGGGCGATAGAGCTGAAGGAAAAATACGGCTCCGCGCTGCTCGAGACTCTGGACGACGACAAACCGGTGCTGGTTCCAAGCATAGGGGACGAGACCGAAGTCGAAATAACTCCGTCCATGCTTGTCGAAGATGTGATAAAATTCAGAGTGGAGGAGATCTTCACTAAGGTGAAGGACGCGCTGGACGAGAACAATCTGGGGGGAACCTTCAGGGAGATAGTGCTTACCGGCGGCGGAGCCAATCTGAGAGGGATGTCTGAAGCCGCCAAGATAATGCTGTCGGAGAGCGAGGAAAGGCCGATACGGACAAGAATAGGCTATATAAAGCACGATAAGATCAAAGAGTGCGATCTCTGCAGATCGCAGGAACTGATGGGCGCCGTCGGCGTGCTTTCCTACGCGCTGCTCAACGGCGGACTTGAAAACGATTCGGAAGACGACGTCAAGGACGAACTTTTATATACGGCTAAAAAAATGACGAATAAATTATTATATAAAGTAAAAAATTTATTCAATTAATATACCATTGTTTTAGGAAGCGAATTAATATGTCAGATATCAAAATAAAAGTCATAGGTGTGGGCGGATGCGGCGGGAACGCCGTTAACGATATGATAAAGAACGGGCTCGAAGGCATTGATTTCATCGCCGTTAACACAGACTCGCAGGATCTGCGCAGGAACGAAGCCGGAGAGAAGATTCAGATAGGGCAGGAACTGGTCGGAGGAATGGGGGTCGGCGGGAATCCGGACAAGGGCAAGGCCGCCGCCGAAGAATCGGAGGAAGATCTTAAGGAACAGCTGAAGGATTCAGACCTGATATTCCTCACCGCCGGGATGGGCGGCGGAACGGGTACGGGCGCGACGCCGGTGATCGCGAAATACATAAGAGAAGTTTCCCCTAAGACACTTATAATAGGAGTGGTGACGAGGCCGTTCAAATACGAAGGGCAGATAAGGGCGGACAGGGCGAGAGAAGGACTGGAAGCGTTAAAGAAAGATTATCTGGTGGACGCTCTGCTGGTGATCCCGAACGACAATATCCAGGGCGTCGTGAACGAAAACACAACGGCCCAGGACGCCTTCAAAAAAGCGAATGAAGTACTGTTCCATTCCATACGCGGCATAAGCGACGTGATAAGGAACACCGGATATATGAACGTGGATTTCAACGACGTCAGGGCGATACTCGAAAAAAGCGGGAAAGCCATGGTGGGAATAGGCAAGGCTTCCGGTCAGAACAAAAACATCAGGGCGGCGGAAGCGGCGCTGACTTCTCCGCTTCTCGAGGACCAGGTGAACAAAGCCAAAGGCATGCTGGTGCATTTCATGGCGTCTAAACAGTTCACCCTGTGCGAAATGAACTCGGCGATGGAATATATCAAAGAAAAAACAGACAACCGCGTCAATCTGAAGATGGGGTGGGGCCACGACGATTCTCTGGGCGACGAACTGCGTATCACCATAATAGCCGCTAATTTTACGAAGAAGCCTTTATATCCGCATTCAGTGTCTCCGATAGCTTCAAAAAAAGACAGGAAAGAGGAAGAGAGAAATCCCGTATTCGCAGGCCAGGCCAAGGCCAGGGGCGATATCAATATAAACACCGTGGAGCCGCAGCAGGAAGATGATTATGTCCCGCCTTCCAAAACCAGGAAACTGACTAAACTGGCGGGGAGATAGACGTATGCGCATACCGATAGAAACGCTTTTAAAACTGGCGATACAGAATAAGGCTTCGGATATTCATATCCGCGGCGACAGCAAGGTTTTTCTCCGGATAAACGGACAGATCCGTCCGATAAATAATTCCGAGATGACGATAAAAGACGTGGAGGATATAATATATCCCGTCTTCACTAACCGGCTGAAAAACAAATACGCGGAAAATCACGAAGTGGATTTCGGTTACGACATGGGCGACATGGGGCGTTTCAGATTTAACGTATTCCAGAGACAGGGAAAGATAACCGTCGTAGCCAGACATATCCCAAGTGTTATTCCGAGCATGGAACAGCTTCGTCTGCCGGTAAATTCTCTGAAAAAAATGCTTCAGTACGAAAGAGGAATAGTGCTGGTTACGGGAATAACGGGTTCCGGGAAGAGCACCACTCTCGCTTCGCTTATAAATTATGTCAACACAAATTCTTTTTCGCATATCATAACCTTGGAAGACCCTATAGAATTCGTATTCAGGGAGAAGAACTGCATCATAAGCCAGCGCGAACTCGGAGTCGACACTAACAGTTTCGTGGACGCTCTGCGCGTGGCCATGAGGCAGGACCCGGACATCATTATGGTGGGTGAGATGCGCGACGTCGAAACTACGCGCGCCGCCATAACCGCCGCGGAAACCGGGCATCTGGTTTTTTCCACTATGCACACAATGGACGCCGTGCGCACGATAAACAGAATAATAGATATGTATCCTCCTCATCAGCAGACCCAGGTTAGACTCCAGCTTTCGGAATCGCTCAAGGGCGTGATTTCACAGCGTCTCCTGCCGTGCACGCAGGGAGGGAGGGTCGCGGCTGTGGAAGTGATGATAAACACCCCTAACGTCAGCAAGCTTATAGAGGAAAATCATCTGCCGGAAATAAATAAGGCCATGGTAAAAGGCGCTTTTTACGGCATGCAGTCCTTCAATCAGGCTCTGATATCTCTATATAAACAGGGGTTGTGCAAAATAGAAGACGTGCTCGGCGCCGCAAGCAATCCCGAAGACGTGAGGCTCGCTTTACGCGGAATAGAGACGGGGTCGGGCCTATAGAATAAACTATTTAGTTATTATACTCGTAATTTTAGGAGAAATATTATGTTCGCTGAAGGATATATCGGCGTAGCCGGAATCATCGGGGTCGGGAAATCAACTCTCTCCATCCAGCTAGCCGAAGCGCTTAATTTCGAACCTGTTCTGGAAGAGGTGGGCGGAAATCCTTATATAGAAGGTTTTTATAAGGATATGAAGAAATACGGAACGATAATGCAGATATGGCTGCTTAACCACAGATTCAGACAGCACAGGGAATTCGTAGCCCGCATAAGCACGGGGAAAATACGCGGCGTGGTGCAGGACAGGACTATCTGGGAAGACACCATTTTCGCGAGAATGCTTAATCAGCAGAAGACCATCTCCGATCTCGATTACAACACATATCTGGACCTGTTTGACAATATGGTTCTGCGTGACATGGTCTTTCCGCAGCTTCTCATATATCTCGACTGCAGCGTTGATACGGCGCTGGCGCGCATAAAAAAACGCGGCCGCCCGATGGAGGCCGGCCTTTCCAGAGAATATCTAACCGATCTCAGGAATAATTACGAACAGTTTATAAACGAAATGGAGCAGTCCGGCGTGCGTATACTGCGTCTCGGGTGGGAACATTTTCAGCCGATAAGCGAAGTCGTGCGTCTCGTCAACGAATACTCTCTCAGACCGTCCAGTTTTATCAAATGGGTCCGGCCTTTAAGAAAACTGGGCGCAGATAATCCGGACAATATACCTGATATTATAAAAATGCGGCAGCAGACGAAATGAAAAGAAAAAAATTCGTAGTGGCGATAGACGGGCCCGCGGGGGTTGGGAAGTCTTCCGTAGGGAAAAACGTCGCTTCCGCTCTGGGTTATAAATTTATAAGCACAGGAAAAATGTACAGGGCCCTGGCCTGGAAAGCTCTGGAAGCCGGCATAGATCTTAAAGACGAAGAAGAACTCGTGAATGCGGCCGAAGCGGCGGACTGGACTTTTCCCGAGGGCGAAGGCCCGGAAGCCGACGTCGCCCTGGACGGGAAAGTGCCGGGGGACGCGCTTATACAGGAGAAAGTCAGCCGCGCTTCGTCCGTTATAGCGGTGCTTCCGAGAATACGGGCTTTTATGAAAAAGATGCAGCGCCGTGCCGGAGAAAACGGCGGAGTCGTCATGGAGGGTCGCGACATAGGCACCAATGTGTTTCCTGACGCCGAAATAAAGATATTCCTGGACGCTTCTCCGGAAGCCAGAGCCGAGCGCCGTTACAAACAGCTTAAGAGCAGAAACGAACCGGCGGATTACGGCGAAATACTGGGTTTTATAATAGAGCGCGACAAGCAGGATTCCACAAGGGCCCTTAATCCCCTGAAGAAAGCGGAAGACGCCTATTATCTGGATTCCACCGGGCTGGACCAGAAACAGGTTACCGAGCGCATAGTAGAGGTGTTTAATGAAGTTTCGACAAGATTATTATCAGAATAATCCCATAGATTTATCAGTCAGATTTCTTTTCTGCCTGTGGCGCAACTGGTTCAGACTTTATAACAGAATTGAGGTCCAGGGCATAGAGAATATCCCGAAAGAAGGTCCGTTGATAGTGGCGGCCAATCATATATCCAACGCCGATCCCATGATATTATGCTCGTTCACCGGTCTCGTGAGGCGTATAAATATAATAACTAAGAAAGAACTGAAGGATATACCGCTGGCCGGAACGTATCTGGGACACGCCGGGTCCATATTCGTTGACAGACAGAGAGGAGGTGGAGATCTTGGAGCCTTGAGAGGAAGTCTTCAGGCGCTAAAGGGCGGCGGCTGTCTCGTTATTTTTCCGGAAGGAACGCGGGTAAGGGACGGGAAAAAATCCCAGCCGAAGTCGGGTATAGGACTGCTCGCGCACAAATCGGGCGCGAAAGTTCTTCCGGTGAGAATTTTTAACAGCATAAACTGCCTAAAATTAGGTAAAATAGTATTAAGGTACGGAAGCACGCGCACATTTGATGCGCCGCCCGGTGCGGATTTGAAAGAATCATACGCCGGGTTTTCCGAGACTGTTATGAAAGATATTTTTTCTATAAACTAAGGAGTCGTATCTAAGATGGAAGACACAGATATCAAAAAAACAGACGAACAGACATTGGAAGCAAACGATAAGGTAAAGGAGGAAAACAATATAGAAAAAACAGCTGCCGCGACAGCTGAGAAGCCGGTAGAAGCCCCGGTCGACGAAACCATGTCCATGGAGGACTTACTGAAAGCCGAAGAAGCCGTCTCGGAAAAAATATATTCCCGCGACATCGTAAATTTAAGAGTCGTGCAGGTTAATCAGGACACCGTTTTCGTAGACGTCAACGAGAAGAAAGAAGCTATAATACCGCTTTCCGAATTTACGGATGAAAAAACTCCTCAGATAGGCGACGAAGTGCAGGCCGTCCTCGAAAAGAAAGGAAGCGAAGGACATCCCACAGTGATGTCTCACCGCCGCGCCAAAGAGCGTATAGCCCTTGTCGCAGTCAAGGCGCAGTTCGAAGCGAAAGAACGCGTAAAGGGCCGTATCTCCGAAATAATAAAAGGCGGATATCTCGTGGATCTTTCAGGGTTGAGAGCTTTTATGCCGCTCTCCCTGTCAGAAATAGGCGGAGCCCACAAACATTATCTCCCCGTGGGCGCCAGAATAAAAGTATATATAACTGATTTTAATGAAAAAGACAGAAAAGTCGTCGTCTCTCGCAGACAGGCTCTTGAAGAAGACGAAAAAGTAAGGAGAACGAAGACGCTGGAAGAAGTTCAGGCCGGCAATGTGGTCAGAGGAGTAGTGTCCAAAGTCACCGACGACGGAGTTTTCGTGCGCTTTCAGGGAATAGAAGGTCTTGTGAAAAAAGAAGACGTGGCGTGGAAAGACTTCGAAGAAGCCATGAAGAAGTATAAACGCAGCCAGCGCGTCCGCTGCAGGATACTTACCGTGGATAAAGAAAACGAGACACTGACTTTCGGTTTTAAACAGCTGCAGCAGAATCCGGTCGGCGTGCTGAAGCGCAAGTTCATATACCGCTCCCGCGTAAAAGCCGTGATAACGGCCGTGAACGAAACGGGGTGCGAAGCTAAGATAAACAATTCAACCGACGCTTTCATAAGCGCGGAAGATTACGGCTCCGAAGGAGCGCCTGAAGTCGGCAAGGAGATCTCTGCCGTCGTGGTCGGCATAAACGCTGCGGAATTTAAAGTATTGCTTTCCGTAAGACGCAGCGAGGAGCAGGAAGACCGCAAACGCATGCAGCAGTACCTTAAGGGTTCTCCTCATTTCACCATCGGGCAGGTGCTGATGGAAGACACTGACGAGAGCAAGAAATAGTTTCGTCCGCGGTTCCTTTTAAACGCGGGAAAATTGAAAACGGTCCGGGGAATAAGGAATTCAGTTTCCGTTTCCCGGGCCGTTTAGCTTTAAAGGCCGCCGCCGCGCTATTGAAACGTTCCGCGGAAAATATATAGAATAATCTGAATATTGTCGGTGTAAATAAAATTAAAAATTATTACTGGGCTTGATTTATGAGGTCTTTTTTGAATGAATAAGAACAGATTTTGCCATTCTTCGGCGATACAGCGGCACGGGGAAGAGCACGAGTCCTGGTTTGTCGGTATAAAATCCCCTAGCAAGCCCTTTCTGGCGGTCTCAGGTCTGCTCATGCTGGCCGGTATACTGTTTCTCTATTCCGCCAGCTGTTACCGTTCCGGAATATCAGTGTTCGTAAAACAGTTCGTAATAATGATTTTTTCTCTCATTGTGTCGTGGCTGTTCGTGATACGCGTCAATCTCGACAAACTCAGGAAAAATCTTTTCCCGATATTCATAACTGCTGTTGTGCTGCTTATCGCGGCTCTTATCCTTCCTGCCGGAAGAGATAATACGCACAGATGGATAGCCCTGGGCATATTTTCTTTTCAGCCCAGCGATCTGGCCAAAATAGTGCTCGTTCTCTTTTTCGCTCAGATACTCAACAAAGACACTTTCAACGATTTTAAGAACTCCGTTTTTTACACTGTGCGCAGAATATTGCCGGCCGGCCTTCTGATATTCCTCGTGTTATTAGGGAAAGATTTCGGGACCCCGCTGCTAATGTCCGCGGCGGCGGTGTTCATGCTTTATATGGGCGGAGTCCCGAGAAAGCATCTGCTGAAACTCACGCTTCTGTTCTGTATCTTTTTCTCCGCCGTTCTAGGATATTCTTATCACACCGGAGGATACAGGTGGGAGAGACTTTCGTCCACGGTCAGATATTATCTCCAGACTAATCCTACCGTTTATAGGAAAGACCCGAAAACAGGGAAAGAAATAATTGATAATAATTACAAAGATTATATAAGAGAGGGGAAGGGCCAGCAGCAATGGAAAGCGACGATAGCCATAGGAAACGGAGGGCTAATGGGAAAGGGGCCCGGGAATTCAAGTATAAACAGGATCGGACAGCTGTCGGAGTCGTATACCGATTTTATTTTCTCCGTGATGTGCGAAGAACTTGGTTTTATACTTATAATGTTCGTTATAATACTTTATCTCGCCTATGTGTATCTCGCCTTTAAGATAGCGTGGAACACAACGGACCGGTTCAAACAGCTTCTCGCTTCGGGCTGCGCTTTTATGATATTCATGCAGGCCATGATACACATGGCCGTAAACCTGTCGCTGCTGCCGTGCAAGGGCATAACACTTCCTTTTTTTTCGCAGGGGGGGTCCTCGATACTGTCCACTCTTATCATGACCGCGCTGATAGCCAATGTCTCCTGCAAGATAACCAAGAAGAAAGCGCATTGAACCGCTTCGCCTGGTTCCGTAAAATTTCCGTATTCCGGGGAATAAAAAATGAACGATAAAAAAAGAATAATCATAGCTTCGGGGGGGACGGGCGGGCATTTTTATCCCGGCTTCTCGCTGGCTTGCGAACTGAAGAAAAAAGGCTGGGAACCGCTCTTTATAGTAAAGAAGAACGATATCTCTATACCTGCGCTGCAAAACAGGGATTTTCCTTTCGCGGAACTGGACCTTTCCCCGTTCCCCAGGAGTTTCAACCCCGTCAGGCAAATCAGATTCCTCGCCGGTCTGCTTTCCGCTTTGAGGCAGGCCAGACTTATTATAAAAGATTTCTGCCCGGCTGCCGTTCTAGGTACGGGAAGTTATATAGGCTTTCCGGCCGTTTTAGCGGCTAGAAGCTGCGGATGTCCGGCTTTTATCCACGAATCCAATGCCGTTTTCGGTCTAGGGAACAGACTGCTTCTTCCTTTCTGCGATAAGGCGGCGCTGGGCCTTCCAGTCAAAAATATCAGGAGCGGAAAGACGGTGCTGACAGGGACTCCTGTGCGAGAAACTTTTATGGAGCTCCCCGGCCGTTCGGCGGCTAGGTCCGCTCTGGGGCTGGCTGCCGATAAATTCACGGTTTTAGTGTTCGGAGGCAGTCAGGGGGCGGCGGCGATAAATAAAGCCGTCATAAGCGTTTTTAAGCAGTTTTCCGGACGCATACAGGGGGTGCACGTCACCGGACGCAAGAAATTCGGAGAAGTGACGGAGGAATACAGGCGCGCGGGAGTGAAGACCGGAAAAGATTTTATAGTTTTCGATTACAGGGAAGACATGCCTCTGCTTTTCGCCGCGGCGGATCTCGTGATCTCCCGTTCGGGAGCCAGCACGGTGGCTGAACTTATTCAGACGAAAAAACCCGCGCTGCTTATCCCTTATCCCTATGCCGCGGGGAATCATCAGAAATTCAACGCCGAAGCGCTGGCCGCTAAAAAATGCGCCGTCTGCATAGAGGAAAGCGATAAATTCTACGTGGATTTTCTGCTGGAACTGTCCTCTCTCATAACCGAACCGCAGAAACTGCAGGCCATGAGGGAAGCGTGGGGCGAAGCGGGCTTTCCGCAAAGTTCCGAGGCGCCGGGGAAACTCGCCGATATGATAGAAAAGAACTGCTGACTTTATGTCCGGACTGTTTCTTTATCTGGACGCTTTTCTTATCTTCACAGTTCCGGTGCTGGCCATGATGAGACTGGAGCCGTATTATTCTTCGTTCATACAGTTCGGCTGGCTCATGGTTTTTATATCTGCGGATCTTCTTGGGGGCAGATTGAGCGGAAGATCGTTTATAGGCGGGAGAGTCAGGGAGCTGGCCTGGGTCCTCATGATTTCAGCGCTGATATCTTCCTCCGCGGAATTACTGAACCTCTATTTCCAAGCCTGGCATTATACGATGGTTTCTTCATCTCCTTTGAAATTTACCTTAACTTTATTTTTTTCGTGGGCGGTTTTCCTTCCTGTTTTATTTTCTTTAGAGAGAGCGGCGGAACACAGCGGATTATTTACATTTCTGACGAAAATGCCGGCTTTTAAAATAAAGGTGTCCGGGTACGCCGTTACTGCGGCCGGCCTGGCCGTTTTGTTTTATTCGCTGTGGAACGGCTCGGCCCTTCTCGTCTTTCCGGCAGTTTTTCTCGTGGCCGACGGCCTGTGTCTCGTCTTTCTCTACCCTTCCGTCCTGCGTGAATTTTTCGGAGGAAGGTACAATAGGTTTTTCAGTTTCGCGACAGCGGGTCTTTTATGGGGGAAAACTAGAGTCCTTCTCGCTGGTATGGCGGGAGCGAAGGCCGTGTTTTCGGCTCCTCTGACTGTTGACGGCCGGCCAGACTTCTGGTATTATATATCCTGCGCACTTATGGGTCCGCTCGCTTATTCTCTTTTCAGCGCTTTGTCCGGAAACAATTTCAGATCGTGGGAGAACTGCCCGGGCGGGGGCATCCCGCGCTTCAGATTCGTGGCGCTGTTTACCGCAGCCGCGGTCACAGTCAGCGCGGCGCTCGCCCTTATTCCCGTAAAACAGGTGCTTATACGCGTGGGATTTTACTGACTCCGACGCTGTCTCTTGCTACCGCTTCACTATATTTAATACACTATCTGGTATGATTAATACAAACGGCTCAAGGTCCTTCAAGAGCTTAAACAGGAGAATTTTGTCATGCAAAATTCAAAACCACGCAGAAAGCTTTCCAAAGTTTTAGAACCATATATTTTCCTTCTCATATTCTTCGCTATATTCGTGCCGATGGGGTGTCAGATGGGTCTCAGAAATATGTTCAAGACCATAATGTACACGGCCCACGACCTCCTTATAAATACGGTTTTTTATATAATGGCCATCTGCGTGCTGGCAAGCGCGCTGAGCGATTTTATGGCAGAGTTCGGAGTCGTAAAGGTCCTTCAGAAAGTGCTGCAGCCTTTTATGAAGCCTGTATTTAATCTGCCAGGAGCGGCTTCGCTGGCGGCCATTATGACCTTCTTTTCTGACAATCCCGCCGTTCTTTCTCTTGCGGAAGACCGTAAATTCAGCAGATACTTTAAAAAATACCAGCTTGTTTCTCTTACTAATTTCGGAACCGCTTTCGGCATGGGACTGATCGTTATCACCATAATGATGGGATACGGGTACTTTATGCCGGCTATCGTAGGTTTCGCGGCGGCTGTGGCCGGAGGGACCATCTCCACGCGGCTGATGCAGCGCATGATAAGACCGATACTCGGAGAAGAAATGGTCCTGACCAAGGAACAGATAGAAGCTTTCGACATAGAAGAAAAGAACGAGGAAAACGGAAATGTGCCGGAGGAAAAGAAAATAAGTCTCTTCCAACGCTGTCTGAACTGCATTCTTGACGGCGGTAAAAAAGGCGTGGATATCGGCGTCGCCATTATTCCGGGCGTGCTTGTGATTTCGACTGCGGTGATGATGCTTACTCTTCAGGCCCCGGCCGGAGGTTTTACCGGCAAGGCTTACGAAGGCGTAGGCTGGCTGCCTTGGCTGTGTCAGTATATAAAATGGCCGATACATATACTCTTCGGCTTTGAAAATCCGGAGAATATCGCTTTCCCGCTGACTTCGCTGGGGGCCGTAGGAAGCGCGCTGGCTCTTATACCTAAGTTACATGTAAATTCGAGCGACATAGCGGTTTTTACCGGCATAGGCATGTGCTGGAGCGGATTTCTAAGCACTCATACCGCGATGCTGGACGCGCTGCATTACCGTCAGCTCATCTCTAAGGCTCTTATAGCTCATACGATAGGAGGGCTGTGCGCCGGCGTTCTGGCGAGATATCTCTATCTTCTGGTTTCCTTTATGATTTAACGGCAATCGGGTCCTGTCCGGCGTCCGAAAGCCGGTACGGAAATTTTTCGGTTGTAAGGAAAAACATATGCTCCCAACTGTAGGAATAATTTATTTAGCGCTTATCGTACTGGCCGTCTTTTACGGAATATTTATTTTTCTGGCTCCGCTCATAATACACCGCGATCTGACGAAAATACTGAGGGCCGCCGAGCGTCAGACGGATCTGCTTCGTCAAATAGCAGAAAAAAACGGCTGCGGAAAATCTCCCGTTGAGAAATAACCGCCGCCGTGTCCGACAGAAAAATATTTTTAGGGCCAGTTCTTTTTCACTTCTTTTTCCAAATCGGTGAAAAGAGTTATGAATTTATTTCTGGTCTGCCTTATGATGTCAGCCGCTACGTTTTTGTCATAAGACCTCGAGACATTGTTTCTGGCCTCAAGCGCGCTGAGCCAGCCGTCCACGTCCTTTATTATTCCTGACTGATAAGCTGTCTTAACCACCATATTAGGAGAACTCGTTCCTATATGGTCGTAGCCGTATTTCTCCAGTATGGCCTTCATCGCTTTCCACGCCTGCTCGAAACATATGGAATACAAACCTATCAGCCCCGCCTCCGTGACGGCGTCGTATGGCTCGCTGTAATCTTCTATTATCTTTAAATTCTCAAGAGTTTTACAGAAAATATCAAATTTTTCCATCCGCATAACCTCCGTAATTTGAATAGTGTATCATAAAAATATTATTTTTTTCAATGATTTACGTTCATGGAAAGAGAAAAGTTTTTTACGGAAAAACAAGCATCCTTATATCCAGTTCTTTTCTATTTCTCTTTCCAGATCGGAAAATATACGGAGGAATTCCTTTTTTGTCATGGAAATTATACTTTCCGCGACTTTCCTGTCGTAAGCCTGAGGCACTTTATTCCTGGCCTCAAGAGCGTGAAGCCAGCCGTCCACGTCTTTTATTATCCCCGCCTGATGGGCCAGTTTCACCACCATTTTCGGCGAATTGGTTTCCATATGGTCGTAACCGTATCTTTCCAGTATGTCTTTCATCGCTTTCCACGCCTGTTCGAAACATATGGAAAACAGGCCGATGAGCCCGGCTTCGGTAACAGCGTCGAAGGGCCCGATATAATCTTTTATCTGCCTGAGATTATCCAGCGTCTTACAAAAAATATTAAATTTTTCCATAAACAACACCCCCTGATAATTCTGTTTAAGCGTTATAAAACGCTAAACAGATATCGACATACAGACGAATATCAGCCCCCCGGGCCTTTTCACCTGAACGCAAATGACTTTAATTATATTGCAAAGACAATCCTCAGATATATTTTATCATATAATCCGCGCTATTTCAAACTCCGGGCGAAAAAAAGCGGCCGCCGGGTTTTGGTTCATGCCCCGGCGGCCGCTTCGGTCCGAATGTCAGTTTCGGCTTTATTGCAGTTGGGAAAGATCCGCTATGCTCTGCACCTCTTCCACAAGTTTATTTAGTATTGCCACTCTGTTCCCGCGTACCGCCGGGTCCGGAGCCATGACCATCACCGCGTCGAAAAATGCGGCAAGCGGTCCGCCGAGCGGGATTATATTGTTCAAAGCGGCGGCATAACCGGCCCTGGAAACATCCGCGGCTATCTTCTCAGGCAGGGCGGATACCAGATCGCCGAGTGTCTTTTCTTCCGGTTTCTCGTAAAGTGTTTCGGAGAAAATATCAGAGGGGGGGAGAGAAGCCTGTTTCACTGAATTTTTCGCCCGCTTGAAGACTGCGGCGACGCTTTCGAATTCGCCTTCGGCGCGCATCTCGTGGATAGCTTTGATCCTCAGCGCGCAGTCAGGCAGATCGCCGTCTTTAAGGAAGATATCCTTTACGGCGCGTATCTCGTCCACTCTGATTCCTCCGTCCGTAAAGACTGATTCGGCGCGCTGCCATATGAAGTCCAATGGAAGTTCCGTCCGCCTTAAGTCCGCTGCTTCGGGCAGAAGGGAAAAAGCGTAGCCGAAGGCTTCCTTGAGGTTTATATTCAGTTTTTTTTCTAGCAATATTCTTACTATGCCAAGAGCGTTTCTTCTCAGAGCGTGGGGATCTTCGCTGCCGCTCGGTATCCGGCCTATAGAAAAGTCGGAGGCAACGGTGTCTATTTTTCCAGCCAGGGAGACTACCGCGGCCTCATTGCTTCCCGGAAGCGAATCTCCTGCTGATAAAGGCTGATAGAAACTGCCTACCGCCGCGGAAACTGCCGCGGGATATCCCGCATTGGCGGTATAATATCCTCCAATCGTTCCCTGAAGTTCCGGGAATTCCCTGACAAGATTGCTTGTAAGATCCGAGTAGACATGCGCGGAAGCTTTCCCGGCCACAACCGAATCGATGTCCGCCCCGCAGTTGGAGCAGAGCCATGAAGTTATTTTCTCGGCGCGTTCCGCCCTGTCTTCCATCGTCCCGAGTTTTTCCTGAAAAGTTATCGAAGAGAGTCTTTTCCTGAATTCGTCCAGAGGCACGGACAGATCTCTGGTGTAAAAGAATATTGCGTCCCTGAACCTGGCTTCCATAACGTTTCTGAAGCCCTCTTCCACATTCTGCTGCCCTTCCGACACGCCGTCCCTTATTCCCACGAAATAGGGCTGGAGTTCTTTCTTTTCGTCTGTAACCGCGAAAAATTTCAGCTGTTTTTTCATGACCAGCATCACAAGTTCTTTCGGAAGCTTTAAAAATTCCTGAGAGTATTCGGATATGACGCAGACAGGATACTCCACGAGATATAAATTCTCCTGAAGCAGTTCCTCGTCTTTTTCCAGCGCCAGCCCGGTGTTTTCTTCCAGCTGCCTGATCTCTCCCTTTAGCACTTCCAGTCTTTCCGAATCTTTCACCACCACATTGTATTTATCCTTCAGCTCCCTAAAATAAGCGTCCGCTGATTCTATCTTGATCTTAGGAGATCCTTTAGCCGAGAGTCCGGCCGTTATTCTGCCTGATTTTACTCCCGCCACGGAAAAACCTATCACTTTATTCCCGTAAAGGGCAAGCAGTCCTCTGAGAGGTCTGGCGAAACGGAATCCCGTGCTTTCCCACACCATGGTTTTCGGGAACTGGAGTTTTGAAATTATCCGCGGCAGGATTTCCGCCAGTATTTTTTTAGCTGGCGAGGGGGGAATTGAGAGTGTGAAACATAATTTCCCCTCCCTCACCGACACTTTTCCTCTGAAAATTTCGGAAATCACATTGCCTTCGGCGTCGCGGCGGCGTTCGAAGACCTCGTCTCCGGAAACGGACACGTCGTCACGGCCGACGCCTATTATTCTTCCTATAAAACTTTTTACCTGCACAGCTGTTTTCTGATCCGAGGCGACAGCCTGGACCGAAGAGAGTTTCGGGCCGCGCTGAAACTCCTGTGTTCTCCGCTCCGTCTGGGCCGGCAGGCCCTTTATTTCCAGCACCAGACGTTTATAAGTGCCGTAAGCCTCGACGCCCTTATGCGCGAGGCCGGCGGCCTCCAGAGCCTCCGCGGCGTATTTTTTCAACTGATTTTCAGCCGACAAAATAAAACGCGCCGGAATATTTTCGATCCTGATCTCAAGAATTAGATTTTTATTCATTTGTGCATTCCCTTTATTTCTGTGCCGCGGCGGTTTCTTTCGCCGACGCGTCGGCTTTTATATAGGTTTCGGCGCATATGCGGGCCATGTTTCTTATCCTTTTTATCATCACGGCCCTTTCGGACACCGATATAGCCCCTCTCGCTTCGAGAAGATTGAAATTTTGAGAACATTTCATAACGAAATCATATGCCGGAAGATAATAACCTTTTTCAGCGAGTCTGCCCACTTCGCTTTCCCATCTGTTAAAATTGAAACGCAGATTTTCCACATCCGCTTCTTCGAAATTATAATGCGAGAACTGCTCTTCCTGGGCTCTTGCCATCTGTCCGTATCTGATGTCGTCTGTCCACAGTATGTCGAAAATAGCGTCTTTCTTCTGCACGAACATAGCGAGACGCTCAAGACCGTAGGTTATCTCAACGGTTATCGGTTTGAGCTCGAAAGAAGCCATCTGCTGAAAATAAGTGAACTGCGTAACTTCCATGCCGTTCAGCCATACTTCCCAGCCTATACCGGAAGCGCCGAGCGTGGGGGATTCCCAGTCGTCCTCGATCCATCTTATATCGTTCTGCGTATAATCTATGCCTATCGCTTTTAAAGAATTCAGATATATCTTCTGGATGTCGGCCAGCGGAGGTTTTATTATCACCTGATACTGATAGTATTTTCCAAGCCTGTTGGGGTTTTCTCCGAATCTCGCGTCCGCCGGCCTCCTGCAGGGTTCAACATAGGCCACGCTGGTTGGATTTTCCGTGACCGCACCGAAAAAAGTGGCGGGATTATAAGTGCCGGCGCCTTTTTCCAAATCATAGGGCTGTATGATGGCGCAGCCTTGCTTCGCCCAATAAGCGTTTAGCTTTAAAATCATATCCTGAAAATTCACTTTAGCCTCCAAAAAAGCTGTCGATAAATGCTATCAAAATTATATATACATATTATACCATAAAGAAATATCTGATAAAGCCCCCCTAAGACGCGTAGGGGAAAGACAGTTTCATATCTTCACCTTATTAATATTTATATACTTTTCAAAATATAATTAACATAAAATTTATTATTTTAAACTTATTAATTTACAGAAACAGAGTCCTGAAAAAAGATAGAAAAAACGTTGAAACACGCCAAAACGGCCGTGAAGCGTTTTTTACTTGCAGGCGGGGTGTTTATACGATAAAAAATCACCTGGGCCGTTTGGAACAGCTGTCGAAAAGTGCCCTGCGCTTATAATATATGTCAGCAGGCTTAAAATATACGACATATAATTAATATCCTTTTTTATATGTCATACCGGCATCACAGTTATAGGAGAGGGTATAAGCCAGAACTTATATAGCCTTATGTATTATATGTCAGGAATTATTCGCACCGTTTTATTAACATATTAAACATATAGCGGACATAAAAAACAATAGTCTTGACATATAATTATTAAAAGTCTTATAATGTTATTATGGAGAACAGACAAGTAGGCAGAATAAGAATCAAATCGCCATCGGGAGCTGAATTCGAAGCCGAGGGGCCGATAGAATTTATAATAAGAGAAAAAGAAAAATTTCTCGATGAAATCTCCACCGGGCCGAAAATTCCCGCTTCTGCCGTTAAACGAAACGATGAAAAAGCCGCCGAAGCCCCTGACGGCGGTCAGACTGCAATAAAGAAAGAAGAAGCGGCGAGGGCCGAGACGGCCGCAACAGTAAATATTGCCTCTTCGCAATGGGAGCAGACTGTTGCGGATAAGACCGGTTATCTGATGCTTAAGATTAAACATTACGGACTTAAGCCTGAGGAAGCCGCCATTATTCTTCTGGCTGCCTCCAGCGAGATAAAGAAAGCCGAATCTATGAGCGCGCTTATTTTATCCAAATCCATAAAAGCTTCGGGATACAGCCCGTCCAGACTGGACAGACTGCTGATGAGTTATATAAAAGACGGCTTACTGCTGGCTTCGGGAACCAAGCGGAACAGATCCTACCGGATAACGCGGAACGGACTGTCCAAGGCGGCTGCATTAGTCTATAATATATCTAAACAGCAAAACTTGCTATAAAAACTTATTATAAACATTCTATATTAAGGATATTTATTTATTTATAATTAAATATAATAGTTATATATTATAAAGATAAATTTTATATTTATATTATTTATTTATGATTAAAACTATATTAAATAATATAAAATAAACATTTAATATCTAATTTAATTAAATATTATTTATATATATTCATATAATATTACAGATATTATATTTAAAATTAATATTATATATTTTTATCGTTTTTTTATTATAAGTATATATTTTTATATTTACTTTTTTGTATCATTTGTACAAAAAAAATTATAAGTATTTATATTTTTAACCGTAAAATTTTTATTGTATAAAATATAATAACTTACGATAATATATATTATGTTAACTTTTGAATATATAAACTAATTTATTTTTATAAATAATTTTTATTAATTATTTTAATTTTATAATTAATATTTAAGTATTTTTTATATTATATTAATATATTTTATTGAATTAAAAAATATATTAATATTTTTAGCAATATTAAAAGTTAGGCTATTTTTTGTATTTTTTATTCTGTTTTATTTTTTCTTATAAAACATGTTTTATATAATTTAGCTTATAATACTATAATAGGAAGAAAAATAAAAATAGCGGAAGAATATCAAAAATGCTGAAATTAAAATTTTAAGTCATTAACGGATACGTCAGAACATTAAAGTTTTGTCCGTATTCCGCATAACAGAATTTTCTTATTCGGATGATCAATTTTTACCGTTCGGACAACTAAAATAAACCTTTGGTTGAAAAATAAGCGGCTTGTTCCGGGAATGAGTCTTTTTTTAATGAGAAACCGCCCTCTTTTGCGCTTAAAACGCGGCCTGCGCGGTTTTTATTATTTTTTAATACAAGCGGACGTGGAAAAACGTTATAGGGCGTTTATGACAGACATTAAATCATTATTTTTAACGCCGGTATAAATTTACAGGCATAAAAATGACACCTCGGGCTCTTTTGTGCGGCGGTCGGTTTATATGTTAATATAATATTGAAGAAAAGGATGTTAACATAAAATTTATTCTTAAGTTTATTTTTTTCAGTGTTAAAGAAATGAGAAAATATCTTTTCGGTTTAATTGTTTTTTTCGCGGTCGTTACGTCCGCTTCCTGCTTTGATAAAAAAGGAGTGAAAATGATAAAAGTAAGCAGCGGTTCTTTCCGGGCCGGAACTTCCCTTGCTTCAAAACACGCGGACAGCGCCTGCGGCGGGGCGAATATATCCCCCTCTTTGTCATGGAGAGGCATTCCCGCTGGAACTAAAAGTCTGGCGCTGGTCTGCCATGATCCCGACGCTCCGGCACCGGGAGGATGGTATCATTGGATATCCGTAAATATTCCGGCTGCGACCAGCGGACTTTCCGAAGGGGAAAAAACGGGGGAATATATCGTGAACAGTTCCGGGAGCAAAGGATATTCCGGGCCCTGTCCGCCGCCCGGACACGGAGCGCATCGTTATAACTTTACCGTTTACGCGTTAGACGTCGAAAAAATAGAGACCGGGCAGGATATTTCTCCAGCCGAGGTTGGTGAGACTGATAATAAAACACAGCCTCGCATACGGCAGTATAACCGGATTATATGAAAGGAAATAAATAATCCGCCGGAACAGCGAACACTCCAGCGGACCGCAGTTTGCTATTTCTGCATTTTATTTACCATTATCTTGAAGTTTTTTCCTCTGTCTTCGAAATCTTTGAACTGGTCGAAAGAAGAGCATGCCGGGGAAAACAGCACTATGTCCCCCTTGCCGGCCTTATGTTTGGCGGTCTGTAAAGCTTTTTTCAGCGTCACGCAGGATATAACGGGACATATCCCGGCCAGCTGTTTCTCTATCGCTGGCGCGTCTTCGCCTATGGTAAGTATGGTTTTTACTTTCTCTTTTATGAGACCGCGCAGGGGCGTGTAAGGAGCCCCCTTTCCACGGCCGCCCAGAATAAGCCAGGTGTTCTTTTTGTCCGGCATTGATTTAAGGGCGACGACTACAGAATCGACGTTAGTGGCCTTCGAATCGTTTATATAAAGCACGTCGTTCACGGTTAAAACGGGTTCTATCCTGTGTTCCACCGCTTTAAAATCCGCGAAAGCTTTCTTCACGTCCACTATCCTGGCGCCGCCTGCGAGAGCGGCCAGCCCGGCCGCCATGGAGTTCTCGAGATTATGGGTCCCGGGAAGTTTCGGCGGCAGCACGAGATATTTTTTACCTCCGAAGACGAATGCCAGTTCCTTGCCCTCTATGAAGGCGCTTATTTCCGTTCCCGCGGCGTTCTTGTAGGTGTCGCCGTCCTGTTTTATATTCTCGGATGACGAAAAGAAAAGTCTTTTGCTCACGCACTGGCCGCTCAGTTCCATGACGAGAGGATCTTCGGCGTTGAAAACGCAGTAGTCTTCTTTGTCCTGATATCTGAAAATATTTGATTTGGCTCTTTTATAGCCTTCCATCCCGCCGTGATGCTCCAGATGGTCGGGCGTGATGTTCAGAAGACAGCTCACGTCAGGGGCGATATAGGTGCAGTCGGCCAGCTGATAACTGGATAATTCCATTACGACATAATCGTGCTGCCCAGCGCTGGGCGCCAGCACGGAAACAGGCGTTCCCACGTTTCCGCATACTATGGAAGCCGCGTCCTTGTAAAGAGTGTAGACGTCCATAATGCTGCCGAGAAGCATGGTCGTGGTTGTTTTTCCGTTGGTGCCTGTAACCCCCAGAAGCTTCGCGCAATGTGAAAAAGCTATGGCTATCTCGACTTCGCTGTATATCGGTATATTATGCAGCTTCAGTTCCGTTATGACCGGACTGTTCTGCGGCATCCCCGGACTCTTGACGGCGAAATCGCAAGAAAGCACCGCGTCGGTATGCCCCCCCGTCTCCAACTCCGCGGTCTTGGCCAGTATCTTAATATTTTCAGACAATTCTTTTTTCGTTTTAGAATCGCTTACCAGGACCGAGAAACCTTTTGATATCAGAAGATTAGCGCAAGCTATCCCCGATTTTCCCGCGCCCAAAACAGCGGCTTTCTTATTATAGTATCTGTCTAATGTGAACATTTTACCTTATTTTTAGAGACGCCAAGGCAAGAAGCATAAGCATTATTCCGATTATCCAAAAGCGGACCGTCAGCTTTTCTTCCGGTATGCCTTTTAGCTCAAAATGATGATGGAGCGGAGCCATGAGAAATATCCTTTTCCCATGTCTCAGTTTATAAGATCCCATCTGCAGTATCACAGACAATGTTTCGATCAGAAATATACCGCCGGCTATGGGCAGCAGCAGTTCCTGTTTGCAGGCCACGGCGGCCACTCCTATGCTTCCGCCTAGGAACAGGGAACTGGTGTCTCCCATGAACACCTGGGCCGGATGCGCGTTGAACCACAGAAAGCCCAGACAGGAGCCTATCATAGAAGCGAGATATATGCTCATTTCACCCGCTCCTTCCACATATATTATTTTGAAATACATCGCTAATTTGGCATTGCCGGCCGCGTAAGCCACCACGGCGAAAGTAAGGGCCACCATAACTATATTGCCGGCCGCCAGCCCGTCCATCCCGTCAGTAAGGTTAACGGCGTTGGACGTTCCGATAATCACCAGCATCACGAAGAAAGTGTAAAAGACGCCGAGATTCAGATAAACAGATTTAGCGTAAGGTATCATAACCGAAGTGGTGAAACTGTGGTTCGGCGGACAGACATAAAGATAAACCATTACCGCGAAAGCGCAGAATATCTGCAAAGAAAATTTAAAGATGGAGGAGGCTCCGCGCGGGTCGTGTCTGACCAGTTTGGTATAGTCGTCCATCCAGCCCGTGAACGCGAGTATCACGGTCGTGAAGATAAGGAGCAGTATATAAGGATTGTCGAGTTTCGCCCACAGCAAAGTTGCCGTCATCATTGTCAGGAATATTATTATTCCCCCCATGGTGGTCGTCCCGTTTTTAGCGAGGTGAGTCTTCGGCCCGTCTGTTCTCTGTATCTGCGCTATCTTATACGATTTAAGCTTTCTTATTATCCACGGGCCTATAATAAGGGACAGAAGGAAAGACGTAGCGGCTGCGCCTACCGCGCGGAAAGTGAGGTAAGAGAATACGTTCAGCGGTGAAAAATATGTGCTGAGCAGATGAGCGTAGTATAGCATACGGAATTATGTCCTTCTGTAAAAATATATAAAGGTGCTGATTTAACCTTAAATCAGCACCTTTATATATTTTATTATTTTAGCGGAAGGTCAGTCATCATTTTTTCCTTTTCCGACGTGATTCTTCATTGAAAATTTTCAGTAGAGCTTCGTAATCCGTGATCTTTATCGATTTCGCATTGCGTTTTATGATATTTTCTTTCTCCATGGCGTTCAGCGCCCTTACCACGGTTTCCACGGCCAGTCCAGTCATATTGGCTATCTCCACGCGTTTCAGGCCGAATATCTCCATATTTTTCACTTCCACGGCTTTATCCGACAGAGCGCTGTCCAGCGCGGTCGCCACCTTGACTCTGGCCGTCGTGTATATCATATTGCTGACATTGCGTTTCAGCGCCCTCAGTTCCACCGCCATCTGTCTGAGGAAGAAACCCGCGGTCTCGGGGCAGTTCTGTATGAGGACGGCGAATTTTTTCTGATCCAGCATGGAAAGCCGTGTTTCGCCCATGGCCGTGCCTACCGACTGATGACGCCCGGAAGCGAAAAAGGTTATATAACCGAAAGGTTCCCCGGAGGTCTTTATCCAGTTGAGGAGCTTGTGGCCTTTTTCGTCGGGACTCACTATTTTTACTCTGCCGCGGCAGACCACGAAGACTCCTTCCTGTTCGTCGCCCTTGGTGAATATGATATCGCCGTCGTGAAAAAGACGCGTGAGTTTCGCATTGTCCCAGAAACGCTGCGCTTTACGTCCTAGTCTGGAGACAAAGCAGGCGTCACGGCATTTGCATTCGTCGCATATAAGCGTGGGATCTTTTATGAATGATGACATTTATAAAGGTTTTAGCTCCTTTTCTATCCATTTCCTGCATATAGGATTAGGGTTGGATTCGTCTTCCGCGCCCTGAAGGAAAAGTTTTCTGTAGCTTTCGAACTTTTCTTCGTCCCCGTTTTTTTTCGCGCATAAAGCCATATAATAATAATTAAGGAAAGAGGCATTGCATATCGACCCGGACACTTCTTCGAAAAAATCAAGTGCCTTTTTCCATTCGCCGCGGCGGAAATATCTGTTGTTTTCGAAATTAAGCCATTTATTATAGGAATAATAAAGATAGGCTATAAGCTGTTTGGAAAAATCCTTGGTCTCTATTTCCGGGGTCTCGTAATCCCCTGATAATGTGCCGTCCGAATATCCTTCCTTGAGGCACATATCCCACAGCTCGCTTCCTGGAAGAGGCGTGACTATCCATATCAGGAACCACTCGAAATCGGTGGTCTTGAGATAGTTTATCCCCTTCATCATGGAAGCTATCGTTTCTCCCGGGAAACCCAGCAGCACCGTGGCTATCGGCATTATGCCGTGTTTTCTGAGACTCGCCACCGTCCGCTCGGCCCGTTTCAGATTTGAAGGCTTATGTATTATATCAGTCAGCGTTTCCTGATTACCGTTTTCTATATTAACCTCCACAGCCTTTATGCCGGCCCGGGCCATAGCGCGCGCTATATCGTCGTCTATAGAATAAAAAGAGGGAGTCGGGGTCTCGGCGTGCCAGCCGCGGTCTGCTATGAAATTCAGTATTTCCACGGCCGAATCTTTTTTATACAGAAAATAGTCGTCGAAAAAAACGAAACTGGTGATGCCGTATTCCTTATTGTAATACAAAAGTTCGTCTTTCAGACATTCTATATAGCTGGTCCTCACTTCGTGCCCGTGCACGTTCTGGGAAGAGCAGAATATGCAGTGATAGGGGCAGCCGCGCGTAGGGAAAAGCATAATTTCTTTCAGATTCTTTCTCTCTTCCTTGAGATAGATATACGGATGCGGTTCCAGGAATTCCTTCTGAAACACAAGCATATTCAGATTAAACGGAGGTATCTCGCTGAGGTCTTCTATAAGCTCGCGCCGCGGGACGAAACCGGCGGCCTGCTTTTCAGCCGTTATCCACGATATTGCTTCCCTGAGATATTCTTCGGTCCTGTTATCTATAAAAGCCCGGCACAGATTCAGAAAAGGAATCTCTCCTTCACCGAAACATACGGCCCTGACGGCTGTTTCTTTGGAGAAGATCCTGTCCGGCACCGCGGCGGCCAGATGCCCGCCGGCAACTATGAACGCTCTGGGAAAACAGGTCTGCGCGGCAGCTGCGAAATCGCGCAGATCGTTATAAGTTCCGTTGAACATGCACGTGAACCCTATTATATCGGGAGAAAAACGGCCTATTTTATCGAAACAGGCTTCGAAAAACTCGGAACGCGAAAGAGGTTTCTGGAAAGACAGGCTCTCCATCCTGAGCAGCAGTGTATTCGCGTCGAGTATCTTTATGTCCAGATCGTGTATATGTTTGGATATAAAAGACCCTATCGAAAGGGCGCCGGTGGGAAATCCGTGGTTTATTCTCCGGGTCGACATCGTATACGAGACTTTCCCGTCCGCGGAAATGTTTTTTCTCCAGCGCACGGCTGATTCATAGGCGATATGAAGCGGCATTATAAACAATATTCTCGTCATCCTGTTCCCTTTATAGCGGCTCCAGTTCTTTTTCTATCCACTTCCTGTGCGTCACGCTCGCCTCCGCCTCGTCTCCGGCGCTGGCCTCGAATTCTTCTTTGTATTTTCTGAATTTCGCGTCGTCTTTTATTTTTTTCGCGCAGAGCGCCATATAGTAACAATGAAGGAATGAAATTCCCCACATCGCTTTCGCCATATCCTCGAAATATTCCAGAGCTTTTTTATAGTTTCCGGCGCGGTAATATATATTGTTTTCGAAATTCAGCCATTTATTATAGGAATAGAACAGATAGTCTATCATATTAGTTGAAAAATCTTTAGTGTGGATCACCGGAGTTTCGCAGTTGCTGTAATTCAGTTCTCCGCTGTAATATCCGTTCTTTATGCAGGTGTCCCACAGTTCGCTTCCGGGAAGAGGCGTGACTATCCAGATTATATACCAGCCGAAATCGGTAGTGCGGAGATAACTTATTCCCTTCATCATCGAAGCCACTGTTTCGCCGGGGAAACCGAGCAGTATCGTGGCTATAGGCATTATACCGTGTTTTCTGAGGCTCGCCACGGTCTGTTCGGCGCGTTTCAGATTGGAGGGTTTGTGTATTATATTCGTCAGCGTTTCCTGATTGCCGTTCTCTATATTGACCATGCAGGATTTTATGCCGGCGCGCGCCATGGCCGCGGCTATATCTTCGTCCACTGAATAAAAGGCCGGATTCGGTATCTCTGCGAGCCAGCCGTGCTCAGAACAGAAATCGAGTAGCCCTATCGCGGCCTTTTTATCAAAAAGAAAGAAATCGTCAAAAAAAACAAAGCTCGTGACGCCGTATTCCTTATTATAATAGAGGATTTCTTTTTTCACATTTTCCAGTCTGTCCGCCCGCACCTTATGTCCGTGAACGTTCTGGGACGCGCAGAATATGCAGTGATAAGGGCAGCCGCGCGTAGGAAACATTATTATTTCTTTCGCTCTTTTTCTTTCTTCTTTGAGATAAAGGCACGGATGCGGGGTAAGAAATTCATCTAAAAAAACAAGGCTGTGAAGATTAAAAGGAGGTATTTCGCTGAGATCCTGTACGAGTTCGCGCCGCGGAACGAAACCGGCCGCCTGCTTCTCCGCGGTTATCCATGATACTGCGTTACCGAGATATTCGTCCGTCCTGTCTTCCATGAAGGCACGGCACAGATTAAGAAAAGGTATCTCCCCCTCCCCGAAGCACACCGCCTTAACGGCGGTTTCTTCCGAGAAGATCCTGTCCGGCACCGCCGCGGCCAGATGCCCGCCGGCCACGATGAGCGCTTCGGAGAAATACTTCCGCGCCGCCGCGGCGAACGGTTTCAGATCGTTATAGGTGCCGTTGAACAGACAGGTGAATCCTATTATATCCGGAGAAAAACGGCCTATCTTATCGAAACAGGCAGCGAAAAATTCCGAGCGGGTAAACGGCGCGGCGAAATCTTTTCCGTTCATGCGGAGAATAAAACTGTTGGCGTCGAAAATTTTTATTTCAGCGGCGGGGTAAAACTTGTTCAGATAAGCCCCTATCGATAAGGCGCCAGTGGGATAGCAGGGACTTAAGTGCTTTACCGCCAGCCGGTAAATCCCGTTTATTCTCTCCCATCTTACCGCGGAATCAAACGGAGTCTGAAGCGGCATTATAAATAATATTTTCATGCTTTTCTCTGTCAAGAAAATTCATTCCCTCCGTTCCTTAATTCAGTTATTAATTATAATATTTATCTTCCGCGGATTACAATTTATTTATTTCGGAAAACGCCGTCCGCCGCCGTCGCGCTCAAGAAAATATATTGCGCCTTTATGCGAAAATAAGTTAGATTATTAATATGAAAAAATATTGGTTATCAACACTGTTTTTAACAACAGTTTTTTCCGCGGCGCCGCTCTTCGCCGTTCCCGCGGAAGAACAAAAATCCTCCGAGCATGAATCTTATATCTGGAACATAGCAGCCGAAGACATGCCGGGAGATTCCGGAGACATCGCGGTGGTCTCCTGGAAAGTCCCCACCGAAGCGCCGGCGGATCTGACTTATCAGGTCTTCGCCTCGCTTACTCCTGACGACGCGTCCTCGTGGAAGAAAGTGATAGAGTTTTCCGCGGAAGACAAGACGCTCACCGGCAATAATGTAAAGCTGCCGATATGGGTCTGGAAAAAAGGGAAAGACGATTTCGCCGTGCAGGTGCAGCTGGAAAATATTTTCGGCGAAAAAGGTAAAGATATAAACGTTTACTGCAAAGTTAAGGCGGTGGAAAACGGAAAGACGGTGGAAGAGTCGCCGGAACTTACAGCTTTCGTAAAGAGCAACTGGTTCAGGGCGGACAGGATAAACACTCTGGCGGTGACATTATTAATAATCGCGGTTTTCTTATACGCTCTATCCCGCGCTAAAGTAGGAAAATTTTTCATCAGACGCATAAACGGCCTCGACGCCATAGAAGAAGCGGTCGGAAGAGCTACGGAAATGGGCAAACCGATATTTTACACCACGGGACTTTACGATATAGAATCCATATCCACTATAGCTTCCGTCTTCATACTGGGAGAAGTGGCGAAGAAAGTGGCCGCTTACGACTGCGGACTGATAGTTCCGCATAAACAATTCCTCACTATGTCCGTCTGCAAAGCCGTCACCAAAGAGGCTTATATAGAAGTCGGACGGCCGGATTCTTACAGGGAAGACTCTAATTTCTTCCTGAATCCGGACCAGTTCGCCTACGCCACCGGCGTGGAAGCGATCATTACGCGCGAGAAACCAGCGGCCTGTTTCTTCATGGGGTCTTTTGCCGCCGAAGCTCTTCTGATGTCCGAAGTCGGAACGACTGTAGGAGCGATACAGGTCGCCGGAACGGACTCGGAAGACCAGCTGCCTTTCTTCTTCACCTCTTGCGATTATACGCTTATCGGAGAGGAACTGTACGCTGCCGGAGCTTATCTTTCGAAAGATCCGCTGCTTGTGAGCGCTTTGAAAGTCCAGGACTTCGGAAAGCTTCTTTTTATCGTGGTAACCGTTATATGCGTCGCAATCACGCTCTATACGGCCGGCACGAATTCCGAGACGCTTCAGAAATTCACATTAAATCTTCTTACCGGATATTAATTTATGAAATTTATAAAAACCTATATTCCTTTAACTATAGTGGTCGTCATAGGGACTTTGACTCTGGCGACATATTTTATCCCGCACCGCGTCTCTCTGCTCTATTTGGACGGCATGAACTCGTGGCTTAGCATAATATATTCATACGCTATACTCGTGGGCTTTATCAGTCTTTTCCTCTCGCACGGCAAGAAAATAGTCCGTCAGTCGCAGGGCTGGGGATACAGCCTTTTTATGTTTCTCGGCTTTTTTCTGGTCTTCGTCCCGGCCTGCTTAAGTTCCGGGAAACAGTCGGTGGGAGGTATAATGACCTCTTACGGCTGGACTTACCAGTATCTTTTCCAGCCGCTGTCTTCGACCATGTTCTCTGTGCTGGCCTTCTATATCATATCCACGATATACAGGTCTTTCAGAGTCAAATCGGCGCAGGCTTTCGTCCTTTTCCTCTGCGCCCTTATTCTTATACTGGGCAATGTGCCCATGGGACAGCTGCTTTGGGAAGATATAATCGGGTGGACCGGTCTCCACATAGCCAATCTCACGGACTGGCTGATGTCTGTCGTGTCCGTGTCGGCTAAGCGCGGAATAATGATAGGCCTTGCCGTGGGAGGCGTGGTCACATGTCTCAAGATGATATTCACCATCGAGAGAAGTTACCTCGGGAGGGACTCGTAATGAAGCAATTTTTGGATAAACTTTTTAAAATAGACCGCAGATGGCTTTTTCTTCTGCTGACAGTCGTTATCATACTGCCTATAGCTTTCCCGACGAATATGAAAATGAAGTCGATATCTTCGTCGACTCAGACGGCTTATGACTTCGTGGAGGCTATGCCGGAACGTTCCTTCGTTCTTCTTTCTCTGGATTTCGATCCCGGCACAAGGCCGGAACTTTATCCGCAGGCGCTGGCTATATGCAGACATCTTCTCAAAAAAAATATGCGCGTGGCCATGATGACCTTCAATGCCGGAGCCCCCGGGATAATCACCGAGTTCAAGGATCAGATAGCGGCTGCTTTTCCAGATAAGAAATACGGCACCGACTTCGTAGTGCTTCCCTACCGCGCGGTTTTTTTGGCCACCGTAACGCAGCTTGCCACAGATATATACGCGCAGTATCCGGAAGACGCCGACGGAACCGCTTTACGCGGAATGCCGATCATGGAAGGCGTGAGGAATTATAAGGACATGGGACTGGCCGTTGAAATAAGCGGGACCACCCTTTTCCCTTCATGGATATATTATGTCGGCGACAAATACCATCTGCCGGTATTGGGCGGGACCACGGCCATAACTCAGCTTAGTTATTCTCCTTATGTCCAGACGGGGCAGTTGAAAGGACTGCTCGGAGGAATGAGGGGAGCCGCCGAATACGAAGCTCTTATAAACGAGCCGGGCATAGCGACGAAAAGTCTTAACGTGCTGAATTTCCCGCATATGCTGGCTTTCATAATAGCACTGCTCTCCAACATTGCCTTGATAGTCATGAAGTTTATTTAAGAGGAGCGAGAAAATGTCAGAATCAATGTTAATTTTAGGCGCTTGGGTGACCGGTCTTTTGACTTTGGGCATCTTCAGTTTTCTGTATAAAGACAATCCGATATTCAAAGCCACCGAGAATCTCTATGTCGGAGTAGGTATGGGATATTACGTTTCCCTCTATTTCTTCCAGGTCTGGATGCCTCTCGTTTACGAACCGCTGAAACAGGGACATTATATAGTTATAATCCCCTCCGTCATGGGTCTGCTGCTGCTTTCGCAGCTGATCCCGAAACTGTCCTGGCTGTCGCGTTATACGCTGACTTTCACGATAGGTTATTCCTGCGGACTCGCTATCCCTATGACGATCAACACGGACTTTATCACGCAGATATGGGGAACGGTGCAGCCTTTTTCCCTCATCTCCAAGGTGGGTCCGATGGCGATATTCAATACTTTCTTTATCCTTATCGCGGTGATATGCGTGCTGACTTATTTCTTTTTCTCGGTCGAAAGCAAAGGCGCCGTTAAGAAAGTTTCCAATATAGGCATATATATACTCATGGCCTATTTCGGCGCTGCTTTCGGAAACACCGTCATGGCGCGTTTTTCCCTGCTTTACGGCCGTTTCAACACGCTGTATAAATACGGCGGGGAACATTATCTGTATTCGACGCCGGTGCTGGTTCTGCTTTTCGTCATATACTTCATAGTAAAGCACTATATGGACAAGAGGACTCTTTCAGTTCAGTCAGCGCAGCAGAACTGATAAGCTGTAAATCTTTTTAACAAGGCCCCGTTCCGAATCGCCGGAACGGGGCCTTATAATAGATATGAAAAAGCTTTTATTACTTTCTTTCGCGCTGTATTTATTCTCCGGCTGCGCCGTTATGTCGCTGTACGTCACCGGATCTTCCTCCGATAGAAAAGAAGCGCAGGCTAAAATAAAACATCTTTCGAACAAGAATTACTGGGAGCATAAACCTTTAAAAACTCTTCTTGACGCTCTCGGCCTGTGTTTTAAATTCTGAGCTGAAGCTGTAAAAAAAGCGCCGCAGTGATTTTCTTCACTGCGGCGCTTTTTTTACCCGCGGCTTTATTTCAAAGCTTCGAAATCCTTCACTCCGTGCTTGCATACCGGGCAGACGAAACCGCCGGGTATATTCTCGCCTTCGTAAAGATAACCGCAGAGACGGCAGGCATATCCTTTTTTCCCCTCCGACATGGCCGGTTTCGGTTTTATATGGTTATAATAATAGTCGTAAGTGACGGGTCTGTCTTCGGATAATTTAAGCGATTCGGTGATCTCCGCAGTAAACAGGGTGTGCGTGCCCCTGTCTCCGGAAGAAATCACTTTAGCGGACATGAAATCGCTTATATGTTTATTCAGATAAGCTATGCCGTTCTTACTCCTGGCGAAATATTTAAAATCTGAAAATTTATCCGTGTTTTTCCCGCTCTTCATGCCGAACAGCTGAAAAACCCCGAAAGGTATCCCTTCGGCGAGGACGGAAACGTTGAAAAGACCGGTCTTCACTATCATATCGTGAGTCATGTTTCTTTTATTCACGGAAACCGTTATTATACCTGGAGTTTCCTTGAGATATCTTAATGTGCTGACTACGCAGCCATTGTCTTTTTCTCCGTCTCTGGAAGTAAGCACGGATAAGCCGTAGGAAGAGAGGCTGTGTCAGAACCTGCCTTCTCTTCAGCTTTGCCGGATTCCGGCATCGAAGCGGCCAGGGCGCGCACAAGATTGTCTATGTCTTCAAGCTGTTCAGCTTTTAAAGAAGACTTTATATTCACCGTCTCGTCCAGAAAAGTGATATTCCTGCAGCCGGCCAGAACGCCGCGCATAAGTTTCCCGCTGGCCGGAAGCCAGGAGCCGTTCTGAACGAAGGCGACCGTCCTGTTCTGGATATTGTGCGCGGCCAGTTCGCGCAGCAGATTATCCATGGAAACGAATATTCCGGCATTATATGTCGTGGAAGCGAAAAGAAGATGACTCCATTTGAAAGCAGAGGCTATTATCTCCGAATCCGGGGTCACAGACACGTCGAACATATCTGTTCTTATACCGGCGTCCCTCAGCCTGCAGGCTATTATATTGGCGGCGTTTTCAGTATTTCCGTAAATGGAAGCATATGCTATCATGACCCCGTTTTCTTCGGGCATGTACTTGCTCCATCTTATATACTTATCCACATAATATCCTATATCCTCGCGCCATACGAAACCGTGCAGAGGACACAGAAAATCCACTTCCAGACCGCATATCTTCTTCAGCATCGTCTGAACCTGCGCGCCGTACTTTCCGACTATATTCGCATAATATCTTCTTGATTCGTCCAGAAAATCTCTGTCGAAATCCACTTCGTCGGCGAATATCGCTCCGTTCAGCGCGCCGAATACTCCGAAAGCGTCGGCGGAAAACAGAGTTTTACCGTATTCGTCGTAAGTTATCATAACCTCCGGCCAATGCACCATGGGAGCCATCATAAAACGCAGTTTGTGAAGCCCGGTCTCTATCACGCTTCCTTCCTTGATTATTTCCATAGCCGGGCATTTTTCCAAAGAGAAAAACTGTTTTATCATTGCCGCCGTCTTCGCATTGCATATTATCTTTACCCCCGGGTAAAGCGAAACTATACCGGCTATAGAAGCGGAATGGTCCGGTTCCATATGATGTATCACCAGATAGTCCAGCGCGCGTCCGTCGAGAACGTGCTTCACGTTCTCGAAAAACAGTTCGGAGACGGCTCTGTCCACGGTGTCGAACAGCACCGTTTTATTATCCTTAAGAAGATATGAATTATATGAAATTCCTCTCGGGACGGAATAAACGCCTTCGAACATCGCCAGCCTGCGGCTGTCGCCTCCCACCCATGTGAGATCACGCGTGATTTTTTTTATGCAATACATTTTAACTCCTCGAACGGAAAAACCGAAAAAACGGATTTCTTTAATACTAAATTATACAATTTAAGCAGTCCGTCCGTTTAATTCCCGGCCGCAGTTTTCTTATACGCTTCCTTGTACATCCGATTCTGTTCCGCGTTCACTTCTTCTCCGTTGAGTCTTTTAGTTATATAATAACCGTCCGCGGCTATATCGTCTATTATACGCCCCAGCGCGGTTCTGTAGTTCTCGTATCTGGCCGCGTCGTTCAGGCTTTTGAAGGAATACCCCCACCACATTGCCGCGAAAAATTTATCTTCCGAATAAGCGGTATAACTCTTAACGACATTATTTTCCGTATCCCTGACCTCCACGCTTATCTCTCCGGATATTTTCGCCTGGCGCAGAGGAGCGCCGAAAAGTCCGAACGGAGCCAGCAGTATCCACGCCTGTCTTTCGGGAGAAATCAGCTTCTGCTCCACGGATCTGACAACTATTCTCCCTCTTTTTTCTCCTCCGGCCGTTATCAGATTTTCTTTGGCTTCGTTATCGAATATCGTCTCGTATCCCTTTTCGCCGGTTACGCCGGCTTCGTATACAAGTTCCATATCCGGCAGTTTAGTTATAACTGGCCGTCGCGCGGCTTCCATGGCTGAGTTTATATTGTAAGTCTGGCAGGCCGACATAATCAGCGCCGCCAGAATTATTCCGACTGTCTTTTTCATAATCAGTGCTCCTTTAGTTTAGTAAAACGGTATAATTAACACAATAAAATTATATTATATTTCGCGAAGCAGTTTTCTGACAATAAAAGAGGCGCAGGCGAAACCGAAGCTTCCCGTTACGCAGCATAATGTGCCGGAAAAGCTTTTGCAGCCGGCGGAGTTCTCTTCTTCCCGGCTTCCCGCAGTCCGTGGAATTTCTTCGGAACAGACGCACGGAATTCCGAATTTGCCTGATTTAGGGAAGCCGAATTTTTTCCGCAGCGTATTCCTGACCGCCCGCGCGAGAGGATCCTGTTTCGTCAGTCCCAGATCGTTTATTTTTATCATCGTCGGATCGGTTTTATTCCCCGAACCCGTGGAAACGATAATATTAATGTCTTTTTCTTTGCAATAATTTATAAGCGCGCATTTAGCGCGCACGTCGTCTATCGCGTCTATGACGAAATCAGGACGGTCTGCCAGCAACACGGGAATATTGCTTTCCTCTATTTTCAGATTATAAGTCATTACAGCCGCTTCCGGATTTATCAGTTTCATCCTTGCCGCGATTATTTCCGTTTTATATTCGCCCAGAGTGTTTTCAAGCGCCGGGAGCTGTCTGTTTATATTGCTTCTGGAAACAGTGTCGAAATCGACCAGAGTTATCCTGCCTACGGCCGAGCGCGCCACGGCTTCCGCGGCCCACGAGCCGACCCCGCCGCAGCCTATTATCATAACCGATGAAGAACGCAGCTTACGGACGCCGTCAGCGCCGGCCAGTTTTTCAAGCCGGCAGAAACTGCTTTCGTTGAGAGTCATAATTCCAGGGCCTCCTTTACTTCCGAATAAAACGCGGGCCGCCCGGCGGATAAGTTTCTGCTTTTCCTCCGACCGCGTAAATATCCGCTGGGAAAAACGAAATCACATTCTGCACCGGCCAGCCCCATCTTATATTTCCCTGTACATAAATAAAATCAAAGCGGTCTCAGTTCTTTCTTCACCCATTTTTTCAGCACCGGCTCCTTTACCGAGCCGAGAGTGTTCTCGAAATCTTTTTTATATTTGGCGTAAAGGGCCTTTTTCCCCAGCTTTTTGGCACAGTCGGCCAGTATATAAGAGATGAAAAAAGTCCCGTAAAAGAAAGAACGCTCGGCTTCCATGAAAAACAGCAGGGCCCGCGCCCATTCTCCGTTCCGGTAATATCTGTTATTGAGATAATTCAGCTGCCAGTCAAGAGTATAACTGTTGTAGAGAGTGTCGTCCGGAGTGAAATCAGGAGTCTTTATCAGAGGCACCTCGAAATTTGAAGAAAGGACTCCTGGATCGATATACCCTTTATTCACGCATATATCCCACAGTTCGCTTCCGGGAAGAGGGGTCAGTATCCATATCTTAAAGAAACCGAAATCGGTAGTCTTCAGAAACCTTATCTCCTCTTTTATGTCTTCCTGTTTTTCGCCGGGGAAACCGACCAGCACCGTCGCCATCGTGGCTATATTATGACGATGGAGATAGGCTGCGGCCTCGCAGGCCCGCTCCAGCGTGGAAGGTTTGTGTATTATATCCTTGAAAACCCGTCTGCTTCCGTTTTCTATATTTATAGTGACGCCCCTGACGCCGGCACGTTCCATGGCGGCAGCGACTTCTTCGTCAACGGAATAAAAGGACGGCGTGGGGATCTCCGCTCGCCACCCTTTATCGCCGACGAAATTCAGAATATCTACGGCCGATTTTTTATCATAGAGGAAATAATCGTCGAAAAAGACGAAGCTGTTCACCCCGTATTTCTTATTATATAAGATCATGTCTTTTTTTACGCGTTCGGAGGAATGGACCCTCACTTCGCGGCCGTGGACATTATGCGCGGAACAGAAGACGCATTCGAAGGGACAGCCCCGTGTGGGGAACATGAGCATTTCCCTAAGCCCTTTCTTATCGCTTCCGCAATATATATAATCTCTCGGCTCCAGATACTGTTCTTTATACACCAGCATATCCAGATCTTCTGCGGGGATATCGTCCAGATCCTTAAGCGTCTTGCGCTCCGGCACAAAACCCGGGGCGGAGGCCTTGGCCGCCGTTATCAGACTGTCGTCCTCCGCGAGATAAGCGCCGGTTCTTTTTTCTTTAACAGCCTCGCACAGGCCGAGCATAGGGATCTCCCCTTCGCCGAAACAGATCGCGTCCAGAGGGCAGCCAGCAGCGAAGACGGATCTGTACATGGCCGAAGGGATATTTCCCCCGGCGACTACTATAGCCGCCGGGAAAGTTTTTTTCAGATAGGCGGACAGCAAGCCTAGATCCTGATAATTCCCGTTGAAAAGACTGGATATGCCGACCATATCGGGAGCGAAAGCCATCAAAGGTTTAAAACATAAATCCAAAAAAGTTTCTAGACTGAAACCGGCCGGGACCCCGCCGGCCGTGTGTTCCGACAGGGCGACGTTCATATCGAGTATTTCTATTCCGGCATCCGGCATGTTTTTTCTGATATATGCCCCGATATCCAGACACCCGACCGGGGCGCCTCTGATTATTCTGCCTTTCCTTATTTTGACCTTCCCGTCGGAATCTTTATATACGGCTTCAGAAAAAGGCAAGTGCAGCGGCATTATAAACAATATATTCATTTAGCGCTCCTGTTCCACTCGAGATCGGTTTCGAAAGGCAGACAGAAACTTCTCAGATCGGTGTTTGTATCTTCAGGAAGTTTTATTCCGAATTCATCCAGATGTTTCATGGCGTTAGAGGATCTTCCGAGCTCGAAATCGGCCACTATAGCGTCTATGGAAGTATGCGCCGTCCTGTTCAGTTTCTGGAAATATTTCAGTCCGTTCAGATATTTTTCTTTCTTCAGCCCGGGATAATTAAGCAGAAAGACTGAAACAGTGATCCCGGCCGAGGCGCAGGCAGCGGCCGTCCGCTCGAACGAATCCCTGCTTATTCCCTTATTCAGCCTGTCCAGTTCCTCTTTATCGGGTATTTCCACCCCGATAAACAGTTCTCTGCAGCCGGCGACCCTGAGCAGCCTGGCGAATTTATCGGTATAGGGTTTGTCGGCGCGGGTAAGCGCGTCCCATGTTATATCAGCTCCGTTCTTCACGAGACAGGCGCTGAGCAGGCCCAGAGTGTGATGCGGAACTGACAGATCGGCCAGCGAAAAGTCCCTTATTCCGTATTTATCAGCCAGACATTTCATTTCATCGGCGGAACGGGCCGTGTCTTTCTCATAATATCTGTTTTTTGGAAAGCAGTGGTAGCAGAAAGTGCATTTCCCCCACTCGCAGCCCGCTGAATTCTGATACGGAAGAGCTTTTTTAGGATACAGATCCAGGGGCAGGTCGGAAAAGTCGGGCAGAGGCGTCTTTCTTATGTCCAGCGCCGGCGGAAGCGCGTTCTCATTCACCTTCCCGTCCTTCAGATAAGCCACCCCCGGTATTTCTTCTATGCCTTTTTTGCCGTCGGCGAAATCTATCAGCGCGTCCGTCGGTCCTTCACCCGAATAAAAACATATGAAATCAGTTATGCCGAACAGTTTTTCCCAGTGTTTCACCGCCGGCCTCGAAGCCGTGGCCCAGGGACCGCCGAAAACCACCTTAACTTTCGGAAATTCTTTCTTTATCCTTCGGGCGAAATAAAAGGCAGCGGGGATCTGCGTATGCGTAAGTATCTCGAAACCCGCCACTTTGCTCCCGCTTACGGCTCCGGCTATATACCTGTCGAAAAAACCGTCGAAAAGACAGTCCGGACGTCCGACGGCATCCAGCATGTCCTCCAGCTGCCACGTGGAAGGCGGATTCAGCAGATTTGTGAAATTCCTCGTATACCTCATCATTTCCGTATTCGACATATTCGGATATCTTCTGTCGATAAAGGGACTTATTTTTTCTGCGGCCGGATTATATACGGGACTTTTTATCCTTTCTTCGATGATGCCGGAAGGCCCGGGGCGTGAAATATATTCGAAAAGCATATACATATTAAGGTCGGACACTCTTACTTTTCTGCCCCTGCCGCGGAGATAGGCCGACAGCTGCGGCAGCCCCAGTTCCGGCATGACAAGCATCATAGCCGTAGGAGGAAGCATAAGAAATATATCGTATTCCAGCATATTTATCCCCGCCGGCCTTATGCCGGCCACGCGCTAAGGCATTTTAGCGCGGATAAGCCAGTCGCTTTCTTCGGTTTTTCTGTTTTCCCACTTATATTCCGTAAAGAAAGGGAGACGGAAACTTCTCAGATCGGTAATACTGTCCGGAGACAGTTTTATACCGAAATTCTCAAGATTTTTCATGGCGTTGGAAGAGCGCCCGAGTTCGAAATCGGCCATTACGGCCTTTATTTCCGCGGTATTATCATCGTTTAAACGCGAAAAATAATCTATGGCCGCACGGTACTTTTCATCGGACAGCCCGGGATAATTCAGCAGGAACACTGACACGTTTATCCCCGCAGAGACGCATTCTCTCGCCGTCTTTTCGAAATCAGACAGTTTTATCCCCTTGTTTATCCCCGTCAGTTCTTCAGGGTCCGGATTCTCAAGGCCGAAAAACAATTCGCAGCAGCCGGCCGCTTTAAGCCTGCCTGCAAATATCCTGGTGTACGGACGGCAGGCCCTTGTGAGCGCGTCCCATTTTAAAGTTGTCCGTCTTTTGATAAACTCGCGGCTGACGCCGTTCAGTATCTTATATGGAGTCGAAAGATCAGCCAGGGAAAAAGTGTCCACGCCGTATTTGACCGAAAGTTCACATAATTCATCGGCTATCTTCGCGGCAGACTTCGAAATCACTTTATTATCAGGAAAGCAGTGGTAGCAGAAAGTGCATTTTCCCCACTCGCAGCCCGCCGTGGTCTGATAAGGCAGGGCGCGGCGCGGATACAAATCCAGGGGCAGGTCGGAAAAGTCGGGCAGGGGTGTCTTTCTTATATCAAGCGCCGGCGGAAGCGCGTTCTCCTTTACCTTCCCGTCCTTCAGATAAGCCACTCCCGGTATTTCTTCTATGCCTTTTTTGCCGTCGGCGAAATCTATCAGCGCGTCCGTCGGTCCTTCACCCGAATAAAAACATATGAAATCAGTTATGCCGAACAGTTTTTCCCAGTGTTTCACCGCCGGCCTAGAGGCCGTGGCCCAGGGCCCGCCGAAAACCACCTTGACTTTCGGAAATTCTTTCTTTATCCTTCGGGCGAAATAAAAGGCAGCGGGGATCTGCGTATGCGTAAGTATCTCGAAACCCGCCACTTTGGTTCCGTTCACGGCCCCGGCTATGTACCTGTCGAAAAAACCGTCGAAAAGACAGTCAGGACGTCCGACGGCATCCAGCATGTCCTCCAGCTGCCACGAGGAAGGCGGATTCAGCAGATTCGTGAAACCGGCTATATAATCCATCATGTCGCCGCTTGTCCTGTGGAGATATCCGCGGTCGAAATCTTCGCGGAGTTTCCGCGAAAGCGGATTGTAAACAAGACTTTTGATTCTTTCCGACAGGACCTTTTTAGCTTCGCGGCCTGAAATGTATTCGAACAGGAATTTTATATTAAGATCCTCGGTCTTTATTTTTCTGCCCCTGCCGCGGAGATAGGCCGACAGCTGCGGCAGCCCCAGTTCCGGCATGACAAGCATCATCGCGGTCGGAGGAAGCATAAGAACGGCGTCGTATATGGACATAATAATATAATTATATCAACTTTTTTACCCTTTAATTTATATCCTGCGTATCCGAAGGAAAGAGCGCGGCGGCGATAAAGCGGAAGGGCCGTCTGACATTAAATTTTTATTTCTAACGGACGCGCTTAATTAATATAATATAACAGGAGTGTATACTAACGACGCGTTTTAGAGGAGAATATTTCTTTATGAATATCAATGATGTTGTTTCTGAAGCGGAAATGGAAATGATCGGAAGGGTCGATAAATTTAAAAAAGACCTCGGAGCTCTGAGGACCGGCAGAGCCAGCGCCGCTCTTCTGGACCCGGTGCATATAGAATATTACGGATCGAAAGTTCCGCTCAAACAGATCGCCGCCATCTCCATTCCTGAAGCCAGGACTATAGAAGTGCGCCCCTGGGACGCGTCTTCCATAACAGCTATAGAGCAGGAGCTCCGCAAAGTGGACTTCGGTTCTTCCCCGGTGCGCAACGGCAATATTATAAGGATAAACCTTCCGCCGATGACGGAAGACCAGCGCAAGAAGATGGTTAAAGTAGTGAGTTCCATGGGCGAAGAGAACAGAGTCCACATAAGAAATATCCGCAGGGACGCTCTGGAAAAGGTAAAAAAGGCGCTCAAGGCTTCTGAAATAACGGAAGACGACAGAGACAAATACACAGACAGCGTACAGAAACTCACAGATAGTTTCATCTCTCAGATAGACAATATAGCGGAGACTAAAGAAAAAGACCTGATGACCGTATAGGACCGGAGTCAAGCCACAAAAATGAACGACCTTAACACCCAGGATAAAAATCAGTTTATTCCCGTCCATATAGCTGTTATAATGGACGGGAACAGGCGTTGGGCCAGGAAAAGAGGAATGCCGGCGATAGTCGGACACAATGCCGGAGTAAAGGCGGTGAGAAGAACCGTGGAAGCCGCGGCCAGGATGGGCGTGAAAGTCCTTTCGCTGTACGCTTTTTCTACGGAAAACTGGAACCGCACGCAGGGAGAAATAAACGGCCTGATGTCCCTGCTGAGCCAGGCGATACAGGATTATACCGGCGAACTCGAGAAAAACGGAATAAAACTTTTGTACTGCGGGAATCTCGACAGGATACCGGAAACCACAAGGAAAATAATACTGGAGTCGAAAGAAAGACTGAAAAACAATAAGGGAATGATCCTGAACGTGGCGCTGAACTACGGCGGAAGGCAGGAAATAGTGGACGCTGCCAATAAAGCCATAGAACTCGGCTTAAAAAAACTCGACGAAAAGACTTTTTCTTCGCTTCTGTACACCGCGGATCTGCCGGATCCGGACCTCCTGATAAGGACTTCCGGGGAACTTAGGCTGTCCAATTTCCTTCTCTGGCAGATGGCCTATACGGAATTTTATATAACGGACACGCTCTGGCCGGATTTTAACGAAGAGGAATTAAAAAAAGCAGTAAAAGCGTTCTCGTCGAGAGAGCGCAGAAGAGGAGCTTAAAAAATGTTATTACCAAGACTCATAACCGCGGTGATAGGAATCCCGGTAGTGCTTTACCTTGTGCATCTGGGCGGTTTTTCATATTTCGTATTTATATATATAGTGGCCGCTTTGGGCCTGCGCGAGTACGGGAATCTGCTGAGGCTGGGCGCTAAGCCCGTGAACAGGGCGGCGCTTTATATATTCGGTCTGCTGCTTCCTCTCCTGCTCTATTTCGACACCGCCGTAAATGTTTCGGGCCCTGATAATTTCACGGGGCTCATAATATCCCTTATGGTGATCGGCGTTTTTATTTCGGAAATGTTCCGGAAAGAAAAATTTGTAGAACGCATGGGACTTACTGTGCTCGGGATCTTCATGGTGTCATGGTGCCTGTCGCATATGTTCATGCTGCGGGATCTCGAAAAAGGCGAAGTGATAACCTATCTGATGATAATTTCCACATGGGTGGCAGACACGGCCGCATATACTTTCGGAAAGACTCTGGGACGGCACAAACTCACTTCGATAAGTCCTAAAAAAACATGGGAAGGAGCCGTAGCCGGTTTCGTATTCGCAGTAGGCGCGTCGCTGCTCATAGCCAGAATCTCCGGCTGGGCCGTCAGCCTGAACTACGCTCTGGCGGCAGGAATTATAATCGGCACCTTCGGGCAGATGTCGGATATAGCGGAATCACTTGTAAAACGGTCGGTGGGCGCGAAAGACTCCTCTAATATTCTCCCGGGACACGGAGGAATACTTGACAGATTCGACTCCTATATATTCCTGGCTCCGGTACTCTATTATTTCACCCTGATGTATATACCTAAATGAAGAAGATCGTAATACTAGGCTCCACCGGTTCTATAGGAATGAACGCCGTGCGCTCCGTAAAAAATCTGGGCGCGGGATGGCGGGTGATCGGACTGAGCGTCCGTTCCAATACGGAAAAACTTCTGGAACAGATAAAAGAACTGTCTCCTGAATACGTCTCTGTTTTCGACGCGGGGGCCGCAAAAGACATAAAAGGACAGCTTCCAGCAGGAGTAAAACTTCTTCCTCCCGGAAAGGAAGGGCTGGCGGAGATAGCTTCTCTGGACGAAGCGGACATCGTGCTCAATTCGGTTTCAGGCGCTGTCGGTTTCGAGCCGCTCATAGCTTCGATAAAAGCTGGTAAGACAATAGCACTGGCCAATAAAGAACCTATGGTGATGGCCGGGAAACTTATAATGGAGGAGGCGCGGAAATACGGAGCGAGGATACTTCCCGTGGACTCCGAGCCGTCCGCCATATTCCAGTGTCTGCAGAATATAAAAGACGGAGGTTACGACGATGCGGTGCGCCGTATACTTCTCACGGCCTCAGGCGGGCCTTTTTATAACAGCGGCACTGATATGAGTTCTGTCACTCCTGAGCAGGCTCTTAAACATCCGCGCTGGAGCATGGGCAAAAAGATTACAGTCGATTCCTCGACACTGATGAATAAGGGGCTCGAAGCCATAGAGATAAAAAATCTCTTCTCCCTTCCGATATCGAAAGTGCAGGTCCTTATCCATCCGCAGTCCATATTTCATTCCGGTGTGGAATTTACCGACGGAGCGGTTCTGGCGCAGCTCGGTCAGACGAGCATGACTCTGCCGATACAGTACGCGCTGACATGGCCCGACAGAAGACCTTCTCTGGCCGCGCCGCTGGATTTTTACGAACTCGCGCATCTTGATTTCTACAGACCGGACTTCAGCAGATTTCCCTGTCTCGGTCTCGCCTTCGAGGTCGGCGCCACGGAGGGGCTTCTCCCCGCGGCGATGAGCGCGGCCGACGAGACCGCGGTAAATCTTTTTCTGGAGAAAAAGATAAAATTTACCGATATATTCAGAATAGTCGACGGCACCGTCGCGGCATGCGACGGCGGCGGAAAACTGACTTTCGAAAACGTAATGGAGACGGACCGCATGGCTAGAGCCGCCGCTCTGGCCGCGGCTTCGCGTTTATAACCGGAGAACAAAAAGATGCTGATTTCAATAATAGCGGTAATAATAACTTTCGGGCTTATCGTAAGTCTTCACGAGTTCGGGCATTTCCTTGCCTGCAAGGGCGTGGGCATAAAAGTCAATAAATTCTCGCTCGGATTCGGTCCCAAGATATGCGGTTTCAAAAAAGGCGACACGGAATATTCCCTGCGGTGGATCCCGCTCGGCGGTTTCGTGGAACCCGCTGGAGAAATGGAAGAATCCAAAGACGGCGGAACTCCGCTCCCCTCCGGGCCGGACGACTATTTTTCGAAACCGTGGTATTCCAGACTCACCGTCGTTCTGGCTGGACCTCTTGTTAATTATATACTCGCCGCAGTTTTATTCACCTCCGTTATACTGGCCGTCGGACAGCCTGTGCCTTCGGAACAAAATATAATAGGAGACATAAGCGCGGATATGCCGGCGGACATAGCCGGCTTGAAACCCGGGGACAAAATAATTAAGGTGGACGGAAAAGACATAAGCGACTGGGCCGGACTTTCTACGGCCATACACGCGATACACGACCGGGAAATAAAGCTGGTTTACGAAAGGAACGGAGAAGCGGGAGAAGTTGCGGTCAGTCCGAAACTCACCGCCGTAGGCGACGAGAAGATGGGACTCATAGGAATAGGCCCCGAAGTGGTTTACAAACCCATGCCTTTTTTCAAAAGCGTGGCCATGGGCACCTATCAGTGCTGGTACTGGACCGAACTTACGGTCACGACTCTGTGGAAGAATCTGGTTAAGATGGAAAAGCCGGATCTGGCCGGGCCGGTCGGAATAATACAGGTGGTGAACAAAGCCGCTCATCAGAGTTTCTCGGACTTTTTCTTCCTGATGGCCCTGATATCGGTGGCGGTAGGATTTTTCAATCTTCTGCCGATCCCACTCGTAGACGGCGGACAGGCGGTGGTGTTTATATGCGAAGGTATCTTCCGCCGCCGCCCCAGCGCGAAGGTGATGGAATACGCCAATACCACCGGCTTCATAATACTCATAGGGATATTCGTTTTCGCGACTTACAGCGATATCGCGCGCATAGCTAGCGCCAGAGGCGCGCGGAAAGCTGCGGCCGAGCAGCAGCAGACCACAGAACAAAAAGCAGTGGCTCCGACCGCTCCGACACAGCCGTCAGCCGAATAAAAACATCAAAAAAACCGAGGCGTAGAATGGCTACACACACACATAATCACAGTCCCAGAAGAACGCGGGTCGTCCGGGTGGGAAAATACTTAATAGGCGGAGACAATCCGGTGTCAGTACAGTCCATGTGCAATACGGACACGAGAGATCTAAAAACGACTGTCGATCAGATAAAGAAACTGGAAGACGCCGGCTGCGAGATAATAAGGGTCGCCGTGCCGGACGCGCAGGCGGCCCAGAATCTGGGAAAAATAAAACGGTCTATAAATATCCCCATCGTGGCCGACATACATTTCGACTGGAGACTCGCGATAGAAGCCGTGAACCAGGGCGTCGATAAGATAAGGATAAATCCGGGGAATATCGGAGAAAAAGACAGAATAAAGGCCGTGGCCTCGGCCTGCAAATCGGCCGGTATCCCGATAAGGATAGGAGTAAACGCGGGCTCTCTGAAGATTTTCAAAGAAAAACCGGCTCCGGAATGGACTCCGGTCCAATGGGCGCGGCAAATGGTCAAAGAAGCGGCGAAAGAAGTGAGTCTGCTGGAAAAATGCGACTTCCGCGATATAGTGGTCTCTCTGAAAGCCGATGATATAGAAAGAACCATCATGGCGAATATGCTTTTCGCCTCTAAATCCGATATACCGCTCCATATAGGAGTAACCGAAGCCGGCAGTTTCATGTCCGGAACGGTGAAATCCTCCATCGGCGTCAGCGCTCTGCTTATGCAGGGGATAGGCGACACCGTAAGAGTGTCGCTTACGGAAGATCCGGTACAGCAGGTCAGGGCCGCTTACGAGATACTCAAGGCTCTGGGGCTGCGTAAATACGGGCCGGACATAATATCGTGTCCGACATGCGGGCGCTGCCAGGTGAATCTGGGCAAAACTATCCGGGAACTCGAGAGCAGGATATACGGCTCCAGCGGGCTGAGAAGAAAGGCCGAAGGTATGAAGATAGCCGTTATGGGCTGCGTCGTAAACGGCCCAGGCGAGGCCAGATCCGCCGATTTCGGCGTCGCAGGAGGCAAGAACCAGGGGATATGGATAGAAAAAGGCGAAATAGGAAAAGCCATACCGGAATCGGAATGGGTAGAAGCTATAATAAAAAAAATAGAAGAACAGGGGAAATAATTAATTTATCTGAAAAAGGACATTTTTAAAATGAGATTATCATCGTATTTCTTACCGACTTTGCGGGACGCGCCGCAGGATGCCGACAATATGTCGGCCAAACTCATGTTCAGATCCGGAATGATACGCAAACTGGCCAGCGGAGTATACGAATGGCTTCCGGCTGGGCTCAGGGTCCGCCAGAAAGTGGAAAATATAATACGCCAGGAGCTGAATAAAGTGGGCGGTATAGAAGTTTCACTCCCCGTAATACAGCCTAAAGAACTTTGGGAAGCGACCGGGCGCTGGAACGTTTACGGAAAAGAACTGCTGAAAATAAAAGACAGGAAAGAAGCGGAATTCTGCTTCGCTCCCACAGCCGAGGAAGTCATAACCAATATGGTGCGCAGGGACGTCAAGAGTTACCGTCAGCTGCCGCTGTTCCTGTACCAGATAGGCCTTAAATTCAGAGACGAGATAAGGCCGCGTTTCGGAGTGATGCGCTCGCGCGAATTCATAATGAAAGACGGTTATTCCTTCCACGCCACGGAAGAGGACGCGGAAAAACGCTATGCCGAATATTACGAGGCTTATTCCAGGATATTCGAACGCTGCGGACTTAAATTTAAACCGGTTGAAGCGGAAAGCGGGCCCATAGGCGGGAACCATTCTCATGAATTCATGGTCCTTGCGGACACAGGGGAAGCGGAAATAGCTCTCTGCGATTCCTGCGGATACGCCGCGAACACCGAAAAAGCAGGAGTTTATGAACCGCCTGAAAGGAAAGCGGATCCGGCTAAAATGGAAGCGGTGAAAGAAATAAGCACTCCCGGACTCCACACCGTCGAAGAAGTGGCCGAATTCCTGCATATAAAAACGGAAAGATTCATAAAGACTTATTTTATAATGGACGGCGACGAACCGGTGATGCTTCTTGTAAGAGGCGATCACGAGGTCTGCGAGAACAAAGTCAAACATCTGCTCGGCATTGAACAGTTCGAAAAAGCGCCCGTGGAGATATACGAGACCGTGGCCGGCTGCCCCCCCGGATTCGCGGGGCCTGTCGGGATAAGGGAAAGATACAGAGCCGTTCCCGGGACCAGGCCTTTAAAGAAGATAATAGCCGACCTCGCGCTGAAGAACGTATTCAACGCGGTCACAGGCGGGAATAAAGCCGACACCCATATCTCCGGAGTAAATACGGGCAGGGATTACGAACCGGATGTTTTCGCGGACATACACACCGCGGCGCCGGGAGATCTCTGTCCGAAATGCGGGGCTCCGCTCACATTCAGGAGAGGGATAGAAGTCGGTCACACCTTCAAGCTGGGAGTCAAGTATTCCAAAACATTAAACTGTAATTTTCTCGACGACAAACAGCAGGAGAAACCGATGACCATGGGCTGTTACGGCATCGGTGTCACAAGAACGGTGGCCGCCGCGATAGAACAGAGTCACGACGAAAACGGCATAATATGGCCGCCGGAAATAGCTCCTTTCGAATTTTCGCTGATAACGCTCGGCGAAGACGATAATATTCTGGCCGCCGCGGAGACCGTAGAAAAAGAGATATACGCAGCCGGCATGGACGTACTGAGGGACGACAGAAACGAGCGGCCCGGAGTGAAATTCAAGGACGCGGACCTTATAGGGTTGCCCTGGCGCTTAGTTATAAGCCAGAAGACGGTCAAAGACGGCGAATGCGAGTTCAAACGCCGCGGAAGCAAGACCGCCGAACGCTGGAAACTGTCGGAAACGGCGGAAAAGATTAAAGCTCTGAAAAAAGAAATAAGGTAAAGGACAAGCTCATCTATGCCGCCCGCAAGCCCCCGCTCTTAAATCTAAGGGCGGGGGCATGCTTTTAAAAAAAAGAAAAATAATAAACCGTATGAAAATAGCCGTATGTCAGTTTGCCCCGTCTTTCGAAAATAAAGAAAAAAGCAAAGAAACAATAAGAAGGCTGCTGAAAAGATCCGGTGAAAGTTTCGATTGGCTGGTGTTTCCGGAAATGACTCTCTCCGGCTTCAGCATGAAACCGGAGATAAGCCGTCTCACAGAAAAAGACGGATCGTTTTTCGCGAAAACGGCGGAAGAAAGGCGCTCTTTCGTCTCATACGGCGGAACCGAAGACGGATACAATATCCTCCTCACTGTAGACGGTTACGGGAAAACCGTAAACAGATACCGTAAGGCCCATCTTTTTTCATACGCAGGCGAAAACTCCGTTTACAGCGCAGGCGGAGGAAGCGGCTGTTTCCGCCTCGGAGACATATCGGTCTCGCCAAGCATCTGCTTCGACCTGAGGTTCGCTTATCATTATTGGGAAACGGCGAACGACACCGACATATATTTAATTATCGCCGCCTGGCCGGAATCCAGGAGAGAGCACTGGAAGACTCTCCTCCGGGCAAGGGCGATAGAAAACGAGGCTTTCGTAGTAGGAGTAAACAGAACAGGTTATGAGAATACTTTAAAGTACAGCGGCGATTCCTCCATCTATTCACCAACGGGAGATATTTTATTGGATTGCGGTAACGAAGAAGGCATTTTCGTCACAGACCTGGGAGATGTACGCGGTAAAAGGGATTATATCAGAAATAAATTCCCTTTTATCAAGGAAAGAAAGAAATAAGCGTCTTTCCTTTAAAGTCAGTCTTGAAACCGACAGGTAGGAAAATGAAAGAAATATCCAAAATAATAAATACGCCGCGTGGGAAAAAGTTAATTGCCGCAATGTTTTTCACCGCGCTCGCGTGCATGTGCGTCTTCAGCAGTTACGAGTTCATCCGCTCTCCCGCTGAATCCATATTCATAGAGCATTTCGGGGCAGCCAGAAAACCGTGGGCGATAGCCTGCGTTCCTTTCGCGATGCTGGCCCTCATTTACTGTTACAGCTGGGCGCTGGCGCGCATAGGCTCTAAAAAAACCATGCTCGCGTCCATGGGCATAAGCGGACTGTTCATGCTGCTGGCCTGGTATTTCGTAAACACGGCGGGGGCATGGCTGGCTTTTCTGCTGCTCGTCTTCAAAGAAGCATATGTGGTAATAATATCGGAACAGTTCTGGTCTTTCATCAACAGCACCCTGAAAGACGAAGAAAGCAAGATATTCAACGGCCCGGTCGCCGGGCTTAGCGCCTTCGGCTCTGTCATCGGGGCTTATACGCTTACTAAATATATACACACTCTCGGGACGGATAATTTTCTGCTGGTGGCAGGACTGCTGCTGATCCCGGGAATGCTGTTCTGCCTGCTGGCCTATAATATAGCCGGAGAACCTAAACCGGAACTGGCGGCGAAGAAAGAAGACGGATCGCATTTCCCGGTGAGAATACTCTGGGAAAACAAAACGGTCATGTTCATAGGGCTTACTATTTTCTGCTGTCAGGTCGTTTCCACGGCTCTGGATTTCCGCTGGACTCAGCTGGTGCAGGACTTCATGTCCGATAAGGACGCGATAACCGCCTATATGGGCGGATTCTGGATGCATGTCAATATGTTTTCCGCCCTCATGCAGTTCATAGCCGCGCCTTTCATACTGCGCTATGTCCCAAGAAGATTCATACTCGGCTCCATCCCCGCGCTGCATATATGCATGTGCGCCAGTCTTTTCATATTCCCGTCGCTGGGACTGGCTTCAGCCGCCTATATGCTGTTTAAGGGTCTTGATTATTCGCTGTTCCGCGCTTCCAAAGAGACTCTGTACATACCGATGTCTTACGACGTGCGTTTCCGCGCGAAACAGATAGCCGACGCTTTCATGTACCGCTTCGCGAAGGGGGTCACGGCGACTTCCGTCACGGGACTTCAGGCCCTGACCGCGCTGAGCTCCGGCTTCTATCCGGCCCTGGCCGCGATATTCGCGGGCATATGGTTCGCGCTTTCTTTCCCGCTTACGGCCTCCAGACCGGCGGAATACGAAAACTCAGGAGTGAAACGGCAGGCTTGAAAGATCCGCCGACGCCGGGCATAAAATAAAAAAAGCTGCCGCATAAAACGGCAGCTTTTTTATTTAGCGCGGAATAAACTAACGGAACCGGTAAGAGGAAACGCGGCCGCCGGAGTTCATTGTTTTTTGCGAAATTTCTTTTTCACGCTTCAGATAATATTCTTCCGCCCCTTCCCTTTTCGGCTCGTATCTTTTCCCCCATATCCAAGAAAGCGAAATGCGGTGCGCGTTCCCGAGGTCGCCGTAAGGGGTATAGGCATAATCGAGCGAGAAGGAGTCCAGTCTGAAACCGAAACCGCCGGCCAGGCAGGCCATAAGGTCGAGATCGCTGTAATTTTTAGAACTGTATCCGGCCCTTACCACGAAAGAAATATCTTTATCCCCGTACAAAAGATGCTCCACGGCGAATATGCCGTACGGGGAATTATCAACGGGAAACCGGGCTTCCAGTATAATATCGTTTTTATAAGCGTAAGAATACCAGTGAGCGCCCACTCCAGCTTCGAAAGGCAGATAATCTTCCCCGTTTTCATATTTAAGAGGCGGACCGAAATTGCGAAGCGCCACGGCTATATCCGCCTTGACTGGACTATCGCGGAACAGAATAAAACCGGCGTCCGCGGCGACGCCGTCCGCGCGGCTGTCAGCGAGCCGGCTGGTTATATATTTCACGGTCAGCCCCATGTCGCCGTATTCAGCGTGTCTGGCGGCGGACAGGAAAAAAGCGGCGTCGTAAGCGTTCAGGGTGTTCCCGGAATAAACGTCGGCCGCGTCGAAGCCGTATATCCCGCTTCCGTAATTCTGGTAAAGCAGACCGGCGGAAAAATTCCCCGACGAAAAAGCCGCCGACGTCCGCGATATATCCTCGATAAGTTTTTCGTAGGAAACCGCCACGGCCCCGGAATCTGCGCCGAACCTTGAAAGACCTGCCGGATTTAAAAAAACGGCGTCAGGCCCGTATAAGGTAATGCCGCCGTAAGCCATGGAAGCGAATCTGGCGGAAGACGGATTTTTAAGGAAGGAAACAGCTGCGGTCCCTTTGGCTTCGGAAGAAAAAGGATGTTCCGGAAACAGCCCCGCCCGCGCACGGGACGGAAACAGAAAGAGGGAAGACAGGAAGCAAAACAAAAATAAACAGACGATTATTTGTTTTTCAGACATTCCAGTAAAAATATCAGGCGGTTCCTGATTTTATCTTTTTCGATAGAGTCGAAATCGCGCAGAGTCACTTCAAGAAAACTGACAGCGAAATTCAAGCCGTTTTTCGACACCGGAGAAACCTTGTCGGCCGTAAGGCCTGACGGTGTTTCAAGCAGCGACAGGATTCTCATATCGTCCCTGTTTTCATTCCTGACTTTCTCTATTTTACTTATCTCGAGTATCTTAACGCAGGAGTACAGAAAAAGGAAGCAGGATAATAAAAATAATATAATCATAATCAAGCCGGCGGAAACAAAGGAAGCCGCCGCATAAAGAAGCGAAACCGCCGGCTCGCTCCGCACGGATCCTGCCGTCTATCTCAATAATAGCAAATAATGTTTTTTATGTATAGTTTTTTATAAAGCGCGGGACCGTCCTGAAAAGAAGAAACCGCGAGAAAAGCCATTTTAAAAAAAAGATCCTTTCCGTCTTGAAATAGACACCGAAAATTGATTATCATTAAAGAAGACGGTAATAATACGTCATAATAATCTCATCGGAGGAAATGATGATCGACCTAGTGAAAAATATCGCTACAACTCCGCGCAGGACGAAAGCGTCGGTAATCAGAGAATTACTTAAACTGACGGATAAGCCCGGCATTATATCTTTTGCCGGAGGGTTGCCGGACCCTGAAGTTTTTCCTTATGATTTTGTGGCGGAAACTGCAAAAAAGGTAATAAAGGAAAAGGGCGCTGTCGCGCTGCAGTACGGACCTACCGACGGCCTCGCGGAGCTCAAAGAAGAATTCATAAAATTTCTGAAAAAATACGAGGGCGTGGATGCCAAACCAGAAAATCTGATAATCACCACGGCCTCGCAGCAGTCTCTCGACCTTGTCGCGAAACTTTTTATCGATTCCACGGACCCGATACTCGTGGAACGGCCGAGTTATATGGGAGCTCTTCAGGTTTTCGGCGCTTACGGCGCAGCCCCGGTCAGCGTCTGCTCTGACGACAGCGGGCTTATACCCGAAGACCTCGAAAAAAAACTTAAGAAACTTCAGAACGAAGGCGAACACTATAAGTTCCTGTACATAATCCCGGATTTTCAGAATCCGACCGGAGTCACTCTCACCGAAGAGAGAAGAAGAAAAATAATAGAGATAGCTAATAGGTACAATCTCGTGATAATAGAAGACTCCCCCTACAGACAGATAAGATTCGAAGGAAAAGCGCCCAAAACTCTGTACAGGCTGGATCAGGAAACATACAGATCGGAAAATATAATATCGCTTTTCACTTTTTCGAAAACTTTCGCCCCCGGCCTGCGCCTCGGAGTGATACTGTGCAATCCCACCATAAAGAGAAAATTCGAAATACTGAAACAGTCCCTTGATCTCTGCACCTCGAGTTTCAATCAGCTCATAGCCGCTGAATTCCTGAGATCCAATTATATCGAAGGCCATCTGAAAAACGTCAACAGCGTTTACAAGAAAAAGAAAGACGCAATGTTGAGCGCGCTAAAAAAATACATGCCGGAAGGCGTGACGTGGACAAAACCGGAAGGCGGACTTTTCCTCTGGGTCAGGCTTCCCGAAACGCTAAGCGCGGACGATATGTTCCAGACGGCCATAGAAGAGAACGTGGCTTATGTGATAGGCTCGGCTTTCCACGCGGACGGCACAGGCCAGAACACGATGAGACTTAATTTCTCTTACGCGACGCTTAAAGAAATAGACGAAGGGATAAAGCGTCTAGGGACCACTGTAAAGAAATACATGTCTGAAAAATAAAAGAAGTATATAAATAAAAGAACGCCGCCGGAGAAGAAAATTCCAGGCGGCGTTTTTATCAGAATAAAAAATCATGGAAAAAGCCCTGTACATAGAGACCCCGGCCTTCGACGTCTGCGAGCAGATGGCCGCGGACGAACTGCTTTGCTCCAGTCCCCCCGCCGGATTCCTCCTTAGATTTTACGAATGGGCGGACGACGGCATAACTTACGGCTATTCGCAGAAAATAAAAGAAGTGCGGGCCGCCGCGGCGCTTATGAACAGATCCGGTCTGGAATACACACGCCGGCCTACCGGGGGAGGACTCGTATTGCATGAAAAAGACCTGACCTTCTCATTTATATTTCCGTCTCCGGAGCTGGATTTTGCGCCTGCCGCCGCTTACGACAGGCTTCACACGGCCATAAGCGGCGCTTATAAGGAGCATGGAATCAAATACGATCTGCTCAAAGAAAAGACCGCGGATTATAAGGTGAACGGACCGCTGATGACCTGTTTCAAAAAACCGGTCTGTATGGATATGCTCGAAGACGGCAGAAAAATACTCGGCGGAGCGCTGCGCAAATTTGGCGGGAGGATGCTGTATCAGGGCTCTCTTCAGACAGATTCGGCTAGACGCGACGCCGAATTTAATAAAAAAATAATAACTGGAGCGCTAGAAAAAGAGTACTGCGTGAAATTCACGGCGGTGAGATTTACGTCTTCGGCTCTGAAAAAGACCATGCGCATAGCGGAAAGCAAGTACAGAACACTGGCCTGGAAAGAAAGAATATAATCCATAATCCGATAAAAATATGCGCAATATCACCCAGATTTTCAGAAATATAGCCGGGCTTTTTTTCCTCCCCGGTGCGGCCATATTTTTATACGCGACATGCCTGCACGCCGTGCCCGTGTTGAAGAATTACAGGACCTCCGCTTATTTTATAGGCGGGGCCGCCGTCTATTTTCTGGCGGCTTTAATTCTTTATGTCTCGGGAGCGGGCCGCGGCAGCCTGGTGTACACGACAGGGCACGAACTGACTCACGGACTCGCGGCCGTGCTGACGAGAGTGCATATACTGGGGAAAATAAAAATAACCCGTTTCAACGGCGGAAGCATAAGGACCGACGGCACGAACTCGCTGATAAGCCTTGCGCCGTATTTTATTCCTTTCTATACTCTTTTTGCGGCCTGGCTTTATCTGGTCATTTCTTATGTGTTTCCGGGGGCATATGTCAGACCGTATTTTCTCGCGGCCACCGGGTTCACCCTTGCTTTTCACATATACCACAATACCGAGATGCTGGCTGACCACGTGTCCGGGAAAGTCGTGCAGTCGGACATAATAAAAGCTGGAGGCGCTTTGTTCGCGTCTCCGTTTATAATAATCCTGAACTGCGCCGCCGTGCTGCTGGCCCTTAAATGCTTATTTCCGGAAGTCATAAGCCTGAAAAAATTTTTCATTTCGCTTTTCACGCTGGAACAGGGCGGCTACCGTACTATTTATATTTTCATGAGCCGGCTCTTTTCTTCGGCCGGAAAGGCCATTTCACATCTTATCTAAAGTTCTTATGAGGAAAACGTTTATCAAAATCTGGATCGTCCACAGAACGATAAGCGCCGCGGCTATGTATTTTATATATCCGAGATATCTTTTTCCGCGAGGAACTTTCTTCTCTCTCTTCGAGCCGTGCAGCAGCCCGGCTTTGTCGTAACGCTCCATATAAGCCAGAAATTCCGCTCTGACTTCAGCCGGGGCGTCCTCCTTTATATGCCAGCCGGCGCCGTCCGCGTAAAAAAAACCGCTGTCGAAAAAAGACGGTCGTTCCTGCCGCATAAAAATTTATTCCCCGGTTATAGCGCCGACCATTGTGTCTACGATATCCTTTACGTCCGAAGAAAAAGTGGGTTCTATCTCCTTAACTTTCCCCTGCGGCGTCATATCGTCGTACGTTATCATGCGGAATTTTATAGACTTAATTTTAGTGCCGGTCTTTTCTTTTGCTCTGATTTTTAAAACAACCGGGCCTTTGAGCCCTTCATAGGTCTTTATTTTTAAGACCGCTTCTTTCTTTTCTCCGGGCATTATATCGCCTGCGTTTATAAGTCCGGGCAGCCCGAGTTTAGCGCCGCCGGTGTATACCGAGGCGTAAACCGACACTGCGAAAGCAGGTCCGGCTTTCGCGTCGTTGACCAGCGTCACGGAGACAGAAGCCTCCTCTCCGGGTTTTACGAAACCCGGACGCATTTTCACCGCGCTTATCGAAACTCCGGCGTCCTTTTCCGGTTTCAGGCACATTATTTCTGTCTGAGAAAACCCGGCGGTGGTCTCCGTCCGCACTTTTACGGAGCCGGGTTTTATGAATTTCGGTATGCGCGCAGTCACTTTGGTGTCGGAGGAAGTTTTAACTGGGACTCTGAAGTTCTCGAAATATATACCCGTCCGCACATTCACCGTGCGCATATTCCTGCCGTAGACTCCAGCCTTTGTCTTTTCCGTCGGGTAATCGGGAAGATATCTGCCGAAAAGAAAAGGACGCGCGTAATTTATCTTTTCTGTTTTTTCATTCAGAGTCCTGTATTCTTTTTCGCCCAAGGCTTTTTTAATCTCTTCTGCCCCTGGTAAATCCGCCTTCCCCGTCAGTTCGGCTTCGCGCGACAGCCACTTGAGCTGATTCTCGTAATCCTTTCTTTCACGGAACAGCGCTATGGCTTTCCTCACGGCCCTTATATCGCGGCGTTCGGCGCACATAAGCAGTGTTTCTTCGTATTTATCCTGCTTTTTCTCATTGTAATATATATCGGCCAATGCCTCGAGCGCCAGAGTATCGGTCTGTTCCCTCTCCGGATCGGACGGATCGGACTGTCTGGCAAGGAGCCTGATATTTTCAATAAGGTCGGGCCGGATATCTTTCTTTTTCCCGCTCTGCACAGAGTAAAAATAAACGGCGGTCGGATTGCCCGTGTCCGCCATGGACTTCAGCGCCGCCAGCCGCAGTTTATTGTCCTGAATATCAAGCGCTCTGTCCAGTTCGTCCTGCTGACTCAGATAAAGCGTATATTCCTTAGGTAAATCGGAAACGGTATAATCCGGCAGCGAATAAGGAGAACCGGCAAAAACACAGGCCGGGACGGCGAAGAGTGTAAAAAGAACCGATCTAAACGTTTTTCTGTCCATTGAAATGCTTCCTGATAAAAATTTTCGAGCGGCGCAAAAAACCGGCCGCGCCGAAGGCGCCGGCCGGCAGGCCGACGGCTTTATAATATTATATTACTTATAAACATCAAAACAAAATCTCAGACTTCTTTATTCTTTTCGATGAGTGCCGGAGGACTTTTTTACCATATTTTTTCCTTTAAGCTCATCTCTCAGCTTCTCCGCTGAGATACGGAAATCCTGTCTTATTCCTCCGACGGATAAAACGGACAGCACGGCGTCGTAAGCCTCCGATTCTTTCCCCATCGCTCTCAATATATTCGCCCTCTGCAGCATGGCCGCGGCGGCAAGCTGTTTTTTGTACCCCTCTAATGAAGGACCGCCCTTGCCATTATAAGGTTTCAGAGCGGAATCGCAGATATCGAGCGATTTCTGCAGATCGGAAAAATCAGGAACGTCGGCCACGCAGTCAGAAAGTGTTTTTCTGCCGGCGTCTCCCAAAATTATTCTGGAAGTCATATATCTGCATACCGGATCACCGACTTTATTGAAGTCTTCCGGTCCGACGGACCTCGGCCCGCCGAAAGCGGAAGGCGAAAAATCCCTGCACGCCTGAGGGACCCCGTAAGCATAAGACATAATGCAGCCGTCGGAATAAGGGGCCTGCGCGCAGGCCTTCCTTTTGGCTTTGAGATAAACACCGAAAAGTTTTTCCGGATCCGTCAGATCCGGCGCGTCTCCTATCACTGATTGTTTCAAAGTGCGGGCGACCGACTTGTCGGAAAGCTGGTCGGCGGTGTCGAAGACCTCGTTTATACATTCTCCGGCCCCTTTTCTGCGCAGCTTCTCGTTTATTTCAGGATTGTCGTCTCTCGAGTAAAATCTGGAAACCATACACAGCTGCAGAGAACAGGAAAGCGCCCTGCGCCCTTCTTCCCTGCGGTCGCGCCGGTAAGCGTTCAGCGCGTAATACAGAACCGAAGGATAATTCCCGTCCCAGTTTTTATCGACGAAAACATCTTTCCCGATGTCGGTTCCGCCCAGAAACATGGCCTGCGCGTGGCGCCAGAAAACTTTCGGTCCGTTTATATTTTTATAGTAATTCTCGAAATAGCGGGCAGCTCCGGCGTCGTCACAGTCCTCTATGCAGTTTTCGGCGGCCAGCTTCTGAAAAAGAGCGTTGGACGGGTATCTGTCAGCGAGAAGGATCGGATCGGAAGGATTATTTCTTCTGAAGGGGAACAAAAACAGAAGGGCGAAAGAAAATAGCCATAATAAAACGAAAGGGGCAGAAGCCGCCGCCAGAATTATCTTTCCTGCCCGTTCAGGCCCGCCTTTGCTTTTAAGCGTATAGCCTGCGGCGGAACCGGAAAGAAAAGAGAAAAGCGTAAAGGAAGGTATGAAATAATTGAACTGCACCGGCATGATAAGGTGCGCGAAAAACAGATAAACGGAGGAGAGCCAGAGAAAAACGTAAGCGCCGCCGGCCCTGTACAGAACAGGAAGCGAAAGGAGTCCGGTAACGGTCATAAAAGCCAGAAGCGGCTTCCCCGCGGGAACGGCTTCGGAATAAAGATATACGAGTCTCCTTGCGGAATAAACAGTACATTTCACCGGATGAGCCGCTATTTTCTTGAAAGCGTAAAAGAAGAAGTTCTGCTTTTGCGTTCCGCTCCGACATAAAACTGATCCTTTCGGATTGCCTTCCGTAGTGGCGGTGGAACCGGCCAGTCCGGCGCAGATATTCTCCACCGCTCTTTCCGAATTCTCAGTGAAAAGCAAAAATCTGCCGTTAACCTCGTAATTAGCCGCGCCCCAGACGGCGGAAGCCGCCGTGATAAAAAGCAGCGGGATCAGCCTTATTCCGGAGAAGGGCTCTTTTTTTCGGGAAAACAGACGATAAAGCAGAAAAAGGACGACTAAAGGAAATGCAGTTCCTTTCGACTGGAGCAGGGCGCAGAGAAGAAGTCCCGTGAAAATCTCATAAAACAAGTTTTTTTTCATCCCGGACAGTCCTAATCCGGCCAAGGCCATACAGGAGCAGGTCATTATCAGCTGCTCGCTTCCACCGCCGCTGAGAAGCGGCACGGCGATCCCGGTGAAAAAAGCGGCGCAAAGGCCCGCAGCGGAAGACCGCGCCGCGCCGCCTATAGAAAAAGCCAGCAGGACGGGGAGCAGATAAACGGCGTATTTGAGCCAGGACAGGAAATAAGGCAGATGATAATTGAAAACCGCATTGGCCACGGTAGGAGCCGGGAAAAACCAGTTGAAAAAATTCCGGTTAAAAACAAAGATCCAGTTTTCCCCCTCGCCCAGATCGCCGCCGTAAACCGGTTTGAATATAAGCAGTCCGGCATAAACGGCGGCCGTGAGGACCGCCATAAGAAAATACGGAGATCTAAAAATCCTGGAAATAATTCCCGCTCTTTCTTTTTTCATTAAAAGGCACCGGAGCGGCCGGCGCTCCGTCCGCGCTGAAAACAACCGGACAGGACACAGTGCCGAAAATGGCAAGACGTCAAAAAAAATAAATTCTTCCGCTCACACTCCCGAAAATCATTATAGAAAATAGTAAGCGGACGACACAAACACAAAAAAATTCAGACCGAACCGTTTTTATTTTTTTCGTCTATCATCTCTAGCAGTTCGGGCGCAGAATAAACGACACCGTTAAGCACTTTAAGAGGATGCCTGGCTATCAGCCCGGCTTCAGGAAGGGACGAAAGTATGACCGGCAGCGCGGCGAAAGAATATTCGAGGGTGTCGAAAAAAACGCCGCCGAAAACCCTGCGGCCCATATTTTTTATTTTCGGATTTACGAGTTCGCTGCCGATAGCCGACATCGCGAAGGTCACTATGAAAGCGCGGCCGAACATATAAAGCCCGGCCTGCACGCTGGACAGTATCGCTCCGGACAGAGCGGAAGCTGCGAAAACACCGAGCCAGACTCCGTAACGTTTCACGAGCCGCATGCTCATCCGATATCTGAAGGCGCAGAAAACGGCATATAAAAATCCGGCCGTGTACATAAACTCAACGGATATTCTTTTTCCCAGGGACAGGATAGCCGTTATAAAAACGAAATGAAGGAAAAGCAGCGCGAGGGAGAATTTACGCTCGGAGACGGTTGTTTCCTTTTTTATTTTTAATCCGGCCGCGGGGCTGAATTTTATCGATTCTTTCCTTTCGCAGGAAGCGGCGAAAACGCCCACGGCCGCGGCGGCCACGCCTGCCAGAAAGAACACGCCGGCGGCGATAAAGAAAGGAAGCCACGGATCTATAAATTTTATATTAGCGTATCCCCTGAACCACTCGAGCGTTTTGATATAAACGCCAACCGCGTCGGAACCGTAGAAGATCAGAAGGTTCACCAGCTTATGGAAAAGAGCCCAGCTCATCGCGAGACCGCCGCCGAGAAGTCTTCCGAACAGAGTGGGACCGCCGATCAGTATACCGGCTTCAGCCAGCAATCCCTCCGCGGATATGGCTATCATCGGCCCGGCAAGGGCCGCGCTAGGAGATATGGCTTTCATGACGGCGCAGATGAAACCGGCGCGCCACAGCAGGCCTCTCTGGGGCCAGAGTTTATTGCAGGCCATCATCACGGCTATGCCTATGCCTGTGAGTATCTGTCCCTTGAACGGGATTCTGGCATTATGCATAAAGCTTCCGAGCGTGATCTCGGACGCCGCCCATATAGCCCCTATAACGGCTGATTTTTTCCAAAGTTCTTTTCTTTTGTCGTCCATGTTCTGATATTATTATTTTAACAAAAAGTATGAACGCATTAAAACAAAAATATCACACGCAGAAACGGGAAGTCTTACTGCCTGTCCAGAATGGAATTCACATTGTCGTAAGTTTTCTGGAAATCGACTGACGGCGCCACTTTGGGACAGCGTCTGAGTTTATTTCCCTTTATCTGATCGGCGAAGACTTCGTTAAGTTCATTGAGAGGCTTTATAATTCTGACGTCTATTTTTCTTATCAGCACGAGTCCGGCGGAGATGATCGCTGCCGCAAGGAAAAAGATCACCCACGCGCCCGCCGAACTTAACCTCGACATATTTACGGCCGATTCCTTAATGGCCAGCCTGTTTATTTCCGCAAGTCCGGCAATGTCGGCCAGAACTGTTTTTTTCTTGGCTTTGTCACCGGCGAAAGCCTGCTCGTAATAATATTCTATTTCCGTTATCAGTTCCCGCTCGGCGGGTTCCGTAACGTTGTTTTTTTCCGCCAGGAAAGCGCCGCGGAACAGCTCAATATCTTCATCGAGAGACATGGTCTCCATCATTTTCGACGTAAGATATATGGATTTGGCATTGCGTTCGCTGATCTGTTCGATGGACGGAGAAAGACGGACGAACCCTCTTACCGCGGCGAAAGCCAGAACGACGGCGAAAAAAAGCACGGAGTAGACCGACATCTTTATAAATCTCGAAGAGTTCATAATCAGTTCTGTTTGAGCATATTGGTAATAGCTTCGTCGGAACATACCAGCATCAGCTTATCACCTTCAAGAAGCGGATCGTGCGCAAGGGGTCTGACGACCTTGCCTTTCCTTTTCAGCGCGGCGACTATAATTCCGTATTTGTTCGGCAAGGCAAGCTCGATGAGATTCTTGCCGACCATGAAGGGCTGTATGTTTATCTCGTTGAGCTGGAGCTCGGTGGAATCGTAGTCCGTTATTATATTCCTGAAGACTATCTTATTGGCGAGACGCCTGCCGTATTCGGCGTCCGGATTTATCACGCTTTTCGCGCCGACCGCCTTGAGTATCCTCTCGTGGATCTTATCCGAAGCTCTCGCGATGATATTCTCGCAGCCTATCTGCATGAGCAGCGCCGTCGTAAGTATGGAATCTTCCCTCGAGCCTATCGCGCAGATTACTATATCCCTTTCCTTAGGCCCCAGTTTCAGCAGAGAACTTTCGTCCGCGGCGTCGAGACAGACAGCGTCGTCCAGGAACTGGGCCGCTTCCATTATTATATCCTCGCTCTTGTCGACCCCTATAACTTCGGCGCCCTTATCTTCGAGCGAACGGGCCAGAGACATGCCGAACTGCCCAAGACCTATAACCAATACCTGTATAGCCATAAAGACTCCTTTAAGTCAGACTTATCTTAGCCGGAGGATATATTATCTTCGAGTTTTCATATCTCGAGTTAATCCAGCATATAAAAGTGGCGGGGAAAACACGGCCGAAAAACATCGTCAGGATAATTATAACTTTACCGACCTCGTCGAGATTCGGCGTCACGTTAAGGGAAAGCCCGACAGTGCTCATAGCGGACACCGCCTCGAAGAAAAGCTTATACGGCTCTATCGTCTGCGTGGTGAAAAGAGCCGCCGACATGAAAGCCAGCATAAAAAGATAAGCCATGACGAGAGTAAGAGACTTGTTTATTATATTGATATCAAATCTTCTGTTCCTTACTATATTGTCCCTGCCGAAAACAGTGTTGACGCAGGTGACTACCAGCACGCTGGCCGCGCAGACCTTTATTCCGCCCGCGGTCCCTCCCGGAGCCCCTCCTATTATCATGAGTATCACCATCATGACGAAAGTTCCGGCGTGCATGCCGGAAAGGTCGACGGAAGAAAAACCTGCGGTCCGCGCGGTCGCGGACTGGAACCAGGCATTGGATATCTTATCCCATATATCCAAACCGGAAAGGACTCCGTTGTATTCCGAAACGAAGAAAAGAACCGTCCCGCAAACAAGCAGCAGAGCGGTGGAAGAAAGGACTATCACCGGCATGGCCGGCAGACTGCGTCTGGCGAGAAATTTAGGGAGAAGTATTCCCACAGCCGGTGAAACGCCTCCGGCTATAAACAGGAAAGAAACAGTATAAAGGACAGCCGGATTATGCTGATAGGCGTATAGGCTGGCCGGATCCGGAAAAAAACCCGCGTTGCAGAAAGCGGAAACAGAAGTGAAAACGGCTAGCTTAGCCGCCGAATATATATCGTGTGAATAAGGGAAGAAAAGATAAGCGAGAACTCCTGCGCCGGCCATTTCCAGAAAGAAAGTGTATTTGAATATGAGTTTCAGCGAATTGTGTATCTCTTCCTGACTGTCAGAATCTATGATGTTTTTCATCGCCCGCTCGTGGCTGAGCGACATCCTCTTGCCGAATATGATGAATATTATGGAAGTGAAACTCATTATACCGAGTCCGCCGAGCTGTATCAGGGTTATTATGATAAATTTGCCGGCGGCCGTGAAATCGGAGCCTAAATTCATGGTGTTCAGCCCGGTCACGCACACCGCGCTGACCGCGGTGAACAGGGAGTCCAGAAAAGAAATCCCCCGGGTCGAGAAAGGAAGAAAAAGCAATAAGGCGCCGATAAGACAAAGAATAAAAAAAGTCGAGGGCAGTATGCGCTCGGGATATTTTGTTATCGAATCGGTCCAGGACTGCCTTTTAAAGAATATATAATAATATTTCTTGCGTTTTGCCATCTTAAAGATTATATAACTCCCGTTCTAGAGAAAATTATATCAAATTCTATTCGCGGAATAATACCGTAAGCGGTTCAGACCGGGCGAGGCTAATTAAACCTTTGGAAAAAAACGAAGTAACGGATATAATATTAAAGCGGCCGCCCGGGCGGCCCCGATATGCCGGCGTTTAAAAGCCGGCGGCTAGAATTAGAGTTTCGGCTGTCCGGAAAACGCCGTACGGAGGAGAAATTATTTATGAACGAACACGGTTTATATATGAAAACGGCTTACGAGGAAGCGGTTAAAGGACTGAATGAGGGCGGCATACCGATAGGAGCCGTGCTTGTCCTGGACGGGAAAATTATAGGAAGAGGGCATAACAGAAGGATACAGAAAGGCAGCGCTGTACTTCACGCGGAAATGGACTGTCTCGAAAACGCCGGGCGGCTTACGGCGCGGGAATACTCCAGGGCCGTCATATACTCCACGCTTTCGCCCTGCCCGATGTGTTCCGGCGCCATAGTTCTCTACAAGATCCCGACCGTAGTCATAGGAGAAAACGAAAACTTCAGGGGAGCCGAGGATTATATGTCCGCTAACGGAGTGAAAATAATAAATCTTGACGATGAGGCCTGCAAGAAAATGATGGGCGATTTCATCAGAAAAAATCCTTCGCTGTGGAATGAAGATATCGGTGAATAAAACTTCTTTTTTCCACGGGCGGATAAGCGCGGACCGGGACGGAAAGCCATGCCGGACCGCGCTTTTTATCTACGGCCCGAATTATAATCGGCCTGTCCCGTAAAAGTGATATCCCGGCAAAGCCGCGAAAAAGCCGGTCCGTCTTTTCAGTCACTTATTTCCCCACGGCCTGCCGACATTGACAACTGACATAGTTAATATATACAATTTACTCTGTCGTTACAAAATTAACGAATGTTTTCACGGTAAGTGTTTTCACATTGTGTCATGACAGAGAAAAGGAAGCGTAAAAAGGAACTGAAAAAGGATGTCTCTTTCCCCCCGCGCATGGTGGAAAGACTGCTTCTGTATTCGAAATTTTTAAAAAACCTCAACGGTTCCGGAGAGACGAATGTTTTCTCCCGGGATCTGGCTGACTTTGTCGGAGTGTCTCCGGAGCAGGTGCGCAGGGACCTTATGTTCCTTGACCTCCAGGGGATTCCGTCAAAGGGATATCCTGCCGGTAAATTTCTGGAGACGATAAACCGCAAGCTGGCCCTTCCGGACGCCACAAAAGCGGTGATAGTCGGCACCGGCAGAATAGGGAAAGCCATGCTCGGATATTTCAGGAACGGCCGCAAGAACATAACGGTGGTCGCGGCTTTTAACGTGAATCCGGATTTTAAAGACACTAATATTGCAAACTGTCCAGTATACGATTTTTCCGAGATTGGAAAGATAATCCCTCGATTTCAGGCCGACATAGGGATTATCACCGTACCTGCAAAAGAAGCTCAGAGGACAGCCGACGCACTGGTGTCGGCAGGTATAAAAGGTCTGGTTAATTTTGCTCCTGTACTGCTTAAAGTGCGGTCCGGGGTTTTTATAGAACAGCTCGATATTACGCTGTCCATAAAAAAAGCCGCTTATTTCGCCAGGAAAGCGGCTAATTAACTACTTAAGGAGTAGACGAATGAGTCAAACTAATGTTGAGATCAGCGACATTATCAATAAATGGAAACAAGTTAAGGGCAGCCTTGTGATGATGCTGCACGCAGTACAGGACAGATGCGGTTATATACCGCGTGAAAAAGCCATGGAAATCTCGGAAGCCACCGGGATCCCCCTCGCCAAAATATACGAAGTGCTGACTTTTTACCACTTCTTTAAGCTTACGCCTCCCCCCAGATATCAGATAAACGTCTGCACCGGAACCGCGTGCTATCTTAAGGGCGCGCCGGAGATCCTGGCCGAGCTGGATAATGTCATAGGAGTTAAAGAGGGCGAAACCTCGAAAGACGGTAAATTCGCGGTGACCGGACTCAGATGTCTCGGATGCTGCGGACTTGCTCCGGTTATTTCTGTAAACGGCAAGATTTTCGGTCAGGTGAAAGCTTCCCAAGTGAAGGATATCATTGCTGAAATAACGAAGGGAGAATAGACAGATGAACGAAAAGATTTCCAATATAAAAGAAACTTTTAATAAAGAATTCAAAAGAATAAAAAAACGCGTCATAGTATGCGGAGGAACGGGCTGCGTCGCCAGCGGTTCCATGGATATATACAAGGCTTTCCAGAACGAATATAAGAAACGCGGGCTCGATTACTGCGTGGAGATAACGGAAGGCTGCCGCGAGAACTCGACTTATATTTCCAAGAGCGGCTGTCAGGGATTCTGCGCGCAGGGTCCTCTCGTCAGCGTGGGCGACGTTTTTTACACCAAAGTTAAAGTTCAGGACGTTCAGGAGATAGTCGAAAAGACGGTCGTAAAAGGCGAAATAATAGAGAGGCTGCTCTATACGAACCCGGTGGACGGCACGAAGTGCGAGAAAAGAGACGACATACCTTTCTATAAAAAACAGCACAGGATACTCCTCGGCGACTGCGGAAAGATCAATCCGGAAGACATAAACGAATATATAGGCCACGGCGGTTACGCGGGCCTCGTGCACGCTTTCGAGATAGGTCCGGAAGCGACCATAGCCGACATGAAAGAAAGTCAGCTGCGCGGCCGCGGCGGAGCCGGTTTCCCGACAGGACTCAAATGGGAACTGACGAGAAAATCCAAAGGCGCGGAAAAATACATGATATGCAACGGCGACGAAGGCGATCCTGGAGCTTATATGGACAGATCGCTGCTGGAAGGCAATCCGCATTCCATAGTCGAAGGCATGATAATAGCCGGATACGCGATAGGAGCCTGCAGGGGTTTCTTTTACATACGCGCCGAATACCCGCTCGCCATCAAGAGAATACAGATAGCCATAGAAGCCTGCCATAAAACCGGGCTGCTCGGCAAAAACATTTTAGGGAGCGGCTTCGATTACGATCTGGAGATACGCTACGGAGCCGGGGCTTTCGTCTGCGGCGAAGAGACCGCGCTGATAGCCTCCACCGAAGGAAACAGAGGAACGCCGCGGCCCAAACCGCCTTTCCCGGCCCAGAAAGGGCTGTGGGCGAAACCCACAGCGATAAACAATGTCGAAACTTTAGCCAATGTCCCGTATATACTCAGCAAGGGCGGAAAATGGTACGCGGAAATGGGTTCCGGCAAATCGCGCGGGACTAAAGTGTTCGCCATGACTGGCAAGGTTAAAAACACCGGCCTGATAGAAGTTCCCCTCGGTATCAGCATAAACGAAGTTGTTTACGACATAGGCGGAGGCCCGCTCCACGGCGACAAAGTCAAAGCCGTACAGACGGGCGGCCCCTCCGGCGGCGTGGTTCCCCCCCAGTATTTCGACATGCCGATAACTTATGAGTCGCTTAAGGAAATCGGCGCCATAATGGGCTCCGGCGGTCTTATCGTAATGGACAAGACCGACTGCATGGTGGACATAGCTAAATTCTATCTGGAATTCTGCGTAGACGAATCCTGCGGGAAATGCGCTCCGTGCCGCATAGGCGGTTATCAGATGCTGTCTCTGCTCAGGAAAGTGACCGAAGGGACGGCTGAAGATGCTGATATAAAGGACATAGGCAAAATCGCGAAAGCCATGCAGAAGGCTTCTCTCTGCGCTCTCGGACAGACAGCTCCTAATCCCGTGCTTTCCACGATGAGATATTTCAAAGAAGAATACGACGAGCATATAAAGAACAGGCACTGCCCGACCGGCAAATGTACCAAACTCGTAAGATATGAAATAACCGACGCCTGCAAAGGCTGCACGCTCTGCGCCAGGAACTGCCCGGTCAAGGCCATTTCCGGTGTCGTGAGACAGAAACACGTAATAGACCAGAGTAAATGCATTAAATGCGGACTTTGCTTCACAAAATGCAAATTCAACGCTATCGTTAAAGGATAATCAATCATGATAACAGCAAAAATTGATGGAAAAACTGTACAGGTTGAGGAAGGGACCACTATCCTTAAAGCTGCCAGACAAGCCAAGATAAATATTCCCACGCTATGTTATAACGAGGATCTCAATCCCACCGGCGCGTGCGGTCTCTGCGTCACTAAAGTGAAGATGGGACCCGGATTCAGAATGATGCGCGCCTGCACCACTGAAATAGCGGAAGGGATGGACATAGTCACCCGTGATCCGGAACTTATGGAAGTAAGGAAGACAGTGCTCGAACTCATACTGTCCAATCATCCCCAGGACTGCCTGTCATGCGTCAGGAACCAGAAGTGCGAACTTCAGGAAATGGCCGCGGATTTCGGCATAACCAGAAATGATTTCAAGAATATAAACGCCACCCTGCCGCACAGGCTCGACTGCACAGGCAAAGGCGTAAAAATAGACACCTCCAAATGCATAAACTGCGGACGCTGCGTCCAGGTATGCCAGGAAGTGCAGAAAGTCAACGCTCTGGCCGCACTCGGAAGAGGAATAAAGACCACTATAGCCGCAGGCGGTGAAGTGGATCTGGCCGATTCCCCGTGCGTCAACTGCGGGCAGTGCGCGGCGCACTGCCCCGTTGGCGCCATAACGGAAAAGGATTCCACCGACAAGGTCTGGGACGCTCTGCACGACGGTAATAAATACTGCATAGCGCAGTGCGCGCCGGCCGTCCGCGTCGCCATAGGCGAAGAGTTCGGTTTCCCCGTCGGCCGCAATATGACGGGCAAAATGCTTGCCTCGCTGTACGCTCTGGGTTTTAAAGGCGTGTTCGACACTAACACCGGAGCCGACTTCACGATAATGGAAGAGGGCTCGGAACTCGTGCACCGCATAAAGAACAAGGGAGTACTCCCGCTTATAACCTCATGCTGCCCGGCCTGGGTCAATTACGCCGAAAAATTCGCTCCGGAGATACTTCCGAACGTATCCTCGGCCAAATCCCCGCACGAGATGGTCGGCGCGATAGCCAAAACCTATTACGCGAAAAAAATGGGGATAGATCCCAAAGACATCGTCGTGGTCTCGGTAATGCCCTGCACGGCCAAAAAGCAGGAGATAGACAGAGACGAGAATATGTCTTCTAGCGGATATCAGGATGTGGACTATGTAATCACAACCAGAGAACTCGCGAGAATGATAAGACAGGGCGGCGTTGACTTCGCCGGACTGGAAGACAGGAAAGGCGACGACCTTCTGGCGGAATACACCGGAGCGGCCACCATATTCGGAGCCACGGGCGGCGTCATGGAAGCGGCCCTGAGATCGGCTTATTATCTGGTCACCGGTACGGACTATGACAAAGTGGAATTCAAAGAAGTGCGCGGCCTGAAGGGAGTGAAAGAGACCACCGTTAAGATGGACGGCCTGGCCGTAAAGGCGGCGGTAATAAACGGCCTCGGAAACGTGCAGCCGGTGCTTGACATGGTTGAAAAAGCCAAGGCGGAAGGCAAAGAGCTTCCTTATCATTTCATCGAAGTTATGGCCTGCCCCGGCGGCTGCGTGACCGGAGGCGGACAGCCCTACGGCAGCACAGACGAAGTGAGAAAACTCAGGGCGAAAGGACTTTACGACGAAGATTCCTCTGCGGTGCAGCGCTGCAGCCATCATAATAAAGCTGTGGCCCAGGTCTACAAGGAATACCTCGGAGAACCGCTCCACGGCAAAGCCCACGAACTGCTCCACACCACTTATCAGAAGAGGAAACTCTATAATAAGTAGAAGACTGTTCGGACAGGATTAAAAAAGGCCCGGCTAAAACCTGGCCTTTTTATTTTATAAAACAAAAATCTATATATTTTTTCTCTTTCCGCGCGCGTATCTCTTGAGCAGGACCACGGACACAGCCACGTCTATAAGATCCGCCGCTGGCGTGGCCCAGAGCAGACCGTGTATGCCTATCAGCGAATTGAGAACGAGCATGAAAGCCACGTCCGTCGTACCTTTGCGCAGCAGGGAAATTATAAGCGGCTCCCTTTTCGCGCCGACAGCCTGAAAATAGGTTATCACTATGAAAAGAAAGGCGGAAGTGAGCATAGCCAGACAGATTATCCTGAGAAACATCGTCCCGCATGCGACCGTAGCTTCGTCTTTTATAAAAAATTTCACCATAGGCCCCGCCCATATAAGAGAAACTGCCATAAGAGACAAGGACATGACGGCGGCCGTTTTAAGCGTTATAGAAAAGACTTTTTTCATGCGCTTTATATTTTTCATCCCGTAATTATAAGCCAGCAGCGGCATGGCACCCTGTCCCAGACCCTGCGCGAGGCAGAAAGAGACCCTGTTTATTTTTTTCGCTATCCCCATAGCGGCGAGCGCCGCGGTGCCGTATGCGGAAACAAGCTTATTTACCGCCAGATTGGAAAAAGTCGACAGGAGAGAAAGACAGCAGCTCGGCAGACCAACCATTGTCACTTCCCCGCTTATCTCGCGCCTGAAAGCTTTAGGCCTGAAATTTAAAGAAAGCGAAGTGAGACCGCGGCGACGCAGTATATAAACGGCGAAATACAGCGCGGCCGCGCAGCTGCTGAGCGCGGTCGCTACGGCCGCGCCTCTTATTTCCATACCGAGATACAGTATAAATAAGGGATCCAGAACTATATTCAGCGCAACGCCCATGCAAAGGCCGAAACCGGCCTGGGCGGAATAGCCTTCGGAACGTATCAGATGCCCCAGAAGAACGTTGGAAACCGAAGGCAGAGCGCCTATAACCACTGTCCAGTTCAGATAAGAGGAAGCATATTTAAGGGTGTCCGGCCCGGCCCCGGACAGAGACAGCAGAGCGTTCTCGAAGATGAAAACGAATGCAGAATAAAGAAGAGACACGAATATGCCGGCCCAGAAACAGAAAGAGGAGGTCTCTGAAGCCCTCTCCCGGTTCCCCTCCCCCAAAGAACGGGAGATGAGACTGGCGCCTCCGACGCCGAAAAGATTCGCGAGGGCCGTGCCTGCCAGAACGAAGGGGGTGCAAATATTAACCGCCGCGAGCTGGGACACATCGTTAAGCCTTCCTACGAACCACATATCGGCCAGAGTATAAGCAAGAGAGACAAGCTGGGTGAGTATAGCCGGAAAAGCGAGATCCAGAAGGGCCAGTCCCTCCGGCATATCCTCGAAGAGGGCTTTTTTTTCTCCACTGCTGTTCAAATCGTTTTTCATTCCGGCTGTCAGGCTGCCTCCGGCCGCATACGGACCAGGGAAACAAATGTCGCGACCTGTTCCTATTTTATTACAATTCCCGCGCCGGCCATTTCCGCGAAAGCTTTTTCCGAACCTTCAGGGTCTATCCCCGCCACGGCGTCCGAATACACGAAGACATTCCCGCCGCCTAAAATACCGGCCGCGTCCAGAGCCGTGGCCTTTATACAGTAATCCGTGGCGAGTCCGGCGATGAACAGCCTGAATCTTCTTTCTTTGACCGCTTCTATAAAATCCAGCGAAGAAGAACAGTCGGCGGCTCCCTCTTCTCCGTTCTCTCTCCTTACTGAAAACACCGAAAAATTCTCCGTCCCGCGGAATATCCCTTTATTAAGAAAATGTCCCGCGGTGTAATTCCTAAATTTATCAGTCGAGACTCCGCCTGAGGCGTAAGCGATCGCGTCGGCGAGAACCGAATGCAGCGCGCCGCCTTCCGTGCCGGAGACACAGTGCGGAGGAAAAACGCCTCCCTCGGACTTAAAAGAGCAGTGATCAAGCGGATGCGCGTCGAAAGTGAAATAAGTGTTGTTAAGGCCGAAATCGAAAAGAATATGTTCTCTTATTCTCGGAATAATTTCCCGGTACCCTTTTACGGCGAGGGATCCGTCGCAGAAATCGTTCTGCACGTCGACGACAAGCAATATGTCCTTCATATCTTCCTTTTTCCTTTATTTTCTGTCCCAGCCCATAAAATCAACGACACGTCTGTCCGTTATAAAGTCGCTTTCCGCGATTCTGTTCTTAATGTGCATATCGGATTTCTTTCTGGTCCTGCTCAGGGCGACATAGAGCTGACCGTGGGCGAAAGCCCCGCCTGAGATATCTATTATAACCTTATCGAGGGTCTTCCCCTGAGCTTTATGTATGGTGAGGGCGTATCCCAGCTGAAGCGGGAACTGTTTAAAAGTGCCGGTGACCTGTTCCACGACTTCTTTCGTCGCGGGATCTATGCCGTAGGCGTGACTCTCCCATACTTCGCGTTTAACCGAAACCTTCTCTCCTCCGGACAGCAGGACTTCTATTTCGTCGGCGCCTAGTTTTTCCACCGTGCCGCTGCTGCCGTTTATCCATCTTTTACTCTGAGAATCGTTCCTGTTGAATATAACCAAAGCGCCTGTTTTCAGAATAAGCTTTCTAGGCGCGGGCGTATCGGCGGTTCCGTCGAATTTTCCCGCAGTCTCGCAGTCGTAACATATTTCTTCCGACTTTATCTCCGCCAGCCTTTTTCTGTTCAGTCTCTCGGCCGACGACCTGTAAGGCGTTATCGTGACCGACGTATCTAAGATCCTGCCGTCGCTGATCTTTGCGGAATTGAAATAAGACAAGGTCTCCCCCAGACGCCGGCCCGATCTCAGATTTTTTAGATTTTCAAGGAGTTCAGCGTCCTGCTGCCTGTAAACCCGCGTGAATTCGCATTTCTCGAATTTTCCTTCCGCATATGAATGCGCGTCGAAGAAATAAGCTCTGTCGGACCCGTACTTCTCTTTATAAACAGAACTGACCGAAGGTTTTATCACCGGCGGGAGCTGACACAGGTCTCCGACCAGAACCACCTGAAGGCCGCCGAAAGGGGCGAGCCCGAAACGCAGGTGACGGCTCAAAGCGTCGACAGCGTCAAGAATATCCGGCCGCACCATCGAGACCTCGTCTATAACGAGAAGATCGGTCCCCGCCAGTATCTGCGGCAGTTTAAAATGTTTTTCGTACAGGACATCTCTTAAGATTATGAAATCGCTCAGAGGGAGTTCGAACATCGAATGGATGGTTACGCCGCTGACGTTTATGGCCGCCACGGCCGTAGGACTGGCCACCGCGACACGTTTGCGGGAATGTTCCCTGAGATATCTTATGAAAGAGGATTTTCCTGTTCCGGCCTGGCCCTGTATAAAAAAATTCCCGCGCTCGGTTTCTATCCTGTCGAACAGCGCCTTCTGGTCCGGATCGAGACTGAAGACGCCGTCACCGGCGTCCTGAACATCCGGAGAAGATCCGGAGAAAACTTTTTTATCTACCGCACCGCATTCATACATTTTATTTTCATTCCCTGCCGAGCGCGGCCTTGACCGCCGGTTATATTATAAAAAATACGGAGCCCCTTTTAAAAGAGGCTCCGTACGGCATATCCGGAAAGCCGGAAGCTTTCAGAACATGAAGTACATGTCGAGCAGATACGTATAAGTCTTATCTCCGACGGTAAAAGGCTCTTCGAGCTTTATCGTCTTCGAATCGACGTAGTTATAATTATTGTCTTTCAGATATTTCTTGTAATCGGCAAGTTTTCCGGCGGCTTCTTTTTCGCTTGTCGCGAGTTTGGACTTAAAGCCGAGTTCGCTCCCTATATAAGTGACGAGATCTTTATTGTCCTCGTATCTTACCGGGGTTATATAATTTTTCACCATCTCGAGCTCTTCCTTGGCGCCTATCTGTTTGCTTCTGAGTTGTATCTCTTTTTCCGTTTTAGCGTTGAACTTAGTAACGTAGAAGATATTCACCGTGTTCCTGAAAGCGGAAGAATTATTGATATAGAAGACTCCAGCCACGCTAAGCCCGGCTTTTCCCAAAGCTTCCTCCAACTGTCCGCGCACCGCTTCGACCGCCTCCGGCTTCAGGGCGTCGTAATCTAGCTTTTCCGCGAGGAAAGAACGTATAGCAAGACCGTCCGGCGAAGTATATTTGACTATCCCGAGCTTCAGGTCATTTTTATACTCCGAAGAGACTATGCTCATATTGAATTCAGCAAGCATTTCCTTGGAGACGGAGAGGGCCTCGTTGAAAAGTTTCTCGTTACCGGCGTTTATAATCAGAGAACTGCTGCCCGTTCCGGGCATGAGATATATATTTTCGTCGTTAACTTTCTGCACTAAAGCGTTCTGGGCGACGGCCGCCGACGCCTGAGGAACCGCGACGTCTATTTTTTTAATGTCTTTAATATTTATACTGCCGAATTGAGAAGCGCACAACGGCGAAGCTATCACGAGGGCCGCTGCCGCCAGTGTTATTTTCTTCATATGATAATCTCCCTAAAACATCCCTTTTAAATTTATACCTGTATATATTATAACATTTACAAATATTTTGACAAGGGCCCTTTTTTAAAAAAGCATAATAAACTTTTATCAGTTCCGGCAGGAAATCATCCTTTTCCTTTTTTTTTCTCCATACGAGAATAAAAACGCCGGTCATAAGTAGCAGAAACGGCGCGCCGAACACGAGGACATATTTTATATAAATCAGCGAGCGGTAAGAAAGATTAACCGTTTTATCTTTCATCTCCGGTCTTCTTATATCGAAAGGCAATTCTCCGTCAGACAGAAAAGAAAAGGCCGCCGAGGCTAAAGAATAGTCGGATGCTTCTATGTTTTTTCGACTTATATTCAGTTCGACGTCGTAGATACAGTCCGCGTCGCCCAGAATTATTATTTTCTGCCCGGCACGGGAAGCCTTTCCGATAAGTCCGAGAGCCGTAAGCTTACGACTTTAAAAAACGGCAAGGGAGACCTTATAAATTAAAAAAATCTATATATTATATACACGATATATATTGTAAGACGTGTATAACAAGATTCACTCCGCCGCGAAAATATATGCGGCGGAGTGAATCTTACATTTACATTCTGTCGGGAGCGGAGACTCCGAGCAGCGAGAGGGCGCTGGACAGCAGAGAACCTACGGCTTTAAGTATATAGAGCCGCTGTTCAGACACTTTTCTGTTATCCTCGTCCACGACTTTATATTTATCGTAGAAGCTGTGGAAGAGCGCAGCCAGTTCGGTAAGATAAGTGGTTATATGATGCGGAGAAAAATCTCTGAGGCAGTCTTTCAGCACTTTTTCGAACCACAGCAGTTTGACCAGCAGCAGTCTTTCTTCATCGTTCAGTTCCGCCCCGCCGGCGTCGAAATTATCCGCAGTCATACCGCATTCGGCGGCTTTGGCGAAGATCGAACATATTCTCGCGTGGACATACTGCACATAAAACACAGGATTGTCATTGGATCTGCGTTTGGCTAGATCCACGTCGAAATTCAGATGTGTATTAGGTCCGCGCGAAGCGAAGAAGAATCTGCAGGCGTCAGTGCCGACTTCTTCGGTAAGATCCTTCAGTGATATGAATTCCCCTGAGCGTTTGGACATCTTTATCACGGCTTCCCCGCGTTTAAGAGCCACCTGCTGGTGTATTATCACCCTGAACGTTTCATTCTCTCCGGCCAGCACTTTCAGGGCGGCTTCGAGTCTTGGTACATAGCCGTGATGGTCTGCTCCCCATATATCTATCAGCGTCGAAAAGCCCCTGGAGAACTTATTAAGATGGTACGCTATGTCGTTGAGAAAATAAGTGTTGCTGCCGTCCTGTTTGACGAGCACTCTGTCTTTGTCGTCGCTCTTGAGTTCCGAGGAAGAACCGAACCAGACCGCGCCGTCTTTTTTGTAAGCGGCCCCTCTTTTTTCGAGTTCGGCTAGAGCCTTTTCCGGAGCTTTGGCCTTATGGAGATCCGTCTCGAGGAACCATCTCGAGAATCTTACCCCGAAAGCTTCCATATCCGCCTTATGTCTAGCCAGCATCTTATTCACGGCATAATCTGAAAACCGTTTAACTTCCCACCCGGAAGCCTCGGGCGGCAGTTCCGCCGCCATATCCACGAGATAATCCCCGTGATATCCGTTTTCCGGAGGTTCCTGTTTATTATATCTGGCTTTCAGGGACTCTCCGAGCATAGCCACCTGGTGCCCGGCGTCGTTCACGTAAAACTCCGTTTCCACTTTATAACCGGAGGCTCTCATTATTCTGGCCAGACTGTCTCCGAGCGTCGCTCCGCGGCCGCTCGCCAGATGCATGGGCCCCGTCGGATTCGCGGAAACGAATTCCAGATTTATCTTCCCCGCTCTGCGGTTTTCCTCTTCCGAGAAATATTCCTTTTCCATCAGTTTAACCGCTTCCCCGAGCAGAAAACCGTCGTCGAGACGAAGATTCACGAAACCTGGCGGGATAGCCTCGGCAGTAAAAGGTCCGCGAAGTTTTTCCGCCAGTTCAGCGGCTATCTTAGCCGGCGGCCGGCGGAGTATCTTGGCCGAAGATATGGGCCAGGCTATAGAGATATGGGCGGATATATGCGAAGGGGGCACGGAAAGAACGAAACCCTCCGTCTGCTCAGCGGACAGCCCGAATATTTCCGCCGCCTGTTTCTTTAATTCTTTTTCTAATACTGACAGCTTCATTTTAAATTTTCACACACTCTCCTGACGGAACAATCCGTCTATTAATTTTTTTTAGCGACGGCGCTTTTTTTAGTCTGGCGTTTAACCGGTTTTTCCCAGTCTATATCCAGCGGATCCTCGTAAATCTTATCGACCGAATACTGGGCGGCCGTCTCGACTTCGAAGACATGTATTATCACGCCGCCGTAATCGAGGACGCGCCATGTCCTGGAGCCTACTCCGTCACGGTGCGAAAGCATTATCCCGTCTTTCTTCAGCTCTACGGCTATCTCGTCGGCCACCGCTTCCATCTGCGGAGCCGACTCAACTGTCATGAGGACCACGAAATCGGTAAGCGTGGATTTGCCCTGCAGATCAAGTATCCTGATATTCTCGGCTTTCTTAGAATCGCCGAGGCGCGCCGCTTTCACGGCCAGATTTTTATATTCTTCTTTTGTCATCATATTTTTTTCCTTAAGATATTATAATAAAATTACAGTTTCGCCCTTCTTAGTTTTTCCTTCATTCTCTGTTCCACTCTGTGTTCCGCTTCCGTTATGGCGCTCGCGAATATGGCGGAAACGGTGTTGAAAATAGTGAGCAGATCGTTTTTTCTGCTCTCGGAACACGGTTCGCGATAACGCAGGTCCAAGCAGGCAAGGGCCCTGCCTCCGCGTCTTACCAGCATAAAATAATTGCTGTCGTCTTTCCAGCCGTCGCTCAAATCCGACGGCAGGACTGATTTATCCGCGCCGAAAGTTATATTTTCATAAACCTTGTCGTATTCTTCGTTAAAGAAATTATAATAATAGACCGCGATATTGAAATTATCGCCCAGATAAGGGAGTATTTCCTTAACCGCGTCCTTAAGGAACTGCTGCACGGAAGCGGCGGGACTGACAAGATGTTTGACCAGATCGAAAATAAGAGCCAGTTCGTTGGAAGTGTGTCTGAGCCTTTCCGTCAGTATGTCGGCGATATTATTGTACAGAGCGACACCGGCTTCAGGATTTTTCTTTATAAAGGACGACATATCTTCCCTCTTTATAAAGTAGAGCGAAGTATCTTTAGCGGCTCTGGCGCGGGCGCTCCTCTTTCCGCAGGAAGAAGAAGTCTCGCCGAAAAAGTTACCGGCGGAAAGCAGAGCCAGTTCTTTGAAAGTAGGCGAGGCCTCGTGTATATCCTTTTCTATTATTATTTCCCCGCTGATTACGACATACATCGAATTTCCGTCTTCGCCTTCGGAAAAAACTATCTCTCCCGCTTTATATTTCTTTTCGCTGAAATAACCGGTAAAAGACAGGATATTCTCCTCCGACATATTCCTAAAGACAGCCATTTTTTTCAGTTCTCCCACAGGAAGCATAAGATGCACCTCAAATAACTCCGCCGCAGTATCTCGTGAAGTCTTCTTTGGAACGCGCCTTGGAAAAAGCGGTCTGATAATCGACCAGGTTTTCCTGGACAAGCAGCGCGAGCGCCCTGTCCAGTGACTGCATGCCGAATTTGGCTCCGGTCTCGATAGCGCTGTATATCATATGCGTTTTTCCTTCTCTTATGATATTGGCTATGGCCGGAGTCATTATCATGACTTCTCTGGCCGCCACCCTTCCCCGTCCGTCTTTACGCGGCAGAAGGACCTGTGAAACGACGCCGCGCAGGCAGGAAGCTAGCTGCACGCGGACCTGGTCCTGCTGGTGCGAAGGAAAAACGTCTATTATCCTGTCCACGGAAGACGGGGCGTCCTGCGTGTGGAGAGTCCCGAAAGTCAGATGCCCGGTCTCCGCAGCGGTCACAGTAAGCTGTACCGTCTCGAGATCCCGCATCTCTCCGACCAGTATCACATCCGGGTCTTCGCGCATGGTCGAACGCAGGGCGTTTGAAAAAGAACGCGTGTGCAGTCCGACTTCCCGCTGCCTGATTATACATCCTCTGGAAACATATGTGAATTCTATAGGGTCTTCTATTGTGAGTATATTTTTCCGCTGAGTGGTGTTTATCCTGTTTATAACAGCCGCCAGAGTGGTGGTTTTACCGGACCCGGTCGGACCGGTCACGAGGACCAGTCCTCTGGGAAGGTCGGCGAAATTCATAATGTTGGGCCCCAGCCCCAGAGCCGCCGGCTCCGGGATCACGGACGGGATTATGCGCATCACGGCCTCCACTCCTCCGCGCGCGACGAGGACGTTTATCCTGAAGCGCGAGACGGAATTTATTCCGAAAGAAGCGTCCAGCTCCATATCCCTTTCGAACCTGGCTCTCTGATCGTCGGACAGCACGGAATACACCAGTTCTCTGGTGTTCTCCGCGCTGAGCGGCGTCTGACAGCCAGGCACAGCGGCGAGTTCGCCGCGCAGCCTCATTACCGGAGGCCTTCCGACGCATATATGGATGTCGCTGGCTCCGCAGCCGACCGCAGTTTTCATTATGGTCAGTATATCCATGATCTTATTTTCTCTTTTCTTTAAAGTCTTTTCCGAGTATGAGAGTCACCGACACCAGTTTCGAATCGTCTTTCTTTTCATATACCTTTATCTGTCCGAGATCCAGAGCTTCCTTCAGTGAAATAGCGAGCTGAATATTGCCGTAGGAAATTATCCCGGTCTTTTCTATTCTGTCGACTGTTATTAGGTTTTTACCCTTTCTTACTTTCTCGGAATAAGTCCCGGTCTTCAGCACGTCGAAACGCTGAGACTTAAGCGTTTTGGCGACTCTGCCGGCCAGACCGTCGAAGCCGGAAGCGTTCAGCACTTCTATCTTGGAATTAAGCTGCGTCACCGGCTTCTCGGCCGCGGAGCCGTTATCCGCCGCGACTTCTTCTATAATGAAAGAGGAAGGCCTGAGCTTAAGAAATTCCGAAAAAAGAATAAACATTTCCAGCGGAGAAATATTAGTGTCTGATTCTTTATAGTTTTTCACAAGAGCAAGAGTCATGGTGAAAAAATACGCCGGCCGCTCTCTCCAACGGTAAAGATAACCGAATATCTTCTTCTGGTCCGCAGGACGGGGCAGAGAGATGTAAAAATTCTTATCGGTCGCGGAGATAGGATGCATAAAATTCTCCCACAGCGCGCCGAGCGCGGAAAACGTTCCTCCTGTTCCCTTGTCTTTTATATCCGGAAGTTTCTGTTCCGGAAACAATACGGCCGCCGTTTCGGAGGGAGACAGCCCGGCGCGGACCGAAGCGTTTTTTTCAGATATCATTCTCACCACATTACGCTCCGTGTCCCATATCACGGCGAGCTGGCCGCTCTCGCTTATGACGGCCGCGTGTATCTCTTCGCCGTCGTAAAACGCATTGGCTATATAAGACTTCCTCTGTACGGCGGCTGAGAGGCACAGGAAAGCGGCGCATAGCAGCAGAAAAAGCCGGAATATCAGTTTTTTAAATTTGTCCATAATTCGACTGATGCCGGAGATATCCATTTTTTGCTTTGTTTACCGTAAGAGACCTTGAATTCCACTGTCCTTCTGAAAGCCTCTTCGAAGTCGGTGAGCATTATATTCCTTATGACGGAAGATTCCGGGAAACGGCGCCCGGGTTCGGCGATATCGCAGACATATATCAGCCTGGCTAGTTTTCCCATGCTCACTGCTCCGTCGGCGTGAAATTTTATCGCTTCCAGCACGTCAGCGTCGTTTATTCCGTATTTGTCGCGCGCGACCCTGGCTCCGGCCGCCGCGTGCAGCAGCACGGGAGCGTTTTCCGCGACAGCCGAATAACGGCCGGCGTCGATAAATCCGCTAAGGTCCATGCTTTTAAGCTGTTCCGGCTTATACTCGCGGGCGCAGTCGTGAAAAAGCCCCGCCAGAGCGGCGGAATAAGCGGAAAGTCCCAAAGCCCCGGCGCTCCCGGCGGCCAGTCTTGCAACTCCTAGCGAGTGCCCGTATCTTTTGGCCGTAAGCGCTCTTTTGAGTTCCTTTTTTTCTTTTCCGAAATACAGACCGGTGTCGCGGATAAATTTTTCCACCGCAGGGTCCAGTCCCTCGGCGCTTTCGTCCAGCAGAAGACTCAGACAGATATCACTGGAAGACACTTTCGGAAAAACACCCTTCAGAGTAACGAAAGGCAAAGCTGAATCTTCCGGCTCGAAACCTTTTCTTATGCCGACAAGCAGTTTGGCATTGTCTAAAATATATTCCCACCGCTTCCATTTTTTAAAATCAGGAAGGCAGTCTGAGCCTATGAGAATGTAAAAATCCGCTTTCGGATGTCTGTTTTTCAGAAACATCAGGGATTCGAAAGTGTAGACGCTTCTTTTCTGCTCGGCTTCGGCCGGGATTATCCTGCATGCCGGATCGTTCGCAAGTTTTACACCGAAAGAAAGCCTGAGCATTTTTTCCCTATTGGCATAGTCGATAGCTTCCGAAGATTTAAAAGGGGTCCTGAAATTAGGAAGCACGTAAAGTATGTCCGGCCTGATCTGACGGAACGCGGCTCTCGCGATCGCGCCGTGCCCTTTATGCGGAGGATTAAAACTTCCTCCGTATAAAACGATGCGTCTGGCAGAGTCGTCCGTGTATGCTTGCATGATTATATAATTATAAAAAATTATGGCTCCCATTGTCTCGCGGAATCGGGACACGGCACTTACGCGCCGCCTGTCGTGCAGACCGCGTCCTAAATTTAATAAAATATAAATATATGCATTATCCCGATACGGACCGAACGATAATAGCCCAGGCCACGCCCCAGGGGACCGGCGCCATAGCCGTGTTGAGGCTCTCCGGCCCGCGCGCTTTCGATATCTCGGCGAAAATATGCGGGCTCGGCGATAAGGAACCGGAACCGAGACGAACCCACCTGCTGACGCTGCGCGACGGCGACGAACTGATAGACAGAGCCATAGTCGTTTTTTACCGCGCGCCGAATTCCTATACCGGACAGGATATGGTGGAATTCTGCTGCCACGGCTCGCCTTATATAGCAGGCAGACTGCTTAACGCCGCCGTGAAATGCGGAGCCGAGACGGCAGGCCCCGGAGAATTCACTTTGCGGGCTTTCCTGAACGGCAAAATGGATCTGGCGCAGGCGGAAGCCGTGAACGCGCTGATATCGGCCGGGACCAAAGCCGCGCACGACGTAACGCTCGGCCAGATGCGCGGAAATCTGTCTGCGGAAATAAAAAGAATAAAGGATTCGCTGCTGTCGCTGCTTGCCGAGCTGGAAGTAAGGCTCGACGACAGCTATGAAGAGATATCGGCTCTGGACAAAACCGCCTTCGGAGAAAAAATAAACCTTCTGAAAAATAAAACGGACGGCCTGGCCGGAGGATTCGAAGCCGGGGAAGGTCTGCGCTGCGGCATAAAAGCTGTTATAGCAGGAGCCCCGAACACCGGAAAATCATCGCTGCTTAACGCTCTGCTCGGCTATAAAAGGGCCATAGTGTCGGACAAAGCCGGCACGACGAGGGACACTCTGGACGCGGCAGTGGACATAAACGGATTCAGGGTGATCCTGACCGACACTGCCGGACTGCACAAAGAAGGATCGGAAATAGAAAAAGAAGGCATAATCCGCGCGCTCGACACCGTCGGAAAAGCCGACATAGTGATCCTTCTTAAAGACGCTTCCAGGCAGGAAGACGCGGACGATGCGAAAGCGGAACGGCAGGCCGCCTCTTTCATGAGGGAAGGCGCGGAACTTTATAAAGTGTTCAACAAATCGGATCTCCCCGTAAAAAACACTACGGTCTCAGAAAAAGATTTCCTGATATCCTGCCTGTCGGGCCGCGGTCTGGACGGACTGCGGGAAACTCTAGTAAAAAAGCAGAGGGAAACCGTGACGGACGGCTCGCAGCCCACGGTTATTTTCGCCCGTCATTTTTCAGCGCTCAGGCGGACTTCGGCCTCTCTGGAAGAAGCGGCGGAACTGCTGAAAAAAAATAATCCCATGCTCGAACTGACCGCCGAATGCCTCAGGAACGCCCTTAACTCCCTCGGCGCCATCACCGGAGACTCCGCTCCGGACGAACTGCTCGCGGAGATATTCGGCGGTTTCTGCGTGGGAAAATGACTCTTATGGAAATAAAATCTCTGTTTCGTCTTTTCGTAAAGCCTTCAACGGCTGCGGAAATTAAACCCGGCGGCCAGTGGTTTTTTGTGATCGGGGTATTCTTAATTTACTCGCTTGTTTCGGCTCTGTCAGCCAAAGTGCTGCCGATGCAGATGATAGACCAGAGCGTAAATCTGGCGAAACCGGAGAACGGATTTCTGTTTTATCTGGCTACCGTCTCCGCGGAAAGCCTTCTGCTTCCTTTGTTCATGTTTTCTTTGATGTTTCCGCTGGCCTCGTTTATGGACGTGTCCGGAATTTTCTCTTTTTTCAGAAGATTCGCGGAAACGGCTGCTTTTCTCTGCGTCTTTATATACATCTGCCTCAGGGCCGGCTCTTTTCCCGCGGCCGTTAAAGCCGTTTCGGCCCTCGCGATAATAACCGCCGTCTTATACTCGCTGGCGCGCAACCGCGCAGAAACAGCGGTTTTTTTTAAAATATTCACTGTGTACAGCCTGGTGGAGTCGCTTCAGGAAATAATCTCGATGTCCGTCTATTATACTTTTCCCTATGCCAGAGACGGCCTCTTTCAGATATTTTCCGTAGTCTCCGCGCTTGTTCTCCTGCTCTACTATATAAAAACGGTAAACGCCCGCCTCGGCCTTTCCTCCGCGAAGGCCTTCCTTGTAATTCTGATCTCGGCTTTCGCTTCGGACATATTCATATATTTTCTAAAAAACATAGGTCTGCTTTCGGATAAGGCGATGATACTTCTGACGGCGCTCTGAAAATGAAAAAATACACTCATTATATCTCTTTCGATGTAGCGGTCATAGGGGCCGGTCACGCCGGCTGCGAAGCCGCGCTCGCGGCGGCGCGCTCAGGCAGGACCACGCTGCTGATGACCCAGGATCTGGACACCATAGCCCAGATGCCGTGCAATCCTTCCATAGGCGGCGTGGGAAAAGGACAGCTGGTCAGGGAACTTGACGCCCTCGGCGGAGAAATGGGGCGGAACACCGACACCGCGATGATGAACTGCCATATGCTCAACACCTCGCGCGGCCCGGCCGTGCAGAGCCCGCGCGCGCAATGCGACAAGAAACTTTATCAGTTCACTTTCAAACACACTCTCGAAAGGCAGGAAAATCTTTATATAATACAGGACGAGGCGGCGAGATTACTGACGGAAAACGGCAAGGTGTCAGGCTTAGAAAGCATAAGGGGCACCGTTTACAGGGCGAAAGCCGTGATAGTAACAGCGGGGACTTTTCTGCGCGGGACCATATACATAGGGCTGCGCACCTTCAGCGGAGGAAGATATAACCAGACGCCAAGCAATTTTCTGACTCAGAGTCTCACCGAACTGGGTATAACGACCAGACGTCTCAAGACCGGCACGCCGATGCGCCTCAACAGGCGCAGCATAGATTTTTCTAAATGTATAGAACAGAAACCGGACACGCCGCCGGCTCCTTTTTCGCATTTTACTGAAAAGATAGATAATCCGGGCGTGTCCTGCTGGATAACAAAAACCAATACGCGCACGGCTGAAATAATACGTTCAGCCCTCGACGAATCGCCGCTTTACAGCGGAAAAATAAAATCAGTCGGACCGCGCTACTGTCCGTCCATCGAAGACAAAGTGGTCAAATTTCCGCATCATCAAGAACATCATCTGTTTCTGGAACCGGAGGGCTTCAGGACCGAAGAATACTATGTGAACGGTCTTTCCACCAGCCTGCCGGAATACGCCCAGCAGGAATTTCTGCACACCGTCGAAGGGCTTGAGAAAGCGGAAATAGTGCGTCCCGGATACGCCATAGAATATGATTTTTTCGACCCGCGTCAACTCGACTATTCTCTTCAGTCAAGGAAAATCCCCGGGCTGTTTCTTGCCGGCCAGGTGAACGGGACGACAGGTTACGAAGAAGCCGCGGCGCAGGGTTTTATAGCCGGAATAAACGCCTCAAGATATATTCTGGGACAGGAGCCTTTCATTCTGCGGAGAGACGAGGCTTATATCGGCGTCATGATCGACGATCTCGTCTCTGTCGGAGTGGACGAGCCGTACCGGATGTTCACGTCCAGGGCCGAATACAGACTGATGCTGCGCCGGGACAATGCGGATCTCCGCCTGTCAGGCTACGGTTTCGGACTCGGTCTCCTTCCGCAGGAGAAACGCGGCCTGTTCGAATATTATAAAGAAACCGTGGCCTCGCTTAAAGAGAACGGCACCGTTTCCGACAGTCTCGCCGGGAAACTGCCTGAAAGCGGAGCCTGGACCCTGAAAAACGCGGAATATACGGCCGGCACCGAAAAAGAATACGGGGTTTACATAAAAAGAAATATAGCCGAATCGGAACGTCTAAAAAAATTCGAAGCTATGAAGATACCGGAAGATTTCGACTATGCCGCGGTGACGGGACTGTCGAACGAAGCGCACCAGAAACTGTCCAGGGTAAAACCTCTCAGTCTGGCGCAGGCCGGAAGGATACCCGGCATAACCCCGTCGGAAGTGCAGCTGCTGTGGATAATGCTCGAACGCGGTAAGGCCGGGAGAAAAGAATAAATGACAAGAAAAGATATAGAAGCCGTGTTAAAAAGCTGGGGAATACTGCTCACCGAAAAACAGCACGGGCAGCTCGATATATACGCGCAGGAACTGTTCAGAGTCAACGCGCATATGAACCTGCTGTCGCCGCGCGATGAAAAGATAATATGGGAAAGACATATACTCGATTCCCTGGCTGCTGCGCCTTTGCTGAGAAAATATCTTAAGAGCGGGACCCGAATAGCCGACACCGGGACAGGGGCGGGATTCCCCGGGATACCGCTCGCCGCGGCCTTGCCGGAATATTCTTTCGACCTTATAGATTCTATAGGAAAGCGGTGCGTCTTTCTGGAAAACGCGATCAAACTCTCCGGACTGAACAACGCGCGCGTTCTCAACAGAAGGGTCGGAGAAGGCCCGAAACAGCGTATATACGGCGCGGTTACGGAAAGAGCGATGGGGAAACTTGAAAAAATCCTAAATACATGCTTTAATATATGTATAAGTGAAGGAATCTTCGCTGCCTGGCAGAGTTCCTCGCAGCTGTCCTCGCCGCGCCCGGAAGTAAGCGCCGCCATGAAGAAAACCGGAGTGTACGAGGCCGAAAGGTTCGAATACAGACTTCCGCTTGAAGAGGAGAGCAGATATATAATAATCTTTGCAAAACGTAGTTTATGACTATGGACATACAATCTACTCTGAGAATGACTTTCTGGGGGCTGCTGGTCAGTCTTTGGGGATTGTTCATGTACCAATATCTCGGCGGAAATTATTCACTGCTCACAATAGACGGAATGAAAATTTTCATACAGCAGACCGTCAGCGGACCGAAAAAGAAAACACATACCGAAGCTAATATAGTAAAAGTATCCGACGCCCTTCCGAAACCTTCGTCGGTCACGTCGGAATCCATGAACAAGCCTTATGTCCCGCAGAAACTTGCCGGAGTAACGGACGGCGAAGGCATAGAGGAAGCCGCGACGGAAGCTTCCAGGAAACCGATACGCCAGCCGGAATCCATGCATCTCATATCTCTGCCGGAACATTCGTCAGGCGCGGAATTCGCCAGACCCGTGAGAGACAGAATAGGGATAAAAGAAAACGCGAAAAGCGCCGGTCAGTACCCGGAGCCTCCCGTCGGTTTCGTATCTAAGGAGACGGACCATTTCGTGCTGTATGAAGAGGGAATGCAGGTTTCCAAAGAATTCGAAGAACAGGCCGAATATCTTCACAAGAGGCTGAACCAGCTGCTGGTCTCCTTCCATCCGTGGACGAGAGAAAAAAAGATCTTCGTATATTACAGCAAAACGCAGGAATCATACAGAAAACTCACGGGAAGACCGGGGTGGTCCGCGGGCGCCGCCTCTCTTTCCGAAAGAAAAATATATCTGTACAAAAGTCCGGAAGCCATGGGTATACTGGCTCATGAAATGACGCATATAGCTTTCGACAGCTACTTTTCCGGAGGCGTTAAAAGCCCTTTATGGCTGAGCGAAGGCCTGGCGACTTTCGTTCAGTCGGAGATAGCGCAGAATCCTCCGGAATGGCTCAGCGATAAATTAAGCGCGCTGCAACAGGGAGAAACGATCCCTCTGAACTCTTTCGTAAAAATAAACAATCTGGACAACGAGACTTCCGATTATGTCAAACTGTGGTACAGCGAAGCCTACAGTCTCGTCAGTTTCCTGATGCAGCTGCGGAATTCCGCCACTTTCTGTAATTTCTGCACCAATCTGAAAAACGGCATGCCGATAGACGAATCCCTGTGGGCCGCTTACGGCGAATATTACACCACGCTGAACGTTCTGGAAAAGGCCTGGACTTACGATCTTAAGGTAAACAAGAACAGAAGTTCAGGCTCCTCCCGCAGACAGTCGGCTAAAAAAGGTTCCGCCGACTAAACCAGTCCCGAAATATCCCCGTTCCTTATAGCTTTTAGTCTGGCCTTTATCTTTTCGTCGGGCCATTCCCACCACTTTACGCTTAACAGTTTTTCCACAGTGGAGTCGTCGAATCTCTTTCTTATTATTCTGGCCGGGCTCCCGGCTGCCACGCAGTAAGGCGGGATGTCTTTGGTCACCACCGATCTCGCCCCTATAATGGCTCCGTCGCCTATACGAACGCCCTGCATTACGACGCAGTCGAATCCGAGCCAGACGTCGTTCCCCACGGTTATATCCCCTTTATTATCCCAGGCGGAAGTGATCTCTCCGACAGGAAGCCCCCACTCTTCGAAAAATATAGGAAAAGGATATGTGGACAGGGATTTCATGGCGTGATTCCCGCTCGTGAACATAAATTTCGCGCCGCAGGCCAGAGAACAGAACTTTCCTATGACAAGTTTCTCCCTGTTTATCTTATAATGATAAAGAACGTTGTTTTTTAAAAACTGCCGCGGGTCGTTTATCCAGTCGCTGTACATGGTATAGTCGCCGACTGTGACGTCCGGGTCGTCTATCACGTTTTTGAGATATACCACGCTTTTATCGGCGCTTCTCGGATATATAATATTTTTTTTCATAGTTGTTTTCCTTGTTAAAATAGATTATTTGACGGACGGGATACCGTTCCAGTCCGTGGTATACGAAGGGGAAAGCATATCTCTCCTCATTCTCCAGCCCTTTTCTATCCCCTCCGCAAGGGCGAAGACGGTCCCGCCGCCGTATTTCGCATTAAGTTCGTCGACGACCCCGAAGAAACGCGTGTCGGAACTTTTTTTCCTTTTTATGAAAAGGTCCGGCTGCGCGGAATCAGATTTTTCGAGACCGAAAAACAATATGCCGGCCTTCTTATACCTGCGCCCGCGGAGAAAAACAGACGGAAGTTTTTTCCCCGTCATACTTAGCATTTCCGCAGTGTCGTCTGTGGCGTAATCGAAAGGTATCGTGGCCGAGACATAACCCGCAGGAGACTGAAAAACGCCGTATTCCGGATAATAAAGTAAATAGACGTTTACTCCGGCCGCGGATAGTCTTTCAGCCCGCAGTTTTTCCGCGGCTCTTGAAATATAATAAGAGACCGCCTCCTCTATATCCTTTAGAGCGGTAACCGGATGTCCGAAAGAACGCGAAAAAGACACGCTCTTCGAAGCGGCGTAGACGTCTTCGCGTTCTATACAGCCGACGCCCCTCAGTTCCAGAGAAATACGCTGGGCGTTTACGCCGAATTTTCTTCTTAATCCCGCGTCGTCGGCCCGCGCGAGTTCCAAAGCGGTATTTATACCGGATTCTTTAAGAGCTGGCAGCAGATTTCTTCCCACGCCCCATACTTCCGACACCGGAACACGCGCAAGAATGCGGGAAGGATCCTCAGGCATAACGAAAACGCCAGACTCTGTTTTTTTGCCTATATGATTCGCCGTCTTCGCCAGAGTCTTGTTCGCGGCGAAACCTATACCGCAGGGAATGCCGACGTATTTTAACACGGCACGCCTCAGTTTTAATCCGAAAGCGTAATAATCGTCCTCAGGAACCGTCAAGGGCCGGATAAAAGCCTCGTCTATGGAATACTGTTCCACGTCTCCGGCAAATTCCGCAAGCACGGACATGACCCTGCGCGACAGATCGGCGTAAAGGGCGTAATTGCTGGATCTGAGGACCAGACCGCGCGCGGCCGCGACATCTCTGAGCTTGAAATAAGGAGTGCCCATGGGAATATTAAGGGCCTTGAACTCATAGGAACGGGATACCACGCAGCCGTCGTTATTGGAAAGGACCGCGACAGGTTTTCCCCGCAGCCGCGGATCGAAGACCTGTTCGCAGGAAGCGAAGAAATTATTTCCGTCTACGAGCCCTATCATTTATATTTCACGAATCTGTGCACGGAGGCCGTGACTACTCCGAAGACAGTCAGCTCCATGCCGTCGGAAAAAGTGATCGGTCTGTATTTTTTATTCTCCGGAACCAGACGCACGGAACCGTTGCCGTCTTTTCTGAATCTCTTAACCGTAAACTCACCGTTCACGGCGGCTATGACAACGGAGCCGTCGCGGGGCTCGAGACTTCTGTCAACGACGAGAATATCTCCCGGCATTATTCCGGCGCCTGTCATAGAGTCGCCGGCTACACGGACATAATATGTGGCGGACGGTTTATTTACCAGAAGATCGTTCAGATCAAGACTCATCTCGGTATACTGTTCGGCGGGAGAAGGAAAGCCGGCGGAAACACTGCTTTCCATCACCGGGACAAGGACGTGTCCGGCGTCAGGGCCGCCTGCGGCGGCAAAAATTTCATCTGGTTTATCTGGAGACATTTTGACTGGACCTGTATACGAAGTTATATTTTGTAAAATATTATATATTATATCCCATGTCCGATAATATGAAAACACTTATAAAAAAGAACAGATATCTGATAATAATCCTGCTGCTTCTGGCGATACAGCAGATTTTCTTCATTCTTAAATTTCCCCCCGTCCACGAAACGGACACGCCCAGCTACGCCGGCCCGGCTTTAAGCCTTATAAACGGCGGCACGATATATTCGGAAATACGCACTCCCGGATATCCTCTTTTCCTGTCTTTCTTTTACGGGCTGTTCAAAACGCGAGCGGAAACTTTAATCGTGATTCTGCAGCATTTTCTGGGTCTTGTCTTGTGGTTCCTGGCTTTGAGTTTTTTAAAGAACAAAAAGGAAAAAATAATTTTCTCCGCGCTGTATTTCTGCGATATTCTGTTCAACAGCTACGAGCATACCATACTCCCGGATTTTCTGTTTTCCTTCTTTTTATTACTGACCGCGTATTTCGTAAAGCGGGCCGCGGACGCGGAGCCGGAAAGGCTATCGTATCTTGCCGCCGCCGGAACCTGCGTCGCTTTGGCAGAGCTTTTAAAACCGACCCTATACCTGTTCCCGCCCTTCGCGATCCCGTTTTTTTATTTCTTCGAAAAAAAATGGATAAAACGCATAAAGAGTTACGCGGCCTTCGCGATCATTCCGATACTTGCGGTAAATATATGCTGTTTCTATAATTACGGACAGACCCGGCATTACGATTTCGTCCCGTTTTCATCTTGGCACTGGGGATTTTCATTCATCAATTTTATAGAAATACCGGAAAACTCACCGATAAGACCTTTCTTCGAAGAAGGGCTGCCCGGGCATCGGATGGACAATCAGGAGAGACAGCGCGTAAACGGGCTGATACGAGATAAGATAAGAGCCGGCGGCATGTCCATATACGAGATAAACAGAGAATACGAGAAGGCGTTTTTCCTCAGCGTTTTAAGACATCCTGTACTGTTCGGTGAAAAAACTCTCCGCGAACTGTTTCATTTCTATTTCAACGCGCACAACCAGTATGCCAAAAACTATGTGAAAGGGCTTCCGTTCAGCGTTTCGAGCGCCCTGTCTTCGGGTGATTACCGCGGCCTGCTGAGAAAGATGCTGTACAGCATGCATCCTTATTACTGGCTGATATTCCTGCTGACCCTGTATTATATTTTCATTAACGCCCGGCCGGTAATCAAGAATAAAAACATGCCGGTGATATTCATATTTTTCATCATCGTCTATCTGACCTCGGTCACGGTCCTGGTGTGCGAAGGAGACGCGAGATACAGAATGCCGCTGCAGCCTTTCATGCTGTGTATGGCCGCGTCGGTCCTGTCCGGCATACCCGAAAAGACCGGGCGCGGCAAGAATAAGATTATTTAAGTTCTTTTATTGCGGAAACAGCAGAGTTCACGATATCTTCTGTCGGGATATCGTTGACGGTATCAGCTTTGAAAGTGATCGTGCCGTCCTGATTCGAATGCCAGAAAATTCCATTAACGGCTCTGTCTCGGGGCCCGTACCAGTATGAATAAAGACAGAGCATGGGTTTGCGGAATATATCCGCTATATGTACGGAAGCGGTATCGACGCTTATAATATAATCGGCAGATCTGATAAAAGAAAAAAGCACTCCCATATCCCTCACATTCACAGGATATATATTCCCGGCTCCGATATCGTAAAGCATATCGTAATAAACAATGATCAGAGCCCAGTTCCAGTCTAGCTTATTCATTATTCCTGTCGCTATCTCTTTTACTTTACAGACGGACAGGGTTTTCGTCCGCGTCGCAGCCTCAGGATTAAAAACGATAAGTTTTTTCCCGCCGAGGCCTTTATCTTTTATAAAACGGCAGACATATCTTGAACTTTCCTCATCAGGATTGATACTCCCTGACATATCCGGCGCCTTCGCTCCCATATTTTCCAACAGCCTCTTAAAAGTATACATCCGCTGCCGCGAAAAATCAGTTTCGGTAAAAGTGACGAAACAGGAACTCAGACAGGCTTCGTCATTCTGGTACACATGTTTCACGCCGGCGAAAAAATAAACGAAAAGCGCGTACCACGGAAGGCCGTCGGGAAAATCCACCACTATATCGAACTCTTTCACAACCCTGTAAAGAGCGTAAAGGCCAGGCGGAGAAAAACAGGTTTTCCCCTCCGCGACAAGACCGTCCGGCAAAACGATCGTCCCGCTGACGTCTCCGTTATTTTCGAAAATACAGAAAAATTCCTTCTGAGCCGCCACATATATTTCCGCGGAAGGATATATCTTCTTTATTTCTCTGGGCAGCATAGTGCCCTGTATCCTGTCGCCGAAATGTCCGTAGGATGAGATCCATAATACTTTTCTTATCCTTTTTTTATCGAAACGGCGGGCCGGAAAAGCGTGTATAAGCAAATATTTGCAAAACTTCTTTATCCGCGACATATTTATACTCTTTCTGTTCTGCGTATGCCTTTGAGCACGGAACCGACTATCTCGTCCGTGTCTATATCATTGACCGTTTCACCGCATAAAATATCAGTCTGCGTCTGCCATGATCCCCCGTGCACATAAGGCACCGACGTATGTCCGTAACTGTACCATTTAGAATAAAGCTCCGTCATCGGCTTACGGAAAACATCGGCGAAATGCACGGAGGAAGTATCGACGCTAAGCACATAATCGGCTCTCATTACCGCGGAAACAGTCTGTGATATCCGAGAAACCTTCAGCGTGTAACAGTTTTTTATATTATATTCCAGTTTATAATTTATAAGTATTATTTTAAAATCCGGAGCCAGTTTAAGCAGTTTCTGTACGACCAAGTGCGTATTTTCAAAAGAAAGCGTCTTTGTCTCCGTTGAAGACTCCGGATTAAAAAGAAGAATCCGACCGTTAATTTTATTTTTACGGAGAAAATCCTCAATATATTTTTCGGAAGCGGCGTCGACGTAAAGTTCTCCGGTCATATCCGGAACTTTATCCCCCGCGGCGACGAGCAGGTCGCGGAACAATTTTTGCCTGGGGACAGAAAAATCAGTTTCGATAAAAGTGACGAAATTATTGCTCGCCCTAGCGCTGTCGTTCTGAAAAACGTGTTTTACTCCGGACAGTCTGTACAGAATAAGAGCGAACCACGGCAGGCCGTCGGGTATATCTATAATCATATCGCAGCCTTTTACAAGCCGGTACAGTCTGATAAAGCCTGTGAAAGAACGCTTAGACAGAGTATAACCGACGCCGGCCGGCAAAGACATAATTTTGTCTATGTACGGATTCAAGGCGAATATATCGGACTTACCCTTATCCGTAAACAGGACAATACTCGCCCGCGGGTATATTTTCTTCAGTTCCCGCGGTATCATCGACATCTGCGCCATGTCACCGTAAAGCCCGCTCGGGATCCACCCTATCCGTTTTATTTTTTTAAAATCGAATCTGCGGCGCATAGAAAAAAGTTTTAAGATAAATGGCTTAATCGCGCGTCTGAATCTGGATATGAAAACCGATGTCGGGCACATAAAAAATATTATATCATAAATTATTTTTATATATTATTGTCGGGCACGGCGGTCTAATTAGTATAATTAGTAAATAACCGTATGCAGGAAAACCATAAGAAAATAGCGAAAAACACGATAATGCTCTATATCCGCATGGTCGTGATAATGTTGATAGGTTTTTATACTTCCCGAATAGCTCTGAACCTGCTCGGCGTTGAGAGTTTCGGAATATACAGTTCCGTAATGGGAGCGGTGGGATTTTTCGGCATACTGCAGACTTCTCTCGGAAATTCCACCACGCGGTTTATCACTTACGAACTCGGAACCGGGGACAAAAAAAGACTGGGGCGAACTTTCTCCAATATACTTTTCCTTTATATTCTGCTGGCCGCGGTGATACTGCTTATATCCGAAACGGCCGGGATATGGTTCCTAAACCATAAACTCGTTATTCCCCCTCAAAAGATATTCGCGGCGGGGATAGTTTTTCAGCTTTGTATTATAACTTATCTTACTAACGCTTTCCGTTTCCCTTATCAGGCGCTTATTATAGCGCACGAGAGTATGGACGTATACGCCGTTATAAACATTGCCGAAACACTAACGAGACTTATCCTTCTGCTGTGTCTGACTTTAGTCGATTCTCTGAATCTGCTTATAGCTTACGCTTTCGCACTGCTTATTACATCCTTATTAGGTTTCTCAGCTTCTTATTTTTACGCCAGAAAAAACTTCAGGGAATGCTTACGCGGCCCGGCCTTAGAACCGGAGATATCTAAACCCGTAGTAAATTTCTACCTTACTGATTTTTATAATTCATCGTCCTGGGTGCTTCAGGGAAACGGCGTAAGCATACTGCAGAATATATATTTCGGCCCCGTAGCTAACGCGGCCGCGACTATAGCGAGTCAGGTCTTCAGCGGTATAAACAGTCTCGCGGAAAATTTTCTTTCGGCCCTGCGTCCGCAGGTGATAAAAAACTACGCTGCCGGGAATAAAAAAGAGCTCAATAAAATAATAATATACGGAACTGAGATGTCTTTGCTGCTGCTTCTAATATTTTCCGTCCCGCTGTTTATAGAAATAGAATTCGTGCTTAAATTGTGGCTTAAACTGGTTCCTCCGTATACTGTGACTTTTATAAGAATAATATTGCTCACTGCCGTGATAGATATACTCTTCAATATAATATATCAGGCCGTCTACGCCACTGGGAGAATAAAAAAACTCAGTTTTATTTTCGGCACCGTGCATATACTGGCTTTCGCCGTATCTTGGCTGCTTTACATATACGGTTTCCCCGCGTATTCGTCTTATCTGGCCGTTTTGATCGGCAATACTGTTTTCTATATCTTCCTGACCGGAATAGCGGCTGTACAGATTCCTGATTTCAGTATCCGGGAATACGCCCGGGAAATACTGCTGAAGGCTCTGCTGTTCGCGGCCGTTATGTCATTTCCGGCTTTCATTATCCATCTGGGCATGCGATCCGGCTGGCCTAGACTTATAGCGGTCTGTTCCGTCACAACTATAAGCTGGGGACTGCTGTGCCTGACTGTGGCCTTTAACTCTGATCTGAGAAAGGAAATACTGTCGAAAAGCACCGATTTTTTCAAAAAACACAGGGGCGCGGTGAAGTGACATGAAAAAATCACGGGATAAATCTAATTTTAAACTGAATCTTTGTCAGCAAAAAAAAGTGCTGGAAATAACCCACAGCCTCAACGCCGGCGGGATAGAAACTTTTCTGGTGAATTTTCTGAAAGCCAGGACTGAAGAAGAGAAAAAACGTTTCAGTATAGATTTCTGGACGCTCAGCACGGACAGGGAGCAGTATTATGAAAAAGAAATAAATGAAGAGGGATGCCGCATATTCAGACAGCGGGCGGCCGGCTGCACAAATTTCGCGCATAAGATCCTATGCTTCTTTTATCTTCCGTATCTGCTTATAAAATTCGGACCTTACGATATAGTCCACATACACCTCCACTCGACCGGAGCTCTTTTCGCTCCATTACTTAAACTGTTCGGAGTAAAAAAAATAATACTGCATTCCCATAACACGCGCGAAACCGCACCTTCCGCTTTATGGCGGGCAGTATATCCGCGGCTCAGCGCCTGGCTGGCGGGTCATTTCGCCGACCGCCTCTGCGCGTGTTCGGAAGAAGCGGGACGGGAACTGTTCGGATCCAATAAAGTGACAGTCATAAAAAACGGCATAGACACGGAAAAATTCTCGTTCAGGCCGTGGAAGAGAACGGAAAAAAGAAAAGAACTGGGACTAAGTAATTATTTCGTAATAGGCAATATCGGCAGGCTCATGCCGCAGAAAAATCATTCCTTCCTGCTCGATATCTTTAAAAAAATACACGATCTGCGGCCGCTCTCAAAACTTATCATAGCGGGAGACGGGCCCCTGAAAGACGAACTGAAAAAGAAGGCGGCGGATTCCGGCATATCGGAAACTATAATATTTCTGGGAGTAAGAAAAGACACCGCGGAATTATATCAGGCCATGGACTGTTTCATTCTGCCGTCCCTGTTCGAAGGTCTGGGGATAGTATGTATAGAAGCGCAGTGCTGCGGACTCCCGTGTTTCGTCTCCGATAAAGTGCCGGAACTGGCGCGCGTCTGCAATACCGTTGCTTTACCTTTGTCGGCTCCGCCTGAAGAATGGGCGGAAAAAACAATAGCCCGCACGGACATAAATAAACGGAAAGACTGTTCGAAAATTATGAAAGATAAAGGCTTCGACAACAGAACTACTGCCGAACAGATATTTTCCGTCTACGACAGCTGAAGATTTTTAACGACAGAACCTGCGACAACCGAAGTATCGGCATTATTGACATTTCCGGGAACCGTTATTATATCTGCTTCCGTCCTGGGCCGCCACATGGCTAGATTTTCGTCGTCAGGGCTCCCGTTCACCCTGTAAACGGCTGTCATTCTCTTTTTATAAAGTTCCGCTATATGCACCGTGCAAGTGTCTACTGTAAGGACATAATCGGAAGCTTTTACCAGAGCGAAAATATCCATTATATTTTCCGTTCTGCAAGCGAAAAAATCTCTGAAGGGCATACCGGCGTATTTATTATTATGCACAAGAAGAACAACGCTGCAGGCCGCGTTCCGGGTAATAAATTCCAATATCCCGCGAACTTTATCCGGACTCAGGGTCCTCTCCGGCGAATTTCCCTCCGGGTTAAAAAGCAGCATCTTCATGCCGTTCTTAAGATTGTCGGCATAATACATTCTTTCGTTTCCTTCCGGGATCTCATAACTCGTGTCAACGTCTTTTATATGACCGAATAAAAAGAGCGGCTTTTTTATGAATTCAGTGATATGGCTGTGAAAATCACGCTCTATATATTTTGCGAAAGGGTAGGAATATTCCTCCGTACGTTCCAGCACCACTGCTTTGGCTCCGGAAAAATAATAGGCCAGAAGCCTGTGATGGTCCACTCCGCCGGGAAGCTCTATTATCACGTCGAAACGGCCTTTTCTGAAGAAAGACAGACACCTCAGGAAACCGCGCGGCAGAATTTTTATTTCCGCGTATCCGCTGTTTTTAAGTATGCATGAATACTGCGCTTCAACGCATACCGTAAGTTTTTTAAGCGGAAAATTCTTTTTAAACTCCCTCAGAAAAAAACTGACGGCTATATTATCTCCTATCCTTTTGCCGGCCAGAACGAAAGCCACGTTCACAGCGGAAGCGAAATCGTAATTTTTATCCGTCGGAACAGGAAAAAAATGAAAAACGCGCATGAATAAAGGCTTTAAAATCTTTTTAAAAATAATTCTCATCTATACAGAGATTATACGAAGTTAAACGATAAGCGGGCAAACAGCGGACCGCAGATACGGCGGTATCGGGAAAGCCCGCTATTTTGTATAATCATATAGACCTCTTCGCGAGGTCCTCTTATTATGTACACACCCGAAACTAAATATATCTCCAGATTATTAGACGCATATGAAAAACAGTATCCCGGCAAAGGAAAGAAAACGGCTCTCCGTATGATACTGGTCTCATTCAAAGCCCTGTTCAAGTACCGGCGGACAAATTCTCCGCGGAGACCGGTTTCGGCAGGAAAAAAATGCAAGACGGCATTCTTATTCGCAGGAGGACTGGGAGATCTCGTAATCACATTGAATTATATAGCCCATTTTCATAATAAATTTAAAAAATACGGGATTGAAATAGATCTTTTTCTCTTATACGGAAAGAGGTTTTTATCTTTATCGGGAGATTTTCCTTTCATAAATAAAAGTTCGGACAGAGAAAAAGATTTTTTCAATAATTATTACGACCTGAAAATCTCATGCATAAGATTTCCGGAAATCATATACAGCAATAACAAATTAATAGGGCCCTGTTTCCCGGAATTATCGGCGCTCGTCCAAGATTATAAAGATTTTCACGAAAGATACGACAAAGATTTTTCACGTCACGGAGACTATCTCGCTAACAATATCTCTATGGCAAACGACATCAAGCGTTACGCACAGGCGGACATAGGCGGGAGGCTCGGTATAAAAGAAAAATTTATTCTTCAGTTAAATACGGACCGGTATAAGGAAATACTGTCTAAGTTTAATTTAACAGGGAAAAAATATATAGTGATATCAAGGGAAAGCGGTATGTGCCGGACGAATAATTCGACAAAATTATGGCCCGTTGAGAAATACAGGGCACTGATTGAAATGATCAGGACAAATCTCAAAGGCTGGACTACCGTAGAAATAGGCCTGAATCCCGGTGCCGCCGTGGGAAATGCCGATATGCTTCTGTCCGGGAAAACTGATCTGGAAGAACTTAAGACGATAGTAAAATACGCGGATCTTCTCATATCCTGCGAAGGAGGGCCGGTACATTTGAAACACGCGCTCAATCATGGGAAAAGCGTCGTTCTTTTCGGGCCGACTTCCCGGGAGATCTACGGATACGGGGAAAACGTAAACATAAGCGGCGGCGGCTGTAAAATAAATTGCGAATGTATGACTGAGAACTGGGAAGAAGAATGCATTTCAGACCGTCATAAAAACATCTGCATGAAAAGTATAGAACCTGAAACCGTTTTTAAAGCCGTGGAACAGGCCCTGCGAAAAGCTTAAAACCGACCGCGCACGCAATGACTTCGGCAGCCTGATTTACATACAGGCGTATTTGTACTTTAACGGAATTTAAAAAACTAAACGCGGATTAGAAATAAACCGAATTTTTTTGCTTCAGAGCCGTATAATTTATAGTAAAATAATAATAATATATATTATGGGAATATGGTCAAACGCTTTTAAAATACCCGAACCCGAGGATCTTTCTCAGGAAGATAAAGATCTTATATACACTGCGGTAAAAAAAATAAAGGCCAGAAAGCTGGACTATGTCGTGGACCTTATTACGGACGCGTCGCGTCCTATTCAAGGGATAGGACGCGCGGGCCTTGGTTTTTTCGAACCGTTCATAGGTATGATATTCGGTTATGAAAAAGCTAAAAGATTCACTGCTCTCATGGAAAATCCCAAAGCTATCGAATTTTTTAAACAAGCCTTAGAAAAAAACGGAGAGAAATAATGCCAGAAAAAGAACTTGAAGTTATTATTGCCACAGACTGCGGCAGTACGACAACGAAAGCAATTCTCATTGAGAAGAAAGGCGACACTTACCGCCAGACTTTCCGCGGCGAAGCTCCCACTACGGTGGAAGCCCCTTTTGAAGACGTCACCAAAGGAGTACTGAACGCCATAGCCGAAGTGGAAGAATTATCCGGCAGGAAAATACTGGACGGGGAAAAGATTCTTCCTAACGACGGCAAAAATGGCGTCGATATATATGTGTCCACATCTTCGGCCGGCGGCGGACTGCAGATGATGGTCGCCGGAGCGGTCAAGGCGATGACAGGCGAAAGCGCGCAGCGCTGCGCCCTAGGAGCCGGAGCGATAGTAATGGACGTGCTGGCCTCGAACGACGGCAGAGCCGATCATGAAAAAATAGAAAGGATACGTCAGCTTCGTCCGGACATGATGCTGCTTTCCGGCGGCACGGACGGCGGAACGATAACTCATGTCGTGGAGCTTGCGCATTTCTTAAAAGCGGCGGATCCGAAACCCCGCCTCGGAGCTTCCTATAAACTCCCCGTAATTTACGCGGGAAACAATAAAGCGCAGGAAAGGATAAAAGAGATCCTCGGAGACAGCACCGCGCTGATAATAACCGAAAATCTGAGACCCTCTCTGGAACGCGAGAATCTTATGCCGGCCAGGCACAAGATACACGATATATTTCTGGAACACGTCATGCAGCAGGCTCCCGGGTATCCGAAACTGATGGCTATGGTGGGGGCGCCGATCATGCCTACCCCGGCCGCCGTGGGCATAATGACGGAAAAATTTGCCAAGGCCAATAACTATAATGTCCTTGCGGTCGACATAGGCGGAGCCACAACGGACGTATTCAGCGTTTTCAACGGCATATTCAACAGGACTGTGAGCGCCAATCTAGGAATGAGTTATTCCGTTTCCAACGTTATGGCGGAAGCCGGAATAGACAATATAATGAGATGGCTTCCTTTCAGCATTGACGAGCAGGATCTGCGCGACAGACTGAAAAATAAAATGATACGCCCCACGACTATTCCGCAGACTATAGAAGATCTTCAGATAGAACACGGCGCTGCGCGCGAGGCACTGAGATTAGCTTTCGACCAGCATAAGTCTCTGGCGGTAGGACTGAAAGGCGTCCAGCAGGAACGTTCCATCTCCGACGCTTTCTCCCAGACGGCTTCGGGACAGAGCCTTATAGACGTTATGAAACTGGACTATATAATAGGATCCGGCGGAGTGCTGGCTCATTCTCCGCGGAGAACGCAGTCCATGATGCTTATGATAGACGCTTACCAGCCGGAAGGCGTCACGAAAATAGCGGTGGACTCCATATTCATGATGCCGCATCTAGGAGTTCTCTCTTCCAAAAGCGAAAAAGCGGCTCTGGACGTTTTCTATAACGACTGTCTCGTACGCCTCGGCACATGCATGGCTCCGAAAGGAACGGGGAAAGAAGGCCAGAAGATCATGTCGTGGGAAATAACCACTCCTGAAGGCAAGAAATTCGACGGCGAACTTAAATACGGAGAATTGATACATATGCCTTTCGAAACGCCCAAAGCGACAATAATTTGCCACCCCGCGAAAGGTTTCGATATGGGGTCCGGGCCGGGGCATACGCACACGGCCGACATAGAAGGCGGAGTAGTCGGGCTCGTGTTCGACGGACGCGGCAGACCTCTGACCATCGATAAAGACCACGCCGTACGTCTGGCGAATCTGAACAAATGGTACAATGCCATGAACATGTACCCGGTTAAAAAATAAAGGATAAATTTAGGAGAAGATATGGCACACGCATATACGCCAGGATTAAAAGTAATTCCATGCACGGTTCTTACGAAAAAAAGACTGCTGCCTATTCCGGGAAAGGTCTTATCTGAGATAGGACAGGAAGTGAACGCCCTGGACTTCGTCGCCCAGACTGAACTTCCGGGAAAAGTATTTTCCGTAAACATAGCCAACCGTCTAGGAGTCTCAGCCGGCGAAATATTGAAATACATGGTCAAAAAAGAAGGAGACCAGGTAAAAAAAGGCGAGATAATAGCGGAAACACACCCTTGGTTTTTAGAAAAATTATTTAAGACCACGATCGACTCCCCCATAACGGGAAGCATAGAATCCATAACTAAGATAACCGGGCAGGTACTGTTGAGAGAACCCCCGAAACTGTTGCCGATAAACGCCTATATAAAAGGAAAGATCATAGAGATAACTCCTAATTTCGGCGTAACGGTAGAAACCAAAGGCTCCTTCATTCAGGGAATATTCGGAATAGGCGGCGAAACCAACGGCGACATAGTTATGGCGACCGACGACCCGAACAGGGACCTTATGCCGCAGGACATAAAGGATGAATATAAAGGGAAAATCGTAATAGGCGGCCGGCACGCCTGTATGGATACGATAAAAACTGCCATAAAGAAAGGGGTCCACGCCCTCGTGGTCGGAGGAATACACGACAGAGACCTGCGCCAGCTGCTAGGCTACGACATAGGTGTGGCTGTAACCGGCCATGAAAAAATAGGAACGACGCTGATCATCACGGAAGGCTTCGGCACTATCCCGATGGCCAGGGCCACATTCGAACTTCTGCAGTCGCGCAACGGAGAGAACGCTTCAGTTTCCGGCGCCACGCAGATACGCGCCGGAGTTATGCGCCCAGAAATAATAATTCCCGGCATGCCTAAAAACATATCCGAAGTGAAATGCGCTAAGACCCAGAGAAGCATTCAGATAGGTTCGCTGATAAGAATAATCAGAGAACCGTATTTCGGCAAAATAGGCACAGTCAAGGAAATGCCTCCGGAACTGACCGTGATAGGAAGCGAATCTCACGCGCGTGTTTTCGAGATAGAACTTCAGGACGACGGTAAAGTGGTGACCATTCCGCGGGCCAATGTCGAAGCGATAGAAAAATAAAACGCAGAAAAAAATAAAAGAGCCGGACCGGTTTGGGCCCGGCTTTTTTATTTTTCTGAAAAAGGAAGGCAATAAAAAAAGGGCCTCTTAAAAGGTCCTTTTTTTATACTCGCCAGGCTGGACTCGAACCAGCAACCCTTCGGTTAACAGCCGAATGCTCCACCATTGAGCTACTGGCGAATTATCACTATATTTATAGTATATATCTTTTTGTCCGCACAAGCAAGTTTTTTAATAAAAAGGGCCCCGTAAAACGGGGCCCTTTCGTTATGAATTAACCGCCTGACCTATATCATCTTTTTAGCTATGGACGCCACGGCTTCCGGAGTAAGTCCCAGCGCCTCGTAGACCTTGCCGGCGGGCCCTGACATTCCGTAACGGTCTATTCCCATGACATAAGAATCGAAACCGCAGAAATCGGTCCAACCGGTGGTTCTTCCGGCTTCCAAAACGACACGCGGGACATTAGGGATAAGTACTGAATCCTTATATTCCTGCGACTGTTTCGCGAAAAGTTCAATAGAAGGAACGGAAACCACCCTAGCCATGACGCCGTCTCTGGCTAGTAAATCGACGGCCTTCAGCATAACCGAAACTTCGGAACCTGAAGCCACTAGTATAACCGACGGAAGAACCATCGGGTCCTGCAGAACGTAGGCTCCCTTATTCACTCCGGCCGCCGCTTTAGCCCTGTAATCCTTAAGGACCGGAAGATTCTGTCTCGAAAGAGCCATGCAGACCGGTTTTCTAGACCTTATCGCTTCCTCCCAGCAGTAGAGCGTTTCCCATGCGTCCGCCGGACGCATGACCGTAAGCCCGGGAATGAGACGCAGGCTCATAAGATGTTCTATCGGCTGGTGTGTGGGCCCGTCCTCGCCGACCCCTATACTGTCATGGGTAAAAAGGAATATGCTCGGAGACTTCATCATAGCGGCGAGTCTTATGGACGGCCTCATATAATCCGAGAACACAAGGAAAGTGGCCCCGAAAGGAATAAGCCCGCCGTGCAGCGCCATTCCGTTTATTATGGCTCCCATGGCATGCTCTCTTATACCGAAATGAACCGTTCTGCCTGGTTCCTTTTTAAAATCAGTCTTTGTGGACGGACCAAGATCCGCAGCGCCTCCGGTTAATCCCGGCAGCCTGTCGGCCATCAGGTTTATTATCTGTCCGGAAGCGGCGCGTGTCGCCATCTCGGGCTTGTCGAAAAAATCGTCTCCCACGGAAAACAGATCTTCCGGGATGTCGCGGCCCAGCATTTCCTTGGCCAGCTGCGCTTTTTCCGGATATTTATCGCTGAGAGCTTTCCAGGTCTTGAGCCAGTGCTTCCACTCTTTCTCAGCGGAAACGGTTTCTTCCAGAAAACGTTCTTTAGCTTCTTCCGGAACGAAGAAGGACTCTTTGGAAGGCCAGCCCAGCTTTTCCTTAGTGGCTGCTATTTCCTCGGGCTTAAGAGGTTCTCCGTGGACGGTGTTCATATCCTGTTTCGGACTGCCGAAACCGATATGCGTCTTACATATGATTATAGTGGGCTGCTCGGTTTCGCGTTTCGCTTTTCTTATAGCCGAATCCACAAGGAAGATATCGTTTCCGTCTTCCACTTCCAGCACCTGCCAGCCCTGAGCCGTAAAGCGCTGCTTTATATTCTCAGTAAAAGCGAGTTTAGTGGAGCCTTCTATCGTAATTCCGTTCGAATCGTAAAGACATACCAGCTTTCCGAGTTTATTTACTCCGGCGAAAGCGGAAGCCTCGTAAGAAACGCCTTCCATCAGGTCCCCGTCTCCGGCTATGACATAGGTAAAGTGGTCGACGAGTTTTATATCTTCGGTATTGAGCTTCTCCGCGCACACTTTTTCCGCGAAAGCCATACCCACGGCGGAAGCGAAGCCCTGTCCGAGAGGTCCGGTCGTCATTTCCACGCCTCTTGTATGACCGTATTCCGGATGCCCCGGAGTAAGACTGTTGAGCTGCCTGAAATTTTTAAGATCTTCTATCGTAAGGCCGTAACCGTACAGATAAAGCAGGGCGTAAAGCATCGAGGACCCGTGCCCGGCTGAAAGGACGAATCTGTCTCTGTCGAACCAGTCGGGATTCGACGGAGAAAACTTTAAATGTTTCGCCCAAAGGGTATAAGCCAGCGGAGCGGCTCCGAGCGGTATTCCGGGATGTCCGGAATTGGCTTTCCCGATCATGTCGATGGCCAGCGTTCTTATCGTGTTAACGCAGAGCTGATCTGTTGTGTCTGGTTTCATTTCTTCTCCATTAAGTGTATCTTCCAGGCCTGGAGAGCAATAATAGTTTTCGCGTCTTTTATTTTCCCGTCGCGAAATATTTTCCAGGCCTCTTCAAATCTAAGTATCTCGGTATTTATAAATTCGTCTTCGTCAGGGTGGGATCTGCCGGGGACAAGCTCTTCGGCGCTGAATATTCTCAGTTTTTCGTCCGAAAAAGACGACGAAGGCCAGAAATCCATAAGATGATTCAGCCTCTTCGTCGTATAACCTGTCTCTTCTTCAAGTTCCGCGCGCGCCCTAAGGACGGGGTCGTCGGACTTGCTGAGCATTTTCCCTGCCGGGATCTCCAGCGTTATCTCTTTTACCGGGAAACGGTATTGCCGCACGAAAATAATTCTGCCGTCAGGAAGCACCGGAAGCAGCGCTACCGCTCCGGGGTGCTCCATATATTCTCTAGTGGAAGTTTTTCCATTAGGTAATCTAACCGTATCCGAATGAAAATTGAGGACTCTGCCTTTAAAAACCACTTTCGCTTCAGAAAGTTCTTCTTCAAGCCGCAGCCCTTCTTTTGTTTTATCTGTCATTTCCGTTATATTACCTGCAAATATATTCTAACAAATTTTACAAACGGTTTTCAGACGAAATAAGCCCGGGTTCAGTCCTGGTCGTCAAACACGTTCACGTCGTCAGCGAAATCTATATCGTCCGACTCTTTATATTTGTCAGAAGTCTCCATCTGCTTTTCCTGCAGTTTATTTATTCCTTTCTGGAATTCCACTTCCTTAAGCTTTCCTGTCGAAGCCGGCATATCCTTCCGTTTCAGAAGATTTTCAGGCGACTCTTCCCCTACTTCGGAAGGCTTGTCCGTGCTGAATTTCACGTCTTTAAGTTTAGCTGGCTGCTTTTCCGCCTGTTTAAGTTTGAATTTATCAGCTTTCGGGTCGGTAAAAGATTTCTTTATTTCTTCGAAAAGTTTACCGTCGCCGTCCGTAAGCGTGAAGGAATAACCTTTATTGCCGGCGCCGCAGAAATTCCCCAGATATAATTTCCTTCCGTTCTCGTCCAGAACGCTGTAATATCCGCTGGCGAAATCACGGACTGAAAATTCATCCGGGATAGGATTGAGCGCTTTTCCCCCCCTTTTTTTAATATCGGCCAGAGTTTTCCGGATAGTTCCTCCATTCGTGCAGGACGAACCGTCGTAAAGGACTTCGAAACAGGCTTTGTCTCTGCACATGAGGAAAGCAGTGTCAGAAGGTATATATCCGGCTTCTTTCCAACCGCGCGGGGCTGAGAAGGAAAAATTCTTAAGTTCAGGCTCTTTCTGCTTTTTCTGCGCGCCCTCCGCCACGGCGCCTGATAAAATGAGGAGCAGCGGCGCAAACAATAAGGACAACTCTATCATTTTTCTGTTCATATATTCATATTCCCCGGTATAAAAATTTAATTTCAACGAATATACTTGTCTATCTCTCTCTGTACGAGAGACAGAAACTGTTCGCAGGTCATGGTAAGAATACTGTCGCGTCGCGCTCTTTCCCTGAGTTCTCTGTCGGAAGATATTATCACGGCCCTTTGTCCCGTCTTTCTCATAAAATATCCGCGCTCCAGCAACAGTTCGTCTGCCGGTTCCGAGTCGGTATAATATATTATTATAGGAAGTCCGGGAGGGAATTTTCTCCTGCACGGCCCGTCGAAGGTTATCCTGAATTCGGATCCGCGCATTATATCGAGGGCCGAGGCGGTCTTGAACCAGTCCACGAATTCGTTCTCAAGTTCCGCCGACGGCGCGTCTCCGAAACGCAGCGAAAAATTTGAACCGTCTATAAGATAAACAGTCGGCTTGGAAGAAAGTCTTTTCATAAAATAAATTATATACTTTTTTTACGCAGATTTTTGCTGGCCATAATAAGCTTCACCGGCGATTTTATACGCCAGTCGTAGTTCTTGGGCCTAGTTATATACAGAGCCTTCTTCACGTATATCCTGTGGGAGAAAGCCAGCAGGCATGAATGCACCACCTCGGAAAGGAAAGTCGGAGGTCTGTTCTTGCGCGGCTTTTTCTGGACTTCGGCTCCGGGCGGCGGCTCAAGCGGGACCTTAAATGTCGTCTCGAGAGAGTTCTCGAGCTCCTTGCAAAAAAAATTATAAGCCACGCTCATTCTCGGAAATTCGTCAAGCTGCATCCTTATCAGCTGCGCTATCTCCTGTATAGATATCACCTGTTTGAGTATCGCTATGACTATAAGGTGAATAATATGTATCTTATTATATTTCTTATTATTAGGAGGGAGAATAATCTTCTTCTGCACATAATTGTTTATCATCGACTGCGTGAGTATCTTTTCTTCTCCCGGCACCTGAAAAGGAGCGAGTATATCGTCCAGTATCATCAGAAGCTGGGCCATATATACCGGAAAATTACTGAGCTCGTCATAACGCGGCAGACGGTACTGGAGAATAATATCCCTGTCCTTAAACAAATCCTTTATTTCAACGGCTTCGCTTTTAGGTTCTTTATTTTCCATTCTGAATGCCCCGTATATAATTATATCATCTATTTTTGAATTTAGGTAATCTCAAATATATAATATTACAAATTATTTGACCTATTTTTCAATATTAGATATAATTTTCTTAGAGTTTAGATAATTAAATTTATGAAACAAGAAAAACAACTAGAAGAAATAACTTTGAAGAACAGGATCTACGATGAAAGAAGAAATCTCAACAGTTTTTTGTCGAGATACGATTCTCTCTGCGGATATATACAGGAATGTATAACCACCTACCCAGATTTGAAAGCTATCACAGACCCCTATTCCGATGTCGAACTGACATATAAGGAACTGGAGGACAGAATAGAACATTTCGCTTCCGGACTGCAGTCGCTAGGAGTAAAAAAAGGAGATTTCATATGTATATTCTCCGAGAGCAACGGGCTCTGGTGTTCGGCTGACCAGGCGATTATGCGCTGCGGAGCCGTAACGACTCCGCGCGGAACTTCCGCCACGCTCGAAGAACTGAATTTCATAATAAACCACAGCGAATGCCGCGGGCTCGTCCTGCAGAACGAAAAGATACTGAAAAAGATGATGCCCGTGCTGACCAAGGTCTCTCTTTCCTTTATAATAATGCTTTTCGACAAAGGCGAAGAGGCTAAGAAGGAACTCAAGACGCCCATTTACACCTACGATGAGATACTGGAAATGGGGAAAGGGCATAAGTTCGTAAAACCTGAGATGTGTCTCGACGACGTGAGCACCATGCTCTACACTTCCGGAACGACCGGCATGCCGAAAGGCGTACTGCTCACCCACAAAAACATTCTGTCTCAATACCCCTGCGTGGATTACGGCTTCAAATCCAAACCCGGAGAAAACACCCTCCAGATACTGCCGATATGGCATTCCTACGAACGCACCGCGCAGATGTATTATCTCAGCAAGTGCTGCCATATGTATTTCACCAATATATCAGGCCTCAAAAAAGATCTGGTGAGATTCAAACCCGACACCTTAATGTCCGTGCCCAGGATATGGGACGCCGTATACGAAGGAATATTCACCACGGTGAAAAAACAGTCAAGAATAGCTTACTGCGTGCTTAATGTCGCCGTATTCATAAGCATAAGATATATCATACACAAGATGTACGCCGACAGGGACGACAATACCAAACTGCCTTTTATCCGCGCCATAAAATATACTTACCACAAATTCATGAGATGGGCGCTGGAACCCATGCACAGAACTTTCACGCTGAAGCTCTATAAGAAAATCAAAGACGCCGCTGGGCTCAACTTCAGGGCCACGATGACGGGCGGCGGTTCGCTCGCGATGCACGTGCAGCTTTTTTACGAGGCCATCGGCGTGAATCTCCGCGAAGGTTACGGACTCACCGAGACCTCCCCGGTTCTCACTCTGAGAGACATAGAAAAAAGGAACTATCTCGGTTCGTCCGGCATGCCCGTCAAAGCCACCGAAATAAAAATAGTCGACCCGGAAACAAAAATGGAAATGCCGCATTTCACGAAAGGTCTTATAATGGCCCGCGGGCCCCAGATTATGAAAGGGTATTATAAAGACGAAGCGGCGACAAAAGCCGTGATAGACGAGAACGGCTGGTTCAATACGGGGGATCTCGGCTGGCTTACAAGCAGCAACAATCTGGTGATAGTCGGAAGGGAAAAAGAGACCATAGTTCTTTCCAACGGGGAAAACGTGGAACCGGTACCGATAGAAGGCGCCTGTCTCGAAAGCCCTTATATATCGCAGATTGTCCTGGTCGGACAAGACGAGGACAATCTGGGAGCGCTGATAGTGCCTTCCGAGGAAGCCTACAATAAATGCAGGATCCCTAAAGAAAGCCAGAGCGTAACCCTTACCATCCGTTCCATACAGAATCAGGAATTGAAGGAACTTATAAAGAAAGAGATACAGACGCATATCAAGAGCAAGCCTAATCTGAAATCTTTCGAATATATAAAACAGTTCGCCCTGATAAAAGATTCCTTTAACATGGACAACGGAATGATGAGTTCGAGCGGGAAAATAAAAAGAAATAATGTTTTTGAAAAATACAAAGACATTATTTCCGACATGTTCAATAAAAAGAAATAAACCAGACGGATTACTTTTCCTCCGCCGGACGGCTAAACCACCCGTCCGGCGTCCTTTTTTATAAGCGGGAAGCGGAAGGGGCAGGCGACGCCGCTGACGACTTCCGGGACACGTCGGCCTTCCGCTTGTAACCCCCTAATCCCTCCGGTCGGACCGCTTGCTGTTGTCGACGTAAAAGAAAACGGGCATGTAACAGACCGGACAAAGGAAAGGGCTCCTGCATGCAGGAGCCCTTTCCTTTGACGGACGTGAGAGAAGTCAGTAGTTCAACCCTATATACACTGCGCCGTCCGCTATCTTAAGTTTGTTTATAACCGCTCCGCTCAGCATTGCGGGCATAAAGGCGCTGCTCTTTAAAGTTATTCTGACTGTGCTCTTACTCAGTTTCTCCGCCGACATTATAGATTTGAGATCTTGATTAGACATCAGTCCGTCTATAACCACGGAAGCCAGTTTTTTCTGCAGCCAGGAATTGATGAATCCGGGAATATTTATGCTGAAGGCCTTATCGACGCTGATCTCCTGAATCGAGAGATCCACCGTATTGGGCGCGGCCAGTTTCGGAAGCAGAGTGGCGGTAAAATACACCGTAGGTTTGAAAGTGATGTCTCCGGCGTATATCTTGCCCGCTATCTGAAGACTGCCGTCGCCTGAGAATTTTAAGCCCCCGTAATAATCGTCCGGATGAAGAGTGAAATCGCTGCCTTTGGTAAGCTGCAGAGTGAAATCGTCTACGAGCCTGTCCGTTACCGCAAGAGTGTATTCCGGCATATTATTAAGGGCGGAACTCTGCCCGGCGCTGCAGCCGAGCTGTATGCCGTCCGCGCCGAAAGAGAAGGAATCCAGACTCAGAGAAGTGAAAAGCCCTTTCATCATCGGAGCGATAAAATTAGGTTTAACGGCTATATGTATCACCCAAGTGTCTTTATCATAACTGAAGGCGAGTATGTCTTCGGCTTTAAGCGGAACCTTATTTACCGAGAAAGCCTTGTTTATCGATTCGTTTACGCCGGACATTATATTTGTTACGAGCATCTGCATCAGATCGTCCGCGCCTGAATTAGCGTTACCGCCGCGCGTGGGAGCCATGGAAAGATGACTGTCGATATTCACGCATTTTATAGCCAGTCTGTTTTTAGCCTCGAGATAAGGTCTCAGCGTTATCACGGGCTCAAGCTTTATGCCGAAATAATTAATTTTGGCGTTCTTGAACACTATATTGCTCCCCTGTTTATAGAAAAGAGGGGCGGACCTGTCGGCTTTGGAAATAAGATCTACGCCGCTTATACTGTCGCTGAGAAATTTATATGAAAGTCTTATATTGGCCCTTGCCACCGGAAGATTGATATTATTTATCCTCAGCTTTGCCTTATCTATATTACTGGGAGGCATGGCCCTCACCGGATCCGTGGGAATCTGGACCCGGACGGAGGACGCGGCATCCCGCCCGTCCCCGTCAAGACCGGACGGAGAAACAGCGGCGGAAACCGGAAAAGACTGACAAAAGAAAGGTATTATAAATATTAAAAAAGTTTTCGGATTAATATTAGCCATGATATATCGTAATAGAAAAAATATTTAATTTCAATACCAAAAGGCCTATACGCGGAAACGGATACGGACGAAAGAAGGAAGCGCGCTTGCGGTTATTATAATTTATGTTATAATAGAATTTAGGATTTTCCTAAACACATAAAAAATCAATTTACAGCCCGGAGGTCTCATATGAAAGCAGATAATGAGTATTCATCGAAAGAAATTATTGATATGGTCGCGAAATACGGAGCTAATAATTATCATCCTTTGCCCATAGTAATTTCCTCGGCGCAGGGAGTATGGGTCCGCGATGTGGAAGGACGCAGATATATGGATATGCTGAGTTCCTACTCGGCCCTCAATCACGGCCACAGACATCCACAGATAATGAAAGCGCTTAAAGAACAGGCGGACAAAGTCACGCTCACATCGCGCGCCTTCAATAATGTTCAGATAGGACTTTTTTTTAAGGAATTATGCGAATTCACAGGCTATGAGATGTGCCTGCCCATGAACACCGGAGCCGAAGCCGTGGAAACTGCTCTGAAAGCGGCAAGGAAATGGGGATACAAGATAAAAGGAGTGGAAGACGGAAAAGCCGAAATCATAGTGGTGGGCAATAATTTCCACGGAAGAACCATAAGCATAATCACATTCTCCACGGAAAAACAATATCAGGACGGATTCGGACCGTTTACCCCAGGCTTCAAAGTGGTGAAGTACGGCGATTTCGAAGATTTTAAAAAAGCCGTCAACAAAAACACGGTGGCTTTCATGGCGGAGCCGATACAGGGCGAAGCCGGGATAATAGTTCCACCTCCTGGTTATCTCAAGAACGTTTACGAATACTGCCGGCAAAACAGGATACTTTTTATAGCCGATGAAGTCCAGACCGGATTCGGACGCACTGGAAAGAAATTCTGCTGCGATTACGAAGGATTCAAGCCGGACATGATGATACTCGGCAAAGCCCTCGGCGGCGGCGCGATAGCGGTGTCGGCGGTGGTTTCGTCCAGAGAAGTTCTCGGTGTTTTCAACCCGGGAGACCACGGCAGCACTTTCGGCGGCAGTCCGCTCGGCTGCGCGGTAGCCCGCGCGGCGATGAGAACCATAACTGAAGAAAAGCTGGTCGAAAAAGCCAAGGAGCTCGGAGACTATTTCATAGGAAAGCTGAAAGGAATAAAAAGCCGCAATATAAAAGAAGTGCGCGGCAAAGGACTTCTGATAGGAGTCGAACTCAACACTGTCGCGCGGCCTTTCTGCGAAAGACTTATGGCCGAAGGGCTGCTCGCTAAAGAGACGCACGATCACGTCATAAGATTCGCCCCGCCTCTTATAATAACGAAAGAAGAAATAGACTGGGCCCTGGAACGCATAGAAAAAGTGCTAGCCTGATAAAAACGGTATTTGCGGGCGGGAAGACTTTATATTCCCGCCCTTTTGATTTTATGGCCATAACAGAACTCATAAAAAAAGAAATAGAACTCTCTTTGCCGGGCAGATGCTTCCGGGATATGCCTGCTAAAGAATTTACGACATATAAAACAGGCGGGAAAGCAGAACTGGCGGCGAAGCCGGTTTCGGAAAAGGAATTTTCTTATCTGATTAGAGTCGGCGCGGAAAACCGTATTCCCCTCACTGTGCTTGGCGGAGGAGCGAACGTCCTTATTTCGGACGGGGGGCTGGCAGGAATATTGATACTCACAGATCTTTACCGCGGAACGGAATTCACCGGAAACAGAGTGATCGCGAGATGCGGGGAAGACAGGGACAATTTCGTAAAAAAATGTTGCGAAAAAGGTCTGGCCGGGCTGGAAAAAACCTCAGGGATACCAGGGACGGTGGGCGGCGCGGTGCGGATGAACGCCGGAGCCTTCGGGCAGGAAACTTTCGACTGTCTGACCAGCGTGAAACTGATGGACGGGCGAAGCGGGCTGGTCTTTACGAAAAATAAAAAGGAGCTGGAATACGGCTACCGTTCCGTGAAAGGCATAAACGGCTTCATAATACTGGAAGCCGAATTCGAATTCAGTCTGGATAATCCGAAAAAACTTTTGTCGGCAAGAGAAGAAGTGCTAAATTCAAGGGCCAGGAAACAGCCTCTGGATTTTCCTTCCGCCGGCAGCGTCTTCAAAAGGCCAGAAGGGGATTACGCCTCCAGATTAATCGACGCGGCCGGACTGCGCGGCCTCCGCGCGGGAGACGCCGAAGTGTCGCGGAAACACACCGGTTTTATAATAAACAGGGGCGGAGCCACAGCTTCTGACATATACCGCCTTATCTGCGAAGTAAAAAAAAGAGTTAAAGAAAAATTCGGTACGGAACTGGAGACCGAACAGATCCTGCTAGGGAGTTTTCCTGAAAAAATTAGTCCTGATAATAAAGACGAAAACCATTATTGAAAAATACAATAGGAACAATCCGAAAAGCAGAAGCGGAAGGCCGATGATTATCCCTATTATGCTGCCTATGAGCGGCAGTGAAACGAGGACCGCCAGCACCCCGACTATAAAAGAAGTAAATGCGATTTTCAGACTGAAAAGATTAACCTGTCTGCCGTTATAAGTGAAGACGCGGCCGGAATATCCTGGGCGGGTTCTTCCGTTATTCCCGTTTGCACCGTCTGTTTTGGAATTGCCGTCGTACACCACTTCCGCTTCTACACAGTCGTCGTCGTTAAAATTTCTCTGCTCCCCGTCTTTAGTCAAATCTTTATCAGCCATTATTTATTATCCTCCCCGGCTTCGTCGCTTTCATCGTCTTTTATTATATAATTGTCTTTGATATTTTTATTCTCTTTGTATATCTGGAGGAATATAAGCACGGACGATATAATAAGCGGACCTAGCAGCAGGCCCAGGGCGCCGTATATTCTTATTCCTCCGACTATCCCCATAAACAGGAGCAATATAGGCAGCCTTGTTTCCTTACCTATTATAAACGGACGCAGGACATTATCCAGAAGGCCCACGACAACCGCGCCCCAGACCAGGACCAGCACGCCCGGAAGGACCCCCTTCCACAGCAGCATTATAATACCCAAAGGCACCCACACCAGACCGGTTCCGACGAAAGGAATAAGCGCAGAAAATGCCGTGAGAAAACCGAACAGGGCAGGCGAAGGGACTCCGAACATCCAGTATCCCAGAGCGGCGAGAAAACCCTGAATTACCGCGGTGAGAAGTATGCCTCTGACAACGGCCAAAACCGTTGACAGGATCTGTCTCGATATTCTTTTTTTAAAAGCCCGTTCCAGCGGCATTATATCCCACAGCCATCTGAAAAAACGATCTCCGTCCCTCATTATAAAGAAAAGACAGACGCACATCACGCAGAGATTAACTATAAAGAAAAAGAGATCCTTCAGCAGCGAGGTTCCGGACTGTTTTATAAAAGTTATCACATTACCCAGACCTTTTTCCAGTAATTCCGCAGCCGACGGAATATCTATAAAGTCCTCTATGAAGGCAGGCATCGGAATTTTAGTGTCGCTGCTTATAACGTGACTCAGCCAATGCTGCGTCTTCGGATATATGCCGCTCACCTCGTTATAAAGTATAAAAGAAAATATCAGCAGAGGAATGATAAGAGTCGCCAGAGCCAGACAGGTGGTTATCCCGGCCGTCACAGAACGTCCGGCGGATATCTTTTTCCCTATCCACACGTGGACAGGATAAAAAATAAGGGCTATCGTCGCAGCCAGCAGTATGGCGGTGAAGAACGGAGCCATAATCCTCAACAGAAGATATAAAAGGAAAGCCAGTATGCCGAAAAAACATAGAGTGAAGAGTCTCTGTCTGTTGAAACGGAGAAGCGGTCTGGCCCGCCTGGGATCATTTACTTTTGCGTTTTCGTTTTTAAGCATATAAACTATTTAAAAACAAGGAAAATTATAAAGAGTCCGAGAAGTATCCTGTAAATTATAAAAGGCAGAAGAGTCCTTTTTTTTATCCACGACATGAAAAAACTTATGACGGCCAGTCCTGTGACGAAAGAAGATATAAGACCGAATACGAATGCGGCGTCGATATCGCCTGCCGAAAGTTCCATTGCCTTCATAATCCCGGCCCCGAAAATAATCGGGGTGGAAAGCAGAAAAGAGAAACGCGCTGAAAAAGGCCGGGAGTAACCGAGGAAAAGAGCGGCCATCATAGTCATGCCGGAGCGGGAAGCCCCGGGCATAAGCGCGATGCACTGCGCGAGTCCTATTATGACGGCGTCCTTAAGATTTATCTTATCTCCGCCCAGCTCCTGTCTGGCAGTCCGGTCGGCGAAATATATAAAACCTGAAAAAACTATGAGAGCGCAGGCTATCCACAGCGGATTCCTGAAAATATTCTCAGTCGTTTTTTCCAGCAGCACCCCAGCGGCGCCGGCAGGAACGGTGGCTGCTATAAGATACCAGAGCATCTTTCCGTCCGTCCCTGGCTTTCTGAGAACGGCGTCACGGAATATTCCGAACCAGTCGCGGGCGAAATAAATTACCACGGCCAACAGCGTGCCGAGATGGAGCATGACGTCGTAGGCCTGCCCCTGATCTGACCAGCCGAAAATATACGGAGCCAGCGCCAGATGCGCAGAACTGGAAACCGGAAGAAATTCCCCTATTCCCTGCATCACGCCAAGAATTATCGAATGAAAAACGGACATAATGATCCTTAATGCAATATACCGCGGTCCGGATCATATCTGAATTTTAAAATATTATCGGGACTCGGTGAAAAAGTTTCCCCCCTCACTTCTATCGAAACGAAAGAAGCCGGGGTCATCGGATACGCTATTCTGCCGGTAAAATACCCAGACAGGAAACCGACGGAGGGCTGATGTCCCACCACGACTATACTGTTTTTTTCTGATATCTCGGAAGAGGCGAGAAAACCGAGTATAGCGGAAGGGTTCTGTTCAGCAAGAGCGGCGCAGAATTTCTTTTCGGCCTCTGGAAATAAACCGGACAATATCTCAGCCGTCTGTCTGGCTCTCATATACGTGCTCACCAGCAAAAGTTCCGGTTTCACCCCGCTGCGAACCAGCTGCCTAGCGGCCTGGCCGGCCTCGTCTATCCCGCGCTCCGAAAGCGGGCGCTGCGAATCTTCGTCGACTCCCGCCTCCGCCAGACTCATGGCGTGTCCGTGTCTGAAAAAAACTATCTCCTTCACATTTCCTCCGGAGCGCGTTCAGAAATCGTTCCACAGACGCTGCGTGGAGATCTCGTGATGGTAGACGACTTCGCCTTTTTTAATCCTGCCGCCTAAAATTTTCGGACTTCTGTCGGCCGCGGCCTGCTTGCGCTGCGCGTATTTTTCAAAAGAATCCGGGCCCATTATATTCTTCATAAGTCTCGAACCTCTGAAAAATCTCAAGGCGTCGTATATATTCCCCGGCATCAGTCTTATCCTTTCGCGCTTTCCTGCCGTTTTCGGCATCGGCTGCCCTTCGGAAGCCGTCCTGAGCAGCACGTACAGGGCCAGATAAGGATTAGCGTCGGGCGCGACCGAACGCAGTTCTATTCTTGCGGAATCCTCGTTTCCGGCGGGCACTCTTATCATGGCGCTGCGGTCTACCGGTGATATTTTTATCTGGTTAGGCGCTTCGAATCTGGGATCGAGCCTTCTGTATGCGTTAACGCTTGAATTAAGCACGAGAGAAAGTTCATGGGCGTGATTGAGTATCCTGGAGACGAACTGCCATGCCGTATCGGAGAGACAGAATCTCCCGCCCTGGCTGTAAAAATTATTTCTCCCGTCGCTCAGCATGGAAATATTGAGGTGCATTCCGCTTCCGTTCACGCCTGCGACCGGCTTAGGCAGGAAACAGGCGGTCATCTGCATATTCGCCGCGACCTGCCTGCAAACGAGTTTATAAAGCTGAATAAGATCACAGGCCCTGACGGCGGAAGCGCGCCTGAAATTAAGTTCGAACTGCGACGGAGCCACCTCGGGATGATCCTTTTCATTGCCGAATCCCATAGCGCGCTGGGCCTCCGCCGCGGTGTCTATGAAGACCTTGAGAGGCTCCAGCGGCAAAGAGTGAAAATAGCCTCCCGCTGATATGAGTTCGAATCCCTTGCTCTCGTCGTAACTCTGTTCCGCGTTCAATCCTTTGATAAGAAAACCTTCCACCTCTCCGGCCACAGAAGCCGATACCCCCGACTCTTTCTTAAGCGAAACAGCGTACTCGGAAAGTCTGGCCCTGAAATCGGATTCGTAAGGTGTCCTGTCTATGTTCAGCACGGTGCCGAACATTATAACTTTACCCGGACCGAAAACGTCGGCCGGAAGCCACATTATGCTGTCCCATTCCGGGCGCAGACGAAGATCTGACTGCGACTGGGAAGAAAAGCCGTTGATAGAAGACCCGTCGAAGGTAAGATTGTCGGTGCAGTCCAGAAAATAACGCTTGTCATAATCCAGCATATGAAAACGGCCTTCTATATCGGTGAAGCATATGCTTACGGCCTTTATCCCTTTCTCATTCTCGAGATAAGCCCTGTATTTCCTCTCGTGAAGTTCAGGAGAAAGAGAAAGAGCCGATTCGGCAGCTTCCAGATTCATCTTTTCAAGTTCGTCGTAAGGAATCTCTAAAAATCTCTTAAGCGGATTCATATCGTTCTCCATAAAAAATCAATAAATTAATTATCCCCTTCCCTATTTTTCAAGGGCCTGCGTTAATATAAATTATATAAAATAAACGCCGGACATGTCCCTTACTGTAATCTCCGCCGGCCTGAAGCCGCAAAGCGGCGGGACGGAACGGCGAAGCTATTATTTTCTTGACATATATAATGTTTATTATTATATTATTATGGTAGGAAAATAAATTCTCACAGAGGGTTGCCATGAGCGAAAAAGATATCGTAAGAAAAGCCGAGATGGGGGACGCCGAGGCGCAGTATCAGCTCGGAATGATGCTTATGAACGGCCAGATATTGCCGCCTCGTATGAGCCTGTTCAGAAAAATAAAGGACAAAATGACGAAAAAGTCCGCGAAATACGAAGCTGAAGCTTTATACTGGTTCGAGAACGCGGCGGAGCAGGGGCATATTCTGTCGCAATACCAGCTCGGCAATATGTTTTTTCTGGGAACCGGAACAGAGCAGGACGATATAGAATCCACTAAATGGTATAAACTCGCGGCTGAAGGCGGAAACATAAAAGCCCAGCTTGCCGCGGCGCTGGCTTATGAATGCGGACAGGGAACGGCTAAAAACATAAAAGAATCTGAAAAATGGTACAGAAAGGCGGCGGAACAGGGCTCCGGTGAAGCCATGTACAAACTCGGAGAATTTTACTCCAACGGCCTTATCGGCCCGGCGGACAAAAAAACTGGCAGGGAATGGCTGATAAAAGCCGCCAGAGCCGGGCACCCCAAGGCGCAGTTCATACTAAAGGAAGAAGAATAAACAAAATGCTCGAAACAGACAATCTCATCATAGGCGCAGGCCTGACCGGACTAGCGGCCGGTAAAGTATTCGAGGGCAGAAGTCCGTATTTTATAGCGGAAAAAGCCAACGGCGCCGGAGGTCTGGCGGCAAGCGTGAAAAAAGACGGCTTCATCTTCGACTATTCAGGGCATCTCATACATCTGCACGACCCGGAAATATCCGGACAGGTGTTCGGCCTGCTGGGAGAAAATATAAGGAAAATTTCAAGGGAAACTAAAGTGTTTCTACACGGAACGTGGACGGATTTTCCTTTTCAGACGAATCTGTATCCGATGCCTGAAAACGTAAAAAAAGCATGTCTCAACGCTTTTCTGAAAGCGAGGAAAGAAAATAAGTCTTACCCTGGGCCGGAAGGAACGGAAAATTTCGAAAACTGGGCGCTGCGCACTCTGGGAAGCGGCATATACAGATATTTCATGCGTCCGTACAACCTTAAACTTTGGCAGTACCCGCTCGATCAGCTCACCACTGAATGGTGCGCGCCTTTCGTCCCCCAGCCTAAAGAAGACGACGTCCTTAAAGGGCTGAAGAGGCCGAATAAAAAACTAGGGTACAATACCGTTTTTTATTATCCTAAAACCGGCGGCATAGCCTCCTTGGCTAATTCCCTCGCCAAGAATCTCAATTCGCTGAGACTCGGATTGGAAGTGGAAGAAATAAATATAAAAGAAAGGACCGCGGAAATAAGGCATTTCGGGCCGATACATTTTAAGAATCTGATAAACACGACACCGCTGAACACTTTTATCGGGATGATAAAAGACGCGCCGGATACGGTAAAGAAACAGGCGGGAAGACTCCGGAACAATACCGTCTACGTGCTGAATCTCGGCCTTTCTAAACCTCTGCCTGAATTTCACTGGGCTTATTTCCCGGAAAGCGTTTTCCCTTTCTACCGCGTGGGCATATCCAGCAATTTTTCGGCCAGGGTAGCGCCGCGGGGAAAGGGTTCGCTGTACATAGAAATAGCTACGGACGGGACCGCTCCCGATTTCGATAACGCCGAAAGGGCGGTTATACGACAGCTGGTAAAAACCGGAATAATAATCTCGAAAGAACAGATAATAACCAAAATGTGGCTCAAGATACCCTGCGCTTATGTCATATTCAATAAAGAAAGGACCGAAGCGCTTCCGCTCATATCGGAATGGCTGGAAACCGAAAACATATATTCCGTAGGAAGATACGGTGCCTGGAAATATTCTTTTATGGAAGAAAGCCTGAAAGAAGGCAGGGACACGGCTTATAAAATACTGAACGGCGCCGGGCGAAAGCGCTGACGCCGTAAACGGAAAGTTATTATTTTTACCAGGCGAACTGAACGCTGAAACGATGAGTCGCGCCGAATTTATCGTAATTCATATAAGCGTAGTCGAAACGCGATCCTTTGAGGAAGCTCATGCCGGATAATCTGTCCAGACTGAATCCCGCGCCGGCGGTAAGAGAGGCGAGATCGTCGCTCTGTCCCGCCTTATAACCTATCCTGAGCTGTATCAGTCTGAGTATATTCAGTTCCGCGCCGCCTGCGGCTGTGAAATCGCTGTCTTTATATTTCATGGCGTCAGCGGTTAAAGTGAGTATCATAACTTCGTTCGCATTATGAAAATCCTTGGCGATTCCTATACGGACGACCTGAGGCAGCGAATAAGATTCGGAGACATATTTTATTTTGGTCCCGAAATTCATGGCGGAAGCCCCAAGCTGCCAACGGCCGGGAAGAACGAGCAGCACTCCGGCGTCCGCGGCGAAAGCAGAAGCTGTGGCTTCGTAATAATCAGAATAAATATATTTCAAAGTCCCGCCCACGGACAGCCTGTAGGATTTAGGACGGAAAACTTCTACGGGCTCGATCCCGGTGAACAGCGGCGTTATTATCATCCTGTCCTGAAGTTTATCGTCTTCCGGGAAATAAGGCCACGATTTGGCATAGGAAAAAGACACGACATTATCTGAAACTGAATAATTTCCCAACAGATTATCGGAACTGTCCCTGCGCTCTATATCTCCGCTGAGCATTCCCTGATAAGTGGCCCCTACCACGCCCCAGGGGAAACGCAGAGCCGTCGACAGATATTCTTCTTTTATATCCATGACATACTGATTATGCGTGGCTGAAAAAGTATTATAAGTGAGCATGCCCAGACCTGCCGGATTGTAAAGGGCGGAATCAGGCCCGGACATAGCGGTATAGGCCCCGCCGAGAGCCGTCGGAATGGCGGCTATCGGTATCTTAATGAAGTTGACCCCGGTGGTACCGGCTTCCCGGTAGGAATCGGCCCGCGCCGCCGGACTCAGACTCAGCAGCGCGGATATGAATAATATTTTAATAAAACGCTTTTCCATAATTTAAGATGGACGAAAGACTATATTATTATAGCATACATAAAGGAAGAGAATAAAAAAGTCTTTTTCTCTGTCGTCACCGTTTAACTCCGCCGTCATTCGTCCCGGTCTTCGCTCAGAACCGCCAGAGAGATCGCCGGAACCTCGTATTCCCTGTCGTAGATTTCGGAGGACTCCTCTTTCGAAGGCAGACCTTTTTCAGAAAAAGCGAGACGCCAGTCCCCGGCCGGAAGCTGGAATTTCTGCGGTATACGGGCCGGGTTAATAAGCACGATCAGTCTGGAACTTATATCTCCGGCCGCTTTAGCTTCGATCATATAAGCTATCGTCCCGTTTTTCATATTAAAGCCCAGATCTTCGTACATCTTCAGATTCTGTCTTATTTCATCGGCCGAAGTCATACGCAGGGCCTTATGCGTCTTTCTGAAAGCGATAAGGTCTTTATAATAATTGAACACGTCTATGTACTGATGTTTCCTGTTCCAGTCCAGCTCGTTGACCGAGTCCGGCAGATTATAGGAATTGTCTTCGCCGTTCTTGGTTCTCAGGAACTCCGCTCCGGCGTGTATAAAAGGTATTCCCTGGGAAGTGAGGACTATGGCGTTCGCAAGCTTATCCATTTTTATTTTTTCAGCTTCCGAAGCGTCCTTGGCCGAAATAGATATCCTGTCCCAAAGAGTGTTGTTGTCGTGACATGAGACATAATTTATCGCTTCCAGAGGAGAAGAAGCGAAATCGTCTATAGAACCTTTTATCCCTTTTATAATTTTAGGTCTGTTTATTCCGGCCTGCACATATCCTTTTTCCTCGGCTTTGAACACGCTGCCTTTGATGGCGTCGCGGAAATTATCCCCGAAAACGGCGTAACCTTTGCCGCGCTGGGCTCCCTTGGTAACGCCTTTGGTCGGAGTTGCTCCGCCGGTCCAAGGTTCTCCGTACACTATTATGTCGGGCTTTATCTTTCTGAGGGCCGTAGTCACGGCGTCCACGGCGCCGGTGTCTATCAGTCCCATCAGATCGAAACGGAACCCGTCCACATTATAATCCCTGACCCAGTGCGTCAGGCTGTCTATAAGAAAACGGCGCGCCATAGGGGCCTCGGTGTTGAATTCATTGCCGCAGCCCGAGCCGTTGGAATAAGTCCCGTCGGGATTTACCCTGTAATAATAATCCATCGACATGGCGTTGAAATTATAAATATTGCTCCTGGTTTCGGCGGTATGATTATAAACGACATCCATTACCACTTTAATGCCTTTTTTATGGAAGGCGTCTATCATGGCTTTCGCTTCTTTCACACGGCTGCCGTTTCTGGGATCCGTCGCGTAAGCGCCTTCCGGAGAATTGAAATTGACCGGCATATAACCCCAGTTATACTTCGAAAAATCATCGTCGTTCTCATAATCCTGGAAAGGCATGATATGAACGGTGTTGACGCCTAGCTCCGCTATATGGTCTATTCCTGTCTTTATATCTTTGTATAGCGGATCCGTGGTCCCGCTCATGGCGGCCCCAAGATATTTTCCCCTTATATTCTCAGGAACGCCGGAATTCGGGTCTACGGTGAGATCGCGGAGACTAACCTCGTAAATTATAGTATCTTCAAGCGGAAAGACCGGACCGGCGGAAACGGTGGCCGTGTCCTTGCCTATAAGCGCCGAACCTCTGTCGTTCGTGACGCATTCCGCATACGGATCCAGGCCGGTGAATATTTTTCCGTCCTGCTGTTCGGTTTTTATGCGGTAATATCTTCCGTCAAGATTTTCGTCGAATTTTTTCTCGAACAGCCCGCGCGTCGTGTACTGCATTCTGTACTCGCCGGGAATATCTTTCATATCCGGGGCCTTGTACACAAGCACGTAGGCTTTCAGCGCCTTCGGAGCGAAAATTCTCACAACCGTCTTTCCTTCCTCAGTATAGGCGCCTAGTTTTTGTTCCGAATATAGGGCCCCGTTATACATAGCTGTCCCGAGAGACACATACTGCCTCGGCATATAGCGGCTCGACACCCGCAGCTGATTCTCATTGACGTCTTTATAGGAAGGTTGCGGCATATCGTATTTCAGGGAAGCGTATCTCGAATACGGAGCGCCGGCGGGCCATATTATTTCAGGAGCGGAATATTCTTTATAAGTTGTCTGAAGGACGAATTGCAGTCCCTCCACATATTCCTTCGTCACCGGTCTGTTAAAAGTAACCCTCACGCTGTTGTCCAGGTCCAGCCAGGCCCCCGTGGTCTTTGTCGAAATAACAGGCGGTTCGGCGTAAATCTCCTGGTCTCCTTCCATTATATATATGTTCATGTCTTTTTCGGGAGTGATGAATCTGTCTGGGGAATCCTTGGCTTCCCACTCGCCTTTCCTGGGAAGTATGCCTGTGCGGCGGCCCGAAATACCCAGCTTATCTGTGTCGAACTTAAACACCGCCCCGTAGCCGTCCTGCTCGGACAGTGCGACCGAAGAACCGGCCTTGTGTTCTTCCTCGTTCCACACCCATAAATTCCACCCTTCGTACCCCCCCAAACGGTTATAATGGACGGTAACTTCCGAAGCGGAAACTAAATTCGACATAAGCAATAAACCCCATAATAATGATTTCATATCGCGAAATATCCTTTTAATCTCTAAGAATAAGCTATGAAATATTGAAACGTCACTACGACAGCACTTATAAATTGTAAAATATTATTTATGACAAGAACAGCTTTTTTTTTATTTTTCACGATTTTTTTATTTCTGCAAAATTACCAGCTTAAAGCCGCCGCGACGGCCGGACCGGCCGGATCCACATCCACCGCAGTGAACGACGACGCCAAAGCGCGTGAGCGGGAAGAACAGGCTCTAGCAGCGGCCATATCGAAAAAAAGGGTTATCAGAGCCGTGCATCTTACTTCGTGGGCGGCCGGAACAGGCAGAACGCGCAGACAGATCATAACAAAGATGAAAGGGACCGTCCTTAACGCCGTCGTAGTGGCGCTCAAGGAAATGAACGGAGAAGTTTATATAGCCGGAGTTAAATCGGCGGAAAAATATAAATCCTATGCGGGAGCTATCCCGCGGCCCGAAGAAATGGTGAAAGACTTCAAAGACGCCGGATTTTACACCATAGGAAGAATAGTGGTCTTCAAGGACGATATCCTTCCCAGAAAAAGGCCGGACCTCGGAGTGAAGACGCCGGAAGACAAACTCTGGAAATCCTATAAAGGCGAAGTATGGCTGAATCCTTATAAAAAAGAAGTATGGGATTATACGCTTGAAATCGCTTCCAGGGCCGTTGCGGCGGGTTTCGACGAGATACAGTTCGATTATGTCCGTTTTCCTTCCGACGGACATATAAAACAGTGCAGATACGGCGAGGAAAACTCCAGCGAAAAAGCCATAGCCACTATAGGCCGGTTCATACGTTACGCCAGAAGCCGTATACCTAAAAACATAACGGTCTCGGCCGACGTTTTCGGCCTTACCACTTCGCACGACGACATAGGAATAGGTCAGGATATTTCCGTCGTGGCCGCGGCCGCGGACATGGTGTGTCCCATGATGTATCCTTCACATTACTACCCAGGGAGCTATAATCTTAAAAATCCTAACTCTCAGCCTTATAAAGTGATAAACAGAGGACTCAAAGACGCTAAAGAAAGGCTCGGGACGGACTTCGCCAAGATGAGGCCTTATCTTCAGGATTTTTCGATAGGCGGCATAAAATACGGACCTGACCAGATAATAGCGCAGCTGAAAGCCCTGCACGAAAGCGGACTTAAAAGCTGGACCATGTGGAATCCGGCCAACAGATATTCCTACGGCACGCTCACGCCGCAAAAATACAGACAGTTTGTAGACCCCGGCTTCGAAACGAGGAAAAGCACCGCCGCCGTTAATCCTCATTGACAGCGGTACGCTTACTTTGCTAAACTATCAGATATAGGCTAAGGGGTCTTGGTGTAGCCTGGTTAACACGTCGCCCTGTCAAGGCGAAGATCGCGAGTCCGAATCTCGTAGACCCCGCCACATAAAAAGCCGGCCGTCTGGCCGGTTTTTTTTCCTGCTTGCGCAATGCGTGGACCATATAATATAATTTCGATAACATATACTTGAAGACGGAGCGCCTCTATTATGAAATATTTACTTATTTTATCTCTGGCCGTTAGCTGCGCGGCCTGCGGATTATATCAGGGAAAAAGTCAGCGGAACAGTCCGCCCCCGCCGCCGATGTTCACTAAGCAGCAAAAAGCGGAAATAAACGCAGAAGCCGCCAAAATAGAACAGCAGATCCGGACCGAAGAAGGAAATTACGACGCTTATATAAAACTCGGCAGACTGTATACAGCGCTGAACAAGCCGGACGACGTTCAGAGGGTGTGCGAAAAAGCGGAGCAGCTCGCGCCGGAACGTCCGGACGCGTATTTCTGTCTGGGAATAGTCTACGAAAAGAAACACATGAACGACAAAGCCGCTTCGTCGTGGGAAAAATGTCTCGAGCACAGCGAAAGAGAGGAAACGAAAGAAATAGCGAAGAAACACATACAGAGACTGAATTCATTATGAAAAAAACAATACTTCTTATATCTCTTTTCCTCCTTGGCGCATGCGTCTCGCCCCAGGTGGCCGTAAACCAGAACGCAGATTTCTCGGACATAAAAAGAGTGGCCGTCCTGACCTTCAGCGGGACTAACGGCGACGTGGCGGCTGATTTCATGACGCAGAGCCTGCTTATGTCCGGCGCGGACGTCGTAGAGCGGCAGCGGCTCAGCAGCGTGCTTCAGGAACATTCGCTGACCGAATCGAAATATTTCGACGCGGGCACGGCGAAACAGATAGGAAAATTACTCGGCGTTGACGCCATGTTCGTAGGGACCGTGGTGAAATACACGGACGCCGGAAAATATCTGGTGAACACTTCCAAAGGCAGACTCATAACCGGAGTCACCGAAGTCAACAGCAGTTCCATCCATTCCGAAGGCTCGGTCGCGGGACTGCCGAATTCCCAGATACTCAGCACCAGCGCCAGCGTCAGTCTTATGGCCAGAATGATAGACGTGCAGACAGGTTCTGTAATGTGGTCGGCGTCCATGTCCTACGAAGGGTTCGATATACAGACGGCGATGCAGGCGATAACAGATTCTTTCGTCCATTCCCTTAAATCTTTCTGGCCGGCGCTGACGAAATAAAAAGATGAGATAAAACGACGTCTTCGATAAAAGGGCCCTTTAGGGGGCTCTTTTATTTTAAACGCCCAGCGAGGTCTGCGACAGCATGCTGTCGCAGGTTTATGTTAGAATTAAAATATCTTTAATTATCAAACACAGAGCGGAAGGTATGAGCGACGACACTAAACTGAACAATATACTTTATATCTTAAACAGCATAAACAACGGCGAAGCGCTTAAGAACAGGCTGTGCTGCGAACTGGGCCGCAGCTCCAGATCCGTAGAAAGATATATCAATGAAATAGACAAAGCCGGATTTCCTGTTTATCTGGACGAAGGAAAATACCGGTTCTGCGACAATTACGCTCTAGCCAAAACCAAGATAACTCCTGAAGAACTCCGCATGCTCGTGTTTATGTCAGAAACAGCCGGAGCCCTCGGAGAAAATTTCAAAAAAACATTTATAGACATAAAAAACAAATTCATCAGTTCAAAAAAAGAAAACAGCGCCCCGTATTTCGTCAAGCTGCTGGAAGGAACAGGTTTCCCGACTAACGGGACTACCGAACTGCTGAGGACCGCTATAGAAAACAGGAACAAAATAAGCTTCGTCTACGAACATGGCAAGCACCCTTTATATATGCAGTTTCCGGTAAAATTCATATTTTTCGACGGACTCTGGTATCTGCTCTGCTACAATGTCGAAGAAAATCCCCCATTTCCGCAGAAATTCAAACTGAACAGGATCAGCGATCTGAAAATACTGAAAGATAAATTCAGGTACGACGAAAAAGAAATAAACGCGATGCTTAAGGAGAGCGGAAACATCTGGTTCGACACCCGGCGCAGCATAACGGTAAAACTGCTGGTCAGCAAGAATATCGCCGGTTATTTCTGTGAAAGGGACGTTTTTCCGCAGCAGGAAATAGAAAAAGGAAAAGACGGCGGCATAATAATAAACTGCAAAACGGCCAATTACAAAGAGATACTGCCGAGCGTCTACCGCTGGATACCGCATATAAAAGTTCTCGAACCTGCCGAACTTGCGACACGCGTTCAAAAAACTGTTTATTATTATTTTAAAACATACACCGACAAAACTAATACTGACACGCCGAAAGTTTAATAACGGGTTTTATAATCATGCGAAAAAACCTCACAGATAAATTTTCCACCGGCAGAAAAGGAACCGTTACAAAAGATGTAAATCCATGTCGGAACAAAATAAAAATCATATGGCTGATATTATCCGCGCTGTATCTTATTTATATCGGAATAATGACTTACCTTTACCCTTTCACCGTAGACGAAATGGTGTCATTCGACAGTGTTTACGGTATCATAGAAAAACACAATGCTCTTCTAAACCCCAGGATCTGGACCTTCGTCGGTTCTATCTTACTATACGCGGGGAAATGGCTGTTCGTAACTCTGAATCCCTTTATACAGCTGGGTATAGTCACAGGTGTATTTTATTTCGTATATCTGCGCCTGCCCCGTACAGATGAATTTAAGGATCTTCCGTTCATTATCGTCTCTGTGTTCTTATCTCTTTTTGCCGTAGCCCAGCCGGACAACACCTTGTTCTGGCTCGGCGGGGCTACAAATTACAGTTGGCCGTTTCTGTTTTTCATACTGTTTTTATGCCTTATGCGCTCGCTTCTGAACGGAAAAACCGTTTTTAAAAACAAGATCCCGGTCTATCTGTTAATGCTGATATTCGGATTCGCTCTGGGAATGGCGAACGAAAATAATTCGCCGATGGCATTATTGCTGTCCGCAGTATTTATAATAACCGCGCGCGTAAAAAAGATAAAAATCCCCTCCTGGTTCTATTTTCTTGCGGCGGCGATCTGTTCCGGAGTCGTATTGTTATTTGTCTCCCCTGAATCATACGAAAGACTGTCCCTCCCCGTGTTCAGAACCTTCAGGGAAGCTTCGTTATACCAAAAACTGTTCTGGCATATGTGGCATATGGACAATATGATGAGGCTGAACTTTTATCTCGCGCCTCTCACGCTCGTTTCGCTCGTTATAACGGCTGTAGACAGGGAAAAACACGCGCTGGGAAACAAAAACTTCCGGCTTTCTTTGTTTTCCTTAATTTGCGCTTTTATTCTGAGTTTCGTGCTGTTCATGGCTCCCATATTCAATGAGACAAGGGCATTTTACTCGTCAACCGTGATGTATATAATAAGTTTTCTCGCATTTGTTAAATATATAACCGAGACCTATAATTTTAATTTTTTGTTAGCTCTGTCGCTATTATGTTCGGTAGCGTCTTTTTATTTCTTTCCGCCTTATGTAAAGCAGTACACATATCTGCACGGGCAGGAAACCAAACGCATAGAAACGATAAAAGAAGCGGAAGCGCGCGGAGAAAAATCCGTTTTCCTGGAAGCGTATTCCTATAAAAAAGGTATAAGCAAGAATCTGACGGTATTGTTCTTCGAACCTCTTTTAAGGCCTGCCGATATGATGAAATACTACGGTATAGAAATAAAAGATAATTATAACCGCAGCGGAATATATAAACTCATAAAGACGATGCGGGAAAGAGACTCGCGGGAAAGCCGCGGCGCGGACCGATAAAAAAATATCGTGTTATTTTTCAATAACACGATATCGGTAAAAACCCGGAAACACCAATCTATTTCTTTTTATTCAGATATTCGTCTATAGCCTTGGCAGCCACTTTCCCGGCTCCCATCGCAGAAATAACCGTGGCGGCCCCGGTGACGGCGTCTCCGCCGGCGAAAACGCCCTCTTTCGTGGTTGCTCCGGTTTCTTCCGTGACTATAATGCCGCCGTGCCTGTTCACCTCGAGTCCGGAAGTGGTGGACTTTATAAGCGGATTAGGCGATGTGCCTATGGCGATAATAACAGTGTCCACGTCGAGAGCGAATTCGCTTCCGGGGACTGGGACCGGGCGGCGGCGGCCTTTCTCGTCCGGAGCGCCGAGTTCCATGCGGATGCATCTCATTCCTGTCACGAAACCGTTTCTCGGGTCACGTCTGTCGTCCGGATTATTATATCCGTATATCTCCACGGGATTATTCAGCAGTCTGAATTCCACCCCTTCCTCCATGGCGTGCTCCACTTCCTCGCGTCTGGCCGGAAGTTCTTCCATCGAACGCCTGTAAACTATATACACCTTCTTTGCTCCCAGACGGAGAGCGGTCCTGGCCGCGTCCATGGCCACATTGCCGCCTCCGACCACGGCCACGTTACCGCCTTTCATTATCGGCGTGACGGGATCGTTCTTGTATGCTTTCATCAGATTCGAGCGAGTAAGAAATTCATTGGCGGAATATACCCCTTTATAAGATTCTCCAGGTATACCCATAAAATTAGGAAGTCCGGCGCCTGAACCCACGAATACCGCTTCGTATCCTTTTTTGAAAAGTTCGTCGACGGTCAGGGTTTTCCCTATGATTATATTCGTCTCCAGATCTACTCCCATGGCCGTGAGATTATCCACTTCCTTCTGGACTATGGCTTTTGGAAGACGGAACTCCGGAATACCGTAGACCAAGACTCCGCCGGCTGTGTGAAGAGCTTCGAAAACCGTTACCTTATACCCCTTCTTCGCAAGATCTCCGGCGCATGTGAGGCCGGAGGGACCGGAACCGACCACGGCCACTTTATGCCCGTTAGACGGGGGAACTTTCGGGGACGCGGTCGAATGCGCATTATGCCAGTCGGCGACGAAACGCTCCAGACGCCCTATGCCCACCGGGTCTCCTTTTATTCCGCGCACGCATTTCTGCTCGCACTGGCTTTCCTGCGGACACACGCGTCCGCACACCGCCGGGAGTGAGGAAGTGCGGCTTATTATATCGTAAGCGCTTTCGAAATCGCCCTCTTTTATCTTGGCGATGAACTCCGGGATATGTATATTAACGGGGCAGCCGGAAACGCAGGGCATGTTTTTGCAGTGCAGGCAGCGCAGAGCTTCTTCCACGGCGGTTTCCTTGGAGTACCCTGTTGTCACCTCGCTGAAATTATGCGCGCGGACCTTAGGATCCTGCGAAGGCATCGGAGCCTTTTTCAAACTCATATTTAACTTAGCCATTTATTTTACCTCTTTCTTAAACAGATTGCATGTCTCGTCGAATGCGTGTCTCTCGAAATCGCGGTACATCGCGCCGCGCGACATGGCTTCGTCGAAATCCACTTCATAGCCGTTGAAATCAGGACCGTCCACGCATGCGAATTCTGTGATCTTTTTGCCGCCGCGGTTGAGAGAAAGTCTGCACCCGCCGCACATTCCTGTTCCATCTATCATTATCGGATTCATCGACACTACGCACGGGATTCCGGTAGGTTTGGTCGCGGCCACCACGAATTTCATCATGACAAGCGGACCGATAGCGATTACCTCGTCGAATCTTTCGCCCGCGGCGAACATTTCGTTGAGCGGAACGCAGACATTCCCGTGTCTGCCGTAGGAACCGTCGTCCGTCATTATGAAAAGCCGACCGGAAGCCGACCGGAACTCGTCTTCGAGTATCAGGAGGTCTTTGGAGCGGAAACCTATTATCGAGGTCACTTCGCAGCCGAGGCTGTGAAGTTTCTGCGCCACCGGCAATGCTATCGCGCAGCCGACTCCGCCGCCGACCACGCATACTTTTTTAAGCCCGTCCACATGAGTGGGCTTGCCCAGAGGTCCCGCGAAATCCTGTATGTATTCGCCTTCCTTTTTATGATTCAGTCTCTCCGTGGTAGCGCCTACTATCTGGAAGATTATCTTCACGGTTCCTTTTTCCCTGTCGAAACCGGCTACGGTAAGAGGAATGCGTTCCCCGTCAGCGTCGACACGCAGAATTATAAACTGTCCGGGTTCCGCCTTGGCCGCCACGAACGGAGCTTCTACGTCCATCATAGTGACCGTAGGATTAAGGCTGCTCTTCTTAACGATTTTATACATAAATTCTGTCTCCTTAATTATGAAACTTTCATGCTTCCAAGATAAAAATCCAGATCGGCAAAAGAGCGCGCGGGCATATGAAAAACATCTGTTCGTCGGCCCGCCGTTCAGAATATATTTTACCACTTTCATCTAATTTTGCGAAATATAATTCGCAAAGGAAATGATAATTATTTATTGAAATATTAAATAAAGAATGACAGATTAAAAAAATGACGATTACTTTTGCATAAACGGCCGGCGTAAGCGGCGTGCCTGATTTCAGCGCCCACAAAATAAACGGAAACTTTAAACGGTTCGGAATTCAGGGCCAGGAGAGGCTTTTTTTGATATCTCGAATGAAATTTAATACAATATTCCTGCTGTAATCTGTCGCTTTTCCGATTTTTTCAGAGATAATAATGAACATACTAAAAAAAGATTTTTTCGAATCTTACGGAGACTACGGAGAAAACGAAGCCGTGCGCGCCGTATTAGCCTATGACAAGAACGCCCTGATAATCAGGAACCCCATGGTTCCCGTCATAGTCAGGCCGGCGCCTAAATTTCCGCCGGTATTCCGCGACAAGATAAGAGCCTACTGCCAACTCAAAGAACAGGACGCTATAATCATTTTGAAAGGCCGCGTCTTCGTGATGCAGATAAAAAACTGGAAGGGCGCACTGAGACTGGCGCCGGAAGGAAGTTTTATCCTGGAAAACAGATATGTGGCCCGCAGAAAAAACCCGGTCTCGGAGATAAACGATTTCTGCGTATTCATGAAAAAACATCTTTCCGGATTCGGCGCGGATCTCGCCGATATAAAAACCGAGCCTGTAGCGGTGTTTATAAAAAAAGACTGCGAGATAGAGGAAAGGATCTCCGGCTCTTATCCCAATCTCGTTTATGAAACGGACCTGCCGGCCTATTTCAACAGATACGGAGCAGTGCCTTTCGACGATAAGCTCCTCGGACTGCGCGAATATCTGTATTCCTGGGACATAATCGCTCCGCGCGGGACCGGCGGTGAATTTCTGGTCAGGATAAATCAGGACAGGGTTATTCACGTCAGGACGACTGACCAGAAAAGGATTAATATTCCGCTGAAAGATATAAAAACGCTGAAAAGAAACGGAAATGATACTTTTTATTTAAAAACGAAAGACGGCGCCTCAACGGAGATATACGGCGGCAGTGAAAAAATATTCTTCAGAAAAAGAGGAAAAGGCGAGCAGGAGAGATATATTTTACTTGCAGATATAGAAAAAATAGAGAATAATTTTCCGACTCTCTATCTGGTGATACCCAAATACGGAAAAGAATTTCTGGCGAAAAAAATACTTAACAAAGATATAAACCTGCTGCTTAACACCGATCTGACAAAAATATCACATAAAATTTTCAACAGGACACTCGATTTCATAGATCTGTACCACGAAGACGGCAGGATAAGATCTCTGCCGCTTAAAAGCGTGCTGATGATAAAAAGAGCCGGATTTTTTAAAGAAAACAAGGAAAACCAAACGGACGGACGGCAAAAAAGAGGCCGCCCGTTTTGATTATTTTTCCATATGCATGCCGTCTATCACATTTCCTCCGCTGTCGTAGACATTCATATCAAGAACATTGTCCTTGATGTCGAAAACGGCGAAACTGTAAGCTTTGATAAATTTGGCCGACCACGGCGCGTCGGCGACAGCCTGGTCTTCCAGCGGCTGCCCGCCGCCTCCTAAAGTAATATAGACAATCCCTCCGGCCAGATCGTCTTCCCCGCCCGCGTTTATCTGTCTTGTCCTCTCGTAATTCCGGTTATAACCCTGAAGCACTATATCCACCCCGTATTTAAGAAAAAGAGGCTCCAGGTCGGCTTTCAGTCCCGGATCCGGCTCCTTCTGTCCCGTGGAATATACAGGATGATTCATGGAGATTATCACCCATTCTTTTTCCGGTTTACCGTCGCTTCCAAGACGTCTGGCTCCTGCCAGTATCGCCTCCAGCCATTTATACTGCCTAGTTCCAGGAGTCAGCTTAGGGGCGGCTTTAGCGCCGAAGAAATCATTATCGTCCAAAACTATTATTCTGGACCGGTCTATATCGAAATAATAATAGTAAGGGAACTGCCCGGTATAGGGCACGCTGTGGTAAGAATTATAATTTTTCGCCAAGAAACCGCTTCCGGACTGTTCGCGGTACGATTCCCCGTAAGCTTCCGTGCTTAAGGTGAGAAAAAAAGGAATGCTGGAGAGCATGACCTCGTAAGGAGAAAAATACTGGTCGTCCGCGTCCTCGTCCAGACCGGTGGAGACGGAGCCCCCGGTGTGCAGCACGAAATCGGGACGGTGTCCGTCGGCCTGCGCGAACATGGCGTCAGCCAGATTCAGCTGAGTGTCCTGATCGGTGCCGGACTGTCCGAAGGCCATAAAAGTAAAACCGGGATTCTCCGTCGTTTCCTGTTTGAAGGTATAAAAATGCGCCTCGTCGGCTTTGTAAACAGTTCTGCCGCCTTCGTAAGGCAGATATATCCGGTAACAGTATTCCGCCTCCGAAGAAAGTCCGAACAGAGTGTATTTATGCTCCGCGGCAGGAGCGTGATATGTCTGAAATTTATCGCAGTTGGGAGGAAAGCCGTAGGTCAGCCAGGAATTAGTGGCTGTGTCTACGCGGAAATGTACAACGGCATAAGTCGGACTCACATTCTCCACATACGGTCCCCGGACTATTTCCGCGGACTGCGCCTGAGCCGCAGCGGACAGTAGCAGCATTATAAAAAATATCTTCTTCATATCACCGCGCCGCAGGAGAATCCGTGAAAAGATCCGTTACTTTAAATTTCACCGCGTCTATTATTCCGAGATCGGTTATTCTTATCTCCGGAATAGGCGGCAGCGACATAAAACCCATCGTCATAAACGGATTTTCAAGTTTCGAGCCTATAAGTTTGGCGCTGACTTTCAGTCTGGAAAGCTTTTCACGCACATAATCCGCGCTCCTGTCCGCCATAAGCCCGCCTATCGGCAAAGGCAGCGCCTCGAGCACCTGATTGTCGGCCGTAACGGTCATGCCGCCCTGCATCTTGACTATCTGCACCGCCGCGGTGTACATATCCCCGTCGTTGGTGCCTATGACCACGATATCGTGCGAATCGTGCGAGATGGACGAAGCTATCGCGCCTTTCTTAAGGCCGAAACCTCGGATAAGCCCCACCGCGACACGTCCGGAGGCGGTGTGCCTTTCTATAACGGCTATCTTAAGAACATCCTTTTCGATGTCGCAGATTACGAAATCTCCGTCTTTCTTAACCTCTTCCACAGTCATCCTCGTGGCGAGCTGCCCGGGAGTTATATTTATTATCCTGGCGTACTTTTTATCAGTTTTGAGTACGAAATTATCGTGCTCTATCCACTTGACGTTTATGGTGCTCCTGACATGTCCGTGATAATCTTCTATCTTATCCGGAAGTATCCTGCCGTTTTCCGCTACGAGTTCCCCTTTTTTGAAAACTTTCTTTATGTCGAGATTCTTCAGGTCTTTCAGAACCACCAGATCCGCCTGATATCCCGGAGCTATGACGCCGAGATCTTTAAGATTGAAATATTCTGCCGCGTTTATCGTGGCCATCTGTATCGCGCGGATAGGCGGTATACCCAGACTTATAGCAGTTTTCACCGAATAATTTATATGGCCTTCCCTCGCTATATCATCCAGCTCCCTGTCGTCCGTGCAGAACATGAATTTGCGTGAATTTTCGGAATTTACCAGCGGCAGCAGCCCGCGCAGGTTCTTGGCGGCCGTCCCTTCCCTTATCATTATATGCATGCCGGCGTGAAGTTTTTCCCTCGCTTCCTCAACCGTCTGGCATTCGTGGTCGGAACGTATCCCGGCTGAAACGTATGCGTAGAGCTGTTTACCCCTCAGCATCGGCGCGTGGCCGTCTATTATCTTTTCCTGGGCCATGGCCAGTTTTTCCATGACGGACCTGTCCTGATTGAGTACTCCGGGATAGTTCATCATCTCGCCCAGGCCGAGCACGCGCTTGTCGTTCATAAGAAGGGCCAGGTCGTGGGCGCTAAGATTCGCGCCCGAAGTCTCCAGCGGACTGGAGGGAACACAGGAAGGAAGCATGACGTAAACGCCGAGCTTGGCCTTAAGGCCGGAAGCCAGCATATAACTTATACCGTCCAAACCGAGCACATTGGCTATTTCGTGAGGATCTATGACGGCCGTAGTCGTTCCGCACGGCATGACCGCCTTTGCGAATTCCGAAACCTTGACCATGGAACTCTCGATATGCACGTGACCGTCTATGAAACCGGGAGCCAGATAAGCTCCCTGAAGGTCTATCGTTTCCTTAGCGTTATAATCGCCGAAACCGACCACCTTACCGTTATGTATCGCTACATTGTCCTCGTGTATGTCGCCCGCGAAAGTATTTATAATTCTGGCGTTCTTAAGCAGAAGATCCACCTGCTTCGCCCCGCCAGATATCTCTATAGTGTTTTTGAGCTGTTCCAGTGTTTCGTTAAAATCCATAAAATGCCTCTTCCGCTGATATAATTTATTATTTATTCTACTATTTTTCCGCTGACTCTTATAGCAATGTTTTTCGCTCTGGCTGAAAGCCCGGTCACGGTCTTAACACATTCAGAGCCTTATGCCTTACAGTCACCTTTACAACGCCGTCGTCGGCGAAATAATCTTCCCCGTCAAGATGATACCACTGCGGCCCCGGACAGATGAAAGTGACCGCCTCCGCCCTCACGTGGGTGTATATATCTTTGTGTCTGTTTATATTGCCGCTGAAAAAATCGCCGAGAAGAGGAACGGTGCGTAAAACGCTCATACGTTTTATCGAGCAGAGGTCAAGAAAACCGTCGTCTATAACGGCCTCCGGCGCGAGCCTGGCGCCGCCGCCGTACTGCACGCCGTTCATCACTGTGGTGACTATTCCGTTCAGTTCATATTCTTTCCCGTCCGCGACCGCCTTTATGATTTGCTCAGGCGCTGAAAAATAATTTTTGACTCCGTACCAGACATATGGGAATATTCCTCTGCGTTTGGACAAAGTATTGAAATCGTGGGCTATCTTAGCGTCGATACCTACCCCGGCGGAACAGGTGAACATCCTGCCGTTTGCCACGCCTATGTCTATGGGTTTCGGCGAATAGCCGGCCAGAGCCCCGAAGGCCCCGGCTATATCCAGCGGAACGGCTATATTCCTCGCCAGTCCGTTCCCGGAGCCGCAAGGGATCACGCCGAAATTAAAATCCGTGCCCAGCAGACTGACCGCGACTTCCCTTATAGTCCCGTCTCCGCCTGCGGCTATTATATTTTTCCACCCTCCGGCCATGGCCTCGTGCGTCAGTTCCGTCGCGTGACCTTTCGCCCGGGTATAAACAATTTTCCATTCCGAACCGCCGGGCAGACGCGCGGACGCGATTTCCTTCAGGTTTAAATTTTTCTTCCCCGCGTTCGGATTAGCGATAATATAAAATTTCATAATGTTCTCACCTGCCGCTGAACGGTATGGCGACCTCCAGTTCATTGGCCGCGGAACGGTTCACTTTCAGCTTCACGCCGAAAGCCTCTATAAGCCCTCGGGCAAGATCAGCCGACCGGCCCTTGCTCATAGCCACGTCGACATAAGCCGTTATGCAGTTATAATCGAGGGTCCACGCGGCCCTGACTCCTTTTATAGCCCTTAATTTCTTCATAAAATCATAAAGTTCCGTCAGATTCTTAACATTATACACCTGCAGGCGCACCATATTCCTGCTTCTCAGCTCTTCCTTTATCATCTCTCCGATGTCGTCCGCGGACGTGCGCACGGCATTGGCCGCCGCGGCTTCGGCCGCCCCTTCGTCTCCGGTATCTATGCCCGGCATCGTCGAATCCAGTTCGCCGGCGTTTTTACCGTCCGGGCTCACGGCTTTAAGATGGAGAGAAGCCCTGTATCTTATCATGCCCGAACCGTCTTTGAGAGGGAAGGGAGAAAGTTTTATCAGCCCTTCTATCTTCAGAGCCGGCTTTTCTGCGCCGTCGGGAATAATATAGCCGGAGTCTCTGAGTATATCTTTAAGTTTTTCTGAAGCGTATCCCGCTATCGCGGCATCTTCCCCTTTTATCGAAACGCCCAGAACAGGATTGCCCAGACGGGAAACGTCAGTGACTCCCTTTAAAAAATAATCCCTCGCATATGATTTATTCACTTCGGCGGTAATAAACTCAACGTAAACTCCGTCTATTTTCTGGACGGCGGCGGTGTGCCTGCGGAACAAAAGGTTTAAATCGTCAGGCCCCCCGCCGTCTTTCCCGGAATATATGAAATCGAGCATCGCGGCGGCTTTACGCAAAGCTCTGTCCTCCGCCTCTTTTCCGGCGGCAGCGCCATTTTCCCCGCCGGACTGGACATCAACCGAAGTCCCTATGAAATTCTCATAAGGATTATCGGCGATATTAACTATGGTGCTGCTGACCGTGCAGCCGGACAGAAAAATCGAGAAAATAAGCGTCAGTTTTTTCATCTTTCCAGATATTCTTTAAGATATTTACCCGTGAACGATCTCTTTTCTTCAGTTATGCCGCGCGCAGGACCGGAATAAACGACTTCGCCTCCCCTGTCGCCGCCGTCAGGGCCTAATTCAAGCAGCCAGTCGCAGGCGGCCAGAACGTCCATATTGTGTTCTATGACCAGCACGGTGTTTCCTTCGTCGGCAAGCTTACGCAGGACTTTAAGGAGTTTTTCCGTGTCCGCGAAATGCAGACCAGTTGTGGGCTCGTCTAAGATATAAAGCGTTCTGCCGGTGGCCCGCTTCGCCAGCTGCTCAGCAAGCTTCAGACGCTGGGCCTCGCCGCCTGAAAGAGTGGTCGCGCTCTGTCCGAGTTTCAGATAATCCAGCCCCACCTCTTTCATAGTGTCCAGGATCCTGTGTATCTTCGGTATGTCCCTGAACAGTTCGTCAGCCTCGGCTATCGACATATCCAGCACGTCTGAAATGCTGTAACCCTTGAATTTCACGGAAAGTGTATCTTCGTTGAAACGCTTTCCGCCGCATTCCTCGCATTTCACATAAACGTCAGGCAGGAACTGCATCTGTATTCTGAGAGTTCCGTCGCCCTGACAGGCCTCGCAGCGACCGCCTTTGACATTGAAGGAAAAACGGCCGGGGCCGAAGGCACGGCGCTTAGCTTCCGGCATGGCGGCGAAAAGCTCTCTGATATGGGCGAAAACGCCGCTGTATGTGGACGGGTTAGAGCGCGGCGTGCGCCCTATCGGGGACTGGTCCACTATTATGACCTTGTCAAGATTTTCGGCCCCTTTCATGGAATCGAAATCTCCAGGAGTCTCTTTGCTGTCGTACAGTTTTTTAGCCAGAGCCTTATATATTATTTCATATAGCAAAGTGGATTTACCTGAGCCGGAGACCCCGCATATGCCGACGAAGAGCCCTAAGGGGATCTTTACGTCTATATCCTTAAGGTTAAACTGACGGGCGCCGGCGAATTCTAGAAATTTGCGCGGACGGGGGTTTTCTATTCCCGACAGACGGTGTTTTCTAAGAAGATAAGGACCGGTCACGGAACCGGGATTGTTTTTTATCTCCGCGCAGGTCCCCTGAGCCACCACTTCTCCCCCGTATACGCCGGCCCTCGGACCTATGTCTATTATCTGATCCGCGGCGTCTATGACGGCTTCGTCGTGCTCCACCACTATAAGAGTGTTACCGATATCACGCAGAGTCTTTAAAGTCATTATAAGACGCTCGTTGTCGCGCTGGTGCAGTCCAACCGTCGGCTCGTCCAGCACGTAAAGGACTCCCGTAAGGCCGGAGCCTATCTGCGTCGCCAGCTGTATCCTCTGAGCCTCCCCGCCCGACAAAGTCTCCGCGGCCCTGTTCAGGGTTATATATCCGAGGCCTACGTTATTAAGAAAATCCAGCCGTGAATTTATTTCTTTTAGTATCATCCGGGCTATCGCCCTGTCTTTCTGCGACAAATCCAGCCCGCCTATAAATTTTTTAGCTTCGGAAATCGAGAGCGCCGTCATTTCCGATATATTCTTATCCCCCACTTTCACGCTCAGGGCTTCTGGTTTCAGCCTGAGACCGCCGCAGGCCGGACAGACTGTCTCGCGCATGAAACGCGAGTATATCTCGTCCTTGACGAACTCCGACTCGCTCTCCGCGTAGCGGCGCTTAAGATTGCCTATGACCCCCTCGAAATCGCCGGAGCCGTATAAAAGTATCTTCCTGTGTCTGTCCGGCATATCTTTCCACGGGATATCGAGATCTATGCCGTTGGTTTCCGCGGCGTTTTCTATTATGCCGGCATAATAGCCGCTCCATGCGCCCTTCCACCTGTGGGTGCGCGTCGTAACAGGATTGGACCAAGCCTGGAGAGCGCCCTGTCTGACCGAAAGCTTTTCGTCGGGAACGACCAGATCGGCGGACAGCTCGAGTTTTATTCCCAGACCGCCGCATTCCGGGCAGGCCCCATGCGGCGAATTGAAGGAAAACAGCCTCGGCTCCAGTTCCGGAAAACTTATTCCGCATTCGGGGCAGGCATTATGCTCGCTGAAGACCTCGCTCTTATCGCCGGATTCCACGCTTATGAGCCCCGAAGACTGTTTCAGAGCGAGTTCCACGGAGTCCGAGATCCTTTCCCTTTCATCCCCGGAAACAGCTATCTCGTCGATAAAAAGATCTATGTCGTGCTTGACGTAACGCTTGAGCTGAGGCGGATTTTCGAGCTGGTATACTTCGCCGTCTATCTTTATCCTGCTGAAACCGGCCCTTTGCATGCGCGAGAACAGCTCTTCATAAGTGCCGGCGCGGCCCCTCACCAGAGGGGCGAAAATTCTGGCGGTCCCGCCGGCGTATTTCTTCAGGATCTCGTTTATTATTCCCTGCGCGGACCAGACTTTTACAGGTCCGCCGCATTTCGGACAGAAGGCCCGGCCTATCTTCGCGTAAAGCAGGCGCAGATAATCGTATATCTCCGTCACGGTTCCCACGGTGGAACGCGGATTTCTGGACGCGGCGTGCTGCTGTATCGCTATGGCGGGAGACAGCCCCTCTATCGAATCGACGTCCGGTTTATCCATCTGATCAAGAAACTGCCTCGCGTAAGCCGACAGAGACTCCATATACCGCCTCTGCCCCTCCGCGTAAATCGTATCAAAAGCCAGACTGGACTTGCCGGAACCCGAAAGCCCCGTTATCACTATCAGTTTATTTTTAGGGATAGTCAGATTTATATTCTTAAGATTATGCGAACGCGCACCCGTGATGATAATATTGTCCATATATAAATTATACAAAAGACGCAAAGCCGCATAAATAAGCCGCCGCGCCCTTTTGCTATAATTGATATTATGAGTAGGAATATCAATACTGTTATATTCGATCTTGACGGGACGCTAATAGATACGCTGGACGATCTGAGGGACAGCGTGAACAGAGCGTTAGAAATATACGGCTATCCGCCCAGAACCAGAGCGGACATAAGACGTTTCGTCGGCAACGGAGTGGGAAAACTGGTGGAACGCTCGCTGCCGGAAGGAACGGAAAACGAAACCTTTCAGAAAGTATTTAAATGCTTCAAAGAGCATTACGATAAAAACTGCGCCAATAAGACTAAGCCCTATCCGGGCGTGAAGGAACTGCTTTGCGCTCTAAAGAAAAAAGGATTTAAAACCGCCGTCGTCTCGAATAAATACGACGACGCGGTAAAAGAGCTTTGCGGTCTTTATTTCGGCGACAGCATAGACATAGCGGTAGGCGAGAGCGCGGAAGTCAGAAAAAAACCGGCGCCAGACAGCATATTAAAGATTCTCGGGACACTGAAGACGAAAAAGGAAAACGCGATCTTCGCCGGAGATTCCGACGTGGATATAAAAACCGCCAGAAACGCCGGCGTCAAAATAATATCCGTGCTGTGGGGATACCGCGACGGCGAAGAACTCTCCGCGGCCGGAGCGGAAGTGCTGGTGCGCGAACCCGGCGACATATTGAAAATGCTGGAATAAATTCCCGGACGCCGGTATAAAATAAAAGAACGCCGCTTCCTGAAGCGGCGTTCTTTATGCCCGGTTTTTATTTTACTTTCTGCTGATTCTTAGCGAAATAGAACTCTATAGCCTGCCTGATGAACTCATTGAAAAAAAACCAGTTGTGACGGCCGGGCCATTCCCTGTAAGTATAATCGAAAGCGTGCCACCGCCGCATAACCTCGCTGAAGGCTTTATTGGAAGCGTACATATAGTCTTCCGTCCCGCAGCAGTGAAATATCTTCGGCTTGCAGCCGCACGGGGCCTTTTCCATAAGGGACATTATCTCGTGTTCCTCGCTCCACTTGAGTTCCGGCCCCAGCACAGCCTCCAGATCGTGACGCAGCTGCGGACCGAAGGCCGAAGTCAGTTCGGCTTCGCTCTTGCAGGAATTCTCCTCCAACTCCGCCTTGAGAAAAAGGCAGGCTGAGGAAGCCACCGCGCAATAAGCGTATCTGTCAGGCCGGCTCAAAGCTATTTTCAGCGCGCCGTAACCGCCCATGGAAGCGCCTATCAAACCGGTGTCTTCTCTCTTGTCGGAAACCTTAAACAGTCTGGATATTATTTCCGGCAGTTCCCTCGAAACATAGGTGAAATAACGCTGTCCTATTTTCTGGTCCGAATAAAAACTTCTGTTCACTTCCGGCATTACGAAAAGAACATTATACCCTCTGGCATAATCAGGAAGCATGGTGTACTCCGTCCAGCTCTCGGAATTACCGCACAGCCCGTGAAGCACATAGGCTACCTGATAAGGGCGGGCCGGATCAGGATTCGGCCCCAGAACGCTGATGCCGGTGTCCATTTCCAGCACCTTGGAATAAATATGTCCGTGAAATATCATAAGCTTGCCCCGCTTCCGGCTTTATATCTTCTTCATCACCGGGATATCCAGTTCGAAGAAAGCCTTCGGACTCACCTTAAAACACATCGGGACCTGCCTTCGCTTATATTCGTTCATTTTTATTTTGCGGATTATATCCTCAGTCTGCTTTTTCGTGAGGCCGGATATTTCTCCGATATCGTATATGACGCCGCGGCAACTGTTCTCGGTATAATGCTTGACGACCCTGTCCAGAACGTCGTAGGGAGGAAGTTCGTCCTGATCTTTCTGCCCGGGTCTCAGTTCCGCGGTCGGAGCTCTGGTCAGTATTGATTCCGGGATAAAATCTCCGGCCCTGTTTATTTCCTTGGCCACCATATAAACTTCCGTTTTAAGAACGTCGGATATGGGAGCCAGCGCGCCTATGCTGTCTCCGTAAAGGGTACAGTAGCCGGCGGCCTCTTCCGATTTATTCCCGGTGTTGAGGACCAGCCAGCCGTTTTCGTTCGACAGGGCCATTAACACGCAGGCTCTAGCCCGCGCCTGAAGATTCTGACGCGTGACGCTCACTTTATCCGTCTCGGCCGGAAGCCCAAGCTGCTTCACGAAGGCGTCGTAAAGCGGCTTTATCTCGACCGTGAGAGTTTTTATGCCGAGATTCCCTGCCAGCTTATGCGCGTCGTCATTGCTCTGCGAAGAAGTGTACTCTGAAGGCATCAGCACCCCTGTGACGTTCTCCGCTCCCAGGGCCCTCACCGCCAGCGAAGACACTACTGCGGAATCTATTCCCCCGCTCAGCCCTATGACGGCTTTTTTAAAACCAAGCTTTCTGAAATAATCGCCTATACCCATGACCAGCGCCTGTGTCATATCAGCGGCGTATTCCGGTCTTTCTATTTTACGCGCTTCGTAACTTTCAGTGTCCAGAGTAAGCAGATCCTCCCGGAAAGAAGCGGCCTCTGCTATCATTTTACCGTCCGGAGAAAAGACGCAGCTGCGTCCCTCGTACAGGAAGCTGTCGTTAGCGCCGAGCATATTAGAAGCGAAAATAAACTGCTTCCGCTTCGCCGCCTCGCGGGCTATAGAAGAAGTCACCTCCGCGCTGCCGCACACATAAGGTACGGCGTAAGCGGTGAGAGCTACCGCCGCGTCGTGAACTAAATTTTCATTATGTTTACCGCAGCAAGGCGCTTTACGGTATATTATATCTTCGTCCAGACGCCCGGAAACGAGTTCCAAGCGCCCGCCGCGCACGACCATGGCACCGTCCATATCGTGTCCGCCTCGCGGAAACACCAGAACGGTTTTTAATTTCATACCGGCTATTTCCTTCAGAGATTCGGAATACTCTCTTCCTGCGGAAAAATTATTATCCTCGCACGGCATCCCGCTTATCGCACCGAGCGGAAACAGAGCGAAATCAGAACCGGCCGACGCCGCTTTTTCGGCGGAATTTTTAATGAGCTGAAGATTTCCTTTAAAATCCGCGGCTCTGGTGTTTATCTGTACCAAAGATATTTTCATAATACTTAAATTATATAATTTTAGCGGCCTTATCAAAAAAAACGGTTATGCCAAAGCACCCCCGCTCAACCGGACAAAACGTGAAAAACACTGCTCCTAACCGGCGGGCCGAGACGCGGCGCGCACGGACAGAAAGCGGCGAAGGAAAACAGGCGGATATTTTAACACCCGTTAAAATTTTATATAATATATACTTTCGCCCGAACGGGCTTAAAGCGGAAAACTATGACGTTTAAAAAAAATATTTTTCTCCGACAGATAAAAGCTACGGCTCGGACGTCGACACTTATCCTGACCGCCGCTTTTTCCGTTTTCGCCGCATATGCCGGAATATGCTATTTCCTCGCCAAGAATCATATTAAACAGCCGAAACTTCTCGCCGAACCGTGCACTGAGGAAACCGGGAAGGAACTTTATCAGCCGCAGGACCCGATGTTCATACACAAGGCCAATTATCCGGACAGAATAAGAAAGAAGGAAATAAAATACAACGGTTTCGAATTCGACCTTTCTAAACGGGACGGACGTCTTTACGTGGCGCACAATACGGAAGAGATATCCAGGAATATAAGCTTATCGGATCTCCTGTCCGCCGTGTCGACGCCTGAAAAACATAATTACTGGCTGGACATGAAAACGGTACTGGACGACAAAGATATCCGGGAAATAAAAAACACGGTGGGAAAATACGGAATACCGCGCAGCCATTTTTTCTTCGAGCCGGCCTCGGACGACAACGCCCTGGCGCTCAAGAAAGAAGGATTCAGCATAGTTTTTCCCATATTCGGTTTCGGACGCGGCGAGCAAACCCCGGAAAAAACAAAGGTCCTCATAGCGCAGACTGAAGAAAAACTGAAAAAAATAAGACCGAACGCGATAGCGACGGTAATAGGACAGTATCCTTATCTCGCCCTGTATTTCCCGCATTACGATAAAGCTGTCTATTACAATACTACGAAAAGACCGAGTCTCAAAAAATTCTTTCTGAAGAGATTCATGAAGAAAGATCCGAAAGTATCGATATTCATGACCGATGAATACGACGACATAGACCTTTAGTTTGCCGGACAAGAAATTTAAGGATTTAAGAAAACTTTCCGTTCCGGGCCCGTTTTTTCCCGCACGACTGATGTTTGGCGAAGTCCCGAAGCCGGCGCTTTACCGCTAATATCCGCGCGGCTTAAGAAACATGGCAGTAATAATTAACAAGAAAAGGCGGCGGTTCCGAGCCGTCGCCTTTTCTTAGATTTCCCTTAACGGGAAAACTTTTTATATCTCGCCCTTATAGGCCTTCAGATACAGTTCCCTTATCTCCGAGATCAGAGGATAAACGGGATTGGCTCCGGTGCACTGGTCGTCGAAGGCCAGTTCGCAGAGGCTGTCCAGTTTAGCCATGAAGTCCTCTTCTTTGACTCCGGCGTCCTTTATGGATTTCGGGATACCGCAATCGTCTTTAAGTTTCTCTATCGCTTTCAGAAGAAGCTCCACTTTTTCCGTCTCAGTATTTCCGCCGAGGACAAGTTCGTCGGCTATCTGGGCGTATCTCTTTATGGAGCAGGGATACTTATACTGCGGGAAGATACACTGTTTATTGGGTTTATCAGTGGCGTTATAGCGTATCACCTGGCAGAATATAAGCGCGTTAGCAAGACCGTGCGGGATATTAAAAGCCGCGCCGAGTTTATGCGCCAGAGAATGGCAGACGCCCAGAAAAGCGTTGGCGAAAGCCATTCCGGCGATAGTGGCCGCGTAATGCATCTTCTCCCTGGCTATAGGATCGTCCTCGCCGTATTTATAGGAGCGCGGCAGATATTTGAAGACGAGTTTTATGGCCTCCAGACTCTGCGAGTTAGTGAAATTAGTGGCCATGGCGGACACATAAGCCTCAACGGCGTGGACAAGGGCGTCTATCCCGCCGTAAGCGCAAAGTTTCCGCGGCATAGAATCCACGAAATTCGGATCTATTATAGCCATATTCGGGGTGAGGGCATAATCGGTTACGGGATACTTTATATGAGTCTTATCGTCGGTTATGACGGCGAAAGGAGTAACCTCTGATCCCGTACCTGACGTGGTGGGAATAGCCACCATACAGGCTTTCTTCCCCAGTTCCGGAAGCTGGCATATTCTCTTGCGTATATCCATAAAGCGCATGGCTATATGGTCGAAGTCAGTGGTGGGATCTTCGTATTTCAGCCACATTATCTTCGCCGCGTCGATAGGAGACCCGCCTCCCAGGGCGATGAAGACATCCGGCTTATAAGACTCCACCATCACCAGAGCTTCGCGTATGGTGGCCAGGTCTGGATCCGACTTGACGTCGAAGAATATCTGATAATCCGTACCTATCTCGTCGAGCACCTTAGTTATGTTAAAGACTTTTCCGGAATCGAAAAGATAACGGTCCGTCACTATGAAGGCGCGTTTGCGTCCTTTGAGTTCGCGAAGCGCCAGATCCGTGGAACCTCTCTTGAAATATATTTTCGGCGGCACCTTGAACCAAAGCATATTCTCTCTCCTTTCCGCTACGGTCTTATAATTGAGCAGATGTTTTACGCCCACGTTCTCGCTTGTGGCGTTTTCGCCCCAGGAACCGCAGCCCAGCGTCATGGAAGGCTCCAGCTTGAAATTATACAGGTCGCCTATGGCACCCTGAGAAGCAGGGCAGTTTATCATGATACGGCCGGTATGCAGTTTGGCCGAGAAGATTCCGATTCTCTCCCTCTTGCTCGGATCCGTATACAGCACGGAAGTGTGTCCCGCCCCGCCCATGCTGACCAGGGTGTAGGCCATTTCCACGGCGTGGTTGAAATCCTTAGCTCTGAAAAAAGCGAGCGTCGGAGAAAGTTTTTCGTGGCAGAACGGATCCTTGACGTCGATCTGCTCGGTCTCCCCTATAAGGACCTTGGTGCCTTTAGGAACGGAAATACCGGCTATTTCCGCTATTTTAACGGCGAGCTGTCCTACGATGGCCGGGTTAACGGACGTAGAACCGTCCCCTCTGAAAATAACCTTGGCGAGCTGCGCCCGCTCTTTCTTGTTAAGGAAATAAGCGCCGCGGTACTCGAATTCTTTCTTCACCTGTTCGTAGACCTTATCGACCACGATGACGGACTGCTCGGAAGCGCAGATCATGCCGTTGTCGAAAGTCTTGGACATCAGCACGGAAGAGACGGCCATTTTTATATCGCAGGTCTCGTCTATCACGGCCGGGGTGTTCCCGGGACCGACCCCCAGAGCCGGTTTGCCGCTCGAATACGCGGCCTTCACCATACCGGGACCGCCGGTGGCGAGAATAGTGGCCACGTCCGGGTCCTTTATAAGAGCGGTGGTAAGTTCCAGTGTGGGTTCGTCTATCCAGCCTATTATGCCTTTCGGCGCTCCGGCCTCGACCGCGGCTTCAAGGACCACCCTGGCGGCCGCTATCGTGCTTTTTTTGGCTCTCGGATGCGGAGAGAATATGATGGCGTTTCTAGTCTTAAGACATATGAGCGACTTAAAAATCGCCGTAGAGGTGGGATTGGTCGTCGGAATTATTCCGGCTATAACGCCGAGCGGTTCCGCGACTATTTTAGTCCCGTTGACATCGTCTTCGCTGATGATGCCGCACGTTTTAGTGTTTTTGTGTTTATTGTAAATATACTCCGAGGCAAAGTGATTCTTGATGACTTTGTCTTCCAGAATACCCATGCCGGTTTCCTGGACGGCTAACTTAGCGAGAGGTATTCTCTGACTGTTGGCGGCCACGGCGGCAGCCTTGAATATCTTATCAACCTGCTCCTGTGAAAAAGAGGCGTAGACAATCTGGGCCTCTTTGGCTCTGCGTATGACTTCGTGCAAAGCGTTCAGATTATTAACTATCTGATTCTCCATTTACTTTCCTCCGCTGCAAAACAGCACGCCGGAGGCGTGCTGTCTGCGCTGTATTATATTTTACTTGTATTAATTATAACATTATTTATATACCGTAAACTTGAACCGGCGGGTATCAAAAAAATTTATCCCGGCTTGTAAAAAAATCTAAAAAAACGCCCCTGGACTGGGAAAAAATAATTGACAACATTTTTTCGTTTTATGTACCATATGGCCTGACAGACTATACGCAGACCAATAAAGCAATAAAAGGTTATGCATAGGCACATATTTATTTCGACCAGCGGATCGCTTCGCTTATACGGGCGGTGTTTATATCCGGCAGCAAAGGCCTCCTCGGCCGCAACTCCGGAAGGTCTCCGCGGGCCGGAATCAATAATAAGCTTCATCCTCTTAACGGGCACAGACGTAAGGAGCGAAGTATGGTTTCTTACGACGCTCTGTACTATTTTGATCATTCTAATATCATATGTACTAAACGCCGTTATTTATTCTATTATCCTCAAGGAGAAAATATTATATGATGCAGTTTGACACCGGCAATACTGGTTTCATGCTAGTGGCCACAAGCCTGGTCATGCTCATGACCCCGGGCCTCGCCTTTTTTTACGGCGGCCTGGTCGGCAGAAAAAACGTTCTTGCCATAATGATACAAAGCTTCGTATCGATGGGCGTCACCACGGCCCTCTGGTACATTTGCGGTTATTCGCTATGCTTCTCAGGCGGCGAAGGGCAGGTCATAGGCAATCTGGCCAATGCCTTCATGCACGGCATTACCCCCGACATGGCTTTCGCCGGATCGGCAAGCATACCGCTGCTGGTCTTCTTCGCCTATCAGATGATGTTCGCGCAGATAACGCCGGCTCTGGTCACCGGAGCTTTCACCAACAGAATCAATTTCAAAGCTTATCTTATTTTTCTGGTCTGCTGGCTGCTGCTTGTCTACTTCCCTCTCTGCCATATGGTGTGGGGCGGTGGACTTCTCGCTAAACACGGCGTCATCGACTTCGCAGGCGGCATAGTGGTTCACGCCTCGGCCGGTTTCGCCGCCCTCGCCTCCGTATTCTTCGTAGGCAAGAGAAAAGTGGCCGATTCCGTGGCCCACAGCATTCCGCTCGTGGCCCTCGGCACCGGACTTCTTTGGTTCGGCTGGTACGGTTTTAACGCCGGAAGCGAGCTGAAGGTCGACGCCGTGACAGCGCTCGCTTTCATAAACACCGACGTCGCGGCCTCTTTCGCTGCGATAACCTGGCTCGCCATAGCCTGGATAATCGAGAAAAAGCCTAAATTCGTCGGTCTTCTGACAGGCGCTATCGCCGGACTGGCGACTATAACACCAGCCGCGGGTTACGTTACGACCAGTTCCGCCGCCTTCATAGGCATAGCGTCAGGCATAATATGCTATATAGCCGTCAATCTTAAGAACAGAATGAAATGGGACGACGCGTTGGACGTATGGGGAGTGCACGGAGTCGGCGGTTTCATAGGCGTGATAATGCTCGGTGTTTTCGCCACTACCACAGTTAACGCCGGAGGAGCCGACGGACTGCTTTACGGCAATACCACTTTCTTCCTGAAAGAAACGATAGCCGTCATAGGCGCCGCGGTATACGCCTTCATCTTCACATATGTCATGCTCTGGCTGATTAATCTTATAACGCCGGTAAGAACTTCCGAACAGGAAGAAGAAATAGGGTTGGACGAATCCCAGCTCGGCGAAAAAGCTTATCTTCAGTAAATAAAACACGGTAAAACGGCGCGGGGGCCTCCCGCGCCGTTACAAATTAAAGATAAAACATCAAGGAGAAACAAATGAAAAAAACCACGATATTCCTCGCGTCTCTGTTCGTATTCTGCAATATCGCGAAAGCGCAGATATGGATACCTTCAGCTGATTTCCAGTCATATAAAACATTACATCTCAACCTCGACACTTACGATTCCACGGCAAAAGAAAGCGACGGCACAAGAAAAGGCGTGCTGCATTCCTTAGGCATGGTCGCCGGAGTCCTTCCATGCGACAAGATACAGGCCGAAGCCGGTTTCAATCTTATGTATCAGGGAACGTCCGCAGACGACTATCCGCTCTATCTTCAGGGGAAAATAGGGACTCCGGAAAACGCTCTGTTCGAGGACTCTCCCGCTGTGCTCGGCGGCGTATATAATGTCGGTTTCAAGAACGACGTGACGAATCAGGATATATTCTACGGACTTGTCGCCAAGACCTTTCCTGTCGTAGGAAGATTTGCGGCCGGATATTATACGGGCAACGACAAGATATTCGTAGACGAGAACGGGAAAAAAGCAAACGACGGAATACTGCTGTCGTGGGACAGAACCATGAAAGAGATCTCGGACAGACTCTGGTTCAGCGCGGACTACCAGAGCGGTGACTCGGCCCTCGGAGCCCTCAGTTTCGGTTTCTCATGGGACTTTTCAGAAAACACGTCGGTGCTTTTAGGTTACGACATATATAATAACGATAAAGTTTCCGGCAAAGACACCTTTACGGTACAGGTAGACATAGATTTCCTCTGATTCCGCCGAAACTTAAGTTAAAAACACGATCCGCCGGTTTTTACCGGCGGATTTTTTTATAAACACGCAAATAACCGGCGCGACGGCGGTATTTTTAGATATAATAAATTCTGAGAGACCAGGGGATATATATGAGCATCCGGCAGATGAAAATAAAAGTGAACGACAGAATGCAGAAAGGCTATTCCTATGTCCTTTCGGAAAAACCCGGAGAAAATTTCGACTCGCGCTTCAAACCCGAACTCACACCCGGGGAAATGCTCGGGCTGGGGGTTTTCGGCGGGCGGTATCTCCGGGACTGCCGGCGTGAATTTCCAGCCGAATGGTTCCGCGACGCGAAACTGTATCCGGAAGGATTGCCAGGCCACGATCCGGCACTGAATTTTTTCGCTGTGGACGCCAGCCAGCCTCTGCGCGTATGGATAGAGAAAGGCTGGATACACCCGCAGGACCCGCGCGGCTGGTTTCAGTGGTACTGCAGATATTATATGGGCCGGAGGAGCGGAGACGACGACAGGCAGATAAAGAGATGGCTCGCTTTAAGACGTCATATAGCGCAAATAAGCGCGCACTGCCTTCCCGGAGACCTGTCGTGCAGGCCAAGACAGAGGCAGGCCCTGCTGCACTGGGCCTACGACAGCAGGAAATTATGATTCACCGGTAATCAGAATAAAAATAAACAGGAGAATAGCTGTTCCTTAATAATTATTATGACAGAAGAAATAAAAAACACCGTCCTCAACGAAAAAACAGAGACAAACGGAAACGCTTCCTGCGCGGCCGGAAAAAACAGTATGTCCTGCCCCGCTAAAAAATTAACCGCTAAAATAATTCCGGCGGTTCTGGCCTTTATAATAATAATATCGGCCGCCTTCCTGATAAAAAATTCCGCCGGTAAAACCGGATGGGAAATAGACAAAGATCTGCGGCTGCAGTTCGCTTATGTCCCGGACCGTTCCGTTTCCTACCCGCAAGCCGAAAAGCCGGCTTCTCTCGGTTATACTAAAGATTACGAACCGGATATAGACAATATAGTTCTGGCTAATATCAAGGCGCTGGAATTCAATCTGCCCGACCGTGAAAACGCCGGTAGATATAAACTTTACCTTAAACTTTTCAATTTCCCAGAATCTTTCAACGCCTCGGAAATATCCGTACCGGTGCTGAAAAACTTTCTCATGGATAAGATTCCAGGAGCAGGAAAGCTCTCCGAATTCGTTTCCGACAGAAAAAATCTGGCCGTAAAATTCGCCTATATCGAAGCGGCCGGGGAAAAATTCTCCACGGAAAATCCTTTTCCCCCTCTTATCGTCGGGAAAGGCTCGGAAACGGCTTCCGATTTTTCAAAGGACGTAAGATTCTACTCTATCTACTTAAAACCGGACTCTTTTCTGAAAACGGAAACGGAAGATCCGGATCTGGCGGCTAAAAAAAGCGCCGAAGGCGTACTGGCTTTCCATAAAAATCTTCTGAAAACGTACAGAAAACACCTTAAACCGGCCGGCATGGCGGGCGGGGACACTGATAATTATTATTTCTGCGCCGACGACGGCTGCACGCGCGTATTCAAGATAGCGAAAACACCGTCCGTCTTCGCCGGCTGGAGAGACCTGCCTATGCCGGCGGAACCGGGCAGACAGTTCCTGAGCGGCCTGCTGCTGATAAAAGAAATGGCCAATGAGAACGGCACGCTGTATCCTCTGCACGTTTTCGAGGTGGGATCGGTAATAAGGCTTAAACAGCCGCTGTCTCAGGAAAAAGAAAAATAAACTGAAAATGTGAGCGCCATTAAAAGCGCTCCGTCGGACGAAAGCCCGCGGCGGATAGACAATACGCCGCGGGCTTCTTTTATACGCGCCGCATAAACAATAAATAAGGAGTACGCCGGGCTGAAAAAATACGGTCTTTACGGCCACTCCGGCGGAAACATTAAGCAGGATAAAGGCATAAAAAAAGCAGTGCCTGCCTTATAAGCAGACACTGCCGTAATATATCAAATATTATTTAGTCTCAGAATCCGTTGTCGCGGCAGAATCTTCAGTGACAGTGTTTGTGTCGGAAGCAACTCCTTCCGTAGCATTCTCCGTCGTAGCAGGGGCTTCTGTAACAGCAGGCTCCGCAGGAACGGGCGGCTCCTGCTTCTTGCAGGACACTGCGAATAAAACTGCCATAAGAGGCATCGCGAACAGCACTAACTTTTTCATTTCTCTCTCCTATAATTCCCGGAACTTATGCGCTCCGGGTTCAAGCTTTAAATCCTCATTATATACTAAATGGCTATTCAGCTCTATAATAAGATTATTAAATTTTCATAAGGTAAAGCAAATAATTTAAAGCGTAAAAGATAAAAAACACTGATATTTAAAGGATAATTTCCTGTGACCCGAGCCCTGAAAAACGTGCCTAAAAAGCATAACCGGACATAGTTTCTCGTCGGAAGAAGCAGCGTCTAAAAGCAGCGGATAATAAAATCAGGCATACCCCTAAAACAAAAAGGATATGCCTGACCGAAGGCAATAACGGTCGATATTACTTAGAGAATCTGAAAACCAGAGCCTGCATAAGGCCGAAATCGCTCTTCTTGACATTGCTCGCCGGAGAAGAATCGTATTCTCCGGTAACGGTTATACGGTAGGCCATAGCTTCTTTCCAGACGTCGAACTCGACGAAACCTTCAGAATAGACCCTGTAATCCGACATATCGGAGAACAAAGGAGAATATATTATATCGCCCTTAAACCTTATATTTCCAGTGACGGGCATATTAAAATTTATCCTTAAAGTGCCTCTGAATTCATTTTTAACGCCGTCTTCGTAATCATCGTTGTATTCCGGAGTAAGGCCGGCGCTCACCATTATCGGCCGCAAAATACCCGGCAGAAAATTATGATGGCATATGCCGACGGTATTAGTCATGCGGTAATGCACTCCGAGAAATCTGTCGTGGCTGTGCGTCGTCTGAAAGAAAGCGTTGTAGTTGCCGGTGAGAGCGTAAGCGTAAAGAAGAGAACCTTTGGATTTATCAGTCTGCTCGTCGCCGCCGTAACTCACGTAATTATCAGAAGCCTGCACGAAAACAGAATGCCTCTCGGCGGGTTTAAGATCGAATTCCAGCGAACCGTAAAAACTCTTGCTGTCGACATTGCCGCTCAGAGTGCCGCCGCCGACGCTGAGATCCAGCCCGTAAAGATCGTGCTGTTTCCAGGCTTCCGGCGGACGGACACGAAGATCTTCCGTTCTGGTGAACTGCGCGGAAACGTTCCCGCACATTAAAAAAATAAGCGCTGCTATAATTTTGATAGTCATAATATCTATTATGATAAAAAAACTCTTAAGAAAACAAACGGAAACTATTTCAGGACCGCTGACCATCCGTAAGCCGCGTTGACCATAAGAGAGCGGGAAGCGTCGTTGAGGCCAGGCAGAGCCGTCAGTTCTCCGCAGGATTCGCAGTCCTGCATCACATAAGCTTCCGAAACGGAGCCGTAGCCGGATTTTCCCCAACCTGCTCCCCAGGAATTCCTGAAGATATAGGTTTTCGTTTCAGGATCATAACCGGTAAGCAGCACGACATGCCCGCCGCAATTGTCCCGCTTCGCCATACACTGTTGCCTCTGCTCGGCAGAAGGCTGTTTGAGTTCGCCGGTGGAATTATTTACGTTTCCGAAATACAGCATTAGATTTACGACGACAGGGCGTTTTTCCTGAGCCAGAAAATATTTTATATCCGACCTTCTCACTGCTTCAGGCGCGAAAGAATAATCAAGCACTTTTTTCTGGATACCGTCCGGCGGCGTTCCGAGGTCCGGATCCGTCAGTGGAGGCACGGCCGTATGCGGCGGCAGTTTCGCCAGAAAAGGCCATTCCGATTCTTTTACGACGCCGCCCTTAAGGGCAAGCACCACGGCGTATCCCGGAAGTCCGGTGTCGGATTTATATCCGTCGAGATCCGGCGTGTCGCAGAATTTATATTTGGTATTGTAGTATAAAAATTCCTCTGAAAAATCAGGTTTGGAATTATCTTTCCGCCATACGAGATACTCGGCGAGGGCGGAAGTGGCGAAAGCATTGCAGACATTCCTCTGCCCCTGAAATTTGGCCTCCGAAAAGCCGGCCGACAGATTGCTGGACGATTCTTTTAAACCGGAATGTTTCCACACGCCGGCGCGCACATAATTTTCGTAAGCGAGTTCCGGCGCCACGGCAGTTCCGGAATCGGCCGGAACGGATTCGGAGACCGCCGCTACTTTTACATTATTCTGGTTCTTTAAAAGGATATCGCCGGTGAATGTGAATTCTTCACAAAATCCCGGGGCAGATAAAAACATGATCAAAGGTAAGACTGAAAATTTAATATGCATACTTTATTGTAATACGATGAACGGCAAGATGAATCCAGAGCAACGGGGTAAAAAAGCCATAGGCCTTTCAGCCCGGGACACGGCAGAAAATTCAGCGTGCAGTTTTTAAAAATAATCTATATTCCGGCCCAGCCGATAAATTTTTTCCCCCACCCCGGCAAAGCCTTGTCCATTTAAATTATAAATTTATCTGGGCGCAAAACGAAATATCTCTATACCATAATGGTAATATAAAGCATAGACAGAACATAAAGTAGAAACACTGAAAACTACAGGCTAAACGATTAACATACATATCCGCCAGAAATACCGTTCCCTAAAATTAATACACGTAAATACTAGGATAATATATCAGATCTATTTAAGCAACTTACAGCTAAAATAACTCCATCACAACAATGGGAAATAATAACATACATTAAGTTCACAATTTCATTTTAACAGGACAATACTATTTAATATTAACGAACTCAATGACAAGAAAAAAGCTTATATCGACTTATATACTTATTGGCAAAACTTCGAATCCTAAATTTCCATGCGGGTTCTTTCTTTCAAAAAGCTTATACAATCGTCTCCCAATAAACAAGCATAATTTTTCAAATACGCTTCTACAAAAGGGGCTACACAAAATTGACTGCCTTCAAGAGGCATACCGCCATTATTCATACAATCTTCATAGTCCGTAGATGCAATCGATATGGGATGACATACCGCTAGAAGAAACACAAATACAACAGTTATATAGTTCAGATTATTTGCTGCCACGTCCGCGAACGATTTAATTTCTTCTTTTGTATAAATACCCGGATATCGGTTATAAAATGCCGGGCCGTTACCGTGAACGTAATTATTAAGTCTGTTTCCTATTTCGGTAAATTTAGATTTTAAGTGATATTTTTCTACAGCTGATTTAATTCCAGGATATTTTCCGATATATTCAAGTATTTTACTTATATTTAGATTTGATAAGCTATTTGTATTCCAGTTCTTTATATTTATCTCAGTTTTACTGTATGGGCCTTTATTCAGTAAATCGCATGATTCGTCAGATACTACAAGACTAGACCTCTCGTCCTTCTCAATATTCAGTAAATCACATGATTCGTCAGATACTTTAAGATATAAATAAAAGAAAAGGTCATCCCGATATTTTCTTATTAAAGTCATTACATCAGCGAAATGTCCATATTCACTGCAAATTAGAATACTATGCAATGTTATTACAGATGAGTTTAAAACTAAATTTGGAAAGACAACAAATGTTTTTTTCGATGTTTTTTTCGTAATAGAAGGATCCAGGCTGATCAATAAATCCCGTCCGGATTGTAAGAACGAAAAATCATACATAAAAGAATGATTTTTTCCTATCTGTTTGATTAAATAAGAATAATCATCATTTTCTTGAAGAAATTTTTTTACGTGTGTATATCCTTCATCCTCTTCTATTTTTATATTATTCATAATTAGCCATGATCCTAAAGAGATATTACTATACTCTAATAATAAAATACTAACATAAACAGAGCAAAAAAAGGCACTCAGGAACAAACTATAGAAACCTATCCTAGATTAAACAATTTCAACTTTATCCGTTTCGTATTACGCGCGGACGGTTTTTACTGCTTTTTCGGAACCTGATTCCATAAAATAATCTTCCGCAGAATTTTTCTCTGGACCGCCGTTCCGGCAGAAAAGAAAAACAAAGACTCCTATCGCCAGTAATTCTGAGCCCGCATATCCGTAAGACTCTTTATTTCCCATATTTCCCTCCTTCGGTTATTTAATTTTCGGACTACATTCGCCGGAAAAGCGCGACCCGGCGGAATATCCGCGCTAATTATATCTTTAAAAGCATATACAAAACTAAAACACGGAATTATGCGCTTCTCCGTCCGGGCCGGAAAGCCTTATTATTTCTTTTCGACGACGTTTTTACCGCTTAAGTCCTTATCTTCTGATTTTTCGGAAATACTTTTATCGCCGGAAGAATCCAAGGTCGTAAAGCCGTACAGCACGGCGGCGTAATAGAGCCCGTGACCGTAACAGGACTCGCCGCGCAGTCTCACGATATAGTTGCGTTTATCGCTTTTTATTATAAAAACAGGATTCATCATATGTTTTCCCGCTTTCGTTTCATAAATAATAGATACGGAAACGAAGCCTGAAGAAGTTTTGAAATTATACACCCCTTTTTCGGCGTCCAGACTGTCGAAAGAAAAAACATTCCCGTTGAAATCGGCTTTCAAGCGTTTGTTCTCATAAGTGATTTTTACCGGCATATTCTCTTTTCCTTTCATTACAGATCCTGAGTATCCCCCGTCCTTTTCGTCCGGGCCGAGCCATATCTGCATACCGCGGAAGGTTCCGGCCATGAAGCCGTTCGACATGGTCTCGGAAATGCTTATCTCCGGACTTTCGAAATAACGCACCGCTGAATGCTCTGTCAGGTCGTCAGCCATGACAGGAACGGAAAACGCCGTCAGACACACACTTAATATTATTTTTCTTATCATCTCTTTTCCTTTTATGAACTTTCTCTAATTGCAAAGGGGCGGGCGTCCCCGTTCGCTAAAAAACCTCGCACGCTTTCAAAATCTTTCTGCCAGCGTATAAGGCCGCCGAATCGTATTCCGCGAATTTTCTAAGACTTTTTTCAGGGTCTACGAAAACTTGCCAGTAACCGATAAGTTTAATAGGCGGGCGCCGCAGCGCGCTGAAGGCCCTCACTTCTTCCGCGGGAATCCCCAGGAATATACCGATCTCGTCCGGACAGCCTGTCGCGTATAAACCGACCAGTCTGTCTATATCCGCGTCGAGATTTTTGCCTGAGTAGCCGAACTCGCTCAGAAGGCTGGCATTGTCTTCGCGCTCGAACCATTTTTCCGTCTTGAGCCTGTCGTAAAAGTAGACGCACACGCCGTCGCCGCATTTGCGCAGGGTCCTGAATTCCAGTCCCAGTTTTTTAACCCGTTTTTCGCCTTCCGCCAGCCACAGGCCGACCGGACCGCAGCCGCGGCACAGGGAGAGCACAGCGCCCGGTTTAGAGGAAAAAAGCACCGGGCCGAGCGTATATACAAGCCAGGCTTCCAGATAATCACCGCCGCGCAACACGGAAGAAATGCGCGCCATCACCTCGGCTGTTATTTCATTTCTTCTCAGGCTTCGAGTTTCGAGACAGAAAGTCCTAGACGTCTGCACGCTTCCAAACCTCCGGCGTCGGGCTCACCCTGGATAACAACGGAATTTTCTATTATTTTAAACCCCGCTTTGATCATTCTGGCCTGCCATTCGCGCATCCATCTCTTATCGCCCCACCCGTAAGAACCGAAAAGCACGAGTCTTTTATTTTTAACGCCCTCCTGTTTTTCGAGCTCGTTTATAAAAGGCTCCATCTCCGTTTCTTCCAGAACTTCATCGCCCATGGGAGGACAACCCAGCGCCAGAACGTCCGCGCCGACGGCCTCCGCCGCCTTCGCTTCCGAGACCCGCACTATTTCCGCTTCGGCTCCTGCTTCGGAAACTCCTTCGCGCACGGCTTCAGCCATCTTTTCCGTGTTTCCCGTCCCGCTCCAGTATATTATTTTTACAAGCATATTGTCTCCTTTTTAATTTATTGCTTTTGATACTCTCTATCAATAATTAAATAAAAAAAATTAACGGCGGCAGTTTTTGCACAGCCCGAATATCTCGAGACGGTGCGACAAAGGTTTGAAACCGTTCTTTTCCGCCATCTTATTCTGAAGTTCTTCTATCCTTTCGTCATGCACTTCGATTATAGCGCCGCAGTTCACGCATATGAGATGATCGTGATGGGGCCGCCCGAGTTTAGCTTCGTATCTGGCTTTTTCAACGCCTATCTTCATCTCCTCGGCCAGACCGTAACGGCACAAAAGCTTTAAGGTGCGGTGGACGGTGGCCGAACCTATTTCCGGAGAACGCTTTCTCACTATATCAAGCAGATCGTCGGCGGTTATATGTCCTGGAACAGAAAAAAAAGTTTCTGCCACGATATCGCGCTGCGGAGTGTTACGCAAACCGTCGGCTTTTACTTTTTCTTTTAATATATCCAGAGCTTCTTGTTTTTTGTCCATTATTTTATTAAAGATATTGAATTTCTATATCAATAATAACATAAAAGAAACGGAGAAGTCAACTTTTTTAAACCGCGCACATTGTTCTCAATACGGATTATATATACGGTTTTACTGCTTTAAATATCTTTTGCTCTACGATCTTATATCCGGCTTCATTAGGATGGAGATTGTCGGACATAAGTTCGCTTTTTCCGAAAACTCCGTCCATCATGCCCGGGATGAAAACAGCCCCTTTTTCCCTGGCTATATCGCAGTAAGCGTCCGTGTATTTTTCCACCAGCGACTTGGTGCTGAAGGATACTATCACGGCCACGGCGCCGTGCTTCTGGACTTCATCGGTGATCTTTTTTATATTTTCAACTGTGGCGGACACCCCGACGCGCTGAAAAAAATCGTTCGCGCCGAACTCTATTATGACTATCCCGGGATTATATGAGAAAACCTCGTCCAGCCTCTCGAGGGCCTGCGAAGAAGTCTCTCCGCTCACGCCTAGATTTACCACCCGCCTTCCGGTATCTTTCGCAAGCAGCGACGGATAGCTGTTCTCCGTCTCCACCCCCTGTCCGAAAGTCAGGGAATCGCCGAAAGCAACGATGACCTGATTATTATTCCCGGCGTTCTTTATTTTTATCCGATCGCCGCAGCCGTAAAGAGCGGAAAACGCAACCGCGAGAAACAGAAAACACGCCGTTTTAGAAAAGAATCTTATAATTTTCCCTCTCATTTTCACTTCCTCCGGTATCACGGGAAGCGCGCGAGAAAACTGCGGCGCTCCCGGTATCAATATATTATATTTTGATTTATTAAAACAATCAGTTTCCTCTGACTGTAATAGAAAAAGCCGTCCTGCTGACGAAATAATCCGACCTGGCTTCAAGCATCTTATTTTCGCTTTCGGTTTCCATCGCTATCGCTTCCAGATAATCCGACAGTTTCTCGGTCCCGTTCTTATAACCGTCTTCCGCCTCCGAACGGTTGGCGGCCGCCTGTTCTATGCTTATCTCAGCCAGCAGGACCTGTTCGTATGCCGTTTCGTATGCCTGCTTTTTATTCTCCATATCCAAAACTAGATATTTACCGAGAGAGTCAAGCTTTTCTCTGGCAGAACTTTCCTTGTATTTCATATCGCGGACGGCATGCGAGGCTTCCCACCAGTCGCTTATGGGAACGGAAATTATACCGAAAACAGCTGTGTCGCGGTATGAAGAGGCGCTCTCGCTGAAATGATTGTCCCTGTAATAATTGACCTTGAAGACACTGATACCTGCCGAAACGGAAGGCATATAACTCCCGGTTTTTATTTTTTTGCTCAGTTCAGCCGCTTTTACTCCGGCTTCCAGAAGTTTGTATTCCGGTCTGTTTTTCACCAGCCCCCGAAAAGCGCCTGAACTAATCTCCGGCTCTTCGACCGCGGACTTATCTTCACTGAGTTCCGCCGCGTAACCGGAAGGAATCCCGGCATATATTTTCATGTCTTTGGCCGCTATGTCTATCAGTTTTGCCAGCTGGTCTTTCTTTACCTGAATTTCCCGCTTTTTTAAGGTTACGCGGAGCAGATCGTTTTTAGTTACCACACCGCGGCTCTCTGCGTCGCTGACCTGACTGTAGAGCGCGTCCATCATCCGCTCGTAGGAAAGCAGTGTCTTCATCTTGCCCTCAAGCACCTGAAGAGTCCTGTATTTCTTTTCCGATTCAGTCTCCACTTCGTTTTTCTTTATCTGCAGTTTATACCGCGCGGCCTCGGCGCCCGTTTCCGCCAGACGGTTACCGTTCATTATTCTGCCGCCGGCAAAAACAGGCTGGACGAGGGACAATTCCGCAACCGAAGCCCCGTTGCTTACGGCCGTGGCCGGCAAGAAATTTACCGGAGCGTTGATACCCGGAAAAACATCCGAATTCGTTCCGCCGACGGCGCCGGACAGTTTAGGAAAATAAGACGTGAAGGCCGCTTTTTTCGCCTGCGACGCGCTTTCCGCCTCGTAAGTAAGTTCGACTATTTCGTGATTATTCGACATCGCGGCTTTTTTATAATCGTCCAGAGACATCTGGGCGGCGCCGGCGGAAGCGCTTAAAGATAAAAGAGTTATAAGTATCATCGCTTTATTCATTTTAACGACTCCAGAGCAGGTTCTGATTTTTCCCCGCCGAGCTTCCAATAAACGACAGGAAGGACGAGCAGTGTGAAAAAAGTTGAACCGATAAGGCCGAAACAGATAACCGTTCCGAGAGGCCCCCACAGCAGAGAGCCCGAAGTTATAAGAGGAATCACTCCGACGGCCGCGGCGCTGGCGGTAAGGAATATAGGACGCAGACGTCTTTTGCCGGCTGCGAGCGCGGCATCCCTGACCGACATCCCTGAATGTATCAGTTCTTCCGCATAGCTTATCAGTATTATACCGTTTCTCACGACTATACCGAAAAGTCCTATGAACCCGCAGAAAGCCGTGATCCCGAAAGGGTAGCCCATGATAAGCATTCCCAAAGCCGCGCTGAACATACTAAGGGGCATAGTTCCCATTATTACCAAAGCAAGTCTTATCGTCTTGAACTGGAACAGGAGTATCAGGAAAATAAACAGCAGCGACAGCAGCAGCCCGTATGTCATAGGCACGAAAGTCTCGCTGAGCCTTTCTTTCTCGCCGCCGTAATTTATATGTATCTCCTCCGGCAGTTTCATATTATCTATTATCTTTTCCACGCTGCTCTGCACCGACGAAGCGAGCTGCCCGAAAGCCACGTCCACGCTTATGGTCACAGTCGGACGGCCGTTTCTTCTTCCGACACGGCCTTCTGTAAAGCCCGGTTTAGGCTTAGCCACCTGCCGCATTAACACGCCGTAAGGAGACATGGGCGAATTCACATACTGGTCGGCTAGACCCTTGGGCGAAGCGACGCTGTTCTTCTCGTATTTCATCAGCACCTGTCTGGCATAATCTCCGTCCCAGACAGTGGCCACCGGAAGCCCGTTATTATTGAGAGCCGTGGATAAACCGATAAGCCCTCGCGTAAGCCCCAGCCTGTCCGCGGCTTCTCTGTTTATATCCAGATCGATGGCGGTCCTACTTTCGCGGATATCGTCGCGCAGCCATATTATGCCGTCTACTTTACTCACAGCTTTTTTTATCTTTTCAGCGGTCTCGCGGGCAGTTTCTATACTGTCTCCGGAAACGTATATCTCAACCGGGGATTCAGAGTTAAGGAAACTGAGTTGTTTCCACCTTATATGCGCGTTCGGAAAAGCGTCACGGTATTTCTTGTCATATTCGTGAAGAACTTTTATCGTGTCGTCCTGAGTCTTGGTAAGCACTATAAGCTGTGAATAATTTTTAGCGGCTATCTGCGGAGCGTACAGCGAATGGAATCGGGGAGAACTCGTCCCTATGAAAGAAATTACGTCGCTGACCCGACTGTCCTTAAGAAGCGCGGCGGACATCTTCTTCGTCACGGCGCTGTTGGCTTCCAGCGTCGTCCCTTCCGGGAAATAAATCTCCGCGGCGAACTGATTCCTTTCCAGCGTAGGGAAAAGCTGCTGCGGGATCATCATCGTAAGTATTATTCCTACTATTATTGCCGCCACACCCAAACCTATCGTCTTTCCCGGATGGCTCATCGTCTTCGATATATGTTTATCGTAAAAAGCCTGAAGTCTGTCAAGCATAGACGGTCTGCCGCCAGCGCCGGCCTTTTTTTGGCTGCCGTGCAGTCCTGTCTTTATAAAAGCGTAAGAAAGCACAGGGACGAAGATCATGGCGACTATAAAAGAAATAGTCATAGTGATGGCCACGGTCGGAGGAATAGGGCCAAGGAAATCCTTAGCTGTCCCGGTGAGAAAAGCCGACATCGGTCCGAAAGCCGCGATTATTGCCAAAGTAGCCGTAAACACTGGAACGGCCAGTTCCCGCGCGCTGCTCCACGCCGAAGTCCACACGTCGACTCCGTGGTCAAGTTTCTCGACATGATTGTCTATCACGACTATGGCATTGTCGACCACCATACCCAGAACGACCACTAGAGTCGCCAGGGACACGGTGTCGAGACCTATGCCGAGCTTCTGCATTATCCCCAGGGATATAAGTATACATATAGGGACGGCTAGAGAAGCCACGGCCGCTATGCGCCGCGGAAGCAGGATCATACAGACAAGTATGACCGATACTATAGCCAGAGTGAAATCGCCGAAGAAATGATTTATCGAATGACGCACCACTCCCGGCATATCGGCCACTTTGACAATCTCTATATCGGAAGGATTGGATGATTTGAACTCCTTTATTATCTTATCCACGTCCTTGCCGAATTTCACTATATTGAAACCGTAGCGCATCTCCATGGAAACCACAAGGGAATGCACGCCGTTGCTCTCCACATAAGAAGTGTCAAGGTCGTATTCGCGAACCACACGCGCCACGTCCTTGACGCGCACTATTTTATTATCCGGAGAAGCGTATATTATCTGATCGGCCACTTCCGATTCGGAGCTGAAACGCTCCGGCAGACGCACGGGGTATTCCGTGTCCGCAGTCTTCACTGTTCCGCCCAGTCCGAGCATTCCCTCCAGATTCAGTGAAGAAGCCACCATCTCCGGCCTTATTCCGTAATGCGCAAGCTTAGCCGGCGAAAGATATACCGTTATGCGCTCTTTCTGCCGGCCGTAATCCTTAACTTTTGAAACGGCTTCGTTGCGTCTTATTTCGTTTTCCAGCTTATCGGTATAATATTCCAGTTCCCGGTAAGTCCTGTTTTTAGACGAAACCGCAAAAAGCACTGCTGAAGCGTCGCCGAAATCGTTCGTTCCTATAAGCACCGCCACCTGCGGCGGCAGCTTGGCCTTCAACTCCTTAAGCCCGAGACGCAGTTTGTTCCAGAACATATCCGGATCTTTAACGTCCTCGTTAACTTCGACATAAACCACGACCTGTCCGTCTTTAGATTCGGAATAAGTCCTGTCGCGTCTTACTTCCTTAAATCCGAAAAGGTATTCCTGAAGAGGTTTGGCGACCTGTTCGTCGGCCTGTCTGGAAGAAGCTCCGGGAAACACGGCGACCACAAGGCCCTGACGTATCTTGAAATCAGGAAATTCCTGACGCTGCATATTAGCCAGAGCGTAAACTCCGATAAGACACAGTATCACCACGATTGTAATAGTGATCTGGCGGTATTTGAGCGCAAGCTCTATAAATGATTTTCTTGCTTTTTCCATGATGATCTCAATTATCGGAACGCACCAGCGCTCCGTCGCTCAGCTTCTGCACGCCTTCGCTCACTACCGTCTCGCCTACGGTCACTCCGCCGCCGACCGATATCCCGTCTTCAGCGAAATCGATACCGTCTATAATCCGCTTATGCGCTATATTTTTATCGTCCACGGTAAAAACATATCTGTTTCCCTCTTCGTCCATACGCACGGCCGTTCCCGGAACAACAGCGCCGCCCGCCGCATTGGCTCCTTTATTAAGGAAAAACACATTACATATCATATCAGGCAGTATCCTGTGTCCGGGATTATCCAGTAAAATCCTCACCTTATAGGTGCGCGCCAGAGGGTCAGCCGTCACTCCTACGTCGCTCACGGTACCGCTCATAAGTTTTCCGCTTTCTTTATAATAAGAGTAATCCCCGCCGGTATAATCGTCCTGGCCGGAAGAAGACCCGTCCCCGGAAGGAATACCGACATAGGCCTTCATTCCCTTTTTGATATTCTTTATCTCTTTTTCAGGCACCGACACCGACGCGTAGATCTTATCTATCGTGACCAGCTGCATAACAGCTCTGCCAGGAACTGCCGTTTCCCCCGGCTCAAGAGAGCGCCAGCTTATTATTCCGCTTTCAGGCGCCGATATCTCGCAGTCGTCCACGTGTTTCTTTGCAAGTTTGACCGCGAGTTCGGAATCGGTCTTCGCGGTCTCCACCTCCACCATCTTTATTTCCGGCAGATTCCCGTTCTTGTACATAGGTTCGAAACGTCTGAACGCGTCCTCCGCCTGTCTCGCCTTGCTCTGCGCTATTCCGTAGGCGTTTACATTGTCCTGACAGTCAAGCTTGGACAGAAGCTGTCCTTTCCTGACCTTGTCTCCCTCTCTCGCATCCACTGCGAAAACGGTGCCGGGAGTCAAAAAACTCAAATCTATTTTCTTACCGGCCTCTACAGTTCCGCTGAAGTAAAGCCGGCCGGCCTGATTAGTCCTGACCTTAGCGGTCTTAACAAGGATTCCCTCTTCGATATTTTCGGGAACCTTGGCGCAGCCTCCTGCCGCCAGACAAACTGCGAACACCGCCGCAGCATCAGTTATAAGTTTTTTCGTTATTTTCATAGTGCATTGCCTTTTTGACTCATTAAGTTTTTTAGTCAAATTTTTTATAAAATTTTTTTAACACGCCCTCTTCAATCCGTTTAAAAAAATATCCGTAAGCGTCTTGGCGTAAAGATCCCTTAAATTAATTTTCCCCTCTATGACGTGATTTGCGTCTATGCCGCGCATAAGCAGGACTATAGCCCTGGCCGTATGATCTCGTTTATCGGCGTCCATATCGAAAAACTCCCCGTTCTCCACACCAGTCTCGAGAAGTTCTTTTATAATATCTACCTCTCTGGATATACTCTCCTCCCCCAGTCTCCTGAAAAGAGAAAGATGTTTCCCGCTTTCCTGCAGGAGGACAGGATACATATCCAGAGTGTCCCGTATCTTATTGCATCTCAGCATAAAAAAAGTGCTGAGTTTTTCAGCGGCGGTCAGCTTGAGGGCCAGCGACTTGGAAACGAAAGAGAAAACCTCCTGCATTTCCAGTTTCCCCACCGCGTAAAAAAGATCTTCCTTAGTCGGAAAATAATAATAAAGGCCGCCTTTCACTTTCCCCGCGGCTTTAGCTATATCGGACATAGTCGTCTTATCGAGGCCGTATTTTCTGAAAAGACTGCGCGCGGCGAGAAGTATCTCTTCTCTTACGTCCGTCTCTTTCAAAAAGCCTATGCCTTTTTTTGACTTATTGACTTTTCCGTTCATATTTATGATTATAGCCTAATAAAAGGCTCTTTGTCAAGACAGACAAAGAAAAGTCAAAAAAAACGAAAAATTTATTCCCGGTGCTCTTCCTCGGCACCCGGAGGCGAAGGAGGCTTGCGGGCCTCATCTTTCATCGCTTGACGGCGGTTCCGCTCGGTCTGTTCCATGACTTTTTCGAGATAATCCGTGCCCAGACGCTTGACTTCAGTATCCTTGTCGTCTTTGCGCAAGCCGTATCTGTTACGTCCGGAAAACATATCCAAAAATTCCAGCGGACCGGTTATGAGAACCAGCGCGACAGCCATAAAGATTATAACTCCTATCAGTATCTTGCCGGCTATTCCGTATCCTTCGGAATCGGTCGCCGGCGTTCCGTAGTCCCACTGGGCTGCGGCGGCTGGCACCAAAGAAAGCCTCCCGCAAAAATATGACGCCGGCGAAAAACAGGCGGCCAGAATAATCAAAATAGCAGCAAAAGATCTTATCTGTTTCATGAACGAATTCCCCTGGAGCCAGATATTACTTTTAGGTTTTTATTAATAAAGCCGAACGAAACAAGCAACAGTCATATCCGGATCAAAAGCGCGTCTGCACGCTATGATTATACTATTTTTACACATATTATATTTATCACTGATACACTGACACAGAAAACTACGGAGATATAAACCCGCTGCATTGAGTAATGAAGGTGGTCCGTAACGGTGGAAAGAAGGAAACTCCAGAGGACATATTTAACGGGGCTTTTTTATCAAAACGGTCCGCGCCGTCGCAACCCGACGGTATTACCCTGAAAAGGCATAAGACAGAGTTAATATCCGGCGTGACTGAACCGTCCGGCGGTTCTATCGTAAATTTGAACAGCCGGACCGTAGGATTATATTTTTTTACTTTAACGGTCTAGGTTTATGAAAGATTCAGTAGTCAAGTTCTCCGACCGTCAGCATAAAATCGGCACGGGCCACAAAAAATCCGGCGCGGGCCTCGAGAAGCCTGTTCCTGCCGTCGAACTCCAGAGCCGCTGCCTCCAGATAATCCGACAATTTTTCCGTGCCGTGCTTATAACCGTCCTCGATTTCGCGTCTGTTGGCCGACGCCTCGTCAGCCCCTATCCCGGCCACAACGTAACGCCGGTACGACTGCTCCCAGTTTTTCAGCTTATTTTCCATATCCAACAGCAGATAATCGGACGTCTCCGCGAAATTTTCACGCGCGGCTTCTTCTTTAAGGCCGTATTCGCGTATTTCATGAGAACCGCCCCACCATCCGCTTACCGGCACGCTAAGCGCCGCAAAAGCCATGTTGCCGTGATTCCCGGAGCCGGAACTTGTATTATCCAGTCTGTCGAACTCGATTCCGACGTTAACTGTCGGCATGAATTCCCCTTTTTTAATTTCCCGCTGGAGCCGCGCGGCTGATATGCGAGCTGCGTAAATACGATACTCCGGACGGTCGTAAACTTTCGCTTTGAGAGCGGCGGTGCTGTAAACCGGTTCCGTGACCGGCTCCGAATCGTCGCGGACGGAAAAGGAACCTTCGGTATCCGTACCTGCGAAAATAAGCATATCGCGTCCGGCAAGAATTATATTTTTCTCCAAATTTTTTTCCTCTTCTGATATTTCGGCTTTTTTCAGACTGACGCGCAGGACATCTGTTTTCGTGGCTATTCCCTGCCGCTCCGCCTGTTCTGTCTGCCTGTAAAGCGCGTCTATCATTTCGCCGTAGGCGCGCAGCGTTTCCCGCCTACCGCTGAGCACTAAAAGACAGCGGTATTTTTTTTCGGCCTCCAGGCTCACCGTTCGTCTTTTACTGCGCAGTGCCTCTCTGGCAGCCGTCTTACCGGCGTCGGCAAGACGGTTGCCGTTTAATATTCTCCCTCCGGCGAACATAGTCTGCTGTACGGTGAAGCCGGATAACACATAGTTGTAATCTTCCGGCTCCAGCCCGGGGAAAAGCATAGACCCGCCGGACAAGCCGTAATTGGTCAACATAACCCCGAAAGCCGAGACTTTTGGAAAATAACCGGTGAAAGCAGCGGCTTTCGCGCTCGCCGCGGCGTCCGCTTCCATTCTGGAAGCCTGCAGGCTCCTGTTCCCTCGCAGGGCCGCGGCGCGGTATTCGTCCAACGACATTGAAGACCCCGACGCTTCAGCTGCCGAAACCGCGAAAAAAGCCAGTAAAACTACGGCGCGTATATATTTCTGACTCATACTTTTTCTCCTTTTCCGGAAGCCGTTTCCCGCTCGTCTCCGCTGAATTTCCAGTAAGCTACTGGCAGGACGTAAAGGGTCAGCGCCGTAGAACCGATAAGACCGAAACAAATAACGGTGCCCATCGGCCCCCACAGCAGCGATCCTGAAGTTATAAGAGGAATAACTCCGACCGCTGCCGCCGCGGCGGTGAGAAATATCGGACGGAGCCTTCTTTTTCCTGCGGCGAAAGCAGCTTCCTTAAGACTCATCCCGCCGCTTTCGAGTTCCCTGGCGTAACTTATCAGTATCACGCCGTTGCGGACGACTGTGCCGAACAGGGCGATAACGCCTAGAAAAGCCGTCATTCCGAACGGATAACCTACAAGCATAAGTCCTATCATCGCGCCTATAAGACTCAGGGGGATCGTCATCATGACCAACACAGACAACCGCACACTCTGGAACTGAAACAGCAGTATTATGAATATTATAAATACGCTCGCGAGCAGGGATTTTCCCATAGGAACATAAGACTCCACAGATTCGCTGTATTCCCCGCCGTAATCTATTTTCAAAGAAGAAGGACGGGGCAGACTTTCTATTTTTTTCGAAACTCTCTCGAAAACCGGCGCCGCAAGTTTCCCGTAAGCGATATCAGCCCTGACCGTTATGGTGAGCCTGCCGTTTCTGCGCACCACCTGCCCGTCGCTGTATCCTGGTCTGAGCAACGCTATCTGCCGCAGCGGAACAGCCCCGCCGGAAAGTCTGGAACCGACGTACTGATTGCCGAGCGCGTAAGCGGAAGACGTTTTTTCCGTTTCATATTTCAGAACGATGTCCTTCTGATAATCTCCTTCCCATACCGAAGCCACGGATATACCGTCGGGATTAAGCGCCGTGGCCGTTCCCAGAGCCTGCCGCGACACACCCAGGCGATCAGCCATTTCGCGGTTTACGTCCATATCAACGGAAATGAGCGAATCCCGATAATCGTCCCTCAGCCATGTGATATCTTTCTCCGAGGACATAATACGCTTTACCTGCTGCGCGAAAGCCTTTATCTCGTCCTCGCTCTCGCCGGATATCATTACCTCTATCGGAGCCTCCGCCGAAAGGAAACCGAGCTGTTTGACACGCACGTGGCACTCCGGAAAAGCGTTCCTGTATTTTTCGTCGAACTCTTTCACCGCCTCTTCCGTGCTCTTATTAGTGTCTGTGATGACTATCAGCTGTGAATAGTTCTTGGCCGGCATCTGCGGAGCGTAAAGAGTGTGGAAGCGCGGCGAACTTGTTCCGACGAAAGAGATTATATCCTTAACTCTGCTGTCCACGCGCATCAGCTCCGCCACCTTTCGGGTAACTTCCGCATTTTTGGCCAGCGAGGTTCCTTCCGGATAATATATCTCCACCGCGAACTGATTCCGTTCAAGCATGGGCATGAACTGCTGCCCCACCAGTCCAAGGCAAAGCGCGCCGGCGATTATGGCCGCTATCCCCACGGCGACTGTGCGTTTAGGCTTTCTCATCGCCGAAGCAAGCTGTTTATCGTAGAAAGCCTGCAGCCTGTCCAGCGCCGACCGCTTCCCTTCTTTTTTAACAGTTCCGTGCAGTCCGGTTTTTATGAAAGTATAGCAAAGCGCCGGCACAAGCAGCATGGCAACGAGCATGGAAATAAAAAGCGTCACCGCTACGGTAACCGGCATAGGGCCCACGAAATCGCGGCTCATTCCGGTAAGAAAAAACGGTTCCGGGACGAAAACCGCTATTATCGCCAACGTAGCCGTGAATACCGGGACCAGCAATTCCCCGGCGCTGGTAAAGGCGGCTGTCCACGCGTCGACTCCGCGGTCGAGCTTCTCTATATAATTGTCTATAACGACTATAGCATTATCCACGACCATACCTAGGACAACGACAAGGGCGGCAAGCGATACCGTGTTCAGTTCCACTCCCAGTCCCTGAAGTATCCCTATGGACTCCAGTATACATATGGGTATGGTGACCGCAGCCACCACCGCTATACGGCGCGGCAGAAGCAGCATTACCACGAGGATGACTGAAACTATGGCCATGCCGAAATCACGGAAGAAATGATATATCGAACTGCTGACGACAAGAGGCATGTCGGCCACCTTCTTTATCTGCAGATCTGGCGGATTGGACGCCCGGAAATCGGCTATTATCTTGTCTATATCCTTGCCGAAATCGACTATATTATTTCCGAAGCGCATTTCCATAGAAAGGGCAAGGGCGCGCTGTCCGTCGCATTCTATAAAAGAGTCGTCCACGCTGTATTCGCGTTTCACCTTTGCCACGTCACGCACGCGCACGGCATTTCCTTTCGGGGAAACGTAAATTATCTGTCCGGCGATATCCGCCTCGGAATTATACCGTGCAGGAAGATGTACCGGCATCTCCAGGGCCTTGCCCTTTACGCTGCCGCCGTACCATACGAAACCTTCCGCCTTAAGCGCTTCCGCAAGCATCTCCGGCTTAACGCCGTAATGGGCCAGCCTCGCCGGGTCCGCGTATACGGATATCTTTTCCTTCTGCAGACCGAAACGCTTCACGTTAGAGACAGCCGGATGCCGGCGCACTGCGTTAGAAAGTTTCTCGAGATAATCCTCTAGTTCTCTGTAACTGCGCTGCCCTGAAGTTATTGTGAGCAGAATAGCCGAGGCGTCGCCGAACTCATTATTTCCCACAAGAGTGATAACCTGCGGCGGCAGTTCTGTCTTCAACTCCTGAAGCCCGAGCCTGAGTTTGGCCCAGAAAATTTCAGGGTCTTTTACGTTTTCCTTAACCTCCACGTAAACGACGGTCTGGTTTTCCTTGGACACGGAATATGTCTTATCCCGGCGCACTTCCTTGAACCTGTATAGATAATCCTGTATAGGTTTGGCAACCTGCTGGTCAACCTGATTAGAAGAAGCCCCCGGGTAGGCGGCTACTACGAGACCCTGACGGACCTTAAATTCAGGAAACTCCTGACGCGGCATATACCTCAAAGCATAAGCGCCAAGCAGACAAAGCATCAGGCTCAGCGCCGTTATAACTTGACGATGCTTCAGAGAAAGTTCAATTATAGAAAAGTGTTTTTTCTCCATAATAACCGCCTAGAATTCCGGTTCCACGGCAGAACCGTCCGAAATCTTCTGCCCGCCGTCTGTGACGACTGTGTCCCCGGCCCGCAGACCTGAAGTTATAAGCACTCCGTTCTTTCTGAATCCGGATACGGCAACCGGCTGTCTGTAAACCTTTTTATCCGCATTCACCAGATACACATACTGCTTGCCGTTCCCGTCCAGTTTAAGCGCCTCGGCAGGCACGACGAAACCTTCGGGAGAAATTCTTCCTCCTAGGAACACATCGCATAGCATACCGGGCAGAACCCGACGGGCGGAATTATCCAGAAGCACGCGCACCGTATAGGCCCTGCCCAACGGATCAGGAACCACGCCGACGTCTCTTACAGTTCCGCGGATAAACCCACTCCCCGCTCCTTCTATTTTCACAGAAGCCGGTGCGCCTTTCTTAACAGAAGCTATTTCCTGCTCCGGCACTGCGACTGAAGCGTAGACCTTGTCCACAGACACCACTTTAAAAGCTGCTATACCCGGACCCGAGCTGTCGCCCGGCTCTATATTTCTTTCACTGACGATTCCGCTTTCCGGAGCGTTTATAGAGCAGTCGTCAACATTTTTCCGTGCGAGCCTGACCGCAAGCGCGGCCCGGGTCTTCGCCGTTTCTATCTCCACCATTCTTATCTCCGGCAGATTCCCGTTTTTATACATCGGCTCGAAACGGGCGAAAGCGTCGTCCGCCTGAACAGCGCCCGCTAAAGCGCTCTGAAGAGCGTTTTCGTTTGTCCGGCAGTCCAGTCTGGCCATCAGACGACCACTGCTAATTCTGTCTCCTTCGCGCACATTCACTTCCGCGACAGTGCCGGAAGTCAAAAAACTCACGGACACACTTCGGCGGGGCTCAATGACGCCGCTGTAATATAAATCTGCTCCCTCACCGCCGGCTTGCGCTGAGAACACTTTTACCTTAAGCGGGATAACAGAATCATGGACCTCCCTGCCGCAGCCGCACAGCGCGCAGGCTATTCCGACCAAACATACCGCATACAGCTTTCCGGTGTACCCCATATGATTCTCCTTTTAAAATACCAAAATAGTTTTAAAGTATGTTAATAAACAAAAAAAACAAATTCTACCGCAGTCCCCTTATAAAAGCGCCGATTATCTTTTCTATCTTCGATTCTTCCAGAGGCTGCATTCCGAACATAATCACTTCCGCCTCCATACCGCCCCACAACATATTAAGCCCCTCGGCCAACGCGGAACAGTCTTTCTCCGAAACACTTTTAAATTCTCCGTTTTTTACGCCTTCGGCAAGAAGATCCTTTATCATCTTTATTTCAGCGGCGTATGTTTCTTTCCAGAAAGCGGAGAACGGATCCATATAAGCTTTATGTTCCTTGAGCATAACAGAATACAGTACGACCTTTTCTCTGAGCACTTTAGACATTGTTATAAAAAATACCGCAACTTTTTCCGAAACTGTGTCCACACCGTTCATTGCTTCGTTTATAGTATTTATAAGTTCGCTAAATTCAGCGCCGGCTACAAGCCGGAAAATTTCTTCCTTGCTTTTGTAATAATAATAAACGGTGCCCTTGCCCCTTCCTATTTCGCGGGCTATATCTTCCATCGATGTCTTTTCGAAACCGAGCTTACGGAACATCTTACGCGCTGCGGCCATTATCGCCGCGCGCATCTGCTGTTCGTTTTCAATATCCGGTGTTCTCATAAAAATACTCTAATACCAATATAGTATCTTATTCAAGTATAGCAGATTCAGCGGTAATTTGCAACATTAAAACTTCATCCGGAACAAGACGACTGCGCCTGAAGAAAGAAAAAAACGCCACTCCTTGAGAATATGGCTGTAATTTGCCGCGGAGAAAGCAAGAATAGTAAAATCTATATTAAAGAAATCACATTCACTAAGAATAAAACGCGAGGAAAAAGATATGATCGATTCGATATGCGGGATAGACTGCGAAAAATGCGGTTTAAAGAAAGATTGCGGCAGATGCGCCGCCACGAAGGGAAAACCTTTCGGCGGCGATTGTCTTATCGCGCGGTGCTGCATTGACAAAGGGCTCGGCAGGTGCGGAAAATGTCCGGACAAATCCTGCGGCCTCAAAGAGAAACTGATCGCGGAATTTAACGCGCTGGGCATAGAAGACATGGAAAAAATTACGGATCTCAACGCCATAAAAGGCTCTTTCATTAATATAGAGTATCCCTTTCCTAACGGTCAGGCCGTAAAAATGTGGGACGACAAAAAAATATACCTCGGCAATCAGACAGAAAAAAAGAACAGCGGAAGATACTACGGCCTGGCCGCTGATGGAAATTATCTTATGGTATCGGAATACGGAAAAGACGGCGCCGACGCTGAAATAGTGATTTTTAAACGCCGGAACTGAATCCGTAAAAAACGGGCGGAACTTCCCGGACTTATAATTTTTTAACCGTACAGGCCGTACCTTATCGCGCGGACGGCTTTTTCCAGAAAAGGCAGCTTTCACCGTATTCCTTAGTTTCTCTGTCGTATACGGTCACGCGGATACGCCATATATCTGACCCGCGGTTTTCAGGCAGTTCCGTCTGAATAAGATAAGCCGCTATCCTTTGTTTCCCGGACAGATACTCGCTTATCCTGTTAATTCCCAGAACCTCCGCCGCCTCGCCGTTTATAGTAACCTTTATATCCGCTTTTTCGAGTTTAGGAGAAATATCGATAAAATCCGTATCGGCAACTTTTTCACGTCCGCCGGCAAGCCGCGTTCTTTGAAGACTCATAGGTCTGAAATAGATCTGCATATAAGCCGGGGTTTTCTGAAGCTCGAAAGCGTTTAAGGCATAAACTTCCAGTCCGTTGAAACGCGGATTTATTTCCGTATCGGACGAAACCGTCACGTTCCAGGCCCAGTACTCGAGATTCTTTTCGCCGTAATCCTTACAGGCGTAAAGCGAAGAATAAACGCCGGTGGACACCGGGAGTCTGTAATTCCCGTCAAGATCCGACTTGGTGCTGTATATATTCTCGAAATTTCTGTTTTTAATCCTTATATCGGCTCCGGAAACGGGATTGCCTGAAAAATCGGAAACCTTACCGTATACGAAGGCCGTCCCGGTTTTCTTTTCCTGTAGAGCAGCGCTGGAATAGAAATCGGCGGCGGTCATATCCGCGGAATCAGAGTTTATTTTTTTATCCGCGAAACACGCTTCGGCGGAAAATATTAAGCCGGCAATAAGGGACATGGATATGTATTTTATTTTCATTTATTTTTGAGAATATCTCTATCATTAAAATATATAAATCGCCGTCGGAAACTAAACGGAACGATTTAATAATAAAAAATACGGCCGCAGCAAGCGAAGAGAAGATAAAAAACACCGCGCCTGCGCCCGGACTTTAATTCCTATGTCCGGAACGAAAGCGCGGCATTAACACTAAATACCAGACGCTTAAAGGACTATCTCCCTAGCGGGTTTAGTCTCTTCGCGACCCTTCTTATACTTGACCTCTCCCTTGGCGATAGCGCCAACGGGGCATACCATCGCGCACAGACGACAGCCGACGCATTTTTCCTTATCGCAGGAAGGACGGCGTTTCCCGCTGTCCCATTTCATCGCCTGATGGGCTCCGTCGTAACAAGAGATGACGCAGCGGCCGCAGCCGACGCACTTGCTCTCGTCAACTTCCGGATAAACGATATAATCGCGGTTCAGTTCCTCGCAGGGAATTATATTCTTATTCGCGACGCCGACCAGTTCTTCCAGACGGTCGACGCCCTGTTCTTCCATATAGTGCTGAAGGCCGTCCTTCATATCTTCGACTATACGGTAACCGTACTGCATTATAGCCGTGGTAACCTGGAGATTCCTAGCCCCGAGAAGAATGAACTCGGCGGCGTCCTCCCATGTCTCGATCCCGCCTATACCGGAGATCTGAACTTCCGGAATACCCGCGCGCAGCTGCTGTATGAAACGCAGCGAAATAGGCTTTATCGCCTTGCCTGAATATCCGGAGACAGACGACTTGCCGTCTATGACCGGCATGCCTATCTTTTTGTCCAGGTCTAAATTGCAGATAGATTTATAAGTGTTCGTGGCTGAGATGCCGTCCGCCCCGCCCTCCAGACAAGCCCTGGCTACGGGGACCATATCCGTTATATTAGGCGTCATTTTCGCCATCATCGGCAATTTAGAACCGCGTTTAACGGCCGCGCAGTATTTTCTGCACAGCTCAGGGTTGCTGCCTACGTCGGATCCCATGGCGTGGGAAGTCATCTGCGGGCAGGATAGATTCATCTCTATCATATCCGCGCCGGCTTCCTCCACCAGACGGGCGAGCTCTTCCCAGTCGGCCTCGCTGGGCCCCATTATAGAAGCTATAAGGACTTTGTCCGGGAACTCGGCTTTGAGACGGCGCAGATCGGCCAGATTCTCTTCCAGAGGATGCTCCGCTATCTGCTCCATATTCTTGAAACCGACGAAAGGCTCGGCTTCCTTTGCGAGCGAATCGAAACGCGGCGAAACTTCGTCGATTATAAAATGCTTAGGGCCTATGGTCTTAAAGACAACTCCGCCCCAGCCCGTCTCGTAAGCCTTCTTACACATATCGTAGCAATTGCCTACCGGCGAAGACGAAAGGCAGAAGGGATTATCGAAGCGAACACCCAAAAAATCAATTCCTAAATCTTTTTTAGTCATACTACTTTCCTCCGAAGCCGCTTAAGCGAGATATTCATTGATGCATTTGACGGCCTCTCTGGCGCCGCCGACCGCGTAGACGACCGTTTTTTCGTCGTGAGCGATATCTCCGGCGAAGAAAACGTTGGTGTCTCCTATGCTTTTGCCGGGGAACGAGACCTCCCCTTTCTCGCAGGGGAGCCCGAGTTTAGAGAGTTCCGGAGCCTGTCCCACAGCGAGAATTATCTTGTCGGCTTTGACTTTCAGCTCCGCGTCGATGCGGCGGTGTTTAAAGGTCACTTCGCCGCCGTTAACGGCGACCGGCGTATAACCGTCTATGATAGAAACATTGTTTTCCTGCGAGGTCCGCAGTTCTTTTCTTCCGGCCTTGAATTCGTCGAAAGTCTCGTAGACCACGTCGGTTACGTTTTTCACGCCGAGAAGCCTCAGCGTGGTCACGACGTCCATAGCCACGTCCCCGCCGCCCACCACAAGCACATTATCCGGCAATTCCACTTCTCCGCCAGCGGTCTTGGCTTCCTTGAGAAAATCCACGGCCGAGCATACTCTGTCATTGTTTCTGAACATATCGAGTATCTTTCCGGTGCAGAAACCGGTCGTAACCAGGACCGCGTCGTATTCTCTGCGTAGATGCTCCAGCATACCTTTGTCGATAGTCGTTTTCAGATAAATTTCGGCACCGAGGTCGAGAATTCTCCGTATTTCATTGTCAACGACGGAAAGAGGAAGCCTGTATTCCGGAATGCCGTAACGCATATAACCGCCGGCTTTCTCTTCTTTTTCGAAGATGACCACGCCGTAACCTTCCTGCCTGAGGAAAGCGGCTGCCGCCAGACCCGCCGGGCCGGCCCCCACCACCGCGACCTTTTTGCCATTGTCTTTTCCCGGTTCCATAATCTTCATACCGAGAGCCTGTTCGAAATCGGTCACGTAACGCTGAATCCTGCCGATATCTATAGGTCTGTCTATTCCGCATCGGGAACAGGCTTTTTCGCAATATCTTTCAGTAGGGCAAACGCGGGCGCATATAGAGCCGAGAGGATTATTGCTCCTGATGGTCACTGCAGCTCCTTTAACATTTTTAAAACGTACCGAACGGATAAATTTTGCCGGGTCAGTCTTGGCCGGGCAAGCCGCCGAACAGGGCGCGTCCAGACAAAGCAGACATCTGGAAGCCTCCTCCATGACAAGAGCCGGTGTAAAAGCCTCGTCATATTCCTCTCTGTATTTCTTTGACACGATACATCCTCCGATTATATTAACATACTTATGAACAATTCGCTCATAATATATTTATAGTAAATAAAGCATGAAAAGGCAACCTTAAAAGCCAAAGAAAAACGTATAACCGAAACAGACGAAAAATTCGAAATTTAATTATGTGTTTTCCGTATAACAAAAAAAGCGCGGGCCATAAACCGTACGGTCTCGGCCCGCGTTGATTTCTATTTATAAAATCTCACTCAGGGTTTCCGTCCCCGGTCCGTAAATCCTTGCGCGACGCCGTCAGCCCTCAGAAGACCGCGCGCCAGTTTAAGCGAACATTCCACCACTGATTTCGCCGCCGAAGGCTGAGTGTAAAAACCGCTGTTCCTGGTAGTGGCCTGGCGGGCGACTATTATATCAGCCTCGCCGGAATTACCCGGCTCGTAAAGCATTTTTCCGGTGCCGCCGCGCCGGCCGCCGCCCAGAAAAATCCCAAGCCGGTCCATTAAACCTATCTCAGGCTGAGGCGCCGCCTCGGACTCGAAACAGTCCAGAATGCCGCTGCCGGCTTTGGAAATAAGCACGCAGTACAGATAAGGATAATCCTTACCCTGCACCGAATTCAGGGAAACCTGGACCTGAACGCCGTAAAAATCCTTAGGAGCGCCGGCCAGCTTGATCATCAGCCTCGCGTCCTCCGGTTCTTTGCCGCCGCCTCTTGTATCAGCGAGGGAGAGCATAGGCTGCGCGTACAATTCATTATCGCCCTGAAGGACAGCCATTATCCCTTTAAGCGCCTCAACCTTTATCACCAGACGGTCTTTCTTCAGATAACCGCGCGTGCCCACGAACCACAGCGGAACTATCACAGCCAGCGCGTCCAGCCCGAAGTAGACGCCGTAATACTGCGGAAAACCCAAGGCGTCCGCGGCAAAAAAGTAAGCACCCGCCAACAGCGCCAGCATAAAGACGAAACCAATAATACCCAAAGTATTCGTGCCGTCGAAAAAATCCTCGTCCCAGGCTTTAAGCTCCCCTGCTTTAAGGATAACCTTATCGTATTCTTCAGGCGTAACATTTGTCCATTTGCCCTCCGAGACTACGGCCGGAGCCGAATCGTAGCCGGAGTTCATCCCCAGCGCCGAGCCTAAAACCAGAAGCGCGAAACCCGGCCAGAAGCCTGCGGTCACCTGCAGACCGACACCGGCCGCCAGCGCGGCGAAAACTATTATCATACGCGCTCTGTACGGCAGGCCCTTGGCCAGATAAAACTTTATCTCTCCGTCCTTCTCTCTAGGCGGCAGTATGCTCATGATTTCCTCCCCCGCGCGACGCAGGCTTCAGCCGCGGGCAAAAGCTCCGCGTAACCTGTCTTTTCCCAGTACAAAGGGCAGCCGCCGTTACACACGGCCAGATGCTCGCATTTTCCGCAGACCTCGTGCGCGAATTTCTTGGCGCGGAACCAAGCGAAACCCGGGCGGTTCCACATCTCCTTGAATTTCCCTTTTTCCTTCAGGATATTACCCATAGGCTTAGGATAACTCGAACAAGGCAGAACGTCCCCGTCCGGAGCCACGCTGAGAAGGCCGTCGCAGGCCGCGCAGCCCTTATTGCCGAGACCGTGCGACACCGGATTAAAGATACACATGGGCGTAGGCGAATACCACATGAACTCGAGCCCGCGCGCCTCAGCCATTTTCCTCACGCGCTCCACTATAGGACCGGCTTCTGTATAAGAGACGAAAGTCTCGTCGAAATTTTTCCCCGCGGAGCCCACCGGCGTCAGCAGATTCATAGAAAACTTGTCCAGTCCCATCGATTTCACCAGATCCAGTATCCCCTCTAGCTTATCCTTATTGAGTCCCGAAACGGTGGTGTTAGTGTGCACCCTTATTCCGGCCTTCATAAAATTCTCGACGCCCTTTACGGTGCGCTCGAAGGCCCCGCTGCGCGAGGTTATGCGGTCGTGCAGATCCGCCGCGCCGGCCTCTAAACTGACCTGCGCCGAATCCAGCCCGGCTTCCTTCAGCGCCTTCACCTTGTCGGCTACCGCCAGTGTGCCGTTGGTTATGATATTCGCCCACATGCCGAGACTCTTGGCATGCGCCACCAGTTCCGGCACCTCGGGACGCATCAGCGGTTCGCCTCCCGTAAAGCTGACGGACGGCACCTCCGCCTCGTTCTTTATAATGCCTAATATTTCTTTCAACGCGGCGGCCGGCAGGTCCGGATGCTCCTCGTCCCTGCGACAGCCGCAGCCCGCGTAACAGAAACGGCAGGCCAGATTACAGCGGTAAGTCACGGCTATTTCGCTCAGAACAGGCAGGCTGTTGTAACCCAGTTCGAAACGCTTTATCTCAACCGCCTTGCGCTCGTCGTTCTCGCTGTAACAGCCCTTCAGAAGAGCCATCAGGTCGCGGAAAAAATAATAAATATCCAGAGACACCGTGTCGCGCCGCTCCGGCGGATAGCTCTCCACCACCTTCACCGCGCTTCCGCCCGCGATTATAAACTTAAGCAGCCTGATTCCCTGCGCGTTGAGCTTATAAGTCTCGTTAGGTATCTTTATCAGCAGACTGTCCTCCTCGCGCACCCTTACGTAAGGCTTTATACGCCCCACGTAATCATCGATCCAGTCGACACGTTTTTTCCAGTTCATATCAGTGACCGCTGCTCACGCAGGCTCCGTGACAGGCGCCGTGGCAGGCGCTGTGACAAGCGCTGTGGCAGGCCGAATGGCACGCGCTGTGACAGGCATCGTGACAGGCGGAATTGGCGAAAGCTCCCTCGTAGCAGACGTCAGAACCGCGGAAATCCGCGAAACTCACCGAAAAATCCGAAGGCAGCGAAGCCTTCAGCCCGGCGCCCGCGGTGTTCGCGTTTCCATAAACTCCGATGTTGTAGTCTCTGTGGCTGTGCTGATAATAACCGCCCCAGTAATAACCCATATCTGTATCCGTAGCGCCGCGGCCAAGTTTATCCACCTCGCTGCGGTAATAATCGCGGGTGGCCTTCAGGTCGCAGTCCCAGAGCTTCTTTTCCAGACCGGCGGCCAAAGTCTTGATAGCTTCCCATGCTCCGGCCTCGTCTATAGTGCCGTCCGGTTTCACTGAAGCCAGCACCGTGCTCTCGTAAGGATCGTTGCTAGCGTTTATGCCGGCCCGTCTTTCCACAGTAAGCGGAGAAAAAGACTTTATACGCAGCATACCTTTGCGCTCAATATTGCCGACCATAAGTCCGAGCAGCTCGGCCAGCGGAAGATCCAGCAGCACGCCGGCTTCGAGCGGAGAAAGATTCTTGGCTATCCTGCCGGGAACTCTGAAACTGCTCACCTGAGCTTTCGGAGGTTCCCAGTCCGTCGTGTCCCAGTTGACTGCGCCTATCCCGGCCTGAGCGCGCAGCATGGCGCGGTGTTTGCCGGCCATTATCATAAACGGCGCAGCCACGAACACAAAGACCAGAACTATTATCATAACGGCCGTTCCGCCGGGACCCAGAGGCAGGGCGGAAAGCATGCCGCCCGGGAAATAACGGTTCAGATAATGTTTTTCCTCCGCCGGGCGGTACTTCATATTCTTCGGCACACCCGTAAGACCGCCGTAAGCCATCGTCTTCAAATCGAACAGCGCCGCGTCCAGATAAACCTGGACCTGAAAATGATAACGGCTGCCGAGATCTTTCCTGAAAAAGCGAACGCTGAAAATATCTTTGCCGGCATCGTTCTTAACCGTGGGATAATCTATTTTATAACGCTCGTTTACGAACTTTTCGGTACGGAAATAGAGCGAATCCAGCACGGACTGGTCCACCTCGGCAGAGGCAAGCTCCACGGGAAAACGCACCGTCAGAGCCTGATGCTCTATGGCGTCGTCCCACTGCACCGGCGACCAGTTAAAAACGGCCAGCCGCCTGTCGCCGGCCATGGTCTGAGTAAAATTGCCGGAAGCCTCGAGATCCGCGGCGTAGCGGAAGAAATACGTAATATCGCCGCCGCCGAAACTGCGCCCGCCGGACAGCACGATGTCGTATTTTCTGTCAGACAGTTTCTTTATATCCAGCGGATAGCGGTTCCCCTCGGCGTCCAGCGCGTAGGCGTTCCCGTAATCGAACACGGGCCGCTCCTGAAAACCTTCGAAGTAGAAACCGTGCAGCGCGCCGGAAGAATTCCAGCGCACCGCATAAGAAACCTGCGCTTTCCCGTCGCGGTCCAGCACCACCTCCGTCTCCGCCCAGCGCATCGAAAAATCACCGGCCCTGACCGGAGACTGGCAAAAAACGACAGTAAACAGCGTAATAAGAAACAGAAGTTTTTTCATTTTAAATTCCCACCGAACTCCCCGCGTACCGTACTATCCCATACCCCGGCCGAATAAACCTACGGACAAAAATATCCAAAGCCGGCAGAATCACCGCCTAAGCAAATATTATATAAAAGTAAATATGTCTTTAATATTTTTATTTTCAAAACGCCCTATGAACACACTAATTTATAAAACTATCCCGAATCAACCCTTTTACATCTTTTTCAACATTCTATCGCAATTCAAACCGTACGCGACATCTCGGCGTCTGCAGGACGTCGAAACCTATTAGCGTTAACCTGCGTTCTTTTCTCAATAAATAATTAATCTCGTCTATCGTCTGTTTCCCTTCGAAAACAGGAGGACGTTGAGAATTATACAAAAACAACTGCCGCTCCACTTCTTCCTTAGTTGTCCAGTTCCCCATATTCTGCCGGACAGCCGCGGTCCAGCGATACAATCTAGGCCCCAAGTCCGCTTTGTCTAAAACTTGCGTACCTTTAGGATAAGCCACCGCCGCTACCCCCGAATCATATTCAGTGAAAGGATCTTTTTTATAAATGCGGATAGAATTTATATCAGATGCGGAATTAAGCCCGGCGATATCATATGCAGATAAACGCGAAATCTTAATATTTCCTAAATCTCTTATCGGCTCTGACGCTCCTCCCCATAAAAACTCTCTCCGTTCTCTAGACCATGCGCCGGACTGATCGAGCAAAGCCAAAGCTACTCCCGTTCCGTCCAAAGTCGCTTCGGAAACACCCGGATACAAACTAAAAGCTCCTTGTTTTGGAAGATAATATTTTTTAAATCTGTCAATAACCAGTTTAGACATTAATTCTCGAGCTTTATTTTTATCTCCTGCCGATAGATCTCTCCATAAATATCTAGAAAGAAGACCTAGCCCCTGTCCGCGCGTCAAAGACCAATCGTGAAGGGCCCCGAAACCAGCATGTTCAGGAGTAGGTCTAGCAAGCATGCTAAGCGTAGTTGAAAACAGCTCCTTTCTATACTTTAGCGGAAAATCAGGATTAATATCGTCGCCGTGTTCATCAACGAACATTTTTATTATATGATATGTCGGGCCCATATCGCCCGCGCCGATAAATCTACCGCTTATCCTCATACGCGGCCCCCAGCATCCAGTGCGCGGATTCTGATTATTATAAAGCCATTCCAAAAAAGCCGTTTTCCACTCCGGGGAAAAAGTATACAGGCCGTTGATTTCGAACGTTCGGTAATAACTTAATTCCGCCACTTCTATATAAGATGTTTTCGGAAGCGCAGCACCTATAAACCCGACCTTAGAAATATCGTCCAAAAAAGCCGTAAGTCGTTCAGGAGTATTTATATTATCTAAGAATTTAAGCGGATATTTCAATTTAATTGGACTTTTGTTTTCTTTAGCCAAATTCTCTAAATGCTCGATAATATTCAGAGTCGGCCCGATATATGTGAAAACTGGAAACTTTTCGTCCATAAAAGCGCCAGTAGTCTTATTTTGCCGGTCTAAATAAAAAAGTATCTCCTCGTTTTTATCTTTAAATTGAGGAATTTTTACAAGCCCATTTCTCATTTTCAATTGCTTGTAAATATTCCGCAACTTCGTAGCGGCGGTCCAATAATGCCATTTATCCAAATAATAACCACACCCTAACATTTTAAACTCGAAATCAGCCAAATAATAGCCTTCCGTCTGTAACGCGGCGTTAAGACGAAAAGATTTCGAGATAAGAGAGAAAGTTGTATAAACATGAAAAACACATAAAGCAAAAAACAGGACGAATATAGAAACAAAAGTAAATATAAATTTTTTATTTTTCAAATGCATAAAATTAAGACATTACACAAATTTCAGGATCGCTATGAAATTAATAGATTCTATATTTCTTAACTCTTTAGCTGCGAATTCAAAGGCCCATAACCAAGAAACATAATTATTTAGTGAGGGGGAATTTCTTCCGCTGAAAATTAGATTAAAATCGCATCCTCAGTCCACAAACAAACTAATTGAGTCTAAAAAACTATTTATCGGAATGCGGTTTTAGATTGTTATTAATTACACAGTCTATATCGTATACGTAAATATCCTCAGGCGCATAATCTAAAGTGCCGGCACACTGATGGCATAAATACATTGTCTTTAAATACTTCTTTTCAACAAGAGGCGGAATAAAATCAGACAGATGATCAATCCCGTGTATTTCCTTGAAAAAAGTATAAAGTCCCTTCCGTCCTTTTTTGCTGTTACAAGAAGCGCATGACCACACGATATTGTGTATACCCTGTATATGGTCGCAAGTGGCACAGCGGTTGTTAACAGCCAGAGTTTTCGGGATTATATGCTCTTTTGTCAGATTTTCAGTAGCCCCGCAAAAGATACATTTCTTCTCACTCTCCACGAACTGCATATCTTCACGGAGTATATCAGACCATTTTTTAGTATTGTCTCTCAGTTCCCTGAAAGTCTTTTTTATAAATCCGTAATTAGCCTTTTTAGCGGCGATCCCGTCTTTACATTTAAAAGCAGACCGCGCAATCAGTTTGGCATACTGAAAAAATATCAAATCTCTAATAGTCTTAACTTCCCTGTCCGGCATAAATTACCTCTAGATTTAAATCTTAAAAAACTTTTCCCTTTTCAGATTGCATATAAATCAAAAAAAATAAATTTAAAAGGATATACAGCGATTAGCTTTATTTAAAATTAAAGAGCCGATAACCTCTTATCCCGCCTGTTTACTTTATAAATTTATTATAACTTATTTTTATTGTCCAGTAACTAGCCGAAAACTCATTCTAAACATTACCCAAAAATCTCTTTTCTGCTGCTGCCTAAACACTTATAATGAGTTTCAACAATCCTACGGGAAGATTTTTAGTATAATACTTTCAAAAGCAAGGAATATAAGCAGCCCCCGTCATTTACAGCGAAATTTATATTAATTATGTAGAAAGAAGAAAATAATATTCGTTTTATCTAGATATAAGATAATAATCCACACCGTCACCCGCAAATTCTAAAGATCCAAGTCTTGAACAAACTTCCTTCGCTAAAGTGTCACTGCCAGTCACATCAGGATTCCTATAACATAGGCCGATAGAATCTTCCCTATAATAATTTGACATCGGAAACACAAGATCCACGATTATTCCGTTTTTATGAACAAAAGACGCGATATCTTTTTCTTTTCTTACCACAATAATTCCATTCATTACAGTATATTTATTCCCTTTAACATAACTTTCTTTAGCCGAGTAAGGTAAAGAAATACCGATTTTATCTAAATCATCCGTCCAAACGTTTGTCTCAAGATAATAAACCTCCTGCGCCTGAATTATACTCTTAAGATTAGGCATTACAGATTTAATTTGTGAAATTGTTACGACTATTTTATACCGCGGTAAAGAAATAGCCGCAAGTATTCCTAATATCAATAAAACCACCAATAATTCTATTATTGTAAAACCCTTACCGGAATACATATCTTAACCTCCTTTCCATATTGGTCGATATAAAATAATTATAACAAAAAAATGATACTTATAGTCCGTGTACTTATAAAACACATTATAGATATTATTTTAATATGAAAAACAGATACTCGCAAAAAGATAAACGGATTCTAAAAACCTTTGGCTTACACATTAGGGCGTTGCGCAAAAAAGCAGGGTTTTCCCAGGAAGATTTTGCTTTGGAAATAGGTTTAGATAGAACCTATATGGGAGGAGTTGAACGCGGGGAAAGAAACGTATCTTTAATTAATTTACATAAAATAGCGACAGGGCTTAAAACACCGCTTAAAGATATTTTTAATTTATAAAAACTTCTGCCAGTTTAAAAATATAAGCGGAAAGGTTTATATCTTAATAATATCGATTAAAAATCTGAAATATTTATTTATAACGCTGTCTTAAAATTGCATAACTTTATCTTCGGCAGGGTTGGGAACATATTTTGATAGCCATATCCTGTTTGTTTAAAAAAGTCTTCCAAATTAATGCATTCAATTTTATAATCAGCACATATATTGGGAATTCGCGCAACCGAACCAGGCTTCGTTTTGCCGTATATGCGTTTTAAGGCTGCTGCGGTGGCGTGCCAGGAGGCAGTCCAGCGCGCTTTTGCTGACAGCCGACAGAAGTGCTTCCGTCGCTTTGTCGGTATCGTGTCCGCGGCGTATCCAGGGCAGCCAGAGCTTCAGTATTGTCTTTAACCGCACCGACCAAGGGGAGTTTGCCTATTCCCATACGTCGATAAGTATGGCCTGTATAGCGGGCCCGTAAGTTATTGGACGTTTCGGTGTGGCGCGAGCGGGGCGGGCGGCGTCCGGCTGTTTATGCAGCAGCGTTATGGCGTATTTGCGTTCGTAACGGCAGACGCGGCAGAATTCGGACAGAATCGCCGATTTACCAGCCTTATCAGAATCAAGATACCGCAAACGTATACTTTTAATGTATTTCATGCAGAATTGCTTATCCATAGGGTATATTATGCCCTACGTCGCCACGGTTTGATTTTTAATGAGAAGACGATAGGCCCCATGGTTTGATTTTACATGAGGCGATGCGGGTATTTGACATTGTTCTTAAATAATTTTAGTATAATTTAGTAAATTATTAATAGGAAGTAATTATATTAAAATTATTTAAATATACTTTAGTTAAGAAAGAAAATGAAAAGTATTTATTTTTTAACACTTTTTCAAAAGCTTTTGTGGGAGTTGCATTTAAAAATCTTGCTATAAAATCCGTGATAGATAATTTAATAAATACCTGAAATGGGGAACATATCATCTGGAACCTGAATGCTCATTTGCCCTTGACCCTAAAGTATTTTGGAATATAATTAAATTTACAAACGATATTGGAAATTGATGATTAAACAATTTTATTTATTTCTGAGAAGCGGTTTATCTAAAAAAGAAAAATATTTCTTAGCGTACGGTATTTTATGCGTTACGTTTTTTATCACATACACGACTTCCCTTCCGTATTTCTTCAAAATCTGGATAGACAAGGTTTTCAGCGGCGCTAATTCCGGCTTCTCCGGAAAAGCAGCCGCGTTATTAATCGCCGGCGCGGCCGTCGCCACTTTAGCGGATCTGCTAGGAGCGTATTTTCTGATTAAAGTCCGGGAAAACAGCCGAGCTCAAATTCGTCTGAAGCTTATAAACCAGTTGCAAAAAATGCCGATAAACGAAGTCGAGGGAAGAGAAAGCGGCTATTTTACGGAAGTATTATTAAGCGACGTGGAAACGGCAACCGGCATGATCGTTTCATTCGTGTATATGGTTGTCCCCGCCGTAATCAGTCTTCCCATCTCCGTTTACTGGAGCTTTAAACTGTCGATATATTTTTCAATTATCGGAATAACGGGACTAGTCTTAATAGGCGCCAATTTATATTTCTTCTCTCCGATTATACGGAGGCTGAGCTCGAAAAGGCAGGATTTATATTCCAAAGCGTCCGGCATAATTCAGGAAAGCGTATTCGCCAACTTTTTCATACGGCTCTCGCAAATCGAGGAACAAATCGCCGCGCGTAACAGCATAGTTTTAAATTCATTGAGAGACGAATCGATAAAAAAACACGTTACGGATTACGCCGCCGGCAGCGTCGAAAGATTTATAACCCAAGCGCTGCAGGTAACAGCCGTTTTCATAGGACTTTACGCCGCGGTCCAATTCGACAAAAGCTTAACCGCCACAGGAATAATGGCCGGAATTTTTTATCTGTTGAAAATCTGGGCGCCGATAAATTTATTCAGTTCGTTAAACGCCGATTTTCAGGGATCTTTGGCCAGCGCCAAACGCATATCCGACATTATCGAAAGCAAAGTGGAAATCCAGTCCGGAACGACGGATTTAGGAAAAGAAATAGATAACATTCAGTGCGAAAAATTATCCGTATATATTGGCTCGAGAAAACTTATCGATAATCTCGATTTAACCATTAACCGCGGTTCCGTCGTCGGATTAAAAGGCAAAAGCGGCTGCGGGAAAACGACTTTACTGAAAACATTGCTGGGCTTTTATCCGTCGTGGACCGGAGCTGTCAAATACAACGGAATCAGCCTGAAAGATATTAAAAACTCTTCTCTGCTTAATTTATCCGGCTATATGCCGCACGACGTGTGCGTTTTCCGCGAGAATATTTTCTTTAACATAGCCCTGAACAGTGAATACGACGCTTCGCGGATGCGCGACACATTGCGAAAGTTTCACCTTGAACGTCTGTATAACCAGACAGGCGATAAAACACTTATACCGGCGAATATCTCCGCCGGAGAGAAAAAGCGCATCGGCCTGGCGAGATTATATTATTCAAGCAAAGAGCTGATTATACTCGACGAGCCGTTCTCGGGCCTGGATGCTCAAACCAGAGAAGCGATATACGACGAAATAACATCTTCGTTCGCGGATAAAACAATAATCATAGTTTCTCACTACGAGCAAGACCTCTCCCGCTGCTCGTTTAAAATAGAACTTAAGTAGGGGACGCTGGTAACTATTTTACTTTTTATTTGCTGTTTTGTTCATTCTCCAGTAATTTTTGTCCCTTCGCAATCAACTTGGAAACGGCACTATGACTTATTCCCAGTTCCAGCTTCAAATCTGTTCCTGAAACACGGGCTTTTTCTCTACACAAATAACAATAAATAGCCCGGACTGTGCCTCTATCGCGGCTCCTTCCGAAAATACGGGGACGCAGCACGCCTGTAAGCTTTTCAACATCCGCTAACAGTTCCGCACGGTTTTTCGGCACAAAAGCATCAGTCTGATGTGCCGCTTTCAGCACCTCTTCTACAAAATCCCCCGTTCCAAGGATACGCTGATCAGAGAATCCTTTTCGTCCAAGAATATTTTCCCGCGTTCCATTCCCCTGGACATCACATGATACATCTGCCCGGAAATATCTATTCTCGCTTGTCTTGGCATACTTTCCCCCACTTTGTTACACAAAAAGTCTGATGAAAAACCACAATAGCGAATAATTTCAAGTCAATTTAGAGCCGCAGATATACACAAGAAACGAACAGGCCGGCAGTACCTGTAAACGACGAGCAGCAAAGCCGCAAACAGGATTCTGCCAAAAGAAACATAAAAGACTTTTTCATCAGACTTCTAATAGCATAGCAGATAGTCACGACAACGTATTGTCGGGGAATTATCTCATAATTTTTAAGAAGTCTCCAGGTAAATAATAATGTCAGCAATAAGTTAAAAAGTTACCAGCGTCCCCTTTCTTTTCTCATTAAGGTAACCCAAACCATGTCTGCCTTTTGTTTTTTAGTGGCAATTAATTTAAATATAAAAAAAAGGTTCTAACCTTGATTAGGTTTAATAGATGTGATATAATAATGACATATTCTATTAAGGGGTTATCCAATGGAATTCAAAGACAAAGTTAAAGCAGTGCGATTACAATTGTTTATGAGCCAAGAAACTTTTGCCAAAGAACTTGGTGTGGCTTTTGTAACTGTCAATCGTTGGGAAAACGGCAAATATTTGCCGGGATATGATGCACAAAAGAAATTCCACGATTTTTGCAAAGCTAAAGGCATAAAGTTTGAAAAATAAAAAAATTATTAAGGGAACATATGAAAATAAGCAATAAGTATTTACAAAATGCTAAAGATACTAAAAATGATGAGTTTTATACAACATATGAAACCATAGAAAGTGAAGTATCTAATTATATAAAACATTTTTCTAATCAAACAATTCTATGCAATTGTGATGACCCTTTCGAATCTAATTTTTGCAAGTATTTTCTGAAAAATTTTAATAATTTGAAATTAAAAAGACTCATATGTACATCATATTACTCTTCAAAGGTAATTGCTACAGAAACACATCTAATGGATGAAAATGGATGCACGTTGAGAAAGGGGAATGGATATGTATTAGATGTATCTTTGGTTCCGGAATACATAAACAATGTTTCTACTGATGCAGATGTGGAGAAATATATTAAAACATTAGGCGTAGTAAAAAAGCTAAGAGACAATGGCGATTTTAGAAGTCCAGATTGTGTAAAATTTTTATTAGAAGCAAACATAGTCGTTACAAATCCCCCCTTCTCACTTTTTAAAGAGGTAGTTTCTTTGCTAGTTAAATATAATAAAAGATACTTATTAATTGGGAATCAAAATGCAATTACATATAAAGAAATTTTTCCATTGATACAGCAAAACAAAGCTTGGATTGGTTATCAATTTGGCGATATGGCTTTTCGTGTGCCAAAAGATGCTGAACCAAGGACAACACGCTTTTGGATAGATGAGACCGGTCAAAAATGGAGAAGCATTGGAAACGCAATGTGGCTTACAAATTTGGATAATGATAGAAGACATAAAAAACTTATTTTAACAAAAAAATTTAGCCCTTTGGTTTATCCAAAGTATGATACTTTTGATGCTATTAATGTTAAAAATGTGGCAGATATCCCTAAAAATTATTCCGGAGTTATGGGGGTACCTATTACATTCCTTAATAAATATAATCCTGATCAATTCGAAATTATTGGAGAAGCAAATCACGGTTCTGATAACGAATACGATTTATTTAAACCGGTGATAAATGGTAAGGAAATCTTTAAAAAAATACTAATACGCAATAAATATCCAGAATGTGGAAAGATCAAGGATTTTAAAATTCTTGATTTGTTTTGTGGCGCTGGTGGCTTTTCATATGGAATGGGAAAAAACAGTCATTTCAAAACCGAAATTGCATTGGATTTTAACGAAAAAGCTATAAATACATTTAAATATAATATGCCTGAAACTGAGACTATTGTAGGAGACATAACTGATAATAATGTTAAACAAAGAATAATCAATTTAAGCAAGCAGAAAGGCATTAATATGATTATCGGTGGACCGCCTTGTCAAGGATTCTCCCTCAAAGGGAAAAAACTCGGTTTAGAAGATCCTAGAAATTTTTTATTTAATGAGTATTTAAGCATTGTAGAAGCAATAGATCCTGATGTTTTTGTAATAGAAAATGTCAAGACATTGCTTTCTACTTCTGCAGGGTGGTTTAAAAATCAAATATTAGAACGAGTTAGAACCATGGGGTATCAAGTTGATCATGGCGTTTTAAATGTTTCAGATTTTGGAGTTCCACAATCTCGTCAGAGAGCTATATTTATTTGCGCAAAAAATAGAAAAGTGACATTACCCATACCAAGCAATAAAAAAACAATAACTGTAAGAGATGCAATATACGATCTTGCATATTTAAATTCAAACGAGGGTGAATTTGAGTCAAAATATATAACTGAACCGACCAGTAACTATCAAAAAGAGATGCGAAAAGGTAGTACAAAGCTATATAATCATAAAGCATCTAATCATGCTGATATAGCAATAAAAAAACTTAAAATGATACCACCCGAATGTGGTAAAGAACACTTGCCAGAAAACATGGTCGGGAATCAACGATTTTCCGGCACATGGGGGCGGCTTAAATGGGATGCTGTTTCTCCAACAATTGATACAAGGTTTGATGCCGCCTCAAATGGTACAAATAATCATCCTTTCTTAAATAGAGCAATAACCCCAAGAGAAGCAGCAAGATTGCAATCTTTCGATGATAAATTTGTTTTTATTGGTCCGAAGGTTTATATTAGGCAACAGATTGGCAATGCGGTTCCGCCGTTGTTAGCTAAAGCAATAGCAGATAAAATTTATAAGGAATTGGGGGAATAACTATGTATGAAGAATTAATGGCTTTTTTGCAAACCGAAGAATGTTTTATTGAAGCAGAAGGAAGGCCATCAGCATTAAATGGCTTTATTAATAAATATAACAAAGATTATGGATTACATTTGTCCATAAATGATAATGGGATTATTTGTTTGGGGAATGATGCAAATAAATGGGGATTAGAACTTAGATTATATGTTAGGAATTGTCCTCCAGCTAGCGTAAAATCACTTGGATTTACTCATAATATTCATTATAGAGATAATTTTTCTTACCGATTAAATAATAACCAAGTAATTAGTTTTCTTTTTTCAAGAGATTATAAAATAGGATTTAATAGGGTGTAATTATGAATTCAGAAATGGCTTATTTAGTTGGAATGATTCTCGGCAATGGTGAGATACAAAGAGGAAACAGAGAAACTATCATTACGATAGATATACCTTATAAAAATCTATATACTGATGATCTTAAGGATGTTGGAGTTTATGTTAAAGCAAGCACGGTGGACATGCGTTCAATAATTGAACCATTAATTGGTCATGATTTGATTGTAACACAAACAAAACATTCAACTAAAATGACTTTCACAAAAGCCAATGATGAATATGTAATCAGAGAAATTCTTCGTTTGATAGAAAACGGAAGACATCATTCCACGATGAAAATGAATGAAGAGTTGTTCAATATCACTACTGATGAAAAGAAAGCTTTACTTCAAGGGATTGCTGACGTGACGGCGTATATACGGAAAAGCAATATTGCTTTTGGTCAAGAAGGAGCACATAGAGTTTACATAGAAATCCCCGGAAACTGGTATATGGTTATTGATATTGCAAACATGTTAAAAACGATTGATGTCCCAGTACAAACAATAGATTTCGGTCACCCAAATTTTAGAGATAGCAATTTAAAAAAGTATAATGAAAGAAAGATAAACTATTGGAAAAAAGAACATCAAATTAAAATATTTGCAAATGAATTTCTTCCGATAGGATTCAACATTACACATAAAGAAGAAGCGCTTATAAAATATAGCGAGGAATTATTGGAATTTATCGACCCTGTAAAAACACATAAATTTTATTGGGAAAAAACTATAAGGAGAAGTAGCAAACCAATTCATCCGGGCGAAAATGATCCATCGCTTCCGGAAGAAATTCGAGGTAAACACTTTGATTCATGGACTGATTTGGCGGGGCATTTAGGTTATGGTGAATAATGTTAAAAAGGAATTTGAATTATATGAACCAATGAGAATTTGGTTGCAAAAGTATCTAGAAGAAAAATATAAGGGGTCAACAATTATAACAGTTGACGCACATGCAAGAACATTAGATTTATTTCTTGAACAATATGGCGTAATTGATCATTACCCACAAACTATTGGCTTAGATATTCAAATCGATGTGCTTGGTATCGTAATTAAAGACGATAAAACAAATATCGCTTTTATCGAAGCGAAAAAAACTCAATTGAAATTACATGATTTAGGACAGTTATGGGCTTATTGTAAACTTTGTGATCCTATTGAAGCGTTTTTATTGTCATCAAGCAGTATAGGTAGCTTAAATAAAATTCTTAATAATCTTTCTAGACAAGATTTATTGGATTTTGGTGATGGGAAAAGAATCAAAAAAATGCAAGTTGGTAAATGGGATTTAAGTACAAATGCGATAGACTTTAAAACACTAATCCCCAAATTTTAATATTTTTAGTATGATTATAAAAAAATAAAATTCAATAATAATATAATAACGATGGAAAAATGAAATTAACGCAGTTACATTATTGCAATTATAGATTGCTGAAAGATGCATTACTAAATGTTGATGAATCAATGACTATACTCGTTGGTCGGAACAATACAGGTAAAACCTCTTGTATGGATTTTTTATATAAAGTATTAAATGGTAAAGATATATTTTATGATGATTATCCTTTAGACTTAAGAAAAAATCTATGCGAATAAATTTTTAAATTTTTCTCAAAAGAAATTACATATGAAGAATTATTGAAACAAATTAAATATCCATCTATTAGTTTTATCGTCGATTAGTCATTAGAAAAAAACGATGAATTATTAGGTTCTCTTTCTCCATTTATAACTGATGTGATCTTCCCCCTGCAGTCAGACAACAGCTAAGTTGTTAAATTCTATCCTTGACCTTCCCCCGAAAACTAGACCACTGCCAGGTTTAGTTTTTTCACTATTTTGAAGTCCTTTCTATGCTTCGCCGCATACTCCGGCTCTCGATAAACGCATTTTCCACTGGTTTCCCAGGCCTTATATACTCCAACTGAACACCGTTCGTGTACTCCCATGCGTCCAGCGCCTTAGAAGTGAATTCACTGCCATTGTCTACTGTTATCACTTTCGGCAAACCTCTCGGCTCATTCAACATTTCCAGATATTTTACGACTTTTTCCCCGCTTAACGAACTGTCTACGCCCAATACAGGACATTCCCTGCTGAATTGGTCCACGACTGTAAGCACGCGGAATTTACGCCCGTTAGACAGACTATCATGGATGAAATCCATGCTCCAGTGTTCGTTGACACGCGACGGGACCGCCAGTTTCGCCCTAGGTCGGCTGACATGTTTTCTCCGCTCCTTTGTCCTTACTTGCAGCCCTTCCTCTATGTAAATCCGGTAAACACGCTTCTTATTAACATGCCATCCTTCCCGCCGCAACATGATGTGTATACGCACATATCCAAAACGAGGCCTGGATTTCGCTATATCCATTATCCGGCCGCGCAGCGCCCGGTCATCTTTGCCGTAATGCTTATAATAGCAATAACTGTGCTGTAACTTTATAAGCCTGCACGACCGCCGAATACTTACCTTATAAGAATTCTGAAGGCTTTCGGCGGCAGCGCGTTTCAGGGCAGGCTTTAGAATTTTTTTGACAGTACATCCTGCAGCATCTGCTTGTCCAGGCTAAGATCAGCCACAAGCTTCTTGAGTTGCCTGTTTTCTTCTTCCAACGCGTGCAGCTTCCGCAGTTCAGTCACGCCCATGCCTGCATATTTATTCTTACAGGTATAGAAAAACTGCTCACTGACGCCCATTTTGCGACAGATATTCGCAACCGAAACACCGTTTTCATGCTGCCGTAAGGCAAGCGCTATCTGTTCTTCCGTATATTTCCTGCTCATTAGTTCCTCCGTTTCTAGAGAACTTCAATTTAGCATTTTTTAAAGCCGGATATGGTACGGTTTTTAGGGGAAGGGTCAGAAGTTCCAGCAAGCAAACATTGCTTCATTGTATCCGACATAATCGAAAGTGATTGCTTAGTTGTATCACTCTCAGCTTTCATAAATTAATTATTCGACCTTCCATTCCATCTTAGCAAACACAACTGATTTATTAAAATCTTCCAAAATAATATTATTCTTCTTCATGTTTTATAAAAAAAACTTGTACTTTTTCTCTAAGCATACTTTCAATCTTCATAGAATCCATTCTAAAAGAAATCTTGCTAAATACAGGTAATTTATTAGCATTCTTTATAATTCCAAACGCAACAACAGCTTTATCTAAATCCAAATCCACCCCATTAATCTTCTTTTTAACTTGATCAAAAAAATCAAATTCAGATTTGAGGCGAGTCACAGAAACAACTCCTTGTTTAAATAAATGACTCAAAGGAGAAGAACCTGAAGTCCCTTTCTTTATATGAAATAAAGTATCTTTACGCAACAAATCAAAAACTTCCGTTCCTTTTACGAGTTTCTGATCACCCAAAATATATTCATCGTTGTTTTTTGAGATATTTAACAAATAATCTTCTTCATTTTGCAAAGAATGCCAAACTTTGCCTTTCCTGCTTTTACTATCCAATGGAACATCCACAAAATCTACAGGTTTATCGATAATTCTTTCAGACAAATATTCATCAACCATTTTGATTAAATCTCTATTTATTCTAAACCACATCCCGTTTTCTAATAAATAATGTTGATTTGCATATTCTAAATCCAAAGATAGAAATTTATATAACGATATTTCCTCAGTATTTTCAAAAGAATCGACTCCATATTTCACACTCACTTTATTCACTTTTAAGAAATTGACCAAGGACTTTGGAGATTTTTTAGAAATATTAACAATATTAAGAAATCCCGCGTTAGTCAACAAGACTGAATTCTCTTTAAATGTACAATCAATTATAGAATAATAAAAATTTGACGGAAGTGGGGCAAAAACAGCAAATTCATTTTTAAACAACATTTCAAGTATTTTCAAATCTAATTCTGTCTTAAGCTCAGTTTCTCCTTTTAATAACGGAGAAAGATTATCAATAAACTCAAAATTAACTTTATAATCATCTTTTTTATAAATATTCTCTAACGTATTCAATTGTTCTTTAAATTTTTTAGGTGACAAAGAAACATTTAACGCTTGACTACCAGACACTTTACAAGGAAACAATTCGGCATAAATTTCTTTCGGATTTCCGTCTATATTGCTTAGGATATCAGTAAGTTTATCAAAACCAAGTTCACTAAGACTCCTTGAATTTGTAGAAGCAACATCTTTACGCACCTTACTTTCAGAAAATGACTTGGAAGTTTGATGCATAATAGATTCATTCCCAATCATATTCAAAGCTGTTTTTAAACCAAAATTATAAATAAATTTAGATTTATCAAGTCTCCCACCGCCACAACCAAAAGGGACTGTAAAGCAATAATTATCTAATGTAAGATAAAAAATAATTCCAAATGGTTTATCTAAGTTTTTAATTTCAGGCGAATCACTTGTCGTTAAATTAAAAAAATTACTCCAATTTATACCTTGCTTTGAACTATCTAAAATATAGAATACCTTAGTATTATCTTTTTGTTTCAAATCATAAATGTTACGATATTTATCTATTAACAATCCAAGAATATCTTCTTTTGTCGAAATATTCTCTGCAAGATAAATAGATACTTTTTTATTTTCATCACAATCAAATTTCATTCTGGTCCCCCAAGTTTACATTGCAAACTTAATGATACAGCATAAAAATAATTAATGTAGATATCATCTTCAAATGCTTACTTTACCTGAAAATATTTCTAATAAAAGTTTATCACGAAGATGAAAAAGGTGTCTGATTTGCATTGAATTTGTATATATTTTCTTATCTATAGACATTGCAAAAGATTCAAATTCTAAAATCAATTTTTCAAAAGGTATAAATGTCTTAATACCATTAAATTCTTCTTTGCCAATAGATCCAAAAACTGTTCCTTATTGTTCGAATGTTTCAAATTCATCACTTAATGATTTAAGTTTATAAAATGTATACGAAATGTATCCTTTTTTATGCCGAACTGCCGCCAAGCCACAACCGATACAACAATCGCTAAATGCCATATTTATATCTCCGACTGGAGCGCGAACACATACCACGGCCTGTATATCAGTGGACAAAGTGTATACAGGCCGTTGAAAACATAAATTATACAACTAAAGTTATAAACTCTTTATTTATCCTCATTCGTCGTCGTTACTGTATTCGACGAAGTCGCGACTGTTCCAGATTTTATCTCGTCTTTAAAATCTTTGTAGAGCGCGTCTTTGTCGAGTTTTCTGGTAATCTCTTTAACAATGTACAAAGTATTTATCACTTCGCCGTCTTTCTGTACCTGTATAACGGAAGAAACATTAGGAGCATCTTCCGGATATTATTCTACATATATTCCATCTCATATGGAAAAGATCCTTCAGTTTTAAATGCGTATTCGCATTCGACTTTTCTCTGTTCCGCTAAATTTTTTTTATTCTTTTTAAGGGTTTTATCTATGATTTTATCAACATTATCCTTGTTTTCAATCTTAGACAGAAATTTACGGTAAGCTTTCATATTTTTCCATGTGAGTTCATATCTGTCGTATTTTATATCGGCAGTGGAAAAGCTCTTTCTTTTATTTATCAGATAGTCGAAAAAGTTATCTTTAGTAACTGTCTGCGAGTAAGCGAAAGAGCAATTCAGAAACATTAGGCCTATAACTAAACTATTTATTATTTTCATAAGATTTTCCCTTATTTGAGTTATATAAAAATTAAAATTTTATCCCTTTGCAACAGTCGTATATCGCGTACAGTTTCTGCACGCCGTTTTCCAGAAAATAGTAGTGCATGATATAAGGAATAAGCAAAACCAGCAGAAGAAGATCGAGAATAAAAAGCATGACCGACGGATTCGTAATAGTAAAAAGAGATATTATTATCAGAGCCATCGCCACGGTTATAGTCACGATAAGATGTATAAGACGTTCGTGCTGAAAAAAACGGATATGCGTCAGTAACTCCCGCATATCTTCTTCCGTGTGTTTTTCCTTCATGCCTTCGGCAAGCTTTATAAAAGACTGCAGATATTCTCTCATTCTAAACACCTCACGGGAACAGCTATGATAAACTTTACAGCGATTTATAAAAGCCTTCTGTCTGCCGGATACTAAAAAACACAAGACAGACACCGGCAGGCTTTTAAAAACAGCCGTTATTTACTTCTGAAACTGATTTCCCTAATAATCAGTATACAAACTATATTTCAGCATGTCAAAAACAGAATAATACATCGGTTTTATTCTTATGAAATTCAAGTTTTATTCTTAAATAATATAAACCGCGGCTTAGATTTTTGAAGTATAATATTTTAAATCTTAACTTTATCCGGTGAGATTTACGGATCATGAAAATTAAAAAAACTATTCTTATCGTTTGTCTATTCATTCTGGCTGCCGCCTGTATCTACGGTTACGGCAAATGGCGGCAATTCAATTCAGTGCCGGACACGCGTTTATGCGCGGACTGCGCGGCGCCGGAGAATTATCCGAAGACGGGAATACATTATTTTAAAGTCCCGATCGACCATAAAGACCTAGACCGCGGTTACTGGCAGGACTATTATCTTACTAGCCCGTCTTTCAAAAAAGGCAATATCCCGGTATTCGTGTTCTTCGACGGACAGCAGGAAATGACTTCGCCTTTCCGGGACTGGGGCCGGGAAAAAGCCGTGCTCGGCGACATGCCCTGCGTCGTGGTGGGGACGAGAGGCAGCCCGCCAAATATATTCCCGGAGGTCTTTGATTCCGATAAAAGCGTAAATTTCAAAGAAGCGCTGAAACTTTACAGTTCCTGGCAGCAGATCGAGGATATAGAACTGGCGAGAAAAGACATGGTCGCGAAAGGACTGATCGGGCCGGAAGGAAAGATAATGCTTTACGGCGGTTCCGGCGGAGGAATTCTGGAACAGCAGTATCTGGACAGATACGGACAAAACGTCATACGCGCGCTTATGGAATCGACCGGGGCTCCGGATCTGGCGGAAAAAAACGGGCTGCCTTATTCCAGACTGTTCTCGGAATACAGTCCCGAGGCTGCGAAACTTTACGCGAATAAATTCTCAAAACACATTGATCCTTCACTTGCTTTTATGCTGTTCAAGCTCGAACAAAGCGCGGGCGGACAGGCCGTTCCGGGAAAAGAAATAAAACTGATAAGGGGTAAAAAATCACTTTATCTGCCCGGAAAATGGGAATATTTCAAAAATCTGTTCAGGCTGCCTCTTAATTACAGTATAGTCAAAGCGATAATAATGTCGCCGCAGGAGCTTATGTGCCGGGTGAGAATATACGAGCTCTGTTACGGAATAAGCGACTATCTCATGAAACCAGGACACAGGACGCAGCTTTTATACGACTGGGCCGGCGACACACTGTCGGACTTTATAAAAGCTGAAAGGCGAGGCATCATCAGAAAGCCTAAGATGATTATCGACAGAGCGGCGTTTTCCGGCGAAGTGCTGGTATTCTCAGGCATAAGGGATTTCGATTTTAATCAGGAGATAACGAAACTGCTGGCGGATTCTTATAAAAATTCCGTGACGGCGGCTTTCGACGACGGACATACTCACGCCGGCACCGCTCTCGACGGAAATTCAGACTATTACCGCAGTCTGCGCGCGGCATTCTTCATGTACGGGCTGAAATCCGATGAATTCATGAAATATTACAAAGACAAACGTCAGCTGATCAGAGAATAACACCTGTTAAATAAATCAGAAAAAGTTTTTACGCTCGAAGGTAACGGAAAGAACGGGGAAAATATAAAAACTGCCGACGGGAGCATTGACAATATTCTTTTATTTATATATTCTAATATTAGAATACGATGTCAGGCTCCTATAATTTAAGGATTTATGGATAAGGACAATAAACTGAATATCTACGGCTATGCCGGTATTCTCAAAGCTATCGCGCACCCGGTGAGACTCAAGATCGTCTGCGGCCTTTCTAAAAAAGATATGTGCAGCGTAGGAAAAATTGCCGAATGTCTTTCGATACCGCAACCGACCGTGTCACAGCATTTGAATATCCTTAAAAACGCCGGCATAGTTTCCGGTTACAGGAAAGGAACGCAGGTCTGCTATAAGCTGACAAGCGTTGAAACGGTGAAAATATTAAACAGCATGGATATAGATTTCTGTAAAGAGAAGCTGTAAATAAAAGGAGACAATCATGATAAAAACAAAGTATGTCGGAAACAAAAAAATTGACGTTGAGATAAACGGTTTCACACTGCATACCGATCTGCCCGCGGCGATGAAAGGCGACAATTCGGCTCCGAATGCATTCGATATGTTCCTTGCCTCGCTGGCTTCATGCACCGCCACCTTCGCGCTTCTGTATCTGGAAAAAGCCGGGATAAAGAAAGACGGGATAAGCGTGGATCTGGACCCCGTCTACACAAAAGAAGGCGTAAGCAGCGCTAAGGTAATCATAAACGTCCCTCACGATTTCCCGCAAAAAGACGAGAACGGCCTGAAGATAATGGTCGAGCACTGCAAAGTGGGCAAACATATTAATTTCCCCCATGAAGTGGTGATAATAAGGAAGTAAATAATAATATTTATCGCAAGACCTCTGTAAACTGGCGGAGCCCGGCCCTAAACCGGGCTCCGTTTTTTACAGGCTTTTATCTGTTGACAGGGGTAGAATATTTAATATATACTTTACTAATCAAACATCTATCAATATAAAGCAAGCGTAAAATATTATGAAAAAATCAGAAAATAAACTTAAATTCCTTCTCAAACTGTCAAGAGTGCAGGCGCAGATAAACCGCGAGCTGGACAAGCGGAGCGGTTCTTTCGGCTGGACCGGTTTTCAGGTATTGTATTACCTGAACGAAGCCAAATCCGAACGGATGAGAAGGGTGGACCTGGCGGAAAAACTGGCTCTGACGGCCAGCGGAATCACCAGACTGCTTTTGCCGATGGAAAAGATCGGGCTCGTGGAGCGTGAGAAATGCGAAGGGGACGCGCGGGTAAGCTTCGTAAAAATCACAGGGGCCGGAAAAAGGCATCTTTCCGAATGTACGGAAGACGTGGAATTCATTGCCGAAGAAATACTCTCAGATTTTAAAGAGGAAGACGAAAAAAACGAAAATTTATTTTCGGTGTTCCGTATGGGCATAATATCGGTTTGAGCGCGGATAGAAGCGAGAGTTTAAAATCAGTAAGTTAAAAATTTTTCCCTTGAACATAAAAGAAGACATAAAAAAGGCCGCCGGACTTCGAAATCCGGCGGCCCTTCATTTATTTTTACCGTACTGTTATTTATTGTATTTCGTAAGCGATTCCGTGTATATCGCTCTGACTATCTCTTTCGTGGCCTTATTGGGAGCCACGCTGAGCAGCCCGTCAAGAGAAGGAGTCGTGAAAGCCAGATTCACCAGCTTATCGACGTCCTGTTCCTTGAATCCCTCGTCGGACAGCTTTTTGTCGGCCCCGACGGAGAACAGCCATTTCTCAACGGCTTTGGCGGCCTTTTCGGCTTCGTCTTTGTTCCCTTTAAGGCCGTGCGCTATAGGAGCGAGAACCGCGGCTAGAACGGCGGGCCTGTCGGCGTAAATATATTTTATAACGCTCGGCAGAAGGACGGCGAGTCCGAGACCGTGGGTCAGATCCGTCTTTACGGCGCTGAGAGGATGTTCGAGGGCGTGCGTATAATGCAGCAGTCCGTTGTCGAAGCTTATACCGGCTATCAGAGCGGCATAAGTCAGGAAATATCTGGCTTCCAGGTCTTTAGGATCCTTCAGCACTTTAGGCAGATATTTCGCAACCAGAGAAACCACCGATATGGCCAGATCGATGGCGAAGGGCGAAGCCACTTTGGAAGTGGCAGCCTCCACCACATGGTTCACGGCGTCTATCGACACGTAGCGGGTCTGCTGCTCGCTGAGACCCGTCATGAAGGCGGGATCGTCGATAGAATACAGGGGATATATGCAGTCGTAGGCTATGGCCGGCTTGAAGTTCTTCTCGAGCAGAGTGACGACGGCGAAACGGTTGGCTTCCGAGCCTGTCCCGTGCGTAAGATTTATGGCGACTATAGGAGCGGCCTTGTCCGGAGCGAATTTAAATTCATAAAGATCCGCGGCTGTTTTGTCCGGGTATTTAAGCATTATAGCCGCGCTCTTTCCGGAGTCTATAGCGGAACCACCGCCTATAGCCAGAACACCTTTGGCCCCGAAGTCCCTGCCCATTTTTACCGCAGCGTCGACCTCGTGAGTAGTAGGATTCGGTGTGACACCGTCATAATGAACATAAGTGATGGAATTAGCCGCGAGAGCCTTCTGTACGTGATCCCAAGCCCCGGTCCTCTTATAAGATCCGTGTCCTGTAACAATCAACAGTTTATCTACGCCGCGATTCTTAAGATCTTTGGCTATATCCTGTATCTTCGTTATAGCGCCCACACCGAGATATACGGTTGAACGGCTGCGGATTTCTTTTATTTCATTAATGTTAATGTCTTTTTCCCACATATATAACTCCTTTTACTGAACACTGCAAAGACAGTTGATCTGATAATCCCCTGCCTATAATAAATTATACTCCAATGAATTGAATTTTTCAAATCCGTCTCCGTCGTAAAATAAACTGCCTTTTTTCCCCTGTTTTATTGACAAGCATAGGCAATTATACTATACTAAAAAAACATGGCGACTATATCGGGGAAAAACAATGAAAACGGGCTGGTGGAAATGGCCAGAAAAGGTGACGCCGAGGCTTTTTCGAAGCTGGTAGCGCTGTATAAAGACAGGCTTTTCGGGATAACCGCGGGATTGTGCACTAAAATGCCTTCCGAAACCGAGGACGTAGCCCAGGAAACTATGATTTCGGCGATGAAACATATAGATTCGTTCAAGGCCAACTCGACATTCGGGACATGGCTGTACAGGATAGCCGCCAACAACTGCTGGCAGCGTATGCGCGACGCTAAAAAACACCGTTTTGAGGAACTGCCTGACGAAAACAGCAAAGGGCACCCGTTCGAGACCGCGTCTAACGGCAAAAAAATAAAAGACGAACTGTCCTCCGCGGTGGCGAAAGCGCTGTCAGCGCTGCCGGTAAAACAGCGTATGGCGATAGTATTATGCGATATACAGGGACTGCGTCTGGCCGAAGCGGCGGAAAAGACCTCCAGTTCGCTCCCAGCGTTCAAGTCAAGGCTCCACAGGGCCAGAAATATACTAAAAAAACAGCTTAAAGATTTCAGCTGAAAAAATTTATTAACAGAGATTTAACAGAGAATATATACGGCAAGTGCGAATCTTTTTCGTCACCAGCGGCATCTAATATATTGTGAGGCGTAATTCTTTCAGGCATGAAATTTCTGAAAAAAAACGCTTTACGGACAAAAATATACTTTTACGGAGATAAAACAGGAGAAAACATCAATTATGAAATTAGCGGCATTACTAATTATACTGATTTCTGCGGTGCCGGCGGGAGCCCAGCAGATAACGCTGGGACAGGCGGCGCGGGAGACCTTATCTTACAGCAGAAATATAAAGAGCGCGGCCGCCGCGGCTGAAGCGGCAGGAGAAACGGTAAAACAGGCCGAAGCCATGCGCCTGCCAAAACTGTCTTACAGTTCGCAGCTTACTACGGGCGACGACCCGGTCTACGTTTTCGGTTCGCTTCTGCGGCAGAACAAATTCACAGCCGCGGATTTCGATCTCGGCAGGTTGAACGAGCCGGACGACAGAGTCAACTTTTCCAACGCGGTCTCGGCGGAGATACCCCTTTTCACCGGTTTCAGGATCGCCAATTATAAGAAGCTCGGCGAAAACAGGACGGAGCAGAGCCGTCGAGTCCTCGATTTCACCGGACAGGCAGAACTTTTCGGAACTGTGCAGAACTATCTCATGCTCGGCTTTAAATCGGAACTAAAAAAAATAGCGGAAGAAACGGAAAAATCTACCGCTGAAGAACTGAAAGTCGCCGACAGGCTTCGCAGCAAGGGATTTATTTTGGGCTCCGACTATTACGCGGCTCAGTCGGCCCTTTCCGGGATAAAATCGTCCCGCGCAGCTCTCGACAAGGAAATACTCGCCGAAAGCGCCTCGCTGGCCGTGCGCCTGGGACGCGATCCGGAAACCATGCTGACGCCGGCTCCCGGGTTTTCCGCCTTTCTTTATGAAACTGAAGACGAAAAAACGCAGATCGCCGGATTAAAAGAAGCGCGCGGAGATATAGCCGCGGCCCGGCTGGAGGCTAAAAACGCCGGTATATCGCGCGAAATAGAAGCGGATTCAGTGCTGCCGCAGATAGGAGCCTTCGCCGAGCTTCAGACTAACACGAGGGATTTTTCTTCCAATCCGCTCTCCCGCACGGCAGGGATAAACATGACGATAGAATTCGGAGATTTCACGAGGGACTCGCGCATAAAACAGCGCGAAGCCCAGAAAAAGCAGGCGGAACAGAAGGCCGCGGCTATGACAGATTCCGCCGTATCCGAACTTCTGAAGCTGCGCAGACAGTACGAGAGCGCGAAAGCGGCGCTTCCGGCGGCCAAAGAAGCCGTGGAAAACGCGAAGCGTTCTCTGGAGATATTCAAACCTATGTTCAGGAACGGCAGACAGAGCGTGCTGGAAGTGGTGCGCGCCGAGACTGCTCTTATGGCTGCCCGCAGCTCGCTGGCCGAAATAACCTTCAAACTGCATTCCTATTACGCTTCCGCGCTGTTCATGGCCGGAGAGCTTGACACGGCGGCGGCGGACCGCATAGGCGCAGCCGTGGCGGGAGGCGCGAAATGAAACTGGAAAACACAGGACTCGCCGGGAAAATAGCCGGAGCCTTCGTACGCTCCAAGATAACGCCCCTTCTGGTGCTGGCCAGCCTTCTGGCCGGACTTTTCGCGGCGGTAAAACTTCCGCGCGAAGAAGAGCCCCAGATAGTAGTTCCCATGTACGATATACTGGTCCCCTTTCCGGGCGCCAATGCCGCGGAAGTGGAGGACAGGCTCGGAACGCTCGGACAGCGCAAACTGATGGAAATACCGGACGTGGAATACGTATACACCACTTCCGACAATAATTTCGCCATGTTCACGGTGCGTTTCAAGGTAGGCACCAATGCCGAAGAGGCCATGACGCGCCTTTACACGAAAGTGAGCGCCAATTCCGATTTCATGCCGGAGGGTTCGGGGCAGGCGCTCATAAAACCGCGCAGCATAGACGACGTTCCTATACTGTCGCTGACCTTTCACGGGGAAGGCCTGACTCCGCAGCAGCTGCGGAGCGCCGCGGCTGTCGTCAGAGACGATATATCGTCGATATCGGAAGTTTCCGAGACCTCGCTTATAGGCGGCAGAAAAAGGCAGTTCCTGGTGAGGTTTCATCCTGAAAAGCTGTCGGCGCTTCATATAACGCCGCTGCAGCTGGCCGGAATAATAAGCCAATCGAACACTAACCTCCCAGCCGGAAGGACCAATGACGAAACGAAAGGAGTGCTGGTAGAGACCGATTCTTTCATAAGGACCGCGCAAGACCTCAAGAGCACGATAGTCGGTTTATCGGACGGCCGCCCGGTACCTCTCTCCGAAGTGGCGGAAGTGACGGACGGACCTGACGAAGAAGAAAACGCCGTCTCGATATACGACGACAGCGGGGTTAAGCCCGCCGTAACTCTGACAGTGGCTAAACGCAAGGGCGCCAACGCCACCGTGGTAGCCGACGCCGTGCTCGAAAGAGTGAAAGAGCTGCGTGAAAACGGCATACTGCGCAAAGACATAAACTGGACGGTGACGAGAAACTACGGGCACACGGCCAAGGAAAAATCGGACGAGCTACTTTTCCACATGCTGCTCGCCACGCTCTCGGTGACTATACTGATAGCCCTGGCGCTCGGCATAAGGGAAGCGCTCGTTGTGCTGGTGGCCGTTCCTGTCACGCTCGGCCTGACGCTGCTGGTCTATTATCTGGCCGGGTACACGCTGAACAGGATAACGCTGTTCGCGCTGATATTCTCGATAGGAATACTTGTCGACGACGCCATAGTGGTGGTGGAAAACATACACAGGCACTGGACGCTCGATCCTGAAGCGCCGAAATGGAAAGTGGCGCTGCGCGCCGTGGACGAGGTCGGCAACCCGACGATACTGGCGACTCTGACCGTCATAGCGGCCATACTGCCTATGGCTTTCGTCAGCGGGATGATGGGACCTTATATGATGCCTATCCCGGTCGGAGCTTCCGCGGCCATGATACTGTCGCTCGGCGTGGCTTTTATAGTCAGCCCGTGGCTGTTCACGCTGATACTCGAAAAATGGACGCCGAAGAAACACGCCAAGCACGAATACAATTCATGGGCGGACAAGATATACATACGCTTCATGCGCCGGCTGTTCGCCAGCCGGAAAGCTCTTTACGGCTCCCTGATAGTAACTTTCGGCCTCGCCGTGCTTTCTCTGGGACTGTTCGCGACTAAACAGGTGCAGGGCAAGATGCTTCCTTTCGACAATAAAAACGAATTCGAGATAATACTCAATATGCCGGAGAGTTCCTCGATAGAAACTACGGAGAAGGCCGCGGCGGAACTGGCGGAAGAGGCGAGAAAACTGCCGGAGGCGGCAGACGTGGAAGTATACGCCGGCACCTCCGCGCCTTATAACTTCAACGGACTCGTGCGCCACTATTTTATGCGCAACAATCCGTGGCAGGCGGACATACAGGTAAATCTGGTGGACAAAAAACTGCGCAAACGCCAGAGCCACGAGATAGCTTCCGCCGCGAGGCCGGGACTGAAAGCGATAGCCGACAGATACGGCGCGCGGCTGCAGGTGGCCGAAGTTCCCCCCGGCCCGCCGGTCATGTCGACTCTGCTGATAGAAATATACAATAACGACGAAAAGATACGCACCGGACTGGCGGCGGATATCAAAAAGATACTGGCCGGGACGCAGGGAGTAGTCGATATAGACAGCTATATCCCCGACGTCGAGCCTAAGACCACGCTCGAGGTAAACCGCCAGAAAGCCACGCTCAACGGCATATCTTCAGCCGACATCGCCAGGACGGCTTATATGTCGCTGAACGGCTCCGACATAGGACTGGCGCACGTGGAGGGCGAGTCCGAGCCGGTGCCGATAAACATGCGGCTTCCGGCCGCGCTGCGCGGAGCGGACGACGGACTGCGCTCGGTGAAACTGTTCTCGGCGAACGGCACGGCCATCCCGGTAGGCTCCCTGACAAAGAAAAAAGAAGGCAGGGCGGACATTCCTCTGTATCAGAAAAACATGCAGAAAGTGACCTATGTCACGGCTGATGTCGCCGGGAGCATAGAGAGTCCGATATACGCCATACTGGAACTTAGAGGCAAGATAGACAAACTTGCGAAAAATCTGGGAACGGACATAAAGCAGTATTACACCAGACAGCCGGACAATACCGGCGGGACTTCCATAAAGTGGGACGGCGAATGGCAGGTGACTTACGAAGTGTTCCGCGATATGGGAATATCCTTCGCCATGGTTCTGGTGCTGATATATGTGCTCGTCGTGGCGTGGTTCGGCAGTTTCACGACGCCTCTGATAATAATGGCGCCGATACCGCTTACTCTGATAGGCGTGCTGCCGGGACACTGGCTGACCCATTCCTTCTTCACGGCGACTTCCATGATAGGATTCATCGCCGGAGCGGGAATAGTCGTGCGCAATTCCATCATCCTGGTGGATTTCATAGAACTGCGCGTCAAAGCCGGAGCGGAGGTGGGAGAAGCCTGCCTCGACGCCGGACTGGCCAGGTTCAGACCTATGATGCTTACGGCGGCGGCCGTTATAGTGGCCGGAGCCGTGATACTGTTCGACCCGATCTTCCAGGGTCTGGCTGTGTCCCTGATAGGCGGAGCGATAGCTTCCACCATACTGTCAAGGACCTCGGTCCCGGCCCTGTACTACCTGCTGCACTCCGGGAAAAAGCAGAAGTAAAAGACAATAAGGTATAAAGGAACAGGCCTCCGTCGAAGAGGCCTGTTTTTTATGCGCGAATAAGCTGGGGATATATTCAGGGAGGCGTTATTATCTTATTCCCGTGCCTTATTATATCCCCGTCCTTCATATATATTATGTCCTCGCACATATTGGTTATCAGATCGCCGACCCTCTCCAGATTGCCAGATATATTCAGTATCTCCACGGCCCGCAGCGCATTGCCGGAGTCTTTTTCTATATACTCTATCAGATCAGTCTTTATATTTTTTTTATACCCGTCGACGATATCGTCCATGAAATACACTTTTTTCGCCTTATCGGAATTAACCTCGAGCAGAGCTTCGGAAGCTTCCACCAGCATCTCCACGACGGTGTCTTTCATCTTAGGCAGATCTATATAGGGTTTCAGCGGCGGATACCGGTTAAGGATAAAAGCGCTCTGGGAGATATTCACGCAGTGGTCGCCTATGCGCTCTAGGCTGTTGCTCATCTTCATTATGCTTATTATCATCCGCAGATTCCCCGCCACCGGCTGGTATTTCGCTATGGCGTTTATGGCCCTTTCCTCTATATTCAGGTCCATGAGATTGGCGGCGCGCTCCTCTTCGTCTATCACCCTGTGCAGAAGCTCGTTTTTCCTCTCGAAGAGCCCCGCTGAGCTGGCGGCCAGCATTCCTTTTATATGCGAAGTGTACTCTACCCCGAGTTTTTTCAGCGTTATTATATTTTCGTTTATCATTTTATCCGAATACCCCCGTCAAATATGCTTCCGTCTTTTTATTCTTAGGAACGGTGAACAGCTGGCCGGTGCTGCCGAACTCCTCTATGCGGCCCAGATACATGAAAGCCGTGTAATTGGAGACCCTGCTGGCCTGCTGCATATTATGCGTCACTATGAGTATGGTGTAATTCTTCTTCAGCTCCGTTATGAGCTCCTCTATCCTGGCGGTGGAGACGGGATCCAGACTGGCGCAGGGCTCGTCGAAAAGTATCACCTGCGGCTCCACCGCGAGGCAGCGCGCTATGCACAGACGCTGCTGTTGTCCTCCGGACATCCCGAGCGCGCTGGTGTGCAGCCTGTCCTTAACGTCTTCCCACAGGGCCGCCTTCTTCAGAGCCTCTTCCACGCGGCCGTATATGAAGTCTTTGTTCTTACAGCCCTGTATCTCAAGGCCGTAAGCCACGTTCTGGAAGATAGTCTTGGGGAAGGGATTCGGCTTCTGGAAAACCATGCCTATCTCTCTTCTGAGCCGCACCGTGTCGACCCGCCGGTCCGTTATGTCCCTGCCGCAGAAATCTATTCTGCCGGACAAGCGCGCTCCGGGAACCATATCCGACATTCTGTTGAATATGCGTATGAGAGTGGATTTTCCGCAGCCGGAAGGGCCTATGAGCGCCGTCACCTTCTTTTCGTAGACGTCCAGATTTATATCTTTCAGGGCCTGAAAAGCCCCGTAAAAAAAGTCCAGATCTTCAACTTTTATCTTAATTTCCATATACAGTCCTGCACCTGTTCCTTATTATCACCGCGGCCGAAGACATAAGAGCCACGCAGATAACGAGTATCATCGCGCAGCCGTAGGCTATGGCCGTCTGCTTATCAGGATTCACGCCTTCTGTCATGAGAGCGTAGATATGATAGGGCAGAGCCATGACCTCGGAGAAAACTGAATCAGGATATCCTCTTTTATAAAAAGTCGCGGCGGTAAAAAGTATAGGGGCCGTCTCTCCGGCCGCGCGCCCTATCCCGAGTATAACGCCGGTAAGTATCCCTGGCGCGGCGGCAGGCAGAAGCACCCGCCTTATGGTCTGCCAGTGCGTGGCGCCGAGAGCCAGGGAAGCTTCGGCGAAAGACACCGGAACCGCCGCCAGCGCTTCCTGGGAAGTTGAAATGATGCCGGGAAGTATGAGAATTCCCAAAGTCAGCGCCCCGGACAGTATCGACACGCCGAAGCCGAAAAACTTTACGAACACCTCCAGCCCGAACAGTCCGAAGACCACGGAAGGAACTCCGGCCAGATTGTTGACGCCTATCCTTATTATCTCCGCCGCACGGCCGCCGCCCGAATATTCCTGCAGATACACGGCGCAGGCAAGCCCGAGCGGCAGAGCGAAAAGCACGGCTCCCGCGGTGAGATAGAGCGTGCCGACTATAGCGGGGGCTATGCCGCCGGCGGTCATGCCGCGCCGCGGGACCGAAGTGATGAATTCCCAGCTCAGCGCAGATATCCCGTTCACGGTTATAAAATAAATTATACCGATCAGGAACGACACCGTTATCAGGGCGCAGGCCGTGACGGCGGCGAAACCGGCGGCTTGGATAAGACTGTTTTTCTTCATCTTCCGCGCCCCAGTTTCATTCTGTATCTCCAGCTTATTTTTTCTGAAAGCATATTAAGAGACAGAGTGATAATAAAAAGCAGCAGTCCTATAAAAAAAAGCGAACTGTAATGCAGACTGCCGCGCGCCGCCTCTCCCATTTCCGCGGCGATGGCTGCGGTCATAGGCCTGACGGGAGAAAACGGCGAGTCCGGAACAACGGCCGCGCCGCCGGCGACCATAAGCACTATCATCGTCTCGCCCATGAGCCTGCTGACGCCGAGTATGATAGCCGTGGCTATGCCGCTTCCGGCCGCGGGAACGACCACCTTCACCAGAGTCTGCCATCTGTCGGCCCCGAGAGCGTAAGAGGCTTCGCGGAAACTGCGCGGCACGAAACCGAGAGCGTCCTCCGCCATGCTGGCGACATTGGGCACCGCCATAAATCCGAGAACCACACCCGCCGTCATAAGACATAATCCGGTGGGAAGCCCGAATACTCTCTGAAGGAACGGAGCTACCACGACTATTCCGAAAAAGCCGAAGATAATGGACGGCACTCCGGCCAGGATCTCTATGAGCGGTTTCAGTATCTTTTTCTGCAGGTCTCCTGCTATCTCATAAAGATATAAAGCGGTGCCGATCCCCAGCGGCACACATATAAGGGAAGCCAGAACGCTGACGGCGGCCGAGCCCGCTATAAGCGGAAAGATACCGTATTCCGGCGGATTCTGCGTCGGGTACCATCCGGTCCCCGTCACGAAACCGAAGAAATTTATTCCCTTTATGGCCGGGATACTCTCCAGCAGGAGCACCGCCATTATACCAGCGAGAAAAATTATAGACGCGTAGGCAAGCGCCACGCAGGTGTATTTTATCAGTTTCTCTTTAATATTATTCATAGGGCTGACCCCTTATCTGAGAGGAACGAAACCCAGATCCCCGGCTATTTTCTGTCCCTTTTTCCCTCTTACGAAATCGATAAATTCCTTAACCGCGCCGCGCGGCTCTCCTCTGGTGTACATATAGAGCAGTCTAGAATAAGCGTATTTTCCCGAAGACACCGTTGCCGCTGAAGGCATGATTCCCGAAACACTCACGGCTTTCACTTTAGCGGACAGATAACCGAGTCCGACATACCCTATGGCGCCTTCGGCCGAAGCTATAACTTCGGCGACGCCGCGGTTGGACGCCTGCATAAGGGCGTCTTTTCTGACTTTTTCCTTATTAAGAGCGAGCTCTTCGAACACTTCGAAAGTTCCGCTCGAAGAATCGCGCGACACGACGACGATTTTTTCATCCGCGCCGCCGACTTCTTTCCAGTTGTTTATTCCCCCCGTAAATATACCGCGTATCTGTTTTTCAGATAAATTCTTTATTTTATTCGACGGATGCACTATAACGGCCACCGCGTCCCGCGCCACCGGACTGGCCTTGAGAACGATATTCTCCGACGCCGCCTTGGCCTTTTCTGCCGGAAGGACAGCGCGGGAAGCGTCGGCTATATCCAGGGCCCCGTCTATAAGCTCAGTTATCCCCGACCCGCTCCCGCCGCCCCTCACGCTTATGTCGGCGTCCGGATTTTCGTCCATATACGTCTCCGCCGCTTCCTGGGCAAGAGGCAGAACCGTGGTGGAACCGCCCATAGTGATCCCCGCGAAAGACGGAGAACAGAAGAACATCGCCGCCGCCGCGGAAAAACCAGCGATTGTATTTTTCATTTTCTTTTCCATACCAAAATGATAGAAAAATACAATTAAGAATCTATGAATTTAATGTTAAGTTTATGTTAAGGAACGGTAACGGTGAAAACGGAACCTTTGCCCAGAACGCTCGAAACTGACACAGCCCCGCCGTGCGCCTCGGCTATGTGCTTGACGATGGACAGACCGAGACCCGTTCCCCCTGTCTTTCTGGAACGCGACTTGTCGGCCACGAAAAATCTTTCGAATATCCTCGGCAGATCGGCAGCCGAGATGCCTATCCCGGTGTCAGCCACGGACAGGCTGAAGCCTTTGCCCGCTTTATGAGCCGACACCTTCACAGACCCTTTTTCCGTATACCTTATGGCATTGTCAACGAGATTTATCACCGTCTGCTCGATATAAAATCTGTCGGCCGAAACGTTTATCCCCGAGCCTGAAAACTCCAGCGCCAGCCCCTTTCCGGCCGCTTTCTGCGCGAGCATGCGTTTCACTTCCGTAAAGACTTCGTCCATATCGAAATCTTCTGGTTCCACGCGCTTTTTCCACTCGACGGCGCTCAGCAGCATTATATCGTCCACTATCCTCGACAGACGGTCGTTGTTCCTTTCTATCACGGACAGATATTCCTTTCTGAGCTCCTCGTCTTCTTCTTCGGATATCAGTTCGAGATAGGCCTTTATCGACGAAAGAGGAGTTTTGAGCTCATGCGACATATTGCTTATGAAATCGTCTTTTATAGTTTCGAGATTTCTGATATCCGTGATATCGTGAAGAACTGCCACGGAATTTTCGGTATCCGGCACGGAAGAGACGGAACAGGAATAATATCTGCCCCCGGTCCGCAGCTCCGACGGCAGACTTTTTCCGGCGCTTTTGTCGAAAATGTCCCTGCCGAAGATCTCCCAGCAGTATTTTCCTTCATACCCGGGCCGGTTGGAAAGTATCACGACGCCTTTCGCGTCCGTCACGAGAATTATATCGCTCACGGCCTTTACGATACGGTCCAGCCCGGCGTGTTCGGTCTTCATGACCCTGAACATTTCGCCCATTCTGTCGGCCATGGCGTTGAAATTATCCGAAAGACCTTCCAGTTCGTCCCCGGAGCGTATATGCGTTCTCACGCCGAAATCCCCGCCGGCAAGCCTGCCGAAGGCTCCGTCGAGCTCGGATATCCTGCCGGACATGCGCCTCGAAAATATATAGACGCTTATAAAAGACAGAAGGAACATTATAAGGACAGGAAAGAGGATCTTATGAATAAAAGAAGCCGAGAACAGGCTTATCTCCCTGACCGGAGCCGCCATGCGTATCACGGCCAGCGGTTTTCCGTTTCCGTAGTAAAGAGGTTCGGCGACATAGAGCATATCCGCTCCCACCGTGGAACTGCGCCGCACGGCCCTGCCGTAACCTTTTTCCATGGCGCCGCGGACTTCCGGCCTGCCGAGATGATTTTCCATAGAAGACGGATCCGTCTCCGAATCGGCGGCCACGGTCCCGTCCGGATTTATGACGGTCAGTCTGAAGCCGGAAGGGCTCTTATTCCCGGACATGCCGTTCACAAGCCGCACTTTACCCTCGGAGTACAGTTCCGACACATAAGGGGCCGTCACGGCGAGACCGTCGGCCAGATTGCCGGCGAAGATATCCGTATTGTTTTTCTTCATATAATACGACGCCGACAGCATAAAAACGGCAAGCACGGCCAGAAGATTCACGGAAAATATAAAAAGTAATTTCCGGAACAGCCCCTTATTCCTCATATTTGTATCCGACGCTTCTTATGTTCTTTATATTTTTGCCGTAACGGCCTATCTTTTCCCTGAGATTCTTTATATGGACGTCGATAGTCCTGTCGAAGACTTCTTTTTCCCCGCCCCACACATATTCGAGTATCCTGTTTCTCGGAAAAGCGCGGCCGCAGTTAGTATATAAGAGCTGAAGTATCCTGAATTCCGTGCCGGTGAGCTGTATCTTTTTTCCGTCGGCACATACTTCCAGATTATCCTCGTACAGCGTGAGGCCGCCGGCGGCCGGGCCGGCTTTTTTTATTTCGCCCGGCTTATCCGCTCTTCTCAGCCGCGCTTTTACCCTGGCGGCGAGTTCCTTGAGCGAAAACGGTTTAGTCATATAATCGTCGGCACCGAGCTCCAGCCCGACGATCCTGTCTATCACGTCAGATCTGGCGCTCAGAAAAATCACCGGAGTCAGCGCCGTGGCCCCGTCGCTCCTTATTTTTCTGCATATCTCGAAACCGTCGGTGCCGGGAAGCATTATGTCGAGGATAAAAAGATCCGGGACACGCTCGGGCCGCCGGCTGAAAAAATCTTCGGCGCAGGCGAAATCCATAACGGCGTATCCTTCCTTTTCCAGGGCTCTTTTGACAGCGGATCTTATGTCGTCTTCATCGTCTATTACAGCTATAGTCTTGGGCATGACCGCACCTCCGGTTTATAGATAATATAATATAAATGTTAAGATTATGTTAAGCGTAAAATTATCCCGGGGCGGAGCGCCGCGGGATATCAGCGGAAGAAAAAATCTATTATCTCAGCAGCAGAACGTGATCGCCCACGGCGACGCCGGCGTGTTCGGCCACCATGCGGCATTTGGCCTTGAAAAGAAAATAGACGGGCCGCCCGGAATCGCAGAGGGTCTCGTAATTGCCCATTCCCTTGGCTATAACGATATCGGCGGAAGAAAAGGCCTTGAGAAATTCAGGAGTCGCCATGTTCAGAAGCGTGCCGGGAGCGTCGGAACCGCTGGCTATCACACGCGCGGTTTTGTCTATCCCGGCCGAAACTGCGTCGGAAAACAGAGCGTCGTTAAGCACAGGGGCCCCGCGCACGGCCACGGTGACCGGAGCCGGACCGAGCCTTTCTATAAGCAGCCTGTCGAAATAGATCTCTCCGGCATTGTCGGTGATATACAGGACACTCTTAGCCCCGAGAACGGCTTTTCTGAAATCTCCGGCTTTAACGTTACCAGCCAGCGGTTCCGTAAGGGCCTGCTCCAGCGACCTGCGCACGCCTTCCGGAGAAACGTCTCCGGCGCCGCCCATATCTATTATATTGCCGGCTATCGCTATACTGACCGCCAGAGCGAAAGGATCTGACACTGTTTTCAGCTTTTTTTCAAGTTCCGGCAAAAGACCGGCGGCCATGGCGTTCTGCCTTTTTTTCGCCGCGAGATAGGGGTCTTTTATCCCGGTGAGCTCGTAAAGTCTTCCGTATATCTTTCTGCCCGTCACCGGAGAAGGGGCCGACATATCCATCTCCGCGCACCAGCCGAGAGCCTCGCGCAGTATCTTCTCCTGAACTTTTGCGTCGGAAGAATATGCTCTGGCGGAATCCAGGGCCTGTCTGACTATACACGGGACGCAGTCGAGATAAGTTTTCATTTTTTAAGCAGCTCGCTTTCCATAAATTTAGCTTTCGCTTTCACGACCGTCTTTCCTTCCTGCATTATTTCCGCTTCGAGGATATACAGAGGACGTAAATATTCTATTATGCGGGCCGTGACGATGGCTTTTTTGCCGCAGAGCACAGGCAGATTATATTTTATATCCATCTCCGCGGTGAAAGCGGCTATATTATGCGCGAAAAGGCAGTTCGTCATCGCGCTGTCCATAAGAGAAGCCGCAACGCCTCCGTGCATAAATCCCCTGTAGCCTTCGAATATCGGGCTGCAGGTGAATTCCGCCCTCGTGCCTGAATCCGGCATTATCTCGAAGCGCAGCTTGAGGCCGACAGGGTTTTTCCCGCCGCATAATATACATGTGTCGTGAAGTCTGTCCCTCACGGAAGACATCACTTCGCTGTCTGCGCTCTTATATATCATATAAATTATATTTTACTATTTTAGCCTAATATAAAACCCGCCTGAAGAAAAAGCTGCGGAAAAAGGGATACTTTAAAGGAATCTTCACGCCGGGATCCTGACAGGGAGAGGGCTCCTGCGGCTTATTTCAGGCCGCGGCCGTCTCCTTGAGTTTCTTCCATATCTCTTTTATCTGTCCGGCGAGTTCCTCGTCCCCGAAATTCACCAGAGGTATCCCTGCGGAAACGGATCTGCCCGCAGCTTCGCTGAAGGAGATCCTGCCCAAAAGCTCTATATTTCCTGCCTTACAGTAATCTTCGATGAAGGCGGAATTTTCGGCATTGATGTCCCATTTGTTTATTATAACCGCGGAACGTATGCCGAAATGCTCCGCGGTGGCCGCGACGCGTTTCATATCGTGTATGGCCGAAAGAGTGGGCTCCGTGACTATCACCGCGAGGTCCGCTCCAGAAAGAGAAGCCATAACGGGACAACCGGTTCCGGGAGGCCCGTCGGCTATCAGCCACTCCGCCGAAATCTTTTCCGCGATATCGGCCGCCGCCTGTTTTATCCTGCTTACCAGCTTTCCGGAATTTTCCTCTCCGATCCCGAGTTCCGCGTGGACGAGCGGGCCGTATTCCGTGTCGGAAACGAACCATTTCCCCGAAATTCTGTCCGCCATTCCGGCGGCGCCGGACGGACAGACGAGCGCGCAGAGTCCGCAGCCTTCGCAGGAATAGATATCGCTCCTGAAATCATCGCTTATCGCGCCGAATCTGCACATCTCCACGCAGCGGCCGCATTTCAGACATTTTTCCGCGTCTATCACGGCGTATTTGCCGCCGGTAAAGTTTTCGCGCCTGCGTATCTTGGGATGAAGCATAAGGTGCATATCGGAAGCGTCCACGTCGCAGTCGACGGTCACGGCTTTCTCCGCGAGAGCGCAGAAAGAGGCTGTCACGGTGGTCTTACCGGTCCCGCCTTTTCCGCTGATCACAACTATATTCTTCATTTTTCCTCAGTATTATAAAAGTATCGTTTTAGTTCCGGCCCGTATACGTGGGCGGACTGACCGTTATTTCCGGCCTCTTCCGAGAATATCTTTCGCGAGATCTTCAAAAAGCCGCTTATACTCCGGTCTGATATCGGAAAAGGTGCCGCCCCTGGAATAAAGGGAAGCCAGCTCTCTGTCGAAAGGTATGCGTCCGAGCAGTTCTATGCCTTCCGCGCAGCAGTAGTTCTCTATTATATCGGAACCGCCGGCCCTGTTGAGAAAAACTCCGAACCTTATTCCGAGTTTGCGTACCGTTTCGGCGGCCAGAGTCAGATCGTGCAGCCCGAAAGGAGTGGGCTCGGTGACAAGTATGCAGAAATCGCTTTCCTTAACCGCAGCCATCATCGGACATGAAGTTCCCGGGGGACAGTCGAGGACGGCGTTAAGTTCAGGTTTTATCTTCCGTTTGAGAATTTTTATCAGCGAAGGAGATTTTATCTCTCCTATATTGAGCCTGCCGCAGTAATATTCTATCTGCCCGGAACTGCCGGACTCGATCTTGCCTATCTCGTAATCTTTCTCGGAAACGGCTTTTTCCGGACATATGAAAGAACAGGCGCCGCAGTTATGGCAGAGATGAGGCAGAAAGAGAACTTCCCCGGCGCCCGCTTTGAATATACTGAGGGCGCCGTAGGCGCAGACTTCGGCGCATTTGCCGCAGTAAACGCATTTGTTCCTGTCGATGACCGGAACGGGAAGGCTGACGCTTTCCGTCGATTCTATCTCCGGTTTCAGGAAAATAGCGCTGTTGGGTTCTTCCACGTCGCAGTCCAGCAGCTGAACTTTCCCCATCGCGAGCGCGAGATTTACGGCAACGGTTGTCTTTCCGGTGCCGCCCTTCCCGCTTGCCACAGAAATTATCATGCTTTTTTCCTTATGGTGACCAGTTTTTTGCCCGGAAGCGACCTGAAATTCACACCCTCAGAGAGCGCGTTAAGCAGCGCCGGGATGTCGGCGACCCGCGTGCCGGAAACTATATCTATACCGTAATCGAATATGATCGGGCTCAGCGGAGCCGAAGGACCGAGCAGTATCTTAAAGCTGTCCCGCCGGCAGTTGGCTATTACGTTCCCGAAAGTGCGGTTGACCAGAGTCATGGCGCTTATGGCCACGACATCGGCTTCGGAAAGCAGTTCCGGTATCTTTTCGGAAGGAATATCGGAATCGTCTTTGGGAGCGAGCTCGAAAACGTCCAGTCTGCCGGCAATCTTTCTTATGCGTCCGACAAAAGGAAAATGCCCTATCACGGCCGCGCGGCGGCCACGGGCTTTCTCCGCCAGTATCTCCTCGGCGTTTATTTCTTCCGTTTCAAGTTCCGGGAGAGCGGAATTTATGGCCGCGAGACCCAGAGCCGTTTCCTGCCCTTTGCCGGAGCCGGCCAGAGAGGCCAGTTTCTTCAGACTCATCCCGCGGATCTTTCCAGCGCAGGAGGCCATACCGGGGCAGCCCGCGCCGCCGCGGCAGGAAGAAGCGAGCCCGCAGGACAGGCGGCCGTTCTCGAGTCTGGAGACGACAGCTGTAGTAAATATACCGGAACGCGCCTCCGCCACGACCCCCTCGGGCAGAGACGCTATAAGGTCTTTTATCAGAGAACCGCAGAGATCATCCGATATATTCATCTACGGCCTGTTTTACTGTTTTGCTCCCGCTCGTTCCGGTGACTGTTTTTATTCCGGCAGCCGCCGCGGCGGACTCGGCGTTGGGGCCGAGCCGCCCGGTCAGCAGAACGCCCGCGCCGCAGGAAACGATCTGTCTGACCGCCTCCGGTCCGGCGCCGCCCTGAGCTGACACGGCGCTGTTCGGCACGGCCGTAAATTTAGAATCTTCCGTGTCGAATATCATAAAATACGGAGCTCTTCCGAATTTTTCGCTAACTGCGGATCCGGGAGTATTTCCTTCGGCGGAAACGGCTATCTTCATGATCAGTGACACTCTCCCTCTTTCTCATGTTCCTTGCACGGCTCTATGCCCTTGCTGATTTTCCTGGCGAGCAGAGCCTCAACCGCGTCTTTGGCTTTGCCGCAGAAACTGAATATCGGAATGCCGGCGCTCGCAAATTTCTGCTGCGCGCCCATCCCCATGCCTCCGGCTATCACGTGGGTGATGCCGTATTTCATTATCTCGCCTACAGCCTGGCATCCGCCGCCGCCGTGCACCGCCTTGTTCTCCACGACTTTAGATGCTTTTATCTTTCCGTCTTCCGCGTCGACAAGCAGAAAATGGCTGCACTGTCCGAAATGCGCGCAGACTTCACTTTCCAGTCCGGCTGCGTCGTTCAAAGTTACTCCTATCTTCATAATTTATCCTCCGATATAATTTACTTTCTGTCTCGGGTCCTCAGACAGACGGACCTCCGAAAATCTTAAATCCTAAAACTTCTATCGCTAATTATTTGCAATAAAAGAACAAAAAAAATTATTTCCGGCACTTATCGCAAAGGCCGTAAAAATAAAGCTGATGACTTCTTATCTGAAAATTATACTTCTTGGAAAGCCCCTCTTCCGTGTTTTTCAGAAGCTCGGTTTCCTCGTTTATAAATTCCGTATAGTCTATTATGCGCCCGCAGCCGGTGCAGACCAGATGGTGGTGATGCCCCAGACCTCCGGGGCCCTCGGCGAACTCGTATCTGGCCTTGCCGTCGCCCACGGAAAATCTGCTCAGTATACCGAGCTCGGTCAGCGTTTCCAGAGTGCGGTAAACTGTGGTGACGGCCAGAGACGGAAGACGCCCGCGGAGACCGTTGAAAATCTCCTCGGCGCTGAGATGCCCGCAGTGGTCGCGCAGATAATCCAGGATAAGCTGGCGCGGCTGCGTCATACGTCTTCCGCAACAGCGGAAACGCCCGTGCCAGTTATTATCATAGTCCCCGCAGCATCTTCCCATCTTAAATCCTTATCGCTAATAATTTGCAATAATATTATACACAGTAAAAAACCGGATGTCAACACCCGCACGGCGGCACGGGCCGGCGTTCAGTCGGCTTTGCGCGCGCGGGCGCCCAGCCTTGTGAGCCAGCACCCTCCGAGCCCTAGCATAAAGCCGAAAACGGACAGCAGTCCCGCTATAAGGCACAATAATCCCCCTGCGAAGGGAAGCAGCTTCCCTATAAGCGCCAGCGCGGCGATTATCAGATATCCCGCCGCGGCCGCAGCCGGTATCCACACCTGAGATTTTTTATTTATTCCCTTAAAGAATCTTCTGCCCAGCATAAGACAGAAAGCGGTGAAACCAAATATCGCGGCCACGGCGAAAAGCAGCGCGACGAAAGGCACCAGCGGAATACCCAGTATAGAAACAGTCATTAACAGCACGACCGGCAGGAAACAGATAAGGGTCAGCATACCCGAAAGACCCGACTTCCATATATCTGAAGAAACGGCGCCCGCTATATTTTCGATATTAACCGGGAAGAAAAGCGCGGATAAAAACACCAGAACCAGACCGGTCCCGGACACGAAGAGCATGATTATAAACGCAGAAGGGCAAAAAGAAACGGTGTCGAAATATTCGCTATTGTCTTCATACCACCGCCTCAGATTAAAGCGCCGCCCTTTTTCCCTGAAACTGTTCTTGGTAGCACCCACGACCGCCTGTATCGCGTGGTTTATGCTGTAAGCGCTTATGCGGCTTATACTGCCGTTATGCACGGCCATCGGCCCCTTTTCAACGGACCCGCCGAGGGAAGATATATCACCCTCCACCACCGACTGTCCGATAAGACGTATATGCCCCCCGACTGCTAGTATATTCCCGCTTACGGTACCGCTGACCTCGACGCGGCAGCCGACGCATGAAACGTCGCCCTTGACCGCTCCGGGAATATATACATTACCGCCCAGAGACACTATGTCTCCGGTGGCCTCGCCGCTCACCGTGACCGGTTCTCCGCCGACGGCGCTTATGTCCCCGATCAGTTTTCCTTCAATAAGAACGGATTTGTCGGTGGAAACGTCTCCTTCATAAGTCTGATCCTTAAGGACAGTGACGTCCTCGTGCATGATCTTCCGCTTGTCGGATCCGGCATTCCAGTTCCATGTCGCGGCCGAAACGGAAGAAGTCAAAATAGCAAGCGAAAACGATAATATCAAAGCGCTCTTATTTTTAAACATTATATAATTCTCCGAATTTTCCAGAAAAGAAACCTACAGCGGCGGGATCAGCCTTCTTCCCGCCGTGATATTTATTTTTTACCGAGATATCTGTCCAGGAATTTCTCCATGGCCCCGTAGAAATCGAAGCGGTTCTCTTCATTGTAGAAACCGTGCCCCTCGTTTTCCTTCACCATATATTCCACTTCGACGCCGCGCCTGCGCAGGCTGTCGACTATCTGGTCCGACTCGGCCTTATTGACGCGCGGATCCTTAGCTCCCTGGGCCACGAAAAGCGGAGCCTTTATATTATCCGTGTGAAATACGGGAGAAACGGCCTTGAGCTGTTCCTCCTCCGTCTCCGGATTCCCGACCATTTCATGCATCTGGTCCAGCAGAGGTTTCCAGTAAGGCGGTATCGTCTTCATGAAAGTAAGAAGGTTCGACACTCCCACATAGTCCACCGCGCAGGTATAAAGATCCGGCGTGAAGGTGACTCCGGCGAGCGTAGCGTAACCGCCGTAACTGCCGCCGTATATGGCAACGCGTTTAGGATCGGCTATCCCTTCCTTTATCAGATATTCCACGCCGTCCGTTATATCGTCCTGCATCTTGCGGCCCCACTGCTTGAAGGACGCTTCCCAGAACTTGCGGCCGTAACCGGTGGAACCTCTGTAATTCATCTGAAGCACGGCGTAACCCCTGTTGGCGAGGAACTGCACCTCGTGGTTGAAGCTCCAAGCGTCGCGGTACCACGGTCCGCCGTGCGGATGAACCACGAGGGGAAGATTCCCTGCCGACGCTCCTTTCGGCAGAGTAAGATAACCGTTGATGGTGAGTCCGTCGCGCGACTTATAACTTATCGGTTTCATCTCCGCCATTTCTTTCTCGTTGAGCCACGGGGATATGTCGGAAAGCTTTTTCAAAGCGCCGGAACAGGAATCGTAAATATAATAGGCCCCGAGAGAACGGTCGTTATACGTTCTGACGATATAAACGTCCTCTTCCTTATTATTGCCTATTATATTAACTTCGTAACCGGGCAGGATATCCTCAAGTTTTTTTATTATACCCTCGAACTCTGCGTTAAAGAAATGTCGGAAAGTTTTCCACGTGACATAATGCGCGCAGATAAGTTTCTTTTCCTTGTGCGAATAAAAAAGAGCGGAAACGTCCACCTCGGGATTTTCATAAAGCACCTTTGTTTCCTTATTGGACTCCGGGTCGAATTCCACCACCGCCGTCTTATCCCGGCCGACATTAGAAAGAGCGTATATGCGTTTATTGTCGAAGGTAAAAAGCATCGGGTCGAAACTTTCGCGGAAAGAAGTCGTAAACAGCGGCCTGAACTCCGCGTTCTCGTCACCGCGGTAAAGCAGAGTGCGGTTAGTCCCGTCGGTGGTGACCGCGACGCGCAGCGCTCCGTTATGATCAGTGATCCAGTTGACTATATTACCGGGGTTCTCGGCTATGCGATTCATAACGCCGGTTTCCAGATTAAGCCTGAACACGTCGAAAACCTCTTTTTTCCTTCGGTTCAGGGCTATCAGCATATGACTGTCGTCGTCAAGAAGTTCGTCCACTATCTCGGCCCTGACGCCGGGGAAAGGGGTCAGATCCCTAAGCCCGGTTCCGTCCCTGTTTACGGAAACTATATGAAAATTCTCATCGCCGCCGAAATCTTTTATATATACGATGCGCCCGTCCCCCTTCCAGAAATACCCTCCGGTTATCGGTCTTTCAGTTTCCGAACTGACCATATCGACTTTTCCGGAGACGCATTCCCTCACGAATATATTCATGCAGCCTTCGTAAGGAGCCATATAAGAAAGATATTCCCCGTTCGGAGAGATATCGTAGCCCGCTTTCTGCGGATCCCTGAAAAAATCGCGCATCTCTATCCTGTGCGGACAGGAAGTCCCTCCGGCGGATATCACAAAGCTGACATTTTCTGCAGAGCCTGAATGATCCATAATCCTCCGTTGTCGGTAAAAAACACAAATAAAATACGGCCGCCCCGCCGTCATTATAATCTATAACATATAACGGAACATGTCAAGATTGCGTAAACGGCTCCGTTTACGCAATCCTGACGAGAAACGGTATAATAATATCTATCTGCCGAGTTTTCTCAGATAAAAGGCATGACCGCAGAAAAGCGACCTCACGATATGTCCGTCCGTCTCCAGTCCGCGCAGAGCGCCTTCGTCTTCTCCGCCGTCCAGCATAAATTTAACGGCGGCGTCCTCGCGGACGGGATGCACAGGAACGAAAGTAAGGTAATCAGGCTTTTTTTTATTTTCCGAAGCGGGTTTTTCCAGATTCAGCGACACCGCTTCCTCCGGTTCTTCCGGAGCGTAAAAACTCCGGCGCGAAACGGTCATGGCGGTGCGCCCGAGCTGACGGTAAACACATGAATACGGGCATAACTCAGGCCAGACGTTCCGCGCCGGAATAAAGTTCCTCTGCGGTGAACAGGGCCGCGGCCACACGCGGGTATTTCTCGGGGAGCGAAGCCCTGAACTCTTCGAAGAGCGGGCCTGACTTCACATATTCTATACTGCCCTTGGCCTGATAAGATTTTCTGTTCTTGTCGATAAAAAGCACCGAGCCGCGGCTGCCTCCGAGTATATTCTCCCGCGTCTTGTGGAAATAATTATCCATTATGGCCAGCCTTCCGTCAGCCAGCAGCTTCAGGGCGCCCACGTAGACAGAATTAGGCATTCCTTCGGCGTTCACGGTACTGAATATAACGTATCCTTCGTGTTTATCCCAGACTTCTTTAAACAAATCGGTTATTTTCATAATTTATCCTTATATCCTCCGATAATTTTATAAACCTGACATCAGACACGGCAATCCGCATACTCCGGTAAATACATGGTTTACTAATATTATATATCAGCCCTACCGAAAAGCTGAAAAAAATATCATGATCGCCCGGGATCAGTCCGGACAATCATGATAAGACAAAAAAGAAAAGGAAACTTACATTTTTATTTCTCTTCTTTCTTCCCCGTAAGACCCGAAATACGGTCCTGGACGGCTTTCAGTTCGTCCTTAAGAGCGGCTTCGTCATTTTTCAGATCGTCTATGTTTTCCGCGTAAGCGTCGCTCTGCCGCGGATAAGCATATCCGAATCTTCCGCCTCTGCGGAATCCCCGTCCCGTTCCCAAGCCCCGGCCTCTCCCGCGGAAAAAGCCCCCTGGCGCTCCGGAACAAATCCCCGTCATGCGTCCCGTCATCGGTCCGGCTCCTCCCGGTCCTGTCTGATCTCTTCCTGGCATATTCTATTCCTCCTTAATGGAAATGGTTTCCATTTATATTTATAGCAGATAATATTAGCTTTGTCAATAGTCTAACCAATATCATTTTCGATTTACCAAGGCTTACCACCATACTCGTCCGAACAAAAAACATCTGCTAAGACAAAAATTCCCGTTGCATATAATTTGATAATCATTAAAGAAGAAAATTAAGCAGTTTTTTATAAGGAAACAATAAAGTGCCGGTTTCTTAACTTTTAAGTTGAAATCTTATCGGAAGCCTTACCTCACACGGCACGGGCCGCCCGGAAGAATCGTAAGCCGGGATAAACACGGCCTCCATGATCTTCGAAAGCGCGGCGGCGTTGAGGGCCGCGTAACTGCCGCTTACGAGAGAAGCCTCCTTCACTTTCCCGTCGGCTCCTATATGCAGACGCATAACGACAAGTCCGTCGCGCCCGTTCTCGCGCGCCACTAGCGGATAATCTTTGGAAGTTATAAAATTAGATATCCATCTCGGCCCTTTCGCCAGAGAAGACGCCGGCAGATATTCCTCGGCCCCGTCCGCTTCTTCCCCCGAAGAAGGATCGGCCGAAGTCTCAGACGGGGCGGACGCGGATTCCGTTTCCGGCTCCGCGGAAGAAGTTTCGTCGGGCACAGGAAGCGCTTCGTCACTGGTCTTCGCGGTTTCTTCCGTTTCTTTTGCCACGGTAATTTTTTCCGCGGAGCGTTTTACTGGAGTAACCGGCGCGGCCCGCTTCCGGACTTTACGCGCCGGGACCACGGCGGCGGCGCGGGGAGCGTCGGAAAAATCCAGTTCCGCCACTATCTCCGGCGCGGAGGCCGAACGCGCGAAAACACATACGCAGCAGAGAAACAGAAGATGGAAACAGACCGAGAACGCGACCGGGAAAACATAATTGTCAGAAACTTTAAAAAAACGGCGTTTCACTCATCGCTCCGTCGCAAGGGAGACCTTCGTTATCCCCGCGCCCTTGGCCGCGTCCAAAACTTTCACCACAGAATCATAGGCTGTTTTTTTATCCGCGGACACAGTCACCCTGCCGGAACGGCTGCTCTTGAGAACCCCTTCCAGATCGTCCCCGGAAACAGTATGCCCGTCCACCCTGACTGCGCCTCCGGCGTCAACCGTAACATTGACGGAACGGCCCCGCGAGACCGCGGAATTGGAAGCCCGGGGCAGATTAACTTTAAGCGAAGAATCAGAAACGAAACGCGCGGTCGCCATAAAAATAATGAGCAGCACCATCATGATATCCACCATGGGCGTTACGTTTATGCCGCTTACGACCCCTTCGTCACGCTCACCGTAATCATTCATTTAAGACACTTCCTTCGCCGGGACGGGAAGCGCGCAGATAGGACTGGAACAGATGTATCACGCTGCCCGCGTTGTCGCAGCGCCGCTTAAGACAGCTGTGAAACATATTGTTCGCCACCACCGCCGGGATAGCGACCAGTATGCCGAAAGCCGTGGCTATGAGGGCGGAAGAGATCCCGGACATCACTACGGACGCGCCGGCCGTACCGTTCAGCGCGAGATCGTTAAAAGCCTTTATTATTCCCAGCACAGTGCCGAAAAGTCCGACGAAAGGAGCGTTGTTACCGAGCGTCGCCAGTATAACCAGACCTTTTTCCAGACGCGAACGCTCCAGCGTAAGACAGGCCAGCATCGCTTCTTCCACGGAAGCCGGACCTTTCCCCACAGCCTCCAGTCCGGCTGAAGAAACTCTGGCTTCCAGGCCGGGAAAACGCGAAGCGTATTCGCCGGCTCCCTTGAAATCCCCGTTTTCCAGCAAAGAGTTAAGCTTAAGCATAAAAATTTTAAAATCCAGTTTACCGCGTCTGAAGGCCCTCCAGCGGTCGGCCATAACAGCTACGGACAGCAGGCTTGCGAAAACCAGCAGCCACAGCACCCACACGTCGCCCAGCAGAGCGAGTTCTTTGAACAGTTCCGTCATTTATATCTCCCTGACATTTACGGACCCGCGCGCCGCATATTTTTCTATGCGGCGCGGCGGGAAGCCCTTAGAATTTATACGACAGACTGCCGTAAAAGAAACGTCCGGGCTCGTTCACTATCAGAGCGTTGGCGCCGGACGGGTCGGTGGGATCGTATTCGTAGGAATTAGCCACGGCGTATTCCCTGTCGAATATATTGTCGACGCCCGCGTTCACGCTGAAACCTTTCAGGAATTCGCAGCCGTGCCCGGCGGCGGCGAACTGATATCCCGCGCGGAAATTGAAAACGTTCCAGCCTTTGAGAGAAGTCTCCCCCGCGGAAGAATCTATATCTCTGTCTTTCTCTGAACGGACCCATTCGAACACAGCCGTGAGCCCGTCTCTGTCGTAAGCAGCGGCCAGTTTCGTCTTGAGGGGAGCTATCTCCGCCAGATCTTTATCGGTGTTTCCCGCAGGCTGGTCGAGCTTGCGTCCGCGCTGATAAGCCAGTCCTCCGTTCAGGCCGAAGCCCTTGCCGAGATCCAGCGAAGCCGTAATATCTCCGCCGTACAGATAGGCGTCTATATTTCCGTAAGACCTGACTCCGCCGGAAATCTGCTGATAGATGAAATCTTTGACATAACTGTAAAAGACTTTAGTTCTCAACTTAAGATTTTCGGCCGGATTCATTTCCACACCGAGGTCCGTCTCCGCGTTACGCGCCGGATCGAGCTCCGGGTTTCCGTAATAGGCGGAACTTTCCTGCACATAGCGTTCCACGGCGTTCGGGATACGGTTCGTCAGACCGACTCCGCCGAATATATCGGTTTCGCCGTTTATAAAATATTTCAGGAAAACGTTCGCGGAAGGAAGCACGTCCGTGCGGGCGTTATCGGAAGTAGCGGCGCGGCTGTATTTGAGCTCTCCGTCCGCCTTGGAGCGGAAAACGTCGAGTCTAGCTCCGGCGTCGACGGAAAGTTTCCCTATATCGCGCTCAGCCTTTAAATAAAGCCCCGCGTCGTCCTCGTTCACGTCCGGGAAAAGCCCTTCGTTCAGCAGTTCCCCTGTGATACGGTTGTAGATATTACCGCGCCAGTTACGGGTGTAGAAATCACCTCCGAGAGTCACCAGTGACGCGCCGATATCGGCTTTATTCTCGACTTTAGCCCCGGCTATCGCTGAAACGGCCTTTATCGTTTTATTGTTGACGCCGCCGGAGCGGAATTTTCCGTAAGGGTCGTGTCCTATATAATTATAGTAAGCGGAAAGGACGAGTTTTTTCGAAAACTTTCCGAGCTCTTCCAGACTGTAAACAGCTTTGTTCAGCGAAGTCTTTTCCAGTTTGGTGTCCATTCCGACGCGCGGAGTGAGGATGTCGTAGGCCTCTCCGAAAGACGAAGACAGTTCTAATTTCTGATTATCCGCGGTCTTAATTTCGGCCTTGCCCCAGAAATCGTGCTTTTCGAAAGCGCTGTGCGAAGTGCCTTCCGAATTATAAGCAGGATTATAGGAACTCAGTTTATCGCCGGCGCCGTCCTTATACTGCGCGGAACGGGAATAATTATAACCGAACAGTCCCTTGAACTTTTTATTGCCTCCGGTGATATAACCGCCCTGGCTCAGATAATCGTAAGAACCGAATTTCGACAGGAACTCGCCGTGAAACCCTTTCTGCGGATCCTTAGTCTCCACGTTTATCGTTCCGCCGAGAGACCCCGGTATGCTTACGTCGAAAGGGCCCTCCTCGACGTCTATTTTCTTCACCGTCAGCATATTTATATGGGACAGAGGCGGATCCTTACGGCTGCCGCAGGCGCCCTCGATAAGAGTGCCGTCCTGCGTAAAACGCAGATTACTCTTGGTAAAACCCCTCAGTCCGACTTCATTGCCGTAACCGCTCTTGCGTACCATAACGGCTTCTATGAGTTCGTCGGAAAGTATCTCGGCCAGATCCACGACCTTGTGGGCTTTAAGAGTTTTCTGGCTTATCTTCATCCTGTCCAATGGGTCTTCTTTCTTTACGGCTCCTCCTTCGACCACATACTCTCCCATCTCGAAAACAGCTGTCTGCGCCCTGAGCTGCCCGGCTGTCAGACCGACCGCCAGCCCCGAGAGCAGCGCGACGCAGCACTTCTCTTTTATATTCATTTTTTCTTCCTGTAAAAATATTGAAACGCACCGTGAAATTATGCCGATACGGCGATAATCCACAGCCAAACACATCCTCACCGCGCGTAAAAAACGTATAAGGATACGGTAAGATACAAATATATATTTTAGACGGAGAAAATTACTTTCTCCGAAAGGAATTTTTACAGGAAAGACGGAGGAGCCCGGCTGTCGAAAATATCCGCCGGCACGGCGCTCACTAAATCATAAACGCGCTCCTGAACAGGCAGAACCGGTACGGGCGGATCGGGCAGAAGCTCCGTTCCGCAGTCAGCGTTAAGCTGCGGATTTACACATACGGAACAGAACTGGCATTTTCCGTCAAGATCATGATGGACGAATATCCTGTGGGCCGGCCAGGCCAGCGCCATAAGAAAAATCATCCATAGAGAGAAAATACGGAAAAACATATAAACTAAATATTAAAAATCAGCGGCGGTTTTGCGCGCCAGCGGCCTTAAGACGGCTACATTCGCCGCAAAGCCCTTTAAAAGTCAGTTCGTGGTCGGTTATATTAAAATCGAATTTTTTCGAGAGATACTTCACGACTTTACCGAAAAAGAGTTCTTCTTCTTCCATGAAATCGTCGTAATCCACGACCTTGCCGCAATTTACGCAGAGGATATGGTGATGATGGCGGGGTTTGCTGCCGGTTCTGGAAACGAGTTCGAAATGAGCCTGGCCGTCGCCGAAATCCAAACGATTGACGATACCGGCGGAAACGAGCATATCCAGAGTCCGGTAAACGGTATTGAACCCGCATGCGGGATAAAGTTCCTGAACCCTGATAAAAATATCTTTCGCTGTAAGGTGTCCGTCGGCTTTCTCGAGCTCGGCCAGCACGGCCTGACGCGGTAAAGTCACTCTGTATCCGAGTCCTCTCAATCTCATCCTCCAGCCGTGTCTTCCGTTCATAAAAGCCTCTTATTGAAAATGGTTTCCATTTATATTTATACAAAAAACACGGGCTTATTGTCAAGGGAACACACGAAAAGAGGCCGGTTCCGCGAAACGGTTCCGGCCCCTTTTAACACCTAAGAACGCTTATGTTTCTCAGTCCTTAAGCTCCTTATGGCAAAGCCACCAGTCGAGACACTCGCACTCGCCGTTCTCCGCCATCCGCATGCGTTTTTTCACGTCCGCGACATTGCTGGGCGGCGGGAGTATTACGTGATCTTTCCCGACTATTTCCCCGTCGGGCCACTGGGCCGGCATGGCCACGCCTTTTTCGTCGGATATCTGAAGCGCTCTGACGACTCTCAGTATCTCGTCCATATTACGCCCTATCTCCTGGGGATAATAGAGTATAAGTCTGATGATTCCGCCTTCATCGACCACGAATACGGCGCGGACGGTATTGGTTCCCTTTCCCGGATGTATTAGTCCGAGGGTCTCGGCCACTTTGCCGCTGTCGGCTATTATGGGGAATTCTATCTCCACGCCGGTCTTGGCCTTTATCCATTCCTCCCATTTGATATGAGAGAAGACCTGATCGACGCTCAGCCCTATCAGCTCGCAGTTCAGGGCTCTGAATTTATCGTAACGCTTCTGAAAGGCTACGAACTCGGTGGTGCATACCGGAGTAAAATCCCCGGGATGACTGAACAGGACGAACCATTTTCCCCTGTACTCTTCGGGGAGCTTTTTGATCCCCGTGGTGGTTACCACCTCCAGCTCCGGGAATCTGTCCCCGAGCAGAGGCATCCTTTTCTCTTTGTTTTCTTCCATCTCGCAGTCCTCCTTGATAATTATATGACAATCGAAGAAACTACTTTTTCGGTTTCAGGCAGCCGTTAAGGAATTTCTCCATGGCTCCGTAGAAATCGAAGCGGTTCTCTTCATTGTAGAAACCGTGTCCCTCGTTCTGTTTGACCATATATTCCACTTTGACGCCGCGTTTGCGCAGACTGTTGACTATCTGGTCCGACTCGTCCTTGTTGACGCGCGGGTCGTTAGCTCCCTGAGCTATAAAAAGCGGCACTTTTATATTATCCGTGTGGAAAGCGGGCGATCTGGCTTCGAGGTCGGCTTTTTCCGTCTCCGGGTTCCCGACCATAACGTGCATCTGGTCCAGCAGCGGTTTCCAGTAAGGCGGTATCGTCTTCATAAATGTAAGCAGATTAGACACACCGACATAGTCCACCGCGCAGGTATAAAGATCCGGCGTGAAGGTGACTCCGGCGAGCGTTGCGTAGCCGCCGTAACTGCCGCCGTATATGGCAACGCGCTTAGGATCGGCTATCCCTTCTTTTATCAGATATTTGACACCGTCAGTTATATCGTCCTGCATCTTGCGTCCCCACTGCTTGAAGGACGCTTCCCAGAACTTGCGGCCGTAACCGGTGGAACCTCTGTAATTCATCTGAAGCACGGCGTAACCCCTGTTGGCGAGGAACTGCACCTCGGGATTAAAGCCCCAGGTATCGCGTACCCACGGCCCGCCGTGCGGATTGACGACCAGCGGAAGATTTTTGGCCTCCGCGCCCTTAGGCAGGGTCAGATAACCGTTTATCGTAAGACCGTCGCGCGAGGTATAACTAATAGGCTCCATCTCGGCCATCTCGTTTTCGTTGAGCCACGGAGATATGTCGGAAAGTTTTTCAAGTTTTTTAGTCGATTTGTCGTACAGGTAATAGGCTCCGAGAGAGCGGTCGCTGTAGGTGCGCACTATATAGATATTTTCTTTTTTGTCGTTACCGGTAATGCCGACTTCATAACCGGGCAGCTGTTTTTCGAGATCGGTCACGATAGCCTCGAAACCGGAATCGAAGAAATGTCTGAAGGATTTCCACGTGGTATAACGCGCGCAGATCAGCTTTTTGTCCTTATGTGAATAGAACAGGCCCGTGACGTCAACGTCAGGATTTTCGTAGATCACTTTAGTCTCTTTCTTGAGCGCGGGATCGAATTCTACCACTGCGGTCTTGTCGCGGCCCACGCTCGATAAAGCGTATATGCGTTTATTGTCGAAAGTGAAGAACATCGGATTGAAACTTTCGCGGAAAGAAGTGGTCAGCACAGGTTCGAAAGCGTCTTTTTCTTTCGCGCGGTACATCAGCACCTGATTCGTGCCGTCCGTGACTAAAGCGGCGCGCAGCTTTCCATTATGATCTGTCATCCAGGAAGTTATATTACCCGGATTTTCCGCCACCTCTTTCATCGTCCCAGTTTTCACATTAAGCCTGAAAACGTCGAAGATCTCTTTATTCCTCTTATTCAGGCCTATCAGCATCTCATTGTTATTGTCGGGGAGGTCGTCGACTATTTCGGCCCTGACTCCCGGATAAGGCGTAAGATCCCGCAGCCCTGTCCCGTCTCTGCTCACGGAGACTATATGGAAATTCTCGTCACCGCCGGAGTCTTTCATATATACCAGCCGGTCGTTACCCTTCCAGAAATACCCTCCGGTTATGGAACGCTCCGTTTCGGAACTGATCCGCACTCCTTCTTCGGCTCCGCGTTTCTTTACGAAAATATTGAAACGTTTCTTATAAGGCGCCATATAAGATATATATTTCCCGTTAGGTGAAATGTCGTATTGCGCTATCTCCGGATTCTTAAAGAAATCCCGCATCGGGATCTCTTCGGCGCAGACAGGCGCGGCGCAGGAGAAGGCGACGGCACATGTTATCATAAATTTCAGATTATTCATATTCCTCCGTACAAGCAAGCAGTTAAATTTACCGGCTTCGTATAAAATATTATACCGGCGTTTAATAAAATTTACCACAAACAGAAAGCCTTGTCAAGGCAAAAAACCTCCCTCTCAGCAGGCGTTCCCCGACAGTTAAAATATTACGGTTCGCTGTTATATCTTTAAAAATTTCATCGCTGATAATTAAGCCGGCGCACGGCTGCGCCCAGCGGAATAATCTCACCGGAAACAGCCGTAAGTATCTCCGGTATTTTCATATTCGGAAATATCCGGCATTCCGAAACTTCATTAAAAAAAACTATTTCTTCCGCAAAGCATTTAAGACGGCTTCCGCGAATGCGGCGCTGGACTGCGGATTCTGCCCGGTTATCAGATTGCCGTCCGTAACGACATGGCTGCTCCACGGATCCCCCTCCAGAAAATCGGCGCCCTGTTCCTTAAGTTTTTCCTCAAGTATGAAAGGAACTTCTTTGTCGAGCCCGGAGAGCGTCTCTTCTTTGGTTGTAAAACTTGTCATTTTACGCCCGGCCGCGAGAGCTTTTCCGCCCCTAGTCACCGCGCCGGTCAAAGCCGCCGGCCCGTGGCATACGGCGGCGATTATTTTATTCTCAGAATCGAAATCAGTCAGGATTCCCGCCAGAGTCTTATCATTAGCCAAATCGAAAAGAGGCCCGTGTCCGCCCGGAACGACCACCGCTTCGAATTTAGCGGGATCGACAGACGAAAGTTTTTCCGCTTTTTTCAGCATCTCTAAGGCCGGCGCCCAATCTTCGGGAGTGTCGGAACCGACGCTTGCCGGATCTACCGGAGTGTTACCCCCTTGCGGATTAGCCACAGTCACATTATAGCCTGCTTTTACAAAAGCCAGATACGGAACCGCGAATTCCTCCAACCACAGCCCTGTTTTACGGCCGTCCGCGAAACTGCCGCAGCTAGTGGTGACCATCAGTATATTTCCTGAATCTTTTACATTTTTTTTCATATTATCCGCCAAAAACACACCTGCGACTACAATGACAGCCGCCAAAAATATCCAGCCTGTTTTTTTCATAATATCCGCCCTTGGAACAAAATAATGACAATACAGCAGATATTATACAATATAATTCCTAAAAAGGAAGAAAAACACAGCTGAACTGACGCCGCGGAGCCTGATGCGCACCGCCGCTTCCCGGAAGAAAATCCGACTGGCTGAATTAAGATTAAACTGCCGCGCTCACGCTGTCACGCCGGATTTATATTTATTACTTATCTCAGCCCGAGATTTGCGCTCTCCGGACTTAACACCGTTTTCGGCTCTGTTCTTATATATGTAATAAAGGACCATATCGGCCCCTACGACCACGAAATTCAATATATAAAGGTATATGACGGCGTCCATGCTGTACAATATCTTATGCCCCATGCCCATGACATAACCGGCTTCGATAAGCCACAGGAACAGTATACTCTTACCTTTTACGTTTTTGGTTTTATATGTCTTAGCGACCTGGAAAGGCCAGCTTATCCCGAAACACAACATCATTCCGGCTTCTAAAATACTCATACTGATACTTCCTTACTATTGACGGCTGGCGCCGTGTATAAGTATATTTTAGCATAACCGGGAAATATGAAACAGCAAATAAAGCCTGCGGCATAATTAAATTATACCGGCCGGCGACAACAGGCCTCAGAAAACAGACTTAAATTTTATCGGCGCGCACTTTGTACAGGACCATAGGAACTGATTTGCCTTTCATTAGCACCGGCGGGCATTTTATGAATTCGACTCCGGAAAATTTGTTTTTGTCAACTCCTGACATCACGGCTTCGCTTATCAAAATCTGCGTTCCCGTTATTTTGGTCTGGCTCTCTATGCGCGAAGCCACGTTGACCGTATCGCCTATAACGGTATATTCGAGTCTTTCGCTGGTGCCGACGTTCCCGGCGACGAGCCTGCCGCTGTGGATCCCGACGCCGAAATTTATCTCTGGATAATGTCCTCCGGCGTTAAATTCCTTAAGGGCCGCGTGCATGCCTATTGCCGAACGCAAAGCGGCCTCGACATGATCTTCCACCCCGAACACGGGAGAAAAGACAGCCATGACGGCGTCACCGATAAACTTGTTTATCACGCCCTTGTTTTCCGTTATCGGAGCGGTTATATAAGAAAAATATTCGTTCAGAAAACTGATCAGTTTAACAGGCGGCATGGTCTCGCTGAAAGGAGTGAAGCCGCGTATATCCGCGAACAGCACCGTAGCCTGTATCTCCTCTCCGGCCAGATTGACTTTGCCGCTCTTCATTATCTTTTCGGCTATCTCCATAGAGACGTAACGGCCGAAAGTGTCCTTTATCTTATCGCGTTCCACAAGGCCGTCGAGCATCATATTGAAGTGCCCTTTCAGCTGACCGACCTCGTCCGAATACAGAACTGAGGTCTTACAGTTGAAATCTCCGGCCGCGACTTTTTTCATACGGCGCACAAGCGAACTGACCGGTTTCTGCACGTTCATCCTGTAAAGCAATATCGACAAAAGCTGAAAAAAAAGTATTATAATGACAAGCACGACTACGACTATTATGGGAAGGAAAACACGGGTATTGTCCGAAATGACCTTCATAACCATCTTCTCGCTGTTACAGGAAGCAAATTTCATGAAGATATCCATATTCGCCAGCACCGGGACGTAAACGCAGAACAAAAGCGGGACCATGGCCAGAGAAAATATCATAAGCGCGTAGCGCATAGTCAGGCTGACTGCGAATCCTTTTCTGGGGGAATAAAGATCGTTTTCCTTAAAAAAAGGTCTCGATATAAAACGGCGTATATATAAGCCGGTAAGTTCCAGATTAAGATAACTCGTGAAAGCGCCCATCAAAACAGACGACACCAGAAAAATCAGACTGACCCTTAAGCCCGCCCCTCCGTAAAGCAGGGAATAATCGTGAATACTCACCAGAAGATGCTGCGCGGCTATTATCCAGCAGAGGATAAAAATAACCAGAGGCAGATGCATTATACGCCACTCCACGGCGGCTGTGTTCCGCTTCCCGCGTGAAAAATAATAACGGTACAAAGGCAAAAGCCACAGCAGCAGGAAAATAAAATAGAACTTGCTTATCCCGCCGGTCCTGCCTGCGACCGGCCCGGCTTTGGGATAATCCTCTTTATTATGATAAGAACCGTTTTCCGCTTTCGAGGAAATATCCAGAGGTTTGAAGATTAGTTTTCTTTCACTGTCCGGAATGTAATACCGCTCGCCTTTCGTGGCGGCGGCGTTTATATTCCCTATTTCGGTGTGCAAAAGTTTTTCGTCTATAAGAGAATACTTCTCGAAAAAATAAGAAGTGATGCTGCCGAAAAGGATCATCAGCGAAAAAATTATATAAAGCCCTAGATGAAGACGTTTTAATTTTTTAAATAAATTAAAAAACATACCGAATATATTTTTAAAAAAAGCCATTTTAATTTTGCGCCGCGGCTTACCGCTCACAAAGTTTCAATCTTCGGGCCGGAACTGTCTCTTTCCGAGTTTTATCATAAAAACTTCCAGTTCACGGCCGAATGCGAAAAAAGCCCGGAGTTCCCTCCGGGCTTTTCACAGTTCAGTAAGGCCATTTCCAGTTTTTTATTTCCGGCATATCGTCGCCGGTCTTTCTGATATAGGCCGCGTGCTCCGCGAGTTTATCGTCGACATATCTCCGCGCCATTCCTGCGGCTTCGCCGAGCAGAGGAACGCGCTGTATCACGTCCAGCACCAGATGGAAGCGGTCGATATCGTTCATAACGGCCATGTCGAAAGGCGTGGTCGTGGTGCCTTCTTCCTTATAACCGCGCACGTGGATGAAGTCGTGATTCTTCCTTCTGTAAGTAAGGCGGTGAATAAGCCAGGGATAACCGTGGAAGGAGAAAATCACCTGCGTGTCGGGAGAGAAAATCTCATTATACTTATCGTCCGACATACCGTGCGGATGCTCGCTGGACGGCTGCAGTGACATAAGGTCAACCACGTTTACCACCCTTATGCGCAGGTCCGGGAAAAAGCGGCGCAGTATATCGGTCGCCGCAAGAACTTCCATTGTCGGGATATCTCCCGCGCAGGCCATTATCACGTCAGGCTTCAGGCCTTTGCAGTTGCTGGCCCATTCCCATACGCTGACTCCGCGGCGGCAGTGCTCCACAGCCTCTTCCATAGTGAGATACTGCAGAGCGGGCTGTTTGCCTGCCACTATGACGTTCACGTAATTGCGGCTGCGCAGACAATGATCCGTCACCGTGAGCAGAGTGTTCGCGTCAGGCGGCAGATAAACACGTATAACGTCGGCTTTCTTATTCACGACATGGTCTATGAAACCGGGGTCCTGATGAGAGAAGCCGTTGTGGTCCTGTCTCCAGACATGCGATGTCAGCAGATAATTAAGGGAAGCGATAGGCTTTCTCCACGGAATTCTTCTCGTGGTCTTGAGCCACTTAGCATGCTGGTTGAACATAGAGTCGATTATATGAATAAAGGCTTCGTAACAGGAGAAAAGCCCGTGCCTGCCTGTAAGCAGATAGCCTTCCAGCCAGCCCTGACAGAGATGTTCGCTGAGCACCTCCATCACACGGCCGTCCTGAGACAGATGATCGTCGTAATCCAAACGCTCGGCCTGCCAGTCTCTGGAAGTAACATCGAACAGGTTCGTCAGTCTGTTGGAAGCCGTTTCGTCCGGACCCATTACGCGGAAATTCTTTTCCTGCATATTGAGTTTCATGACGTCGCGCAGAAATTTTCCCATGACTCTTGTGGATTCGGCAGTCTCGGTTCCGGGTTTATTAAATTTTACCGCGTATTCCCGGAAATCGGGCATATGCAGATCCTTGAGCAGCAGTCCGCCGTTTGCGTGCGGATTGGCGCCCATGCGTCTGTTGCCGGAAGGAGCGAGATCGAGTATAGACTGCACCGGGCGGCCGTCGGAATAGAAAAGTTCCTCAGGCTTATAGCTCCTCATCCATTTCTCAAGTATCTTTATATGTTCGGGATTGCTGCGTACTTCCGAAAGCGGCACCTGATGGGCGCGCCAGTAATCTTCCGTCTTGAGCCCGTCTATTTCCGGCGGACATGTCCAGCCCTTAGGGGTGCGCAGTATTATCATAGGCCACACAGGGGCTCCGTTCTGCTTAGCTCCGGCGGTCCTCGCGTTCTTCTGTATTCTGCGTATGCCGTCCAGAGCCTTGTCCACAGCGGCGGCCATGAGCTGGTGCATCACCATCGGATCTCTGCCCTCTACGAAAATAGGATCGTAGCCGTAGCCTTCGAAAAGTTCCCTGAGCTGCTTTTCTGGAATGCGGGCAAGAACCGTAGGATTGGCTATCTTATAACCGTTAAGATGAAGTATAGGCAGAACGGCTCCGTCGCTCGCCGGATTCAGGAATTTATTGGAATGCCAGCTCGTCGCCAGAGGGCCTGTCTCGGCCTCTCCGTCCCCGACCACGCAAGCGACTATGAGATCGGGATTATCGAAAGCGGCGCCGTAAGCGTGCGCTAGAGAATAACCGAGCTCCCCGCCCTCGTGTATCGAACCCGGCGTTTCCGGAGCCACGTGGCTCGGGATCCCGCCCGGGAAAGAAAACTGTTTGAACAGGGCTTTCATTCCGGTTTCGTTAAGAGGGATATTAGGATAGAACTCGCTGTAGGTTCCTTCGAGCCAGGTATTAGCCACCACTCCTGGACCGCCGTGTCCGGGACCCATTATATATATCATGTCCAGATCGTCGCGTTTTATCACCCGGTTCATGTGCGCGTAAATGAAATTCAGTCCCGGGGTCGTTCCCCAGTGGCCTAAAAGACGCGGTTTTATGTCCTCAGCCTTCAGCCCGCCTCTCATCAGCGGATTGTCCAGCAGATATATCTGTCCCACCGAAAGATAATTCGCGGCTCTCCAATACGCGTTGATAGCCAGAACTTCCTTATCGGAAAGAACTTTATTCACTGTATCTTTGTTATTCATAATTTTCCCCCTTATACGGGATCTCTTTCATATTAAATTTTATCAAAAATGCCTACCGGGCGGCAAGCCGGCCGGACAGCCGCGTAATATATGCGGTTCACGTCGGGATCATAAACTTTGCATACTCAGAGAGAATAAGCTGAGCGTCAGTATCTTTCGCCGAAACGGAAAAACCGTTACTAAAAGCAGTAATGTTTTAAAAAAGTCAAACCCAGCTGATAAAAAGCACTTCCTTCATCCACGGAAATTTTATGGATTTGAAGGTCCACGGAATACAATCGAGCAAAATATCGTAAGACCTGCGTTTCACTGTCAGTTTGTAATTACCGTCCGAGACAGAGACGGTGCCAGGACGTAAGAAAAAAGTATCGGTCAAATCGCGGTCGGAAATTTTCCCTGTGATTCTTTCGGGAAAGCTGCGACGGATGAAAAAGCGAAACTGCTCTGCGGCGGAGCGTTCCGAAAGCGATATTTTTCCGTCTGTCCACGCCACAGGCTTTTCCGGGGTCAGGCCGCATAAAAGCTTGTCCAGAAAAACGTCGCCGTCGCTGAAACGAGAATTTTCATCGCCGGTCAAAAAATACTGAAGCGAGCGGACAGCGTCTTCCGCGGCGGCTGTATTTCTGAAACTCCCGTTTTCCGTAAAACCGCATTTTTTAAAAAACGCGGGCAAAAAAGGATTGAGAAGCACGAGTCCGGAATCATTTATATCCGTTATTTCGCTCATAAATTTGTCGCCGCTCCTTTTGCCCCCGAACCGGCGCTCCGCGGGAAAAACGCGCGGCCGTACACGGGATCTATTATAAGAGACACGCGTCCGAAAAGAAAGCCGCGTAAAAGACGCAGGTTTAAGAATATTTAGACCGGCGCATAAACTAATAATAATAAATTCCGCTGGGACTTTCAAGGAATTCAGCGGAAAAAACGGCGCTTAGTCACAAAGAATACAGCGCTGCGGTTTTATTTCCGGATCTTAGCGGAAATAAAACCGCAGCGCAATATATCACTGAGATTATCTCTTTACTTCAGGAGTTTCTCATTCACGATATTCACTATTTCTTCCTTAGGAAGAACACCCGTCGTCGCAGAGGGCTTGCCGTTAGCGGGAACGAAAAGAAGTGTCGGAACGCTCTGTACGCCGAACACCGAGGCCAGGTCCCCTGACTCGTCTATATCCACCTTATAAACGTCTATCTTTCCTTCATACTCCTTAGCGACTTCCTCCAGGACCGGAGAAAGCATACGGCAGGGCCCGCACCATGTGGCGAAAAAATCCACTACGCAGGGCCGCGAACCGGCGAATTTCCACTCTTTGTTTTTCGAATAATCGAATACTTTTTCCTTAAAATCATCAGCGTTTATTATCTGCATATATCCTCCTGCTTTTTCTTTTTCTATCTATTAGATGCATACCGGGCGCAAAAGGATTCGCGGTATATTAAAATTCCGATATATTCATTCCCCTGCCTATCATTCTTCAGGACAGAGAGACGGCTGGAGTTTTTTCGGCCTTTTCCCTTGCCGAAGAAAGCATGAGTTTTATCCTGTTAAGCTGATTTACTTCGCTGACGGCGGAATCGTAGTCCAGAGAAACTATATTGGCTCCGGGATACTGCCTGCGGATTTTCTTGAACATTCCCTTGGCCACTATATGATTGGGAAGACAGCCGAAAGGCTGAGCGCAGACTATATTATCCACGCCGTCGCGCAGGAAAGACAGCATCTCCGCCGTAAGCAGCCAGCCTTCTCCCGTTATATTGCAGAGTGACAGCTGTCCGCCGGCCATATCCGCCAGCTTTCTTATGGAGCGCGGAGCTGAAAAACGCCTGCTCGAAGAGAGAACTTTTCTCATATACCCTCCGTACAATTCAAGGGCCTTAACTGCGAACTCCGATTTTATCTTATCGTAAAAACTGCCGGAAAGCATTTCATACTTGGATATATTGTCGTAAGCGCAGTAGGACAGGAAATTCATAAGATCCGGCACGACTACTTCCGTATTCTCGCTCTCCAGCAATCTGACGAGTCCGTTATTAGCCACCGGATGGTACTGGAGCATTATCTCCCCTACTATACCGACCTTTGGTTTTTCCTTTCCGCCTGAAACAGGCAGGCTGTCGAAATCGCCGATTATTCCGCTTATATTTCTGTTGAAATCACTTCTGGACCCGTTCATAAGGCTGTCTTCGCATACGGCGACCCATTTCTCATAAAGCCTGTCAGCGGCCCCTCTGACCGCTTCGTACGGTCTTACCCTGTGCACCACCCGCATCAGAAGATCGCCGTACAAAAGCCCTTTTATAAAATCGTCAGTCATCAGCGGCGTCATGGAAAATCCGGGAGATTTCTCCCCTACCAGCGAAACGACAGGGACTTCCGGCATTCCTATATCTTTAAGAGCCTTGCGCATGAAAGATATATAATTACTAGCCCTGCATCCGCCGCCGGTCTGAGCCAGCATTACGGCGGTGCGTTCCGGGTCGTACTTTCCTGATTTGAGCGCCCCGAGCATCTGCCCGACCACCAGTATAGCAGGATAACAGGCGTCGTTGTGCACGTATTTAAGCCCGAGATCGACGGCGGTCTTACGCTCCACGTCAGGAATAACGGCATTATATCCGGCCTTGCGCAGACAGATCTCGAAAAACTGAAAATGATAAGGAGACATCTGCGGGAAAAGAATAGTGTGCGTCTTTTTCATTCCTCTGGCAAAAACGGCCTTACCGGCTGCTTTTTCGGCCGGTAAAGGCAAAAGAATTTTTTCCTCTTCTTCCCTTTCGTCTACGGCCGCGAGCAGAGAACGCAGACGTATGCGCGCCGCTCCCAGATTACTTATCTCGTCCAGTTTTATGACTGTGTGTATCTTCCCGCTCGCGGACAGTATCTCCCGGACCTGGTCCATGGTGAGCGAATCCAGCCCGCAGCCGAAAGAATTCAGCTGTATGACCTCGAGTCTGGGATGAACGGAGCGTGCGGCGAAAGAAGCCGCAGAATAAAGTCTGGAATGGTATGTCCACTGATCTATTACGCGCAGCTGCCCCGCGGATTCGCGGTCCGCCGGGACGGAATCTTCGGAAAGCACCGCCAGTCCGAAAGAACGGATAAGTTCCGGCAGTCCGTGGTTTATCTCCGGGTCAATATGATAAGGCCGCCCGATAAGAACAACTCCGTGTATATGTTTTTCTTCTATATATTTTAAAGCTTTCTCCCCTTCCTTAAGGACGTCGGCCCTGTAAGCAGCCTGCTCCGCATAAGCCTTTTTTACCGCGGCGGCTATCTCCCTGGCCGGGATATTTTCCGAGACCATTTCACGGCGCAGCCTCTTCACGAGACGCCCGCTGTCGTCGAGCGGGAGGAAGGAGTGCCAGAAGACTATATTTTCTTCAGCCAGTTTATCCATATTGGCGGCAATATTCTCGGGATAAGACGCCACCACAGGACAGTTGTAATACTTGCGCCCATTCTTCCCCGTGGAATTATAAAGCACGCACGGATAAAATATCTTTTTTATCCCTCTACTTATCAGATCGGCTATATGGCCGTGCGCCAGTTTCGCCGGATAACAGACAGTCTCGGACGGAATAGTGTCAAGCCCCGCCTCGTATATATTAGAAGAGGATTTCCCTGAAATAACCACCCTGTACCCCAGAGAGGTGAAGAAAGTGAACCAGAAAGGATAATCCTCGTATATATTAAGGGCCCTCGGAATACCCACCGTTCCCCTTGGCGCGTCCTCGCCGAGAGGAATATAGCCGAAAAGACGTTTATATTTAAATTCGTAAAGATTAGGAATATCCGACGCAGCGTTTACGCGCCCGGCTCCGCGCTCGCAGCGGTTTCCGGAAAAGAAAATTCCGCCGTCAGGAAATTTTCTTTCGGTTATAAGACATCTGTTCCCGCATCCTCCGCAACGTCTGGTGGAGGTCCCAGAACTGAAAGACACAAGGCCGGACAAAGGCAATAAGGAAGAACGTTCTTTGGACCCGCTTCTGTCGCGGGCAAGCAGAGCGGCGCCGTAAGCCCCCATTATCCCGGCTATATCGGGCCGCACCACACTGCGTCCCAGAATCATTTCCGTCGCGCGAAGGATCGCGTCATTGTAAAAAGTTCCGCCCTGGACCACTATCTTATCGCCGAGCTGGGCTGTGTCCTTAAGCCTTATAACCTTAAAGAGCGCGTTCTTTATAACGGAAATGGCGAGGCCGGCCGAGATATCTCCTATGCTGGCGCCTTCTTTCTGCGCCTGCTTGACCCTGGAATTCATAAAGACCGTGCAGCGCGTCCCGAGGTCAACGGGATTGGCGGCCGTAAGCGCGAGACCGGCGAAATCACCGACTTCCATACCGAGCGATTCGGCGAAAGTCTCTATAAAGGAGCCGCAGCCGGAAGAGCAGGCTTCGTTAAGCATTATGGAGTCTATAACGCCGTCCCTTACGAAAAAACTCTTCATGTCCTGCCCGCCTATATCCAGAACGAAAGTTACGCCCGGCAGGAAACAGTTGGCGGCTTTGAGATGAGCGACGGTCTCGACTTCTCCCATATCCACGTGCAGCGCCGCCTGAATAAGCCTTTCGCCGTAACCGGTGACCGCGGCATTTGCGATAACCGCTTCACGCGGCAGGGCCCCGTACATCTTCTTAAGGGCGTCGACGGCAGTTTCTAGAGGTTTGCCTTTATTACCGCTGTAATAAGAATAAAGGAGCCGCCCCTCCCCGTCGATCAAAGCCAGTTTTGTCGTGGTGGAACCGGCGTCTATGCCGAGATAAACTTTTCCGGAAAAACCGCGCAGTTCACCTCTGGGCACCGCGTCCTTAGCGTGATAAGCGCGGAATTTCTCCGCCTCTCCGGCGTTTTCGAACAGAGGCCTTATCTTGTCCGATCCGTCTGAGGCAAGCCGCAGATTATATATCCTCGGAAAACGCTCGTACAGACACTCCGAAGACTGCGGCTTTTCCTTGGAAGCAAGCGCGGCCCCCACCGCGACGAAATAAGGCGAGATATCAGGACTTATCACCTGGTCTTCCTTAAGTTTCAGGGTTTCTATAAACCTTCGTCTCAGTTCCGGAAGGAAATATAAAGGTCCTCCGAGAAAAGCCACTTTTCCGCGTATAGGCCGCCCCTGGGCCAGACTTCCGATAGTCTGGTTCACAACGGACTGAAAAACAGAAGCGGCGATATCTTCTCTCGACACCCCTTCGTTCATAAGAGACTGGACGTCGGTCTTGGCGAACACTCCGCATCTGGAGGCTATGGGATAGATATTCTTATGCCTGGCCGCGAGTTCGTTAAGACCCGCGGCGTCAGTGTCCAGCAGAACTGCCATCTGATCTATAAAAGCCCCGGTTCCCCCGGCGCATACGCCGTTCATACGCTGTTCCACAGTAGCGCCGAAATAAGTTATCTTAGCGTCTTCCCCGCCGAGTTCTATCACAGTGTCGGTATCGGGAATTATTTTTTTCACGGCCTGTGTGCAGGCCACTACCTCCTGAATAAAGGAGATATCCAGCTTTTTGGCTATATCTATACCGCCGGAGCCGGTGAACATGACCGACATCAGTTTCTTCAGGGTCAAAGAATAAGCCGAGTCAGCCATGGACTTAAGAGTGGAAACTATATCGGAAAAATGCCTGCGGTACTGCCGGTAGACTATATTATTGAATTCATTCAATATAACAAGCTTAATTGTGGTGGAACCTATGTCGATGCCTACCCTGAAACGCGCGCCGCTGATATCTCCCGGACGCCCGTCCGCGGCGCTTCCGGCCATTACCGGAAACTGACCAGTTCCTACGGAACCCGTCCCCGCTAAATCTTTTTTAATAGCAGCCTGATTATACATAGCTGTCCTCTCAAGACGCTTACCCGCATAAACCGGCGAAAGGCTTTTACCCGCGCCGGCCTTTTTCTATATGAGCGTATAATTTATTTAACAGATATCTTAACTGACCGACTTCTTCCGCGCTCATCGCTTCTATGGCCCATTTATCCAGATCCGATATGACAGACAATATCTTCCCCTGCAGCAACACGCCTTTTTCGGTAAAGAAAACGAGAGAAGAACGCCCGTCGTTCATATTCGTTTCCCTTCTGATAAATCCGCCGGCTTCCAAACCGTTTATAAGCCTCGTGGTATAAGGTTTGTCCCTGAAAGACATTCTGGCAAGTTCGCTGGGCGAAATCCCGTCTCTTACGGAAAGGCATGAAAAGAGCACACCCTGTTCCAGAGTAATACCGTAAGCTTTCAATTTTTTTTGAAAAATTTTTACAAGATTTGAATGTACTCTGCTAAGAAGCACAACTGTGTCTAATTTATCAGTCTGCATAAATAGCCCGTTTAGTTGTCATTAACAACAATATTTATTATACATTATATTCGCGGGGCATATCTATATCTTTTCGGCCGGCCGTCGGACAGCTCCGCAAAGCGCAATAAACTGCCCCGCCGTTCGAACCCCGCCTGACGGTCGTTAAACGAAAGAACTTCCCGGCAAGAAATATGTTCCGTCAATACGCTGTCGCCGTGCTATGTTAGGATTTAGATATGCCAAAAGAAATGAACAGATTTACAAGGGTAATAAAATTATTAAACGTTTTATTCAACGGGGAACTTGTAATTTCAGATTTCGCCAACGATACCGGAGTGTCGGCAAGGACTATTCAGCGCGATATCAGAGCGGTCGAAGACGCCGGTTTTCCGATTTATTCGAACAGACCCGGGCATATCCGTTTCACGGACGGTTTTTCTTTAAATAAATTCCGCATAAAAAAGCGCGGAGTAAAGCAGACAAAAAAAACGAAGCGGGAAAAATAAGACATTTCATTAACTGGAAAAACACGGGGACACAAAAGAACACAAAAAAGAAAAGGCAGCAAAATTCAGAGAGGAAACTGGACCCGGCCGCCTCATGAAAGCGCGGAACGCGCAAAATAAAACCTTTAAACGACATATCCATCAAAAAACGGAGTACGGCCCCATATATAAAGCCTTATTACGGACCCGGAGCGGGCCACTGCCGGAACACATTAGACTGATATATTCCGGCGCCGCTTGACAGCCCGCACCGGCGTTTAGTATAGTCTATTTCTATCGGGGACAGTCCGGTCTTGAATAATGAAATCAGCGAAAAACAATATAATTTTTACGGCGGGAGCCGTGCTCGCTGTTCTCGCCGTCCTGCCTTACAGACTGTTCGATCTGGACAGATTCTTCGTCCCGAAAGAACTGATTTTGCATATCTTCGCAATGGCTATGGCCATAAGCGTTCTCTGGCGCGCCGATGAAATAAATATAGAACCTGCCGATATGGCTCTGGGAGCCTACCTTATCCTGAGCGCGCTGGGCGCTATAGCCGCCCCGGACATATGGCTTGCGGGAAGGGCCTTAGCTTTAACTTTTTCCGGAGCCGCGATATTCTGGGCGCTGCGCGCCTCAGGAAGCGAGACAAGGAGAACGTTCATAGCTGCCGCGGCCGCCGCGGCGGTCATAGCCGCCTCCGCCTCTCTCGCTCAGGCCTACGGCTTCACTAATCATCTTTTCAGCATAAACAGGATCCCAGGCGGGACCATGGGGAACCGCAATTTCGTCGCGCATATAGCGGCCGTTTGCGCACCGGCGCTTTTATTTACGGCGATACGGGCGAAAAGCAGACTCCAGACCGTCATATGGACTGCCGGGATAATGATGATAACCGCCGTGCTCGTCCTGACCAGGTGCCGGGCGGCTCTGCTAGGACTGGCGGCCGGAGGCTCTGTGATGATATACGGGCTCTGGCGCCTGAGGAGCGCGACCCCTCTTATCAGAATGAAAATACTTCTGGGAGCAGCCGCTCTGGGCCTGCTTTGCGCGGTAACGCTTCCGAATAAACTTTCGTGGAAAAGCGACTCGCCCTATATAGATACGGTCACAAGGATAGCGGAGTATAAAAGCGGCAGCGGACACAGCAGAATAATGCAGTATACAAGATCGCTGCGCATGACCGCCGATCATCCTTTTTTAGGAGTCGGAACAGGCAACTGGGCACTTGTCTATCCTAAATATATGAAAAGACAGGACGGATCCATAGACAGGAACACCGGCCGCGCGCTCAACCCCTGGCCAAGCAGCGACTGGATAGCCGTCCTGTCTGAACGCGGTATCCCGGCTTTCTTATCGCTTATCCTGGTTTTTCTGCTTATCCTGAAGAATATTTACGACACTGAAAAAGCAGCAGGAGAACGCCGGCTCGAAGGATACACTCTGGCAGCCGTCTTGATCTCCGGCGCCGTAGTAGCTTGCTTCGACGCTTTTCTGCTGCTCCCGGCTTCCTCTTTTCTGTTCTGGGGGATGGCCGGAGCTCTCGTTCCGCCGGGAATAAAAAAACTGTCCTTCAGCCTTTCACGTAAGACCTCCCGGCTTCTGGCCTGCGTGACATTTATACTTTTCTGCGCGGCCATACTACGCAGTTCGGAACAAATAACGGCCATGGCGGTTTACACCGGAGCCGACAGCCGCTCCGACATAGAAAAAGCGGCCTCCCTCGATCCCGGAAACGCGAGAATAAAGGCCAGACTTAAATCCATAAGCAGAAGACGGAAACACAAGCGTAAAGCCGTTCAGCCGATACCGGTTGAAAAATCTACGGACGTGGCAGTCACTGAGACTGTACCTGAAAACGGAACAGAACAACCGGCTTATACACCAGCTGAAAACGACGCCGGGGCGTACGCTCCGGAACCGCCCGCGGCCGGGCAAGACGAAGCCGCGTCTACAGAAAAATAAAAAGTCCTGACAAAGAAATCGCATTAAGGCGGATTCAATAGAGCGACAAAATATTACAGATAAAAACAGATAAGGCCGAAAGGCAGATAAGCCCTAAAATGAGGGAAATAAACATATGATGCAAGATAATACCGTTACCGGATCTTAATTTATGTCACGAATATAGGCGACAGCCATCTCAGATCTCCAACTCACAACCCGGCAAGATCTCGATAAGTATTAAAACTTTACCGCCGATTTCGCCCAATAATCGTAAAGAGCCCGCAGGCTCAATCCGTCATGCTTCTTGTCCGCGAAGCCATAAGCCAGCATTACAATGACTCTGACAGGATTCAAAGGCACAGCGCCGAAACCGGTCAGGACCGGCTGTCCGTAATCGACGAATTTTTTATTATTGAGCGGCTGTCGCTATTCTAGTTTAGTAAACTGCATCCGCAAAATTTCAGCTAAATACATTCCGATGTCTACGGTCAAAGAAAAAGTTTTATTAGTCAATTCCTTATCAGGGACGGGAATCGGGAAGGGCAGCTTTAATCACATCCGTTTCCTCGGCCGTTCTCCGACGTATTTCCACCTGGCGCACGAACCATTCGCCGAGCGGCAAAAGCGATGCCGGGGAGTTATCGGCGCACCAATTCGACATGCCGGGACAGGTTTTAACCTCGCGCTCCAGTTCTGCGATCCGTTCCGGAACCGAATTAAGAAACCAGCTGAATTACGCTTTCAGTTCCTTCTTCCTCATTTCGCGGAACTGTAAAGTGAACGGCGGCTGTATGACATTATAGGACATATTCAATAGTGGAGGTTAACTTCGATACAAGAAAGTCAGTCTCCGAAGCCTCAACCCTTAACCGGGAAAGTTTTAACGATAATCATTAAGGAACGCAAAGTCTCGGCCATAAAAGTCTGGTCCGTCTCGAAAGAGAATGAAAGCTTCGATTTCACCCCTTGATTACACGAGGCCTCCCCGTTTACTTTTCCGCTGCCGCACGGGCCGATCGTTATTTCAAGCCTGAGCCAACCTTCGTCGCCTGCAAATACGGCTTTGACTATTTTACCGGCAAGCAAGGCCTCCAGTTCCGTTCGAAAAGCGGCGAAATCATATGTGGTCAGTGTCGCTGCATAATGCCCGGTAAACGGGCCTACCCTGACATCGACAGTCGTGGAAAGCCAGTTGGCATCCGACGGATCCTTCGCTTCCGGCCGCTCGTATCTGGAGACTTCTATTTCCACGCTTCCGTTGTAGCCTTTTATTAATAGATTATTCATAGATATGACAGCTTTACCTTTTTCTTTAAAAAATCTATTATTTCATTCTTTTGATTCAACTTTTTTCTCCTTCCGTTCATTTATAATTGCAGCTAACGGTTTGGGCTATGGGCAGTGGCGGATTGTATGAGACTTCCCGTTCGTCAGAACAGAAAAGTCTGAGCGGGAATCCGACGCTCGAACAAGAACTTCATCCGCCATTGCCTATGAACCGTTGTTGAGGTTCCGGCTTTATAATTCACTTCTTAAAACAAATGGTTTAATAATTTCTTCTATAAAATCAATTCTGTCAAACACTGCCGGCTTAAAATAAGAAGTTACAGAAACCACCAAATTATTTCCCGAATCTACATAAATCACATTCCCACTATTGCCAATTGCCGCGTAGATGTTTTTTTTATTATTAATTATCCACCAAAGATAACTATATAGCATATTTCTGAATTTATCTCCTGTAGTACATTTGGGCTTTGAAATTTCATCAATCCACTCAGAAGAAACTATTTGATTTCCATTAAAATTTCCCTTATTTAAACAAAGTATCCCGATTTTAGCCATATCTTCGGCTGAAAAGCACAAACCATAACCTGCTGTTCCAACATCCTGTGGGTCACAAAACCAAACATTTCCCTTTGGCTTTTTATTAATAGTGAAGTCTTTATGCTCTTCTATTGTTTTGGCGACGTAACTAATGTGTTTTTTCACTCCTATAGGTTCAAACAAATACTTATTTGCAAAATCCACAGAAGACATATCGCTTACTTTTTTTAATAAGCCTGTTAGGATGTGCAAACAAACAGTTTGATATCTAAATTCGTTTGTTATTCCTTTTCTTCCGCCTAAAAAATCTAACGATGTTAAAGTCCAATCTTTACTGGTACACACCTTTGTCCACGGGTCTCCTTTGCATTTATATGGAGCTTTCATTGTAAGTAAATGTTTAATAGTAACATCATAAATTGTTTTTTCTCCCCGTTTAACTTTGTAGTCGGGAAAATAATCCATCACTTTATCGTCTATACTGTTTATTAAACCTTTATCTAATGCAATTCCGATTAATAATGATACAATACTTTTTGTCACAGACATAACGTGAGTGCAATCACTTTTTTTATAATTATTCCATTCATCAGAATATATCTCATTATTGTCTTTATAAATAAATATCTGACAAATGTTTGGCTGTTCTTTTTCAATTATACTATGTAGTTTTTCTTTATTCATTTCATTCCTTTTTTGAGCTTATGCACTTAGCTTTCTTTAGCTGACATATAACGTGATCTTCCACCGATAGTTAGAAACAGATAAGTTGTTAAATTTTATATCTGACTATTCCCCAGGAACCAGGCCACGTTACGATTGAAAATTTCATCTGTTTTTTGCCCGACGTTTCCTGCACTCTCTGTTTCTTTGACATTTGTTTCAGCCACTGCGGTTTCCGCTGTAATTTTCCCGCTGTCGTTTTTCCCCACGGCGGAGGCGTTTGCGGATAACAAGGTAATTATTCCCGATAAAAGAAGACATAACAATACGTTGAATTTTTTTACCGGCATACTTGGTTGCTCCGTTAAAATATTTTTTTCGCCTCTTAAATGATTATAATACATTACGATATTAACTCTCACTATAACATAATCTTAACAGAGATATTATAACATTCGAGCGAAAAACACATATATGTCTAAACTTATAACTATTATCGACGACAAAGACTATCTGCAATGGGCGATTGCGAGCCCTAGATGACCTGCTCCCCGAAAACTAGACAGTTAAGAGTTAGAGTAAAGCCTAAAAAAGTAATATATTTTTAGGCTTTATTATTTAAGAGGAGTGAAGATATGGGTAATCACGGGAAAAGATACAGTGAAGAGCAGATAATAGCGGCGTTGAAAGAAGCGCAAAGCGGTATAAGCGTAAACGACATCTGCCGCAAATATGGAGTAAGCGCGGCGAGTTATTACAAATGGAAAGCGAAATATAGCGGTATGAGCAGCACGGATTTACGCAGGAGCAGGGAATTGGAGTTAGAAAACAGGAGATTGCGAAAAGCGGTAGCTGATTTGACTTTAGATATACAGGTTCTAAAGGATGTGAACTCAAAAAACTGGTAAGACCCAAAGCGAAAAAGTCCGCTTGCGTATATATGCAAGAAAGCTTTGGGTACAGCATTCAAAGAAGCGTAAGACTGCTAGGGACAAGTCGCAGCGGGTATTATTACAAAGCCAAGAAGGCCGAAGCTGACAAGGAAGTAAAGGAAAGGCTGGAAACGTTAAGCAAAGAAAGAATACGGTTTGGGTACAGAAGGCTGCATATATTGTTGAGGCGGGAAGGGTACAAGATAAACCATAAGAAAACACACAGGCTGTATAAGGAAGCTGGTTTAGCGCTTAGAACAAGAGGGAACAAAAAGAGGCGCAGCGCCTTAAGACGTAAAGAGCAGATATATCCCAACAGGTGTAATGAGGCGTGGAATATAGACTTTGTAAGTGACAGGCTAAACAATGGGAGAAGGTTCAGGGTATTGACGATAATAGACGGATACAGCAGGGAGTGCCCGCGTATAGAGGTAGATAACAGTCTTACAGGTTATAGAGTGGTGCAGGTATTGCAAAATCTTAAGGAGGAAGGAAAAAAGCCGTCTGTAATCACATTGGATAACGGGCCGGAGTTTATAAGCAAGGCTTTGGACCAATGGGCGTATGAGAACGGAGTGAAGCTAAACTTCATAAGGCCTGGCAAACCTACAGAGAACGGGCATATAGAGAGTTTCAACGGGAAACTGCGTGAAGAATGTTTGAGCGTAAATTGGTTTAGCAATATGAAAGAAGCAAAGGATATAATTGAGGCATGGAGGATTGATTACAATGAAAAGCGTCCGCACAGCGCGTTAAGGAATCTGACACCGATGGAGTTTATTGAGCAGGAAAAGGGAAAGATCGCGGCTCAGATAAATGCTAAATGATGTAGAATAAAAGAGGAAAGACAAAACAAAGGCAAAAACACTCTAACTCACAACTGTCCTAAATATGGGGGAAGGTCACTAGACGCTAAAACAAGCCGTAGATAATTTCGCGCAGCGAACGACTTATTTAAATTCTCCTAAGCCACCGTGCCGGATTTGTTCACACCTTAATAATGCACTGATAGCGACGATTTTCCAAATGCGCAAAAGAATAAGAAACACACCGAAATTCGTGCATATACCGATAATTTCTCTAAGCGCCAAATCAGACTAGGCGAGTAAATTAGTAGGCCTCTAACTCGGCAACGACGATTACTTTACGAAACCACTATATCTTTATCATCGATATCGATTTTAAGCACCTTTTTGTCCTGTTGATAAATCCGGAATTATCTGATATACTAAAAATGTGAAGCTGTACCGACAATTGGAAAATCGGCCGTGCCAATTACTGCTAGTTGCAGCACCAGGACTAGTTTGTTATGGGGAGAGGACCGTCCCCCCGGTACAGCTTCATCCTTTTTTTCCCAATAATATATATTTATCTGATTCCACAGCCGTGACGATTTCCGCTTAGATAATTTGTATTTTTATCGTCTTATTAGCCTTAAATGATTCAAAAATCATTTTTACACAATTATTGTTAACGATAGGCCTTACTGTATACGGTAACAGCAGGCTGTTTATGAATATCATCGTCCAGACAAATATTAACGTAACTTTTTATTATCGTAAGTCAGTTCGGAAAATCCATTTACAAATTTATTCTTTTTTATATCTTGCTTTTGCCGCGCGTATAATATAGTAAAGTTTTTTATCCACTGCCGATAAAAAAGGATCCACATAAGGAAATTTCATTCCGTTATCTTCTTCCGCCAAAGCCTGTGAAAAGTCCCCGACTAAAGTGAAGAAAACCACGTAATGTCCTACTACTTTCGGACAGCCCCGCTCGTCTACGCCCTTACTGTCTCCGAACCAGTTATAAAATTCCTTAACTCTTCTTCCGTTTAGACTATGCGCATACCGGCGCTGTTATAACAGACCTTTCCGCTCCGTTTATATTTATTGTGTCCGCGGTGTATTTCCACACGGAATATAACTTATTTTCTCCGTGATACTTGACACCGCTTAATAAGTCTGTTATACTGATAATCGCAGCCTGTTGCCTCTATGCGCTGCCAGCTTTGCTGGAAATGTGCATGGGCGCAGGCTGTTCAGTGTGACGGCCCGTTGTCCCTCAGCGCTGCCAGCCTTGCTGGAATTGCGCGCGGACACTGGCTGTTCTCATATCGCGGCGGAAACTTCTTTTTATAATTTTCTCCCAACAGTTTCAATTTTTACGCTCACGTTCATTTTTTACTATCCATATAATCCCCTCTGCTTACGACAAGACGAAAACCGGTGCTTTCTATTCGTCTTTTCATACACATCCTGCATTCGGCCGCTTCGTCCCTGGTGCATATCTTATTATCGTACAAAAGATATTTTCCTCGCACATCCGACGGCGAAAGATTCGGCATGACTACATTAGTTCCCGCAAGAATTCCTTTTTCCCGGCCGGTAGGGTCAATCGTACCAAGAGCCGTCGTAGCGGGCAGAAGCGCAGCCGGTAGCATAAGCCTTATTACGGCAAGAAGTATAAGAGTGAGCTCTAGCGGTCCTTTTGGAAAACATGAAAACGGAGTGTCGTGATGCGGAATAAACGGACCGATCCCCACCATTTGCGGATTTAATTCTCTGATAAAAAGCAGATCTTCAGCGATACACTCTATAGTCTGGAAAGGCGACCCCACCATAAACCCGCAACCGACCTGAAAACCCAGTTCTTTTAAATCATAAAGACACCGGACGCGATTTTCAAGAGACCGTCCGTTCTCATGCAATTTCGCATAATGCTCAGCGTCCGCGGTCTCATGCCGCAAAAGATAACGGTCAGCGCCGCATTCACGATAAAGCTTATAGGTCTCTCTTTTTTTCTCGCCTAAGGAAAGCGTCAAAGCGCAATCACGAAATTCAGTCCTTATTTTTTTTATGATGCCTGCCATTCTGAGATCGTTATAATACGGATCTTCCCCGCCCTGAAGAACAAAAGTGCGAAAACCTAATGCGTATCCTTTCTCGCAGCAATCTAGGATCCGCTTCTCAGAAAGTCTGTACCTGTCGGCTTTATTATTGCTTTTCCTGATCCCGCAATAAAGACAATCATTAGTGCAGTAATTAGTGAATTCAATAAGCCCGCGCATATATACGTCCAGTCCGTAAATTTTCTTTCTTTTCTCGCGCGCAAGAAAAAACAGATAATCTATTTCCACCCCGCTAAGATTTTCCAACAAATAAATAAATTCGTTTTTACACAAAACTCCGCTGCTGTTAAGTTTATTTAAAAGTTCTCTCGTATTCATAATAAAAAAAACAAACTCAAACGGGCTCGTTAGATATCTATTGCAACACATTCAGCCGTAACATAAAAAGAAGCCGCTATTTTCAGCCAGGTTTTTATTCCGGCGCCGATAACCGGAATATTATTTCGCTTACCGTCATACACATTAGAAATATTATGAATCATAAATATTAGATATCCCAAACGGTTTTCTCTTATCCAAGAGCAAAAAACTTAGCGCCAGGCTTATTCACCTTAGACAGAAATACATTATATCAGATTGTTTAAGCAAAAACGACAAGAGATATCACTTCGCTGTTCAAAGCGTATAGATAAGAATTTCTTTGCATATCATGCAAAAAGCATAATCAATTGAATTGAGTTTTATTATCCTGTTAGAAATGTAATTTCTAAATTCATCAAAGATTATAATCAGTAGATATAAACGATCCGGAGCCGCGACTTCTATGTGGCATTTGTTTTCTTCGGTAAGCATCACAAGCCCTCAGCGCTTTTCCTTGCCTACCGTCTCGAGACTTGCGCATTCCTGACGTAAAAAGGTCTATATCCGCTCTGTTCCCGACGGTCGTCCGGAAACAGATATCGTTATTCCAGGACTCCTTGACAATATCTTCTTTTGCGTCTATACTATTATTAGAGCCTTTGAGTTTATCCCCTTTGGGCAATTGTAGCCCTTTCGGACGGATAAATTCAAAGGCTTGCTTTTTGTCCGCGTAAATAGCGTTCCATTCTTTTGTATTATTCTCATTGACACCTTTCTGGGAATAGATGTTCGGATCGGTATAAGCCTTCCCGCCGGCATCCTTGACATTGCGTAATAAGTCTGCTATACTGATAGTTGCAGCCTGTTGCCTCTCGGCGCTGCCAGCTTCGCTGGAGATGACGCTGGGCACAGGCTGTTCTAATATCACGTCGTAAACGTCCGCCTCGAGCTTAACCGCATTATTTTTCTGATGCAGCGCTACTATCCTTACGGGATATACTTTGTCTCCTGCGCGCACCGGCACATAAAATCTGTATGCCTTATCGTATTTGTATTTTTCCGGATTTCCGGGAATTTCCTCTATAAAAACAGCCTGTTCGATAAGATCGGTAATGCTGTTTACCGCCTTAGCGTGTATATTTTTATTCTGTTTGTAAAAAACTCTCGAAAACAGGCTATACACTCATGCTTAATTATTGGCTCTGCATTGATCTTCAATGATATCCCACCGGACGAGCGTCATGCCGCATTTTTTACACTTAAGCTGGTCGCCCATTTTGGCCGACGACATCAAAACGGGACCCTTCAGTATTGCCACCGTCTCGCGCATAAACTCCCACAGATTCTGCGTTTTCCTGCATAACTACTGTAAGACCTTTACGGCCTCTATATAGTCAACCTTTATTTGTAACTTTATATTTTGCTACCCTTGATTTTTGCCAATTTACATGATATACTAAAAGTGTAGTCTGTTGACGCGGTGAATTTGCCTGCCGACCGTGCTCAAGAGTTTCAGGGCTACAGGAGGAACGGCAGTCTCCTGCGGACTACAGGGCCGTCTTTCAGACGGCCCTTTTTTATTTCCATTCGTTTTTTATGATGTCTTTTTTCAGGATATCCTTTAAAATATGCTTTATATCTCTAGGCTTCATTAAATTAAAGTTTTATAAACATCTTAGAAGAATCACAATTCACGCACCTCTTGCGAGGTGCGACTCCTTGACATTTTTAATTTAATCTGTGCAAAATTAGTTTCAATTCACGCACCTCTTGCGAGGTGCGACGAAAAAGAAGATCTGAAGAGTTTACTAAGCAGCGTTTCAATTCACGCACCTCTTGCGAGGTGCGACATCCCAGTATCGAAGATGCCAACCGAATCGAAGGGGTTTCAATTCACGCACCTCTTGCGAGGTGCGACGCTTGCGTTACCAAATTTGTTTTATTTTGCAAAGTCGTTTCAATTCACGCACCTCTTGCGAGGTGCGACTACAGGGTAGGCCCGGCGTGATAAATTTTTTAAGGGTTTCAATTCACGCACCTCTTGCAAGGTGCGACTAGGCTTATCAATTTTAAATAATTTTACACATTTCCGTTTCAATTCACGCACCTCTTACGAGGTGCGACCTACCGCGCCGCCCTCCTCGTCGTAAACAAGCGGGTTTCAATCCACGCACCTCTTGCGAGGTGCGACAAGTCCGGGTGTCTGCGCTGTCCGGAGTGTCTCGTTTCAATCCACGCACCTCTTGCGAGGTGCGACCGCCGAGCCTATTGAAGCACCGGAAACTCCGTCGGTTTCAATCCACGCACCTCTTGCGAGGTGCGACGCGCTATTTTTTTGGCGGACGTAATGGGCAGGATCGTTTCAATCCACGCACCTCTTGCGAGGTGCGACGTCTTTTAAAACTGTCCCTAGATAGGTGTTAACTTCGTTTCAATCCACGCACCTCTTGCGAGGTGCGACGGAAAAATCTAAAGAGGATATGACGGCTTTTGTAGGTTTCAATCCACGCACCTCTTGCGAGGTGCGACTTTACGGAAAAGTACGGCATGCCGCACGTCGTGGGGTTTCAATCCACGCACCTCTTGCGAGGTGCGACACTAAATCATGATGAAGCAGCTGCTCGATAATTTCGTTTCAATCCACGCACCTCTTGCGAGGTGCGACAAATTTAAAGGATAATATAACAAATAAAAATGACGTTTCAATCCACGCACCTCTTGCGAGGTGCGACTTGCTGGTCCCCGACGACACCCGACGTAATTGTATGTTTCAATCCACGCACCTCTTGCGAGGTGCGACTTAGCTTCAATGGCTGCCGCCCATGTCCATAGCGAGTTTCAATCCACGCACCTCTTGCGAGGTGCGACATATGGCACTCGATAACCACCACTGACGAACGCATGTTTCAATCCACGCACCTCTTGCGAGGTGCGACATTTTTAGCGGGCTGATAGAAGTGACCTTGCCGGTGTTTCAATCCACGCACCTCTTGCGAGGTGCGACATCCGACAAATCAAATTTTTGAGTACACAAAACAGTTTCAATCCACGCACCTCTTGCGAGGTGCGACCTGTTTTTTCCACGTCTGGTATTCGTATATACTATGTTTCAATCCACGCACCTCTTGCGAGGTGCGACCCATGATTGAGGGTAACGCGTATCTGCGCAATCGGTTTCAATTCACGCACCTCTTGCGAGGTGCGACATATCTCCTATGTCATTTTTTTTGTATGGTTTTGTTTCAATTCACGCACCTCTTGCGAGGTGCGACAATAGCCCGGTTGTTGCTCCGGGCTATGATTTATGTTTCAATTCACGCACCTCTTGCGAGGTGCGACGCACCAGGAGCAACAGACACGACCAAACTAACAGGTTTCAATTCACGCACCTCTTGCGAGGTGCGACCGTCGGAGAGCGTGATAAACAGATTGCCGGACTTGTTTCAATTCACGCACCTCTTGCGAGGTGCGACTACCACACATAACCGCACCAGCGACAACAGGAGTAACGTTTCAATTCACGCACCTCTTGCGAGGTGCGACGTTTTATTAAAATATCCTGCTTTATAAAAAACAGTGTTTCAATTCACGCACCTCTTGCGAGGTGCGACAACCTTGCTATACCGAAGCTAGATAGCGAATTTGAGTTTCAATTCACGCACCTCTTGCGAGGTGCGACTTTGCGCACATCGGTAACCAGCCAGTGTACAACAGAGTTTCAATTCACGCACCTCTTGCGAGGTGCGACTTTCCGCGACCAAAACGTAAGAGCACCTGAGACGGTTTCAATTCACGCACCTCTTGCGAGGTGCGACGGAAACCAACTCTCTTACGCTAACCGGCAATGACGTTTCAATTCACGCACCTCTTGCGAGGTGCGACTGGTCCAGTTAGTGAGGACTGACGCGTTATCGCGGTTTCAATTCACGCACCTCTTGCGAGGTGCGACTTCCCGCTGCGCCTATCATTATATTAAAACGGGCAGTTTCAATTCACGCACCTCTTGCGAGGTGCGACGTTCGATTTTCGGGCTGCTCCGTCGAGGCCGTCACAGTTTCAATTCACGCACCTCTTGCGAGGTGCGACCTATAGAGACAGAAAACCGGCGCGCTTTCTCCGGGGTTTCAATTCACGCACCTCTTGCGAGGTGCGACTTTTTCCTCATTCCGGAACGCGATCGAGCCGACGCTGTTTCAATTCACGCACCTCTTGCGAGGTGCGACGACCCGCTGCATCCGGAGAAGGAAATCACAGTACGTTTCAATTCACGCACCTCTTGCGAGGTGCGACGTCGCGCGGTCCTGGTCTATGTCTTTTTTGCTGTGTTTCAATTCACGCACCTCTTGCGAGGTGCGACTCGGCGGCTGACGTAAAAAAAAAGAACATACTTGTGTGTTTCAATTCACGCACCTCTTGCGAGGTGCGACTGCAGCAGGCCACATGGAACACGCTTGCCGTCGGAGTTTCAATTCACGCACCTCTTGCGAGGTGCGACCGACCTGTCAGCATGACTGGAAAATACAGATATCTGTTTCAATTCACGCACCTCTTGCGAGGTGCGACCACATCTACACACGCCCCTATACTCACATCGTCAGTTTCAATTCACGCACCTCTTGCGAGGTGCGACTTGCCCTAAATTTAAAAATTGCGTCGGGGGCCAGTGTTTCAATTCACGCACCTCTTGCGAGGTGCGACGAACGAAGGAGAAGACTGGCTAGAAAGCGAGCTGGAGTTTCAATTCACGCACCTCTTGCGAGGTGCGACGCGTCGGGGCGTGGAGTGCCGGCGTGGCAGCGTCAGTTTCAATTCACGCACCTCTTGCGAGGTGCGACTTTTGTTCGGTGACGTATAAGGTCTCAGCCTGGGCGTTTCAATTCACGCACCTCTTGCGAGGTGCGACAAGAGTTTAGGGCTTGCTTAAACGGGGTCTGCGGGTTTCAATTCACGCACCTCTTGCGAGGTGCGACCCCCCATAGACCACGTGGTTACAGTCTCCGCCGTAGTTTCAATTCACGCACCTCTTGCGAGGTGCGACAAACAACAAATTACCGTACTTGTTAACCGGATAGTTTCAATTCACGCACCTCTTGCGAGGTGCGACCTAATCAGTCAATTAAGAAAGATATGAACGTGTTGTTTCAATTCACGCACCTCTTGCGAGGTGCGACGCGAGTGCGAGTTCCTATCCCCGCTTGTTCAGAAAGTTTCAATTCACGCACCTCTTGCGAGGTGCGACGTACGTCTGCACTTATCTTTTTTGCGCCTGTGCGTGTTTCAATTCACGCACCTCTTGCGAGGTGCGACGGCACTCGATAACCACCACTGACGAGCGGATTAATGTTTCAATTCACGCACCTCTTGCGAGGTGCGACTAACGGAGTGATTCCGATACCGGTTAATGATGAGGTTTCAATTCACGCACCTCTTGCGAGGTGCGACCGGTGAAATTTGCGCAGACCCGGTAGAATACCTCAGTTTCAATTCACGCACCTCTTGCGAGGTGCGACTTCCGTCGTGATGTCGTCGGGCGGAGTGGTGGTTCGGTTTCAATTCACGCACCTCTTGCGAGGTGCGACGAGCCCGCCTCTGGAGTTTTAAGGGGTAAGTTATGTTTCAATTCACGCACCTCTTGCGAGGTGCGACTTGGATGAGATGTTCCCTAAACTTTCTGATGATGTTTCAATTCACGCACCTCTTGCGAGGTGCGACTCGACGAAAGATGTTACTTTGGACACGCGCGGGGGTTTCAATTCACGCACCTCTTGCGAGGTGCGACGGTCTCGCAATTACGGATAAGCTCGTAAGGTAAAGTTTCAATTCACGCACCTCTTGCGAGGTGCGACCGGCCAGCACGACGACAGACGCTGCTAAGGCCAAAGTTTCAATTCACGCACCTCTTGCGAGGTGCGACCGGCGGTTGTGCCGTCAGAACATTTTAGCGGCATAAGTTTCAATTCACGCACCTCTTGCGAGGTGCGACATCAGAAAGTCGTAGACAACGTAATTTCCGACGGGTTTCAATTCACGCACCTCTTGCGAGGTGCGACGACAGTTTTGTTAAGTTAATATAACAAGGAGATTTGTTTCAATTCACGCACCTCTTGCGAGGTGCGACGTTCTAAGATATAGTGCACTTCGTTTTCAAGGCCGGTTTCAATTCACGCACCTCTTGCGAGGTGCGACGCAACCCTCACCCTCGGCGGAATAACGGCCACAGCGTTTCAATTCACGCACCTCTTGCGAGGTGCGACTTGAGGCGCGTTACAAAAATGGGGGTGTTCGCCGGTTTCAATTCACGCACCTCTTGCGAGGTGCGACGAGCCCCTATTTTGCGCAAAAAATGACCCTCGGCGTTTCAATTCACGCACCTCTTGCGAGGTGCGACCCGCCGTACGGCAGCAGAGACTTAATCACGGCGTCGTTTCAATTCACGCACCTCTTGCGAGGTGCGACTTATGTCCGGGTCCTGCACTTTGTCGGCGATAGAGTTTCAATTCACGCACCTCTTGCGAGGTGCGACCTCGACGGAAACCGAAATATCCGACGCAATGGAAGTTTCAATTCACGCACCTCTTGCGAGGTGCGACAATTAGACCAACTCTCGAAAAGTACGGCTCAATCGTTTCAATTCACGCACCTCTTGCGAGGTGCGACCGACGTGGGAAAGCACGTTATCGGCGAGACCGCGGTTTCAATTCACGCACCTCTTGCGAGGTGCGACCAATACCAATTGTCAGTATTTTCGACTTTCGCGGTTTCAATTCACGCACCTCTTGCGAGGTGCGACTATTAAACACTGATAATATTGACACGACGGAAACAGTTTCAATTCACGCACCTCTTGCGAGGTGCGACTTTTCCGGCACGTCGGACATTTCCGCCGCGGTTAGTTTCAATTCACGCACCTCTTGCGAGGTGCGACATCCTAACTGCCGTACGACGACGATTCCGTATTTTGTTTCAATTCACGCACCTCTTGCGAGGTGCGACGCCAATATAGAGCGTTTTAAACGGCAAAGTTATGTTTCAATTCACGCACCTCTTGCGAGGTGCGACTTTGGTTATTCAAAAAGCATACGATTACATTCGGGGTTTCAATTCACGCACCTCTTGCGAGGTGCGACCAATAAATCCTCGACGAGCGGACACCAACCGCCTTGTTTCAATTCACGCACCTCTTGCGAGGTGCGACTCCCGACACGACCGCGGCGCTGTCGTCAGTTTTGTTTCAATTCACGCACCTCTTGCGAGGTGCGACATGACCCTCGGCGAACAAATTGGCACAAATTTGATGTTTCAATTCACGCACCTCTTGCGAGGTGCGACATCCAGACGGGCCAAAGCATGCCCAGCACAATAAGTTTCAATTCACGCACCTCTTGCGAGGTGCGACTGTCTGCCAACGAGCGCGCTGACTGGCTGCGCAAGTTTCAATTCACGCACCTCTTGCGAGGTGCGACAGACTGTCGACGTTGCAAAAGTCATGCAGGCCATAGTTTCAATTCACGCACCTCTTGCGAGGTGCGACGTCCATAATTATAGTTTAGTCTTTAGATATGTAAAAGTTTCAATTCACGCACCTCTTGCGAGGTGCGACCTCGGACTTTTAATAAGGATATATATATGACGAAGTTTCAATTCACGCACCTCTTGCGAGGTGCGACGACGGCACACTGAAAGTCTTAAATGACGACGGGGTTTCAATTCACGCACCTCTTGCGAGGTGCGACGTCTATTTCTTTCCCGTTATCCCGCAGAATCGGGGTTTCAATTCACGCACCTCTTGCGAGGTGCGACATCTAAAACTTCACTAATTTTTTTCTTGACCTCAGTTTCAATTCACGCACCTCTTGCGAGGTGCGACCCGCCGACTTATTCAGGATCGCTTTTTCAGGACTGTTTCAATTCACGCACCTCTTGCGAGGTGCGACCGTATCGGATCAAGAGGATTTCTCTTACTAGGAGAAGTTTCAATTCACGCACCTCTTGCGAGGTGCGACGTTACAAGGGGGGGGTCTGTTACGGGCTGTGTTACCGTTTCAATTCACGCACCTCTTGCGAGGTGCGACGAATGATATCCTAGAAGATCTTTCTCTTTGTGATAGTTTCAATTCACGCACCTCTTGCGAGGTGCGACCAAGTCCCGCAATATACTGTTTTCGGATATAGTGTTTCAATTCACGCACCTCTTGCGAGGTGCGACAAATAAAAAATTTACAAAACAAACAAAACGAAGATGTTTCAATTCACGCACCTCTTGCGAGGTGCGACGTCATTAAACCGTCAGACGTTTTAAAGGGTAATATGTTTCAATTCACGCACCTCTTGCGAGGTGCGACACTGGCACGCTGATATGGCGATAGATGATATCGTGTTTCAATTCACGCACCTCTTGCGAGGTGCGACTAACAAACTGTCTTGGGACTTCGGAATTAACGGATGTTTCAATTCACGCACCTCTTGCGAGGTGCGACTGCTCTTGGTCTCGGACGATACCACTGAATAAACTGTTTCAATTCACGCACCTCTTGCGAGGTGCGACTTCAATGAGTGACAATATAGCTACTTATTCATATGTTTCAATTCACGCACCTCTTGCGAGGTGCGACTTCAGCCTGCTGACAATGGTCCAGCGCTGTTCCGGTTTCAATTCACGCACCTCTTGCGAGGTGCGACTGCCGGGACGTCATCGGCCCCGTCCTCCGATTCAGTTTCAATTCACGCACCTCTTGCGAGGTGCGACGAGCCTGGGGCGGGCTCCTGGGCAGTATCCACAAAGTTTCAATTCACGCACCTCTTGCGAGGTGCGACTAGGAAATGACGGAAAAAGAATAATATTTAAGTATGTTTCAATTCACGCACCTCTTGCGAGGTGCGACACGGGGTTGCTTCCATTCGTATCCAATTTTACAAGTTTCAATTCACGCACCTCTTGCGAGGTGCGACCAATGGTTCAATATCAAAAGTTCATTGAATTTTTGTTTCAATTCACGCACCTCTTGCGAGGTGCGACTAGTTGCGCGGATTTTAAATAATGTCCCGTCGAGTTTCAATTCACGCACCTCTTGCGAGGTGCGACTTATATGTAAATCCCGAGGTAGTCAGACTATGAGGGTTTCAATTCACGCACCTCTTGCGAGGTGCGACGAGCAAAAAAGCCGGTATTTTCCGCCGATAAAAAGGTTTCAATTCACGCACCTCTTGCGAGGTGCGACATAAAGTACCGATATTTACGCTTAAGGCCTCGCCGGTTTCAATTCACGCACCTCTTGCGAGGTGCGACTTCAGTTAGAAAATTCTTTGTTCCTAATTTAATAGTTTCAATTCACGCACCTCTTGCGAGGTGCGACGATGAGCTTTAATGAAGACGTATAGTTAATAAAAGGTTTCAATTCACGCACCTCTTGCGAGGTGCGACCCCATGGGCTTACACAACAGAGATGGAAATCAGAAGTTTCAATTCACGCACCTCTTGCGAGGTGCGACGACATACTAGGCAGCATAGCAAGCTCGACGATAGGGTTTCAATTCACGCACCTCTTGCGAGGTGCGACTTTCGCTCTGTACGAAATAGCAATATTCGAAACAGAGTTTCAATTCACGCACCTCTTGCGAGGTGCGACGCTCTTCCGCTTCTTATTCCAATACCGATCTCCTGTTTCAATTCACGCACCTCTTGCGAGGTGCGACTGCAGATCACATTTTGGGAAAGCGAATTGTACTCCGTTTCAATTCACGCACCTCTTGCGAGGTGCGACCATAAATATTTTTTCAGCGAAAGACAAACTAGGAGGTTTCAATTCACGCACCTCTTGCGAGGTGCGACTGAAAGATCCTCCAATATCTGTAGGGAATGACGGAGTTTCAATTCACGCACCTCTTGCGAGGTGCGACTTTTATAACTTTTCCATCCTTACAGATAATAACCGTGTTTCAATTCACGCACCTCTTGCGAGGTGCGACGTCTTTACAATCTCCGTTTATGGCAGAATATAAAGGTTTCAATTCACGCACCTCTTGCGAGGTGCGACTTCCTGTACTTTAGGATATAAGTTATTATTATTATTGTTTCAATTCACGCACCTCTTGCGAGGTGCGACGTATGATAAGCAATTTCTCCTTTACTGTCACTACGTTTCAATTCACGCACCTCTTGCGAGGTGCGACAATAAATAAAAAAGTATAATCGCAAGCTATGAATGTTTCAATTCACGCACCTCTTGCGAGGTGCGACTTCAACGGGGCTAAAAATCCGCCGCCGTCAAATGTTTCAATTCACGCACCTCTTGCGAGGTGCGACCTTCTAAAAACTATTCTGATATGGGATCTAATGTGGTTTCAATTCACGCACCTCTTGCGAGGTGCGACTTATTAGATTCTAATGCTCCATCAATCCCGGAAGAAGTTTCAATTCACGCACCTCTTGCGAGGTGCGACCGAAGTTTTAAGCGTTTTACAAGATAATATTGATGTTTCAATTCACGCACCTCTTGCGAGGTGCGACATAACATCGCAACTTATACTTCTGTAATAGATGGTTTCAATTCACGCACCTCTTGCGAGGTGCGACGCCTTACATATATTTTTTACTTCTGCTACGTCGGTTTCAATTCACGCACCTCTTGCGAGGTGCGACACCTGGACCTTCTCTTCATCATCCACCGATATAACGTTTCAATTCACGCACCTCTTGCGAGGTGCGACTTCTCAGATATAGGTGATGTGCTTATCAATGCCCAGTTTCAATTCACGCACCTCTTGCGAGGTGCGACGTATATAATATATTTATGACGGCCACCGATTATTCAGTTTCAATTCACGCACCTCTTGCGAGGTGCGACGAAAAAAGCATATCCGCTTTTTTATGCCATACCCCGGTTTCAATTCACGCACCTCTTGCGAGGTGCGACAAATGATGAACTGCCGTCGATAATCGCAAAATTAAGTTTCAATTCACGCACCTCTTGCGAGGTGCGACGAAACTTTTCCATAATTTATATCGAAATTAGGCGCGTTTCAATTCACGCACCTCTTGCGAGGTGCGACCCGCAGACAGATTATCCGATATAAAAAATAAAAAAGTTTCAATTCACGCACCTCTTGCGAGGTGCGACTAGAAGTAGTATATATCTGCGTAAATGTTGTCCATGTTTCAATTCACGCACCTCTTGCGAGGTGCGACTACTGCTTCCGCGAGCAGCTCGGGCTGTTCTTTCGGTTTCAATTCACGCACCTCTTGCGAGGTGCGACATGCTAATTTATTAGTTTCTGTGGTTCCCGTAACAGTTTCAATTCACGCACCTCTTGCGAGGTGCGACCTCCGCGTTTCCGGCAGATAATAAAGATCTTAACGTTTCAATTCACGCACCTCTTGCGAGGTGCGACGTTATAACAGATAGATGTTTGCGGCGCGCGACATCGTTTCAATTCACGCACCTCTTGCGAGGTGCGACTGCAGCCGTAGTCTACCCCGCCGAGAGTACGGTTGTTTCAATTCACGCACCTCTTGCGAGGTGCGACTTGAGCCGGCCGTGTCGCCGGCGCTATCTAAAGGTTTCAATTCACGCACCTCTTGCGAGGTGCGACGCAGGCTATACAGCGCTTCGGCGACAGCACGCCGGTTTCAATTCACGCACCTCTTGCGAGGTGCGACAAACAGCAAATCCAGCCCGTAATGCTCCGGCGGGAGTTTCAATTCACGCACCTCTTGCGAGGTGCGACATATATGCAATGCATCTTTTAGTTTAGGAGCAGAGTTTCAATTCACGCACCTCTTGCGAGGTGCGACCCAGATTATTAACCATAGTATCTGAGGTTATCTCAGTTTCAATTCACGCACCTCTTGCGAGGTGCGACGTCGATATTTTGCGTAAATAGAGAGCCTTTAAATGTTTCAATTCACGCACCTCTTGCGAGGTGCGACGTCCCGTCAGACCCGGAAAATACCGCCGGGCTAGTTTCAATTCACGCACCTCTTGCGAGGTGCGACCGGCGACAATCCTCAAGCGTCAGCCGGACGCAGGTTTCAATTCACGCACCTCTTGCGAGGTGCGACATATAAAACGTGGTTAGTGTGGTCTATTGACAAAGTTTCAATTCACGCACCTCTTGCGAGGTGCGACAGAAATAACCGACGCTTTGAGTGACGAAGATATAAGTTTCAATTCACGCACCTCTTGCGAGGTGCGACATAACTCCAGAAAATATAGAAAGAATGTTAAGTTTAGTTTCAATTCACGCACCTCTTGCGAGGTGCGACTTGAGCCGGCCGTGTCGCCGGCGCTATCTAAAGGTTTCAATTCACGCACCTCTTGCGAGGTGCGACGCAGGCTATACAGCGCTTCGGCGACAGCACGCCGGTTTCAATTCACGCACCTCTTGCGAGGTGCGACCGACGGTATTAGTCCCATCCCCATAGTTATTACGGTTTCAATTCACGCACCTCTTGCGAGGTGCGACTATGGGCAGAATCAGCTAAGGAATTTTCTATCCCTGTTTCAATTCACGCACCTCTTGCGAGGTGCGACTTATCTTTCATGTAATCTTTCCATTTAGAAACAGGTTTCAATTCACGCACCTCTTGCGAGGTGCGACTGGTGAATATCAATACCTATGGAATCCAACTTTAGTTTCAATTCACGCACCTCTTGCGAGGTGCGACTAAACCGTAAATATTATAAAATATACTTGAGGTGTTTCAATTCACGCACCTCTTGCGAGGTGCGACTTACTGCCTACGGTAACGATAATGATATGTGAAGTTTCAATTCACGCACCTCTTGCGAGGTGCGACGGTACAACAATATTTATCTTATAAAATAAGCCTTTTTTAATGCAAATTCGCGAAACCATTTAAATTGTCAAAGAACATCCTCTCAAATTTAATAAAAAGGATAATTTCCCCAATAAAAAAATAAGAGTGCGAACCTCTTAAGAAAAAAGCAATAGCTGCACGTCCGCAATTTAAAAGATAAGCGTGTCGTTTAGATCTACCACAGGTTTTGCGCCTATATGTTCAACACGTCTTTTCCAGTTTGAACCTAAATAATAGAACCTCAAACTATCTTCTTTCGGATTCATTTCATTCAGCAAATTGTTTTTTAATTTCACCCATACATCCGGCGGGATCTCGCATTCGAAAACGGAATACTGAACTCTCTGTCCGTAATTCTTACAGGCCTTGGCTATTCTGCGTAACCGTCTTGCCCCGTCTATAGTGCTCACATTCCCCACGTCATAGCTTATCAGTACCATCATAATACGCCCCTATTTCCACAAAAAAGCGGGATAAGCATCTATATCTCCGCGTAAAAATCTGGCTAAAAGCAAAGCCTGTATATAGAACAGGAGGCCGATTTCTACAGTTTCGTTCAAAAAAGGATGATTTATTTCTTCCTGTTTCTTTTTCTGATATGTTTCTATAACGGTTCTTCTTCCTTCATCCGTCATAAGAACTGCTCCCGTGTCTGATTTCTTAAAATTTTTATCAGTAAGCTGTTCCCTGTTTATGAGAGACAGAACGACTCTGTCTCCAACGGCGGCCCGCCATTCTTCGACCATATCCAAAGCTAAACTCGCCCTGCCAGGTCTGTCCTTATGCAAAAAACCGACGCAGGAATCCAAACCTACGGAATCTAAAGCAGAACGAACGTCGTAAGTAAGTAATGTGTAAATAAAAGAAAGAAGACAATTTATATTGTCTTTCGGCGGCCTGCGATTTCTTTCTTTAAATCTGAAATCTTTATTGTTGGTCAAAACCAGATTATCGAAAACGCTGAAATACGAAGCAGCCGTATCCCCTTCTATCCCGCGTAATTCGTCCAATGAACCAGCACTCTGAACTTTCCTGATTGAAAAAACAAGATAGTCGGAAACTTTATTTAAATCTTCAATATTCACTTTATCAGGATGATCGCGCACAGCTCTTTTAATAACTGTACGGCAATTATATATCTTAGCGGATATAAAATTTCTGGATATTTCCAAAGACTCATTTTCGTCATCCGCGACACGGTACTGTTTTCTTCTTAATAAAACATTCCCGCTGATCCTGCCCTGAACACTGGCTAAAAAACGTCCGTATTCGGAAAGGAAACTGAGCGATATGTTATTCTCCGCGCAATATCCCATGAGAAAAGGGCTTATCATAATATTGCCGAAGCATACTATACCGCTTATCGCTATCGAAGGAATCTGAAGCAATTTTTTATGTTCCAGAGAAACCACGACAGTTTCCCCCTCTTTGCTCAGATAAGCTCCCTGCTTAGTCACGAATAAAGTATTAAGATATCTCTTCACAGATTTGCCAGGCCTTTAGTAAAATACTGTTTTGCCGATCTACCGGACGAAAGTTTTTTAGGCAGACATATATCGAAAAAAGAGCAACTGTCGCATTTTTCTTCATACTGAGGTTTAGGCGTAATACCAGCCTCAATAAACTCATGCAGTGATTCCGACAGTTTTATCGTTTCGGAACGCAGACCGGCATCGAAAATGACATCCACGCGGCGCTTTATCTTTCCGTAAAATAAAGCGCCGCCAACTATATTAACTCCGAGCATTTCTTCGAGACATAAAGCCTGCGCGCAAAGCTGGACTTTATCGCAGTTGTCTTTTTTAGGCTTCCCGCGTTTATATTCCACCGGGAAAGGAACAAGAATATTTCCGGTTTTATGAAATTCCACGGCGTCCGCCTGCCCGTACAAACCCAGCTTTTCGGAATACAGGTCCGCGGACCGCTCTACTTTTATCCCGTTCACATAATGTTCCCCTTCGTCGTGAACGCGCTCGTGCATTACTCTGCCGTCGGCGGTGAATATATTCTCTATCCACATTCTTTCAATATGAATAAGCGCGCACTGCCGGCGGCAAAAAACATAATGCTGCAGAGCCGAAAGAGGAAGAGGTTGATTTTCCGGCATTAAAGTTTTGTTATTATCTCGACTCTGTCCGGTTTTGCGGACTCGTCTATTTTAATTTCATAATCAGAAAATTTTCTGGCCGGTTTCTCATCGGATATTAATTTTCTGATCTTTACAAGGTCGAACAGATCGTGAGCCGGTGCACTTCCCAAAGCGTCGGCATGTTTGAAAACGATCAGCTTGCGTGCGGACATAAACCCTCTCGCGGCGGAATGGTCCTGCTCGAACATATTTTTAAGCGCTTCCCAAAATAAATCAAGGTCTTCCATGGAAAAACCTGTCTGAGAGGCGAAACTGGCCGAAATAAAACCGTGCGAAAGATACAAACCGTAAGGAACTGTAGTTTTCCGTCCCATCGTGCGGTTGTCACCCCCCTGTTTTTTTGCTTCCTCTTCAGTAGCGACCGCCATTCTTGTGATGGAATGTTCCAGAGAAACTATAGGCTCAACAGAACGGGCAAAAGTCATTTGCACAGGTCCGCGCACCTGCCCGGCATTAGGCCCGGTTGACATAACAGCCCCGAAAGCTCTTATATCGTAAAATTTACCGCACATAGCAGCCCGAGCCTTGTCAATCTCCGTTCCCTGGCCTTTCCCTTTCGTCTCTCTTTTCTTCCCGTCAGCCGCATCTGCAGGGGCTGCTTCCAGGTCTATATTGAGCCTGTCATATTCGGTCTTTATAAGATTGTTTAATACCGCCTTTTCTTTAACGAAAATATCGAATTTGTCCTGGTCTAAATTCTTAAGCTGGACATAATTTCTTACTTTGCGTTTAAGACAGACGTCCGTCACAAGCCCCATCCCTGTTTCCGGGTCGACGCGGGGAAGGTTTCCTGCATCCGGATCTCCGTTGGGATTCCCGTCCTGAACGTCGAAAACATATACAAAGTCATATCTGTTTTTAATTGGTTCCATTTTCATTCTCCTTAATATCTTTATCTTTTTTAGTATAAAAATCCTGTCTTTGATGGTAATATCCTATCGCGAAACGTCCCTGTTCCTGAAGATTCAGATGCACAGGAAAACCTTTCGAAGAAAATTCCGAATTAATGTCTGACAAAAGCTTTTCAAAATATATCTTTCTTCCTATCTGCAGTTTAGCCAGATGATAATTTTTCAAGCGCATCAGATTACCGAAAACGGTAACCGGACTGGACGATGCTGCGGCATAGAATCTGTCACGGATCGTAACACTGATACCTGGATTGGCCTCCTCCTGTATCTTTTCCAAAACGGCGAACAGACGTCCGAGTCTGTAAGGCGTGTTTTTTGTTTCTGTATCAAGACTCACTTTCAACTCCTCCTTTGTATTATGAACAATTCTCTCGAATCTGTTTATGACCGCTTTTATCAAAGCGGCGCGCGGATAACTTACATATTTCTCAGCCTTTATACGTTCCACCGCCGAAGACAATAATATCTGAGGATATCTGGTTCCATTGAGCACGGCACGCATGAGATCCCCTGACAGATTCGGCGGAATATTATCCGATTTTCCCTGCACGGCAAGAGAAACCAATAATTTAAATATGGAAAGATAAGGGGCTTCCTTCCCGGAATGGATTATTTCGAGATCGTCGAAATGAAGTTTTACATTGTCTTTCATCTCTGCCACCGAACTGACTATCCAGAATTTAACGGCGATACGGGAAGCGTTAGGCGCGAGTCCGAGCACATAGAATTTACATCGGCTCTCATCGTCCACAGATAAAACGCCCGCCTTAGGCGAATCGAACAAAGACCTCACGGCATTAGTCTGCCTGTCCGGATCGTCTTTCGGCGAATCTGAAAAGAACAGACCGAAATCATTTTCTAAACTGTCTTGTTTCCCCGCCCAGAAGACAGTAGAACAATCACCGACCTGCATCCTCTGTTCGGACTTCAGTAAATAATTTAACGCGGTCGTATACTCGAAAGCGGCTTTCTCGCCAACCGGGGAATTGGCGCCCTGTTTTTTATTAAAAGACGTGAAAGCGTCTTTATTAAAAGAAATTATATTAGCCCCGCTTGACTGGGCGTTCCAGACGCCCTTAATGGCAGGATGCAGTTCCGCCAGTTTATCGTGTTTCCCCGTAACAAGACAAAGTACGCTCCTGTCTCCCGACTTCTTAAGATTAATATGCGAATCTATGAAACTTTTAATTTTATCTCTGTTACATACGATATCTGAATCGTCCTTCAGCCTAAAAGTTATATTAGCGCTGCTCCGCGCTATCTCATAAAATTTATAATATTTATTTTCTCTTATTTCCTTTTCGGCAGAGGCGAATAAAGGATCGGCCTTATCCATTCCGTCAAGAATTTTAACCTTCGACTGAAGTTCCGAACATTCCTCCGAAATACGCAAAGTCTCTTCGTTCAAAAATTTACTTACCGCATTAATACCCGCGTCGTTTATTCCCGCAGACTTAAGTCCTTTATCCAGCCCGCTTATTCTTTCTTTAAAAGCTTCGAATCTTTTATCCACCTTTTCTTTTTCGTTTTCCGCATCTTTGTCGCTCAAAGCTTCTATGTCCAGCAAACCGAGAGCGTATTCGTGATTATCCCACAAAAGGTTAGATTTTATTCCGCTTGCTCTTTTTACACCCTGCGGGACCAGAAATATTTTCGAACGCTTCTTTCCGTTTATCTTTTCTTCCGTATCTTCCACGTTAAAAAACGTGCCGTCGCCGTTTAAAACTACTACGAACCGGATCTCTTTTCTCTCCCAGCCCAAAGGAGCTATATCGGAATCAGGATCCGTTGCTTTTCTGTCGTAATATTCTTTCAATGCCTGTAAGATCATTTCGCCACCTCTCCGCTGCTCTCGTCGGGAACGACAATAACACCTTTTTCCATTTTAGCCCTAAAAAACATAGGCTTAATATCTTTCGGATCGGAAAAATCCATATCGTAAAGCATCCAGCCTAAATCGTCCGTCTTCTGGATAGGAACAGCAGTATCGTTTTTTACCAGACGGAAAACAGCCGGAAATTCCCGACAGCCGAGATAGGGCTGATGAAAACACTGCCCTTTTCCGGCCCGGCGGTAGAACATAGCGGCGTATTTTTCTTCTTTTTCATCAGGTCTGGCCTTAATAATCTCTTCCAGCAATTTTTTTTCTTCCGGCTCTATCAAAAAATCAGGCACCGGGTTCGCAACCTTTTGCCTCTTATCCTGAGGGATAAATTCAAATTCGGCATACAGACGGTATTTGACGTCTTTCAATAACAAACCCGCCCTCTGCTGCCTCACGTCTTCTATGTATATACCGTTCTTATTAGAAGCGACCGACGCGACCTCGTTTCTGCGTATATTTATCCACTTTACAGGATTCATAACTTCAATTTTTCTGATATGCCATTTTATAGCCGGCTTCCACAGGATAGCTTCGAATATTCCGCGGGCCGCTGACGGGGTGATGACATCGTAGCTTACGCGCTCCACTTTCATCTCCGGGCGCGTGAAACAGGCGTAATCGCCGCTGACTTCCAAACAAAATCCTCTGCTCATAAAATCCTCCTGAAATTTATATATATGTTTCTTCGAACTTCAATTTATCATCGAATAAACCTGCGCCGAAACGCTCGTCGTAAGAGCCGTTCCAGACATAAAGATTATCATCTATCTTTTCGATCATGCCGTATAATAATCCGAGCTGATTTTCCGGAACCGATATTAAAAATCTTTGCAGTTTCCTCAACACGTCACCGTAAGGGACTTTCATCTCTATCCGCTTTTTGAGTTCTTCTATTAAATCCATCCCGCGCCCGTACCTTACGAAAACGGGAACATAACAGTTATTTATCAAACGGAATTTATCGGCGGCTTCTCTGAACTGGAACCGCATGGAAAAGGCGTCCCTGACCAAATAATTCTTATAAGAATAATTCTGCTCGGTCCTGGAATAAAAATTCCGGAAATATTTTTCGAATATACCTTCGGAATAAAGATCTATATTCCCTTCGGTCAGCATTTCTCTGGCTGCGTTTTCCGCTTTTAAAAGAATTCCTTTGGGAGAATCTCTAGGCGGAATAAAGACTACCACTTTGCCGGAAGTCAATTTTCCCTCTCTGTTACAGCGTCCGGCCGCCTGGACTATAGAATCCAGACCGCAGAGCGCTCTGTAAACTACAGGAAAATCTATATCCACTCCTGCCTCTACAAGCTGTGTGCTTATTACCCTGACGGGGTCATTGTCCAAAAGTTTTCTTTTGATCTGGGCTATCACCTTTGTTCTGTGCTCTGCGCACATAAGGGTAGACAGATGCACGCTGCCGGGGACAAAACCGGCCAGTTCTAAAGCGTCTTTTTTTCTGTTAACGATACAAAGGACCTGTTTATACGCTTTAAGCTCCTCAGCGATCTCATCGAAGGAACACCTTCTGTTTTCCTTTATGTGTCCGGAAGGGATCTCATAATGTACTCTCTTTAGCTTTTCACCCAGTAAAGCCGAATCCGGAACGATATGACTTATATTACCCAAAGTCTCAAGATAAGGCGGCGTCGCCGTACTCAAAAGAAAAGTGGCGCGGTAAATATCAGACAGTTGTCTTATTATATCAGTGCATGCTTCCACCAGTTCCGGCGGTAAAAGCTGCACCTCGTCTAAAATCACGACCGAATTAGCGATATTATGTAATTTTCTACATCTGCCTGATTTGGCCGCGAATAAGGATTCGAAGAACTGCACGTCAGTAGTAACGATAACAGGAGCATCCCAGTTTTCAGACGCAAGACGTGACGCTTTAGTGGCCGATTCCGGATCGATACCAGAATGATGTTCTATAATATTGTCTTTCCCTAAAATGTCTTTCAGCACAGCTGCCGTCTGCTCTATTATCGAAGTATAGGGGATAACGTATATTATCCTTTTCTTGCCGTACTTCAAACAATGTTCTAAAGCGAACTCCATCCCGGACAGAGTTTTCCCGCCGCCGGTGGGAACGGTCAACGAAAATATCCCAGGCTTTTCCGAAGCTGCCAGTTTGCAATAAGCGCGTATCTCTGTCCGTATTCCGTTAACATATGTTTTCTTAGCGTCTCTTTCCTTAGCGTCAAGAAATTTAACGAATTTTTCACGCAATACCGATATAGAATCGAAATGGCCTCTTAATTTGAAAGTGTCCGGTGACATAAATCTTTCGGTATCGAGACAATCGGCGTCTACTAGGCAAGAATAAAGCATCCTTATCCACAGGTGCATATCCCCATGCCTGAATTTAATTTTTGGAACGGGGAATTTTTCAGGGAGGAAACCTTCGTATTTAAATTCTTTTACAAGGGATAATTCATCATCAGCGGATTTAAGACGCTGCACAAGACTTCCGCCAGGATTCAGACCGCCTATATAATCAGGAAGTCCCGCATGATGTCCGGCGACGAGATAGGAGAACAAAATTCCGTAGTCACCGTACTTCGATTTAGCCAGGGCCGCGCCGGCGCCTGAATGATTATGATTATTGTCGGTAGATTCATATTCGTCAGAATTAAAACCCGCCATGTCGCAGAGATATTTTTGAAAATTATCGGTAGCCTTGCCCAGGTCATGCAATAAGCCAGCTGTTTCAGCGAAGGCGGAGGAAGAAAAATCCTCCGCGAATTTTCCGGCCAGTTCGGCGGTATTTTTAAGATGCTCTTCCAAAGGCTGCCATTCGCTTCGCGGCGCCGTAGTTTTTCCGTCGGACCCATTTTTAGTGTGTGCGTAATACTTCTTTCCCATAACCGAAAGTATCCCTTCACTTTTCTATTCCGCTCCGTTCGCGCGGTATCAGTTCAATTTTACGTATTAAAAATTATTATACATAAAACCTGAACCGTGAAAAACTATATTTTAAAAAGATGCCGGTCATCAAATTATAATTCCCGTTACTGAAACAAATGTAAATATTTTGAATACATAATGCAAATTAATATAATATCATTAAGATATGCGGCAAGAGGTGCGGTATGCCGGTGCAGTTTATAAATATCCGGACGATATATTATTTTATTCCATACAGGAAAATTATTCGCTGCGAAGTGCCGACCTGGGCTGAAATAAACACAGTCCGGAATATTATTTTCATTTCCGTGCGACGGTGTTTAAAATGCCAAGACAATATATAAACAGAAGCGTGAACGCTTCGCTGAACGACGGGGCCGCGTGGGCCGCGATGAGCGGGTTCGCGGATACTTACTCCGTACCGATGGCTATGGCGCTCGGAGCGTCCACTTCTACGGTGGGACTGCTGAAGTCACTGCCTTTCCTTATATCCTCGGCGGCACAGATATTTATAGAGAAATTTATAAAAGCAGTCGGCAGATGCCGCCGCGCGATACTGATTTCCGTCGCCGTGCAGGCGCTGTCTCTCTACGCAGCGGCTTTTTCGGTATTCATGCCTAAAACCGCGGGGCTCGCGTTTTTCCTTTGCATGATAGTCGTGTATACCGCTGCCGGTAATGCCGCGAGCGCGCCGTGGTCGGCGCTTATGGGAGAATATATCCCGCCCGCTAAACGCGGCTCCTTCTTCGGCTTCAGGTATCAGATAGTGGGAATAGCTTTTTTTGCCGGAAGCTATTTAGCTTCCAGGATACTCGATCTTCTCAAAGGCCGCGGTCTTTTAGGCTTTTTCGTAGTTTTCACCGTCGCCGGACTGTTGCGGACGGTGTCTTTTTTCCAGATAACCAGGATGTACGAGCCGCGGACCGACTTTCATATGCCCGGAGCGAGCAGAGTGAATTTTCTGTCCGCGCTCGACTTCCGCAAAGGCAGGTCGCCTGCTCTTTTCTTTTCGGTGTTTCTGATGCTTCTCGGAACGTATATAGCCGCGCCTTATTTCAGCGTATATTCTCTTAAAGAACTCAAGAGCAGTTATCCGCAGTTCATGGTCCTAATGACCATAGGGCAGCTGATGACTTATATGCTGATGCGCAGATGGGGCAGGGCGGCGGACGTCTACGGAAGCGTAAAAATATTGAAGTCGGCCTTTTTACTTATACCTACCGTGCCTCTATTGTGGTCTTTAAGCCGGAACTTCTTTTACTTATCCGCAGTGGAAGCTTTCTCCGGAACGGTCTGGGGGGCTTACCAGATAGGAATGAATAATTTTATATTCGAGACTTTTCCGGCGCACAGCAGGGCAGGGTATAACGCTTTCTTTATTTTTACCAGCGGCGTCGCGCAATTTATAGGCGCCATGTCCGGAGCCTGGCTTTACGGACATCTGCCACGGATATGGGGCAGCCCATTCGTATCGCTGCTTTTCATCTCCGGCGCGGTGCGGGCCGTGGCGGCCGTGCCTATGTTCGCATTGGTGCGTGAAATCAGAGAAGTCAGACCCGCCGGACCGTTTAAAATTATAAAAGCCTTGCTATTCGGAATAAAACCGGAAACGGAGAAATAGAAAAGTCCCGGATATTTCAACAAAAAAACTGTTTTCAGAATAAATTATAAAAAAGGATGCGCTACCTTCACGCATCCTTCAATCAAAACCGCGTCTAAACAGATTATTTCAGAAGGAGATCTCCTTCTTTTATCCAGCCCAGCCTTCTGCAAACCAGACCGAAAAACCAGCTGAGGACTCCTGGAAGTATAAAACATATAAGAAGCATGGCCAGCCAGTCAGTCATCGTTACGGCTGATTTAGTCCCCGCGGATATATCGCTTATCCATCCGCTGTAAACTCCTATCGGGCCCACAAGTCCGCAGGTCCCCATTCCCGAAGCTATGGCAGGACCGTTCTGCTGCATCCTGAACAGACAGGTCGCGACAGGGCCGGTCACGGCAGAAGCGGCTATGACAGGGAGCCATATCTTCGGATTTTTCACTATATTACCCATCTGCAGCATAGAAGTCCCTATACCCTGACTTATAATTCCGCCCCAGCCGTTTTCTTTAAACGAAAGCACGGCGAAACCGACCATGTTCGCGCAACATCCTGCGACCGCTGCGCCTCCGGCCAGACCCGTAAGGGATAAGGCCGCGCATATCGCTGCGGAAGAAATTGGGAGGGTCAGAATCACGCCAACAACTACACTGACAAGTATTCCCATAAGGAAAGGCCTGAGATCCGTGGCCCACATTATTATATTCCCTAGCCACGAAGCGGCTCGTCCTATCGGCGCCGCTATCAGCAGAGCAAGAGCGCAGCCTATGAATATCGTCACCAGCGGCGTCACAAGAATATCTATATCGGTCTCTTTAGACACGGCTTTCCCGAATTCAGCGGCTATTATTGCTATGAACAGGACGGCAAGAGGCCCGCCGGCGCCGCCCAAAGAATTGGACGCGAAACCTACGGCCGTAAGTGAAAAAAGCACCAGAGGCGGGGACTTAAGCGCATAACCTATCGCTATGGCCATCGCAGGTCCGCTCATCTTGGACGCGAAGCCGCCGACCTGAGTGATAAAATCCAGACCGAATTTAGTGCCGACGGTGTTCAGTATTGTCCCTATAAGCAGTGAACAGAACAGCCCCTGCGCCATAGCGCCCAGAGCGTCAACCAGATACCGTCTTACGGAAATATCGATGTCTTTGTTTTTTAGAAAATCTTTGAATCTCATATATAAACAGCTTTGCGGTAAATAATTTAAAAGATATTTTTTGTATTTCATTAATATTATACAAGTTTAAAGAAGGCCCTTCAACGGAGCTAAAAAACGCCTGACTAAGCGGATGAAAGGCAAACGGTTTCCCGCCCGTTGGTATCTGTTTTACTGGACACGGCGCATTATACATAAAAACTTGCCTGTCATGCAGCTTTTTTTGTATAATATTATACAGGAGTAATCATATTATGCAATCAGATAATTCCCGTTTAGATCAGTTGATAAATAACAGAAACGATATTTTGAAATTGATTAGGGAAGCTTCTATTTCGGCTAATAGAGACTTCGAAAATATAGATCTTGTCACCGTGACCAAATACGCCGACACTAATGACGTAGCGTTATTACTGGAAAACAATTTGATAACCAATGCCGGAGAAAACAAAGTGCAGGACGCCAGAGACAAATGGCATACCGGCGGACCGCTCAACAGCTTCAGAAAAAATATTCAGCTGCACCTTATAGGGCATCTCCAGCATAATAAAGTCAAAACGGCGGTCGAAGTATTCGACTGGATAGATTCCATCGACAGCCTGAGAACGGCCGAAGCAGTCGACAGACACGCAGCTGAGGCAGGAAAGACCGTGCCTTGCCTGATACAGTTAAAACTGACGGACAGAGACACGCAGTCCGGGATAAGAATAGAAGACGCGCCGGAACTTCTGCGGGACATGCGGCAAATGAACAATATCGCGGCCTGCGGTTATATGGGCATAGCACCTGAAGGCGCTTCTTCCGAAGAACTGACGAAGATATTTAAAAACGTCAGGGCGGTGTTCGACAGAGATTTTAAAGGTTCGCGGCATCAGAAAGGCTTCAGATATTATCTTTCGCTCGGAATGAGCGGTGATTTTAAAGAAGCCGTGGCATGCGGAGCGACGCTTCCGCGCATCGGCAGTCTTTCCTTTAAATAGTATAAATAACTGCAAAACGACACATTATATTAGTGAGGTAGAAAATGATAGTTAAGATAAGAATTATCCCCAACAGCGATTATAATGAAGTTATATCGAGAATAGGCAGCGTTCTGAGAGTCAAAGTATGTTCGTCGGTCCAGGCGAAATCGAAAACATGCGCCTCGCCGAATACGCTAAAAGCGGAAGACGAAGTCAATGTGACCCTGCGTAATTATCTGTCGGAATTTTTCGAAGTCCCGTGCAGAATGGTGAATATAATACGCGGTATAAAAGGACGCGAAAAAACAGTTGAAATAACAGGGAAAACCGAAGAAGAACTGAAAAACATGCTGGACGCTATACCTTAACTAATATGGTGCCTGAAAGATTAAAATACAATAACGGAACACTTGAGATATTAAATCAGAAAAAACTGCCCGCTTCCATAGAATATGTGAAAGCGGGCAGCGCTTTTGAGGTGGCCGGAGCGATAAGGGATATGGTCCTTCGCGGCGCCCCTCTTATAGGCTGCGCGGCAGCTTACGGTTTCGCTCTCGAGATAAAGAAATTAAGACCGGCAGGTCCTGATCAGCTGAAGAAAGCGGCTTTAAAAACAGCAGGCACGCTAAAAAACGCCCGGCCGACAGCCCTTGCCCTTTTTTACGCCGCCGACAGGATGCTGGACAAAGCCATGGCCTTCGCGGCCGCCGGAACTGATGATTTCAGTGAAGAACAGACTGATAGAATAATAGATTCTCTGGAAAAAGAAGCCAGGAAAATCACGGAAGAAGACATAAGCTCCTGCGATATCATGGGAGAACTGGGTTCCTCGCTGCTGCCTAAAAATTCCGTCGTCATGACGCACTGTAACGCCGGAGCGCTCGCTACCATGGGAATAGGAACGGCAGTCGGAATGATAACCGCGGCGCATAAGAAAGGGCTCATAAACCACGCCTATTCATGCGAAACCAGACCCTATCTTCAGGGCGCCAGACTGACTATCTGGGAACTGATGCGCGAGAAAATTCCGGCGGAACTTATAACAGACAATATGGCCGCGCATATAATGAGAACCTGCGGAGTCAATGCGGTTATAGTCGGCGCGGACCGCATAGCCTCCAACGGCGACACGGCAAATAAGATAGGAACTTACGGGCTGGCGATAATAGCCAAATACCATAAGATACCTTTTTACGTCGTTGCTCCGACCCCGACCGTAGATCTGAAGATAAGATCCGGAAAAGATATAAAAATAGAAGAACGCCCGGCGGAAGAAGTTTCTTATATAAAAGGAATACGCATAACTCCTGAGGGCGTAAAAGTAAGACACCCCGCCTTCGACGTCACCCCCGCCGGACTGATAACGGCCTTAGTGACAGAAAAAGGGATCGTTTCCCCGGTAAACGCAGAAAATATCAGAAAACTTATAAAATAAAACTTCAGTAAAGATCCTACCATAAAAACGGCCCGCAACTTTTTAAGTTTGCGGGCCGTTTGCCGTCAATTAGAATGAATATTACAGTTTACTGCACACGGCAAGAAGCACGCCTGCCGCCACGGCGCTGCCTATCACGCCTGCGACATTAGGTCCCATGGCGTGCATGAGAAGATAATTGTCGGGATTATATTCCAGACCGACTTTATTGACGACTCTGGCAGCCATAGGCACCGCGGAAACTCCCGCCGCGCCGATAAGCGGATTGACTTTCATTCCGCATCTGTAGAACAGTTTTCCGAGCAGGACGCCGCCGGCTGTTCCGATAGAGAAGGCCAGCAGGCCCAGCACGAGTATTCCCAGCGTCTCCGGACGCAGGAACAAAGAGGAGGAAAGCTTAGAGCCTACTCCGAGTCCTAGCATGATAGTGACTATATTTATCAGCTCGTTCTGCGCGGTCTTTGACAGTCTTTCCGTAACGCCGCTTTCCCTGAGCAGATTCCCGAACATCAGAGCTCCAAGAAGAGGCGTAGCGTCAGGCAGCAGAAGGATACACAGGAACAGGGTCACAAGAGGGAAAAGGATCTTCTCTCTCCTGCTCACTGGCCTCAACTGCTCCATCTTCACCCTGCGCTCCTCGTCGGTGGTGAGCCATCTCATTATAGGAGGCTGTATTATCGGTACCAGGGCCATATAAGAATAAGCCGCCACGGCTATAGCGCCCAGCAGATTAGGCGAAAGTCTGGAAGCCAGAAATATCGAAGTCGGGCCGTCCGCTCCGCCTATTATTCCTATGGAAGCCGCGTCTTTCATGCTGAAAGTTATCCACGGGCAGTATTTCGACAGCAGCAGCGCTCCTATCAGCGTGGTGAAAATACCGAGCTGGGCGGCGCCGCCGAGGAAAGCCATCTTCGGGTTAGCGATAAGCGGGCCGAAGTCCGTCATCGCCCCCACGCCCATGAAAATAAGAAGCGGGAACAGCCCCGAACTGATGCCGAAGCCGAATATCTGTCCCAGGAAACCGCCGTATGTCGTTATCACGGCTCCGGTCTGGAGATTCGCCACTGTATGCGATAAAGTGATTATCGCCGTGGACCCGTCCGGAAACGGGATATTGGCCAACACTCCGCCGAAACCTATAGGGACGAGCAGCAGAGGTTCGAACTGTTTCCTTATGCCCAGCCATAAAATGACAAAGCATACGACCAGCATAACTGCCTGTCCCCAAGTGAAATTATAGAGACCTGTGGAATGCCACAAATCTATCAAACTGGCAACTATATCCATGTCTTTAAACTCCTTATTTTATCTCTGCTATGACGTCGCCGGTCTGGATCTGGTCGCCCTGTTTCATGCAGAAAGTTATAACTCCGTCGGCATTCGCTTTCACTTCGCTTTCCATTTTCATGGCTTCCATAATGGCTATCACGTCGCCTTTGGAAACAGCGGAACCGTTGTCTACGGAAAATTTAAGCAGAGTGCCAGGCAGAGGAGACTTCACCTCGGTGCCGTTGCCGGTTGAGGAGGCCGCCGCGGACTGCTCCTGTTTGGCGCTCCCTTCTTTTATGTCGACTTCGTAATTAACTCCGTTGACCAAGGCTTTGGAGCCGCTGAAAGACACGGAATATTTCTTTCCGCTCACCGTAACGGTATAGGAATCCGCTGTCTTGGCGACGGCCTTCTTCGGCGTACCGGAAACTTTTTCCACGAGGCATTTGCCTTTCCCCAAAAGGAAATCCAGCCCTTTGTTAACGCCGTTGGCGGCGTCGTTGCAGGCGGCGACTATAAATACGTTCTCGTCCGTTACCGGCAGACCGTTCTTTTCGAGAAGCGCCTTGGCGGGTTTCACTCCCTTGGTCGGATCCGCGTCGTTGAGTTCGAGGACCGTTTTCGTCGTGGGTTCTTTCTTCATATAAGCGGAAGCCAGTTTTACAAGTTCAGGATCAGCCGGTTCCGGCGTGGTTCCGAAATAACCTAATATCATATTCGCGTAACCGGGAGAGAATCTCTTCCACGGACCGTCGGCGGAAAGGATATTCTGCATGGACTGCTGTATATAGAACTGGCTCACTGGAGTGACGGAAGTCCCGAAACCTCCTCTTCTCACCACTTCTTCCATGGCGCCGAGCAGTTTTTCATATTTATCGATCTGGCCTATCTCGCGCAGCTGTCTGGTCGCGTTAGTGAGCGCGCCGCCGGGCAGAGGAGAGAACGGGATCATCGGTTCCACTCTCATAGCTTCCGGTTTGAGCACGTATTCTTTCATGCATTCCTTAAGAACGCTCTCGGCTTTTCTTATCTTGTCTATGTCGATGTCAAGAGTATACTCGGAACCGCGAAGCGCGTGCCACATAGAAATAAGATCCGGCTGGCAGGTTCCTCCGCTCACCGGGGCCATGGACAGATCCAGTCCGTCCGCGCCGCCGTCGATAGCCGCGAGATAACAGGCAAGACCCGTGCCGGCTGTCTCATGACTGTGGAAAACGACAGGGATGTTTGCAGGGAGGAGTTTCTTAGCGCGTTTTACGGTCTCCCTTACAGTGGCCGGAGTCGAAGTTCCGGAAGCGTCTTTGAAACAGAGGCTGTCGAACTCTATACCGCTCTTCAGAATCTTCTTAAGAACGCTTTCGTAAAAATCAGGAGTATGGTATTTGCCGGTCTTGTCCCAGCCCGGAGCGAGGGACATCATGGTTATGGTAACCTCGTGCTTAAGCCCGGCTTCCTTAATGCACTTACCGCTGTAAATGAGATTATTAACGTCGTTGAGAGCGTCGAAATTTCTTATAGTGGTCAGGCCGTGTTTCTTGAAGGTCACGGCGTGAAGCTTTATTACGTCGGAAGGCTGTGAATTGAGTCCTACGACGTTGACCCCTCGGGCGAGACTCTGGAGATTCGCGTCCGGCCCAACGGTCTTACGGAAAGAGTCCATAACGTCGTAAGGATTTTCATTATTGAAAAACAGCGCGGACTGGAAAGTTGCTCCGCCGGCGGATTCGAAATGAGTCACTCCGGCTTCCTTAGCGGCTTCAACTGCGGGGAGAAAATCCTCACTTCTTACTTTCGTTCCGTAGACTGACTGGAAACCGTCTCTGAACGCAGTCAGCATAAAATTAATCTTTTTCATTTTATTACTTAATCCTCCCACTTGTTTTGTACGCTAGCGCAATCGCCGCGGCAACAGCCGAATCATCAGAAACGGTCACCGTTCTCTTTTTAGGGGCAGCTGCGACCGGTTCGGGCATAAATTTATTCAGGAAGGTCATAATGTCTTTCAAAAAAGACATCATGACAACGAGTATCCCGAGGAATATGAACGTCGTTCCCATGCCCAGTATCATTATTATAAAGGAATCCCATATCATGATTTTACAACTCCGTTAATGTTTTCTGCTCTCAGGAAAAAGGGCCGTGAATAAAGCGGTTTAAACCTGAGATTTCGCTGATTAAATTATAACATTTATCCCGGCGTTTATACAATCGGGCCGGAATCGCGCCCGCGCCGGAGAAGGGACGCCGGAAGCGGCGCTTTACCGAAGCCGCAAAACAGCGCCGTCGCAGTTCCCCCGCAGGCTATTTTGCTAAACTATATAGATAATGCTGAAAGAACTGAAAACTCTCGGAAAAGAATCTCTGATTTACGGGCTGGCCACGGTGCTCGCAAGATTTCTTAATTTCATTCTTCTCCCTTTCTACACCTACTATCTGGCTCCGGCCGAGTACGGCATCGTCGCGGCCGTGTTTTCCTATATCGCTTTTCTTAATATCGTCTATCATTACGGGCTTGACCAGGCATATATGCGCTATTATTCGGAAAAAGAAAAAGCTTTTTCTATTTCCATGGTCTGCCTTTTCGTCACTTCCGTCGTCATAACTGCGGTCCTTTGCGGCTTCGCCCCTTTCTGGGCTTCCGCCGGGGGAATAGGGCCGGAGAACGTGAAACTGGTTTATTATTCGGCGGCCATCCTCATTCTTGACACCGCGACCATAGTCCCTTTCGCAGAATTAAGGATGTCGCACCGCCCGCTGCGTTTCGCCGGTATAAAAACGGTCAATATAGTCATTAATATAATCTTTAACGTATATTTCCTTAAATACGCCGGGACTGGAATAGACGGAGTCTTCATGGCGAATATAATATCCTCCGCCGTCTCAGTATTATTGCTGGCGCCCCAGTATATGACCTTCAGATTCGTAAAGGACAGCGCGCTTTTGAAAAATCTTCTGGCTTTCGCGCTGCCGCTTCTGCCCGCAGGACTCGGCTCCATGATAGTCCAGGTGCTCGACAGACCCATAATGCTCAAACTGGCGGACCCCGCTTCCGTAGGACTTTATCAGGCCAATTACCGTCTTGGCATATTCATGATGCTTATAGTCAATATGTTCGACCAGGCCTGGAGGCCTTTCTTCATAGAAAGAGCCGGGAACGCTGACGCCCCTAAAATATTTTCCAAAGTGCTGACTTATTTCACCGCCGGAGGGCTCTGCGTATGGCTTATAATGTCGTTTTTCATAAGCGACGCGGTAAAAATACCTTTCCACGGGATCTCTCTTATTAATCCGCAGTACTGGGGAGGACTGCAGATAGTGCCGATAGTTCTGGCGGCCTATCTGCTCAACGGTGTTTATATAAATTTTCTGGCTCCCGTGATAATAGCGAAGAAAACCGGCATAATAATGTACATAACCTTCTCAGGCGCGGCAGTAAGCGTGGCCGGAAATTTCTGTCTTATCCCCCTTTTCGGCATAAACGGCGCAGCGTGGGCGCTGCTGGCGTCTTATTCCGTCATGGCAATTTTACTTTATTACGCAGGAAGAAAATATTACAGGGTGGATTATGAATTTTCGCGGATATTCAAACTGGCCGCCGCCGCGGCGGTCTGCGGCCTGCCGGTGTATATCATAGGAAGCGGGGCATATCTGCTTCCCGCAAAGATAATCTGCACCTTCATTTTCCCAGTGCTCGTATGGAACTGCGGATTTCTGACTAAGGCCGAAAAGGAATATTTCAAGAAAAACGCCCCGGCTTATCTGGCCGGAAAACTCCGCTTAAGACATAAAGCGAAAATATGATTATTTCAGCACGGCCATAAGGCCGAAACGGCCTTTGTCCTTAGCGCGGCGCCACGAGAAAAGCAGTTCCTTTTCGTCATAAGTGCAGAGCGGCATGAATTCGTATCTGTCTATACCGAGAGCGCGCAGCTGAATCTTCAGAAGGGCGCGGAGAGAAAAATAATACCTTCCGCCGACGACAGAAACGCATTCGGCGCCTTTCCCGGGGTATAAATGTTCCAGTTTCTCCAGGAATTCTCCTCCCACCTCGTAGTTTTTCCGGCTTATCATGGGCCCGGCGCAGGCAGTTATATCTCCGGGCAAAGTGCCGTAATTTATATACATGGCTTCGGCGGCAGAACGGTATATATTGAGGAAAGCGCCCCGCCACCCGCTGTGCATAACGGCGACGGCTCCGTGTTTCTCGTCGTAGAAACAACTCACCCCGCAGTCCGCGGACAGGACCAAAAGAGGGATTCCCGCGACATTTGTCATCATGCCGTCCGCGTCGCCAGAGAATAACCCCGGTTCGGCGATCACGGCCACATTGGCCCCGTGCACCTGACGGACACGGCACAGCCTCGACGGATCGGCCCCCAATGCGGAACAGAAAATATTTTCGTTCCTCCTGCGTATATCAGGCGCCAGGCCGCCGTTAACGCCGAGATCCAATTCCCCGGCGGCGCTTATTTTCGTCGATACGGCGCAAGCCGCGCCGCGGCGGTTCTCAAGGAGATCGAATTTCAGCACAAGGGTCCCGTTAACCGTTTCTTTTATCATTTTTACAAAGTTTCCTCAGGAGAAAAGCATATAAAGTTATATAATGATATTATATGAAATCCGCCGCCACATATCTTTTCTCCGACAATTTCGACAGCGAAACGTTACGCGGAATAGAAGCGGCGTACAAGGCTCAGGGCTGGTGGTCTCAGGATGACAGCGATACGAAGCTGTCAGGTATAATAAAAGGGAGTCACTGTTTCCTCGCGGCCGTCGAAAATTCCAGGGTGGTGGGAATAGGCAGAGCGATAAGCGACGGGATAAGCGACGCCTATATTCACGACGTCACAGTCCTCCCGGAAGCGAGAGGACAGGGGATAGGCTCGGAAATAGTCCGCAGGATCTCACTGAAACTCAAAAAAGACGGCATAAAATGGATAGGGCTCATCGCTCAGGACGGATCTGAAAAATTTTATCAAAAACTGGATTTTAAAGTTCTGGAAAAAGCGGCCCCGATGCTGGATAAAAATTCTTATGTTTAAAAGACTTCAACTGACCGACTACGACACTTTAAAACCTTTTTTTCTGAACCACAGATATCCTCTGTGTCAGTATTCGCTGTCGTCCCTCATCTTCTGGAACAACGATGATTTTCCCGTCTTCTGGGAAATATCCGGGGGCAATCTGCTGATAAAAGAACTCGCCTCCGGAAAACCGGAGGCCAGACTATATATGCCGGTCAGCCCGTCCTACGCCGAGCCCGAGCCCGAATATCTTACGGAAATCTCGCAGGCGAACGGAAAAAGCGACATATATTATGTCCCCGGCGCATATTACTCCAGCCACGAAGAAGATCTCAGGGAATATTTTTACTCCTCCACATATCACGGATACAGCGATTATGTCTACGGCAGGGAAGACATGGCGGAACTCAAGGGACACAGATATTCGAAAAAGAGAAATCTGACCGCGCAGTTCCACAGAAATATGGCGGACCGCGCTTATGAGATATCGCCACTTTCCGGAGCGAAAACAGGAGACTGCCTGACTGTACTCGAGAAATGGCACGGCTACGACGACAGCCGGGAAAATTCCATACTGCTCAGAGACGAAAGGAAAGCCATAATCTTCGCCCTGGAACATTTCGACGAACTGGAAATGCGGGGGATCATAATAAAAATAGACGGCGAACCCGTAGGATTCGCGGCTGGAAGCAGGCTGTCCTCAGACACTTTCGTCCTCAATTTCGAAAAAGCCGCGCCGCATATAAAAGGACTTTACCAGGTGATAGACCAGGAAATGGCCAGATCCCTGCCGGAACAGTATCTGAAGATAAATAAGGAAAGCGATCTCGGAAAAGAAGGGCTTAAGAAAGCCAAAGAATCTTATTTCCCTAGCGAAATAGTGGAAAGCCGCATACTCAGGCCCAAAAGCAAACCGGAGCCGGAAATTTAATTTATCCTTTCGGACACCCTGTAAAAATTATCTTTATTGGCGTGATAGAAATTTCTGGTTATCATGTCGGCCAGTATTCCGGTGAAAACCATCTGCAGCCCGGCAAGAGCGCAGAAACCGGCCAGCAGGAAAAGAGGCTGGTCCTTAACGTATATCCCGTTAAAAAATCTGTTGTAAAGCGTCCAAGCGGCCATGAATGCCGACACTATCCACAGGAACACTCCCATCCCGCCGAAAAAATAAGCCGGCTTGGAGGCGAATTCTCCCCTGAACTTAACAGTGATAAGATCCAGACATACCTTAAAAGTGCGCATTATGCCGTATTTCGACCGTCCCGTCATTCTGGGCCTGTGATTCACCGGGATCTCCGTTATACTGGCGCCTATATGGTGCATAAGGGCCGGGATAAACCTGTGCATTTCGCCGTACAGGTCTATACTCTTTAACAGATCCGCTCTGTATATCTTAAGCGTGCACCCGGAATCCCTCAGACGAACGCCGGTGACGGCGGAGATTATCCTGTTGGCTATCACAGACGGCAGTCTCCTGCTGAAAAAAGGGTCCCGCCTGTTTTTTCTGTACCCGCTAACTACGTCGTAACCGCCCGAAAGCGCCGTTTCCAGCAGCAGCGGGATATCAGCCGGGTCGTTCTGTCCGTCCGCGTCCAGAGTCACTATCCATTCTCCGCGCGAAGAATTTATCCCCTCCGACATCGCCGCCGTCTGCCCGTAATTTCTGGAGAATCTTACGACCCTAAAGTTGTCCTTATCCGCCGAAAGTCTCAGCGTATCGAAAGAACCGTCGGAAGAACCGTCGTCGACCCATATAATCTCGTAAGTTCTGCCGAGACCGTCAAGGACATTCTTCAGTTCTTCCGCCAGAGGGATAAGGGAATCCTTTTCATTATATACGGGAATAACGACGGACAGCGAAATATCATTTTTCTTTAGCATATCTGCTGTATGTCCTGTCCACCACTTTTCTGTACAGAGTCTCGTACTGCTGCACCGTGTAATCCAGATCGAACTCCTTAAGATCCATATTCTTAGCGCCCTCCGCAAGTCCGGACCTAATTCCGGCGTCGTCGATCATCTTGGACAGCCTGTCGCAGAAACCTGAGACGTCGCCGCACGGGACGGAGAAACCGTTCTCGCCGTCTTTAAGTATATCGGCTATGCCGTCCGCCCTGTAACATACGGCAGGAACGCCGGAAGCGAGAGCTTCCACGAGACTTATCGGCAGCCCCTCCCAAAGCGAGGTCATGGCGTAAATATCAGAAGCGGCCAGGATATCTGCGGCGTCCTCGCGCCAGTCAGTAAATATGAATCTTCCGCCTAGCCCTCTTTTTTCAGCTTCGGCCCTGTAATGAGCCAGTTTTTCGCCGCCGCCGGAAAAGACGAAATAAACATCCGGACGGCCGGGAATAATACGGGACGCCGCTTCTATGAAATCGCCGGGATTTTTCTGCTTTTTAGTATTTCCTATATAATAAACCATCACGGCGTCGCGCGGCACGCCGAGGGAAGCCCTTATCCCGGCTTTATCGGCGTGCGAAGGATAATCGTTCAGATGTATACCGGCCCTTATGAGATTATATTTTTCAGGAGAGCCTATTCCGCGGCGCTCCGCTTCCTTCATATTGCTTTCCGACACGAAGACGAGGGCGTCGGTAAAAGAGGAACAGTATTTTTCCGCGAGAACAAAACTTTCACGCAAAGGAAAAGGCTGTCTGCTGTTAAATCCCCAGCCGTGCACAGTATGCACTATTATAGGCACCCCGGCGGCCTTAGCCGCGAGCCGCGCTATAATGCCCGCTTTAGAAGTGTGCGTGTGCACGATATCCGGAGCCAGGGTGCGGAAATAAGAATATAGATGCTTATAGGCCATATAATCGTAAAAAGGATTTATCTCGCGCCTGAGTTCGCTTATCTGCGTGTAATTCACCCCTTCCGGAATCTTATTTCTGGTCCCGCCTGGACCGGACAGGAGACGGAGGTCGAAATGCGTCTTGCGCACATGTTCCACGAGATAAAGGGCTATCTTATGCGCGCCCCCGAAATCCATCCTCGTTATTATATGAGCTATTTTAATCATTATCTGTCCCGCTTAAAACGCTAATGCCGCTTATTTCCCGGCGCCTGAAGTCTGAGCCGCGCCGTTCAGGTTTTCCCCGGTCTTAACGCTGACGTCGGCACGGATAATTTTATTTTCCGTCTTCACCAAGGGAACCGGAGCGGCTGGCTTCTCCACCTGTTCCGGTTCTGAAAAACCGGCCGAGTGCGTAAGACTGAGGCCCGGATAATATCTGCCGAGCACTTTCCTGTAGTCGTTTCCGGCGTCGGCATAACCTCTGGCGCCGGCCAGGCACATTCCTTTTCCGTCCCCGGTCCCAAGCCCCGTGATCATAAAAGCCCGGTAACCGAAACCGCCGCCCAGAGGCCTTATCACGAAAAGCTGCGAGCGCAGAGTCCCTGCGTCGAGATACCAGGAGATATCGGAAAAGCCTTCCAGAAGCACCGTCTTCTTGCTGCCCACGGCGGACAGCGTCAGGACGCGCCCGTGTCCGTCTCTTTTCATGGGGATGAGATTCTTAAGTTTACCGAAAGAGTAATCTCTGTTAAGTCTCTCTTCTATCTTGTCAGCCGGGAGTATCAGAGTCCAGGCGGCTTCGGAACCTCTCGTCTCGTCAGCCGGCTGGCACATAAGGTCTTCAGAAGGGGAAGTAAGGACGCGCTTATATATGGAATAAGGAGTGAGCGCGAACCCCCTGCCGTCTTTCCAGTCGGACAGGCCGGCGTCGTTCACGCCTCCGCAGGAAAAATGAAAACGCACGTCCGCGGGAGAACCGTCTCCGTCCGATAATATCTCGCCCCTGGTCGCGCGGGCCCCGGCGGAAGAAAACTGATTTTCATTCTGCAGTCCTTTAAATTCCAGACAATAGGACGAATCGCAAAGATCGTAATCCAGCCCCTGCTTTTTCATGTCTTCTGAAATTCTAAGTAGCCTCGTGCGCACGGCCACCGAAGCGGCTTTGGCGAATTCGAAAACATTAGACCTTGATATGAAACCAGAAGCCACTGGACTTACGAGGGCTTCCAGCGGCGTGGTGTTTATCAGTTCCATCCCGCCGTTTCTTATTTCCAGTTTTATATCACCCGCTATCTCCTTGTCGCTTAAATTAACCCCGCCGGAGAAAGAAGCTGGCGACGGATCTTTCACAAGCGTAACGGCCCCCGCGACGGAAGGCTTTATCATTATGTCGTTTACAGAATCTCTCACCACCGCCGAAAGGTTGTCCGTTATACGCACGGCACCGCTCGCCCCGTCGAATTCGAAAGTCCACATGGAATTTTTCTTCCCGGTCAGAATAAGTCCTAGCTTCCCATCGTATATTTCAAGCGGCGAATTGGAGATGAGAGCGAAGCTTTTCAAGGCGGCTGGTCTGCCGGTTTTAGGCGCGGAATAAAGCGCCAGCCTGACCGAAGGACTGTCGTCCTTATAGACAGACTTATGGAGCGGAGAAGTAAGTCTCTGCCAGAACATCATGTCGGCGGCGCCGGTCCCGAGGGTCTTTTCCAGCCGTTTGTCCAGATCTTTTATCCTGAGATTCGCTTCGGAGTCGTAAGGATCGAGATAATGCTGCATCTGGTACAGCTGCCAGGCCGCGAAATACTGCTTTTTCTTATAATACATATCGGCAGCGAGTTCCATGGCGGGAAGATTATACTCGTCGTATTCTAACGCCTGGTTGACGAAATACATCGCGGTTTTCCTGTTCTTATCATTATCGTTCAGCATAGCTATCATCTGGGACGAAAGTGACAGAAGATACGGCTGCTGAATAAAAACGCGTCTCATATTATCCAGCGCCTCGGCGGTGTTTCCCTCTCTCGCGTCAGCGAGAGCCGTGTAGAAATACACTCTGCTCAGCATATCGTTGCTGGCCGTAAGCGGCAGCGAAAGCTTAAAGGCGGAGACCGCCTTCTTAGGTTTGTCCATACAGAGCAGATTAAAACCGCGTTCGAACTGAGCGTCGAAACCGCTCTTGTCTAAAGCCGCCGCGGCGTCGGCGTATTTAAGAGCCGAGCGGTTGTCTCCGCTCTCGGAACAAAGGGCGGAAGCGTCCAGACACGCCGCCACGGCGTCTTCCTTACCGGCCGAACACAAGCCGGACAGGGCCGAAAGGGCTTTGTCCCTGTCCCCGTCTATCCATAAATTAACGGCATTCCCGTAAGAGACAGTCCCGCCTTCAGGAACGGTGTTTTTCACACGGCCTGACGAACAGGCAGAAAAGACCAGCAGGAAAGCAATTAAAGATATACTTTTTTTCATTTTATCTCCAGTTCAACGCCTACGGGGCAGTGGTCGGAACCCATCACGGAAGGCATGGTGTAGGCGTCCCTGACCGCCGAAATTTTTTCCTTATTTATAAAAAAATAGTCAAGTCTCCAGCCTATGTTCCGCGTCCTGGCCCGCGTTTTATAATCCCACCATGTGTACTGCAGAGGCTCGGGATGGTAGACCCTGAAAGTGTCGACCCAGCCGAGAGCCTCGAGTTTATCCATCCACGCTCTTTCTTCAGGAAGGAAGCCGCTGGTCCCGGCATTGTTCTCTGGATGACTGAGATCGACGGGTTTATGCGCCGTGTTGACATCACCGCAGAAGATAACGGGGCGTCCGGTCGCGCGCAGTTTCTCTATCCTTTCCAGAAAACTGTCGTAAAATTCCAGTTTATATCTGACGCGCTCGAGTCCGCGCCCCCCCTGCGGAAAATAACAGTTTACGAACCAGAAACCGGGATATTCCAGCTGAAGCAGCCTGCCTTCGCAATCGAAACGCCTTTCCCCGAGTCCGGTCTCCACCGCCAGAGGTTCTTCCCTGTAAAAAACCCCGACTCCGCTGTACCCTTTTCTTTCCGCGGAGTTCAGAGCTAATTTATAACCGTCGAGAGATATATCTTCGGGCGATAACTGCTCGCGCATGACCTTCATCTCCTGCAGCCCGATGATATCGGGCTGTTCTTTCAGGAGAAAACCGGCGAAACCTTTCTTCAGAGCCGCCCTGTACCCGTTTATATTCCAAGATAGTAATTTCATTTATTGATCTTTAACCGAACTTTTTCCGCAGGCATTACTTTTCCAAAGCCTCGTTTATCGCTTCCGACATGGTAGGATGCGCGAAGATCATCTCTTTAAGGTCCCGGCGTCTGAGTTTGAGTTTTACGGCAAGCGCCAGCAGATGTATCATTTCCGTAGCCGGACCGCCCACTATCTGCGCGCCTATGATGACATCGTCTTCGGCTCCGTAGACCAGCTGGACGAAACCTTCGGTCTCGCCTGAAGCGACGGCCCTGCCGACGCCGAGGAAAAAAGCTCTCGACGTCTTTACCTGCAAACCGCCGGCCTCGGCCTGCGATTTATTCACTCCGACCGAAGCAGTCTCCGGCCACGCGTATATACATCTCGGAACGATATTTGCGTCGAACACACGGTGCCCGCCCATTATATTTTCAGCAGCTATCTCGCCCTGCCTCGTGGCGCTGTGCGCGAGAAGAGACAGACCGTTCACGTCTCCGACGGCGTATATATTCTCCGCCGCGGTCTTCATATCCGGGGACACCTTAACGCCTTTTCTGTTCCACTCCAGCCCAACTTTATCCAGGCCCATTTCTCCGAGATCCGCCGTTCTGCCGGCGCCGACGAGGACGGTATCCGCTTCCAGCGCGGTCCCGTCTTCAAGGATTACTTTCTTTATCTTACCTTCGGCGGATACGGACGAGGCTTTCTTCCCGAATATAAATTTAACGCCGCGTTTTTCGAAAGAGGTCTTCACCGCGCGCGACACCTGGGGATCCTCGTTTGGCAGAAGAGACGGAAGGACTTCCAGAATAGTCACCGGGATTCCGAGCCCGTTAAAGAAACAGGCGAATTCCAGCCCTATCACGCCGGCGCCGACTATCAGCACGGACCGCGGCCTCTCTGGCAGATCGAAAACTCTGTCCGAATCGGTTATCAACTCCAGATTACTGTTAAACGGCGGAGGAAAAGCCGGCTTCGTACCGCTGGCCAGCACCGCCGCGTCATAGGCGTATTTCGTCTCCGCGTCTCCGTTTTTTACCGTCACTTCCCCCGGAGCGCTAAAAAAGGCTTTCCCGCGCAGCACCGGAATCTTCTTCATCTGGAACATCTTTTCAAGCGAAACACGTATCCTGCTTACCACGTCTGCCCTTCTTGCCTTTATCTTTTCCCAGTCGAGCATATCCGGCGTGAAAGTGAAATTTTCACCGTCTTTCATCAGCCCTCTCAGGCCTCCGAAAACATGCGCTCTGTGCGCAGTATCCAGAAAAGCCTTGGACGGGATACAGCCGCGGTTAAGACAGGTTCCGCCGAAATCTCCCATTTCCGCAATGCTCACTTCAGCCCCGAGGGCCTTGAGTCTGAGGGCGGCCGGATATCCTCCGGGCCCGGATCCTATGACTATGACTTTCTTTGACATAAACTTTCTCCTAAAAATTAACCGGCGCCGGAAAACGGGGCCGGGCACGACGATTAATTATCTATTTCGCTCAGGGCCTGCGCCGCGGCTTTGCGCACCGCCCTGTTCCTGTTTTTCAGCAGCTTTATAAGCTCGTCGCTGGCGGCTTCGCCCAGCTTCACGGCGGCCTCGGCGGCGGAAGACCTGGCGTCGGGACTGCCGTTTTTCATAGTTTCTATTATCACCGACAGGGACTCCACTCCGATGGCGGCCAGGGTCTCGGCCGCCGTTCTGCGGACCGCGCGGTTATCGGCCTTGAGCAATTCCGAAAGCTGCGGGAGACACAGGGTCCTCATACCGGCGACCGCCAGTCCCGCGGATTTTCTCACGGCCGGACTGACGTCGCTGAAAAGTTCGAAAAGCCTGTCCGAAGCCGGTTTCGCTTTTTTGCCGAACAGGGCTATAGTGTCCGCCGCCATCCTTCTCACCGAAGCCTGCTCGTCGGTTAAAAGAGAAAGCAGCTGTTCCGAAGGCTCGGGCTGTATGTCGCTGAGCACTTCCGCCGCGCAGCGGGCTGCGGCGTCTCCGTCCCTGAGCATATCTATAAGCATCGCTTCGGCGTTTATATCAGAGTCTTTAAGCCCCGACAGGGCGAGTATAGCCGCGACTCTGACCTTTTTATTGGGATCTTCCAAAAGGCTCTTTATCTCGTCGGTTTCTTTCTTATCAGCGGTTCCGATACGCCCTATGGCTTCCGCAGCCGTTTTGCGGACCGAATCGCTGGGATCTTTCAGCAGCTGGACAAGGACCGGCACAGTGCCCTTGGCCGTAATTCCGCCGCAACCTAAAGCTCTGGCCGCGGCCTTGCGGAGGAATCTGTCATTTTCGCCGAGGAGTGAGGCCAGCTGCATTATCTGCTCCTGTCCTCTCACACCTATCTTCCCCACCGCTTCCGCCGCGACTTCGCGCACGTTCTTATCGGAATCGCCGAGAAGATTTATCAGCTCGGGAACAGCTCCGGAAGCCTTCTCCCCCATCTCGCCGAGGGCGTAAGCCGCCTCCTGTTTTATCACTTTTCTCTGATTACCCAGCAGTTCACGTAAAGCCCCTACGGAACTTTCCGGCGCCGGACCTATATGAGCTAGCGCCACAGTGACAGCGCGTTTAAGAACGAGATCAGTATTCCACAGAAGTCTTATTATATCCGGAACCGCGACGGCGGCCTTGGCTCCAGCTTTTCCAAGCCTTTCCACGGTGTCTATAAGTATATCGTCGTCCGTGCTGGAAAGCCTCTGCATGAGGGTCTCCACCGTGAATCCGTCGAGCGGATCCTTTTTGGCTTCCCCCGGCTGATAAGTTATGGCCGGCAGCCCGGAAGAATTTCCGCAGGCTGCGGAAATCTTACTCACGGCCAGATCCGCGGCGGCCTTAAGATTCTCGTCTTCCGACTCAGATAATTCAAGCAGTCTCGAAAGTGTCCGGTAAGATGCCGCCCCGATATTTCCCAGAGCCGTAACCGCCATCAGACAGAGCTCCCCGCCGTCCGAGTTATTAATTACGCCTTCAAGTTCAGGCACTGCACCGTAAGCGCCTGGACCTATGCGGGCCAGAGCCTCCAGCGCTGTTTTCTTAAAAGCCTCGTCCCCGTCTTTAAGAAGATCTATAAGGTTTCCCATAACTGCCCCGGGAGCCTGTATCATGCGGACCATAGTTTCAGCGGCCGCCCTGCGCGCGGTCTCGTCGCCGCTTCTTAATATATCGGAAAGTTCTCCGGGATCGCCGCCGGCGCAAGCGCCTATGTTGACTATGGCCTCGGCCGCGTATTTTCTCGTCCACTCGTCCTCGTCCCTGAGAACTCCGGTGAGCGCCGTGGCGGCGGAAGCCGCTTCTTTACCGAGTTTAGCCAGAGCGTAAGCGGCGGCTCTTCTCGTCCAGTGGTCCTCGTCCTTGAGAAGGATCACCAGTTCCGGCAGGGCCTCTTTCGCGCTTTTTCCAACCCGGCCGAGAGCGTAAGCGGCGTTTCGTCTCGTGACGGGGTCCTGGTCTTTGGCCAGTGTCCTCAAAGAAGGCACGGCGTTCCCCGCGTCGGTTCCTATTTTCCCCAGGGCGAAGGCGGCGGCCTCCCTTGTGTTCTTATCCTGATCCTTTAATAAAAGCGTCAGCGCCGCGACTGCGCCTCCTGCGTCAGGGCCAATCTTTCCGAGAGCGTAGGCCGCGGCCTCCCTGATCCACCTGTCTTTGTCCCCCAGCAGATTTATCAGCGAGGGGACGGCGGTCTTCGCGCCCGGGCCGATCTTTCCGAGAGCGAGAGCCGCGGCTCTGTGCGTCGAGCAGTCCTCGCCGTTAAGAAGATCAGTTAAAATCGGGACGGCCGTTCCGGCGGACGGGCCTATATTTCCCAAGGCAATGGCCGCGTAAGTGCGGGTATCTTTGTCTTCGCAGCCGAGCAGTTCAGACAATTTGCCGACAGCGCTCCCGGCTTCCTCCCCTATTTTGCCCAGGGAATAAGCCGCCACCTTATTAAGTTCGGGAGACGCGGCCGAAAGCATTTCGGTAAGAGCCGGAACGGAAGCCGCTGCCTTAGGGCCTATGTCGCCCAGAGCCATGGCCGCGAAACGCGCGGCCTCGGGGTCTTCTTTTCTGATTATCGCTATAAGTTCCGGAACGGCGGAGACGGCGTCGCCGCCGAGTTTTCCGAGAGTCTTGGCCGCCGCGCGCTGCTGTATCTTGTCGCTGGACCCGAGCAGTTTAAGCAGTTCAGGTATAGATTCTTTGCCTAAAGCCCTGGCGGTGACCCCGTAACCGCCGGAAACTGAAGTCCTGCTTCTGTTTATCATTTCCGGCGAAGGCGGAAGAGGTTTGTATACGGCGGACACGCCCTCTCCCGGTTTATTTACTTTAATATTTTCTTCCGGGTCTTCTTTCCCCGGATCAGCAGCGGACTTTTCCTCCGGGTCAGACGGATCCTCCTTGCCCGGCGCCGCAGGCGTCTCCGCGCGCGCAGACGGCTCTACAGCCTTTTCTCCGGTCTGAGCGGAAACCGCTCCCGTCTCTCCGGTTTCGGGTAAATTTCCGTCTGTTGGCGCGCTTTCGTGGAGTTCCGGCGCGGCCGGAGTCTTTATATCTTCGGGAGGAGTCTCTTTTTTATTTCCAGCGAGTCTGGCCTTAAGAAAAGCTTCCAGCGAAGCCATTTCCTCGTCCGCTTCCGAAAGAACGTTTTTTTTCTCCGGCTCTTCTTTTTTCTGCTCCGTATCCGGCGGAAGACCTGAATCCTTTCCGTTCCTGATTTTTTCCAGCGCTTCGGACGCCTTCTGCCTTGTCAGGGAATCGGAAGACTTAAGAAGCGACATCAGATCGGGGACCGCCTCGCTGGCGTCCCCCCCGAGATCTCCCAGAGAATCGGCAGCCGCCTGCCTCGAACTCTCCGCCGGACTTTCCAGCATTTTGATTAGTTCCCTTACAAGCGGGGCCATCATTTCTTTATCCTGACTCATTTTCTCCGCCCCTTTCTTAACTCCCAAAACGGAACCGCATACGGAGCATATCTCCGCGTCCGCTTCGTTTTCTTTACCGCACTGTCCGCAAACTTTATTCATTTTCTAATTCCGGCACGGTCGTATTCAGACTATCCGGCAAAACGCCGGCAAAGCCGTGAAGAAACGGAACGCCGGCCGGAAAACGCGGCCCGCCTCTTTTAATTAGTAATATTATAGCAATTTGCGTATAAAAAAAATAAAGGCTAAGGTATGGAGAGGAGCGCATTGAATATTCTGGCGCAAAGCAGCTTCGCCCCGTCGAAACCCATAAAAGGAGAAGGTGTGAGACAATGGTAGGAATAAGACGGGAAACCGAGTTCGACGAAAGGGTCCTTCAGGGAAAGACCTTCCGACCTCGCGAAAGAATTGCCGATGACAAGATCGAAATTATGGCTCTCCTTAAGATAGGCGAACACCTCGTTCCTGTCAGGAGAGAAAAACATGTCTTCAGCCAGCTTTCCGCAGCCGGTTTCCTTGGGATTGGAAAACAGCACCGCGCATTTCATATCCATACCCAGTTCGCCCACGAAACACGTCATGGCGGCGAAAAGGTACGGATCGCCCGCGAACATTACTTTTTTACCGGAAAAACGGCCTACGTTCCTGGCTACGGAAAGCGCCGCCTTTTTCTCCTCGGCGAACAGCCCCGGCGGTGGCAAGACCCCCGCCCCGCGGCATACGGAAGACACCCAGCCGGAAGTTCCGGAGAAACCTATCGGGAGTCCCGTCTCTATTATCTTCGCGCCGCTTTTTTCAGCCAGAGCTTCGGCGGCTTTCCGTCCGTAAGGAAAAGAAATTATATACTCCGCTTCCAGCGCCCTCTTCATTCCGGCGAACCCCCGCCCGGAAGGCAGAACGCATAAGACGTCAAGGCCGCAGCGTCCGAGCAGTTTTTTGATTTCCTTTATATTGCTTTCGTGGTCTCCCTCGCCCCTGTCCCACATATAGCCGACCACGGCGACGCCGTTTTTTTTCTTCTTTCCGGAAGCCGCGGGAAGAGCCCTGACCGCGGAACACAAGGTATCCTCGTATCCGTCCAGCCAGTCCCCGGACAGCGAAAGCGGTGGTATATCTATGACCCCGGCCCTGCCTTTAACCGAAGCGGCTATACCTTCGTAATCCACGCCCGTGATCTTAAGAAAAGGCAGCCCGGTAAGAAAAACGAGCGAAAAGGTCTTCGAATCCGCGACGCCTTTCAGATAACGGATGAGATCCTTGTCGTGATTACCCTTCTGCGGAAGCGGCCCGTGCATAGTGCAGATAACCCTGTGCATATTGGAGGAGGAAAGGAGAGTGGAAGTCATGTCGTGATTCCCGGCCACGTACTCCACCTTCGGCATTATGCAGTTGAGACCGTCCATGACCAGAATTGAATCAGGGACGGCGTTTACACCGAGAAAAACGCCGAGGTGATAGGGCAGGTTCAGATATTTCTTAAAATAATTATTCTCTGCAGTAACGCTCATAAAATCTCCATTCGCAAAGTTTCAAAAGAGCGCTGACACTCTCTAGCATACCGTCGTAACCCTGGGTGAAATGTGAAGACGTTACCGCGTTTTTTCCCATGCCCATCACGCGTTCGTCGTTGACGGTATCAGAATAAACGAGCCTTATCGCGGGATCCGAGTTCACCGCGGAACGCAGACCCTCCCTGTCCGAGAAAAAAGAAAATTCAACCGGAGAGTTTCCGAATATTTTTTTTATCCTAGTTCCGGCAGCCACTCTGCCCACGGCGTCGGAAACCGAATATACGAAGACCTTAACGCGGAATCCGCCTTCCGCCATGACCCCGGCGTACGGTATACCGCCTTCCGACGGGTCCAAAACAGATATCTCGTCTTCCGGCACTATAAAGGCTGCGGCGTATTTTCCCGCTTTCCCGCGTAATTCCCGGAGTTCAGCCGCCTGTCTCCGCGAAGGGGCGACATCCGCCTCTTCCAGCCCGAGACTTCGGCAGACCGCGCGCAGAAAAATTTCGCTTTCCCTAAAACCGAAAACGTTTTCCCCTGAGATATGAGTTATGCCGTTTTCAGAAAAAAACCTTTCCCCGAGCATATCGTATTTCATTACTATCCTTAGCCGGGCGCGGCGCAAAGATTCATAAAAATCGCAAGGCGCGGCCAGTCTTGAAAGACCGCAGCGCTCAAGGATAAGCCCGAACTCCTTGGGGAAATTCTCTTCAGCGAAAAAATCTTTCATCCGTCCCGGTTCCGGCGCCGGAACTTCCCGCAGTTTCCCGTTCATAAAAGCCAGCCGTCCCGCGGCTTTTTCCTCATTATATTCTTCGAAACTGTTATAGAGTTCCAGATATATCTTTACTCCGGTCTCCTTCTCGACCCTCGCAGCCGCTGCGGAAGCGTCACCCGCGAGGATTATAGGGGAACAGCCGATATAATATTCCATATATCCGCCTTTCCCGATTTTTTCCGCGGCGGCCTTCATGGACTCGTACATCTTGGCCTCGTCTCCGAAAACAGAATCGCGGAAACCGAAATCAGTGTTCACGATATTGCAGTTGATCCTGGGCAGCCGCGGTACGGTGCGGCTGTTCCCTGAAAAAAAGGAACTGCCGCAGAAATCTGAAAACCTGCATTCCACATCCGCGTGTTCAACGGTAACCGACCCCTCGGGTATGGCCGCGTTTTTTCTATTGTCTTTCGATATATAACGGTACCACTGCCCGAAGGCCATAAGAGGCCTTATCTCCCTGCTTCCGTTTTCCTTTTCATCCTGCTCTTCTCCGAAAGACACAGCGGAATAAAAATCCTTTTCGCCGGCTATACATCCGATAAGAGAGTCCATAGTGTAAGGCGCAAGTCTGCCGAGCAGGTCTTTCAGTTCTTTCTCGAGTTCGCGGGCGCGCGGCCTCACGACCGCATTGGAATCAGGATGCCAGCACACGGTCCAGTCGTTGAAAGCGAAAAGCAGGGCGTGCCCGCATGAAGAAAGCGGAAGAAAAATAATCTTATACCTGCCGGAAGGATGCTCCCAGTCGCAGATAAGCTGCTCCCCCTTCACAGCCGAAGGAATTATATTGGCCGCCGCCATGACGCTCTTCACCTTCAGGGAGTTCTTTCTAGCCGCTCCGATATCGGCGGGAAATCTGACGCGGACCTTCTTCCCCTCGGCGAAATCAAAGAAATCGGCCGCGGAGAGAGAAACAGGGCGCGAAGCAGATTCAGACGAAGCCAGGATATTTCTGTACAAAGTTATCGTCCTGGCTGCGAACTCGCTCTTAGGGAAAAGCATAGAAGCCGGAATATGCCTCTTCTCCGCTTCCGTCACGGCGGCGTCGCGGAGTATCACCGACAGGATCCTGGTATTCGTCAGTTTGGCGAAAGTCTCCACCGTCCCGAGCCCTTCCTCTTTCTTGAGATTAACCGCCAGACCGGCCAGATAGACCCCGTTCCTCGCATAATTGTTCACCATGGACACGAGCCGGTTCGCGGAATATAGGGAAAGCATCTCTTCCGAGGTCACTATAACGACCTTTTTAGCGAAGCCCCGCCTGAGCGGAGCGGCGAACCCCCCGCATACCACGTCCCCGAGAACGTCGAAGACGGCGGTGTCGAAATTTTTATTCTCCATGACGCCGGCTCTCTTCATAGAGTCCAGCATTGTTCCTATCCCGGTGCCGGCGCAACCCACGCCCGGCTGCGGGCCCCCGGCTTCTATACAGCATATATTCTTTATCGGAGATTCGTATATGGAATTAAATATAGTATCGTCCCCGCCGGCCTGATTCTCGGTGAACGGCCTTATGACGCGACGCATGAGCGCGAGGGTGGAATCCATTTTCGGGTCGCAGCCTACGTGCAGAACTTTTTTACCGGAAGCGGCAAAAAGCACGCTTATATTAGCGGCTATCGTGCTTTTCCCTATTCCACCTTTTCCAAAAAAAACTATATTTTCCATAAATAAGCAGATAAACGGCGCGCCGGCCGGAGAATATCATATACGCCAGATATAAATATACTATCATAATTCCCCCAAGTTTTTCCGCGGCCGGCAATCGCAGCAACGGGACCTGGACGGGAGCGGCTGCGGAAGAGGGCGGTCAACATTTTGATTATATACGGGTACTAAAAATTGTAAAATTAAGAATAATATGTTTTAATATCTCGGAGGATTTATGGCAATTGAAAGAACTTTGGTCCTTATAAAACCGGACGGCATGAAAAGACGCCTGGCCGGACTGGCGCTCGACAGACTGGAAAATTCCGGCCTAGAACTAGCGGCCGCGAAAATAGTGTCGGTGACGGAAGAACTGGCAAGGAAACATTACGCCCTGCTGGAAGGACACGGCTTTTTCGCCGATCCGAAAGAATTTCAGAGACTCATAGATTTCCTCACAAGCAAGTTTCACAACGTTTCCCACCGGAGGGTGCTAGCGCTGGTCTACCGCGGTGAAAACGCGGTAAAAGAGATAAGGGCCGTCGTGGGCAATACTAACCCTGAAAAAGCAGAGCCCGGCACTATAAGAGGCTCCTTCGGACGGGTAAGCGAATCGACAGGAATTTTCGAGAACGTGGTGCACGCCTCTGGCACGCCTGAAGAAGGAGAAAGAGAAGTGAACATCTGGTTCAGGCCGGAAGAGATAGTTTCATAAAAACATATGAAGACCGCCCGCGCAGTTAATCTGATATTTTCCGCAGTTCTGGCACAGCTTTTTCTGACGGCAGCGCCGGCTGCCGCCGCGGAAGAGAACTATACCGCGGACACGGCCGCGCAGGAAGAGGAGAAACAGCCGCCGCGCGCGGAAAAAAGGATCATGCTCCCAACTTCGGACGGGTGGCATCTGCGCGCGAGATATTTTCCGCCTAAAAGGAACAGACCCGTATTTCTGTTCCTGCACGCGCAGAAAAGCAACAGCGGGGACTGGAAAAGCTGGTTCCCCATACTGAAGAACACCGCCTACGGATATCTGGCCTTCGACTTCAGGGGACACGGAGCCAGTCTCGAGTCGCCAACCGGAGAGAAAGTCAGTTTCAGAGAATTTTCCATAAAAGGCGGAGACAATCAGTATAATATGATGCAGCGCGACATAGAGGCCGCTATATCATATCTGGAAGACGAAGGGATAAAACACTCTAAGATAATACTTACGGGGTATAATCTGGGAGCTAATCTGGCTATAAGAGCGGCCGCGATCGAAAAGGATATAGGACGTATAATTCTTTTCGCTCCCGTGCTCAACGTAAACGACGTCCTCTCGGTAAATCCCCTGAGGGCGCTAAGCGACACGCCTGTGCTTTTCGTAGGAAGCATAAAGAACGAAAGGCAGTTCAAAGAATTCACGCTGCTTAACGACATAGCGCGTAACTCGTCGAGTAAAGACTATATAACTTCTTTCATAGAAGCGGTGCCGGTAAGCGACCTCCTTAACAGAAAATCTGATATATACCGCGTCCTTTCTTGGGTGCAGTATCCCGAACTTCCGCCGGTCACTGACATAAACGCCGTATCCGACGAAGACGAAAACGCCTCCGGAGAAAATAAAGAGGACGGAACGACCGAACCGGAGGAAGCCGGCGACGGCTCCGCGGACGGTAACGGCAACCGCGCCGTTTACGACGCGGCGGAATATGAGAACGCGGGCGACGAGGTCCTGGAATCTTCCGGAACAGCGGAGGCGGATTTAAACGCGCAGAACAGCGGCGTCCCTCAGCTGAGGACGCATGAGGAAATAGAAGCGGAGAAGAGAAAAAATGCAAAATAAAGACGACATATTTTCAAAATATGCAAAACTGCCGACAGAGCAGGTGAATCCGAGGACCGTCGACATAGACAGAGTCCCCTTAAAAAAGGTTCTGGAAATACTGAACAATGAAGACAGACTCGTCCCGGACGCGGTGGCAAAAGCCATACCGGATATAGAAAAAGCCGCAGAAGCCGTCTCCGAGACCTACCTTTCCGGCGGCAGGATATTTTTCATAGGCGCCGGCACCAGCGGCAGGCTCGGCGTGCTGGAAGCGGCCGAGATCCCCCCGACATACGGAGTCGACCCGGGAGTGTTCACGGCGATCATGGCGGGAGGACACGAAGCGGTGTTCCTTTCTAAAGAAGGCGCCGAAGACGTCTTCGAAGACGGGGAAAAGGAAATAGCGCGGGAAATAAAAAAAGGAGACACCGTCATAGGAATCGCCGCAAGCGGAGTGACCCCTTACGTACAGGGCGGCCTTGCAGCAGGGAAAAAAGCAGGAGCGACGACGGTGCTGCTCACCTGCAATAAGAACGAAAAAACAGAAGAGGCCGTTATAATAATAGCCGTCGACGTGGGCCCGGAACCTATCTCCGGCTCCACAAGAATGAAATCCGGGACGGCGACTAAACTGGCGCTCAATATGCTTTCCACCTCCGCCATGGTAATATCAGGCAAGGTCTACCACAACCGTATGGTGGACGTGAAAACGACGTCGAAGAAACTGGAACTCCGTGCCGAGAGAATAACTTCTTCGGTAGGAGAAGTCAGTCTGGAAGAGGCTAAAAAACTCCTCGCGGAAACCAATAACGACGTCAAGACCGCCATTGTGATGGCCCGCTTGAAAATAAACAAAAGAGAAGCGGAAAAAAAGATAAAAGAAAACCGCGGTTTTCTCAAAATGATACTCGGCTGAGTAATTTGCGGGCACCGTGGCGCGGTCCAGATTCCCAGTCACGGCGCCCGCCTAAAAAAACAGCGGCCTGGCTTTCGCTGTTATACGGTCAGACCGACCCGGGCTAATAAGATGACAAAAACAAGAACCGGCTGCGCGTGGGCGGCTTCACTCCTCTTACAGTTCCTTCCGTCTAAATTATGGGCCTATAATATATTCGACAATATAGGCGACGGAACCATGTCCTTTCTCAAAAGAGGACTCACAGGCCATTTCAACGCCCTGGCTTTCAAAGCTTCCGTAGCGAGAATATTCGAAACTTCTCTGGCCTGGTCCCCGCTGGCCGTGCTGCTGCTAGTCGTCCTTTTCTTCGTCTATTCCAGATCCAAAGCCGGTAAAGAAAGAATAAAAATCATGAAACTGGAATTTTCTCCCAAAGAAGGATACGAGAAAATTAAATTCCTGCCTGATTTCACCGAACTGCCGGCGAGTTGCGTGTTTTATTATTACTTCGAGACCAACAGCCTCGGGGAACTCTCCGAGAGGATAAACGCGCTCCCGGAACTTGATAATCTGCAGTTTCAGCTGGACATAGCCTATATGCTGATGAAAAAGGGCGAATATCTGATAAAAGACCAGTGGCTGGTATATCCGAATCTCACAGGAAAACAGATAGCCGCGCTGACGAAGATGATAACAGAAAGGAACGAGGAGGAAGTAAAACGCTGTCTCTCCCTGCCCGGAATAAATCCCGAACTGGAAATCGCACTGTTCGAGGCCGAAGCCGAAAAGAAAGAGGAAGAAGAAGAGAACGAAATAAAATATTCTTCAGTGCAGATGCCTCCGGTAATAAATAAAACGGAAGTAAATAAGATAAAAAATTTCTCTTATAATGACGCGGAAGAAGATAAAGCCGTTCCCGTTCCGGCGAAAAACGACAGCGTGGCCTTCGAAAAAAGCGACGACTTTTCCGCAGGCGGACAAGATTCTCCCTACACGCCGGCGCCGGGCTTTGCCGCGACCGCCGCTTATAAGAACGGCGGGGCTGATCAGAAAGTGGAAGTCATAGGCGGCAGTTTCAAAAAGACTGAAAAAAGCCAAGCGAAAACCGGCGCCGCCTTGCCAGACTCGATGTCGCGTATAGCCGCGGCCCTGATCAAAAATAAAAAAAGCTGAATTTAGGTATTGTTTTTTTATTTATATTATTATTATAATCTAAAAAGGTGCTTTAGTTTTTTGAGTGTTTCAGCACATTCTGTTACAAAAAGGAAGGAAACGATGAAATTACTGCTCTCTCTTGCTGTACTCACATCCTGCGTCGTCAATTTGCAGGCTGCGGATATATCCTACTCCGCACTTATGCAGAAACTCACTTCCGGAGAAGTAACTACTCCAAAAGTCTCTGAACCTGCCACAGTGTTAAGCTCGGACGGTTATGTCTGGGCTAAAATAGAAGCGAAAGATAAATACGCGAGGACCGCTCTGCTGGAAGCCGGATTCGATATAACCGACGTCTCTAAATCAAGCGTGGCCGGTTTCGCGCCTAAAGAAGTATTGGAAAAACTCGCGAAGGACTCCAGATTCAAAATAATGTCCTCGGAAGAAAGGGCCGTGCGCATCAACAGAGATTTTCCTTCTAAAGACGCCGCTTACCACAATTATGCGGAAACGGCTGAACTCCTGAAAGAAATGGCCTCTAAGAATTCGGATATCGCCTCAGTCTTCTCCATCGGTAAAACTACCGAAGGAAGGGATATATGGTGCCTGCGCATAAATTCAGACGCCAAAGGAAACGCCAAGAGCGACAAGCCCGGCGCCTTCTTTCTCGGCAATCATCACGCGCGCGAACATCTTTCCAATGAAGTGCCTCTGCTTTTCGCCGCTTATCTGCTGGAAAACCGCGATAACGCGGAAATCAAAAAATACATAAACTCCCTCGATATCTTTATCCTCCCGATGCTCAATCCCGACGGGGTGGAATACGATATTTCAGACGGCTCCTATAAAATGTTCAGAAAGAACATGAGCAAGAATTCGGACGGCTCCAGAGGAACGGATCTTAACCGCAATTACGACATATGGTGGTGCCAGAAAGGGTCTTCCCACACGCCGCGATACGACACCTACTGCGGCAAATCCGCTTTTTCAGAACCCGAAAGTTCCGCGATTAAAAAATTCATCACAGGACATCCGAATCTGAAAACGCATATAAGCTATCACACCTACGGCGGCAATATCCTGTGGCCTTACGGCGGCAGCGACGAAGACGTGGCGAGTTCCAAAGACAAAAAATTCCTTGAAACCGCGGCTAAAGCCATGGCAAAAATGACCGGGTACACAGCTGAAAAATCCAGCGATATGTATCTGGCCTCCGGTGACAGCTGTGACTGGGCTTATAAAGACGCGGGGCTGCTTTCCTTCACATTCGAACTCGACGGGAACGATTTTTATCCCGGCGCCTCGATCATAAAATCAGTGGTCGATAAAAACGTTAAAGCCGGACTTTACCTGCTGAGCGTGACCGACGACCCCTACAAAACGGTAAAATAATATTGTTTGATCTTAATATAAACTTAACGGAGCCTTTGTTCAAAATATGAATTATTTCTACATAATACTGCTTTTCATACTATGCTATATCCTCGGAGGTATACCCACCGGTTATCTTGTGGGCAAATCCCGCGGGATAGATATAAGAACAAAGGGCTCCGGCAATCCGGGGACGGCGAATGTATACAGGAATCTCGGCGCCAAGGCCGGGCTGCTGACTTTCGCCGTAGATTTTCTAAAAGGGATGATCCCGACGCTCGTAGCCACTCATTTCTTCTTTATGCCCGGTTCCGTAGATTTCAGCCGCGGGCACTGGTGGATCACGGTAGCCGCCGGAGCCTTCACTATCTTCGGACATATATGGACTCCTTTTCTCGGATTTAAAGGCGGAAAAGGCGTCGCCACTTCGGCCGGAGTGTTTACCGCGCTGCTTCCGGGCCCCACTGCTTTCGCCTTCGCGGTTTTCGGCATAGCGGTGGCTATAACCAGTCACATATCCGTAGGATCTATCTTAGCGGCGATATCGCTGCCTATTTTCTCAGTAGTTTACTGCTACTGGTACACTCCCGCTACCGCATGGCACCTGAGACCTTTCATAATACTGGCTTTCTGCGTGGCCGTTTTAATAGTTTGCACTCATATCCCGAATATAAGAAGAATAATGAGCGGGAAAGAACTATCCTTTCGTCATAAAAAATAAAAACAGGCCGGCAAAAGAATGAACAGAACCATAAACGCGACGGTATTAGGCTCCGGAGTCTGGGGAACAGTTATATCAGGACTGCTTGCAAAAAAAGGCCACCGGGTAAATTCCTGGGAATACAATAAAGAAACGGCTGAATTTCTCAAAACCAAACGCACGCATCCCGTAATGCCTTATTACAGGCTCCCGGACAATGTGACAGTGCACACAGATCTGAAAGAAGCGCTCGCGGACACCCATCTCCTCGTATTCGCGGTGGCTTCCGCGCATCTCAGAGACGTGGCCGGACAGGTCAACGGCTTTCTGCCTAAAAACATAAAACTGCCGGCCGTCGCGGTGTCGAAGGGAATAGAAACGAAGACCTTCAAGACGGTCTGCACGATAATAGAAGAAGAGATACACGCTTGCAGAGGCCGCACCATGATGATGAGCGGACCGAGTTTCGCGGTGGAAACCGCTAAGGACTGCCCGACGAAAGTGGTGCTTGCCGGACAGGATTATATACTTCTTAAACACACCGCCGACATGATACAGGGCGGCCCGCTGAAACTAGAATTATCCAACGACAGACTCGGCACGGAACTCGGCGGATCGCTGAAAAACGTATACGCCGTAGGCAGCGGGATCATAGACGGGCTGTCGAACGGAGCCAAAAACAGCGAAGCGGCCTTTCTTATCGAAAGCGCTGACGAACTGAGAAAGATAATAATAGCCATGGGCGGCAGACCGGAAACGGCCTGGGGACTGAGCGGCATGGGAGACCTTCTCCTCACGGCCACTTCGGCGAAATCGAGGAATTACACTTTCGGCCAGTATATAGGGCGCGGGATGACCAGCCGGGAAGCCAAAGAAAAGATACAGACGGTGGTCGAAGGCTTCGAAGCACTGGAAAACGCCCACGAACTGTGCAAATACCACAAAATAGACGCTCCCGTCATAGACAGCATATGGCGCATAGTCTATAAAGACCATAAGCCGCAGTCAGTTCTGGAAGCGGCCGGATTTTATCTCGGAGAATAAAATGGGCGAAAAAGACGGGAAAGACCTGAACAGACAGGTTGAAGTAAAAATATACTCTATAGCGACAAGCATGAACGAGTCGATAATATTTCTCGACGAAACAGAAGGAACCCGCATACTCCCCATATGGATAGGGCCTTCGGAAGCGCAGGCCATAGCCATAAGACTCTCCGGCTACCCTTCGCCGCGCCCGATGACGCACGATCTCATATTTTCCATAATAAGAACTCTCAACCATAATGTTATCAACGTAACGATATCCGACGTGGACCAGGGCACTTATTTCGCCTATCTCACCGTTGTGAACAAGCCTGCACGCGGCAGAAAGAAAATAACATATAAGATAGACTGCAGACCGTCCGACGCGCTGGCTGTGGCCGTGCGTTTCGCCTGCCCCATTTATATCACGGAAAAAGTGTTCGGAAAAACGCAGACCCTCGCTAAACCTATAAGCGAGGACGAAGTGTCGAAATTCAAACAGAATCTAAAAAATCTTAAACCGATGGACATCATAAACCAGCTTAGAAATAAAAAACAGGATGATATCAACGGAGAAGTTTGAACGATGAACAGACTTGACGTAATAAAAGAACTGAGCACCAGCATGGCCAGCGAAAAAGAGGCCGCTTTCGTAGTGGCCCAGATTTTCGACATAATAACCACAGCCCTGAAAAACAAAGAAAAAGTTGTTATTTCAGGTTTTGGGACTTTCATTCCGAAACAGCATCTCCCCTGCAAAAGACGCAATCCGAAGACAAACGAAGAAGTCATAGTAGGATCCAAAACCACGGTAAGATTCAAAGCCTCAAAAAAGCTATTATAAACGATGCAGCGCGAAAAACAGTATTTCACCATCAGAGAAATATCTGAAAAGTACGGAGTGGAAGACTATACTCTAAGATATTGGGAAAGCAAAATAAAATACATACGCCCCCTTCGCCTCAGAGGAGGACACCGCCGTTACACTCTAGCTGATGTAAACGTTATACTGAAGACCAAAGAACTGCTGGCCGGCGGACGCACGCTGGAAGGCGCGGAAAAGGAACTGGCGACCATATACGGACGCTCGAAAAAAGCTTCGGAAGCGCTGCGCGAAAAACTGCTGGAAGAAATATTCCGCGACGTCACGGAACTGAAATACGACATAGAAAACGGTAAAATATGAATCCGCTTATTCCTTTGCAATTCCCGGCAGTATTTGATATAATATCATTAGTAGGGCGGCAGCAGTAAAACCGCATATCGGGGCATGGCTCAATGGTAGAGCGTTCGCTTGGGGTGCGAAAGATTCCGGGTCCGATTCCCGGTGCCCCGATAAAAAATAAAAGCAGAGTCGTCTTCCAAGACGGCTTTTTTATTATAAGCCGTATCTTGACCGACTGAACGACGGGGAGGCGCAAATGAAAAAAACCATCACACTGGCACAGATATTATTGGCCGGCTGTCTTATAACAGGCACGGCCGGAGCGGAAAACAAAGCGGGCTCAAAGGATGCCGCGGCGGCTGGAGTCTCTGATCAGGCGACAGCGGCGGTACAGACTGTCAGCAAACAGTCCAAGCAGGAAAAAGACGCTAACAGGAGAAAAGAAGCCGTGATAAAAGGGAATAAAATAGCCTTCAGTTTCTATTCCGAAGCGGCGAAAAACAAAGGCAATATATTCTTTTCGCCTTACAGCATAAGGACCGCCTTCGCGATGGTATACGAAGGAGCGGACGGAAAGACCGCGGAAGAAATAAAAAAAGTATTCGATTTTCCCGACACTTCCGAACTGCTTACGCAAGACATAAAAGACATAAATAAAGTGGTCTCGGTTTATTCCGGCAAAGCGGTAAAAAAACAGAGCGAAGACGAAACAGCCCAGAAAGAGGCCGTAACCGAAGAGAATCCGCTCTTCAAACAGGCCAACGGCCTATGGGCGGAAAAGACATACGCTTTCCTGCCCGATTATATAAAATCCATAAAAAAGAATTTCAAAGCCAAAGCGAAAAACGTGGATTTCGTAAACAAGTCCGAAGCGGCGCGCAGAGAAATAAACACCTGGACCGCGAAAGCGACCGACAATAAGATAAAGAACCTCTTCCCGGACGGCAGCATCGACGCCCGTTCCAGAATGGTGCTTGTCAACGCCGTATATTTCAAGGGATCCTGGCAATATCCCTTTAATAAAGAAAACACTTACGACGCCGAATTCACCAAGAACAACGGTGAAGTTATAAAAGTTCCGATGATGTCTTTCAAATCCGACAAGGCTAAGCTCGACTTCGGGCAGGACCAGTACGGCAAATTCATAAAACTTCCGTACAAAGGCGCCGGCGCGGACGGACTCGATATGCTCATACTGCTCCCTGACACCGCCGAAAACTTCGCCAAGCTGGAAAAGAATCTTTCCGCGGACTATATAAACGGGATAAAAGAAAATATGCAGCAGGTTCCGTCCAAAGTATGGCTGCCGCGCTTTACATTCAGCTGGGAGAGCAAACTGAACGGCACGCTCGCGTCTATGGGAATGCCGACGGCCTTTACGATGAAAGCAGATCTGTCTAAAATGGACGGAAGTAAAAAGCTTTATCTGCAGACGGCGATACATAAGGCTTTCATAGAAGTAAATGAAGAAGGCACGGAAGCGGCCGCAGCCACAGGCGCCGTTGTCGGAGTTAAATCAGTAATGAATATGCCCAATTACTTCAGAGTCGACAAGCCGTTCTTCTTCTTCATAGAAGACAGGGACACTGGACTTATACTGTTTATGGGAAAAGTGGAAGACCCGACTAAACAGGCTTAAATAAATTCCGAAATATAATAAAAAGGCCGGCTTTACCGCCGGCCTTTTTATTTGCAATAGAAAAACACATTTTGATATAATATCCTTATATTATCGCGCGGTTAGCTCAGCGGTAGAGCATTCGCCTTACACGCGAAGGGTCATAGGTTCGAATCCTATACCGCGCATACTTCTGGAGACCTCTTTTCCCCCTCTGAAAATCAATTTACTCCTCTCTTTCTCCGTCAGTGAATTATCATTCTTTAAAGTGTTCCTATCGTGACTTATGCACACTGTTAAACACTACCGTGGCCACACCTTAGCCACACCCTGAAGCTATTTTTTACTGAGCGGTTTACTCAACAACAAATTTTAACACCCGACAATCACACGCGCCATCCGATAACGGGGAGTTATTTGCATTAAGACAGGAGTAAAAACAACTTAAAATCCTACAACAGTTATGAAATTTTCTTTTTTTATGGCAAAACTAAGCCATTTGCTAAAAGTATCATAGAAAGACCTGTCTATCTCTCTGTGCCGCCAACATTTTTTCAAATCAATAAATCTTTCGCCGTTAAGATCCATTGATTTTTTCATACTAGTCTCATATGCATTTATATAAACAGATAAAAACTCATTAAAACTTTTTGCATTATAATATAAATCATCAAAAAAACACTTAATTCTAAGGATATCACCCTTTCGTATTATAAAATCACCATAAGGATCAAAAGCAGGATAAATAGCCTCCATAAGTAAATAAAAAAACGAGTACACGCAATTATCATCACTTATTGAAATAACATCAGATAAAGTCCTGTCTTCTTTGACATTCCCTGGAAAGAAATTTATCTGATCTGTAGGAGCATCAACCGGCAAACAACCGACAAATATCCTAGCATCCACGGATTTAAAAGTTTCATTTAACGGAACCCGTTCTCCGACAGAAGATAAAGCATGTATCGTAAAGTTATTTTCAAAAACCAATACCAACTCTTCTATTTTGTCTGTGGCGCAAAGGTCTTCATAAGGTAAATTTGTGTTTGCGTAATATTCCAAATGATCGGTACAAACATAAGAGTGACTGCTCTTCACAAGAATATCTTTCAGCCTCTTTCCGACAGTATTGGAGGTAAAATGTTTCGTCTGGTCAAAAACGGCAAACGGATTATTCTTCTTATCAGCAATATCAACTTTTACAGCAGATTTGCTATGTATATACGACTCTCTGGAAATCTCTATGCAAAAATCAAAATTTTCGAACCTAAACGTTAACAAATGAGGATCAACATTCCAACTAAACTGCGAAACATAATTGCCAAGATCCATCTTGCCTTCTCTATCTCTTATAGCAGAAAAGATCTTGAGTAATTTTTCACCAATAATTTGTTTTTTTACAGAATTTACAGTATGCCTAATGACAATCGGATCAGAAACAAATTGTAAACCAATCTTATTCGGATTCTGTCTGCTGTTATTTACAGATTCCCCGCTATTATTTTTCATAACAATTTTAATCCCCCGATTTTACAGCAATAAACGATTTTCGTTATTTTCCACAGTTTATTAAATAACTGCTAAATTGTTAAATTCTATCTTTTTTATTGCTTCTGCTGCAAATTCTCATGTCATATCTTTATAATTAAATTATGTGATTTACAATCATAATATTCTTCCCGCTACGACTCATATACCAAGCATTTATGCACACTCTTTACATTTAATTAAAGATATATATTACCCTTTAATATTATCACCGACACATTAGTCTAACAAAAAGCGACTTAAGTTAAAAGGATTATAAAGCTATTGGAAAATACCGTCTTCTAAAACCTGCTTAAAGAGGTATAATTAATATATATTATTACTTATAGTTTTAGGGGAAAGAGGAAGATAAATTTATCTATTCAGGAGACAGGGGAATAAAAACATGTCAAAACTGTATACTTCTTTAAATGATATCGAGCGTTGCATCGTAATCGTTTTCACTATAATAGTAGCCTCCGTTCTATATCCTATTCCAGGCTATTTTAAATTCATTTCTAATAATTTTCTTCTGACTTTTATAATAGAGGCCGTCGCATATTTAATAATATTCTATTATTCGTTTAAAGCCTGGGGATACATAAAGGACCATATAAAAGACAGACAAAATCCAGGGCCGTTGATTAAAGTTTTAAAAAACATCTACAGCCGAAATAAGACGGAATTAAGAACGCCGGGAAAGAAAACGGCTTATTCTGTCGTGATTTTCTTTCTCGCGCTTATCATATTCAGTCTGTACGGAGTATTAAGTTTTAACGAGCAGCTGAAGAACTGTCTGTTCACCTCGGCTCTCATAATCTTAACCTTCTATGCTAAAACATTAATGGCAGGAAAAAATCCGGAAAACAAGTAGACGGTTATATTTTATTCAGCCAAAAAGCGGAATCAGATAATGGGATTCCGCTTTTTATTTAACATTAAAGACAGAGACGAAAAAGAATATAATAAATGATAGAATATATTCCTTAATAATTTAAACGGAGTTTTTAGGATATGAACGGACTCGATCTGAAAATTGATAAAGAAAAATGCACAAAATGCGGACTTTGCGCAAAAGCCTGCGATATGGACGTGATCTTTATAGGCCGGGACGGGTATCCGCGGGTCTACGAAAAAAATTCGGGCGGCTGTCTGAAATGCCAGCACTGTTTCGCCGCCTGTCCTACCGGAGCTTTTTCTATATTCGGTAAAAAGCCCGATAATTCAGTCCCGGCACGCGCTTATGTGAAACCGGAGGATATGCTCGGACTTATTAAGACGCGTCGCAGCTGCAGGCATTTCAAACATGAGAATATTCAGACGGCGACATTAAACAATTTAAAAAACATGCTCGCATGGGCTCCGACCGGCTGTAACGATCACGGCCTTTATTTCGCCGTTATCGACGATGCCGGGAAGATGAAAAAATTCGTTGCGCTCGTAAACGGGAAACTGATAAAAATATTAAAGTTACTTCCCCCCTTCGGCAGAATAAAAGAATTTAAAGAATATCTGACGGAAGGCAGGGACGTTATTTTCAGAAACGCTCCGCATATGATAGTCGCCTGCGTGTCTAAAAAAGCGCCGTGCAAGCGGCAGGATCCGGTGATAGCGCTCTCATATTTCGAGCTCTACGCGAATACTCTCGGCATAGGCACCCTCTGGTGCGGATTCGCGACCGTCTGCCTTAAACTTTTCCCCTCGCTGCGCAGAGAACTGGGGATACCGGGAACGCATAAAGTGGGCTACGTTATGATGTTCGGAGTCCCGGCACTAAATTTCGAACGCGGCACGCAGCCGGAACCGTACCCTTTCTCGAAAATCTGAAAACGGACTTTCGGCTGATTATTCGGAAAAATAAAACATACACGGTTAAATTCGCCCTACTCCGCCGCGGCTGATAAAATAATTTAAAAGTTATTTTATCTACCGGGAAGAATCAATACTCTTACCGTATTTAACGCATAGAGGACTTAATTAATATTATAAGGAAATATAAAATGCAGCGACTACGATAAAAAACGGCAAGCTAATTCACGAATAAAAACTAAAAATGCTATAATATATTTATACCAATGAGCGGTGTAAATCACATAAGTCCGATTGATTTACGCTGCTTTTTTATCGGATATATTTTCTGATTTACGACAGGGATAACAGAAAAGAGAGTCCGTGAATTCGGTATCAGTCGTACATGACAAAAAACAGACAAAATCACAATTCGCTTACGTTTCTATTTATACTTTTAGGTCTACTAACAGCGTTCGGCCCTTTCGTCACAGATATGTACCTGCCGGGACTGCCGGCCATAAAAGATTATTTCAGGACCACGGTTCCGATGGTGCAGCTGGGTCTTACTACATCCATGCTCGGCCTGGCCGTAGGACAGATTTTTTTCGGACCGTTAAGCGACAAATACGGCAGAAGGAAACCGCTTATAATATCTATGGCGCTTTTTCTGATATCTACTCTGGCCTGTATTTTCTCTCCGAACATAAAAACATTCGTGCTACTTCGCTTTATTCAGGGGTGCGCGGCAGCGGGCGGCGTTGTTATAGCCAGATCCATAGCGACCGATAAATTCAAGGGAGCTAATCTGGCTAAAGCTCTGGCGATAGTCGGCGCGATAAACGGAATCGCGCCGGTAGCTGCGCCTGTCGCCGGAGGCGCCGTGCTGAATCATATAGGCTGGAAAGGTATATTCATACTCCTTTTCATTCTGGGAATCTTCATTACTTCCGCAGCCGTCAAATTTAAAGAAAGTCTTTCGGAGATGAGAAAATCTAAAGAAAAACTGCCGCAGGTCGTGAAACTGTACGGGAACGTTATTAAAAATAAAAAATTTGTTATGTATACCCTTCAGCTGGCTTTCGCGCTCGCGATACTTTTCGCCTATATCTCGTCATCGCCTTTCATAATACAGAATCATTACGGATTCGGGCCTTTCGGCTTCAGTATGTTCTTCGGAGCTAACGCCGTATCCATAGGTCTGGGGGCGGCATTGTCGGCAAGATTCAAAGACCAGAACAAATGCATAAAAATAAGCGTTTCAGGAATGATTATAACGAGTCTGGCTCTCTTCATAATTCTTATCAACAGCGCTTCCGTACTGATATTCGAAGCTTTTCTGCTCGCGCTTTGTTTTATGCTCGGGCTCACCTTCACCGCGGCTACTACGCTGGCGATGGACAGCGCCAGAAATAATGCCGGAACGGCGTCGGCGGTGCTCGGCGCCTCGGGCTTTCTGTTCGGCAGTATAGTTTCCCCTATAGTCGGTCTCGGAGATATAATGTTTTCCACCGGACTGACTTTCACAGTCCTCGCTCTGCTGTCGGCGGCTACGGCTTTCGCGGCGGGGGAAAAAGAGTATTAAAACAGCTGGAGACAATATCCCCGCTAAAGACTTATAAGGCCAGCCAGTTCGCGGACAGCCTGTTCAGCCTCGTCGCGGGTAAATCTGCGCGCCAAACCGAGTCTTAAATAATTACCGTACTCACCGTCCGGGGAAAATACAGAACCAGGCACCAGAAGCAGCCCCTTCTCAAGCACGCGCCGGGAAAGCTCCCCGGTGTCCAAAGGGTTTGGAAGTTCCACCCACAGATAAAAGCTACCCGACGGACGCGTGACTTTGATCCCCGAAGGAAAATATTTACAGATAAGAGAATAGACCGTACTGACGTTCCTGGCGTAAAGCGAACGTAAAAAACGCAGATGCCTGTCGTATCCGCCGCCGGCCAAGAGTCCGGACACTATTTCCTGCGTAAGTCCCGGAGCGGACATCGTAGTTGAAGAAATAACAGAAAAAGCTTTCTCAAAACAGCTGCCGGGAACAATATACCCGACACGCAGTCCGGCGCCAAGAGTTTTAGAAAACGAAGAAATATAAACAGTCTCTGGATCTGTGCACAGCCTCATTTATGCAACTGGTAGTCGCCGAATATATAAACAGTGGAGAATATTCACGCCACCTTCCGGAAATAACCGGAGTTTATAAACGAAAGAAAAAATCCATGATCAAAGCCCTGGAAAAATATATGCCGGCAGAAGCAGGCATCAGCTGGACCGATCCCGAAGGCGGCCTGTTTCTGTGGCTGACGCTGCCGCCCTATATTGACGCGGCGGAAATGTTCCCGGAAGCCGCGAAAAACGGGGGCACATAGTGATAGGCAGTCCGTTCCGCTGCGACGGAGCTAGAAAAAACACCATGCGTCTTAATTTCTCCTCCCCTTCCGAAAAAGAAATAGAAGAAGCGGTAAAACGCCTGGCCGGATCGGTAAAAAAACACCTGATTCGGAAATAATATACGAAAAGTATTAAAGCGGAAGACACTGCTTCAGAATAATTATCCGGCTGATCTCAGCACCGGCCGCAGAACAGCCGGATAAAAACACCTGACAGATCTACCCGCGGCATAAGGACTTTAGGCCCATGACATCTTTTTCATACAGGCTGTATAATATTTATTATGAAGATACAATTTAAATCCATATGCGCCGTATCGTGCCTGTTGCTGCTTGCTACCACCTGCGGAGCCGCGACCGTTCTGGAACAGCTTCAAAATTCCGGGGCCGACACGCAAAACACGAAATATTATGTCCCTGCTCCCGAAACGGATAAGAATACCTCGTTAAGAATAACCCACGACACCAAAGGCGAAGCCATAGAACTGGCGAAACAAAGGCTCGACAAAAGTCTCACCGGAACGGACGCTTACAATGAGCCAGGATTCTGGAAGAAAGCCAGGACTTTACGCGAAGCTTTCGACAACGGTTTCCGCTTCAAAAACGAGTCCTGCGGAAAAGACATTACCGTAATGTACACCCTTAAATCTGAATATTACAGCCCTGAAGAGCACAAGAAAAATATAATTCACATATGCAAAGGCTATGAACCGGACGCAGATCTGATGGCTCAGGATCTCATTCACGAAGTAAGCCATCTGATGCTATGGACAATGGAAAACGAAGCGACCGAGTTTGAGATGGTCATAACGCGCCTCGGCGGAGGCTATCCTGTTATTAACGGCTATATCAATTACGATCCCAAACTTACTCAGGAAGATCTGGAGGCTTTAGGTTTGGGATATATTAAAATGGCTCTCGGGATAGATTCAAAGATTTCTTACGATTATCAGGTACTGCGCGCCAATATCATATACAACGATTACGCCGCTTTCCTGCGCAATACAAAAAAAAGAGCGGAAGAAATTCCTGAGCTCCTTAAATTTACCGATATAGGCAACCAGACATTAAAGTCGACCGCCATGAAATATAAACGCACCGGGTTCGTGCAAGAAATAGACAGGCTTGCGGCCGGACAGTAAACACCTAAGAGCTGTTTAAAAGAATAAAAAACGCCTTAAAAAGGCGTTTTTTATTTTATGCGGAATCAAAAAATGTTTTCCCCACGCTAAAAGGCGAAAATATTTATGTTCTCCGTAACAGCAAACACCGTTTGCCCCGGCACAGAACACAGCCTAAGACGTCGCCTTTAAACGAATACAGCTTTCCGGCCTTTAAAACACAAGCCATAAATTTAATTTGCTTTTTTTTCATTAATTTATGTACAATTTCTAACATTTCGTAAAAATATAAAGTGGGCTCAAGGAGATATTATGAAAAAGATAATGGTTGCCGTTGTAATGCTTTTCGGGATAGCTTCAGCTGCGAACGCTACCGTCTTTAACGGAAAACTTGAAATAGGCGGGGGCGGTTTTGACGCAATACCAGTTTCTGGTGATTTTAAGGACCATGCCGAAAGCGAGCTCGGCTGGAACGTTTTCGCGGACTATGAAGTGATGAACAATATATCGGTAGGGCTAGAATACGGGCAAGTATCAGGATACGATATAAAAGACACAGAAGAGCATTTAACCGCTTCCCCATCTGTATACGAAGCAACAGAGCCGGATGAACTGGATGAAAATTATCTCGGGATACGCGCCAGATATATGCTGCCTTTCGAGATATATAATATCAAAGCTAAAGCTTACGGCCTTCTCGGAATAGCCAGATACGAATGGAAAACTAATCCTGATTACGCTAAAGACAACGGGATTGGTTTCAGCCTCGGACTGGGCCTGAACGTCGATATAACGGAGCATATCTTCGCCGGCGCGGAAGCCCGCTATCACTTCGCTCCCAAATTCGAATACACCACTCAAAGCAGTTTAGAGGGTCCGGCCATGATAATAGAACGTGAATCCGAAAAATTATCTATGAATTATATGTCTTTAGGCCTTCAGGTGGGATACAGATTCTAAAAAATCGCGAAGTATTGAAAAAAGACAGTCCGCTCAGAAACGGACTGTTTTTTATTTTAAATCACATGCAAGAATAAATGTATTGTCATGTCCGACCGGCAAAATTTGCAAATATAAATATATAAATATAAAATATATCTTAGAGACTTGTCCGGCATATAACATTAATGATTCCCGTTGGCCGAGTAAAACAGAATACAATATAACTTATAAATCATTAATAATCAAGCTATGCCGTTATTGATTTACAATGTATTTTCAGGAAGGTCATATGCATCTTATAAACGCTCAAAAACATCACCGCGAAATAATATTACTGGGACTTCCGCCCGTTACGGACGAAGTAAAAGGCATGTGGTATAAAGGCTATCCCGTACATAAGGGAATAACTGAATCCAGCATGAACTTCGCCACTCTTTACGCGAAAAAAAACCATATAATCCCCAATCAGGAAGAACTGCATAAAGAATGGCTTAATTTTATCAACACGCTCCTACTCGCCGGCTTCCAGCTGCGAATTATCCCGTTCCCGGATGAACTTAACCGGCCCGAAAGCCTGTATCACGACGCTATTTTCATCCGCGACGGCGGAATGATATACCGCAGCATCTGGATAAAAGGACGCTTCAGCGTGCAGGCCCGCGTCCTCGAAGGAGAATTCCATACCAAATTAATGGCCACAAAACTGAAAAAGACCGTAATCACCGTGCCCAACGACGCTTATCTCGAGGGCGGAGACATAAATTATCTGGAAACGGCGAAAGGCAGTTATTATTTCGGCGGACTGTCCCGCTCCAATAAAGTGGGCCACGACTTCGTGCGCAGTATAGTTCGTCCTGACCATTACGTTCTTGTGGAATCGGAAGGATACCATCTGGACACTCTGTTCTCCCCTGTGGTCACGGCCGATAACAATCTGGCGGCTATAATAGTGGCTTCCCAAAGCATAAAATCCGCAAGCATGGACCAGCTGCGCTCTCTCGGCGTGCCGGTAATAGAAGTATGCGCCCAGGATTCTTCCGGAGAAGGAGATTCTCTAGGAGATTATTCAGTAAACGCGCTGATAGCCCCGGGAGTAATGGTAAACAGCAGCCGTTTCTCGACCCCGGGAGTTGAGGAGAAATTGGAAAAACTGGGAATAGAACGTTTCGTATGCCCTCTCAACAACTTCAAATACGCAGGCGGCTCCGTGCACTGTCTGACCAATGAACTTTACTGACGGCATAAAATTATAATAATAAAAAAATAAACCGCAGCTTAAACTGCGGTTTATTTTTATCATAAGGCGGAAATATTTCCGCGCCGGCTTAAGGACAGGCCGGGCTTAATGTCTCTTCACATTAGTCCCGATCCAGACTTCGTAAGCTTTCATGAATTTGGATATATAACCGCGCACAGACTCGCTGATAAGTTTCCCTGTATCGTCAAAAAGCTCCGCTATATTTCCGATATAAGCCTCTGGCTGCGGCATCGTCGGAATATTCAGAACCACAAGAGTCTGGCGGAGATGATGGTTAGCGCCGAAACCGCCTATTCCTCCGATAGAAATACTCATGACAGCCCCCGGCTTCCCGTTCCAGACGTTCTGTCCGTAAGGACGCGAGCCGACGTCCAGGGCGTTTTTAAGTACAGCGGGAACCGAACGGTTATATTCCGGAGTAATGAACAAAAGTCCGTCGTAACGTTTTATCTTATTCCTGAATTCCGTATATTCCGCCGGAGGATTTAAGTCCAGGTCCTCGTTGTACATCTGCAGCGCGCCGATCTCCACGATCTCCATTTTCAGATTCCCGGGAGCGGTTTCTATAAGTGTATTAGCCATCTTGCGGCTGAAAGATTCCTTACGGAGACTACCGACTATAACAGCTATTTTATTTATTGCCATAATTATCCCCTTTAATATAAAAATTCACCCTGAGAGAATATTTTATCAAATTTGGAACCGTAAGCGGCTTTAAGGACAATAAAAAGATATTTCCGTGGGACAGGAATCAAAAACACAAAGGGAAATATAATTACCGGAAGCAGTATTACCGGCTCTAGGCTATATGATAAAATATTTATATCAAGAGGCAAAGAAATTGAATTTAGTAAATAATGCGAGAGACATATTCGACCAATGGGCAAAAGACGACCGCGCTTCCAATATGGCGCGCGGACACTGGCAGGTCGTCAAACAGGCTTTCGACCTTATACCGTCTACGAGAGGGAACTACCTAGAGATAGGAACAGGAACAGGCTACGGCCTTTACCACATGGCGACTAATCAGTTTAAAAAAGGCAAATGCTTCGGGATAGACATAGCTCCGGGGATGGTGACGGCCGCGCGGGAAAAAGTGCGGGGACTTAACAACGTTTCAGTAGAGCAGGCTGATTTCATGAAATGGCTCCCCGCGGACGGAACAGAATTTTCGCTCGTGTTCTCCATGGAAGTATTCTACTATTTCAGCAGCATCCAGACGGCGATAGACAAAGCGTATTCGCTGCTCGTACCGAGGGGACAGTTCTGGCTCATGGTAAATTATTACGCCGAAAACCCGATATCTCTCGGCTGGCCGGAACAGCTAGGCACAGTCATGCAGCTCTGGTCGGCGCAGGAATATCTAGAAGGCATGAAAAAAGCCGGATTTATAAAAGCGGACCAGAGGACTTTCTCGAGTTTAGACCCGAAAAAATCAGACCACGGGAGCGTAACGCTCTGCACTGTCGGAACGAAAGGCTGAGAAAAACGCCATGAAGATTCAGTCCGCGTGTTTACACTTTTTGAAAAACATCCAGTTTCAACAAAACGCGGGCGCAGGGCAAAAAAACGCAGTATGAAATTAAGCTGGCTGTATCAACCGCTAGATAGAGAAATATATAAAATAGCCGTTCCGGCTTTTCTCGGTTTTCTAGCTTTTATCCTCTTCGACATAATAAACATATTCTGGGTAGGAAAACTCGGCACTCAGGCCATAGCCGGAGTCGCTTCCGCGGCTTTTCTGACTTGGGCCGTTTTCGCTTCCATGAACGCCACTACGGTAGGCGCCAACAGCCTGATAGCGCAGTTATTCGGCGCGGGGCGCAGAAACGAGGCGAGAAAAACGGCCGTGGACGCAGCTTGGCTCAGCGTCGCGGCGAGTATTCTGATAACACTGACTCTCTGGCTGACGAAAGGGGCTATCTTCAGATTCATGGGCCTGCAGCCGCAAACTGCAGGTTACGCGAACAGCTATCTGACGGTATATATATGCGCCCTGCCGCTGTTCTATCTGTGCAATCTTTCCGGCAGTATATTCAATGCCTACGGAGACACAAAAACCAACGTTATCATAATGTCTTCTTCGGTGGCGATAAACATGATCCTGGATCCGATCCTGATACTAGGTTACGGAACAGGCCGGCCTTTCGGCGTGACAGGAGCGGCGGCGGCTTCCGTTATCGCCATGACCGTCGCGCTATGCGTCCAGACGGTATTTCTCCGACGCAAGAATTATATTCCCCACTTAGTAAACATAACCAGTTTTCCTAATTTCAAACATGCCGGACGCATACTGGCCGTCGGGCTCCCTTCAGCCTCCGTAAACGTGGCCTGGTCACTAGTCTACCCGGCGCTCACGCCCATAATAACGCGTTTCGGGGAAGCTCCCCTCGCCGCTCTGAGCGTATGCTTCCGCTGGGAAGACATACCTTATTATCTGGCCATGGGTTTTTCTACGGCGATGGCGGCCCTGGTCGGGCAGGCCTACGGACGCAGGGACAATGAACACGCGAAACTGATAGTGAAACGCGGGCGTATACTTATAACGACGCTCCTGGTTCCTGTGGCGGCGGCTTTTATACTATGCCCGGCATGGCTGGTTAAACCGCTCACTTCAGATCCGGCCGTAATTGCCAACGCGGAATGTTATCTGCGCATAATAGGCTGCTTCGAAGTTTTCCTGGGCTGGGAACTGCTTTTTCAGGGCGCTTTCAACGGCCTCGGACACTCGAAAACTTATATGATGATAGTTCTGCCTCTTACCCTCGCGCGCTGGCCGGCCGCCTGGTTTCTGGCGATTACATGCGGATTCGGCACGGCGGGAATATGGTGGGCGATAAGTCTTTCCACCTTCGCGAAAGGCGTGTGGCTGGGCTGGCTTTTTATAAAAGGCAAAACCGTCAACAGGCTGTTAGGACCGGCTCCCGCCGAACCGGTCATGCAGCATTAATAAAAATATTTTTTAATTATTATTCACCCGGCCCGCTAAGCCGGATCGCGCTTATCCGTTTTCTTTTTATTGTCTTCTCTTCTCTTATGAAAACGGCTGCTGTATGAAAGCTGTATGTCGACCATTTTTTTAAAAACGGTCATAAGGGCAGTTTCACTCCCCGACAATTTTTCATAACCTGCCGATTCGGCCTCACGGCAAAGATAATAGATAGCTTCTATAGTGGACACGCAGTAATCTTTAGGCTGTTTTTTTATTTTGAACTGCGAAATATAACTGCCGGAGAAAGATATTCTCGGCAGAAGCTGTATGTTTTTGCTTTTGTTTATTATGCTTTTGGCGGTGCGCCACGTTCCGTCTATCACGAAGATCAGTATAGTTTTTCCGGCCGTAAATCCGTTTTGCTCTAACATGGAAAAGTTTACCGCCGAAGGGCCCGGATACAGCACATACGGAACATAAGCCGGATCTTTTATCAGCTCGTTTACTCTTTTGTTTTCTGTAAAATCCACGCCGACAAGCAGCTCGGAATTTTCGAGGCAAAGATGCGCCAGTCTGCCTGTGCCGGTTCTCTGGTCTTTAGCTTCTTTATCGTGCATCAGTATGACGAAACGCATATTGGTTGGAAAATGTTTTATACTGTCGCAGAGGCACATCTGTTTCGGTCTGTGGCAGATATAGCATTCTTCCCGGTACTCCGGCTGAGGTTCTTCAGGTAAATCGTTTTTTTTAAACATAACGGATCCAAATAAAATTTCACAGCTATAGGTTAATAGTTTATTTTAGCAAATTGAAAGCACAATGTATTTTTAATATATAAGGAAATAACTTTAACGGTTATTAATTTTTCAGGCCGAGAGGTCAGGAGCTGTTGTTGTTTCGAGGCCGCGTAATTTTCCGGTGAAAATTCGCTTAGACTCGCGCCGCCGCGCTGCGGATATCCTGAATATAACAATACCTCATTCCTGTGGTAATTGTAGTAAGGAGATTCACTCAGACTCGTGCTGTCGCGCGGCGGATATTCTCGAAACAACAACAGTTCCTCACTGCGATAATTATAGTAAAGAGATTCACTTGAACTTGCACCGTCATGCTCAGTTAGTGTTTGAACTAAGGTCACAAATCTTTTATGTAATGATTATATTATTACAATATTGTAAAATATAATTCGTAACGGGTTGGTATTTTATATTATGAATAAATTTTTTAAAAACGATATGTGGGCAGATATAATTTTTTCTGTTTTATTAAGAATATCCGCTATAGTAATTTTGACCGCCGTATTGCTTATACTTAATAAAAATACAAACATAGCTGACCACATAGAGTCCGTGTATTTATTTATAAGAAATAATATTTTATGTTTTTCGGCAATAATCGCGTCATCAGTATTTATCATTATTCCCGCCTTGTACAAAAATAATAATAAGATATCCTGGAACAAAAAGAATATACTTCTCTATTGTACAGACGCATTTTTATTGTCGTCCGCTGTAACTTTTATTCTTGGGCAATTACAGTCTCCCTTCCCGTTTTTAGCTGATTATTCTATACTAGCAGGCATATTATTTATTCCCGTAGGAACAGTCATTTACAAGTTATATAAAGAGACAAAACCAAATAATACTGACATGACAAAAGACGGTAATTCAGACTTACTCCTAGACAATCCTATAAAAGATATAAATAGACTCAAAATATTGGGACGTGAAGATTTTTTTAAAGGATTCATAGCTCTTATCGATGAAACTGGCACATTCAAAAATAATATAAAAATAGTCCTAAACGGAACATGGGGCTCAGGGAAAACGTCTATTTTAAACTGTATACAGAAAGGCCTCGATGGAAAGAATCCAGGACATTATACGGTCGTAAATGTTAATCCCTGGTTCAACGACACTAAAGAAAAATTCGTGCAGCTTATTTTAGACAATATCAATGAATTTACTCAAAATAATCGTCCGTACAAATCGATAGATAAACAGATACAAAACATATTAAATATATGTTCTATCACCCTCCCTTATCTGGGGATAAATTTTTCTGACAGGCATGAAGAAAAGGATATAGTAAAAATCACGGAAAATATATCCGCCATGACCTTCCCCCATATTTAGGACAGTTGTGAGTTAGAGTGTTTTTGCCTTTGTTTTGTCTTTCCTCTTTTATTCTACATCATTTAGTATTTATCTGAGCCGCGATCTTTCCCTTTTCCTGCTCAATAAACTCCATCGGTGTCAGATTCCTTAACGCGCTGTGCGGACGCTTTTCATTGTAATCAATCCTCCATGCCTCAATTATATCCTTTGCTTCTTTCATATTGCTAAACCAATTTACGCTCAAACATTCTTCACGCAGTTTCCCGTTGAAACTCTCTATATGCCCGTTCTCTGTAGGTTTGCCAGGCCTTATGAAGTTTAGCTTCACTCCGTTCTCATACGCCCATTGGTCCAAAGCCTTGCTTATAAACTCCGGCCCGTTATCCAATGTGATTACAGACGGCTTTTTTCCTTCCTCCTTAAGATTTTGCAATACCTGCACCACTCTATAACCTGTAAGACTGTTATCTACCTCTATACGCGGGCACTCCCTGCTGTATCCGTCTATTATCGTCAATACCCTGAACCTTCTCCCATTGTTTAGCCTGTCACTTACAAAGTCTATATTCCACGCCTCATTACACCTGTTGGGATATATCTGCTCTTTACGTCTTAAGGCGCTGCGCCTCTTTTTGTTCCCTCTTGTTCTAAGCGCTAAACCAGCTTCCTTATACAGCCTGTGTGTTTTCTTATGGTTTATCTTGTACCCTTCCCGCCTCAACAATATATGCAGCCTTCTGTACCCAAACCGTATTCTTTCTTTGCTTAACGTTTCCAGCCTTTCCTTTACTTCCTTGTCAGCTTCGGCCTTCTTGGCTTTGTAATAATACCCGCTGCGACTTGTCCCTAGCAGTCTTACGCTTCTTTGAATGCTGTACCCAAAGCTTTCTTGCATATATACGCAAGCGGACTTTTTCGCTTTGGGTCTTACCAGTTTTTTGAGTTCACATCCTTTAGAACCTGTATATCTAAAGTCAAATCAGCTACCGCTTTTCGCAATCTCCTGTTTTCTAACTCCAATTCCCTGCTCCTGCGTAAATCCGTGCTGCTCATACCGCTATATTTCGCTTTCCATTTGTAATAACTCGCCGCGCTTACTCCATATTTGCGGCAGATGTCGTTTACGCTTATACCGCTTTGCGCTTCTTTCAACGCCGCTATTATCTGCTCTTCACTGTATCTTTTCCCGTGATTACCCATATCTTCACTCCTCTTAAATAATAAAGCCTAAAAATATATTACTTTTTTAGGCTTTACTCTAACTCTTAACTGTCTAGTTTTCGGGGAGCAGGTCAATAGAAATATATAAAAGTATTACATCTCCTACGGTGATGCTAAACATTATTAATAGACTTATTCACGATGATTATAGGAACCCAGGTATACTTGAGGTAATATTAGATTATACCAGAGAATATACAGTAAAATATCCGGAAAAAGTATTAAAAAATTTAAAAAAGAATGAAAGTAATTTTCTCTACTATACGATATATACAAAAGCAGGGAAAGAGCAAGCCAAGGAATTTAATCCAAAAGATAAAGACATCCATGTTATAAATAAGCTTATACATATTATCGACAATAATTCAGACTATTTCTGGCATTTCGTAGGTAAAGATTTAATTTCAGAATATCATGACACACCACTTAGCTGGTATTTCGACACATGGGGGCTTGATAATATACTGGATATGCTGAATAATATTAAAGAAAACTGCAAGGGGCAGCCGCATTATGAGGACAATGTCAAAATTCTCGAGGATGAATATTTCCTGAGTGAAGTCGATAAATATAAAAAACAAAAAAACAATGCTGCGGATGAAGCTAAAGGCAAAAACGTATAATATCCACAGACGGCGAACGGCCGCAGCGGTATATTATTAAAATTTTTTCTAATTATTTCTCTAAGGAATGAAACGGGGGGCAGAGTGGTTGGACTGCCCCCCGCGTGAGGTACTCAGAAAAGGCTATTCTTTTATCTGGCCGCTGCCGTCTGCGAAGGCGGATAAAGTCTGAGTGGCGCTCTTATTTCTGTTTATAACTGCGTTGCCGCCGACGCAGCCGCCTTTGCAGCCCATCACTTCTATAAGATTGCACCCGGGACATGAGCCGGATCTCGCGTACTGTGACAGCTCCCGGATACTTTCTTTGGTAAGTCCGTCAATATAGTGCGGTTTTACGTCTTTTGCAAGAGCGCTCACGGCCTGCGCCACTCCTGAAGATATCCCGAATTTACGGCCCTGTTTCGAACTCTCCACGGCGAATTTTTCCTCGCCTTCGCTCATAACTTCTATATTTCTGCCTATGAACAAAGCGCCGAGTTCTTCGAAATTCATAACGTAATCTATATTACCGTCGCGCGCGGCTTCGGTTCTTTTAGCGACGCAGGGGCTTATAAATACCGTTAGCGCGGCAGGGTCCTGTTTCTTTACTTTTTCGGCTATATAATAAAGCGGAGTTCCGGTATTGGAAACATAAGGTTTTATTTCTTTCATATGTTTTTCAACAAGATTATTATAAGCGGCGCAGCATGACGTGGTCATGAAAGGAGCTTTTTCCGACATCCTTTCTTCGAATTCCCTGGCTTCGTTTCGGGTGGTAACGTCAGCGCCTTCGGCGACCTCAACGACGTCGGAGAAGCCGCATTTTTTTATGGCGGTCTTAAGCTGATACACATTGCCTGGGAACTGACCGACTATAGACGGAGCTATCATGGCCACGGTTTTATGTCCTTTTTTGATATGAGTGAGAATGTCTATTATCTGGCTCACTTCGTGTATGGCGCCGAAAGGGCAGGCGCTGACACATTTGCCGCAGGCTATGCATTTATTGAAATCTATCGTCGCGGCGCCTTTGCCGTTCTTGAATATGGCTCCGACCGGGCAGGAATCTTCGCAAGGCACGGATATTTTGGCTATGGCGTGATAAGGGCAGCTCTGTATGCACATCTTGCAGTGCTTGCACTTGGCATTATCTATGACGGAACGTCCGTTGACTATGCTTATAGCGCCGAATTTACAGGTGCTCACGCACGGTCTGGCCACGCAACCCTGGCACAGATCGGTAACGTATACCCGGTTCGACGGGCACCCTTTGCAGGCCTCGCTGAGCACAGTAAGCGGTATTTCCAGAGGTTTCATCCTTTCGCAGGCTTCTCGGGCATAGTCCCTGAGCGATTTTCTCTCGTCGTCTTCCTCTATCAGAAAACCCAAGCCGGCTATGGCTCTGTCTTTAAGTATGGCCCGCTCCTTATGTATGCAGCATCTGAAAGTGACTTCCGATCCTTTCGGTCTCATATCGAAAGGAATAAGGCGCGCGCCGCTTTCGAAATCTTCGGAAAAGAAGGCTTTCACGAGTCTTATCAGTATTTCTTTTTTTAAATGTGTGGCTGTAGTTTCTATATTCATATCAGGCTAATTTCCTGTCTATTTCCCTCAGTATCTTATCGACTGTCGCTTCGGATACGACCGTGCCGTCAACCGTAACGTACGGAGCCTTGGAATACTGCGCGTTCGCGGTGCACAGATTCAGGCAGGTGCTAGCCGTGACTTTTACTTTGTCCTGATATCTGGCTTTTATCGTTTCGGATATTCCCTGCAGGGCGGCTCCGCCCATAACGAAACAGGTGGTTCCCATACACACTTTTACTTCTACTCTTTTCATTATTTTCCTCACATATACTGAATTACCGTTTTCTTAAGATATTTATCCTGCAAAAGCCGCACTATTTTTTTCACTATATTCTTTCTTATCTCTATCTCTATAGGCATCGCAGGGTCGTAATGCGCCTGATTTATTTTGGCGCCCACCATGAAAGTTATGCAGTCGCTGTCCAGAAGGAAGTCCACCAGCTTCCCGGCCGCGTCTTCGGCATAAAGTTCACCTGCTTCGAGATTATCGCGCGCTTTAGTGAGCGTCAGCACGCCTTCGGTGACGAGGTCTATGCCGTCCATAAAAGCGACCGGAGGCAGTTTTCCGAAATTGAAACCCAGCTGCGTCCTGATAGGAATCTTCAGCTCGCGGGAAACCAGATTAGCCGTCGTTCCGCCGCATATGGCTTTCCGGCCCTTGAAATTAAAAAGCATTCCGGCGTAATAGCTGTCTTTGGCAGAATCGAAAGGCGGGCCGGTGAAAACCACGGCGTTCCTGGGATTTCTGAAATATATGCATACGGAAGAAATATCGTCCATGGGCTTTCTTTCCGGCTCCACCAGTATGGCCTGCGTGGTTATGAACCTGCTCAGTTCCGCGCTGGAGATATCTGGAATATCTTTTATCCTTCCGAGAACGTAATCGATAAGCCCTTCGCGCCCGAGTCCCAGTTTATATTTGTCGCTGCCGAGAGCCGCCTGGGTGACTCCATCGGAACAGAAAATTATTCTGTCTTCCGGCTCCATTTTTATCTTATAGACGTGCATCCTGCGGCCGGGGAATTTTTTAGCCGTTATTTCCCTGCACTCAGGCTCCAGCACCTTCCCGTGCCTTATCCAGAGGAATTTAGGGTTCCCTTCCTCGACTATCTTTACATTGCCGTCCTCGTCTCCGTCCATAGCGGAGAAGGTAGCGTATCCGATTTTTCTGACCTGGCATACCGGCAGGGAATTAAGTATTATGTCGCAGGCATTGCTTATATCTGCTTCGGCTTCTATGAACTTAAGCAGCATGGTGGCCGTCATGCAGGCGAGTATATTAGCTTTCACCCCGCTCCCCAGCCCGTCGGAAAGCACGGCTATCAGTCTGCCGCTCTGCGGATACCGTTTAGAGACGAAATAATCCCCGAAAGCGTTCTGATTATATTTTTTCTCCTGGGAGCAGGCTATGTCTATGAACATTTATTTCCCGCCTTCTTCCTCATTATCGTTCTTTTCTTCCGCATAGTCCTCGGCTATCGAATTCAGCAGAACTTCAGTTTCCGACATATGCTCGCCGAGTATGCAGGCTATCTCCTGCACCTTGGCTATATTTTTGGAAATGACCTCCCTCGCTTTCTGGGCGATCTTTTCCCTGTCTATCTCAGTCTTAGTGACGTCGGTGATGACGGCGCCGACTATATTTCCCTTTTCGATAGTGAAGGCGTTTATATCGTAAAGTTTATTGCCGCAGGGATAATGCTCTTTATGAACGTCCTCGCCGGTCTTCAGCATTCTTTTGAAGATATCTCCGAAAGAAACGGTTTTTTCTATGCTTGCGCCTTTTATCCCCCCGCTGCGTTTGGAAAAGAAATCGTACATATCGCCGCAGAACATTTTAAGGAAAGCGTCGTTCGATTCTATTATATTCAGATCCTTGTCCACCATAACCACGGCGTTCGGCATGCACCTAAGCATGGCGGCGGACTTTTTCATGGCTATCTTGCGCATATAGGACACGCACATGGAAGGCTCCGCGTCGCCGTCGATAAGCGCCTTCGCCAGATCACGGCAGGCGGAATAACCGCAGCCGCCGCAGTTGAGCTCGTCTTCTTCTTTGTATTTCCCTATGCGCTCCATGGCTTTGGTAATCTCCTCCGGGGAATACTGTCTCCCGGCGGAAGGATTGGCGCTGTATTCTTCGGCCAGAACGGTCCTTGGTTTTTCCGGGATATCGTCTCTGAACCTTACTCTGGACATTATATCGGAAATTATCATCACTCCGGATTTGCCGGTGGATTTGCAGGGTCCGTTCACGCAGCCGCTCTCGCAGGAAAGGGCTTCTATGAATATCTTCTTGTCCATATTAGCGGTCTGTATGCCGTCTATCGCCTTGCCGAAATTTCGCAGCCCGCTTATATTTATAAGCGAGGTGCGGCCGTCGACGCCTATCCTTTTGATAGTCTCGTTCATACCGCCTTCCACGGGATATATCGCGCCTTCGTAAGAACGCTCCGGAACGAAAGCGTTGTTCTGCCCCGCGTCTATTGTCTCCACGCTTATGAACTCTTCTTTCAGCCAGAGATTAAGTTCGTCGAAAGTGAGCGCCGCGTCTATAAGTTCCGGATGGCGGTCGGCTTCGTTTTTCTTGCCGATGCAGGGGCCTATGAAAACGACGGCGATATCGTCTCCGTATATCTGCTTAAGCAGTTTAGCGTGCGTGAGCGCGGGAGACGCCACAGGGGTTATGTTTTTTACGAAATCAGGCTTATAGAGTCTTATGAAATCCACTATCACCGGACAGGCGCTCGAAATGAAAAGTCCGGCCTCGGCGCTGTTGAGAAGTTTGGCCGTCTCGATGGAAACTTCCTGCGCTCCGACGGCGGTTTCGCTAACGGCGTAAAAACCCAGTGCCTTAAGCAAAGCGATTATTTTCTGTGGCGCCACATTATATATGCCGGCCCAGCTCGGAGCGAGCGAGACGAAGACTTTTTTCCCTTCGGCGAACAGGGCCCTCACTTTCTGTATATCCGTTCTTACTCTCTTAGCATTGGAAGGACATGCTATCACGCAGTGCCCGCAGGCTATGCATCTCTCGTTTATAACGGAAGCGCGGCCGTTCTGAATCTTTATAGCCTTGACATAACATTCGCGCACGCATTTATAGCAGTCGTGACATTCGTTCTTAAGAGTATAGACCGGATATATTTTACTCATAATTTCAGGTCCGCGAGCAGTTTTCTTAATTTTTCTTCCGTCATGCCGGAATGACAGACCCCGTCCACATAGATATTAGGCCCGGCTCCGCAGCGGCCCTCGCATCTGCCGCCTGACAGTTCTATCCGCGCGTCCAGTTTTTTCTCCGCTATGTATTTCTGAAGCAGAGCGAGGTTCCGGTCGTTGCCCCGGGCGAAACAGGCGCTGCCCATGCAAAGCTTTATCTTAATCGTCATTTCTTACCTCGTCGTTCACGATGAACTGCAAAAAATTACTAGTCAGATTCTCGTTCCAGACATGCACCCATTCCGGCACCTTCAGGACCACAGGAGAGAAATTCCATATGTATTTTATACCCGCGTTTATAATAAAGTCAGCGCAGTTCTGCGCGCTCTGCCGCGGCACCGTAAGTATGGCTATCTTTACGTTCAGCCTGCGCGTAAGGTCCGGCAGCTTAGAGATATGGAATATCTGCTTCTTGTTTATAGTTATCCCGACTTTGAGCGGATCGCTGTCGAACATAGCCAGTATATTCAGCCCGTAATTGGAAAAGTCGTCGTATTTGCTTAGGGCCGAACCAAGATTCCCCGCGCCTATTATGAAGGCGTCCTTATTCTTTTTGAAACCGAGGGTGCGTTCTATGGATTCCTTAAGTTCCCTGACATTATAACCGACCTTGCATTTGCCGGTGTTATTGACGGCTTTTATGTCTTTCCTGACCTGGGAATTATCGATGCCGAGCAGAAAAGCTATCTGGGGGCTCGAAATGAATTCGAGCCCCGATTCTATGTACTGAATTAGGATACAATGATAAAGAGTCAACCTTTTTATTACTTTTTCAGTCAACACCTTTTTTTCTTCTTTCATTATATCTATATTTTACCACAGTAAGCGTCGATATATATCTTCCTGATCTCTTCCATGAGCGGATAGGCGGGATTCGCCCCCGTGCACTGGTCGTCGAAAGCCAATTCGACCATATGATCCAGCTTGGAATAGAAATCCTCTTCGCTTACGCCGAAGTCCTTTATGGACGCGGGCAGATTTATCTCTTTCTTGAGCCCGGTAACCGCGTCCAGCAGGAGCTGGACTTTTTCGTCGTCGTTTTTTCCGCCGAGGCCGAGTTCGTCCGCTATCTGTCCGTATTTTGCTTTGGCGTTAGGGAACTGGTACTGGGGGAAGATGCACTGTTTCCGCGGGCAGTCTGTGGCGTTATATTTAATTACCTGATTGATCAGAAGGGCGTTCGCCACGCCGTGAGGTATATTGAACATAGCGCCGAGCTTATGCGCCATCGAATGGCACAGCCCGAGGAAAGAATTGGCGAAGGCCATTCCGGCTATCGTAGCCGCGTAATGCATCTTCTCCCTCGCCAGAGGATCGTTGGCCCCTTCCTTATAGGAACGCGGCAGATACCTGAAGATCAGTTTCGTCGCTTCGAGGGCGTTAGAATTCGTGAAGTTGGTTGCCATGGCCGACACATAGGCTTCTATGGAGTGCACCAGCGAATCTATACCGGAAGCGGCGGTCAGGCTCTTAGGCATTCCGTCGACAAGGTTGGGGTCGATTATGGCCATATCGGGCGTGAGGGCGTAATCCGCTATCGCGTATTTGACATGGGTCTCGTCATCCGTGATGATGGCGAAAGGAGTCACTTCCGATCCAGTGCCGGAGGTAGTCGGCACTGCGATCATAGTGGCTTTTTTACCGAGATCCGGAATCTTGCATATTCTTTTCCTGATATCCATAAAACGCATGGAGATATCTTCGAAATTAGTTTCGGGCTGTTCGTACATGAGCCATATTATCTTAGCCGCGTCCATAGGGGAACCGCCGCCGAGGGCTATGATTATGTCAGGTTTATAGGATCTCACCATCTCCAGAGCCTGATTTATGGTCGCGAGCGAAGGATCCGGTTTGACGTCGAAGAAGATCTGGAAATCTATGCCGATGTCTTCGAGCACATTTGTTATGCCGTAAACCGCGCCGGAATCGAAAAGGAATCTGTCAGTCACTATAAAAGCGCGCTTCCTTCCTTCCAGTTCGCGCAGAGCCAGTTCCAGGGCGCCTCTCTTGAAATATATTTTTCTGGGGACCTTGAACCAAAGCATATTCTCTCTCCTTTCAGCCACAGTCTTATAATTAAGCAGATGCTCCACGCCTATATTTCCGCTCACGGAGTTTTCCCCCCACGAACCGCAGCCGAGGGTAAGAGACGGCTCGAGTTTGAAATTATACAGATCGCCTATCCCGCCCTGCGAAGACGGAGAATTCACTAGCAGTCTGCAGGTAGGCACTTTAGTGGCGAAATAATCCACTCTGTCCTGCTTTCTCGTGTCCGTATAGAGAGCTGCGCTGTGCCCGGCTCCGCCGAGAAGGACAAGCGCGTGCGCTATATCCACGGCTTCCTTGAAATCTTTCGCTCTGTAAAGCGCGAGGACAGGCGACAGTTTCTCGTGGGCGAAAGGATTAGTTTTTTCGAAACTCTTTTCCTCTCCGATAAGTATCTTGGCGTACTGCGGAACTTCCACGCCCGCCAGTTTGGCGATATCGTGCGCGCTCTGGCCCACTATCTTAGGATTTACCGTGTTTTTATCGGTAAGTATTATCTTGGATACTTTCTTCTCTTCCGAATCATTGAGGATATAGGCTCCTCTGTATCTGAATTCTTCCTTAACGGCTTCGTAAACGCTATCCACAACTATAACGGACTGCTCGGAGGCGCATATCATTCCGTTGTCGAAAGTTTTAGACATGACTATGGAACTTACTGCCATTTTGATCCCGGCCGTTTCGTCTATAATGGCGGGAACGTTCCCGGGACCGACGCCGAGCGCCGGTTTACCGGAAGAATAGGCCGCCTTCACCATTCCGGGGCCTCCGGTCGCCAGTATGCAGTTTATAAGAGGATGATGCAGAAGCTGATTGGACAATTCCATAGAAGGAACGTCTATCCAGCCTATTATGTCCTTCGGCGCGCCGGCCTTAACCGCGGCGTCGAGCACTAGTTTCGCGGCCGCTATCGTGCATTTTTTCGCTCTCGGATGCGGAGAAAATATTATGGCGTTTCTCGTCTTAAGACATATAAGAGCCTTAAAAACGGCCGTGGAAGTGGGATTCGTCGTGGGTATTATTCCGGCTATGACGCCGAGCGGCTCGGCGACTGTCTTTATGCCGTTGGCTTTGTCGATTTTTATTATCCCGCAAGTTTTCGCGTTTTTATGTTTATTGTATATATATTCTGAAGCGAAATGATTCTTTATTATCTTGTCTTCCACCACGCCCATGCCCGTGTCTTCCACCGCCATCTTTGCGAGCGGGATGCGGGCCTTGTTCGCCGCGGCGGACGCCGCTTTGAAAATTTTATCCACCTGTTCCTGACTGTAAGTAGCAAAAACAGTCTGAGCCTTCTTGACTCTCTCGATAAGACTGTCCAGGGCCTTCGCATTGTCCACTATACCGGCGCTGCCCGTATCCGCGGACGTGTTCTTTACCTCAGAGCTGATTGTCTTTTCTTTTGTTTGTGCTGTCATATATTTCTCCGAACTAAATAGTGATTTTTTTCCTCATTAATATGATACCATAAAGCCGGAACCGTGTCAACAGAGTTTTTACAAATGGAAAAACCCGCATATCGCCACCGACTTATCGTGATTCCCAGCGAAATATATTTACAATTTACAGGGCATTTTTCCCTAAGCAATCGTGATTATTTACACAAATAATATCGGTATTTAAAACTGTAAGAAGAAAAAGGCGGGATCAAAGGACGGTTATAAAAATAAATAGAAAATTAAAAAAACAGAAAAGGAAACGAAGGAGGCAGGAAGCGGCACCCGGCGAAAATACAATAAGCGCAAAAACAGGACCAGGAAAAAGGTACCTCCATGAGAAAAATAAGGGGACAGGAAAAAACTTATAATAAAAATCCCGCTTTTTTAAGGCGGGATCAAAGGACTGAGGAAAAAAGAGACTCTATTCGTTGAGGAAAGATTCTATGGCGGCTTTCTGCAGAAGACCGACTTTCTTCACGGCTTCTTTTCCGTCCTTGAACAATATAAGCGTGGGGATACTTATAATTCCGTATTCCGCAGCTAGATTAGATTCCTCGTCGACATTCACCTTACCGACGATTATTTTCCCCTCGTATTCTTTCGCTATATCCTCTATAATCGGCCCCAAAGCCCTGCAAGGACCGCACCAGGAAGCCCAGAAATCCACGAGCACCGGCGTCTTAGCCTGCAAAACTTCTTCTTTGAAATTATCCTGCGTGAGTGTAAGCATAGTTTTTCCCTCCATCAAAGTCCGGCGGACATATTTCAAACGCCGGCCGAAGCATCGGTCTTTCCGCGAACGCCGCTTAATTCAGCTTAACGGAAGTCCAAAGCCCGTGCAGATTGCAATAGGCGTAGGCTTTTATCACTTTATCGCCTTTGCATATCCTGAAGCAGCATTCCGGTTTATCTCCGGGATTAAGAGTTTTTCTCTGATTTCCCTGCTCGGTCTCGATAGCTATCCACTTTATCCAGTGCTCTTTTGTCATAGGATGAGCGACCTCGCCCACCTTCACAGTTATATTTTCTTTATCGGTAAGGATCACAGGCACGTGCTTTTCCTGTGCCGCGTCCGTGGTATTTTCTTTAAGTTCCGTCATTTCTTCGCCGCAGCACGATACCGGCGCGCCGCTGTAATCGGCGAAAGCGATTATATTCCCGCATTTCTTGCAAATATAAAATTTCATAATCATCCTCCTTAAAAATCATTTGTTTATTAAAATATAGCCCCAGCCTGAATATTATAAATATTGTCCGTGACGCAAGTCAATATTCAATTTCACAGCCATGGCGAGAAAAACTCAGCCCCTGCCGTGACTCTTGAGCAGATTAACCGGCATAAAAAATTTCTGGGCTATTATAGTCGGAACCACTGCGCTGAATATAACGACGCCGACCAAAACCGAATATTGCTGAGAATCTATAAGCCCCGACTGTAGACCGAAATAGCTGGCTATCGTGCCGAAAGTCAGCCCGGTGCTCATGAGAAGAGTGGAATACATGGGCGCTTCCAGGTGCTTTCTCGCCACGAAATATACCCCGATGAATTTAGAACTTATCTGTATAAGGAACAGAGCTAAGAACATGCCGATGCCGGAAATCAGCAGCGGAACGGAAATCTTCAGACCGCCTATTATGAAAAATATCGGAGTGATAAAGGCGTAAGAGGAACTTCTTATTTTATTATTGACCAACTTATGCCCCATGGTGTCGGTAAAATATTTCGACATGAAAAAACCGAGCAGGAAAGCCGGGAGTACGGCGTGTCCGTTACCCAGTTCGGCGAAATAAATAAATATGAAAAGCAGAAAAAGGACGTATTTCATTTCCGTTTCGGCCAGTTTGTTGCGGTAAAGCGGACTTCCGAACAGCTTTCCGGAATATTTTGCGGCGAGATATATGACGAGAGCCGAAACGCCGTAGAATAAAGCCGTGTACCAGTTAGTTTTTACGAACAGGATACTCATTATCAGCACAGTGCTGATATCGGTGACGAAAGTGGCCGACATCAGCAGTTTTCCCAGTTCCGTCCTGTGCATCCCCGTTTCCATGAGGATAGAATATATCACTCCGAGAGAAGTGGTGGAAAGTGCCACCCCTGCTATAAGGGAAGAATTAAGCTTCCAGCCGGCGTAAAAATATGTGTAGAGGGATATAGCGATAAACGGCACGAAAAATGACAGAAAGCCGATCAGGAAACTCTGTCTGAATTTTTCCCTGAACATTTTCGTATCCATCTCGGCTCCTGCGAGAAAAGTTATTACGACACCTCCCAAAGCCGCGAAAAACATCATCCATTCCTGAGGAACGAGTCCGAAAAAGGACATCACCGCGCCGCAGATTATCTCGATTACCACCACAGGCATACTAAGTTTTGTGGATATGAGCGAAACGCCGAAAACCGAAGCCACCACTACAAGATTAGTCAAATCAGCTGACATTTTATGGATTCTCCGTACGTTCAGAGTAAATTTATTTAGATATTATAGAACTTAATTTTCCGCTAATAAAAGAAAAAATTTACTATCCGAGGCGCCGAAGGCGTTCCTGACGGCCATTTTCCGTATTAATGTCAGCGACGGCGGACATAAGCCGGTCATGTGTCTCCGTTTAATTTTTTCATTGCCCCAGAATAAAGGTTTTCATTGAACCCGCGTTCCCATAAGGTGTAAAATTAATATAGATATATGCTTTTTCCCGCTTTAAAACACTATTTATGAAACGTAATAAGAATTTTTTACAGAGCGCAAGCCATTTTTTGAGTAATATAGCCAGAGGCAAAATTTTATGGCAGGCCCTCACGGTCGGTCTGATAGCCGGAATCCTTGTCGTTTTATTTAAGATGAGCACCGGCTGGCTTTTCAGATATATACAGGCGGCCGTAAACGGGATACATTTCTGGCAAAAAGCGGTCATCTACCCCGTTATAACTACAGCGGGCGGAATTTTAGCAGGCTTTATGGTGTATAAACTCGCGCCCGAAGCCAAAGGAAGCGGGATCCCGTACGTCAAGATATGCCTGGCGCACATGGGAGACATAACACGGACCAGAACTATATTCGTAAAATTTTTCGCCGGGCTGTCGGTGATAGGGTCAGGGCTTTCCCTCGGGCCCGAAGGCCCATGCGTGCAGCTTGGTGCAGGAGCCGGCTCGCTCGTCGGTAAAATCTTTAAGACCAAAGGCAATGACAATGACAAACTCATCGGCGCCGGCGCGGGAGCCGCGATAGGCGCCACTTTCAACGCCCCTATAGCAGGAGCCATATTCACATTAGAAGAATTAACGCAGAATTTCTCAGCGACACTGCTGTTCACAACGCTTATAGCCACGGTGACGGCGGCTTCCGTGGAAAGGTATTTCATGGGAGTAAGCCCTTCTCTGTACATGCCGTCATTCATAGCGAACGAGATAAACTGGGAAACTTTTATACTCTGCGTCGTACTCGGTGTGATATCAGGATTTTTCGGGATACTGTTTTCTAAATTAATAGCCGGCACGCAGCATTTTTACGACAGCATGCGCAAACTCCCGTCATGGTTAAAACCGGGAGTGGCGGGCCTAATAGTGGGAATAATCGGACTCTTCCTCCCCGCCGTTCTGGGTTCCGGGGACATAGGCATAAATCTTCTTCTGCAAAATAAATTAACGCTGGGAATCGCGGCCGCCATCTTTATAGGGAAATTCTTCGTAACGCCGCTCTGTTCCAGTTCCGGCGCGGCAGGAGGAATCTTCCTGCCTATGATAATGCTCGGCGTTTTTCTCGGCTATCTTACGGCATCGCTGGCTAATATCTGCGGCCTTAACCTGAATCCGCTCGCCGTATCCGGGCTGGGAATGGTCTCTTTCCTGGCCGGAGTGGCGAGAACGCCGATAACGGCCGTGATCATGGTCTTCGAAATGACCGCCGGTTATTCGTCTATCCTTCCCCTTATGCTATGCGCGGCCATAGCGGATTTCACGGCCGGACGTCTGGGGCACAAACCTATTTACGAGATACTGGCGATAGAACATATCAAAAAGTCTCCCGAAACGGAAATACCGAAGAACAAACTGATAAAAGACATCATGTCCAGAAGAGTAAAAACTTTCGGAGACGGCACTGAAATAGAAACTATACTCGATTGGATGAAAGAAAACCGACACTCCGCCTGCCCTATAATCGACGAAAATAAAAAACTCGTGGGACTAGTAACGAGGGCGGATATAGAGGACGCGATACTTAGCCATTCCCACGGGCATATGCCGGCCAACAGCATAATGAATCCCAATCCGGTGGTCGTGTCGAGGGGAAGCAATCTCCACACCACTTACTACCGGCTGCATACGGCGGGAACGGAATGGGCTGTGGTCGTGAATGAGAATTTCATGGTGCGCGGGATAGTGACCAGGGTCGACATTCTTAAAGTAACTAATATAAATATGCAGAAGAAACTGTATCTTTATAATAAAAATCAGCGCACGGATCTGGCGACCGACACTGCCGAAATAATCCCGCTCGCCCATGCGAAATGAAGATTAAAGCCTCCGCATCTTCCGTCAACATTAAGAACGTCGCCAGAGGCGTACAGTCCCGGGACCAGCTTTGATTCCATGGTGCGCGGATCGAATTCATCCAGATCAACTCCTCCGGAAGCCACAACTGCTTCGTCGAAGCCGCGGCCGCCGGTCACGGTGAACCGCATAGCTTTTAAAGCGCCGGCCAAACCTTTAACGGCAGAATCTTTAATATGAGAAACTTCGGAATTCAAGTTTATCCCGCAAAGCGAGCAGGCGGCGGACATTAATTTCCTGTTGTGCAGGCCTGTGATATAATCAGCCGCCTTTAGGCCGGAAAATATTTTTTCCCGCAATAAAAGCGAACCGGCGAGTTCGTCAGGCGACTGCTCCGGGAAAAAATCCAGTTCGACCGTAAATTCAGTCCTTTCTCCGGTTTCTCGCAGAACTGTTCTGCTCATATCCAGAATAACCGGCCCCGAAAGGCCGTGCCTGGTAAACAGTATCTCCCCCATATCTTTATAAATAAATTCACCGCTCCGGAATAATTTTATTTCCGCCTCGGTTCTCACGCCGTTAAGATCGGCGATGAGTTTTTCAGAGACGTCAAGCGGAACTATAACGGGAACCGGGGCTATTATATTATGTCCGAAAGAACGGAGAATATCGTAACCGGCCCCGCAGCCGCCTATCTGGGGATAACACGGTCCGCCTGTCGAAATCAGAACCGTTCTGGCCCTGAACAGGAATTTTTCTTCCGGCATCTTTTTTTTATCCCACTGCGGAGGAGCTTTGACGGCGTCAGCGTAAAAAATGTCCCCTGTCTTTTTTATCCCGGCCGCTCTCGTGAGCAGCAGCTGTTCCGCATGAAGCGAATCTAGCCGGTTTATCAGCACGTCCGCCACGTCTTTCGCGTTCATAGAGCGCGGATATAGCCTTCCTTTTTCTTTTTCGACATATTCCAGTCCGAGACCGGAAAAGAAATCGGTGACGGAACTTGGCGGACATACCGCGTAAGCCGTTTTTATAAAAGCGGCGGCTGCCGGATTATAATCCGGTTCTGAAACGGAAACATTGGAAAAATTACATTTCCCGGCGCCGGTCGACAATATTTTCCTCCCGGGAACGTGGTTTTTCTCCAGCAGCGCAACACTTAGCCCTTTTTCAGCGGCCGTCACCGCGGCCGCCAGCCCTGAAGCCCCGCCGCCGACAATAAGCATATCGTACAATTTTTCCATATATATGTGTATCTATAATAAAAAAGACCCCGGTATGAGGTCTTTAAAAATTGGCTCGCCAGGCTGGACTCGAACCAGCAACCCTTCGGTTAACAGCCGAATGCTCCACCATTGAGCTACTGGCGAATTATTGCTATATTTATATTATACCATTTTTTTCATATCATTTAAATAAATTTAAAATAAAAATGCCCGCCGGATGGCGGGCACTTTTCTACTGTTTAAAGACTTATGTTCAGAACTTATAACCGAAAGTGACGCTAGGGAAGAAGATCTGCCCGGAATAATCACCGTCAATTGCGGCATTATTCGCGCCTTTTACGGTATGTTTAAGCATATTCTCGTAAAGGAAAGAGAAATCTACAGAAACACCTTTATCGTTGCTGTATCCGGCACCTATACTGCCGCCTACGCGCTCGGAATCGGGAACTCTTGTTCCGTAATATTCGTCGGTCACCGGATTATAATCATAAAGGGCACCGGCTCTGAGTTTCCAGTTTTTATTAAGAGTATACTCGGTGCCTAATTTATAGGCCCAGCCGGCTTCCCAGTTATTTATCTGCGGAGTGCCCAAAGTAGCTCCGGTACTTCTGTAAGTCACCTTGAGAACGTCGTAAGTGGTCCAGTTTGTCCAGCCTAATTCAGCGTTGACTTTTAATTTCGGACTTACTTTATACGACGCTCCGAACTGGAAATTATCGGGGAGGGTAAGGTCAGCCTGTATACCACTGTCAGAACCTATACCAGACACATTCCATTTAGCATCTGCTTTCAAAGTAGATTTCACTCTGCTACGGTAAGTAGCACCGAAGCTGAGCCTGTCGGTAGCTTTGTAAAGCATAGCCGCATTGTAGCCGAAGGCATAATCTTCTCCATCTACCATATCCACATAATAATTATCAAGTTCAGCGGTAAGATGAACGAAATCAAAACCAACCGCAACCGCTAAGTTATCGAGAATCTTATAAGAGAGATTCAGATTATAATTAATATCCTTGATTTCTGAATAAGTCGCTACAGCGGCTGTGCGTGAAGTGCTTTTCCAGTCGCTGGACAGACCGTAAGGAGCGGTCACACCTAAAGAAAGGAAAAATCTGTCGCTGAGTTTTCTCGCGGCGAAACCGTAAGGAAGATAATGGAGTTTTTTATTCATTTTATCTTCTCCGCCGTCGTATTCATGTTTTATTTCGAGCTGGACTATTCCCATTCCGGCCGAATAATAGTTCTTATAATCGCCCTCCATTAAACTAAAAGCCGCGGGGTTATACCAGGCCGCGGCTGCATTGTCTATATCTGCCGTTACCGCATTGGCCATCGAAGCCGCTCTGGAATCCTGCTCGGGCAGCTGAAAACCTGCCGCTTTCACACTGATACTGCTCATGGTTACTAATGCCGTTACTGCTGAAAAATACTTAATTTTACTTATACTCATACTACCTCTTTACTGAAATTATGTGTTGTACTTAACAAAAATACTTAAAAAAATACTGATGTTAAATTATTAATGCCCGTTTTTAAGCGGGCATTATTGGAAACTTTATTAAGAGTTTCTGATAAAGCCTTTTATTCTACTTTAATCGCTGAAACCGGGCAATCGGAAGCTGTCTGTTTCACAGAATCCTCATCCCCCGCGGCGACGGTGCTGTTTGCGTGAGCCTTATCGCCTTCAATCGTAAAAACATTGGGGCAAGAACTGGCGCACATTCCACAACCTATACATACGTCCTGATCTACTGTAACTTTCATTTCGTATAGCCTCCATCTAGATTCAGAATCCGCTTATGCGGAAGCTGTACTATTATTATACCTAATTTGCGCCGATATTTTCTTTTTCATTGGAAACTCGCTGTTTTTTTCCGGCTTAAAACAGGGAAGATTTTCCCTGCGTTTTCATATACCATATTACAGAAAACTCTATCCGGAAGATCAAATTCGGAGGCCGCGAAATCCGCTATCTCAGGGATGTAAGAAGAATCGTTGCGCCGCCCTCTGCGGCCGACCGGTGGCAGGTAAGGGCAGTCGGTTTCGAGAACTATATTTTCAACGCCGGCTTTTTTAATAACTTCGCGCAGTACGCCGTTGCCTTTGTATGTAAAAGAACCGTTTATCCCGAGCAGAAGGCCCATATCGAGTCCACGTTTTGCCTCCTCCCAGTTTCCAGAGAAACAATGCAGTATACCGCGGCGGAGCGATGTACTGTAATCCCAGTGCTTTTCAAGAATATCCAAAAGTTCCGTATAAGCGCGCAGCGACCCGTCGCGGCTGGACCTCGCGTGAAAAACAGCCGGCTTCCCAGTCTGCGAGCTGAGAGGCAGCTGTTTTTCCAGAAGTTCTATCTGCTTTTTTCTGTCGTCGGACCGCCACCAGTAATCCAGGCCGACCTCTCCGAGAGCCAGAGCGGACGGAAGCGCTAGATATTTTTTCAGTTCCGGGAGGAAATCAGAGTCGGCGGCGTCGGTGTATTCCGGATGAAGCCCGCAGGCGAAATATACGGAGCCGGCATATTCCGAACTAAGGGCAAGCCCCTTTTCCCAGGAATCGCGCGAACATTCTATGTCGACTATTTTTTTCACGCCGGCGGCGAAAATCTTTTGTATAACTTCCTTTCTGTCATTATCGAAAGCGGCGTCAGTAAGATGAGAATGCGTTTCTATAAATTCCATATTTCCTCTTATAACTTAGTTTATGTAAATTTTATTAAATTTAAACGCCGGCCGTAAAAAGTTACGCGACCGTTTTTTAGGAATAATAATTATCTTCGGCAAATATATTAATTTTTTATATAATATATAATATTATGCATTTTGCGCACGTAGATTCCGAAGAACATAAAGAACAGATAGATTATAAAGCGACTTTTAAGCTGATATACAGACTTTTAAAACCTTATAAAAAAGACTTTTTTTTCGCTTTCTGCTTCCTTACCGGATCGACGGTTTTCACCCTTCTGAATCCTATAATAGCGAAACATATAATCGACGTAAGCATACAGAAGAAAGACGTTCTTTCTCTGGTGTCCTTCACCTCGTTTTTTTTCATAAACGCGGTGCTGATTTTCGTTTTTGACTATCTGCTCGGCATGCGTCTTGTAAAAACCGGGCAGAAAATAATAGTGGCCCTGAAAAGACGCATGCTGGATCACATAATGGGTCTGGGACTGGATTTTTATTCTTCGCATCCGGTGGGAACGCTTACCGCCAGAATACAGTCCGACACGAGCGCCCTATACGATCTGTTCACGAACACCGTGGTGCCGATATTTCAGGATATGTTCACTTTTATAGCCGTTTTCAGCATAATGGCGTTTTTTAATTTAAAACTCACGCTGCTGTTTCTCCCCTTTTTCCCTGTTATGCTTTTCCTCGTGTATTTATTCGTTCGTATAAGTTCTCCGGTATTCATAAAGACCAGAAAGATGGCTTCCGAGATAACTTATTACCTTACGGAACAGCTAAACGGAACGGCCGTGCTTCAGGCATATAATCGGCAAAAAGACAGCGCGGATGGACTTTACGATATAAACAGGCGTAAATTCAACGCGGATTACCACGCCGAACTCTACGGGGTGATATTTTTCACTTCCATATTATTTCTGCAGCCCGCGGCGACGGCAACAATATTCGGCGTAGGCGGAGGAATGGTGCTCGGAGGAAAACTTTCCGTAGGCGTTCTGGTCATGTTCATATTGTATATAACCCAACTCTTCGAACCTATAATGCGCTTCACTGAGCACGTGAGCACGATACAGAGATCTTTTTCGGCCGGACACAGGATCACCAGGATACTCGCGATGAAGCCTTCCATAGAGGAGAGTCCGGAACCCATAAGAATATCCTCGATAGAAAAAGATATAGAGTTCAGGCATGTGTGGATGAAATACAAGCCGGAAGGGAACTGGATACTGAAGGATATATCTTTCCGGCTGGAAAAAGGACGCAGTCTCGCTATCGCCGGCGAAACGGGAGGCGGGAAAACCACCATAACGAATCTTCTTTTCAGATTTTACGAATTTCAGAAGGGCGAAATACTTATCGACGGCAGAGATATAAGAACGATAGAACAGAAATCGCTGCGCTCAGCGATAGGACTGATACAGCAGGACATATATCTTTTTCCCGGCACTATCATGGACAATCTGAAAATGATGGACAAAAGCATATCCGACGAGAGGGTTTTCAGGGCCATTAAACTTATGGAACTGGATTCTTTCTTCCGCAAACATCCGCTCAACAAAAAGATCGTGGAAAAAGGAGCTAACCTATCGATAGGAGAAAAACAGGTTATAGCTTTGGCGCGGGCCCTTATCCTCAATCAGGAGATACTCGTGCTCGACGAAGCCACTTCGCATATGGACCCGTATACGGAACAAGTGGTGACGAACGCCGTCAATAAGATATCGGAACACAAGACTCTCATCATAATAGCGCACAGGCTTTCGACTATAAAAAACGTGGACAGAATAATGATGGTCTCGGAAGGAGAACTGAAAGAGAGCGGCACGCACGGAGAACTCATGGCCGCCGGAGGACTTTATTCCAAATATTATAAACTCCAGTACGGGGAGGTCGGAAAATGAAATTCCTCTTAAAATGGCTGTATCCTTACTGGAAAGCGCACGCCGGCAGAATGATATTCATAATAGCCGTCGGCATGGTGAGTGCGGTTCTGGAAACGGTCAATCCGATACTTATAAAAAACATCATAAACGGCTTCACTAATAATCTGAACGAAGCGTATATACTAAAAAACGTCTTTCTGATATTAGGCACGGGCCTGGCGATGTATATAACTAATATGACGGCGCAGCGGATGCGCGCCTATATGAATTTTATCATCGAATGGGAAATAAGAACGAAGACCTACGAGCATATACTTAAACTGGATCAGAACTTCTTTTACAAATACACCACCGGCGACCTCATAACTAGACTGGTGGACGACATATCGCAGAAGATATCATGGTTCTCCTGCTCCGGGGTATTCCGTTTCGTGCAGACCGTGTTCACGCTCATAGCCCTGGTCTCGGTCATGCTTTACATGAATCCGCTGCTCACCTTATGCGTGCTGCTGCCGATACCTCTGATAGTCGTTTTTTCCATCAAGGGAAACCGTCTTCTGGTCTTTTATTACAATAATCTTCAGAAAAGCATAACGGCTATATATGATTTTCTGGAAGCCTGCCTCACGGGGATAAAACTGATAAAGGCAAATTCGAAAGAAGAATCCCAGAAGGAATATTTCAACGAAAGGACCGACGCCCAGCGCGACGCGGAAATACGCGCCCAGCGCATGGACATATTATATCATTACACCTTCCACGGCTCCGGCTTCATCGCCGTCACCATAGTATATATAGTCGGCGGACTGATGATAATACACGGTAAAAGTTCTCTGGGCGAACTCGTGGCTTTCCAGTTTTACGCCGGCATGATAACGCGCCCTCTCTTCGACATCAGCAATTTCATAGTGAGAGGACAGAGAGCCGCGGTATCGGCCAAGCGCGTAGAAGCGCTGATGGAAAACAAGCCGGAACTCACCTTCACCGGAAAGAACGGCAAAATAGACGGAAAGATATCGGAAATAGAATTCAGGAACGTGTCTGTTCTGGCTCCGGACAAAAGAACTTATCTTCTTAAAGATATAAATTTCAAAGTCAAGAGCGGACAGCGCGCCGCGATAGTGGGCAAGATAGGCAGCGGAAAATCCACTCTGATATCGCTGGTGCTCCGACTGTGCGAACACAGCTGCGGAGAGATACTCGTAAACGGCACGGACATAAGAGATCTGGACGTGAAAGATTACAGGGCCAGAATAGGCTATACCTCGCAGGAAGCGGCCATATTCACTGGGTCCGTAAGAAAGAATATCACTCTGGACAGGACTGACGTAACCAAAGAACAGATAAACGACGCGGTCTGCACGGCCCAGCTGAAAAAAGATCTGGGAAAATTCAAAAAGGGTCTGGACGCTGACGCGGGAACAAGAGGCGTCTCCATTTCCGGCGGACAAAAGCAGAGGATATCTATAGCAAGGGCCGTACTGCGAAAGCCTGACATCCTGCTGCTGGACGACACCACCAGCGCTATGGACGCCAATACGGAAACGGATTTCTGGAACGGGCTCAGAAAGAGCATTCCTGACGTCATCTGCCTTACGGCCACGCACCGCGTGCACACCATAGAAACTTCCGACCTGATAATAGTTCTGGATAACGGAAAGATGGCTGAAAAAGGGACGCATACGGAACTCTTGGGCAAGAGCAGTCTTTACAGAGATATCTACGAACAGAAAAAACTCGAGGAAGAACTGAAGATCGGCAAAAAAAACTTATCCGAAGCGGAACAACCGGCTCCTCTGTAAAATTAAAGAATCAGGTTCAGAATTCCGTTGACAATAAAAATGCGAAATTGCTAAACTATATATACAGAGTAACACCGGAGCAAAACTTCAAAGTTACTGAAAAATATGCCCTTGTCGTCTAGCGGTTAGGACGCCGCCCTTTCAAGGCGGAGATCATGGGTCCGAATCCCATCAAGGGCGCCAATAAAAAAAAGCATGTGAAAGTGCTTTTTTTTTATTTACAATGACTGCGGATTAAAGAAACGGCGGCCGCAGCGTTTAAGCCGCTGCTGAAAAATTCCGCCGGCCGTCTCCTGACAAAGGCCTGAAAAGCATAAAACTGCCGCCGCTTTATAAAGCGGCGGCAGTTTTATTTAAACGGAAATACCGAAAGAAAATTATCAGTCTATTTCCCTTCCCCGGCGTCAGCCGCGGTCTCGTCTTCCGAGGAAACCTGCGCGGGTTCTGCCGCCGCATTACCTGTTTCTTTCTGCTTCTTCGCCTCTTCCTTATCTTTCTGCGACTGGGTGCGCACTACCGATTTGTATTTCCAGTTCTGCTGGAGGTCGGAGACATAAGGCCCGTTCCAGGCTTTGGAGAAAACATCCTCCAGGATATCCCCCGCGCTCTTTCCGTAAAGGATCACGGCGGCTCCGCGCGTGGTAAGGAAATAGCTGGGGCCCCAGTTGGAAGTGGAAATATAACCTTTGTCCCCGTCCGCCACCATATACTTAAGATGTTCAACGCGGGCGAATTCTATAAAGCCTTCGCTGTATTCAGGCAGAGAAGAAATCTTTATATTCACGTTCTCGGAAGCTCCGAGCGCCTTTATATCGTCGTCAGGATTAAATTTCACGCCTGTCTTCGGATCTTTTTTATTTTTTTTGCCGAGGGTCCAGTCCGCGAAAACGAGCTCCACCTTGACACCGCGCTTTCCGGCCGCCACGATAGCGTCGTTCAGTTCGGTCCACTTCTCTGGATAATATTCGTCCAGGGAATAGCTCATCACCTGCCCGTGCAGTGTTTTTTTAGCGTTCTTTATAAGATCTATAAAAGCGTCTATCTCCGAGTCGAAGCCGGGATTCACAAGCCCTCTGGGGCCGAAAGCAAGACTGTATTCTATTTTGTCGCCGTTGAGCAGAGCGCCCCTTCTGTTTTTAGAATTTATCGGCGAAGCGGCTTTCTTTCCGAAAAGCTCCACGGCATTGCCGCCGTTGGCTATTTCCCAGTCGCCGTTGAATATCTGCGCGAAATTTTCGGCCGCCGCGACGCTTTTTATGCGAGCGCCAAGTTCGTGTATGTGTTTAAGCGAGCGCCAGTCGAAATTCTGGCTGCCGACATAAACTTCTTTGCCGTCGACTATAAAAAATTTGGAATGCTGTATCCCGCCTGATTTCAAATTGCGGAAATTAGCGTACTTACCGAAATTTATTATTTTGAGGTCCACTCCGGCCGCCTCCAGTTCTGGAACGGTTTTTTTACTTTCCCGGTACATGCCGGAATCCACAAGGAAACGCACTCTGACGCCGCGAGCCGAAGCCTTCTTGACAGCCTCTATTACCGGACGCAGAGCTTCGTTTTCCTGATCGGCTATATAATATTCCTCGAAATCCAAGGTCTTCTGGGCCGAATTGATCATCTCGACCCACACCTGCTGCGGGCGCTGAGTCAGGCTGGAGCCGTAAACGGTTTCGGCGGGAACGCTTTCCACCAGCGTTATCTCGTCTAATCCGGAATCGTTTTTCTTAATCTGCGAATTAACGCAGGAAGACAGCAGAAGGACCGATGTCAGACTTACTGTGAATAAACTTATTTTTCTCATTTTCCCTTCCTTTATATATAATTTACGAAATCTTATTTAACGGCGGCGGGCTGCTCCTCTGAAGCTGCTGCGGAGGCGGTGCTGACGGAAACCGCAGCCGGGACGGCGGCCGCGTTCTTCTTAACGGCCTGAACCGTCTTTTTTGAAGAATATTTCTTTTGGGTCTTCTTTCTGGCCGATTTATACTTTGACGGAGTCTTCACCGAAACTGAAGCATCTGAAGAAACAGGCTGCGCCTGCGCGGCGGCGGAAGACTTTTGCACGGTTTCACGCCCCGGGGCGGGAACGACGGAAGGAGGAACGGTGTAAAGTTCCTTCTTTCTGAGCATCTCGTCGAAACGCCGGCTCTGGTACTCGTCCAGTTCGTCTTTTATATAGGAGTTGAAACGGCATGAAATATTCTTCATCCTCTCCACTGATTTAACGGCGGCGGCATGCGCCTTTTCCTTATCCTCCGTATATTTATTCAGCTTTTTCCCGCTGTAATTTTTAGCTTTCAGCTTATCTTCTATCAAGGATTCTTTGCGCACGTATTTTTCGAAATCAGAATAATTCCGGTCGAAATCGTATTCGAGATCCGAAAGCAGTTTAGAGATACGCTGAAGCTGCCTTTCGCTCAGGTTTATATCCCTTTCCAGATCGATCAGCATATTTTCCGCGTCCGGCCGTTTTATTTTGAGGGCACACAGCCGCTCCAGACCTATATCCTGCGGAATAGCCTCTCCGCAAACCGCGTAATCGGGCACGTCGGCCGCCGGAACGACCTGGGTTTCCGCGGCGAAGCCCGTACCGGGCAGAGACAGCGATAAAAACAATATTTTTAAAAGCATAAAATCTCCTTATAATAATATATTTAAATAATGCCGAACAGTCAATGTTTTAAAAACACCGACTCAGCGCAGGGTCTTTAAGAATTCGGCGCCTTTCTTTCCGTACTCGCTTTCCGCTCCGGCTTCCGCGATAAGGTTTTCAGCTTCCGCGCGTGCTTCTTTTTTTCTGCCCATGACCTTAAGGATATTACTTTTCTGGAATTCCGCCTCGAATATAAAACAGTCGCCGACAGCGTCTTTTTCTTCCTCGCCGAGACTTTCATATTCGTCTATTGCGTCGGTGCAGGCGTCCAGATAAGGCTTGAGATTATTGAAATCCGGAGAAGAAGCGAAACAGCCGAACAGTTTCTTTTCGTATTTATTGAAATATCTGCTGTCCTTATTGCGGCCGTCGTCCGGAGAACAGGCGGGATATCCCACGGAATCAGCTTCGCTTACCATTATATTATTGTCCAGCATCATAAAATCCGGCAGGAACTTCTTGCAGATATCGGGAGATTCGCTGGCGAAACCGGGCTGGCAGTCGTCGGGTCTCCCCCTCACGGCGCAATATTTTCTTCTCTCGGAATCGTAAAGGGAATAAAGCGCTCCGGCGTCAAAAAGAGAAGGGTCGGATCTCTGTATATTGGCTTTTATATTTCTTTTTCTTTTCCTGTCGGAAAGCTGCCCCACGCTGTTAAGGGCCTGGTTTATGCAATAAGAGGCGCCGATCTTTCTCATCTCGTCGTTCATCGCCATCTCCGTCCCGGTTTTCGCGTTTCTCACGTAAAATCTCGTCACCATACAGAGCTGAAGCGCGCAGGACATGGCTTCACGCGCTTCGGCAAGCCGGCCGCGGTCGTAAGCGTTGAGTCCGTAATAAACCACGGTCGGATAATCTCCGCGCCAGTTCTTATCAGCGAACACGCGCCAGTTTATATCGTCTCCTCTCAAAAACATGGACTGGACCTGACGCCAGTAAAGTTTCGGGGAAGCGCCGGCGGAGTACATATTTCCGTAATACACCGACGCCGAGCCGGCCCGGCAGTCCGTCACCATTCTGTCGCCGGCCAGCCTTTGAAAAAGGATATTGCGCGGGTGTTTTACGGCAAGCGAAACCGGATCCGGCAGTCCGCTTTTTATTCTGAACGGATAGGCCGACATGAGCGCGAAAGAGAAAAGCCACAAAACCGGGCATAAAAGAGCCGCGGGATAAAAAACCGCGCCAGCGGCCCGCCGTGAACTTGTCCCGCCGGCAAAACGTCCGGCCGCCAATCCTGAAACCGCAGAAAAGAAGACTATGGCCGGGGTAAAATAATTAAGCTGCACCGGCATAGTCAGCTGTATAAAGAAAACGGTCACCGCGGAGAGCCAGAGAAGCAGTAGCGGCTTTCTGCGGTTAGAGCGGAAAAACGGCGCGATGAAGCCGATAACAGAAAAAATAAACGGAAGATAAGTTTTATAAGGCATCGCGCGGAAGAAGAGATAATCCGCCCGGCGCAGCGCGAAGATGAAAAAATCCGCCGGACGCTTTAAAGTCTCCCTCACGGCGTACAGATATATATTCTCGTTCCCTTCCCTGTTCCGGCACAATATCCTGCCGTGCGCGTCGCCCTCGGTGGTGGAAGTAAGCCCGTAAAGCCCGGCGCAGATATTCTCCACCGCCCTTTCCGAATCTTCCGTAAAGAAGACGAATTTATTCCCGGAACTCGTATTCACAAGTCCCCAGGCCAGCGATACCGCGAGAACGGACGATATCGGCAGCAGCCTCAGTTTAAGGAATATTTTTCTTTCGGAAGTGAACAGCGGATAGAAAATAAAGATAAGTACGAGCGGGAAAGCCACGCCCTTGGACTGAAGCAGTGCGCAGAGAAGCAGGGAAATCAGTATCTGTTTCCGGATACCGTTCTTATGTATCAGCGTGTCGGCGATTATAAAACCCAGGGCCGAACTTATGAGAATAAGATATTCGCAGCCTCCGAAAGCCGCTACCGGGGCCACAAGGGCAACGCATACCGCCGCTATAAGACCCGCGGAGGCAGAATACATAAAAGCCCCCGCGGCAAAAGCCAGAAGAACCGGGATCAGGTAAACGGCATGTCTGAGCCATAAGAGCCAGTCGGGAATATTATAGACCAGCAGGGCCCTAAGAACAGCCGGAGCCGGAAAATACCCGCCGCTGAATCCCCTGTTGAAAGCGTAGAGCCAGTTCTCGCCGTCGAAATCACCCTTGAGGTCAAGCTGAAGGGAAAGAGTGAATCTGTAAGTAAGATACAGAACTAAAAAAAGGACGGCTGAGACCAGCAGGCCCCTTACCCGCGGTCCGCACAAAATTTCTCTAAATGATTTCACTGTATTTCCCTAAACGAAACAGCGGAACTGAAAAAACGGCAGCCTTAACTTTTACCGCCGCTTCCTTCGTTTTTTCCGTCTTTACCGGAATCTCCGCCGTCTTCCGCGTCCCCCCGACGCGCTTCTTTTTTTATATCTCCGTTTTCCTTCTCGGCGGAAGGACCGGCTTCCGCTTTCCCGTCCCCCGCGGCGTCGCCGCCGTTCTTATCGCCGCCGTTTTCCCTCGCCTTAAGCGCGTTAAATACGGTTTCCCGGATCTTTTCGTCGCTCATAATAACGTAATTGGCGCTGACGACGAAACGCCGGTTGAGTTTATCGAATGCGGAAGCGAAGGACAGATTTATCCACGGCATAAAGACCAGCTGGACGAGAGCGAAGGAAACGATTCCCCATGAATTAAGAGAAAGGGCGACGTTTATACTCTTGAAGGTGCCGGTGAAATCGAAAGGCGCAGGTATAGTACCCAAGGTCAGAAGGAGGAGGAACAGGATAAGAAGTTTAAGTTTAAAACCGTTGCTTATTAGCCCGCTTAAGGTGAACAGCCCCTTCAGACTGATCTTAGCCTTCGTCTGGTCTATGACAAGGAATTCAGAAAAACAGAAAGCGGTGTAAACGAACATCCCGGGAAAAAAATAACATAGGGAGCCTGCCGTGAAAAACATATAGAATAAAATTGAGACGGCGAGTATCCTGAAATAAAATTTCACTGAGGAAAAGGCTTTAAGCAGCATAAACAAAGACGCTTTCTGATTCCTTATCAGCGAAAGATTGAATATTTTAGCTCCGGCCAGAAGCGGAAGCGAGATAAAAATGAAATAGACCGCGAAATATATCACCGAATGCGTGGTCTTAAGGAAATAAAGCGGAAGCAGTATAGTGAAAAAAAGAACAAGGACATAAGCCGGCAGGACAACGGCTATATTATCGGCATAGGAATTCCAGCCCGCTATAAGCCAGTCCAGAGGCGGCACTTTTTTTATAGAGGCGAAAAAATCGATGTCGTCATTTTCTTCCATAAATCTTATCCAGCGCTTTATTATAAAGATATCCGGCCCTGTACGAGCTCCTCACGAGAGGTCCCGACAGGACAGCTTTAAATCCCATTTTCTCGGCCGTCTTCTCCAGATCTTCGAATTCCGGCACCGTATAATATTTCGACACGCGGACATGATCTTTTGACGGCGCCAGATACTGTCCAAGAGTAAGCAGTTCGCAGTGATGTTCGAGAAGATCGTCGAAAGTCCTCAAAACGTCGTCGCGGCTCTCTCCGAGGCCGAGCATGATGCTGGACTTCACGAAGATATCTGGCCTGATAGCGTGTGAATTGGCTAAGAGTTCGAGAGAGCGTCTGTAATTGAAAGGATTTCTCCCGTAGGTCTGATACAGTATCTCGGGCATCTCTATATTATGTCCGAGCACATTGGGATTTGAATCAAGAACGGTCTCGAGAGCCTTCATATCTCCGCCGAAATCAGGGACTAGCGGTTCCGTCTTTATCCCCGGATTGGCATCCTTTATCGCGGCGTTGACGGCCGCGAAACAAGAAGCCCCCCCGTCCGGAAGATCGTCTCTGGTAGGAGAAGTGAAGACCACGTATTTCAGTTTCCATTTGCGGCAAAGCGCCGCGGCCGCTTCCGGTTCTTTTTTATCCGGAGGCAGCGGCGGCGCGTTTTTTTTCACCGCGCAGAAACCGCAGTGCCTTGTGCAGATATCCCCGAGGATCATAAAAGTGGCCTCGCCCTCGTAAAAGCATTTTCCTTTATTAGGGCAGAGGGCTTCGTCGCAGACGGTATGCATCGACAGGGCCCTGAGATCGGCCGCGGTGTCGGCCGCAGGTTTTTCCCTCAGCTCAGCTTTATTGCGCTTCACTTCGTCAATAATCCATTTCGGGTACTTATCCATATTTTATTTCTCCGCCGCAAGACTCTTTATCTTCAGTTCCTCCAGCTGTTTTTTATCAACGAAAGAAGGCGCTTCGCTCATAAGGCAGGCACCGCTCGTCGTTTTAGGAAAGGCTATGACGTCGCGTATGGAATCGCACCCGCATATTATGGCCATAAGGCGGTCGAAGCCCATGCCTATGCCGCCGTGCGGCGGAACACCGTATTCCATAGCGTGAACGATCATCCCGAAACGTCTCTCCACTTCTTCGTGACCGTAACCCATCAGGTTCAATATCTTTTCCTGCACCGCCCTGTCGTGATTTCTGACGGAGCCGGAACCTAGTTCCGTACCGTTCAGCACAAGATCGTACTGACAGGAGCGCATATGCCCCGGATCCGTGTCCAGCATGCCGACTTCCTCCGGAAGAGGAGCGGTGAAGGGATTATGAGTAAAGGTCCAGTTGCCTGTTTCCGGGTCTTTCTCGAGCAGAGGGAAATGCCTGACCCACAGGAAAGCCCATTTTTTAACTTTCGGAAGTTTCAGCCTGCCTATGAGTTCGGTCCGCACTGCTCCGAGACAGGGGGCGGCCACCACGGCGTCGTCGGCCATCATGAAAACTGCGTCTCCGTCTCCGACTTCAAGACGTTCCGCGAGCCGCTTAAATTCGTTCTCCGTGAAGAACTTTGCCGAAGGGGAGTCCCATTTCCCGTCTTTAAAGCGCAGCCATACTAGCCCTTTTCCCCCGCGTTTTTTTACAACGGCCGTGAGTTTATCCATATCGCCCCGGCTGAATACCGCCGCCTTCTCGCCCCTTATCGCGCGCACCACTCCGCCGTTCTTAAGGACGCCGGAAAAGACCTTAAACTCGGAAGCCGCGAATATGTCGGAACAGTCTTTTATCTCGAAAGCGTAACGCAGGTCCGGTTTGTCGGAACCGTAACGCAGCATCGCGTCTTCGTATTCTATTTCCTGAAAAGGAGAATCTATCTTTTCGCCGATATCGGCGAAAATGACCTTCATAAGGCCTTCCGTCACTGCGGCCACGTCTTTTTCGTCCACGAAAGACATCTCTATATCTATCTGTGTATGTTCAGGCTGGCGGTCTGCGCGTAATTCCTCGTCGCGGAAATTCCTTGAAAGCTGAAAATATCTGTCCATTCCGGACATCATCAGCACCTGCTTGAACTGCTGAGGCGACTGCGGGAGAGCGTAGAATTTTCCGGGATTAGTTCTGGAAGGCACTAGGAAATCCCTGGCCCCTTCCGGCGTAGAGCGAGTGAGGAGAGGAGTCTCTATCTCATTGAAGCCGTGATCGCAGAGATAATCGCGTATCACCCTGGCGAGACGGCTCCTCAGCACGAGATTGTTGGCCATTTTTCTGCGGCGCAGATCCAGGAAACGGTATTTTAGCCTCGTCTCTTCCAGCACTCCTGCGTTCTCGTTCAGGTTGAACGGAAGCGGCCGCGACTCGCTGAGAGTCTTTATTTCTTCCGCTTTAATTTCTATATCTCCCGTCGCCATATCTTTATTCGCGTTCGTTCCGGGCCGGGCCTGGACTTTTCCTGTGACCTGAAGAACGAATTCGTCTTTATAGCCGAGAGCGGCCGCGAACAGCGGTGAATCCGGGTTCACGACCGTCTGAGTTATACCGTAGAGATCCCTTATATTTATAAAAAGCACTCCGCCGTGATTTCTTTTGGAGTCGACCCAGCCCGCTATCGTCACCGTTTTTCCGATATCAGCGGAAGTCAGGGCCCCGCAGTTATGCGTCCTGTATGAGGTTCTAGTCAATTCGTTTTGTACCATAAATCCTTCTTCTTATCCGAAATTAAAACATTATAAAAAACTAAAATCTTAAATTCTCTCCCCTCTGTATCCTGTCGGCGAATTTTCTGAGCCTGACGGGGAGCGCTTCGAATTCTATTTCAGTCTGCGGAGATTCCGCGCGCAGATTCTTGACTCCGACGACTTTTCTTGCGAGTTCTTCCTCTCCTATTATAAAAGCGAAGGCGGCGCCGCTCTTATCCGCGGAGCGCATCTGCGAACGCAGACTTAGCCCGAAATCTGAAAAATCCGCGCTTATACCTGCGGCCCTGACGGAAGTCATGATCTCGAAGGCCTTGTCCGCGGCACCTTCGAAAGCGGAGACGATAAATATCTTCGGCGTCTTGTCGTCCTTAGGCCCGTCCGCGAGAAGAAGGGCCACGCGGTCCACTCCCATGGCCCAGCCTACGGCAGGCGCGGCGGGACCGCCCATGCTCTTTATCAGATCGTCGTACCTTCCTCCGGCTGCTATGGCGTCCTGACTGCCTATGGCTGAACTGCGCACTTCGAAAACGGTTCTGGTATAATAATCCAGCCCGCGCACGAGACTTCTGTTGACGCGATAGACAATCCCAGCCGTGCCCAGTAATTTCTGCACTCTGGCGAAATGCGCGGCGCATTCGGGACAGTATTCCATCTTCGGCGCCGACGCGGCCAGCTTAGGCCCGTCTATCTTGCAGTCCAGCGCCCTGAGCGGATTTTTCTCTATCCGCGCCGCGCAGGCTTCGCAAAGATCTGAAGAACAGGTCCGCAGATAAGCTAGAAGCTCGGCCCTGTATTTCTTCCTGCAATCGGAACAGCCGAGGGAGTTGATATCAACGGAGCAGCCCGCGACCCCGGCCTTAGTCAGAAGACCGACCAGCATGGCTACGGTCTCGGCATCCGCCTCGGGAGAAGCGTTTCCTATATATTCCGCTCCTATCTGCTCGAATTCCCTGTACCGGCCTGCCTGCGGCCTTTCGGCCCGGAACATATTGGCTATATAAAAAAACTTCGCGTTTCTTCCGGTCTGTCCGAGGTTATGTTCTATGAAGGCCCTGGCTATGCCTGGAGTCCCTTCCGGCCTGTTGGCTATCTCGCGGCCTCCGGCGTCCTGAAAAGAATACATCTCTTTCTGCACTATGTCGCTGGTATCCCCTGTGGATTTAATAAAAAGCTCTTTTTTTTCGAGCGTGGGGATCCTGAGCTCCCTGTATCCGTAAAGTTCGAAAACTTCCCTCGCCATTCTCTCTATGGCCGCAAACTGTTCTGAATCAGGCGGAAGTATGTCCCTGAATCCGCGCAAAGCATTGATCATAACTGTCCTCACCGGTAAAAATTATACACCGCAAAACCGTCACTATTTATAATTATATAATTTTAGCCGCGGCGGACTCACTTAAAAACAGAAAACGCAGCCGCCGCACTTTAAAGCTTGCGCGGCGATATTATATAATCTAAATATTGTTTTTGAGAATATTTTCGGTTACAACGGTGATAAGTTTATGACATTAAAGGAAATAATTTCCGCGGGCGGGCCGGTGCTAATAATTCTGGCTCTGGTATCGGTGTACTCGGTCGCGGTCATATGGGAACGGTTCGTGATAATAAGAAGGGCCTTCGCGGGGCTGAAGAAGACGAAAAACTTCTACTCCGGTTTCAGGGGAACGGTGAAGGAACTGGCTGACCGCTGTTCGGCGCACGGCGGGCTGGCCGATAAATTTATTCTGAATCTTATAAATTTCAGAGGAGACGCGGAAGCCAGACGCCGCTTCGCGGACAAAGCTTCGGAAAGAAGCTGCGCTCCGCTGAGCAGAAATCTCACTATTCTTGCCACGATCGGCAGCGTTACGCCTTTCGTCGGCCTTTTCGGAACGGTGATAGGCGTCATAAGGGCTTTTAAGGACCTCTCGGTCTACGCCGGAGCCGGGCCGTCGGTTGTGGCCGTCGGCATATCCGAAGCGCTCGTAAACACGGCAGCCGGGTTGCTCGTGGCCATACCGGCGGTGATATTCTATAATTACTACGCCGGGAAAGTAAACGAGTTCTACGGCGAACTTTCATGGCTCTCAGAAAGGATAGCCAACAGGTATTATAAAATAGATCCTGCCGGGGACCTTTCATCCGACTCGGACTGATATTATGAGGAATAAAAACAGAATAATGGCGGAAATGAACATGATTCCGCTTATCGATATTTCCCTTATACTGCTGATAATTTTCATGGTCATAACGCCAGCCCTGGTCCAGTCGCAGATAAAAGTTAATCTGCCCGGCGCCTCTTCGGGAGCGAAAGGAACGGACGAAGGCACGATACGCGTGCGCATCGGCGCCGACGGAAAAATGGACGTGGAAGGCAAAAGCGTAAGTGAAAGCCACCTTGAAAAAGAACTCAACGCCAGGTTGGGAAAAGCCGCTTCCAAAACTGTGCTGGTGGAAGCCGACAGGTCGGTCGCGATAGAAAAAGCGGTGAAAGTGCTGGACACGGCTAAAAAACTCGGAGCTGGTAAGATAGGAATAGCTGTTCAAGAAAAGCAAGAAAAATGACGCGGGATTATCTTCTGTATTCTGTCTCGCTGCATTTCGCTGCGGCGCTGGCAGCTATCGCATTGTTTCACGGCGCGGATCTAAAACACAACCGGCCGGCCGATAACTACTATATAGATTTCATAGGGAACCGCGGACCGGCCGTCACGTCCGGAGTCCCGGCCGCACACGGCGGGATAAAAAACGAAAAGCCGGCGGAAAAAGAAATAAAGACCGCAAGGCTAAAAAAAGACGACACTAAGAAAACAGCCCCTGCCGGACTGAAAAAAGAAATAAAGGACCTGAAACCGTCAGAGACGAAAATTTCTTCCGACACGAAAATAAAACAGCCTGAACGCAAGAAAATTTCTCTGGCGGAATATCTGGAATCGGAGGATTTCGCCGGCGGGCTGCCTCCGGCTCCCAGCATGCTTTCCAAAAAGACTCCTTCCGGCGCGGAGAACGGCGCGGAAACTGCGGAAGCTGAAAATAAGGACGACAGAGCCGGCGCAGCGGAGAACCAGCCGCAGGGCGGGTCGCTTCCCACGGTAGACGGCAATAATTTCCCCTATCCCTGGTATCTGGAACAGATCAGGGGACTGCTATGGGACAGCTGGACGAGCAAAATGCCGTCGGCCGGACAGATGAACTGCACGGTGCGTTTCACAATACTGAGAAACGGAAGCGCCAAAAATATTAAAATAGAGAAGAGTTCAGGAAACAGACTTTTCGACACCGCAGCGCAAAGCTCCGTAAGCGCGGCAGCGCCGTTCAAGCCGCTGCCTGCCGAATACGGAGAGAACACGCTGACGGTTCACGTGGAATTCAGGACTGTGAATTAGACGGAGAAATATATGTTCCTAAGAATGCTGGTTATTCTGCTCATACATTTACTATTCCTCCTCATGTATCCTAACATGGGGCCGTACGGGACATGGTATATGGCCATCTCCATACTGCTGTGGTGCGGATTCTCTTTCTTCATAGGGTTTTTCCTGAAACTGATTAATTTTTTCAGTTCCTTCATAAGCGGTCTGGCTACCGCCGCGGTTTATGTAGTCGTCGTCATGTCCGTGCTGATACTTATGCCGCAGGCAGACAATGAAAAAATAATCAATAAAATGAAAAAGGGAGACATTCCGAAAATATCGCAGATATACAAAAACGCCGGCCTAATGTTCGGAAAAGCGAAAAACGGCGGAAACGAGACTTTAAAATTTATAAAAGAGAAAAAAAAAGAAACGGAGCGTCTGAAGGACAAAACAGAAACTAAATTTAAGGCCATAAAAAAAGAAATAAAGGAAAAAACCGAGGAGGTTACTAAAAAATGAAAACTATAGCTGTCACGGGCGGGACCGGTTTCGTTGGAAAATTTCTGATAAAAGCCCTGTCGGACAAGGGATATAATATAAGAATAATAACCCGCAGGAAACCCAAGACGCTGCTTCCGGATATAGAATACGCCGAAGTGGACTATACGAATACGGACACGCTGAAATACGCTTTCGACAAAGCAGACGCGGTAATACATCTCGCCGCCGCGCTTTTCTGCACTTCGAAAAAAGATTTTCTAAAAGCCAACGGAGTCGGGACTTCCCACGTCGTGGAAGCGGCTAAGGCGGCAGGAGTAAAAAAAATAGTGTATCTTTCAAGTCTGGCGGCGGGAGGCCCCGCCGAAGGAAAACCACGCGACGAAGAACAGCCTGACGAGCCGGTATCCAATTACGGCATAAGTAAACTCGAAGGAGAAAAAGCGGTGAGGACATTCCCCGACGGGGCTTTCGTGATACTTCGTCCCGCTATAATATACGGAGGCAGAGACGCCGGGGTCTCCACGATATCCGACTGGGTGCGCCGGGGTCTCATGATAAACGCAGGAAACGGCGACGCTGAATTCAGTTTCATACACGTAAGCGACGTGGTAAGGGCTCTTATAACCGCTCTGGAAAACGACAATCTCAACGGCAAAGCGTTTTATATCTGCGAACAGAAGCGCTATAAATGGGACGATTTCATACAGATGATGGCCGACGGAATGCACGTAAAGAAACCTTTCATGCTCAATCTGCCTAATTTCGTCACCTACGTGGCCGGGGGCGTATACGAACTAGTGTCCATATGCACAGGCGTAAAACCCGTGCTTAACAGGGACAAGGCGCGCGAAGCCGGTATCAAGGCCTGGACCGCGGATCCTTCTCTGTGGGAATGCTGCGCCGGATGGAGCAACTGGATCACTCTGGAAGAAGGGATACGGAAAACTTTCGGAGGCGATAAAAAAATCGCCTAAACGGTTAAGTTTTTTTATATAATAGATATAAGTTGCTGGAGAGGTGGCCGAGCGGCTGAAGGCAACGGTTTGCTAAACCGTCATAGGTGTGTAAACGCCTATCGAGGGTTCGAATCCCTCCCTCTCCGTTCTTATAAAACAGTTAAGAAAGCCCTGATATGTATTCTTACGCATCAGGGCTTTCTTGTATTTTATATATAAATTCCTTAGTCTTCAGCCGGTCTGACAAGTAAAGACATAGCTCGTTATAAAACCTGTATAATACGAAAATTTTTTAATTATTAATAATTATACAATAGCGCTAAAAGGCGGAACCACATGCGGCATAATCTCTGAAAAAAGGCTCGCACGCTTAGCCGTTAAAATAAATTACCGTCAATTTATCTTAAGCCGTAATAAACGGCGTCTTTAGGAAGCACCAGCGCCTTTTTGCTGTCCGACTCGCTTATTCTGCGCACCGGACGGCAAGGATTGCCGAAAGCCACATATCCGGCTGGAATATCTTTCGTAACGACGCTGCCGGCGCCTATAACCGCCCCGTCTCCTATATGCACGCCGCCGATCACTACCACCCCCGCCGCTATCCAGACGTCATTTCCTATATGTATTTCTTCACCGTATTCAGCCATGGAAATTTTACTGTCCCCGTTCAGCCACATGCGTTCGCCGGCTATAAGCGGATGGTTGGTGGCCATAAGAGAAACATTAGGCCCGAAGCAGACACGGTCTCCGACGTAAACGCGCGCGTCGTCGAGCACGGTGAAGTTGAAGTTGGCGAACACATTATCGCCCATAAAAGTATGCTTGCCGTAATTGAACTGCAATGGCCCCTGAAAGTGATAATGCTCTCCGATAGAACCCAGTATCTCCTTAATAATACCCTTCCGGGCCGGGTCATATTCGTCCTTGGAATTATAAAGTCTGCAGGCCTCGTGCGTTTTATGCTTTACGGCCAGCAGGTCAGGATGCCTGGCGTTAAACATCTTCCCAGCAAAAATTTTTTCTTCTTCCGTCATAATTTATCCTTCATATTCCGAATCTACGGTAACTCGATATTCAATCCGATAAAATCCAAAAAACGCAGAATTAAAAACTAAGGCCGGGGCCTTAAAAAAACTAGGACAGGAACGAAAATTCACTTTTGAAATACGCGCTTCGTTATAACAGGATTATATTTACCGTTTTCAGAACTATTTACCGCGACCCGGGCGATGCCGTGTACTTTAGCGGATTTTTACCGGCTAAAAGAAGCGTCCTCTGCCCGTGTTAAACCTGTCTTTAAAAAACTCCATGGAAATCAGTTTCCTTTTCGTAATATATCATAATTATATCACAGCCGCTTAATTAAGACAATATACCGTTATACGGCTGCTTAAATCAGAATAAATTCAGTCTTAGATAAGTCCGCTAAACCCTGACGTTAACTCCGGATACTGGACCGGAACATTAAAAAAGTAGTAGCCTATCTTTATAAGCGCTTGTAAAAAATTCCCACGGATACTTTAAACGGTTTGGAAAGCGCAGGAGAAAAATGGAAGGGTATAAGATAATAAGATATACGAGCCTGGACTCCACCAATACAGAAGCAGTAAGAAAATTCAAAGAACTGCCTGAAAAAACGATAATAACATCCGAAAGACAGACTGACGGGAAAGGACGTTTCGAAAGGGTGTGGCGCAGCGAAGGCAAAGGTCTTTATTTCACCGCAGTCGTTAAATTCGGCGAATACAGGCCTTTTTTCCCGGCGGCAACGCTCATAATGGCCCTGTGCATATGCAAAGTGCTGGGCAGGCACGGAATAAAAGCTTCGATAAAATGGCCCAACGACATATTGTGCGGCGGGAAAAAGCTGTGCGGGATACTTGCTCTCACCGCGGGAGACAATAATACAGTGCGCGGCATGGCGATAGGAGCAGGCGTAAACATGACCCAGACGGCGGAAGACTTCGGCGCAGGCCTGAGGAGGCCGGCGGTCTCGCTCGCGATGCTCGGACTGTCGATAGAAAAAGAAAAACTGCTAAAGGAGATAGCGGAGGATTTCTTTAAAACTTTCGATATTTTCAGGGAAAAAGGATTTAAAAGATTTAAGGACGATTATTCCTCATTCGCCGATTTTCTCGGAAAAGAAGTGAAAATAACAGTCTTAGACAGTACGGTAAGAGGAACGGCGGACGGAATAAACGACGACGGAACTCTGAGGCTGCGCACGGTTGCCGGAACGTTAAGGAATATAAGCGCCGGCGATATGGACTAGACCCTTCTTTTCCTGAAGGATATAAGAGCCGCTATTCCACCGGTGAAAGAAGCCATTTCGGCCGGCAGCCATCTCCAGCCGAAGAAATGAAGATATGTGAAATTAGTGGAACGGACGAAAGAAACGCTGGAGAAAACAGCGGCCGCGCAGACCGCGAAAAAAACCATGGCGGAAGGTATCCTGAATTTCCTTATATTCAGCGTGAGCCAGTACTGCCCTCCGCCCATTATCCAGCATATCAAAGCGAAAACCGCAGGAAGCTTCAGAGTATTTATCAAAGCGGAGCCCAATTCCGCCGGAAGCGGCAGAGTCAGCCCGGTAAAGACGAAAAGCAGCGTGACCTGCGATAAAAAAAAAGCCGCTTTCCCTATAAACATCGAGATAAGAAAGTAAAAGATAAATATAAAAAAACTCTGCACGGTCTTATTTTTTATCATAAAAACCGACGGCCTTCAGGAATTCGGGATCGTCCTGCCATTTAGGAGACACTTTTACCTGAAGCCTCAGCGACACCGGGCGCCCCGTGAACTGTTCTATGGCTTTGGACGACCTTTCCCTTAATAATTTTATGGCCCGGCCGCCTTTGCCTATTATAATAGGCTTATGACTTTCCCTGGACACATGGACCGCGGCGAATATCTCGTCGGGGCCGTCACCGTGCTCCCTGTAGGTCTCTATTTCCACTACAGAAGAATAAGGAATCTCCTGTTCGTAATATCGGAAGATCTGCTCCCGTATTATCTCGGCGGCGAAAAAACGTTCCCAGCGGTCTGAAAGCTGGTCCGGAGGATAGTACGGTTCGTGTTCCGGCAGCGCTTTCGCGACGGCTTCCCGGAGTTCTTTGACGCCGTTGCCTGACAGGGCGGAAATGAAAAAAGTCTTTTCTATCGGAAACTCTTTTTGGAAATAAGCAGCCGCCTCTTCGGCGCGCGCCCGGTCGGCGGTATCCATCTTGTTTATTATAAGATAGACCGGACCCCGTACTGTTTTGAGCGAATCGAACAGCCGCCTCTTGCTCTCCGGCGGTATTTCAGGTTCCGATATAAGCAGGCAGAGATCGCCGTCCTCGGTATAGGCCTTCTTTATGGAAAACTCCATGTTTTTCTCAAAAAGATTTCTGGCTTTCAGGAAACCGGGAGTGTCTACGAAGACGGCCTGATAATTCTTACCGTTCAATATACCGAGGATATTGTTCCTTGTGGTCTGCGGCCTGTCGGAAATTATTGAAAGTCTGGACAGACAGAGCTGGTTCATCAGAGTCGACTTGCCAGCGTTGGGAAGACCGATTATCGGAACGAAACCGGCGCGGAACGTTCCCTTAATATTATTGTCGCTCATCTTTTATTTCAAAGCCACAGGATTTCCCCACAGCGACAGCTTGGTGGATTTGTCGGATTTTCTTTCTTTGGGCTCTCCGGTCAGTTCCTGTATGTAAACTTCGGCGCTGAAGACGCGCGTGCCGGCCATGAGATGCCCCCCGTGCGCATTGCCTTTTATATCCGACAGCGATATATGGGCGTGGACCATGGGTTTATCGTCAAGAAGACTTATATTGCCGTTAAGGGCGAGTATCTCCATATCTTCTTCTTTTACAACTTTATGGTATTTTTTCTCTTTCTGGTCGTAGATGCTGAAAACGGCCTTTTCCACAGCCCCTATGGCAGACACTATTCCGCATTTTATCCCGTGATGTATGCAAAATTCCTGAAGCACGACAAGCAAATCCTGCCCCTTCTGAATGCTGAACAAAAACGTCCTGTCTGTCAAATACGGTCTATCTTCTGCCATAATATCTCCCTAAATCATAAATAACTTAAGCCAAACACAAGGCCCGTTTATATATTTTAACAAATTTGACCGGCATAAATTCCGATAAATTTAAGCGGCCGAAAGGCGGACAGCCGGCCATAAAAAAAAGAGCGGCATTTCTAAATCTGCCGCTCTTTTGTAAACAGTCGGTTCCGCCTATTCGTTCCCGTCCTGTTCGGTCTTCTCTTCCTTGTCGCAGCAGCAGGAACAGCCTTTGTCGGCGGGGCAGCACTCTTCGTTCTCCCCTGTTTCCGCAGGCAGATCCGCTTCGGCGGGCGGTATCTCCGGCTGGACCTGTGTTTCGGTTCCGTCGCCCTGGTTTTCCCCTGCTTTTTTTATAACTACTTTTCTCCAGCGGCCTTCTCCTTCAGAAGAGGTTTCGAAACCAGGATAAGATTCCTTAACCATATTGTGAACGAGTTTGCGCATGGAAGCCGGCATAGGTTCGAGTCTGAAAGACCCGCCGTTATTGCCTATCGAAAAAACGGCGCTGTCGATAAGATGCCTTATCTCCTCTTCTTTGTCGGCCCAGTAATGACCGGTGTCGATGCAGACGGAAACATGCTCTTTGCGTTTGAAATTAACTATGGTGCTGACTATAAACTGAACCGACTGCAGGAGCCTGCCGTTGTCTTCAGTGTAAACAGCCGCGTTTTTGCAGTCGAATTCGAGAGAAACGGCTCCGCTGGTTCCCATCTCAGCCTTGGTTATGGACGCTTCTCCCAGTCCCATGAGTTCATGGAGCTTCACGAGCACTTCCTTAGCCTGCTCGAGAGGATCCTCAGGGAATTTCATCCCGGTGTATTCTGAAAAGATCTGCTCGTAATTGAACACTCTCTCAGGGCGGTTCTTCTGCGATCTCGCGTTCTCGCGGGGCTGCCTCGGCTCTTCCGCCTGGGCTTCTTCGGAATCGTCATTTCTCACGTCTTCGTATCCGTAGCGGCCGGAATAGGAAGGCCGTTTTTTCTGCTCGTCCATGTCGGCGTAAGGACTTCTGCTTTTTCTGCGGTTATAGCGGCTGTACTTCCCGCCTCTTTTCCCCGCGAAACGGCGTTTCGAATTTCCGTTTCCGTTTCCGGCCGCCGCGCCGGTCCATTTTTTCTGCGTAAGCACAACTCGGGCTTTCTTCGCAAGAATACCGAAAAAGCCGGAAGAACCTTCCGATTCAACCTTTACTTCAACCTGATCGCGTCTTAAACCGAGAGCCGTAAGTCCTTTTTTAACGGCGTCTTCAACTGTTTTACCTTCTGCTTTGTACTCTCTCATTTATAACTTCTCCTTAACTTTATGCGGCGCGGATATGTCACGCCATCTTTTTTTGCAGGTACATGTTCTGGGCAAATCCCCAAAGACTGTTTATAAGCCAGTAAATAACGAGGCCGGAAGGGAAGCCGAGGAACATAAAAGTGAATATGATCGGCATCCATTTCATCATGGCGGCCTGGGTCGGATCGCTGGTCTGCGGGGCAAGAGCCTGCTGCAGATACATGACCACGCCCATCGTTATAGGCAATACGAAATATGGGTCTTTTGCCGAAAGATCTTTAATCCAAAACACAAATTGCGCTCCGTGCAGCGGCCAGGAATTCCTGAGCGCGGTGAAAAGCGCGAAGAAGACCGGGATCTGCAGCAGCATAGGCAGACAGCTGCTGAAAGGATTGGAACCGCTTCTCTTATACAGCTCCATTACCTCCATATTCATACGCTGTGGATCTTTTTTGTATTTTTCCTGTATGGCCTTCATTTCCGGCTGAATCTTCTTCATTATCGCCATGGCCTTATAGCTCTTATAGCTGAGCGGACTGAGAAGAATCTGAATGATGAGACTCAGCAGTATAATGGCCACGCCGTAATTACCGGAAATCTTATACAGCCCTCCGAGGCAGGAATCAGCCAGCTTGGCAAGAGGCGCGAAGAAACCGAAATCCACCGAGCGGTCGAGCCCGGAACCGATCTTCTGCAAAAACTTATAATCTTTAGGTCCCAAGTAGAACCTGCTGCTCCATGTGTAGCTGCCGCCGGCCTTAACCGTAACGCCGGAAACCGGAACGACTAAAGCCGGAGCTTTTTTCTTGACGTCCGGAATGGAAGCCTCAGTCCTGTACGGGCGGCTTTCCTTTATATCCCCGCCGGCAAAAGCCGCGAGGAAATATCTGTTGGTCACGCCGGCCCACACCGGTTCGTATCTGGCAGGATCTTTTTTTAGATTTTCAACGGTCGGATGTTTACGGCCCTGTTCCTGATATGTGTAAACGGCCCGGAGGAGATTCGGGTTTTCCTTGAGTTCGCTTTTAACCGTATTGAGTCCGGGACCTATGGTGATGGTCCACGGGGCTATTTCCAGATCGTTTTGGGAATTATTCACGAAAGTAACGCTGAAATCGTTAAGTTCATTATCCTGCGAAAGCAGATATTTCTGTTCGACTTTCAGTCCGTTTCCCGCGTCAGCGACGAATTCCACGTCCATCGCTCCGCCTGCCGTAACTGAATTCGAAGAAAGCCGGAATTCATAAGGCAGCGAAGAAGCGAATATACCGCTCACGCCCTGGGGGATAAGCTGCACTGGATCCACAGGATCCTCGTACACGGCGCTCATTATGGTGGCGTTGGCATTATAAAAAGAAAACTCGCCCTTTCCGGCTTTAACTGTGGTGGAATCGTTTTTCCAGTCTTTTATGAGTCTGCGTTCCGACGCTGCTCCGACCGGTTCAGTCAGGGAGCTGTCCCGTGGGGCATCAGGGACCCGGTTTACGACGGCGGCTTCAGCGGTTTTAGAAGCCTGCCGCTGGGCGGCGGCGGCTATGCGCGCGGCCTCTCTGCGGGGAGCCATCTTTCTGTCGATATAAGAATACCACCCGATATACACCACGGCGGACAGCACTACCGCCAGTATGAGGTTTTTTTGCATTTTTGTCCTCCTAAAATAAACAGGAGGCTGAACTAATTTTCAAGGAACGGGATCGTACCCGCCATCAGAAAAAGGATTACAACGGATTATACGGCGCGCCGCCAACAGTCCGCCCTTTATTATGCCGTGCTTTTTTACAGCCTGCACAGCATAAGCGGAACACGAAGGATAATACCGGCAGCTCGCGGGGCCCAGAAAAGGCCGCAGTGTCTTATAAGCCGCAACCGATAACCGCAGTATAAAATCTCTAAAATTCAATAAAACAGTTTTTTTCACCGTTGTTTTAGCCGCGCTTTTTCAGAAACCGAGTCAAGCAGATCTACAGATTCTTGCAAACTGTCTATCTTAAATCCCGGCTTAGGGTAGATTATCAAGCGCGTCCCTTCTTTCAAATTTCTCTGTGTCAGCCTGAACGCTTCTCTGAGAAGCCTTTTTATTCTGTTACGTCTGACAGCTCCGCCAACCTTTTTGGAAACCATGAGCCCGAGCTGCTTCGGTTCTTTATCAACCCGGTCATGCCACATCACTATTGTCGATGTCTGGCATTTATTTCCTGTGTTTATAATAGTCTCAAATTTTTTGGTATGGCGAAGCCTCGACAGCCGTGAAAAAGCGAACTCCTTCATCAGAGTAAGCCTTTACCTGCCAATAAATCACTCGGGGATAAGATGCCAGCGCCCTTTCGCGCGGCGGCGCGACAAAGTCTTTCTTCCCCCCGCCGTTTTCATTTTGGCGCGGAATCCGATATGCTTATTGCGTTTGCGAACGTTTGGTCTGTATGTAGGTAACATATTTTATCACTCCATCTCCGTCTGTAATATCAAATCCAAGCGGAAATTCCTTCAAATAATTTGATAAGTTGCGGATATATTGACCGCATTTAATATCTGTGTATATTTTAGCATTTCTGCGCCGGAATGTTCAATATAAAAGCCCTTCCGGCGGATCCCTGCGGCCGTGCCTGCTCAGCCGCGGCAATAAAGGCGGACCGCTGAACGTTAATTTTTAGTATAGGAGGCAGTAATTATGAATAAATATGTTTTCACACTGGCCGCACTATCCCTTTTGATGCCGGCCGTACCGGTCCGCGCGGACGGCGGACCTTCGGATCAAGGGGGGCCAGAACGGCCTTCCCCGTCGCAAATGTGCCCGATGAAGACGGCAGGCGCGGAAGTTACCGTTAAAAATATTAAGAACGGGGTGACGGTGACGATAAGTTCTGACGACGAAGATAAGGCCGCGGGAATATGGACCGAAGTAGAGAAGCATCTCGAATTCGTCGAAAAGATGAAAAACGGACCCCAGAAAGCCCCAGAGGTCGCCGGAAGCACAGCAACGGCAGCTTCTTTCGGCCCGGACGAAACCGAAGGAAAGTCAGGCAAGGCCAAACCTAAAGGGCCGAAAATGCCGATGTGCCCGACTATGATCAGAGGAGCTGAAGCCAAGGCCGAAAAAACCGATTCAGGCGCAGTGATAACGATCACGGGAAAAGACTCGGAAACAGCGGGAAAGATACAGAAAGCGGCGGCCGAAGCAATGAAAAGTAATGACGAAACCACGGAAGAAGAAGGGACTGATAAAGAAGAACAGACGGGAAACAGACCTCCTTTCGGAGGAGGAGCCGGCGGACCGCCTCCGGATATGAGAGAGTAAATATTAATAAAGGCATAAAAAAAAGCAGCTTAAAGCTGCTTTTTTTATGCCTGACGAAGTAACTTAAACAACGGCTTCCGCTGAATCTATTATTCCGCCGCCAGCCACTTCGTCTCCGGAGTAGAACACTACCGACTGCCCGGGAGTCACGGCCATCTGAGGTTCGTCGAAAACTACTCTCACGGAATCCTTATCACCCGGAAAGACCTTACACGGAACGTCCGGCTGATGCGAGCGGAGTTTCGCCGAAAAACTTTTTTTCTCTCCGCTGTAATCCGAGGAGATCCAGTTGATCCGCGAAGCGGCGAGCCCTGAAGAGAAAAGGCTTGAGCGCGGACCGGCCACTATTCTGTTAGAACATGCGTCTATCCTAAGGACATAAAGCGGCTCTCCGGAGCCGCCGATGCCAAGTCCTTTGCGCTGTCCCACCGTATAATTCACAAGCCCGTCGTGTTTTCCGATTATTCTACCTTTCTCGTCTATTATATCTCCCGGTTTCATTTCTCCTTTGCGGAAAAAGTCGCCGTATCCAGCACCCTCGTAAAAATCCTGACTCTCCGGTTTCTCCGCATAATAATCGAAACCGCACTCGGCCGCGGCGGCCTGCACTTCCTTCTTCGTAAAACCGCCGAGCGGAAAAATGCATTTTTTCAGCTGCTCCTGCGTGAGTCTGTAAAGGAAATAAGACTGGTCCTTTTTAGAGTCGGCGCCGCGGCACAGTATATATCTGTCCTTCTCAGCGGAATATCTGACCGAAGCGTAATGCCCGGTCGCGAAGAGATCGAAATCAATCCCTAATTCCCCGGCTTTTTTCAGCATCATTCCGAATTTCATCTTCTGATTGCACATCACGCAGGGATTCGGAGTTCTCCCGGAAAGATATTCCGAACGGAAATATTTTATCACCGAAGCTCTGTACTCTTCAGCCATGTCGGCCACGTAATACGGGATACCTATCTTCCCGGCCGCGAGTCCGGCGTCTTCTATATCCGCCGCTTCACCCGGGCCGTAGCATCCGCTCCTGACTTTTTCCGCGGAAAGCTTCCCGTCCCATATTTTCATCGTTATCCCTACAACGTTATAGCCGGACTGCTTCAGGATATAAGCGGCCAGAGTCGAATCGACGCCGCCGCTCATTCCCACAAGCACGGTCTTTTTAGTTTTATCCATAAATATTATCCTGTAAAATCAGTCTGACCTTTATACGCCGCGGCCCGGTCAGCCCAGCGCCACGTCCAGAACCATCATAAGAGCGAAACCGAAAGCGAAGCCGAGAGTCCCGGCATTGGAATGCGGTCCGGACGCTGTTTCCGGGATCAGTTCTTCGACGACGACATATATCATAGCACCCGCCGCGAAAGACAGCGTGTACGGCAGCGCCGGAACGGTTATCCCCGCAAGAGCAATAGTTATAAAGGCGAAAACCGGCTCCACGGCTCCGGAAAGGACACCGAGGAAAAAAGCTTTGCGCGTGCCTATGCCTTTGGCTTTCAAAGGCATGGATATCACTGCTCCTTCCGGAATGTTCTGCACGGCTATCCCTATGGAGAGAGCGAGCGCCGCGTAAAGAGTTATATCAGCCTGCCCGTTCATAAAACCGGCGAAAGCAACGCCGACCGCCATGCCCTCGGGGATATTATGCAGCGTCACGGCCAGCATCAGCATCGTAGATTTCTTAAGAGAGACCTTTATTCCTTCCGGAACGTCCTCCTGCAGATGAAGATGTGGGATAAGACGGTCTAGGAGCAGAAGGAAGAAAACGCCCAGAAGAAAACCCGAAGCGGCGGGAAAGAAAGAGAATCTGCCCAGGCCAGCGCTCATCTCTATCGAAGGGATCAGCAGAGACCATACGGAGGCCGCGACCATAACTCCGGAGGCGAAACCCAGCATTCCCTTCTGCGCAGTTACGTTTATGCCGCCGCGCATGAAAAAAACGAAAGCGGCCCCCAGCGAGGTGCCGAGCAGCGGAATAAGAAGCCCGTAAAATACCGTCATAAAGAAATTACCTTAAGAAAAAACCGTTCCGTATAGTAAAAACGTCATTATAAATTATATCATATATGTCATAAAGCGCTGTTTTCACCCTTCAACGGTCACTTCGCTTCTGCCGCTGTTCTTCTTGACTATTCTGACATGCACGGGAATTCTCTCGTTGAGAGCATCCACGTGGGACACGACTCCTATCTGTTTTCCCGACATATGCAGATTCTGAAGGGCGGCGAGAGCCATGTCCAGCGACTGCGGATCCAGGGCACCGAAACCTTCGTCTATGAACAGTGAAGAAAGACTCATTTTATTCGAAGTGAGCGACGAGAGACCGAGGGCCAGAGCGAGCGAGACGAGAAAGGTCTCGCCTCCGGAGAGAGAATTAACCGTGCGCGTTTCCTCGTACATATCGTGGTCCGTGACGAGCAGCGAAAGGCTGTCGGAACTGGTTCTGAGACTGTAACGCGGATTTATTTTTTTCAGATGACCGTTGGCGAAAGCGAGAAGCACAGAAAGGGTGTAGGTCTGAGCGACCACACGGAATTTTTTCCCTTCTTTATCGCCAAAATAATTATTAAGCAGACGCCAGTTCTCCAGTATATCGGCCTGTCTGTCGCGTTCCAGCATCAGTTTTCCGAGCCTTCGGGACATTTCTTCGTCTCCGGCGAGTTTCTGCCTCAGGGAAGCCCTCTCCTCTGAAGCGGCTGAACTCTCCCCTTCCACGGAAATCAGCCTCTCCTTTATTTTAGGTTCCGTCATCCCCGCGCCCGGAGCGGCTTCGGAGCGCATATGTTCCTCGAGACTTCTGTTCCTTTCGTCCGTATAGGCCCTGCATTCCTGAAGTTTCTTTTCGTTTAAAGCCACAGCTTTTTTGACCGTTTCGATACCGGCCGGAGATGTTTCCATTATTTCTTTCATCAGGGTCGAATCGGCCGGGACAGCCGCGAGACCCGCCGACAACCGTCCGCTGGCCCTGATATTTTCCGCTTCCTCTTCCGCCAGTTTCTTTTTAGTTTCGGAAAGTCTGGTTCTTTCTTCTATAAGAACGTTATTGAGTTTTTCTTTCTCTGATTTCAAATCTGTCAGCGCCGATTCTTTTTCTTTAAGTTCGGAGGAAAAAGCGCTCTCTTTCTGTTCCGCAGTGAGACCGCCGAATATATCCTCCAATTCTTTTTCCAGTCCCTTTCTGGCGGCTGCGGAACTTATATATTCCGCCTCCTTTTCCTTTTTCTCTGTCTCGGCTTTCTTTATCTTCGAAGAAAATTCAGAAAAGGAAAAGCGCAGTTCCGAAATGGAAGCCTCGAGTATTTCCTTCCTCCTGTCTCTGGCGGCCCATTCTGCGGACATATTTACGATATAATCCCTTACGCCGGCGGCGTCTCCCTGCCAGCCGGGTCTCAGACTACCGACGCAGCCTTCTATCAGCTTTTCCGAATCGGCCAGAGTCTTCAGTGTTTCCTTATAAGAGACGGAGTTTATCTCTTTTTTCGTCTTCACAGCCGCGACTGTCCCGGAAGATTCTTCCTTCTGCTTTTCGTATATCTTTATCTCTTCTTTTATTTTTTCGAGTTCGTAGAGCGAAGCTTCGCGGAAATCAGCGGCCGCCGCGAAAGGATGTTCCCTGCTGCCGCACACCGGACACGGCGCCCCGCGGCTCAGCGTCGCGCGCAGGCGGGCCACCTCAAGCGGCGTGGCTTTCTTATATTTCTCCAGTTCAGCTTCAGCCGCTCTCAGTATACCCTCCTGTCTTTCCAGTTCTTCTTCTAATAAAGACGCGGCGGCGAGTTCCGAAGCCGCTTCCTCCGACGCCCCGATAAATTTTCCCAGTTCCGGGACTACAAGATCTCTTCTGTCGAAAACCGCCTTGAATCCGGCGTTCAATTCGAACCAGGCGGTTATCTTGTTCCGCTCTTCCGAGACCGCTCCTAATTTATTGCCCGCGCGCCTGGCCTCTTCCGCGGCGCGCTCCAGCTTCTTTCCTGCTTCGCAGAAAACTTCGGAGGAGGAAAATTCTTTTTCTCTGGCGGCGGCGAGCTTTTCCGCTTTCTTCCTGTACGCGGACAGTCCCGGCTTCACCTTTTCTTCGAACTCGGTTCTGAGCAGAGCCAGACCGGTCTCCGCGGAGACGATATTTCCGGCGATTGAAGATAAGGCGGCCGACGTTCCGGAAACGCTTTTTTCCTGTTCTTCCCCGGCTTTCTTCAGAAAGACTATATTTTTCCCGGTTTCTTCCGCCGCACTCCAATCCGGTCTCAAGGCGAGTATTTTCTCTGCTTTCTTAAGATATAATCTGGATTCTTCGGAGGCGCGGTCGGCTTTTTCCGCCTCTTCCAGAGCCAGCCTCGCGGAAAGGATTTTTTCTTCCATCGCCTCTTTCACGCGGAACCATTCGCCTGTTTTTATGAGTTTTTCCCGCTCTTCTCCGGCGCGGGAAATAATGCCGTCAAGCTCCTTTATCCTCGATCCGGCGGCCGACTTTTCTCCGTCGCTCATGAGTTTAAGTCCGTCTATGTCCCTGTTGAGCAGTTCGTACTTGCCGTTTTCTTCCTCGGCGCGTTCGTATATCTTCCTTCCGAGTCTGGAATAAATATCTGTCCCGGTTATCTTTTCCAGTATACGCGATTTTTCCCGCTCGTCCGCTTTCAGGAAAGCAGCGAAATTTCCCTGCGACAGCAGCACGGAACGGGTGAACTGCTCGAAATCCAGACCGATCTTCTCCGAATTGACCTGAGGAACCTCAGCGTTTTTCAGCTGCAGGTCTTCGCCAGTGTCCATATTCTTCAGACTCATCGCCACAGGCCCAAGTTTTCCCTCAGCTTTGTTTCTGGCCCGGTGCACGTGCCAGCGGCTCCTGTACCGTTCGCCGGAATCGGCGGCGTAGTCCGCCTCGGCGTATCCCTCGCCGGTCCCCCGCCTCAGTATGCTTCTGGTCTCGAATTTCTCTTCTTCGAGGGAGGCGTTTACTTTTCCCTCTTTTATGCGCGGAGTCATATTATAAAGGGCGAGACAAAGAGCGTCCAGCACAGTCGATTTACCCGCGCCGGTGTCGCCGGATATGACGAAGATGCCGGAATCTTTCAGCGGCTCTTTCGTAAAATCGAGCTCGAATTCCCCTTCAAGAGAAGCGAGATTTTTTCCTCTCACCGCGAGTATTTTCATTCAGTCTGTCTCCAGCATTATTTTCTTTATAAGTTCTGCCGCCTGTTCCGGCATACCGCTTCCGGTGCGGCGGAGATAGTAATCCCCCGCTATCTCCACCGGATCCAGCTTTACCAGATCCTCAAGGCTGAGCGCCGCTTTTCCCCGTTCAGCCTCCTCTTTTCCGGTAAGGACCTGAAGGACGCGCGTCAATGTGGCGGCCTTTCCTGCGAACAGCCGGTCTATAACCCCGGGAGCTTCCATGCGGGGAACGCGGCTCCTTATCTTTATCTCCACGAAAGGCGAATACTTCGTAACCTGTCCCGGCTGTAATTCGGAAAAGACCGGAGATTTGCCGATTATATCCTCTATCTCCGAACTTCTAGCTTCGTCCGGAATGTCCACGGTCGCGGAAATAAGCTTAACCGGAGAACGGTATTCTATAAATTCCTTCTTTTTCAGGACACCTTCGTCCAGTTCTATCCCTATTATTCCGGAAGCGCGCCCTTTTTCCGCGAAAGACATTTTCAGGGGGCTGCCGCTGTACATTATATTTTCCGCCCCCCGCACTTTCTGGCATCTGTGCAGATGCCCGAGGGCGAAATATGAGAATTTTTCCGCGAAGCCGGAGAGATCCACCCAGTCCAGACCGCCCGCGAACTGTCTTTCGGCCGGGTCGTCCTCCGACACGGAAGCCGAAGCCGCGGAAAGATGCCCCAAAGCTATGACCGGGATTCCGGGATAAAGCGCGGAGGCGCGAGAGAGAGCCGAATCGTAAAAAGCCCTCACCCCTTCCTCATAAGTCATGCCGCCGGGATAGTCCCCCACACGCAGATAAGGCACGGCCAGACAGACAGCTTCGGCGGAACCGGCTTTTACTACGGGAACTAAAAACTTATCGAAATCCGTCACGCCTTTTTTTCTGTCGACGCGGCCGGAGAGTTTAATATTCCAGTCCCTGAGAAAAGGTTCAGGGGCCTCGAGACGGGCCGCGCTGTCGTGATTCCCGGCCGTAAAAACGATCTGCAGTTCAGGCATACCGGACTTTACGCGTCTGAGCCAACTGTAAAAAACGCTCTGCACCTCGGAAGAAGGACTGGGGACGTCGAAGATATCTCCGGAGACAAGCAGAAGATCGGTTTTCCCGGATATCATGACGCCGAGCAGCCAGTCCAGGAAATCCTCCTGTTCCGCGAGCCTGCTGCATTTAAAGAACTGAAGTCCTATATGCCAGTCGGAGGTGTGTATTATGTTCAGCATTTTCTATTCCGTTATATCCGCCAGGGTATAGGAAACTATGTCTTTTATATCCGAAAGACGCAGTTCGACCTGGTATCCTATCTTCCCGCCGCTGAAAATAACGGCGTCGTATTCTCCGGCCGTGTAATGGAAAACGGTCGGAAACTGTTTTTTCATTCCTATCGGCGAACAGCCGCCGTGTATATATCCGGTGAGAGGAAAAAGATCTTTCATCTTTATCATTTCTATAGATTTTTCTCCGACGGCCTTCGCGGCTTTTTTAAGGCTCAGTTCGCTGTCCGCGGGAAGCACGAAAACATAGTGCCCGCGGGATTTTCCCGCTGTAACCAATGTTTTGAACACTAGTTCCGGCTTTTCGCGGAGGACCTGCGCCACTTCGGAGGCGGAAACCGCCGCGGTGTCGCCGTAATAATGACTTATATAACTCACCCCGTGCTGCTCTAGGACGCGCATCACATTTGTTTTTTCGGTTTTGTTCATATTTTATTCATATTCGGAATATATAATTATATAATTAAAAAGCCCGGTCTAAAAAGGCGACTTTCCCTGATTTAAGCCGGAACATAAAAAGGCCCCCTTTTTGACAAAGGAGGCCTTAAAAGTTAATCGCCTTAAGATATCAGAATTTCTGATTCTCCAGAGGTTTAAGGGATTCCGGAACGTCTTTCCCAATGACTGGGGTCTCGACTTCCACCACCTTATTGTCTTTCTTCGCGGAAGGAGCCACAGGCAGAGTCTGCGTAACGCAGTGCACAGATCCGCCGTCCACTATACTGTCGTCGGAACTGACCGGCACCACGGTCACTCCGGGCATACCGGCCTTATAAGCGGCGATAGCGCCCGCTTCCTCTTTGGAATGACCGGAGAAAGAAGGCATTATGACTGTATTGTTAACTATAAGCGAGTTGGTGTACGTATACCATACGCCGCTGCTTGTGTACCAGCCTTCCGAACGCACTATTTTCCACGGCTTTCCGTTAGGAGCAGTATTTCCCTCGAACCATTTGACCGCCTTCTCGCAGGTCGTCTTGAACGGCTCGTCCTCAGATTTGGCTATGAGGACAGTATTGTCGTTGAGCAGCTTCATGAACATATCTATATGTCCGGTTCCGTCGGAAGGATCCCCCGGGTAACCGGCATATTCGAAAGTGTATATATTTTTCACCTTAAGGGAATCCTTCAGTATCTGATTAACCTCGGACTCCGACTTGTCGCTGTTCCATTTATAAGTTCTCTTCGTCATATAGAGATTGCCGAGAGAATCCACCATGAGATTGCCGCCGTCCAATATTATATTCATCGAATAAACACCGGCGCCTGCGTAATTGCCCAGCTTCTTGGGAAGAGCGTCGTCGTCCGGACGGTATTGGTAATGCCGGTAGATGGAATCGACTATTCCGAGCTGGCTGCCGTTCTTGATCCCGAAGGGGCCGTAATCGCGCATCCATACGGAATCAAGCGGAAAACTGATAGACTTATAATTCGACACCCCTGAAATTTTGGAGGGACCGTCCACCGCCCAGACCTGAGCGCCGTGCGCCGAGGCCGCTTTAACGATGCCGGTAAGCAGACCGGTATATGCTTTCCATCCGAGCACCACTACTGAGACAGGTTCGTATTCCGCCGGGATGCGGAAACCCGCGGGAGTCTTTACAGTCAGCTCTCTCTTAAGATCAGAGGGAACCTGCTTTATTTTTTCACCTGGGGCCAACCAGTTAGGTAAAGGCGAAGCGGACATTGTGTATGCCGCGCCGTCATCGCCGGCCTGAGCGGTCTGGGCCACCGCAGGCGTATGCATGGCAAACATGCTGAATAACAGTGCTGTTAGAGTGACGATATGTTTCATAACAAATATAGTATACTCCCGCTGACTGAAACTAAGGAAGGGCCTTAAGACCTATTGCCGGGACTCTGTTTTCTTATGAGAAGTCTGTATAGCCCAGCGGAAACGGCGTCGAAACAGCAGAATACGACGCGTATCTCAGGGTGCGCGGCGGTGAATACCGACACCGTTCCGACGGCGATCTCAGCCGCGCGGCGCGCAGGAAAACGGTAGGCGCCGGTGCTTATGCACGGAAAAACGATCTCTTTTATGCCGCGGCTCAAAGCCAGGGCGAGCGAGTTCTTATAGCAGTCGGCAAGAAGGTTTTCTTCCCCGTGCCGGCCGCCGCGCCATACGGGCCCGACAGTATGTATGACATAACGGGCCGGAAGTCCGTAACCGCCGGTTATCTTCGCTTCCCCGGTGGCGCAGCCGTTAAGTCCCTCGCACTCTTTCAGCAGACCGGGACCGGCCGCAGCGTGTATCGCCCCGTCGGCTCCTCCGCCGCCCAGGAGAGAATTATTCGCCGCGTTGACTATAGCTTCGGCGCGGAGCAGCGTTATATCCCCCTCTGTCACTTCCGGCATCATGATATTCAGAAGGCCATTCTGTTCTTTTCTTCTATGAGTCTGCCGTATATGTCCATATAAGACTTGGAAGATCTGCTCCAGGAGTAGTCTCCGCCCATAGCGTCCGAGACCATATTCCCCCATGTCTCTTTCCATTTATACATGGACACTATATGTCCCAGAACGGAACGCATCTTGTCGTCCTCTGCGCCGTCTATCACGAAACCGTTTTTATCTTTAGTCACCGTGTCCCTGAGTCCCCCGGTGTTCGTGACGACGGGCAGGGCGCCGTAACGCATGGCTATCATCTGGCTCAGCCCGCAGGGCTCGAATCTTGACGGCATCAGAAAGATGTCGGAAGCGGCGTAAATCCTGTGCGCCAGCGGTTCGTCGAAATTACGGCTGAAAGAAAATCTCTGCGGATACTGCGCGGCCAGCAGTCTGAACCCTTCGGACAGCCATTCGTCCCCGGAACCGAGAACCACGAACTGTATCTTGTCGGAAAATTCCGTGGCGGTGCGCAGAATTATATCCAGTCCTTTCTGATAATCCATTCTGCTTACTATTCCCGCCAGGATCTTATTTTTATCCTGGGTAAGCCCCAGTTCTTTCTGGAGGGCCGTCTTATTGGCTTCTTTTCCCGCGCGGAAGTTTTTAGCGCAGTATTTCTTTTTCAAAAACGGATCGTCCGCGGGATTCCATATTCCCGAATCTATGCCGTTGAGAACTCCGCTCAGGACGTTCGAACGCGCCCGCAGCAGTCCCTCCAGTCTGTAACCGAATCCGTATCTGTTCTTTATCTCTTCCGCGTAAGACGGGCTTACGGTGGTTATCCTGTCAGCGTAGACCAAGCCGGCCTTAAGAAAATTCATATTGCCGTAGAACTCGAACTTATCCGCTGTGAAATCGGCAAAAGAAATGCCGGCCTTGTTCATGGCGTCAGCGGGAAATATTCCCTGATAAGCGATATTATGTACAGTTAAAACTGAAGAGGCGAAAGTATAGAAAGCGTCTGATGAATAAACGGTCTTCAGATAGGCCGGGACCAGGCCGGTCTGCCAGTCGTGGCAGTGCACTATGTCAGGTTTGAAATCTATAAATTTGGCTCCTTCGAGCACCGCTCTGCTGAAGAAGATAAAGCGTTCGTCATTGTCGCCGAAATCCCCGTAGGAGTCGCGGTATACGCCGTCGCGGTTGAAATACTGTTTATTATCCACGAAATAAACGGAAAGTCTGCCCCTGGAAGCCTTGCTGAGGGACACTCTTTTATGTTTCCCGTTCACGGGAACGACGAAACTGCCTGGAACGGATTTAGGCGAGAAGCTGCCGAGATTGAGCGTTTTATACCTCGGAATAAACAGCACCACCTCGTTTTTTTCGTCCTCCGCGAAAATCTGGGAAAGGGCGCCGGTGACGTCTCCCAGCCCTCCGGTTTTGCAGTAAGGATAAGCTTCGCTCGCAGCCATTAATATCTTCATAAATATAACCTCTTAAATACTGAATTTCTGTCCCGTCCTCAATATGCCGGCGGCCCTCTCCGGAGACACCGTATTGATATAGACGCCTGTTCCCCATTCGAAACCGGCGGCTTTAGTTATTTTAGGGAAAATCTCCATATGCCAGTGGTATGACGCTTCTCCGCCGCGGCTCCGCGGCAGGGTATGTATCACCATATTGTACGATACGCCGTCCAGAGAATAATATAGTTTCCGCAGTATATCCTGCAGAAGCGCCGCCAGAAGCGCCGCGTCGGACGCGCTTATGTCCTCGAACCTGGAGGCATGCATTTTCGGCACTAAGCAAAGTTCGAAGGAAAAACGGCTCGCGTAAGGAGTAAAGGCCGCGAAAGCGGCGTTCTCGGCCACCAGCCTTTTCCCTTCCGAAAACTCAGTCTTGGCCATATCGCAGAAAACGCACCTTCCTGTTTTGGAAAAATACGAGGCGGCGCCGTCCATCTCCTGCCTGACGCGCATAGGCAGCTGCGTCATGGCGACTATCTGCGAATGCGGGTGCGAGAGACTGGCCCCCGCGTTGCAGCCGTAATTTCTGAACGTCATCACGAACTCTATGCCTTTCTGCGCAAGCAGAAATCTGGCGCGGCCGGCGTATGTCCTTATGATCTCGGCCGCGTGCCATTCAGGCAGCGTCTCGAACCTGCCAGAATGGTCCGGAGTCTCTATCACCACCTCGTGCATGCCGTAGCCGCCGTAACTCTCGTAAAGTCCGCCCGTCAGCCGGCCTTCAGGACAGTCTCTGCTGAAAGCCGGAAATTTATTAGGGACCACGCGTATAAGCCACTTGCCGGAAGCGTCGTTGAAAGCATAAAGGGAGCGCGGCGTGGAATCTTCGTTTCCGCGGCAAAAGGGACAAAAATTCCGGGCCTGCGTATGCAGTCCTAGAAAATCGTTAGGACGGGCGAGTCTTTCTGCCGCCAGTATTATTCTTCTCCCGCAAACGGGGTCCACTCTCACTTCTGACATATCTGCCCCCCGGTCTCGGAAACCGCCCCAGAAACTCCGTCCGGCAGTGAAGCCGGCTTGTCCGTCCCGTCAGCCAGTCCGGCCGGAACGGCGAACATATCCGGGGTGACCTCAGAGTTTTCAGGCTGCGAGCGGAAAGCCAGAACGGGACTTCCGGCTTCGTCTTTGTCATTCAGCCCGCCGGCGGAATCAAGCCGCGGCAAGTCAGAAAGCCCTTTGAGTCCGAACTGACGGAGAAATTCAGGCGTGGTGCCGTAAAGCATAGGCCTTCCCAGAGATTCCCTGCGGCCGGTTATTTCTATTAATTTTCTCTGCAGCAGAGTGTCAAGGGGCCCGGAGGTGTCTACGCCACGCACGGCTTCCAGTTCCGCTCTTGTGACCGGCTGTTTATAGGCTATTATGCAGAGCGTCTCCAGAGCCGCCTGCGTAAGACGCACCGTTATCTTGTTCTGGTAAAGTCTGCGCACCCACACGGCGAACTCGGGTCTTGTGGACATCTGCCAGCCGCCGGCGACGGAAACGATCTGGAGGGCGCCGTCGCTTTTTTCATAGCCGGAAGCGAGAAGTCCTAAGGCTTCTTCTATCTTTTCCGCTCCGACGCCGCATATGCCGGACAATTTAGCGGAATCAAGAGGCGCATCGGTAATAAAAAGCAGCGTCTCTATTATTTTCTTAAGGTCTTTTATATCCATAGCCGTCATAAGGCGAACAGGGCGGTATCTCCGGCCGGCACTTTTTCATCCTTCCGCCGCGCAGCCCTGCGCAAACTTATCTCCCCGAGATTTTCTTCCTGGGAAACCGAAAGGAATCCCTGTTTCACCAGTTCCAGCACGGCCATGAAACAAGTTATGACGCCAAGCTTATGCGTCTCGGAAGCGAACAGTTCGGACACGGATATTCCCTCCCTGGTCTCCATTATCTTCTTTATCTTGAGGATCCGCGAGGCTATGGGAAACAGATCCCCGTTTATCGTTCTGGCTCCTTCCGCTTTCGAAAAAGCGGTCCTGAAAGCTTCGATCAGGGCGGAAAGATCGGACCGGACTACTATGTCCTCCCCGGAAAACACCGGAGACGAACGGTAAAAGATATCCTTATTCATGTCGAATCTGAAGGCCAGATCTTTCGAAGCTTCCTTATAGCGCTGGTATTCTTCGAGCATTGATATAAGCGCGGCGCGCGGATCCGGCCCGGAGTCCCCGCCGTCTTCCGGGCCCGGTTGCGGAAGCAGCATCCGCGCCTTTATCTGCGTGAGAGTGGCGGCCATGACCAGGAAATCTCCGGCTATGTCCAGATCCAGCTCCCGCATCTTATCGAGATAAAGCAGATATTCTTTCGTTACGGAAGCTATCGGTATATCGTATATATCCACGCTGTTCTTGCGTATCAGGAACATCAGCAGATCCAACGGTCCGTCGAAATTTTCAAGATGAACGTCGATTTCCGGATTAACCACCGACATAGGTAGAACTTTTAGATAAGGCCGGCCGCTTTAGAAACTTTCAGCATTTTACGGCTCGCTCTCCGGACGGCTTTTTCAGCGCCTTCCGTAAGAAGTTTCTCCACGTCCGCCGTCTTTTCCAGTTCAGCGCGCCTCGCGCGGAAAGCCGACATCTCAAAGTCCATCAGTTCGAACAGACATTTCTTGCAGTCACCGCAGCTGATCTTTCCGGCACGGCAGTTTTCCTCGTTCGAGGCCGCGGCCGGATTGTATATCCTGTGGAAAGCGCATACCACGCAGCCGTCAGGATGCCCGGGGTCGTCGGCCCTCACTCTGAGCGGATCCGTGAACATACCGTTTATCTTTTTCCTGAGGGAAGAAGACTCCTCGCCTAGACTAAGCGTGTTGTTATAGGATTTAGACATCTTCCGGCCGTCCAGTCCGGGGACCACCGGAACCTTCGTGAACAGAGGCTGCGGCTCCCGGAGCACTTCTCTGCCGAAAGTCTTATTGAAACGCCGTGCCATATCCCTGGCCAGTTCGAGATGAGGAAGCTGGTCCCTGCCGACCGGGACGTACTTGGCGTCGTAAAGCAGTATATCGGCTGCCATAAGCACGGGATAACCCAGAAAACCCAGCACCGCCATATCGGAATTAAGGGCCAGGCCGTCAGCGTCCTGTCCGCTTGTCTCGGCTAGCTGCCTCACGACGCCCTCCGCCTTTTTCATCTTGTCTTCCTGCCCCTTATATTTCTGTCTGTAAAGTTCGTTGAGCTGGTCCTTAAAAGTGGGATTGCGCAACAGCCAGCTTATCGGAGTCACCATGGAAAGAAGAAGAGAAAGCTCGGCGTGCTGTTTTACGTCCGACTGTCTGAAAAAGACGCACTTTTCCGGATCCAGCCCCACCGCTAACCAGTCCAGAACCATTTCCCGCGTGTTTTCCGCCAGTTTGGAACTCTTGTCGGCGCCCGTGGTCAGGGCGTGCCAGTTCGCGACGAAGAAATAACATTCGTATTTATTCTGAAGGTCCACCCAGTTTTTCAGCGACCCCCAGTAATTACCGAGATGCATCCTGCCGGTAGGCCTTACGCCGGAAACTATTATATCCTTTTTTGATTCTTCCATAAGAAATGACCGCTCTCCTTAAAAAATACCGAAAATATTGAAAATCAGATGATACAGAAACATGATCGGAGTAAATACTATCGTGTTTATCATACCTGAAAGCACCAGAAGAAGTATTATCAACATGCCGTATCTGTATATATACCTGATATAAAAATCCAGGGCCTTCGGATAACGCCCGTAAAGGACGGCCAGAAGAATATGGCTGCCGTCAAGCGGAGTGATCGGGATGAGATTAAAACAGGCCAGGCCGAGGTTTATAATGACCCCGAAAGAGAACATCTTCAGCAGAGCGCTCCAGAAAAAACCGGCCGGAGGATTTACTATCATTATTATCTTTATAAAAGCCGCGCAGACGGCGGCCAGAACTATATTGGAAGCCGGCCCGCTGAGAGCCACTAAGGCCATGTCTTTTACCGGCCTGTTGAGACTGTTCTGATTGACAGGAACGGGTTTCGCCCAGCCTATCGCGGGCATACCCGTAAGAAGGCATACGGCAGGAATTAAAATACTTCCCACCATATCTATATGGGCCAGGGGATTGAGAGTGAGCCTTCCCATCATATAAGCGGTGTCGTCGCCATGCTTGTACGCGGTGTATCCGTGGGCACATTCATGGATGATTATAGATAAAAACAAAATCGGTAATTCCAAAATCCAGTCCATAATATAAATTATATTAATTCTCAAGCTAGGTAAGAAAGCAAAAAACTTTTTTATGCTATAATATCCGTAGCCGTGAAGCGCAATCAGACTGAAATGACAGAGTATATGTTTTTTTATGAAGATACAAATAGGGATCGGCTCTTTCAGAGAACTGGATTTTTATCTGAAGGAAAACTGCGACGAACTTTACTGCGGGTTGGAATATATACCGAGCCATCTGGAAGGGCCGGGTAATTTTTCGTCGACAGCGGAAATAATAAAGGCTTCCTGCACGGCGCACCAGGCGGGTAAAAAGTTTTTTTTCACGGCCAACGAAGCTTCGTCAGGGATATTAAAAAAAACGATAGACACCATCGAGGAACTTACCGACGGCGGCGTGGACGGCGTCATAGCCAGAGACCTGGCTGTTCTCGAAGAAATAAAAAAAAGACGGATAAAAACCGCGGTGATACTCAGCACGCTTTCCTGCTGTCTGAACTCGGCCGCGCTGGATTTTTACGCTTCTTACGGAATTTCAAGGCTGGCCCTGCCAGAGCAGCTTATGCCTGAAGAAGCGGAAAACATCATAAAAAACAGATACGGGATAAAAACTGAAATTTTTCTGAAACATATGGAGAGCTGCCGTAATTTCAACGGGCTCTGCTTTCTCCCGTGCAAAGGGCGTAAAGGCAATTTTTGCAAGAAAACTTTTCAGAAAAACGGACTTTCTTTCGAAATGCCGCATTTCGGAAGAGAGACGGCTCTGTCGCAATTTTACCGCTGTTGGAAACTAGGAGCAGAAATAATGAAAGTGGGCAGATGCCCAGCGCAGCAGACCATGAAATTAGTCTTCGCGGAAGCGAAATACATTAAAGAACTCCTGGGAAAAAGACCGTCGGAAAAAGAATTTATAGACAAGACCGCGGAAATTGACGATATCATAAAGACATATTATAAGAAACATGACAGAAATTGAGACCGCCCTTATGGTTACTCCGGCGGAAGCTGCTTCTCTGAAGGAAGACACAGTAAAAAAATACGACCGTATTTATATCGGAAGCCATTTTTGCGCCAATCTCATACCGAAACCTAACGACCTGTTTTCTCTCGCGGGCAAAGGGGCCCGGAAAATAACGGTGGTGACACCGCTGGTGACGGACAGAAAATTAAAAGAAACCATGGAGACGCTCTCAGGGATAAGCAAGGCCGGATACGAGATAGAACTTACCGTCAACGATATGGGACTTCTGAACGCCGCGGTGACTGAATTTAAAGCCCTGTTTCGGATAAACATAGGCTTGACTGCCGCCCACGATCTTATCAGGACCGGTAAGAAATTCCTGAACGCCTTCGTAAAACGCTACGGAATAAAATATATAGAATCGGACGAAAAGGCTATGATAGAACAGGTCCTGCCGTGGGCCGATACAGGAGTCGCATATTATCCTGACGCCAGATTTCTGGCTTTCAGCAGACTTTGTCCGACCGGAGGATGTTTCGACACGGACTGCCGGCGGGCTTGCGCCTTTAAACCTGAAATAATAACGAAATTTGACGAAGACATAGGACTGATAATAAACGGGAACGCCTATTTTAAAATCTGCCAGGAAAAAGCCTACGGACCAAAATCAGTAAAAAGAACAGTCGCCTATTATTGGCTAAGCAGGCTATAAATAGTATATAATTAATAAATATAGTGATATCTATAAGAATTCGCTTTAAAGTAATTTAGGAGGATTAGTTTAATGAAAACTTTATTCCGCGGAAAAGACTGGATAGAAACGATAGACTGGACTAAAGAAGAGCTGGACACGGTTCTCGAAGTAGCGAAATATCTAAAAATAAAATTCGCGCTCGGAGAAGAGCACCGCATACTTCAGGACAAGACTCTGTTCATGATGTTCTTCGAACAGTCCACCAGAACCAGGAACTCAACAGAGGCCGCGATGACGCAGCTCGGCGGACACGCGCACGATCTGACGCCGGACAAAATGCAGATATCCCACGGTGAAACGCCGAAGGACACAGGGAAAGTGCTAACGCGCTACGGACACGGCATAGCCATCAGGAACTGCTTCTATAAGATAGGAAACAAATATATAAGGGAAGTGGCAAAAGAAGCCGATATCCCGGTGGTGAATCTGCAGTGCGACGTCGACCATCCCTGCCAGTCGATAGCCGATCTCATGACCATACAGGAAAAATTCGGAACCACGAATCTCAAGGGGCTTAACGTCACTGTATCGTGGACATACGCGCCGGCTTATGCGAGACCGCTTTCCGTGCCGCAGGGTCTTATAACGCTGCTGCCGCGCTACGGGGCGAACGTTACCTTGGCCCATCCTAAGGAATTCAATCTTATGCCGCGCACGCTCGAAGCCGCCAAGAAAACGGCCGCTGAAAACGGGGGCAGTTTCAGAACGACCGACAATATGGACGAAGCTTTCAAGGGAGCTAATGTGGTGTACCCGAAATCATGGGGCTGCCACCAGTACCTCGAAGATATAAGCGTGCCCGAAGCAGAACGCAAAGAAAAGGGCATGTCCATACTCAAAAAGTACACTGACTGGGTCTGCACGCAGAAACGCATGGACCTCGCGGAAAAGAACTCGATATATATGCATCCTCTTCCGGCCGACCGCGGAGCGGAAGTGGAGGACGCCGTTATAGACGGACCTCACAGCGTGGTCTTCGACCAGGCGGAGAACAGACTGCACACGGTCAAAGCCCTGCTCGCTCTTCTCATGGGCGGACGTCCCTGACGGGAAAGCAGCAGTAATGAAAAAACGCCCGGTTCGAACCGGGCGTTTTTTTATAAACCTATACAAGCGTCAGCTTAAAGCGCTTTGATAAAAGGTTCTAGTTCCCCGAGCCACTTTCCGTCGAACTTCTCAATCTTTCCAGAGTCCACGCAGCCGGCCAGACCGGGATCAAGAGGAATACGGGCTGTAAGTTTTATCTCATGTCTCTCCGCTATTTCCTCCAGACGGCTGCGCCCGAATATAAAATGTTTCTTTCCGCAGCCGTCGCATTCGAAATAAGACATATTCTCTATTATCCCCAGCACGGGAATTTTCATCATCTCGGCCATCTTCACGGCTTTTTCGACTATCATAGAAACAAGGTCCTGAGGCGAAGTCACCACAACGATACCGTTTACGGGAAGCGACTGAAAAACGGTGAGAGGGACGTCCCCGGTGCCTGGAGGCATATCCACGTACATATTATCGACATCTCCCCATTCTACGTCTGTCCAGAACTGTCTGACAGTGCCTGATATTATCGGGCCTCTCCAGACCACCGGGGCTGATTCGTCCTCAAGCAGCATATTCATGGAAACTATTTTTATCCCGGCGCCCGTCTCGGCCGGAAATATTCCGGAATCGTCCCCAGTGAGCCGCCCCCTGAGCCCGAATGACTTGGGAATGGAGGGGCCGGTGATATCAGCGTCCAGAACGGCGGTCTTTTTACCGCTTCTGCCGGACAGGACCGCCAGAAGCGAAGTCACCAGAGATTTACCCACTCCGCCTTTCCCGCTCATAACGGCGGTAATTTTTTTTACGTCGGAATCTTTATTTCCCTTCTTGTCGAAAAGTTCTTTTTCTTCCATCATTTTCCTCGCTTAAAATCTTTAGACGGTTAATAATAACCGTTATTTTTAATTTTAACAATAAAACATCCGTAATAACAATAAAACCGGGAACGTATATCTTCAAGCAGCGGCCGGCAGTTCGTAAAGCTTTATCTTCTTATTCGTGTCCTGAAAATACTTCATCGCCCATTTTCCGGGGAAAAATATGACGGGATTTTCCGAACCGTCGCGCCCCAGAACCACATTGGATCCCAGGTGTATATCAGGAGCGGACAGGGCCGCGTAACCTTCCCTGTCCAGCCAGCGCATATATTCCCACTGACAGGCCTCGAGTCTGGTCTGGACATTATATTCGGATTCCAGTCTGTACTGCACAACCTCGAACTGCAGAGGCCCCACGGCCGCGAGAAGCGGCGAGGCCGTGCCGGAATGTTCCACGGAAAACTGCTGGACTATCCCCTCCAGTTTAAGCTGCTCCAGGCCGTCACGGAAAGACTTGAATTTAGAAGGAGAGGGATTATATATATAAGTAAAACATTCGGGCGGGAAACGCGGGATTTCATTATACCGCAGTTCCTGATTATCGCTCAGCGTGTCTCCTATCCTGAAATCCTGATGCCCGACTATTCCGACTATATCGCCAGGATAGGCCTCTTCCACCGTCTCTCTCTCCTGCCCGAAAAGTTTATTAGAATTGGAGAGCCTTATCTTTTTATCAGAACCGGAATGGTAAACGGTCATGTCCCTGACGAATTTTCCCGAACAGACGCGTATAAAAGCCACTTTATCGCGGTGCTTCGGATTCATATTCCCCTGTATCTTGAATATAAAACCTGAAAATTCAGGATTCTCCGGCTCTATAAGCCCCAGATTGGAACTGTGCGCCGAAGGCGGCGCGGAACGCCTTACGAAACCGTCGAGCATGAGCTGTATGCCGAAATTGTTCGCGGCGCTGCCCCAGAAGACGGGCGTGGTGCGGCCTGCGAGGACCTCGGAATCTTCATATTCCGTGCCTGCTATATCCAGCATCTCCACTTCTTCCGTGAACCTGGCGTAATCCGTAGGCTCCAGTTTCTCTCTGATGATATGCGAATCCAAACCGGCTATCTCGACAGGGGCTTTATAGGCCCCGCCGGGGGTCCGCTCGAAAAAATGAACCTTCTTGCTCACCCTGTCGTATATGCCCTTGAAAGTCACTCCGTTTCCCATCGGCCAGTTGACCGGGAAAGGCTTCAGTCCGAGCACTTTTTCCAGTTCGTCCATGAGCTCGAGAGGTTCGCGCGAAGGGCGGTCCATCTTATTCATAAAAGTGAAGATAGGGATGCGGCGCCTGCGGCAGACTTCGAAAAGTTTCAGGGTCTGGGCTTCTATTCCCTTGCCGGCGTCTATCACCATCACCGCGGCGTCCACCGCGGTCAGCACCCGGTAGGTGTCCTCGGAAAAATCTTTATGCCCCGGAGTGTCGAGCAGATTGATCCTGTACCCGGCATAATCGAACTGCAGGACGGTGGAACTTATGCTTATACCTCTTTTTTTCTCTAGTTCCATCCAGTCCGACGCGGTGGCCCTCTGCTGCTTGCGGGCCGTGACCGTTCCGGCCAGATGAAGAGCGCCGCCGTAAAGCAGCAGTTTTTCTGTGAGCGTCGTCTTGCCGGCGTCAGGGTGCGATATTATCGCGAAAGTTCTTCTACGTTTTATTTCGTTCATAATCTATAACTACCAGTAAATAATAATATAACTAAAAAACGGTCCGTAGACTTCAGGACCGTTTTTTTTAACGGAATCCCTTATTTTTCAGACATGAAAGGATAAGAATATTCGTATGCCGGAACAAATGTCTCCTTTATGACTCTGGGAGAGGTCCATCTCAGCATATTGAAAACGCTGCCGGCCTTATCGTTAGTGCCGGAAGATCTGGCACCGCCGAAGGGCTGCTGTCCTACGACAGCGCCGGTGGGCTTGTCGTTGATATAGAAATTACCGGCGGCGTGTTCCAGCACGGAGCAGGCCTTGACCGCGGCGCATCTGTCCTGCGAAAAGATGGAGCCGGTAAGGCCGTACTTCGAAGTGGAATCGCAGAGCTCGAGAGTCTCCTCGAATTTATCGTCCTCGTAGACGAAAACGGTCATGACAGGGCCGAATATCTCTTCCTCTATGGTCCTGAAATGAGGATCCGTCGTTTTAATTATCGTAGGTTCCACGAAATAACCATCTAAGTCTTCGCATTTCCCGCCGGTAACTATTTCAGCGTCGGAAGAATTTCTGGCGTATTCGATATAGTTCTTTATATTGTCGAAAGAATGTTTATCGATCACAGCGTTTATTATATTCGTGAAATCTTCCGCCGGGCCCATCTTCATGCTTCTGGTCTCGGACACCAACTCGTCTTTTATGGATTCCCAGACGCTTCTAGGAATATATGCGCGGCTCGCGGCGGAACATTTCTGCCCCTGATATTCGAAAGAACCGCGGGCTATCGCTATCACAAGGGCTCTTCTGTCGCAGCTCGGGTGGGCGAATATGAAATCCTTGCCGCCGGTCTCTCCGACTATTCTCGGATAACTTCTGTACTTACCGAGATTGCCGACTATCCTGGACCACATGCCGTTGAAAGTAGCGGTGGAACCGGTGAAATGCAGTCCCATGAATTCCGGACTGTCTATAACGAGGTCGCCGACCTCCGCGCCAGAACCGGGGACAAAGTTTATAACTCCGTCTGGAAGCCCTGCTTCCCTGAGAAGCCTCATCACCTGCCAGCCTGAATAAACGGCGCTGGACGCCGGTTTCCATACCACGGTGTTTCCCATTACGGCCGGAGCCACGGGAAGATTACCGGCTATAGAAGTGAAATTAAAAGGGGTCACGGCGAATATTATCCCTTCGAGGGGTCTGTAATCGGTATAGTTCCACACGCCCTTGCTCGAAGCGGGCTGCTGACCGTATATCTGACCGGCACAGAAAACGTCGAAACGCAGGAAATCGGTGAGTTCGCAGGCGGAATCTATCTCGGCCTGATATGCGTTCTTCGACTGCGCCAGCATCGTAGCGGCGTTAAGCTGCTGTCTCCATGTCGTGGAAAGCAGTTCCCCTGCTTTAAGGAAAATAGCCATTCTGGCATGCCACGGCATTCTTCCCCATTCTTTCCTGGCCTTAGAAGCGGCTTCGACGGCCATCTTTACTTCCTTAGGGCCGGCCTTGTGGTATCTGCCGATTATTTTTTTCGTCTCGTGAGGGATAACTATATCCACCGTATTCCCGGTGAAAATTTCCTTGCCGCCTATAAAAAGCGGGATGTCTATTATCTGCGAGCGCAGATCTTCCAGCTTGCTTTTAAGTTCTTTTCTGGCCGCGGTGCCGGGCGCGTAACTGTACCCGGGTTCGTTGACAGGCTCCGGTATCTTAAAAATAGCGTTCATTCTTATTTCTCCCTCCGATTCTTTTTATATATAAATCACAAGGACAGACTCCGCCTTCCAGAGCCGGAGTCTGTCCGTTATTCGAGCCGAAATTACTTCAGATTATGTTCAGCTCTTTTCCTATCTTTACGAATTTCTCAACCGCGAACTTAAGGTTCTCGTAAGTGTGTCCTGCGGTGACTATAGTGCGGAGTCTCTCCTTGCCTTTCGGGACGGTCGGGAAACCGAGCGGCAGAGCGAAAACGCCCTCTTCGAACAGTCTGTTGGAGAATTTCTTCGCCTTGTCCATATCTCCTATCATTATCGGAGTGACCGGAGTCTCGGAATGTCCGGTGTCGAAACCGGCTTTCTTCATCTCTCCCTTAAAGAAATTAGTGTTGTCCCACAGACGCTTCAGATATTCCGGTTCGTTAAGAAGTATGTCCAGCACTGCCAGACAAGAAGCGGCCACTGAAGGCGGCTGGGAACTGGAGAACATAAACGGACGCGCTACGGAACCGAGATAATCGCGAAGACTCTGGGTCGTGGCGGCGTATCCGCCGACCGCTGCGAAAGCCTTGGACAGAGTCCCTATCTGTATCTCGATCTTTCCGTCCAGGCCGTAATGGCTGACGGTGCCGCGGCCCTGTTTACCTATAACGCCGCTGGCGTGGGCGTCGTCCACCATCACGAAAGCGTCGTGACTGTGGGCTATCTCGGCTATTTCGTCGAGTTTCGCTATATCGCCGTCCATCGAAAATACGCCGTCCGTGACGACCATCTTTCTTCTGGCTTTTTTGGCTTCAGGGGACTCGAGTATCTCCCTGAGATTTTTCATATCGCTGTGTCTGAAAACCTTGCGCTGGGCCTTGGCGAGACGTCCGCCGTCGATAATAGAGGCGTGGTTCAGTTCGTCCGATATAAGCAGGTCTTCAGGGGAAGTCATCACCGACTGGCATACCGCCACGTTCGACAAAAAGCCGGACTGGAACAGTATGGAAGCTTCGGCATGCTTGAATTCCGCGAATCTTTTCTCGAGTTCCACATGAAGGCTCATGGTGCCTATGATGGTGCGCACCGCGGCGGAACCAATCCCGTATTTTATAGTGGCCTCTATGGCGGCGAGCTTGACTTTAGGATTATCGGTAAGAGCCAGATAATTGTTGGAAGTCAGATTAACTACTTCCTTTCCGTCGATAATAGAGACGGGCTTCTGCGCGCTCTGAACGACCCTGGGCTGTAAAAAGCGGTTGTTCGCCTTTAAATTCGCGACTTCTTCGTCCGCAAATTTCAATGTGTCAAAATGCATCTTCACTCCTCCTTAAAAAATAATAACGCGAAAAAACTCAAGGGACCAGAAGTATCTTTCCGCACTTCTGCTCCTTTTTATTAATAAGGCTGAAAGCCTTGTTAAAATCTTTGAACTGGAAAGTGTGCGTTATGGCCGGACGCGGATCCACGGCGCCGGAACGCAGCAGGGTCTCCATTTTGTACCAGCTCTTGAAAATCTCCCGGCCCGGAAGGCCTTCCATCTTTATCCCGTTGTGTATAAAAGAAGAATAATCGAAAGAAAATCCGTCTTCGGTCTTGGAAGCGGCGATAAAACGTCCTCCCGGACGCAGCATATTGACGGCATTGTTTATCTCGGCAGGATTTCCGCTTGCCTCTATCACCTCGTCCGCGCCTTCGCCGGAAGATATTTTTCTTATTTTGCCGGGAGTGCTCCTTGAAAGAGGATCGAAGACATAGTCCGCCCCCATCTTGACGGCGAGATCGCGCCTGTAGGCGGAACGGTCCAGCGCTATGACGCGCGAAGCGCCTCCGGCCTTGGCGATGCTTATTGAAAAAAGTCCCACCGGCCTGCAGCCGGAAACTATAACGGTCTTGCCGAACAGTTCCTGCGACAGGACCGCGTTGGCGGCGGAAGCGAAAGTCGGCATGATAGCCCCGAGATATTTAAGATTGTCGGAAGAATGTTTCCACGCGCAGCGGGCCGGAACCACCGCGTATTCAGAGAATCCGCCAGGGATGTCGCGTCCTATTATTTTCAGATTCTGACAGATATCCCGGCGCTCGTTCCTGCACTGCCCGCAGGTTCCGCAGAAAACGTGGCTCTCGACTGAAATAAAATCGTCTTTTTTAAAGCCGCGCGCAAGCTGTCCGGCGTCTATAACTTCGCCGCAGAATTCTTCGCCGAAAACGAAAGGCATCTTCTGTTCAGGAAAACTCTCGTCCGTCCAGTTGTAAACGCTTATATCCATAGGACTTATGGAAGCCGACACCACTCTTATCAGCAATCCGTCCTTCGGAAGGACCGGCACGTCCACGTCTCTGTACGAGGCCCCTCTTTTGCGGTCAGTTTTAACTATAGCTTTCATAAATATTATCCTAAAAAACCTCTTAAAATCCAATTGCTTCCTAATCTAATGATATAAAATAATTAAATAATAACAAAAGAAAATTTTTATCCTGGTTAAAAATTGTTTTTCACGCCGGCCGGAAAAATATTTTTCATTTAAACGCAGACGGAATAAAAAGTAAAATTATAGTATTGAGGTTTTTATGTCCAAAGAGTTATTATCCATCACCTATGTAATCGCCCTGATAATGTCTAATGTCACCGCCAACAGGATAGGCCTTATCGGTCCGCTTTCGGTCGCCGGCAATCCCCTGGCTTATATCACCTGCTTTTTCGTTTGCGATATCGTGCATGAGAAATACGGCACCAAGGAAGCGAAAAAACTGGTGAACTACGGCTTCGCCAGCGTTCTGCTAAGTCTGGCTTTCATATATATCTGCTATCTTATACCGGCTGCGGACAAGACATTCAACGAGGCATTCAAAAGCGTCTTCAACAATAGCTGGAGAGTGCTGGTCGCCTCGCTTACCGCGTATATGATATCGAATCACTCCGATATAGCGATGTTTAATTTTATAGGAAAAAAAGGCGGGAATTTTCTGATCCGTAAATCACTTTCCACCTTCATAAGCCAGCTGCTCGACAGTTCAGTTTTCTGCACCCTGGCTTTCGCCGGGATAATGCCGCTTAAAAGCCTGCTTGTGCTTATATTCAGCGAATACACGATAAAATTTATAGTCAACTGCCTCGACATGCCTTTTTACGCTTTCTGCGTAAAAGGAAAAATGAAATAAGACAACTCGCCGCTCACCAGAGAAAATATATACTGTCTCCGGACTGCGCCTTCTTGCTTCCGGAGGCTTTTTTCTTCTTTTCTGGATTTTCTTTTTTCACATCCTTAACGGCGGCGGCTTTTTTTTCGGATTTCCTAATGTCTTTTTCTGAGGTCCGCTTCGCGTTTTCCTTTTCCCCGCCCGCGGCGCCGAAAGAAAAATTCATGGATATCCGGTTGGCGCCGCCGAGATCGCCGTAGGGGACATAAGCATAGTCTATCGAAAGCCCTCCGGCAGCGAAACCGGCGCCGGCGCTTATCCCGCTGCCGGCATTATCCGCGCCGCCTTTCCTGTAACCGGCGCGCAGAGCGACTTTCCCTATTTCCTTGAGCGGAATATCCAGTTCCGCTCCCGCGGCACCGGCGGCGCCGCTGTCGTTATAGTTTATATAATCGGCGCTGACCGTAAGAATATCCCTGAATTTTCCGGACACGCCGGCTCTGACGATCATCGGAAGATCGAAACTGTCGAAACCTACTTTTATTTTATTACCGATATTAGATACGGAGGCCCCGGCCCTGTAATTTTTAAATCTGTATAGCAGCCCCAGATCCGCTCCGGCGGCATTAGCCGATTCGGAGTCCACTCCCTGATAATAATATTTAAAAGTGCCGCCGAAACTCAGCGCTTCGTTCATCTTAACAGCGGCGCCGGCGTACCCGGCCATATCTTTGGAACTGAAACTTCCTGTGCTCTCCGGGCCGTCAGGAGTATAGGCATATCCGTCCATGCTCCCGCTCAAAAGCATATTCAGTCCGGCGAAAAGGGATACTTTCCCGTCAAGCGGGAAAGCGTAGAATATCTCTTCCTGCTTTATGCCTTCGACAAGGATATTATGCATAAGTCCTATCTCGTGCCCCGGAAGGACGGAAGCAAGAGCGGGATTGTAAAAGACGCCGAAGACATCGCTTCCCCCCGCGGTGAAAGCTCCGCCGACGGCGGCGGCCCTGGCTCCGGAATCCAGTTTAAGGAAGGATAAAGCCGCAGTCCCCGTATCGCCGCGCGCCGGCGCGGAAGCGGACAAAAAAAGGACCGTGAAAAAATAAAATATATATCTCATAAACTATAATACCCTACCAAATGATATAAAATTTTCCTCTGGCTTTCCCGTTGGCTTCCGTTTTGACCAGATACAGATACAGTCCCGTCGCAGCCTGGGCCCCCTTCTCGGTTTTTCCGTCCCACGACAGGCTCAGATAGCTGTCTCCTGTATATTCCGAATCTATCTTACGGACAAGTTCCCCGGCCACGTTATAAATGTACAGTTCGGCGCTGCCTACGGTGCTGGAGATATTCCCGAATATCACCTTTCCTGGAGTTTCGTTGAGGCGGGCCGGATTCGGATATACCACGGGAGAAATGGATGTTCCGGAGTTCACGAAAGCGCGCAGCGCGTACAAAGAAAGGTGGTCCGTGCCGCCCTCCACCAGCCCCGTGCCTGTGTTATTAGTAGAATCAGAAAGTCTCTCCCATTTTCCGGCAGTCAGATTCAGATAGTACATATACAGACTGCGGGACGAGACCCCCGTGTCGCCGACAAGACCGTTCCCGTCCGAAGAATAGGGAATGGACAGGGTTATATCGGAATTAAAGCTGTGTATCTTCGCGCCGGATCCGTCGTAGGCGGATATGTCTCTGTATATGCCGATATTCTCCGAATCTTCGGAGAGGCTGTCAGCCGAGGCTATTTCTTCGGAACTAGCCGAAACGGCATAAGTCGATATAACGACCCCGACGCTGTCGGTGCCTTCCGGAACCGCTTCTCCCGGGATATACACCTTGCTGCCGTCGCTGTTCGCGAAGCTCACATTGACATTACTCCAACTGCCGTTGGACGCGGACACCGAAGAACTGTCCACCGTCACATAAAAGACTTCGGTCCCGTAATTGCCAGAAAGATCTGTCCCGGAAACCGTAAAAGTGGCTATGCCGGGCGTGTAATAGGTTTCCGTATAACCGGAAAAAGTGTACTGCGGGAAGCCGGAAGAAAATACCGGGCTGCTGACGGTGAGCTCTTTTTCATAGCTGCCGCCGTCTACGGGATAAGCCGCCGTCACGACCGGAGTGTCGGCCAGAACTTCCGACACTGAAACTGTGCCGCTTATATCCGGCGAAGAAGAATAAAGCACTTCCGGATAGGACGAAGCGGAGAATACGGGAGTAACCGTGTCTATAAAAATCCCGTCCGACACCGCGCTGTCCGAATAAAGTCCTGAAAGATTGTCGTAAGCGCGCACCAGAGTATAATATTTCACTCCGGATTCAAGCTCCAGAGAACCGAAGGTATGAGAATATGTCTTGCCTACGTTCAGCCACGAGCCCGAGGCCGCGGAAACGGCCGTTGAATACGCGACGGCATAGCTTATGTCGTACTGGCTGTCGTTCTCGGAATCCGAAGCCGGCCAGGAAACGGACAGAGAACTGTTGTCGGAAGAATAATCCGTGTCGGAACCGCCGGCCCCGTCGTAGACATAACTCACGGCGGCAGGGGCGGAAGTCGAAACCACGGTCTGTCCGCCGCTCCAGGAGGTTTCCGACACTATGCCTGCGCCGTTAACGGCTCTAACGCCGTAATAATAAGTTTTCCCCTTCACGAGCGACAGTTCGGTCTCGGAAAAACCGGTATCTGCTCCCGAAGACTTCCAGTCTGTGATATAAGACGCGGAACCGCTGTCTGAAGTAACGGCGTAGAGATATTCTTTTATGCCGCTGTGGGCGTCGTACGCAGCCTGCCAGCTGCCGTAGAGTTCCGAAGTCGAAGTTGTTCTGTAACTGTCTTCTTCCGTGGCCGTGGGCCTGAGCAGCGAGGAAGGAGCCGACGGGGCGCTGGCGTCGTAGATCACTCCCGCGGCGCTTTTTAGGACTGAATAAGCAGTGTCCCGGGGAACAAGTTCGAGCTGTATATAATAAGTCGCGCCGTCTTCAAGCTGTTCCGACGAGGCGTCGATTTTCAGAGAAACGGCCGAACCGTCGTCTACAGACCCGGCCAGAAGAGTGGCGCCGGAACTCGATACCTTCAGATAATAATTATATTTTTCAGGCTGCGGCCGGCTGCCGTCGAGTTCCCAGCTGGCGTAAAAGACAGGAGCGCTCGTATAGGAGACATTATAACTTCCGGTACTGTTGTATATGCCGAGGATATTCGGCCTGTATATATAATCTCCGTCGTAAAACTGCCCGCCGTCCCACGATACAGCCGAATCGTTCCCGGCTTTGTCCACGGCGCGGACGCCTATATAATAAGTGGCGTCCGCGGTAAGACCGCTAATATAATAAGAAGTCGAAAGTCCTACCGAATAGACCCAGTCCGTTATCGCGTCCCCGGCGGAAGCGCTCCCTGAAGAGACCATGAATTCATAGTGGTCCACGCCGCTCCCGGCGTCGGAAGAACTCGTCCAGTCAGCTTCAACGGTGTTCTCGGTCTGTATAAAAGAATCCGGCGCGGTGACGGTAACAGCCGAAGGAGCGGCGGTATCGTACATGACCGCCGGAAAATCTTTCGAAGAAGCTAAAGTTGAATTCTCAGGAACAGCTCTTAACCTTATAAAATAAGACTTCCCGCTGGACAGCTCCGAACTGTCGTCCGGGGACACCTCGATATAAGTAGAAGTGTCGGAAACGATCCCGCCGGCCAGCGTGGTTTCGGTTCCTGAACTGACGAGATAATAATAATAGCTTACCGGGCTGGCATAATCGTCGTCCATGGTCCAGTTCGCGTAAAATATATCGGAACTCGAATAAGATATATCATAAACTCCGGAACTATTGTGCACGGAAGAGAACACAGGAGACGTAAAATATTTCGGATCGTAGAACTGCCCGTCGGACCAGGACACACCTGACTCATTGCCGGCCTTGTCCACGGCCTTTACGCCGAAATAATAAGTTGTGTCGTCCGTAAGGGAAAAACTGTCGCTCGAGTAAGATATGCCGTCGGTCTGCTGCCAGCCGGAGAGCCCTGCCGACACGGATTTGGTCCCGGCAGAGATTATATACTCGTAATGATCGAGTCCGCTGTCGGCGTCGGAAGATGCGGTCCAGCTCGCCCCGAGAGTGTTCTCTTCGGTAACTTTATAATCGTCTGCCGTTACTGTCACTTCGGCCGGACTTACGCTGTCGGACATCTGTCCGGCCGACCATGCTGTGTCCGCCGACTCGAGGCCGGAACCGCTGAGAGCCCTGACCCCGAAATAATATGTCGTGCCGGAAGTAAGACTCAGCCCCGTCACCGTTACGGCGGAATCGTCCGTATCTGTCCAGCCGTACATAGGATTAGCCTCGCTGGTGACGGAAGAAACGATATATTTATAACCGGAAGCTCCGGAGACTTCGTCCCAGTTGGCCGAAAGCGTGGTACTGCTGGTAGTATAATAAATTTGAGATGTTTCGCTGCCGTTTCTCACCGCGGAAACGTCGTCCGGGACTTCATCCGGGACTGTAAAAGCTTTTATCGGAACATTCGCCGTCTGATCCTGATTACTGGAATCTATATAATAAGCGTTGACCCATGTTCCGTCGTCTCCGGATTTTTCGAAACTTTCGCCCTCGCTAGCGCTAACGTTGACGGCATCGTTGTAAGCGGCTTCATATCCGTAATAAGCAAGTTCTCCCGAAGGGGGAGTCTGCTTTATGACCACTGAAAATTTCGTCCCGCTGGACACGCCGACGCCGGTGTCGTTCCTCAGAGTATAATATCCGGCATAAGTAGAAGTCGTACTGGCAAAAACGTTCTCTGTTCCGCTCTGCGGAGAAGTCGCGCTGCTGAGATCCGTATATATATAGACATTCGTAGTCGTTCCCGGTTCGTCCACATAAAAGGAAACTCCCTTTATCAGATCGTCCTCAGAAGCCGTGAAAACGTTAGCCAGATATATAGGTTTATCATTGCTGTCGGGATAACTCCAGTAGGCGGTGGTTTCACCGTAAGGCGTATAATCGTAAATCGATTTATAGTTATCAGTAGATTCCACGGTATTGAAAACGGCGGCCGATCCCATAGTCTTGTCACAATAGGAAAGCCAGAAATATCCGCCTTCGGTATTGTAATCTCCCCAGCTGTTGCGGACCTTAAAGGCGCCTTTCTTAGGAGGCCGATTCCCTATTGCGAAATGATCGACACTGTAATTATCATCCCAACCGACTATGGATACGGCGTGATCCTGGTCGCCGGACGCATTATAAAGCGCTGTCTTGCCATCGTTCCAGCCAGCGCCAGAAGAACTCGAATCACCATAAATAGCTATCGCTACAGGGCCGTAGTCAAGAAGTGCCTGCTTTACATCGGCTACGAATTTCGTATCGTAAGTGGACGTGGATACAGTGCTGTCCGGATCGGTCAGGAATCTCGCGTTCTGAGAATGATAGAGCACCGTGGAATAATAGGACTCTTCATCATCATCGGAAATAGCCGCCACGGGACCTGCCCATCTGGCGAGAAAAGCGGTCGCCATCTCGAAATTACCTCCGGCAGCGACATTCCCGTCATTGTATGCATTGGTGGTAACGGCCATCTGATATTCGCTCAGATTCACATTTTTCCCGTAATATTTAAGTATATTAGATTCCAGAGAAGCGTAAGTGGCATAGGCCCAGCAGTCTTCGTTATTTCCCTGATCCCTTATAGCTGGAAGATATTCAGACGGTACGGTATAGGACGAAACGAATAAAGAAGAAGAAGATCTAAGTCCGCTGCGCGTAACACGCTTCATTTTGGATCTGTCTATAGCGGAAGGAATAAAACCGAGTCCGTGGGAATCCGAAGAAGTGCTCAGCAGACTGCTCTTCTGACTCTTTTTTTCAAGATAGTTTATATATTTCTGACTGATCTCTCCGCCGGTCTTATTCCCCTGGGCATACAGTCCCGACGCCTGAAAACATATGATAATTAAAAAAAACGATATTATTCTTAACATAAAACTACCAGATTATATAAAACTTTCCCCTGGCCTGGCCGTTGGTCCTGGTCTTGACCAGATAAAGATAAATTCCGGACGCCGCTTTTTCACCGTTCTTAGTCCTGCCGTCCCAGCTGAGCTCCCATTCGTCCGTTCCGCCGGAAGGAGTTAAGGAGCGCACCAGCTCTCCGGAAAGATTATATATGTACAGCTTTACGCCCTTCACTGTAAGCGGGATACCGCTGAAAATAACTTCGTTCGGGCTGACGCTAAGACGAGCCGGATTAGGATATACCAAAGGTTTTACGGAATCGTCCGAAGACTTAAGCGCGCGGACTGAGTAAACCGACATATGCGAGACACGCCCCGTCACGGTCTTATTTATTTTATCAGCGGAACTGTCCGAATATACCCACTCGCCTTTATTTTCATCGAGATAAAACAATCTCAGATATTCCTCAGGATAGCCGGGCAGGCCGGCCGAACCGTAAGGGATAGTTATAGTGGCGGGAGAATTAAAAGAAGATATAGAGCCGCCGGAAGCTGATTTCACGGAAAAATCCCGCAACAGCCCAAGTCCGGCCGATCCCGGGGAATTTTCTTCAGCGGCCGCCAGGGCGTTTTCAGACAGGTCTGAGGCGTATGTGGAAATTATAACGTTCAGCGAAGAAACGGAAGAATCGAGAGCGCCGGCCGGAATAAGCAGAGAGGTGCCGTCGCTGTTAGCGAAACTGACGTCTACCGGATTCCCGTCGCCGTCCAAGGCGGTTTTACCGGAACCGGCGTTTATGTTTATATAAAATTCCGTTTTACCGTTATTGGCGAAAATATCGCCGGCATTGCCGGCTTCGTCCGTTCCGCTGACGGTGAAAGTCGCCACGCCGGACGTATAATATGTTTCTATAAAAGCGTTAAAGACATAAACGGAAGAATCCCATTCCAAGGGTATATTCTTGGCGCAGCTTCCCGAGACGCAGGGAAAGACGCCGGAAAGCACCGGAACGTCGGATAGTATTTTATCCGCCCCCAGAGAACCCGGGATATCGGCCGCGGTGGAATAATAGACGCCGTAAGATTCTACCCCGTTCAAAGTAAAAACGGGAGGAACGGTATCCACGCATATACCCTGAGACCAGGTTACGGAACCGGAGAACTCATTAAATTCATTGGCCGCCATGACGCCGAAATAATAAGTGTCCCCCGCGGTAAGCGCAAGCCCCGTGACATTCACGGAAACTCCCGGACCGGCGCTCTCCCAGCCGTATATTTTTCCGTTCTCGTCTTTAGAACGCGATATGATATAGCTGTATTCCGCGGCATTGTCGGCGCTGTCCCAGTTCGCGTTCAGTTCCGACAGACTGTTAGTGAAATATCTGTCAACCGTGCCGGTCCCGTTTCTGACCGCCGGGACTTTCCCCGCGGCGCGTATATCTTCGGTAAAGGCCTTTACGGGCATATTCTGCTTCCCGCCCAGCACGGAAGAAGAATGCGTGTCCGCCCAGGACCCGTTCTCCCCTTCCTTATAATAACTCTGTCCTGCGGCGGAAACGGCCCTGGTGAGATAACCGCTCTTGTTTCCCTCGGTGCCGAAACGCATATATTCGCCGGACGGCGGGACCTGCCTGACCGCCACTGCAAATTTCGCGCCGGAACTCAGCTCTATATTTTGATCGGAAGAAAGAGTGTAATATTCGGCATATGCGGGAACGGTGCTAGCGAAAACGTGCTCGGTGCCGCTGACCGGGTCCGTGTCCGCGGAGAGGCCGGTATAAACGCTCACGCTCACCTGCGATCCGGGCACATCGGCAAAAAAAGATACGGCCCTTAGTCTTTCGTACCCACCGGCAGTGAATATATTAGCTTCATAAACGGCGGTATCGGCGGAATCCGCCTTCCAGCTGTTTACCTCCCCGTAAGGCGTATAATCGTATATATTGTCGTAATTTGAAGTTGATTCCGGAACTGCGAAAGCCGCGGAATCGTTCATACACTTATCATAATATGAAAGCCAGAAATATCCGTTTATACCGTAGGAGGCCCCCCAGCTGTTCCTGACGTAGAAAGCGCCGTCTCCCGGAGCGGCGTTTTTAAAATTAGTCCCCGGATAATCGTCGTCCCATCCTATCACGGCCGCGGCGTGGTTATTCGTTCTCGAGGATGAATTATACATATTCGAATAGGAAGAATCGAAACCTGAAGTGTTGACGGCGACGAAAACAGGGCCGTAGTTTTCAACGGCGTATTTCATATCGGAGACGAAAGCCGAATGAGGCGCGTCGGAAGAGTCGGGATCGGCCAGATATACAGCCCCCTGCAGGTGGGCAAGCGTCTCGCTTCCGTAAGTGTTCACCGTTATTTCCTCTACGGGTCCGGCCCAGCGGGTTAAAAAGGCCAGGGCTATATCATAGTCTCCTCCCTTAGCCACGCCCCAGGCGAAACCGTGATTCAGCGCCATGTGGTATTCGCTGAAATCCGACACGGTCCCGTTTTTAAGCAGATTAGATTCGAGTGAAGCTAAAACGGCATAGGCCCAGCAGTCGTGATAATCACCCTGGTCCCTTATTTCCGGAAGGTAAGGAACGGTATAAGCCGAAGGGTAAAAGCCGGACTGCGTCCGGAGCGCGCCAGAAGGACCGGATTTACCGGAATTACGGCTTTTTAAATAAGAACGGTCTACGACTGGAGGAATGTAACCTGGCTTTAAGACCGCGCCTCCGGAATCCGAAGAGGCTTCCTCCAAGCCGGATTCTCCGCTTCGCATATATTCGGTGAAAGCGGGATTGTCAGGCATGAGGGAAGCGGCCGCCGCCACGCGCGGGGAAAAGAAAACTGAGGACAGTGCGATATATATTATATTTTCGGCACGCATATTCTTTAAAGGATATCCGTTACCGGACGTCCCGGGTCAGTTGGAGCGCGGAAAGTAATTATAGCGGAACTGGAACATTCCTATCAGATCCCATCCGCCGTCGAATTTCAAGTAAGACAGTTCGAAATTAAGTTTGAGCAGTGTGCCTAGATGCAGATTCACGAGTTTAGGATGCATCGGGGCGCCGTTCGGCACAAGAATCTCCAGCATTATCGGCGAAGTCGGTTTGGGAAGCCATATCAGTCCCCCGTAAAAAAGCTGCGACGGTACGCTGGGATTAGTATAACCGCTGTTCTCCATGGCCGTCTCGGACAGATATTCGGAAAGGTCGTTTATCAGCTTCGGCATATCTCCTTCCGAATAACCTGCGGTCAATATAAGCTTGCTGCCGATATGTTTGGAAGCCGCAATAAAGGCATTTGCGTAATTGGCATTGTCGCTGCTGTCTGATTTGAGTTCGAATGTGGAAGCGGACTGGGAGGTGTCGCGGAAAGTTAGTATGCCCTGTCCGCCGACCGCCACCGCCGGACGCCAGTTTTTCTCCGTCTGTATCTGCATCTTGCCTTCGCCGGAAAGCATCCATATGCCTATCTGGTCCAGATAATCCTTTTTCTCCGTGGTCCAGCTGTATGAATTTTTCCCGTAAAGACGGCCTATGAAATAAGCGGCGTTTATATCCAGTCCCACGCCGATGGAATTCTCTCCGGTGCCTTTGAAAGCGGTGGGCATAAGCACCATGCCGCTTAAAGGCACCATGGTAAGCTGAGGCGTTTCAGCTTTCTTACCGGAAACGGCCGCGGCCTTGGTTTCGGACGGGACCGGAGACGCCGGCACAGGCCCGGCCTCCGCCGCCGCGGCGCAGACCTGCGTTATAAACAGTGTGAAAATTAAAAAAAGTCTCGTCATTTAATAAAGAAAAAAATAAAACGCGTGAGCAACCCGGCGAACAGTCCCCCGATGAGATCATCCGCCACGACACCGGGGCCGCCGTGCCAGCGTCTGTCGAAATATCTTATAGGCCACGGCTTCAGAGTATCGAAAAACCTGAAAAGAACGAAAGCCGTCAGAAGTTCGGCAGGGGACCTGCCGGTAAAAGCAAGCGCCAGCCAGTAACCGTCGATCTCATCGATAACTATCCGCGGATCGTCTTTTTTATTATAAATTATTTCGGCCTTATCCGCAATCCATATCGAGAAAGAAATGAAAAGAAAGAGAAAAACAGCGTACTGGATCCGGCCTGCCGGCAATAAAGGAACGAGCGCTAAGGCCAGCAGGGTACCGACGAAACCGGACCCCGTGAACTTTTTATACCCCGTGACGGCGGCCGGGATATGGCTGATGAAAAAACCGCTGGCGAGCAACTTTATTATAGTGTTTTTCACTGTTTTTTCTTCTCGCTCCACGAAAGTACGAGCAGCTCTTTATGCCCGCGGATATAAAGCACGCCGCTGTATATCGTGTATACGGCCGGGACGACCGTGCACCACCACGTTATTGATTTCCACCACACTCTTGTCGTGATCAAAGGAGTTATGTCAGAAAGCCAGGACAGCCACGACGGCAGGCCGTATTCCTTTTCACCGGTTATTATCACAAGGGCCGTCATTATTGTGAAAACCGCTATCATCTGGAGGGTGGTCTTTATCTTTCCGCTTCTCTCGGCTTTAAGGACTTCGCCGTGCAGAGCTGCCAGCACTCTGAGCGTGGAGATGGTAAGTTCCCTTAAAAGTATAAGGAAAACGGCCCATAAAGGGACGTAAAGTTCTTTAATCATCGCGAAAGCCAGAAAAAGACCGAGGACAAGCACCTTGTCGGCGAAAGGATCGGCTATCGCGCCGAAAGCGGTGGTAGTTCCCGTCTTTCTTGCCACATACCCGTCTATACCGTCGGAACTGGAAGCGATTATAAGCAGAAAAAGCGCGAGAACTTCTAACCAGAAAGACTGCGTTATTATCAATATGAAGACAAGCAGACTCAGGCTTAAACGCGAAATAGTTATTTTATTGGCTAATGTCATTTTCTAAAATTTTATTATCTCCGTTCCTTTCGGAGGATCAAAAACGAAAATATCCCGTTTTATATCAATGTTTTTCTTTACGTTCTTCAGCCGCACCGAAGCCGAACTTTCTTCGGTGTCAAGCACTGTCTCCGAAGGAAAAAAATCCTTGTCCAGAACAAGCGTCAGGGTATAACCGGAAGAATCTTTAGGCTTGAGTTTCAAAACGTATCCGCTTTCGTCCGCGGAGACGAGTTCCACGGTATTAGTCTCCGTTATCGACGAATAATTCCCGAAATCAAGAAGTCCGGCGAAAGCCGCGCCCTGCGAAGAGGCCCAGTCCTTCCACTGGGCGGTCACGGCCTGGCCGTCGGCCGGTTTATAGATCCATATGGTCTTCTTGTCGGTGGTTATGCGCTGCTGCGCCGGAGATTCGGTGTCTATTCTCAGCAGTCCCGGCTTAAGATAAAATAATTCCCCGGCCGAAACCTGTTTCAGGCCCGCTTCCTTAAAATACATGGTCTGTGTAAATTCGCATTTCACCGAATTGAGTTTCTGATCCCATTCCCTGAGCCTGTCCTTTATCTCGCCGGCTGTGGTTTTTCCGATTTTTTTCGCCTTGACGGCGGCTGCGGCCGAAGAAGGAACCGAACCGGCTGCGTCCTGCCTGACGCCGCCCCCTTCCTGCGCAGACAGGGAAACCGATGAAAGTAAAATAAAAGCGAAACAATAAAGCTTCTTATTCATTGCGTGAAAAATTCTCCTCCGCCTCCTCATCCTCTTCCTCCTCTTCCGGAATGTCCGCGCCTTCCGCCGCTTTCAGCTCCGCCTGGACCTTGGGCATATCTATACTCCAGCGGTTGGTGCCTTCCGGCTTGCTTATATATCCTTCCATCTCGAGTATGCTCAATATATTCGTGGCCCTCGCGGAAGAACCAAAATGCGCCTTAAGCAGATCCTGGGAAACTCTACCTCTTGAAGAAATTACCTTCAGGGCCTTTATTATCTCGGCCGAAGAACTTCCTTTGCCGCTTACCGCCCCCGCGTCTTCTTCGCAGTACAGCGGCTCGTAACTCGGTCCGGCCTGCCTGCGCACGAAATCCGCCACGCGCTGTATTTCCCTCTCGCTCACCCATGCTCCCTGTATACGGAAAGGCTTAGGCGACCCTGGGCCCAGGAAAAGCATATCCCCGCGGCCGAGCAGGGCCTCGGCGCCGGTGGAATCGAGTATTACTCTGGAATCAGTGGACGAAGCGACCTTAAGCGCGACCCTGGACGGAAGATTGGCTTTTATCACTCCGGTGATGACGTCGGTGGAAGGCCGCTGTGTAGCCAGAATAAGATGTATGCCGACGGCCCTGGCCATCTGGGCCAGGCTCTGTATAGACTGCTCTATGCTTTTTCTCTCCTGCTGCATAAGGTCGGCGAGTTCGTCCACTACCACGACTATCCTGTACTCAGGCTGCTCCCCGTTTTCCGCGGCCCATTTATTATACGACTCCAGATTCTTGACCTGGGCCTTCTGAAATTTCTGATTTCTTTTATACATCACCGTTACCATCGCGGCGAGCGACATGGCGGCTTTCTTGGCCTCCGTGACCACGGCCACCTGGTCCGGCATGGCGTTAGGATCGTAAAGATAAGGGATGCCTTCGTAAAAAGTAAGTTCCAGACGTTTGGGGTCTATAAACAGAAATTTGACCTCGTCCGGCCTGTTGCGGAACATTATCGAGAGTATAAGCGACTGCATGAAAACGCTTTTGCCGCTGGCTGTGGCTCCCGCTATCAGCAGATGCGGCATTTTTTCCAGATCCGACAAAGCCACCGCGCCTTCCGTGTATCTGCCGAGAGCTACCGAGAGCGGAGTCTTCGCCTTTTTGAATTCGGACGATTCCAGCAGAGCCCTGAAACTGACTGTTTCGCGTCTTGTATTAGGTATCTCGAAACCAAGCACGTCTTTCCCCGGAATAAGAGTCACTCTTACGGCACCCGCCGATTTCATGGCCATAGCCACGTCGTTAGCCAGAGATTCCACCTGAGAGATCTTAACACCGGTCCCCAGTTTCACCTCGTATCTGGTGACCACGGGGCCCGGATAAACACCTTTAACGTGAACTTCTATATTGAAATTCTTAAGCGTTTCCTCGAGCAGCCTGCTTGCTCTCTGCAATTCGCCCTCGTCCGGCCCCGGGATATTGGTCTGAGCCGTCTGCACGTCCAGGAGAGAAGTGTCCGGAAGCCTGAAATCTTTAAAATACGGGTCGGAAGACGGTTCCTGCTTAGCGGGGGCGGGCCGGTTTTTGATTTCTTCCTCGTTTTTCTTCTTTATCTGCCCGGCCTCGGGAACATTCTCCTTCGTTTCGTTTTCTTTAGTCCTGACTATTACTGGAGGCTGATATTCTTTCTTATCGGGGATAGGTGTTTCTTTTTCCGTCTTTCTCGCGCAGTCTGTCTTAACATCGTCCGGAATAACGGTTTCCGGCACCGGTTCCGCGTCGTAAATTTTCTGACGGCCGCGCTCTTTCTCCGAAATACGGTCCAGACCGGCCCTAAGTTCCTGCCGCGCAACGGTCCAACTGGAATAATCGTCCTTCAGCTTCGCGAAAAAAAACTTTAACAGGGACGCCCACGGGATCCTGAACAAAATATTGAGTCCGAGGAACAGCAGCACGAAACTCAGCAGAACGGAGCCGAAACCTCCGAACATGCTGCTGAAAAAACCGTCCAGCGCGCGGCCGACCGCGCCGCCCGCCGAAGCGGACTGCCAGTGCCCCCACCATTCGCTCATACGCTCTATAAAAGAAGAGACGGAAATAAGGACAAGAAACACACCGGCGCCGAGCGTCAGAGTGCCTTTGCTTTCTTTTTTAATATTTATGAGAAGGGCCGCGAGCCCGTAAAGGAGAAGAAAAGGCAGGACATAAGCGGCCGAACCGAAACAGAAGAACAGAGCCGGAATAAGCGCGTCACCTATCTTTCCGCGGGTGCGGCCGAAAAAAACGGCCAGAAGCATCCAGACGGAAAAAGCGGCCGCGAGCGCCCACATGAACAAACCGGCCGGGCCGACGCTCTTGGCCTCCTGCTTTTTTCTGGGCTGGCTTTTAGTTTTATTACGTGGAACGGACGACATACGGCAGTATCAACCCCCGAAGAAAAAATCAGTAATATCGCCGTGTCTTTCCATTCAGATCTCTTCGACTATAATTAAATCTTCACCGGGCTCCACCGGTTTTCCGTTGTCGCAGATAACCTTTTTTATTTTGCAGTCGAAAGAAGCTTTGATCTCGTTAAAAACTTTCATCGCTTCTATCACGCATATGACCTGGCCTTCCTGGACGGAATCGCCCTCTCTCACATAAGGAGGGCTTGCCGGAGACGGGGCGCGGTAAAATATGCCCGACACAGTGGCCTTCACAGTATCCTCTTTATCGTCTAAAGCGAAACCGCCGGAAGATTTATTATTATGGGCCGTCTTGTGCTCGTGCACATTAGCCGGAAGCGGCGCTTCTTCCTGGGAAGCGATAAAAACGGGAGTAGGAGCGGGAATATGTTTTCTCACCAGTTTTATATGAGTGTCGTTTTGGGAATAATCTATTATCTCAAGCTTATTGTCGCTCATAAATTTATAAAACTGCTTTACAAGCGTGAAAGCGTCCTGCTTCTCTTTTTTATTCTGCGCCATACATATTTCCATAATATAGATATTGCAAAACAAATGGTCCTGTTCTTCGGACAGGACCATTTGTCTTTAACTTATTTATTTCCGCCCGTGGTGTTCGAGCAGAACTTTTCTGGAAAGTCTGAACTTCCCGGAATTTTCCATGTCGATGACTTTGACTTCTATTTCCTGTCCCATCTTGAGGACGTCCTCGACGCGGTTTATTCTTCGGTTCTCTATTTCAGAGATATGAAGCAGTCCTTCTTTGCCGGGCAATATCTCGACGAAGGCGCCGAAATCGACTATCGAAACGACTCTGCCTTTATAGACTTTGCCCACTTCGACTTCCATGGAGAACATCTCCACCATGGATTTGGCGGCTTCGAGACTGTCCTTGTCGTTGCTGGCCACAGTCACGTTCCCGTCGTCGTCGACATTTATGACGGCTCCGGTCTTCTCCTGTATGCCGCGTATATTCTTTCCGCCAGGGCCTATGAAGGCGCCTATCTTATCGCGCGGAATGCTCAGCTTGACCATTCTGGGCGCGTATTTAGATATGTCGGCCTTCGGCGCGGAAAGGGCCTTTTCCATAAGGGAAAGGATATGCTCGCGGCCTCTGGTGGCCTGCTCTATGGCTTCTTTCATGATATCCATAGGTATGCCAGTGGCGAGTTTCACGTCCATCTGAAAGGCAGTGACGCCTTTTCTGGTTCCGGCCAGTTTGAAGTCCATATCGCCGAAATGATCCTCGAGACCGGCGATATCTGACAATACGGCGTGTTTTTCACCGTCGGTTATAAGACCCATCGCTATCCCGGAACAGGCCGCTTTCATCGGCACTCCGGCGTCGAAAAGCGAAAGGGAGCCGCCGCATACGGAAGCCATCGAAGAGGAACCGTTGGACTCGAGTATGTCTGAAACCACGCGTAAAGTATAAGGGAAGTTCTCTTCCGAGGGCAAAAGCGGAAGCAGGGCTCTTCTCGCCAGATTTCCGTGACCTATTTCTCTGCGGCCGGGACCTCTGTCGGGTTTTACCTCGCCTGTCGCGAAACTCGGGAAATTATAATGGAAAAGGAAACGCTCCTCTATTTTTCCCTCAAGATTCTCAAGCAGCTGCTTATCCTCGGGAGTTCCGAGTGTGGTGACGGCCAGGGACTGCGTCTGTCCGCGCGTGAACAAAGCGGAACCGTGGGCCCTGGGAAGATATCCCGTCTCTATGGTAATCTTTCTTATTTCGTCAAGTTTTCTGCCGTCTATGCGTATTCTGGTGTCGAGCACCAGACGGCGCGAAACTTCATATATTATGTCTTCGACTATGGTCTTGGCCTGATAAGAAGCCGTTGCGTCATCCGGATATTTCGCGGTCATCGCTTCGGCGGCTTTGTTTTTCACGGAGGCCATGCCGAGCTCAAGAGTGTGCTTGTCCGGGCGCGAACCGAGAAGCTTTTCCAGCTCACCGCGGCTCATCGCTTCCACGTCGGCCTTAAGTTCGGGATTGATCGCGGGAGTGGCCACCGGAGTCTTGACCTTGCCGACTCTGGCCTGTAGATCCTTCTGAAGAGCGCAGAGCCTGTCTATCTCGGGCTTGGCCGCTTCCATAGCGGAAATGAGGTCTGAATTCGGGATCTCCGTCCCTCCTCCTTCGACCATAAGTATGCCCTGCTCCGTGCCGGAAATAACAAGTTCCATCTCGGCCTTGGCTCTTTCCTCGTGGGTGGGCATCATCACGAATTTGCCGTCCAGCTTACATATGCGAACTGCTCCGACCGGACCGTTGAACGGGATGTCGGATATCATCAGCGCGGCTGAGGCTGCGTTGATGCTGAGCACGTCCGCGTCGTTCTGACCGTCGTGGGATATGACCATGGTGGTCACCAGCGTTTCAGTATTGAAATAATTAGGGAACAGCGGCCTCACCGATCTGTCGGTAAGACGCGCGGCGAGAATTTCCCTGTCGCGGGCTTTTCCCTCGCGTCTGAGAAATCCGCCTGGGATCTTGCCGGCCGCGTAGGTTCTTTCCCTGTAATCGCAGCTAAGCGGTACGAATTCGGGAGGGGTGTCCTTCGGCTGCGAGGCCTGCCCGCATGTCGTAAGGACCATAGTGTCTCCGAGACGGGCCATAACGGCTCCGCCCGCCTGTTTGGCCACCTGGCCGTTTTCAAAAAAAATCTCTCTTCCGCCTATCTCCGCGGAGAGGCGCACAATATTATCGTTATCGGACATTATAAATTATTTCCTCAGACCGAGGTCCCCGATAACTTTCTTATATTCTTCTCTGTTTTCCTTTTCGAGATAAGAGAGCAGGTTCTTCCTCTGCGCGACCATAGCGAGCAAACCTCTGTTGGACGCGTGATCCTTGGGATTGTTCTTCGTATGCTCGGACAGATATTTGATCTTCTCCGTCAGCAAAGCGATCTGAACGGAAGCCGAACCGGTATTGTTGGCTTCTCCAGCAAATTTTTCTGTTATTTCTCTTTTCTGATTTTTTGTTAATGCCATTTTAGTATCTCTCTTTTATTTAATTATTATCCTTCCTTCTTGCTAGATATTATATTATTTTCAATTTGCGGCAGTCAAATCAATTAAGCTCCCCTTCGCGGACCGGGAAAACGGAAACGGCGCTGAACGGCCCGGGGAATAATATTGTAGAATCATACGGAATAATATTGTAAAATTATATTGTAGAATTATACGGCGCTGACAAAACCGGAGCCGCTTTTTTTACTGACTAGCGCACGGAAAAGCTATGAAAACCGCATATTATCCAATTAACCCAGGCGACAGATACGTATACCTCCTCGAGAGTTCGGAGTTTTCTTCTCCGGCGACGGTGTATATAGACATATTGTCGGCGCGTGAAGAAGGAGAACTCGAAAAAGCCGAGGTCAGAATGATATTCAGACTGCAGGATTACGACACGGCCGAATATGAAGTCTCATGCGGAAACGGCTGGGTCGTGTCCCAGAACGGCATAGTTACCGGAGGAAGAAAAGAATTTCCCCTGCCTCCGAAAAAAGGCTGCGCCTGGAACGAATCGCCGGATATATGCGAAATAACCTCGATATCTGAAAAAGTCAGGGTAGGGGCCGGAGATTTCGAAGGCTGTATGAAAGTCGAAACGAAAATCAGCGGGGGAGACGGAGGCAGGTCCGCGCGTTACTACGCTCCGGGGACCGGCCTGGTTCTGGAAGAATATTACGGCGAAGACGCCACCATGAGGCTGACCCTAACAGAAAAGACAGGAATACCTCCGATAGTTCCGGAAGCGAAGAAATCGAAAAGGACAGCGGCAGCCGATAAGACGAAAAGCATCGGGATTTAAGAAAATTTTTTAATAATTACGGAGACATTATGATAACACCAACAATCAAAAACTTACTGCGAAGTTCCGGCCCGGGAAAAAATATAAAAGTCAGGGGCTGGGTAAAAACCGTAAGACAGTCTAAATCCTGCATTTTTTCAGAAATAAACGACGGTTCCTGCCGCGCCAATCTCCAGGCCGTCTTCAACGGCGGCGAAGAGGATCTGTATAAAGAGGCGCAGAAACTGACGGCCGGAACTTCCGTGGAACTGACAGGAGATCTCGTTCTTTCTCCGGCTAAGGGCCAGAAATTCGAATTGAGCGTCGGAGCGCTGAAAATATACGGCGGCTGCGACCCGGAAAAATATCCTATACAGAAGAAAAAAACTTCCGACGAGTTCCTGCGCACGGTAGCGCATCTGCGCCCTCGCACCAACAAATACGCGGCCATGCTGAGGATACGTTCGGAACTGGCATATCAGATACATTCCTATTTCCATTCGAAAGAATTCTGTTACGTGCACACGCCGATATTCACCACTTCCGACTGCGAAGGAGCCGGGGAGGTGTTCACGGCCACGGCCCTGGATCTTGGCGATATAGCCAGACTGCCAAAGACGGATAAAGGAGAAATAGATTTTTCCAAAGATATTTTCGGGAAAAAAACTTATCTTACGGTCTCAGGGCAGCTGGAAGGAGAGAGTCTGGCTATGGGACTAGGGAAGATATACACTTTCGGCCCTACTTTCCGCGCCGAGAATTCAAATACCTACAGACACTGCGCCGAATTCTGGCAGATAGAGCCGGAGATGGCTTTCTACGAACTGGAAGACAATATGGAACTCGCGGAAGATTTCATAAAGACGGTGGTGTCGAATATACTTGAAAAAGCGCCGGAAGACATGGAACTGTTCACTAAATTCGTGGATCCTTCCCTGCTGGCGGATCTGAAGAACCTGACCGGCAGTAAATTCGAGAGACTCGCCTATACCGACGCGGTCAAGATACTTGAGCCGGAAAACGGCCGTTTCGAAGTAAAAATCAGCTGGGGAGTCGACCTTTCTTCGGAACACGAAAGATTCCTTGTGGAACAATATTTTAAAAGGCCGGTCATACTCTATAACAAACCGAAAGAGGCGGCCTCTTTCTATATGAAACTAAATGAAGACGGAAAGACCTGCCGCGGCATGGACGTGCTCGTTCCGAGAATAGGAGAGATAATAGGCGGCAGCGAAAGAGAAAGCAGTCTGGAAACGCTCCAGCGCAGAATGACGGAAAAACATATGAATCAGGCGCCTTACTGGTGGTTCACGGACCTCAGACGCTTCGGTTCCGTGCCGCATTCGGGCTTCGGGCTGGGTTTCGAGAGACTGATGATGCTCGTAACCGGAATAACTAATATCAGGGACGTCACCGCATATCCGAGAGTTCCGGGATTCGCCGAATTCTGAAGCCTGATAAAAAGAATAAAAAAAAGACCGCGTCCGATACGCGGTCTTTTTTTATATCTTCAGCATCTAAGGCAGTAAAAAGGCCTCTCTCCATCTTTTGAGTTTAGTCCCGTAATCAACGGAAGCGTTGGCCGGACTTGTGGACGGAAGAACAGTATATTCTATACCGTCTATCTTTCCGATATAGCGCATGAAATACTGGCCGGCTTTATGCCCGTTGAAAAGCAGGCGCTTGACTTTTCCGTGTCCGGAAAGCAAAAGTCTGAAGTCGTTCGGAGTCTCCGATCTTATGTTTTTGTCGAGACTGCCTTCGCGTTCGCAGCTCTTCAGGCTGTCCCATAAACCAACGCGGTTAAGCAGAATGAATCTAAGCCTTTCGTCATAATCGGCGGGAGGAAGCGTTCCGGCGAAGACCTCGAACACTATCGGCCAGAACTTATTCATCGGATGCCCGTAATACCGGGCTGCCGCAAGCGAAGCAGCGCTCGGCATTGTGCCGACGACCAGCCGCGTGGTGTTTTTATCGATGACAGGCCCGAATCCGTAGAGCATAGACTGAATAATATAATAACAAAAAATACATGAAATTTAGTAGCATATATGCATCATGACGCAAAACAGACCTGTAACTTTTACTGTCGATCATATAAATCTGGAGCCGGGTATATACGAATCCCGGGTCGACGAAATCGGCGGAACACGTATCGTGACTTACGATATCAGGCTCTGCAGGCCGTATAAGGACAAAACTCTGACGCCGGGCGAAGCGCATACGGTGGAACATATCTTCGCTTCGGCAGTGAGATCGGCGGAAAACGAAAATATAAAAGTGGTCTACTTCGGCCCCATGGGCTGCCTCACTGGTTTCGATCTTATACTGGCGGGAAACTTCACCGAAACGGAAGCCGTAGGATTTATCAGGCGGGCGGCGGAAAACGCGCTCCGCTTAAAAACGACCCCCGGGAATAAAAAAGAAGAGTGCGGAAACTGTTTCAGCCTTCTGAAGCCGGGCGAAGTAAAAACATACCTTGAAAAGATACTGCGGCTTATAAAGGCGTCTGAAAGCAGCGGAAGGCTGCCCGCCTATCCGCTGCTGAAAGAACCTTGAGAAAAACTGTCTTTTTCAGGAACGTTTCTTGCTTTCCGTATATTTCTTATGAAAAGCCCCTATCCTGTCCACGAGAGATTTTATCTCGTCTTTCGGAGGCAGGAAAGTGGTCCTGAAATGAAGGGTGTTAGGCTGTTGGCCGAAACCGCTCCCCGGAACGACGCAGATACCGGTTTCTTCCAGAAGCTTAAGACAGTACTCATTGTCCCTGCAACGCGAGTATAAGCCGAGTTCCTCTTCGCTCATAGCGGAAGTGTTCCTGTCGTCCGGCACCTCGAAACGAACGAAAGAATACATGGCCCCCTGCGGCACCCCGGCGTGCATGCCAGAAACGGCGTTTATACCGTCGCTAAGCATTCTCGCCTTGGCCTTGAGATCGCTGAGTATCGCTTCTCGCTCGCGCCGGTAGAGAGGATAGCTCTCGTCTCCTTCCTTAGGCGGATCGACCATAAGATAGGTCATTATCTGTCCCACCGAATTGGCGCAGAGGCCGATGGACTGAAGTTTAAGAAGTTCCGCGAAGGAGTCCGGAGGAAGATTTCTTACCTCGACATATCCGCCTCTGTGCCCGCATTCGCCTAAAAATCCCTTGGATACGGAATGGAAACTGAAAAGCGTCACGTCTTTCTCCTTCATCTCGTATAAGACTTTTGCGAAAGATATGAATTTACGCTCAGGATTGTAGATATTCTCCTGATAGACCTCGTCGGCCAGGACCGTGAGATTGTGCTTTTTGGCGAATCTTATCACCATCTCTATATTTTCGCGGGCGAGCACCGCGCCGGTAGGATTACCGGGATTTATCACGACTATGGCTACCGGATTTATTCCCCGGGCCGCGGACTTTTCGAAACTTGCCGCGAGTTCTTTCTCATTGAGCTGCCAGCCGGCTTTCTCATCCAGATAATAACTGATGAGATTGGAACCGTAGAGCGCTATCGTGGCGCTGTACAGCGGATACTGCGGTATCGGGATCATAAATCCGTCTTCGCGCTTATTGCTCAGCATCGTCATGGCGGCCTGTACGCCTTTGGAAGCCCCGTCGGTGAGCGCTATATTCGCGGGATCGGCCGGAATGCCGTCCCTCCTGCTGATAAATTCCGCCACGGCCTCGCGGACGAACTGGAAACCGAGACTGTGAGTGTAAGCCCCGAGGCCGACAGGAGCCTTCTTAAGGATGAACCTGACGCGCTCTATCACGTCCCGGGGATATATTTTTTCTGTCTCCGGTCTTTCTAGCAGTTCCGGATATTCGAGAAGACTGAGGACCTGCCTCGGAAAAGTGAGAGGCTTCTGTTTCAAAGCCTGAGGATTGCCGATATTACAATATATTATCTTGCGCCCTTCTTTTTCCAGCTGATTGGCGCGTTCGACTATTTTCCCGCGCACGGCATAACTGGCCCTGCGCAGATTGCCATTGATATTATTCGGAGTAAGCATAAAGATATTATATGATATTCTCGCTGGAAGGAGTCATATATTCGCGCGGTGCTTTTTTGCTAGAATATGCCTAGTGCCGATGAAAAAGATAAAAAGAATAGCCGTATATATACTGCTGCTGCCCGTTCTGGCGGGACTTACGGCCGTCGTCCCTTTCGCCGTTTACTCCATGTCATGCCCGGCGGAAAAACTTGAGGCCGTTAATATAGCGGTCATCTGCTGCGGCGGGATGTTCATTCTCGGAACGGCATACGCTTTTCTGCACCGGCAGAGACAGAGGACTGAATTCAGCGGCCGCGTCCTGTCGATCAAGAAAAAAAAGGTTCTGGAGGAAACGAGGGAACATGTCTCATGGACGGTCCCGGTTCTCCTCAAAATAGCGGAGAAACTGACGGCGACCGGGGAAGAAGCCGTTTCCGAGGAAGAATTTAAAACGCTGGAAGAATACGATGCGTGGACCCGGTCGGAAGAAGAATATCTGCCTGAATCGGACGCGGTCTTCAACATAACAGGAGCCGTCCACGCCTTCATCGGTCTTAAGCCGGAACCGGAAAACCGCGGTGAGAAAAAAGCCGCGCAGGAACCGCTGTCCTATATCCTGCGGAATACGCACATCAGGAGAACATCCGGAGAAAACTACGAGTTGGTCGCTCTGGCCGAAATTATTCCCGCCGGGCTGAAACGGCTGGCTTCGCCGGAAAAGTCTGTTATTACGGAAAAAGAGAAAACCGGCCTGCTCGATTATCTGGAAAAGCTTTTCCGCGGATGGGAGTCGGAGATATAGCCGCAGGCCTTGGAAAGGCGGCGGCCGGTACGGAATTTGTTTGCGCGCGCTGGTTTTTATTTATATAATATTTTAAATAAATAGCAGCGCATGGGTATATTACATTCGATTTGGTGAAAAAATGGAAAGAAAAAAAGTGCTTTTTATAGGCATAGATCCGCAGTCAGAGCCCTTTAACAGTCTAAAGGGCTATGAAAAGTATACTATTTTCTCGTCGGAGTCGAATATCCAGCACGATTTCATAAAAATGATCTCCCCCGACGTTTTCGTAATATCCGCCGACTCTTTCGCCGACGCCAGCGCGCTGCCAGAAGGACTGGACGAGGCCTCCCCTGTGCTCGTATACGTGAAGGAATGTCAGAAAATACCGGAAAAAACTTTCTACTACGCAAACGATTTCATAATGCAGAACGCGACCAGCGGCGAACTGGAATTCAGGTTGGAAAGGATATCGAAAAAGAAAGAACTGATAGCGGTAAACCGGCTCACAAATCTTCCGAGCGGATATAATCTCTGGGAAAAAGTGAGAAAATGCATTTCAGGAAACAAAGCTTACGCCCTGTGCTGCATAGACCTGGATAATTTCAAAGCTTATAACGAAAGGTACGGCTACGAAAAGGGAGACGAACTGCTGAAGGGACTGGCGGAAATGCTGAAAAAAACAGTGAGGAGTCTGGGAGAAGAATCTTATTTTCTGGCCCATTCCAATTCCGACGATTTCTATATTATAGCGCCGTCCGAAAAATGCGAGGAACTCGCTAAACTGATCATAAAGAATTTTGAAAACTGCATAAAGAAATTTTATACCAGACCGGACAGCGACAGAGGTTTCATAGAAATACTGGACCGCAGGAACAGAGTCGTTAAATTTCCCGTCATGTCCGTCACTGTGGCCATCATACAGCTTAAAAAAGACAGGCATTACGCCAAGATACTGCAGAGCGTGGACGAACTGAAACGCTACGGGAAGGAACTTCCCACCAGAAGCGGAAGCATATACATAAGGGACAGGAGATTATAAACATGAGCGCTGCACCTTCAGTCAAACCTCTGATCTTCGCCGGGTGTGAAATATTGAAAAAGCTCGGACAGGGCGGCATGGGCATAACTTATAAAGCGAGACATATAAAACTCGATAAACTGGTGTGCATAAAGCTGCTGTCGCCGCAGCTTTCCAAGGACGAAAGGCAGGTCGAATTCTTTCTGAGGGAAGCCCGCTCAGCGGCCCAGCTCGATCATCCCAATATAGTTAAAGTTTATAATTTCGGCTGTGAAAAAAACACCTATTTCATAATCATGTCCTTCGTGGACGGACAAAGTCTGCAGAGCATCATAGACCAGAAGAAAAAACTGGATTTCAAAGAAGCCACCGACATTATAATCCAGCTGCTGGAGGCTCTTGACCACGCGCATTCGAAAAACATAATACACAGGGACATAAAACCGGACAATCTGCTGATAGATAAAGACGGAAAGGCCAATCTTGTGGATTTCGGTCTCGCTAAAAACACCACGGACAATAAACAGCTGACGATGGCCGGAGAAATGGTGGGCACCGCCTATTTCATGTCGCCGGAACAGTGCCTGGCCGGATTCGCCGACAACCGGACGGACCTCTATTCCACCGGAGCGACATATTACTATATGCTCACCGGCGAATATCCTTTCAACGGGCGCTCCTCGGCCGAAATAATACATAAACATATTTCCGAACCCGTTCCGAACATTCTTCTGCACAATCCGGATCTTCCGATGTGGGTCGGAAGGATAATAGAAAGACTGATGAGAAAAAAGCCGGACGACCGCTACGACAATGCCCGCGAGGTCCTTAAAGACATACGCATGTATATGGAAGACAGCGTAAAACCGGTCACGCTCCCTCCGGGAGCGGAAGAGAAAATAATATCTAATCTGACCGTCTCCATGCCTCCTCCCCCGCCGCCGTCCAAACCGGCTACTTCGCAGGAAATTTCCGGACTGGCGGGAGATAGCCGCACCGATGCTGTAAGCGGGGACGGCGCCGGCGTACAGTCGGGATATTCTGACAGGAGACTGATATCCGATTCCGCGCGGCGCGACGACGGGATAGACCGGAGCGCAAGGACGACTTCCCCTCTAATAGTGGCGGAAGCCACTATTCCCTCCTCTTCGGTCCCGATGCCTGAAACCGCGCCGGAAGCCCCGGCGGCAGACGGATATAAATCTTCCGTACGGGAAACGCCTCCTGAGGGCATATACCGTCCGCGGTCGGCCGTTCAGGAAAAGAAAACCGTATTTTCGGAAGATACATTCGCCGCCGACATTTCCAGATGCGCGGCTAGCATAATATTCGTCGTCGCTTCGTTTATTTCTTCCGCCGCTGCCGGGCTGGTCGGTAACGGACAGGGATTTTCAGCGCCTTTCAGGACGGATCCGGTCCTTGCCGTGAGTCTTCTTACGGCTTCGGCTCTGAGCGCCGCGCTGTCAGTATTCATAAAACCCAAGCACTTCAGTCCTAAATATATACTGACTCTGCTTCTTCTCGTTATCAGTTTCTACGCCGCGGGGGCCGTATGTCAGGCGCCGGCCGCGGCTTCGCTTTTCGAAAAAACCATAATTCTTTATACGGACGTGATAGCCTCCAGACTGCCGGAAATAATGCTGGCCCTCTCGGTATCGGCATATCTGCTCGGCGCGGCGATAATATCTAAACGCAGCGTCGTTCTGCGCTTGACGGGCCTGCTTTTAATGCTCTCGGCCATGGTGCTCATATATATCACGCTCATAGGACCTCAGCTGTATCTGAGCATGTCCAACTGGATAGTGTTTTTCTGTTTCGCCGCGGTCCTAGGGATCCTCTTCTCCTGCACTAACACACACGGAAAGATACTCAATCCTCAGGTACTGTTTCTGGCCTCCTATCTGCTGATGTTCCCGGCTGTGGCGAAGCCTCAGGCCGAAAAAATAGCTAAGGAAACGAATACGGCGGTGATATCGGAAAAGCTTAGGGAGCAGGGATTCAGTCTCACGGAAGAAAAGGACAGGGAGGGCATACAGAAATACCTGCTCTCCGAGGCGAAAAAATCATACTATAAAAAAACCATAGCCAAAGTCGACAGCAGCCTCAATTCCCCGGCTTTTTTCGCGGTGACAGGATTATTTCTGATACTGATACTCGCGATTTTCCTAACTGAAGATTTTATCGATTTCGACAAAGAGAGGAGAGAACAGAAACTTTCTGTTTAATCTGTCAGTCCGCTAATGCTTAAATTTTTCACCGCTAATATCCTGCCCGGCACCGTCCTGACGATAGCAGTCTTTTTTTGCTATACGAGCGGAACCGGGCTCGAACGGATAGAACTGAAATACAACGACGCCATAAGCAGAGCGGCTTTCTCCGGCGGGCGTAACGACGACGTCGCCATACTTAAGGACGGTTCGGGAAGCGGCTGCGCGGTTTACAGAGAAAATCTGACTAAGGTCATGGATCTTTTATCCTCCTCCGGCTCCGTCCCGGTGTCCGTAGCCGTGCTCTACCGAGGCTGCGAAAGCAAAAAAAAAGCGGACGAAGAACTGATAGCCGACATAGCCGAAGAATACGAAAGATATAAGAAAGAAGACATAATAAAGGAAACTGAGGAAAACGGCAGGCCTCATTTTCTGGAAGCTATCAGCGGAATAAATCCGGACGCGATATCGGAGAACAGGCTTTACGCCGCGATGAAGAGGCTGCCGGGAACGATAATACCTTTCTCCTTCACGACCGGCCGGGCTCTGGCGCGGCCGGAAGAAATGCCGGCGGAAATAAAAAAAAGTTCCGCACTTCCTTACGGCAGATACAAAAAAAGTTCCCTCTATTATAATGAGGGGATCGCCTTTTCCGCGCCGGCAGCGGAACTGACGGGATCGGCGACTTGGGCCGGTTTCGACAATATAATACCGGACGGCGACGGGAAAACCCGTTTTTTATATCCTTTTATAATTTATAACGGAAGGATCTATCCGTCGGTTCCGCTGCTTATGGCCGCGGCCCGCATGAAAGCAGCTCTTAACGATATTCTGTACCTGCCGGGGCAGGAACTGAAAATAAAAGATATGTCGGCGCGTCTGAACGGATTTTCCGCGCTCAAACTGAGTTATCCCCCCGACGCCGCTTCCGAATACACCTTCACGCAGCTGTTTTCGGGAAAGATTCCGCCCGGAACCTTCAAAAATAAAATGCTAATACTCAGCGGAGGAAATTCCCCGGCTCTCGACACGGTGTACGGAAAAATGACGGAAGCCGAATATATCGCTTCCGCCGCGGCGTCTGTCCTGAGAAAAGAAAAAATACACCGGCCGGAAAATATATCCGAAAAAGAAACGGCAGTCATACTGGCCGCCGGACTGCTTCTGGTGCTCCTCTTCCCGCACTTAAACTTTAAGTCGGCCTTCGCCGCCGCGGCCGTGACTGTCGCGGCTCTTTTGGGCGCCGAGATCTACGCTTTCATAAAATATTCGGTATGGATAAAAATGACATATCCCGCCGTTCTGGTGTCGGCCGGTTTTATACTGATATCGGCACAGAATTTTTTTAACAAATACGAAAAGAGAAAAAGCTCCAAAGTAAAAAAAACCGATATTCGAGACATCAAACAAGATCCCGCCGCCGGGAAAGACGCTCTTTCCAAAGACGGGAAGTTCTCTATCATCATTCAGACAAACTCTTGTTTAAACAATGATACGGAGAAAAAATCATGAAAAAGTTATTCAGAATAAATTTTTTCGGACAGACAACTGAAGGAACTGTAAGAAAAAACAATGAAGACAATTTTTACCCTAATACGGCGCTTAAGACGCCCGCCGTCAGGAATCTCGGCCTTGTGGCGGACGGGATGGGCGGGCATAACTGCGGAGAAGTGGCGAGCGAGATAGCCGCTCTGCAGATCCCGTACCAGTATAAGGCTTATAAAAAATGCGGGCTGCCGAAAGCGGAAATAGCGCCGGATATGCCTTACGAGGTCTCTTGCCTGAAACGCGCCGTGCAGAAAGCCAACGACATCATATACGACGAAGCTAGGAAAGACCGCGATAAGATAGGAATGGGGACCACAGCCACCTCTCTGCTGCTGCTCAATTCGACCATGTGGTTTGCCCACGTCGGAGATTCTCAGGCGTATATAATAAGGAAAAACATAGGAAAAAACGGAGCGTATTACCGACAGCTGACCGAGGATCATTCCCTTATGATGGAATATTTCAAGAACGGCTGGATAACGGAAGCCGATTTCGAAAATTTCCCGCAGAAAAATATAATAACCAGAGCTCTCGGAGTAAAAGAAAGGGTGGAAGTGGATCTGGGCCGGGTGGAAGTCTCAAACAATGACAGATTCATGCTGACTTCCGACGGACTGTTCAAATCCCTGACCAAGGAGCAGGTATTCGGAATAATCGACGGGAACAGAGACGACGCTAAGGCCTGCGGGGAAATAATAAACGAGGCTCTGTCTTCGGAAAAGGGTTCCCCCGACAATATCACGGTCGTTATCGGGACCGTCCTTCCCGCCTAAGAATATTTTTAGCACTCGCCGTTAAAGATTGCTATTGACAAAAGCGTGGCACTTATTATAAAATTAGCAGTATAGAGATTTGAGTGCTAAATAAAAAGCGCCGGGTCTTCTTAAGAATTTAAAAATTCCGCCATAAAAGTTGAATCTTTTATACAGAGGAATAAAATGGAGGCAAAAAAAATGTCAGATACAACATTCAACATTCAGCCCCTCGGTGACAGGATAATAGTGAAACCTGAGGAGCCCAAGGAAGTCAAAAGAGGTGGAATCATTATCCCCGATACAGCCAAGGAAAAGCCGATGGAAGGCAAAATCGTGGCCGTAGGCAAAGGTAAAATGAACGACGGGAAGCTTACTCCCATGGAAGTAAAGCCGAACGATAAGATACTGTACGGAAAATACTCCGGCACGGAAGTCAAGATAAACGACGTGACATACCTGATTATGCGCGAAGAAGACGTGCTCGCGATAATAAAATAATTTTCCCTTGAAAAGAACTTAACTAGGAGACATAAAAAATGGCAAAACAGATTAAATACTCTGAAGAAGGCAGAATGTTGCTGAAAGCCGGCGTAGACAAACTTGCGAACGCCGTAAAAGTAACTCTCGGCCCGAAAGGCAGAACAGTCATACTTTCAAAAAAATTTGGATCGCCGACTATCATCGACGACGGCGTGACCATCGCTAAGGAAATCGAGTTGGAAGATCATTTCGAAGACATGGGAGCCCAGCTCGTAAGAGAAGCTTCTTCCAAGACCAACGACATAGCCGGAGACGGCACCACGACGGCGACTGTCCTCACGCAGGCCATATTCACGGAAGGACTTAAAAACGTCACGGCCGGAGCGAACTCCATATACCTTAAAAAAGGCATAGACAAAGCCGTAGGGGCGATAGTCACCGAGCTGAAGAAGATGGCTAAACCCGTAAAGACTAAAGAAGAAAAAGCCCAGATAGCCACGATATCCGCCAATGACAAGGAAGTCGGAGAGCTCATCGCCACGGCCATGGAAAAAGTAGGATACGAAGGCGTGATAACCGTGGAAGAAGGCAAGACCTCTAAAACGGAACTCGACGTGGTCGAAGGAATGCAGTTCGACAGGGGATATGTGTCGCCGTATTTCGTAACGGATTCCGAAAGGATGGAATGCGTGCTGGAAGACGCGGTGGTCCTCCTTACGGATAAGAAGATATCCGCCATGAACGATCTGCTGCCGATACTCGAACAGATAGTGAAGACAGGCAAACAGTTCCTCATAATCTGCGAAGACCTCGAAGGCGAAGCCCTCGCCACCTTGGTTGTGAACAAACTGCGCGGAACGCTCAAAGGCTGCGCCGTAAAAGCCCCGGGCTTCGGCGACAGACGCAAAGAGATGCTGGAAGACATAGCTATACTGACCGGCGGAGAAGTCATAAGCGAAGACCGCGGTATGAAACTCGAAAAAGCCTCGCTCGAACAGCTCGGTCACGCGAAACGCATAGTCATCGATAAAGAGAACACCACCATCGTCGACGGAGCCGGCGACAAGGCGGCCATCAAAGCCAGAACGTCTCAGATAAGAAAACAGATAGACGACACTACTTCCGACTACGACCGCGAGAAGCTCCAGGAGAGACTCGCCAAGCTGTCCGGCGGAGTTGCCGTGATACGCGTGGGCGCAGCGACCGAAACGGAAATGAAAGCTAAAAAATCCAAGATCGAAGACGCTAAGAACGCCACTAAAGCCGGTGTCGAGGAAGGAATACTCCCCGGCGGCGGCGTGGCCCTGATACGCGCGGCGAAGGTTCTGGACGGCGTAAAGACAGAGAACGAAGACGAAAAGACCGGCCTCAACATAGTCCGCAAAGCCGTGTTCGCCCCGCTCCGCATAATAGTGGAGAACGCCGGAGAAGACGGTTCTATAGTGCTCGATAAGATCATACACTCGGCCCCTGAGATCGGATACGACGCTGACAAACTCGAATACGTGGACGTCATGAAAGCGGGAATAGTCGACCCCTGCAAAGTAACGCGCACGGCTCTCGAGAACGCCGCCTCCATCGCCAGCACGCTTCTGACGGAAGGCTGCCTCGTGGCGGATCTTCCCGAAAAGAAGAACGAAGCCCCGGCGATGCCAGCGGGAATGCCCGCCGGCGGGATGTACTAAGTTAAAAAGTACCTTAAACGGACGAAAACTCCGGCAGCCGAAACTGCCGGAGTTTTTTATGGCTTGACCGGGCGGGCATTTATTTTATTTTATATATATTATGAAAGCGAAAATTTTCAGAATAACCGTTTTGATATTATGGCTGGCCTCGGCATGCCTGTTCGGCTATATAGCATGGGACGCGGCGCAGAGCGTGCTCTCTCCGAAAGCTATGTGGGGCGAGATAATACTGGATTTCTTCGCCTTTCTCGGCATGACTCTGCTGGCTTATAATTTTATTTTCGGCAGCAGATTCACTAAAGACGAATAAAAAACAAGAGGCTGAAAAAATGTTCGACATGCTGATAAAAGGCGGCACGGTGGTAAGTTCCAGGGCGCAGAAAAGACTGAATATCCTTGTAAGCGGCGGAAAAATAGCGGGTCTCCGGGACCCGGCGGACAAACTTCCGGAAGCCGAAACGACGGTGGACGCCTCCGGCTGCTTTATCTTTCCGGGAATAATAGACGGGCACACTCATTTTCATCTTAAACTCAGCACCGGATATACTTCCGACGATTTCACAAGCGGCTCGAAAGCCGCCCTGTGCGGCGGCATAACCACTTTTCTGGACTATACGACGCAACCGGCCGGAGAAAGTATAGCCGGAGCGCTTTACAAAAGGCTCGAAGACGCGGAAGGTAAATCTTATGCCGATTTCGGCTTCCACGGCCAGGTTATGGGCTGGAACAGGATAAAGGACAACCGCGAAGATATGCGCAGGGCCTTCGAAGAAGGAATGACAAGTTTCAAGATGTTCACCGCTTATTCCGCGAGAGGCATGCAGAGCGGGGACGATGAATTTTATCAGGCGCTGGAAACAGCCCGCGATATAGGAGCTCTCGTCTGCGTTCACGCGGAGAACGGAGAAATAACGGATCTTCTCACCGAAAGATACGCTCCCGGAGGAGGCCCCGCGGCGCTGATAAAAGCCAGACCGGATTTCACCGAAGCGGAAAGCGTGAGCAGGATAATAAGAATAGCGTCGGCCGCGGGCGCCCCCGTATATTTCGTTCACCTTTCTACGGCGGCGGCGGCGGAAGAGGTGGCGGAAGCGAGGGCAAAAGGCCTGAGAGTAATAGGAGAAACATGTCCGCAGTACCTCGTTCTCACGAATGAACTGCTGAAAAAAACCGACGGGGAGCTCTATACCTGCTGTCCGCCTTTAAGAGCGGAAGGCAACGGCATTGGACTGTGGCGCCGTGTCGCGGAAGGGGACATAAAGACTTTCGGCAGCGACAACTGCACCTGCGACAGAAAAATGAAGGAAGCCGGAAATAAGGACATAAGAAATATACCGATGGGTTTCGCCGGCTCGCAGACCCTTATGCCGGCAGTCTACACATACGGAGTGAAGGAAGGACTGATATCCCCTAACAGGCTCGTCGAAATGTTCTGCGAGAATCCTGCGAGAATAATGGGCATACCCGGCAAAGGTTTCATACAGACCGGTTACGACGCCGATTTCGCCGTTGTAGATCCGGAAAAGGAAGTAAAGGTGGACTGCGGAGAACTGGAGCATAACACCGATTATTCCGTATGGCAGGGCCATGAGATGTACGGTTTTCCCAAATACACTATACTCCGCGGCAAAATAATGGTGAAAAACTGGAAATTCGCGGCCGAAAAACCAGAAGGACTTTTCATAAAGAGAAAGAAGCCGGAAATACTCTGAACCTATATTAAAAAAGGCGGCGGCAAGAGCCGCATCGAAAAGCCCGCGTTTTTATACACGCGGGCTTTTTATATCATACGTCACGGCGGGACAGACTCTTTACTCTTTATGCGTGACAACGGCCCAAACTCGCATAACGCCGGAACCGAAAAGATTTATGGAAGCAGCTATCGCCCAAAGCACATATTCGAAATGGGACATATGGTCCCACAGTATGAACCCCACCACTACCGCGGCTATCGTCAACGATATCAGGGTGTCGGCCGCTTCGCCGAACCCGAGAAATTTCTTATTATCGCCGAACAGGGCCGCCGCGGCGCAGACCGGGAAATCAGTGCGCCCCTTAAAAATGATAAGACTCATACTGACTGTGTTCAAAATAAAATCCACAAGAGCGAAAAATAAAAGTATATATTTTATGACATAGGAAACAGGGCAGGGCTGCCATCTGACTATAAGCATGGCGAAGATATATTTATAAGCCACGAAAGGATATCCCGCGGCGAAAAAGGAAGAGAGAGGGAAAAGGTTTTTTTTAATATTATCAAACATGGTCGTCAGCCGTTTTTACAATCGCGCAAAAGGGCCCGCGCCGGACAGACCTTCGGTCGGTCGCGACGCGGGCTCGGTAATCAGTAAGACAGCATATCCTCAGATATCTTTGTCTACGGTGAGAACTTCACATCCTTCTTTCGTGAGTATGGTGGAATCCTCTATGCGTATGCCGAACTTGCCGTTAAAATACACTCCCGGCTCTATCGTGGCGGTCATGCCTTCCAGAAGTTTTTCGCCTTCGGAATGGACGCTCAGCGCCGGCGCTTCGTGTATCTCTAAACCGACACCGTGTCCTGTGGAATGTATATAATACTGGCCGTAACCGGCGTCCGCGATTATATCGCGGCATACGGCGTCGGCTTCTTTCCCTGTCATTCCAGGCCTCAGCTTTTCTATCCCTTTATCATGAGCTAGCTTGACGGTATCGTATGCCTTTACGTATTCGGCTGAAGGAGTGCCGTTGAAGACCGTGCGGGTGATATCCGAACAGTAACCGTGGTACACGCATCCGAAATCCATGAGAACGCATTCATCGTCGCGCAGTTTTCTGTCGGCTGAAGTCACGTGGTGAGGCAGCGCCGCGTTCGGACCGAAAGCGACTATCGTGTCGAAAGACGGGCCTTTGGCTCCCATGGCCTGCATGGCGTGTTCCAGCCGAAGACCTATCTCCATTTCAGTGCATCCGGTCTTTATATAAGGCCTGACCTGAGTGAAAGCCCGCGCGGCTATATGACAGGACTTGCGCAGCGTGTCTATTTCCTGCCCCTCTTTTACCAGACGAAGCCGTCCGGTGAGCCCGCCCTTCTCGATAAATCCTTTTTCTTTCCAGTAGCTGCCGCGTATATAACCTACTGTTTCCGGCTCGAAAGCGGCCTTCTTAAGACCGAGTTCGTCCTTCTTGTTGACCACTGAAGTAAGAAGGGCGTTGGTATCGAAAGATTTTACGAAAGGCACGCGCTCCCTGAAATCGTCTATCAGCATTTTCGGAAGATAAGCAAAAGCTTCTTCGGGAGTCACAAGCAGGAAAGCCCCTTCGAGGGCGAACCCTGTGAGCAGCCCGACTTCAAGAGCTCTGTCGACGACCATGCCGTCCAGACCGTTCTCCTTGATCAGACGCTGCAGGTCTTTTATACGTTTCTCATGAATATTCATAATTTCCTCCGCAAAATATCGTTGTGATATAATTAATTATATAATTTAAACCGAAGGGTGATAAATATAAATCTGCCTCAGACCGAGCTTATTTTCATGAAGCGAAATCTCTGATATAAGTCCTGCCGGCGAGCCAGGAGACTGCGCCCCCGGCAAGCAGATAAACCATGGCGAAAGTCAGAGCGGCTTTAAGATTCCACAAATCGGAAATCTTTCCGAGCAGAGCCGGAGAAAGGGCGTCGCCCAGAAGATGTATTATAAAGATCTCTACCGCGAAAGCCATGGAACGTATGGCCGGCGACACCGTCTCGACTATCGCCGCGTGGTACGGACCGGAATAACAGAACAGGAAAAGTTCGGCGAAAAAAGCCAGCGTCAGAGCAGCCGGGAGCGAATGCACGAAAACGACGCACAGGCCCACCGGCGCGCCGATAAAAAAAGCTATGCGCCCGACTATAAAATAAGCGTCTTTTCTTTTTTTCCTGAGAAAATCCGCGAGCCAGCCGCCCATCAGAGTGCCGAGAAGTCCGGCCGCCACGGTTATCCCACCGAAAAAGACGGAAGCTTTTCCTATGGGCAGTCCGTAGAAACGCACGAAATATGTCGGCATCCAGGCCGCCAGGGCCCCCATGGAAAAAGTGCCTATGGAATGAGCCAGACATATCAGCAGGAAAGTGCGGTTCTTGAACAGAGCCCTGTAATCGAGAAGAGAAATATTTTTCCCGGCTCCTGAAAGCGACGGCGGCCTTATCTCCTTAAGAAAAAAAGCGCCGAGGCCCAAAAACATCCCGGGAACCCCGACTATGAAGAAGGCGTTTCTCCAGCCGAAATGCTGGCCCAGAATCCCCCCCAGGATATATCCGACGGCGGTCCCGGCCGGTATGGCAAGAGTATACACGGCCAGCACCCTCGCCCGCCTGTCTTCCGGAAACCATTCCGCCAGATATGCCGGAGACACGGTCCCGTACCCGGCCTCGCCGATACCTACTGCCGAACGGGCCAGGAGCAGATTCGGATATCCGCGCGCCAGTCCGCTTAAAAAAGTAGCCGCGCTCCAGAACACGGCGCTCAGTCCGATGATAGCAGGCCGTCTGACCCTGTCGCCTATATAACCGACGAAAGGGGCGAAACACATATAAACTATCATGAAAGCGGAACCCAGAAAACCGAGCTGCGTGTCAGTGAGATTCAAATCTTTCTGGATAAGAGGGAATAAAGCGAACAGAGACTGACGGTCTATATAATTGATCATGCTTATGCAGAAAATAAAGACCAGAACCAGACAGGAATATTTTTCGGTTTTTCCAAGATGCATATTTAAATATTACAAAAAAATTGTTATTATAAGATATAGGCAGCCTTTATATAATTATATTATTAAGATGCCGCGAAAATATAGAAATGGAGGCGTTTAAGTGAATACCAAAAAAGCAAAAAATGATTTGACATACACCGCGAAGAACGGATATGAGACGATCTCTTCCGCAGATATGAATGCCTGCGAAAAAATAAATAAGACTTATATCGAATTTTTAGCCAAAGCGAAAACGGAACGCGAAGCGCACGACGAAGCGGTCGGGCTGCTTAAGACAGCCGGGTTTACAGATATGGCGGAAAACGAGAAGAACGGGAAGAAACTCAATCCCGGCGACAAAGTCTTCCGCTCCTGCGAAGGGAAAACCCTTATGGCGGTGATCGTCGGTAAAAAGCCTCTGGAAGCCGGCATGCATATAGTCGGCGGGCACACGGACGCCCCGAGGATAGACGTGAAGCAGAACCCGCTGTACGAAGGCGGAGACCTCGCGCTAATGGACACTCATTATTACGGCGGCATTAAAAAATACCAGTGGCTAACACTCCCTCTGGCGCTGCACGGTGTCTTCGTAAAGAAAAACGGGGAAAAAGTCAAAGTAAGCGTGGGCGAAAATCCTGAAGACCCGGTCTTCTGCATAACGGATATCCTCCCCCATCTCGCCGCCGACCAGAACAAACTGCAGATGAACCAGGTCCCCGGAGAAAGTCTGGACGTGGTCGTAGGCTCGGCCGCAGATTATTCTGACAAAGAAGTTAAAGAAAAAATCAAAGAGGCGACCCTGAAACTCCTCAATGAGAAATACGGAGTCAACGAAGCCGATTTCCTTTCCGCCGAACTGGAATTCGTGCCTGCCGGTAAACCTCGCGAAGCCGGATTCGACCGGTCGATGATACTCGCTTACGGACACGACGACAGGGTGTGCAGCTACACAGCCCTCAAGGCCATGATAGACATGAAGGGAATACCGGAATACACTTCCGTGGTGCTGCTCTGCGATAAGGAAGAAATAGGCTCCGTCGGTTCCACCGGCATGGCCTCAAATTTCTTCGAGAACAGTTCCGCTGAGCTCCTGAATCTCACCTCCGACAAATACTGCGAGCTCAGACTGAAACGCGCCATGAGCAATTCCTGGATGCTTTCCGCGGACGTCAACTCGCTTTTCGACCCTCTTTTCCCCGGAGCTTTCGAGAAAAAGAACGCCTCGGTGATCAATCACGGGGTCTGCATAACCAAATTCACCGGAGCCAGAGGCAAGAGCGGGTCTTCGGACGCCAGCGCAGAATTCCTGGCGCACGTGAGAAAAATATTCGACGACAGTAATGTGGTCTGGCAGGCCGCGGAACTGGGGAAAGTGGACCAGGGAGGCGGCGGCACCATCGCCTATCTGATGGCGCGTTACGGAATGAAAGTTCTCGACTGCGGCGTCGGGCTGCTGTCCATGCACGCTCCGCACGAACTGGCCGGTAAAATAGACATTTACATGGCTTATAAGGGTTATAAGGCATTCATGGAGGACGCCAGATAAACCGATGTTTCTGAGTCAGCTGATATTTATAGCTTCAGCAGTAATGACGCCGGGATTATTCATAACCCCGGCGTCCGCCCAACAGGCGGAAGGTTCTCCGATCTACACAGGAGACGAAAACCAGTCTTCCGGGAACAAAACTCAGGCCGTAAAAATAACCGACACAGAAAAAATATACACTTACACGCACGAAATCGTAAAAACGCCGCTGAAATGGAAACTGTCGAAAAAGACGGCTGACCTCGGCTCTTCGGATTTCTATTACGGGAAACAGAACGGCACCGACTGCAAGTCTAAATATTACTGGGCGCGCGTGACCGTGGCTCAGGATATAGCGCCGTGCTGGACTCCGGAAGATACCCTGTTCAAGTATATAAAACCGGTCTATATCTCCGGGAAAGAAGGAAAATTCTACAGGGGAGTAGGAGTCCCGGGGCAGGGAGCGGATTTTATTTCCGGAGGTTCGGTTCTTTTCCTGACTCTGGACATAAACCAGCGCTGCTATACGATGAAATTCTTGACATGCGACCGCTGGATAACTAAATTCTATCCTGATTTCATGTCGATCATAAACGGTTTCGAGGCTTTAAAATAGATGAAAATATGGGAATAAAACTTTTAGTCACCGGCGGAACTTTCGACAAAGAATACAATGAACTCAAGGGCGAACTCTTCTTCAGGGAAACGCATGTCAGCGAGATACTGTCGCAGGGGCGCTCCAGAGTCAAAGTGGATATAGAGCAGGTCATGATGATAGACAGCCTTTTCATGACAGACGAGTTAAGAGAAAAAATACTTCAGGCCTGTCTGGATTCGAGGGACAAAAACATAGTTATAACTCACGGTACGGACACGATGCCGGAGACGGCCAGATATCTGTCCGGCAGGACTCCAGGAAAAACCATCGTGCTTACCGGCGCCATGATACCGTACAAATTCGGATCCTCGGACGGAATCTTCAATCTGGGCTCAGCCATCTCTTTCGCGCAGGTGCTGCCGCCCGGAGTCTATATAGCGATGAACGGAAGATATTTCAATGCCGACAATGTCAGAAAAAATAAAATAAAGGGGGAGTTCGAAGAGTTGAAGTGAAGCGGCCTCTCCTGACAAATAAAGGCGTAAAACGGAAAATCGTTTTACGCCTTTATTTTATCTGTAAGACGCGGGTTTACATCTTGAAATCCCAGCCCAGATACAACTCTCTGGCTTTTCTGTCGCTCAGGAGCCTTTCGGCATTGCCGTCTATAAGTATCTGCCCGGAATATATAAGATAGGCCCTGTCGGTTATGGAAAGCGTCTCGCGCACATTATGGTCGGTGATCAGCACGCCTATTCCTTTGTCCTTGAGATGGGAAATAACGTGTTTCAGTTCGCTTACGGTGATAGGGTCTATGCCGACGAAAGGCTCGTCTAGGAGTATGATCTTAGGATTGTTTATCATGACCCTGGCCACTTCCAGTCTGCGCTTTTCGCCCCCAGAAAGAGACCAGGCCTTCTGTTTCCTCAGTTTCCCGAGCCCGAATTCCCCGAGAAGCGCGTCTACCCTTTCTTTTATCTGATCTTTGTCTTTTACGGTCCTCTCAAGGATGGCTATGAGATTTTCTTCCACCGTAAGCCCGCGGAATACCGTCGGTTCCTGCGCCAGATAACCGATCCCGTCGCGGGAACGCTGGTACATCGGCTCTTTCGTGACGTCGCGTCCGTCTATTAGGACCTTGCCGTCGTTAGGCTGAAGAAATCCGACCATTATATGGAAAGTTGTGCTTTTTCCGGCGCCGTTCGGGCCGAGCAGTCCGCACACCTCCCCTGAATTTATATGCAGCGACACGCCGTTTACCACCTGCCGCTTGCCGAAAGTCTTCTTTAAAAACTGGGCTTCGAATTTCATTTGATTTTCATCTCCGAATATTTTGGGTCTTTTATCCAGCCGGAAACTTTGTTTTTAAGGACTATATTGCGGCTGTCCTTATAAAGAGTTATGGTCTCCGCCCTTACGGCGAAATCGTATTCCCTTACCGTTCCGGCCGACAAGGGAAGCCCTTCGCTTTTCTTGGGGTCGGGACTGTCTTTAAAAGTGAAAGTTTCCTCGCTTTTATTATATCTGCCTGTCGCGGACTCTATGAAAAGATTGTCCGTGGAAAGCCTGAAATGGCCGTCGAAAATCATGAAATTGGCTATATTGTCGGCGTGTACCTTGTCGGTAAGTCCGTGCAGGACGCGTCCGTCTTTATGAATATATTTCATTTTTACGGGCGATCTTCCCCTGAACATATCTATCTGCTCCGGCTTTTCCCTGTATTCCGCCCTGTCGCAGACAGACTCGACAGCGGAACCGTCGTCGAAGCCGCGGCGGCTGTACACATTCCCCTTAAGGGTCCAGAAAAAAATGTTTCTGTAATAGACCGCATTGTCTGCCTTAAGGGAATACCGTGAATTATCAAAAGAAACGTCGCCGTTGAAAGTTTCGGTGTTTTTCTTTCTATTCATCACCCAGGAATTGCTTTTAACTACGGCGCCCATAAGAAATTCCTTCGTGTCGGCGGTCATGGTGTCGGCCGCCTTGGCGCGGTAAGACGGCGCGAGAAACAGGACGACGGACAAAAGCAGACTTTTCTTCATTCGGCGACCACCCTGGTTTCCTGATGCTTTATTTCTATCTCGGTCAGTTCCGTGTCGGCGCTGAGTCCCCTCCCTCTTATCACTGTCTCGGGCGTGTTTATCAGCACGTCGTCCTCCGTATATATCTTCTGCGCAGCCGTGTCGAAAATGAGATTAGTGGTTAGCATATGTATCTTTTCCTTCTTTTCGTCCACGACCACGTTTTCCCTGATCTCGGCCCTGGACATATCCGAAGAGGCGGAAAAATTTTTCCCCGTGATTACGGTCGTGTCCCTGGTTATAACCACATTGCCCGGCGTATATATCTTTTTACCTGAGGGATCGTAAAAAAGTTCGGTGGTGGCGAGATGTATATTGTCCCCGCTGGAAAAAAGCTTCACATTACCCGTAAGCTTAGTTTTTTTCGTAGAAGTGTCCATCTCCGCTTTATCGGCGGAGATCTCAGAAGATTTCCGCCCGTCTTCGTATAATGACAGTTCAGGGACGTTCATGAGCAGAAGGTCGCTCCTGTCGAAAAGCGCGGCGCTGCCGGCCACGAGGGCCCACTGCGGCACGCCCTTATCTGAAGAAGACATAAACAGTCTCGACGCGGAACTGCCTTCGGAAGAAGCTTCCCCTTTTCCTGAAGGCGCGCAGGCGCAGAGAGTAAAAACAAGAGCCAGGAAAACTCTTTTCAAATCAGCCCTTCCTTCAGCAGATCTCTTTCGTCGAGAATCCCCACGGCGGTTCCGGTGTCCGGATCGACAACTGGCAGATTATCGAAATGTCTGACGGATATTATCTTCGCCGCGTCCATGGCGCTCATCTGAGGAGCCACGGTGGTCGGAGATTTAGTCATGACTTCGCTTATTCTGGTGCGCAGCCCGTCGGACAGTTCGCCCGAACAGAGTTTTCTCCTGAGGTCGCCGTCGGTGAAATACCCGGTGAGCCGGCCCTCGGAATCAGTAACGGACAGGGCTCCGAGCCTCGTACGCGTCATCTCGGCGAGCGCGTCGCCCAGAGCCGCTTTTTCGCTTATGACCGGATTCTCGCAGCCTGAATGCATAAGGTCCTTGACCTTCAGATTCAGCAGTTTTCCCAAATTACCGCCCGGGTGCAGTCTGGCGAAGCTGTTTTTCGTGAAACCGCTGAGTTTCATCAGAGTGATGGCCAAGGCGTCCCCGAGGGCCAGCGTGGCCGTGGTGGAGGAAGTCGGAACTATATTGAAAGGGCAGGCCTCCGACTCCAGCCCGAGAGCTAGGGTCACGTCCGCCAGTCTTCCGAGTCTGGAATCCTTACGGTTGGTTATAGCCACCACGGGCAGACCCTGCGATTTGAACACTGGGACAAGTTTGAGCGTCTCTTCAGTTTCTCCGGAATAAGAAAGCGCGAGCACGACGTCGTTGGCGGCGACGAAACCGAGATCTCCGTGCAGGGATTCCACAGGATGCAGAAATATGCTCTGCGTCCCGGTGGACGCCATGGTGGCCGCTATCTTTCGGCCTATAAGCCCTGATTTCCCCACTCCCATCACCACTATCTTTCCGGAACGGGATTTTATAAGTTCCACAGCTTTCACGAAATCTAATCCGGTCTCAAGCCCCTTCACGGCCGCGGCTTCCGCCGCTATCACTCCGGAGGAGGTTTCTTCTATAAGTCTTATCTGTTTCTCGTCTAATTTCATTTCTTCTGCTCCGCAGGCGCCGCGCTTGAGGACTCCGCCTCCGCTTTGCCGGCCGCGGAAGAATTCCCGCCGGTAACAGGATGATTCAGCCATGGCGTCATTTCCGCGGGGATACTGCGCTGGTCATAAGGCGGCGGCAGTTTATGAAGCAGGTAACTGACGGTGAAAAAACCTGCTATGAGGACGATATATATCCACGACAGCGCCTTTATATGCCATTTCCAGTTCGGGAACCAAACCGGAGGTTCCGTCATATTCTTTTTACATTTCTGGCAAACGACGGAAAAATCATTGTTTTCATAACCGCAGTTAGGGCATTTCATATCAGTCTCCGGTAACGGCTTTCAATTCCGCGGCTAGGCCGTCCAGTCTTTCAAGATCATCCACCATAGCCTTAACGTCCGACAGTCTCACTGAATTAGGTCCGTCGGAAAGGGCTTTCTCCGGACAGGGATGGGCCTCGAAGAAAATTCCGGCTATCTTAAGCGCCACCGCAGCCTTGGCCAGAGGCAGAACGAAACGCCTGTCTCCGCCGGTAGAGGTGCCGAGGGCCCCCGGTTTCTGCACGGAATGAGTGCAGTCGAAGATAACGGGATATCCGAAAGACTTCATTATTTCGAGACCGCGCATATCGACCACGAGATTACCGTAACCGAAAGAACTTCCGCGTTCCGTGAGCATTATGCGCTCCGCCCCTCTTTTTTCAAGTTTTTTTATTATATTCTCGGTTTCCCAGGGAGCCAGAAACTGACCTTTTTTCACGTTTACGGCCTTGCCCGTGTCGGCGCAGGCGTAGAGCAGATCTGTCTGCCGGCAGAGAAAAGCCGGTATCTGAAGTATATCGGCCGTTTCCGCCACTGCGGCGGCCTGGGAAGATTCGTGCACGTCCACCAGAAGAGGGACGCCCAGTTCGCGCTTTAGATCTTTAAGAAAACCCAAAGCCGAAATCCCGGGGCCCCTGAAACCGCTGAAAGAAGTTCGGTTGGCTTTGTCGAAAGAGGCTTTAAGGACGAAAGATTTTTTCACGGAACCGAAAATACGCTTCAATTCCGAGGCCTCCTCGGCATAGGATTTCTCGCTTTCTATGACGCAGGGGCCGGATATATAAGACAGGGGCAGATCGTTGGCGAAAGTTAAGCCGCCCACTTTTACTCTTTTGCAGTCCATGACGGTCACCTATTTTCCGCGCGAAGCCTTTGTCGAGGCTGCTTTGACGAAACTCACGAAAAGCGGATGAGGATTCAGCGGTTTCGAACTGAACTCGGGGTGAAACTGCACGCCGACGAACCACGGATGTGATTTTATCTCGACTATCTCTGGCAGATTGAGTTCCCTGTTCATACCGCTTATTTCCATGCCGTGTTTTTCGAATTCGGGCACATAGGCCGGATCGAATTCATAGCGGTGGCGGTGGCGCTCGCTGATCACTTCTTTCCCGTAAATATTCCTGACGGCGGAACCTTCCTTGAGTTCGCAGGGATATGCCCCGAGACGCATGGTGCCGCCTTTTTCGGTTATATTTTTCTGTTCCTGCATAAGACTCACAACGGCGTCTTTGGCGCTGCCGTTGAATTCCGCGGAATGGGCGTCTTTAAGGCCAAGCACATGCCTCGCGAATTCCACTACCGCGCATTGCATGCCGAGACAGATGCCAAGGAAAGGCATTTTATGCTCGCGGGCATAACGTACGGCTTCTATCTTTCCCTCTATCCCCCTGTCGCCGAAACCTCCAGGAACTATAAGACCGTCCGCCCCCTTGAGTTTATCGATGAAGCCGTCTTCCGAAACGTCTATATATCTTATATCCGGCTTTACGGCATTGGCCGTGCAGCCGTGCTGTATGGCGGCGCTGAGCGACTTGTAAGAATCCTTGAGCTGAGTGTATTTTCCGGCTATCGCTATCGTCACAGGCCGCGCGGCTCTGGAAACTTCTAAAGCTTTTACGAAATTGTCCCAGTCCGACATATCCCAGTGCGTGCTCCTCATTCTGAGAAGCATCATTATCTGGTCGTCCAGCCCCTGCCTCTTGAGTATATAGGGGACGTCGTATATGGATTTTGCGTCCGGGATGTCTATGACGGCTTCTTTCGGAACGCTGGTGAAAAGAGCTATCTTGTCCTTTATCGCCCTGTTGAGCGGCTTTTCCGCACGGCAGGCTATTATGTCAGGGTCTATTCCTATCTCGCGGAGTTTATTGACCGAATGCTGCGTAGGCTTGGTCTTAAGTTCGTCGGAAGCGGAAAGATACGGTACCAGGGTCACATGCAGATACAGCACGTCGTTCTTCGTCCTGTCCGGACGCATCTGCCGCGCGGCCTCAAGGAAAGGAAGACTTTCGATGTCTCCGACAGTGCCGCCTATCTCTATGATCGTCACGTCCACGTCGCGGCCGGCTTTTGTAAAACGGTCTTTTATCTCATTAGTTATATGAGGCACCACCTGTACGGTCTGGCCGAGATAGCCGCCGGCGCGCTCCCGGGCTATGACCGTCTGGTATATCAGCCCCGTGGTGACTATATTCACCCTGGTGGTGTTTATATCAAGGAATCTTTCGTAATACCCGAGATCCAGATCGGTCTCGGCTCCGTCCTCCGTGACGAAAACCTCGCCGTGCTGAAGCGGAGCCATAGTACCAGCGTCCACGTTTATATAAGGATCGCATTTGACTATATTAACACTGAAACCGTGGGCCTTGAGGAGACGCCCTATGGAAGCGGCGGTTATGCCTTTCCCGAGGGAACTAACTACTCCGCCCGTCACAAAAATATATTTGCTCATAAATTCCCGTCCTTTAAATATTCTTCAGCCCGCGCGAGATCTTCGGGGCTGTTTATATCCGGTCCGGAAGAGCCTATCTCCGCGACGCAGATATTCATTCCGTTCTCGAGAGCGCGCAGCTGCTCTAGCCTCTCCAGTATTTCAAGTTCGGAAGGCCCGCATTTAACGAATCTTTCCAGGGCTTCGCGCCTGTATATATATATTCCGTCGTGCCGGTAATACGGATAAGACCCGCTGAGTTCGGAAAGTCCGTGATGAAAAGGTATAGCGGCCCTCGAGAAATAAAAAGCGCGGCCCGAGGCGCTCATGGCTATTTTCACGCAGTTGGGATCGTCTATAAGTCTGCCGTCGCTTATCCGCTGGCAGGCGGTGCCTATCTGACAGTCCGGGGAACCTTTTAGTTTATTCAGAACCGCTTTTATTATTCCGGGCGATATGAAGGGCTCGTCCCCCTGGATATTTATTATAAAATCCGCGTCGGTTCCGGCCGAAGCCTCGTAAACGCGGTCAGAACCTGACCTGCATTTATCGCTTGTCATAACTGCCTCGGCTCCTATGCTTTCCGCGAAATCAAACACTTTCGCGCTCTCGGTGGCTATAATGACTTCTCCGAGCGAAGCGCGGACCGCGGCTTCCCATACCCACTGCACGACCGGTTTGCCTCCCAGCTTAGCCAGCACCTTGCCCGGGAAACGCTGGGACCCGAAACGGGCCGGGATCACTATAAGAGATTTGTCCATAATTAAAACTCCAGATATCCTGCGCTCTAATTATATAATTATATCATAATAAGACAGGGCGGACCATAAGTGAAAAAACGGCTTGCGCCCGGCGGCGCTTTAATTATATATTAGAATTGCGCCCCTGAGTGCCGCGCATAATTTAATTCGGAGGTAATCTGATGAATTTTAAGGATGTTCTTTACAAACGTCTTGAAAGATATGTGAAAATAGATACGCAAAGCGACGAGACTTCGGATACATTCCCTTCAACGAAGAAACAATTCGATCTGCTTAAGCTGCTGTGCGGAGAATTAAAAGAAATAGGAGCCGAAGACATCGTTATGGATGAATACGGCTATGTTTCGGCGACGGTTCCGGCCACCGTGAAAGAAAAGAAACCGGTGATAGGTTTTCTGGCGCATGTGGACACCGCCCCGGACGCTTCCGGCAAAAACGTGATTCCTAAACTGCACAGGGCATGGAAAGGCGGCGATATAATAATCAGCGAAAAAGATAAAGTGACGCTGAACGAAAAGAACTGCAGGGAACTCGGCTTGTGCTCCGGTCACGACATAGTGACGGCTTCAGGCGACACTCTGCTCGGGGCTGACGACAAGGCAGGCGCGGCGATAATAATGACAGCCGCGGAATACCTCCTTAAAAACAAAGATATAAAGCACGGAAAGATACGCATAGGCTTCACGCCCGACGAAGAGATCGGTAGAGGAGTAGATCATTTCGACGTCGGTAAATTCGCGGCCGACTATGCCTACACCGTGGACGGCGATCTCCCGGGGACCTGCGAAATGGAGACTTTCAACGCCGACTCAATAAAAATAAGGATCAAAGGAAAGAACGTGCATCCGGGTTCGGCTAAGGGGACTATGGCCAACTCCGTAAGGATTGCGGCGGACATAGTCGCTTCCTGGCCCGAGAACCATCTGCCGGAAACTACCGCGGACAGGGACGGGTTCATAATGTTCTCCGAGATAAAAGGCGAGACGGAGCAAGCGGAACTGAACGGGATAGCGCGCGAACATGATCTCGAAAAATTAAAAGGGATGGAAAAACTGCTCGGGGCGATAATAGCCGAAAAGCGGGTAAAATATCCGATAGCCGAAATAGAGCTGACCATAAAAGAACAGTACAGGAATATGGTGGAAATAATAAAGCGCCACCCCAGACTGATGGAAAATCTGAAAAAAGCTATCAGGGAAGCAGGGCTGGATCCGCTGGTGAAGCCGGTGAGAGGAGGGACGGACGGAGCGAGACTGTCCTTCATGGGTCTGCCTACGCCGAATATATTCACGGGCGGTTTCAATTATCACGGACGCTATGAATGGATATCGCTTGACGGAATGAACAAGTCGGCTGAAGTGCTGATAAATCTCGCTAAAAACTGGGCCGAATAAACTTTAAGACACAAAGCGAAAGACGGCGGCGCGTGAAAAACCGCGGCCGCCGTTTTTTCATTACTGATCTGATTTTTCCTGAAATACCGCGGTATTATTTTACTGGCAGCGGAAATATAAAAACCGGACCAGGCCGGAATAAACCGAAACGCCGGATCCGCAAGGATATGTCCGCTCTCTGTCAGCGTTTCAGCGGTTCGGAAATATGAAGAAAAAAGTTTTACGGGAACCTGTCAGGTCAGACGGCAAAACAAACTGTTTATAAAAAAAACGGGATACTGTCATCTCAAAAAGATGATTCTGAAAATTTCCTTAAGATATTAACTGTCTCTGTTTACGGCTAAAAAGTACCGAACATTCTGTCACCCGCGTCACCGAGACCCGGAACGAGATAACCGTGGCTGTTCAGTTCTTTGTCGACCGCTCCTATGTATATAGGGATCTCCGGATGCGCCGCGGACAGATATTCAAGACCTTTCACGGCGGCCAGTATGCAGATGAAACATATATGTCTGGCCCCGCGGCTCTTCATTATCTCTATCGCCTCCGCGGCGGAACCGCCGGTGGCTAGCATAGGATCAGCTATAACCACGAGACTGTCCGTTATGTCTTTAGGCAGTCTGGCGTAATACTTCACGGGCTTGAGCGTCTCTTCGTCTCTGTATATGCCTATATGCGCCATTTTGGCTTCCGGACACAGTCTGATAAGCCCTTCCGTCAGGCCGAGCCCTGCGCGCAGTATAGACACGAAGACGATGTCGTGAGACATTACCATGGCGTCCGCCTCGGCTATCGGCGTCCTGACCTTAGAAGGCCTGAGCCTTATATTGGTCATGGCCTCGTAACCGAGGAGCATGCCTATCTCGCCTATAAGGCGCCGGAAATCCGCGACAGAAGTGTTTCTGTCGCGGAGTCTGGACATCTTATCCTTTATAAGCGGATGTTCCGAAACATGAACGTTTTTATTGTTCATTATTCTATGACTTCCTTTATCAGAGGTTCTTTCTCCGGCGCGGTATCGCCGTAGGAAAGGGATTTTTCAAATAATTTCACGCCGTCTGAAAGCTGTCTGTCCGTGGAAGCGTAGGCCCTCGCTACGACTTCGCCCGGAATTACTCTGTCGCCTGGTTTCTTCACGAGAATGAAACCGGCGCCGAAATCCACGGCGTCCTCCGCCTTGGCGCGTCCGGCGCCGAGGGCCACGCTGGCGAAACCTACGGTTCTGGCCTCCATGGCGGTGAGATAAGACGGGGCAGCGCAGCCGGCTTTTATTTCGGCAGTCTTAGCGGCCTTAGGCATGCAGCCGTCCGGGTCGTCGGCGACGCGCACGTCGGCTCCCTGCCATTTGAGCATCTCGCGGAACTTTTCCAGGGCAGAGCCGTCGCGCACGGCTTCAGCCGCCTTCTCCATACCTTCAGAGGCGCTGCGCGCTTTCCCGCCGAGATATACCATCCAGCCAGACAGGGTGTTGAGAACCGTCACGAAATCCTCCGGACCTTTTTCTCCGGCGAGGATCTTAACGCACTGCGACACTTCTATACCGTTGCCGACAGCGAGACCGAGAGGCTCGTTCATCGCGCTCATCACGGCCACGCAGCGTATCCCGAGCAGTTTGGCCGTGTGCATAAGAGCCACGGCAAGTTCTCTGCTCTTGTCGAAATCCTTAAGGAAAGCCCCGGAGCCGTATTTAACGTCCATCACGAGACCGCTTATATCCTCGGAATATTTCTTGGAAAGTATGCTAGCCACTATAAGAGGCATGGCCTCCACGGTACAGGAGGCGTCGCGCAGCGAGTAAAGCTTCTTGTCGGCCGGCGCCAGCTGCGAGGTCTGACCGAACATCGAAAATCCCGTCGCGCGCAGCTGATTTATTATCTGTTCCGGGGTAAGGCGGACGTTAAAGCCCTTCATGGCCTCCAGTTTATCCAGCGTTCCGCCGGTGTGGCCGAGCCCGCGCCCGCTCATCATGGGGACCACCACTCCGCAGGCAGCGGCTATAGGTGCAAGCGCGATCGAGATCCCGTCCCCGACGCCGCCCGTGGAATGCTTATCCACTTTGACCCCTTTGACGGACGAAAGATCCAGCCTCTGTCCAGAATGGGCCATGGCGCGCGTGAGCCAGGCAGTCTCCTTAGGCGTGAGCCCGTTGAGGAAAGCGGCCATAAGCCAGGAAGTGAGCTGGTAGTCCGGGACTGTGCCTTTGGCGGCGCCTTCGGATATAAAATTGATCTCTTCTTCCGTATGCTCCATCTTGGAGCGTTTTTTCAGCAGAATATCCAACATCCTCATTTTACAGTTTTCTCCTTATTTAGATATCAAATCCGATTTGAGCAGCGCTTCGAGAAGTATCTTCATCTTGACGGAAGCCTTTTCTCCGAGTTCCATGACTTCCTCGTGCGAAAGCGCTGTCTTGGAAATGCCGGTGCCGTAATTAGACACCCAGCATATGCCGGCCACACGCATGCGAAGCTGTCTTGCCGCCTGATTCTCCGGCACCACCGACATTCCGACCACGTCTCCGCCCAGCATACCGTACATGCGGACTTCGGCAGGCGTCTCGTAAGACGGCCCTGTCGTAGCCACATAAACGCCCTCGTGGACCTTTATTCCGCTCTCCGCGGCCAGCTCGACCAGCCCGGCGTGGATCTTTCTGTCGTAAGGTTCGCTCATATCAGGGAACATCTCGCCGAATCTGTCGTCGTGATTACCCATAAGCGGATTCTTTCCCATAAGATTAATCTGGTCGTTGAGAATGACGAAATCTCCCGGATTTATCCGGGTCTTCAGACTGCCCACCGCGGCGGTGAGCACTAAATTCTTAACGCCGAGAGCGTGAAGGACCCTTATCGGAAAAGCTATCAGGCTGATGGGATGTCCTTCGTAATAATGAAAACGGCCGAGCATAACCACCGCGTCCGCGCCGCCTATGCGTCCGAAAACAAGTTTCCCGGCGTGACCTTTCACGGTCGTGACAGGAAAGCCCGGTATCTCAGAATAGGGGATTTCCACTTTGTCTTCCATGTCGGGAAGAGCTTTCCCGAGCCCGGAACCGGCTATCACGGCGGTCACGGGACTGTAAGCCGAAGTTCTGTTCTTTATCCAGTCGGCAGTGGTTTTCACTTCCTTAATTAAGTCTTTCATTTATTTCCTCCTGCTCTCAGAAGCCGTAACCGTCCGCGTCGAAGGCTTCTTCAATATGCTCGGGCGCGCGGCCCGGGACTATGCTTATGACGTCGAATCTGTAATTTTTATGAGGCGGCTTTTTCGCACTCATATAAGCTGCCGCCGTCTTTATTATCTTTTTCCGCTTAGCTGCGGTCACGCTTTCGCCGGGCGTGCCGAAATTCACATTCGATCTCGCTCTTACTTCCACGAATATCAGCAGGTCTCCGCGCTCGGCTATTATGTCTATCTCGCCTGCTTTTATCTTCCAGTTGCGCTCCACTATTGCGTACCCTCTCTCTTCGAGAAAAGCGGCGGCCTGGTTTTCATAAGCGAGACCTTTGGTATTCATTTGGAAAATAAAGTCTCCTGCCTGTTTTTCAGCGGAGCGAAGGACATCCTGTGTTCCGGACATGGGCCGAGACGCTCTATGGCCTCCAGGTGCAGTTTCGACCCGTAGCCTTTATGCTGCGCGAAGCCGTATCCCGGATATTTCGCGTCAAGCACGCGCATCCAGCGGTCCCTTATGACTTTGGCGAAGACGCTCGCGGCTGCCACGCTCAGAGAGAGGGCGTCCCCGTCCGTCACCGGCAGCTGACGGAATCCGTCTATGCGTTTTACGCGCCGGTTCCCGTCCACCAAAACGAAAGCCTCTTCTGGTTTTATCCCCAGAGAGGCAGTCAGCTTCCGAAGAGCCGTTCCCATGGCGTTAAAAGTCGCTTCCAGTATATTTATCCTGTCTATCTCCGAGGCGGGCGAATACCACCAGCCGAAACGCACTCCGGCGGACACCATCAGGGAAAAGGCCTGTTCCCTCCTTTTCCCGCTTAGCTTCTTGCTGTCGTTCACGAAAGGAAGCAGCCTGCCGGCCGCTTCCGCCGGGATCCACGCCGCGGCGGCCGACACCGGCCCCGCTAACGGACCGCGCCCGGCTTCGTCAATACCGATGAGCCGGGCGCAGTTTCTGTCCTTTATAATGTCAAGGTCGAAATCCCAGAGAGACACTAAGCCGCTCCGAAACAGCCTTATTTCGAGGCTTCCGCGGAAACGGCTTCGGAAGAAACTTTATCCGTTCCTTCTTTGGCGTTTTCCTGTTCTCTCTTCACCTCGCTCAGACGCCCCGCCTTACCCGACAGATTGCGCAGGTAATAAAGTTTGGCTCTTCTGACTTTTCCTGATTTCACTATCTCGATGCGGTCTATGCGCGGCGAGTGGACGGGGAAAACACGCTCCACGCCGACGCCGTAAGAAATCTTTCTCACGGTGAAATATTCCGCTATCCCGTGCCCGCTGCGAGCGATCACGACTCCGTCGAAAACCTGTATTCTCTCGCTGTCTCCCTCGACGACCTTCGTGTAAACCTTAACCGTGTCGCCGGGTCTGAAATTAATATCAATATCTTTTATACCCAAATGCTTAGCGATATTATCCATAATATTTTCTCCTAGGTATCCTGTCTGTCTCCGCAAAATATGCGGTTTCACTTATCGTTGTGGTCCTTCCTTTCTTCGCGTTTCCGCTTATCCTCCATGCCGGGCGCAGCGGGAGGAATAAGATCCGGTCTGTTCTTTTCGGTCAGCGTTCTGGACTGCTCTTCTTTCCATTCGGCGATCTTTTTATGATCGCCGTTCATCAGGACAGAAGGGACTTCAGCGCCGCGCCATACGGCCGGACGCGTGTAATGGGGAGCTTCCAGCAGACCGTCTTTAAAGGTCTCTTCAACCGGTGCTTCCTCTTTCTTCAGAACGCCGGGTATCAGCCTGGCGACGGCGTCTATAACGACCACCGCGGCCGGTTCTCCCCCGGTCAGAACGTAATCTCCGATAGAAAGCTGTAAGTCGGCCAAAGGCGTTATCCTCTCATCAATTCCCTCGTAATGCCCGCATATAAGAATAATATGCGGTTTACGGGCAAGCTCGGCTGCTATCTTTTGAGAAAAGACTTTGCCTTTCGGCGTAAGCAGGACCACGTAAGAATCTTCTCGTCTGAGACTCTGAACGGAATGATATAAAGGCTCTGCCATCATTATCATCCCGGCGCCTCCGCCGTAAGGTCTGTCGTCTACAGTCCTCCTGCGGTCGGTCGCGAAATCTCTCGGGTCGCTGAAACCCAGTTCGAGAAATCCTTCCTTTCTGGCCCTGCCAACAATGCTTTCAGAGAGAGGTCTGTCGATCATCCCGCTGAAAAGCGTTACGGCATCTATACGCATTTTTCAAAGAACCTGCGGCTCTGTATAATAAATCACTCAATGTCCAGATAAACTCTCTTGTTCTGACTGGCAGCCATGGCCTGAAGGATGGTGCGCAATGATTTTATCACGCGTCCCTCACGTCCTATAACTCTGCCTCTGTCGTCAGATTCAAGAGTCAGTTTAAAACGAAGCACATTTCCGTCTTCATTAACGCCGATCTTTACTGCTTCGGGATGCTCGCAGAGAGCTCCCACGACATACATCAATGTTTCTTTCATTTTCCGCTGCTCCGGTTAATCACTCGGCTTTAGCTGCGGTGGCCTTTTTGGCTCTTTTTATCAGGGAATCAACCGTCTCGGAAGGTTTCGCGCCGTTCTTGAGCCAGCGTTCGACTTTTTCCGCGTCTATCGTTACTTTAGCGCTGTCTTTTACGGCTTTCGGATCATAGTGACCGACAACTTCCAAAGGCTCTCCTGTGAAACCCTTCGTTTTTTCGATCGCGACGATACGGTAGTGCGGCTGGATACGTTTGCCGATTCTCTGAAGTCTTAATACTACTGCCATGGTACTTCCTCCTTAAACTGATAACAAAAAAATCCTTAAATATTTTCCGGGCGCAGTACGCCTTAAACATTATATAGGGATATTATATTAAATTTGCGCCGCGGTATTCAATCGATTTTAAAAGCGGCGGCGCGGCGCGGAAAATCAGAAAATACGGCTCAGAAAACCGCGCCGCGGCACCGCCGACATCACACGCGCGGAGTGAGCTCCGACCTCGAGAAGGACCGGCCTGCCGTCAGAAGTATAGACCGTCCCGCTGGCCAGATCTTTATATTCTCCGGCCGGCAGTTCCATAACGGCCGGTTCGGCTGTCCCGGATTTATTAAGATAAACATAAACGGAATGCCCCTTATAGTCTCTGCGGAAAGCGTACTGGTCGCGGGAAGAAGAAAGTTTCGTCTGCGAGCCTTTCTGAAGGGCCTCGTCCGAACGCCTTATCGCGTTGAGCTCTTTTATTCTTTTATAGATAGGATTGGTCGGAGCCTTCTTTATATTGTCTTCCCCGAGCATCTTTCTGTTGTCAGGCTCGTCTCCGCCGCTCATGCCTATTTCCGTTCCGTAATAAACGCATGGGATGCCCCGGGCCGTAAAATAATAATTAAGGGCGTCTATATACTGCTGCTCAGAAGCCGGCGAAGCCGGAGAATTGAACCGCGGCTTGTCGTGATTATCCAGAAAAGTAACCAGATAAGACGCGTCCTTATAATCTTTGTCGTGTTCAAGAACGGCATCTATGTCGGAATAATCTCCGCCCTTGAAGACTTTCTCGAAAAGCCCCCAGCCGCCCATGGCGGAACCGGGCATATCCAGAACGCTCATGGAAGAATTCATCATATCGCCGTCCGACATCTTGGTAAACCCGGAGAGCGCGGCGTAATCGTCATTGGTCCAGTATTCCCCGAATATAAAAAAATCCTTTTTATGCCGGTGCAGTTCGTCCGCGAAGAATTTCCAGAATTCCGGACGCATCCACGCGAGCGTGTCCACACGGAAAGCGTCTACACCCATATCCTGATATTTTTTATAAATATCCGCGAGCCACTGCTCGGTCTTCGGATTTTTGTCGTTGAAATCAAGCAGATCCGCAAGCACCGGGCCTTCGTGCGTGAACCAGTTCTGGGTGTCTTTACCGAAGTCGTAAGTCTGTCCCAGCCCCGAGACCTGAAGATGTCCGTCAGCCCATTTGACCTTCGGAGAGACATCGCCTCCGTGCGCGTGATTTGCCACTATATCCTGAATTACCTTCAGCCCTTTGGCGTGGGCCGCCTTTATCAGATCCTGATAAGTGGCCCCCTCGCTTTCCAGATGGGGATCTATCTTGGAAAAATCCCACGCCCAGTATCCGTGATATCCCGCGGCCGAATAAGTTTCGGAAGAATTAGTGTAGGCGCCCGGCGGCTGGCATACGGGAGGAGTTATCCAAATAGCCGAAAACCCCATGTCCTTGATATAATCCAGATTGTCTATAAGTCCCCTGAAGTCTCCGCCCTGATAAAATTTCAGATCGCCTGGGATATATTCGTCGCCGTATATATCGTTATTGTTTTTATCGCCGTCCGCGAACCTGTCGGTCAGTAAAAAATATACCGTGTTTTCCCTGAAGTCTTTTCCGGCGGACGACCGCTTGCCGTAAATTTTAAAAAACCGGACGGCGCCCCCCGTCAGGAGCAGAGCCATCGTTATGATAAGAACAATCCTAAATTTTTTCATTGATCTCCTCGCGTTTATTAATATTATGGCACATTAAAAGCTTAGATTTCCACAAACGGTTTTCCCTCTTGCGCTTAAAGCGGATTAAATCTTAATATATTTAAACGAAGAAATGAGAAAAGAATTCCGGAAAATACTGATAGAAATAACAAATATATGCAATCTCAGATGCAGTTTCTGCTACGGGACCAAGAGGGCACCCGGCTATATGGACGCGGACACTTTCGCTCTCGCCGCGGAACAGGCCGCGCCGCTGGCCGGAATAATATCCCCCCATCTCCTGGGAGAACCGCTGACGCATCCTAATTTCCGACAGATCTTAAAAATATCGGAAGAAAAGGGACTCAGTCTCAATATAGTAACCAACGGGACCCTGCTGGAAAGACATATCGACTTCCTGGCTTCCTGCGGTTGTCTAAAACAGATAACCGTCTCCCTGCACGCCATGCGACAGCTCGGCTCTGAAGAGAGGAAAAATCACATGGACAAATTCATGCGCTTCGCGGAGATCATATCGGGGAGCGGGAAAATCTTCGCTTTCCGGCTGCGCGGCGACAACAGCGACCCTTTCGTCTCCGGAACCTGCGCCGGGATAGCGGCGCGCTTCGGCGTAAAAAAAGATATAAAGCAAAACAAATCCACTCCGCTCGGGCAGGGCGTATACCTGAACAGGGGAAAGATATTCAGCTGGAGGACCACGGAAGAAAGAACGGCGCCGTGCAGAGGACTGCGGCATCACTTCGGCATACTCTGCGACGGACGCGTTGTCCCCTGCTGCGCGGCCTGCGACGGACAGATAACCCTCGGAAATATAAGAGAGAACAGTCTGGACGCGATAATACATTCGGCGGAGACAGAGGCGCTGAAAAAAGCGCTCGACGACGCGCGCACGCTGCCGGACTACTGCCGACACTGCGGCTTCAGCGCGCCCTAATGCCTTTTTCCTAATTTTTCCGCTATCACAGCGACGCAGGCCTTAAGTTCTTCCATCACTCTCTCGTAAAAACTGTCGGAACGTCCTATCGGGTCGTCGACGTCTCCGTTTTCGCCGTAACAGAAATCTTTTATCGCGTACATCTTTCTGCAGCTCTGCGGATAACGGTCCGCAAGCGCCGAAAACTGTCTTTCTTCCATGACGAAGATATAATCGGCCCAGTCTATATCCTCTTCGGCCACAAGCGCGGCCCTGTGCTCGGAAAAATCCAGACCGTTCTTCTTTAAAAAATTCCCGACCTGCGGGGTTATATGATTGTTACGGTAGACTTCAGTCCCGCGCGATCTCGTCTCAGCGGAAGGAAAAGCCGCGGAAAACATCTTTTCCGCGGCCGGACTGCGGCATGTGTTGCCGGTGCATACGAAAAGGACTTTCATCGGGTATTTTTTAGAAAGCAGCGTTCACCGGCGGCAGCATATCCGCTCTGCTCTTGCAGTAATTCTTAGATTTCACTTCCACCTGAGTATGGCGCCAGTTCTTGGCTTTCGCCCTTATGGTGTAAGAACGGCCGTTAGAAACTATCTGCAGCGAGGTGGTGTCCAGCACCAGCGTCAGTTCCGTCTTTATGGCGTGTATATTCCCGGCCAGTTTGAAAAGGTTGTCGGCATTGTTCGTATAAGTGTAATTCTTCTGGCAGTAGGCTTCTTCCAGGATCGCTATCTTTTTTATGCTGTCGTGCGCCTTAACTATCTGCTGTTTTTCCTTATCGCTCAGCTGAAATATGCGCTTGTTAACGAAATTACCTATCATAAAAGCTATCATCGCCCATGTCACGGCGAGGATGATGCCGTCGCCCCACGAACTTCTCTCCTTCAGACTGACGACCATGCTTCCTGCCATATAATCGTGAAGGGCGCGGTGCCTCGGCGTGAAAAGGGCGATCAGGAAACCGAGACTGAAAAAAGGTATGCTGAAAAGATAGCCGATTCCGCGGACCAGGGCTTTCTTAAAACCAAGGGGCTGAGGCTTCTCGTCAGAATTTCTGACCACGCGGATACGGAAAAGGTATTTCCCGAGAGTGGCCCTGCCGCCGCAGGAAAAAACAGCCGTGTAGAGGACGAAAAGCAGCGCGGCGAAGGCATCAGCCGCCAGTTTGCTTATTCCGAAACCGGCAGCCTGCATGAAATTGAATAAGAAAACCGCCAGAAGGAAAAAAGGCAGAAAGTCCACAAGCCAGGCCAGGAACCTTTCGCATATACCGGCCAGAAGTATCCCTTTTTCCTCTTCTTCCGCGGTATCTTCCGAGCCGACGAAAGCCGCGGCGGTCAGATTCTGTTCATCCTCCGCGTCTGCTATTTTCCTTCCGAGTTTCAAATCATTAATTTTTGCCATATCAGTAAGACCTTCCCGAAAAACGAATATATTTTCCCGCCATATCAATTATATCAAACTAATTATAAAAAATAAATAAACCCGCTATAACATGACCAGCCGCGGGAAATAAGTTATCAAGGCCAGTATGACCACGAGGATAAGCAGAAAAGGCAGTATCGCCCTGTACAGTTCCGGAAGCGGTTTCTTAAGGCTGGAACCGGCGAGAAAAAGATTCAATCCGAAAGGCGGAAGCATATAACCTATCTCGAGATTAACGAGAAAAATTATACCCAGATGTATCGGCGCTATGCCGTACTGCGCGGCCACGGGCACTATTATCGGCACGACTATGAGTATCGCCGAGAAGATCTCTATCATATTTATGACGAGCAGGAAGCAGTTCAGAAGCACCAGGAAAGCCACCCTGCTCTGCACATAAGTGTGAAGCCAAGCGAATATCCGGGAAGGTATCTCCGCGTCTATGAGATAATTGGTGAAGCCCAGAGCCGTGCCCATCACCATGAAAATAGCTCCGACAAGCAGCATGCTCTTGACTGTTATGCGGGGAATATCCCTGAAGATATCCAGGTCCTTTTTTACGAAGACCTCAACCGCCAGGACGTAAAAAGCCATTACGGAAGCCGCTTCGCTCGCCGTGAACACGCCTTTGTATATTCCACCTATTATAATGAAGGGCAGGGGTATCTCCCATGCCGTTTCCCTCAGGGCTTTTTTAAGACCTGCGAAGGAAAAAGGCGTATTCCTGACCCCGGCCTTTCTGGCCGCGAAAAAAGCGTATACCGAAAGTCCGGCGAGAAGAAGAAGGCCTGGGAACAAAGCCGCGCGGAAAAGTCCGTCCAGGTCTATCTGCGCTATAAGAGCGTAAAGTATTATGGGCAGGCTGGGCGGAAAAAGAAGACCGAGGCTCCCGGTGGTGGTAAGCAGACCTAAAGTGAACCGCTCCGGGTACCCCTGCTTTACTAGCATAGGGTACAAAAGCCCCCCCAGCGCTATTATGGTGACGCCAGACGCGCCGGTAAAGGCTGTGAAAAGAGCCGTGGCGAAAAGCGCGACCACGGCCAGCCCGCCCGGTAAGAAACCGCAAAGCGATTCGGCGAGTCCCAGCAGTCTCTGCGGAGCCTTGCTCTCGGCAAGTACATAGCCTGAAAAAGTAAAAAGGGGAATAGCTATCAGGGACGGCAGCGACGCCAGCCTCAGCATCTCCACTATCACGGCGGAAGGAGCTATGTCGGCGCTCACGAAAAGCAGCACCGCCAGCATGCCAATGAGAGTGAAAACCGGGGCTCCGGTAAGAGCCAGGACCAGCATCAGCAGCAGAGTCAGGTATATCATCTGGACGCCGCCTTTCCGGCCTTTTCCCCTGTCTCCGGCATACCCCGAAGTATATGAAACAGGCTGTGAACCGTTATCAGAAGCAGGGAAACCGGAATTATCATTTCGGCCAGCCAGCCCGGCACGGCCGTCCTGTCTATATAAAAAGCCACGGTGCGCGCGGATATCTCCGAAGCCATGAATCCGGCCGAAGCGTAAAACAGCACCCCGGCGGCAAAAGCGGTGAAGGCATTGTTTAAGAAAAACAGTATCTTCCTGAATTTTTCTGAAACGGCCTTATTTATGATATCCAGAGCGAAATGGGAGGAATAATAAGCGGCGAGCGCGGCCCCGGTCATTCCCACCCACAGCACCGCGTGTCTCAGGAAAGGATCCAGCCACACGATCCCGGAATTAAAAATTATCCTGAGAGCGACCTGGAGAAAAGACAAAAAAACCATTAAAACGACAAGGATTATAACCACGGCTTTTTCGCACGCGACAATAAAATTTTCGCCTCTGAACAGAAATCTCATATATCAATTATCTAAAATAAACGCCGTCTAATGCAATGCCGCCGGACGGCCCCGCTTTCTGCGCTCCCGCCTTTTTCACGTCAGGGCGTATTTTACGGAGACTTCATAATTAGTATAATTGATTGAATTATGAACGCACAGGACATTCAGAATATTAACGGGCTTCAGCTTCTGCACCGGAAAGTCTTCGGAAAAGAAGCAGAAGAGGCGAAAGTTCTACGCTCCGACGGCTCGGCCAGAAAACTTTACAGGCTGTCGGGAAGCGGAAGGACGGCGATAGGGGTCTTCGGGCCGGACGGCGACGAGAACGCGGCCTTTCTCAGTTTTTCTTCTTTTTTCAGAAAACAGGGACTCCCGGTGCCGGAAATATACGGTTCGGACGAAAAAGCCGGGGTCTATCTGGAAGAGGACCTCGGAAACACGACCCTGTTCGACTATCTGAACGAAAGCAGGGACGCGGCTGGTATCACAGACGGGAACATCCCGGAAAGCGTAAAGGCCGCGTACAGGAAGGCCCTGGGCGTCCTGCCTAAATTTCAGGAACAGATAAAAAAAGGTCTCGACACGGGAGTCTGCTATCCGCGGGCGGCCTTCGACAGACAGTCGATAATGTGGGACCTCAATTATTTCAAATATTATTTTCTCAAGCTGGCAGGCATTCCTTTCAACGAACAGAATCTGGAGAACGACTTCAACGCCTTCGCCGATTTTCTTCTTAAAGCCGGCTCGGACTTTTTCCTGTACAGGGATTTCCAGTCCAGAAACATAATGCTTCGCGACGGCGAACCGTGGTTCATAGATTATCAGGGCGGACGCAGAGGAGCCCGGCAGTACGACCTCGCCTCACTGCTTTTCGACGCCAAAGCAAATCTGCTGCCGGAGACCCGCAACGAGTTAAGGGATTATTATATAGATTCGGCCGGCATAGACAGAAATAAATTCATGCTTTATTATCCCGCTTTCGTCTATGTGAGGATAATGCAGGCCATGGGAGCCTACGGACTGCGCGGTTTCTACGAAAGGAAGACCCATTTTCTCCTGAGCGTGCCTTATGCCGTGCGCAATATAGAATGGCTGCTGATGCATACGGAGATACCGGTTAAGGTACCGACGATGCTCGACTGTTTCAGACGCATATCCGCCTCGTCTTATCTGAGACAGTTCGGGGCCGGCCATCTCGGTCTGACGATAAGGATAGGCAGTTTCTCCTTCAAGAACGGCATGCCGCTCGACGAAAGAGGACACGGCGGAGGTTTTATCTTCGACTGCAGGGCCCTCCCGAATCCGGGAAGATACGAGCGTTACAGACTGATGACCGGCAAAGACGAAGAGGTGAACGAATTCTTCAGAAAAGAAAGTTCCGTGGAAGATTTCTTGAATCACGTTTACGGTCTGGTTGATTTCAGCGTGGGCAACTATCTTTCGAGAAATTTCACTTCTCTTATGGTAAATTTCGGCTGCACGGGCGGCCAGCACCGCAGCGTGTACTGCGCGGAGCGGCTGGCGGAACATCTGAAGGGAAAATTCAGCAATATAAAAATAGAACTGGCGCATAAAGAGATACACAGATGAAAGCCATAATATTCGCCGCCGGGCTCGGGACCAGACTCAGACCGCTCACAGACCGTATTCCGAAATGCCTGGCCGATATAGGCGGCGACACGGCCCTAGGAGCGGCTGTAAAAAAACTGGCGGCGGCCGGAGCTGACGAAATAGTTATAAACACTCACCGTTTTTCCGGAATGATAGAGGACTATCTCGAAAAAAACGGCTTTTTCGGCCTTAAGATACATATATCACGAGAGGAAGAATTTCCTCTCGAGACCGGAGGAGGACTCGTAAAGGCCGGGAAATATCTGCGCGGAGAAAAGGCTTTCTTCGCCTATAACGCCGACGTCTATTCCTCAGTCGACCTGAAGGAGATGTACTGCGCGCACGCTGAAGCCGGCGCCCTGGCGACGCTGGCAGTAAGGAAAAGGGAATCTTCGAGAAGACTCGTTTTTTCACGCGAAGGCTTACTGAAAGGAAGAGAGGGGCTGGTTAAAACAGAAAGCGGCGACGGGCTCTTCGGTTTCAGCGGAGCGCACGTTATATCTCCGGACATCTTCGGTAAGATAGAAGAAAGAGGAGTCTTCTCCATAACGGAAGTTTATCTTAGGCTGGCCGCGGCCGGGGAGAAAATAAAGGCTTTTCAGGACAGGTCCGAATTCTGGCTGGATATAGGAAATATAGAAAGACTAAACGCGGTAAGAAAAAAAAGAGGATATAAGGAGATAGAGATATGATCATTTCCCGTCCCGACGAAACGTTGGAAATAACGGAAGGCATGAAAAAAGCGGTGGAATTCCTCCGCAGGCCGGAAGCTTTGTCGCTTGCCGACGGAAATTATAATCTTGAGGGAAAAAGCCTCTGCGCCAGGGTGCAGACTTACATTACCCGGGAAAACGATAGAGGGGAATACAGATTCGAGGCCCACAGGAGACATATAGACATACAGTATATAGTCTCTGGCAGCGAGGATATCGTGACCGGGCCGGCGGAAGAGATGGCCGTGACGGAAGATTACGACGAAGACGCTGACGTCTGCTTCGGCACGCTGCCGGAAAAACTCCAGAAAAAGGTCACTCTGTCGCAGGGTGATTTCATGGTGCTTTATCCTTGGGAAGCCCACGCTCCGATGCAGGCTCCCGGCGCTCCGGGAAAAGTGAAAAAAATAGTGGTAAAAGTCCTGACCGGGGAAAGAAGATGAACGGCCCTGTCATAGGGAAAAAAGAAAACGGCCTCGCCGAGCTCTTTCTTCTCCCGTATAAAAGATACGCCGCATTCTCAGGAAGAGCATCGCTGAAGGAATTCACGGTTTTTTTCACATCTTACTGTCTGCTTGTGATATTTCTCGCGGCGGTCTTCATTCTCAGTTCTTCCTTCAAAGACGTGAAATCGGTGCTGACGGCTCTCGCGGTGTTTTCCGCGCTCATCTCCTGCCTGATCGTTTTCCTGCTGATACCTTCTCTCAGCATCTGCTGGCGCAGACTGCACGACACCGGGAGGACCGGAGCGTGGATGCTGCTGGCCCTTACCGGAGTGCTGCCGCTTTTCACTCCGGTCCGGTGGCTGTCGCTCGGGATGTTTTTTTTCGTTCTGGTATGCCAGATAAGCCTGCTTATAATGCTCTGCCTGCCTGGCACGAAAGGCGACAACCGCTTCGGACCGCCTCCGCTCAGGTGATGTAAGGCTTCAGCGCACCGGTATCAAAGTTATTTTTTCCGGCTTTGAGTATCCTGCGCCGGTCTTTATAAAGATCTCTTCCGAATATTTCGAAAGTCTTTCGGCCTGAAAATAATCGTATAATTCGGGAACGAAGCAGAAGAAACTTCCGAGCGGAAGAAGTTTAAGCCTTTCTGCTGCTACCGTCAGACCGCCTTCCTCCTGCCGGAGCTTTACGGTCTCTATGCAGTAAGGGCGGCCGAGCATCCTTTCCGCATACTCGAAATTTCCTGTCCTGACGGCTTTCCTTATCGCCGTGGACGATATCTTCGCGCCGCCTGCTTCAAGAGAATCCAGCATATAATAGGAAAGTCCGTTTTTCGCGCAGGCGCCGCGCAGGAAAGAAACGTTTCCCTTCCTTTCCCTTCCGAAAGCGAAATCGGCGCCCGAAACTATGCCTCCGGCATTATATTTATCGCGCAGCAGACAAAAAAAATCACCGGCTTCCAGAGAAGCCAGGCTTTTATTAAACTCCATACACAGCGCGTCGGCGCCTAGACCGTTGATTATTTTCTCCCTCTCTTCCGGTAAAGTCAGCAGACAGTCCCTGTCCGTGTTCCTGAAAAAGAGTTTGGGCGGCACCGGGAAATAGAGCGCGAGCGGGCTCATATTTCTTTCCTTGGCCCGAGAAACCAGAGCGCTTATAAGTTTGCGGTGCCCGAGATGCACCCCGTCGTATGTGCCTACCGATATGAGATTCTTGCCGGAATCAGGCATGGTCGCACTGTCTGAAAGAAGCCACTATCTCGTCGTAATTCATACCGAGAAGAGTCTCCAGCCCTATGGCCTGCGAAACGTGAAAACCACCGGCCTCTTCGCGACGCAGAGTTTTCAGATGCGCTTTAGTGCCGAGCAGGACGCCTATGTCCCTGGCGATGCTGCGGATATAGGTGCCGCCGCTGCATTTTATCCTGAAACCTATCTCGTCTCCGTCAAGTCTTTTTTCCAGCCATTCCACGGTAGTTTCCCTCATTATCTCGGGAACACTTTCACCCGCCCTGGCCAGTTCGTAAAGCTTCCTTCCGTTAACTTTCACGGCGGAAAAAGGCGGGACCTGCTGGACTATTTTCCCGCTCAGCCCGGCCACCGCTTTTTCGAAGGATTCCGGCGTTATCAAAGGTATTCCGGCGCGCGCCACGACCTTCCCGGTGCAGTCCCATGTGTCTGTTTCGGTCCCGAGTTCGATGACTCCGGAATAGACCTTGGAGCCGCCCTGAAGCAGGGACTGCTTTTTAGTGGCCGAACCGACCAGAAGGATAAGAAGACCGGAAGCGAAAGGATCCAGCGTTCCGCCGTGTCCTATGCGTTTTATGCCCAGTTTTTTACGCAGTTTATAGACTCCGTCGTGGGACGTTATACCGCAAGGTTTGTCGAATAAAAACAGACCGCTGGGAACAACGGTCTGCTCACCGCCGGCGCGAATAGACTCCATAAAGGAATCAGCCGAGCAGAGCAAGCGTGTAATCCACGACCTGCTTCTGGGCGTCTTCAAGTTTCAGCTTGACCCTGCAGCCGGAGGCGTTCTTATGCCCGCCGCCGCCGAAATGAGAGGCCACGGCGCTGACGTCGAAATCGCCTTTGGAGCGGAAAGTCACGTTAATCTTATCCGGATCTTCCCTGAACATGACCACGGCCTTCACCGAAGGCGGCATAAGACCGTAGTTGATGACGTTCTCGGTGTGTTCAGGAGAAGCGCCAAGTTCACGGAGATCACTGCCTGTGACGGTTATAACGGCCAGTCTGCCGTCGGACAGGAGTCTCAGGCTGTCTAGAGCCCTGCCGAGCAGTTTCAGGGCTTCCATAGCCTTTGTCGAATAGACCAGCTGGTTTATTCTTGAAAAATCAAAACCCACGGCCATCAGCTGCGAGGCTATCTCGAGCGTCCTCGGCGTGGTGGCGGCGAACTGAAACCTGCCTGTGTCCGTAACCATGCCTGTGTACATGCAGGCCGCTTCGTCCTTTGTCAGATCTACCTTCATATTGTGAAAAAGCTGATATATGATCTCCGCGGTGGACGAGGACAGGGAATCGACTATGTTTATATCTCCGTAGAAAGAAGCCGTTTTATGATGATCTATATTGACAACAGTGCGGCAGCATCTGCCCAGAAAAGTCTTTATACTTCCGCCGCGCTCCGGAGTGGAACATTCCAGAAGTATGGCAGCATCGAATTTTTCGTCCGGTATGCTGTCGCGTATATTTTTCACTCCCGGCAGGAACATTATATTCCTGGGCACCGGATCCTGGGAGAAAAGATATATCTTTTTTCCTAATCTCTCCAGCACCGACCCTATGGCCAGCATGGAGCCTATAGTGTCGGCGTCCGGGCTCAGATGCCCCGCTAAAAAGAAAGTTTTACCGCAGCCGATCAGTTCTTCCAGTTTTCTGAAAGCTTCCTCGCGGTCAGCTACTTTTTGAAGTTCCTGTGTCTTTTCCATCGTTATTCTCCGGCGTCTCCTCCGAAACGGAAGATTTTTCTTCCCTTATTTTCTTGAATATCTCCTCTATATGCGCCGCGCGTTCAGGAGTGTCGTCGTATTCGAAGATTATCTCGGGAATGCTCTTGAGCCTGAGCCGCCTGTACATCATTGTGCGGAGCTCGCGGGCGTGAGCTGAAAGGATCCTGCCCTTCAGCTCGGCCTGCTGCTGCGTCCCGAGAACGGAATAATAAACCTTAAGCTGCTCGTCGTCGCCGGTCAGTTCGGCGCCGGTTATCGTCACTATGCCGCCCTCGTTGAGTCTGGGGACGTCGCGCAGCCCGTTGTTTATCTCCCGCAGAAAAAGTTCCGTAAGCCTTTCGTGACGTTTAGACATTGCTCAACCGCCTTGTTCTCTCTTCGGTGGTGATCGCCTCTATCACGTCGCCCACCCTGTAGTCCTTGAAACCGTCGATGAGTATGCCGCATTCTAGGCCCTTGTCGACCTCTTTCACGTCGTCCTTAAAGCGTTTGAGGCCGCTTATCTTCCCGTTACCCACCGTCTGTCCGGCCCTGGAGATACGGACTTTCTGTCCTCTCGTCAGTCTGCCTTCCTTGGCGAGACTGCCGCATATCCTGCCGGAACTCAGATTGAAGATCTGCTGTATCTCGGCTCTTCCCGTCACCGTCTCTACTATCTCAGGGGCGAGCAGACCGCTCATCGCGGCTTTCACGTCTTCGATAAGATCGTAGATGATATCGTAATTTCTTATTTCCACGCCGCTCAGCTTAGCGGCTTCCGAAACTTTACTGTCCGCGTTTATATGGAAACCTATTATCACGGCATTGGAAGCTTTCGCGAGCAGGACGTCCGACTCCGTGACGTTTCCGACGCCGGAATGGAGTATCTGCACGGAAACTTCGGAATTGCCGAGTTTCTCCAAAGAATCTTTTATCGCCTGAAGGGAGCCGAAGACGTCCGTCTTCAGAACTACGTTAAGGCAGCAGAGATTATTGTTTTCCACCTGGTCTCTCAGAGCCAGCAGACTGACCTGTTTCTGATGGGAGAAACTCTCCTGACGCTTATTCATCTTGCGTTTATCCGCTATCAGGCGCGCTTCTTTGTCGTTCTCGGTCACCTTTAGTATGTCACCGGCCTGCGGGACCTCGCCGCTTATGCCGAGAACTTCGGCAGGTTCGCTAGGTCTGAGCTCGGTAAGCCTCGCGCCGTGATCGTCTATCAGAGCCCTTATCTTGCCGTAGGCAGAACCTACCGTGAAGGGATCGCCTATCCTTATGGTCCCGGTGACGTTTATTATAGTCGCGACGACGCCTTTCTTAGGATCGAGACGCGCCTCTATGACAATGCCCTGCCCGCGTTTATCCGGGTTGGCCTTAAGTTCCATCAGCTCTGCCTGTATCGAAATAATCTCCAGCAGTTTGTCGAGATTGAGTCTCTTTTTAGCGGATATCTCGACCATCGGTGTCTTGCCGCCCCATTCCTCCGGCATCAGGCCGTAATTGGAAAGCTGCTGCTTTATCTGCTGAGTGTTAGCCGTGGGCAGATCTATCTTATTGACGGCCACTATGATAGGGGCGTTGGCGGCTTTAGCGTGGTTGATGGCCTCCACGGTCTGGGGCATCACCCCGTCCACCGCAGAAACCACAAGCACGACTATGTCGGTGACCTTCACTCCGTTGGCGCGCATGGCCGTGAAGGCCTCGTGTCCGGGGGTGTCCAGGACTGTGATCGGGCCGCGTTCAGTGCGGACCATATAGGCCCCGATATGCTGCGTTATCTGTCCGACCTCTGAGCCGGCCACGTTGGAAGAACGCAGAGCGTCCAGCAGCGTGGTCTTGCCGTGGTCGACATGGCCCATGATCGTTATTATCGGGCAGCGCGGCTTCAGGTCCTTGTCGTCGTCCTTGGCTATTTCTTCATTCAGCTCTTCTTCGCCGAAGATAGGAACTATCTTAAGATCGTAACCGTATTCGGCCGCGGCGAGCACCGCGGTGTCTTCGTCCAGACGCTGGTTTATTGTGGCGAAAACCCCGAGTCCCATCAGTTTTTTGATGAAATCTATAGGTTTCACACCCATCCTTTCCGACAGATCCCTTAATATTATATCGGAGGAGATTTTTATCTCGGGAAGTTTCTTCGCGGAAGTTCCTGCGCTCTTCTCCTGTTGCGGCTGCGCGGGCTTGCGCTGCGGCTGGGCCTGCTGTTGTTTCTGCTGCCCGCCGTTTCTGTTTTCAGCCGGCCTGTTGTTGTTTTTATGATGATGTTCCTCAGACGGCTTCTGAACCTGTTTATGTATATCTTCCGCTCTTTTCACAATTACTCCGGGACGCACGTTCTGAGAAACCGCGCGTTTTGGCTTTTCCGAAGGCCGCATTATTGCCGGCATCTGCTGTTTCGTCTGCTGTATTTTCTTCTCTTCCGCCGGTTTCTGCACGGGAACAGGCCTGTCGCTCTGGAAGGTCTTGGACTCGGGAATAACCGTGGAAGGATGCTGGATAAAAGGTCTTATCTTGGCAGAATCTTCTTTGATCTTCTGCTGCTCCGGCTGCCGGACATTCGTTTCCGGCAGCGAATCTGTAACTTGTTTAAACATCTGTTTTACTGCAGCGGAAATAGGATTCTGCGTATTCAGTATTATAGGTTTGGTGGGCTGCTTCGCGGCAGCCGCCGGAACCTGCTGTTTACGCACAGTGTGCTGCGCCTCCACTATATTGGGAGAAATCGGCGCTTTCGCCGCCGCGTCGTCATTTTCCGCGGCTTTCAGTCCGCCGGCGGCTATCGTGCCCTCCTGCGTGGAATGTGAAAATATAAATCTCCCGAAATCTGTGGCCTTTTTAATGGGCTGTTCCTCTATTTCCTCTTCGACAGGGACTGTTTTCACGGCTTTTACCTTCGCCGGCTTCGATTTCGCCGGGACATTCTTTTTAACGGCCTGTTTCGCCGGTTTTTTCTTAGCCGCCGGCTTTTTCGCCGGCGCTTTCTTTTTCGGCGCCGCGGCGGTACCGTTCTTTTTCTTAGTTTCTTTATCAGCCATCTCTTATTTGTCCTCCTCTGTCTTCGGGAAATCCGCCGCAGCCTCTTTCTGACCGTAGGAGGGATATTCCTCTATAAATTTTTTAGCGCCGGCCAGTATTTTCTGGGCCGTCTTGTCGCCTATGCCGTCCAGCCCCATGAGGACTTCTTCTTCCATCTCCGACAGCTTCTTTATATCCATGATGCCCATCGTGATAAGGGTCTCGGCCACTTTGGCTCCGACTCCGTCCACTTTAAGCAGTTCTTTCATGGCGATATCATTCTGCCGCCTGAGTTCGTCGTTCCTCTGCGTTTCGGACTTCACTTCTATTTCCCACCCCGTGAGCCTGTTGGCGAGCCTTATGTTCTGGCCTTCGCGCCCTATCGCCATGGCAAGCTGATTGTCGGAAACTATAACCTGTATCCTCTTGGCGCTTCTGTTGAGCACTTTCACAGAACTGACTATGGCCGGAGACAGAGATTTAGCCACGAGCGAAAGCTGATCGTCGACATAAGGTATAAGGTCTATTTTTTCATTAGACAGTTCGTTCATTATGACCCGTATACGAGAACCTCTCATTCCGACGCAGGCGCCCACCGGGTCCACTTTTACGGAATTGCTGCGCACCAGCACTTTGGCTCTGAAGCCGGGATCTCTGGCTATGCCTACTATTTCTATAAGTTTATCCGATATCTCAGGCACTTCGGCCGTGAACAGGGATTTCAGGAAAGCGTTGGAAGCCCTCGACAGAACAATCTGGAGGCCTTTATTGTCGCAGACCACATTCTGTATTATGGCCCTCACCCTCTGGTTCACGCTGTAATGCTCGCGGTGTATCTGCTCGTTATACGGCAGCACCGCTTCGGCCTTGCCGAGATCCACGAATATGTCGCGGCCGGAGATATGGTGAACCACGCCGGTTATTATTTCCCCTTCGCGCGGTTTGTATTCTTCGAAAATTCTTTTCTTCTCTATATCCCTTACTTTCTGCAGCAGCACCTGCTTCGCGGTCTGCGCGGCTATACGGGCAAAGTCCTTGATCTCGACGCTTATATAAAGGTCTTCGTTCAGAGCGGCGTCGGCTTTTATCTTTTTGGCGTCAGGAAGAGATATCTCGATCTCGGGAGTAAAAACTTCCTCCACGACTTTCTTAACCAGAAATCCGGCGAGTTCCCCGGTCTCCGGGTCTATACCGGCCATTATCTGGGCGGTCTTGCCGTAATATTTGCGGAGGGAACTGACCAGCGCGTCGCTGATGGTCTTAAAAACCTCTTCCCTGTTTATCCCTTTCTCCCTTTCGAGCTGCTCCAGAGCGAGCAATAATTCCGTTTTACTTTTCTGATCCCTCATAATTCCTCCGCAGTTATTTTTTGCCCAACAGTTCTTCGTCCGTGAAGTGCAGTCTGGCTTCTAAAATATCCTCTAATTTAAATTTAAATCCGTCTTCGAGCGTCAATTCCGCCCCCCCAGCCGCTTTTATCTTTCCGTAGAACACGGCCGCGCCGTCAACCGGTTTTCTCAGCTTTATCTTGACCGGAGAACCCGCGAAACGGTTAAAATCTTTTTCTTTTTTCAGGACCCTGTCCATTCCTGGAGAAGACACTTCCAGACAATAACCGTCGGCGAAAATATTTTCTTTATCTATGAAATCGCCTATAGTCTCGCTGAGCGCGGCGCAGTCGTCGAGCGTGATCCCGCCGTTAGGGTCTTTCCCGTCGCCGGCGACGTACAGTCTGTCCACGAAAACCTGAAGCAGAGGCTTCTTTTTCTGACTGCCTACGCGGATATCAACGAGTTCGTAATTCCGGCCCTCCAGTACGGAGTCGAGCCTGTCTTCGAGAGTTTTTAAGTCCATTTTTTCATCCTAAAAAAAGAAGTGGCCTAGAACAACTAGCCACTTTCCGTCACTGTATATATAATACAATATTAATGCTCAAAAAAGCAATAAAATTAAAGGATAATTTTCATGTTCCTGGCGGACGCTCCAGAAGCCGAGACCGACGGAATCCGCGGATACAGGCCCGCAAACCCCGATAATGCGGGCCGTCAGTTTAAAATCATATCTGCATAATCGGCGGTGGCGTTCATATAGTCTATCATATCCTCCGTGACGTCATTCACGAAGATGGCCATGACGTTCTTATCTTCGGTCACCGGAGACATGCAGAAATCCGCTCCGGCGGAGGCGTAGAGCTGCGCGTTCTCCCTGCGGAAAAGATTATTGCGGAGCAAGGATTCGTCCTTAAGTTCCCCGGAGCGTAAATAAATCACCGTCATATCAGGCCGCCTTCAACAATTCCCGGGCCGGCCAGGCGTCTTCTTCCGCCCGTGCCGGAACCGTGCCGCCGCGGCGTACCGCACAGCCGTCCGCGCCCTTAGGATTTTCTTCGGATAAAATCTTAAAATCACACGGGGAGACGGCGGACAAACTAATGAAATTATTCCTGAGGTTCATATCCAGTCCGTGCGAACCGAGGATTTTTCTGACCTTCACGGCCACGGCGGGAGCCGCCGTGAGCCCTGAAGACCGCAGCCCGGCCACGTTTATAAAACCGGGGACATTGTCTCCGTAAAGCACAATAAAATCATCTCCGCACTCGGGACGCGGGCATGAGAAAGAGACGTTTACGCCTTTTTCCGACAAAGAAGGAAAGAGCCTTCCGGCAGCTCTTAAGATCTCTTCTTTTCTCCGCTCGGCGGCCGCCGGATCCTCTTCGTCCGCTTTATGCCAGGCTCCAGGCCCGACGGATATCCGGCCCTCGGAAGTCTCAGCCACGGTCGCTTCCCCCGGATCGCCCGACGGCAAGCGGGACAGTATACTTTTTACCGCACAGCCGGGCTTTCCGTCCAGCACATATCCTTCCCCCGTTAGTCTGGCGATCTTAAAATCTTTTATTCCGGCCAGCGCGGATATCTCGTCCGCGAAAAATCCGGCCGCGTTCACGATAAATCTCGAAAGGTATTTGATTCTCCCGGCCGACACTTCGAAAAGTCCGTCCGAACAGCGCCTTACTCCCGACACTTTGGAATCAACTTTAAGCTCCGCGCCGTTAGCCAGCGCGCTCTCGAGAAGAGAAAGAATAAAAATATAAGGATTTACCGTGCCGGCGGTAGGACAGAACAGGGCGGCTTTTACTTCAGCGGAAAGGCCCGGTTCTTTTTCATCCATCCAGTCACGGCCGACTATCTCCGCTCCGGGAATGCCGAGGGCCTCTCCTTCGAACTTTATAATCTTCAGCCTTTCTGTGTCCGCTTCCGAGAAAGAAGTTATCAGCTGACCCCGGCGCTTAAAACCGAGGCTAAGTTCGCGGTCCAGCTCTTCCCTTAAGATCCTGTTTCCCTCCACGCAGAGCTTACCTTTCAGAGACCCCGGGGTGTTCTGCACGCCGGATTCTATTATTCCGACCGCGGATTTAGAAACTCCAAAAGCGGGGCAGGCTTCTTTTTCGAGTAAAAGCACCTTAAGTCTGTAATGAGACAATTCCCTCGCTATAGCCGCGCCTGTCACGCCGGCGCCAATAATGATCACATCGAAATTCATCTTGTCTTATATTATATAAAATCGTCGTCCGCCGGGAAAACGCGCTCCGCCTATTCTTTCTTTATCCCGGCCAGAGGCGCGTGGACCGCGCTTACGTCGTCTTCGCCGAAACCAGCGGCCTCCGCCATACTGAGCAGCTTAAAAGCTCCTTCGGTCACGGGGAGTCTCATTCCCGAAGTCTCGGCGCAGCGCCTTATGGCTTTAACGTCCTTAAGCATATGTTTGAGCGGAAAAGCCGCCGGATAAGTGCCGGAAATTATGTTTTTCCTTTTCATTTCGAAATATCCGCATTTCATGGCCGGATTAAGCGCCAGCGTCCGGAAAACGAGATCTGGATCTATATTGAGGGAGGAAGCGAAGGCGGCGCCTTCGGCTATACAGGTGCTCATCTGCGCGAGGACCAGATTGACGCTCAGCTTAAGCGAAGTCCCAGCGGGAGCTTTGCCGGCGTACACGAGTTCCTTTCCCATGGTCCTGAGCATCTTCTCGCAGTCCCTGACAGCCGGTTCCGGACCCGAAGCCAGTATGACAAGTTTTCCGGTCTCGGCAAGCGGTTTGGAACCGGAAACAGGACAGTCCAGAAAATTTACATGGCGTCTCTCGCATTTATCCGCGAGTTCCGAAGTGAATTCGGGATATACGGTGCTCATGTTCACCACGGTCTTCCCGGGCGTGATGCCGGCGAAAACACCGTCCTTCTTTTCCATTATTTCCCTTACGGCCGCGGCGTCGGAAACCATGATTATCACGATATCGCATAAGCGCGACAGTTCTTCCGGGGACCCGGCCACGAAACAGTTCATATCCTGAAAACTCGTGACGGCCCTGTTCCTGGTCCTGTTATATACGGACAAGTCGTATCCGGCCCTGACCAGATTCATCGCCATCGCCCTCCCCATTATTCCGAGTCCTATAAAACCTATCTTTTTCTCTTTTCCCATAATGTCAGCCTCCAGAAAAACGCAGGAACACAGCAAAAACCGACCGCTTATAATTATATAAAATAAAAAAGCCGCCGGATCTTTCACGGCGGCTTATGTACTTGGGCCCAGTAGGACTTGAACCTACGACCCAGCGATTATGAGTCGCTTGCTCTAACCAACTGAGCTATGGGCCCCTGCAACATATAAATAGTATAGCAGTTTACTTGCGCTGACGCAAGGGAATTTTTCTTTATTTCTGTTTCGCGCGGTAAGCCCTGGCCTGCACCAGATACAGCCTGCCCCCGGCCTGGAGCCATTCCACGTCCATCGGGATACCGCCGAATATCTTTTCTATGGCCGGAGCCGCGTCCGTCAGCGATTTTATCAGACCTTCGTCCGTTATGCGCCTGCCCGCCCTTGGAATAAGTCTGTTCTTTACCCCTCCTTCAGGCGCCAGAACCGACATCTCATTGTCTTCGGAAAAACTGGAGAGATAGATCTTTCCGCCGCATTTATAGATCTGTTCCGGAGTCGCGTAGGCCCCCACGACCCTGAACCCCAGCCCCTGTTTAGCGCTTATATACACACAGGTCTTACCCGCCGTCTCCGCGGAACTGAAACCGGTGAACATAACTCCCGATATATCAGAACTCATGCTCTTCTGTATGAAAACCCCCGCGAAGGCGCCTGAATGATCTATATTAGCCGCTTCTCTGGCGTAAAAGGCTCTGTCGTTCCAAAGCGAGGCCCATACCTTTTTAACCGCTTTTATTATACCCTTTCCGGTCTTCACATTGGGAACTGTGTCGTAAAGTCCGGCCCCGCTGAACCAGCGAAGGTCCTCGGCATTCGTGGAACTGCGGACGAATACCGATTCGCCGCGCAGATAAGTTTTCCACATACTGATTATCTCTTTTTCCGTCCCCGGGTCCATTCGTCCCGACTCTATCTCCGAGCGGATTTCGGCCAGCTTCTTTTTCCTGTACGTTCCGTCGGAACTAACTCTGCCGTCCGCAAGCATGGCCGATATCTTCCCGTTTATACCGTTTTCCCTTATATATTTAGCATAATAATAGAAAGGCAGGGAAAACCCTTCAGGGATCCTTACCCCGGGGATAGCCGCGCGCTCCAGTTGTCCGAGATTAGCCGCCTTGGTTCCGCACCTGACGCTGTCGGCGGCGGACAGTTCGTCTAATTTACTTATCCGGTCCCAGTTGAGATCGGCGAACAGTTTATTTTTTACGTTTTTTTTCCTGCTCTCGTTCCACGCCGTCATCTCCGCCCTGGTCGCTTCTGTCACGGTAAAAGTGTCGGCACCGACCTCAAGTCTTATGTATTTTCCCTGATAAGGCTTAAAATAACTGTCCGCGTTCCTCAGGAAGAGAGCCGGAACGTTAAGAGATCTGGCCATGACGGACACGTGAGAGGCCGGGCTGTATGTGTTTTTAAGCACTATGCCGGCCATGCCTTCGGAAAATCCCTCCGACTCGTCGCTTACAGCTATAAAACTCTCGTCGGTCCCTTTCATAGGCCCCGGAAGCCTGTTGAAAGGCAGGACCTTCCCTATCCCGACCCCGCGGCTCACGGGGATAAAAGCGCCGCTCGAACTGTGCCATTCGAATTCAAGATTTTTCCCCGCATTCCTGAAAGCGCCTGAACCGCGCAGGCCGTCCTGACCTGACTTTATCTCGAATTTAACGTTTTTACAGCTGACGCCGCGTCTGACTTTATTGAAAAAAGTCTCCGCGGCTGCCGGAGAAATTTCATCGTCGTCGAAAAGACTCATGCTGTAATAAGACCCGGAATCAGCGAGAAATCCCTGATAGAACCTTCGCCTGTCGGCTCCGATGGAATTGTGTATCCAGGAATCCGGACCGCTCCTGGTCAGATATTGCGAAACGGCGAAATCGTAATGCGAAAAATATTTTTTGGTGTCGATAAAATATAATTCGTCGTTAACCGAGTCGTAAAGGACATAAAGGAAAAGTCTGCTTAATCCGCGGACGGAATACTCGGAAAAACTCCTGCAGTCGAGTCTTCCGGTATAATCCCCCTTCCCGTAAACAGGAGTGAGAAGAGCCGGAAGCAGTAGCAGGGACAAAGAAAAAAAACTAAGAATTTTTTTCAGCTTCATGTAAAAAATTCTCCTTGATAAGTCCGCAGACTCCGGGATCCTTCTTATATAAGGCCAGACAATACAGATCTTCCCCGCATTTTTCAGAGCCGCCCCCGCTCATTGCGGAAAGAAGTCTGGCGGTGGAAAGACAGATATTCCTGTCGGAAGAAATTTTTATCAGTTCGCAGCTTCTGATATCGGGATAAAAAACGGTCACGCAGTCCTCCATCTCGTCTTCCGTGACGCCGCCGTGCACGGCGCAGTAAGGGATATAATATCCCCTGTACCCTTCGGCGAGCGAAGAACAGTCCACCCCTTTCAATCCAGCCGAAAGCCTGGCGCAGCTGGCCGGAAAATCATTCTTATTTCTGAAAGCGTCTGTCACCGCGTCGCTTATCAGCCGCAGAGAAATCAGTGTGTCGGCTATATTTTCCCAGACCTCCGCCTCTCTCCCGTTCATTCCGGCATAGTCCAGTCCAGCCCGCTTTAAAACGGCTCTCCATTTCACCGGGACCGGACCGCCCGTCTTCTTTCCGCCGGTATATTCCGCGCATCTCAAATAAGAGGCCGCGTAAAAAACGGCGGCGCTTCCCTTTCTGTGCTGTCCGGCGGCTATTTTTCTGACGCCTTCGCAGAACCGGCTCTCCCCCGCGCAGAAAGACGGACTTTCTTTATGGCGGAACACTGCCGCAGCGGAAACGACGGCGGCGAGCGTCAGAAAAGCGATAGTGAGAATTTTATTTTTAACAGACATTAAATGGTGCGCCGTTTAAGAAAAAATCCGGTTTTTAAAAAACCGGATTTTCTACAGAAAGCAGAAGGACGCTTTTATTTCTTATAATTCGAAAACATCGTGTCCGTGGCCTGCTTTATACCCTCAGTGACTTCTTTCACTTTCTCGGAATCCCAGTCTTCTTTGGGTCCTCTCAGGAAAGACGTCTTATCGACTCTGTTGTCGAAACGTCCGATCGGCAGATGATAGGTCTTGCCGTGCGCTTTCACGGTGATGGTGTGCGGAACTTCGGAATGCTGCTCCAGATAATCCATATCGTCGCAACCGTAATCATTGAGCATCACCGACATCGGCACGCCGTGGTTCAGTATCGAACCCGGGTCGTTCGGATTGGCGCGCGCATTGTTCTTGCGGCGGCTCTCTTCCGGGGTCACCCATATATAAAGTATGGAGGCCTTCTCGAGTATCTCGGGGCAGAAATGCCTGAGGGAATACTGGTATCCGAGAGGGTCCTTCAACGGCATAGACGAACCGTCATTTCCGCCTCTGGCTGCCTCTATTATAAGAGTCTTGCCTTCGAAAGATTTAGGATAAGCGGCATGCTTTTCGTCCAGAAGCGCGCGGGTCTCTTTTTCGAGGGCCGCGGCCAGTTTTTTAAGTATACCGTGAGGAAGAGCGGCAAGACGGGGTTCTATATCTGCTTTCTCTCCCGCTTTGTCGACGCGGCTGAAAAGGAGCTCCGCTGAAGAATCAGTTTCTACGATATCCCTGTTGATCAGATCCAGGTAATCTTCGTTCAGAAGATGGATCAGCGTGCCCCAGTCCTTGGGGTTTATAAAAGGCTGGTCGCCGGATTTGAAAAATATCCTGTCGCTGCCGAGTTTAGACAACTCGTCGTCCATTCTGCGCATGAGATGAACGTAAGGAAAATCGTCAAGCTGAAGATTAGGGCCTATGTGAAATTCTTTCTGCAGTCTTTCGGGCTCTATATTGGCCATGAAGCGCCTTACTTCAGATTTACCGGAGGCAGGCAGCGCCAGCAGTAAAACTATGTCAAATACTTTATTCTTCATTACTTCCTCCTAAAAAAATAACCGCTAATAAATTCTAAATAATATCAAAGGGGAGTTTCAAGCCCTATTTATATAATTAACAGAGGAACCGGAACCGACGCGGCCCGCCGGCGGTCACAGGACCCTTGCCGTTATACATTTCAGATATTCCCCCTCGGGGTATTCCGTCATGACCGGATGGTCCGGACCGGCGCCGGCTTTACGTAATATCTGCACCCTTCTACCGGCCCTGTGCGCCGCGCCGCGCAGTATAAACGAAAATTCCTCCATGGATACCAGTCCGCTGCAGGAACAGGTCACGTATATTCCGCCTGGTTCCACCAGCGAGAGAGCTATCCGGTTGAAATCCTTATACTTATTAAGACCTATTTCCATTTCTTCCCGCGAAGAAACTAATTTGTACGGATCGAGCACCACGAGGCCGTAGCGGTTTCCGTTAGCTATCATCTGCCTTATGTACATAAAGGCGTCTCCGCAGGCGACGTTCAGCTTGACCTGATTTATATTCGCGTTCCTCTTGGCCATGGCGCAGACTTCCGAGTCGAGTTCCACGCATGTCACTTCCGAAGCCCCGCCCAGCTTCGCGGCGTAAAGACCGAAACCGCCGGTGTAGGAACAGAGATCTATGACTGTTTTTCCAGCGGCGAACTGCGATGCGTAAAGTCTGTTTTCCCTCTGGTCGCAGAAAAAACCCGTCTTGTATCCGGCGCGCAGATCGACTTCGAACATAATGCCGTTCTCTCTTATGCGCGTCTTGCAGTTTTCTGAATCTTCCGCCGGGAGTTCGAAACCCTCCATCTTCTGGGTATAGGAACTGGCCCGGTGATGAAAAACCGCTTCCGGGAAATGTTTCCTGAAAGCTTTCTCGATATTGGAAGCCATGGAATACATGCCGAGGGAATAGAATTCAAGGACTATATTATTGCCGTATCGGTCGGCCGTGAGCCCCGGCAGACCGTCGCCGTAATCGTGGATCAGTCTGTAGGCGTCGGTGCAGCCGTCAAGTTTCAGTATATCCCTTCTCAGTCCCACCGCGCAGGAGATCTTTTCGTCGAGATAGTCGTCCAGTTTGAAATCGTTCGGGTCGCCGCGGTATATTATGCGCAGAGCTATCTGGCTGCGTGGATTATAAAGCGCGGCGCCGTAGGCATTGCCTTCCCTGTCGTAAACGGCCACTATGTCGCCGGGCTCCGCCGGATCGGCTTTTTCTATCATGCGTCTGTATGCGTTAGGGCCTGCCGGCGCGTGCGACAGTTTCACCCTGGGGAGAGTCCCGGATGAAGATAAAATCAGTTTTTTTGGATCAATCATTGTTCCGCCTTTAATCAGTAATCGCGCGGCGAATTTGCTTCACGCCACGGATGCCAGTATTCCCTGGACTTTTCTTCGAGAGAATTTTTCTTCGACGAATTGAGTTTCAGCGACACCTGCACTGAGACCTCGAAAATTCCGCCGGTTCTCTGTCTCAGGTCGAGCCTGGTGTTGAAATCGTGCCATGTCTTATACAGTGTGAAACTTTTCTCGAAAAAATCGAACAGATCCTCTTTATCGTCGAAAGACAGACGGTATCTGAGCACCGCCGCGGCCCGCCAAGAGGCAGAAGGATATAATTTAAAACCCAGAACGTTCTGCAGGGTCACCGCGTCCCTGTCGCTGGTATAATGGGCGGCGCCGAAACTGATATAATTATCTTCGCTTCCGGCCTTGGCGTCCAAAAGAAAACTGCCGGAACTCTGCCTTATGTCGTACACGGTCTGCGCGGTCAGATCCACTTTGTCTGAGGGAGAATAATAAAGTTCCGCCTTAACCGGCTCCATCCTGTCGCTCAGATGCCCCCCCAGATATTTCTGCAGCGAATAAGCGGTGCCGGCCTTCAGATAAAAATCGGCGTCCGGCATGACGAACAGTTCCGCGTAAAGCGAACGTTTTTCCTGTCCGTAGTCGTCGGACCGCGTGTCGTCGAAGATCTTATTTTCGGCCATTCTCTGCAGATGTTCGTAACCGAAATCCAGGGTGCCGGGACCGCGGGAATATCTGAAATTAGCCTTGCCGCCGTATCTCCCTGTCCAGACATCGTTCTCTTCCGCGGCGGTGGAAATATAGACCGACTGTTCGTAATACAGGGAAGGATTAAAGGAAAATCCTCCGCCTAACGGGACCTGTTTGAAAGCCGTCCACTCGGCCGAAGCCTCTTTATGGTAAGATTCCGAATAAGTCTCGTAGCCGTTGCCCGCATAAGCCTGGACGCTGTTAAGGAAAGGAAGATTTAAGATTCTGAACGGGACAGTATAAAAATCCAGCTTCGGCGCATAGGCCTTTTCCTTGAGGAACAGTTCATTGTCTTCATCGCGCAGTTCTTTTTCTTCCGCGGACACCCTTAAGACGGTGTATTTTGTCTTTCTGGTTAAGGAAACGCTGAACTGTTTGTCGTCGCTTACGGCGAAAGGATTGGTGCGGAAGTAGTCGTTATTGAATTTCGGATCTGACAAAAGTCTGAAATAAGACTGGCTGTAATAATAAGCGCTGTCTTCCGATTCGTTGAAATTGTTGAAGGCGTGCCAGTACCCTCCGTTTACGCCCCAGCGGTAGTCCGAACTGTCGTATTCCTTTATCTGGTAAACGGAAATATTGGATATGTTTTTCTCAGGACGTCTGAAATTAAATTCGCCGCCCAGACCGAATCCCTTGAGAGCGAAATAATCGAGATAGGCGGTTATCTTCGTCTCTTTATTCAGCTTATACCCTATATTATTTTTCACGAAAGGTCCGTTTCTCTTATCGTAACCGGGATAAAAGGTAAGGCTGAAGGGAGTTTCGGCGAAAGGCCTGTATATCACCGGGAAATAAAAGACAGGAACGGTGCCGAGATAGAATATCATATTATAAGCCAGAAAGTATTTTTTCGGCACGAGTTTCATGCTGGAAGCGCTCACGTGATAGTGCGGCGGTTCTCTGTTGCACGAAGTGAAAGTACCCTTTTTATAGATATAAGAACTGCCGTTAACTTCCGCTTCCCTGCCCGTGAAAATGAATTTGTCGTAATCCGAGCGTATGCCGTAAAGCAGCCCGGTGTCGTCGCCGTAATTCATTATTCCTCTTTCGGCGTATATGGTGCCGGAGGAATCGTCTATCGCGAAAGGCGACGGAGCCGTTATTGTGGTGCTGGGCATGTCGACCACGAACTCATTTCCCCTTATCAGCCGCTCTATCTTCCCGTCCTCGCCGTACTCCTGAAGCTTTATATGACCTTTCAGGTCCATTATCCTCGTATATTCGTTGAATTCGCCCTCGTCGGCGTCGAAATATATGTGATGAGTTCCGGAAGACGAAGGCAGGTCGTAGGCGGAAACGGAGGCCGCGGCCGTCTGGAATAAGAGGAATAATAAAATTACGAAGCGCACGATATAATATTTTACTTTATTTGCGCCGCGCTGCGGTTAAATAAGCCCAGCCGCCCTGAGCCCCCACAAAGCCGCGCCCTTCGATCCCATCTCCGGATTGTCCGCTATAACGATTCTTACGGAAGAGAAAGGAGTCCTTACGAAAGGAGATATCTCTTTTCTCCGCTCTATAACCTTGAGAACTTCAGGCATAAACCATTTTCCGGCCCGGGAAACACCGCCCGTCAGGATGACGGAGGAAGGATTGAACATTATGAGAAGTTCTACTATGCCGAGACCGAGATAATGTCCCGTCTCTTCGAATATCTTCACGGCGGCGGCGTTTCCGGCCGAAGCCGCCCTTGAAAGGCAAAGCGTGTCGAATTTCCCTTTCTCGGAATATTTTTTTACGAAATCTTCTTTACCGCCGATGAGCTTTTCGGCGCGGCGCATTATGCCTATACTGCCGCAGTAGGCCTCCAGACAGCCCCTGCTTCCGCAGTTGCACGGAAGACCGTCGGGGACTATATTTATATGTCCCCCTTCTCCGGCCGAACCGGTGGCGCCGTGATACAGCCTGCCGTTTATTATGAGACCGGACCCTATGCCGGTGCCCAGCGTGAGCACGACGACGTTCTCTTCCTTGCAGTCAAGCGCGTCGGCGTAAGCGCCCCAGGCGGCCATATTGGCGTCGTTTTCCACCGCGCAAGGAAGTCCCGTCAGGGCCGCGAGCGGCCCGGCTATCTTAACGTTCTGCCAGTTAAGATTAGGAGAAAAACGCAGGATCCCTTTATCGGGGTCTATGTCTCCGGCCATGCCTACCCCCAGGGCCTTAACTTCATAATTTCTGTCCGCGGCTGTCTCCCCCACTGCTTCCGAAAGACGCCTCATGAAATCGGCCGGCCCTTTCTCAGGTTCCGTGCAGAAACGCTTTTCCTTTATGACCTTTTTTCCGTCCCCTACGACGACTATTTTTGTGTTCGTCCCGCCTATGTCAATGCCTATGCCTTCCATTTCTTCCTCCGGAGTTTCAGTGCTCCGCGATAAAATTAAGAACCGCGCCGGCCAGATAAAGGGAACCGACAACGGCCACGTTCTTCCCGCAGCGGGAAGAATAAGCGAAAGCGTCAGCGAGCCTGTCGAACACGACGATATCCGCTTCTGGTTTCATACCTCTGAACAGCCCGGCGAGTTTTTCCGGACTTTCGCCGCGCGCCAGATCCGGTTTAGTAAATATGAATCTTCCGCGGAAGCCGCTCAGCACTTTAAGCATATAGATATATTCCTTGTCCTTCATCGCGCCTATCACGAAAACCGCGTCCTCGCGGCTGAAAGGGGACTGAAGCCATGTCTCCCCGAAAGAACGGGCGGCCTGCGGATTATGCGCCCCGTCAACTATGAAAACGGTATTGTTCAGGCCGGGCCCCGAACGGACCACCTGAAAGCGGCCATTCCAGCTGAAAGTTCCGAAAGCCGAAGCCGCCTGTTCCTCCGACACCCTGATTCCCCTGCCGGAAAGCATCTCCAGCCCCTTCCAGACGAGCGTTGCATTCGACAGCTGATGCTTTCCGAGCACATTCAGATAATATGTCTTTCCTGTAGTTTTATGACGGATATACATGCCGCCTCTGTTCCAGTCGCAGGAAACGGTCTCGAAGACCGGAGCCGTCATCTCCAGCTTAGCCTTCTTGGCCGCCGCCTCGCTGATTATCTGCAGCGCGGCTTCTTCCGGAAGGACGGGGGTTATAACCAGACCGTCCTGCTTTATTATCCCAGCTTTCTGATAGGCTATTTCTCTCAGGGTAGGGCCGAGCATCTGTTTATGGTCGAAATCAACCGAAGTTATCACGCTCAGGAGGGAAGAAGGAAGGACATTGGTCGAATCGCTTCTTCCGCCTATGCCGACCTCCACCACGGCGATATCCGTGCCGCGTCTGGCGAAATGCAGATAAGCCATGCAGGTCAGGACCTCGAAATAACTCAGCTCCGAAGAGGCGTCGAAGACGTCCTTCATCAGACCGGCGAATTCCTCCCTGCTTACCGGAACGCCGTTTATCTGTATGCGCTCGCGTATATCGGTGAGATGCGGCGAAATATAAAGCCCGGTCTTATAGCCGGCCGTCCTGAAGGCTTCGGCGAACATGGCGCATACGGAGCCCTTGCCGTTCGTTCCGGTGACGTGCACCGCTTTGAATTCCGAATGCGGGTTCCCGAGAACTGAAAGACATTTTTCTATCCTGTAGAAACCGTTTTTCTTGATAAAATTCTGACGCGTGTTCAAAAGTTTCAGAGATTCTTCGAAAGTCATAATATAAACCGTTTAGCCTATTCTCTCGTCCTCTTTATGTCTATCCCTACAGCCCGGAGTTTCTCCTCTATCTTCTCGTATCCTCTGTCTATATGATAGACACGTCTTATAAAAGTTTTTCCTTTGGCGGCGGCCGCGGCCACTATGAGAGCCATTCCGGCCCTCAGGTCGGAAGCCATCACCGGCGCCCCGTGAAGTTCCGGCACTCCTCTCACGGAAGCTTTCCTGCCGGAAACGGAAATATCAGCCCCCATGCGCATAAGTTCAGGAACGTGCATGAACCTGTTTTCGAAAATCTCTTCGCGGACCTCGCATTCTCCGTCCGCCATAGTGACGAAGGACAGCCACGGGGCCTGGAGATCCGTGGGAAATCCCGGATAAGGGGAGGTCGTCACGTTCACCGGCGCGGGCCGGCCTTCCGGGGCCCGAATGGTTATCTCAGAACCGGAAGCGCTTATCTTCGCTCCGGCCTGCCTCAGGGCGTCAGAAAAAACAGTCAGAGTATCCGGCGCGGCGTCGGTCAGCCTCAGTTCTCCCCCCGCCGCGGCGCATACGAGCATATAAGAGCCGGTCTCAATTCTGTCCGGCATCACGCGGTAATTAACCGCTCCGAGACGCGCTCGTCCTCCGACGCGGAGCACGGAAGTCCCGGCTCCGCTTATTTCCGCGCCCATGGAAGACAGCGCCTTCGCCAGATCCGTTATTTCCGGTTCTCTGGCCGCGTTTTTTATAACCGTCTCGCCCTCTACCAGCGAAGCGCACATCATTATGTTTTCAGTCGCGCCCACGCTCGGAAAATGAAGTGGAATCACAGCCGGACGCAGCCGGCCGGCGTTCAGCACCACGTCGCCGTCCTCGTACGATATCTCCGCCCCCATCTGTTTAAGACCTTCCAGATGTATATCTATCGGACGCACTCCTATGGAACAGCCGCCCGGCATGGCGAACCTGGCTTTCCCGAATCTGGCCAGCAGCGGCCCGGCCGCCAGCACGGAAGCGCGCATTTTTCTCACCAGTTCGTAAGGAGCCCGGGTCTTCAGAGGTTCTTCTTCTGAAACTGTGAAGATCCCGTCCTCGTGTCCGCATATCTTCCCTATGTAGAGGAGAAGATTCATGGTGGATTTTATATCCGCCAGGTCCGGGACATTGGACACTTCGCATTTTTCATCCGTAAGGAGCGTGGCGAAAAGTATCGGAAGCGCGGCGTTCTTGGAACCGCTGATCTTAACGCTGCCTTTCACCCGTCTGCCGCCGTTGATTATAAAACAGTCCATAAAACACCGCCTATATTTTCACCGAGACGAGAAATCTCCTCTTCCCGGCGAAATCTTTTAAAGCCCTTTTCCCCTTCCACACGGCGTCCTGCATCTCGGACAGAAGCGTGTCCGGCATGCCGTCGCCGAGTTCCATATATAAGGCTCCGCCGGATTTGAGACAGCCGGCCGCGTCGGCCGATATATCTCTGGCGACCGACAGCCCGTCAGGACCTCCGTCGAGAGCCACGCGCGGCTCGCACTGCACTTCCGGCGAGAGTCCGGCTATGACTTCCGTGGGGATATACGGGGGATTGGAAACTATAAGGTCGAAACCAGAAGAAAATTTATCAGCGGAACGGTACGCGGCCTCTTTTACCGTCCCGGCCACGAGAAAAGACACCCGGGCTGAAAGACCTAGGGCCTCGGCATTTGCGGAGGCGCAGTCCGCGGCGCCTCGCGATATATCTGCTGCGAGAAGTCTGGCTCCCGGAAACCTGGTCAGCAGCCAGAGACCTATGGCTCCGCTGCCTGTCCCGTAATCGAGGATATCGGCTCCGCCCGCGTTTTTTCCCACGAGAAAAGCCGCGCAATATTCAGCCAGTTCTTCAGTCTCGGGACGCGGGACCAGGACCCTCTCGTCCACTTTCAGATTTATGTCCAGAAACTGCTGGCTGCCAACTATATAGGCGAGCGGAATTCCGTTTTTCTTGGTCTCCACGAAAAGCCTGAATCTCTCGCCCTGCTCCTCGTTTATGTCGACGTCCTGAAAAGCCGTCAGGCTCAGCCTGTCAAGCCCCGAGGCGTAGGCGAGCAGCCATTCCGAATTGGCCTCAGGTTCGTCTATCCCGGCTTTTCTCAGTTCTTCCGCCGCTTCGGAAAGTAGCGTCCTCGCCTTCATATCATTTTTTAGCGCCGAAACTCAGTTTCAGCTCTTCCAGCATCGGGCGGATGTCGCCGTCCATCATTTCCGACAGATTATGCCAGGAAAGCTGCGCCCTGTGGTCTGTGACCCGGTTCTGCGGATAATTATAGGTCCTTATCTTTTCCGAGCGGTCGCCGCTCCCCACCTGTCTGCGTCTTTCGCCTTCGGAGGCGTTCTCGGCGTTTTCCTCGCTCATCTGCTGGAGTTTCGCGGCGAGAAGAGCCATGGCCTTCATGCGGTTCTGGCCCTGCGTACGCTCTTCCCTGCACTGCGTGACTATGCCCGTAGGGATATGTATTATCCGCACGGCTGTCTCCACTTTATTCACGTTCTGTCCGCCCGCGCCGCCGGAGCGGCAGGTCTCCATTCTTATATCGGCGGGATTTATCTTTACCTCGGCTTCCGCGACTTCCTTCATGACCGCGACGGTGACGGCCGAAGTGTGCACTCTGCCGGAAGCCTCGGTCAGCGGAACGCGCTGGACCCTGTGCGCTCCTCCCTCGTATTTGAACCAGCCGTAAACGCCGCGGCCGGAGATATAAAGCACGGCGCTTTTTATTCCTTTCAGGCCGGTGGACGAGACGTCCCGCAGTTCCGCCCTGAAACCCATGTTCTGGGCGAATCTCATATACATACGCATTATGTCGGAAGCGAACAGGCAAGCCTCTTCGCCGCCGACACCGGCTCTTATTTCAAGAAATATGTTCTTCTGGTCGTCCGGGTCGGGAGGAACTATCAGAAGCTTTAGTTTTTTTTCGAGTTCCGAAACCCTTTCTTCCAGATCCGGCAGCTCGGCTTCGGCGAGCTCGGCCATCTCCCTGTCCTCCGAGGAAACCATCTGCCTTGTCTCCCCGGCCTCTCTGACGGCCCTGCCGTAGGCGTCAGCCGTTTGTATTATCTCGGAACATTCGGCGTGTCTGCTGGACAGCCTGCGGATATCCTCGGCCGAAAGCCCGCCGCCCGAAAGTCTGGCTTCCAGTTCCGCGAATTCCCTTCTGACGGAATCTACTTCGTTATCTAGCATAATATATAAAAAAGCAGGCGCTTTCCCTATTGTGAAAAACGCCTGCTAATAGATAAGGTCCGCTATTTCGCGGGAGCTTCTTCTTTCTTTTCTTCCGTCTTTACGGCTTTAGGGGCAGCTTTCTTGGATTCCACTTCAAGCGCCTTATGATGAGCGAGATGGCGGGGAGCCGTTACCGGCACTTCGAGTTTTTTCGCTTTGCGCTCTACAGTTTTTCCATCGGACGAAGCAAATTTCTTCAAAAATTTATCCACGCGGCCTTCAGTGTCCGTAAGACGCTGTTTCCCGGTAAAATAAGGGTGACAGGCAGAACATATATCCACTTTAATGCTTTTTTTTGTGGAGCGGGTCTGGAAAGTGTTCCCGCATGCGCATACCACGTCGCATACTTCATATTTGGGGTGTATATCGTTTTTCATTTCTCTATTTTAACCTCTGTAACTTCTTACTTACTCTAGTAATAAATTATAGCATAAAAGACCGCCTGTTTTCTCGGACTCTTTAAATGAGTCTTGCGCGGAGCCTTATACTTCGGCGCGCGGTAAACCGCGCGCCGATAAAATCAAAGTCTAATTCTTATTTTTTAGCAGGCTTGACCGCGGATTTATCAGGCTGTTCCGCGTCGCTGCCGGAAGGGACAGCTTTCCCCCCTTCAGACTCCGCGACAGGGTTATCGCCTTTCTCTATTTCTATTAGTTCGACATCGAAAATGAGGGTCGCGCCGCCGGGAATAACTCCGCCCGCGCCGACGTCTCCGTAAGCCGTGTCGGAAGGGCAGACGAGTTTGGCTTCACCGCCGACTTTCATCTTCTGCACGCCCTCGGTCCAGCAGGGAATGACTCCGTTTAGCTGGAATGTGGCCGGCTCGCCTCTGTCCTTGGACGAATCGAAAACTTTCCCGTCCGCGAAAGTGCCGTGGTAATTAACCTTCACGACATCGTCCGCTTTCGGCGCCGCTCCCGTCCCTTCTTTTACCGGGATATAGAGCATGCCCGACTGAAGTTTCTCGGCTTTGCCTTTATTCTCATTATAAAGTTTTTCTATCAGAGCGGTCCCTTTTTCCTTTTCTTTTTTCACCGCCGCTTCCATTTTGGTCTTAAAATACTCATTAAGTTTTTTATTGTATTCGTCGGTCCTGGCCTTGTCGTCGAGATTTGACTTGCCGGTCAGATAGTCGGAAAAACCTTTGATTATGTATTCCTGTTCTTCCTTGGTGAAATCGAATGTCTTAACCTTCGAACTTATAGCCTGTCCTAGGAAATACATAAGATTCTGGGGCTCCGTCATCGCGGCCCCGCCTTTGTCTTTCTTCACGTTTTCAGCCGCGAACGCCGGCACAGACAGCGCCAGGACCATAAGCGGTATTAAAATCCTTTTCATTTATTGCCTCCGTATCAACTTTCTGTAATAATGCAAAAACACTGCTACTGATATAATACTAAATTTAGGCGGGAATACATACTCCGGCAGAACGGACTTATATATTCTCGTGTCTGAAAAGCTTTCTGAAAGACAGATACAGACCGACCAGCACGCCAGAAACGGCATATATACTGAAAAATATAAAAAGCGCGTTCTGCGGATAAGTGCATATAAGCGCGAAAACGGCTATCAGAAGCAGTATCATCTTGGGGGAAGAGAGCCTCACCCCGTGACCCTTCAGCGCGACATAAGGCATATTGGAGACCATGAGCAGGGCCAGCAGTATGACTATGAACGGGATAGCGGAATATATATAAGGCATAAGCACCGTCATCCACGGAATGCTCCGCGGGCCGCTGCTCTCCGCCAGAGTGTAAGCCAGGACGATCGACAGCATTATTCCGGCCGCGCCCGGTATCGGCAGCCCCTGAAAGAAATTCTTAGAGTTCAGCCCGGCGTTGGCTTTAACGTTGAATCTTATCAGTCTGAGAGCCCCGCATATGACGTACATAAGCGCCACGAAACTCCCTATAACATTATAATCCTTCAGGGCGAACTGATACATCATTATCGCCGGCGCCACTCCGAAAGACACCAGATCGGAGAAAGAATCCATCTCCACGCCGTAAGGACTTTCCGCGTGGAGCATCCTGGCTATGCGGCCGTCCAGAACGTCCATTATATATGAGAAAAGGATACAGTAGACGGCCTTCACGCAGTCGCCGGACATCGCGGCGAGTATCGCGAAGAAACCGAAAGCCATATTGGCCAGAGTGAAAAGAGAAGGGACGACGACCTTGGAATTTTTTATCCTGTCGGGGCTGATATAAAAACGCGGGCGTCTGTTATACCCGGAACCGTTGTATTTTCCGCGGGTCATTTTATTTTACCACTTGGCGAGTATAGTTTCAGCGCCGGAGACCCTATCCCCCGGCTTCACCGCGATCTTCGCGCTTTCCGGAAGATAAACGGCGACCTGGGAACCGAAATAGATTATGCCGACTCTTTCGCCGGCCGTGACCGTCTGGCTTTTCCTGACATAACATTCTATGCGTCTGGCTATCGAGCCCGTTATCTGCTCTATCTGCACCTTTCGCCCGTCGGAACCGGTTACCGAAATAAGATTTTTTTCATTGGTCTCGGCCGCCTGCTTCCTGAAAGCGGAAAAGAAAGTTCCCTTGGTGTATTTGGTTTCGTCCACGGTGCCGGCGACAGGGGCCCGCTGCACGTGCACATTGAAGATGGAAAGGAATATTCTCACAACTGTTATCCCTTCCGTTCCCTCATTCCCGACGGACATTATCCTGCCGTCGGCCGGGCACGCTATCTCGTCGGGAGCGAAGACCTTGGGTCTGTCCGGATCCCTGAAAAAATACAGAGAGAAAACGCAGAGAACGAACGATATAACGGAAAGAGGAATACCGAGCCACAAGAACCAGAAAGAGAGAATTACAGAAAGCGCGAAAATTATAAAAAAGATTATAACGAGTCTTTTCCCTATAGGAGCCAATTTCATCAAATATCCTCCGGCAGGCTCAGCGGTCTTGGGCTTGGTGGGACTCGAACCCACACGGCTTTGAAACCAACGAATTTTAAGTCCGTCGCGTCTACCAGTTCCGCCACAAGCCCTGCTATAAATTCAGATTTTACGACCGCGATACTGTCAAGATAGTATAGCAAATTTCCATACCGTAAAGCATTTCCGGCGAAACGGCGTAAAAGCCGGGCCGCGGCGGGGCGGCGGCGGAAACAGCCTCTGTATTATTTTCCGAAAATAAAGTAAACTATACTTATATTATGATAATTATAGTTCTGCTTACGCAGCTTCTCTCGCTTGCCCTGACGGTTTTTTTGTTCCTGAATCTGAGAAATGATTTCAGGAACAGGATAAAACAGACCTGCGTGAAGATAGACATAAGCTTCACCGCGGAAAAAATGAAGGACCTCGCGGTCGCCACGTGGAATCTTAAAAGGCATATCTCCAAACTCTCCGGCGAACTGGAACTGGGCGACAGGACCAGGGCCGTAGAGGGATATATAAGAAGGATAGAGAATATTTATCTGTCGGAAGGGATGACGCTCGAAGATTATACCGGAAGAAAATTAATAGACGGGATGAACGTAGACACGGTCGCAGTGGAAAGGACGGAGGGGATAAGGGAAAACCGCGTCAAGGAAACAGTGGAGCCGGCCGTGCTCTATAAGGGGGAAATAATAAGCAGGGCCAAGATAGTGAAAGAAGTCGCGGCCGACCGGCCGGAAGTCAATGAGAAGTCGATATCACAGGGAAATGAAAAATGAATATAGAGATAGGAATAGATCTGGGAACAACAAATTCTGAAATAGCCGTATTCACCGGCGGGGAAGTGAGGATAATAAAAAATTATCTCAGGGATGAATTCACCCCTTCCGCCTTCGGCATAACAAAAGGCCGCGACGAAATAGTCGGAAAGAGAGCCTATGACAAATACTACGAGGGCACTCAGGACGAGGTGGCCAATAATAAACTGGAAGTCAAAAGACTGATGGGGACTTCCGAGAAAGTCCTTTTCCCGCGCATAGCCAAAAGTTACAATGCGGAAGAGATATCCGCCAAGATACTTAAATTCCTTGTGCAGGAAGCGAAGCGCTCGGTGGAAAACCTCAACACCGTTGCCGCCGTAATAACTATTCCCGCGCATTTCTCCACCCTCCAGGCCGAAGCTACGAAAAGAGCCGGTGAGATAGCCGGCTTCAAACAGGTCATACTCCTGCAGGAACCCATAGCCGCCGCTTTCGCCTACGGTTTCGGCAAGAACAAGAACGAGAACTGGCTCATATACGATCTGGGAGGCGGGACCTTCGACGTGGCCCTGATCTCCTCGAGAGACGGACATCTGACCGTCCTCAATCACAACGGAGATAATTTTCTAGGCGGGAAAGATATAGACAATATAATCGTGAACGAGATATTCCTGCCGGTCCTGGAGATAAAACATAATCTGTCGCTCTCCAGGAGCGACCCGCGTCAGGCCGCCGTCTTCGCCAGACTGAAAATAGCCGCGGAGCAGGCGAAGATTCAGCTTTCCTCCATGAAAAAGATAGTGGTTTCCCTGGACCTTGAGATAGAAGGGGAGGAGATATACGAAGAGATAGAGATATCGCAGGATCTTCTAAAACAGAAGATGATGCCGGTCATAAACAGGACCCTGAATTACTGCAAGGACACTATAGACCAGGCCGGAGTCAAACCGGAGGCCATAGCTAGGATAGTCCTGGTCGGCGGTCCGACGCAGCTGCCCTTTCTCAGGGAAACGCTGGAAAAGGAACTGCGCATAAAGACCGACACTTCATGCGACCCGCTCACCGTGGTGGCAAGAGGAGCGTGCCTGTACGGGGCCTCGCAGCTGATAGTGGTAAAAAGCAAGGAAAAGAAAGTCCTTCCGCCTAATGTCTTCGACATACAGCTGAACTACGACTCCCTGACCAGCGAGAACGAAACTTTCGTCACGGGAAAGATCCAGCAGCTGGAGAACAGACTGCAGCAGTACTTCATACAGATACAGACCCCTGACAATACCTTCAACAGCGGCAGACTTAATCTAAAAAACGGGAAATTCGCCGTTAATCTGCCTGTGTCCAAGAATCTGAACACCTTCGCGCTGTCGCTCTTCGACAACGAGGGTAATAAACTGGGGCTGTCCCCCGATTCGTTCACGATAAGCCACGGGCTCAGCGTGGACGGGACGCCTATCCCTAATTCCGTGGGGCTCGGAGTAAGCCGTTCCGGAGCGCAGGGCGTAAGCCATGTTTTCGACGTTTTCTTCGAAAAGAATTCCATACTGCCGCTGAGCAAGACAAAGAGTTATAAAACCGTCAGCGCGATAAAAAGAGGCGACGAGACCAATATACTCCCTATAACGGCCTACGAGGGCGAAAACATGATCCCCGACAGGAACACCTTTATCTTCGAAATAGGACTGAACGGCAAGGAAATAGGCGTGGACCTGCCCGAAAACAGCGACGTGGACGTTACCATAAACATAGACGAATCCAGAACAATTGGCATGGAAGCTTATATCCCGGCGATAGACAAAACCTTCAACGCCAGAATGACGACCTACGACCAGAATATCTCCGTGGACGCCCTGATAGAATCGGCCGCGGCCATATCCGGAAGGATAAAAGACATAGAAGACCAGCAGCTGAAAGAGGATCTCACCACCGAGTTCATAGAACTGGAAAAATGTATAAAAAACGCCGTGTGCGACGAAGACGAAAAGAGGAAAGCCAACAGCAGGCTGAAGAAACTCCAGTCTTCCGTAGACGCCGCGGAATGGAGCGCCAGAGGGCTGAAACTCAAAAACGAATTCAAGAAATGTCTCGGTAATATCCCCCCTCTTATAGAAAAACTTGAAGACGCCTTCCAGCGGAAAGACTTCTCGCATCAGTTCGAGGCCCTGAAGAAAGAAGGGGAGACTGCCCTTGCGGATAACAATATAAAGATAATAGAGGAGATAAACAATAAACTTTATAATCTCTGGGGAAAGATGCTCGCAGAATTCGACGATTTCTGGAAAGATATGCTGCGCTCTCTGCTGGAAAGGCCGCAGGTGAAATCCGACGCCAGAGTGGCTTACTATGTATTCCAGGCCGAAGAAGCCCTTAAAAACAATAAGATGAAAGAAATAAAGGAGATAGTCCAGGCTCTCCTGGCGATAATCCCTAAAGACGAACGCGGCAAGATCCCCGGCATAAGAATATAAAAATGGGCAATCTACTTACCGACAATGCTTTCGGGATATTAGGACTTCCGCCGAACGCTTCTTTAAGCAATATCTCTCGCCGGGGAAAAGAAATAGAGAGATATCTAGCGATAGAGGAGACGCCGTCTTATGCCTGCGATTTCAAATTCTACGCCGACAGAAGAAACGAGGAAACAGTAAAATACGCTGTGAAGGAACTTAACAATCCTTACCAGAAAATTCTGCATCTTTTCTTCAGGAACAGCTCTTCGACCGCAGAAGAAGAGGAATTTCTCAAAAAAGCGGATAACAATCCGGCGATCTCCTTTGTCGCCGCCTCGGAAAGCCGCAAGCTGTCCGAGGAAAGGAAAAAAAACGCAGCGATACTTCTGCTTCTCAGCGTCTTCTCCGACAAATCCATGGAGAAAGGACTCGCGGGAAAATATCTGCTCTCTTCCGCCGGGCTGTTTTCGGAAATAATAAACGCTCAGGATTTTGAAAAAGATTTCAGGGAATATTCGCAGAAAACCGACGAAGTCGGAATAAACGGAAGTATCTTCATAGGTTCGACCGATAAAATAAAAAAAGCTCTGCTCGCGATAATCTCCGACATATTCGACATAACCAAGGATTATTCGGTATTCAACGAGACCGTTAAGATCCTCGGGCTGGAGAGATACACTTCCAACGATATCTTCGTAAGAGGGATCTATTCCGAACTGAACGACACGCAGATATCTCTGAAGAGCCTGCGCGTGAATTCCGCCCGTGACCTGAGATTCTTCCAGCGTTATTTCGATGAAATCTGCAAGAATCTGAATCTGCTAAGGGAACTCAAGGTTTACGAAAGCGAAGACGCCGTTCTGGCGAGGGACAAGACCGCGGAAACGCTTTCGGCGGCAGCCAAGAAGATATATAATTTTTCCAAAAACGAGTACGAGGCGATATTCCGTATATTCGGTTTCGCGAAAAGCATAGCCGAAGGAAAATACGCGGTCGACACCGTGAACAATACGGAAAAGGATATTACCTACGCCATACTGCTCAACGATTTTTCTAACTCTATAAAATCTTATAAAGAAAACAAAATAGACGCGGACACAATGCTCACGGAATGCGAAGACGCATTTTCCTTCAACAGAGAACTCTACGGAAAAGCCGAGATAAGCGAAGCCGTCATGGTCAATGTCTGCAAATACGCCATGAAAGCGAAAAAGGAAATAGTCCAGCTAGCCAGAGAAGAAGGAGCTAAAGACGATGCGACGGACATAAAATATTTTTTCCGTAACTGCGACTTTTTCGGGAAAAAAGAGCTTCTGAGAAAATATAACTTTATACTCTATCTGAAAAACGACCTGGGAAATATCTGCAGGAAGGGAACGGGCCTGATATTAGGCGCGGTCGGAGCATGCGCCCTGGCATATATAATATCGACTCTTTCCGATATGCTTTACGAATATTATCCCCATTGAGAGATATTTAAGCTATGGAGACAAAATTAAGTTTAAAAGTGGACTTCGCGGCGCTGAACAAAAAGCGCCCCGGAGAAGAAAAACATAAACAGATTTACGAAAAGGGAGAATATTATGAAACGGTCCTACTGCTTCAGACACTTTTGTTTTTTTCCGTCGTCTTCTTCTTTTCGCTTACTGCCGGAGCCAGATATATCTCGGCGAAATCCGCAAACGGATACCAGCCGTATTACTCCTCGGGCGGTGAAGGGAGCCTGAGATAAAACGGATGCGCGGGAAACTTTGGGAAAATATATTCGGCGCGGCGCCGGTTTTTCTTCTGCTGATGTCCTTTTCCGTTTTGAACGCTCTGGAAAAAGAAATGACGGCTGACGGCCGACAAGGGAGATACGGCCTGGCGGATTCTTATCTGGAAATAACGAAAGACGCCGGGACCGCCTATCCCGGGAATAAATTACCGGAACTTACGGACTATAATATTCCGGATCTGTCTGAAAGAAAGAAAACAGCAGCCGAGGACACGGACGGGGAGACCGCCGGGAAACAGGGCAGGATAATAAGAAAGATCAGCAATCTCCGGAACGATTATTCGGCATACTACAGATTCATGAATTTCGACGGCTCGCAGCTAGAGGTCACTTTTTCGATGGAGAAAAAAGCCTATGACGAATATATAAGCGGATACGGCTATTTCGAGCAGGAACTGGAAGCCATGGCGGAATGGCGCGACAGGAAAGAAAGAGAAACCGCCGGAGGGAAGGACGGTCCGGAATTTAAAGAAATAAAAGAACAGTACGATATCAGGCTGAGAAAATTTTTAAGAAGCAGGGGGCTGGCGCTGAGAGCCAGCGCCAAAACGATAGAACCGGACATGCCTTTGATAGTAAAACAGAACCGGGCCCTCATGGCCCCGGTTGCCGCTTCGATAAACAGACAGCTTTCGGCTGAAAATAATTTTTCCTACGACAGTATAATCGGCGCTTCGCTTTCCCTCGCGCAGACGGCGATAAGCTACGGCGTCCCTCCCCTGGTAGAAAAAAACGGGAGGCATACGGTAGGAATATATCCGCCGGTCAGGGTAATGCTTGCGGGAAAGGGTGACTGCGACACCAAAACAGCCCTGCTTGGCGCCATACTCTTAAATTACAAGGGAATAAAAACTGTGGGTATTTCCGTGCCGGGACATTATCTCATGGCCGTAAGACGGGTCCCTATGCGCGGAGAACTGTTCATAAAATATCATGGGCTGGAATACGTCCTCGTCGAGCCGGCCGGGCCGGCATGGCTGCCGGTGGGAACTGTCGGAGAGAATACGGAGAATATGCTGGGACAGGGGCGCGAGTACGGAATAGAAGAATTTAGTTTATAATATCTGAAAGAGGAACAAATCATGCTGATACGTTTTCTTATAGGAATTTTCGAACTGATCCTGGGAATAATAATGTCCGGGATCATAATATACATAACTTACAGGATCTTCATAAAATCCAATCCTGATTTCAATATGGAAGAGGCGATAAAACAGGGAAACGTTTCCGTCGCCATACTGCTCTGCGCCAATATCTTCACCGCATCGATGATGCTGAAAAAAAGTCTCGACGCGGTGGAGAGCATGTTCAGGATGTATTTCTCCACCCCGGGTGATTATTCCATCGGATTTCTCGGAATAGCCGGAGCCGCGGCCGGAATACTTATATTCACCATGTGGCTGGCCACCATAACAATAAAGATAACGCTTAGACTGTTCGGGAAAATGATGAAACCGAGGATCTTCCCCGGCAAGGAACTGGAAAAAGGAAACGCCGCGATCGGGATACTGCTGGCGATAGTAGTCCTCATAGCGGGAATCTATGTCGGAGACGGCGTAAATTCGCTCTCAAGGGCGCTGATACCGCAGGCCAGCGTGGCTCCTATCGAAGTGATAGAATAAATAAGTCTAAACAGAATAACGGAAAGACGGCCGGAGGTAATTTTTATCCGGCCGTCTTTTCGCTTTTCAGGCGCGCAGATTATTATTCCGAATATCCCACGGCAACTGAAATAATAACGAAACAGTCCTCCGGCAGACGCAGGATCTTGCGGGCGTCTTCCCTCTCGAACATACCCCTGACAACGCAGGACATGCCTTCCGAGGCGCAGTAAAGGCCTATGTTCTGATAGGCGCTGCCCGCGTGCATGGCGGAATATGTCTTATCGCTGCCGGCGAAGACCACGGAGACCCCGCATTTATCCATAAAAGGCTGCGTCCGGAATATATCGGCCGCGGCTTCGCTTCCCGGAACCTTTTCCAGAGAATTGTTCCTCGGATCGTATGCCCAGGCCCCGTCCGCCTTCACCACGAAAACAAGCAGATTCTCCATATTTCTCGCGGTAGGTATAGTGTGCCTGCCGTGAGAAATCCCGTAAGCGACGTAAAGTATATTGCTGAGCGTCTGCGCGCCAACCTGTTTTCCGCAGAATTCTCTGGAAGTCTCGCGCTTCTCTATCGCCCTTTTGAGCGACATGCCCTCCCTGAGTTTCGGTTCCGGCAGTATTGTTCCTTTCATATCGGACCTCCCTTAATGAAGACAGTTAAACCCTGCTGTCATATGGTCGGAGTAACCTTCGCTAGACCTTTAGGGCTGTCCGGATTAAGTCCCTTGGAAAGGGAAAGGTTAAGCGCGAGTATCTTAAGTTTTATATCAGTCAGAAGCCGGTCGAACGGGGCTACGCCCTTGGGCTCGAAAAGGATCTCGCACCTGGTCCCGCGCAGGTAGAGGGCCTGCTTTACCTTCACGAGATCGTCCGGCAGACTCTCCGACGGACTTAAGAGGAATATGAAATCCTTGTCGGTGCAGGCTCCGACCGGGCCGTGCAGGAATTCGGCTGCGGAATAATTGATGGACTGCACCATTGCCATCTCGCGGAATTTCAGGGCCGCGTCGGCGGCTACGGCGCTGTATGTCCCGCGGCCGACGAAACCGACTATGCGCGCTGATTTTAGGATACCGATATATTTCTGCCCCATGGCCGAAAAATCCTGTCCGACCAGTTTTTTGACCTGCTCCACTGTGTCCGTGAAATTTTCAGGACTGAAACAGCCGCTCCATATCTGAGCGGCCCAGAGGGCCACCCACAGCTGAAGTATGAAACTTTTCGTGGCGGCGACAGGCAGTTCGGCGGATCTGGAGAGAAGAATATTGTTCCCCGTGAGCTGCGCGAGAGGATTTTCCTTTATATCGTCCTCATTGGTCACGGAAACGCCTCTGGCGCCCCATTCCAGAAGCTTCTTGAGACAGGCCACTATATCTGTGCTCTTGCCGGACTGGGAATAGGCCCATACGGCGCTGTTCCTGAAATTAAGCGGCTTCTTAGCCTCGAATATCGAGTGGGGACGTATAAAATTCACTATGGTCCCCGTATACTCTTCCCATACGTATTTCGCGAAAAGAGTGGCGTTGCCGGAGGAACCGCGGCCGAGCAGATACACGCTGTCGCCCTCGGTCCTCAGAAAATATTTTTTCAAGTCGTTTACCCTTGCCGAAAAATCTTCCAGCAATGCCGGTATCTCTTTTATATCTTTACCTGTCAATGTTTCTTCTGGTTTCATTTTTATTCATCGCCTTCCTAAAATTATCAACGCTGCATTTCTGCTGCTCGGAATCCTCTCCAGTGCGCCCGTACTGGGCGTGCTCGATCGGAGAATCCGGGCAGATATAAGTCCCGCGCTTCACGCCGGCAGGGTCTTCGACCAGACCGAGCCATAAAAGCCACGGGAACAAATCCGTAAAATCACGCTCGATAAGCTCCGGACCGGAACGGAAAAGTTTCTTTTCGTCTTCGAACCGGGCGTATGTCACTGCGGCGTGCCTGTAACCGTTTTCCTTCGCCGCCTCTATGTCGTTACAGGTGTCTCCTATTATATAAACTTCTTTAGGCTTAGGTTTTCTGCCCGCCGTATTTTCGGCCCTTTCCGCTCCGGCTTTAAGCATTTCGGCGCGGTCGTAAGCGTCCTCGCCGAAACCGCCGAAACCGAAATATTTATTAAAACCGCAGGGCTCCAGTTTTATCCGCGCGCCCTTTTCTATATTTCCTGTTCCGAGACCTAGACACAAGTCTTTTTTCCCGGAAAGAAATTTCAAAAGATCCTCCACCCCTGGAATAGCGGAATATCTGCCTTCGCGCACGGAAAGTTCAGTCTCCGCGACAAGTCTTTTTTCATAGATGTCCGTAAGCTTTTCCAGTTCCTCTTCGGACGGTCCCCTGCCGGCGCCGAAACGGAAGGCGGAATCGAAATTCTGCTTGTCGGTCATACCGTTGAGCTCGAACAGTTCGCAGACCTCCGAAACGCCTGTCATGCGCTCCACCGCGTAATTCAGGGCTCTGGCGCCGGACCCTCCGGACTTTATAAGCGTCCCGTCTATATCGAATAATACTACTTTCATCACTGTATAATCACCCCGCGGTCGTTCCTGGCGGGATATTTCCTCCTGCGGCTGTAGACTATATTTCCGTCCTTTACTGTGAGAAGACAGTGATTAACGCCGAAATAATAACACAGCTCCCTGTAATCGTCGGCCTCGTAAAATACGAAATCCGCCTTCTTTCCCTCTTCGAGCGTACCGCGCACGTCGGACTTCAGCGCAGCGGCGCCGTTGGTTATAGCCGCCGTCAGGGCTTCTTCCGGTGTGAAACCGCAGTGCGTGCAGGCCGCTGACAGGACGAACTGCATATTCCAGCACGGCGAGGTCCCAGGGTTGAAATCAGTGGCTATCGCGACCGGGACCCCTGCGGAAATAAGCGCCCTCGCGTCGGGATATCTGCCTAGGCCCAGAAAATAGTTAGAGGCGGGCAGCAGAGTCGCTATCGTGCCGGCGGCCTTCATCGCCGCTATGTCGGAGGCGTCGGCGTAATCGGCGTGGTCCACGGTAAGGGCGCCCGCTTCCACAGCGGCTCTGATGCCGCCGTAATGTTTCATCTGCTCCGCGTGGGCTTTCGGGATGAGGCCGAGTCTGCCGGCCATGGCGAGGTAAACTTTAGTCTGTTCCGGAGTAAAAAACCCCTCCTCGCAGAAGATATCGGTGAACCTGGCCAGTCTGTTTTTCGCGGCCTCAGGGAGTATCTCCTTTTCCACGTATTCGAGATATTTGCGGCCGTCACCCTTAAATTCAGGCGGCACGCTGTGCGCTGCCAGAAGCGTGGGGACCATGTCGCACGGGGTAAGTTTATTCGCCTCGTTTATGGCCTTGAGCATCCTTATTTCGGAAGATTTATCCAGCCCGTAACCCGTCTTGACTTCAGCTGTCGTAGTGCCGTTCTCAAGGAAACGTCTCGCCATCCTGCAAAGCTGCCCGGTCATAGCTTCAGGGGACATCTTCCTTACTGAAGCGATGCCGGAAACTATACCGCCGCCCATCTCCTTGATTTTTCCGTAAGGGACGCCGGAGGTGCGCAGGGAAAAGTCCCTCAGTCTCGGCTCGGCGAACAGGGCGTGGGTGTGGCTGTCCACGAACCCCGGCAGGCAGATCCCGTCCATCTCGACCACGGATTTGGCTTTAGCCGCCAGCCTGTGGCGCATCACCTTCGCCTTCGGCCCGACGGAAATTATTATACCGTCCTTTACGAGGATCGCGCCGTTCCTGATTACGCCTATATCCTTCATGGCGTCGCCGCGGCGCGGTCCTTTAGGGCCGGCGAAAGTAACCAGCTGTCTGCTGCACGAATAAACGGTGATCATTTATCTGAAGTTATCGAACTGCAAAGTAATGCCGTAATCTCCGTTTTTCAGCAGCGACATTATCTCCTGCAAAACATCTTTGGACTTTGAACTGACCCTAAGCGCGTCGCCCTGAATGGCCGTATTGGCCTTAAATTTTTTTTCCTTCACAGCCTTGACCATTTCTTTGGCTTTGTCCTGCGGGATCCCCTGCTGTATCTTAACGGTCTGCCTTGCGGTTCCGCCCAGAGCGCTTTCTATTTTCTGCGGCTGGAAATTCTTGAGCGGCAGATTGCGTTTAGCGAGCTTGGTGAGAAGGATGTCGTACAGGGCCCTCACCTTATAGTCGTCGGCCGAACTCATTACTATGCTTCCGTTTTTCTTATCCAGAATTATCTCCGATTTTATACCGCGGAAATCATATCTGTTAAGCACCTCTTTAAGAGTGACGGAAATGGATTCGTCCACCAGATTATAGTCCACCTTGGACACGACGTCGAAACTGTAATCGCTTGCCATATTTTTATTTTTCCTTGATTATGCGCGCCGGCATCGGCACTTTTATATTATTCGCTCCTGCGAATCTCACGGCCTTCTCATAGCCGGCGTCGTAATGACGGAAAACACCCATGCACGGATCGTTGGACAGCACTCGGTCGAGCCTCTCGTCCATCTCCGCGGTTCCGTCCGCGACGCAGACCTGTCCGGCGTGCAGCGAATACCCTATTCCGACGCCGCCGCCGTGGTGGAAGGAAACCCAGCTGGCTCCCGAAGCCGTGTTAACCATGGCGTTAAGTATCGGCCAGTCGGCTATCGCGTCGGAGCCGTCCAGCATGGCCTCCGTCTCTCTGTAAGGACTGGCTACGGAGCCGCAGTCCAGATGATCGCGGCCTATCACTATGGGAGCCGATATCTTGCCTTCCCTGACGAGCTGATTGAATCTGAGGCCGGCCCTGTTTCTCTCCCCGTAGCCGAGCCAGCATATCCTCGCCGGCAGCCCCTGATATTTCACCTGCTTTTCCGCCATGTCCAGCCATCTTATCAGCTTTTTGTTCTGCGGAAACATTTCCTTCAGGGCTTCGTCCGTCACTTCTATATCGCGGGGATCTCCTGACAGGGCCACCCAGCGGAAAGGCCCTTTTCCTTCGCAGAAAAGCGGTCTTATATAAGCCGGCACGAATCCGGGAAAATCGTAAGCGTCCTTAACGCCGTGTTTATAGGCCATGGTCCTTATATTGTTTCCGTAATCGAAGGTGGCGGCTCCCCTCTTCTGTAATTCCAGCATGGCGCGCACGTGTACGGCGATAGATTCGCCGGCGAGTTCAACGTATTTCTTAGGATCTTTCGCGCGCAGCTCGGCGGCCTGTTCCACCGAATAACCTTTCGGTATATAACCCCTGAGCGGGTCGTGCGCCGAAGTCTGGTCCGTAAGCACGTCCACTTTAACGCCGCGCCTTACCATTTCAGGCAGCACTTCCGCGCAGTTTCCGAGCAGCCCTATGGAAAGGGGCCTCTTCTCGCTAAGGGCCTTTTCGGCCATCTTAAGGGCTTCGTCGAGACTGCGGCTCATGACGTCGAGATATTTCGTATCAAGGCGCTTCTGAATCCTAGTCTCGTCCACTTCCACTATTATGCCGACGCCGCCGTTCATGGTTATGGCCAGAGGCTGGGCGCCGCTCATCCCTCCCAAACCGCCGGTAACGCACAGTTTCCCGGCCAGAGATCCGTGAAAATGCTGCTCCGCGCATTCCGCGAAAGTTTCGTAGGTCCCCTGAAGTATGCCCTGGGCTCCTATATAGATCCACGATCCGGCCGTCATCTGGCCGAACATTATGAGCCCTTTCTTCTCGAGCTCGTCGAAATATTCCCAGTTGGCCCAGTTGCCGACCAGATTAGAATTGGCTATCATCACCCTGGGGCTGTATTCGTGGGTCCTCAGGACGCCAACGGGCTTTCCCGACTGCACGAGCAGTGTCTCGTCGTTCTCCAGTTTCTTAAGGGACTCGACTATGGCATTATAACATTCCCAGTTCCTGGCCGCTTTTCCGCGGCCGCCGTAAATTATAAGTTCCTCAGGATGTTCGGCCACGTCGGGGTCGAGATTGTTCATGAGCATACGCATGGCGGCTTCCTGCTGCCAGCCTTTGCAGCTCAGTTTGTTTCCTCTAGGTGCATGCACTTCCATAGATTTTCTCCCCTTTGTAATATTTATAGAATCAATGGCAGTCGCAGGAACCTTCCCCGCAACTGCAGTCTCCGCACTCGCAGCCTTCTTCTTCCTCTTCGAAAGCGTTGAAGACGCCGCTCAGAACCGCGGCGCTGACAAGATTGATCTTGTCGGCGAAAACCTCGTCTCCCCTGAAAGCGGGCGCGAGTTCGCGCAGCCTGTTCAGGAAGACCTGTATCCTCGGACTCGTCTTAAGCGGAGCGTGATATTCTATTCCTTCCGCGGCAGCCAGCAGTTCCACGGCTATTATTCTGGAAACGTTTATCACCACTTCGCGCAGTTTATTCGCGGCGTTCATCCCCATGCTGACGAAATCCTCCTTATTGGCGGAAGTCGGTATGGAATCAGAACTGGCCGGGTGACTGAGCACCTTATTCTCATTGCAAAGGGCGGCGGCTGTGACATGAGCTATCATAAACCCGGATTCCAGACCCGGATTGCGTGCCAGGAAAGGAGGAAGGATCTTGAAATCGCTTATCATCTGGGCTATCCTGCGCTCAGACATATTGCCGAGCGCGGTCATGGCTATGGCTGAAAAATCGGAAGCGAAAGAGAGATACTGCCCGTGGAAATTACCGCCGGAAAGCACGTCCACGCCGTTCGTCCCGTCCTCTTTGTCTACTATAAGCGGATTGTCGGTTACGGAACGCAGTTCGGTCTCGAAAACGTTGACCGCGTTGAAAACAGTATCGGCGACCGGGCCCATCGCCTGCGGCATACAGCGTATGCAGTAAGGATCCTGCACCCTTTTGTAATTCTCGGGATTTCCTGTTATCCCGCTGCCTTTCAACATATTGAAAACCACGGAAGAAATAAGGAGTTCCCCGTCGTGCGGTTTTAGCTGGTGTATCCTGTCGTCGAAAGCCACCGGCGTCCCTTTCATAGCCTCGAGGGTCATGCAGAGCGAGGTGACGGCGGCTCCGACTACGTTCACGGCCTGCCTCAGCGCGAGTCCGCCCACGGCCTTCATCGCCTGCGTACCGTTTATCAGCGCGAGTCCTTCCTTTTCCGCCAGTTCTATGGTGGCTATCCCCGCTTTCTTCATAACTTCGGCGGAAGGCTTCCAACCTTCTTCGCCGTATATATGGGCCTGTCCCTCGCCTATCATCGTGAGGGTCATATGAGCGGAAGGAGCCAGATCTCCGCTGGCACCTACGGAACCCTTGCATGGGATAAGAGGAATAACGCCTTTGTTTATCATATCCGCGAGAGTCAGCAGGACCACAGAACGAATTCCCGAATTTCCTTTAGCGAGTTCGTTCGCTCTGGCGAACATAAGCGCCAGAGCCTGATCGTCGTCGAGAGGTCTGCCTACCCCGCAGGAGTGGCTGCGTATCAGGTTAACCTGAAGTTTCTTCAGATTCTCCTTAGAAACCTTTTGGCTGGCGAGTTCGCCGAAACCGGTGTTTATGCCGTACATGACTTTTCCGCTGTCCAGAAGCTGTTCCAGCATGGCCCTGCGCTCGTCTATGTATTTAACCGTCTTTTCCGAGACTCTGACCTTCATGGCCCCGAGAGCCACCGTCTCCATATCCTCGAGCGACGGGTCGCCGCCGAGCTGATAAAACTCAATATCTTCTTCAAGCATTATTTTTCTCCTGTCGTACAAAGTATATCTTTAAGCAAAAGCTCTTCCCTGTTCATTCTTTCCTGGACCAGATATCTGAAGACCTGCCTCGTCATCTGCACGTCCGCGAGGGCCCTGTGCCACCTTCCGGCCGGAAGATGAAGGGCTTCCACTATGGCTCCCAGCCTGTTGCTTTTGAATTTTCCGCTTTTTTTGGCCATCGCCAGCGTGTCAGCGGCCCGCACGCGCGGCATTCTGAGTCCGGCCCTGCCGAGTTCGGCGCTGATGAAAGATATGTCGAATCTAACGTTATGCCCGACAAGCACGGCGTCCTCGAACATATCCAGCACTTCGTGGGCTATATCCCGGAAAGAAGGAGCGTCCCTGACCATGTCGTCCGTTATGCCGTGTATCACGCTGACTTCCGCCGGGATGAGCTGTTCCGGGTTTATGAGCTGCGAATAAGGCCTTATTTCTTCGAATCCGACGGAAGTCACCGCGGCTATCTCGCATATCCTCGCGCTGCGCGGATTAAGCCCGGTCGTCTCCGTGTCGACGAAAATAAATTTCGTGTTCTCTATCTTTTCATTACCAGTAAAATCCATAACCGTCTGCATTCAGAAACCTCTGTAAATGACCAAACGTCCGAGCATGCCGGCAAAGGCCGGCACAGCCAGACTGAAGGCGAGATTGATATATGAAATATCCAAAAGGCCTATTTTTCTATAAAAGAAAAAAAGACCGCCCCAAACAAAGGCGCAAGGGATCCAGAAAGCGTAACCCGGCATCAGGAAAAAAGCCCATAAGACCGTCCTGAGCGTCATAAGATAATATTTATCGCTTCCGGAAGGAAAAACCGCGTCACGGAAAATTTTTTCCGTATAATACACCAGAACGCCGCAAAAATGAGTCACGCAGACGAAAAGACAGAGCAGTTCCGGCCATTTCACCTTAAGCGGATAAAAGATCCAGTGAAGTATCCCGGCGCATAAAAGACATATGAAAGCTATATGAAGAGCCTGGTCTGCGATGAAAAACGGAAGAGAGTCCTTGATAAAGCCTTTCTTTATAAGCAGGACGCGCAGCGCGTCTATCATATAATGAACCGCGCCTATAATAACCGAAAGCGGGATGATATTTTTAATAGGCAGATCAGGCAGAAGCAGAAAAAAGACCGCCGCCGCGTGGATAAAACAGTGCAGCAGAAGCCCTTTTCTCCCCGACCTCTTCAGTCTGTTGACATAATCGGTCTGAAAAGTGAAATCACCAAGCAGATGAGCGAGAATCAGCTTCCAGAACACTGTCACCATAGATCACTGCCTCAGCTGGAAGGCTATAGGACGTTCTCTCTGCGGGACATATTTAGTTACTTCTATATTTTTCCCTATCGTGCTGGGACGGTTAGGGTCCAGACACAGCACGTCGTATCCGTTCCTGCAGGCCTTACCGTATTTCTGACAGACCTGCTCTCTGGGATATATACAAAGCAGCGGTATGCGCGTCGGTCTTATGTTCGCGGTGAGAGTAATGACCTGCCAGACGTCGGTCTGTTCGACGTTCACCGATATCTCTTTCCCGAAACTGAAAAATTTCTTTCCCTTCCCGGTATATCCCATGAAATTATTGACTTTGGCTTTTATATCGCTCATCAGAGCCTGGTCGGAAGCGGCGTATACATAACTGTCATGCGATTCCAGCTGCCACCGCCTGGCGGCGTAGAAAGAGGCTATCTCAAGCTTCTGCACCATGACCAGCAGGGCGAAAATCCTTACCGTGATATAGAGTATGACCAGGAATACCGGAAAAAGCAGCACGACTTCGGTCATGGCCTGCCCCGGGCGGCGCTGTTTTAAGGCAAGGGCTATGCGGCGCATCCTTCCGCTTACAGTCGAATAAAAAATCTTCATGGGAAAAGCCTCGTCTGATATTTCGGGGTCGGATTCGGCCACACGCAGTTATTATAATGGCTGCTGCCGAGCTTCGGGCACTGCGAAGCGACCTTGGCGTGCACCTTGGGAGTGCCGAAACCTATGCCGAAATAATTACTAGGGGCGGTCCACGGCTGATACACGTCTATGCCGTCTCCGAGCGCCTTGAGTTTGTCTTCCGTGAAAGTTGAAAGCTGGTAGAGACCGTTGGCGGTGTTTTCGGTCATATCCATAGGATTTCTCGGTTTCACCACCTGATAACCTATCAGTGTGGAAGCCGATTTTTTGGCGAAGAAACTGATATAGTGCATATAGTGGGAAAAATAATTTCTGCCTTCCGAGATCCCGGCTTTGGAACTGAAACTGTTACTGCCACCCGTAAGGCCGTCCTCGCCGCAGAGACTCGGATTGTTTATACAGTCCTGCGTAGCCGCGTTAAGATAATACGATTTTCTGAAAAAGGTAAAATTGCTCGTAACCCTGTTGAACACTATCCACTGCGAATTCTGCACCTGGCCGAGCAGTATATAGGCCTGCGCGTAGAACTGGAACACGCTCACGACCCTGTCCCACACTATATCGTAATCCACCGCCTGTTTCTGGCTGAACATATAGAAAGGACTGTTCCTGTTCTCGCCCATGGTGACGCTGGACGAAGGGACCTTGTCGTAGATTTTCTTTCTGTCGTCGACGTCGTTATATTTTATTTTCCACTCGTTCGTATTGCTGTTCTCGTACTGACTGTACTCCGACTGGTATGAATCGTCTTTAGGCGAAGTCCTCGGAATGGCGCCCGTGTCCCAGAGCAGGTCGTAAATACAGCTGGACTTGCTCACAACTTTAGCGGAAACGAGATTATCCGAGTCCGAACAGTTGTATGTCTGCTTGAATATGCGGAAAGGATAAGCCCCGTTTATATATGCCGTGCGGTTGAATATATCCGAATAGTTCGTCATTTCGATAAAAGCGGCCGAATCTACCGCGAACTGCTGACGTATCTTCTCCCTGGAAAGCTTCGCCGTCTCGAAAAGAAGATATATGAAAATTATCAGCGACGGTATCACAAGCAGGGAAGGTATGACGATCTGCCCCCTGCGGCACAGCCATGAAGATTTTGAAAATTTAAACATAGATTTAGTCGTTCCCCAGGACTAATCCCGCTATCGTAAATATGCCTCCGAGTATCTGTTTGTGAAAGGCCGCTATGAGCAGCAATATTATGCCGACGACGACCGCCATCATCAGCAGATATTCAACGACCGTCTGCCCGCTTTTAACTCCGGTCGGAAACAAACCCTTCCGAAGGCTCGGACACCCCGCCCGAAACATATTTATTCCGGCCCTCAGCATCGCCCAGTCAGTTCCGTTTAAAATCAAGCGCATAAAACCGCCGTCTCTATATACCGTCGTCGGCCGAGATAAGGCCCTTTTCTATGGCCTTAACCACGGCCTCAGTCCGGTTGTTCACCCCAAGTTTCTGGAATATGCTGTTAAGATGATTCTTTATCGTCTTTACACTGCATCCCAGTTCCCCCGCTATCTCCTTATTGGCCTTGCCTTTCCCGAGCAGCGCCATGACCTTTATTTCCGTCGCGGTAAGAGCGTCCGGAGCGGGTTCGTATCCGGGAGCCCCTATCTGCCTGATCCCCTGGATAAGTTTTCCCATGATCGGGGCCTGCGGGATCATAACTCCGTCGCTGCTGAAATTACGCAGGGCCTGGACCAGCTTGGCGGCCGGAAGCATCTTGGACAGATATCCGTTCGCGCCCGCCTGTATCGCTTCCGTTATATGCGCTTCGTCCTCGTATCCGGAAAGCATCAGGACATAAGTCTTCGGGCAGACCTTCCTGATCTCCCTCGTCGCGTCCACCCCGTTCATCTGAGGCAGCTTTATATCCATGAGTATTACGTCCGGGTGGAGTTTCTTCGCTTTCTCTATGGCCTCCGGGCCGCTCGAAGCCTCCCCGATCACTTCAAGGCCTTTTTCATCCTCGAGCAGATCTATTATTCCCTCGCGGAAAAGCGTCTGGTCGTCTGCTATGAGAATGGTGATAGATTTCTTCACTGCCATATAAAAGCTCCTAAGAAACAATATTTATAGATATAATACGCGCTATTATAAGTGTAATTTAAAAAAGGGCTGCTCTGCAAGCAATTTCTTAGCCGGCCGCCCGGTGTCAGGCGTCGCGTCCGGCGCCCGCCACGGAGTCCTTAACGGCATTCTCCGCGAAAGGCAGAGTGAATTTAAATTCCGCGCCTTTCCCTTTTCCGCCGCTCTTGGCGAGTATGTCGCCGCCGTGGCTCTTTACTATTTCCTTGGCTATCGAAAGTCCGAGTCCCAGCCCGCCGCCCGGCGCGGCCTGGTAAAAATCCTGAAAAATCTTATCCGCCATCTCCGGCTCTATCCCTTCCCCGCTGTCCTTTACGCTTATGAGCACGAAATCCCCGGCCGATTTCGCCGTCACGTCTATATGCCCGCCGCGCGGCGTATGTCTGAGGGCGTTTTCAACGAGATTGAAAAGCACCTGCTCCGTCCTTCTCTTATCGGCCATGATCATCTTAAGACCCGGAGCCACCTTGAGAGTGACGGCTATATTCTTGTTCAAGGCCGCCTGTCTCTCCGACATCAGAACGTCGCGTATGAGGGCCGGAAGTTCGAAACAGTTCTTCACTATCCTGAATTTGCCCTGTTTGATAGCGGCCAGGTCCGAAAGATCGCCGGTAAGTCGTTTGAGCTGCGCTATCCCGCGGGAAATGAAAGCTATTTTCTCCCGCTGTTCTGCGTCCGGGTTCAAAAGCGAAGATTTAAGCATATCGTAGCTTATCTCAAGCGTCATCAGCACATTAGACAGATCGTGCGAAGTCACTTCCGTCAGTCTCGACTGAATCATATTCAGCCTGTCGAGCTGGGCATTGCGTTCCTTGAGAAGCTGTATAAGCCTTTTGTTTTCCCTTTCCAGCGCGAGTTTTTCCCCCGCTTTTTTTATCGCGTTGAGAAGGTCCTTGAAATCCACAGGTTTCACAAGGAAAGAATAAACTGATTCCTTTATCGCGTCGATGGCGGTGTTCAGCGAAGCGTGCCCAGTCATCATCAGTATCTGTACTTCGTCGCTGACGCCGCGTATCTTCTTTATGAGCTCTATGCCGGTTATATCGGGAAGATTATAGTCGACCAGCGCGACGTCGTAACCGCCGCCCTTGATGAGTTCGAGCGCGGCCGCACCGGATTCCGCCTCGTCCGATGACAGTCCGGACATATCCAGCAGATCGGTTATGGTTTCCCTAAGATTCGCGTCGTCGTCAACTATAAGAATTTTGCCTTGCATAAAAAAATCACCTGTTTTTTAGTATAGCACTACCGGACGGGATATTTCAAGCCGCCGTACCGGCCCGCAGGCCTGAGGCGCTGCTTTATCAATCATATTTAAAATGGTAAAATATAGTTCTAAGACGCGCCGCTTTCCTGGCGCGGATAGAGGTAAAGCTTTATGAAGAGAAAAGAACTTGTAAAACATCTCTTGAGCCACGGCTGCGAGCTCTCGAGGGAAGGCGGAAAATATTCCGTATTCGTAAATCCGGTCAACAAGAAAGAGATCCCCGTGACGAGACATCCTGAAATAGCCGATTTCACAGTAAAGAAAATATGCCGCGACCTCGGCATAGACATGCCCTGAACAGGACCGGGCTTAAGACATAACGTTTTCCGCCGTCGGCCGGAAGGACAGGTGAAGAGTACAGGGAGGCATTCAGAGAATCATGGACGAAACATTGTTTTTTATATGCCCGTGCTGCGGCAGCAGACTCGAGATCGACAAAAAGAACGGGGAAATAATTAATATCTGGGAAAAGCCCGATACGGAGCAGGCCGGCGATCCGATGAAATCGTCGCTGAAAAAGATAGAAGAAAAACAGAAAGAACTGCAGTCTTATTTCTCGAAAGCCGGAGAAAAACTGAAAAACAGGGAAAAAGAACTGAACGATCTGTTCGAAAAAAACAAAAAAAGCGCGGCCGCGGACAAAGACGGGGAAAAGCCCGTGAATCCGATGGATCTGGACTGAAGAGCCCCCAAACCCCCGCGGCAAACCGGCTAAACACTGACATAATCCCCTAATATAATTTCAAGCGCCGGAGAAGGCTGATATAAAATGCTAAAACTGAGATCGGCTGTTTTACTGATATCCATCTTATGTTTCTGCCGCGTAGCGGCCGGGGCCGCGTCGCTTATTCCGGCCGGAGCCGCGACAGTGACCCTGCTTCTTCCGGACAGATCGGAAGTCACCGCTGAATTAGCCAGAACGGCCGAACAGCAGGAAAAAGGACTTATGTTCAGGACAGAACTGCCAGCTGACAGAGGCATGCTGTTCGTATTCGACAAAAGCGGAGAGAAGGTGTTCTGGATGAAAAACACTCTTATTTCCCTCGATATAATATATCTGGACAAAAATATGACGGTAAGCGGTATTTTCGCCGAAGTGCCCGCTTCCAGGATATTCCAGGACGACAGAAGCGTCGCCCGCGTGTTCGGAGAAGCCAGATACGTTCTGGAACTGGCGGCCGGAAAAGCCGGAAAATCTAAAATAACCGTTGGCTCGGCCATAAAAATAAAACCGCCGGACCGCGCGATCAAAAAAGCACGGGCCGGCGGAACTGTAAAATCCGCGGGAAAAAACTGAAAGCGGACTATTCTTCCTTAACCGCTATGGTCACGTCGTTATAAGAACTGGTCTTCTTAACCAGACAGACGACAAGGACCGCCGCAAGAACAACCAGCGACAGCGGAATAATTATCCATCCGAAAGACGTGTAAACCGTACCGCCCCGCCTCATAAATGCCCGGCCGGTGAGAACTCCCTTTTCCCCGACAGGAAGTTCCTTAACGGTCTTACCCAGCGGATCTATTATCTGGGAACGCCCGGAAGAAGCGGCCCGGACCACCCAGAGCCCGCTCTCCACCGCTCTGGCCGAAGACATGTCCGAATGCTGTTCGTGCTGCTCGCTCCCCCAGTAATAAGGATCCAGCGCGGGAGATATTATTATTTCCGCGCCCTTTTTATTCAGCGCCCTGACGCCGTCCTCGAAGGCCAGGTCGTAGCAGATCTGCGCTCCGATCTTACCGACAGAAGTTTCGACCGGCTCCGGCCTTTTGTTCCGCACGAGGCCGCTTTCCACGAAAGGCACAGGGTGCATCTTATTATAGATCCTGTCTTCCTTTCCTTTTTCGTGAAAAACGATGAAATTCTCGTCCGTCTTATATCTCTTAACCGCGCTGTAACGGCCGGAAGCCAGAGCCAGGACCCCGCCGTAATCCTTAAGGCTGTCCGTTATATAGTTTATATGTTTCTGTCCGCCTGCTTTCGGGACTATAAAAGAAGTTTCCGGCCAGAGCAGTATATCCGATTTCATAACTTCAGGAGATGAAGAGAGGGCTATATTGTCGTCCATATCGGTAAATTCGGTCTGGACCAGAGCAACATTAACCGGACGTCCCGAATCGGCCTTGAAATATCTGCCCCTGTAATAACCGCCGGCGCATAGCAGTGTGAGCGCCAGCACCGCGATAAGGGGAGTGAATCTGGCTTTTTTGAAATAAAAAGCTATGCCGGAAGAAAAGAAAACCATAAAAGCCCCGAGGCCGTAGACTCCCCACAGGGCAAGCGACTGATATATAAGCGGAGCGTTCGACTGGCTGTAACCGAGGCAGAGCCACGGGCAGGGAAAAGGCAGCAGTTCGGCGCGTATATATTCTATGGCGGCCCAGACGAAGCCGGAAGCCAGACTGCAAAGTATGCCGGTGAAAAGACCGTTGTGTTTGAGTCTGGCGTAAAATTTCTTCATCAGAAGGGCGTATAACATAGGCCACAGAGCGAAAACAGCCCAAAGGAGCAGGGACCATGCGGAAAGGACATTGGGCATCCAGCAAAGCCCGAAACCGTAAAAAACAAGCCCGAATATATATCCGAGCATTCCTGCTTCCTTTGATTTCTCGCTGTCTATAACAGCCCAGAAAAACGGAATGAAAGCGAACCACGCCAAAGCCCATAAACGCATAGGCGCGAATGCCATCTGCATGGCGAGCCCCGCGGAAACCACGGCAAAAAACCTCAACATTTTATCTCTTATCATAAATTCATACTCCTGAAGCCGCCCTGCCGCTGCTTTCAAGCATCACCGTAACGGGTCCGTCGTTTATAATAGTCACTTCCATATCCGCGCCGAAGACCCCGGTTTTAACCGAACAGCCCCCCGCGCGCAGTTTTTCAATGAAACGGTCGTATAATTTTTCGGCCTCGGGCGGAAGAGCGGCCTTCGTGAAATCCGGACGGCGCCCGCGGGAGCAGTCGGCATAAAGCGTAAACTGCGAGATAACGAGTATCTCACCTCCCGTATCTCTGACGGAATAGTCGAATTTCCCTTCGCGGTTGCTGAATATTCTTATATCTGCGGCCTTTTGCGCAAGAAAATCCGTGTCTGCCTCCGTGTCGCCTTTCCCTATACCCACGAAGGCCACAAGCCCGGCTGAGATATTTTCGCTCTTCGACACGGTGGCGACCCCGCCTCTTTTAACTCTCTGCAGAAGGACTTTCATTATAATAATATTATACCAAAACGCAGGGAAACCGGAATGTGAAAGCGGAACCTTGTGGCCCGAAAACACAAGTCCGCGCGCCGGGGTTAGGCACCGACGCCGATTACCCGTCTTTCATAAAAAACCGGAATAAACCACGGCCGTATAAACGGCGGCATACTTCCGGGTGCGGGCCCGGCGGACGGAAGACGGCATTTATTTTAGGCGTCGGCGCTTAATATTTTGTAAACTAAACTTATGGCAAACACAGGAACTCTAAGGATTATTCTGGCGGGTTATTCCGGCGGACAGGCGGAAGACATTAAAAAGATTCTCGATTCCCGGAATTATATCACCGAAAAAGCCGACAGCGCGGAAGAAGCGCTCGAATATTCTTATTCCGGCCGTTTCGACATGCTGCTCGTCAATCTGCTGGGCGAAGGAATAAACGCCCCCGATATAATCTCGAAAATCCGGAAAAGCGCCAGAACTGAAAATCTGAAGATAATCGCCTTAACGCCGCTGGAACGCGGTTTCACTGCCGGACTGCGCGTGACGGCGACGCTTTATAAAGACTTAAACGACACGGAAGAACTGGAAAAAGCCATAAGATATTCGGTCCCGGGCGCCCCCAGACTGTCGCTGACTCTGATAGCCGAAGGCGACAGAGCATACGCCCGCGAAATAAAAAATATAGCCGCGGCTTGCAGATGCGACGGGCTTATAGTGGAAGACGCCGACCTCCTGCCGCAAAAATTATCGGAAAGCCCGGCCGATCTTCTCATAATAGACCCTGCGCTGTCCGGGATGAAGGGATTCGGTATCCTCAAAAAAATGCGCGGGGACAAGAGGCTGTCCGAGCTCCCTGTCATAATAAATTCTTCGCTTAAGATAAACGGTTATCAGGAATGCGGCGCCCTTACGGGTCTTCCCGAAATAACAGCCGAAGAGATACCGCCGGAACTGCTGATAAAAGTGATAAAGGAACTGACGGACACCAGAAAGGCCTTTTCGGAAGAGAGAAAGCCCGTGGTGCTGATAGCCGACGACCAGCCGGAACTGCTGTATATAATGAAACAGTTCCTGACGAAATCAGGCTTCGAGACCGTCGCAGCGGAAGACGGGAAAGAGGCTCTTAGGGCCGTGTTCGCCAAATCTCCCGATATAATAGTTCTCGACTATCTGATGCCTCATAAGAACGGGCTGGAGATAACGAAGATACTCAAGGACAATCCGCTCTTCGCCCATATCCCTATAGTTATATGCACGGGGTACTCCGACAAACAGACAAAACTGCAGGGCCTGGCCATGGGAGTGGACGATTATCTGATAAAACCCGTGGACCTGGACGAACTGATAGTGCGTTTGAAAATGATACTGAAAAGGAATAAATTAGTTCTGGACACCAATCCGCTGTCTAAACTTCCGGGGAACCCCTCGATCCAGTCTAGAGTCGAAAAAACGATACAGTCCGGAGCCAAATTCGCCGTGCTGTATCTTGATCTGAACAATTTCAAAGCCTATAACGACACCTACGGCTTCGAAGCCGGAGACAGGGTGATAAAAGCCACGGCCAATCTTCTTGTGAAACTCACCATAAAAAGCGAAGATTCCAAAGATTTCATAGGACATATCGGCGGAGACGATTTCATAATAGTCACTTCCTACGGCAGGGGCGAAAAACTGGCGGCTGAGATAGTGTCCGAATACGATAAGATAGCCCCGTCTTTCTATAATGAGACGGACAGGGAGAACGGCTTCATAATATCGACCGACCGTTCCGGCAATATCAAAAAATTCCCCCTTGTCTCCATATCGGTAGGTCTGGTCACCAACGGCCGCAGAAAACTGGAATCTCTGGCTCAGATAAGCAATATCGGCGCCGAACTAAAGAAGTGCGCGAAAGCGAGATGCGCCGGGAGCTGCTTCGTGTCCGAAGATACGAATAAGAAACGGCAGCCATGACCGCATCGGTCGGGAAAAATCTTAATACGAATTAAAGAAGTCCGTCGGTTGCCGACGTGACGCAAAAAAAACGGCGGAGCCGGAAAACGGCCCCGCCGAAGGACTTAATGCTTCGGATAAGACTTATTTCAGTTCTTTAAAACGGCCCGTCTCGTATCTGCCGAGAGGCCCGTCTTTAAGCGTCGGTTCCAGCGACTTTATCATCGCCTCCCGCACTCCGAAACCGGTATTGACTATATCCGTGCCGTATTTTCTGAAAGCTGCGCCGCCGTCGCCGCCGTTGACGAGATAATCGTTGGTGGAAACCGAGTATATCTCCTTAGGATCTATCTCCTTTCCCTTGTACATTACCTTCAAATCCACAGGCTCGTCGTGCTCGCCGACTCTGTACTCCACGGTTATGCCGGAAATCTGCATGGTGGTCACCCCGGCGTCCTGGAGATTGTCCTTTATAAGCTCCGTTACGGCGGCTCCGGTCATTTTTAAAGTGTATATGGTATTATCGAATGGCATTACCTGATATATATCGCGCAGAGTTATATCCCCGGCCTTTATGTCAGAACGTATGCCGCCTGTGTTCTGGAAAGCCATATCGGCTCCCACTTCCTCGCGCGTCACGTCGCACACCCAGTTCGCCACGGGGGAATCGAGCCCCCCCCTGTCCACTTCCATGTCGAAGGCGGTCCTGCCGACCACTTCGCTCATCTGCGCCTTAACTTTTTTCTGGTACTTTTCCACAAGTTTCAAAGCTTTCCTGTTTTCGCCGTACTGGTCCTGCCAGAGCGGAACAAGTTCCACTTTTATTCCTGTGAGTTTCCCGGTTTTATCGTCGAAATTGAGGTCGGCCTTGGTGACATAGTCCAGTTTAGTGAAACTCTCCCCGAACCATGTCCCGGTCTCTTTGTCGAAATATCCTTTCAGCAGCCCGGTATGCTCGTGGCCGCCGAGTATGAGATCTATCCCCGCCGTCCCGTCCTTTTTTTCCATGTTTTCTTTATATTTCGCAGGATCAGCGTCTCTGTCGAAAGCCGCTATCCCCTTCGCCGCTCTGGCAACGGTTATGCCTGAAAGAGGGCCTTCCGCGGAATAAGAGTCGTCGCCGCTTATATCTATTACTTTCCCAGATATGTCTCCCACGCCGTTTATACCGTTGTGAAGCAGCACGATCACCGCGTCCGGCTTCTCTTTTTCTCTCACTTCCCTGACTAAACTTTCGGCAACCACGGCTTCGTTTTCGAAAAGCAGACCGGCTACATTTTCCGGCTTGGTGGAGGTGGCCGTATGCATTCCCGCTAGCCCTATAACGGCTATCTTTTCCCCAGCTTTTTTTATTATGACATAAGGCCGGACATAATCAGGTCTGACAGGATTTTCCGCATAACCCTCCACATAGAACAGATTGGCCACAAGCATGGGAAATCCGAGGTGCCTGACGAAATTCTTAAAGGAATCGCTTCCGTAATCGAAATCGTGATTTCCCGCGGTCATGGCGTCGTAATGCAGAAGATTCATAAATTCAGCGCTGGCTATTCCTTTGGAAACTATTCCCTCCGGAGTCCCCTGAAAAGTGTCGCCTGAATCCAGCAGGATATAAGGCGTCTTATAAGCGTCGAGATAGGATTTCAGAACGGGAAAACCGCCTATCATCCTCGAAGAATCGGCGCCGAAAGCTTTCCCCGCCTTATGCGCGGAATAGGCCCCGTGCACATCCGAAGTGTGAAAAACGGTAACAGTCCCTGCCGTGAGAGGCCGCGAGACGAGCAACAGAAATGAAAACAGTAAAAATATTTTCTTCATAAATTCAATATGTTTTTTATATCAAAGGGAGCCCGTATAAGCGGGCTCCCTTTTTTGTTTGACCTTATTACAGTTCAAACGGCTGTTCCGTCAGGCGACGGCCTGCGCGCCCGCTTCCAGAGCTTTCGCGTTTAGGGCCATGACTTCGGGTTTCTTGGCCAGTTTTTTATAAACTTTAGGAAGAGCGGCTATAATGGAATCAGGTTTCACCGCCCCCGTGGCCTTTGCATAGGCCCCGAGCATAACCATGTTCAGAGTCTTGGGATTTCCCAGTTTCGCGGCTATGTCGTTGCAGGCGACATTAACTATCCTGACATCCTTCCGCGTGGGTTTAGAGTTGACGAGCGAAGTATTGATTATAAGGATCCCGCCGGCTTTGAGCATAGGCTCGAATTTAGCCAGCGAAGGTTCGTTCATAACAATGACCGTATCGGGCACGGAAACTATCGGCGTCGTAACTTCCTCGTCGGAAATAACCACCGAGCAGTTCGCGGTCCCTCCGCGCATTTCCGCCCCGTAAGAAGGGAAGAAACTCACTTCTTTCCCTTCTACTATACCGGCCTGCGCTAGAAGAACTCCGGCGGAAATAACACCCTGGCCGCCGAACCCAGCTATTCTTATTCCTTGATACATATTCGAAGTCCTCCGTTACTTTGCTTCCGCAGCATCATCGGCAGCGCTGTGGTCTTTATAAACACCCATGGGGAATTCCTTCTCCATGCTGTTCTTTACGAAGTCGGTGGCGTCTTTCGACGTTCTGGAACCCCAGTTAGTGGGACACATGCTGAGAACTTCCACCAGAGAAAAACCTTTGCCGTTTATCTGATTCTCAAAGGCTTTCTTTATATACTGCTTCGTCTTTATTATGGCCGGGACATTGTGTACGCCGCCGCGGGCCACGTAAGAGGCACCCTTAATGGTGGCAAGCATCTCGCTCATATGCGCCGGATATCCGGCCTGTTTTGCCGTTCTTCCGTTCACGCATGTGGTGGCCTTCTGCCCTATCAGGGTGGTGGGCGCCATCTGCCCGCCGGTCATTCCGTAAATTGTATTATTTACGAATATGACAGTTATGTTTTCCGAGCGGATAGCGGTGTGGACGATCTCGGCCATACCTATGGAAGCCAGATCTCCGTCTCCCTGATACGAAAACACTATCGATTCGGGATTAGCTCTCTTTATGCCAGTGGCTTCGGCCGGGCCTCTGCCGTGTGCGCCCTGTATCATGTCGCAGTTGAAATATTTATCCGCGAACACGGCGCAACCTACCGGGGCTACGCCTATAACCCGGTTCCTTATACCGAGCTCGTCTATAACTTCGGCGACGAGGCGGTGAATGATGCCGTGGCCGCAGCCAGGGCAGTAATGCATCTTTACATCAGTCAAAGCTTCAGGTCTTTTATTTAGCAGCTGCATATTTCTTGCTCCCATTATAAATTTCTGTAAGTACGGCGGCAACTTCTTCAGCTGTTATAACCGCGGCGCCTACTCTGCAGTACAGATGTGTCTCGGCACGGCCGTTAAGGGAAAGCATCACGTCTTCGACCATCTGGCCCATGCTCAGTTCCACTGCGACGAATTTTTTCACGCGCTTCGACAGCTCCTGAATACGGCGCGTCGGGAAAGGCCACAGGGTGATCGGGCGCAGCAGGCCGACTTTGAGGCCTTTTTCGCGCAGGGATTTTATAGCGGCCGTGGCCACGCGGGAAGGAGTCCCGTAAGCCACCACGACAAGTTCCGCGTCCTCGGTCATTTTCTCGTCGTACATGACTTCGTTTTCTTCTATCTTGGCATAGCGCTCCAGGCGCTCTTTAACCATGACTTCTAGCATTCCCTCGCGCAGATCGTAAGAGGAGACTATGCGTTTCGGGCGGTTCGTCATATTGACGTCCAGAGCCCATTCCGGCTTCTGCAGTTTCGTTACGTCCACATCGGGCTGTGTGAACTCCACCGGCTCCATCATCTGTCCGATGATCCCGTCAGCCAGTATCATAGAAGGAATTCTGTATTTGAAAGCCACTTCGTAACATTTTTTAGGAAGATTGGCTATTTCGTTCACGCCGTTAGGCGCGACGACATAAAGTCTGTAATCGCCGTGACCGCCGCCGCGTGTGGCCTGCCAGTAATCGCCCTGGCATCCCGCGATATTCCCGAGTCCAGGACCGCCGCGCATCACATTGGCTATGAGAAGAGGCAGATCGGCGCCGGCGCAATAGGAAAGTCCTTCCTGTTTAAGACTGATGCCGGGACTGGAAGACGAGGTCATGCAGCGGGTGCCTGTGGAGGCGGCTCCGTAGATCATATTTATGGCAGCGACTTCGCTCTCGGACTGAATAAAAGCGCCCCCTATCTGCGGCAGACGCCATGACATATACTCCGGAACTTCGTTCTGGGGTGTTATAGGATAACCGGCAAAGAAACGGCATCCGGCGCGCAGCGCGCCTTCGGCAAGCGCTTCATTACCTTTCATTAATTTCTTTTCGCCCATCGTGAAACTCCTTATTTATATACCTTTATAGCCAAATCCGGGCATGTACGGGCGCAGCTCTGGCATCCGATGCACTCGTCTTTGGCATATTTGGCCGGGAAATATCCGGTTTTGGAGAATTTATCGGACTTCTCAATGCATTTTTTGGGACAGACTTCCACGCAAAGATAACAGCCTTTGCACCTGTCCTCGTCTATTTCTATCTTAGGCATAGAACCTCCGGTTTAAGTTTGCTAATGCGGCGGAAGAAGCGGCTTGCTGAACAGCAGGCTGTGAAACATCTGCCGCATGACTTATTATAACTTTAGTATAACAAATAAATGCTGTACGTGGTAAGAATTTATTGACGTTTTTTTAAATTGCCGGAGCGGGAAAAATTCACTCCCCGGAACATGTACGGAAGACCAGTTTCACCGCCCGAATATATACAGTTCTTCTTCCGCCCTGGTGACGGCGGTGTAAAGCCATCTGCGCCAGGCTTCGTCGTCCATGCGCGGGAAACGTTCCTCGAACAGGATCACCCTACGCGCCTGGCTGCCCTGCGCCTTGTGCACGGTCAGCGCGTAGCCGAAATCGAAAAGGTCTCCTTTTCTGGCCTTAAGGCGGTCCTCGGTGAAATTGATAGGGACGCTGGAATTGAACTGTTTCGCATATATCAGTCCGTTATAAGTCCTGCTGCCGTCCATATCTATGGCGGCTTCGTACCAGTCCGGATCGTCCGTGTCGTTGATCTCTATGACCGTACCGAGCATTCCGTTATATATGTTCTTCCGTGTATTATTGCGCAGACAGACGACCCTGTCGCCGCCGGAAGGTCTGAAAGGCAGTTCGAAACCCATGGAATTTCTGATAAAAGAATTTATTTTCACCCTTGTGGAATTATAACCGCAAAGTATAAGGGTGTCGCCGTCGTAACTCTCTAACAGCTCCCCCGAGCGTTCCCCGGCTTCTTCGCTGCTGTTCAGGTATTTTACGACGCCTGGGCCGTACACGCCGGGTTCGATCCTGCCGCAGGAACGGGCCTTTTCTGACAATGCTATTATAGGATTGTCGTGCGCCTGACGGTAAATATTCTCCAGCTTAATGTCGGGACAGCGCATCAGATTAAAGGAACCGTTTATCGGAGGAAGCTGCCCGTGATCCCCGACAGCCAGCACCGGCACATTATATGAAAGGAGATCGTTCCATATAGCGGAATCCACCATAGAAGCCTCGTCCACTATTATAAGATGGAAAGCTATGCTGTCTTTTTTGCTCCAGCCGGAAATACGCCCGCTGGACGACTCGACTGGTTCGTAGATAAGTCCGTGGATGGTGCTTATATGGCCGTTAGCGGAAACTATGCCGTTTTCCTTTATTTTTTCCTTTAGATTCTGAGCGGCTCTTCCGGTATAACTGCAGAAAGCTATCTTAACGTGGGGAAATATCTTTATAATCTCTTTCGTCAGCACCCCTATCAGCGTGGTCTTGCCGGTTCCGGCGTATCCGCCGAGCGTCAGATAAGGAGCTTTGTTTCTGTCCGCGTACCAGCCGAGTATCTCTTTAAGGGCGTACTGCTGGTCGGCAGAAAGGCTGATCGGCTCCATCTTATTTTATAAGAAGACCGGCGGCCGTCACAGCGGAGGCGGAAATGAGCCAAACGAGCGAAACGCTCAGCATGAATTTCTTTCTCACGCAGACTCTGGCGGAAAGCAGCACCCGTGCGACGATATCCTCGTAATAATCCATGGCCGTTATCCCGCCGCCTAGATATTTGTCCAGAAAATTGACGAGTTCCAGTCTGGAGAACTCCGTAAGGTCGGCCTCGTCCAGAATATACTCCGGAGTCTTTTCTTTCCTTTTTCCGTCCAGACAGTATATCCGACCGTGCCGCTCCACGAACTGGGACATGGCCGTCATAGAGACTGTAAGGGCCAGCATGGAGAGCAGGGAAGCCGTAACGGGGAAAGGCCCGTTTCCGAGCAGGCTGAAAGACAGAAAAGCCATAAGCACGGATAGAAAAGCGGAAAAACACAATTTGTTCTCAGTAGATTTTATCTCTTCGCGTATGGACTCTTTTATAGCGAGCAGCCTTTTTTCCGGGTCCGGCGTAAGATGCGAGGAAACGCTGAGCGTCCTGTCCCTCGATATACACATATCACCGTAACTCATTTCTGTCTCCTTTCAAATTTAAACGCTCCGTTCTTCGCAAAACAAGAGAAAAACGGAGCGTTACTTCGCCGCTTATCGGTATCTCAGGCTTTCTTTACCGCCGGCAGATGAATCCTGAAGGTGGTTCCCCTGCCGAGCGCGCTAGAGACTTCTATGCGTCCTTTGTGCCGCTCCACGACTTTCTTGACCACGGCCAGACCGAGTCCAGTCCCCCTCGGTTTGGTGGTGAAGAACGGCGTGAATATCTTATCCAGTTTATCCTGCGGTATGCCGGGCCCGCTGTCCGAAACTTCCACGGACACGGTATTGTCGCCGGCGTCGTAATCACTGCGGATTATTATCTGCCCCTTCTCCGGCATGACTTCCACCGCGTTCTTTATGAGATTCCTGAAGACCTGCGTCATCTCGTCCTTGTCTATGCTTACGGACGGGTTTATTTTCGTGAGCTGCTTCACGAGTTCCACATGTGAGGGAATAGGATAAGAAGCAGCCAGCTCGTTTATATAAGCGTTAACAGGGATATCGCAGAGATGCAGTTCCCTCGTTCTGGCGAATCCGAGGATCTCGTCTATGATGCCGTTGGCCTGACGTATCTCGGACTCTATGATGCCGACATGTTTCATTATCTTGGGATCCGTCGGCGTCACCGCGCCCATGGCGTTGAGTTTCATTTTTATGAAATAAGTAGAATTGTTTATAACAGCGAGAGGATTTCTTATCTCGTGGCCCACTACGGAGGCCATCTGCCCTATGGCGGCGAGACGTTCCTTATTTATAAGCTCGTCCTGGGCGGATTTAAGTTCCCTCGTCCTCGCCTCCACGCGCTGTTCGAGACTTCTGTTCGCTTTCTCCAGCGCTTCCTTGCCGTTCAGAATCTCTTCCTGTTTACCCTTTATCGACTCGCTCATTTTAATAAAAGAACGCGTAAGTTCCCCTATCTCGTCATTAGTGTAAGTAAGCTCGGGGACCTCCTCGAGATTTCCTTCGCCCAGTTTGACGGCCGCTTCGCGCAGAGCAACGATCGGCTGCGTGATAATAACGGAAAAAGCGTAACCGAGGAATATTACGAAAAACACGGCCACCACTATGACGCGGACGGTCTTTTTAAGCATCTCGACAGAAGATTTATAAGCTTCAGCCACGGACCTCTGGATATAAACCACCCAGCCGAGATTTTCAACTTCGGCGAAAGCCGAAAGGACCCGCCCCTCGCTGAGATCTATCTCGCCGCTGCCCGTTTTGGCGTCGCCCTGCAGAAGTATCTGCAGAACATCGTCCGGCAGCTTAGGATTCGGACGGTACATCTGCTTCGGGTCGGAATGCGCTATGAGGAAACCGTTCGTGTCTATTATCGTGGCAACCGTCTTGCTCTCCGCCGGAAAAGCGGCCTGAAGCAGATCCGAGAGCGAAGTGAGACTGACCTTGCTTATCAGAACGCCGACCACCTTCTGGTTATCCGGGTTCCTGATAGTGACGGCCAGAGTTATCACAGGCGTGGAACCGAGATACTTTTCCATGCCGCCGACATAGTCTCCTGTCGGAGACCTTATTACCTTTTTAAGTATGGGATCGTCGGAAAAATCTCTGAAGGGCTGATTCTTGACATATATGCTGCGCCGGACCGTCTCCTGCCCCGAGCCGTTTATGATAGACATCTCCAGGAAAGCCGGATGCAGCTGCATCACCTGGGTTATGATATTGGTCTGGCGGACTGGATCCATGGAAGCGAAATCCTGCAGCTTGGAGGCAGCGAAAAGCACATTTCGGAAATTGACTATATAACTGGAAACGGTATCGGCGAAACCTATGGCCAGCGCCTCCTGGTCTCTGGAAATGGCCTGGTTCAGAGTCTGCTGGCTTCTGGTAAGGAAATAATAACTCACGACTCCGAGAGGAACAAGAGAAATGAAAAGGAATATGGCGAGGAATTTAGTAAGAAGATGACCTCTCTTGCGTTCCTTGGCCCGCCTCCTTTTTTCATTAAGGACAGGCTCCTCGAAAGAAGCGATCTCCTCTTCGTCCTCTTCGTTAACGACTATGACTTCCGGCTCTTTCTCTATACGCACATTCGTATTCACCGGATTCACCGGTTCAGGATCGGCGCGGAAAGAACTCGTCCGGCCCTTGGCGGCCTTATCTTCCTTCACGTGGCCGGCGTCCGAAATGCCTGGAATATCCATCTCTCTGGAAAAACCGCCTTCCGCGCGGCCGGAAAAAGGCCGCGCCGGAAGAGCCTCTGCCGGCTCTTCCGGCGGCGTTTTTTCACCGGCGGAAGACACGTACGGGGCTCTCAGCCCGCCGGTTCCGCCTTTCGCCGCCCTAAGTTTTTCAGAAAGCGAAAGCTTTCTGTTTATATGTCCTTTATTCTGCACTTTTTTCCTTTATATCCGGAAAACGCTTAATGAAAAAACATAACAGCAGGCCTGAAACCGCTCAGCATTTTCCGGCCGGAACACCCTGCATGTCTATTTTCTCGAATCCCGGCATTCCCAAAAGCTCGTTGAGCCCGATAAAGTATTGCCCGTAGAGTATGAAATTAGGAGAAGCCGTTATCTCCAGGGCTTCGGTCTTCTTGAAGTCTTCCTCGAGTAATTTCTTGCCTTCTTCGAACCCGTTCTTCACATTTTCCACGCTTATTCCGGCTTCCTCAGCCGGCTTCTCCCAGGCGTCGGTATCGATATTCTTATTCCGCGCCGCGAGATATTTCAGATATTTGTCCGGATAATGCTTGGAGATATAAAGCTGTCTCGCGTCTTCGTGCCATTCCGCAGTGCCGTGCAGGCTCGAGAACAGAAGCTTCCCGTCCTTTCTCTGGGTTTCACCTATAAAATGGATCTCAATTTTAAGTCCCTTCGGAAGATTATTTTTCTCCATGGCGGACATCAGTGCGTTTTCAGCCATTAATCCGTAAGGGCATTTGCTCATGACATACAGTTCCAGCACGCCCGGACGCTGCTTGCGTTCCAAGGAGAAATAAGAACCAAGCTGCCTGGCGTTCACCACCAGATATCCGGCCGGCCCCTCTTTAAATGTGCCGTTCGCTATCATTTCTTTGAACACCTCTTTCACGCCAGCGTCGGCTTTTATGAGATAGGCGGGAACGGTGGACAGCCACGGAAAATCCCTGGAGACCTCGGCTGAAGGATAAGTCAGGGACTTAGGTTTTATCCCCCTGTAATATCTGTCCACGAACCTTATGACATTGTCATTGCTCTGCATTCCCATTCCGGTGACCACCGCGAACTCAGGCAATACCCTGACTGCCTGTTTATATCCTTTCGGCAGAGGATTTCTTTCGTTTTCCGGAAGCATTTCGTTGAGAGTGGCGTACAGATTAGAAAAATTAAGAACGCCGGAGAAAGGCTTTCCGTTTATAAAAACCTGCGATTTGTTTATATTAAGCTGTTTTTCCCTCAAATAGGCTTTTTCCAGAAACTTGTCTGAATTCTTCGAAAGCGAATTGAGTTCGTCGGGATTTATCCCTGCGTACAAAGCGGCGTCCTTCCAGCCGTTTTCGGCGTCTCCCTCTATGAGCGTCATAAGTCTGGCGGAAATATATTCTTCGCTCTTCCCGGGGAATTTTTCCTGAACCGCGGCTATCCTGCGGCTTTCTTCCATTTCCTGTTCGCCGTTCTTCGAGAATAAGGTTCCGTCGCTGTTCTTTCCCACTATCGGATAATAAACCAACGGGACGGAACCGAATTTTTTATGCACCACGGACGTTATCATGATATTGCTCAGCGCAGGCCCGCCCAGATTAAATATATCCACGAAAACTTCGACAGTCGTCTTCTGCTGCGCTCCGAAAGAAACGCCGGCAGACATCATAAAAATAAAAGCCAGTAATATTTTCTTCATAATAATCAATTATCCTGCTGCTCCTCCGCTTCTTCGGAGTCTTCGTCGGAGTCTTCCGAACTGCCCTCGTCTATAAGCACCGAAACGCCTCTCATGCCGAGAACGTAAGTGCAGACATTATAAACGCAGGCCGCGACAAGCAGTATAGCCAGAACGAGAAACATGAAAAGTACGGCGAAAAGGAAAGTGCCCAGAAGTTTTCCTGAAGCGTTCATAACCATGAACTGCGGGGCCGGCACATAAAAATACTGTATGCCAGCGACCAGAAGGCTCATTATAAAAACCGTCACCGGCAGAGAGGAGAAAACCAGCGACATCAAATTTATCTTTTTAATCTCTATCTTCATTAAAATACCTCCAATTTATCTAAACCTTCACATCTCCGGCATTAAAGCTGACGCTGCCGTTTTCGAGAGGCGTGAACCATATCAGCGTCCTCTGAAAATCAGAACTCTGTCCCACGTGAAGCACTCTGACTTTGCAGGGTCTGTCTTTAAATTCGGTTTCTCCTTCCACATAACCGCTCGCCGACTCGAAGGACTGCGCGACGAGACGCAGGAGATTGTTCTGATTCTTCGTATCTATCACATCGAGCAGATGGACTCTGACCGCGCTGTTTTCCTGATGCGGCAGGTCGCAGTTTGTAGTATGCAGTACCGAATTGTTCTCGTCCACAGTGATCGTGCTGTCTCCTTCCGGAATCACCGTGTTCAGCAGAGCCTGCCACCAGTTCTGTTCCATGTCCTTGCTTGTGCTGTCGCTCATGATGGTGGCGTTGAGATCCGCCTTCACCTTTCCGAGCAGCTGCGCTATACTGTAAGCGAGCTCTCCTATCTCGTCGCTCCTGGCCGGATATCTCAGTTCGAGATTTTTTATCTGCACGGCGTCCACGCTGTCGGCCAGATGCTCTATCGGATTCACGACATAATGCTTGAGGAAGAAGTAGAGCGGAAGACCAAGAAGGAAAAGGACCCCCACGGCTCCGAAGACGTATTTTCTCATCGCCGAGCCTATATTGACCTCCGCGCTCGCCCTCGAGACCAGGATATCCAGCAGTCCTATGACGTCGTTACGAACCGTGAACGGGAAAGCAATCTCGTAAAAAGGCTGCCCCTTGACCTGTTTTATCTTGGCTGTTTTGGAACTGTAGGCCTGGGCTATGGCGTCCGTCAGAGGCGGACTTATCTGTTTAAAATCGTCCCAGCTCTTGTTTATGAGGGCCGGTTTATTATGCCATCTTACGCTGCCCATCTTATTCAGGAGGAAGAGGGAAACGACCCTCTCGTCGTTCTTGACCATCTCGTTGAATATCTCTATCTCCTCCATGGAGACATAACGCGGCTTGGTCAGGAGATTATCGTTTATCCTGGGGGCGTAAACTTTTACGGTGTCTATTATCTCCTGTTTGAGTTTTTCGTCGAATGTCCATTTGAACAGATTATAATAGAAGACTCCTCCCAGAGCCATCACATAGATGCCCACTAAAACGAACCACAGAAGCCATTTAGTGCTGATACGCATAGATCACTGTCCTAAAATACTGTCTATCTTCTCAAGACCTTTTTTTATATCGTCGTTCTCGGGGTCGTATCTGGCGGCGGCCGTCCACAGCTTTTTAGCTTCCTCGTAATGGGAATTCTGGAACTCGACCACTCCCTGCTGATAAAGTTTTTCGGCCTGGAGCCTGCTGTCTTCCGAGATTATCTTCTTGCCGCTCTCCAGTTCGTCGAGCGAAATGCCTTCGCGCTGGGCCTCGGCTTCCTTCTTCTTCTTTTCTTCCTCTTCTTTCTTCTTTCTCTCGGCTTCCTCTTTCTGGCGTTTGGCGCGCTCGGCTTCCTTCCTCTTCTTCTCTTTCGCGTCGTTTATCTGCACCTGTTTGGCGGTCGCTATGAGTTTGTTGAAATATTCTATATTCAGGGCGTATTTTTTCCCGGCCTCCCACGAATTTATCGCGCTGGACATATCGTGTTTATTGTAATATGTCATGCCGTCCTTCTTGAAATTGTCGGCTATCTCCCTGTTAACGTCCTTCAGCAGTTCGCGGGCCTTCACGTCGCCCGGCTGTATCTCGATGGCCCTTACTATCTTGTCATGCGACTCTATATATTTTCCCTTATAGTAGGCCTCCGTGGCCTCCTCTATCTTTTTATCGGCCTTCTGCTGGTTTATCTCGTCCTGTATTTTCATTATAGCCCGCTGCACGTCAGCTTTTTTATCCGAATTCCTCGCGGTGGCCATCATTAGGGCCTTATACAGGGTATCCACGGCGTCGGGCAGATTGTTCTTGCCGTAATAATCCATGCCCTTTTCATAATAGTAATCGTAAAGCCCGTCTTTCATTTTTCTGTACCAGTTCTGGGCTTTTCTGTTGGACGGGGACAGCTGCACCACTTCACCCATCCTCTTATACGCCTCTTCTATATATCCGTCGGAATAAGCCTTCAGCGCTCTTCTGTATCTCGCCTCTATCACCTCTTTCGCCGTGCCGAGCCTTCCCGGGACGGCGCTGGAACCTATCTGATTAGTCGCGTCGAATATCGACAGGGCCCTTTCGTGCAGAGGATTTATGGCGAGTATCTTCGCCGACAGTTCTTTTGCGGCGTCGTAATCTCCCGCCCTGAAATAGCGCAGGGCATCGTCAGCCACGCCGTCCAGAGTATAATCCCTGACTTTATTTTTTTCTATCTTTATAAGTTCGAAAAACTTCTTTTTTTCTTCTAATTCATTGAGAGAGCCGAGCCCTAATTTTTGCATTTCAAGAAACAGTCCTTCCTCGCTCGGAACAGCCGACTGGGCCCGGGCGAAAGTAGCGACCGCTGGAAGAATAAATGCAAATAATATTATATTTTTCATAAATCGGTTCTCGTCAGAATGGCATTCCGCCGTGCAGTAGATCACCCACCATAGGAGACAGCATCAGTATGAACACCGTAGGGAAAATGAATATAAAAAGAGGTATAAGCATCTTCGTGGAAGCCTGCGCGGCCAGTTTTTCGGCTTTATTAAGTCTGCGGAAGCGCATGTCGGCGGAATAATTTCGCAGAAGTTCGACAAGGCTGGTGCCGAGTTCGTCCGACTGGATTATAAGTCCGACGAAAGAACGTATGTCCTGAAGCCCCACTCTCGCCGCCATGCGCCGCAGCGCGTCTCTGCGCGAATACCCTAACTGCGCTTCATTGAGGGTCTTTTCTATCTCTTTCTCCAGACTGCCTTTTTCAGGCTGCACTTTCACTATTCTCTCGAAGGCCGTCATATAGTCCAGACCGGATTCTATCATCAGCGCGGCCAGATCCACGAAACTGGGGAAGGAGCGTATTATATCTTCCTGACGCTTTTTTATCTTACCTGTCCACATCATCGTGTCCGGCAGGATAAAACCGAGAACGAAAAGAATAAGCATTGCGGGAGACTGCACGAGCGCGAGACCGACCAGCGCCATTATGCCGCCCAGCTTCATTTTATACTTAAGCATCTTCAGCGGATCCAGCTCCGAAGGACTGCCCAGCATGATATACATGTCGGTAAGCTTATTCTCCATCTTCAGTCTCTTACCTAAAAAATAATAGACCTTATCCATGAAAACGCCGCTGTTCTCAAGCCGGTCGAACGGGGAAGCCTCGCTTGTGCTCATGTCGCTCACGTCAGAGACAGAGGACTGCTCCTTTTTCTTAGGAGCGAGAGCCCGCTGGACGAAAGTGAACACGGCCATGGAGCCTATAAAACATATCAGAGCGGTAATAATATTAAAAACATTCATAAGCAGCAGAAATCTCCCTTCTTATTTTTGAAATTATACATTAATCTTGCCGAGAGTGGAAACGATCTTCATTCCTATGATGACCCATACTATACAGAACAGCCCCACGAACATGCCGATCGGACTGGAATAGAACTTTATCATCGTGTCGGGCTGGAATATGAACATGACGCCTACCATGATCCACGGCATTATGCCTACGACTATGGACTGTATCTTCTGCTGCGCCGTCATAGCCTTAGTCTTTTCGTCCAGTTTCGACTCCTCTCTTATGTCCACTACTATACGTTCGAATACCTTGGTCAGGTTTCCGCCTATCTGACGCTGGAGCACGATGGCTCTTATCATATAGGAAAGCATCTTGGACTCCACGCGCTCTTCCATAACTCCGAGCGATTTCTCGAAACTCATACCGAGCTGATAATTCTTGATGACGAGACCGAATTCCTCCGAGATAGGAGGGATCAGGTCCTTCGAGACCATTTCGAAACCCTGGACTATATCCAGGCCTGAACGCAGACAGTTGGAAAGCATGACGAGGGCGTCCATAAGCTGGGAGTCTATTTTTTTACCTCTTATCTGCTTGAGCATCCTCAGGACCCTTTCCGGCATGGACAGCCCCAGATAGAAACCGGCGCCGGCGAATATTATGAAAGCGAAGAAATTCATAAGCAGAAGACCGAGCAGGGCTCCCAGCGCGGCCGGCGCCCACATTATGACGCGCACGTCGACCTTTATGAACTGCCTCGAGAAAGCCTCGGTGTACTTCGCCACAAGGGCATTGTATTTCTCTACTTTTTCCTTTGGGATTATATCTTTGCGGCGCAGGAAAATCTGCACGGCGATAAAAATAAGAATCATCCCGAAAATGGTCCCGAAGGTGAACAGGAATTTCTGCAGCGGCGTCTCGCGCGGAAGCGGCTGGTAAACGCGCGGCGGCTTAAGAAGCATGCTGAAGGCGTCCTGCGCGAAGACGGCGGAAGCGGTCACGGCTTCCGCGTATCTCTTCGAGTCCTGACTGGAAATCGCGTCGGACACCGATTCCATCTCATTAAGTATCAGATTAAACGAAGCGAGTATGGTGCGGCCTCTGCCCTGCAGTGAATCTCCCATGACGAAATCTTTGGTGCGGGCGCGGTAAAGTCTGTCCAGAGCCAGCTGGAAACGCACGCGCACGTCGGCGTATTCCTTGACGAGCAGCCCCGGGCTTATACTGGCCCCTCCGGCGTCGGGCGGGAAAGTCTTTTTAGTAAGATCGAAATATTCGTAGAGCATGGAGATCGGACCCTGCCAGACCACTGCTTCCGAGATAGCGCCTTCTTCCGGGTCTCTCCAGACTTTTCTGGCTTCCATCTCCGGCTGCTTGTCGTCTATCCACGCCGGCATGGTGATGATAACCTTACTGTTGCCGCAGTTGGTGGTGTACTTTTTTACATTATCCCCTCTGTCCTTGGAAAGATAAAAATAAAAAAGCTGCATCTTCGTGGCGGCGCACGATATCTGGTCTATCTGCCCTTTGGTAAACAAAGCCGCGGAAGCGCCCGAAGAAAAAGCCGGGATCAAAAACAGAACCGCAAGAAATATTTTCAGCATACAGTCACCTTTTAAGCAAGCCCTTGGCCGCTTTCTGCTCGTCAGTCATAAACATTGACACGGGTATATCCATCCCGCGAGTGGCGAAATCGGCAAAGAATTTCGGAGGAGTCCCCGTAGCGGAGAAACGGCCGTAGACTTTTCCGGTCTGCTTATCGATCCCCGTCTGTTTATAATTAAAAATTTCATGAATAGTTATCTGCGTCTCTTCTCTTCCGGTGACCTCGGTCACCGAAGTCACTTTTCTCGTTCCGTCCGAGAAACGCGTAAGCTGGACTATAAGATGTATGGCGGAGGCTATCTGCTCCCTGAGGGCCCATATAGGGAGGTCGGCCCCGGCCATAAGACACATGGTTTCCAGACGCGTGAGCGCGTCGCGCGCCGTATTGGCGTGAATAGTGGCCAGCGAGCCTTCGTGCCCGGTGTTCATGGCCTGTAACATATCCAGAGCCTCAGAACCGCGGACCTCTCCCACCACTATGCGGTCCGGTCTCATTCTGAGACAGTTCTTGACGAGATCGCATATCGTGACCTGGCCTTTTCCTTCGACGTTCGGCGGACGGCTTTCAAGACGCACCCAGTGCTTCTGCAGCAGGCGGAGTTCAGCGACGTCCTCGACGGTGATAATACGTTCCCCGTCCGGGATATAACCTGAAAGCATGTTCAGGAAAGTCGTCTTTCCGGTACCTGTGCCGCCTGAAATAATGATATCTTTTCTCAGTCTTACGCAAGCCTCCAGGAATTTTATACATTCGTCGGAAACGCTTTCCTGGCGTATGAGTTCTTTATCCGTGAGAGGCCTGCTGGAAAAACGTCTTATGGTCAGCGTGGGGCCTGACACGGCCAGAGGCGCTATGATGGCATTGACGCGCGAACCGTCCTTGAGTCTGGCGTCCACGAGCGGAACGGACTCGTCTATACGTCTGCCGAGAGGAGCGACTATACGCTTCATGACCTGCACGACCTGATCGTCGTCCCTGAAATGTATTCCTGTCAGAACCAGTTTTCCTTTGCGCTCGATAAAAATCTTATCGTGGGCATTCACCATGATTTCCGAAACGGAAGGATCCCTCATAAGCGATTCGAGAGGCCCGAGCCCCATAATCTCGTCTATGAGTTCGTTTATGAACATGACGCGCTGGTCGCGGGACAAAGGATATTCCGTCTCTTTATCGAGGATGCCGTTGGTTATTATATCGACCTTCCGGCGCGTCTCCTCGTTTCCTGCCGCGTCGTCAGAAATCTTTATGCGCTGCGTTTCCAGCGCGGAAACCACGCCCCTGTGCACCTTGGACTTAAGTTCGTCCCACCATGAAGGCATTTTGTCGTTAACGCCGGGCATCCTTATCCCGCCGGCGGCCGAAGACGGCCTGCCGGAGGGCTGCGCGGTCTGACGTCCGCCGGGCACGCCGACACCCTCGCCCTGTATTATCGTCATGGAGCTCTGGGCGAAATCCGCCCCGTCTATCGTGGTGTCCCATTCCTTTTCTTCCGGAATAAGCTCAGTTATCTTATCCAGCACCGGACTCAGGGAACTTATCCACTGCGTATTAGGCTGCTCCGCTATGAGTATCCTGTTCTGGTTCGTCAGTCCGGGAAGCACGTCTTCCCACGGCATATAGGTCAGGATCTCTTTTCCCATCTGCGAGAAAAATTTGTCGACTTCTTTTCTCGACAGGGAACCCGGCATGTCGCAGAAATTGTTTATAATGTCGAATTTGCTGGAAGGGAAATGCAGCTCGTTGAAATCCCTGAAATAAGCGGCCGTCGCGTTCAGACTGTTCGCATTCGAGTTTATTACCCAGAATATCTTATCCGAAATATCGAAGGAGAAGACCTGCATCGGGAAATAAGCGTCGACGTCGATGAACAGATCGAAGCTCTGAAGCAGACTTGGAAGCAGCGCGGAAATAAAATCCGGCTTCATCTTTACGGTGTCCACCCTTCTTTTGCTCAAAGGCAGGACGCCGACGCCCCACTGGGAGAGCGGGATCTTTCCCTTGAGAAGCATCCCGGCGGCCTGCAGGGTCTCTTTTCCCACCAGATTCAGCACGTCCACCATGGTCTTGGGGTTCTGTATCCCGAGAAGCAGCGAATGTTCCTGACGGCAAAGCGGATCGAGCGGTATTATCAAGACCGGCCTGCGCTGCTGCGCAGCCCACGCTAAGGCGAGGTTCACGCATATGGAAGTCTTTCCGACCCCTTCGCGGGGGCCGGAAAAAGTAATTATTCTCGGGGCTGACTGATGTTCTGCCATTATACTCTGTTTAAATCTCTATTTAATAATCTCGAAAGAAAGGAATACGAAAAGAGAACTCTGCTCCTCCGTAACGTCCGTGGAACTGAAAAGTTTTCCTATTAGAGGTATACTTCCGAGCACGGGGACGCGGTTTTCAGACACATTGTGATTGCTTCTTTTCAGCCCGCCTATGACGAGCGTTTCTCCGGGTTTCACAACCACTTCGGTCTGGATCTGACGCGTTACCATAGAGGGAATGGTCGTCGCAGACACGGAAACGGTCCTGGAATAGTCCGGATTAGACACTTCGAGCTGAAGCACGACGTCCACTGCGTTTTTCTCCTCTTTCACTATAACAGGAAGCACGGTAAGTATGACGCCGTACTTCTGCATCTGCGCGCCCACGCCCTGCGAATTGACGGTCGGGATCGGGATCTCGCCGCCGACGCAAAGGCTGGCCTGCTGTCCGTTGCGCGTAACTATCTTAGGATTCTGCAGCAGCTGGGCCTTACTCTCAGTTTCGAGAAGCTTGAGCGAAGCGGTGAGCTGGGTCTTTCTCTGGAAGTCGCCTATGGCGAGTATGCCGTCTATGGTGTTTTCGCTGAAATCGAAAAACTGATTCCAGGCGAAACCCCTTGTTTTTTCTATACTTCCGCTTATCTCGACTATATCAGCGCTTACGGCTATCATCTCCTCGGCGTAAACCGCCGAGGGGATCATAAGTAAAAGGGCTATGAGTATCTTTTTCATTAAAAAGTCCTTTATTTTATAAGTTTCTTAAACGACGCGAGTTCCATAGGATGAAGTTCGACGTCTCCAAGGCCTCTCACAATGACTGATACTTTCCCGTTCTCTCCGGCAAGCGCGAGATACTGCGCCTCGTTCGGATTAAGCGCCACGCTTATTCCCGTCTTATCTGAGAACTGCGAAGCGGCCGATTCCGCCTTTTCCTTGGTCTTCGCCTGGTCGCCGGACATTCCCTGTCCCAAATCGTTACCCACACCGAGGACCAGCACGTTCTGGAGTATAGTGGCCGTGACCCTTTCTTTCTTTCCGTCTTTCAGCATGGCCTCGAAAGTCACGAGTATGTCTATCCTGTCTCCCGGTTTTATCAGCTGAAGCAGCCCGGATTCCACGTCTATCTGACAGCCTCTGTACCCGGGGGGCACCTTCACGCTGAGTCCCGCCTCCGGGCTCAGTGACACGAGAGCGGACTGAGTCACCTGGTTTCCCTTCGGTATCCTTATCTCGGTCACCAGATTGGTGATGAGTTTTATATCCGAGGTGGTGCGCACCTCGTAAGCGTCCTGTTCCATATACATGCGCGGGATCTCGCGCGGTTCCACCAGATCGGTATTCATGATGGTTCTTTTAGGAAGATCGAACTTCGCCACAAGAACGGTCGTCTTGTCCATCTGGGCCGACAGGGCGCGCTCCTTAGAACTCAGAAGATACCAATATATCATCGCTGCGCAAAGTGCGATTATCAGAGGAACCAGCATACCTTTATTTTGCATATCTACACTCCAGTTTTAACCTTCATTAAATAAACTTTTAACTTCAAAAACGAAATCTGTTAATAATCAGACCTGAAATAAGGAGCCTCCACCGGCATTCTGACTACCGCGGTTATGGTTCTCACCCGCTCGTTGGGATTACATTTATAGGCGTCTGTTCCTTTCCGTCCGCTGCATCTGTCAGCGAAAACGCGGTTGGAAACGGGAAAAACGAGTTTGGCCGGATAAGTGAGGGTCACTATTATGTCCTCGTTATATCTCTTGGCCTGCGGATCGTACAGGGTCTGGACTATACTGTGGGTGGCCGTTATGCTGGTGCTGCGCGGGAACATCTGTTTTATAACGTCTTTGAAAGCGCGCTGCACAGTGGACGAATTCGAGGAGGCCGAAGTGTAACTGGCCATGGTCTTCCCGGTCGGACCCGCGATAAGCGCTCCTATCCTCGCGAGTTCGTAGGCGCAATGATTGGCCAAAATGGTATTGAAGGCGATATTCCCTATCTCCATGATAAAAAACAGTATGATCATAAAGACGGGGAGAACAAGCAACAGTTCGACAGTAACCTGCCCGCCTTTCTTTATTTTACCGAAGATTTTTTTATACATGTTCGAGCGGAATAAGACCGTAAAATCAATTTCCGGCGCGGAGTATATGCCCGCGCCGGGAAATATAATAAACCGCTTATCAGTTACCGCCCAGAGAACTGGCGGCTCCGCTTATCATGCCCTGAATGGACGAGAACAGGGTAGGCATATATTTCTTCAGGGCGGCCCCGGCGACCAGGACGACTCCTACCACCACCGCCAACATAAGCAGGTATTCGACGGTGTTCTGGCCTTGTCTATTTTTAAAATACTTATTCATATTTCCTCCGTAGTTTTACAAACTGTTTAAAAGTCAACTTATTTATAATAACTGTTATCGACTTCATAAGTCCTTACTATTATTTTCCCACCCCACTGGAACTGCTGAGTCAATGAATATTGCAGGGCTTTATACATTGTAGCAAAAACAACGGTCAGACAAACAGTTACTAACAGATACTCAACAGCTGTCTGTCCCGCGCGTTTTTTAAAGAACGACTTCTTTATTTTTTGAACAGACGTATCCATAATTATATTATATACTCAGAACTTGCATTTTACCATAAGCTGGTCGACCCGGCCTAAGGCTCCGAAGGGCGCTATCGTATAATCTATACCCACGGAATAACCGTACGATTCCGAAGATTCTATCCCTATTCCGAAAGACCAGCCGTCCGTGTCCCTCATCCCGAGTTTTTCGAGAAGACTGTCGTCGTAATTGTAACCGCGGTCGTCGGCCGGGGTATAGCCGGCTCTCAGCGAGATAGACCCGACCTGAAGCAGATCCTCGGGAATAGTCAATTCGGCGCCGCCGCCGTAAAGCTGCCCTCTGTCGGAATATTTTTTAGATTCGAAAAGCACCGTGAGATAATCGTTGAACTTAAAGGCGCCGCCGACTCTTATTATTTTCGGCACTTCCGTCTTTCCGTTCATATTAAGGGAAGAATAACCGAAAGACAGCTTTCCGAATCTGAGTATGCCGCCCAGATCGTAAACCACCCTGTTGTACTTGTCGTAATAAGTGTCTTCCTCGACATACTTCACCGTGGCGCCGAAAAGGAGATGCTCCATAAAGAAACTTCTAGCTATACTTACGGACCCGAAAAGGTCCTTCATCTCCAGACCGTCCTCGGTGACGGTGTAGCCGTCAGAATCTCTGGCGTCGAAATCGTCTATCTTATAATAGGCTCCGTTGACTCCGAGGACGAACTGGCCGTAAGGTACTATATAAGAAAGATATTTCCCCGAATAATCCTGCACCCATTCGAGCGAGGCGAAACTTATTTCCCTCATCTGCGCGGAAGCGATGCCGGCCGGATTTACGGTCATGGCGTCGCTGCCCGAGACTATGGAAACTCCGTTCTCGCCCAGGGCCTGCGCTCTGGCGCTTCCGATCGGCAGACGCATGAACACGCCGCCGTAAGTTCCGACGTCATCAGAATCCAGGGCGGCCGCAGGTTTTACGGACAGAACCGAACAGATTATCCCGGCGGCCAGAAATATCTTGATAATATTTTTTTTATTCTTCATGATTAAAACCTTAAGGTATCAGAATCTTCTTCACTGTCTGGCAGATATTCCCGGCTCCCTGTTTTTCCTCGAAGCGGAGCACCGCGAAATAAACCCCGCGGGAAACTTTTTTGCCGGCATTGTTGACTTTCGGCCAGCAGCCGCCGTCGCCCATCTGTATGGTGCCGTCGCAGTTGCTGCTGCTTCCGCCTATGACCGTGCCGGAAGAAAGGTCGCTCTTCTGCCATTTATAAATAAGATCCCCGGCCAGATTATATATGGAAATTATAAGTTTTCCGTCGGCCGTTATCGGGATCTTGAACCAGCCTTTGGCAAGAGAATCCTGATCTTTATAAGGATTCGGCGCGAAGAAGGACCCGCTGGCGAAATCCGGACAGATCTGAGTTGAATCCGACTCGTAGTTGACCGGAATAGTCACGCTTCCGAGTCCGTCGAAGATCAGGTGGTCCGTGTCGGAAACTTCCCCAGTCGCGCTGACGATGTCGGAACTGGTCGTGGAAGCCACTATACGGAAAGGATAACTGCCCGCCCCGACCTTGCTGCCCTGATAATCAGTGCCGTCCCAAGACTCGTTTATAACCGTCCTCGAAGGTCTTACCGAAACTATTCTCTTCACGAGTTTCGTATTATCGGCGTCCCCGCAGTAATAGGCGCTGTCGGCGATTGTGGTGGAAGAAGCGCATATGAGAGTCATGACTTTCATCGGCTCCGACACCTGATAACTTATAACTCCGGAGGAATTGCTGTCCACCGCTCCGACCGCCACGTCGTATATCTGCAGAGGCTCCACGTATTTCTCTATCTGCTCTGTGGTGGTGGTGGTCCAGTCCTTGTTTATATCCACGGCCGAGACCCGGAATATATAATTCCCGTTCGGCGCGAAATGTCCTTCTGTGCAGCCGGAACCTGATTCAGGTTTATAGCCTTTCGCGTCCCAGTATTCGAGATGGGGAGTGGAGCCTTCCCTGTATTCCATATAACTGGAATCGGAAGTGCCCAGAACTCTCGCGCATATCTTGCTTGAGTCGCTGTCCAGAACATCCACGCTGACATAGGCGTCCCTGGAAGTGGTATAAGCTATAGTATAAGGCGGCAGCTCCACGTCGCTCTCGGTGGTGTTCGTAAGCGTCGGCGTCGTCGGGACTATCTGGAAAGAAGTTATGCTTATCTTTCCTCTGCTCACCTGTATCGTGCCGTACACTCTGTCAGGCGGATAAACTATATTTTTCTTGCCTGTGGACGGATCGGTGCCGGTATTATATGTCGAAGAAGTCACCAGCACGAAAGGATACGAACCGTCTTTAGACAGATAGCTGTTCAGATCGCGGCCGTCCCATACCTCCGTCATAGTATTTCTGGCCGGTATATCTCCGGAGACCTGATAAACGTAGTCCGGATCGTTCACCTGCGTTCCGTTTTCATTTCTTACTATAAAAGGATAATACTTATTAGCCGGAGCGGAGTTTATTATATTCGCGGCGGAACTGTCCGTCTCGACTGTATATGTCTTGTCGAATATCGTGAAATTTCTGTACATGGCCTGAGAAGACACATAGGACACTTTAGCCGAGGTGTTAGCGCTGTCTATACCTGTCACGGAAACGTCCGTGGTCCTGTAAAGGTTAACGGACAGCCCGACCGTTGTCCTGAAGGTGCGTCCGAAATCGTCGGCGGCAGTCAGTTCGGCGTAATACGGGACCGAAGAGGTTATGATAAAATTACCGCTGTCGTCTTTTCCGTCCCAGATCTCGGTCTGGGTATAACCGGCAGCCCTGACCTGATTGTCAACGAGTGTTCTCACCGTCGAGGAACTCTTGTCGATTATATTCAGGGTGACGTTGACGTCTCTGACGGGCGTATATTTGAAATAGAAAGGATTTAGCGAAGAGACCGTAGGGGAAGATCCTATCACGGTAGAAGACGGGATATTCCAGGTAAGCGGATCGCCGCGGCTGACGGAAATGGTCCCCACGTCCGTCTCTTTAGTGGTGATGGCCTTCCACGATATATCGTCGCCCACGGCGCAGGCGGAAGTCCCCGAACAGGTGATGGATCCCGTGCTGGTCAGTTCCGCGTAAATGGCGTAGACATAATCGCCGTCGTCCACGAAATTCCCGTCTTCGTCGCGGCCGTCCCAGTAGGTGTTAACGCGGGAGCGCCCTGTCTTGTGTTCTATTATCGTCCTGAGCGGCTTCACATTATCGTAATCCGACGGATGGGCCATATTCGTGTCGGTCGAATAAAAAACGTCCCCGGTCCCGTAATATTTATGCGCGGTATTGGAGGCGTCGATATAGCCGTCGTTATTCAGATTCACGAGCGAAGTTCCCGGAGAATATATCTGCACGAAAACGGTGGCGTCTTCCGTAAGCGTATAGCTTATGACCGCCTGCGATGTGGCGAGATTGCCCAGCGCTTTCGTTCCGAGATCCGTTATCTGCAGCGGATCGAGAGCTATGGAATCTTTATAAAATTCCGCCGTGTCGGCTCCGTAACCGTCGTAACCTCCGGCGTCTATTCTGTACATATAGGACCCGGAAGGCACTATCATTCCGTTGTCGTTCCTGCCTGTCCAGTAATCGCCGTTCGTAACAGGCGAAGTGGTGCTGCCCTCGCCGACACGCGCCTTATCCTTAACTACTGTGCGCACGACCGGGAAAGTTCCGTCGGAATATTCTCGCCCGGCGTCCAGTATACGCACCGAAGCCGTGGCGTCTTTGGAAAGCTGGTATATTATATTGTAAGGCTGGGCCGCGACTTTGGTGGTGCTGCCCACCGCAGTGGCGCTCGACACTACCTGATGTATATCGACCACGTCAACATGTATCGGGGCCTGATTCTCACCGGGATAGGCCGTGGTCTGCTCTATGTCCACCTGCGATCCCGCAGTGGTCACGCTGTTAGCGGTCACCTTGGCTCTGAAACCGAAATAACCGTTCGTCTTGCCGAAATCTCCGTTCAGATTATAACTTCCGTCCCAGGCCACGCAGGCGTTCCCGAGGTCCTGAAGCACATTTCTGTACGCAACGGTGTCGAAACGGCACCATTTCTGCATATCGGTTATGAAAATTGTTTTTATCGGCGGCGCGCTTGAGGTGTCGAGAGGATTTGTTCCCGCTTCGTATTTGAAGATCTCGAAACTGGCGTCGTTGATTGCGAAACCGCCTATAGAGTCTGTGGTTATGCACTGTATATTCATGCAGAGAGACAGGCAGGCCCCGGGATAAGTGTGCACCCCGCCGCTCAAAGTCTCCGGATTCCAGTAAGGGCTGTCGAATTCTATTGCGGCCGCCGCATCACCCAGTTCGATGGAACTCTTATTATTCGCACTCGTGCTGTCTATATCGACCGTGCAGTAAGGATCAGTCGTGCCGGTATATCCGACCCAGACATTATTCACTTTCAGCTGCTGCGCGAACAGCGAAGGGACCATAAACAGAAAGAGACATAAAGCGCCCGACAATCTAGAAACAATATTTTTCATAATGGTAATCCTGAGGATCTTATTTAAAGCCATACTATATTATTATAAATTCCATTTATAAAAATCAATATCGTTGTGTAAAATATTTCCCGGCTTCTCCGGGCCCTAAAACACTTTCACGGCGGCCGCGGTATAAAAAGCCGGCGGTGTCCGCCGGGGACGGCTGCTTACCGACATGATGAAACGAAACTGACTTTATCACATTGTACAAAATTTTAACATTAAGGGCACGGATATATAAATACGACGGGCGGCTGCGCTTTAAAAAAGCGCAGCCGCCTGTCACGCCGATCCGTTCTTCCGGCTTCTTTTACTTTTTTTTAACGCCGAAAGCCATCAGCCCGTCTTTCCCCGCGGTGACCGAGACTAAGCTGCCCGGAGGAACATCGCCTGACAGCAGTCTGACGGCCAGCGGATCCTGCACCATGCGCTGAAGCGCCCTTTTCATAGGGCGCGCGCCGTACTGCGGTTTATATCCTTTCTCGAAAAGCAGTTCTTTCGCCGAATCGTCCATAGTAAGATCAACTCCCCTCTTTGCGAGAAGTCCTTTAAGTCCGGCCAGCTGCATATCTATTATCTTCATTATCTCTTTCTGTCCGAGAGACTTGAAAATTATGGTCTCGTCTATCCTGTTAAGGAATTCAGGTTTGAATCTGGCGAGCAGGGCTTCCTGTATGCCGCCCTTTATCGAGTCCATATCCTTTCCGGCATGCTCAAGTATGAGCTCGGAAGCTATATTGGAAGTCATTATTATGATAGTGTTCCTGAAGTCCACGTGCCTGCCCTTGCCGTCCGTGAGCCTGCCTTCGTCCAATATCTGCAGGAAGACATTGAAGACATCCGGATGCGCTTTTTCTATCTCGTCGAAAAGGATAACGGAATAAGGACGCCTGCGGACCTGTTCCGTAAGCTGTCCGCCTTCCTCGTAACCAACGTATCCCGGAGGAGCGCCTATAAGACGCGAGACGGAATGTTTCTCCATATATTCGGACATATCTATGCGGATCATGGCCTTTTCGTCGTTGAACATGAATTCTGCGAGAGCCCTCGCCAGTTCAGTCTTTCCGACACCGGTCGGCCCTAGGAAGATAAAACTGCCTATCGGTTTGTCAGGCTCGCTTATCCCCGCGCGGCTTCTCCTTACGGCGTTTGCAACCAGCGACAGGGCCTCTTCCTGCCCCACGACCCTCTTACGCAGATTTTCTTCCATGCGCAGCAGCTTCGCGATCTCCGCCTCCATCATTCTGCTGACGGGAATACCCGTCCACTTAGATACTATCTTCGCTATGTCTTCCTCGTCCACCTCTTCCTTTAACATGGAGCCGTCTTTCTTGTATTTTTCCATCTTGGCATTGGCTTCCTTCAGCTTCTTTTCCACTTCCGGTATCCTGCCGTACTGTATCTCGGCGGCCTCGGCAAGTTCCCCGCGTCGACGCGCCGTCTCCATATCGTGACGCAGCGTCCCCAGTTCGGCTTTGAGCGAGCGTATGCCGGATATGACTTCCTTTTCCGCTTTCCAGCGCAGTTTCAGACCGCCGGCTTCCTCGCGCAGGACCGCCAGTTCTTTGTCTATGTTCTTAGAGCGTTCGCGGCTCGCTTTGTCTTCTTCCTTCTTAAGGGCCTGTTTCTCTATCTCCAGCTGTATTATCTTCCGCTCCAGTTTTTCTATCGGCATAGGCATGGAATCTATCTCTATGCGAAGACTGGCCGCTGCCTCGTCCACCAGGTCTATGGCCTTGTCAGGCAGAAATCTGTCGGTTATATAGCGGTTCGAAAGCCGCGCCGCAGCGACTATCGCCGAGTCCTTTATCCGCACGCTGTGGTGTATCTCGTATTTTTCCTTGAGCCCGCGCAGTATCGCTATCGTCTCCTCCACTCCCGGTTCCCCGACGTATACCTTCTGGAAGCGTCGCTCCAGGGCAGCGTCTTTCTCTATGTATTTCTGGTATTCGTTGAGCGTGGTGGCGCCTATGCAGCGCAGTTCTCCCCTCGCCAGGGCCGGTTTGAGCATATTGGAGGCGTCTATCGCCCCCTCCGAAGCCCCGGCTCCCACGAGAGTGTGCAGTTCGTCTATGAACAGTATTATCCCGCCGTCCGATTTTTCTATCTCTTTCAGCACGGACTTGAGCCTTTCTTCGAATTCGCCTCGGAACTTGGCTCCCGCGAGCATGGTTCCCAGATCCATCGCGACAAGCCTTTTGTTCTTAAGATTCTCCGGCACTGTGCCGGCTATCATTCTCTGGGCTATGCCTTCAACTATCGCCGTCTTGCCGACGCCCGGTTCTCCTATGAGGACCGGATTGTTCTTGGTGCGGCGCGAAAGGACCTGTATTACCCGGCGTATCTCTTCGTCTCTTCCTATAACGGGATCCAGTTTCCCTTTCCTCGCCGCCTCAGTGAGATCCCTGGCGTATTTATCAAGGGCCCGGTACTTGGCCTCGGCATTGGGGTCAGTCACCCTCTGCGTGCCGCGCACCGACTGAAGGACTTTTATTATTTCCGCGTGGCTCACTCCGCAGCGCGCCAGTATATCTCCGGCCTTGCCGCCGCAGGAAGACAGAGCGAGAAAAAGATGCTCGGTCGACACATATTCGTCTTTAAAAAAATCCATTTCCTTAAAAGCGGTCTCCAGCACATTTTTCAGACCTGAAGACATGAAGATCTCCCCTCCTTCCACTTTGGGAAGTTCTTCGCAGGCCGCTTCAGCCTGCACGGCGAGGGCGGCGGCGTCCGAGCCGAGCTTCTTAAGTATCTCAGGGACCAGTCCCTGCGGCTGTCCGAGAAGAGCCGACAGAAGATGCTCCGGCTCCACGCCCTGATTCCCGTGTTTCCTCGCCTCTTCCTCGCTGTTCTGCAGCGCTTCCTGCGCTTTTATAGTAAATTTATCAAGTCTTATGCTCATAATTCACTCCTTCGGCTAAGGGATGTGCCTTAATCCGCCGGAATTAAACCGGCTCGTTTTTTCTGTAATGTGATTATCTTAATTAGAGTATACATTATTAGCAATCTTAAGTCAAGAGTGCTAGTTTTATTATTTTGACAAAGCCGGCCTTTAAAATTTATTATATATAAGGCAAATTCTAGAACCTGCCGTTTAATCTTTTGAGAGGCTATTATGAAAACACATCCTTTAGCCGGAAAAAAACTTCCGCCGGAAATGCTCGTAGACGTTAAAAAGCTCATAGAAGCTTATTACGGCGAAAAACCGGACGCCCGCCTGCCGGAACAGGCCGTTTCCTTCGGGACTTCGGGACACAGGGGAAGTTCCCTGAGCAGATCCTTCAACGAGAACCACATACTGGCTGTAACTCAGGCCGTATGCGATTACAGGAAGGAGAAAGGGATAAACGGGCCTCTTTTCATAGGTTACGACACGCACGCGCTCTCGCGGCCCGCTTTCGAGACCGCCCTTGAGGTTCTGGCCGGTAACGGCGTTACGGCCATGATTGCCGATAATGATTTCACGCCCACTCCGGCGGTGTCCCACGCCATACTGGCCTATAACGCCTCCTCGCCCTCCGGGCTGGCGGACGGAATAGTCATAACGCCGTCCCATAATCCTCCTTCGGACGGAGGCCTCAAGTACGATCCTACCGACGGCGGGCCGGCCGACGTCTCTATAACTTCCCGGATACAGACATATGCCAACGGGCTCCTCAAGGACGGACTCAAAGGCGTAAAAAGAATACCTTTCGGCAAAGCCGTGAAGGCCGGCACCACCAGACTGCACGATTACAGAGGAAACTATGTAAAAGATCTGCGCAATATAATAGATTTCGGCGTCATACGCTCCAGCGGGATAAGACTAGGAGTGGACCCGCTGGGCGGCTCCGGAGTGAATTACTGGGGAGCCATAGCGGAAGAGTACGGACTCGACATGGAAATAGTCAACAAGGCCATCGACCCTTCCTTCAGCTTTATGACGGCCGACTGGGACGGCAAGATAAGAATGGACCCTTCGTCTCAGTACGCCATGAAGAGCCTGATAAGCCTGAAAGACAGATTCGAAGTCGCCTTCGCCGCCGACCCTGATTACGACAGGCACGGAATAGTCACCTCATCCGGCGGACTCATGCAGCCGAATAATTATCTCTGCGTGGCCGTGGACTATCTTTTCAGGACAAGAAACAGGTGGAGAAAAGACGCCGCGATAGGGAAAACCGCCGTCTCCAGCTCACTGCTGAACAGGGTTGGACAAGGACTCAGCAGAAAAGTATGCGAGGTACCCGTCGGCTTCAAATGGTTCGTAAAAGGACTTGTCGACGGCAGTTTCGGCTTCGGCGGAGAGGAGAGCGCCGGAGCGTCTTTCCTGCGTTTCGACGGCGGAGCGTGGACGACCGACAAGGACGGAATAATAATGGGACTCCTCTCGGGGGAGATAACGGCCGCCACCGGAAAAGACCCTTCGGTTTATTTCAACGGGCTGGCGGAAAAATACGGAAGACCCTATTCGGAAAGGCACGACGCCCCCTGCACTCCTGAAATGAAGAAGACCCTCAAGGGAATAAAACCGGAAGACATAGACGTAAAGGAACTGGCGGGAGATCCAGTGAAACAGATAATAAACGCCGCGCCGTTCAACGGAGAACCTATCGGGGGAGTAAAGATATCTACTGAAAATTCCTGGTTCGCGGCAAGGCCTTCAGGCACGGAGAATATCTATAAGATATACGCGGAAAGCTTCAGGAGCCCGGAACATCTGGCGCGGCTCTTTTCCGAAGCTGAAAAAATAATAAACGGTCTGCGGTCCTAGAAAAGGCCGGACCTTTCTTTAAAGAACGATGTATCTGAAAGCTCTGGAAATAAGCGGCTTCAAGTCATTCGCGGACAGGACACGCATTACGCTCAGGCCCGGAACCACCTGCATAGTCGGCCCGAACGGCTGCGGGAAATCGAATGTGGTGGACGCGCTGCGCTGGTGCGTGGGAGAAATGTCGTGGAAATCGCTGCGCATGCCTTCTATGCTCGACGTCATCTTCGCCGGCACGACTAAAAGGCCGCCGGTAAATATGGGAACCGTATCGATGACCTTCGACAATACGGATAAGAAACTCCCGCTCAATTTCAGCGAAGTTACCGTAACGCGCAAGATATACCGTTCGGAAGAATCGGAATATTTTATAAATAAGGTGCAGTGCAGGCTCAAGGATATAAGGGAACTGTTCCTGGACACAGGCATAGGCACCGACGGCTACGCGATAATAGACCAGGGTGAAGTGGAACAGGTGCTCAACGCCACCGAAGAACAGCGCAGGGAAATGTTCGAAGAAGCCGCGGGAGTTTCTAAATATAAGGCCAAGAGAGACGAAGCCCTAAAGCGGCTCGAAAAGACGGAAGCCGATCTGGCCAGACTGTCCGACTCCACTCTGCTTCTGAAGGAACAGATAAAAAAACTGGAAAGCGAAGCGAAAAAAGCCTGCCTCAGGAATAAATACAAGGAAGAACTGAGGAAAGCCGAAATAATCCTTCTGCTGCAGGAAAAAAAAGCCGCTTCGGCGAAAGCGGAAGAATTGGGAGCCGTACTGGAGAAGACGGATCTCGACCTCGCCGGGCTCAAAGAGGCCCTGGCGAAAAAGACTTCTGAAAATTCCGCGGCCATACGGGCGGCGGCCGAAAAAAGAGATAAACTGGCGCGTCTGAGAGAAGAGATAAACGGGATAAAACTAAAAATCAATACGGACGCGGAAAAAAGAAATTCACTTAAAGCACTGCTGGACGAAACGGCCGCGGCGGCGCTGACAGTCAGGGCAAGAGAAAAATCCAATGCCGAAAAAACCAAGAGGACCGAGGCTCTGATAGACGAACTCCAGACTCGACTCTCCTCCGAAGAAAACAGTCTGCCTGATATAAAAAGGGTCAGTGATGAAGCGCAGAAAAAGACGGCCGAAGCCGAAAATGAACTCGGCCGATACGAACAAAGTCTGTCCGGAGCTGAGAAGGAGCTAAATTCCTCTTACGCCAGGGAAGTGACGCTGTCCAACTATATCTCCGAGACTTCGTCTGATATAAAGCATTTCAGGGAAGAAATATCCGCTTCCGGAAAAGATCTGGACACGCTCGGAAAATCTTCCGCCGCTCTCGCGGAAAAGCTCTCCGAACTTCAGGAACATGCCGGAAAACTCTCTCTGAAGAAAAAAGAGCTTAACAGCAGGATAAACGCCTATGCCGGACAATTGGACGGGGCAGGCGCGGAAATGCGGAAGCTGTCCGAAGTCCAGTCGGAAATAAAGGAAAAAAAGGCAGCCCTCGGCTCCAGACTGGAAATAATACTCGCGCAGGCGGAAAAAGATTCCTACTGGACCGGGACCAGAAAGGTCCTGGATTCAGGGAGCGAAGGAATAAAAGGTCTGCTGAGGGATATGCTGGAAATACCGGAAGAATGTTCCGCCGCGGCCGAAGACGCCCTAGGGGATTTTCTAGATTATGTCGTATGCGACAGTTTCTCCTGCGCCGAAAAAGCCGCCTCCGATTTAAAGAAAAACGGCCGGGGAAGATGCCGTTTTCTGATAGCCGACCGCTTTCCGGAAACCGCGGACCGCGGAAACGCTGAAAATTCCCTTGTGGACAAGATAAAATACGCCCCAGTCTGCGGAAATATAATACGGACGCTGCTCGCTGGTTCAGAATACGACGGCGAAACAGCGAGGGGCCGCTTCTGGCTGGCCGGCGGAAGCTCGCAGATAAACTCCAACGAGCCCTACTGGGAAGAGACCGGGAAACTGAAAAAGGCCCTCGCGGAATTGAACTGCGGGCTGGCGGAAACGGAACGGAAGAAAAACGCGCTGGCCGCGGAATCGGCTGAACTCGCCGCGGCGGCGGCGTCCGCCAAGGAATCGGAAAAGGCCATAACCGCGGAAATATTCAAGAACGGTTCGGAGCTGGCTTCGGTAAAACAAAGTCTGGAGATAAATTCAAAAAGGATAAAACTAACCGAAAGCGTCGTATATAAAAGCGGACAGGGACTGGGAGAAGCGGAAGCGAAACTCAAGAAACTGAACTCGGAGTCGGAAGCCGCGAAAAAAACATCGGAAGAAAAAAAGGCTCTCATACAGAAGATACAGACGGAAAAAGAGAAACTGCATTTAGAATACGCCAGACTCAAGGGAGAACTCGGAACATATAAGGCTAATCTCGCAAACCGCAGCAATTCCATGGAAATGGTCAGACAGGAACTCTCCAGAGCCTCGCAGGAACTGTCCGCTTTAAACGCCGACAGGAAAGAATGCGCCGCAGGACTTTCGGCCTTAGGGCAAAAAGAGACTAAAATCAGAAATTCCATGACCGAGACAGCCGAAAGCGCCGCGGGCCTGGAAAAAAACGCCGGCGAAAAAGAAGAAGCTCTACGCAGAGAAGAAGCTGAAACGGCGGAAATTGCCGGCGAAGCGGAAAAATCCGGCGCCGGCATAAACGACATGCGGATTCTAGGTGCGGAACTGGAAAAAAACAGGGTTAAAACCGCGGCCGAACTGCAGTCCTGCGAAGAGAAAATAAAAGAGACGGAAAGGCGCCTGAAAGAAGAATGGAATACCGGGGGAACCGAAGAAGAAATATACGCCGGCCTCAGCGCCGACAGGGAAACCGTATCGTCCCTGCGCAAGAAAATAGAAAATATGGGGGCCGTGAATATGACGGCTCCGGAAGAGCTGGAAGCGGTAAACGGACGTTACGGATTCCTAGACCTCCAGCAGAAGGACCTCAACCGCGCGAAAAGCGACCTGCGCGAGGCAATAAACAAGATAAACACGAGCACCAGGGAAAACTTTAAAAACACTTTCGAACTTGTAAAAAAATATTTCAAAGAGATATATTCTCTGCTTTTCAACGGCGGCGAGGCCGACCTCGTTCTGACCGACCCCGGCGACCTTCTCGAGACCGGAATAGAGATAATAGCGAGTCCGCCCGGCAAGAAACCGAGGAGCATAAGTCAGCTGTCCGGCGGAGAAAAAGCGCTGACCGCCCTTTCTCTGCTCTTCAGCTTCTTCAGGGTGAATCCGGCTCCTTTCTGCGTGATGGACGAAGCCGACGCGCCGCTAGACGAGGCGAACGTGGAGCGCTTCGTGAAACTCATAAGGGAATTTTCCTCGGGAACGCAGTTCATCATAATCACCCATAACAAACGCACGATGGAAGCGGCGGAAACGCTCTACGGCGTGACTATGGAAGAGATGGGAGTCTCGAAGCTTATTTCGGTGGACCTTAAAATGGCCGAAGATATGACTTCAGACTGAAAATGATATATAATAGATAATTACACGACATACACACCGTCCATGGAGAAATAAAGTGAGATACGCCGTATTTTCAGACATACACGGGAATTTGGAGGCTTTCGAGGCTGTAATGGTTTTTTTCAAGAAAGAAAACCTCGATCATTTTATATTCTGCGGAGATCTGGTGGGATACGGGCCGAACCCGAGCGAATGCACCGAGATAGCGATGCAGATGATCTACAACGGGCCGGAGAACAATCTTTTCATAAAAGGAAACCACGACGCTATGATCTCGGGCGACCCGTGCATGCGCAAAGAATGGTTCAACTCCAACGCGCAGATAGCCATAGAGTTCGCCAAATCTAAACTGAGCCAGAAACATATAAATTTTCTTAAAAACATGCCGGAACGCATCGACCACGACGAATTCACCATAGTGCACGGTTCCCCCAAGGATCCGCTGAAGGAATATATGCTGAGCGATCATCAGTTCAACGAAAGCGACGACTGCTGGCACGTTTCCCCCTGTTTCATAGGACACACGCATCTGCCTTGTTCTCTCGTGGCTACAGTCTCGAGACCGGCCGTGATAGAGCCGCTCAAACAGCATTCCGTCCTGGAGATACATCCCGGAGAAAAAGTGATGATAAATCCAGGGGCGGTAGGGCAGCCGCGCGACGGGGACTGGCGGGCCTCATGCGGCGTCTACGACTCCGCGAAACGCACTTTCGTCCTTCATAAGATACAATACGACTTCAAGACGACGCAGGAAAAAATGAGGAAAGAAAACATGCCCGCCCCGCTGATAGCGAGACTGGCACAGGGGCTATAAATGAAGATCCTGATCATTGACGACGACAAGGAATTTGTAAAAGAATTCGGCAAATATATCCGAGTCAATAAGATAGAAGCGGGAATCAAGACCGCCTCCGGCGCGAAAGAAGCGCTGGACATTCTTTCCGGGGAAAAAATCGATATCGTGCTGCTGAATCTGAAACTTTCGGGAATGAGCGGATTCGAATTTCTGAACCTTTTTAAGACAAATTTCACTAAAATACCGGTCATAATAATATCTTCCGAATACGCGGAGCCGGCCGACAGGGTCTGCGCCCTGTGGTCGGGGGCGAGGACCTTTTTTTCCAAACCGGTCAGGCCCGAGCTCGTCTGGCAGGATATATCTTATATAATGAACGGCGTTCTGATAGGCCGCTGAGATATCTTCTTTCCGGGGAAGCAAAGGTGCCGCGCGGGCGCGCACGCTTCTTATTTATATCGGGACCGCCGGCTATTACGGTCACGGGAAAAATAAATTAAAATGGAAAAAACTTTTATAATAGACGCGCACGCCTTTCTGCACAGGAGTTACCACGCCCTGCCGAAATTCACCACTTCCAAAGGAATGGAAGTCGGAGCTCTGTTCGGCTTCAGCAGACTGATACTGAAAATACTGCGCGAATACAGCCCGGAATATCTGGCGGTATGCTTCGATTCCAAGGGACATTCCTTCAGAAACGGCATATACCCAGAATACAAAGCCAACAGGGCCAAAACGGACCCGGCGCTGGTGGACCAGCTCTCCTACGCGAGGGATCTCGTGCGCGCCCTGGGGCTGAAGCCTGTTTTCGCCGAAGGGTACGAAGCCGACGATCTGATTGCCGCCGTGGCGAAAAAATCTTATGAGTCGGGCTGCGAAACGGTGATAGTCTCCGGGGACAAGGACATACTCCAGCTGATAAACGAAAAGACTTCCGCATGGGACGGCTCCTCACCTGAATTCCGGAATAAAGCTTATGTGACGAGCAAATTCGGCGTCGCCCCGGAAAACATGCCGGATTATCTCGCATTACTCGGGGACGCCTCGGATAACGTTCCCGGAGCCGAAGGGATAGGGCAGAAAAGCGCCGCGAAACTTATCGGCGAGTACGGAACGGCGGAAAAAATAATAGAAGCGGCTAATTCCGGAGCCGCCGGGGACAGGCTGCTGGAAAAAGTGCGTAAATCGGCAGAAACGGTAAAACTTTCTAAACGGCTCGTGAAACTCACCGGAGACCTGCCATTTGATCTGCCGATGGAGGATTTCAGACCTGAAGAACCAGACTCGGCGCTCCTTTCTAAGACGGCTCTGGAGCTGGAGTTCAAGGAACTTTTGTCGCTGTCTTCGGAAAAAACACCGGCGGAAGAAATATACTCCGCCAAGAGACTCGGCCTCGAAGAGGCCCTGAAAGAAGCCGGCGGGAATCTGTCCGTTCTGGCCTACGGCGGGAATCTTTACGCGGGTTCAGAAAAAGGCGTGGCCGGCCTCACGCCTCTCTCCGCCACGGAAAAAGAAGAAGAATTACTGAGGAAAACAATCGGGGACGAAAATATACGGAAAATATTTTTCGGCCTTAAACAGGTCCTGGATTTCATCAAGGCGCCGGCCGGATTCAAACCGGCCTCCTACACCGACGCGCAGGCGGCCTGCGCTCTGCTGCTCGCCGGGTCCAGGGAAGAAAGCCCGGAAAGACTGATGGCGGAAAAACTGGGCGCGCGCATAAAAGACACCGCCGCGGCCTGCGCTCTGCTGCATAAATATTCCGGCGTATTGGAAGAGGAGATAAGAAAGACGGGGCAGGAAGAGATATTCCGCGGCACGGAACTGCCTTTGCTCCCCGTGGTCTATTCCATGGAAAAATACGGAGTGGCGGTGGACAGAGAGCATCTGAAAAAACTGTCGGACGACATATCTGAAAGAATGGGCGGGCTGGAAAAAAAAGCCCGCGAAATAACAGGGCTGGAAATAAACCTGAACTCTCCCAAGCAGCTCTCGGCCTATCTTTACACGAAGACGAATATCCCTCTAAGCGAGAGCTGGAAGAAACGTTTCAGGACCAGGGACGGATACTCCACCGGCGAAGAGGCCCTGAACGAGATAAAAGGCGCAAATCCCCTCATAGACATAATACTCGAGTACAGGGAAATAGCCAAACTGAAATCTTCTTTCACCGATCCCCTCTATCTTTCCTCCGGAAGGGACGGCTGCGTGCACACCACATTCGACCAGCTCGGAACGGCAACTGGACGTTTCTCCAGTTCCAGACCGAATCTTCAGAATATTCCCGCGAGATACGAACTCGGGTTGGAGGTGAGAAAAGCTTTCGTGGCGAGAGAAGGCAGCGTCCTTCTGAGCGCCGACTATTCGCAGATAGAACTGCGCATACTCGCCTCTCTGTCAGGGGACAAAAATCTGACCCGCGCTTTCATAAACGGAGAAGACATCCACAGGCGGACAGCCGCCGAGATCTTTCATTATCCGATAGAGATGGTCACGCCTGAAATGAGGCGTTCCGCCAAAGCCATAAATTTCGGTATAGTCTACGGTCAGACCGCGCAGGGCCTGTCGCAGGAACTGAAGATAAGCAGAGCGGAAGCGGCCAAATATATAAAACATTATTTCGAAGTGTGCCCCGGCGTGAAGGAATGGAGCGAAAAAGCCGTGGCCGCGGCCAGGGAAAAAGGGTACACTGAAACTTTCGCCGGCAGAAGAAGGCCGGTCCCGGAACTTAATTCTTCCGTAAGGAAGACTAAGGCCTTCGGGGAAAGGATAGCCCTCAACGCGCCGATACAGGGCGCCTGCGCCGATATAATAAAGAAGGCGATGGTGAATATAGACGCCGGGCTGGACAAAAGCGCCGCCAGAATGCTGCTTCAGGTACACGACGAACTGATTTTCGAGGTCAGAAAGGAAAAACTCGCCGACACCGCGCGCGCGGTGAAAAGAGAAATGGAAAACGCCTACCGTTTCGACGTCCCGATAACCGCTGAACTGAAATACGGGAACAACTGGAAAGATATGGAGAGTTATAATCCGGAATGAAACAGGAACTCATAAAAGCCTTCAGGCGGCTCGAAGGCAAAAAACTCATAGGCCTGACCGGGGCCATAGCCGCGGGGAAAAGCACTGCCCTCCGTTGTTTCGGAGAAGAAGGCGCCGGAATCATATCCGCCGACAAACTGAACGGGGAATGTTTGACAGACGAAGCAATATGTGATAAAATAATATTAAGGTTCGGCGATGAGCTGAAGCTTTCAGATGGATTATTAAATCTCAAATTGCTGTCCGGCAAAGTGTTCTCTTCCGTTGAGGATAAGACATGGCTAGAAAGCGTTTTGCATCCTGAAATTCTAAAAAGAGCGTATTCTTTAGCAAAAAAATCAAATAATCAGATCATAGTTATAGAAATGCCGCTGCTGTTCGAGGCGGGCCTGGAAAGTATATTTGATATTTCCGTCTGCCTCGTATCCGATGAAAAAACGCTGATCGAGAGAGCCGCGGGAAGAGGATGGACAAAAGAAGAGTACCGCGCGAGGGCGGCGGCGCAGTTCGGCATCCGGGAAAAAATGCGCAGAGCGGATATAATAATAGAAAATTCAGGAACTGAGAAAGATCTTTCACTGAAAATCAAAAAATTTTGCGGCTTAATAAAAGCCGCCGGAAGGTAAAATGAACGAAGAACAGAACACAGACAATACTAACGGCGAAATCCCAGCGCGTCGCAAAAGAGGAAGACCGCGCAGAAATTTCGGAAGTTTCGAAAACAACAGATATCAGAAACCCTACCAGAGACATCAGAAAACAGAAAATTTCCAACCGCCGGCAGTGGTGATAACGGCGGAAGACGACAATACCCCCCAGAATATAAATCCAGACGAAAATTATATGCAGAGCGAAGAAAAAGCGCAGTATCCGCAAGAAGAAGCCGCGGTTCCCGTAACGGAAACCGCGGAAAAACAGAACCCTGAAGGCTCCTGGCAGAACAAAAACGGAACGAACGGCAAGCAAAACGAAATCCCCCCCGAAATCGACATGACTTCGATGGCCAAGATGAATATAGCGGAACTGATAAAGATGGCCGAAAACATGGGGCTGGAAGGCGTGAACAATATACGCAAGCAGGAACTGATAGGCAAAATAGTCGAACAGCAGGCGAGAAGGAACGGCGTGGCCTCAGGCACAGGCGTTCTGGAGATACTGCCCGAGGGCTTCGGCTTTCTGCGTTCCCCGGAATACAATTATCTTTCGAGCCACGAGGACATATACGTTTCCCCTTCGCAGATAAAAAAACTCGGGCTCAGAAAAGGCGACACGATAAAAGGCATAATAAGGGCGCCTAAGGACAATGAGAGGTTCTTCGCCCTGCTCCAGGTAAGAACTATAAACGGCGTCGAGATAGGAAAACTGACGCACAGACCTTTCTTCGATAATCTCACGCCGCTGCACCCTAACAAGAGATTCACTCTGGAAACGACTAAGAACGAAATGACCGGAAGGGTCATAGACCTGATAGTTCCCGTCGGACGCGGGCAGAGGCAGCTCATAGTCGCCGCTCCGAAGACGGGAAAGACCATGATACTCCAGAGGATAGCCAATTCCCTGACCACTAATCACAAAGACATATATCTGATAGTGCTGCTGATAGACGAACGTCCTGAAGAAGTGACGGATATGAAGCGTTCGGTGCACGGGGAAGTCATAGCCTCTACTTTCGACGAACCGGCGGAAAGACACGTTCAGGTTGCCGAGATAGTACTGGAAAAGGCCAAACGTCTTACGGAACTCGGGAACAATGTGGTGGTGCTGCTCGACTCCATAACCAGACTGGCCAGAGCCTACAATACAGTGACGCCGTCCTCCGGACGCGTGCTTTCCGGAGGCCTCGAGAGCACTTCGCTGCAGAGACCCAAACGCTTCTTCGGCGCAGCAAGGAATATAGAAGAAGGCGGCTCGCTCACCATAATAGCTACGGCTCTCGTGGAAACGGGGAGCAGAATGGACGACGTGATCTTCGAGGAATTCAAGGGCACGGGCAATTCCGAGATATATCTGGAAAGGAAACTGGCCGACAGAAGAATATTCCCAGCGATAGACATAAACAGGACTTCCACCAGAAAAGAAGAACTGCTTATGAGCCAGGACGACCTGAACATGACATGGGTGCTGAGAAAAGTTCTGGCGCCTCTGTCTCCGGTCGACTCTATGGAACTCCTGCTCTCCAAACTTTCCGCTACCAAGACCAATAAGGACTTCATGAGAACCATGACGATGGGCGGCTGATCCGGAAAAACTCAGCAGAAAAGAAAAAAAGAGGCCTGCGAACGGCCTCTTTTTTTTATTACCGCCGGCGTACGGAGAGGAAAACAGATAAAAAAAATCAGGCGGGCCTTTCTCTCTTGAGGGCGTATTTCTGCCAGTCGCATCTGAAAAGGACCAGCACCAGCATGGAAGCCTGAAAAAGCTGCGATATCAGCATGGAACCGAAAACGCCGTCCGTCCCGTATCCGAACTTATAACCGACGGCCCAGGCGAAAGGAAGTCTTATCATCCAGACAGAGAATCCGTATATGTACAGGACATATCTGGTGGCTCCGGCGCCGCCCATAACCCCCGAGAGTATAACGCTGGCCACGGTAAAAGGCACGGAAAGTATATTGAAAGTAAGGTATTTCGCGGTCTCCACGCTTACGGTATGATCCGGCGTGAGAAAAAGAGCCAGATCGCTCCTGAAAGGCCACATGGCCGCGCCCGCCAGAGTCATCGCCGCGCATCCGGCTGCCAGGATCGCGCCGGCGTCCCTGCGCGCCTCCTGATTATCCCCGGCCCCCAGCGCCTGTCCGACCAGCACAGAAGCTGTCATGCTGAAAGCTGCGGCGGGCAGGAAAAGCAGGGATTCTATCCTCAGCCCGGCGGTATAGCCGGCGAGAGCCGCTATGCCGTCAGGAAGCAGAGTCGTTATAGAACACAGCACGAGGCTGCCGGCGCTCCACAGGAAAGAACTGCCGAAAGACGGCACGGAGACCTTAAAAACATAAGGAGCGTATTTCTTAACCCAGGACACGCCGACCGCGCTGTCGCGGGCGAGCATACCCCTGAAGAAGAGAAAGAAAATCATCACGGCGGCCGCAAGATTGACGGCCGCGAAAGTGGACCAGGCTATTCCGTTTATCCCGAAAGCCGGAAAATCCCAGTATCCGAGTCCGAAAGCGAGATCGCCGAAAATATTTACCAGCGCCGCCGACAGCACTATAAAAAGAGGCAGCTTGACGATCTTATCCGCCCTGAACACCGCCCCTCCGAGGGTCAGCACGTACTGGGCCGGCACGGTCCAGAGATTTACGAAGAGAAAAAGCCCGGCCTCGCGCCTTATTCCGTAAGGAGTCCTGATAATCTGGAGGAGCCCGTCGCTGAAAAGCTGCCCCGAAAGCGCGATCGCTAGGCCGCACAGGGCGCCGCCGAAGATTATGAATCCGCTGTATTTTCTGGCCTGCGTCCTGTCGGAAGCCCCTATCGACTGGCTTACCGCCGCCACCGCCCCGACCGCCAGGGAGGAGGCCAGAATCAGAAGCACTGTCTGACACTGGCATATAAGCCCGAAGGCAGCCTGCGCGCCGGGTCCTATGCGCCCGGTAGCCCACACGTCGGTAAAACCGACCGCGGCCTGAGACAGCAGCATCAGTATCTGCGGCCAGGTAAGTTTCCATATCTCGAAAAAATCTTTTCTCTTCATCATCAGCGGGGTTCCGGACGCGGCGGCCGTCAATGCCCGGTATATATTCTATAAAATCGCAAAGCCCGCTTAACAGACGGAGCCGGTTTGCAGCGCAAAAGTTTATATGATATAATATCTTTAATGTCAGATTGTATATTTTGCAAGATAGCCGCGGGAACCGTTCCGGCGAGGATCATAAGAGAAGACGAATACACTTTAGCTTTTCTGGATTTGAACCCGCAGGCGCCGACGCACGTTTTAATCATACCCAAACGGCATATAGCGGGTTTATCGTCGGTGAAACCTGAGGACATAGAACTGCTGGGCCGCATACAGTACGCCGCCGCGGAAGTGGCGAAACAGCTAAAAGTGGAAAAAGCTTTCCGTCTCGTAAACAATAACGGGCGCGGAGCCGGGCAGTCTGTGGACCATCTCCATTATCATCTGCTGGCCGGCAGGAAATTGCTGTGGCCCCCGGGCTGAGACGAATTTAAAAGATTTCAGATTATTTTGTATACCGAAAGGTGGTGATTGGTGTGGTATTCGTAAAAGTAAGAGAAGAAGAATCGATAGAGGAAGCTCTCCGCCGTTTTAAACACGACGTGGAACGCAACGGCGTTCTCAAAGAGATTAAACGCAGAGAATTCTACATGGCCCCCAGCCTTAAACGCAAGATTAAGTCTCAGGAAGCCAGACGCAAAGTACGTAAAGGCAGAAGAAGTTATTAATAGCGTTATTTTGCGCGCGAAGCCGCACGGCTTATTTTATGCCGTGCGGTTCTTTTGTCATAAAGGAAGACACAGTGAGTTCTTCTCCCGTCATAGAACTTATAAAAGAGAAACTGGACATAGCCGAGATAGTTCAGGAATATCTTCCCGACCTAAAAAAAGCGGGCAGAAACTACAAGGCCTGCTGTCCTTTTCATAAAGAAAAGACTCCGTCTTTCACCGTAAGCCCCGAAAAAGGTATCTTTTACTGCTTCGGCTGCGGCGAGAGCGGGGATATTTTTACTTTCGTGCAGAAAATGGAGGGCCTCACTTTTCACGAAGCGGCCAAGAAACTGGCGCTGAAGGCGGGTGTGGACTACGGAGACGACAAGTTTTACGCGCTGACACAGGAGGACAGGGAAAGGATAGCGCTGCGCAAGGTCCTTTCCAGGACCGCTGAATTTTACAGGAAGACGCTGTTCTCCGCAGCCGGCGAAAAGGCCAGACTGTATCTGGGGGAAAGACGGGTAAGCAAGGCTTCCGTGGATAAATTCGGCATAGGTTTTTCCCCCTCCTCGGGCAATGCGCTCACGCGCGAACTTTCGGAAGCCGGCGTCAGTCCGGAGATCGCGGTAAAAGCCGGCGTTCTCGCCGCTAAAGACGGCAGATATTACGACTATTTCCGCGGCAGAATAATGTTCCCCATAAAAAACCAGTCCGGGGACGTCATAGCCTTCGGCGGGAGGGTCCTAGACCCCGAGATGCAGCCTAAATATCTGAATTCGCCCGAAACCCCCCTTTTTTCGAAGAGGAGAACGCTTTACGGACTGCACGAAGCGATGCCTGAGATAAGGACCTCTTCCTCCGCGCTGATAGTGGAAGGATATATGGACGTCATCGGCGCCCATCAGCACGGGGTGGGAATAACCGTGGCTCCGCTCGGCACTTCCCTGACCGAAGAGCATGCCAGGATACTGGGAAGGAAAGCCGAAGACATAATACTCATGTTCGACGCCGACGCCGCAGGCGTGCAGGCGAGCGTCAGGGCGTCAGAGGTCTTCATGAACGAGAATATGTACGTGAAGATTGCGAGCCTAGACGGCAATCTGGATCCGGACGAATATCTTAACGAACGCGGAGAAGAGGCTTTTTACGACCGGCTCAAAAAAGCCGCCGATCCCCTCGAATACAGGATAAACCTGTTTTACACGGAAAATCCGACCCCCACGGCGCAGGACAAGGCCAAGGAAATAAAAAAACTGCTCGCCGAAACGATATCCAGACAGCAGGACGACATACTGAAGAGCGAATGGATAAAAAGGCTCTCATACCGTTTTAACGTAGATTACGCCTCCGTAGTGAACCAGGCGGACAAGATATATCCGCGGAATGAAAAGACAGTGGAACCGCCCGCGGAAAAGATAAACAGGATACCGCCGCTGGAATACGGCATCATACAGATACTAGTAAAAAATCCTGGGCTGGTCGGACAGGCGCAGACTCTGGTGGAAACGGATTTTTCCAGCCCTCTGGCCGGGGAACTGTTTTCCGCCATAAGGAACACGCCCACCGAAGAACAGACCGGCATACTGCAGTCCCTGAGAGAAAAATTCCCGCTGGCTTCGGCAGAACTGATAAAGATGTCGCTGTCGGAAACGGTTGCCGAGGACACGGACGAGGTTTCCGATTTCTCAGGAGCGGTCAAGACACTTAAAAGATTTGCTATAAAGCGGAAGCTGCGGCAGTTGAAGGCGGCGCCGCTGACTCCGGAAAAAATGATGGAATATCAGCACCTCACCGAGGAACTGAAAGCCTCGGACAAATAAAAGTGCGGAAGTAAGGAGAACAGACCTATGGAAGAAAATCTGGAAGATTCTAATAAATCACTTCAGGGACTTATAGAGCTCGGTAAAGAGCAGGGATATATAACGCTCGACGAGATGAACAGCTCGCTGACAAATGCGTCCATGTCCAGCGAAGAGATAGAAACGTTCAGGGATTCCCTGGCGGATCTCGGCATAGACATCGTCGACCAGAAAAAATTTAAGCTGATCACCGCTTCGGAAAGGGAAGCCTATACGGAAGAATGGAGCACTTCCCCGGACGTGTCTAATTCCATAAGGATGTATCTTTCCGAAATGGGAAAAGTGCCGCTGCTCTCCAGGGAAGAAGAAATAACGCTCGCGAGAAATATCAGGGAAAGAGAAAAAAAGCTGCGTATGCTGGTCCTGGAATCGCCGATGACGATGCGCGAGATCAAAAACTGGGAAACTCTGATAGAACAGAACGAGATGACCACTAAGGAACTGATGCCGCGCGGGAGAAAATCCACGCAGGAACTGTCGGCCATGAAGAAGAAGATGAAAGACATCGCCTCTCTCATCACCAGAACCGAAAAAGAAATAAACAAGCTCGAAGTGGAAGCCGCGAACCCGGACATCGACAATGAAGAGAAACGCAGGATAAACGGACTGATAGATAAAAAGAGAAAAAAGATAGTCGACAGCATAATCAATCTCAACCTTAATCAGGAAAAGATAAAAAGACTGACGAACAGAATAAAAAACATAGCGAAAAAAATAAGCGAATACCGCGCGGAGATAGAGCAGTACCATAAAGTCTACGGCGACGTCAACAAACTCGAGAACGACTGCAATGCAGTGAAAGACGGGAAACTCAAGGAAGGGACCTTTAAGAACAGATGGGGCTTCAGCCCCGCGGAAGTGGAAACGGCCATACAGAACGTCAAGAACCTTCTGGGCAAGGAACAGAGGCTGATAAACACGCTCCCGATAAGTTCGGACGAATTCATGGCGCTAAACAATCAGATAGTCTTTCTGGAAGACCAGATACTCCAGGACAAACTGAAACTGATAAAAGCCAATCTGCGTCTCGTGGTGTCGATAGCTAAAAAACACGTGAACTCAAATCTCGAACTGTCCGACCTTATACAGGAGGGCGGACTCGGGCTGATGAAAGCCGTGGAGAAATTCGAATATAAAAGAGGATTCAAATTCTCCACATACGCCACATGGTGGATAAGACAGTCCATCAACAGGGCCATAGCCGACCAGGCCAGGACGATACGCATTCCGGTCCACATGAAAGAAATGGTCTCGAAACTGCTCAAGGTCAAACGCAGATTCAATCAGGATTTCGGAAGGGAACCCACTCTCGAAGAATACTCCAAACATATGCACCTTTCGATAGACAAAGTGAAGAACGCGATGAAAATCATGCAGGACCCGATATCACTTTCCACCCCGATAGGCGAAGACGAGGACTCGCATCTGGAAGATTTCATAGAGGACAGGGAAGGGCTGTCTCCATCCCATTCGGCGTCCGACCTCCTGCGCAGGAGAGAAGTGCTAAAAGTGCTGAACACGCTCACTCCGAGAGAAGCGCAGATAATAAAACTCCGTTTCGGGATCGACACCGGCTATCCGCGCACGCTTGAAGAAGTCGGTAAGCTGTTCAAGGTGACCCGGGAGCGCGTGAGGCAGATAGAGGCCAAGGCCATACGCAAACTGCGCCATCCGTCGCGCAGCAAGATGCTCAAGGATTACGTGGAATAAGAAAACCGAGTTTTTCACGGTAAAAAAGGCGCTTTAAAAAGCGCTTTTTTTATTTAGATACCCAGGCGGCGTCCGACCGTAAATATAGTATAATCAGAATATGATTCACCGATCCGATATATATCATATAATTCTGCAGTTTTTCCTTGTTTTTTCTCTTTCTGCTTTAACGGCAGCGACGGTGCCGGCGCAGGAGGACAACCGAAAAAACGCGACTGAAACGGCGCCCTCGGAAAACGGAAGCCGGGAACCGCAGGCGGATATCGTCCCCGCCGCCGAAAATGGCGACGCGGAAACGCAGCGCGAAGCAGGAGACGCTTTTTATTACGGCAGAGGGACCGAAACCGACGGCGCGAAGGCCCTCGCCTGCTTCTTAAAAGCCGCGCGCGGCGGAAACGTATATTCCGCCCGTATGGCCGGAGAGATATTCTCTACCGGAGCGGCCGGGGAAAAGGATACAGCTGAAGCTGTCTACTGGCTGAAAAAAGCCGCGGAGGCCGGCGATTCGGAGGCGGCTTACAGACTTGGAAGCATATATTTCCACGGCGGGGATCCTGAAGCCGAAAAATGGCTGCTCGAAGCGGCTGAAAAAGGCTACGGCGAAGACACCGCTCTGCTTCTGGGCAATATCTATTATTCCCGCGCGGAAGCCGGCGATGAAAAAGCCTATAAAACGGCCGCGGACTGGTTCTTGAAAGGCGCGGAGGCGGGCAATACCGAAGCGCAATACCGGGCTGGTCTACTTTACGAAGCCGGAAAAGGCGTCGCGGCGGATTACGGGAAAGCCACGGAGATGTTCGAAGCCGCAGCCGGAAAAAATCACGCGGACGCCTTAAGCTGGCTTGCGGACATATACGCTGAAGGAAAAGACGGAAAGGCGGCCGATAGGCAGAAAGCCGAGGAGCTCTACGCTAAAGCCGCGGGACTCGGAAACACCTACGCGATGTACAGACTCGCCGGGATATATTACGGCGGAGGCGGCGATACCGAAGGCTGTACGAAAGCTCTGCCGCTGTATGTCCAGGCTTCGGCGGCCGGCTTGCCCGAAGCGGAATACCGGCTGGCCGTTCTGTTTAAAAACGGTGAATGCGGACTGCGCGCGAACGGCGGATATGCCGTAAAACTGCTGAAAGAGGCGGCTTCTTCTGGAAACGGAGACGCCCTGTCCGGACTTAAGGAAGAAGCCGGGAAGGGGAAAACGGACGCGATAAAAGCGCTGATAAGTTTATACGGCACAAAATACGTCGACAGGGACGGGATTCTGAAACTGGTCGCGGGATATAATTCTTCTCTGGACTATCTCAGGATTAGCACTGATACCCCGTCGATGCCGTCCGTCGCCGACTGTTCCGGCTTAGAAACGCTGCGCGACAGCGGAGAAAAAAAAGACAGGATATTGCTGGGCTATATGTATTCGGAAGGAAAATGCGCTGAAAGAGATTATAAGAAAGCCGAGGAGCTGCTGAGACCGGAAGCCGACGGCGGAGACCCGGAAGCCCAGTATATACTGGGCAATATATATCTCAACACGGCCGCGGCCGACAATGCCGGGAAAGCCACGGAGATGTACTTTAAATCTGCCGGAGCCGGCAATCCTTTCGCGCAGTTCTTCATAGGCCGTCTGTATTATACTGGCAATATCATGCCGAAGGATCCGGCTGCGGCAGCTCTCTGGTATAAAAGAGCGGCGGCGCGCGGGCTAACGGACGCGCAGATGAATCTGGCGGGAATGTACCTTAACGGCGAAGGGATAAAAGCCGACGCGGGCAAAGCCGTGTTCTGGTATAGAAAAGCCGCGGAAAAGGGAAATAAAAACGCCGTGCAAAATCTTGAAGGAATCGCGGAAAAAGGAAATTACGACGCGCGGGCCGCGCTCTGCGGAATATTCGGATACGGCGAGGCCGGAACAGCGGCGGACGCCGGAAAGGCCGACGCCTGCCTCAAAAAACTGGCGGCCGGCAGATAAAGCTTTTTTAATGGAAAGAGCGCTTTCTTATTTTTTATAATTTATATAATATGGAAAATAAGACCTATAAATTTTTTGCCGTCCACGGACATTTTTACCAGCCACCCAGAGAAAATCCGTGGACCGGTCAGGTCCCGCACCAGCTCGGAGCGAGACCTTATCACGACTGGAACTCAAAAATAGCGAGAGAATGCTATATCCCTAACTGCTGCGCCAGAATAAACGACGAGAAAGGGCATATATTGAGTTTCAGGAACAATTATCTGAATCTCAATTACAATTTCGGCCCGACTTTATTCGGCTGGCTCGAAAAAGCTTTCCCTGAATATTATGAAAAAATCATAAGGGCCGGAAAAGAATCAAGGACGGCGCACGGACACAGCAATGCGATAGGACAGTGTTACAATCATCTTATAATGCCTCTCGCCCCTCAGGAGGACCAGCTCACCCAGGCTCTTTGGGGAATATACGATTTCGAAAAGAGATACGGTTTCAGGCCTGAAGCCCTCTGGCTGCCTGAAACGGCCGCCAACGACGACACTCTGAGGCTGCTTGCCGGACTCGGGATGAGATACGTTATCCTTTCCCCCTATCAGGCGAAAAAAATAAAAAAGATCAAAGATTCCGTCTGGTGCGACGTAGGAGACGGACATTTCGACACCACCGTGCCTTATCTCTGGCGCGACCCGTTCGGCTCGGAAAAAAAGATAGCGGTATTTTACTACGACGGAGAACTGTCTAAGGCGGCGGCCTTTGAGAATCTGCTCAAAGATTCGGCTTCTTTCGCCGGCAGAGTGGAAAAATGCTATGCCAATAACGGCAAACCGCAGCTGGTGACTCTAGCGGTAGACGGGGAAACTTTCGGGCATCACCATAAATTCGCCGATCTGGCCCTGGCGTACGCTTTCGCGAACGAATTTCCGAGACGCGGTATAAAAATAGTCAATTTTTCAGAATATCTGGACATGTTCCCTCCTGAATGGGAGACAGCGGTCAAGGAAGGCGAAGACGGCGACGGAACGGCCTGGAGCTGCTCGCACGGACTCAGAAGATGGAAAGGCGGCTGCGACTGCGGGAAAGAAGGAGACGGGAATCTGGAATGGAGAGCCCCCATGCGTACGGCACTGGATTTTCTGAGAAACGCCGCTTTTGACGTATATAATAAAGAAGCCTCCAAATTCTTCAGAGACCCGCTTAAAGCCAGGAACGACTACGGGAAACTTCTTCCGGTGAAAAACGCCTGCGACCGCGAGTTCTTTTTCAAAGACAATTCGATACGCGAACTGTCGGAATCCGATAAAACGAGAGCCATAGACCTTCTCGAGATGCAGAAAAACTCCATGCTGATGTTCACGAGCTGCGGATGGTTTTTCAACGATATCTCGCGTATAGAACCCAGACAGAACCTGAGTTACGCGGCTAGAGTTATAGAGACTCTCAACGACTTCGGTTTCGACACCATCACCGGCAGGTTCCTGAATCTGCTTTCCAAGGCGGAATCCAATTATCCGTCGGAAGGGACGGGAAAAGATATTTTTCTTTCAATTCAGAAAGAAAACAGACTGGCTAAAGAAAAGGCAGCTTCCCTGATGATAGCGGAAGAGCTGCTCTGCGAGGAAAGCGGCCGGAAAAGCAGCGGGAAGATAATAATAAAAGGACGGGCAAATAAAGACGGCACCCTGTATATACGCGGCACCGTCAGACCCGGAAATTCTGATAATAAACTCGCATTCGTCTTCATGCGCAGCGGCGACGATTTCCCGTACACTTATTTTTCCAGAGAAGAATACGAGGACAAACTCTGCGAATCGTCGTCGCTCTATTCCCCCGGCGAGATAGTGGACGCCATAAAAAAGAGCCGAGTGGCTTCCCTCGTGTCTTTCAACGATTTTTCCGCCGACGAAAAAACGATTTACGCCGCGCTGCTGGCCAAAGCGATAAGACATAATCAGGCGCAGACTCTGTTTAAGATGCTCGACGATTATATATATCTTCTGGATAATCTTCCGAAAGATTCTGAATTTAAATGGGCCCCGATAAAGAAACAGGCCGAATATTGCGCGGAAATGACGGTGATGATAATCTTCGAAAACACCGTGAGGGATATTTCTTTTAGGAATCTGTTGAAACTGGAAGAAACGTCGAGAAACGTGAAAGAGGCGGGGATAGACATAATCCCCGACGTTTCGCCGGAAGACGGTTTTCTGCTGGCGAGGGAGATCGGAATGAAAGCGATCAATTTCCCCTCGGAAGAATCACTGTCGGGGCTGCTCACCCTTATGCGGACGGAAAACTATCTTCATTTCCCCTCCCTGAAATTTCACCTTCAGAATTATCTGAACGATCTGTTCGACGTGATAATGCGCGGGGCAGGATTCGGCGACAGACTGATTCCCGTCGCCGAGCGTATATATGAAGAATCCGACATCGTCAAGCCGGGGCTGAGCAGGTTGTTCGACAGGCGCGCGGCCGAGGCGGAAGAGGCGATATCGCTGGGAAGCCGCGTCAATTGACTTGACACGGCTTTTTTTTAATGCAATAATATTATTTAGCAGTAATAACTCGGTTTTTTTTGAGCCTATTCCCGAGGCAATACACGGCATAGAGGCAGAAAGAGTTGAGTCATTATGCATATAGTTGCAGGAGGAATAGTACAAATGAGTAAGAGGATATATGTAGGCGGACTGCCTTTTAAGACGACAGAGGAAGAGCTCAGCGCTCTTTTCTCCGAGCACGGTCAGGTATCGAGCGTCAAAATAATAAGTGATAAATACAGCGGGCAGAGCAGAGGCTTCGGCTTCGTAGAGATGCCTAATGACGACGAGGCTATGGCCGCCATGGAAAAGCTCAACAACACTGAAATGGGCGGAAGGAAGCTTACTATAAACGAAGCGAGACCTATGGAAACACGCAGCAACGGCGGCGGGAAAGGTAATTTCCACAGAGAACGCAGAGGACACGGCGACAACGGAGACAAGTGGTAACCGTCTGAACAGGTCCGAAGAAACTGCAACGTATTTCCGTTGCAGTTTTTTTTTACCCTGAAAATCATTCTTAGGGAGGCTCGCCTTATGGTTTGCAAATTGATCGATATGGAAAGATATCCGAGGAGAAAGCAGTTCGAACATTTTTCCAAAATGTTTTATCCTTACGCCGGAATGACCGTCGACATAGATATTTCCGTCTTTATGAAAAAGATAAAAGACAGAAAAAGACCGTTTTACCTGAGTCTGCTCTACGCCGCGGCTCGCACCGCTAATTCTATCCGGGAATTGAAACAAAGAATACGCGGCGGAGTTATCGTGGAATACGACCGCTGCGTCCCCTCTTACACTCTGGCGCTCGATAAAGGAGACTACTGCTACTGCCTCGCCGACGAGCGGCTGCCTTTCGGAGATTTTCTGCGCGATTCGCTGCGGAAACAGGAAGAAGCCCGAAAAGCGGCTTCGCTGAAAGACGGGGAAAACGTCGAGGAACTTTTTTTCTTCTCGTCGGTCCCTTGGGTGAGTTACTCCTCGCTCATGCAGCCGGTCCCGTATCCCGCGGACAGCAATCCGAGAATAATATGGGGGAAATATTACGGCGACGGCGAAAAGATAAAACTCCCTGTCTCTTTACTTGTAAACCACGCGCTCATGGACGGGTACCAGATATCGGAGTTCTTCATAGGGCTTCAGGCCCGTCTCGACAATCCGGAATGGATAGAATAATTATCCGCGGCAATAAATGTATAAAAAAAAGATACCGCTTTTCAGGCGGTATCTTTTTTATCTTATTTTCCGGAAAAATATCAGGCGAGGCGTTTGAACTGTCCGTCACCGCGGATATAGAATATATCCTTTCCCTGCATATCTTTTATTATGGTGTGAACTTTATACTTGAGCTGAAGCTGCATCGCGGCGATAGGATCGGCGGAGCTTCCCACATTGGCTATGGTGGAATCCGGAACTTCAGCGGTCATATTAAGAGTGTAGCCCCAGGCTGTGCTGACGCTGACCGGCTCTACGGTTACTCCGGTGAGGAAATGGCCTTTACCGCCGACATTGCCGCCGTATGTGTAATGAACCTGATAAACTATATCGGCTACTTTAATGCCGTAAAGGTTCTTCATGGTAATGCGGTATCCTTTCACCTCGGGAGAACTCCAACCCTGCATCTGAGTCCAGTGCGTTATTCCCTGCGGTATGGCATTGGCGTAATTAGTGCTGATGTCGACAACCGGCTGGCCTTCTTTTATTATATTTATTACTTTCTCGGCCAGATTGACAATTCTGTCGAGCATGTCGATAGTCTGATTGGCTTCGTCAAAGTTGAAACTTGGAGTCTGCGTCTGTGTCTGGCTGTTATCCTCGGAACCGGGGTTCTGATTCACGCCCGGATTCGGCAGACCGCCCTTTTTCGACTGCGGTATGGCGACCTCTTCAACCACTACGGAATTAACGTCTATGGCGCATTTGGCATCGGTGCCGTCTTTCGCGCAGTTCTGAGCGAATACAGGAGCCGCTATGCTTGCTGCCGCTAGAAAAGTCAATAATTTCTTCATAAATCCTCCTCAGGAATTTTGCTTCTATACCTTAATTTTAACTAAATTCACCGCTGTTTGCAATAGCCAAAGACTTATTTATACATAGGCCTTTGGGGCAGGATAAGATCAATCGCTCAGATCCTGAAAAACTCCGTCTCCGCGCATATAATATATATACTTGCCCTGTCTGTCTTCTATCGGATTATGCACCTTCCATTTTAACTGCAGCTGCATGGCGGCCACAGGATCGTCGGAGGAACCAACGTTGACTATGGTGGAATCCGGGACCACGGCAGTCATATCGAGATTATACCCCCACATGACGTCTACGCTAATCGGCTCCACAGTGACTCCGGTGAGATACTGTCCGGTTCCGTAATAATTACCGCCGAATATATAATGGACCTGATAAACGACGTCGACGACTTTCATCCCGTACAGATTCTCCATCGTGAGGCTGTACCGCTCTATCTGCGGATCTGACCAGCCCTGAAGATCCGTCCAACAATCTATTCCCGACGGAACGGCATTGGCGTAATTGACATCGACATCCACTACCGGCTGGCCTTCTTTTATTATATCTATTACCTTGTCCACTAGATTGACTATGTCGTTAGCGACGTCTATCGCCGATCTGCCGCCTTTTTTCACAGCGGCGGTCTGCCCTTCTTTCACACGGAGTTTTACGAAGGAATCATTACTCTTTAAAGCCTTCAGTTCGGCTTCGGGTATCTTTACGGCTTTAATTTTAACGGAGGCGGGATTTATACGGTACTTCCCGTCCTTAGCCGAAATATTTTCCGTCTGGGAAGAAGAGGCGGCTTTCTGGTCCTGCGCGCCGCCGGCAGAAGCGCCTGCGGCCGGCCACGGGACAAAAAGCAGTCCTATAAAACTTATATATAATATATTTTTCATAATCTTTAATCTTGAAAACCTCGTCCCGTCCACGCAGCGGCTAGCCTATCTGCTTGAAATAGCCGTCTCCGCGTATATAATATATGTCTTTATTCTGGACGTCGGAAATTATGCTGTGGACGCGCCATTTCAGCTGCACCTGCATCGAGGCTATAGGATTCTCCGTGGTGCCTACATTGGCTATAGTGGAATCAGGAACTTCCGCCGTCATATCCAGATTAAAGCCCCAAAGGGTGTAAACGCTTATCGGCTCGATAGTGACGCCGGTCAGAAAGCGGCCCCTGCCTTTAAAATTGCCGCCGTAATTATAATGCACCTGATAAACCACTTTCACAACGTCTATCCCGTAAAGATTAGACACCGAGAAAGAATATCTCCTTATGCGTGGGCCGGCCCAGTTCTGAAGCTGCGTCCAGTGTTTGATATTCGACGGAACGGCATTGGCGTAATTCGTGCTTATATTCACGACCGGCTGCCCTTTGGCGATAATCTTAAAAGTCTTATCAACCAGATTGACTATATTGGAAGCGATATCTATGACCGCTCCGGCGCCGCCGCCGCGGCTGACGGACACAGCCTCTTCCTGGGCTTCCCTGTCTTTAGCGACAAGAGCCTCAAGTTCGTCGGCCGGTATGGAGATCTCCTCTATCTTGGCTGAATTAGGATTTATCTCGAACTGTTTCTGGTCAGTGTTTTCGTCCCCGAAAACGGCCCCTGACGGCAACAGCATGGCTGCAATGATTATCAGTATTGTTTTTTTCATAAATTAATCCTTTTAGCTGTATTTATAAAGACACTCCGTTCACCAGCGGAACTTTTATATTCGCGCCGGATGACGGGATCTCCGAATTGTTAATCAGTCTCTCAGGGACCAGATATTTCACTTTTCCGTCGGAACTGAACGGACTGGCCACTTCCTGCATTTTCCCGCTGCCTTCGATATAGTAAACGCTAGTGCAGTCATTGGTCTTCAGCAGGGTAGAAATCTTCCAGTTAATGCTGAGCTGCATAGCCGCCACCGGATCTTCCGCAGAACCCACGTTCACGAGAGCGGAGTCCGGGACCGATGCCGACATATCGAAGCTGTAGCCCCAGCCCACGCTGACTTTTTCAGGAACTATGGAGACATTAGTCAGATATTTTCCCGTTCCCTTATATCTGCCGCCGTAATTATAAGTGACCTTATATGTCACGTCTACCATTTTCATTCCGAGATAGTTCTCCGCGTAAAAGCCGTAAGTGTAAGAAACAGGTCTGCTCCAGTTGGTGAGCTGTTTCGCGCTGCCGACTCCTTCCGGCAGAGCTGTCGCGTATACCGTCTTCACATTGGCCACAGGACGGCTGTCGTCTATAATCTTCCACACTTTTTTCGCCAGATTAATGATATTCCCGGCCGTGTTCACGCCGTTGTTCACGGTGTCAGCCGCGTGGTTAGCAGTATCTATGGCTCCGTTTATATTTTCCAGAGTCTGCGTGCTTATTTTTTTTGAAGATTCTTCTTTGCCAGATTCCAGAAAAGTTATTTTTATGGAATCAGGATTTATATTAAGATAATCCGGGTTCTTCTGAAGTCTGTTCAGTTCGGCCCGCGAGTACTCTTCAGCCGCTGAGGCCGAAACGAAAACACCTGCGAAAGCAAAAACAGATATCAGACATATAATTGACTTTATTTTCATAAATATTCCGCCTCTCGCCGGATCAAATTCGCTGACGACAGACCCTCCTTTATGATATGATAACAATTTACGACTGCGCTTGCAAAGCCGAACGGCCTAAGCCGGCCAGGCCCTAAGTCCCGGCGCTACTCTTCGTAACCGCTGTTGTTTACTCCGGAAGACTGGTCTGACGAAGAAGGCGCGTAATCGGACGCCGCGCCGATAAGCCCGTCATACTGGTCCTGGTAGGCCTTTACTACGGTCCGGTCGTCCACGAACACTATATTCTCGAAAGAATTGGAGCTCGCGTTGGTTGTCCAGTTGAAAGATCCGGTTTCCAAGACCGCGCCGTCCAATATCGCGAATTTATCGTGCATGGCGCCTTTTTCTGTCTGTCCCCTGCGGACTTTCACGTTCACGCCGCAGCTCTTGATATATTTCGCCAGAGAAGAACTCGCTGCCATATTTGCGTCCATCATAAAACGCACCTTCAGTCCGCGCTTTTCCGCCCTGCATACCGCTTCGGCCAGCGGCTTCGAAGAAAAAGTGAATGTGACCACGTCTAGGCTCTTCCCCGCGCCGTCAATAACCTCGGCGAGCCTTTTCTCGCTGTCGGAACCGGGGGAAAAGAGATAAGCCGGAACGCGCGCTCCGTTAAGAGAAACAGATGTTCCGTCGTCTTTCGGAGGAACGCCGTAATAGCCGTTCTGAAGTTCCGGGGACTGTCCCTGCGCCAAAGTGCGGGCTTTTCCCCACATCCATTCGAAATATTCATTATATCCGTTCACATACAAGGGCTTCGTCAGGACTATCGAATTCTCCTCGTTATTGTATGTCGCCCCGTAAGTCCAGTTGTAAGAACCCGCGGTGAGTATCTGTCTGTCGGCTATCACTATCTTATTGTGATTCACGCCGTAACTTCTTGTCCCGCGCAGGGTACGCATCTCGACACGGCTGTCCTGCATAAGTTTTTTGACAAGAGAACTGGGATTCTTATAAACGTGCGCCTCGTCGATTATCAGCCTTATCTTCACGCCGCGGTCGGCGGCGCTCTGGATCGCTTCGACATTATCTTTCAGGTTTATGCTGTACATGACTATATCCACTGAACTCCGCGCCTGGGATATGATTTTACCGTTCAACCCGTTCAGAGAGCGGAAGGAATAAGACGGAATACCTGAAAAACTTGTCCCGCGTGCTGTCTCTTCCGGCTCGGAGACGGAAGGCAAAACCGCGTTTTCCACGCCTGCGGACAATATCCTGGAGACGGAAGACAGATCCTGATATTTATTCCCCTCTGCCGCGGCGGGAATAGCCAGTACGGACCCGCCCAGCGGAATCAGCAAGGAAAGACATATAAATAAATTTCTCATATAGTATATATATTCCGTCGGCCGCGACATGTTAAGTAATAAAAGGCCTCAGGAAAGTTAGGACTTTAGTCCCATAAGGAAAACCCGTTCTTCCGGTCCGGAAAGTCCGTACAGTCTGGTCACGTTTTCTCTTTTCAGAGCTTCTTCAGGCTTCATGATTACCTGACTTCCGTCGGGGAAAAATAAAAGCGTCTCGTCGCATAACCTCGCGAGCTGCGGTTCGTGGAGAACGACGGCTATCCCGCAGCCTTTACACGCCAGTTTTCTCAGCTTCTCCATAACCATGTATTTATATCTCAGGTCAAGATGAGACGAAGGTTCGTCGAGTATTATTATATCCGTGTCCTGGACCTCCGCCTGAGCTATGAGAACCAGCTGTTTCTCCCCGCTTGAGAGCGAATTATACATTCTGTTTCTCAGGGCGTATACACCGGAAGCCTGAAGAGCCTCAGAAACTCTGTTTCTGTCTCCTCTGTCGTATGACTGCCAGAATCCTGAAATATTGCGCGTTCCGAGCATCACGAATTCCTCCGCGGTGAAATCGTAAGGCGTGGAAATCTCGCTCGGCACATAAGCTATCTCCCTGGATATCTCCGCCGCGGACATTCCGCTCACCCGGCGTCCTTTCAAAATAACGCTTCCGGATGTCTTATAGTAACCGCTTATACATTTTAGCAGCGTGGATTTTCCTATCCCGTTGGGCCCGAGCACGGCGGTGATGCTGTTTTTTCTTATGCAGAAAGACAAATCCGAAAACAGCATTCTCTCTTTCCCGTCCGCATTTGTATACCCGAATGAGATACCGGAAGCCGAAAGCAGAGTCTCTCCGCCGGCAGGCGCCGGCGGCGGAGCCGGTTTAAGCGCCCCGGTCTGAAGCCCTTCGCCAGAAACATAATGAAAGGCGCTTCTTCTTTTCCACAGCAGCCAAATAAAAAACGGAGCGCCGAAAAGCGCCATTACGACGCCGGCCGGGATATCCGCCGGAGGCATAAGATTCCTGCCAAGAGTGTCCGCGGCGGTCAGCATCAGAGCCCCGCCCAGAAACGAGGACGGCAATAGGACCGAAGCGGAGGGGCCAAATATATATCTCATGATATGCGGTATCATAAGCCCCACGAAACCGACCGTTCCGAACAGAGCCACGGAAGACGAGGAGGCGAGACAGGCTATCACAAAAAATACGGCCCTGTCCCTCCCGAGCGAGATACCGAGATGATAAGCCTTCTCTTCGCCTAGAGGCATTACGTCGAGCACACTCCTTTTTTTGACCGCGGCCGCGAAAGCGGAAAGAACGAAAAACGCGCAGACGCCTATCTCGGCGAAACCGGCGTCGGAATAGCCCCCCATTATAAAAGAAACGACCGGCATGGCCCGGTCCGCGCGCATACTAAGAAAAAGCATAACCGCCGCCGTAAGAAAAGCGCTCACGGCGACTCCTGAAAGCACAAGCGAAGCGTCGGATATCTTTCCGGCCCTGCCGGCCGTAAAATAAGACAGAAAAGTTCCGAGAAAAGAACCGCAGAAGACCAAAATATAGAAAAACGGAGAAACGGTGCCTATTCCGCAAAGCATACACAGCACGGCGGCCGCGGCGGCGCCGGCAGAAGTGCCCAGGATATAGGGATCACATAAAGGGTTCTTCAAAACCCCTTGGAAAACTGCCCCGGACAGGGCCAGCCCGGCTCCGGCCACACAGGCCGACAAAACCCGCGGAAGCCTCAGCATCAGGATAAGCTGCGGGTCGAAACCGGCCGGGCCTGAAAAGAGCGAAACAGCGCAGGCCGCGGCGAGGGCCGCTGTGAGGATAAGAAATTTCATTTTTCTAAAATCCCGTTTAGTTTTTTAATTTCACCGAACAGCCGGGGCCCCGGTCTGGTGAAAGCGTTCCTGTCTATCTCCCGTATCACCCCACCTTTCTTCACGGCCGGAAGCCTTTCCGACAAAGTATTCCCCGCCACATTCCCGAACTCCGACAAAATGAGAATATAATCTGGCGCCCGGACCAGGATTTCCTCCCATGAGGTCTTAAAATAATTTTTATCAACGGAGGAAAACACGTTGACCCCGCCGGCCAGCCTTACGGCGTCGCTTATAAAGGACCTGCCGCCGCAGGTCCATCCGCCGTCGTCTATGTCTATATACACTTTTCTGCCGGAAGCGGTATTCCGGCGCTCGGGAAGGACTGATTTAAGTTTCTTTACGAGTTTCTCCCCTTCTTTTTCCTTCCCTATGCCCGCCGCTATGGCACTTACGGTCCCGTATATATCGCTTACGGAAGTTTCCTGCTTCAGTTCTACTGTCTTTATGCCGAGCTTCTTAAGGCCGGGCAGATATTTATTATTTACTCCGGCGCAGGTGAACACTATGTCCGGCCTGAGGGAATATATCCCTTCGATATCAGGGGTGAAATAATCTCCGACTTTCTTTATCCCCGCCGCCTGTTCCGGCCAGTCGCTGAAATTAGAGACGCCGACAAGCTCTCCCCCGGCGCCCAGTTCGAAAATAATCTCGGTGTAAGAAGGCATAAGAGAAACTATGCGCGCCGCGTGAAGTCCGGACGGCAGCAGACAGGAGATAAAAAATAAGATCAGTCTTTTCATCGTTCTAATCAATTAAAAAGCCCCCGTGGGAAAACCGCGGAGGCCATTTCCGACACCGACGCGGAACAAATCAGAGCTCGGACCAGACGAGATCTCCCTGCACGTCCTGACGCGTGCAGTTTATCAGCACGTTCCCGTAGGTTTCGGCTTCGTTCTTATCGTTCTGGTAGAACCAGCCTCCGGTGTCGTCCAGTTTATTCGAGACCTTGTTAGTCTCCTTCAGTCCGGTCTTCGGCAATTTGACAACCGGAATATCGTCTATATATTTCTCTTTTACGAGGAGATCAAGAGTGTCCGGATACTGTCCGGCATGATTCGCCTTATAAACGCGGAGCGCGTTGCGCACGTCGTGCAGGGCAGCTTTGGTATATCCCTCTTTCGTGCGCTGCGACAGATCCACGTACTTAGGGATAATCACGGCGATAAGGACGGACGCAAAAACTATAAGGATGATAATTTCCGTTAAAGTGAATGCTTTTCTCATAAAAAACACCTCTCGACAAAATTTTACCGGCAGGCGGCGGACTTCAGGCGTTGAAGCCGTTCATGGCCTTATCTATACCGTTCCTCACGGAAACTTTTATAGCTTCGCAGGCTTTATTCAAAAAATCCCCCATCCTGGCGTTCTCCTCTCCGGAGAAACGCGAAAGAACAAAATCTTTTCCCTCTATAAAGGCCGGCCTCGGGCCTATTCCGAGCCTCAGACGAGGAATATTCCCGTCTCTGCTCACGCGGTTTATTACGGAAGCCATCCCCTTATGCGACCCAGCCGAACCGTTCTGCCGGATACGCAGCTTTCCGAAAGGAAGAGCGAGATCGTCGTAAACGACCAATATCTCGGCGGGAGGAATCTTATAAAAAGAACTGAAAGACTGCACCGCGTCGCCCGAGAGGTTCATATAAGTGACCGGTTTCAGAAAAAACACTCTGCAGCCTTCCACCGCGCAATCGAGAAACAGCCCCGTCTTCTCCCACGATCTCCAGGACGGAACGGCGCCGAAAACAGAGACCGCGGCGTCTCCGGTCATAAAACCTATATTATGCCTCGTGTTCTCGTATTCCTCTCCGGGATTCCCGAGGAAAACTATAAGTCTTACAGAATCATTAGCCATCAGATATAAAAAACTGAAGCAGAGCCGCCTGAAACAGGCGGCCTCTGCTTTATCCGAGTGGAGACCGTTTACTTCTTCGGTTCTTCCTTCTTGGCGCCCGCGGCTGCGGGAGCGGCGGCGGCACCGGCTGCGGCCGGGGCGGCGGCGCCAGGAGTGGCGGCACCGGTTGCGGGAGCGGCGGCGGCACCCGGAGCGGGAGCGGCTACCTTCTCTTCCTTAGGAATGACCACGCTGACTATAATCTGTTCGGGGAAAGCGTCGAATTCTACATTATCGAACTTAAGATCTTTAACGCGTATCGCCTCGTTGAGACCGAGTTTAGAGATATCCACGTCTATATGGTGCATGATATCTTTAGGCAGACATAAGACGCGTATAGAGCGCATAGAATGGACAAGCAGTCCGCCGTGTACCTTGACGCCGACAGACTCGCCGACCAGTTTAATCGGCGTATTTACTTCGATCTTCTCGTCGAGAGAAACTCTCATGAAATCGATGCTGTTAAGTCTGTTCAAGACCGGATGATACTGAACTGATTTGATGATTACCGGTTCTTCCGATCCGTTGCACTTCATCGTGATCAAACCGTTCGGATTCGTCTTTAATATATTCGCCAGAGCTTTTTCTTCCACGCTTACAGCCACTGGGGCTTTGTTCTTGAGTCCGTAAATGACGGCCGGGATCTTCCCCGCGCCCCTCAAAGAACTCAAAACGCCACGCACTCCAGCTTTATCGCGAAGCTCGGCTGAAATTACCATAGTTTCCATAATTGCTACATCCTCCTGCTCTTTATAAAAATTTCAATATAATCACTCAAATAGTTCGCTAATTGACAGTCCTTCGTGATTACGTTTTATGGCTTCTGCGATAAGCTCTGCCACGGACAATACTTTAATTTTAGCACTTTTTGAGGCATCTAAGGGTATAGAATCTGTAAAAATCATCTCTTCAATCGGCGATTCTTCTATTCTCTGCAAAGCCGGATCCGATAAAACGGCGTGCGAAGCCGCAGCTATAATGTGCTTCGCCCCGCGCTCCTTTATCGCTTTCGCGGCCTGGCACAGGGTTCCGGCGGTGTCCACTATATCGTCAAGGATGAAACAGGTCTTGCCCTTGACGTCTCCTATTATATTGTATATCTCCGCCTTATTCGGACACGGACGCCTCTTGTCTATAATGACGAGATCCATGATATTTAACTTTTTAGCGAAAGAAAGAGCCCCTTTCACATTTCCGACGTCCGGCGAAACTATCACCGTGTTCCCGAGATCGCGCCTTCTCAGATAATCGAGAATAACCGGTCTGGCGTACAGATGATCCACCGGAATATCGAAAAAACCCTGGATCTGCGCGGCGTGGAGGTCTATCGTTATCACCCTGTTGGCTCCGGCGGTAGTTATGAGATTGGCTATAAGTTTAGCCGTGATAGCTACGCGCGGGGACGCTTTTCTGTCCGCTCTTGCATATCCGTAATAAGGAATCACGGCGGTTATATGGCCGGCCGAAGCCCGGCGCAGAGCGTCTATCATCACCAGCAGTTCCATTATATTGTCGTTTACCGGTCTGCAGGTGGACTGCACGACATAGCAGTCCTTTCCCCGGATGCTGTCCAGAATCTGAACGTCTATCTCGCCGTCGGCGAAGTGTTTCACGGTGGAACCTGAGATGGGAACGCCCAGTTTATCGCATATCTTCGCCGCAAGAGCCGGATTGGCGTTTCCGGCGAAGATTCTTATACCGTCTCTTTCTTCTTTTATCATAATCTAATTTTTTCTCTTGAATACTTTGTTTATCTGGCGGGCCCTGCCTATGCCGAGTTCCCCGTCATATACCGGTGATGTTATCGTGGAGCCTGCAGCGGTATAAGCCGCCTTCCCTATACTCACCGGGGCAACTAAATTAGAATTAGAGCCGATAAAAGCTCCGTCCCCTATGACCGTCCCGTTCTTTTTCTTTCCGTCGTAATTACAGGTTATCGTTCCGGCGCCGATATTCACTTTCTCCCCCATAACCGTGTCGCCTATATAACTGTGGTGATGTATCTTAGACCCCTTCCCTATAACTGATTTCTTGATCTCCGCGAAATTTCCTACTTCCGCGCCTTCCCCTATATCCGACATCGGACGCAGTCTGGCCATGGGACCGACCGCGGCGCCGCTGCGCACATGACTTTTTTCGAGAACGCAGGAATATTTCACCGAGGCGTTATCGTCTATTATACAACTGTCTATAACACCGGCCGGGCCTATTTTGCAGTTCTTCCCTATAACGGTGTTTCCTTTAATAAAAACTTCCGGGAAAACGACGGTGTCTTTCCCTATGCTTACGCTCTCTTCTATATATGTATTGGAAGGATCGGTTATCGTCACACCTTCTTTCATAAGTTCCGCCGCCTTGCGCAGACAGAGCGTCTTGTAAGCGGCGGCCAGGTCCGCGCGGGAATTTATTCCCGTTATCTCGGAAGAATCTTCTATCTTATAGGCTTCAGCCCGGCCGCCGGCGGCGATTATATTTTCAACCGCGTCGGTAAGATAGAACTCTCCTTTGCTCCCTTTAGGTTTAAGACCGGACACGGCTTCTTTGAGTGCCGCCGTTCTGAAAAAATAAGTTCCGGAATTGACTTCCCTGACGGCCAGCACTTCTTCGCCGGCACCGTCCGCCTCGACGATAGCGGATATTCCCGCTTTTTCGTCCCTTATTATTCTTCCGTAAGAAGCAGGGTCTTCGAGTTCGGCTGTCATTACGGCGCAGTCACAGTTTCCTTCTCTGAAAAATTTATACATACCGGCGATGGTGCGCGGACGGAACAAGGGGGCGTCGCCGCATAGTATCAGGACCTCGTCCGACTTGCATATCTCGCCGACTGCTTCCTGAACCGCGCGGCCGCTGCCCTTCAGCAGGGTCTGCCTGAAAAAATTGATATCCGTCGGAAAATCCGCAAGTCTGCTTTTAAGTTCTTCTTCAACGAGGTCCGCTTTATATCCGGTCACGACTATGATTCTGTCCGGAGAAAGCGCAGAAACCTTGCGGACGACCCTTTCTGCCAGAGACATGTCTCCGAGACAATGAAGGACCTTAGGCAAATCGGAATTCATTCTGGTTCCGAAACCTGCGGCGAGCACTACTGCCGCGAAACTTCTGTTTTCAGTCATTTCAACCTCGTTTTCCGAGAGATAGCGCGATACGGCCGCTTCCTGATTAAATTTTACTAAAAAAAACGCTTTCCCCGCCAGAATTATCGCCCGCCGCGCTCGGCTCTTATGTCCTCCAGCAGATATTCGAGACGTTTTTTTATCTTACCTTTATCCATGGAATCGAAATCCCTGAGCAGAGCCGCTATGAAATCTTCTGTGAAACCCGAAGAGGCCTGAGGAGCCGATTTCTCCATATCTTCGACGCGTTTTTTAAGCGACCTTATCTCGGCGTAGAGATTATCGCCGGAACCCGGCTTCTTTTCTTCCGCGGCCGCGGCGGAAAAAACGCCGGCCCGGTCTTTCTCCGCTCCGGCCCCATCTGCGGAAGCGGGAGCTTCCGGATCAGTGCTGGCATCGTTCCCCGCTTCTTCGTCAGACTCGTCCGACAGGGCGTAGTCGTCGGGATCATCGGTCCCGCAGGTTTCTTTCCCGGCCAGAACTTTTTTAAGCGCTATAAAAAAGACAAGGACCGAAATTATAAAAATCACCAGGAAGACCCAGAAAACATTGTCGAAAAACATATTGTAAAGAGGAATAGTCCTCATATTAAGACCTCCGTTTAAATCATACCGGATTGGGCACGTCGGCAAAAAAAGTTTCGACCGAAAATTCGCCGGCCACCAGTTCAGCCAGGGCCTTGACTCCTGTCTTCTCGGAATTATAATGCCCGGCGGCTATGAAGTTGATCTTATTGTCCCTGGCCGTCTCCTGGGAATATTCCTCTGCCGCGCCGGTAAGATACAGGTCGAGCCTCTCCGAGACGGCTTCTTCCAGGATGTCCGCGGCTCCACCGCTCACGATACCGACAGTGTTTATCTTTTCTTTTCCGAAACTGAAACACAAAGGGGAAGCGTCGAGCCCGGCCTTTAAAGTTTCGGCGACATGATCCACCGACACCGGCTCTGCGAATTTTCCCTTCACACCTATGAGCTGCCCGTGATATCTGCCGAACGGCTCCTGTCCTGTACCGCCCAGCATGGCGAGAAGCCTGGCGTTATTGCCCACCACGCCGTGTATATCAAGAGGAAGATGCCACGAGGCCAGACTGAGGGCTTTGCCGAATGCGAATTCCAGTTTGTCTTTATAAGCTCCTGTTATCCTCGAGCTCTTTCCCCATAATATCCCGTGATGCGTGACGAGCATGTCGGCTCCGGAATCGCAGGCCTTTCTCATACACGCCAGAGAAGCCGAAACGCCGAAAGCGATTTTACGGACTTCTTTTTTACCCTCTATCTGAAGACCGTTCATCGATATGTCGCTGATATTGCGGCTGTTCAGATAACCGTCGATAAATTCAACTATTTCGTCTCTGTCCGCCATAAAGTTAATTTTTCTCCGGAACTATGGTGTATATATAGCCTCTTGTTATATCGGAACAAAGGCTGTCCGCCAGTTCGAAACCGCCGTCGGACTTTGGAGCCAGCATCATCACGGCGTATCCCCAGTTCTTAGGAGTCCCTTTCAAGACCGATCTGGGTATCTCTACGACTATACTGTCCCCCTGCACTCTGGGCCTGTACACTTTATAGCGCAAAGGTCCCTGCGAAGAAGAGAGATATACGGAAGCGCTGGACGGATCCACTTCCAAGGCGTATTCCCAGCCGTTTTCCGGGGACAGCTTTAACGGTCTTCCGGGAAGCGGATAAGCCAGACCTGCGTTCGTTCTGCCGTTTATGTCTATGTATATGTCGAAATGCAGATAAGAAAAACCGGATCCGTTCTTCTCCGAATTAATTATATTTTTGGGAGTAATGCGGAAAATAACCGAATTAGATTTCACGGAAACACCGAGTTTCTCCAGTTTCCACAGATCGCCGGGATTATCCCTTCCCTGGAGCCCGGAAGGAATCTCGTCCAGACTCACGCTTTTATCGTCATTGTCTATATAAAAATCTTCGCCGTTCACGAAAACGTGCGCCGTGTCGCTTGAAACGTCGGCCCCTTTACTCTGTTCTCCCAGCGAAGAAACGAGCCAGCTGGGATAATTTTTCTTCATATTCGAATAACATTTCTTCAGCCAGTATTTAAATTCGTTTTCAGCTGCGGAAGCCTGTTCCCTGTCCTGGCTTCCCAGCGTCATGAATCTTCTTCCGTTTTCGGCTTTGAAATAGGCGTCGAAAGCGCTCCGGACATTATTGAAGACTCCGCCCCGCGAATTAAAATACACCATAAGGTCCGCTCTCGTCTGCGACAAAGCGGTAAGGGCCCCGAGCTGTGACTGATTGGAAGCCCATGCGTTATAATTAACCGTCCACGGAGCGATATTCTCCGCCATCCACAAAGGGGAAGCAGTCATGAATTTTCTGTCAGACAGCTGTTCGGAAACAGTCTTATATTCTCCGACCGGCTTCTGACTTTGTTGTGTCTCCGCTTCCTCGACCAAAGGTTTACTGATGGCTTTTATGAGCCCTTCTCTGACTGCCTCGGGAGAAGCTGAGGCACCTTCGTCGAAAACAGTCAGTTCGTCGAAAGTGCTGTTTCCGTCCTGATAAGCGTTGAAAGACACAACCTTTATCCCGTTGACCTCCAGGACGTCGGTTATTTCCGCCTCCTGCTCGGTATAGACTAGCCCGCTGGCGAGCCATTTCATCTTGAGCGATTTGGCTATAGGAAAATAGTCCTTGAACATTCCGCCTTCAGGAAGCACAAAACCGTCCGGCTTGATCTCGGAGGAGGAGAACGATTCGGAAGCCAGAGCAAGTCTGAGGCCGAGAAAATATGGACTGTCCGCCGGGAGGGTTCCGGAATCAGGTTTATTCTCCCACGCCACCGCGGGCGACCTGGGATAATAAAAAAGCGGAAGAGGAGGATTATCCGCTATCCGTATCGCGATCTCCAGACGCCCTTCTTTCTGCAGGGCGGAGATCCGGTCCGCGCAATCCTGGGGGACCGAGGAAAGAGCTGCCGTCAGACGTGCGGAAGGATTGGCTTCGAGGACAGGGAGGACCTGCGATATCTCGCCGTCGTCCTCTGGTATCCAGAGGAAAGAATAAGCCGCGAAACATAAATCAGAGCGGAAAAAGAAAATAACGGAAAGCAAAAAAACTATACTTCTCATTTCACCGTAAACACAGAATATTTCTTCCCGTTCTCCTCGGCGGTCTTTGGATTCATGGGATCCAGCATCTCTTTTCCGTCCGCATAGCAGAGATATTTATAATCTCCCGGAGGCAGAGGCTTCATTATCTCCCAGCCGCTGTCCTTCCTGTGCAGTTTTTCCCCCTGCCATTTATTGAAATCGCCGGCCACAGAAACTTCTTTCGCCCTGTCCACCTTAAGGGACAGCGTGTAAAACTTAAATTCCGGTATCCTTGAGAATCCGGAGGATTTTTTATCCGGAGTCCCTCCCCGAGCGGCCGGAACGGAATCCAGCATGGGCAGCCAGCAGCGCACGAGGTCAGCGTATCTCCTCGCGGGGCAGTACAAAACCGCCGCGGAGATAAAAAAAGTTGCTAAAAAAAATCGTTTCTTCACAGTTTTATTATACAATTTGTAAGGTTTTGTTATCAGATACCCTGAGCATTTTTCTGACTCTAGTTTTTGCTCCGAGAGAAGCTGCGAAGTCCCGGAAACGCCCGATATCCACTCCGTTTTCCGTTATTACGCTCAATTGTACGTCAGGGACATTTTTAACGGCCGAACGTATGAACTCTATGACTTTTTCGAAACCGTGCACGCGGTACTGCGGGGCCGGATTCATCAGCGCGAGCCATTGTTTCGGATCGTAAGAATTAAGGCTTATATTCACGCTGTCCACGAGCCCCTTTAAAAGGGGGGCCGTATCCTTATTCCAAACCGCATTGGCCATTCCGTTGGTGTTCAGTCTTATCTTGATATCCTTCGGGACGGATGTTCTGCCGGCTCTTATATCTCCGGCCACGGACAGGATCTCGTTCAGCCTCATGGTAGGCTCGCCGTATCCGCAGAAAACGAGTTCCCCGAAACTTTTTCTGCCCCACTCTTCCGACACCAGCCGGGAAACCTCGTCCGCGGAAGGCTCGTCTCCGTCGCGGAAATCCAGATTATTGCCGTAGTAATCCATATGCCATTCCCTTTTCACGCAAAAGGAACAGGCATTAGGACATCTATTCGTCAGATTTATATACAGGCCCTTGTCGAACCTGTAAACAACGCTTACTTTTTTTACCGTCATGAAAGGCCTCCGGTTGCATGTCTGCCGTTAATATTATATAACAATTTCGAAAGCCGGGCATACCCGCCGCCGTGAACCGGAAATAAAATTTCCTGGCCGCGCCGGAAGATGTGGGAAATGATTTATAATAATAAGAAAATACAGGCTGCGGACTAACTGCCCGTGGCCGGCTTAAGAGGTACCGGAAGGAAGCGAAAACTCTTGATAAGCGCGGGTTATTCTGGTATACTTAAATAATAGGTGATTTGTGTGCGGCTTAATTTTAATCTAAATTATAGCGACCGGAACAGCGCAGAAGACTTTTTATGAAAAAAAAGACTTTCTTTTTTAACTTGAAAATTACTTTAAAGACGGTAAGCTGCGGCCTGGCCGTGTTTTTCTTTCTTTGGAGGCCCAGTTTTATCGATTCAGAGATAGTGTCCGGTTATTATCCGGCCCCTTACGGCGGTTTCGCGACGCTGACCGTAAAGAACTCGCTGGAACTGATGAAAAACGGAGCGCAGGACAGTTATACGGCCACATGTCACACTTTCGGCTCGCAGACCATGTCCAGCGGGGCCAATTACCAGAAGGTGAGACTCGGCGGCGGATTCGACTCCAACAGCTGCGAAGTGAACAAAACGCAGTCTCTGCTGTCGATAATGAATGTCATCCAGTCCGGCTCAGGATCCTATAACAATAAAACCGGCGTCTCCATATATAAAAACACCACCTACAATACCATATCGGCGCTGATGCCAAAAAATTCAGACGGCACGGGAAGCAATATGGGGGTCGTAACCACGGACCAGTCCGTAATGTCCTTGAACAATCAGCTCGTTCTTCAGTCAGGTTACGCCACACTTCAGCCCGGTCAGACCCTTTATCTGAACGGATTCAAACTGAAACACGTGACCAGAGATTCAAATACCGGTGAATCCAGCGATTATGTCGACGTCTGCGAACAGGTCTCGTACACGGATTCCGGAACCTCCGCATGTCCGACCATACACGGCGCGCAGTCCTACGTGATGGGTTTTATTCCCAGTTCTGCCGGAGCGGACAGTAATTCGGTAATACAGTACATCACCCCTTCTTCCGGGGTGCACTATCAGGTGAAGACCAAAGAAATGTATCAGGGGTCGATGCTGTGTTGCCTGCTTGCCAGCAGCTGAGCGTATTTTTATGTCGAGAATGAAAAAAAATATATTTCTGGTCGCCGGGCTCCTTCTTTTATGGAGACCGGTGATAATAAATTCAATAACGCTTTCAAGTTTTTACCCGGCGCCTTACGGGGCCTATAACCAGCTGCTCATAACGGGAAACACCCTGGTCGGCGACAGCAGTTCTTCCACCTCTTATATTTCGATAGGACAGAAAACTTCGGCCAACAGTTCCAGCGCCGGAACGGTTGTCGGAGGCTTATATCCGAACGCAGTGTTCACGATATACCAGAACGAAGGCTCGTCTTCCGTGACGAACGCTGTGACATTTCATTCCGGACAGACCTCGCAGTTCGATATAGGCTGGGCCAATTATTCCTATCCCTCCACCATGTATATACACACGGACACGAACGGAAACATGAGTTCGATAAGCACGAGTCAGGCCGCGGGAGTCTTCGGGAACAAACTCTCCTTCCGCGTCGGATTCAATAAGACCAGCTACACCTCATACGGCACTCTACCGTACACCGGGACCGAGGTGCTTTATTTCGACAGCAGCAGCGGCAACACGGGCAGCCCCGGCAACAGTTCCGCCACCGGCTCTTCTTCGGGGACGACCGGGATGTCAAGACTGAGAGCCGGAAGCCCGATAGGGACAGGAGACGAAGTGTATCTGAAAGGACTCTGCCATTATAAGACCTACACTATCGGATCGGCCGTAGCGTGCACGCCGTCTTATTATAAAGTGGTGTCTATCATCCCCGGTTCGGCTTATATAAATATGAATATAATGTACAACGGGACTCAGGCCAATTACTACTGGGGAGTACAGTATCAGGGGACTATGGTCTGCTGCAATATGTAGAAAACGGATATTATGCAAAAGGAAAAAACCGTACTCAATTTAAAATTTAAGATCTCCGCGAATGTATTTTTCGCGGCCGCGGTATCGTTTTTCCTCGTATGGTCGCCTGGAACGCTTATGTCGAATCTGAACATAACTTCCTATTATCCGTCGCCTTACGGGGCTTATTCTTCGGTGATAGCCACCGGCGACACTTTTCTGGGACGCGAAAGGATAAAAAGCACCAGCGCCGTGGACACGGGCGTACTCGTCAAGATGCCGGCGGGTTCGCCGGAAACCAATTATACTCTCATGGCCGTTTACGCCACCTCGACGTCCCAGCGCGGACTGATGATAAGATATAATAACTACGGCCTGTATATGGACGGGCTGGTATACACCACCGGGAACAGTTATCTGAGTTCAGGATATTATCAGGGAATGGAAGTTAACAATATATCAGGACTGATGTTCGCCATAGGAAGCGAGCAGCATACCTCCTCATATATGCCTTTCATGCTTTTTAACAGGAACGGCAATTCCATATATATGTATTCCGATCTCGCCGTTTCCGAAACGTCCGCCCCTTTCGTAAATTTGTGCACCACGGTCAGTTTCGGCATAGGTTCGTCAGCGACCTGCCCTACCGGGACCTCTCTTTTCGGCATAAGGCCTAACGACACTTCCTACAATGTGTATTTCGCTGGAGAAACATACCCGGGGAACGGAACGTACCAGCAGCTGATGTGGGACGTAGGTTTCGCCGGGACCATGGTGTGCTGCAAAATAAGTATGGACTAAAAAAATGACAATAACTCTATCTCTAAAAAAACACACTTTAAAAGCGATACATTACGCCGCTTACACGCTCACCGACAGGGCATATGTTTTTCTGAGCCCCGCCGAAGACGGGAAAATAAAAATAAGCATAAAACCGAAACGCAAAGGGACCGACGCTGCGGCGGTAAAAGACGCTTTCAGAACGGAACTTGCCGACGAACAGCTGAGGGAAAAAATAACGGCGGAAAACCGCAGCCTGCGCGAATATCTCATCTCTAGCGCATTCACCAATCAGCTGCCTGTGGACGAACCGGCCGAAGAAAAGGACAGCGCGCCGGCGCTGACCCCGGAGCAGGAACTAGAACTGGATTCGCTTATAGCCGAAGTCGAAAAAGAGCTCAAGACGGAAATGGAATCCGCAGACGGTAATAAAGATCCGCTGGGAATAACGAAGACATGGGAAGAAAAGAATGAAGACAATAAAAAATAAGACCGAATTTGCGAAACCGGCGAATCTTAACTGGAGAAAATTAAACGGTGAAATCCTTATAACTAACGAGTACGGATACCACTGCCGGCTGAAAGAAGAGGATTTCCGCAGACTTACCGGGGAAAAGCTGGAAGAAACAGACCCTCTGACGGAAGAACTGGCGGATAAAGGTTTCATCCACCAGAAAATGGATTTTGTAGATCTTACTGAAAAGTGGAAAAGCCTTAACTCGCATCTCAACTGCGGCCCGGCACTGCATATACTCATAATGACCACGCGCTGCAATACGAAATGCGTGTACTGTCAGGCCGGGGCCCTGGGAACCGAAGCGAAAGACCACGACATGTCCTGGGAAACGGCGAAAAAAGCGGTCGACCTGGCCTTCTGCACCACAGCGCCGGCGCTGGCCGTGGAATTTCAGGGCGGAGAACCGCTGCTCAACTGGGAAGTCATAATAAGAGTGATAGAATACGCCAGAGAAAAGGAAAAAAATTCCGGCAAGAAACTGTCGCTAAGTCTCGTCTCGAATATGATGCTCATGACGGAAGAAAAAGCCGATTTTCTTCTGCGTAACGAAGTGTCCGTGTGCACCTCGCTGGACGGGCCCGAGAAAGTTCACGACAAGAACAGGGTCTTCCCGGGAGGGGCGTATAAGACGGTAAAAAAATGGCTTAAGTATTTCAAAGAGAGGCACGACGGACAGACCGGAGACGGAGCCAGGATATTCAAGCCTTCCGCGCTGCTGACGGTGACTAAAAACTCTTTGGATTATCCAAAAGAAATAGTCGACGAATACGCGGACTCCGGACTAGACGGGATATTCCTGCGGCCCGTGGCGCCCATAGGCTACGCGAAGCGCGGCTGGGACAAAATAGGCTATTCGGCAGACGAGTTCCTGAAGTTCTACGGCGCCGCTCTGGACTATATAATAGATCTGAACAAAAACGGACGTCCTTTCTTAGAAAAATACGCCGTCATGTTCCTTACGAAAATAATCAATTTCGACAACTGCGGGAATATGGATCTCAGCTGCCCCTGCGGAGCAGGACTCGGACAGATAGCCTATAATTACAACGGGAAGATATACACCTGCGACGAAGGCAGAATGCTGGCGATGGACGGAGACGAGCTTTTCAACATAGGAACAGTAGACGACGAATACAAGAAACTGATGTCTTCCGTGTCGACCCGCGCCTGCGCCTGCGCTTCCGAGCTTCACGAGCAGCCGCAATGTTCCAGATGCGCTTACCAGCCGTACTGCGGCGTCTGCCCGGTGTTCAATTATTCCGTTCAGGGCTCCATATACGGAGACATGGCCGGGAATATGAAATGCGCGATTAATATGGGGATATTAGATCTTCTGTTTACGAAGATGAAAGATTCAGAAAACAAAGAGGTATTCAAGAAATGGGTAAGCAAATAAAAGAGACGGTCCGGATAGATTTTTCATCAGAGACTTACAGTTCCGAGGCCGTAAAGCTGGCGGCCTATATTTTTTCGGACAGGGCCGACATAAAACTCTCCGAGAAAAAGAACGCCGTGTCCGCGAAAATCGTCTCAGACGATAAGAACACGGCTAATGATTTCGCGAACGAAGTGCTTAACCAGCAGTGCAGACTGGACCTCAGCGAGACCAACGGCAAACTTTCCAATATGATAGTGACGAAAGTCCTGCTTTCAGCCCTCGGAGGAGCCGTATGAAAAAAAAGCTGGTACTGATAATATCGGCCGTAGTTCTGACGGCTGTAGTCGTACTCCTTATGACAAAGCCGCGGACCGGAACGGAAAGCGGGAACAGAACCGAAGGAAAAGCCGGGCAGAGCGGCGATGATTTCGGCGTGGAACTGGGCACGGCGTCCGAAAACGCGCCACAGTTCGGCGAAGCAGCAGATAAACAGCCGGATCAGACGGCCGAAAGGCCGATACAGTGGCCCTGCAAGAGCGCCACGGCCAAAGACGTGATGAACTCATATAAAAAAGTATGGGGGACTTCCGACGACATAACGGACTGGGACGGAGACGTGGGGAAACTGCTCGCGGACTATATAGAGTGCAGAGCCGCGGCAACCAAAGATAATTCAGAATGCAAAGCCATGGACGACTATACGGAAGTCATGAATTACAACGAGCAGGGCAGCGCTAGCGCCAAGATATGCATCAAAAAACAGCAGCTGTCGAAATATCTCGCCTATGTGACCGGATTCGACACAGATTATCTGAACTGCTCCGGGTTCGTGGACATGGAGCCGCAGATAAAGCAGCAGTTCAATAAATACGGAGTGGCTGTCTCCGACTTCTGCCTGAACAGTCTCAGAGGAAAAGACAGGATCTGCTCGCAAAAGATGTATAAACCTCTCTGCAATGAGATGTTCCCTGAGAAAGACAGAATAAGCAGCAGGGCCTACAGCGACAGATATTATATGTATCAGGCGTTTTTAAAAAAAGACAGATCTCTGTGTTCTTCAGTGCACGGGCTTAATGCGGAATGCAATGCCATGTTCGATAAAAACGCTTATTGCAAATCCTTGGAAAACAAACTTTCCGACCTGTACTGCAACGATAAAAGGAACGCCTCCAAGAAACTTATAAACAACGGGAAGCAGCCAGTCGCGGCAAAGGCTTCCTCCGATGGCTCGGCCAACTGATAATCGGAGAAAATTATGGCAGACTCAAAAATAAAAAAGAATATAAAATTATTTCTAAGCAGCGAGGAAGGCAAAATGCTCGTGTCCGACGTAGTCAAGTTAGGCGCGTCGCTGGGAGTGCTCGGGGCCACCGCGGCTTCCGACGCTGCCGCCGACACATATTACTATCATTCTAACTCCTGGAGCACGAACTCGCACACGAGCGCGATAAATCACGCCTCCCACGCTTCGCACGGATCCCACGGTTCGCACAGTTCTCACGGTTCGCACAGTTCTCACGGTTCGCACGGATCTCACGGTTCGCACGGATCCCACGGTTCGCACGCCAGAGGCGGATGGTGCTGAACGCAGACGGAAATAAATAAAACCGGAGAGACGCGCAGAAAAACCGTTAAGGATGAAGTTTTTCTTTATCCTTTTCGACACAGAGGGCAAAAGATTATGATCCGGCCGGGTCGTAATTTTCTGCCCTCTGTAAAAAACAGGCGGGACGGAGATAAGCTTCAGGACGTTTTTTAATACAGATGAGTGAGAAAAGCAAAGACAATACCGACGGCGGATTCTGCAAGCCGTATATACACAGTTTCAGAAGATTCCGCGACGGGCGGGTATTTCTGACTAACGATATAGGCGGCAGCGTATGGCTTTCCGGGAAAGAGTTCGTCAAATACAGCGGCGGACGGCTGCCCTCCGCGGGAAAACTAGCCGATAAGCTCGCTTTCGAATGTTTCGCAGCGAATAAGATGGACATAAATTACGCCAAGGAACAGCTCGGCGAAAGGTTTTTCCGCTCCTGGCGCGCGCCGCACGTGCATATCATATCCCTGAGCGCGCAGTGCAATCTCTCCTGCGTCTACTGCAGCGCTTCGGCCTGCCGCGAATCTAAAAAAGTAATGACCGAAGAGACTGCCCTGAAAGTTCTGGACTTCATATTCGGGCTGGACACTCCGCGCGTGCTTATAGAACTTCAGGGCGGCGAGCCTCTTTTACAGTTCGATCTGCTCAAATTCATAGTCTCGGAAGCCGGGAAAAGAGCCGGCGCGAAAGAACTTCACTTCTCCGTAGTAACCAACCTTTGGGCGATGGACGAAAAAAAAGCGGAATACCTGACGGAAAACGGAATTACGGTCTGCGCTTCTCTCGACGGGCCGGCCGATCTGCACGACGCCAACAGGCCATGCGCTGACGGCTCTTCTCACGAAAGAGCTTTTAAATGGCTGAAAAAAATAGCCGGGACCTGCCGGAAGGAACGGCAGGAGCCGCCTAACGCCATATGCACCGTGACGAGAAAATCTCTCGCCTACCCGAAACAGATAATCGACGAGTATATAAGGGCCGGAATAAAGAGGATACAGCTCGGCCCGCTGGATCCTCTCGGTAGGGCCGCAAAGGCCTGGAAAGATATAGGATACGAAGCGGAAGATTTTCTGAAATTTTATAAGGAAGCCATAGAATATATACTGGAACTTAACAGACACGGAAAACCAGTCTACGAAAAAGCCGCTCTGGCTTTCGCCAAGCAGCTTTTCGGGCTGGCGAGACCGCGCTATCAGAATCTGGACCTTATATACAGGCTGGCCTATAACTGGGACGGCGGCATATACGGTTCCGACGAAGCCAGAATGCTCGCGAACGACGGCGACGATTTCTTCAGACTGGGCGACGTGCGGAAAGACGATTTCGCAGCTATCGCCGGCAGACCCGTGTCGCGTTTTCTTATAAGTTCCGCCCTCGGCTGCTATAATCAGCCGCTGTGCGCCCGCTGCCCTTTTTCGCTTTACTGCAGGATCCCCCCCGTATATAATTATATCACGCAGGGCAGTCCTCTCGGAAATATGGCTACGAACGACAGATGTATACTTTATAAAAGTATCTACGCCCTTCTCTCGCAACTGAGTTCAGATAAGGAAAACTATAAGATCTTCAGAAAATGGGACAGGATGTATGACTGAAGCCGGCGCGGAAGATAAAAAATATTTCAGCAACTGCGAGATATACCTCAGTTATGCCTGCAACAGATCCTGCAGATTCTGCTTCGTGGAAAAGGAAGAAAGGGCGCAGTACGCCGGTTACCCGGATTTCAGGGAATTATGCTCTTATGTCCTGAAAATAAAGAAACAGGGTTTCGACTGTCTTTCTCTTCTGGGCGGGGAACCGACGCTCTATCCGAAACTGGCGGAACTTATTTTTTTCGCGAAAAAAGCAGGGATAGGAACTGTGAACGTTTTTTCCAACGGGCTCAGATTCGCCGACAAAAAATACACGGAAGAAATAAAAATAGCCGGCGCGGACGGTCTGCATCTAAATATTCCGTCGCATAAAGAAAAAATTTTCGATTATCTGACAAGAAGCGGAGACGGATTCAGGACATTGCTAGCCGCGCTGCGGAATCTGAAGGAGAGCGGCATTCCTACGCTGGCGGTATGCGTGCTCAATTCCTATAATTATAGGGACCTGAAAGATTACGCCGCTTTCCTGACGGATTTCGGAATAAATATTTTCGTGGTGCATTATATGAAACTGCAGGGGAACGCCTACAGTTCGGAAGAAAATATCCGCGACATAGCTGTTCCCATGGAACTCTGCGGAGGGCCTATAAAAGAAATGGCGGACTTCTGCGTATCTTCAGGCCTTTACCCCCCATTCGTCGAGCATCTGCCTCCGTGCATTCTCGGCTCCTATGCCGGCTGCATAATAGATTTCGGACAGAAAGAAAAAGACAAGAGCGGAAACGCCTGTATACATCCCGACAGAGAACTGTCGAACACCTGGGACGTTTCTTACGAAGGCAGGGAATACGCGGAAAGCTGCGCCGGCTGTCTGTGGCGGCGCCGATGCTACGGGCTCGAAAAAAATTATCTGAGAGTATTCCCGGACTCGAAAACGACACCGGTCAAAAAGGTTCCGGAACCTTATTATAAGAATTTCAGCCGAGAAGAAAAAAAGAGAGCTGTGTCGTCCCTGCCGGAAGCGATGACCGAAATAAAAATGCGGAAAGAGAAAGAAAAAAAGTGAAAAGCAAACGGAAAGTGTTCAATAATTACGAAAAGATAAACGGCGGAGATTATTTTGTCTGCGACGATCTAGGACGCTGGGGAATATTCGGGGAAGAGGAGTTCGCGAAGATAAGTTCCGGTGAGAAAGACATGTATTCCCCGGAAATATCCGGCCCGTGGACGGAAATAGAAAAACCTTACAGATACCCGCTGCTGGCTAAAGAAAATTACTGCGGACCGAGCCTGCATATAATGGTTATAACCCTCGCCTGCAACCACGCCTGCTTATACTGCAGGGTCTCGCCGGAAGCCGGCGGAGACATGACCACGAATATGACTGCTCGGACCGCGATAAAAGCCGTGGACGCCATATTAAGCACTCCCAATGAAAACATAACCGTGGAATTTCAGGGCGGAGAAGCCCTGCTGAACTGGCCGGTGCTGAAAGAAGCAGCCACATACGCGATGCGGAAAAACGTCACGGCCGGCAAAAATCTCTTACTGTCGATAGTAACTAATTTTTCTCTGATGGACGAGGATAAATTCAATTTCATCACCGAAAACGGAATTTCCGTATGCACTTCTCTCGACGGTCCGGCAGAACTGCATAATAAAAACAGAAGATACGGCAAGACCGGGGCGCACGATAAGGTGGTATACTGGATAAAAAGGTTCCTGAAAGCCAATCCGGGCGGAGAAGCCGATTCTCTCCCTTATGCCCTCATGACTACTACGAAACATTCTCTCGGGATGCCCGAAGAGATAGTCGAAGAATACAGAAAAACAGGACTGGGCGGCATTTTCATAAGGCCCCTCTCGCCGATAGGACAAGCCGGGAAAATATGGGAAGAGATAGGCTATACCCCCGAGGAATACGAAAAATTTTATTCAGCCTGTCTGGACAAGGTCTTTGAAATAAACAGGGCCGGAGACAGATTTATAGAACGGGCATGCGTGCTGCTGGCTAAAAAACTCCTGCAACATAAGGATCCTAATTATCTCGACAGCAAAACCCCTTGCGGAGCGGCCACCGGGCAGCTGGCCTACAACTGGGACGGCAAGATATACACCTGCGACGAAGGCAGGATGGTGGGAGCCATGGGCGACGACCTGTTCCTTCTCGGGAAAATCGGGGAGAGTTCTTACGGCGATATCCTTACGGCCCCGGCCGCGAGAACCTGCTGCATGGCTTCCTGCGTCGAATCACAGCCCAAATGCTGCCGCTGCGCGTTCAAATATTTCTGCGGGCTGTGCCCGGTGCACAATTACGCCGTGCAGGGAACGCCTTGGGGCGATATAAACGGGAGTTACTGGTGCGGGATACAGAAAGCCGTTTTCCGCACTGTTCTTTCCGCCATTAAAGATGAAAAGAAAAGGGATATAATAGACGGATGGCTGGACTGGGAGTAGATTATGCCTGATATAGCGGTGTGGAATATTTGCAATAATAAGTGCATCATGTGCACCAACGACCCGTCCTTCGCCAGGCAGGAATGCGGGCAGTACAGGCTCAAGGGACAGATACTGAAGATGGAGAAATATCTGAAAGGGAAAGATAATGTCTACGCCAAAAACGCCGGCGACCGCAGTTATCTGAACCTGACCGGCGGCGAACCGACTCTCCATCCGGACTTTTTCCCTCTGATAACTTATTTCCGCAGAAGGCTACCCGGAACCTTTATCTCCCTGCTCAGCAACGGACGCAAGTTCTGCGACGAAGAATTTACGAAAAAATATCTTCTTGCCGCCAAGCCGCCGTTCGCCACGGTTATTCCCGTGCACTCCTCTTCTCCGGAAGAACACGATTATATAGCCGGCGCCGCAGGCAGTTTCGAAGAAACCGTCAAGGGCATAGAAAATATATTAAAATACAGAAAAAAAGGACAGTATCTGGACATAAGGTATATACATCACGGCATAGGGAAAAACAGACTGTCCAACACTCTCAATTTCATGCTGGAGCGTTTCCCTGACACCCGGCAGTATTCCTTTACCGTCATACATTTCGAAATAGAAGGACATTCCTTCATAGACCTGGATAAAATAAGACTGACTCTGACCGAATCGGCGGCGGATGTGCTCAAAGCAAAACCGCTTATAGACCGGTTCAGATATTTCGAGCTTTACCACTACCCGCTCTGCGTGCTGGACGAAGGACTCCGGCCTCTGGCGAGAATAACGCTGCCCCAGGAGGAAAGGGTTTACCCCGAAAATATATGCGGAAAATGTTCGCAGAGGAAAAACTGCCTCGGGCTCATGATAGACTACTATAAGATTTTCGGAGACAAAGAACTTCACGCATTATAAATATGACGCAATTTTCACTGACCTATATATCATACACTTTTCTGGCTGTCTTCACTTTATGGGGAATGACCGTGGTCACCACGGATATGTCCACCTGCAAGATATATAATGCCAATCTCATACGCGGAATAAAGATAATCGGGATAGCCCTGCTGTGTTATTTCATCGCCACGGTGGCCGCTTCCCTCGGATATCTCCGCGGGTATTCTTTGCACTACGCCTTCTACGGGAACTATATAGTCCATATCATTGTTTCGGTGCTGGCCGGCTTTCTGCTGTGGTACGCTGAAGTGTGGCCGGCGGGAGACGCGAAATTTTTCATAGTCATGGCCGCCGGCATTCCTATGGCCGCGCCGCATGTGCTGGTCTCCCCTTACCAGCTTTTTTTCCAGCTTCTTATAAATATCTTCCTGTCCGCCTCAGTCTGGTGCGTGGGGTCGTTCCTTTCCGCCGGATTCTACTCCGCCTCCCCCGGCGATTATTTTTCCGAGATCTGGAAGGATATTTTAATAAAACTGAAAAGCTTTAAGGCTTCGGCCACCGGCATAAATATGATTGCGGCAGGAATAAGCGTGCTCACACTGCTCCTCATACAGAGAACCATGGGGATGGTGGCGAGAACGCTGATAATGCGTTTCATATCAGACACAGGGATACTATTTTTTATGATGTTCGTGCTGTGGGACAAGATAGCGCCGTTTTTCAGAAATAAATGGTGGATATATTTCACTGTCACCTGCTACGGGCTCTATCTCACGGCCGGCTGGTTCTTTTTCCGTCCGCAGATGTGGGAACTTATAGAAATATCGTTCTATAATATGCTCAAGTTCAGCGCGCTTCTCATAGTAGGGAGAAAAATGATAGGCTTCCTTCTGGAAAAAGCGGATATCGTGGACATAGGCCCGGACGAACTGCAGCCGGGGATGGTCCTGTCCACCAAAGCGACGGCCATAGCCCGCGGCAATCCGAAATTCCACGGGGAATTCGACGACTTCTATAAAGACGGCCTTTCGGTGGAACAGACGGATATGTTGAAGCAGTGGATGAAAGATCTGAAGATAGATTCTCCAAAAGTCGAGATAGTAAAAGGAAAACCTTTCGCCATGTGGATCTTCTTCGGAGCGGCTCTTTCGATAACGGTCAAATATAATTTCGCCGTTTGGCTTATAAAAGTGGGGCAATGGTGGTAGACGGAAGAATGAAGGAGCCCGGCCCAGGTAAACTGCTGAAAATAGTACTGTTCACCGGATATTCCTGCAATAATAACTGCAGATTCTGCATAGACGCCGACAAACGCTCCATGTACGAAAGAAGCACCGCGGAACTGATATCGGAAATCTCGGCGGCGGCGCGCAGGAAGGCGGATATACTGGAAATAATAGGCGGGGAATCCACTATAAGGCCGGATTTTCACCTTCTCGTGAAAACGGCTAGAAAACTGGGGATAAAAGAGACGATATGCGCCACGAACGGCCGCGTTTTTTCCGATATAAAAAAAGCGAAAATAATAATAGAATCCGGCCTTAATTCCCTGATCTTCTCCATCCACGGGCCTGACGCGGAAACCCACGACTATCTCACTCGCGCGCCAGGAAGCTTCGCCCAGCTTAAAAAGGGGCTGGACAATGTCGTGTCGCTCGGGTTCCGCGGAATCAACGGCAATACTACGGTAGTGAAACAGAATTATATGAAACTTCCGGAGATAGCTAAACTTTACGCGCGGTACGCGGTCTGGAACGTGGAGTTTATCTTCGTGGATCCCACCTGCGGAGGGGCCAGAAATGATTTCGACGGTCTTGTCCCGAAAATAAGCGAAGCGGCTCCCTATATGAGAGAAGCGCTGGACATCGGCGAGGCCGCGGGCCTCACGCAATGGAAAGTCAGATATGTCCCGCTCTGCCTGTTCCCGGACCATCTCACTCATATAAGCGAAATAAATGAAAAATCACTGTATATGTCCGAACACTGGGCGCCTGATTTCACGGACAGGGATTCCATAGCTTCGAGAGCCGAAGTCTCCAGGGGCAAGACCGAAAAATGTTCCGGCTGCCGCCTCAGCGCTTTCTGCGAGGGGATATGGAAAGAATATCTCGGACATTTCGGAGACGGGGAGTTAAAACCTATAAAATAAATGGACAAAAAAAAGAAATATTCGCATCTTACGGCTTTTCTGGGGAACGCCTGCAATCTGAACTGCTCCTACTGCTATCTCAGGACCGCCGGACGGCAGAAGATAAAAGAAAGAAACTTCCTGTCGGCGATAATTTACTTCATAAAAAACTCTCCGGAAGACCGCAAGATAACGTTCCTGGGCGGAGAGCCGCTCTGTAATCCCCTGCTGTTCAAGAAAGCTGTGATGATAGCGAGAAAGATAGCTCCAGACATACCTTTGCGCCTGTTCACCAACGGCACGCTCCTCACGCGCGAACTTCTTGATTTCATAAATTCCCGCGGGATAGAACTCTCTATAAGTCTAGACGGGAAAAAAGAATGCAACGACTTCTCCAGAAAATTCAGGAATTCAGAAGGATCCGTCTTCGACGCAGTCACGGAGAAACTTCCCGCCGAAAAAAGAGCCGGGGCAACGGTCGGCATAGTGGTGAGGCCTGACACCGCGGAACTCCTTACCGACAATATAGAGGCACTACTGGAACTCGGCTTCAGAAATATAGGCTGGACTCCGGACATAACCGCCATGTGGACCGAAGAAGATATATTCAGGCTGGAAAGCGCCGCCGCGGATCTTTACGGCATATATATAAAAGAACTCAAAAAAAAGCGTGTGCTCTTCACAGTGGCTAATATATACGAAACGCTGGAAGATATACTATCGGAAGAAAGAGAAGACGGCTGCGGCAGTCTGACGCTGGACTGCTCCGGTAAATTTTATCCCTGCGACAAACTGCTCTGCGCGACGGTAAAAACGAGGAACAGATACAGGATCAGGAGAGAGCGGGACGGTTTCTCGCAGACAGGTTCGAAGCAGTTTTTCGCGGCGGCCAGACGCGACGGCACGGAGCCGGCGCGCACGGCCTGTCCTGTCGGCCCGTGGGCCGTTTCCAAATTCAGCAGGATAGAAGGCACCGGGGGAAAAGAATTCATGGCCGGACAGCTTCTTTTATGCAAAATAGTCCGCAACTGGCTCGCTTCAATAGCCTCGGAGGGAATACGATATAAGGAATTTCTCCACGCTCACAATATGGAACAATAACATGAAAATCTCTAAAAACTCCTGCTATGAAATAATGCTCACATACCGCTGCAATGCCAGATGCCTTTTCTGCTCGCAGGGAGACTTCGACAAGACGGTCTATTCTTCGCTGTCCGAAGTGGCAAAGGACATATATTCCTCGTGGAAAGACGGGTACAGACGCATAGGTTTCACTGGGGGAGAACCGCTGGTCTCCCCGCTGATATTCCAGTCCCTGGCGCTTGCTAAAAAAGTAGGATACGGTTTTATAAGGATACAGACGAACGGGATAAAACTCGGAGATCCCGGATTCTGCGAAAAACTCGCCGCGGCCGGGCTGACTTTCTGCAAATTCTCTCTCACCTCCGACACAGCCGAAGAGCACGACAGATTCATGGGAGTAAAAGGAGCACACGCGGCGGCTGTGCGCGGTATTAAAAAACTCCAGGAGCTGAAGATAAGGATAAGCATAAACATAGTCATCAACAGATTTAATTATAAAAGGCTCAACGACATAATAAAATATTATATTTCTCTCGGAGTGAGCAATTTCGTCATAGTATACCCCAATTATGTGGGGAACATGGCGGTCAACGCGGGCGAACTCGGGGTGTCGCTGAGCGCCTGCGCGCCTTATTTCGTAAAAGCCGCGGATATGATGGAATCTTTCGGCATAGGAAACGAGATACTTTTCCTGAACGTCCCAGCATGCTTTCTGAAAGGCCGGGAAAGCCTCAGCATAGGACTTACCCCGTTCAACACCACGGTGACGAATCCTTTCGGAGAAAAGACATATCTGGACGATGTCTCCAGAAATTACAGAAAACTCCTCCGCGGCTGCGAAGGCTGCGCGTATTCGGACACCTGCAGCGGAATGGACATACACTATACCGGACTCTTCGGGGAAAATGAAGTCTCCCCCGTAAGTCTGGCCGCTGCTGACAGGCAGAAAGGGGCGGGAGAAGACATAGACGAAAAAGACAATCAGAAAGTCTTAGTCCTTACCGACAATGAGAAATGTTTTATAGAAGTGCTGAAGAACCGCGGACAGATAACCACTTCCGAAGTGCTCAGACTGGCTAAGGACCTCCCGCTGTGCAGGGACTGCATAGACGGAAACGCAGTTCTCAACGCTTCCGTGAGGCTGATAAAAAAGGGAATAATAGAAAAAAAATTCTTCAGGGGCAGATATTTATGGAAACTGTCCGCGTCCGCTTATGCGGAAAACGGGGCCGCCGCGCATTAGTTTCTGTTGTAAAAGCAGACAACTATTTTATATAATATAGAAGTAGTCTTTAAAGCGCCCGTAGCTCAGTGGTAGAGCATCCGCCTTTTAAGCGGGTGGCCGTGAGTTCGAGTCTCACCGGGCGCAATCCGCAAATATATTCCACAGCCTTCCCTGGCTGTTTTTTTTAATCTTACAGCTTAAAATTATGAAAAAACATTTCAGCTTAGACTTTTTGCCGGCCGCGCTGGTCTTCGCGCTGACTTTTATATGTTTCATTCCTTCCCTGCTCAATATGTTCGTGGACTGGGACGATCTCTACACTATCGTTTCCAATTTCCATTTCAGGGGAATGGGACTCTCCCAGCTCAAATGGATGTTCACGACATTTTATATGGCGCACTACCAGCCGCTCACTTGGCTTTCTTTCGCGGCGGATTATAAGATATTCGGTTATTTCCCATTCGGTTACCATCTCACTTCGGTACTGCTGCACTCCTTCAACGCTCTCATCCTTTACTTTATACTCGTCAGAATATTCAGAATCACGATCAAGGGAGTGAAAGACAAATATCTCGCGGTAGGCGCCGTCCTCGGTGCCCTTTTCTTTTCTCTTAATCCGCTGCGTGTCGAATCAGTTTCCTGGACAACGGAAAGAAAGGACGTGCTCTGCGCTTTCTTTTACCTTCTTTCCGCCGTTTTTTACCTCAAGACTTTCGACAGGGGCAAAAGGAGACATTTCTATATATCGGCATTATTCTTCGTTATGGCCTGCCTTTCCAAGAGCATGGCCGTAACTCTGCCGCTTACCTTTCTGATCTTCGATATTTTCGTTCTGAAAAGGCTTCCTCCCAATCCGGCCGCCTGGATAAAAAAGGAGAACAGAAATGTTTTGATCGAAAAGATTCCGCTTTTATGCTTCTCCGCCGTTTTCGCGGCGGTGGCTTATTTCGGAGCGGGGAAATATTATCCGGAAATATATCCTCCTTCTTACACTCCGAGCATGGCGAAAGGAATATACGCCTATGCCTATTATATATATAAGACGGTCCTGCCCTTCGGTCTGGTGCCGGTGTATCCCGTGCCTGAAGGCGGACTGGCGGCCTACAATATGCTGTACGGGCCGGCCATGCTCCTGACTGCCGTTTTCGCTTTCGTATTCGGAAAGAAATATCCCGCCCTGCCGGGCTGCCTGCTGTATTATCTGATAACGCTTTTCCCAGTAGCCGGCTTCATAAACGGGGCTCCGCAGCCCGCGGCGGACAGATACACTTATCTGCCGCTCCTTCCGGCGGCGCTGCTTTTGGGTTATGTCGTCATATACGCTCTTTTGTCGGGCCGCAAAATAATAAAGGCCGGAGTGCCTCTGGCCGTTTCGGCCTGGCTTTCTTATCTTTTCGGTATCTGCGCGATACAACAGACGGTATGGTACGATTCCGTAACCCTGTGGTCTTACACTCTCGGCATATATCCGAATGTCGCGATAGCCCATAATAATCTCGGCTCCGAACTTCTGGACAGGGGAATGATAAAGGAAGGCCTGGAAGAATTCGAAAAAGCTATAAAGATCGAACCGGATAATTTTAACCTTTTCGAGAATTACGGACAGGCCCTTTATCTGAATAAAATATATGACAAATCCGTGGAAATGTATCTCAGAGCCTATGCCATGAACGGCAAATCTTCCAAGATACCGCAGAGGATAGGAGAGATATACAGACTGCTAGGAGACCAGGAAAACGCGGAAAAATATTATCTCCGCTCATTCGCGGCAGATCCTAAAAATCCCGAAACGGTTTACAGTCTGGCCGTAATCTATATAAAGCGGAAAAACATATCCGAAGCGCTGAGATTCGCCGGATACGCAGCCGCACTGAACAAAGATCAGGACGACGACGAGATATACGCCGTCAACTGCGCCGCCAACGCCATAGCCGGAAACTATGAAAAGGCCATGACGCAATGCAGAACGGCCCTGAAACTGAATCCGGGGCAGAAAAACGCTCCAGATATACTGAAACAGCTGGAAGCCGCCGGGAAATCAGAGAAGGAAAAGTGACAGCAGAAAAGCGAAACAGAATATCATGCACGCCCAGGCGAACACATCTCCGATACAGTCGTAAAAACTGAGAGACGCCTGAGCCGGGACGTCGACTTTGGCGGTCATTATTCCGCGCTCGTCAAGTTTTTTTATCTGCTTTAATCTGCCGGAAGGGGTGATATAGGCTGAAATGCCGTTATTGGCCGCTCTCACTATAGGCCGGCGGCTTTCCACGGCCCGGAAAACGCTGGCTATAAGATGCTGGCGCGGGGCCGCAGTATCGAGATACCAGCCGTCGTTCGTCAGATTGACGAAGATATCGGCGCCGCTGACTGTATCGTTCTTATAGATAAAAGGAAAAATCGACTCGTAACAGAGAGTCGGAGCGATATTTATATAACTGTGTTTCCCCGCTTCCTGAAAATCGTATCTGAAAAAATCCTGCTTCATGTCGCCTGGAATAAACTCGCCGAGAGCCGCGACCGGCCTTATAAAACGCGACAGATATCTTCTGAAAGGCACGTACTCGCCGAAAGGAACCAGTATGCGCTTATAATAGTCGTCGTAGGGCATATTCCCGTCCTTATCGACAAGGACCGCCGCCACGCGTCTGGCGTCACCCCTGGAAACGCTCCCCACTATATTTACGGCTCCGCTCTCTCTGGCCAGATCCTTTACCCATTTACTGTAAAAAGGACTGTCTATCCAACCCGGAAGCGCGTTCTCCGGCCATAGTATTATGTCCGGCCGTTCTTCTATCCCGCGGACCATGGTCTCGAGGCTTTCCCTTATACTCATTTCCTTGGACGAATCCCATTTATCGTTCAGGTCCACACAGGGCTGCAATACCGAAACCGTTAAAGTCCTTTTCAGCGAAGCTCTGGGATGGTCGAAAAACCCCTGCGATACGAAGCCGTATACCAGGACGGCGGTTATAAGCAGACACGGAGACCACATATGCGTCAGCAGTCTGTAATCCTTCCTGAACCATATAACGCCAAGAGCGGCTCCTGTAAAGCATATGAGCCAGCTCAGGCCGTAAGGCCCGACTATTGAAACGATCTGGACTATTTTCAGATAATCCCACTGCGTATAGGCCAGAAGGAACCAAGGGAAATACGGCAGAGAAGGGTTGACCGACATCTTTATATACTCCACCGAAACCCACGCGCCGGCCATAAGGAGAGGGAATACTCGCACCCCGGCCCTTTTCACATAACTGCAGAACCAGCCTATTATTCCGAATTCGAGGGCGAGGACGGCGGAGAGCGCGACCGTGGCGAAAATTCCCACCGGGCGGTACACGCCGCCGGCCGTAATAGTGGGATATACCCAGCAGAGCAGTCCGAGATAAGTTATGAAACCGGTCAGATAAGCGCCGAAAAAAGCCTGTTTCTTATTGCGCGACCGCAGTATCCACACCGCCAGGGGAGCCGCGGCGAACCAGGCGAGAAAACCAAGACTGAAATCCAGGGTCTTGAAAATAAAATCAGGATAGCTCAATATAAACAGCGAAGCCGAAAGCAAAAGAAGAAATAAATCTTTCGCTTTCAGCCCTTCTTCGCTGCTGTTTATTATTACGCTTTTTCTTCCCGCCGCGGGGAAAATCCTTTCACGGGATCTTCCCTCCGACGCGGATTTTCTTATTTTCAAGCGTTCCTCCCGTGACATTTTTTATATTTAAGGCCGGAGCCGCAGGGACACGGATCGTTCCTTCCGACCTTAGGATATTTGCGAGGCTTGGCTTCTTCCGTCCTTTTGTTCTCCGCGGCGGCTGGCCCGCCGCCGTTTTCTTCGTTTTTCACTGTCTGCGGACGGGGGACCGGCATGGGAGGCAGCTGTATCCTGAAGATATACTCTATCATCTGGTCGCGCACGCGGTCCATCATGGTCATGAAAAGATTATAAGACTCCTTCTGATATTCTATCAGCGGATCTTTCTGTCCGTAGGCGCGCAGACCGACACCCTTTTTGAGCTGGTCCATCTCGTAAAGATGATTCTTCCAGACCTGGTCTATTATCTGCAGCATGAGCACGCGCTCTATCTCGAAGAAATCGAAATTGCGCTCGGCGAATTCCTCAACTCGCTTCTCATAAAGTATCTTTACCCTCTTGCGTATATCTTCTTCCACCGTCTGCCTTATGAGGGTGTTCTTTTCATCCTCAGTGTAGAGAAGTTCGAAATTGAAGAAACGTCTCAGGAAGACATTGAGCTGGTCTATCTGCCACGAATAGGCGCTGTCCCCCTCCTTGCAGAATTCGTCCAGCCTGCTCTGCACCGCCTCTTCCAGCATCGCGTCAACGCGCTCCCTGACTTTTTTCCCTTCCAGGATCATATCGCGGAGTTCGTAAACGGCGAGTCTCTGCTTGTTCATGACATTGTCGTAATCGAGAAGACTCTTGCGGGCGTCGAAGTTCATTCCCTCCACACGCTTCTGCGCGCCTTCGATCTGCTTGCTCACGAGGGAAGACTCTATCACTTCCCCCTCTTTCATTCCGAGATGTCCCATTATGGCCGAGATCCTGTCGGAACCGAAAAGACGCATAAGTTCGTCGTCGAGAGAAACGTAGAACACGGAAGAGCCCGGATCACCCTGTCTGGCGCAGCGGCCGCGCAGCTGATTATCAACGCGTCTGCTTTCGTGCCTTTCCGTTCCTATCACATGCAGTCCGCCGAGAGACTCGACTTCTTTCTGCGCCGTCTCGTCCGCGGGGGTCCCGCCGAGAACTATATCCGTTCCGCGGCCTGCCATATTCGTCGCTATGGTCACCTGTCCCTTGCGGCCGGCCTGGGCGATTATCTGCGCTTCCATCTCGTGGTATTTCGCGTTGAGCACCTGATGCGGTATGCCCTTGCTCCTGAGCATGGCGGAAAGTTTTTCAGATTTTTCTATGGAACGTGTGCCGACCAGCATAGGCTGGCCTTTCTTCCAGCGCTCTTCGATCTCGCCGACTATGGCATTGTTTTTTTCGCGGTCCGTGCGGAAAACTTTGTCCGGAGTGTCGACTCTGACCATCGGACGGTTCGTGGGTATCTCCACAACGTCGAGATTGTAAATTTCCCAGAACTCGTCGGCTTCCGTCATGGCCGTCCCTGTCATGCCGGACAATTTTCCGTAAAGTTTAAAATAATTCTGGAAAGTGATGGTGGCGAGGGTCCTGTTCTCTTCCTTTATGCGCAGGTTTTCCTTGGCTTCTATGGCCTGGTGGAGTCCGTCGCTCCACCTTCTTCCCGGCATGAGACGCCCCGTGAACTCGTCGACTATTATGATCTCCCCATCCTTGACCACGTACTCTATGTCCTTGTGGAAAAGATGATGGGCGCGCAGTCCCTGGGTGATATGATGGGCCCATTCGGCCGTGACATTATCGTAAAGATTGGCTACTCCGAGGAGTTTCTCCGCCTTCGAAACGCCTTCCTCGGTAAGTGTCGCCGAATGATTCTTTTCGTCTATCAGGGCGTCGTATCCCTTACCTAGATCATAGCCCTCCCTTTTCGCGTCTATCTCTTCTTTTTCCGTTATAAAACGCGGGCTCAGCATAGGAATTATGCGGTTCACTATATAATATTTGTCTGTGGATTCCTCGGCCTGTCCGGAGATTATCAGAGGAGTCCTAGCCTCGTCGATAAGTATCGAGTCCACCTCGTCGACTATGGCGTAGTTCCTGCCGCGCATGACCCTGTCGCTTCCGTCTATCACCATATTGTCGCGCAGATAATCGAAACCCACCTCGTTGTTCGTGATATATGTAATGTCGCGGTTATACATCTCGCGGCGCACGGCATTGTTCATATCGTGCTGCACCGCTCCGACCGTGAGTCCCATGAACTCGTGAAGAGGCCCCATCCACTGGCTGTCTCTTTTGGCCAGATAATCGTTTACCGTAACTATATGCACGCCCTTTCCGGAAAGGGCGTTGAGATAAGCCGGAAGAGTGGAAACAAGAGTTTTTCCCTCTCCGGTGCGCATCTCCGATATCTTCCCCTGATGCAGGACTATACCGCCCACCAGCTGCACGTCGTAATGCCTCATATGGAGCACGCGTTTCGAGGCTTCGCGCACGGTGGCGAAGGCCTCGGGCAGCAGAGCATCCAGGGTCTCACCCTTCTCGAGTCTCTCCCTGAATTCGGGGGTCTTCCCCTTTAACTGTTCGTCTGTAAATTTAGAAAATTCGTCTTCTAAAGAGTTGATTTTGTCAACAACCGGCTGTATACGTTTCAAAGCCCTTTCGCTTTTCGTTCCGATGACCGCTTCAATTAGCTGTTTAATCATAATAATATTATTAAATAAAATTTGAAGACAAGAATAAAGAAGAAAATACTTACGGCCCGGACGCCCCGCGGCTGCGCAGCCGCTGATTGCTTTGCCCGGCCCGTAAGTAATATAATGAAAACAGTAAAAAAACATAAAAAAACGGAGAAGAAGCCATGCACTCTAGACAGGAAGCTTTGGAACTGCTGAAAAAATATAATAAGGAACCGTTCCATATAATACACGCGCTCACGCTCGAAGAAGTGATGAGATGGTACGCGGAAAGACTGGGATACGGCGCCGAAGCGGACTTTTGGGCCGAAGCCGGACTCCTGCACGATATAGATTTCGAAAAATTTCCGGAGGAACACTGTAAAAAGGCTCCGGAACTGCTGAAAGAAATAGAAGCCGGGGACAGACTGGTGCGCGCCGTATGCTCCCACGCGTACGGGATATGCTGCGACGTGAAGCCGGAGCACGAGATGGAAAAAGTGCTTTTCGCCGCGGACGAACTCACCGGAATTATCTGGGCGGCCGCGAAAATGAGACCGTCGAAAAGCGTTTCGGACATGGAACTGTCCAGTCTCAAGAAAAAATTCAAGGATAAAAAGTTCGCCGCCGGCTGCTCGAGGGAAACAATAAAGAAGGGAGCCGAAGCGCTCGGCTGGGAACTCGACAGACTTCTCTCGGAAACCCTCGAGGCCTCGCGGGCCTCGGAAAAAAAGATAAACGAAGAAATAGCCGCGAATATCTGAGCTCGGGCCGGAACAGGAAAACCGGCCCCGTGTCCGACTTGCGTCCGCAGCCGGAATTTTCCGTATGTCTTTTGCTAGAATTTATATTATGGACCTTCCTATTCTGTCATATAAAGAAACTATCGTGGCCGCGGCTAAGAAATACGGAAGGATCGTAATATCCTCTCCGCCGGCTTCGGGAAAATCCACGCAGGTTCCCCAGATGCTCGCGGACGCGGGGCTCACGGACAAGACGATCGCCGTAGTGGAGCCGAGACGAATAGCCGCGAAAATGCTGGCCAGAAGGGTGGCCGGGGAAAGAAAAACGCGCTGCGGCGTAGAAACGGGATATAAGGTCCGTTTCGAAAACTGTTCCGGCCCCGACACCAGAATACTCTTTCTCACGGACGGGATGCTAGCGCGCGAAATGACGGAAGACCCGCTGCTGAAAAAATACGGCTCGATAATTTTCGACGAATTTCACGAAAGGCGCATGAACGGCGACATGTGTCTGGCTTTCTGCCGCCGGCTTCAGCGCGGGGCAAGACCTGATATGACCCTGGCGGTCATGTCAGCGACTCTCGACGAAAAAGAACTTGCCGTTTATCTGTCCCCGTGCGGACTGGTGAAAAGCGAAGGTAAAAATTATCCGGTCGCGGTAAATTACTGCGATAAAGAATCGGAAAAACTGCCTGTCTGGCTGTCCGCCGCCAGGGCCGCGGCCCTGCTCGTAAAAAGAACGTCCGGGAACTGCCTTATATTCATGCCCGGCGTATATGAGATAAACAGGACAGTGTCCGAACTCGAATCAGACGAAAGACTGGCCGGGTTCGAGATATTGCCGCTCCACGGGGAACTGAAACTGGAACAGCAGGAAAAGGCCGTAAGCCCGGGCGCCGGAAGAAAAATAATAGTCTCCACAAACATCGCCGAGACTTCCCTGACCATAGACGGAGTGACCTCGGTGGTGGACAGCGGTCTGCAGAAAACAGCCCGCTACGACGGCGGAAGAGCCGTAAACACCTTGTTCACGGAACCGGCCCCGCTTTCCTCGGCCAAACAGAGGGCCGGCAGAGCCGGACGCGACGCTCCGGGGATATGTCTGCGTCTGTGGAGCAAAAACGGCGATTCCATAAGACCGGAATACTCAGAGCCGGAAATAAAAAGAACGGATCTAAGCGAAAGCCTACTCGCCCTGAAAGCCGCGGGAATTAAAAATTTCGGCGAACTGGAATGGCTCACGGATCCAGGAGAAAAAGCGGAAAAAAACGCGGAAGACCTGCTCCTGTCGCTCGGAGCCGCCGATAAAAACGGCGGGATAACCGGAACCGGAAAAGCTATGGCGCGGTACTCCCTGCCGCCCCGATACGCCAGAATGATGACCGAAGCGGAAAGAAAGGGCTGTCCGCGGGAAGCTGCTCTTATAGCCGCCGCCGCGCAGACGCGCGGAAATTTTATTTCCGGCGGAAAAAACTACGGAGGCTCCGATCCGGCCGACTGCGCCAGGGCTCTTGCGAGAGCCGCGGCAGATAATTTCAGCGAAGGCGTCTGTTCCCGTCTCGGCATAAACAGGCAGCAGGCGGCGGAAGCGTGGAAAACGGCCAGACAGCTGGCCCAGGACGTCGGCTATCCGACGGAAGCCGGACTCCGCGAAGCCGTAAAATGCTTTATCACGGCTTTCCCTGACAGAATAGGAATTCTTCTGTCGGGATACAGATACGCGATAACCGGAGGGAAAAAAGGAACGCTGGAAAATTCTTCTGCGGCGGCAGGATGCGGACTCATCTGCTTCGGACGGGCCGTGGAAAAATATTCCGGGGCAGGTACAGACATAAGCCTTTCTTTCGCGGCCGGAATAGAAGCGGAATGGCTGTCGGAACTCTTCCCGTCCGAAATATCCGTCAGAGAAGAAAAAGCCCTGGACGAAGAAATGAGGATCCCGGCCGTTCTGACTAAAACCTACTACCGCGACATAGCGATAGCTTCCGAAAAAAGTTTCAGGGCAGGAAAAGACATGTCGGAACTGATAGCGGAAGAATTTATAAGCGGGAGACAGAAATTTAAAAGCTGGGACGAAAAGACCGAAGAATGGCTGCGGCGGCTGCGGTTCACCTCGGCGGCTTTCCCGGAACTGGAAATAAGCCCTCTGTCGGAAGAGGACAGAAAACTTATTTTCTGCGACATCTGCTCGGGCGCCAAAAGCGTGTCCGACGCCGGGAACAGGCAGGTTCTGCCGGCGCTCAGGGACTGGTACGGCTGGGATATATGCCGGCTGGTGGACAGGCACGCCCCAGAAAGACTGAGACTGCCGTCGGGAAAAACGGCGCGCATAATATATCCTGACGGCGGAGAACCTTATCTGGACATAAAGATACAGGATCTGGCGGGTCTCACGGAAACGCCCAGGATCGCAGGCGGAAGGGTCCCGCTTCTGCTTCATATACTCGCCCCTTCCATGCGGCCTGTCCAGGTGACGAAAGATCTCGCGAGTTTCTGGAAAGAAAGCTATCCGAAACTCAGACCGTGGCTTGCGCGGCGGTATCCGAAACACAGATGGCCCGCGGCCTGATTGTTTTCACGGCAGACGCCGGGCATCTGACACGCGCTAATTTAGTAAAATTAATAATATGACCAGCAAAAAATATCCGACATGTTTTTCAGAAGAATTCGGCGGTTTCGAATCGCTTATGCCGAATCGCATTCACAAGATACTTATGGTCGCGTCGCTTTACGATTCTTTCCTTTTGGCAGACGACGACAGGCTCAACGAGGCCCTGCTCGGGGACCGGGGCAACGACCCGATATCCATCGAAAGGGTCCCGACCGCCGAACAGGCGGAAGAAAAACTTTCGGAAGAAAACTACGACCTTGTCATAGCCATGGTCCAGGTCGGCGAGACGGACATGGGCGCGTTTTTCAAAAGGCTGAAAGAGGGGCACCCGGATATGCCGGTGGTCCTGCTGGCTTTCAACCTTCACGACATACTGACCATGTCGGAAAAAGACAAAGCCGTGGCCGACGGAGTGTTTCTCTGGAACGGCGACACGAGGATTTTTTCAGCGATAATCTATCTCATCGAGGACCGTCTGAATTTCGAACGCGATTCCAAAGTCGGAGTGCAGGCGGTGCTTCTCGTAGAGGATAATGTCAAATTTTATTCTTCCTATCTGCCGGTCATATACACAGAACTGATAAAACAGACCAGCATAGCCATCGCGGACGAACTGAATCCGGCGAAAAAGGTGCTGCGGCTCAAGGCCAGACCTAAGATACTTTTCTGCGGCACTTACGAACAGGCCTGGGACCTATATAAGAAATACAAAACCAATATACTCGGAGTCATAAGCGACATAGAATACCCTTACGCTTACGGCGATTCCGCAAGAGCCGGGCTGGAACTCGCGGCCAATATAAAAAAAGATAAGCCTGACATGCCGGTGCTGCTGCAGTCTTCCCAGCCGGGATTCACTGAAGAAGCTAATAATCTCGGCGCCTCTTTCATGAACAAGAACGCGAAAGACCTGAACAGACAGCTCAGGGGCTTCATGCGCTCCTATTTCGGCTTCGGGGATTTCGTTTTTAATATGCCTGACGGGCAGGTGGTGGCGCGGGCTTCCGACCTGAGCGGAATGCTGAGGGCGCTGAAAACCGTCCCGGAGGAATCGCTGCTCTACCACGGCCGTCTCAATCATTTTTCGAAATGGCTGCTCGCGCGCACGGAATTCGAACTGGCTTTCAGCATCCGCCCCAAAAAAATATCCGAATTTCAGAGCACACAGAAACTCAGACAGTATCTCATAGAAATGCTGTACCGCTTCATACATAAGAACCAGTTAGGGACCATACTCAAATTCGACAGGAATTATTTTCACGCGGAAACACCTTTCGTAAAGATAGGATACGGAGCGATAGGCGGAAAAGCCCGCGGCCTGGCCTTCACAGATTTTCTGCTAGGAAGAAACACACTGAGCAGACAGTGGCCCGACGTCACTATAACCGTGCCGAACACGATAGTCCTGGCGACGGACGTCTTCGACCTGTTCATGGAGACGAACAATATCGAACAGGAACTATCCAAGCTTAATTCCCCTTCCGACGAACAGATCAGCGGTCTTTTTCTTAAAGCCAGACTTCCCGATTATCTTAAAAGAGATCTCGAGGCGGTCATAGACACTCTTCACGGCCCGCTGGCGGTGCGCTCATCCTCGCTGCTCGAAGATTCTAAGAACCAGCCTTTCGCGGGCATATACAAGACATATATGCTGTCCAATAATCATCAGGACAGAAACGCGCGCCTGGAAGAACTTCAGAATGCGATAAAACTGGTTTATTCTTCCGTTTTCGCAAACGAGGCAACGGCTTACAGAAGACTCAATCCGCATGTGTCGGAAGAAGAAAAAATGGCGGTCATAATACAGAAAGTGGTGGGAAGGCAATACGGTTCCGACAGATTCTATCCCGCCTTCGCCGGGGTCATGCAGTCTTACAATTACTATCCCGCGCCGCCGCTGAAAGCGGAAGAACCTATCGTCCACATAGGCGTCGGACTCGGGAAATCCATAGTGGAAGGGACCGACTCGCTCAGATTCTCTCCCGCACATCCGGAAGCTATACACCAGTTCGGCACGGTTAAGGACTATTTCGGTTCGTCACAGAAAAATTTCTTCGCGCTGGACATGAAAAAAGACCCGGGGACAATTTCCTACGACACCGAACCGGCGGTGATAAGAGCCGGCGTCAGGGAAGCCGAACAGGACGGGACCCTGGAACTTACCGGCTCCACTTATTCCTTCGAGAACGAAGCCGTCTACGACGGGATATATCATAACGGCACAAAACTGATAACCTTCGCGCCCGTTTTAAAAAACAACGTTATCCCGCTTGCGGAAATACTCAATTATCTGTCGGAAGAAGGCAAAAAAGCCATGGGTTCGCATATAGAGATGGAATTCGCAGGGGATTACGATCCCGAAACAAAAGAAACCGTATTCAACGTGCTCCAGATAAGACCTATGACTTCCAGACTCACCAACAGAAAAGTAAATATAGACGAGGTAAAAAAAGAAAATATACTCTGCCGCAGCATAAATTCCCTCGGCAACTCCGTTTTCGACGATATACGAGATTTCATATACGTCACCCCGGAGAATTTCAGTAATCTCGTCACGGAACAGATAGCCGAAGAAATAGACGAGATAAACAAAAAACTCACCGCCGAAAAACGCGAATACGCCATACTCGGCCCCGGCCGCTGGGGAACCAGCGATCCCTTCCTCGGTATTCCGGTGAAATGGAACAATATCTCTTCGGCTAGGGTAATAGTGGAGGCGCTGTATAAGGATTTCGCCGCCGACCCCTCTTACGGGACCCATTTCTTCCACAATGTCACATCGCTCGGCATAGGCTATCTGACGATAAACGAGCAGAATGAAAAAGCCTATGTCAACTGGGATAAAATATCCGGGCTGCCTCCGGCGTACAAAGGCAAATACATAACCCACGTGCGTCTGGAAAAGCCGCTGGATATAAGAATAGACGGAAACACTTTAAGGGCAGTCATCTCACTGACCTGAAGGATATCATGAAATCGAAAGTCTCTTTCAAAAAAGTCGTGCTCGTCCCCGGTTACCAGTGCAATAACCACTGCGTGTTCTGCATAAACAGGGACAAAAGAGACCTCCCGGCCAAAAACACCGCGGAAGTGCTGAAAGAGATGAAAGAAGCCTCGCAGCGCGGCTGCGACTACGCGGAATTCGCCGGAGGAGAGAACGCCATAAGACCGGATTTCCCTCTGCTGGTCAAATCCGCCAGAACAATGGGCTATAAAAGAGTGGCCGTGGCCACCAACGGAAGGATGTTCTCGTATCCGGGTTTCGCAGAAAAAATAAGCGAAAACGGACTTACGGACATCATCTTCTCCATACACGGACATACGCCGGAACTCCACGACAGGATGACAGGAGTCGAGGGCAGCTTCGCGCAGATGCTAGAAGGCGTCAGGAACATGCTGAGGGTGTTCAGGGGAACAGTGGCCACCAACACCGCGGTGACTAAGATAAACTACCGATATCTGCCGGAAATAGGCCGTTTCATAGCCGGACATTTCGGTTTCACCAATTCAGAGTTCATCTTCGCCGATCCGTCGCAGGGCGGAGTGAAGGACAGTTTCGACGAACTCATGCCGAAGATATCAGAAGCCGCCCCTTATATGCGCAAAACTCTCGACCTCGCGGCGGGAAAGATAAAAGCCGAACCTGAAGAACGCAAACTGCTTTACAACTGGGGAGTCAGGTATGTGCCCGTATGCTATTTTCAGGATTATTTCCCCTATCAGATAAGCGAGATAAGGGAAAAGATAATATACACCAACGTTCAGCATATAACGCCGGATTATATAAATCTCAACTATATCAAAGGCCGGCAGGAAATAAGCAGGGTCCGCCCGGAGAAATGCAGGGCCTGCAGATATTACGAATCCTGCGAAGGCATATGGAAAGAATACGTAAAACACTTCGGGGACGGGGAACTGACTCCGGTGAAAGGATAGAAAAATGTCACTGATACCCATAACGGCCGTATGCAATCAGAAATGTATCTTCTGCGCGGCGCACGGAAGGAACGACCACCCGTCTCTGGAGAACACACTATCCGAGATAGACGCGCGGATAAGACACGGCGAAAAACAGATAATACTTTCCGGCGGGGAAACCACGCTCTGCGAAGACCTCTTCAAAATAATCCACTATATAAAACGCCGCGGTCTCGCGATAGAAGTTCAGACGAACGGCCTCACCTCCAGAAATATGAAAGTGGCGAAGGTCATGACGGCGCTCGGCGTGGATCTGTTCAATATAAATTTCCCAACTCACGAAAGCGGACTCAACGACAGAATAACCGGAACCGCGGGCACGCTGCCGCAACGCATACAGGGAGTAAAGAACCTGCTGGCCTGCGGAGCCGAAGTGCGGATAACCAATATCATACTTTCGATAAATTACGAAAAACTTCCCGAATACGTGAAATTCATAGCTGAAAATTTCCCGGGAATAAAATACATACAGTTCAGCTATCTGAAAGGGCTCGGAGCCGCAATGGAAAACAGCTGGCTGCTGCCGCCTTACGAGAAAGCCGAGCCGTATATAATAAAAGCTCTGGAGCTCTGCGAAAAGAACAAGATAGAAACGATAGTGGACCATATCCCGCCCTGCTTCATGGGACGTTTCTACAAAAAGAACATAGACTATATAAAGACCGGAGCCGGAGCCGACGTATCCATCCCGGAATCAGAAAAGGCCCAGCTGCCGGGATGCGAAAAATGCGCTATAAAAGACCGCTGCTTCGGCCCCAGAAAAGAACATCTGCTGATGCTTCCGAAAGGCTCCGTATTCATAAAACCGGTAATGAAAAAAGACTGAAAAAATGGACACAGAAAAATTCCGCTCAGAATTCCCCGCCCTGTCGGCGGAACACGAAGGCAAGAGACCCGTATACTTCGACAATGCCTGCAGCCTGCTCAAACCGAAGCCGGTGATAGAAGCCGTGTCGAAATATTTATCTGAAAACGGCGCCTGCGGCGGAGGCCGGTCCGGACATCTGCTGAGTCAGGAAACGGAAGAAATAAGCGACGGGGCGAGAAAGAAGACCGCGGAATTTCTCGGCGCGGGATCGCCTTCCGAGATAATATTCACGAACAACACTTCGGCGGCCGTAAATCTGGCCGCGCGGGCATTCCCGTATACCAAAGAAAAAAACGAAGTTGTGCTGACGGTTTTCAACCATCACAGCTCCATGCTGCCTTTTCTCGAACAGCAGAAAGCCGGAAGAGTAGAAATAAAAATAGCCGGCATGTCCGAAGATAACCGTTTCAGTCCGGAAGCCGTAACGGAAATGATAAACGAAAAGACGGCCCTCGTAGTAGTGCCGAGAGCGTCGAACGTAACCGGAGAAGTTTTTTCCCTCCGCGAAATAATAAAAAAAGCCCGCGCCTTCGGGGCGAGCGTGCTCGCCGACGACGCGCAGTACCTCGGCTGCATGCGCGAAGACGCCGCGGAGAACGGGCTGGACATGATAGCCTTCTCCGGACACAAGATAGGCGCCCCGACCGGAACGGGAGCGCTGTACTGCAGAGCCGGACTGATGAAAAAACTGATCAGCACGGAAGTCGGCGGCGGAACAGTGTCCGACGTAAAAATAGAAAACGGAAGAATAAAAGCCTCTTATCTGCCTGATTACCGCAGATTCGAACCCGGCATACAGAACTACGCCGGTCAGGCCGGTCTGGGCGCGGCCATAGATTTTCTGAATAAGACCGGAAAAGACGCGATAAAAGACCGGATAATGACCGTTTCCTCCTACTGCAAAAAACAGCTAGAGGAAATATCGCAGATAGAAATGCTGCTGCCGAAAAATTCGGCCCCGACGCCGATAGTAAGTTTCTATTTCAAAGACAGCTCTATACTCGCGCAGGACTTCAATCTGTTCCTCAATAACGAACTGCCGAAGGAATTTATCTGCATAAGAGTAGGCCACCACTGCGCGATTCCCTATCACGCCGCGAGAGGCATAAGCCAGAGCGTAAGACTGTCCTTTTTCGCCTATAATACGGAAAAAGAAACCGATATCTTCATCAGCGCCCTCAAACAGTTCCTGGGCTACTAGAAAGACTGATTCTCCCGAGTCGTAAAAGCCATAAACCTGTTAATTCAGGCCTAGAATATTACGTTTTATAAATAATTCGAAAGAAGCCTTTCCTGTGATTCTTGGTTCAGTCCAACCTTTAGGTCTCGTATAACTAGACGAAGGTTTATTCCACCATGGGCATTCAGGATGAGAAGTGTGGGCTGTCCTTTCCGGATCGAATAAACTCTTATTAAAATGCTTATATGATTTGCTGCTGACGAAAAAAATAAAATCCGGCTGCAGAATAACAAAAGTTTGTTTTAATACGGAATTAGCCACCTCGATGTCCTTTTCGTTTTCTTGAATAGATTTTTTAGTTCTCCCTGACGGTCGCTGAAAAAAATTCATATAAGCCACACTCAAAATTCCGTCCGGCAATCCGGCGCGAATGAGAGATTTATTTATTTCTCTATACATCGGATGTTCCCTAAAATCTGTATTATTCATTATACAAGAAGTATTCGTCCAGTTAAATTCGTCTTTAGTAAGATCTTTATAGGATCTGTCATACCAGTTCTTTATAACCTCATGATTTGTTTTGGGAGGAAGATAATGACTCTCGCCTATAACAAGAATCTTCTTATGCCCGATATTATAATTTTTACCGACGAAAGGCTTCAGCTGCTTATATCTGAAAAAATGACATATGCTACCTAATTGCGCATTGAATGCCTCAGTGTATCTTTGCTTTTCTTCTTCTATGACGCCAGAAGCACAGATAACCGAAGGCTCACACTTAATCAATTGCCCTTTTTCATCGTAAGTAGCATTAAAACTATCTTTTTCCAGAAAAATAGAATCAGATAAAATCTTATATGATTTATCACCCGAATTAGGGATACAACCTGTTTTCACTCCGTCTTCATTATATATATTTAGAAAAGAACCTTCGCTTTTTATATCTTTAATTCCCATGATTTAATCCTGCCCCTCCTGATATACCGAATGTCCTACTATTTTAATAGTTCTAATACATATTAGTCAATATTTCACAATTATAAATTCGGAAATAGTCATTTACAAATTAATCACACTATTACTATACTGTTTATATCGGGAAATAAAAAAATCTAATCAGTTCGGCGTTAAATATGTTTTCTCTATAAGAAGCATTCCCGTTTTTTGACAGCAGGGTATAGGCAGCGATTCAGTTTATCGGTCATGACGAAAAAAGGAATATTTTATGAATAAGAAAGTAGTTCTGATTATAAAAGTAATTACCGTGATCGTCCTAATTTCCGTGATTTGCGGACTCATATTACTGTCTCATAACAATTATAATCTTGCTAAAATATTTCTTAACGCCGGTCTTTGGCCATTGTACATTATATTTTTCGGATTGATTTTTTACATTCCTTTTGATCTAAAGGAACAAAAAAAGATAAAAGCGGAAAAAGAAGCCGAACAGGAAGACATGAAACAAAGAATCGCGAGACTGGAAACGGAAATAAAAAAACTTAAAGCCTTAAAACATTCCTAAATATAATCAAGGATATCCTATGAATAAAAAACTTATATTTATTACAAGATTATTATACGCATTTAGCCTGATATTTCTAATCGGAGCATTCACAGCAGTGTCATACGATAATGAACCTGTTGCCAGACTGCTTTTTTATATTGTCTTCGGCCTGCTATTTGCCGCATTATTTCTTGTAATAATTCGTATTCCTTTTTATTTAAAAGAAAATAAACAAAAAGTGAAAAAAGAAGCCGAACGGGAAAGCATGCAACAAAGAATCACGGCACTGGAAAACGAAATAAAAAAAATTAAAGAAATAAAACATTCTTAATAGAAAAGAATGGATATTATATGAATAAAAAATTAGTATGGATTTTAGGAATACTTTTAAGTGTCTTGGCTGTTTCCGCTGTTTGCAGTCTTATATCATTCTCTTATAATAGAGAAAATCTCGGGATGATTTTTCTTAACACAGCCGTGTATATTTTACTCTTCATAATCTTAAGCGCGGCCATTTACTACTGTTTTTCAGATAACAGAGCAAAAGAAAAACGGGAAACCGAAATAGAAAACATGAAACAAACCATCACAGAAATGGAAGCAGAAGTAAAAAAACTGAAAGGCGAATAATATTTCCGTAACGAAACAATTCGACAAAAAATAATTCCCACACGTATTATTACCATGTGGGAATTATTTTTTTACATTAATTTCCATATTAATCAGAAAAAAATATTACACCTACACAAATCGATATTTTAAGTATTTTTATCACTGGAGTAATATTTAATTTATTCTTTTTAAGTATAAAAAAAAAATGCGCGGGGCGGGACTCGAACCCGCAAGCGGTTAAGCATACGCCCCTCAAACGTACGTGTCTACCAGTTTCACCACCCGCGCATAAATCTTTTCGGCAGCCTCACAAAACTACATCGAGACCGTCTGAACTTCTTAAAAGAACTTTCTATATTATAACAGTTTTAAGCCGAATAAAGCAAACGAAATCCTCTTTCTTGCGACGGAACAGAGATAAAAACACGCCGCACGAATAAATAATAAAAAGACGGGCCAGAGAATATCCGGCCCGTCATACAATGAGATTCAGCTAATACCTTAGAACCTTTCCCAGAGTTTGCGCGCGAGTTCGGCTGATTTCGCGTACACTTCCTTTTCGTCCAGATCCAGACAGAGTCTCTTATTCTCCATAAGTATCCTGCCGTCGGCGATCGTCGTGTCCGTCTGAGCGCCGGATATCCCGAATACTAGATGTCCCGCGAAATTCCCCGCGTCGAAAGGCGTGGCCGGGTAATAGTCCATAATAATAATGTCTGCGGCGCAGCCTTCCCTCAGTTCTCCTATGCCTTCGAAATACCTATTGGCTATCCTGGCATTGTTGACCGTGAGAGCGTTAACAGGCTCCATGAAGCCCTTGGAAGGGTCGTGAGTCAGATGCTGCATCCATACGGCCATGCGCAGCTCGTCGAACATATTGACGGTCATGGCGTCGGAACCGAGGCCGAGGAGTATTCCCTTGCCCGCTATCTTAACCATGTCTCCGGTCCCTATTGCATTGTTCGCGTTGGATTCCGGGTTCTGCACTATCGCGGTGCCGGTCTCTTTTACGATATCCATCTCGTGCTCATCTATATGAACACAGTGGGCGGCTATGGTCTTGTTTCCGAGTATGCCGAATTTATTGAAACGATCTATTATCCGGCAGCCGTGTTCGACCTGACATTTCTCCACGTCGGCGAGTCCTTCCGCCACGTGCACGTGAAACCCGACTCCGGCGTCGGCCGCGAGTTCTGCGGCGCGGCCCAGAGTTTTGTCGCTAAGGGTGAAAGAAGCGTGCAGTCCGAAAAGAGCCTTGAGCCTGTTGCTGTTGAGACTGCCGGCGTACTTGGCGAAGTCGTAGTTTTCTTTGAGACCTTCTTCGGCCCGGGCTTCTCCGTCCCGGTCGGAAACTTCGTAGCACAGACTGTTGCGCAGGCCCACTTTATTTCCGGCCTTCTCTATGGCATGCAAAGAACCGGTTATATGGTAAGGGCTCGCGTGATGGTCTATGAGCGTCGTGGTACCGTGCTTCACGGCCTCTATCATAGGGATAAGAGCGCTGTAATAGGTATCTTCCAGAGTGAGTTTCTTGTCTAGCCGCCACCAGAGATTATCCAGGACTTCCAGAAAATTGGTGGACGGCGCGGCTTTGCCGAGACCGCGGGAGAAAGTGCTGTAATAATGCATGTGGGCGTTTATAAAGCCCGGCATGATTATTTTTCCGTGCGCGTCGATCACTTTATCGTATCTGCCTGTAAAATCCGTCTCTGGGGCTATTTTCGCTATTTTATTCCCCTCGATCAGCAGAGCTTGTCCTCTCAGGACCTTGTTCACGGCTCCGAGCGTTATTATTGTTCCGTTTTTTATCAGTATAGTGTTCATATTTTCTCCGGGCACACCGCTAGTTCTTCTTCGGTGCGCTTTCTCATCTTAAGAGCTCCGGCGAAGCATTTCTTCACGCAGAGAGAGCAGCCCACGCATTTGGCCGGGTCGATATGCGGCACACCGTTTCCGTCCAGTTTTATGGCGAGATAGCCGCAGCGCTGACAGTTTCCGCAGTGTTCGCAGAGTTCTTCGTTCACTTCCGGAATATTCTTTACCGGGGTGAGGTCCATGAAATCAGTGACGGGCTGAGGCAGAGCGCAGCCTATCAGTTCTTCGACCGAACCGAAACCTCTCTCTTCCAGGAGGTGGCTGAGGCCTGATTCCAGCTCATGTATCACGCCGTAGCCGTATTTCATGACCACGGTGCAGAACTGCACGGTCTTTACGCCTAAGGCCAGGAAATTCGCGGCTTCTTTATAGTTCATAGGCCCGCCGTTTCCTGAAGTCTGCACCTCGAGTTTGGCCGCCTTGGAAAGGGTCAGATAACTGATCGGGGCCACGCCTTCGCCCGACATCCCGACCACCATGGCCTCGTCCCAGCGTCCTTTGCCAGACAGTCTGTTCCTGAAGGCGAGAGAAGGGAAGGAATTCGCCAGAGTTATGCCGGCCTTCTTATTCGGATATTTATCGAAGACCCGTTTTATCGCTTTGACGACCTGCCATATGGAGGTGACGGCTCCGGTGAGTTTGAAAAGCTTCGGAATAGCCGGGTCCGACACCTGCATGACCCAGTCTATTATTTTAGCGGCCAGTTCAGGATCCTGCGAAACTATATCACCTTTCGTTCCGTCGCCGCCCTGAGGGCAGGACAGTGAATATTCCACGACTTTGGCTCCGGCTTTCTCCAGTTTGAGGGTGTTCGACTGCCAGCCTTTTCTGTCGTGTTCGTCGTCACCGGTCACCGGGCCTCCGGTCGAAGCGCCGGTCAGTCTGTCCGGAAATTCTTTTACCAGTTTCCGCACTTCGCCGCAGACGCGGTCGAGGGCGTGTCCGGAAACGTTATCGGAATTGCCGTAGGTGTCGGCGTTGAAAGCGACCATATATTCGGAAGGTATGTGTATAGGAAGACCGTCGAAAGAAGTCTTCATTATAACGCCTGGCCAGCCGGCCTCGTAAGCGGCTTTCACCTGCTCGTAACCGTCGGAATGGGGAGCGGCGGAGATGAGGAACGGAGAAGACAGTTTATAACCGAAGAAATCGGTCTCAAGGCTCACGGGCAGCATATTCTTGCCGGCGAGTTCGCGGTTGTTCTTTCTGTCGTCCTTTATTACCGGAGCGGGCTTTCCGCTGATATAACTGTCGACACGCAGCGCGGCGTTCTTTCCCGAAGCGACGCTTTCCACTACGGAACCGCCGCTCTTAGCGCCGTCGCCTGCGAAAAATATTCCTTCAGTCTTTTTGTCTTCTATGGCCGGCAGATTCTTTATGGCCAGCACTACGAAACCGATGTCCGGACGTTTCTGTTCCGTCCCGGAAGCGTCTTTGGAATAACCGTCGAGGCGAACGAAAGAGGGGCCGTCTCCGTAAATACCGGTGATACGGCTGCGTCCGTTTATATTCACTCCGGCTTTTATGAGCTCTTCGAGCTCTTTCTCGGACAGTTTAATGTCGCCTATGTTCTTGCGTGTGAAAATCTCCACTTTGGAAGCGCCGTTCTTTAGAGCTGTCAGCGCGCAGTCCGCAGCGACGGCTCCGCCGCCGACCACGGCCACGCCTTTGCCGTTCACGTCGTAAGAGGAGGCTTTTCTCAGATATTCGAGTCCCTCGACTCCTTTATCTTCGCCGGGAATATTCAGTTTCAGCTGGGCTTCCACTCCGGCGGCCGTTATAACGGCGTCGTAATCTTTGAGGAATTCTTTAGGATCGCCGCATTCGCGGTTGAAATTGATAGTGATATCACCCAGGGTTTTCACGAAATCTATTTCGCTCTCCAGCGTGCCCTTCGGCAGTCTGCCGCACGGTATCAGATTGCAGGCCCCGCCGGCTTTATCGTATTTTTCGAAGATATCGACTTTGTAACCCTTCTGAGCCAGAACGGCGGCGGCGGCGAATCCGGCGGGACCGGCTCCGGCCACAGCCACTTTTTTGCCGTTGCTCTTTTCCGCCCTGAATGTCGGAAGACAGCCCAGCCGCTTGGCTTTATGTATTATGGTGGCCTGAACGGCCGGAATATTTATCGGATTGTCGAAAGTCTTGCGCGAGCAGGCTTTCATGCAGAACCAGTCCGGGCAGACGGCTCCGCAGACGCCGCCGAAAGGATTATTGGCGAGTATAAGCTTAGCGGCCCGCTTTATATCTGATTTTCTCATCTGGCGCACGGCCATCATGAAATCGGCCGGGGAACAGCCGGCCGGGCAGGCGTCCCTGCACGGTTTTTCCTCGCAGTAAAGACAGCGTTCCGCTTCGCTCTTCAGCTGCGCGTCGCTTAGAAATATATTTTTTTCGCTCATATTTATCTCCGTATGGTTTTTAAAATTCAGGCGTTAAATTTTATTTTACATAATATTAATTAACAGCGGCTGTTTTTCTTACAATCGTAAAATCCTTGCGAACGGACAGACCGGCCCTTTCGGAATAAGGCAAAATAAAAGCGGCCGCGCCGGTGAAGACGCGGACCGCTTTAACTTGTTCCAGGAATAAAACGCTCCTCTCAGAACTTTGTGTTCGTAAGCGCTTCCAGAGCTTTTTTCTGAGCCGGGGTCATCGTAATATTCTGACCGTTATAATCCATATTCACCGGAGAAGAAGAACGCGTGTTATTGAATATCTCGCCGCGTATCGTCTCCATAAGGGCGTAGATACCGTCTCCGGGGCAGGCTGTGGATCCGAGGTCCCTGTGCCCGAAGAACTGATTGGACTTTATACCGAAGTAATCCTTTATATATATTCCCAGGCCCACGAGAGCGTTGTGGGAGGCGTCCGTGAACACGTCGTTTCTGGGAGAATGGTAATAGCCCATTATAGATATACCGATATTATCAGTATTGGCGCCGTAAGTGTGCGCCCCTACGACTCCGACGGGGCGTCCTTCGAATATATCTCCGAAAGGATCGATAATGAAATGATACCCTATATCCGTCCAGCCCTGTCCGTCCATATGCATATTCTGGATAAATTTCATCTCTTCCACGGCCGCTTCTTTGGAATCGGGATAATTTCCCGCTGTGTGATGAAGAGTGAATTTATTCGGGGAATGCTCGGTATACTCCCCGTTAGGAGCTTTAGCCCCCCATTCTTCACGCGATATCACATGAACGCCGTAATCGGAAGGATTGAAAGCCCTGGCTTTCTCCGCGGACTTTTTATTTTTCGAAGGCGCGTTTTCTTCTTTAATGTCCGAAGCTTTATAAGCTTCGACGTCGTATAATGTTATACTTTCGCCGGCTTTCTTAGGATGCATACGGAAATTTATCGCTTCTCCGGTTTTGGAAGGGATAAGATATTTGGCCCAGAAACGCCCGCTGGAAGTCCTGTAGGTTTTCACCGGACGAAGTTCCGTGACTGCGCCGTTCGCGTCTTTAGCCGGCAGGAGCAGAGACACTTCAGTTCCGGCCTGAGGCATCATTCCCTGAATGAGGACGGTGTCGTATTCGGAAGAAAACTTTCTGTTTCTGTTAACCGGAAAAGTCCCGCAGTGGTCGGTGCAGTCAGCGGCATTGAGCGACACGGGGAAACCGCGTCCGCCGGTCACCGAGAAATCAGAATCGGCGAAAGCCGGAACGGAAGCGGCCAGCGCCAGTCCGGCGATTAGTGAAAAAGCAATATTATGTTTCATGGTTTTTATTTGTCTGATCAGTTCTTTATTTCAAAAGCCGCCGGAACAACCGGAGGCTGCCCGTCTCCGTTCGAAGCGCAGCCGCGCTTCGCCGGAGATGAGCGGGCTTTGGGTCCACTACTTAAATTTCATACCCGTCAGAGCCTCCAGCGCTTCCTTCTGCGCGGGAGTGACTTCTATATCGCCGTCGAAATCTACTTCTACGGCCTTATCCTGCGCTGCTGTCCCCGAATATATTTCCTGACGGATACCTTCCAGCAGAGCGTAAAGATTGTCTCCGGGACAATCGGTGGCGCCGAGATCCCTGTGCCCGTAAAAATATTTAGACGGGATCTTATAGGTGTTTTTTATATACTTCCCGAGTTTTACAAGGGAATTCCTCGTAGCTTTGGTAAAAACGTTGTTCGTGGGCGGGTGATAACAGCCCATTATAGATATCCCGACATTATTCGTGTTCTTGTTGGCCACGTGAGCCCCGACTACGCCCACAGGACGGCCTTCGTATATATTACCGAGGGGATCTATCAGAAAATGATAGGCGATATCCACCCAGCCGCGGCCCTCCTGATGGTAATTCTGAATAAATTTCATCTCCTTCACCGCGGCTTCTTTAGTTTCCGGATAATGCGCTTCCGTATGGTGAAGAGTGAATTTCTGCGGGGTATGCGTTATGAAATCGCCGTTCGGCGCGGCCGCTCCCCACTCGGCTCTGTATATAATATTCAGTCCGGAAGATTTAGGCACCGACCACGCGGGATCAACCGTTCCTCTTACCGAAGCTTTTCCTTTCTCCTGCCTGTCGGCGTAAACGAAAGCTTCTATGCCGTACAGAGTAACGGACTCGCCGCTTTTTTTCGGATTCATCTTAAACTGCAGGGCTTCTGTTTTCACCGCCGGCAGTTCATATTTCGCCCAGAAACGCCCTTCGTCGGTCCGGTGGACCTTTACCGGGGCGTAAAGAGACTGCCCTCCGTTTTTAGTTTCTTCCGGGAGGACAAGAAAAAGGCTCGTGTCCGGATCCGGCATATCGCCCTGTACAAGAACGGTATCGTACCCTTCCGGCACGCTCCTGCTGAGAGAAGTCTGCGGAAGAGCGCAGCTGTCGCCGCAGGCCTCGGCCTTCAGGACCAAAGGATAATCAAATTTTAATATATTGCCGGAATCCGCGAAAGCCGGGACGGCCTGCGATATGATACCGGCGAGAATCATATAAATAATCTTTTTCATCATATTATTTATAAATATAATAGATGATGACTTTCAGTAACTTAAGGCCATAAAAACACTGGGTCTTTAGGGCAAAAAAAGGGGAATCCGTCTCAAACGGATTCCCCTTTCCCGGGAAAGGACCTGATGTTAAACAGCGGCTTCGCGCTTTGCCTTTACCTCTTCAGGCTGCCTGTGCAGGAACTTCTTTTCGAACCAGATCTGAAGATCGTCGAAAAGCGTATACGATACAGGAGTCATGAGCAGAGTGATCAGAAGAGACAGGGCCTGCCCGCCTATGATAACCCACGCCATGGCGTGGCGCATGCCGGAACCTGACCCTGTGCCCAGAGCGGTCGGGATCATGCTGGCTATCAGAGTCAGAGTAGTCATAAGAATGGGGCGGAGCCTCGTTCTGTTGGCTTCTATGCAGGCCGTGTGTCTGTCCAGCCCCTTACCGCGTAAAGTATTAGTGTAATCAACGATAAGTATGGAGTTCTTCTTTACGACTCCGAAAAGCATAAACAGTCCCAGTATGCTGAACAGCGTCAGATTCTGCCTCAGTATGAACAGAGTCAGAAAAGCGAAAGGAAGCGTCAGAGGAAGGGCTATTATGATAGACAGCGGATATACGAAACTTTCGAACTGGCTGGCGAGAACTATGTATATGAATATGAAGGCCATAGCGAAAGCGCCTATAAAACTAACCAACATCTTATTCATTTCTTTCCCGCTGCCCATGACCGTGCCGACATAATCCGCCGGAGCCTTGAGCTCCTTAAAGAACTGATTTGATTTTTTAAGGGCGACGCTCAAAGATATCCCGCGGTTATTTCCGTCTACCGATATACTTCTCTGTCTGGCGACGCGGTCTATTCTGGTCGGGCCCGAGCCCTCCACGACGCTGGCGACGCTGTCAAGACGCACTGTGCTGCCGTCCTTGGCCGGAATAAGCATAGCGGAAATAAGCTCTTTCGTGGTCCGGTAAGTCTTATCGGCCCTCACGCGCACTTCATAGAGTTCGTCCCCTTCTTTATACTTCGTGACGTCCTCTTCCCCTCCTACCATGGTGCGGAGCGCGGAGGCGATATCGCTAACGGAAACTCCGAGGTCGTGAGCTTTGTCTCTATTGATCTGAACGCGGTATTCAGGCTGCGCGTCCGAAAAACTCAGTTCCAGATCGACTATCCCCGGAACGCCCGCCATCTTGTCTTTAAGCTGTTTAGCATAACTCATAAGCTTATTGAGGTCCGGGCCGGAAATACTGTATTCCACCGGTTTGGACCCGAAATTGAATCCTCCGGAAACGACGACCGAAGTGGTGAGTCCCTTGTATTTGCTGAGCATATCGCGGTTGATATCCATTATCTTATCAAGAGCCGGACGGGTGCCTATCGGGGAAACTTCAACGGTTATATAGCCCTGGTTTGTGCTGGTTGTGGTGTTCCTTGTTGAGGTGCCGATGGCAGAAAGTGTATTGGTCACCCATGGGATGGTCCTCACTTCGGCCTCCAGCTGCCTGAACAGAGTATCCATAGACTTAAGGCTCGTACCTTCCGGCGCCTTGACGTTTATGATATACTGACTCGTATCGTCGTCAGGCATCATGTCTTTTCCAATAAACATGGCCAGCGGCACCGTGGACAGCATTATCAGAACGGCCATCGTGACCATCGTCTTTCGGTGCGAAAGCGCCCATTCCAGCATGACGACGTATTTGGAAGACAACCAGTTATTAAGACGGTCCGTGAAACGCTGCATCTTGGACTTGCCTTCGTGCGCAGTGAGAAAGACGGAACACAGCATAGGAGTAAGCGTAAGCGCGACGAAAGTGCTGACGGCGATAGCGCAGGCTATGGTGAGTCCGTAACTCTTCACAACTCTGCCTATTATACCGTCCATATAAGCCAGCGGGACGAAAATTACTATCAGCGATATGGACATGGCCAGAACGGCGAAGGCTATTTCCGAAGCGCCGTTGAGGGCGGCCTTTTTAGGTTCTAGATGATAGACTTCCATATGCCGGTATATATTCTCCAGCATGACTATGGCGTCGTCGATGACCAGACCCACGGCCACCGTCAGTCCCATAAGGGTCATGAGATTGAGGGTGAAGCCCATAAGATCCATAAAGGTGAAAGTCGCGATCAGCGAAACCGGGATAGCGACAGCCGATATTATGGTCGAGCGGATATCCCCCATGAAAATGAAAACCATCAGGGCCGCCAGAAGCGAGCCGAGGACCAGATGTTCTTTTACAGTATCAACGGAAGCCTTAATGAATTCCGACTGGTCTCCTATTATTTTCGTCTGTATATCGGCAGGCAGGGTCTTATTGATCTCGGCGACGCGTGCGCGTATCTTCGCCACCGTCCCCACGACATTGCTCCCGGACTGTTTCTTTATGACCAGGGTAACCGACTGCTTTCCGTTCAGATAAGAAGCGGAACTCATATATTCGCCGGTGTCTTCGACCTTAGCGAAATCGGAGATTCTGATAGGCGTTCCGTTCCGGGTGGCCACGACCACGTCCTTGAACTGGTCAACGGCCGTGATACGGCCAAGAGTCCTGAGTGTGTACTCGGTGTCCCGCTGCTCCACTTTGCCGCCCGGGATCTCTATATTCTGTGAAATAAGCGCGGATTTAACCTGCGCGGCAGTCACGCCGAGAGCGGTCATTTTAAGCGGATTGACCACTATATGGATCTCGCGTTCCTGTCCTCCGACCAGAGTCACCGAACCGACGCCGCTGACGGTCTCGAGCCGTTCTTTGATTTTTTTCTTGGCGAACTCGGTGAGATCGATAATGCTCCTGTTGCCTGAAACTACGACATTGACGACGGGAACTGAATCCATGTCCCGTTTCTGTATAACCGGATTCTTTGTGCCGTCGGGAAGCTGTGACAGGACGGAATTAACCTTGTCGCGCACTTCCTGCGCTCCGACATCTCCGTTTTTTTCCAGCTCGAACTTCACAACCACTATGGAAGAACTTTCATTGCTGTACGAAGAAAGCTCGTCTATACCGGAAATACCGTTGACGGCCTCTTCTATCGGTTTCGTGACGGAAGTCTCTATCTCCTCCGGACTGGCGCCGGACAAAGTCGTCTGAACTATAACGTAAGGGAACTCCATATTAGGCATCAGTTCCACGCCCAGACGCATATAGGAGAATATGCCGAGCACCACGAGGGCAGCCATCATCATCGTGGTGAAAATAGGAAGCTTAATTGCTGTTCTTAATAGTCTTTTCATAGCCTGTTTTTATCACCGTATAAATACTAATTGTCAGAGTTCAACAGTTTGATCTTACTGTTGTCGCGCAAGCCGTAAAGACCTGAATTAATCACGTATTCGCCCGCTTTCACCCCTTGCGTTATCTGGGCGTATTCAGTGTCGGAGATACCCACTGAGACTTCCTGTTTCGACACGGTGTCCCCGGAGGGTTTAAAAACGAAGGTTTTCTGGTCTTCGCTCACGATGGCCGAAGTCGGGACGGATGTGACGTTTTTCTGCGCGGCCGTTATGACTTTCACTTCAGCGAACATTCCGTCCTTGAGTTTACCGCTCTTATTGTCCACGAGTATCTTGACAAGCGTGCTCCGGGTGTCGGTATCGACCTGCGGACTTATGCGGTATATTTTCCCGGTGAATATCTGACCCGGATAGGCCTCGACCTTTACCGTTCCGGTCTGTCCTATCTTTATCTTTCCGACATATCTTTCCGGGACTTCGATAGCCACGGACACCTGTTCCTGGCTTACTATCTCTGCTATCTGCGTGCTGTTCTTTATTATATTCGCGCCGGAATCCAGATAAACGTGCCCTATCACTCCGGTAAGAGTGGACGGCACCGGGGCAGGTTCGTATTTCACGCCCGGTTCGTCGCGCTCTATGACGGCCACTGTCTCGCCTTTCCTGACCCTGTCCCCTTCCTTCAAGACGTTTCTTATCAGTTTTCCGTCGACGCGTGAAACGAGTCTCGCCTTGTCCATCGCGTTAACGGAACCGGAAACCACTATGGTTTCCTCTATGTCTCTGTTCTCGGCTTTTTCCGCCGTGACGTAGAAACAGTCGCGGTCCACCTTAGATATATCCTCAGTATAATTCTTGCAGGAAACAAGCCCGAAAGAAGAGAAGACTATAAGAGACAGGATTGATTTCGTTTTGATATTCATAATATATTTACCTTAAATAACAGTTATTTACCTAAATTCCATTCCAAATTAGATTTAGCCACGCAGGTGTCGTAGGCGGCCTGGCTGAAAAGGGTCTGCGCAGTATTGAGAGAAAGCACGGAATCGTTAAGATCAAGCAGACCTACTATGCCGGATTTAAAACGCACTTCCGTGGCGTTCATGGCCTTTCTGGCCTGTTCCACTGAAGTTTTCTGTGATTCCAGTCTCATCGAGGCTTCTTTTAAAGTGAGCCATGCCTGAGACACAGATATCTGTATAGAACGCTGCAGATCCTCTATGTCGTTCTCGGCTATCTTGGCCTGCTTCTTAGCCTGTTCCACCTGGGCCTGAACGCTTCCGCCGGAAAATATCGGGAGATTCAGGCTCAGACCGGCATAGGAATTCCATGCGTTTTCTTTATAGTGCGCCGGAAGCCCGTCTTTAGAAGAGCCGCTGTACGAGCCTGTGAAATCTAAATAAAGTTTCGGCTGATGCCCGGCCTTGGTTATGGTGATATTCTGCACGCGCATCTCGTACATGGTGTTCCTGTTTTTGAGTTCCAGCCTGTTGGCCAGAGCGTAATTTCTCAAATCCTGGAGATCTGGACTCAGATCCACCTGACAGTTTAGGCTTCCCTGAAGTTCTATCTCCTCGTTAGGCTCCATACCGAGTATATTTTTAAGCTGAAGCAGAGAGATCCTGTAATTATTCTGCGCCTGGGTGAGCGCCGGCTCGGAATTAAGGACTTCGACCCGCTGTTTCAGCACGTCTAGGTCGCTAGAGACGCCCTGCTTGTATTTGGTTTCCAGCGTTTCGAGATGCTGTTTTGCCAGATTAAGTTTCTCCTGCTGTATATCAACCATATCTTTCGCAAGCAGAACTGCGTAATACTGGTTCTTAACGCCGTTTATTATTGATTTTTCAGTTATTTTCAGCAGCTCGTCGCCGTACTGCGAATAAAGTTTCGCGACGTTTATCGCTGCTGAAACCTGCCCGCCGGACCAGAGCACCTGTTTGAGATTCAGCGAGCCGCTGTAAGAATTGTCGTAATCGTAAGTTCCCTTGTTTCCCTGGGCCTGATAATAATACGGCGTTATATAATTGGTGCTTGCCGCCGAGGCGCTGATCTGCGGATAAGCCGTTCCTCTCGCCTCTTTCACCTGTTCGTCGTAAACTTTTTTCGTCTGTGCCGCGTTCCTTACCGAAATATTATGCTCGAGAGCCTTGTTTACGGCTCCGTCTATGGTAAGGACCTCGGGGGCCGCAAAAACCGGCGGCGGGAGAACGGCTACGACGGAAGTGAAAACCAGTCCCGCGAAAACAAGCTTGGCCGAAGAGATGGAACGCATTATAAAACGCGAAAGTCTCGAGGGCAAATCACCGTGTACACTTTCGATACCGAATATTTTGACTTTCATAAATAAATAAACTAAAATTCCTCTTATAATAAAAAAGACGTCTTCCTTCTGTACTTCAGTAAGGTTATACTCCTCCAGCTTCCTGCTTATAGCCGCATCCGTGGAATTGACCCTGTTTAAAGTTATATCCCTGAGTATGCCGGTATTCGAAGAGGCTATCATCTTAAGAAGGAACTCCGCAGCTTCCGGATGCTTCCTGAGCACACAGACATTATCCTCGAATAATATTTTTAAAAAATCTTCTAGCGAATCTGTTTTTTCAACTTTTTTCAGAAAAACGCTGCTGGCGAGCTCGCCTCCTTTCTCGAAACACGCTCTTATGAGCTCTTCCTTATCCCTGAAATAATAATAGAGCGCCGGCTTCGTGATGTTAAGTTCGTCGGCGATATCGCTGAGGGACACGGCGTCCGGCCCCTTATCGGCCACGAGCCTCCCTGTAACTTCCATTATCAGGGCTCTCATATCTTCTTTTCTGTTATGCATATCTGAAGTCATATATTAGACCTTATTTAAAGAATTTCTTTAAAAAACCACCTCTAAATTATACATTTTAACGGTTGTTAAAATCAACAAATATTTTAACGCGCGTTAAAAAAATCATCTTTTCCATTACGTCCGGAAACAGACCGGACAAGCATAAAGTTTAAGTCTATCTCTGCGGCCCGCTAATGTAATATAATACTAATGTCGAATACCGAAAATACCTATACGGAGTTTAAATTCAGCATATGGAAAATCAGGATCTGGCTTCTTACAGGAAACTCTTGCAGACAGACGCTTCCGCGACCAAAGAGCAGATAGAAGAGGCCTATAATAAAAAACTGGCGCTGTACAACAGCATGATGTTCTCCACTCCGGAGGAACAGAAGCAGCTGGCCTTCAAACTCAAGGAACTGAAGGCGGCGACGGAAGAACTGCTGAAGGCTTCGGAACAGACCAGGGAAATATTCACTTCGTCAGGAGAAAAACTCAAATGGGGACGCAAATCGTCCCAATGGCAGCCTGAAAACGGTTTAAAAAAAAACGAAGAGATAAGCGCGCCTAAGGACACGCCCGTCAATATCTCGGTTAATAACGCCGCGGTTCGCAAAAAAAGAAAACGCGGCGAGAGCGGACCTAAAATGCTGCTGGGCGTAATAGCGGTGTTCGCGATAGTGGCCGCCGGGGTGCTCTACCAGCCGAAAACCATAACCAAACCGAAACTCAAGACTTTGAAAATAGTGGAGAGCGTGATATCCATGGCGCGCGGAAACGACCCCTACGACACTCTGGCGCGTCTGAGAGAACTGAAGGACAGCGAAAACAATCCGGTGATAAATTTCTACTATGCGGACTATCTGAACAAAGGTCTCGGCGGGGCGAAAGTGGACGCGCGGCAGGCCGGAGACATATACAAAAACAACCTTAAGACGCTGAAGGGACTGGCGGCCGTAGGGGATTATACGGCGATGTATAAACTGGGAGAATGTTATTCCGACGGGCACTGCTTCGCCAACGGGCACGGCATAAAAAAGAACGGAAAAAAATCTTTCGATTACTACAAAACCCTGTCCGACGCCCCTTATGAATTCGCGCCGGCGCAATACGAACTGGCCGACATCTATTACAACGGCGATTCCGCCGCCGGCGCGGAAAAGGACATGAAAAAGGCGATAGAATATTATATGAAAGCCGCCTCGCAGGGAGACGCTCTCGCTTCAGCCAGTCTCGGCTCCATATATCTGACGAAAGACCATCTCGATTACGAGCGGGCCCTCACATACAATGAACGCGGCGCGAAACTGGACAATCAGTGGGCACAGAGAAATCTGGGCGTCATGTATCTGAAAGGCCTCGGCGTGGAGAAAGATATGTACGAGGCGAAGGACTGGCTGGAAAAATCAGCAGAAAAAGGAAATGAAGAGGCCGGAAAAATCCTAGCCGACACGAACTGGCCGGAAAAGAAACAGATAAAGAAAAAGACTTCCATATGGCAGGCAGGTTTCGGAGAACTCAAGGATGTGGCTGAAGAAAAAGACGCTAAAGAAGCTTTGGGGACGCTGAAAGAACTCGCCAACGGAAATAAGAACAAATAAAACGATCCGGGCAGACAAGTCAGAACCGCCCGTATGAAACGGGCGGTTTTTTATCCGGAAGGAAAAGATTTTCAGATGCCGGTGTATATTCTGGGGATATTCGCGTTAGCCGCCGTGCGCCTTATATGCAGAGCCACGACCGTTCCCACGGAAGCTTCGGGGATGTCCGTTATATCGAGCAGAGTGTGCGAAATGCCGGGTTTTCCGACATAATAAGCCTTTTTGCCGTTTATCACGGCCCAGTATTTGAACCCCGAAGTGATATGTATCGCGTTTTCCGCTGGTTCGAGAGAAAGTCCGTCGCTGTATCCGACCGCGAGAGAAGCGGTGCGCATATTCCTGAAGGCCGTTATTTCTCCGGCGTATCCGAGCGTCTGTCCCTGACTGATATCATTAACCGAAATTATCTTCGCGTAAAACTGCCACGGGCGTCTCAGTCCAGGAAGAGGCGGCCCGTTCCGCCTCTTTTTATAGATATCCGTCGGATATATGCCGTACATCAGATTTCCGGTGCGCACCATATCGAACTGCCGGTGCGGGAAATCGCATAAGACCGAACTGTTGGCAGCGCTCACCGCAAGAGCGAGCCCCGTCCTGCGCTTCAGCGATGCGGCTAGAGCCGAAAAAGCGTTCATCTTTTCTTCCGCTTCCGTCATATTCTGCGGAGGCCGGTAAGAAAGATGCGTCGTTATACCGGCGGGGATTAAATTTTTGAATTTCCCGGCCGCGTAGACCAGAAGTTCCGCGGCCTTATCCGGCTTCACGCCCCATCTCCCGAGCCCGGTGTCTATTTCCAGATAATAACTGAGCCGCTTGCGGCACAGGGCAGCCTCTCCGTCGAGAGCGGCCAGAAATTCCGCGGACTCCGCCCTGGAGACCAGGCCGTTGGCGCATATGCGTTCCGCCTCTTCCGGGAGGGACGGCGCGAGAAGATGTATCTCGGTCCCGGGAAACATGCTCCTGAGTTTTTCCCCTTCTTCGGAAGTGAGGACCCCGAGGCAGTCCGCCCCGTTGTCCAGAGCTATCCGGCTGACGGCGGCTGCTCCGTGTCCGTAAGCGTCGGCCTTCACCACTGCCATCAGCCTTACGCCCGCGGACAGCGATTTCTTTATTATCCGCACATTGTTTTTAAGGATCCCCAGATCTATTTCCACCCATTTGAGCATGATAAAATTATATCATTTATATATATGCAGTTTCCCCTGAGAGGAGCCCCTGATATCGGCGCCAGAGCGTGGGCGGTACTCAAACATTTTGAGGAAAGGCCGTCTCATATCCTGATAATAACCGGCAACGAGGCCGAATTCTCGGACTGGAAAAACGCTTTTTTATCTCTGAAGGAACTTCTGCCTGAACTGCCGGGATTTTCTCTTTGCCTGTGGAGCGGCGACGCCGGCTCCAGGGCGCGAGCCATGCGCGATCTGTTCCAGCCGAGGGAAAAAGTGTTCAATATCCACATAATGCTCGAGGAACTCCTCTCTTTCCCGCTGCCCGCCGCCAGGATATACACCGCCCTGTCGGTAAACCTGAGACAGGGTTCGGCCTATAAGAGATCCGCCCTAACAGACAGTTTTTTAAAATCAGGATACGAACGCGTGCAGTTCGTCGAAGAACGCGGGGAATTCGCGGTGCGCGGGTCCGTCATCGACGTTTTCGCTGTCGACGCTGAAAATCCGGTGCGGCTGTTTTTTTCGGAAAATATTTTGGAAAGCATAAGAGAATTCGACATAACCACTCAGCATACCGGCGATTTCGTAAATTCCATCGACATACAGCCGAAAAACTTCCCCGGCGCCGGGGCTACCATAGCCGATTTCATAGAAAAATCATGGCAGGTCTATTCCGACTATCCCACGGAATGCGATTACAGCGGGGACATAAAGATATTCAAATATCTGCTTCTTCCGGAAGAAGAGCAGAAACTCGCGGAAGATTTCGGGGCGGAGAGCAATAAGAAATTCAACGGCGATCTCAAGCTGCTCACGGAGGAACTGCGCAGACTCAAAAGGGACAGAATAGAAACGTATCTTTACTGCGTCAACAGGACGGAGCAAAACAGGATAGCGAAGGCGCTGGAGGAAAACGGCGCGGGCGGAACAATCAGTCTGAAACAGGGCTTCATCGACGAAGGTTTCATACACGGACCGTCAAAGACGGCGGTGATAACCACTTCGGAGATATTCAACAGAAAATACCGTTTCGACCCTTCTTCCATCAAACCTCAGGGAAAACACTTCAAATGGACGGACCTGAAGGCCGGGGATTTCGTGGTCCACGAAGATTTCGGCATAGGCAGATATCTCGGCATAAAAAAAATATACTATACCAAGCCGGACGGCGAGGAGATAGAAGATTCGGACTGCCTCAACATAGAGTACGCCCGCGGAGACAGATTATACGTTCCGATACAGGATTTCACGCTTGTCCAGAAATATATAAGCTCGGAAGGGAAAACGCCGCGACTCTCCCATATGGACACAAAGACATGGCGGGAGATGAAGTACAGAGTAAAGGAAGAAGTCCAGGAACTCGCCAAAGACATACTGAAACTGGAAGCTGAAAGGCACGCCGTCAAAACAGTCGCCATGCCGAACCAGGGCAGCATAGAAGACGATTTCGCCGAAACTTTTCCGTTCGAGGAAACGCAAGACCAGGAAAAAGCCATACAGGAAGTAATGTCCGACCTTTCAAAAGATCTGCCGATGAACAGACTGATAGCGGGCGACGTCGGTTTCGGGAAAACAGAGATAGCCATGCGCGCGGCGATGCGCGTGGCGGCAAACGGCTTTCAGACCGCGGTCCTCGCGCCCACAACGATCCTCGCCGAACAGCATTACAGAACTTTTTCCAAGCGTTTTCAGGACTTTCCGGTAAGAATAAAAGTGCTCTCGCGTTATGTGTCCAAAGCCCAGAGCAGAAAGATCATAAAAGAACTGGCGGCGGGAGAGATAGACATAATAATAGGAACGCACAGGATAATACAGAAAGACATAAAATTCGCTAAGCTCGGACTGATGATAGTGGACGAAGAGCACCGTTTCGGAGTAAAGGACAAGGACAAAATAAAAACGGCGGCCAGAGGAGTGCACTGTCTGATGATGAGCGCCACGCCGATACCGAGGACGCTATATCAGTCGCTGTCCTCGCTTAAATCGATGTCGGTCATAGAGAGCGCGCCGGTAGGCAGGCAGTCCGTAGCGACTTTCGTGCGCCCGTTCTCAGAAAAAGGAACGGCTGAGGCGGTGTCATACGAACTGTCGCGCGGCGGACAGGTCTATTACGTTTACAACAGGGTAAAGACTATAGAGACGAGAAGAGCTTTTCTCCACAGGCTCATGCCGGAACTCAGGATTGCCGTCATACACGGAAAACAGAGCGCGGAAGAATCGGAAAACACGATGCGGGATTTCCTGAACCGGAAATACGACGTGCTGATGGCCACGACCATAATAGAATCCGGCATAGACATACCGGACGTCAACACCCTGATAGTCGAAGACGCCCATAAACTCGGACTGGCACAGCTTTACCAGCTGCGCGGAAGGATAGGAAGGAACAAACAGAAAGCCTACTGCTATCTTTATTATCCGCCGTGGCTTAAAAACATAAAGAATCTCAAAGAAAAAGAAAGAAACAAATATATAAAAGAAGAATTCGGGGAAGAGAAAAAAGGCGAACAGCTGACGGAGATAGCTTCGAAACGCCTTTCCGCGCTCGAAGAATTCAGCGAACTCGGTTCCGGGCTCCGTCTGGCGATGAGGGATCTTGAGATCCGCGGCGCGGGTGAACTTCTCGGCGTGAGACAGCACGGCTTCATCAATTCGATAGGCCTCGAGATGTATATAAAACTGCTGAACGGAGAAATAGACAGGATAAAAGGACGCGGACCGGAAGAAGAAATAACGAACACGCAGCTCGATCTGCTGCTGCCGGCCTTTATCCCCGAATCTTATATAGAAGACGAGATGGAAAGGCTTAATTTTTATAAAAAGATATTGAAAGCGGGACAGCGGGAACTGCCGCGGATACTGTCAGAACTCGAAGACCTCTCCGGCCCCGCGCCGGAACAGGTGAAGAATCTGCTGAAAATAGCCGATCTTAAAATAAGACTGGGGAAAATAGGAGCCAGAAAAGCTATACAGAACACGGACGGTTCCGTGGAAGTTTATTTTTCGCCTTTCGCCCGCATAACCGGCGGCCAGATAGAGAGGTGGACGGAGAATTTCGGCGGCAGGCTTTCATTTCTCCCTTCGAAAGAAGGCGACGGAATAAAAGTGACCGGCGCGCCCGATCCTGAAAGCACGATAAAAGCGATAACGGCTTAAAAAAACGGCGGAAGCATGAAATGGAAATCAAAGACGCGGAAGAAATAAAAGAAGCCGTAAGGCGGCTCGGCAGCTTAAAAAAAGCCGGCGAACTAATGAGATTCTTCAAAACCGGAAAGGGAGAATACGGGGAAGGGGACAGATTTCTCGGAATAACCGTGCCCGCCGTAAGAAAAGAAGTGAAGAGATATTTCCCTCTTCCGCTCGGCATATTGAAAGAAATACTCATGTCCGAATGGCATGAAGAAAGGGCTTTCGCTCTGCTGTCCCTTGTCGCGGAATACGAAAAACTCCCGGGAAAGAGAGAGGATATATTAAAAATATATCTCGGAAACACGGATAAGATAAACAACTGGGATCTGGTGGATCTTAGCGCGCCGAGGATAGTCGGAGCGTGGTGCCTAAAACACGGAGCGGCTCCGCTGTTCTGTCTGGCGGCTTCCGAAAACCTTTGGGAAAGACGCATAGCCATGGTCTCTTCCTTAGCTTTTATAAACAGCGGGGACAAGGACACTGCTCTCGCCCTGGCGGAAAAACTCCTCGGCAGCAAAGAAGATCTCATGCACAAAGCCGTAGGATGGATGCTGCGCGAGACGGCGAAAAAAACGGCCGCGGACGCGGTAAAAGAATTCCTGAAGAATCATTATGCCGAACTGCCGCGGACGACCCTGAGATACGCCATAGAACGTTTCCCGGAGGAACAGCGGAAGATGATGCTAAAAGGAATATTCTGAAGAAAGCCCCTAAAAACTCGGACTTTACAGACTTTTTAATAAAGCCGGACTGCACAAACCGGGGCCCGCGGCCGGAAATCTGTCTGACCGGCGACAAATCTCTTCATTAATTTCCCCACCGTAAAAAAACGCGGCCCCGTTTCTCACCGGCCGCGTTTTTATGTATTCTATATTTCGCGCTACTGCGTAAGGACCTCTTCGCGGCTTATCCCGTAAGATCCGTCGAGCCATCCGATTATTTCAGAGGCGGCGGAAGCGGCGTCCTTTTTTTCAGAAGACAAAAAAGAACTGTAATCAGACTTCAGCGCAAGTTTTTCTGCCTGACCTATATTGTCAAGTCCCTTATCCGCGAAAAGGCTCATATCCCTCTCCAGCAGTTCCGCCACTGCGGGGCAGGTTATCTCAGCCGCCGCTTTTCTGAAAGAAGCCATAGGATCGTATTTCAGGCCTTCCGTGTAGGAATCAGACAGCGTGGCCAGGACTATCTTCGACAGAGCCGGCTGGTTCATTGGATTCGCGGCGTGCCCGGATATCCATTTTCCTATGGAAGACGGACGGCCGGCGAAAGGTCTGACGTGCAGAAATTTACACATCCTCGCGCCGTCGTTGACAGGATAATTGTCCCAGAGCACCGGTTTTCTGCCGAGCATCGCCGCCACGGTCCTGAGATGCTCCTCCGTATAACTCTCCGAGCACACCTTTTCACCGGTCCAGAAACAGTGCGTTTTGGCGTCAAGGCATTCGTCAAGTTCGCGGAAATAATTCTTCGGCATAGGACCGAATATCTTCTCCAGGACGGGATCGAAGGAATAGTAAGTGGGGCAGAATATTATCTCGCGCGCCTCCGACCGCGGCGCTATCCAGTTGAGTATCTCGCACTGCCGCGCGGCCAGACCCTCTAATCCGCCTTTCATATCGTCCATCAGCACGCAGAGCCTGTCCACGCCTATACGGTTGAAGACGTCTATTCTGTCCTGAAGCGCTTTTTTAGTGGCTTCGTCGAAAGGGGAAAGATATATCTCATAAGGGCTGAAACCCAGACCGAATTCGACGCCGCGCCGCCGGAAAACCGACGACAGGACCTTAAGGGAAACTTCAAGTTCCGGCGGAAAAGGAGCCTTCCAGTCCTTGCGTATAAATCTGTCGGCTTTAGGCGCGTATATATAAAAAGAAAAACCGTATTCCCGGAGAAAATCAGCGTATTTCTCCCTCTCTTTCCAACTCCAGTGTTTGCCGTAAAAACCTTCTATAACCCCTGTGTTGTTTTTCATAAGACGCTCCATTAAAAACCAAAACGGCCGGGGCGGCGCCGCATACGGCGGACCGCGGGTTCAGAAAAAAGCCGAGACGAAGCCCATGCCGGAATCCATGGAATCGATTTTCATATCGTCCGTAATCATAAAATGATATGTGTATTTATAGCCGAATTCGAAAGACAGGGCGGAACCGTAATTCATGCGGAAACCCATTTTCAGCTGAAGAGGCACCGACCAGTCGTGTCTGGCTGAGCCTTTATAGCTCCCGCGGAAGAAAGAAAGGCCGAAGCCGCCGCCTATAAAAGGCCCGAAAAGAGACTTTTCGTCGTTCAGTCTCACCCCGTACAATAAAGAAGTGTTATAAAATTTAACGCCGTCGATTTTCCGCATATATATGTCGGCGCCCCATTCGTCCCTGGATATAGCGGAAAGTTTTCTGCTTCCGTAAAAAAAAAGCCCAGGAAAATCTTCCATATACAGATCCGGAAGATCCTTAAATCTTACCGTCACTCCGCCGAATTCCAAACCGGCTCCCCACCGGTAAGGGGATACCTGGACGGAAGGAGCGTCTACGTCCGCGGCGTATCCGTATTCCGGAACCACGGCCTCACCGTTACTGTAAGCCGGGGAGTCTTTAAGCGGCTCAGCGATTTCAGCCGCCGGCGCCGCCGAAGCCGTTTTCTTCTGTTCGGCGGCCGCGAGAGCCTCCTCTTTCAGTCTCCTGTATTTCTTAAGCTGCCCGGGATTCAGATACGATATGATCGTCGGCTCCACCTTATTGTAAATATCCTGCATCTGCCCCCTTTTGTTTCCCGCCTGGGCCCGCAGGTCCTGATTCTGCTGCTCGAGACGTCTGAGCCTGACTGCGGAAAGTCCGCCGGCTTCTATTCTAGCTATAACGCTTTCCTCGGAGGCCTTTATTTCTTTATATTCCCCGTAGAGTTTCGAATAATTTCTGGTAAGATCTTCTAAAGCCTGCCTGAGCCTTATGGTCTGCTGTATGCTCAATCCCAGTTTGGTCTTTAGTTCCATAACCACCTTGCGGGAATTTTCATACCCCGGCATAACGGTGACGGCGGCCGAAAGCCTCGGGAATAGAAATACGGCCGCCAGCAGACAAAAAACGAACCTGATAAACTTGCTCTTCATTTAGGTTTATTGTACTAATTTTTACTCCAGCCGGGCCATAAATATAGGGACCTGCCGGGCCTTCGTTATTTAGAGGCCGCGGCGCGGCGGAGCCTGTCCATTATCGCGAGGCCGAGCGTCGTGGTCGGGACCTTTTCGGCGTAAATTACGTCAGGCGCCGCGTCCTCTATCTCATGAAGGACCGAAAACAGATTCGACGCAGCTTCTTCCAGATCCCCTTTTTCCGACAGGACGGCGTTTATATAATAATGCCTTCTGGCCGGATATCTGAAGGTCACCACTGCCGTCTTTCCGCAAGATTCCGGGATCTCCCCTTCTTCTGAAAAAATAATCAGTTTCACTTTCGGGGCATAATGTTTTTTCAGGCCGCCGGGTGCGAGAGGCTTGTCCGGATCCAGGTTTATATTCGTTTTCACTTTTCCTATCGCGGCTTCTATTTTCTCCAGAGCCAGACCGCCGGGCCTGAGAAGCACGGGACTTCCGCCGATAAAAGTAATGATCGTGGATTCCACTCCCACTGAAGCCGGACCTCCGTCCAGTATCATGTCCGGTTTATCGCCCAGCTGCTCGTAGACATGGGCCGCCGTAGTAGGGCTGAGTCTCCCGAAACTGTTCGCGCTGGGCGCGGCTATAGGCCGGCCGGCGTATTTTATGAGTTTCTGCGCCACCGGATTCCGCGGGACCCTTACGGCAACGGTAGCCAGACCGGAAGAAACTATATCCGGCACTTTTTCAGATTTAGGCAGCACGAGCGTGAGCGGCCCGGGCCAGAAACAAAGCATAAGTTTCCGCGCGGCTTCAGGAACGGAACTGAACAGCTTCCCGGCTGTTTCGGCGCTGGACGCGTGAAGAATGAGCGGATCGAATCTGGGGCGCCGCTTTATCGCGAAGATCTTGGCGCAGGCCGAAGGATTGAACCCGTCGGCGCCCAGTCCGTACACGGTTTCCGTCGGGAAAGCCGCTGTGCCGCCGCTGACTATATATTCCGCGGCTCTCATTATGTTTTTATCGGAAGCTTCGAAAATTCCCATAGATATATTTTATAACTTTGCGCGGCCTATATGCTGCGCCGGCGCGGCGGCTTTTGTTAAAATATAGTATATGAACGGAAAAAATCTCGTTTTATTCACATCTATGTTCAAGATAAGCCTGTTCACCTTCGGGGGCGGTTATGTCATAGTCCCCCTCATGGAGAAAAGGTTCAGCGGGGAACTGGGCTGGATAAACGAAGAAGAGATGCTCAGCATCATCACGGTAGCCCAGTCCGCTCCCGGGGCCATAGCCGTGAACACAGCTATCCTGACGGGCTACCGGATAGCCGGATTCCCCGGCAGCATGGCCGCTCTGTTCGGGACGATACTGCCTCCGGTGGCCGTCATGACGGCGGTTTTTTTCTTTTATGTAAATATATCGGAAAATTTCTACGCCCGAGCCGTTTTCAAAGGTATGACGGCCGGCGTTCTGGCCGTAATCCTGGACACGGTATACGGCATGATCTCCGTGCTCGCCAGAAAAAAAGAGACCGTTCCCCTGCTTATTCTCATAGCCGGTTTTTCAGCGATGTACTTTTTTAAAATAAGCGTTATACTCGTTCTCGTTGTCTGCATCTTCCTCGGGCTTATAAAACACTTCAGTTCGGAGGCGAAACAAAAATGATATACCTGCTTCTCTTCTGGAGTTTCTTCAAGGTCGGATGCTTCAGCTTCGGCGGCGGATACGCCGCGCTTCCGCTTATACAGCAGCAGATCGTGGACGGGAACATGTGGATGACGGCGAAAAATTTCGCCGACGTAATAGCGCTGGCGGAAATAACTCCCGGTCCTATTTTTATAAACGCAGCCACCTTCGTGGGCATGAAACAGGCTGGCTTCGCCGGAGCCGTCGCGGCCACTCTGGGGTCGATAACCCCTTCCTGCCTTATTTCTCTTCTGCTCGCGGTGCTCTATATCAAATTCGGCAATCTTCGTGCCGTAAAAACAGTGCTGGACTATATGAAACCGGCCGTAATCGCCGCGATAGCGGTTTTTCTGGCGAGCCTGATGAAAGTCGTTCTCGTAAAATACGGGGCCGGAGCCGCGCGTATCAATTACGCCGCGGTCCTGCTGACGGCATGTCTGCTGGCGGCCGGCAGGAAATACAGGCTTTCTCCGATCCAGACCATACTGGCCGCGGCCGTATTCGGATTTATAATATGAAACTGAAAGAAAAAACCGGAATGAAATTCAAAAATTCCTATGACAGGACGGCGCTGGCGGCGACGTCCGCGGCAGCGCTGGCGATATATGCCTTCGCGCTTGTGACGATAATAGAGAACGCCCCCTCCTATACGACCGTAACGCTTTGTCTGGCGATACTCCTGCCGCTTATATTTTCCCCGGCCGATTATGAAATAACTGAAAAAAATCTGGTGATACACCGGCTGATAAAAAACATAAAAATAGACAGGAGCGGAATATCTTCCGTGTTTCCCGCGGAGAATAATTTCGACAGGGGCAGAAGTATATTAGGTTCCAGAGGGTTCTTCGGCTGGTACGGGACCTTCAGATCCGCTTCTCTGGGAAAATACCGTCTCTGCGGAAGAAAACGCGAAAATTACGTTATAGTGCTCTCTAAAAGCGGGAATTATGTCTTTACGCCTGACGATAAAGATGCTTTTGTCTCGGCCCTGCTGAACCGCGGGGAGAATTAAAATTTAGCGCTGAGCGCGCCGTAAACCAGCGTAGATTTTTTTATCCCGTCGCCGAAAGTCTCGTCGTTCGGGGAAAAAGAGGCATAAGCACCGCTCAGGGTCAGACCGCGTCCGAGATTATAACTTATTTTAATATCCATTTCAGTCGCCAGCGGAGTGTTTTTGTCCTCCGACAGATCGCTGTCGGAAGCGGCTTTGAATATATAGTAATCCAAAGACAAAACGATATTTTTATACGGCAGGTCCATTCCCGCGTCTATTATTCTTATCCCGGAAAGATTAGACGGAAGGCCGTTTTCAGTGTCGCGGGTCTTAAGGAAATCGTTCAGAGTGGCCCCGGCTATAAGGCCGTAACCGCTCCTTTCGAAACCGTCGTATCTCTTGCCGAATGCGGAATAAAAGGTCCCGTTCTTATCTCCCGAGGCATCCTTCGTGCCGGAAGCCCTTCCGTAGGCCAGTCTGGCGTTTATATTTTCCACCGACAGCAGCGACATACGCCATTCTCCGCGCATCATGAAGGCGAAGGCGTCGTACTTCGTTTCGTCCCCGTCAGGCTGCTCGAGGCTGCCTTTTTCCATGACGAATTCGCCGTCGAAGGATAATTTTTTCCTCGATACGGTGTAACGCAGGCCGGAAAAATCTTTCGTCTCTTTTCCTTCGAGGACAGACGAGTCGCCGTATCTGTTGCCGTGCTGGCGCAGCTGATAGACCTCCCATTCCCCCTCTTCGGTCTTATAGAACAGTCTGGCACCGTATATATTATACGGATCCCCGTCCGGGACCTCCGGATGAAAATACAGAAACTGCGCGCCTATGCCGCGGTACAGATTATCTGCGGTCATTACCGCGCCGGGGAAACCCTCGTTATTATTGGCCAACACTATCCCCTGTCCGAGAGTGTAATACTGCTTCCCGAGAGAAACGTCGAGCAGCGGAAAGACGAATCTGTTGACGCGCACATAAGCCTCGTCGAGAAAAGGAGTTTTGTCTTCGGACGGAATATATTTCAGCGCGTCGGAAAACTGCGGCGAAGACACCGGGGAAGTGGAGCTAAGCTGCCCCACACTCTTGAAAGAAATCTTAAAATCCATTACGGAATCTCTTGTGTTCTCCAGATTTATCCCCGTGGCCGAAAGCCCGACCGAGGTCTGCTCGGTGAAAAGATTCTGTGATTTATAGACCGTGTCGGTTCCGTCGCTGTATAAAAGATCTTCGTAGGAAGCCGCTTTTATCCTGGTATCGGCAGAAAGAAAAAGCTGGGCCGCGCCGGCACCGGAAACAGATGACAGCAGGAGAATAATAAAAAAAGCAGCTCTGATATATCTCATTATTTCAAATTATAACAAATATGCATTCGCGAATACTCCGTCCCTCTTAAAGCGGCGTTTATTTTCGTGCGCAATAAACGGGGCGGAAAAGACTATAATATATATAATACAGAATTTCGTGGAGGCGAGAAATATGAAAAAAGGATCTACGGCTCTTCTGATGGTTATCGACGCAATGGGACTCACCACGCTGGAATACCTCTTGAGCAGACACAAAGCCGAAGTAAAATTACCAAATCTTTCGAAAATGGGACTCGGCGGAATAGTGAATAAAGAATACGCGGGCAGATTTTCCCCGCGGCCGGACGGAACTGCTTACGCGGCGCCCGTGAATCAGGTGTCGGACACCGCGGACAGTCTGGTGGGACACAGGGAAATGATGGGCGTTGTGGACCACAGGACCTACGACCTTTTCCCAGACGGTTTCGACAAAAAATATTTAACCGAACTGGAAAGAAGAATAGGCAGAAAAACTTTTTTCAATAAAATGGCCGGAGGGATGGAAGCCATAGAGTTAAACTGGGAACATCACGAGAAAACAGGGGAACCCATAGCTTATGCCAGCAAGTGCGACCCGCTTATACAGTTCGCGATGAACGAAAAAATAATTCCGGTGAAGGAACAGTACAGGATAGTGGAAACGGCCTTCGCTCTGGCCAAGGAGATGGGAATACCAATAACCAGAGCCATAGCCCGTCCGTATATACGGACCGCCCAGGGAGAAATAATAAGAACGTCTAACAGACACGACGCCGTCCTCCCCATAGGACAACCGACTCTGCCCGACATACTCAAAGACAGGGACGTCTGGACGGTGGCGGTCGGCAAGACTGCGGATCTCGTCAATACCGTTTACAGGCAGGTGATAAAACTCAATAAGGAAATATATCTCGACCCGGAACTCGATCTGCGCTTCGCGCATCCCAAGAGAAAAGACACAAATCCTTTCTGTATACAGGGAACGGTAAACGCCATAGAGGAGTCGCACGCCTCATACAGGCCTAAAGGCACATTCATCTTCACAAATCTGGTCGACACGGACAGCGTCTACGGACATACGCGCGACGTGGACGGAGCGCTGAGGTCTCTTGAGGAAATAGACAGGACGCTGCCTCTGATCTCTGACAGACTGGCCGAAGGGGACATGATGATAATAACCGCAGACCACGGCATGGAACACCGCGCCGACTACGGTTATCATCACAAAGAACCGCTGCCGTGCATAGCTTTCAGGAAAGGATGCGGGGCTGACCTTGGCGGTATAAAGACCGGAATCACGCCGGGACTCACTGATATGGGCAATATGGTGGCACAGTATTTCGGAGCGGAAGAGGAATTCGGGAAAATCATAAAAAAATAAAAAGCAGTAATGAAAAATCCGCGGCCGTTAATGCGTCCGCGGATTTTTTATGCCGGCTCAAGATAAACTGACCGCGCCTAAGGCAAATACCACTTATTCGTGTGAAGAGTCTGGGCAGTAAGCCTGTCGAGAGACAGGAGCAGATCCGTCATAACAGGGAGTTCCGGAGAGCCGTCGCGGAGATCCGTATCGGTGATTTCTTCTCCGTTGTATCTGACATGATGCCCGTCCTTGACCAGAAGTATGTCGTCCCAGTCGATTATAAGAGCGTAATGTTCCGCTGTCTGGTCGAGCGCGTCGTTTCCCAGATATGTATAAGGCTTTTTTATATTAAGTATGCCGTAGAGCGTGGGATTAAGATCCAGCTGCGACACGGTCCAGTCCACCTTTTTCTTTCCGAGTATCTTCGGGGCGTAGATAACGAAAGGAATATTGAATTTTTCCCTTATCTCGTCTTTTTTCTGGACGGAAGTGAGAGTATGGTCGGCTATAAAGACGAATACGGTGTCGTCCAGAAAGCCTTGCTCCTTAGCCTCCCTAATCAGATACCCTACGGAAGCGTCGGAATAAAACAGCGCGTCGAGATAAGGACCGAAACGCGTGGACAAAGGATATTTTCTGAAAACATCGGAAGGTAAAATGAAAGGCGGATGCGTGGCTCCGGTAAAACCGAAAAAGAAAAAAGGAATCCCCTTTTTCTTGCATTCGGCGGCTTTAGCGGCGAAATAAGCCGTCATATCGTAATCGTAACCGCAGAAAGTCCGGCTCTTATTATAATCTATCGCGTGCGGAAGTTCTGATCCGCTGACGGTGGATTTGAAATACAAAACCTGCTCGGCCACGTTTTCCATTAGATAAGAACCCCTGCCGGAAGTCTGCGAGAATAGAGTGTAATAACCCAGTCTTCCCAGCTCTTTCGCAAGACTCGACAGATTATTCATTTCAAGGCCGCCCTCGAAAGTAACTATAGGGATATCCGACAGAAGCGGAACGCCCATGAGAGTGGAATAGAGGCCGTATATGCTCCGCACCCCTGTGGCATAAGCGTTTGTGAAGACCACACCGTCCTTTACTATTCTGTCGAAATTAGGCGTCACGCCGTAAGACCCGCCGCTCAGCGAATCGATAAATTCCGGCGTCCAGCTCTCGAGAAGCAGGACTATTATATTATATTTCCTAAATTTCTTATCGTTTCTGATTTCCCGCATAAGCGGAAATTTCTGATTCGGAAAAATAACATTGTCCGACCCCAGCGCGCGGTCTATATTGTCTATGGCGGCGTCAAGAGGGTAATTCCTTTCCGCGACGTCGGGCATATTGAAAAGTTTATGGTAAACGCTGAATATCCCGTTAGACACGAAAGTCGCCTGTGCAGTATTCTCCTTTCTGTCGTAAAGGTCCGGAAGGCCGAAAGGATCGCCGAATATCTTGAATCCCCTGTAAAAAAGAAAAAGACATAAAACGGCGGCCGTGAAATATTTTATCTGCTTCTCCGTGCCGGAAGTTTTGACCGGGACGTACTTTTTCAAGAAAACACGCCCGGAATACAAAACCGCCGCGGAAAAAGAAAAAGCGAAAACTACGGTAAGCAGTTTTTCTCTCGCCGCGTATTCGAGCAGGAACATAATCTTAGTCCTGACGGTAAGGACCTCGGGGCCCAGATGTTTCTTGCTTTCCGGAAAATAATTTAAATCCACAACCAGGATCAGAAACATCAGTACGAAAGAGACGGCGAACCACCAGACCGCGGCTTTATTCAATTTAACGCTCTTTAAACCGGGAATAAAAACGGCGAGGGTCGGAATAAAATAAAAATAAGTCACGGAAGCCAGGTCGAAACGCACGGCCTCAGTCCATAAATAAACGTTTTTTACGGAAATCAGAGGGAAATTAAATATTCCCGGATAGGAAAAATAAATAAGCAGCCTGAAGAAAAGGAACATCAGCAGAGCGGCGAGCCAGAAAACTCCCACTACATTCTGCATCTCCAGACAGCGGCCGGAACTTTTGTTTTTCATAAATCGCCGCTTCGGCAGTTTAAGGGTCTCCGTCCGTAAAATAACGGAGGCCCCGACACCCTGCCGGCGACCGCGGACAATCCGGTCAGTGTTTCCCGGACGGCCCCGTTCCGAACAGAGGTTTTCCGTCTGCGAAAGGGGACAGCTTTCTGAGATGCTCTATTATGGGCGGAAATTCTTTAAGCACATAATCCACTTCTTCTTCAGTATTGTATCTGCTCAAAGAAAATCTTATGGAGCCGTGCGCGAAAGTAAGAGGAACTTTCATCGACATGAGGACATGGGACGGATCGAGGGAACCTGAAGTGCAGGCCGACCCGGAAGAAGCGCATATGCCTTTCTCGCTCATCATCAGCAGCATCGATTCACCTTCTATATATTTAAAACTTATATTAAGAGTATTCGGAAGCCTTTCAGCAAGTCCGCCGTTGACTTTGGTATTAGGAACGGCGGCCACGAGCCCGGCCTGAAGTTTATCTCTCAGCGCCCGCACGTATTTTCTTTCCTTGTCAAGATTCGTCACGGCAAGTTCGGCGGCTTTTCCGAGCCCGGCTATATAAGGGACGTTCTCGGTGCCGGCTCTTCTCCCGCGTTCCTGATGTCCGCCGAGCAGAAAAGGAGTGAATTTCACACCTTTCCTCACAAAGAGCACGCCTATACCCTTAGGCGCGTGAAGTTTATGGCCGGACAGGGAGAGCATGTCTATGTCGGTTTTCGACAGATCGATGCGTACTTTCCCCGCGGCCTGGACCGCGTCGGTGTGGAAAAGCGAACCGTTGGCGCGGGTGACAGCAGCGGCCTCCTCGACAGGGAAAACGACGCCGGTCTCGTTATTGGCCCACATCATCGACACAAGCGCGGTGTCCGGGGAAAGCGCCTTTTTCAGATCTTCGAGATCTAACCGGCCCTCCCCGTCAACGGGAAGATAGGTCACCCTGTATCCTTTCTTTTCGAGACTGCGTCCCAGTTCGATAACCGCCGGGTGTTCCACCGCCGTGGTTATAAAATGCCTTTTCTGCGGATTGGAACGCAGGGCCGAAAGTATAGCCGTGGAATCCGATTCCGTTCCGCAGCTCGTGAATATTATCTCTTCCGGTTTAACGCCGAGAAGCCCGGCCACCCTGGCGCGGCCGAGATCAACGTATTTCTGATTTTCCCCGCCGAAAAAATGCATGCTGGACGGATTACCGTACAGCTCATTGAAGAAAGGCATCATTTCGTCCCTTACTTCAGGAGCCACCATGCTGGTGGCATTATTGTCAAAATAATAAACTCTCTGCATTTATATCAACCTCAGTCAGCCTGTCTTATAATAAGTTCCGGCGTAATCTTTTCTTTAAGAGTCTTCTCGACTATATCCACCATGGTTCTGGCGGAAGAGGGACAGCCCTTGCACATCCCGAGAAAACGCAGGGTAACTTCAAATCCTTTTATATCCACGAGCTCTATCCAGCCGCCGTCCGTCTTAAGCTTCGGATTTATATCCTCTGAAAGAACCTTTTCCACTACTTTAATTTTCTGCACGGTCGTCATGTCGGAAAAACTCTTATGTTCAGCTCCGGCCCAGTAGTCTTTCAGTATTTTTTCTATCTCGCCCCTGCACTGTCCGCAGCCGGCTCCGGCTTTAGTGTAATCGGTCACTTCCTCGACAGTATGAAGATTATTTATCCTGACGGCCTTCAATATGACGGCTTCGGTGACCCCGTAACATTTGCACACCACTTTTTCCGCGCCGCTCACTATAACTTTTCCCCTCTTATTACCGCGGTAATTGTCGATGGCCGCGCCCAGGGCTTCCATACCCATGACCGAACAGTGCATTTTCTTACCGGGGAGCCCGCCCAGCGCGTCGGCTATCTGCTGATTGGTTATCTTCGAGGCTTCGGCCAGCGTAAGGCCTATTATCATCTCAGTCAGGACAGAAGACGAAGCTATGGCGCTAGCGCAGCCGAAAGTAAGAAATTTGGCATCGGTAATCTTTTCCGTGCTCTTATCTATCTTCAAAGTGAGTTTAAGGGCGTCCCCGCAGGCTACGCTGCCGACTTCGCCGACCGCGTCGGGTTTTTCTATCTCGCCGACATTCCTCGGATTTTTGAAATGTTCGAAAACTTTATCTGTATAGTTCCACATAATTTCACCTCTGCGATACCGCACTCCCGTTCAATATATATTTTAGCATTTATAAAGGCGACTGCGCCACGCCGCGGGCACAGGAGGGCCTGCCGGACAAAATATCTGGCAGAACGCGACCTGCTTAGGACGCCGTATTAAGAAGTTTTCAGGATAAGATTCCGCTTACATTATGCGTGAGCACAGCCAGAAAATAGAATAGAACATAAACAGATTCCAGAAAAACAGGACAGCGGCGTAAGGAATAAGAAAAGAAAAAAAAGCGCTCCATGATCCGATGCCGTAAAGCCTGCTTATGAAATAAACCCTGGCTATAACGACCGCGGACAGCATGATAAAAAACACCGTTCCCTGACCGCCGCCGAAGGTAATGCATATCATTCCCAGAGGAACAAGGAAAGAGAAAAGCATGTCCGACAGACCGAAAGAATAGAAAAGCGGTGAAGCGCCACCGTTACCGCCCTTAACAAGCTCTATCAGCATATGAGTAACCGAAGCCGAAAAGAAATCGGAAGCGAGCGCAATCAGGAAAAAAACCAGGAAAGAAAAAACCCCGGAAGGAATCCCGGAAAACATATAGAACCAGGCGAAAAGCCCGAGTATCCCCGCCAGAAATCCGAACTTTCCGGCGGAAGATATCTTTTCCGAAGTCTTCCATTTCCCGGAAGGCTCGTATAAGACATAATGCAGACTCGAAAATAAGCGCATCATCGTTTTCCCCCTACTTATCTGCCGTCCCAGCGGTATTCCACCTTGGGAACCGTCAGATAGTCCACTACCCCGGAAGTTATATTCGTCTTCATGTCGAAGAAGGAAGAGATCAGATCGTCGAAAGTGTCTTTATAGTAATACACCGCAGGATTTTTCCCTATCCCGGCCATAGTTCCGGCTAGATCCAGCGCGTCCTGCCAGTCTCCCAGCTGATCTACCAGCCCTTCTTTGAGGGCTCTGCGCCCGGTATAAATTCTTCCGTCGGCAAGCTGTTTCACTCTGTCGACGGTCATTTTTCTGCCGGCGGACACGGCGTCCACGAACTGCCCGTAGGAGTCGTCGATCATATCCTGAAGCAGGGCTTTTTCTTCTTCCGTCATGGGACGGGTCATAGAACCTATATCTTTGAATTTGCCGGATTTTATGACTTCGGAACGGTATCCTATCTTTTTCATAAGTTCCGAAGCGTCGCCCGCGCTGAATATAACTCCTATAGATCCAGTAAGTGTGCCGGGCTGGGCTATTATCTTATCGCAGGCCGCAGCTATATAGTAGCCGCCGCTCGCCGAAACTTCGCCGAATCTGGCGATAAAAGGTTTATTGGTTTTTTCCTTGGCCTTGAGTATGGCGGAATATATTTCCTGAACCGCTCCGACAGAACCGCCGGGAGAATTTATATCGAGGACTACGGCCTTTATCTCCTTTCTGTCGGCGAGTTTCGTTATGCTGTTGGCTATGCCCTGACTCCCCCTGGTCTGAATTCCGAAAGGAGAATTGGAAGAACTCTGCGATATGACTCCGTAGACAGGGATCACGCCGACAGAAGATTTCCTCGGTTTGCTGAGATATCCGTGGATAGCGCCGACGGCGTTCCCCGCTTCGTCGGCAGTTATCTCCGACGTGCCGGAAACGGCGCTTTTCTTGGCTTTAGCGGGATTGTTAAAAGCGAACACGACTATCAGCGACACTATATAGAGCGCAGCCGTTATCTTGAGGAGCAGCGGGACTATGTCCCTTCCCTTCTTTTCCGGCTCCTGACCGGCGTCAACAGGCGCATTAGGAACAACTTCTTTATCTTTATTCTCTTCCATGATACGAAATCCTCCGGCCGCAGCTGACGCTGCCGTCATTTCACATATTATAACAAAAAATCATCGGTATACAGCATGGGACGCGTAAAAATTTATATAATTTAATTATACTTCCGCCGGTATAGCAATGAACTTACGCCATATAAAAAAATTTTTGTTCGCCGTCACGGTAACTGGAAATTTTATAGCGATATTAGATTCCACTTCCGTGAATATCTCCCTGTACCAGATAGGAAAGGACCTTAATCTTCCGATGTCGGACGTGCAGTGGGTGTATACTGTATATATACTGACGCTGTCTTCCCTGCTTCCCGTTTTCGGAAAACTGGGGGATCTGTTCAAAAGAAATGTCATTTACAGTCTCGGTTTCATCTTTTTTTCGGTCGGGGCTTTTCTGTGCTCCACGGCCGGTTCCTTCCGGGCGCTGCTTCTGTTCAGGGGCATAGAAGCGGTGGGAGGCGCCATACTGATGTCCAATGCCAATGCCATAATAACCTCGATATTCCACGGGGAAGACAGAGGGGAGGCCCTCGGCATGCTCGGGGCCGTGATAGCCGTAGGAGGAATGCTGGGCCCTGCGGTGGGCGGCGTCATGCTGCACTATTTCGGCTGGCACTCGATATTTATTCCGGTGACGGTCATCGGAATAATCTGCGCTTATCCGGCTTATAAGATGCTGCCGGCCGCCAGATCGGCGTCAGAAGTGCGTCTGGACATTCCTGGATTCATAATGCTGGCCGCTTTTCTATTTACGCTCCTCGCGGTGCTGTCGGAGGGCAATGACTGGGGCTGGACAAGTCCCTATACTATAGGTTTGGGCATTATTTCGGCGCTCCTCGGGATCGTCTTTTATCTGTTCGAGCGCAGAACGGAATCCCCGGCCGTTGATTTTAATATTTTCAAAAACAAAACGGTATTCCGCGGAAATATCGCGCTGTGTTTGTGTTTCATGGCTATGAACGCAAACACAATGCTTTTCCCTTTTTTCACCCAGACGGCCCTTAAATACAGCGCCATAAAAACGGCTCTGGTCATGCTGACTTACCCCGTAGGCAATATATTCTTCGCCCCTCTGGCCGGAAAATTTTCGGCCAGAGCCGGAAGCGCCGGACTGACGCTGGCAGGCGGATTGATAATAGCCGCGGGGCTGTCGTTTTTCGTTTTCGCGGGCCCCGAAACTTCCGTTCTGTACCTTATCGCAGGAGAATTCATAACCGGGTCCGGAAGCGCCATTTTTCAGTCTCCGGCCAATAATGCGATAATGTCATCCGCCCCGCGCAGAATGCTCGGGGTAAACAGCGGACTCATGTCCCTTTCGAGAAATGTCGGAATGGTACTCGGGATAGTCATATCTTCAACCGTTTTCGCCCTGAGCCAGAGAGCGGTGAAGTGCGCGGACCCCGCCTCGGCTTTCTCAAAAGCTTATCACGTGCCTCTGGCCTTCGGCGTCGGCACGGCCCTGGTCTGCGCCGCGGTGGCTTATTCAGGTTTCAGAAAAAAAACTTGATCCTCCGGCTGAAATTTCTGCCGGCGCTATGGACGCGGCGCCGAACTAGAACCTGACCGGACCGGCATATCCGCCGCGCAGGTCACGATATCCGCGGTAATTACCGGCCGGCGCGGTATCCGGCGTACCGCTATAATTGATATAATTAATAATCAGCACGCGCCTTCGGCGCTGTAATAACTGTGAGGATTTAAAAACATGGAAATAGGAATCGTAGGGCTCCCCAACGTGGGGAAATCAACTTTATTCAACGCATTGACCAAAGCCGGGGCGGCTTCGTCAAATTATCCTTTCACCACAATAGATCCGAATATCGGCGTGGTCCCGATACCGGACAAAAGGCTGGACGCCCTGTTCGGCCTGTTCAAACCGCCTAAAAAGGTGCCGGCTTATATAAAATTCGTTGACATCGCCGGCCTTGTAAAAGGGGCTTCCAAAGGCGAGGGCCTCGGGAATAAATTTCTGGCTAATATAAGAGAAGTGGACGCCGTCGTTCAGGTCGTGAGGGTATTCGAAGATCCCGACGTGGTGCACGTGCTGGGAGAGATAGACCCTGTGAGAGACATAGAAGTGGTTGAAACGGAACTGATGCTGGCCGACCTGGAAGCCGTGGATAAGATGATAGATAAAAACATGGGTGACATGAGAACCGGCCGGAAAGAAGCCAAAGAAAAATTCGAAAAACTGTCCGTGATAAAAAAACTGCTCGAAGACGGGAAACCGGCCCGCGAAGCCGGATTCACCTTCGAAGAGACGAGAGATTTCAATCTTCTCACGACCAAGCCGGTGTTCTACGTCGCCAACACCTCGGAAAAACCCGACGCAGGCAATCTGGAAAAACTCAGAGCATTCGTTAAAAAACGCGGCGCCACGCTGGTGGAGATATCGGCCAAGATAGAATCGGAACTGATCGAACTGCCGGACGACGAAAGGGTTGTTTTCCTGAAAGACATGGGGGAAGAATACACCGGACTCGAAAAGATGGTCCTGGCCGGGCAGAAACTGCTGCATCTTATATCTTTTTTCACTGCAGGATCAGAAGACGAGGTGCGGGCCTGGAATATAACAGAAGGAATGAAGGCGCCTCAGGCCGCCGGGAGGATACACAGCGATTTCGAAAGGGGTTTCATACGCGCCGACGTATACTCTTTCGACGATATAATGAAATATAAAGACGAAAAGACGCTGCGTGAAAAAGGCCTTATCCGTTCCGAAGGCAAGGACTATACCGTCAAGGACGGAGACGTGTGCTTCTTCAAGTTTAACGTGTAAAATGCCGCTCGATATAAACATCAACGGATCCGTTCTTCCGAAATTCAATCTGAACCCGAAACAGCTCGAATCTGTCACTTATTTCGACAGCCCGCTGCTGATACTGGCGGGCGCGGGCACGGGGAAGACGAAAACGCTCACTTCCAAGATAGCCCTGCTGATAGCTTCCGGAGTTCCCCCCACCAGAATACTGGCCATCACCTTCACGAATAAAGCCGCGCACGAGATGCAGCAGAGAGTGGCGAAACTTGTGCCGTATAACGGAGGAATGTGGATACACACATTCCACGCCCTCGGGGCAAGACTGCTCAGACAGTACGGCGGCGAAATAGGTCTGAAAAAGGATTTCGTCATATACGACGACGACGACCAGAAGAAGCTGATACAGCTTTCCATGGAAGAGCTCGGATATATCACAGACAGGCAGAAGATACCGCAGATACTGAATACCATATCGCGCGCCAAGGACGACCTGCTGGATCCTGTCAGTTATAAGATCAACGTCGAGGCCCTCGGCGACGAACTCCGCATGCGGAACGCGAATATATATATGCGCTACCAGAAAAAACTCAACGACGCCGGCGCGCTCGACTTCGGCGACCTGATACTGCGCACCGCGGAACTGCTGAACAGCAGTAAACAGGTGGCCGACCGTCTGAAAGAATTTTTCCAGTATATACTGGTCGACGAGTATCAGGACACGAATCACGCGCAGTACGTTCTTGTGAAGACGCTCTGCGCTAAACACAAGAACCTTTGCGTCGTCGGAGACCCGGACCAGAGCGTTTACGGATGGCGCGGGGCGGACATACGCAACATACTGGAATTCGAAAAAGATTTCAAAGACGCCAAGACCGTCGTTCTGGAGCAGAATTACCGCTCCACCGGAAATATACTGAAAGCTGCGAACGAGGTGATAAAAAACAATAAGAACCGCCGGCCTAAAGCCCTGTGGACATCTCTCGGAGACGGAAATATGCCGAAGGTCCTGGAACTCCAGGACGAGACGCAGGAGGCCCGCACCATAATAAATATGGTGAAGCAGGCCGCGGAAAAGGGAAAATGCGTATATAACGACGTAGCCGTATTTTACAGGACAAATGCTCAGAGCCGTTCTTTCGAAGAGGCCTGCAGAGTCTGCGCGGTTCCGTACAGGCTGGTCGGTTCGCTGCGTTTCTACGACAGAAAAGAAATCAAGGACTCCCTAGCCTACCTTAAACTGCTGGTGAATCCTTACGACACGGTGAGCCTGCTGAGGATAATAAACACTCCCGCGAGGGGCATAGGCAAGACCGCGGTGGAAAGAATAATGCAGTATTCCAAAGAAAAGGATATGGGGCTTTACGAAGCCCTGAAACATATCGACGATTCCGGAGCCGCGGCGCCGGCTGCCAGGCACGGCATTCATTCCCTGCTGGAAGTGTTCGAAGAAATAAAATCTGATATGTTTTCCACGACTCCGAGTTCAATGCTGGAAAAAGTCCTGTTCAAATCAGGCTATATGAAAATGATCGAAAACGAGGCGGAAAAAGATCCGCAGACCTCCCTTGAAAGACAGGGGAACCTGCAGGAACTCGTAAACGCCGTCAAAGAATTCGAAGAAAGAGTTTCCGCGCAGGGAGAAACGCCCACCCTTTCTAAATATCTGGAAGAAGTGATGCTGACCTCCCAGGTCGACAATATGAACGCTGATAATCAGGCGGTAACTCTGATGACGGTGCATCTGGCGAAAGGGCTGGAGTTCCCCCTCGTTTTCCTTACCGGCATGGAGGAAAATCTCTTCCCGATAAATTCATACAACAACTCCTCGCCCGACGATCTGGAAGAGGAGAGAAGACTGGCCTACGTAGGAATGACGAGGGCGAAAAAAATGCTCTATATGACATGGGCATCGACAAGAAGAGTGTTCGGACAGACCTATTCCAATTTCATGTCCAGATTCATCAAAGAAAGCGGACTCGATTCGGAATTTATACCAGGGCCTCGCGCTGTAACTTTCGACAAAGGCAGAGGCGACCGCGGAGATTACGGACGCAGACGCGACGGAAACACTTATGACCGCGGAAGCGTAACGGCGAGACCGTCACCCGTGCCGGCGCCTGCGGCCCGCGCGGAAAAAACGTCCGGGAAAAGGGTCATCCACCCCGCTTTCGGTCCCGGAGTCATCGTTTCCCAGATGGGAACCGGGCCGATGACGAAGGTCACTGTCATGTTCGATTCCGGGGCCAGGCAGACTTTTATGCTGAAATTCGCGCCGTTAAGGCCTTTATAAGCCTTAAGGAAAAAGCCGTTTTTCAAACGGCTTTTTTTTCGCCTTCATCTGAACAGATTAAGCGGGACGGAAAGCAATAAGCCGGAATCATCCGTCGGTCCAGCCGGCCGCCGGAATAAAATCAGAAACCGGATCCGCCGGCGAAACACGATACTAATACCGCACCGCCGAGTGCGCCTGGAGCAAAGTTTTCCCTTTGTCCTTCCGTAATATTATTTTTAATAATTTCTCAGCATATCCTAAAATTAAGATATATACTGACAGCAGGGCATTTGCCGGCGCAAGCTTCCCGCCGCAAAAAACGGCCCCGCGAATGACGGGGCCGCTCGGACCTGAAAGAAGGCGAAACTCAGTATCTGCTCATCGAAGCTGCCACTTCAGCCAGAGCCTCGGCGTCTGCCGGCTTAAAAACCAGATCGTTATAATCGCTCCGCCTGTCCAGCGCGTGTCCCAGATCTTTGAAATAACTGAAATGCAGATTGTCCTTTTTCCAGCCGAGCCTGTTCAGTATCTCCACAGCCTTGGCACTATAAGACGGGGTCTGATTGTCCAGTTCTCCCTGAAAAAAACAGATACCGAAAACTGCGGTCCTGATTATATCGGCCGGCGTCCTGTATTCGGCTTCCCTTTTTTTAAAGACCGACAGATCCCCCAAGGCTCCGGAGAGTATATTCGTAAGGTTTCCTGCGGCGAACTCGGAACGGTCTATTTTCCCGTTCTCATTGACGTCTATGACGGCCAGCTGCTTTCTGAGACTGACGGAAACGGCGTCACCGCCTTCAAGTTCCTTAGCGTCGAGCGCATTATCTCTGTTAATGTCGAGCGCGTCGAAAATATACATAGGCCTGTAAACGGTCTGCTCGAAGACAGTCGTTTCCATCCCCTGATTCATGAAACCTATCAGCCCGACGGTCTTCACCGCCGGCGAGACCGCGGCGGCCTGAAGAGCGACATAAGTCCCCTGACTGTGCCCTATAAGATCGATACCGTATCCGGGGAATTTTTCAGAAGCGAACTTTATAATGTCCGAAACGTCGTCCACAAAATATTTTAGCGGGTCGGCGGCGAACTTTTTGTAGGCCTCCGAACGAATATACATCATATCCGTCTTTGCGTTTTGGGCTATCTGGAAGGAACGTTTATTATAACGTATCACTGTAAAACCTTCCTTCGTAAGCGCGGAACTGAGATCGACGAAAAAAAGATTCTTAACCCCGTTCGAGGCCTGGGTCATGTCCTCGTCCATGTTCTGCGGCCCTGAACCGTGTATAAGTATAACCACTTTAGAGATATTCTTGCCGGCGGCCGGATAATCTATAACATAATCGAGTTTAAAACCGTCGGAAACGGTTATCTGACCGCCGGCCGGCGCCGCGGCATAAGAAGCGGCCGCGGCGAACTGTGAAACAAACAGCAGTAAAAACAAAATATCCCTCATTTTATCTTTCCTCCAGAGAAAGTCCTTTCATGACGAGCCACCATGTGACACGCCGCACGGCGTTCATACGTTCCTTTACCGTCTCCGATTCGGCCCCGGAAACAGTTTTTCCGTCTTCGCCCATGGGCCACAGTTCTTCGGAATTAAGATCACCCAGAGTGTCTTTGTAAAGATATCTGTAAGAATGCAGCCCGTAAACATTGCCGCCGAGTATATCGTTACCCAAAGCGTAGTATATGCTGCCGCGGGGCAGGATGAGTTCCAGAACCGTGGCGGCTATATCCATATGCGCGCCGTCGGCTTCCTTCCCCAGCATGTCCTTACTGATTCCCTGTCCGAATATCACTAGCGGCACGCCGACCCTCTCGTACTCGGAAGGATTCGTGCTGACGGTATATCTGCTGGCGTGATCTCCGGTCACTATAAAAATGCTGTCCGGATATTTCTTATACACCGATCGGATAAATTCGGCGAGATATCTGTCCGCGTACTGAAAATTCTGAAGTTTAACCTCCATATCCGCTTTATTCGGATAATTTTCCGGCAGAAGTTTCCCGAAATCCCCGGCTGTGTTTATACCGGGTTCCTTAGTCATGTCTACGGAAAGAGGAGGATGATTGGAACTGGTAAGTATAAGGTTGAAAGAAGGTTCGTCTTTTATCATGCCGGCGACTCCGCGCAGAAAATACTTATCCTCTATTCCCCAGGCGTTATGCGGCTGTTCCCCGAAGGAACCCATATAATAGCTTTCGTCCACCTGCTGGTTTTTCATGAAAACGCCGACATTTTCCCAGGAGGAGTAGCCGCCGTAAAAGAATCTCGTCTTATAGCCCAGTTTCTTCAACTGCACCGACAAAGCGGTTTTATACGGGAAAGAAGCGCTCGGCCTGTTGGCGGTGTAAAGATTTATTTCAGGAAGCCCCAGGAGCACGGAAGTCAGACCGAACATGGTTCCGTTGGACGCGGAAATGAAGTGCCGCACCAGAAGACCGTTGGACTCCGCTATTATCCCCTTCATGCCGTCGGCTATATGCAGATACGAATATTTTTCCCACAGAGGCCAGAGCATATAAGTTTCGCCGACTATCACGAAAATATGCCGCGGCTTTTTTATCTTATTGCCGCGCGCTTTCCTTTCAAGAAGCGGTTCAAGAGTACCGTAAGGATAATCTTTCTTGCCGTTCAGCAGTGCCGCTGCTTTTCTGACATCCGCGGCCGACATGGACTCTGTGCTTCTGGCAAAATATTTATATATTCTGCTGGCCTTATAAAGAGCCTGTATATCGTCGAGGATAGCTTCGTTGAGCAGATGCTGCGTCATACGCGCCGAATTTTTCCAGTATATTGAGCCGTTATAAGTGAAACTTCCGCCCTTGCGCATAAACACGGCGAAAACCGGGATGAAAACTATAATGGCGGCGACGGCCGCTTTCTTGCTGACAAGCCTGTTCCAGAAATAACGCATGAGAGCGGACAGTTTAAGCCAGTAAAACAGAAACCAGCCGAAAACACCGGCACAGACAAGCCCTGCCAGGACGCGCCAGACGGCATTATACTGCCTGACGGCGGTGACGACTATCGCCCATACGTCGTCGTGCATCGTGTTGAAGACGAAAGGATCGAAAGCGTTGTGAAATTCCTGATAATAGGGCAGTCTCGTCTGAAAAAGGATAGAAAAAACAAGAACGGAAAAACAGCCCCAGGCGTAACGTAATCTGAAAGCCTTATAATTATGTAAAAAAAGGTTCAGGACCGTTCCCAGAAGAAAAGACGGTATAATAAAAGCGGCTGAGGTCTTAAGACTTATTCTGAATCCGTACCAAAGAGTAAGCGCTATATCGGAAAAAGGAGTTCCGGGCTGGAGAGCGTCCCTGAATAAATATATGAAAGCGATCCTGTAAAGCGAAGTAAGCAGCAGGAAAAAAATAAAAAGGAGCAAATCCTGCGTAATATTTTCCGTGAATACGGAATACCGCTTTGCGGCATATTCTTTATCTTTCATAGAAGGACACTTTTAGAATCCGTATAAAATAAACACAGGCACCCGAATATTCAAAGTGCCTGTGTTGGCAAAAGATTTTTTTTAGGCTTCGCGAATTAGAGTTTTATCTCTACTTCGACTCCGCTTGGCAGATCGAGCCTCATAAGTTCGTCTACCGTCTTTTGCGTCGGGCTTACTAATTCGATCAGACGTTTGTGGATACGCATCTCGAACTGCTCGCGCGATTTTTTGTCGATATGCACGGATCTGTTTACGGTATACTTGCGGATCTTCGTCGGCAGAAGCACCGGCCCCGCAATTAAAGCGCCCGTACGTTTAGCGGCTTCTATTATTTTAGCCGTCGACTGGTCAATCAGCCTGTAATCGTAAGCGTTAAGCTTTATGCGAATATGCTGCTGACCGTTTGTTAACTCTTCTGATTTTTTTGTTTCAGCCATAATATTACTCGACGATCTCAGTGACTACGCCCGCGCCCACTGTGTGTCCGCCTTCGCGGATTGCGAAACGGAGATTCTTCTCCATCGCAACCTTCGTGATAAGCTCCACCGTTATCTCCGCGTGGTCCCCAGGCATTATCATCTCTACTCCGTCTTTCAGTTTCACCGACCCTGTTACGTCTGTCGTCCTGAAATAGAACTGAGGCTTGTATCCGTTGAAGAACGGAGTGTGTCTCCCGCCTTCGTCTTTCGTCAATATCAGAACTTCGGCTTTGAACTTGTGATGCGGCGTTACTGATTTCGGCGCCGCCAGCACCTGTCCGCGCTCCACCTGGTCCTTATTGATTCCGCGCAGCAGCACTCCTATATTGTCTCCGGCTTCCGCGTAATCCAGCATCTTCCGGAACATCTCCACTCCGGTCGCCACGGACACCAGCGGTTTCTCTGTGAGTCCCACTATCTCCACCGGATCTCCCACTTTCACTTTGCCGCGTTCCACTCTTCCGGTCGCCACTGTACCGCGTCCCGTTATCGAGAACACGTCTTCAACGGCCATAAGAAACGGTTTGTCCACTTCTCTCTTCGGCTCCGGTATGTGCGTGTCGAGCGCTTCCATAAGCTTCTCTATCGCCTTCACCCCGTACTCGCTCTCGGTGTCCTTCTGCAGAGCCAGCATCGCCGACCCGCGGATCACGGGTATATTGTCCCCGTCAAAATCGTATTTCTTCAGCAGATCCCTGACTTCTTCTTCCACCAGGTCCAGCAGATCCTTGTCGTCCACCAGATCGCATTTGTTCAGGAATACCACCAGATTAGGCACGTTCACCTGTCTCGCGAGCAGCACGTGCTCCTTCGTCTGCGGCATCGGACCAGCGTCCGCCGCCACTACCAGAATAGCTCCGTCCATCTGCGCCGCGCCGGTGATCATGTTCTTTATATAGTCGGCATGTCCGGGGCAGTCTATATGCGCGTAATGTCTCGTCGGCGTCTGGTACTCAACGTGCGATACCGCTATCGTCACCGTCTTTGAATCGTCTCTCACCGTGCCGCCTTTCGTGATATCTGCATATGACTTTATCTCCGCCAGCCCTTTATCGGACTGTACCTGCAGAATTGCGGCTGTGAGTGTTGATTTACCGTGGTCAACGTGGCCTATCGTGCCTACGTTCACATGCGGTTTCGTTCTTACAAACTTCTCTTTTGCCATTTTGTATTTCTCCTGAAATAAAGTTACCTAACCAAATCTTTACTTAAGCTGGGGATGGGAATCGGACCCACGACCTTCTCCTTACCATGGAGATGCTCTACCGACTGAGCTACCCCAGCATTCTGGAAATAACCGAGCGGGCGATGGGAATCGAACCCACATGATCAGCTTGGAAGGCTAACGTTCTACCATTGAACTACGCCCGCGGTTATAGTATAAATTATAGATAATTCTCAGGTTTCAAGTCAAACAGTATTTAAAACCGCGGCTTTCTCTATAAATTCCGTTAGCGGAAGCGGAACGGTAAAAACAGACCCGCCGATTCGCCTGACTGTTAAGGATATTATATATTTTTTGCCGGCCGTTTCGGAAACTTAAGAAAAGGGAGGTCCGCGCGTATACCTAATATATTAGGGACTCGCGTGCCGGCAGAAAGCCCTGACGGCGGGGAATTTATTAAGCATATAAAATTTGATATCATATAAGATGTATTATTTCATTCTAAAACGCGTAAATTTGTCCTCATAAAAGCTGTTTTAGTTACAATAATACAGGCAGGAGTTATGACGACAAAAAAAAGCGGCGATTCTTTCATCGATAAATTTCTGGTTCTGAAAAGCGCGATACGCGAACTGTGGGTTCTGTTCGTTGCCAAGATATTCACCATACTGGCCTACAGCCTCGTAAATACGGTGCTGGTCCTGTGGCTTTCCTCTAATCTTCATTTTTCGGATGAAAAAGCGGGATTCATAATAGCCATATGGTCGACCCTGCTCACGATATTCACGGTGATGGTCGGCTCTCTTGTAGACGCCGTGGGTATAAAGAAATCGCTTGTAGCCGGTTTCACCATAGCCGCCCTGTCGCGGTTCGTGATGGCGGTGTTCGCTGTGAAATGGATAGCCGTGCCATTCGGGCTCTTTCCTCTGGCTCTCGGCGAGGCCCTGCAGACGCCGGTGATGGTGGCCGCGGTAAAACGATTCACCACGACCAAACAGCGCTCCATCGCTTTTTCGGTCTATTACTCCATGATGAACGTAGGCTTCGCCTTCGCCGGCTGGATGGTGGATAAGATACGTCAGGGACTCGGAGACCTCTCGCATTTCAATATAGCGGGATTCGATATAACCACTTATCAGATAATAATACTGCTCGGAATGCTCTTCACTCTTCCGAACATACTGCTCACCGTCTTCGCGATACGCGACGGCGTGGAAGCCACCGACGACGAAGGGGTGAAGATAAACAAATCTGTCTCCCGTTACGAAGGGCTGTCTTTCACTAAGGCCTTTTATCTGTCGAGCCGCGACGCTCTTAAAGACTGGAGCAGGATATTCAGAAGCCTGTGGCTCCAAAAGACTTTTTACAGATTTTTAGCTTTCTTCGCGCTGGTTGTGTTCACCAAACTGATACTTTACCATATGTATTACACCTTCCCTAAGATAGCCATGAGGGAGCTGGGGGAAGGAGTGCCTTTCGGACAGCTTTTCGGGGTGCTGAACGCGGTCATAGTGATAATACTGGCCCCGATCGCCGGGGCCCTTATGCAGAAAGTGACGGCCTATAAATCGGTGGTTATAGGCACGTCCATAGCGTCGCTCGCCGTTTTCTTCATGGCGGTTCCTCCGGTCTGGTTTCAGGGCATGGCGGACGGCTGGTTCGGAAAAGCCATCGGCATGTGGCTCGGACTTTCCGGACAGATCAATCCGCTTTACGTTTCCATAGTTTTATTCGGTATAGTATATTCCGTCGGAGAAGCTTTTTATTCCCCGCGTTTATACGAATATCCCGCAGCGATAGCGCCCAAAGGACAGGAAGGTTCTTATATGGCGCTTTCGATGCTGCCTTACTTCTTAGCTAAATTTTTCGTCGGGTCAGTCTCCGGCGTTCTGCTAGTTCATTTCTGCCCGGAGACGGGGCCCCGCAATTCACAGATGATATGGATAATAGTCGGCGCCATGGCGCTGATAACCCCCATAGGTCTGATACTGGCTAAACCGTATATCGGAGTAAAGGAGAGCGGACGTGAGTAACGGAGTAAATTTTTTAGAAAAAGCGGTTGATTTCATAAAAAACACCGCAGGGATAAGGGAACAGGACATAATGGATAAGGTTCCCGGAGATCTGTATTCCTGCCTTTCTAAGACTGCCGAAAGGGAACCGGAAGCCTCGGCCTTCGTGATAGACGATCACACCATGTCATGGCACGAAGTGCTTTTTTCTGTGGACAGAGCCGCGGATATGTTCTGGCAGCAGGGCATACGTAAAAAAGACAGCGTAGCCATCATACTCAGGAATTCCCCCGAGTTCGTGATAACATATTTCGCGCTGGCGAAAATAGGGGCCATATCGGTGCCGATAAACCATATGGTCTCGAAAGAAGAGGAGATACTTTATATCCTGCGCAACGCCGACTGTAAGGGCGTGGTGACGGAAGTCCCGTTTATAAAAAACTACCTGGCCGTCAGAGAAAAAATGCCGGGACTCAAATTTATTTTCTCCACGAACGAATGCGGTAAAGAAGGGGTTCTGGATTTCTGGACCTCGCTCAAGAGAGCCCACTACCATCCGCAGACCATGCGCTGCGCCGCCGGAGAAAACGATATAATAAGTATTCTTTACACCTCAGGAACCACAGGCAATCCCAAAGGCGTCCTTCTTTCCCATATAAATATAATTTCAAACGCCCAGGCGGCGATAAGTCTGGCGAAGCCGACTCCCGACGACGTCTTCATGGCCCTTCTGCCTCTTTTCCATACTCTTTCCTTCACGTCCTGCATAGTGGCCCCTATACTGCTGGGCTGCAAGATACTGATAGTAAGAAGCATAACTCCGCCCACGGCATGGCTGCAGGCAATGGGACGCGAGGGCGTGACGATAATGATAGCCGTGCCGCAGCTGTACAGCGTCATAGCGAGAGAAGCGAGAGGAGTGAAGAAACTCTTCCTTAAATTCTGGAGCATGAGAAAAGTCCGCTTCTGTGTTTCGGGCGCGGCCCCGCTGAAAATCAACGTTTACAAAGATTTCTACGACGCTTTCGGCCTCAAGATACAGGAAGGATACGGTCTGACCGAAACCAGCCCTATTCTCACCGTGACACCTCCTATGGGTATAAAGAAAGAAGGTTCTGTAGGCGTTCCGGTACCCGGCGTAAAGATAAAAATAATAGACGAAAACAATATGCAGCTGCCTCCTGGAAACGTCGGAGAAATTTGCGCACAGGGACCTAATGTCACCTGCGGATACAATAATGACGAAGAAGCCAGCCGGGCGCTGTTCACCGACGACGGCTGGCTTAAGACAGGCGACATAGGCGAAGTCGATTCCGACGGCTATCTCTTTATAAGGGACAGGAAGAAAGATATGGTCATCGTCAAAGGACTTAAGGTTTTCCCGGCGCAGATAGAGCAGATAATATGCGGACTGGAAGGCATACAGGAATGCGCCGTCATAGGCATACCGAATAAGACCGGCGACGAGACCATGAAATGTTTCGTAGTCCTCAAGGAAAACAGCAGTCTCGACAAGCCGGCCATAATGAAATATATCAAGACGCATATGGACGCCTATAAACGTCCGAGAGAAATAGAAATAACCGATTCTCTGCCTAAAAACGCCATACAAAAAGTGCTGAAGCGCGAACTGTTGAAAAGAGAGCTGGAAAAAAGAATGGGCATGCCGCTCTGACCGGCTGAAAATGAATATTACTCCGGCTATACTAAAATGTTTCGGCAGACCTTATATAGTGGGAGGTGCGCTGCGCGACACCGTGCTGAAGCGTCCCTTCGGAGATCTTGACCTGACGGCGGAATATTCCGGCGACTTCGGAAAAAGAGTATCGGAACTTGCTAAAGCGACTGGCTCTAATCTTTTTCTGATGGACGCTGAAAATTCCGTCTGGCGGCTTACCGGGAAAAAACAGCATAAATTCCAGATAGATATAAAACCGTTTCAGGGCGGCACCATAGAGGAAGACCTGCTCAACCGCGATTTTACCATAAACGCGCTCGGAATGCCGGTGACGGCAGGAACCGGGATATATTTCCGGCCGGAAAAGGGCAGCTTCGAGATAAGCGCCGGAGAAACGGAAATTATCGACCCTTCCGGCGGTCTTAAAGATCTGCGGGCCGGAATTATACGCCCGGTGTCGAAAAAAGCCTTTACGGACGATCCTCTGCGCATGCTGAGACTGTACAGGCTGGCCGCGAAATTAAATTTCAGGATATCCTTATCAGCCGCGGCCCAGGTAAAACGGCATTGCGCGCTTATCGCGAAATCCGCCGGAGAGAGGGTGCGGGACGAGATAATGCAGACGCTCGGATGTCCCGACTCGAAAAAATGGCTGCTCCGTATGAGAAAATCAGGGATACTTTTCTCGGTTTTCCCGGAACTGGCCGAACAGGAAAAATGCGCCGTGGAATATTACGGTAAAGGCGGAGTTTTCAAACACACCCTCGCCACTGTGGAACGCACGGAAGAACTTTTCTCTGACCTGGACTCATATATTCCCAGATACGCGGAAATCGGCGGCCTCGCTCCCTTAGGCAGGCCCGAGCTGTTCAAATTCGCCGCGCTGCTGCACGACGTAGCGAAACCGGCTAAGGCGACAGAAGTCGACGGCAGACTGCGATTTTTCGGACACGAGGAGTGCGGGGCGATAATGTCGGAAAAGATAATGAACAGACTGCGCTTTTCCAAAGACGACATAAACATGGTCTGCGGTTCAATTGGGGAGCATCTGCGGCCCGGTAATCTCGCGGCTAATTCTAAAATAACGGAACGCGCGCTCTTCAGATTTTACAAGGCAGTAGGGAAAAACACAGTGCCCCTGCTGCTTTTGTCATGGGCTGACCAGTCGAGCTATATCCCGCTCGCACTGCTCAGGAAATCAAAAAAAGAACTGCAGAAAAGCCCGGGGAAAATAGACCTCGGCAAGCTTTCTTATAATTCCTATAAAAAAACTTTTCACTTCATGCAGGTGCTGTACCTACTGCTCAACACATATCTGAAAAAGGATCCGAAGAACATCCGTCCGCTCCTGACGGGAAACGATATAATGGAAAAACTGGATATCACCCCCTCGCCGAAAGTGGGGAAGATCCTGGACAAACTCAAGATGCTTCAGTTCGAAGGAAAAATAAAAACCAGGACCGAAGCTTTAGAGATCCTTCGCACGTTGTGAGAGCGGAATGGGCAAAAAAAAGAGCGGGCTTAAACCGCTCTTTTTTATTTATACCGCTAAAATATCTATTTTGTTTTCGCCGGAACGGTTTTCTGCGTAACGGCCGGCTGCTGCGGGTTCGCGGAGACGGGAGCGAGTTTCGCCTTCGCGGCTTTTCCCCAGTCCGTATCAGGATACAGCTCGCTGAGCCTCACGTATATCGACTTCGCATTATTGGTATCGCCGCTCAGGATATAGACATTAGCCAGAGAATTCATCACTTCCGGAGCGAGGAAATGCGAAGGATACTGGGCCAGAAAACCGGTGTACTGGTCGATGGCCCCGCTGTAATCGTTCATGGCTTCCTTGGTCTTGCCCGAATCGTAGACCGCGAAGGGGCGTATCTCTTTTCTCGAAGAGGCTGCGGCTTTCGTGTAAATCTTCAGGGCGTCGTCGAATTTCTCCTGCGCGTAATATATGTCGCCGCGCGTGAGAGCCGCGAAAGTGGCCGCGGAGGAACTGCCGTAAGTATTCTCTATATCCTCCATCTTTTTCATACCCTCGTCAAGTTTTCCGGAATAGGCCAGCTGTCTGGCTATGAAAAGCTGCTGCCAAGCGGCTTCCCTGACATTGCGGTAATGGACGAAAAAGAAAGCGGAGAAAATAATCGCGGCCGCTAAAATGATAACGCAGCCTATAAAAGTCTGCCTGTTGTTTCTTATCCAGCCTACGGCCACTTCCGTTCTGGAAGGAACCGCCTCGCTTTCGCTGCTGACTTTGCTATGGCCTACAGCCCAAGAATCTAATGCCATCGTATCTCCTTAAAATCTGGTGCCCCCGGACGGAATTGAACCATCAACCTTCTCCTTAGGACGGAGCAGCTCTATCCATTTGAGCTACGGGGGCCTTGTTAATATTTTACAAAAGTATTAATACTTTATCAAAGAATAAAGTTCTTTCCCGCCGAGTTTCTTTCCGCCGCAGCAGGCGGTGAGTTCTATCAGCATGGCCACGCCGGCTACTTTGCCGCCGAGTTTTTCAGCCATCTCTATTACAGCGGAAGCCGTGCCGCCGGTGGCGAGCACGTCGTCCACTATAAGGATTTTCTCGCCGGGCCGTATGGCGTCGCTGTGCATCTCGAGAGTGTCGGTGCCGTATTCCAGCGCATAAGTGGCGCTGACTTTCTTATACGGAAGCTTCCCTTTCTTTCTGACGGGGACAAAACCCGCGCCGAGAGCCTGCGCTATGGGCGCGCCGAGTATAAAACCGCGCGATTCTATGGCGAGAACTTTCTTCACGCCGGCGTTTTTAAAATGCTCCGCGAAATGTGCGGTTATGTCGCGAAAAAGAACAGCGTCTGACAGCAAGGGCGTTATATCCTTGAAGATTATACCTTTTTTCGGAAAATCCGGAATGTCCCTTATCGCCGCTTTTATCCTGTTTTCTAAATCATTCTTATTCATTATTTTACTTCTCCCCTTTTTTCACGCTCTTTTTATTGCTTCTCTTTTTTAAATTCTGCGAATTCGCCACGCAATGACTCGGCAGATCGGCCACCGGGACCGCCGCATAATTGCCGGCGACGGCGCTTCTGACGGCTTTCTTCTCTGTTTTTTGGGAAGCTTTTTTTCTCGCCGCAGCGGTCAGCGACACTATGTCCTTTAATTCCGGAATGGTGTGAAGCAGCTTTTTTCTCGCTGTTCTGCCTTTCGGCAGGACTATATCCCCTATTATATTTGTCTGAAGTTTCGGGACGTTCCAGCCGGGCTGAAGATTAGGCGTGCCGTGCCGGCTGTCTTTGTCTATGAGCCCCATTTCGATAGCGACGCGTCTCAGGCGCAGGAGGGCCCTCTCCTCTATCTGCCGCACGCGTTCGCGCGACAGGCCTATCTTAGCGCCCACCTCGCTCAGGGTAAGCGGCTTGTCTCCGACTATGCCGTAACGCAGTTCAAGTATATTTTTCTCCCGAGCCCCGATCTTCTCCATAGCTTTTCTCAGCCCGTTTTCCGAGTCCAGATCCGATATTATCTTATCGGGAAGTTCGGAACTCTTGTCCACTATTATATCGGCTATCGTGTTCCCGTCTTCGCCCTGCTGAAGAGGAGTCTCCAAAGACGCTATCCCCTTTACCACTTCGGACGCGCTCACCGCAACTTTGACCTGATTCGCGTTCCAGCCGAGATGATCGGCCATTTCAGAAATAGTCGGCTCCCTGCCGAGCATGGAAGTCATATTGTTCCATTCCTTCATCCATTTTCTGAGTATCGCCCAGGCGTGCGGAGGAACCCTTATCGTTTTGGAATTTTGTTCGACATATCTTCTTACATACTGCTCTATCCAGTAGGAAGCGTAAGTGGAAAAGCGGAATCCTTTTTTTATGTCGAATTTATCTATGGCGTGCATGAGACCCAGATTTCCCTCTGATATGAGGTCCATAAGCTCAGCTCCGGGATTCATAAACTTCCTGGCTATGGGAATAACCAGTTTAAAATTGAGTTTTGTTATTTTTTCTTTAGCTCTTCTGTCTCCCCTTCCGACTCGTTCCCACAGGTCCTGAACCTGCTTCTTGGAAAGGGTCTCGCGGCTGTACTCGTTTATCTTATTGAGATACTGCCTGAGCGAGTCGACGGCTCTCGTCTGATTGTTAAGCGCGGAATCAGACGGGGCGCTGTCTCCCCTGGGATCACTGTTTCTCTTCTGTTTCTTTTCAGACATATTAAACCGGGCAATTTATCAAAAGGCCGGGAAGCCCCGCGCCTTTGACTATTGCAATTACCGCCGAATACCGCCACAGCTCCCGAACCGTCTAAAAATAAAGACACCGCCCTGATAATTATGATATCAATTATAATCGCGGGCAATCAATAGCTAATCGGAAAACCACCTGTTTCCTTTCAAAGTTTCATAAGCCGCTTTATGAACAGCCAGCAGCCTTTTTTCTGCGGCTTTCGGGTCGAAAGCGTCCGAACGCTTCTCGGAGTCCGTTATCTTTATAAGATCGTGGCGTATAACGCCCTCCGGAGTCAGCAGCCCTATATCGCCGCTGCCGTCCGAAATAAGGGCGGCTCTGTCTCCTGGCCTCGAAGCGTCGAAAATACTTCTGCCGAGGGAAGTGAATGGTGCGTTTATTCCGGCGAGCTCAACCAGCGAAGGCAGGATATCCAGCTGAGACACCACATAATCCCTCTTTTCGTGTTTAAAATACTTAGGGGCGTATACCACCAGAGGGATATGGAAAACGCCGTAAGCGGAAGAAGAAGCCGGATGCTGATTATGGTCAGACATGAAAATGAAAACGGTATCGTCAAACCAGCCTTCCTTTTTCGCTCTTTCAATGAGCCTGCCAACCGCCCAGTCGGAATAACGCAGGGAGTTTCTGTAACCGTTTTCCCAGCTGTCGTTCGGAAAAACGTCGAACTGCGGCAGCAGCTTTCTGAAAGGACTGTGGGTCGTGCCGGTGAACGCGGCCGCGAAAAATTTACCCTTCCCGCCGTCTTTAATCTTTCCGGCGGCGAACTGAAGTCCCTCGTAGTCCCAGCCGAAATCCGGCTTGGCCTCGTAATTCAGCGTCTCCGGAATATCTTCCCAGCCGTAAGACTCTTCGGCCCCCATTCCGGAAGCCAGGGCGCAGAGCCTGTATGAATGTCTGTGCGAGGTCTGAGTGAAAGAGGTCGCGTAACCTTTATCCCTGAACATTCTGAAAACAGGAGAGCAGTTATTGAGTTCCAGACCGTAACCGAAAACAGGAAGGCCGGTAAGCAGCGGCACGGAGGCGAAAATAGAAGCGAAACCGTATATACTCCTTAGCCCGGTAGCGTAGGCATTGGTGAAAACGAGACCTCCGTTGACTATCTTGTCGAAATTAGGAGTATCGCCGGAATGTCCGCCGCTAAGCGAATCTATCGATTCCGGCCTCCAGCCTTCGAACATAACGAAAAACACATTCGGCTCTTTACCTTTGTCGAAAATGTGCCGCGAGGAAATTCTCATCAGCGGATATTTTACATTATCGACATAATGTTCCCCGTCCGACAGAGCGTATCTCTTTACCGTTTTTACGGCCTCGTCGAAAGGAAAATCGTTCTTTACTTCGTTTTGTTTTTTTCTGGAAACGTTGACCGCGGAAAAGACTCCGTTCATCACCAGCACGGCCTCTTTATTGGAACGGGCGTATTTATAGACGTCCGCCACGCCCACCGGTTTCATAACAAGCCCGCCGCGCTGAAGGAAAGCCAGCGCCGCCAGAACTGCTATGAATTTTAAGGAACCGTAAATTTTCCTGCTTTTGAGGCTGACACCGCTTATACCTGCCGCCCCGGGACCGCGGAAATAGGCATTGATCAGTCTGTCCGTCATATAGAAAACGCAAGCAGCGAACAGCATCACAGCCACGAGAGCGAAAAGCCCCTTGGTAAAGGCATATGTGACAAGATACGGTATCTCCGTTTTGACCTGTATCAGTTCTTCGGCTATATGCCTGTAGACCTCAGGGAAATAGAACAGATCCGCGGCCAGAAGCACGGAGAAAACCAGAAGAATGAAAATAAAAAGAAAGGACCAGCCCTTTATCCATCTTTTTCCCCCGAAAGGCGTATTTAGCATAAGCAGGGGCAGACCGAAGAAAGAAGCGCAGATGGAACAGTCGAAAATAAGACCCTTGGCGAAAGCGCCCGCGGCGACGGCGGCCGGCAGAGGAGAAAAGAAAGGATGGAATAAAGTAAACAGCAGGAATCTCTGCAATTCACACAGAAACAGAGCGGAAAAAGCGAACAGGAGAGAAAGCCTTATCCCTATATCGGAATTAAAAATACGTATGAAATCCTTTTTCATAAACACCTCTATGACTAATTATATAATTTCCGTAATTTACATAAAAAGGCGGGCCCCTTTATAAAAACAGGGACCCGCTCCGATGCATTTTACCGATATTTACGACTATTCGCCTAAAGTAGCCACCATGACGGCTTTGATGGTGTGCATGCGGTTTTCAGCCTGGTCGAAAACTATGCTGGCGTCTGACTCGAAGACATCTTCCGTCACCTCTATGCCTTTATCCAGTCCGAACTGCTCGGCGACCTGCTTTCCCACTTTTGTGTCCGCATTATGGAAAGACGGCAGACAATGCATAAATTTCACGCCCGGATTTCCAGTGCGTTTCATTATCCCCGCGTTCACCTGATAAGGCTTCAGCAGCTTTATTCTCTCAGCCCATACCTCTTTCGGCTCGCCCATCGACACCCAGACGTCCGTGTGCAGATAGTCAACGCCTTTCACCGCGGCGTCGATATCGTCGGTGACAGTTACCCTGGCTCCGGACTTCTCCGCGAGTTTACGGCACATGGCGATAAGATCCGCGTCAGGCTGCAGCCCCTTGGGCGCGCATATCCTCACGTCCATGCCGAGGATGGCGCCTATCGTCATAAGGGAGCGGCCCATATTGTAACGCGCGTCGCCGAGATAAGCGTAGGAAATATCCTCGAGATGCTTGGAGGAGTGCTCTTCCATTGTCATCACGTCGGCCAGAACCTGGGTGGGATGCCACTCATTGGTCAGCCCGTTCCATACCGGCACGCCGGAATATCTGGCCAGGTCCTCTACGACCGTCTGCGCGAAACCGCGGTATTCTATACCGTCGTACATTCTCCCCAGGACACGCGCCGTGTCCTTTACGGTCTCTTTATGCCCCATCTGGCTGGATGTCGGCTCCAGATAAGTGACCTGGGCACCCTGGTCGTGGGCTGCGACTTCGAAAGAACAGCGGGTTCTCGTCGAAGTCTTCTCGAATATCAAAGCGATGTTTTTCCCTTTGAGCGTCTGCGTTTCCGTTCCCGCGTATTTCGCTGTTTTAAGGTCGTGCGCCAGCTTAAGCAGGAAAAGCAGTTCTTTTTTATTAAAATCAATTTCCTTCAGAAAATTTCTGTTTCTCAGATTAAATCCCATTTCTCGGCTCCTTTGATGACTCCGGCGGCAGAACCGCTACGGATATGAAAAAACTCCACTGAATAAATTATAGCAAAAAGAATATTAATACGCCCCGCCGCAAAGCCGCGCGGGGCGGCAATTATTTTTTCTTGCCTCCGCGGCTGTTTTTTTCAACTTTTTTATAATCCACGGATATCGTATCTTTCTTAGAAGCCGCGACGCCCTTGACGGCGGCTTTAGCCTTTACGGCGACGGCTTTTTTTGCCCCTTTGACGGAGGCAGCGACGGCGCCCTTTTTCCCGGCCGCTTTTTTATTAAGCGTTTTCGGCGCCGGGGCAGGCTCCGGTCCTATGCCGAAAAAATTCATTATACCTCTGGCCGTGACGGAAGCGATGTCAGTCTGGAAACCGTCGTCCATAAGCAGGGCCTCCTGCTCCGGCATCATCATATAAACGCTTTCCGTAAGGACGGCCGGCATCCAGGTCTGCCTCGTCACAAGATAATCGCCGTAACGCAGCCCGTTGTCTTTGAGAACCGGATATTTGGGCATGATGCCTTCCACATAAGCGTCGTGTATCTTTCTGGCGAGTCCCATGCTGTGTCTGTGATAGAAATATATCTCGAAACCGCGGCCGTAGACGAAAGGATCTTTCCCGTCGCTAAGGGCGTTGTTGTGCAGACTTATGAAGATATCCCCGCCCTTGCTTTTGGCCAAAACCGGCCGGTCGGCGAGCTTCACTTCTTCATTGGCTTCGCGGGTAAACACCGCGTTGGCGCCGAGAGAAACCAGTTTCTCCTTCAGTTTGTCGGCCAGGACCCTGTTGGCCTGAAATTCGAAAAGCCCCATCGGCCCTATAGCCCCGTCGTAAGGCAAATCGTATTTCGGAGAATGCCCCGGGTCCACGACTATCGTGATTCCGGAAAGCGGTTTCGGCCACGAACCTTTGACCGCCGGTCTCCTGCGCACGGACAGCTTAAGATTGTTTCCTTCATAACTGTCTTCATATCCCCATACCGGTTCTGAAGTGCGGATATTTATCTCGTCTGTGTTCTCAGACACCTGCGCCGAGGTGACCTCCTTCACGAAAGTGTCGGAGGAATCGTAAACTATCCAGTTGGTGTGATTACTTGTGTAATAAAGCCTGATCTTTATCCCGCCGTCGGTTTCTTCGATGACGTACGGGACCTTGTCGCTCATACTGACGGTGACGTCGGAACCGTAATCCGCGGCCTGCATCTGTATGTTCCCGGTCTCAGTAAAAGGAGGTATAGGCTGCCCGTTCAGATATCTGACCTTGGAACTGGAGACCCATCCTATTTCCGACTCCGACAGCTGCACGCGTGTCATATTGCCCGAACTTCCGGTGGAAATAAGTTTCACGCCCTCGGGCATGAAAAGCATATAGCCGCCGCTGCTGGCATTACGCATTACGGTTCTGTCGTCGCTAACCTGTACAAGCGTCGGCTTGCCGAGAACACGTACCAGCCCCTTCGACTCGTCAGTATAATCTTTTCTGAAAAGCCCGCGGCTTATCCTGACGGAAACGCGTCCGGACTTTCCGGTATCTTCGACACCGGTCCAGTAGGTTCCCACATACGAGCCGGAACCGGCGGGAGATTCAGTCATCGGGATATCCCCGGCGATATTTTCTATCGAAAAAGTGACTTCCTGGTCCGGCATCGCCGCCGCGTATACCTTTACCGGATCGCCGGGCTCCACTGCCATATCGGAATATAAAGAGGTTATGTTCAGCATCAGGTGAGCCTTGGGATCCTGAACGTAAGCGTTCCCGATCTTCACGGTTCTCACGGCGGTCGTTCCGTCGTCAAGTCTTCCGACGAAGGAAAAAGTGTCGCTGCTGACAGGCAGATAAGCTATGAAAGCGCCGTCGCCGTATACGCTGACCGAAGATCCGTTTATCGTAAGCGCAGCCGTGGATGGTTTTATATTACCGAAGACGAATGTCTTCTGCACGGCGGGAATCCTGTATTCGTCTTTAGGCGGATAAACGAAATTTATCTCTCCGGCCGGAGCCGGAGCGGAAAAAGAAAAAATCAAATTAAGAATAAAAGCTGATAACATCTCGCACCTTCAGTTTAAACAAAACCTTCCTTTTTAACTGTGGCCCTCCGTCACGTTCAGCGGGCTGTCCGGAATCACGCCGAAAGAAGCTTCGTAACGCTCTATATTAGCGAGAAGCGCCTTGGCGAAACGCTTGGTGTGGACCGGGCTGGAAATAACCCTGGAACGGAGTTTCGCTTTAGGCTGATTAGGCTGAAGAAATATAAAATCGAACACGAATTCCGTTTCGCTGTGGGAGACTCCGGCCAGATTGGCGTAGACGCCCTGGGCTGTGGCTTCGTCCATCTGTATCTCCAGTTTCACCTCTTTTTTATCCATGCCTTTATTTTCCATCTTTCATCTCTCCTAAAAATTAAAAAAGCCGCCCGTTTATCGGGCGGCCTTCACGGGTTTTGCAAAGAACTGATTACTTTGCGGGCTCTATTTTTTTTACGTTTACAGCTTTCGGGCCCTTATCCGTGTTCTCAGTTTCAAACTCAACTTCCTGGTTCTCAGTCAATGTTTTGAATCCTTCCCCAACGATAGCGGAATGATGAACAAATAGATCCTTTGAACCGTCATCCGGGATAATAAAACCGAATCCTTTTTTATCGTTAAACCACTTTACTTTTCCTTTCATTACTAAATACCTCTGTATGTTTTAATACTCGGCCACTGGCCGCTTATCATTATTATATATTATTTTTTAGGTTTTTTGTCCTAAAAAAATTATTCTTCGGCCCATTTGATAAAAAGCGGCATAAGAACGTTCACGGCGTCTTCGTTTTTACCGACGACGCGGACCGAGAAGACTTGACGCCCGCTTCTCATGCATGGCAGCTCGCCTTTATATAAATAAGCGTCCCCGACCCTCGACTCCTGGGACATGGGATAAGACGTTCCGCTTATAAATTCATTGCCGCCTTCGGTTTCTCCGGCGTGAAGCTGCACCTCGACTTCTTCCGGTCCGAGCCCGCCGAGCCACACCATGGCGCTGACGGGGACTTTACATCCGGAGCGGAGTTCTCCTTCGGGAAGGGGTTCTATAACTACTCTTACCCTGGACCAGTTCTCGGCCAGATGTCTTCTCCACGCGGAAAATTCCATCAGGCGCTTATTGTCTTTAAAAGTCTTATAGGCCTCGTGCGCGCGGACATAGAACTGCCCGTAATAGTCCCTGAGCATCCTGTTGGTGTTGAATTCCGGAACGAGTTTGCCCACGCAGGCTTTCATCATTTTTAGCCAGCGGTGCGGCACCCCGTCCTTTTCCACGTCGTAATACATCGGGGCGACTGACTTTTTTATAAGATTGTAAAGGGCCTCAGACTCGACGTAATCGCGCTCTTCGTCGGAATTATAATTCTGTCCGCCGATCGCCCAGCCCACTTCAGGAGAATAGCCCTCGTCCCACCAGCCGTCGAGAACAGAAAGGTTGAGCACTCCGTTTATGACCGCTTTCATGCCGCTGGTCCCGGAAGCTTCCATGGGTCTTATCGGATTATTCATCCACACATCCACGCCCTGCACCATATATCTGGCCACGTTCATATTATAATCTTCGACGAAGACTATGCGGTTCTTGAATCTCTTGTCCATGGAAAGTTTGGCCACGGCGCGCACGTATTCCTTGCCCTGGCTGTCGGCCTGATGCGCCTTTCCGGCGAAAACGAACTGGACCGGCATATCTTTGTCCACCACTATCTCCAGAAGACGGTTGAGATCGCGCATGAACAGTGTGGCGCGCTTGTATGTGGCGAATCTGCGCGCGAAACCGATGGTCAGATAGTTAGGGTTCAGGACCCTTCCGGCTTCTTCTATGACAGTGGCGTCGGCGCCCCAGCGCTGGTACTGTATCCTGAGATGAGAACGGACCAGATTCACCAGTTTCTCTTTGCGGGCCAGATGCGTCTTCCACAATTCCTCGTCCGGAATCTCGCGCACTCTGGACCAGTCGCAACAGTCCGGGAAAGAGTCGTTCTTCTTTTTCGGATCAAGAAGATATTTCACGTATATGTCGTGATGTTCTCTGCTTATCCAGGAACTGCTGTGAACGCCGTTCGTTATTCCCTTTATAGGGATCTCGTATTTAGGAAGTTCCGGCCACATATTTTTCCACATGTCGGCCGAGACCTGCCCGTGCAGTTTGCTGACGCCGTTCACGAAAGCAGAAAGCTTTATCGCCGCGACGGTCATGCAGAAATTATTCGCGTTGGGGACGTCTTTTCCGAAATCCAGAAAATCGTTGAAAGTAAGTCCCAGTTCCCCGCAGTATCTCTCGAAATATTTATAGACCAGATTAAAATCGAAACGCTCGTTCCCGGCCATCACCGGAGTGTGCGTCGTGAACACGGAAGTGGACCACACCAGCTCGCGCGCCTGAGAAAAAGAAAGACCGCGGCTCACCATATACGATCTTATCCTCTCGAAAAGCAAAAAAGCGCTGTGTCCCTCGTTGACGTGAAAAACCGAAGGTTCCATGCCCATGGCCTCGAGGGCGCGCAGGCCGCCGATGCCGAGGACAATTTCCTGACGTATGCGGTTTTCCCTGTCGCCGCCGTAAAGCTGCTCGGTTATCTGTCTGGCCCAGGCCGGATTCTCCGGAAGGGCCGTATCCAGCAGATAGAGCGAAGTCCTTCCGACGGGGACCTGCCATATGCCGACCTTCACGTTCTGGCCCGCGAGATCCACTTCGACGCGCAGCGGCTTTCCGTCCTTGCCGTTGACTATCTGCACCGGCATATTATACCAGTCGTTCACGGGATAGGACTCTATCTGCCAACAGTCCCTGTTCAGTTCCTGTTTGACATAGCCTTTCTTATAAAGCAGGCCTACGCCTATAACAGGCATGCCTAAATCTGAAGAAGACTTTAAATGATCGCCGCTCAGCATGCCGAGGCCGCCGGAATAGATCGGAAGCCCTTCGCCTATGCCGTATTCCATTGAAAAATACGCCACGCTCATATCCCTGTCGCGCGCAGAAGCGTGTCTGGCGTACCATGTGTCCTTGCTGTTCAGATAAGAACTGAGTTCGCGGTAAGTCTCCCTCACCTCCTCGACAAAATTCCTGTTTTTGCCGAGCGCCTCTATCTTATCGTTGGCTATATTGCCGAGGATCCATTTCGGATTACGGTGTGAACGCTGCCAAAGGTCAGCATCCATATTTACAAACATGGATATGGCGTCCCAATTCCAGGTAAACCACATATTTGTAGAAAGTTCGTCCAGCGCTTTGATGCTTTCAGGCAGGCTGGGAAGTACATTGAAAGTCTTTGTTTTCATACCTTATTATATTTTACAAAAATATGCGGGCTTTATCTCCAGACAAAAAAACACGGCGGCGCGGTCCGCACGTTCCGGCGGGCTGGCCTGTTCCGTGCTTAAATAAATATTTTAGCGGGGATATAAAGTGATACTTATCTTTTACCTTTTTTGTAAAATATATTTTTATGGCGCTTTCAAACAGATTAAACAAGAAATTAGCCGTATATCTGCCGATATTCCTGTCCCTGCTGATACTTATATGGCTGGTGTACCCAAATCTGGAAGGAATGACGGCCACTATAAAAGAAGCCAAACCGCTCTGGCTTCTGTTTTCTGTTATATGCACTGCCGGGAGTTATATATGCATGGGACTCACGCTCTGGACGGTGCTGAGAGTGTTAAAATCCTTTCTTCCCTTTCTTCCGACCCTGGCCATAACGCTGGTGTCGACCACTGTTAATTATTTCGTATCTTCGGCCGGACTCAGCGGTTTCGCCACGAGGATGCATCTGCTCGGATGCAAAGGCGTCCCTTACGGCGCGAGCGTGACCTCCTCTGTCATATCGACCATTCTGATATACGTCGCTCTGGCCGGCATAGTTGCGGTAGGCACCATTCTCCAGTTCATGATATTCCCGAGCGTCGGAGCCAGTTTCTGGCAGGGGCTGCTCGGCGTGACTGTGGTGCTGCTTTTCGCCGGACTGCTTGTACTGCTCTTCTTTCACAACAGGATAAGAATAAAATGGTGCAGGAAAATCTTCGTATGGCTGAACATGATAGCTTTTTATTTCAGGAAAAAGAGATGGTTCACCAGAGGCGAATTTAATATTTTCGAACAGCAGCTCAACGAAGGGATAATGAAAATAACGGAAGCCAAAACGGGACTTATCCCCGTGATGATCGCCGTGGTGGGCGACTGGCTCTGCCATATGATGATACTGTATTTCGCCTTCCGGGCGGTTGGAGTCAAACTAGGAGTGATAACTCTCATAACGGGGTTCGCGCTCGGCATGCTGATGACGATAATCCCTATTCTCCCCGGAGGCCTCGGGGCCATGGAAGCGGCCATGACCGGAGCTTTCACCGCCATGGGAGTCGACACCTCCGCCGCTCTTACGGCAAGTTTGATATTCAGATTATTATATTATATCCTTCCGGCCTTTCTCAGCCTGCCGGTTTACTGGCTGTTAAAACATTTAAACCCGAGCTGCGCCATCTCCGACACGGAAGAAGAAGTTCTCGAGGAGAAATTATATGGGAAATAAGATAGTTATAGTAGAGGACAGCAAAGCTATATCCACTGTCCTGAAAGAGGTGCTGGAAGCGGAAGGACATACGGTTAAAAACGCTTCCGACGGAGTGAACGGCCTCGCCATGATCAGGCGCGAAAAACCGGATCTGGTCCTGCTCGATCTGCTGCTGCCTAAACTCAACGGTTACGACGTATGCAAGGCCGTTATGATGGACGGAAGGACCAGACATATACCGGTCCTGATAATGTCCACGCTTGACACGCCGGAAAGCAGGATGAAACTGCAGGCGAGCGGAGCGAGACATTTCATGAAAAAACCTTATCAGCTCGACGATCTCCTTAATAAGATACACCAGCTGCTCCCGAACCGGCCGCAGGATAAAAACTGATTTTTATGGAAAAAATACAAAAACTCTTAGACGAAGGTAAATTCGCCAGGGCCCTTTCCGCCCTCGAAAAAAGCGCCGTGAAAGACTTAAAAGAAACGTCTGACGGCGAAGAATTATCTCTCTCAGTCAGATATTATTTTATGAAAGCGGAAGCCTTCAGAGGACTTGGACGCTTCGCGGAAGCGCAGGAACTCTATGAAAAAACACTCGCTTACTGCAAAGACGAAAACCTGAAACTGGAAATTCTTCTGGCAAGAGCGAAAGTGGCCAGGACTCTCGGCGACTGCGAACTGGCAACGGCTTCGGCGGAAGAGGCCGTCGAAAAAGCGACCGCCCTGAACGTAAAAACCGAAGACGCCAGGCTGGAACGGGCGATGGCGCTGAGGCTCGCCGGAAAGCTTGAAGAGGCCGAAACTGTTCTGCTGCAGCTCTGCTCCGAATACAGAAAACAGAGGGATCCCGGCGGCGTATCTTTCGCGAACTGGGCCCTCGGCGGACTTTACAGACTGCAGGGAAGATATGAAGAGGGAATAAAAGCCTTCGAAGCTTCGCTTAAATACGCGATGAAGAACGAAGACGAATTCGCAGCCGGGTACGCCCTGTTCGGACTCGGCGGTATACTGAGGGTGGCCGGATTCATGGGAAAAGCTCTGGACTCATATCTTAAGGCCAGACAAATATTTGAAAAATCCGACGACACTTTCGCGAAAGCCTATGTGGAGTGCGGCACGTCAAACGTGCTGAGACAGATGGGCAGACTGGACATGGCCTGGACAGGGTATAAAAGGGCCCACAGACTCTACTCCAAGATAAACGATTATGCCGATCTCGGTTTCGTGGAATGGGGAATGGGCGAGATACTGCTAAGGAACGCGGACTTTGGAAAAGCCGGGGAACATTTCGACAAAGCGCTCGAATATTTCGGCGGACATTCCGAACCGCGCGGAACGGCGCTCGCCATGCTGTCGGCGGCTAAAAAAGAATATCTTTCCGGCGAAACCGACAAAGCCGAAAAATCTTATTCACTCGCCATGGATTTCATAAAGAAGCACGGCCTGCACACCCACCTGGAACAGTTTACCTGAAAAGGCCGGCCAATCTTAACACTTCGGAAAAGGGCCGCGGACAAAACGGCCCTTTTCCTTATTATAACAAGCAAAATATAAAATTCCTGAAAAAGAAAGGCCGCCCGGTTTAATAAAACCTATAAAGTAGTATAATTGAGATATGGCGAAAGTATTTATAGTCATGCCGGCTTACAATGCCGAAAAAACGATAAGACAGACGCTTTTCGATATCCCTGAGGCTTACAGAAAAAACGTAATACTCGTGGACGACTGTTCCAAGGACAGAACGGTGGAGACGGCGGAAAAACTAGGGATACAGGTAGTGCGCCACAGACATAATACCGGCTACGGCGGAAATCAGAAGACATGCTACGAACTGGCTCTGGAGCAGAATGCCGACATAGTCGTGATGCTGCACCCCGACTATCAGTACAACCCGAAGGTCATCCCGCATCTGGCGGGGCTCATAGAAAACCATATCTGCGACATAGTTCTGGGAAACAGGATAAGAACAAGAAAGGAAACGATAAACGGCGGCATGCCGGTGTACAAATATATCGCCAACCGCTTCCTGTCCTTTTTATGCAATATAATAACCGGAGAAAATCTCGGAGAGTGGCACAGCGGTATGAGGGCCTATTCGGCAGAAACGCTCAGAAAGCTCCCCTGGCAAGATAATTCTGACGATTTCATCTTCGACGCGCAGTTTCTGGTGCAGGCTTCGTATTTCAATGCCAAGATAGGCGATATCCCGGTTGAAACCAAATATTTCAAAGAAGCCTCGTCTATAAATTTCAGGCGCAGCCTAAAATACGGACTGCTGATACTTTGGATCCTGACGCTTTTCATCCTTAAAAAATGCGGTTTCGACATAAGGATGTTCAGACGAAAATAAAAACCGCTCAGGCTTTTCCCTGATAAACCTCTTTAAATACGATAAAAAAAGGCCGCCCGATTTTAAACGGGCGGCCTTTTAATCCGGAAACGTTCGGTTATTTACTTGTCTTCGTTTTTGAAGACGCTACTTTTTTGTGTTCCTTTATTTCCTTAACAGAAGTCTTTCCGGCTTTTACAGTCACCTTCACTTCCTCACCGACTTTAAGCGCCGCGAGTTTGCTGGCTTCCACCGTAAACGTCTTTTCGACGCCTTTGGCGTTCTTAACCGTCATGGTGTCTTTTTCCGTGTCTATGGCGGAAATGCTGCCTTTAGTTACTTCCACCTTAACTTTCGCGGATTTCTTCACTGTGGTCTTAACCGCGGTCTTGGCTGTCGCTGCCGTGCTGGCGGCGGGAGCCGTAACTGCTGTCTGTTCCGTCTTAGCGGCTGGAGCCGCGGCCGGTGTCTGGGCGAAAGCTGCGCCGGTGAAAGCTATCATAGTAGCCATAGCTGTTAAATATTTGTTCATCTGAATCTTTCTCCTTAAAGTTTTACTGCTATAAAGATAGTATAGCAGGAGCAGGATTAGAGCATCATTAAACCAACATTAGAATACTCTAATGTGTATTTTTCTGAAAAAAGACCGTGAACACGGAACCTTTCCCGTCGCTGGAAACATTCACTTCCGCGCCGTGCGCGTCGGCGATTGACTTTACTATCGCCAGCCCCAGACCGAAGCCGGAAGAACTGCGCGAAGAGTCGGCCCTGTAAAAACGCCGGAAGACATGCGGAAGATCCTCGGGTTTTATGCCGCACCCCCGGTCGGTCACGGAAACATAAGGCCTTCCGCCGCCAGCCACTTCGAGCGACACTTCCGAACCGGCCGGGCTGTATTTTATGGCATTGTCGATAAGATTAAGGAACATTCTGGCCAGTTTTTCCGTGTCTCCTGAGATGTGTATGTCTTCGGAAGAAAAAACCTTCAGCGATATATTCTTGGCGTCAGCCAGAAAACGCATCGATTCCGCCGCGGATCTAACCAGCACGGCGAGGTCTACGTCCTCTATCTGCAGTTTTATCTCCCGGTTGTCGAAATGGGCCAGGGTGAGAAGTTCGCTGACTATCTTGCTCATTTTTTCCGTCTCCTCCAGATTACTGCGCAGAACGTCTTCGTATTCCCCGACGGAGCGGCTCTTCTTAAGAGCGACTTCCACTTCTCCTTTCAATATGGTGAGCGGCGTCTTGAGTTCATGCGAAACGTCCTGTATAAAGCGTTTTTCGGACATAAAGGAATCTTCCAGACGGGTCAGCATGCCGTTGAAGAGACATGCCAGTTCGTGTATCTCGTCGTTGGTTTTGGGCGGAACTATTCGCAGGCTCAGATTCTCCGCCGTGATCTGGCTCACCGCGCGCGACATGTCGGATACCGGACGAAGCGCGATCCTCGCGAAAAACATGCCGAAGATGGCAGTCAGCAGCACGGCAGCCGGGATAAGGAGCGACATCATATTTCTCAGATGCCTCAAAGCGAACTGCGTCCTGTAAGTGGAACAGTAGGCCTGCACGAGATATACGCTGCCCCCGCGGCCCTGAGCCGCGGTGGAATAAGACCGGAAATTAGCGCCGTTCTGCCCGGAATCCTGAATATGCAGCAGGTCGTAAACAGCATTTCCCTTTTTTACTTCGTTCACCGTGGAATCGGGAAGTTCCGGAGGCACGGCCGATCTGTTATACCTAACCAGTTCCTCCCCCGACGGAGCCATTATGCGCAGCTGGACCGGAGCCTGTCTGGGGTCGTCGCTGTGCAGACGCGCCAGATCCTGGATCATTTTCAGGAAAGCGCCTCCGTCGTCTTCCGAAGAGTCGGCGGGTACGCCGTTTTCAGCTATTTCAGTGTCCAGATAAGCCTCGAGGGCATCCGACACTGCCTCGGCCCTGTAAGCCAGCAGCTGGTCGATATTATCGTTCATGCTTTTTTCCAGACTGTTATAGACAAGCAGGCTGAACACGGAAAGGGTCACGGCCAGAGCCGCGGCGTATAACAGAGTTATTCTGGAACGCACTGAATTAAGCATTTAATCAGTCCTTCAGTATATAACCCTGACCGCGGACGGTGTATATGAATTTTCTCCCGTCCTTTCTTTCCAGTTTCCTACGAAGATAGTTTATATATACGTCGATGACATTGGTTCCGGTGTCGAAATTTATATCCCACACATGCTCGGATATCATAGTCCGCGTAACTATGCGGTTCTTGTTTCGCAGCATATATTCCAGAAGAGAAAACTCCTTGGAACTCAGTTCGAGCGGCACTCCAGACAGGAAGACTTTTCTTGAAGAAACGTCCAGTTCTATGGCCCCGGCTGAAAGTTTCGGCGCCGTTTCATTATGCCCGGCCCTGATCAGAGCCCTTATCCTTGCGAGAAGTTCCTCGAAAGCGAAGGGCTTTGTCAGATAATCGTTGGCTCCGGAATCGAGTCCCTTCACCTTATCCTCAACCCTGTCTTTAGCAGTCAGCATCATTATAGGCGCGGCAAAACCGGAACCGCGCAGCCGCGAACACACTTCCACCCCGTCCATGCCGGGAAGCATTATATCGAGAAGCAGGAGGTCGTAAGGATTTTCAGAAACCAGTTCTAGCGCGTCAGGCCCCGTGCCCGCTATATCAGCCGCGTACCCTTCTTCTTTAAGCCCTCTTCTGATAAAATCGGCTATTTTTTTTTCGTCTTCAGCTATAAGTATTCTCATAATCTTTACGCGGACAGACGCCGCGTTTTTTGATTTTCAATAAACAAGCGCCTGCCGACAAGCCGCATGCGCGAAATACCGGGAGCCTTCATATCCCGCCGAACAGCCATTCCAGGGCCGCGGGGAATCTCCCGGCCCAGGCAGCCTCGTTATGGAGGCCCCCCCGCTCGATCAAAAACCTGTGTTCCACATTTTTTTTACGGGCGAGCAGGCCCGATATCTCCCCTGCTATATCCGCATATATTTCCGGGGCCGTCGCCGAAGAAGATATCTTCTCTCCGGTGCCGACGTCCATATATAATCTGACAAGACTTTCGCTGCCGAAAACGGCCTTCTCCGCCGTAAACGCGGCCTGTTCCCGAACGGGCCAGAAATAAGGAGAAAAAATTCCGGCCGCACCGAAAACGTCAGGCCTAGTCATGACAGAATAGAAAGCCATAAGACCGCCGAGAGAACTTCCGGCTATCCCGGTGTGGAAACGGTCAGGGACGGTCCTGAATCCGGAATCGACATAAGTTTTAACCGCGCCGGTGATTAAAGCCAGGGTCTCTTTTCCAAAAACCTCTGATTCAGCCGATTCCCCGCCGGGAAACAGACCGGCCAGACGGCCGGTGGTCCACGGCAGATACTCGCGCAGCCTGTTTATTCCCCCGTTATCAATGCCGACGATTATTATTCCGCCGATCTCCCCGCCGTAAAATAAAGAGTCGGCCGCCTCGCCGGCTTTCCACGAACCGGAAAAGGAGGTCTCTTCGTCGAACAGGTTCTGCCCGTCGAACATATACAGGACCGGATATCCGCGCGAGGATTCGTAATAATCCGGCGGCAGATATATCCTTATGTCCCTGCCGCCCGGAAAACAGACAGACGAATCCAGCCGCTTTATCTTAAATCTGGAAATGTCTTTCCCCTTACTCATATTCATTCCCCCCGTTAGGATAAGAACCCGCGCCGGTTCAGTCCGGAGACCTTCTGAGTTTCTTTATCTCGGAATGTTTTTTCTTATTATCCAGCCTGCGCAGGCGCGAAGCCCTGGTCGGCTTAGTCTTATGCCTCTTTACGGGAGCGACGAGCGCTTTTCTTATCATGTCCGCAAGCCTGAGCCGAGCTTCGCCGCGGTTGGTTTCCTGCGAACGAGAAGAATCCGAGACTATAAGTATACTGCCGTCGTCCAGGCATCTGGACCCCGCTATTTTTCTAAGCCTGTCCGCCGCCGCCTGCGGAAGTCCGCTTTTCCACGGATAATAACGCAGCTGGACCGCCGTGGAGACCTTATTAACGTTCTGCCCTCCCGGCCCCCCGCTCCTGACGAATTTCTCTTCGAAAGAACCGTCGGATAAATATTTTTCCGTCATTTTTCCTCTCCGTACACCCTGGCGGCCTCGGCCGCCAGAAGACCGCACGGATCTTTGTCTTTATTAAAATAATTCCAGCAAGTCCTGTATTTCACTTCCTTATCGGCATTGTCCCGGCATACGGAAGGATCGGAAGTCAGGAAAGCTTTCATTATATTGTAATTACGCTCCGCCTCGGCGCAGTCGTCGCCGCATATAGTCTGGAATTCTTCTCTGGCGTACGGAAATTCCATATGACAGCGCCGCGCTGTCCCCGGATCGGAACAGAGACCTTCTTTTCCTTTCAGCAGCAATTTCTTTACGGCTTTTAACCCTTTTTTCCTCATATCAGGATCTTTGTCGAAAACATATTCCGCGAAACGCTCCGGGATCCGCCGGTCTTTATTATAGCCGGCAAGCCAGGAGGCGAAGCCTACGTACTGCGAATTGCAGCTGTAGACTATATCGTCTTGTGTTTTTTTATCGCCAGGATAGAATTTACCCGCCAGCTCCCCCAGATCACTGCAGGCGGTCCCGTCGAATTCGACCGAGGCCCTGCAGGTGTAATAATTCCTTAAAGCCCGGAATATCTTCATGTCCGCTTCGCTCCTGCGGGCGTCTTTTCCCCATCCGCTGCCGAAACAGGCTTTTATATCGCCCGGCGACAACCGTTTTTTACCGCAGCCGCACAGAAAAAACTGACATACGGCCACAAGAAAACAAAGCGCAGGAAACAAATGTTTCGTCATAACTGCGACAGACGCATTATTTTCTCATTGAATTTTCCCGGCGTGTACTGCATCTGATTAGTGGACATCGGACTCTTTAGCACGCGAACCGGTTTCACTCCGGCCTTAACGGCCTGGGCGAGGCCGGAATCCGAAGCTCCGGCATAAAAATTAAACTTTTCACCGGAAAGTATTTCGTATTTTTCAGTTTCGGAAGGCGTGAAGAAAAAATCGTCGGCCAGACGCCGCCAGTTCTTTTTCAGCGCAGAACCTCCGGAAGACTCTCTGTCGCAGAAAACAGATACCCTCCAGCCGGCGAGTTTAAGCGTCCATGCAGCCAGCCACGGGACTATTTTAGTTCTCTCCAGGCCGAAGGAATTATTAAGGACGGAATAGAATTCCGCCGTGCTGCCGGGAACTATAAGCGTCCTTCCGGATACGGCCGGATCGTCTTTTATTTCCTTTTGCGCAGCGGCTTCGGCGGCAATCTTGAAAGCAGGAGTCGAATAAACAAGTCCGTCGTCGTATTCTATTCCCATTCTGCAGCCTCTCAGCGAACTGAAGGCGAAAAATATTCCCCAAAGCCCTATTAAGGTAAGCGCTATATGAAACCTGTTCAGCCATTTTGAAATAAATCCCCAGATCCTGCTCCGAAACGGTATCTTAAGCCCGGAGCCGCCGGAACCGGCGGAATCTTCCGGGTATACTGATATATCTGTCTCTTCTTTTTCAGTCATTTTCATAAACCACCCTTTCAGTCCTTTCATAAGCCGCGGCCTTGCCTGAAGGCAGACAATATCTCACTATATCCCTGAAATTCTTTCTGGAATTGGAGAATTCATAAGCACGGAGCAGTATGTTCCTGCCGATCCCGCCTGCCCCGTCCGAAACGGCGACGGTGTAGAGTTTGTTTTTTTCTAAAGCCTTACCGTTTTCCGTCAGTATTTTCTGTACTCTGCCGTTCTTTTCATATATCTTCAGTCCTGAGACCGCGAGGGCAGGAAAAGGCCCTCCTGAAAAAAGGTCGGACAGATTGGCGCCGTTTATCTTTACGAAAACCAGCGAAGAATCTCCGGGAAAAGATCTGTAAAGGTCTTTCATGAGCACGGGGCCGGCTTTCATCCCCGATGAGATATCCGAAAACGGTATCAGAGCCGCGTCCGTTCTCGCCCATTTTCTGCTGCAGTCGGCGAGAAAATCAGCAGCGGCTGACTGTTTATCCGGGGAATAAGCCAGTGGCTCCTTCAGTTCTCCGACACGTCTGCCGAAATAATTGCGCTCCGCTTCCAGATATTTGAGTTCCGCCCCTGAAGCCGCGGCCTCTTCTTTCCTGACCTTCAGATTTACCGTCCCGGCGGATACAGCCGATATCTTTCTGTTAATCGTATTGAATTTTATTTTTATCCTGTCAGCTTTTTTCATTCCTCTGGAGGCCGGGATTATATAAGTGTCGCCTATAACCGCCGTCCCGTCCAGTCCGGCGTCGTCGGCAATCACGATGTCGACGCGCGGAATAAGCTGAAGGAGAGTCTCGTAAAATTTTTTTGGAACGGTTTTGCTTGGATTGACGTCGACCAGCAGCACCGTCGCGTCAGCTCCGGCGCCGTTCACCAGATTACAGGCCACCGAAGCGGCGTAAGAGACATTTTCCATTCTTAAGGAACGCGTGCTGTGCCCGGCTTCGACTCTGTCGGGATCGGCGATAAGCAGCGATATGAAACCTATCTTATAATTTCCTATCCGCTTAACGCAGTATCTGCTTATATTCTCAGGATCCTTGCCGTTACGCCTGTAAAGATTCGACGACAGGACTGTAAACGAAGACATGGACATCATCGAGTCGAAATCATTGTCCTGAAGAAGGGCGTCCTCGTATCCCACCGAAGAAAGGGTGTAGGGGATCTCGTTCATCCTCTCGGTGACCGCCTTCCCTTTGTTCAGGAGCCCGGCCGGCGTCTTCGCGGCCCTGCTTCCCAGATTAACCGCAGCAGCCGGAAGTTTTTCACGCGAATAAAGCGACTTCAGAGCCGAAAAACCTCCGGCATAAGAGCCGGAGGCGTGGTCCGATTCGGAATAATAGTTTCCCTCCGGGTCCGCGGTGGCGTAGATAACGACCGTTTCCTTCTTTATGCAGGCGCACAGCAGTAAAAAAGCCGCCGCCGGAAGAAAAACCCTGGCGGTTTTCATTAATTGTCTGCGCGAACTATTCTTCCGCCTTCCGGAAGTTTATCGACCGGATGTTCCGTTATGTCGGCAACGAGCACGTCGCGGAGCGGAGTTCCGGTGTCGAAACTGCCGGCCGCTCCCTCCGATATCACCTTTCCTCCGTTGCCGGCCTGGACCAGATAATTATTTGTGGCAACGGAATATTCTTTTTTCGGATCGATAGGCGTTCCGTCTCCGAGAGTGATATTTACGTCCTTCACGCGCCCGTCAGCCACGCTGAAAGACACTTTTATTCCCGACACCTGCATGGCGGAACTGTCAGGCCGCAGATTTTCCTTCATGACGCGAACTATCTGTTCGCCGGTCAGCTTAAGCGTGACGAGAGTATTGTCGAAAGGCATGACTTTATAAACGTCCCCCACGGTGACGTCGCCTTTCCGCAGTTCCGTGCGCACGCCGCCGGAATTCTGGAAGGCTATCTGCACGGGGATATTCAGTTTTTCATTCGAATAACGCTTCATGGCGTCGGCGAACCAGTTCCCCGCGCTGTAATCTAAGCCTTCCCTAAGCAGGTCCACGTCTATATGCCCTATGACCTTGTTCATCGCGGCGTCGGACTGCGCTTTGTATTTCTGCACCAAGGCCTCTACGGCCCCGTCGGAACCGGTCTCGTCCACCCAGAGCGGGACAAGTTTGCTCTCGGCCTTTAGGAATTTTCCGGTATTGTCGTCGAAAGTGAGAGTCACGCGGCTGACGTATCTGAGCGAGCTGCCGCTCTCGACCAGCAGTATCTTGGAGACTTCATCGTAAAGACCGTCGAAGAAACTCGCGTGCGTATGCCCGCCGAAAATAACCGCGGGAGCCCCTTTTATCGCCCGCGCCACGGCGATATTGCCTTTTTTCTCCAGCGATTTAGGTATTCCCGTTTCAGCTATATATTCCGGAGTGACGGGCCTTGCCCCGTACGCCCCGCCTACGCCGTCGTGGATCGCTATCAGTATGACGTCCGGTTTCACTTCCTTCTCTATCTTTTTGACCCATTTTTCTGTCTCTTTCGGTTCCGAACCGAATTTTATATCCTTAACGTTGGAAGGGAGAGTGGAAGTCGCGGTGTGTGTGCCGGCTATGCCGAGTATGACTATCCGGTGACCGCCGCGTTTCACGACCGTAAAAGGCTCTACGAAACCGACTCTTTCGCATTTTTCGCTTTCTTTTTTTCCGTTTTTCGCCTTGACCTGTCTGCAGGAGGTCTTATCGTACATATTCGCGCCGAGCAGAGGAAAATTGGCTTTTACCGCCATATCTCTGAGCACTGGTATCCCGTAGTCGAAATCGTGATTCCCCGGCACAAGAGCGACGTACCCGAGCCTGTTCATCAGCTCTACGCTGGCCATGCCCTTGGAAAAATTGCCGGCGGCCGTGCCCTGAAATGTATCGCCGGAATCGATAAGCAGATAAGGGGCCGTTTCCTTGCCTACCAAAGAACTCAGCGCGGCGAAACCGCCTATCAGCCGGTCCGGATTCTCTTTATCCCACTTGGCTTTTTCGGCGGAATAACCTCCGTGCACGTCGCTCGTGTGGTACACGACAACGGTGGAAGCGTGCAGAGGCGTCAGAGCCGACAGAAAAAGTAAAAATCCTAATATCGCTTTCATGTTGATGAATATCATTCTCCTCTTCTTGAAATTAAGCTTGTCTTTCCTCATTTATATATTACTAAATTTATTTATCGTATCAAATAAAAAGAGGATGCGGGGCAAGCATCCTCTTTCGAGTCTCTCTTGATATGAGATATTAACGCTTAGAGAACTGGAAGCGCTTTCTGGCTTTCGGACGACCCGGTTTCTTACGCTCGACCATTCTCGGGTCGCGGGTAAGGAAGCCGGCCTTTTTCATCGCCAGATGAAAATCGTCGCCCATGGAGGCAATCGCTCTGGCTATGCCGTGGCGTATCGCCCCGGCCTGGCTGGCTACGCCGCCGCCTTCCACCTTGACCAGACAGTCGAATTTCTGGTCTTTAGCTAAATCGAAAGGAGAGGAAATAGTCGAGATATAACGCGAAACGTTCCCGAAATACTGCTCAGGAGTGCGCTGATTGATCATTACCTTGCCTTCGCCCCCGGTGGTCAAACTCACCTGAGCGACCGAAGTCTTACGGCGTCCTGTGGCTTTTATTACATTATTTTTTTCCATTTGTCTGTCCTAAAAATTAATTTTTCTCGGGTGCCGGGGCCTTAAATTGATCCTGCTCTCCGGCGAAAAGGCGGAGGCGTTTCATACGTCTGTCGCGAAGTCTGTTATCGTCAAGCATGCGGCGCACCGCGAGCTCGAGGACTTTAGTCGGATCTTCTTCCATCTGGCGTTTGTAAGGAATGGTTTTCGCGCCGTTGGCATAGCCGGAATGTCTGAAATAAAATTTATCTTCTTCTTTCTTGCCGGTAATGCGAAGTTTTGCAACATTAGTTACAACTACAAAGTCGCCGCAGTCTACGTTCGCGGTGAAATCGCGTTTGTGCTTGCCGGCAAGCAACACCGCTATCTGTGTTGAAAGTCTGCCCAGCACTTTATCCGCTGCGTCGATAAAATGCCATTTTCTGGCTTTCTCGGCCGCATCGGCGGTTATTAAAGTAGTTCTCTGTATCATAGTATTCATATGTTAGCAAATTTAAGCCGCCTTTATCAATAAGAAACGCCTGCCGGCGCTCTGTCCCGGCGCGGTCAATTCGCGCTTATCCACTGTCTGCCGCAGACAGTCCTGTACGGACATTGTCCGCAGTATTTCTCATCGGCGGCGGGAGAGAAAGGGACACCGTCGTCAAGTATCTCTTCTATTAGACGCGTCAAAGCGGAGCGGTAATCCGCGATAAGAGCTTTCTTAATTTCCGCCGGCGGACCGCCAGCGAACAGGAACTGCTCGTTTATCTCCCTGGCGCCCAGCATCATAAGAGAAGCCTGCATTTCTTCCGGCGCTACACCTTCCGTCTGCGAAAAAGCCATTATATAGAAAGGCAGCTGTACGGAAGAAAGGGTCCTGTGCCAGCTTTCACGCTCGTTTATATCGAATCTGGCGGACGGGAGCTTGGCGGAACTGCCGGTCTTATAGTCGATGACCGTAAAAAGTCCGCCCCTGACGTCTATTCTGTCCGCCCTCCCCGTCAGGTTTATGTCGCCGAATTTAGTGACTATGGAGGCCTTAAGCGTTCTTTCGCAGGCATACACGGAAAAATCCAGTGTTTTATGATAGCCGAAAATATCCGACATTCTCCTGATTATCTGCGACCGGAGCATATAGTTGACCGCCGTTTTTTCGGGCCATCTGAGATTCACCGTCCTTTCGGCCGTATCCATAAGCCTTTCTCTGTCAGCGGCGGATAAAACCGCAGCGCGCCCCGTATAAGCGGAAAAGAAATCCTGCAGTATCTTATGAACCGTTATACCGACAGCTTTTTTATCCGTGTCCTCGTCCAGTTCTTCTTTTTCCTCCAGTCCAAGCACATATCTGTAATAAAACTTCAGCCCGCACCGCAGATAAGTATCTAAGGCGGAAGGTGAAAAAGCGCGTGTTTTAAGCAGATCTGTCTGCGCTTTTTTCTTAAGAGCCGGAACCGTCTCCGTCTGGCTGAAATCCGCGGAAAAAAAGATATGATTGTCTCTGACTCGTTTTCCGCTCCGCTCCAGTTCCCAGATCATTTTTTCCACGAACGGACTCCGCTCGCTCTTCTCATTGTCTTCATAGAAGATATTCGCTTCTTCCGCGCCGCGGACGAAGACGTCGAAATAATATCTCGCGATCTTTTCGGCCGTCTTATATGTGCTTATGCCGAGCCTGCGTCTTACGGAATAAGGAATTATATCGTTATCCGCCGGTCCACGGGGAAGTATGCCCGCGTTGGCGTCCAGAAAATAAATTTTCTTAAAACGCAGGGCCCTAGTTTCGAGCAGACCCAGCACCTGCAGCCCCCTGACCGGAGTCCCCGAGAAAGGATAGGTCACGGAATTAATAAGTTCCTTATAAAATTTGAAATAAGAGCTGTTTTTCGCGAAACCTATGCCGGAAAGGGAAGATTTCTTCAATTCTAACAGAGGCTGAACCGCGGCCTCGGCGAAGATATTCCAGTAATCGTGAAGCGGGGCGGTGCTCTCCCTGGTGAGAAAATCGAAAAGTCCTATGAGTTTGTCTGAAAAGTCCGCCAGGGAATATATCTTAGTGAACGGAAGAAGAGTGTGCTTTAATATATGACCGATATGCGAAACCGCTTCCGCGGCCGGGAAACCGTACCGCGCGCATTTACCGGCCATAGCGGCCGCTACGGCCGTGTCGGCGGAGCCGAAATCCGAAGCGGACACCGTGCCGGCTGCCAGTTCCGTGACGGTTTCAGTGGTTATCTGGACTATCCTGCGCCCAGTCTCCGAGACTCCCCCGCATTTTATGTTCTTTATATAGGGCTGCAGAATAAATTTTATGAAATTCACGGAAGCGAAACCTGCGGCGGGATCGTCGGGGACAGTTTCCGCCAGGATATCCGTAAGAGCCCCTACCGCCGAGTATTTGACCGGATAACCCATGGAAATATTACATTCTCCCGCGAAAGGCAGCGCGTTCTGTATAAGCGGGAACAGAGCGGCCGGGTCCGCGACAGTCACGGCCGAATTATCATCCGGTTTTTCCGGAGTCTTACTCAGCAGTTCCGCGAGTTTGAAGATCTCGCTGTGGCTGTCGGTGGCTCTGTAAAAATTTATGTTTCCCAACGGTCTGGCAGTATCACCGACTTTTTCAGCGCCTCCGAGAAAACGGAACTGTTCGTCTATTCCCTCTCCGAAGGAACTGTAAAATTCAGCTCCCGCGGAATTATATTTTTTCAGGAATATCCGCTCTGAGGCCGAAAAAGTGAAAAAGCCGGAGAAAATCACATGCTCGAAATCACTCAGACCCGCGGGCACCGACATATCCGCGAGAGAAGAATATTTCATCGCGCGGGTGCAGTACCCACGGCTTTCCACAAGGCCGTAGAACTCGCCGTAAAGCCGTCCGAAATTCTCTATTTTCAATATCCTTTCCCCGCTCAACGGATATTCCGACGGCATAAGCCCGCAGCACTCCTTCACTTCCGACTCAGTCTTTCTCTCTATCTTAAATTCTTCCAGAGCCGACAAAATCTTAACCGCCCAAGGCAAAAGATATTCGAGAGGAATATCCTTTCTCAGTCCCGCGGTCATGCAAACTCTTTCCCGCAGCAGGTCCACAAGCAGGTATATAAGTTCAGGACGCGGAGCCTCAGAAATCCCGTAGCTGGACAGAGAAAGAGCGTAGTCCACGAATTCGTCCATGGAGAATATCCTGGGGGAAATAACGGGCCTGCCGAGCTCCGCCCCGATATATCTGCGGAGCAGAAAAGAAGGCCTGCGGCCGGGAAAAACCGCTATATTTTTCTCCGGCGCCGAACTGCCTAAAATTATATCCCCGGCATTCTTCACCAGATCCCTGTCCGGGGCAAAAAAGACCACGCTCATAAATATTCTCCGAAAATATCGTATAAAAACCAAACGGTTTCCAGAACTAGATTATATAATAAAACGCCGGGCCTGATGGTAAAAGGCGGCTCCGCACTAAATAAAGGCCGAAGTTTTCAATCCTGAAAGTTAATCCGTCCCTTCCGCCGCTGACGCCGGCGCGCGAGACCTTCATACGGGGCGGAAATATATTTACAATTCAAAGCGTATTTTTGCTAAAATATAAGTACACGGCGCGGTGGCCAAGTGGTAAGGCGGCAGTCTGCAAAACTGCTATTCGCGGGTTCGATTCCCGCCCGCGCCTTAATTCATTATATACAGAAAATCCTATGAAAACAAGCAGATTAGCGCAGTCTATAAAACAGTCGGCAACCCTTAAGCTTAATGAATTAGCGAACAGTCTGAAAGCTGAGGGAAAGGCCGTTATTCATCTCGGCGGCGGAGAACCCGCGGAAAAAATACCGTCCGGGGCCGCCGAAGCCAGCAGAAAAATGCTGGACGCGGGATATGTGCGATACACCCCGTCGTCGGGCACTGCCGCCCTTAAAAAAGAAATTTCAATATATACGGACAGATACTACGGTGTAAAACCGGAAAAATCAAATATAGTCGTGTCGTCCGGCGCGAAGCAGGCCATTTATAATTTCCTTCTGGCGGCGCTGGACCCGGGCGAAGAAGTGATATTTCCGGCTCCGTACTGGGTAAGTTATCCGGAAATGGTTAAACTCGCCGGCGGCGTTCCGGTGGTGCTGGAACCTGAAAAAGGAAGCCTCGTCGTCGCGCCGGAAAGGTTCGTAGCGGCGATAACGGCGAAGACAAGGGCAATACTTCTGAACAGCCCTAACAATCCTTCCGGGCAGATATATCCCTATGAAACGATAAAAGAAATCGTGAGGATATGCGAGAAAAAAGGAATATATCTGGTGATGGACGATATATACAACAGACTGGTTTTCGACGGGAATAAAGCGCCATCCGCTTTTTCCTTCTCAGATCTGCCGCTAGACAGTTCCTATATAGTATCGATAAACGGGGTTTCCAAGACTTTCGCCATGACCGGATACCGGATAGGCTGGAGCATAGCGAACGGGGATCTTACTAAAGCCATGACAAAAATTCAGGCCCAGGTCTCGTCTTGCCCTTCCGCGCTCAGTCAGGAAGCGGCCGCCGGAGCGCTCCGCGAGAAAGGGGATTTCGTGGAAAATCTGAGATCCAGTCTGGAAAAGAAAAGAGATCTGATCGTCAGAGAATTACTGAAGCTGAAAAAAATAAAACTGCATAAGCCGCAGGGGACATTCTACAGTTTCGCCGACTTCAGCGATTATGAAAAGGACTCGCGCAAATTGTCGGCCGTGCTTTTGGAAAAAGCGCTGGTCGCGGCCGTTCCCGGAGCTGAATTCGGAATGGAAGGCCATCTGCGCCTGAGTTACTGCGGCAGAGAAGAAGACATAATAGAAGGCATAGCACATATAAAGAAGGTGCTGGATGGAAAATAAGAGGTGTAAAATGAACTTTGAGATGAAAACGTCAAAAGTGATATACGATAATCTTTCCGTGGCCGAACTGTACGAACACGCGGTGAGGAACGGAGAAGCGGAGATAACCGCGGACGGCCCGCTTTGCGCGAGGACCGGAAAATTCACGGCCCGCGCGCCGAAAGACAGATTTATCGTGCGCGAACCGGGAAGCGAAAAAAACATCTATTGGAGCGACAATAATATAGCGTGCGACGAAAAGCTTTTCGACCGCATGCTCGCCAAAGTAGAGAAATATCTGTCGGACAAGGACATCTTCAAACGCGACTGCTACTCCGGAGCGGATCCGGAGAACAGACTGTCTGTCCGTATTTACAATGAATACGCATGGCACAGCATCTTCACACACCATCTCTTTATAGTCCCCGGGAAAAAAGACCTGGAAAATTTCACTCCGGATTTCACGGTTGTCTGCGCCCCCGGATGCAAAGCCGATCCTAAGGCAGACGGCACAAGAAGCGAAGCTTTCATACTGCTTAATTTCAGAAAAAGAATGGTGGTGATAGGCGGGACCGCCTACGCCGGAGAAATAAAGAAATCCATCTTCACCGTGATGAATTATCTGCTGCCCCTTAAGGGCGTGATGGTGATGCACAGTTCCGCGAATATCGGAAAAGACAAAGACACGGCGATCTTCTTCGGGCTCTCGGGCACAGGGAAAACCACTCTGTCCTCCGATCCGAAACGCCGTCTCATAGGCGACGACGAACACGGCTGGTCCGACAACGGCATATTCAATTTCGAAGGCGGCTGCTACGCCAAGGTCATAAATCTGTCGGAAGAAGCGGAACCGCAGATATATTCGACCACAAAACGCTTCGGGACAATACTCGAAAACGTAGTTTACGACGAAAAGACGAGAAAACTCAATCTGGACGACAATTCGCTCACTGAAAACACCAGGGCCGCATATCCGCTCGAATTCATAGACACTTCGATAAAGGGAAGCACTTTCCCGCAGCCTAAGAATATAGTCATGCTGACATACGACGCTTTCGGAGTGCTGCCGCCGATAGCCAGGCTTTCTTACGAACAGGCCATGTATTATTTCATCAGCGGTTACACCGCTAAAGTGGCCAATACGGAAGTCGGGATCAAAGAGCCCAAGGCTACTTTCAGCACCTGTTTCGGAGCGCCTTTCATGACGCATCACCCGTCGGTGTACGCGGAACTGCTTCAGAAGAAGATGAAAGAGAACAAAGCTTCATGCTGGCTGCTCAACACAGGACTCTGCGGCGGGCCTTACGGGATAGGCAGACGCATGAGCATAAAACACACGCGGACTCTGCTGAACGCGGCGATCGAAGGAAAACTCGCCGGAACAAAATTCGTCAGGGATGAGATATTCGGCTTCGACATACCCGCTTCCTGCGAAGGCGTCCCGTCCGAAATATTAAATCCGCGCGACACGTGGACGGACAAGAAAGCCTACGACCTGAAACGCATAGAACTCGCCGGTCTGTTCAATAAGAACTTCGTCAAATTCAATGTGACGAACAAAGAAATTATCGACGCGGCGCCGAAAATCTGACGGACAGACGCAGCTGTGCGGCCGTTTACAAAGATGTATGCGGCCGCATATATAATCTGATATAATAATTGTAGAGGTACTTTAACAGGAGGATGTATTTATGCCAGCAAAACCGAATTCAAAATTTATGGCCCTCGTGAAACCTAACGAGACGCTAGCAGCTGTTGTAGGAAAAGAACCTATGCCCAGAACCGAAATAACGAAAAAAATATGGGACTATATTAAAGGGCACAACCTTCAGGACGCTAAAGACAAACGGATGATTAATGCTGACGAAAAACTTAAAAAGCTCTTCGGTAAAGATCAGATTCACATGATGTCGATAGCTGGAGTGATCAGCAAGAATATCGTAAAGTAAAACACCTTATAAAATGACGACAGAAACCGCCGGTTCGTTACCCGGCGGTTTTTGTTAAGCCGCTTAAAATGCCTTTCATCATAAAAAAAATCATAGCCGCATTCATAAAGCCTTCGGGGCTGGCGGTTATATTTTTTTTCTGTTTCTCCGGTCTGTACTTTAAAAAGAAGCGGAAAAAACTCGCCGCCGTATTTTCGGTGACCGGCCTTATATTTTGGCTGGTGTCGTCGAAATTTTTCGGAAGTCTTCTGTTATTCCCCTTAGAGCGGGGTTTTCATAAAGCGGATACGGCCGACGGGGACATAATAATAGTGCTGTCAGCGGGAAAAAGGATGACGGGTAACATAAGGTACGCTTCGGAAGCGCCGAGCGCCTATACTCTGGAGAGACTGATGCCGGCCATGGCCCTGTCCAGAAAAACCGGACTGAAGATATTACTGTCCGGCGGCGGAAATCCTCCGGGCCCGAGCGAAGCGCTCCTTATGAAAGAAACGGCGGAGGAAACCGGATTTCCCGAAGAAAAACTGATAACAGAAGAAAATTCGAGAGACACCTGGGAAAACGCCGTTTATTCTAAACGTCTATGCGACGCCCTGGGGTATAAAAAGCCGGTGCTCGTGACCTCCGCTTACCATATGCCGAGAGCGGTATATCTCTTCAGAAAAGCCGGGTTCAGTGAAATAATCCCTTTCCCGGTGTCGCCGAACGGAGACACTTATTTCAGTCCGCGTTCCGTCCTGCCCGGAGATTTCCGGCTCGCGGATATCGCCGTGAACGAATACGCCGGACTCGTTTACTCGCTTTTGATCAGAAATGAAAAAATTTAATATGAATATAACGCCCGTGCAGTCGATATGGCTCGCATGGCTGATAACCGCCGTCAATCTGGTGGTGCTCAAATCTTCCGTCGATTATATAACCTCGGTGCTGTATATATGGATATGCTGCATGGGCGCTTTTCTGCTTTTCGTCCCGATACTGCTGAAAAAGGGCACTCTCGGGTCTATCTTCACGCGTGAAGTATGGCTGAAATGCCTGGCCATGGGGACCTTCGGAACGGCTCTGCCGGTAACGGTGTTCATCATAGCGCTTCACTATACCTCTCCGACGAACGAAGCGGTGCTCAACCAGACCGAGATAATCTATTCTATAATACTTTCCTATATTTTTCTCAACGAAAGGCCCAATAAGAGGCAGCTGCTGGGCTCAGCGATGATAATCCTGGGTGTCTGCATCATAATAATGCAGAACGGAATGTCCATGCATATAAAAGGCGACCTCATGATAATAGGCTGCGTGTGGATGTATCAGGTCAGCCACGTTTTCTCAAAGAAACTGCCTGCGGACATGACTCCGGAGGCCATAGCCGCGGCGAGGGCCCTGTACGCTCTCCCGGCGCTAACGCTGCTCGCCGTAATCCTTCAGTTCTTCACGCCTATGGTCTTCGTCTCCAACGGAACTCTGTGGTTTTCTATCGTTTTCGGGGCTGTAGTAAATTATTTTCTCGGAAATATATTCTGGTACCACAGCATACGCAATATGGACCTGAGCAAGGCGACGGCTATAATCCTGTCCTACCCGGCCGGGACTTTTCTGCTCTCGGTGCTTCTGGGGCAGGAACAGTTCACCGCCGTAAAGGTGACCGGAATACTTATAGCGATGTCCGGAGCCTATACGATCACCGGCGTTATAAAACTTAAGAAATTCGCGAAGAAATTTCTTCCTTAACGGCCGGCTCTTTCCGCGGGCAGATTCTTATCGAGGAAATCCAGGACCGCGTATCTGTAAATGCCTTCGAATCCCTGCACAGCGGAAATATGGCCGTAGGGAATGTCTATAAATTCTTTTGGTTCTGGAGCCGCGCGGTAAAGCGCCAGACTCTGGGAATAGGGAACGGTATCGTCGTTCTGCGAAGCGAGAAACAACTTAGGCATAAGCAGGGTCCCTATTTCCCCGCACGGGACATGAGCGTCGGAAACGCCGACGGACGGCAGCCAGTATAGCAGCAGACCCAGGAAGCTCCTTTTCAAAAAATATCTGGCTTCGCCTCTGTAAGAGCAGAAACAGCTGTCAAGGATCATAGCCGCCGGTTTAACGCTTCCTTCGGCGGCTGCGGCCACGGCCATGGCTCCGCCGAGACTCTGTCCGAAAAAAATTATCCTGTCCCTGTCCGCTCCGGGCAGTCTGACGGCCTCTTCCGCAGCGGCTATCGAATCTTTCACCGCGCCTTCCAGAGAAACTTTTCCCCCTGAAGCCCCGTATCCCCTGTAATCGAAAACCAGCACGTTATAACCGCGCGCGGCCATCCACGCGCTAAGCGGATAATGGGCCGTCATATTCTGCGCGTTCCCGTGAAAATGGACCACGGTCCCCCTCGCCTCGCCGGTAAACGAAGGAAAAAACAGGCCCGTGAGTTCTGTGCCGTCGGAAGAACTGAATTTTACGGCTTCGCAGGTGTATCCTTTGGAAGAAGGATCGGAAAAAACGCGCCCGGACGGCTGAAAAAAGACTCCGGTGCATCCTGCGAACAGGAAAGACAAAAGCGCGGCCGCCAGTAATTCAGTTTTCACGGTTCGAAGGATAAATGAGCGTAAACGCCGGTCTCATGATATCCTTTCCTCGTTTTATATCCGGCGGAAAGCGCGAGATCTTTCGTCAGAGAATACGAAAAGTCGAAAGAACAGGACAGGACGGAATTCCATGAATCCGACGGATATTTCATATAACCGAGCCCTGCCGCGGCTCTGGCGGAGACAAAATCGAAATAAAAACCGCTTTTCACCCCGCCGCCTGCCCGCCACCCCTCGTCAAGCACGCTTCCCGCGTCCGCGGAAGCTTCCGCGAGAGTGTAAAAAAGCCCCGGTCCGAACGGAAGACGCAGCGAGATACCGGCGTCAGCAGAACCGCCGAAAACAAGAGCCTTTCCTTCTTCGGCGTAATTCTCCGGAACCTGTCTCGCGCCGACTGAAAAAGCCCAGGCCGGTTTTCTGCTCCAGCTGTCCCACGGCAGCAGATTAACGACCCTGACAAGCGTTATCTCTTCGGCGTACAGCCTCTTCCTTTCAGGCATATATCTCACTCTGAGATTCATCATCTCCAGCTGCACGTCCGGCATATATCCCGCGGAGTAATCGGTCAGACCGTGCAGCGCGGGACGCGCTGAAATCTCATAAGCGGCTTCATTGCCTGAATATATAAAACCAGCGCCGGTCCTCAGACTTCCGTGAGAATCTCTTATATCGTAAGGCATATCAGGTTCCCCGCCTGGAGTTTCCTGTTTGCCGAGAATTGAACGCGCGGCGAAAATTTTACCGGAACGCCGGGTATATTCTTCCCCGTCCAATTTTCCGCTGCGGTTCTTCCATTTTAGATAATCTGCGGAAACTTCGAGGACCGAAGCCTGTCCGGCCGCGGAAAAAGCCTTAAGTTTTTCAAATCCTTCATCCGATTTTTCATCGACAAGTTCCCCGACGGCCTTTCTCTGCTCTCCGCTCAGCCGTGCTCTTTCATAATCGACAGTCCTCCAGCCTGAAGGTCTGAACAGCGTTTTTTCCCCGCCGGAAAAGACCCTGGCGACAGCCTTTGCGGTATCCGAAGGTATCACTCCCCACCTGCCTGAAAAACGTTTTTCCAGCCCCGCGGTCGGTCTTATTATGTCCAGATAAGGCAGAAGCTGCCAGGAACAGTTCCTGTTAAAAAAATAGTAAGGAAAAGCGGCGCGGCCGAGTTCCCACCCGTGCCTGTACAGGGTCTCCATTTCTTCACGGCTGAGATCCAGCGGATATTCCCATAAATCGCGGTTCTCCCAATTACTGTACTCCTGAACTTTCAGATAAAAAGGGACCGTGGAAAACCTGCCGGGATAACTGCCCGTCAGACCTTTGACTATATAAAGCAGGCCTTTGGAATCTCCGGTGTCGGCGGCATAGTTGACGGTATAATCCATCAGTCCGCGGCCCGAATATCTTTTCCGGTAAAGACGGAGGAAAGTATGCCCGTACAGAGTGGAAGGATTATTCAGATCGCTTCCGGCGAAAACAAGGCCGGCTCCCGAAGCGTCTATGGTGCTCTTCCACTTTTCAAAAACGGGGCAGACCGGGCTTTTTATGACATTGACTTCGGGAGGCAATATTTTCCGAAGGTAAAAGTAACGCTGCGGGAAAAGACATTCCGGCATATCGTTTATATCGGCAGGCTTTTGAAAAAAACCGTCTATCTCGGCTAAAAATTCAGATTTAGGATCGTAAATCCCTTTTTCGGATATATAAAAATTTTTATCGACTGAATTTCCCCTGACGCCGGAGAATGTCTTCCTGTAATAAAGCAGTTTTTGCCAGTAATCGTCTTTCCACAGGCTGTGCTCCACGGCGTAATCGCGCAGCCTTTCGGCCGACGCGTCGTATTCAGACGCGAAGGCAAAGACCGGGGGAATAAAAGCGAGACAAAAAAAAACACGGGCGGCCTTCAAAAAATAGGCGACCCGTATTTTTCCCATGATATCAAAACCGGGAACTACACCAAAGCGGCTATCTTATCCATTTCCTGAACTGCATTGTCTATATTAGACGCGAAGATAAGCCCGTAATTCTTCTGGAGCATATCGGCGAAAGATTTATTGTCGCTGACATTATAAAGCTGCGCTAGCGTCTCGACATATTCGCCGCGGCCGGCGGCTATGTCGGCCGACAGTTCCGTGTAGTTAGCCTCTATGAAACTCCTGCGCTCCATGGCCAGCTTTACAAGACCGTGATCACCGCATTCGGAAGTTCCGAAAGTTATTCCGAAAGTCTGGCTCCCGAAAGTCCCGTTCGTGGTTGCCGCCAGTATCTGTTTCCAGTCCTGGGTCTGCCCGAAGACAAGCGAGCCGAGGCCGCACCCTGCGGCCCCGTATCCCGCCGCTTTCGCATTTACGGCGAAGCCCGCGAAAACAAGGCATAAAATAAAACCTATTTTTTTCATATATCAGTCTCCCTCTAATTAATTCGCGGAATAAATGCTGATATCCCGCAATCGTATTATTATACTAAAATAAATGATAAAAAACTATCGCGGGCCCAGAGCGGGATGGATGTGCCTGACGCGCGTTATATAAATATATTTACCGCGCCGGAAGAATTTATTCACCGTCTCGGAAAAAAATATTATCGAAACGGACAGTATCACCATGCATATACCGACGGCGGCGGTCTTCCCGCATTTCTCGCCGAAAACTAAAGCGCCCACAAGCAGGGCGGTGAGCGGCTCGAAAGCTCCGAGTATGGACGACATGGTCGAACCGATGGTCTTGATGGCGTACACCAGAGTGAGATTAGCTATAACCGTCGTGACGAAAGCGAGCAGCAGAATGCAAGCCAGCGCGCTGAATGAGGTAACCGGACCGAACCCTCCGCTGAAAAGCATATAAACCCCGTAACAAAGGATACCGTTAAAAAAAATATACACATTAAGTTTAGCGTTAGGCATGGAATTTACGCTGAACTGCCTTATAAGCACCAGATAAATCCCGTATGAAGCTGCGGAAACCAGAGCCAGAAAAAGTCCTCTGGGATCCATAAAACCGAGCCCTTTTTCTGGATTGACCGATATAAGGACCGCGCCGGTCACCGCGAGAAAAACCGAAACGCCGACCTTCAGCGTCATTTTCTCCTTATAGAAAACGCACATTATGACCGCCGTGAAAACCGGATAGAGGAAAGTCAGGGCCGTGGCCAGACCGCTGTTTATATATCTGTAGCTTGTAAAAAGGGAAACCGCGCAGATGCAGTAAAGAACGCTAAGAACCAGCGTTTCCAGATACTGCCCGAGACCTATGCGCCAGTCTATTCTGAAACTTCCCGGAAGCAGGAACAGCATTATCACCGTGAAAACGAAACGGTAGAACAGTATAACCGGGACAGACATGCCCTCCCGTATCACCGGTATCGTAAAAAGAGGAATAAGGCCGAAAGAAGCCGCCGCGGCTATGCCGCACAGCATTCCTTTTATATTTTTCATTATCACAACAAAACACGCCGCGGTTCATTATCAGGATCCGCGGCGTGTAAAAAACTACCGATAATTAATACTTGCCTTTGAAAGTACTAACGACATAATCCAGATCCTTAAGCGCCTGCGCGTAAGAATCATCCGTCGGACTTTTAGCCTCGAGGTCTATAACGTAAAAACCTACTTTCGCGGGCATGACGTAATATTTATGTCTCATAACGAACTTGGCGCTCGATTTCCCCGACGGACTGGAAAAAAGTTCTTCCTCGTAAGAATAAACAGAAGCCTTACGGCCGGCCGCATTCGTCTGTTTGACTTTACAGAGAGCTTTGCCGAAAGGGTCCTTGGCGGTCCTTTCGATAAAACTCTTAGGGCTCACCAAAGGGGAATCGGGAGTGTGGTAAGTAACCCATATCCCGCCGGAAGACGTCACTATCTCTATCTGAAACGTGCCGTCGTCCCCTTTGCTTATTTCGCTTACGTGCCATTGTTTCTTATACGACACGGTGAAAATATCATCCTGCGCGGTATAAATCGATATCCCCGCGTCCTTCTTAGCCACAGCCTGCTTTTTGACTGAGGTATCGGATTTAACAGCTCCGTTCGCGCCGGCGCAAAAAACGTTTCCTACCCCGACCGCGAAGGATATGGCGGCCAGACAGCCGGCAAATTTCAGTATGCTCATTTGGAGACCGTCCTTATATTATCGAATATTTCCGTCATCGATGAATTATATCTCGAGGCATAAGCGGAAGTGGAAGAAAATTCCTTCTGAAGTTTAAGCAGATACGACTCGGGCAGGTTAGGGATATACTCCAGCAGGATCTGGGTATTCTGGACGTTCTTCACGTCGACAGAAGCCGCGAAATTCTCGCACTGCTTTTCCTTCCTCGCCTTTTCGGACGCGTCGGTAATGCCGGCCCTGGACTGAAGTTCGTCGGCTATGGCCTCGCATATCTCGGCAGACGTCATATCCATCGACGGAAGTCCGGCGGCGTAATTCTGCTTTACGGAAGCGACGAATCTGTCCTTGCTCTTGCCGGATACGTCCCTGTACACCTGCATGCGTTTCGAGGCGTATTCCGTATAACCGCTCATTTTATTATATATAGAGGCGAACTCATTGTCCTTCTTCATTTTCTCGGCTGAGAAACTTCCCTCCATGGCAAGCGCTTCCGCTTCGTCCTCGCTGGTGTATATATTGTTCAGTCCGGCTTTTTTCCTGGAATCTTCCTGAATACGCTTGGTTCCCTCGTAGACCACGGCAGGGGCCATATACTCGGCTATTTCCTTTACCTGCTGCGCGTGCATAATGTCTGAGGCTGTGTAATTCTTGGCGCGCATATACTCCTCTATGGTCTCGCTGTCGAGATATATCACGGACGGATCTTTACTGTCCCTTTCCGAATACCCGTTCTCGCATTTTCTTATCTTTACTGTGAGAGTTCCTCCGTTCTTCTGGTAATAATCGAGTATTTTATCGCCAGCGGCCGTTCCTTTCATGCTCTGAGAAACCGAATAGGCGGATCCCGACTGGTTCAGGAAGTTTTCGAGCATTGCGGTTCTTTCGGGAGTAAGTTCCTCGCTGGATTTTGATTTTCTCGCGACATTGGCCTTCGTATAGAGATCTGCCGAAGAACTGTCCTGCAGAGTCCTCCCGTCGTATATCTTAGAAAGGACCGCGGCCTTGTCCGACAGGCTGCCTTTACGGAGCTTACGGAGATCGTTATCGCTAAGGCTTGCCTTCTCCTGAAGCAGCTGACTGTCGAAGCTCTTGCCCTCGGTATAATCTTTATACGCAATATTGTCGTACTTAAGGAAGCCCGTTTTTATTTTCACGCATTTCTGGTCTGTCTCGGACTGTTTGCCTTGCACGCACTGTTTCTCGCACTGGTTCAGCCAGCTGCTGGTGCCGAGCCCCGCTACCTGGGAGTTCACATCTTCCACTATCTTGGCGATAATGACATTTCTCTCTTTTATCGTCCAGTCCTGCCACTGTTCTTTAGAAAACTGTCTCTGGTTCCCCCAGTTTACGGAGTATATGGAAGGAGAAAAATCCTCGCATACATTCTCGGGTGAAAAAACGGTGTCCCAATCTCTAATCGCCTTGTTCAGGAATTCAGTTCTTGAAGCCATCAGCAAAGAGGAGTTTTCGTCTCTCTTGAGCCAAGTCATGAATTTTTCCGGTTTATAGCCTATCGCTTTTATTTTGGCTAGCGGAGTGTCTTTTCCGAGTCTGACAGCCAGGACGGTGCTTAAGGAATTATAATTATCTTTGTCCCAGTCCATATTCAGTATTCTGGCCAGTTCGTCAAGGGCTTTGGCCTGCGCTTCCAGCGCCATGCCGGCCTGAGTGTTTTCAGCCGTGGAAACGGCCTCAGAATCGGCAAGAAACTCCCGCGCCTTATTATAATCGCCGTCTACGCCGACGGAAGTCTTATACCCGTCCAGGCGTGTCTGCACGTCCCCGTTTCCCGCAGAAAAAGCGGGGAAAGCGGTACAGGCCAGCAGAGCCGAAAACAGAAAAGAAAAATATTTGTTTCTCATATATTCCCCCGGTTATTCAAGATTGCTCTTTATATTATTCACAAAATTCGCCCACTGGGTCGTCCGCGCGAAAGAAAGCGAATAATAAGTGGCCGTATCCGCGTCGTAGTCTTCCGGGATGAACACTGCCAAACCGTTAAATATACGCCTGTCGGATTCTCCCTGCGCCGGAGCGGAAGAAGAAGCGCCGTAAGCCGGCATGACTTCTCCCATGGAATCCAAAGCCGTATTGCCTACGACCACGCGGCCGCTTATATAATTCGTAAGCTGGTCGGTCACGCGTCTCACCGCATCCCCGGAAGCCTTTGTACCGGCCGCTTTGGCCACCTTATTGATATAAACAAGCATATCTTTCGCCGTATTGCCGTTCGGAACGAATATTCCGTCGAAGGGTTTCACGGCCGCTTTCTTAGCTTCGGGGTCTCTGCTTACGGTCTGGAGCCAGGCGTCGAAACCTTTTGTCATTCCGGACACCGCCGAAGAATTTACGGCCGAAAGAGTCACCGGCGCCATTACGCCGCAGGCATTACGGACCTGACTGTTCTGATAAAATTTAGAATATTCGCTGACCATATATTTGGACAGACCGGCGCCCGATTTCCCCTGTATGCCGGACAAAATAGGACCGTAGGGGAATCCGCAGCCGGGTATCGCCTCCTGGGAAGCGACTATATATCTTGAATAATCCTTAATCTCGTTAATTACCGACGCCATCTGCATATTGCACGCGTCCATGGCCAGAACGTCTATATTCCTTCCGCCGAGCGCGCCGTTTATCTCCTTCAAGGCTTTCGCAAGCCCGCGCAGCGATATATAGGAGTCGTTCACTTCGTCGAGAGATATCCCGTCGAAACCGAAACCGTGGCTCCATATGACGAGCGCTATCTTCCTAGCTGAAAATCTCTGGTCGGAAAGCGCCTTTTTCACGAAGGTCACCAGAGTCTCCGGATCACCCATATTTCCTCTGGAAGGATTGAAAACTATTTCCGAATTAATCTTTCTAGCGTCCGCATCCTGTTTTATATAAAGGGTATTGACCGTGCCGTCGGCGTTTACGGAATTGCCGTCCGCTCCGACCGAAGCGTATTCGACGAGTATCTTAAGATTGTCGGAAGAACCAACGCTCTCCATCTGATTTACGCTAGACGAAGCGAAATTATTTTTTCCGGCCAGACTGAGATTATTGAAACCGCTCAGATAGACCAGGAAAAGCCATTCCGCAGGCTTTTTAGAAGAGCTCGAGGAAACGGTATCCACCGTCTCCGCTTCGGAAGCTGACGGAACGGATATTTTCTGATAGGCCTGCGCCGGAGCCGCGAAATCGCCGGCCTGTGCCAGACCGGCCGCGAAAGGCATCAGTACGACAGCTGAAAAAAGCGTAAATATTTTTTTCATAAAAACTCTCCTATACTATATTATCGCCGTTCGGCGGAGATAATACAAGGGTCAATGGGCCTAAACGCAAGCTAAGCAGAAAAGCTCCGTCTCCGCGCCGTCCGCCGCCTTTATTAAGACAGTATACCATAAACGTCAGTAATAAAATAAGCCCGGCTTTTAACGGCCGGGCTCATTCGTTTAAGTCTCTAACGGGCTTTTATTTTTTGTTCATCCAGTTGAGGAAATCTACCCAGTTAGAAGCTTTAGCCCACGCCAGTTCGGTATAGCCGCTCGCGATAGTCGTAGGAACATAAATCGCTATACCTTTGGAGAGGCTCAGTTCTGAACCGGAAGAGTAATAGCTGCCCGGTTCGTCTTTAGCGCGGTTCGCACCGACCACTGAAGAAGTGATGTAATTCATCAGAGCCTTACCGGTTGACTGAACTTTGCTGTCTTTTGAATTAGCGACCACTATGCGGGTGAAGTCGTAGAGGTCTTTGTTCTCCGCGTAAGCATAGCTGACGGCTTTGTTTCTTCCGGCTACGGCAGCTGTCTTTCCGTCGGAGGCGTTCATTACTGCATCCGTGAAGTTGGTAATATAGGACTTCAGGCTGTCCATAGTGTTGGATTTTACATAGCTCTGCGTATAACCGCCGCTCTGCGAATCGTAATGATCGCTGTAGGCGTCCACCGCGACTTTGGCCAGCTGTAACGGGCTCATAGAAGGATTCTTAACTAAGGGCCCCAGGAAAGTGTTATAAGTGTAACCGTCTCCTGGTTCGGTCTCTTCAGAAGCGACTATGTAAGGCACATAATCTTTAACTTCATAGTCGACCTCGACCATCTGCATAAGGCAGGCGTCGGAGCCGAGCACGTCAACACCGCCGATCTCTTTGAGGATCTTGGCTTCTTCCGGGGTATTGATGTGGTTCCCAGACTGATCGTCGTAGGAAATGCCGCGGGTCATGTTCTGCACGCCGCCTTTAAGCCAGCCGGCACCGTGATTCCAGAGAATAAGCATATATTTCTTAGCGGGATAATTCTGCTTTGCCCATTTGCCGAAATCGATGACTGACTTATAGCTGCCCATGTCGATCATTCCCAGGTCTTCGAGCATCGGGGAATTTATCGTCTTCGTGTCTGAATCTTTCTTAATCAGATAGCGGCGAACGCTTTTCCAGTCGCCGTTGCTCGTATCGTAACCCGACATACGGCCGAATTCCACTACGATATTAACTTTATCTGTGGAACCGACCATCTCCATTTCGTTAACGTCGGAAATGGCGAACTGTTCCAGATTATTCTTTCCATTGACAAAAACCATGATGGTCCATTCGGCAGTGGATTTATTCGTTTTAACCGTTTCAGCCTGGTCTGCGGTCGGAACCGCCACCTTAGACTCTGACAAAGCTTTCTGTACGTCGATATTGCCGAGAGCGGGCATCTGTGCAGACGCCAGGCCGGCGGTAAATATCATCGCAGAAGCTGAAATCATTAATTTGCGCAACATATTGGCCTCCATTTATTTTTTTACCAACTTCTATAAAGCTCTTACCTTTAAAAGACGGAATTCCACAAGAGCGGCGGACCCATGTTTTTTTAGGTCTTTAGACCTACCGCCCGGTGTGAAACGGACTCAATCGGCTTTTTGAGCTTATTTTTATAAGGAACAAATCAGCTTTGCTCCCGGAAACGCCCGGACACCGTCCCGACGTTTATTTTACCGCGGCCTTATTCAGTCGGCTGAATTCAGCCATTCAATAAAATTAACCCAGTCCGTAGCCTTAACCCATGCCAGCTCGGAATACCCTTCTTCTATCGAAAACGGAAGATAAACGGCTATTCCGCCGGCCTTGGACAGTAAAGTCGCGCTGCTGTAAGAAGTCTGCGGATTGTCCTTGGATCTGCTGGAAACTACAAGCTTCTGCTTAATATATCTAAGAAGATCCGTTCCCGCGGCTTTTAACCCGGCGTCGCTCGTCTTCGAGACGGCGTAGCGCACGAAATCGCACATATCCTTATTTTCAGGAGTGTCGAAGGCAAGAGCGTATTTTCTGGCTTCCCGGCCCAGTTTCTTATCGCCGGAATTTATAAAAGCTTTGGTGAAAGCGTTAGTCAGACCGACAAAACCGGGCAGCGCGGCGGAATTGACTGCGCTCTGGGTATAACCTGTGTTCTGCTTTTCGTAATGCTTGGCGTAGCTGGCTACCGCTGCGGCGGACAGAGCGCCAGCCGGCATTTCGGGACGTTTTGCTACGGCGCCGAGGAAGATGTCGTAGGTGTAACCGTCTCCCGGTTCCGTTTCTTCCGAACCGACTATATACTTGGCGTAATTCCTTATCTCGTAATCCACTTCGGCCATCTGCATAAGACAGGCGTCGGAGGCGTATACGTCCACGCCGCCGGAAAGCCTGAGCAGTTCGGCCATTTCAGGAGTGTTTATATGATTACCGGTATCGTCGTCGTAGGAAATTCCTCTCCCGGGAACTGAGGCGATGCCGCGCGACTTAAGCCAGCCGGAACCGTGATTCCACAGGATAAGCATATATTTTTTCGCCGGATAAGTCCGCTTCGCCCATTTCACGAAATCGACAACTTCCCTGTAATCCCCCATATCCTTGTCGCCGAGGTTCTCTATCATAGGCGAAGAGATCTTCTTAGTGCTCCTGTCCTTTTCGATATAGTAGCGCCTCACACCTTTCCATATCTGACCCGACGGGACCTCGTTATTCTCGTCGAATTCCCCGCCCGACATCCCGGCTTCGACTACGACGTTCATCTTCTCGGTAGAGCCTACTTTTTCCATTTCGTTCATATCCTGAAAAATATAAGGCTCCAGACTGTTCTTCCCGTTCCCGAAAACCATTATGGTCCATTCCTTAACCGTTTTTCTTTCCTGCGCGCCCGTATCACCGGACGGCACGGCTTCTCCCACGGCCGGGACCTTGGCCAAAATCGGCTCCGGGATAGAGAAACTGCCGGAATCGGCCCGGGCGCAGACAGGAACCGATAACACCGCGCTCAAAGCTAAAAACGAAAAAAGTCTGCTGGACATAAAAATCTCCTTAAAAATAAAACGGTCTTTCAGTGATAATATCATGTAAAACGTAAAAGCGGCAAGGGACTAAATACCCACCGCCCGCTGAAACCTAAAGTTCTTCTTCGCTGCGGATATATTTCCTGAGTCTGTCGGAAAATTCCGTAAGATGTCTCCTTATCTGAGGCTGTTTTTCCGACATAAGCGGCAAAAGGGTGTTTCGTATCCAGTTACGCGTGAAATATTCGTCGTCGTTGGTCTTATCCTTGCAGGCTTTAAGGTCCAGTTTACGGATATAATCTTCTATATCGGCCCTGCCGACGCAGAGAAAAGGCCTTATCAGCCATACGGTCTTCCTGCCGCGTCTGAATATAGGACGGACGGCCGGTATACCTAAAAGGCCCTTCGGATTAGTCCCGCGCAGCATATTCAGAAGAATAGTCTCAGCGTTATCGTCGCCGTGGTGGGCGGTCACTATCTTGGAACAGCCGCGCTTCCTGGCTGTATCCAGAAGAAGCTGGTATCTTAATTTTCTGGCGGCGCTCTCGATCCCCGTTCCTGATTCCGAAGCGTATTCTTTAACGTTCGCGGAACACACTACGGTCTTTATCTTATACCTTTCGCCCAGCTTCCTTACGAAATCAGCGTCGGCTTCCGCGTCGGCCCCGCGCAGATTATGATTCACGTGGCATATGGTAAGATCGAAGTCCATCTTCCTGGCGCGCCCTGCGAAATAATCCAGCAGGACGACAGAATCCGGGCCGCCGGAAACTGCAAGCAGCAGAGAATCCCCTTTTTCTAAAAGCTTCTTTTTTTTAGCGAAGGCCGTGACGGAATTCCAAAACTGCATAACGATGTTTCTTTCTTCCATATAACAATTATATTATTTTTTTGATACACTAATTTATATGACCAGGGACCTTTTGCTGCAAATATTAAAAAAGAACAGATACCTGCTGATTTTCATAACCGCTTTTCTGATAAGAGCCATCTTTATACTGCAATGGGGCAATTTCCCGTACGAAGCAAATTTCTTTTCCGACGCCTGGGTCCATAATGTCTGGGCAAGGGACATCGCGAACGGGGCGCTCCTAAGACACACCGCCTTCTACCAGTCTTATCTGTACCCCTATATCATCGCCTTTTTCTTTAAGATCTTCGGTTTCCGTTTCTTTATAATATATCTGCTTCAGGCTCTCCTCGACTCGCTCAGCTGCGTTCTGATCACAAGGATAAGCGAGAAGCTGTTCGGCGGCGTAGCGGCCGCGGCGGCCGCCGTAATAGGCGTTTTCTACGCCCCGCTGATCTTCAGCACGGCTCTGCTTACTAAAGAAACCGTCACGGTCTTTTCCTGCGCCGTATTTTTACGCTTTCTTCTGCTTTATTCCGAAAACGGCCGCCTGAAAGACTGTCTGGCTTGGTCGGCGGCGCTCGGTTTCGCCGTCGTATGCAGACCGAATATGGCCGTCGTCTTCCCTTTCGCGCTGTTCTGGCTCGCCGCTTCGTCCGGGATCAGAATAATGTCGAAAAGATTCCTTTCGCTCCTTCTGACCGCAGCGGCCGGACTGATGATATTCATACTGCCTGGAACGGCGCACAATCTGATAGTCTCCAAAGATTTCGTCCCTCTGAATTACGCCGGAGGCTTCGTCTATTTTCTCGGGAATAATCAGGACGCGGACGGCGCGCTTACATATCCGCCCGGTCTCAGTTCGGATCCGCTCGTCGAAGAAAAACAGATAACCGCCATGGCGGAATACAATCTCGGGGAAAAATTATCTCCTTCGGGCGTCTCGTCCTTCTGGTTCAGACAAGGCCTCAGATACAATCTTCACCATCCTTTCAACAGTCTGCTGCTTGCGGTAAAAAAATTTTATCTGTTCTGGAACAGTTTCGAACTTCCTGACAATTACGATATCGATTTCGTCAGAAAAAATCTCCATACGGTACTCGGATTTCCTTTGGCCGGCTTTACGCTGGCCGGCTGCCTCGGGGTCATAGGGCTGTTCCTTATAAGACCCGGGGAGAAGGGCTCCGTCCTGCCGCTGCTGTTCTGGCCTTATATGCTCTCCCTCCTTCCTTTCGTGATAACGGGCCGTTACAGACTTCCGGCTCTTGTTTTTCTGATTCCCTCCGCGGCCGGCGCAGTAGAATATTTCTTAAGGCTGGATTACCGGCATATGCACAGATTCGAGTTCAGACACACGGCGAGAGCGCTTGTCTACGCTCTTCCTTTCATAATAATCTGCGTAATGCCTACTCCCGTCAACAAAACGCTGAAAGATTCAGAGTCCTGGGGAAGACTCGCGGCGCTCTACGCCAGCGACGGCGATTATGAAAATACCATCCGCACCTTTGAAAAGGCCGAAGAAACAGACCCGCGCGGTGTAACGTCGGAAGCCGTTAGCGCCGAAGCGGACGCTCTGCTCGACCGCGGAGACTTTAAAAAGGCGGAAGATACTTTCGAATACTGGCTGAAATTCACGGGCGGAAACGGAGAATTACACAAATATTACGGAATAATGCTGAATAAAGAAGGTTATTATGAAAGGAGTGCCGAACATCTGATAAAATCGGCGGAAACAGACCCTTATCCCGAAACACAGTACAAATATCTGGCTGACTGCTACACGCGTCTGTCCGACACGCGGCGGTACTGCATAGCGGTAAAAGAACTGTACAGGATAGCCCCCTCGAATGGACTAAAAAAAGAAATATCGGCGAACTGCGCTTAACCGGACCTTAAGCCCGTTTACAGCTCGATCTTAAACAGGGCTCCCGTTTCAGATTTTTCGGCCCATATCCGCCCGTGATGCATATTCACTATTTTCCGGCATATCGCAAGCCCCAGACCGAAGCCTTTTTCCCGCGCTGGATTATCAAGCTGCGTGTATTTATTGAAGACGGTATCAAGTTTATCCTCCGGAATCCCGGGCCCGGTGTCCTCCACCGAATAAAAAATCTTATCTTTTTCCGCTCCGGCGCTGACGGTAACTGCGCCGCCCGCCGGAGTGAATTTCAGGGCGTTAGAAAGCAGATTCTCTATCACTCTGCGCATCAGCTGCGCGTCCATCATAATCTCCCTCGGCTCCGAAAAAGTGTCTTTAACGGTAAGTTTCACGCCTTTTTCGGCGCAGAGCAGTTTGAATCCGTCAGCGGCTTCTTTAACGGGCTGCATGGCGTCCGTTTTATTAAGAGCCGGAGTGAATCCGTCCGAATCCAGACGAGAGACGTCGAGCATATTCTCCAGCAGCCTGAACAGGCGTTCCCCGGCTCCCTTAACGTTGGCTACATAAGCGGCCTGTCTGGTGCCTTCCGGGAACTCCCGGGCGAGAAGATGTATATAGCCCTGCATCGTCATGAGCGGCACCCTCACGTCATGCGCCACAGCGTGGAAAAAATCGTCCTTCATCCGCTGCATATTTCTGTCGAGTGTTATATCGTGGAAAGTTATGAAAACCCCTGAATCCTGCACCCTGGATTCCAGTTTTCTTACCACAACGCTGTAAACTTTGATTTTTCCCCGGCAGCTTAACTCATAGGTGCCGTCCGCCTTTATCCCGCGCAGTCTGGTCAGACCGTACAATCTGCTCTTCAGTTCCGAGCGCTTAGGCTCCGCTTCGCAGTCTCCCCTGAGTATCTCGCGGGCGGTGTCGTTGCAGTATATAAGTTCCCCGTCTGAACCGCAGAGGATTATCCCGTCGCGTATAAGGCTTACGAGAAGTTCGAGTTTTTTCTTCTCCTCAAGCACCTTCTCTACCTGTATGCCGTGATATCTTTTAAGTTCCTTTATCATGGAATTAAAAGAATAAAGCAGCACGGAAAGCTCCCTGAAATCGGACTTTTCACGCACGGCGGCCGTAAAATCGCCCTTGGACACAAGTTCCGCAGAATCCGCCAGAGCTTTGACCGGGCCGGATATCTTGGCGGCGAAAATAAGAGCGACGAAATAAAAAGAAGTCACCATGGCGAGCAGAAAAAACAGCATTATCAAAGTTATTCTGCTTATGCCCGCGAAAGCCTCGTTTTTACTTTCAGCGGCTATAAGATAGACGTTCTGGCCTCCGACCCTTGCGTAATTTCCGATATAGACATTTCTGTCCCCGCTGTATTCGAAGACACTGGCGCCGCCCAGTATGCCTTTTATGTCTTCCTGCGAAAAATTTTCCGTATAAGGAGAAAGAGAAAGCGCGTTTCCGTCGGCGGAAGCAAGCATGAGTCCGCCGGATTTTCCCATATGCTGCCGGCTCAGCCTGCCCACCAGTTCGGAAGCGCTTATAACGGCGAAAGCGTACCAGTCCTTTCCCAGCGGATATACCAGTCTGCACACCGGGACATTATAAAAGTTCTCAAAATCGGATATGCCTGCTTTCCCGCTCCTGCGCACCGTGTGAAACAGAGGAGTGTTCTCAGGATTGATTCCTGAAAAAAGCTGCGAGAACAAAGCGTTGCCGCCGTTAAAATTCTTTTTTGTTCTGATATTGAAAAAAGAGATATAAAGGAACTCAGGATTCTGCCTCAGAGCCCTGTTCAGAAGAGGCAGCGACACCTGTTCTGAATCGGAAGTCATGAGTCTTTCGAAGCGGCGTATGAAATCCCTCGTCTCCCGCTCGGTCATCTGCGCCGCCATCTCGGTTATGCTCTTCTGCAGATCTATTATGCTCTGTTTCGCCTCGGCGCGGTAATACAGCACGAAACCTCCCGCCGGCAGCACTATTATGCATACGGCCATGAGTATAATCGAGAAAAGCCTGTTTACGAGAGACACTTCAAATTCCTTTTTCCGTTTCTATAAGTTTTGCGGCGATACCGTCCTTAGCCGCGGCGATACCGCCTAATAAACCGCACGGGACTGAAAAGACGGAAGACGGAAGGGACGCCCCGTACTCTGCGAGAAGTTTCGTTCCGCCGGTAAAAACCCAGTATGCTGTCTCCCTGGAAAATACCGAGGACTCCTGAGAATCGTCGGAAGACAGAAAAACCGCCACGGCATAAGCCGTCAGCCGTCCGAGCTCCAGACAAAAGGCCTGACTGCGGTGAAGTTTCGACTCTCTGGCCTTCCCGTAAACGGCGCCGAGAAATTCGAAACAAAAAGCGCATGCGGCCTCAGAAGCCGCCGACCTTTTTTCAGTTACAGAAATATTAAGGAAAGAGAGCCGACCGCCGTTCCTCAGATAATCGCGCCAGGCGCACTTAAAGACAGAAAGGAGAAGAATTTCGTCGGTCCCCTCGTAAATGCGCGCCGCGCGGACATCCCTCTTTATTTTTTCCAGCGGCAGACTCCTGGAATATCCGGAAGCGCCGGCGGCCTGAAGAGCAAGGTCCGCGGCCCCGTCCGCCGCTGCGGCGGCGAAGTATTTAACCGCTGAAGAAAGCAAAGAAAAAACCGCCGAGGAAGATTTGGACGCGGCCGAAACGGCCGCTTTTTCAGCCGCAGTCAGCATGATATGCGGGTCAGCTATAAATCTGCGGGCATATGCCTCTTTTTCCGAAAGAAAACCGCCGCCGCTTTTCCGCCCGAGAGAAAACCTAAGGGACGTCCGCCAGGCAACCCTTCCGGCGCCGGCAGCGGCGAAAGCCGACAGCAGTCTCGCCTCGTCGAAAACGGAAACGGCCTGGGAAAGTCCCAGTCCCGCTTTTCCGCCTATGAGACATGCGGCCGGAACAAAAACCTTATCGAGATGCAGGGCAGCAGTAACAGACAAGCGCAGTCCGTGTTTGTCCGCCGCAGCCCCGCAGCTGACGCCCGCTATGCTTTTATCCACTACAAACCAGGCGGGCCCGGCAGGCGTGTCGGCGAGCACGGTGTAAAAGTCGGCGACACCTGCATTGGTGATCCATAATTTATGCCCGCTGATCTCATAACCTTCGGTACCGTCCCTTACAGCCGGCGCGGCGACTGTGCCCAGTCCGGACAGGGAACTGCCGCCGGAAGGCTCGGTTGCGGCCAAAGCCCCCGTGAATTTTTTCCCGCGGTATCTGGAAATAAAAGCCCCCCTCTGCTCAGGAACGGCGTATTTCAGCACCGGCATCGCGCCGAGAAGAGAAGCCATTATTCCAGTGGCTATCCCCAGATCGCGTCCGCCTATCGCCGAGCAGATTTTTCCGAGACCCGAAATATCCCCGTGGGGAAGATCCAGATAAAAACCGAGGAGATCCGCCGAAGGAAAATCCTTCAGGCAGATCTCCGGCACGCTATTCTCGGCGTCTGCTTTCCGGAGAACGGAATAAGGAAGTTTTTCATTAAAAAAAACTTCTATAAGTTTTTCTGTGTCCGCGGAAAGCATACTTATTCTCAGCAGGTGACTTTCTCGTCGCCGCAAAGATCCAGGTACTTCTTCACTTCACCGGTCATTTTAGCGGCGCATTCTCTGTCAGCGAAAGAAGAAGTGTTTATCAGGACGTTCTCCGCGGCGCAGCGTATGCCGGCGCACAGCAGGTGCTCGCCGCTCCTGAAATCCGAGAAAACTCTCTTAGAAAGTATATCCTCGCATACTCTTATCCCTGACAAAGCCTCCGAACAGAGCCTCGCGGTTTCAAGCGGCACTTCAGCGGCGTGATGAAGCGCGTCTTCCATCTTCCGCGCCCTTTCCGGCGCCTCTTTCGGCAGTTTAGCGGCCGCCATGAAAAGGTCGAAAGAAGCCGAATCGTCGGTATTACATTTCTGGAGCCGGACCCTGTGGGCTGCGAGATTAGCGGCGAGACTCCTGAGCGCCGGCTTTTTTTCTTCAGCCAGTTTCTTGCCTTTTAAAGTTATATTAGCCGCCATCTGCCCGAGAGCGCAGCCCATAGCGCCGCTTATAGCGCCGGCACTGCCGCCGCCGGGCGTAGGATTGTCGTCGGCGAGAGCGTCTATCATCATATTAGCTCCGGATTCCCAGCTGCTGAGCAGCTTGAGAAGCTTAGTCTCCAGCACCTGGTCTTCCTTGTGGAAATCTCCGACCTTCAGATTCTCCACCATATAATCGGTGATAGCGTCCTGGGTCGTAAGCCCTATCAGTTCCGTTCCTGTGATCTTTATCCCTTCCGGTTCTATCTCTTTTTTTATTTCCTGCATCACCCGCTCGACGGAAGTGGTTTTATAATCCGTCAGCACCGTCGATATCTGTGCCTGTTTTTTGGATTCCAGAAATATCTCTTTGCCGCGGACGCACGGAAGTCCGCCTGAAGAAGCTCTTATTTTTTTCGCGAGTTTCTTCGCGAAATCCATATCCGCGGTGTCGAGATTTATATTAAAATTGACTATCTGATTCCTTGCTCCGACCGCGACTGCGCCGGCGGTGGGATGGATACGGTTCGGCCCGTAATCCGGGATATGCTCCGTATCTTTTCCTATTATTTCACGCAGGCCCTCGAACTGTCCTTTTCTGACCTTGGCCAGATTTCTGCGGTATTCCACTTTGGCCGCGCAGTCGTAAAGATATACCGGGATATCAAGTTCGCGGCCTATTCTTTCGCCGGTCTTTTCCGCCAGCGCTATGCATTCCTGTATAGTCGTCTCCATGACCGGAATGAAAGGAGCGACGTCCGTGGCGCCCATGCGCGGATGCTCTCCTTTGTGGTGATTAAGATCGATAAGTTCAGCCGCTTTCTTGGTGGCGGCGAACATGGCTTCGGAGGCTGTGTCGACCGGAGCTATAAAAGTAAGAACTGTCCTGTTATGGTCAGCGTCTTTTTCCACGTCCAGCACTATGACGCCGGGGACTGCCCTTGCCGCGTCCACTATCTGATTGATCTTGTTTAAATCTCTGCCTTCACTGAAATTAGGCACGCATTCGACAAATTTACTCATGTATCCTCCCTCGCCGCCGCGCGGGGCTCCGCGCCGGCGGACGGTTATAGTACAATTATACAATAAAGACGCCGGAAGACTAAACCTGCCGCCGGTCGCCCGTCCGGACATAAGAAAAAGACTCCTGGATATAACCTTATATCCGGAATCTTTTTCCAGACCGCTTAGATTAAAAAAATAAACGGCTTATTTATTAGCCGGAGTTCCGGCGGCCGCGCCTGTCTGCTCCGGAGATTCCGAAGCCGCGGCGGCTTTCTGTTCCTGCTGTTCCGCCGGAGCCTTCTGTTTGGCTGCGGCCGGGGAAGCCTGCATAGGATAATCCTGAACCACGGAACGGAACTTCGTATTCGAGCCCATGACCGTAAGAGTAATGGCAGTGACGGCGAAAACAGTGGCGCAGCCAACGGTGAATTTCTTTATAAAAGAAGTGCCGCTGGCGGTCTTGAACAACGCGTCGCCGCCGCCGCCGAACATCGACAGAGCGGACCCTTTGCTGGTCTGAAGGAACACTATGGCAATGATAAGGATTATTCCGACTACTATATGTACCGCCGTGATAAATGAATACATTTAATTCTCCTGTTTATTTATTTTTTCGACAGGGCCAGAAGTCCCGGAAGGATCTTTCCTTCTACGAACTCGAGTGAAGCCCCGCCGCCGGTAGAGCAGTGGGATATGTTTTCTGTGCCCACATGCGATTTTTTTATCGCGTTCACAGTGTCTCCTCCGCCTATTATACTTATAGCGCCTTTCTTGGTTTCATTCGCTACCACGCGGGCCAGAGCGAAAGTTCCCTTGGCATAGTCCGGATTCTCGAATATTCCGACCGGACCGTTCCAAAAAATAGTTTTCACACCCTTCATCTTTTCAGACAGCATCAGTTCCGTGCGGGGGCCTATGTCGATTCCGATCATGTCGTCAGGTATGGCCATGGACTGGGTGACTTCCACGTCGCGGCTGCCTATCTCTTTAACCACTCTGTGGTCGGCCGGTAATATAAGGTCGACATTGTTCTGGTGCGCTTTCAGAATTATTTTCTTCGCTTCTTCGAGTTTATCGGCTTCGAGCAGCGATTTGCCTATATTAGTGTTCTGGGCGGCCAGGAAAGTATAGGCCATGCCGCCGCCTATCACGAGCATATCCACTTTTTCAAGAAGGCTTTCGAGAACCGAAATCTTGTCGGAAACTTTAGCTCCGCCTATTATGGCCGCGAAAGGTCTCGCCGGATTTACCATGGCCCTGTCCAGATATTCGAGTTCTTTCTGGACCAGAAAACCTATTGCGCCGGGCAGATATCTCGTTATCGCGTCCGTAGAAGCGTGAGCGCGGTGCACCACGCCGAAGCCCTCCTGCACGAAGAAATCCCCGTATTTGGCGAGTTTTTTCGCGAATTCTGGATCGTTGCCCGTCTCTTCCTTATAAAATCTTATATTCTCAAGCAGAACTATCTCTCCGTTTCTGGCCGATTCCACAACTTTCTCGGCCTCCGGCCCTATCGCGGCAGGCGCGAAAAACACTTTCGCGCCGGTGAGCTCCTGCAGGCGCGCCGCCACGGGTTTTAAACTGTATTTCGGATCCGGGGTGCCTTTGGGTCTGCCAAGATGCGCCATTATCACTACCTTGCAGTTCTGCGACAGGAGATATTTTACGGTCTTAAGACTCGCGACTATGCGCGTGTCGTCGGATATAACTCCGTCTTTCAGAGGAACGTTATAATCTGCCCTCATCAGCACGGATTTATTCTTAAGTTCAAGATCCTGCACCTTCACCAGTTTCAATACAGTTTTTTCCATAAACTTTAAACCTCTTCATGCGGATGAATCCCGTCCGGCCCGCCTTATATTTCCGGACGCCGCGCGGAATTATCTCTAAAACTACCCGGGAGAATTACTTTCGGCGTCAGCCGGCCGACCCCGGACTCGGGAACCGCTTTTCCCGGCGCTGACGCCGCACCGGAGGACCTAAGGCGGAAAAGATCCGGCCCGCTGTCTCCCGACGCGACAACCGACTTCCTAGCGGTTAAAGACCTTTGGAAGCCATGTACTTGGCAAGGTCCACCACACGGTTGGAATAGGCCCATTCATTATCGTACCAGGAAAGTATCTTAACGAAATTGCCGTCCATAACCTTGGTGTTCTTGCCGTCGACAATAGAACTCAGCGGGCAGTGGTTATAATCCACGCTCACGAGAGGCTCGTCGGAATATCCAAGTATTCCCTTGAGGACGCCTTTTTCGGAAGCTTCCTTGAAAGCGGCGTTGAGCTCTTCCACGGTCACGCTCTTGTCCAGTTCGGCCGTAAGATCCACGACAGACACATTCGGAGTGGGAACGCGTATCGCGAAACCGTCCATCTTGCCTTTAAGCGCTGGGATCACGAGAGATATGGCCTTGGCGGCTCCAGTCGACGTAGGGATCATGGAGAGCGCGCCGGCGCGTGCTCTGCGGAGATCTGAATGGGCCGTGTCCTGTATCCTCTGGTCTCCGGTATAGGAATGTATAGTGGTCATAAGGCCGCGTTTTATTCCCCATTTATCGTTTAAGACCTTGCAGAAAGGAGCGAGACAGTTGGTCGTGCAGGAAGCGTTGGAAACCACATTATGGTTCGCGGGATCGTACTTATCGTTGTTGACGCCCATCACGATAGTGATATCTTCGCCGGTCGCGGGAGCGGAAATAATGACTTTCTTGGCTCCGCCGTGGATGATGTGATTTTCGGCGCCTTTCACGAATTTGCCCTTCTTATTGGGCCCGTCTTTCTTCACCGTGAATAAGCCCGTCGATTCCACTACGATGTCAACGCCCACCGATTTCCAGTTTATGGAAGCCGGATCTTTCTCCTTGAAAACTTTTATTTTTTTGCCGTTTACTGTAATTTCGTCTTCGGCTGTAGCTTTGACATCTGCGTTGAGGCGGCCGTGTACGGAATCGTATTTGAACAGGTGAGCGTTCGTTTTAGCGTCGGTCAGATCGTTAACCGCGACCAACTCCAGCTCGCTGTCGTTTCTTTCTATAATTGCACGTGCCACCAAACGGCCTATGCGCCCGAAACCGTTGATACCTATTTTCACTGCCATGATTTTCTCCTTTCTCCGCAAAAGTGCGGATATTAATAAAGCTCTTTATTAAATTATACAAAATTATATATTTGCCCCTTAAGTATTTTTGCCGGATTATCCGCCGGCGCGAATCCGATTACGGGCCCGGACGGTGGCTAATGTAATATAATATTTTCATGAACAGATCGAATATGAGAATTATTTCCTGTCTGCCCGGACTCGCGATGCTCGCGCTGTCGGGAACGCTCGGATATATATATTCCTGCGGCATGGAATCTTACGAAGTTATAAACGATATGTCGGAAATGCGCAAAAAGATAGCTATTTATTATAATCTTAACGGCAAACCGTTTCCGGAAGACTTCGGCGAAATAATAAAGGCCGGCGTCATACGGGAAGTCCCCCCCGTCAAACTCAAGGGCCATCTTAAAATGAAAGGAGTTGAGAACTCGGCCTCGATGACATATTCCGACTCTGGCGGCTGGAAATACGTTTCCGATCCGAAAGACAAGGACTTCGGAAAACTGTATCTGGACTGCACCCATACCGACGAGTACGGAAGAAGCAGGACTATTTACTGAAAAGTTTAATTTCTTATAATGAAAAAACTGCGCCGGCTCTTATTATAGGCCGGCGCAGTTTTTTAGAGTCCCGCTTACCTTTTACTTATAACGTTTTCTTATTTCTTTACGCTGACGGTCCACTTCGGACTTTATGATCTGCAAGGGTATATCCCCCTGCTCCATGAGCAGGGCGTGAAAAGTCCTCTCGTCGAATGTTTTGGCGTCCTTCCGCATATAATATTTTTTCATCTGCAGTATCTGGTCCCAGCCGTACATGGCGGCGAAGTATTCGGTCGGTTTCAGGGTTATCCTGAGAAAATAATTCTCGGCCTGTTCTTTATCCGCGTGCAGTTTATCGGCGAAGAAAGCGAGGGCTTCCTCTTTAGTCCATTTCCCGGTATTGTAATAAGCGTCGGCATAAGACATAGCCGCGCGTTCGTACATGAGATAAGAACGCATGAATCTCGCGTAATATTCTGTGAAGAATCCGTTTTCGTCCGCGAGCTGCTCGGAATAATAAGCCCAGCCCTGCGTTATGTCCGGCTGTCTTGAAATCCTTCTTATGCGTGACAGGGCCTTGGAAGATTCGTAATTCCTCATATGCAGCCCGGGCATTATATTCCCGGCGATGGCGAGTTCTATAAGCGCGTAATTGTAATGCTCCGACATATATCTGTCCAGAGGTTCCAGATTGTCTTTAACCAGCCTGAGCTCCTGAGTCGGCACCGCTATGAACAGCGTGGACACCCTCTCGCTGTCCAGATCGAAAGGCGGATCGTAGGACACATCGTCCGAATCCAGGGTCAGAAAATCAGGCTTTTCTTTATAAGTGAGCCGCTGGTCCGGATAATCCATGATCTTATGCAGATCGAAATGGTCGAAAGCGCGGTCTCCTTCGTCTTTGAACAGCTGAAAGAACTCGGAATTATCGGATTTAGGTCTCCGCCCGGTGACGGAATAATCGTCCTGTTCGGTCAGATCCGGATGCGTCCTCTGTATACTGTTGAGCACCCCGTACCAGCCTTTGGAATAAGCCAGCATCGTGTCTATATTCTTAGCGTTCTTGACGAGATTATCCCCGGCGTCGCTGAAGTATTTTCCGGCCAGTTTTCTGGCTCCGCCGGTGGTAAGGTCGGTAAGATAAAACCTTTCCAGATAAAACCCGAACTGATAATCGCCGAAACCTGGCCTTAACGGATTTTTCTCATCGGCCGCCAGAGTGTTCAGGAAAACGGAGTAATCGTCGAGCGCCTTCTTAAGCTTCATCACGGCGGCATTATAGGAATTTATTCTGGTGAAAGGCGCGTTATATGTATAGCCCTTAAAAGCTTCCAGGAACTGTTTCATATTATTTTCCTGAAAAGCGCTTATGGTGCTGGTGGCAAGATGTATCCATTCCGCAGGCGGATTATCCAGATTTTTTTCAGCCTGCCCGAGTATTTCTGGCATGGCGTTCATACGCTTTACGGCATTGTCCCCTCTCTGCACCACATTGTCGTAATCCTTTATCATCATCTGATAAATTATTTTAAGCGGTTCGAGATAATACTGCGGACGTTTAGTGCACATCTGGAGATTGTTCAGATTAAAGATATCTGTCTGTAGGATGTCTTCAAGTATCACGGCATCGGCGCTGTCGGCGGCCGACATTTCGTTTCTGGAAATCTGCCTTACCTGAGTCAGGAGCGTGTCCAGTTCCTTTATCTCGTCTCTGACCCTTTCGGCGTTGCGCTGCGTCAGTTTTCCGTCATTGTCGTGCAGTCCCATGACCGTAGCGCGTTCAGGATCGTAAAAGCTGATATTAGCGAAATATTTCTCAAGGATATTGTCAAGCCTATTGGCCTCAAGGACCCCGTAGGTCTCTTCGGTCTTCAGCATGGGGCTGTATTCCGCGCGCGCAGTGGCCGGCTCGTATGCGGACATAGCAAACAAAGCGAAACACACCGCAGCTCCGCAGATCTTGTTCCAGCAGCCTTCTTTGTATGTCATAAAAACCGCCCCCCGTCCGGATCAGACCCGGACGGTTTTTTTCTTAGCTTCGGCAGGAAGTTTTCCGGCGCGGCCGGAAGATTTCTTCTCTGCGGGTGACAGAGCCAGTCTGAGCACTTCGTCCATACTCTCCACCGGGACAAGCTTCATCTTGTCTTTTATCTCCGCAGGGATTTCCTCAAGGTCCTTAAGATTGGACTTCGGGAAAAGCACGGTGCGGAAACCGTCGCGGTAAGAAGCGATCACTTTTTCTTTGAGACCGCCTATCGCCAGGACCCTGCCCGTCAGCGTAAGTTCGCCTGTCATAGATACCCCGGCTTTGACCGGCCTGCCGGTGAACAGACTGGCTATGGCCGTCGCCATAGTGATTCCGGCGGAAGGACCGTCTTTCGGAATAGCGCCTTCCGGCACATGCAGGTGGAAATTATGGGAATTGACGTATTTCGCCGGGGCCAGCTGTTTAGAGCGGACATAGGAAAAAGCCGTCTGGGCCGATTCTTTCATCACGTCGCCGAGCTGTCCTGTGAGTGTAAGCATCCCTTTCCCGTCCATCGCCACTATCTCGAGAGAGAGTATCTCGCCTCCGTTCTCGGTCCAGGCCAGGCCGGTAGCTACGCCGGTGCCGTTGGAAGACGGAGTTTCGTTAATAAATTTCGGGACGCCTAGGAATTCAGAGACATTGCCGGCGGTTATATCGACTTTTTTCACATTATCCTCAACGACTTTTCTGGCCACGCGGCGGCACAGGGAGGCTATTTCGCGGTCCAGATTCCTCACTCCGGCCTCTCTCGTATAGCCGCGTATAATCCCGTCGAGGCATTTATCGTCCAGACTTACGGCGTCTCCGGGAAGACCGTGCGCCTTAAGCTGTTTGGGAAGCAGATATTTCTCCGCTATGGATATCTTTTCGTTATGCGTGTATCCGCTGAATTCTATAACCTCCATTCTGTCGCGCAGAGTGGCCGGTATTCCCCACAGCGTATTGGCCGTGGCTATGAACATAACTTTGGACACGTCGTAAGGGACGTCGAGAAAATTATCCGTGAATTCTTTGTTCTGCTCCGGATCGAGAAGTTCCAGCAGAGCCGAAGCAGGGTCTCCTTTATAGTCGGAGGCCATCTTGTCTATTTCGTCCAGCAGGAAGACCGGATTGACGCTTCCGGCTTTTTTCATGGACTGTATTATGCGTCCGGGCATCGAGGCTATATAAGTCCTTCTGTGCCCGCGTATCTCGGCCTCGTCGTGCACTCCGCCAAGTGACATGCGCACGAATTTGCGTCCCATGGCGCGCGCTATGGATTTGGCTATGGAAGTCTTGCCTACTCCGGGAGGACCTACGAAACACAGCACCGGGCCCCTAAGGGACTTGGTCAGTTTGCATACCGCCATATACTCGAGCACTCTGTCTTTCGGCTTCGCTAGCCCAAAATGGTCCTCGTTCAGTATATTTTTCGCGGCCTTCAGATCTATGGTGTCCTTCGTCTCATTGCTCCACGGGAGGTCCGTAAGCCATTCTATATAGCTGCGGCTCACCGTGCTCTCCGGGGACATCGGCATCATCTTGGACAGTTTCCCGAGCTCTTTTTCGGCGGCTTCTTTAGCCTCTTTGGACATCTTCGCCGCTTTTATCCTCTTGGCTAGAGCGGCTATATCGTTAGAAAAATCGTCGTTCTGATGAAGCTCTTTCTGTATGGCTTTCATCTGCTCGTTCAGATAATGCTCTTTCTGTGCCTGCTCGATCTGCCCCTTCACCCTGTTCTGGATCTTCTGCTCTATGCTCAGGATCTCTATTTCTTTCGTCAGATAGGTTATTATCTTCTCAAGACGCACCGCCACGTCGGCGGCCTGGAGCAGTTCCAGCCTCTCGCTCAGATCTATAGTGGCGTTGGCCGCTATCGTGTCCGCGAGTTTGGACGGATCGGCCCTGTGCTGCTTAAGAAAGGCCTCGGCGTCCAGATTGACTTTGGTCGTAAGCTTTATAAATTCTTCGAAGACGTCGACGGCATTGCGCATGAGGGCTTCCATTTTCGGAGAGTCCTCGCTGATGTCCGGCACATATTCGAATTCCGCCTTAAAATATTTCCCGTCTGCGGCGTCGACTATATTCCTGACTTTTATGCGCCTGACGCCTTCCAGGAAAACGCGCATGGTGCCGTCCGGCATCTTAAGCGACTGGTTTATTTTGCTGACGACGCCGTAATCGTATAGATCTTTGGCCTTCGGATCGTTAACCGAGGCTTTCTTCTGCGTAAGCGCCGCCACGAGTTTCTTATCCGCCAGCGCCGAATCTATGGCGGCTATGGATTTTTCCCTGTCGACGGACAGGGGCAGCGGCATATAAGGGAAAAGCACGACGTCCCGGATAGCTATAGCCGGAAGCGTCTCAGTCTGCACCTGCTGTTCTTTAACTTCTGTTACATTATTCATCGCGAACTAAAATTCTCCAAAAGATCAAAAATACCAATGCCGCCGCAAGGCGTCATATATGTTTACGGAACTCGAGGACACCGTCTATAAGGCCGTAATCTTTAGCCTCCTGCGCGGACATGTAGAAATTGCGTTCCATGTCTTTTCTGACTTTAGCGGCCTTCTGCCCGCTGTGTCTGGCTATTATCTCTATGAGGCGGGTCTTATTGTCCTGCATCTCGCGGTTCTCTATTTCTATATCAGTGGCCTGTCCCGATATCCCGCCTCCCATCATAAGAGGCTGGTGTATCATTATTCTGGCGTTAGGAAGGGCGTATCTTTTACCTTTGCTGCCGGCGGCCAGAAGCACGGCGCCGAAACTCATGGCCATACCCATGCATATGGTGGAAATAGGGGCCTTTATAAACTGCATTGTGTCGTAAACGGCCAGCCCGGCGGTCACCATTCCGCCCGGGGAATTGATATAAAGATTTATGTCCTTCTCGGAATCTTCCGCGTCCAGATAAAGCAGCTGGGCTATCACCGAATTAGCTGAGGCCGTGGAAACTTCGCCTTCCACGTCTCCGAAAAATATAATCCGGTCTTTCAGAAGGCGGGAGTAAATATCGTATCCCACCATCGAACCCTGGTTCCATTTTTCTATAACCTGAGGAATAAGCATACTTTTCTCCTTAAAACACCGCCGCTGAAAGACCGGTTCCGGCCGGAAATCCGGCCCCGGGTCAGGCTTTCTTTTCTTTTATGCTGGCCTTATCCTTAAGGAAGGATATCGTCTTGTTTTCCAGCATGCTGGCGGCTATATAATCCCTGCGCTGCCTGAAAAGTTCGCGGGCCTTGTTCTTTTCCGTTTCAGATTTCATCTGCACCAGGACCTTGTCCAGTTCGCCCTGAAGTTCGGCTTCTGTCACCTGCAGATTCTCCTTCTTGGCTATATAATGAAAGATATAGCTGACTGTGAGATTTCTCTCGGCGAGAGGTTTCATTTTTTCGATAAGTTCCTCTTCCTTGCCTTTAAGCGCTTCTTCAGGGAGCTGTTTGGAATAAGTAGACAGAAGTTCTTTGGCTTCTTCTCTTACCAGCGTGGGAGGAAGCGGAAGCGGATTCTTTTTTATGAGCATGTCTTCTATCTGTCTCACCACTTCTTTCTCCGTCTCTTCTCCGGCCCTCTGCTCGAGCATCTTTTTCACATTGGACCTGAGTTCCTCTTCCGTCTTTACCCCGGCTTCCTTCAGAAAATTTTCATCCACGGGCGGGACTATCTTGTCCTTTATTTCTGTGACAGTCACTTTGAACAGGACTTTTTTTCCGTCCTTTCCGTCTATCGGGGCTTCGAACTCCCTTGTTTCGCCTCTCTTCGCGCCTTTGAGCGCTTCGGCTATTCCGGCTACCGGCTGTTTCTTAGCGGACATATCTATGACTTCGCTTTTAACTTCACCGCCTTCTATCTTGGCGCCGTTCTCCCATGTCTCGTAATTGCACATGACGAAATTTTTATTGGACACGGCGGCGTCTTCTTTCGCCGGTTTCAGATAAGCGTTGTATTCGCGGACCTTGTTTATATAATCCTCGATGTCCTTGTCTTTTATTTCGGTCACCTTTTTGTCTACGGGGATATCGGTGTAGGATTTGGGCTCTATGACCGGAGGTATCTCTATCTGCAGTTCGAAATACAGTGATTTTTCCTCTTCGTACTTAACGTTCTTTAGCACGGGCTGAACCACGGGGTTAAGTTTATATGTGTCTATTACTTTCGGAAGAGCCGTCTTCACGGCAAGCTCTATGACTTCTTCACGCACATAAGGCTGGAACTGTGTCCTGACCATGGAAAGAGGAACTTTCCCCGTGCGGAAGCCCGGGTAGCTGGCGGTGCTCTGTATGCGTACCAGAGCGGTCTGGGTAGCGTTCTCCATCAAAGCTTTATCTAATTCCACGCTGTAAACTTTTACGCAGTCCCCCAGTTTTTTCGACTCTAAAGGTTTTATATTACTTTCGCTGAGGACGAGATTATTTTTCATTTATTCACTCCATAAAATAAAACCGAAGAACAGCCTTTTAATTTTTGCCGAGACGGGGACTTGAACCCCGACAGGTTTTAACCTACATGATCCTAAGTCATGCGCGTCTGCCAATTCCGCCATCCCGGCTCTAAAACAGAAAAGCGCCCTTCCGGTTGCGCTATTTTTCATGCGTAACCGACTCAAGAAAAATTATATTGTAATGATTTTTAGCTGATGGTTACGACAGCTGAAAAAATTCTTATGGGCCATACAGGACTCGAACCAGTAACCTTACGCTTAAGAGGCGTCTGCTCTACCATTGAGCTAATGGCCCTTCATTATTTATATTATAGCATAAATAGACCGCCGCTTTGCAACTATATTCGTGATGCGGGGAAGCCGGACGCCTGAGAAGAAAATCACGGAGCCTTCCGCCAGGCGTTCTTTTTCACCGCGCCGACTCCGCCCGCGGACGAGAGATCTCCCGTAAAAGACTCAACTTCCGTTTCAGCGGACGATATTCTTTTTTTCATAAGGGCAAATTTATCTTCATAAGGCTTTAGCGCCGCTTCCAGGGCTGCGTCGGCCGCATCCTTTTTCTCTTCCAGACTTCCGCGCACGGCGTTCTTTGCGGCCGCGATGATACCGTCAGCCAGGTCAGAGTCTATTTCCGCACGCGGTTTTTCATAAGTGCCGGTCACGACCGCGTTCGCGCTTATATTCTCCGCTCCCTTTATATAATCATCCACGGCTTCCTTCATCGCGCCGTCAAGATCTTTTATCTCAGGATTTAATTTCAGTTCGGACAGCTCAAGCCCTATCTTTGCGTTGACGGTATTTCCGCTCGTGGTTATGTCGGCGGAAAAAGCGCCGGCTGCGCGCTCCGCGAGGATAGAAAAAGAATCTCCGCCCAGTCTTATCCCGCTCATATCCAGGCCGTCGCATTTTATAGCTATATCGGAAATAAAATCGTTCTCCGAGGCGTCGAAAGAAGCGTAGACGCTGACGGAAGTCTTGCCGTTTCCGCCCTTTATTCCTATCCTTGCCGGTTTCCGGTATATATACGGCTGCGAACTTATATTCTCCGCCGCGCCTGAAAAATCTATCCGCGTCCCGCCTATTTTTTTGCCGGTGAGTATCATATTGCGGATGAAAAAAGTAGGTTTCGCCGAAGTAGAGGGTTTTTCCACGGGGAATTCGACGGTTCTGCCGCGGCCGGTCCGTTTCACGAGGAAACCGCTCTTCTTTTCCGGATAAGACAAGCTTATCTCTCTGACCGCGTTAAGAAGTTTTCCCAAACCGCCGAAAATCACAGGCCCGACTATATCACCGGATATCGCCCCGCTGTCGAAGGCCGGCATCGACACAGCGCCCCGGACGGCTTCCGTATCTTTAATTCTGGCCCGCTGGAGAGCAGAAGAGATATTTTCGAATTTTTTAATCACGGCGGATATTTTCTTCCGGTCCTTTTCCGCCTCGCCTAGTATTTCTTTCGCGGCCTTAATTTTCTTAACTGGATTTTTCTGTCCCAAGACCTCGTCCTCAAGACGCCCGCGCAAAGGCCCGCCGGAGGCGTATTTTATTTTTACCGAAGACAGATATTCTTCCGCAGATTCGTATTCCCTTTCAGCCCCAGTTATAAGTTTTACTGTCTCGAGCTTATCCGGGTCCGTTTCCGGCAAGGAGAAGAGATCGTTTCCTTTAAGCGCCGAAGCCACAGGAAAAGCGCCGACAGCGTACCTCAGCCGGTCTGAAAAGGCCAGGGCGTAGGGAACCGTCTTCCTCTTTTGCCCCGCGAGACGTCCGGAGCTCTTTCTGTCGGTATAAAAAGACAGTCCGCTCATGACGGCTTTGTCGATAATAAGTTTTTTACTGAAAAGCGGAGACGCCTCTATCTTAAAAAACAGTTCGTCGAACTCCACTGCGTTCTTCATTTCCTCCGACGGATCGGCCATGGCGAAACTGCGCATATCTAAGGACAAATGGAAAAGAGAGGTCTTAACACCGCCTATATCCACCTTTGCTCCGGTGAGATTCTGAAGCGCGGATCTGATGCTCCACTTCAGGACGGGATCGAAAGCTATGCTGGCGACACATAAGAATATTACCGCCAGCAGAAATCTTCTGAGAAAAAGCTTCATGGTTCACCTCCCTTTAGCGGCGCTTATCCGGTTTATCAAGCGCCGGGCTGAAAAATACAGGGGAACCGCGAGCGCAGCCCATAGAAGAAAACCGCCCATAACGCAGGAATTATTGAAAAAAGTCCACGGCAGAAGCGGGACATTGTAACAGAAAACAAAAAAAGGCTTAAGGAAAGAAGCGGTAAGCACAGCCGTCCCGACAGGGTCCGTTATTTTATCGAACAGAGGATTAAGCAATGAAATAAAAAAAGTCGTCGCGAAAGCCGACACGGCGTTGATCCTGAGCAGAAGCACGGCGAAAACAAGCAGAAGTACGGGAAGAGTAAGCTTCGGCAGCAGACCTATCAGCAGACCCGCCACTATCCCGACTGAGATCTGCGAGCCGGAATTATAGTAGAAAAAACTTTTGGATATCTGTTTGAGGAAATAACTCATAAATCGATAGGCTCCGCCGTAAAAACCGTATGCCGGCTAAAAACAGCCGGGGAGAGACGCGCTTTCATGAGGAAAACCAGCCCCCGCAAGAAAAGCCTCCGATCTGGAAACAGGATCCGACTTATTTTTATTTACCGGAACCCTTATCTTCGTTTTCGGCCTTCTTCCCGATTCTTTCCAGTCCGGCGCTTATCGAAAACATCTTACGGCAGTACTGCTCCGCCCCTTCCTTCGTCATCTCTTTCTCACTCTTTAAAGTGCTATCGGAACATTCCTTAAGGAGTTCGTTAAATTTACACACCTTGCGGGCTTCCTCTTCGGTTTTGCCGTCCTTGACTCTGTTTTCCACACACTCGTTGACGCTCATGACCCTCCCGAATAAAGCCATCTGCCTGCAGCCGGTCTCGGCTTTGGGTCTGGCGAGATTTTTGTCCTTGGCCATGGCGTCCTTGACGCAGGCGGTCACGAAGACATCGCCGAATTTACATAATTCGGCGGCCTCCTTTCTGCTCTTTCCCTCGTCCATGGCTCCCTTCACGCATCCCGCGCTGACGGACGGATCGGAAGCTGCGCCGCCGCTTCCGCCGCAGGCCGACATAAACAAAGGCAAAAGGAACACTGAAAAAACCGCTATATATTTTTTCATTACTATTCTCCCCAGTTACGCAAATCTTACTATGACTAAGATATTGTACTAATTAATTATGCCGGATATTCAATATTAAGACGAAAAATTCATTCCCTGAGTATATTTATCTTTTTCCATCTGCCGAGCCTGAACCTGGTGAAGAAACATATGCAATACAGGGTCACGTAAACGCCGTAAGCGCACCAGGCGTAAAGCACGGAATGAGTGTAATGCACAGCCGCCCAGGCGAGCGGGACATAGACGAAAGCCGACAGCAGAGTGCTCATAACCATCTGGAACTTGGTGTCGCCGGCCCCGCGAAGGGCGTCGGCGAAAACTATACCAGTACCGTCGAAAAGTATGGCGAAGGCAAGCACGTGCATCAGACGGCGGGCAAGAGGCAGGATCTCTGCATAACTCTCCTGCCCTCCGGAGCCGAATATATTCACGAAAACGGCAGGGAAAAAATAAAAAAGCGAACCCATGAAAAAAGCGTAGGCAACGGCCACTCCGGCCGCCCTGAATGCGACCTTTTCCGAAATATCCTTCCGCCCGGCACCTATATATTTCCCAACGAGCGTGAGCCCTGCCATTCCTACTCCTATGACCGGCATGAAAGCTATGGAATTTATCGAAGCTATTATATTATTAGCCGCAAGCGAGACCTTGTCCAGACTGCCGATAAGGAAAACGAAAGCGCTGAAAGCGGCTATATCCAGAAAGAAACCCACACCGTTCGGCGCGCCGTATCTGACCATACGTAAAAATATATCCTGGTCGAAACGCCAGAATTTATCTATTCTGAAAACCGCCTTGTTCTTATCTGAAAAGACCAGGGCGGCGAGCACTGCGGTTATAACGAACTGCCCGCCGGCCGAGGCATAGGCGGCCCCTTTTATGCCAAGCGCTGGAACCGGACCCGCTCCGAAGATAAACCACCATGACAGCAGTACGCAGACGACATTCCCGGTCAGATTGGCTATCATCGTGACTTTAGTCATGCCGCGCCCGGTGTAAAAAGCCGCCAGCGGGCTGGCCAGCAGAGGGAATACCGACGGCACCGTAAGAGCGGTGAAATACTGTTTTTCAAGGACCATCACGGCCGGATCGTGCCCTGAATGCGAGATGATGAAAATACCGGCCGGCAGAGCCGCCAGCAGCACCAACCAAGCCGCCGCGGACAGCCATATCCCCTGCCATACGGAAACTGAAATATTTCTCTTTTCCCCCCTTCCGAAATACTGAGCCACGAAAGCGTTGGAATAATTCACCAGACCAAGAAAAAAACAAAGGAAAGCGAAACTGAGTATACCGCCCGGCACGCAGGCGGCCATGGCGTCCGGACTGTAACGCGCCAGAAACAGCCTGTTTACGAACTGCATCACAGTACTAGAAGCTGAAGTAATGATAAGAGGATAGGCGACGGTAAGCAGTTCGCCCACCGATCCTTCTCTTCCTGCGGAAACATAACTATTCATAATAACACCATAGGGACTAGGATCTCACGAGAACTATCTTCTTCCACGCGCCCGCCCTGAACCTCAGCATGAAACAAATGAAATAGACCGCTATATAACCGCAGTAGACCCACCACGCCGTCACCACCGAATGAAGACGGTACACGCTGAACCATACGAGCGGCATATATATAAAGACAGCCATCACAACTGTAGAAACCATCTGGAACAGGGTGTCCCCGGCCCCGCGGAGAGCGTCGGCGAAAACGATGCCGGTGCCGTCAAGAAGTATAGCGAAGGCTAGTATATGCATAAGCCGCCGCGCCAGAGGGAGAATGACCGCGTACTCCTCATTATTTCCGGAACCGAATATATTCACGAAGAAAGACGGGAAGAAATAAAAGAGAAAAGCAACGCAAGCGGCGTATGTCATGGACACCAGCACAGCTTTGTAAGCGGCCGCCTCGGCGACCTCCGTCTTGCCCGCACCCATATATTTTCCCACCAGAGTCAGGGCCGCCATGCCTATGCCGAGGACCGGCATAAAAGCTATGGAATCAATTGAAACCACAATATTACTGGCGGCGAGGGAATATTTGTCGATGCTGCCTATGAGAAAAATAAAGGCCCCGTAGGCGGCCACGTCTATAAAAGTGCCGAAACCGCTTGGAATAGCGAATCTCACGAGTCTGAAGAAAAGGCTCCCGTTGAATTTCCAGAGCCCGGATATATTATACATCTTGCGGTTACGCGCTGAAAACACCGCAAACAGAAGAATAAGAAATATAAAGAACTGGCCGAAACCGGAAGCTATCCCCGCTCCGCTTATCCCGAGCGGCCCTATGCCGAAACCGCCGAATATAAGCCACCATGACATAAGCACGCAGACCGCATTGCCGGCGATATTGGCGGCCATCACTATTAGAGTGCGTCCGCGGCCCGTGTAAAAAGCCGCGAGCGGACAGGCGAGAAGAGAAAAAAGCGAAGGAACCGTAAGTACGGTGAAATACTGTCTCTCAAGCACGGAAACAGCCGGGTCGTGCCCGGCCGAATTTATGATAAGAAGTCCGAGCGGTATCGAGAGCAGCATAAACAGCCAGGAGAAAACAGCGAGCCATATACCCTGCCATACCGACTCCGATATCTTTTCTCTGTTTCCGCTGCCGAAATACTGCGCCACGAAAGCATTGGTATAACTCGCCAGACCTATAAAGAAACTGAGAAAAGTGAAACTCAGTATACCTCCGGGGACGCAGGCGGCCATGGCCTCCGGGCTGTAATGTGCGAGAAACAGCCTGTTTACGAACTGCATCACGGTTCCGGACGCAGTCGATATCACCAGAGGGTAAGCTACGGAGAGCAGTTCCCTAAAGGAACCTTCTCCCTCTTTCCGGGCTGAAGACATTTAATATGAAGATCTACTTTATCACTTTACGCTTAGCGGCGAATTTTTCAAAATCTTTTTTTAGGAGTCCCAACTTTTTCACGAAAAGCTCGTTCTTCATAAAATTATCAAAAATTTCATCGCCTAGCTTAAAACCAGCTTCTACGTCGCTGGGATGGTGCACGCCGCCTATAACCCTGTTGAGGCCGGCCTGATAAGCCAGTCTGCTGACTTTATCAGTATTGCCGGGATCTATTTCTTCTATTATACGCGCGTATAATTCCGCGACGGTGGCGTGGCCGCTGGGATAAGAATATCCTTTAGCCTTTCCGATACACGGCGACAGGGAGGAATCGGTCAAAAACGGACGCGGACGCCGGTAAAAATGTTTCAGCGTTCCGTTTATTTTATTCTGGTCCTCCCACAGGGCCCTCATAAACTCGCGGTCACCCGCTGAAAGAGAATCGAAAAAATCCTTATATCCCGGGAAAAACTCTCCGGGCGTCGCGTCTTTCTGGGCCAGAGCGCGCGCGCAGTGATCCTCGGTGCGCATCCGCTGCCATTCGCGGAGGACCGCGAAATCGCGTTCGTATCCGGCGGTTCCCTCCTTCGGATAATCCTCCACAGAAAAATCTTTCAGCGAAGAAGCGAAGTGAAGCGGCGTCGTGCGCCAGTAATAATGGGCAGAAACGTATTTTTTAAATTCTTTTTTCAGGCGCTTAAGGCCTTTGGCGAAATCCTTATCGGACAGAAAGCGGTCGAATATAGCTTCGCCAAGCTGCGTCCCCATTTCCACGTCGGAAGGATAATGCACCCCGGCTATCTCACGGTTGAGTCCCGCCTGAAACCCCTGACTCCTTATGAAGTCGGAATTATCGGGATCTATCTCGAGCATCAGGCGGGTGAAGAAAGCCGCCATAGTGGCGTGGCCGCTGGGATAAGAATATCCTTTTATCCTGCCGATGTTAGGACACGGTTCGATAGCGGGATCCGCAAGAAAAGGACGCGGGCGTTTATACCTGTTTTTTTCACGTCTGTTTATCGCATAAGCTTCTTTATAGGCTTCGTTCAGGAAAATCCTGCTTTTTTCAGACAGCGAATCGAAATACGGCTTATAATCCGGGAAAAACTGCCATATCTCGGCACGGGCCTGAAAACCCGCGGCCGCGCACTGCTCTTCAGTCCGCGCGCTCTGGAGCCTGTGCAGGGTCTCGAGATCTCCTGCGTAAACAGCGCTGTCTTCTTTCGGATAAGCCGGGACGCTGACCGAGGCCGCGTCGGCTGAAGAAATAAATATATCCTTGCGTTCCGACGCTTTCCCGTTTAAAGTGCCGGCGCACGCGCTTAAAAGAAGCGCCGAAGCTAAAATATAAAATCTAAATGTTTTCTTCATCTTTTATTTCTTCTCCGCCGTCGTTTTCTCTTTGTATTTCAGAAATTCCGCGCGCAGCCGGTCCACTCCGCCGGAGAATTTCCCGTCCTTCATAAATTCGTCGAATACGGCTTCCCCGAGGAAAGTCCCGGCTTCTATGTCCGTGGGATGATGCACCCCCGCTATTATCCTGTTCAGCCCGGCCTGAAAGCCTTCTTTCCTTATGTTTTCCGCATTACCGGGGTCTACGGCCAGCATAAGCCTGGTGAACACGGCCGCCATAGTGGCGTGGCCGCTGGGATAAGCATAACCTGGTATCTCCCCGACCTCTGGACACGGCCTGAGCGTTGGATCCTCAAGGAAAGGGCGCGGACGTTTATATCCGGCTTTCACGCGGCCGTTGACGGTGTGCGCGTCCTCGTATATCCTGTACAGAAACTCTTTGTCGGTCCCAGGCAGAGAGTCGAAAAAATCCTTATACTCAGGAAAGAACTCCGAAATATAGGCGAACTGCTGGCTTTCGGCAGCGGCGCACTGTCCGGCGCTGCGCTTGTTCTGCCATAAATGCAGAGCGTCCATATCCCTTGAGTACTCCGCCGTTCCGGCAGCCGGATACTCCGGGACTGAAAAAGAAGACAGCGAACCGGGATTTATATAAACCAGTTTTCCGTCGTGGTGATGCGTGCCGCGGTATTTCACGTAAGCCGGCTGGCAGCCGGCCAGGAACGCGAAGGCGATTATAAGGAAAGTCAGCAGCTTATATGCAGGTCTATTCTTCATCCTCTTCCCCGAGTCTCTGCGTTCTGCGGCGCTTGCCGTGGTCGAGCACTTTTTTACGGAGTCTTATGCTCTGGGGCGTGACTTCCGCGAACTCGTCTTCCGCTATATATTCTATCGCCTGCTCCAGACTCATTTTTATCGGCGGGGTTAGAATAACGGCCATATCCGCGGTGGACGAACGCATATTGGTCTGCCTCTTTTCCTTGCACGGATTGGTCACCTGGTCGTTGACGCGACAGTGCTCGCCTACAATCTGCCCGCCGTAAACGTCCTCTCCCGGCCCGACGAACATCTTGCCGTGGTCCTGAAGCGTGTTGAGGGCGTAGCTGGCTGTGCGGCCGTTTTCTTTGGCTATAAACACACCGTTTCTCTGAGGTTTCGAAAATTTTCCCTCAGGCATGAAACACTCGAAACTGTGGTGCATAAGTCCGGTGCCTCTGGTGAAACTCATAAAATCGGACTTCAATCCGATAAGAGCGCGCGAGGAGATGAGATATTCGAAACGGACGCGGCCGTCTTCTCCTATGACCATATTCTTCAGCTGGGCGCCGCGCTGGCCCATGGCCGTCATTATAACGCCCTGATATTCCGAAGGGGCGTCCATCGTCAGTTCCTCCACAGGCTCCATGGTGACGCCGTTTTCTTCGTGAGTGATGACCACCATTTTCGAAACGCAGAGTTCGAAGCCTTCGCGGCGCATCGTCTCGATAAGCACTGAGAGATGAAGTTCCCCGCGGCCTGAGACCTTATATCCGCCCTCGTTGGGAATCTCTTCGACCTTGAGACCGACATTAGTTTCCTGTTCGCGCATAAGCCTGTCTTTTATCTGCGTTATAGTGACGAACTTTCCCTCTCTTCCGGCGAAAGGGCCGTCGTTAGCGTAAAACTCCATCGAAAGAGTCGGCGGCTCTATATCTAGCGAAGGAAGAACTCCGGGATCCTCCACGCAGGAAACCGTGTCCCCGACATTTATTCCCTCTAGCCCGGCCACGGCGACTATATCTCCGGCTTTGGCCTCTGTGATATTCACCCTGCCGAGCCCTTTGAAACCCATCAGCTGCAGGACTTTTCTGACCACCGGTTTCGTCTTAGGCGAAGCTACGCTCACGTTCTGCCCGGGGGCTAAACGGCCCTGCATGACGCGGCCTATCCCTATCCTTCCGGTATAAGAACTGTAATCGAGCATTGTCACCAGCATCCTGAGCGATCCTTCCGCCGCGACCGGGCCGGGGACATACTTAAGTATGGTGTCGAAAAGAGGTGTAAGATCGTGGTTCTTGACATTCAGATCGTAAGTGGCCCAGCCCTCTCTTCCCACAGCGTATATCACGGGGAAATCGAGCTGCTGGTCGGTCGCGTCAAGCTCCATAAAAAGAGAAAAAACCTTATCCAGCGTGGCGTCAGGGTTGCAGTTAGGCCTGTCTATCTTATTGATGACGACTATCGGCTTGAGTCCGAGAGCAAGAGATTTCTTCAGAACGAAGCGCGTCTGCGGCATAGGACCGTCAAGAGCGTCCACGAGCAGGAGCACGCCGTCGACCATGCGCAAGACGCGTTCGACCTCGCTCCCGAAATCGGCGTGTCCGGGAGTGTCGACTATATGTATCGTATGTCCCTTATAGCGCACGGAAGTGTTCTTCGACAGAATGGTTATGCCGCGCTCCCGTTCCAGGGCATTGGAATCCATGATGCAGGTGGCTTCCTCTCCTTCCTTATCGTGAAAAGTCCCGGTCTGTTTAAGCATCGCGTCCACCAGCGTCGTTTTGCCGTGGTCGACATGCGCTATAATAGCCACGTTTCTGATATCCTCACGGCGTTCAATATTTTCTTCCATAATCATTTCCTTCCATGCATAAATAAATCAGTCGAGTTCCGCCGTTTCTATTTCGGTCTGGAGCGCGGAAAGTTCCTCTTTGTCCGCCGCTATCTTCCTCTCCAGTTCCTGCACTTTCGCGGACAGATCCTGGACCTGCACGTAATCCGAGTAAATATCCGGAGAAGAGAGTTTCTCGGCCAGAGTCTCGACAGTTTTCCTCAAATTTTCGGTTTCCTTCTTTAAAGTTTCGGCGCGCCTTTTTTTGCGCCTCGCCTCGCTTTCTTTCTGTTTCTGCGCCTTCCATCCTGTGTTCTGCCATTTTTTATCGTAGCCGAAAGAAGGTTCCTCGCAGGCCGGAGGAACGGCCGCTGCTTCGTCCGGAGCCTTTTTCTGCCTGTATTCGAAATATTCGTAATTGCCCGGATAAACCGTGGTCTTGCCGTTCTCTATATGCACCACGGAATTGGCGAGGGCGTTTATAAAATAAATATCGTGGCTTATAAAACAGAGCGTCCCTTCGAAATCCTTAAGGGCGCCTATGAGCGCGTCGACGCTGGCTATATCCAGGTGCGTCGTAGGCTCGTCCATCAGCAGAACATTCGGCGGGTCCAAAAGAAGTTTTACGAGCATGAGCCTGCTCTTCTCCCCTCCGGAAAGAACTTCGGTTTTCTTGAAGACGTCGTCGCCGTGGAAAAGGAAGGTGCCCAGCACCGTCCGCGTGAACACTTCAGGCAGCATTCTGTCATTGTCAGAAGCTTCCTGCAAAACCGTCTTGCGCGGGTCGAGTATGCCTTCGCGGTGCTGCGAGAAATATCCCACTTTCACGTTCAGTCCGGGCAGTCTTTCGCCTGAATCGGGACCGATCACCCCCGCAAGCATTTTCAGCAGAGTGGATTTTCCGGCTCCGTTATGCCCGACGAAAGCCATTTTCTGCCCGCGCTGAAGCGTAAAATCGAAATTCTCGTATACCTTTATCGGCTCGTGGTTTTCGGGATAATAGGTCTTGCTAATGTTTTTCAGCTGAAGGACATTCGTCGCGGTGCGGCACGGCTGCGGGAAACGTATCTTCACCGTTTTGGTTTCGGAAGGAAGTTCTATGCGTTCTATCTTCTCGAGACGTTTTATCATGCTCTGAACGCGGCTGGCCGTGGTCGCGCGCACCCTGTTTCTGGCTATGAAATCTTCCATATGCGCGATCTCGTCCTGCTGCAGTTTCCACGCGCTGTAAAGTTTAGCCCTCTCGTCTTCGCGCTGCGCCAGATAATTCTCGTAATCCCCGTAATAGACCCTGAGTTTCCTGTTCTGAAGCGAAACTATGGCTCTGCAGATCTTATTTATGAAATCGCGGTCGTGGGATATAACGAAAATAGCTCCTGGATAACTCTGAAGATAGTTCTCTAGCCATACCAGAGACTCGAGATCCAGATGATTCGTCGGCTCGTCGAGAAGAAGCAGGTCGGGTTTTTTCAGCAGCAATTTAGCCAGCGCCACGCGCATCGACCAGCCGCCGCTCAATGTATTGACGCTGCGGTCGAAATCGCTTATCTTGAAACCGAGTCCCATAAGGATGGATTTGCCCTCGGCCTCGAGACGTCCGGTGAAATCTTCGGCCCCGTCCATCACCGTATCTATCACGCTGCTCTCGGAAACAGGCGGATTCTCCTGCGGCAGATATCCGACCACGGCGCCTTTCTTGAACTGTATATCGCCGGAATCGCATTCTTCCTGCCTCAGCATCATCCTGAAAAGAGTGGTCTTACCCGCGCCGTTAGGCCCGACCAGGGCGAAACGGTCTCCGTCGTTCACCTGCAGGGAAGCGTTTTCTAAAAGTATCTGTGAAGTAAAAGCTTTACATATATTTCTAAGAGTAATCATAATAAGTACAGCGGGACATAAAATCGCCTTAAAGGCACTATTTTATATTCTAACATTTTGTCCGGCAGTAATAACAGACCGGACTGAAGCGCGGAAGACGGCGGAGAAAAAACATTCGAAAAAAGGGCGTAAAAAACACGGCGGCTTTAAAAAAGAGGTAAATAAAATTCCGGAAGGCCGGAAAAACGGCGGCTTGCGATAGGACTTTAAAACGACGAAGAATAAATTATATTCCCGTAAAAAAAAGCGGGACGTAAAACTTCTTCCCGCTTTTCCCGGTTAAAACGGACTTATCTGCTCTTCAATTCTTTAAGCTCCGCTTCCGCTTCGGCTATCTCGAGACTTACGCTCCTCACTTCCGCGAGCCGTTCCTTTTCAATAGTTTTTTCGCTTTTGGTCAAAAGAGGATAGTAATATATCATTCTGCCGCAAAAAAGCATAATCGTCAGGAAACCTATACCCGAACAAACTTTGTTAAAAGCCGGGCTGTCGATCGAATACAGATAAATAAAAAAAAACGTCATAAGGACTACTAGAGTCCAGTGAAATATCCTGCCTGATTTTACCATAACACCCCTTTTCTAATCCGTATGGATTAATCACGTTTATCCTTTAATTTTTTTAATTTCATCGCGCAGGGAAATAAGCTTTTCCTTCATACGCTCCAGTTCCGCGTCTTCCTGTTTTTTCTTAACTTCTCTTACTCTGAACGGGATATATTCGATCGCCGCGAACATGAAAACTAGCAGAGAATAATCCAAAATTTTTCCGTACATATAGTAATTCCCGGAACGCGCTGAAAAACTTTGGGCTATGACTATAATAAAGCACCATATCATCAAAGCAAGAAAGAAATACGAAAATTTCTTATCAGGAGAAGAATTATGAATTTTTTCAATTAAACCGGAAACAATTTTTTTTATCATAAATTAACACTCGCTACTTGAATATTCATTTATTTTGCTAAAATAGCCTTCTGCATCCCTCTCTAAACTTTCTACCCTATTTAAATAAGAAAACATTTGTTTCACTTCCAGCATAGTTAGACCGAAAGCAAAACCTGCAGCCACTATATTACATATAGGGGCACTACATAATGCCATTAATCCACCGAATGACAAGATAAATTTATAATAAGAAGTCGTTAAATCCCCTTCCGCCATATTTATCTGATCAACGGCAGAACTAAATTTAGATAAAAACACCTGCCCGCATTCATATGTCTCCTTAGACTGTTTCCCGAAAGTCCCGTCGGCTTCCAACTTCCAAAAATGTATTTCGTTAGTCCCCTGATACTCTGTACTGACTGTATAACTGAATTTATTATCGGATGTAAAATTGCTAGAAGAATCCCTGAATTTTGAAAAAGCGGCTTCCGATAAATCCACCTTTTTTATGGTTAAAACGGACTTATCTGCTCTTCAATTCTTTAAGTTCCACTTCCGCTTCGGCTATCTCAAGCTTTAACCTATCTATCTCGATAGACTGTCCCCTATCGATACTTTTTTTACTTTTCGATAAAAGAGGATAGTAGTATACAAGACAACAGAAATAAATCATTAGTATAAGAAAACCTATATCCGAACAAACTTTATTAAAAATAGCGCTATTCATCGAATGCAGGTAAAGAAAAAAAAACACAGTAATAACAATCAAAACCCACTGAAACAATCTTGCGACTTTATATATCATAAATGTCCCTCTGAAAATATTTATAGTATCATTTTTTCTTTTGCAAACTTAATTCGCGCCGCAAAGCGCTCAGTTTCACTTTCATATTTTCTAAATCCTGGTTTTTTGTCATTTTCTTCTTTCTTATTATTTCAAATGGAAGACTAACAATTACCAGAACAGCAGCGAGAACACCCAAAAAATAAGATATTTTTTGAAAGAATAAAAAACTTTCTTCGGATGAAGCGAAAAGCTGTTGAATTATAACTATTATTAAATTCATCAGCAGTATTAAAGTGATAAAAAAAATAAATTTAGAACCGAAAAATTTATTTATAATATTTTCTTTGATCATGATTAATCACAAATCAGCACGCGCTAGTCGAGTACTCGTTTATCTGCATAAACTCTTCTTCCGCGTTCCGCTCTAAACGATGTATATCGTCAAAGGTAGAATAAATGGATTTAATCTCCAATATGGTTAAACCGTAAGCGACACCGGCAGCGACAAAAGCACAGAGTGACGCCCCTATAAGATGCACGATCATAGCTCCATACAAAGCATAAAGATGAGTTTCTGCACTATTTATATCGTCGACGGTCCCTTTAAAATCAGGCAAACACGCTTGCCCGCATTCATAAGTATCCTTAGACATTTTTCCAAAAGTGCCATCTGATTCAACATGCCAGAAATTAATTTTTTTATTCCCGTCACATTCCGTCCGCACATTATAGTTATATTTGTTATCGCTCGCGGATCCGCTCTCACGTTTGAATTTTGAAAAAGCGGCTTCCGATAAATCCACCTTTCTGTCCCCGCTTTCTGATTTAACGGTCAGAATGCCTGTCTTTTTATTAAACTCCATCAATATTTTACCATTTATTTTTGATTTTACCGTTCTTATTTCCTTGCCGTCGATTACCTCTAAAGAATCCATATATTTGTCGATATCGACTTTTACGCCTTTAGGGGAAACGCATTGCCCGAATTCAGGGTCGCTTGCATTCGCCGGGTCGTGGAGCCAGTCTACGGCCGGAGTGTTATCTCCGGGAAGAGAAGGCTGATTATCTTTCGGAAGTTTAACGGACACAGAATTATAATCCATTTTATTCGGCTCCGTATACCAGGCAAAAGATGCCGTATTAAACAAAAATATACAAACAAGTGTGATTACAAAAGTTTTTCTCATAATTATTTCCCATTCCCCAAACCAGATTTACCCGCAATAAGTCCGCGGATACAAAATAAGGATAGAAAAAAAAAAAAAAACAGTTGTCAAGTCCCGTTTTTAAATCAGGAACCGGGTTACTGAAATTACGGGTCCGGAATATGCTTTTACGAAACGTCCGGACGTTCAGGTTGACACTGCCTTATTATTTAATATAATAATTAGTATAAGGATAAGCGCGACCGCAGGATAATCCTGTTGGTATTCCATAAAAATATTTAATCAAGAGGTGAAAAGATGGATGATTTATTGGAGATCATAGACTACGTGAAAAACGCCGGAGCGCGTTTCGCAGACGTAAGGGAACAGTCGGTCAGAAACAGATACGTGGTCACTAAAGACACCAGAGCCGAGCATTTGGTCGACGAGACTAATACCGGCACCGGCATAAGGGTACTTTACGGGAACGGCTGGGGCTATGCCGCGACTAAAGACAAAACGCCGGAAGGTCTCAGAAAAGCCGCCGACAAAGCGCTTGAATTAGCCAAGCTGGCGAGTCCCCTGGCAAACGAACCTATAATTCTTGCCTCGGAACCTAAACATATAGCTAAATTCTCCACCAAAGCCGTTAAGGACGTGGAGACAGTGCCGCTGGAAGAGCCTCTAGAAAGAATGATAGCGGCCGGAGAAAAGATACTTAAACAGAAAGACATGATAATGGCGAAGGGTTTTCTCCACATGAGAAAACAGAAAAGAAGATACGCCAACACCGAAGGCTCGCAGATAGAAACGGAACTGCAGACCGTGATGCCGGAAATAACGGCTATGGCCAGGGCGAACGGAGAAGTAAAGACGAGATCTTTCGCCCTCGGCGGAGAAAACGCCGGCTATGAATATTTCGCCAATATGGCCATAGAAGACAATCTGGAAAGGATATGCTCCGAAGCCAGGGAACACTGTTACGCGAAACAGTGCGGCGAAGGCCCCACCACGCTGGTGCTCGATCCGCGCAATCTTTCCCTTACGATGCACGAGTCGGTAGGGCATCCCACGGAACTCGACAGGGTGCTCGGATACGAGGAATCTAACGCGGGAAGAAGTTTCGCCACTCTGGAAAAGCTTCACACGTTCAGATACGGCTCGGAACTCGTCAATTTCGTCGCTGACAACACCTGGGAAGGCGGTCTGGCCAGTTACGGCTACGACGACGAAGGCGTGGAATGCCAAAAATGGATGATGGTGAAGGACGGCATACTCAACGGCTACGGAGCCTGCCGCGAACTCGCACATAAGATAGGACTGGAACGGGCGAACGGAACCACGAGGGCCACGGAATACTACGACGTGCCGATAACGCGCATCCCGAATCTATATCTCGCTCCCGGGAAAAAGCCTCTGACGAAAGAGGAAATCATAGCCGACACGAAAGACGGTATATACATAGAGGGACGCGGGACCTTCAGCATAGACCAGATGAGACTTAATATGCAGTTCGGAGGAGACGCTTTCTGGCAGATAAAGAACGGAAAGATAACCGGAATGCTGAAGAACGTCGTCTACAACGCGATCTCATATCAGTTCTGGCGCAGCTGCGACGCTATCGCGGACGAAAGGGAATTCGAGAGACACGGCTTCACGACCTGCGGCAAGGGAGACCCTTCCCAGATAGGGCAGATGTCGCACGGAGCCAGCCCGGCACGCTTCAGAAACATAATGGTAAGGAGAGCGAAATAAATGAAAAACACTGAAGAAATTTTTACTGAAATTCTAAAAAATCCCGTCACGGACCACGTCGTTCTGTCCCATATAAAAACTCCGCTCAGCGCGGCCAGGTTCTCGAACAACGAGATCAACCGCGAGCATATGCAGACCGACACCGAGGGCGTCGTTGCGGAAGTGGGCTATGAAAAAAGGACGGCTACCATAAGCACCAGCGACATAACAGAAGAAGGGATACGCGCCGCTGTGAAAGCCGCGTTTGAAACGGCTAAGAAATCGCCGGCCGATCCGGAATATATGCCCCCTGTGACGAAAGAAGAAGCCGACAGGGCCGGCCTTCCGGAAACGGAACCGACTCCCGACGACAGAGAACTGCGCTACAGGATACTGGAGAAAATGTTCGGCAGCATAAAAAACGCCGGATTGAAATGCGCCGGCATGATGAATTATATGCCGGCCGAAGCTCTGGTCATGAACAGCGCCGGGCTGAGGCTGAAAGGGTACGACACGGACGTGTCGCTGACTTCCACGGCTATGGGCAAAAACGGTTCCTATAAGAAATTCTATTTCTCTAACTCTTTCGGAAAACTGAACGAAGACGCCTTTATAGAAGATCTTATAAATAAAACGAAACTGGCCCAGAACCCAGTGCAGACGGAAGCTTCCAGACAGACGGTCGTCCTCGGACCTGCCGCTGTCGGAGAACTGATGATAATGTGGTGCTGGTATAATATGGACGCGGAAGCGATAGACAAAGGACGCTCTTCCCTCTCGAAGAGAATAGGAAAAACCATAGCAGTCCCGGGTATACATATATATTCAGACCCCTTCGCTAAAAACGAAAGACTGCCCTTCGAGAATAACGGTCTGCCGAAACGCGGCTTCGATCTAGTAAAGGACGGAAAATTCGTGCAGGGCTGTTACAGCAGATATTTCGGCTCGAAAAAAGGGATGGTACCGAACGGACAACCTTCTATGAGAATGGACGGCACGGACAAAAACTTGGACGAACTGATATCTAAAGTGGAGAACGGACTTTATATAAACAGCTTCTTCTATATAAGATCAGTTGACGTTATGGACGGAGTTTTCACCGGAATGACGAGAGACGGAGTATATCGAATAAAGGACGGCAGGCTTATGAATGCCGTCAATAACTTCCGCTGGAACCAGAATGTCTTCGAACTTATGGAAAACACCGTGGACATAGGACGGGCGGAAATGATGGAAATGGGACCGTTCCCTTCGCTCACTGTGAAAGATTTCAATCTCGTGAGCAGGACTGAGTTCTAAAACATAAAATAAAGACGCGCGGCCGCCTTCCGTTCAACAGAGGCGGCCGCGCGCCCGTAAATTCGGAAATAAAATATGAATAAAAGAAATTATCCGGCCGACAAATTCAACGCGCTTCTGCAATCAGGCGAAACGGTGCTGGTCACGACAAGAAACGGGGACAGAAATAATATCATGACCGTAGCCTGGCAGACTCCTCTTGATTTTAAGCCGGCGCTCACTCTCTGCGTCATCAACAGCGACAGCCTGACTTATGAGAATCTGCTGGAAACAGGAGAATGCGTCATAAATATACCGACCGGAGAACTCGCCGCGCAGACTCTCGGCTGCGGAAGTTCCACAGGCCGCGAAACTGATAAATTCAGGAAATTCGGACTGACTCCCGTGCGCGGGGAAACCGTTAAAGCGCCGCTGATAGACGAATGTTACGCGAACTTAGAATGCAGACTGCACGATTCTTCCATGGTAAAAAAATACGACCTTTTCATACTCGAGGTCCTGAAAGTATGGATAGACGGATCAGTAAAGGTCCCGCGGACTCTTCACCACATATCCGGAGACGAATTCTTCGTGCCGGGGGAAAAGATACATGGCTGAATTAAAAACGGCCGCGAAATCATTATTCCTTATAGCGGTTTTTCTGACGGCATCCTGCGCGAAGATTTCCGATAAGGAACCTTATGCCGGATATAAAGCCTCGGCCGACGCTTTTTTCTACGGAAGCCGCGAACAGAGGACGGAAGCCGCGGCTGAAATGAAAAAAAACGCTGAAAACAATCCGGCGGCGGCTTTTTACGCGCTGATGCACGAAAAAAACATTCCGCATACTTTCATAACTGACATGATGGTCGGAAAAGCTCCGGACTACGGAATAGGAGCCGAAGATATCGAAAACCTCCGGAAACTGTCGGACAGAAGCATTGCATACGCTATGCTCCCTTACGCGCTCGGACTCGCTGCGAAAGACGGCAAAAAGTCGGCCCGGAAGGTAAAAAAGCTTATAATAAAAGCAGCAGAAAACGGAAATATCACGGCCTGCGATATAGCGGGCGACATATACTATTTCGGCAGCATGTATCTGGACATAGATCCCGATTACGCGAAAGCAAAAAAATACTATCTCCTCGCGGAAGCGGAAGGAAGCCATCATTCCGTGGCGATGCTGGGAGAAATGCACAGATTCGGCAGAGGCTTCATCGAAGACAAAAAAGAGACTAAAAAACTGTTTGAAAAAGCGATAAGGATGGGTGACGAACGAGCCAAAAGAGAAACGGTATATATAGACTGAAAGACCATAGGGCCCATATAATATATATGCCATATGCCATTTGTTTCATTGTGTCCGAGAATGCAATAATATATTAATGTACGGCGTTTTTATTACATATACGCTTTTGTTTTAAGGAGTAAAAACAATGAAAATAAACAGTATCATAAAAAAGACAGTGTCGGCTGCCCTGCTGCTGATAGCCGCGGCTTCCTTCTCTTTTGCCGCATACGGAAGCGGAAACCACAATTTTATAAGACCGCAGCGCGGAATACATCACAGATTTATCAGCTGCCCTTTAATGACGGTAGAATATTCGTATATGGACGTGGAATACACTTATGACGGAGTGTTTATCACGATGTCGGCGGTTTATCTTAATTCAATAAATAAACTGCACGAGGAGGCGGAAGAACATCTTGGTTTCCTTTCCGACAATCCTGATTCTGAAGAGTTCAGACATTCAAACTGTCCGTGTTCCGTTCCCGGGGCGGATCTCGCTTATGAACTTACTGACAACGGCCTCGTTATATCGATAACCTCAGAAAATGCCGATATAGTGAAGAAAATACAGAGAAGAACTAGATCTATAGCCAGAATGAAGTCGTGGATGGAAAAAGGCAGCACCACGACAAGTTTCTACGACGACACGGACGATATTCTGTCGAATTCCGACCTGGATCTGAGCAATCTTTCGGACAATCAGGGAGGATGGCGCCGCGGACAGGGAAACGACGGCCGCCAGACGCAGTCGCCCCAACACGGAAGGCACTGAGAAAAAACGAAGCAAAAAAAGGCCGTCTGATTTTTTAAAATCAGACGGCCTTTTTTATGGTTTTATTTTTAATGACTTTCGATAAATACGGCGTGAAGTCTCCTAAGGACCGTTTCTCCACGGCCGGAAGGAACGGTGAATCTTACCGAATGTTCCGAAATCTCCGCTCTGAGGCCGCACAAAAAAGGTTCGGCCGCGGCGAGAGTCCCTGCGACGCCGGAGTCTATCCCGTTGCCTATAACGTAGACAGTGTCACGGTCAGCGCTTCGTGAAAAAGCGAAACAGTGCAGTCCTTTTTCCCCCATTTCGTTCACGACAGTTCCGTTATCGTCGGAGAAAGAAGAGCGCAGCACCAGATTAAGTTTATTTTCAGCCGCGAATCTTATAGCCGCGAACTGCCGCACTTCCGTACCGGCTTCAGCCAGGGCCATAACTTCACCGTATGAAAGGACTCCGCAGACCTTCGCCTCCGGGACCAGCGCCGGATGAGCCGAATAAATCCCCTTTACATCCGTATAAAAAACGCATTTTTCAGAGCCCAGCGCCCGCGCCAGGTAAACAGCCGTAAAATCCGAACCGCCGCGTCCCAGTGTCGTTATGTCTCCCCCAGCTGAAACTCCCTGGAAACCGGCCACTATAACTATTTTACCGTCCTCAGTCTCTTTCGCGAGCCTTCCGCCGTTTAAAGCCGTGACCCGCGCCTTACCGAAATTCCCGTCGGTTATTATCCCCGCCTGCGATCCGGTAAGCGAAACAGCGCGCAGCCCGCATTTATTCACGGCCATTGCCACCAGGGCGGCGCTTATCTGCTCCCCGCAGGCCTGCAGGGCGTCGAGTTCTCTGGCTTCACAGCGCGGAGAGACTTCCGAAGCGAGTCCGAGCAGGTCGTCGGTGCAGTCGGCCGGGGCTGAGACGACGGCGACCGGGAGAAGGCCCTCTTCGTAAAGTTTCTTTATCTTAAGCGCCGAAAGATTTATCTTCTCAGGCGTCCCCAGAGAACTTCCTCCGAATTTTATAACGGCGGTTTTCATATCTTTTAAAATAAAAAACGGGAAACCTTCACGTCACAGCTTCCCGTTCTTCATTATATTCTCCTGACGCTATACCATAGTGGCGGTGACCCTTATAACTTCGGCGAGCGAAGTTTCGCCCAGTCTGGCCTTAAGTATGCCGTCCATAAGCAGAGTGCGCATGCCCGCGGTGTTTATTGCCGTGCGTCTTATCACGTCCGTGGGGGCGTTGGCGAGGACATGCTTTCTGATCGACTCGTTCATAACCATCAGTTCGAACAGACCGATCCTGCCACGGTAACCGTTTCTGCAGTTAGGGCAGCCAGCGAGGTTCGGGATCTTGAAATTGGCGCCGGGGCTCAGTATCAGCTGTTTGACTATCTTGGCCTCTTCAAGATCCATATTTTTTGTAAATTCGTTAACTGCCGGCTCCGTAAGCGCGCTGGCCGGTTTGGAACAATAAGGACATAATCTCCGCACAAGCCTCTGACTCATCGCGCCCAGCATAGAAGAGGCTATCAGGAAAGGAGGAACGCCCATTTCGAAAAGACGTTCGATAGTGCTCGGAGCGCTGATAGTATGTATAGTGGTGAAAAGAAGATGCCCGGTAAGAGCGAATCTCATGCTCATCTCGGCGGTCTCGAAATCCCTGACCTCGCCTATCATTATGACATTCGGATCCTGCCTTAGGATAGAGACCAGCGCCTCTTTCCAGCTGAACCCCCTCTTGGGTTCTATCTGGGCCTGATTTATGCCTTCCATGCGGTATTCCACAGGATCCTCGAGGGTTATTATATTGACGGACGGCATATTTATCTCTTTGAGTATGGCGTAAAGAGTGGTCGTCTTGCCCGAGCCGGTATCGCCAGTGAGAAAAAGCATGCCGTAAGGATTTTTTATAAGCCTGCGGACCAGGCCCAGAGTATCAGGCATAAGACCCAGTTTATCCAGGTCTATCGACAGCTGCGCTCTGTCCACGACGCGCATGACTATCTTTTCTCCGTTAACCGTGGGGAAAGAGGAAACGCGCAGCTGAATGCCGCGGCCAGAGACTATCTTCTGAAATCTCCCGTCCTCCTGTTTGAAGGCCGTGGAAGGTTCCGGGTCGAAGCCGGCCAAGACCCTTATCCTCTGCACCAAAGGGATATCCGGGGTCTTCTGAAACACGAGCATATCGTTCAGAATACCGTCCACCCTGAAACGGACTCTTACGTTTATACCCTGCGACTCTATATGTATATCGCTGGTCCGTTCAACTACGGCGTGCTCTAGGATGAGATCGCACAGTTTTGTAGCGATATCCATGACCGGATTCTTTTTTTTCAGAAATAAAAGCTGGTTGAAGCTGTCGACAAGGCTGTTCTTCTTGGGAGCCGCCTGAGGCGCCGCAGCCGGCTGCTGTGCCGGAGCCTGAGGGCCGCCGCCGTTTCTCGCGGTAACGTTAGGCATAGGCCGCTGTCCCGGCTGACCGTTTATCTGATTCTTTCCCCAAAACGCCATATACAAGACCCCTTTTATTTTAAGATTGTACTCTCTCTAGAAAAATATTATAACAATTATTTATAAGCAATTTTCAATATTGTTACTTTTTTATCTCCGGCAGGGAGTTTTATCACAACGGTGTCTCCTTCTTTGGCGCCGAGCAGCCCTTGCGCGAAAGGCGAACTTACCGAAATCTTTCCTTCCGACGGATCTGCCTCGTCAGCGCTCGTGAGGGTGTATTCCTTTTCTTTATTGAGTTTGTGATCTTCTATCAAGACGGTGGCGCCGAGTCTTACTTTACTCTTGTCCACCACCGCGGACTCGACTATTTTCGCGTCGCGCAGATCCAGTTCGAGGGCGTTTATCCTCTTAATCACCACGTTCTGCTTCTCCTTGGCGTAGATATAACCGGCATTTTCTTTAAGGTCGCCCTGCTCGCGAGCCTCTTCTATTTCTATGCCAAGAGAGTTCTTTTCCTCCTTGAGAGCCGCGAGTTCCTGCTGCAATTTTTCATAGCCTTCCTTAGTCAAATATACCTTAGCCATAAAAACCTTCCTTATCATTATATAAACATAGTAATACCGGCCCTCAATTTTCCGTCAATTAAAAGGGCCGGTTAAAATGTTGTGGCACCGAGTGGAATTGAACCACTGACCTAGCGCTTATGAAACGCCCGCTCTAACCACTGAGCTACGGTGCCGTAATATTTATGGTTACTGAGCTGCCTGCGGGCGGGTTTCAAACACCGGAGACTATATGTCCTCGGGTGTAATTATATATTAGCAAATTGGCAGTTTGCAAAGCAACAGCTATTTTTCTGTCACCGCCTTCCTTTCTATCATCTTGCTGATCTTATTGTAATTGTTCTTTCTCGCTATATCCAGCGGCAAAGGATATTTAGGATCGCCTGAAGATATCTTAAGGTCCGCTCCCCTTGAAAGCAGAGATTCCACGACTTTGAGATTTCCCTTCTCGGAAGCGGCGTAAAGAGCCGTCTTCCCGTCTTTATTCTGCGCGTCCAAATAAGCTCCCTTAAAAATCAGCATATCCATTTGACTTACCCTGTCTTTCATGGCGGACACTATAAGCGGAGTATTGCCGTCCCTGTCCCTAGCCTCTATGTCCGCGCCTTCGGACACCAGCAGGACTATCATATTTTCGCTTCCGGTTTCAGCGGCCGCCAGTATGGGCGTCCTGCCGAGACCGTCCTTAGTTTCCACGTCAGCTCCGAGAGCAAGCAGGAAATTAGCGAGTTCCGGATAATCGTTCACCACAGCGTTCATAAGAGCCGTGCGTCCGGCGGCGTCCTTATATTCGAGTTCGGCGCCTTCTTTAAGAAGCTGCTCCGCTTCGGTCTTGGAAGTCACTTTAGCGAAGGCCTCGTTTCTCTTATGCTGTTCGGCCTGTCTCTGCTGTTCGGCGGTCAGGTGGGCGCATGCCGGTATAAAAAGCAATACGGCAATAAGGGAGATTATTTTCTTCATTTCAGCTCCTTGTATCTGTTTATCAGGGCGTTCGTGGACAAGTCGTGGTCGGAAACCTTACCGTAAGAAGGTTCAAGCTGCGGCGCTATCTTTCCGGCGAGGACCTTCCCGAGCTGCACTCCCCACTGGTCGAAAGAATAGACGTCCCAGATCACGCCCTGCGTGAAAACGCAGTGCTCGTAAACAGCGACCAGAGAACCGAGCGCATAAGGCGTAAGTTCACGTAGCAACATTGTGGTGGAGGGTCTGTTTCCCTCGAAAGTCTTATGCGGTATGAGTTCTTCGCTTACTCCTTCCGCGCGCAAATCCTCCGCGGTCTTGCCGAAGGCCAGGGCCTCGGCCTGCGCGAAGACATTTGCCATCAGAAGATCGTGATGACGGCCAATATCGTGTCTGGCGCGCGCGAAACCGATAAAATCGCAAGGAACTAATTTAGTGCCCTGATGTATGAGCTGATAAAATGAATGCTGCCCGTTGGTTCCCGGCTCTCCCCAGTAAATCTGCCCTGTCTGATAATCCACTCTGCAGCCGGAAGAATTTATATACTTTCCGTTACTTTCCATGGTCAGCTGCTGAAGATAAGCGGGGAAACGCTTCAAATACTGTTCGTAAGGCAATACGGCAGTGCTCTGGGCGCCGAAGAAATTATTGTACCATATACCCAAAAGGGCCATTATTACAGGGATATTCTTTTCATAAGGAGCGGTCCTGAAATGTAAGTCCGCGGCCCTGGCCCCGGCCAGCATATCGGCGAAATTTTTCTCGCCGACGGCGATCATAGTGGAGAGCCCTATCGCGGAAAACATAGAATACCTGCCGCCGACCCAGTCCCAGAAACCGAACATATTCTCAGTGTCTATACCGAATCCAGAGACGGCGGAAGCATTGGTCGAAACGGCCGCGAAATGCCTGGCGGTGGCTTTTTCGTCCTTAAGGAAACCTAGCAGCCATTTCTTAGCCGTTTCGGCATTCGTCATAGTTTCCAGGGTGGTGAAGGTCTTGGAGGCAACTATGAACAGAGTCTCTTCCGCGTTCAGGTCCCTCACGGCCTCGTAGAAATCGGTAGAGTCTATATTTGAGACGAAACGGAAAGTCAGTTCCCTATCCGAATAATCTTTGAGCGCCTCGTAAGCCATTACCGGCCCAAGATCCGAACCGCCTATACCTATATTTACGATATTTTTTATCCTCTTCCCAGTGAACCCTTTCCATTCTCCGGAACGGATCTTTTCCGCGAAAACGGCCATTCTGCCGAGGACTTTCCGCACTTCCGGAACCACGTTAATTCCGTCCGCGAAAATCTTTTCCCCGGGAGCGGCGCGCAGGGCGGTGTGCAGCACGGCCCTGTTTTCTGTGACATTGATCTTTTCTCCGGAGAACATTCTCTCCGCCGCTTCTTTCACGCCGCGCGCCTTCGCGAGGCTGAAAAGAAGAGACATGGTCTTCTCCTTTATTCTGTGTTTAGAATAATCGAAATATATATCTATATCCTCTACGGTAAACCTTCGCGCCCTTTCAGGATCCTCGGCGAACAGATCTTTTATCCTGAAATTTCCGGCTTCGAGAAAATGTTTTTCCAGAGCTTTCCATTCTCCTGTCTCGGTAAGATTTTGTTTCATAAATGTCTCCCTAAATTTTTTCCTGAATAAATTTCGCGACTGCGTCCTCGCAGCAGTATGTGAAATCCAGGAGTCTGTTTCCGAAAATACTTTTGTATTTTATAATAAAATCCGCGCTCGTATCGCTGTTCACGACATAGATCTTAACGTTCTTGTTAAATGTAAGCGCGGACTGAAACAGCAGTTTAACGGATATGTCGGTGTCAGGAAAGGAAAACCCTATGATAAATATTTCCTTAGCGCTTTCTATACAGTGATAAGCCTGCTGCCATAAGGTCTTTAATATCCTATTAGTGTAAAACGAGTTTTTATCGAGCACGGGCGGCACTATATAAGGACTAAGGCCGTGCTCTATAACTTTTTCCTCGTAATCAGCCAGCTGAGCTATAGGTCTGCAGTAGACGGCGCTGCTATAAGTTTCCCCGTCCCACAGCCAATTGACGGAACCGTGCAGTTTAAGCACGGGAGGAAAAGGTTTTTTTTCTTCTTCGTAAAGCGAAGAATGCCGGCGCGCACCCAGCGGGAAAAGAGACTGGAGCCCCGCCATGGGAACCTTGTAAAAGCTGCGGTAAGAAACATATCTCTTTCTCTCGCTCTCGGGAAAAGAACTGTACAGTATAGCTTCCATGACCAGATCGTAATTCAGCGTGAGCACCGGAGCCAGATTCCCGCATATATAATCCGAAAGTTTTTTATTCTTATATACCGAACGGGGAGGCTTGAGGAAATACTGCTGGATATTATGCGTTATGCTCTTGAAAAGAGCTTTGTCCAGTTCCTTCTGATAATCCTTTTTCCACGGAAGGTCCATGGAAAGATAAGTCAGAAGCTGCCCTATGTCTTTCTTAACGCTCGGAGGAACTTCCTTATTATAATGCGTCATAAGAGATTCGCTGTCGAATTCTATCATGACCTGCTCCGCCAGTTCTTTAAGGGTCGGATAAGCCGGGTCGATGGCCTTTGAAAAACCGGTCCCAACGAAAAAAACGCTTTTTTTAACTTTGCCTTCTCCTGTCATATTTCCCGGCTTTATAAAGGAAAAGGCCTTCTGCTCTTATCGCCGCTGAGGCAAAGGGTTATCATATCGGAAGTCTCTTTATCGAGAGCAGGATTAACCTCGCAGGGCCGTCTGAATCTCATATCCATCTGGGCGCCGTATATATCCTTCCCAGAAAAAGGCGCCGAAGCCGTGAACATCTCGTAAAGGACGGCCCCGAAAGAATAGACGTCGGCCGTATGGTCTCCCGGCGCTATCTGCAGTTCCGGTGCGAAATAAGGACTGTCCGTCCCTTCTTCTTTGAGAACGCCGACGCCGAAATTCGATATTTTTAGCTGGCCGTCTTCCGAAAGCACCACAGAGGAAGGCGAGATCAGCCCGTGCATAATCTTATTTTCGCCAAGAAAATTGACCGCCGCGGCCAGAGCTCCAGCCACAGGTCTTGCCTCCTCCGTGGATACCGGACCTTTATTCGCAGAGAGGGCTTCTCTGAGCGACTTGCCGGGCGCGTATTCCAGCACGGCGTAGACCGCCTTCCCGTCTTCGGTTATATCGTATATCTTGGAGAGATTGGGATGGTCGAAAGACATCGCCACGCGGACTTTATCGAAAAAATAAGTCTTATAAGATTCGTCAGGGAAAAGCCTCTTGCTTATTTCCTTTATGATAAAGTCTTTCCCGGTTATAGCGTCTTTGGCGCGGTAAAATTTTATTCCTCCGCCCACGCTGGAAAGCAAAGAAGACACCTGATAAATTCCGGCTATCATTTCGCCTTCGGCCGCCGGCGGTTCCTGTTCCGCTTTTGCTTCGGCCTGTTCCGGTCTTAAGGGCGCGGTCTCGGAAACTGTCCGTTCCGCAGGCACTTCCGCCGAAGGCGGCGCGCCGGCCGGACAGACGCCTGTTTCAGCTCCTGCTTTTACCGGAGGAATGAAAGTATTGTCCTGCGAAACCGCGGAAACGGCTTCGAAAGGATTCTGCTCCATCCGGCGCTCGAATTTATTTTCCTGTCCGGCCGAAGAGCGGATGAAACTGTCGAAAGCGGAACTTATTCTGGCCCTGGCCCTGTCGTAAATATCCGGATAATCCTTCAGGACGGCAAGCTGCTCGTCGTCAACCGAAGTCCAAAGTTTATTCTCTTCCCAGTAGCGAAAACATTCCTCCGCTTTTTCGCGGCCCTCTTCAGTCTGTCCCTGAACCGCCGCGGCCTCAGCTTCCTGCGCCGGAGAAGGTACAGCCCGCGGTTCCGGCAATGCCGGAGAAGAACCGGCGGGGATACCGGATTTTTTTAAGACAGCAGGCCGGACTGTTCCGGTCTTAGGTTTTACAGGCGAAACGGCCGCGGAAGTTTTTTTCTTCCTGAGCGCGGACTTATCCGCCCCGGACGGAGGCTTCGTCTCCGTTTCGAATGAGGAAGCGTTTTCTTTTTTTATTTCGCTCATAGCCGCGGCGCTTATCTCCACGGCGGCCGGGGCAGGTTGGAGAGGTTTTTCCGGTTCCACGCGCTCTTCCGCCGTCTCCATTTCCCTGATCGCCTCGAGAGTCACCACCGTTTCGCCTTCAGCCGTCTTAGGTTCTTCTTCGCTCGGCCCAGCCTGTTTTTCCTGTTCCTCTTTATCCGATTTACTGTCTTTTTTTATGATCTTTATCGTTTCCTTTACTTCGCTCTTAAGGCCTTTCTTTTCAGCAGGACTCAACTCTCCCCTGTCGGCGCGCACTTTCTTTTCGCGCCAGGAAAATTCCATTTCTTCGTTCTCTTTTTTGAACTTCCTTTTTTTCTTTTCCTCTTCAAGCGCGCGGGAGATATATTTGGTGATTATCTCGACGAAATCCTTCTTTATTCCCTTAACAGTCTCGTAGCGTCTCAGGAGTTCAGGCGAACACTTTCCCAGCATATAGGAAAGATTATTGACGAGCACGGGTCTGCCCGCGACCCTCGGATCCGAGAGCCACTCATCCTTCATTATGAATATTCCTTCGTCCGAGAGCAGCTTGGCCAAAAGTATTATTTTAAAAACGTCCCGGCTGCTGCCGTCGTTCAGGATAGCCTCTGCCAGTTCCTGTATATGCCCCGAGGTCTTAAAGTAAAACACCACAGTTTCCGGCGACACGTCCTTAAAGGCCGGTCCCATTTTCTTCAGGGCTTTATAGCCCTGTCCGGCCGAAAGCCGTCTTCTTTTCAGTTTATTCTCCCTGACAGCAGTCATAACCAGGGACACAAACAGCATGACCGACAGAAGAATCAGCCCTATCCCAACGGCCGCGTATATCAATGTTTGCTTGTCCATAACCGTAATCAGAACCTTGAAAAATAAATAGTATTATCTGTTAAATGACCTATTTATTATATCATAAAAACTCTAATTAAAATTCAGGGCGGCCGCCGGCCGCTTCTATAAGCTTTTTAACCGCAGCCGCGGCTTCTTTTGTAAGTCTTGAATCGAGCAGAGCCTGCCTGACGGCCTGCTCCTGGGGAGCATTACCCCATTTTTCCCCGTATTTGCCGCGTATCACGGAACATAGGGCTCCGGCTATCTTCGCCGCTTCGGCCGGATTCGTGCATCCGCACGGCCTTAAGGCGCGCGGACCGGAAAAGGCGCGGCGGGATAGTTCGTACGCGGCCACGGCGGCCGACTGCCCCAGATTCATCGAAGGCTGTCTGTCCGAAGTCGGTATATTTATTATCGCATTGCAGAAAGACAGATCTTCCTTTGTAAGTCCAGTCTTTTCAGTGCCGAAGACCACACCGGCCTTTTTCACGCCTCGTCTCTGGCAGTAATTTGCCGTCTCCGCCAGTTTTATCACGTCCCGCGTGGGTTTTAGTCTGTGGAGGGAAGAGGTGCCCAGCAGGATATCGCAGCCGGCCGACGCTTCAGACAGACTGCCGCAGAGGCGCGCGCCGTTTATTATATCCATAGAATCTATGGCAGAGACGGAAGCCTCCTCTTTCCAGCCTTCCGCAGCTTCCTTCCAGTCGGATTCGAAAGCGTCCACAAGGACCATTTCGTCGAAACCGAAATTAGCCATGGCCCGCGCGCAGGCGCCTATGTTCTCCGGATTGCGCGGTCTGACGAAAATAAATCTATACGACAAAGCGCCGTTCATTTGAGATCGGAAGACCTGAGTTTATGGGTCTTAAGATAATCCATACCTGCCTCAGCCGCCGAACGCTGGGAAGTTTTCAGATTTTTGCCCGTTCCTATGCCGAGGGTCTGTTTTCCAACATAAACCCTAACGGTGAATTTTTTATCGTGTTCCGGCCCGCTTTCTTCCAGAGTCTCGTAAGACGGGACCGTATTGAATTTTTTCTGTATTATTTCCTGGAGACGGCTTTTGAAATCCGGCTTTATCTCTCCTGCCGAAATTCCTGAAAGACGCGGCAGTATGATTTTCTTCACTGCTTCCAGCCCGCCGTCGATATAAACGGCCCCCAGCACCGCTTCCATGGCGTTCGCCAGATTATTCAGCTGGTTCTTGCCGCCCCGCATGACCTCCCCGACTCCGAAACGGAGGTAATCCCCCAGTCTCAGGTCGGCGGCCCACACCGACATCTCCTCGCGCGAGACTATCCCGGCCCTAAGTTTAGAGAGAAACCCCTCGTCCTTGTCGGGATAGGCAGCGAAAATATAACCTGAAACCACGAGGCCCAGAACACTGTCGCCCAGGAACTCTAGCCTCTCGTTGTCGCCGCAGCGGCTGTGTTCTTCGGAATACGACTTATGTGTCAGGGCCTCATCAAGCAGACGGGGATTTTTGAATCTGTATCCCAGTTTATCTTGAAGATATATCATCAATCGATTACTTTTTTTCCGCCTTTTTTATATAATCTACAGCTTCTCCGACCGTTTTGATCTTTTCCGCGTCGTCGTCGGGGATTTCCACTGAAAATTCTTCTTCTAGGGCCATGACGAGTTCGACGGTGTCGAGCGAGTCGGCGCCGAGATCCTGCACGAACTGCGCCGTCTCCACGACGTCGGACGGTTCGCAAGAGAGCTGGTCGATTATGACTTTCTTTACACGAGCCTCGATAGAATTAGCGTCGTGGTTTACTGGCTTTACTTCTTTGGTTTCTTCTTTAGAGTCCATAATAATTCTCCTAACTTATATATCAAATTTATTTTTCTGTCGAATCTACATATACATGCCGCCGTTTACGGCAAGCACCTGCCCAGTGACATAGGAAGTTCTGTCGTCGCTGAGAAAAAGCACGGCATTGGCTATGTCTTCCGGTTCGCCTTCGCGCCCCAGAGGTATCATACTAAGCATCTCGGCCCTGTGCTCTTCGGAAAGGCCGGCCGTCATCGGAGTGCGCACGAAACCCGGAGCCACCGCGTTAACCCTTATTCCTCTCGACGCGAACTCGCGGGCCATGGATTTTGTCATTCCGATTATTCCGGCTTTGGAAGCGGAATAGTTGACCTGCCCCGCCTGGCCTGTCTGCCCTACGACGGAAGCGATGCTGACTATACTGCCGGCGCGTGCCTTCAACATATACCGCGCCGCGGCTTTGCTCATGAGAAAAGAGCCTTTCAGATTCACGGCTATGACGGAATCGAAATCCTCTTCCTTCATGCGCAGCATTAAATTGTCTTTCGTTATGCCGGCATTATTGACGAGTATGTCTATTTTACCGCAGCCTGCCACCACTTCGCCGACGCAGGAGGAACAGGAGCCTGAATCAGAAACGTCCACGGCAAGTCCGCGGACACGCTTCCCGGTGGCCGCCGACACTTCCGCCGCGGCCGCCTCTGCGGCTTCCTTGTTCAGATCGGCTATAAAAACTTCGGCTCCTTCGGCGGAAAAAGCGGAGGCTATTGATAAACCTATCCCTCTTGCGGCGCCGGTCACGAGCACGGCTTTTTCACTGAATCTGCTCATTCTTCTTCTTTCTGCGCCTCGTCGATATGCGTTTTCACTTCTTCCATACGCCGGCCTATTTCGGAGGCCAGTCCCATGGAAGCCAGTTCTCCGCCCACGCGTATGGCATTGTATATCGCGGTGGCGTTTGAACGCCCGTGGCATACCAGAGCCACGCCGTTTATCCCGAGCAGCGGAGCGCCGCCGTAAGTGTCGGCGTTCATCTTAGATTTAAGGGTGGCGAAAAGCGGCTTCATAAGCAAAGCGCCCATCTTATAGGTGAACCTGCTCATGATATTTTCCTTAAGTATGCCGAAGACCATTTTCGCAGTCCCTTCGTAAAGTTTCAGGGCCACGTTGCCGACGAATCCGTCCGCGACGATGACGTCGGCCCTGTCTTCAGGGAGATCCCTGCCTTCCATGGGTCCGACGAAATTCACCCCGACTTTTTTAATCAGAGGCACTGTCTTCTGCACGAGCGCATTACCCTTGCACTCCTCTTCGCCGATGGAGAAAATGCCGACTCTCGGTTTCTTTATCTTGAGCAGCATTTCCATATATACGGAACCCATGACGGCGAACTGTGCCAGATGCCACGGTCTGCAGTCCATATTGGAACCGGCGTCGATCAGCAGCGTGCCGCGCCCTTTATTAGGAAGGAGCGCGGCTATGGCCGGGCGTATCACGCCGGGGATCCGTTTCATTTTAAAAAGGGCGGCAACCATGACGGCGCCGCTGTTCCCGGCTGAAATAAAGACATCCGCCTTGCCGCTGCCGGCAAGGCCGGCGGCGACCATCAGGGAGGAGTCCGGTTTTTTACGGCATTCTTCTACCGGCTCTCCGTCCATGGCCACTGTCTGCTCGGCGTTTACTATACTGATGCCGGCCGGGAGACCGCTTATTCCGCGCGCACGAAGATCTTCACGTATTTCCGCCTCGCGGCCGACCAGGATCACCTCGTGGCGCAGCCCGGCCGCGGCCGCGAGAGCTCCTTCGATATTCGGCCTGACGCCGAAATCTCCGCCGTGAACATCTAAAGCTATTCGCATATATATTCGGACGGCGAAGTTATTTCTGCTCTTCGCCTTTTTTCTTTTCTTCTTCCGTTTTCTGAGCCACTTCTATCTTGCCGTCGTAAAAACCGCAGGCGGGACAGACGCGGTGCGGAACGCGGAGCGCTCCGCAGTTGCTGCAAGGCTGAAGCTGTTTGATCTCCAGTTTAGAGTTCTGCGAGCGGCGTTTGTCGCGGCGCGAACGAGTGTGTTTTTTCTTAGGATTAGGCATATTATTTTTTACCTCATTAGCTATAATAAATTTTTTCTGCGGCCGAGACCGCAAATCTGTTATTTTTTCTGTTTCCAGCCTTTCAGGGCTTCGAAAGAATGCACCGATCCCTGGACGCAATCGCATTTATTAATGTTCAGATTAGTCCCGCAGACCGGGCAGCGACCCTTGCAGTCGTCTTTGCACAATACCTTCATCGGCTCCGTCAAAGCGGCGGAATCCCTTACGGCTTCCCTTATGTTTATTATTTCCGTGCCGGCGCCGTACACTTCCCCGAAGGAGGTCTTATATTCCTTCGTCAAAGGCTCGGCGCATCTGGCGCATACGAGGTTCAGCCTCGTACCTATGCCGCAGTTCAGGATCAAATCGCCTCCGGCCTCTTCGAAATCCACCAAGACGTTCAAAGCGGCAAGGACTTCCGGGGAAGAAAAGGCGTCAGCGAACTCTTTTATGTCGGCCTTAAGTTCAGCCTTAAGACCGTGAGCGCTTCTTATCTGGGACGCCTTAAAAACAAAAATATCGTTTCTGTCCATACTATTAAGGATATAAATTATTGGGGGGTCCGGTCAATATAAAGCCTCTCCGCCCGTGTAAAAAAAGCTGGCCCGCGCCGGCTCATACAAAACGAAAAAACGGACCGGCGCCATGCTGGGGGCTGACCGTCATGGCGTATAAATACTAGAATTATTATATGAAATTTAAACTTTGTTCGCCTTTTAAACCAGCCGGAAGCCAGCCGGAAGCCGTGGAGGCGCTCTGCGGGGGCCTCGAAGCCGGAAAAGCCAGTCAGACGCTGCTCGGAGTAACCGGCTCGGGCAAGACCTACACTATGGCCGCGGTTATAGAAAAGATGCAGAGGCCGGCTCTCGTCCTGTCTCCGAACAAGGTCCTCGCGGCGCAGCTCTATTCGGAATTTAAGACCTTCTTTCCGGAAAACGCCGTGGAATACTTCGTCTCCTATTACGACTATTATCAGCCGGAAGCTTATATACCGGCTACCGACACTTATATAGAAAAGGACGCTGCCATAAACGACCATATAGACAAACTGCGCCTGAAAGCCACCACTTCTATACTCACCAGGCCGGACACGCTCGTGGTAGCCTCCGTGTCGTGTATATACAATATAGGCTCTCCCGACAATTTCCATAATCTCTGTCTCTATCTTAAAAAAGGGCAGAAAATAAACAGGAAAGAGATAACCTCATTCCTCACGAAGATACATTATGAGCGCAACGACGTCGAATTCACGCGCGGCGCTTTCAGGCTGCGCGGACCCGACATAGACATCTTCCCAGCCGACAGCGAGACGGCATGGCGGATAAATCTGTCGGACAGGATCCTTTCGATAAAAGAGATGGATCCCCTGACCTGCGCAGTATCAGGGGAAGCGCCGGAGGCATGGATATTCCCGGCCACGCATTTCATAAGCACCGAAGAAGAGACGGAAAGAGCAGTGGGATCTATAGAAAAGGAACTCGCGGAAACGCTGAAAGAACTTAAGACCAAGGGGAAACTGCTCGAGGCCGAAAGGCTGGAACAGAGAGTCAGATACGATCTCGAGATGATAAAGCAGGTGGGATACTGCAGCGGTATAGAGAACTATGCCAGGCATCTCACCTTCCGTCCGGCGGGAAGCAGACCTGAATGCCTCCTCGACTATTTCAAAGACGACTATCTGCTTTTTATCGACGAATCGCATGTTACGGTGCCTCAGATACGCGGGATGTACGAAGGCGACAGGGCCAGAAAAGAGACCCTGGTTAATTTCGGCTTCAGACTGCCTTCGGCCATGGACAACAGGCCGCTGAGATTCGGAGAATTCGAAGAGATGAGACCGAGGACTGTGTTCGTCTCCGCGACCCCCGGACCCTACGAACTGGCGCAGAGCGGCGAAGGAGGCGTTGTGGAGCAGCTAATACGCCCCACAGGGCTAGTGGACCCGGCCGTCAGGATCCTCCCCGTTTCCGGGCAGATACAGAAACTGTCGGAAGAAATAAAAAAGAGATCCGCTAAAAAAGAGAGGACGCTGGTGCTGACTCTCACTAAAAAAACAGCGGAGGATCTCAGTGCCTACCTCGCGGAAAAAGGAATAAAGGCCAGATATATGCACTCCTCCATGGACACGATGGAGAGACTGGATATACTCGAGGCCTTCCGCAAGGGAGAATTCGACGCGCTGGTTGGAATAAATCTCCTCAGGGAAGGGCTCGACATCCCGGAAGTAACGCTCGTGGCCATACTGAACGCCGACAACGAAGGCTTCCTGCGGAGCGAGACCACACTGATACAGATATCCGGAAGGGCGGCGAGAAACAGCTGCGGCGAAGTTATATTGTTCGCCGACGTCATGACAGGCAGCATAAAGAGAGCCGTTTCCGAAATGGACCGCAGAAGAAAAGCCCAGACGGCTTATAATCTGGAACACAATATAAAACCGAAAAGCATAGTCAAGGAATTCGTGCGTTACGACGAACTCCACAATTCGGAAAAGAAAAAGACCTTCGCGGTGGCGGAACAGTTCCCGGTTTACAGCAGGGAAACGCCGAAGAGATCTCTTAAAGAAATAGCGGCCGTTATGGAAAAAAGAATGAAAGAGGCGGCGGACAATCTCAATTTCGAACTGGCCGCCGACCTGCGCGACCGCCTGACGGAACTCAGAGATATGGCAGGGATAAAGACTAAAAAAAGATAAAAAAAAACGAAGGCGGCCATGGAAGAAGATCTGGAAAGAAAAATAAAAGAAACGGCCCTCGCGAACGGGGCCGCCGCATGCGGCATAACGCGGGCGGACACTTCGGAGGAATACCTGCGCTGGGCGTCATTGGCCGCCAAAGCGCCGGAAGGGCTTGATTATCTTAAAAAAAGAGGATTCCTGCGCGGAGACATGAATCTTTGGTTCCGCGGAGCCAAATCTGTGATAATCTGCCTTTTCCCTTACTGGGACGGGACCCGCGATTATCCGGCGGAATTAACGGCCGTCGGGGACGCGGCAAAATATCTCGCCGGGGGCGGCAGGATAATATTCAGACCGGAGCTGTTATCTAAGAAAAAAATAAAGATAGCAAGATACGCCATGAATGCGGATTATCATAAAACGGTAAAGGAAAAACTTCGCCTCGTCAGGGAGGAGTTAAGGAAAACGCTTCCGGCCGCCCGTTTCAGGATATTCTGCGACAATTCGCCCGTCATGGAAAAAGAACTGGCCCGCTCGGCCGGTCTTGGTTTCATAGGAAGAAACACCCTTCTGATATCACCGGAACTGGGAAGTTTCGTAAACATAGGCGGCATAGCGGTGGACGTCGAACTTAAACCTGACGGGCCGCTTCCGGAGACCGCCGGATGCGGAGACTGCCGTCTCTGCGAAAAAATCTGTCCGGGAAAAGCTCTGGAAGATTATAAGATAAGCCAGGAGAACTGTATTTCCTACTGGACCACGCAGAAAACGGCGCAGCCGCTGCCGAAATCGGTCAGCGAAAGCGATTTCGTCTACGGCTGCGATATATGTCAGGAAAACTGCCCTTTCAATAAAAGATTAAAGAAAATTATTCCACGAAAAGATGCTGAAGGCCTCTGTTCACCAGATCCACAAGGTCGTCGTAATTGACGGGTTTCAGCAAGAAACCGACGAGAGTTTCGAAGCCCTTGAACAGAGTCTTCGAGGCCTCGGAGGCTGAAATGACTATCACCGGGGTGGAGGTTTTCGCGGCAGTTTCTTTCATAAGAGAATAACCGTCTATGCACGGAAGTACAACGTCGGTTATTATAAGATCAGGCTTAAATTCATTGAACACGTCGACGGCCACGCGGCCGCTGTAACAAAGCTCAGTCTCGAATCTTTTGTCCCTGTCCAGCAGGGCCTGCAGATAATCCGCATAATCCCTGTCGTCTTCTATTATTAATATTTTATGCGCCATAGTTATAGTTTAAAAAATTGCTGAAAAAATGTAAAGGCCGGACGCGGTTCACAGATAAGCTTTTTTGAGCACAAGCAAATACATCTCGCCCTTGTTCCACACGCGGAAAGCGAAAGTCTTAGCCTTAATTCCGTTACCTGCGAAAAAATCTATCCTGCCGGGCCCCTTTATCGCCCCGCCCGTGTCCTGACAGAAAACGAAACGGGCGTCCGGTTTGGTCCCTTTCAGCACTCCGTCCTCGGTAACGTCCGGGAATTCGGACACCTTGAGAAAACCCAACGCGCCCATAGGAACGAGCGAATTATCCACCGCCACGGAACGCCAGCCGGTGAGCGGCAGCCCGTAGGTCCCGTTGGGCCCTTCGTCGGGATCTTTTATATCCTCCAGAGTGAAAAAGCCGTAACGCGCGTCCGCGGACATGACCTCGCGCAGCTTTTCGGGATGCTCGGAAAGATAAGCCGTGCAGTTTTTCAGATTCACCGGGATGTCGCCCAGCATCTTCTTCTCCTTCATATATGTCTGCCAGCCCTTGAATTTAAGACCGTTCGTGGCGGCGAAGAGAGCCTTTATCTGCCTGCCGTCCGTAAGCTGCAGGCGGCCGGAGCCCTGCACATGCAGATCCATCGCGTCTATTCTGCTTCCGAGCCAGGCGAGCTCGAGTCCTTTCCCCTCCAGCGCGCCCTGGAAATCTATCTGGTCTCTCGTATAATAAGGCACGAGCCTACCGCCGCCGTCGACACGGCCGCTTATGTTAACGCCCTTGTATTTTTCATCGAAGACGCCGAGCGAAGCCGTAACGAGATCAGAAGGGCGGGCGTAGATCGGATAAGGATACTTATCCGTCTTTACCAGCGAAGCATCCAGGGTCGGCTCGTAATAGGAGCTGAAAACGACGGTGCCGTTCCCGTCCTGACCTGTCATGCGGTACACGTCGAATTCACGCTTGACGGCGGAGGCGAGCTCCTCCGGGGTACCGGCCTTTTCAAGCAGTCTTCTGAATTCCGCGTTAGAAGCCCGCAGAGTCTTGAAATCCACTGTGCGGCCTGCGAAATCGTAAACCGGACCGGAATCGCGCGAATCGAAATAAGCGGCGTTAAGAGCCGCGCCTTTCATCAGGAGCATTCTAGTTCCGTTATCTATAAAATCGGGAAGTTCCGCGGAAGGAACAGCCCGGACGGCCGTGACCGGCCCGGCAGCGTTTTTTCTTAAATTGCCCGGCATGGAGCAGGCTGCGAGCGCGACAGCCAGAGCGACGATAATAATCTTCTTCATAAAATATCTCCGGAAAGTAATAAGCTTTTTATTAATGATACTATTTTTATAGTCGGAAACAATAAAGTATTTAAATGTACGCGCTATCAAAAGAATTAAAACCCGACAGCAAGGCGAAATATGCGTTAAAAACCGGAATGAAAAGACTGGCCTCGGTCGCTAAATGCTGAAGCGGCGGTCAGAAAGCGAAGCTCAGGACCACTCCCTTTTCATTAGAAGAATATTCCGGCGCTATGGACAGACCGTGCCGGCCCCAGAAACTCCTCCCGTCAGAGGCTTTTTTATCCGAAAGCCAGTAAACGAAAGTCGGAACCGCCATTCCTATCGCGGCTCCGACAAGGACGTCAGAAGTCCAGTGGAAACTGTTGTCGACACGCTCTGCGGCTACGAAGGCCGCGACAGGGTAACCTGCATAAGCCAGCCATCTGTTCGTGTCCCTGTATTCCATATAAAGAATCTGCGCGCCTAGAAAAGACTGGGCCGTATGGCCGGAAGGGAAAGATTTTTTCGAACCGTTGGGCCTCTTTTTATCGCTGACGGACTTTATACCGGTTACGGTAAAAAGCATAATCGCCTCGGAAAGCACCGATTTCCTGACTGTAGCCTGAAGAGAATCCCTGCTCTTGCCGTCTTCGGTAAAAGCAGGAAGAATCACAGCCGCGCCCAAAGGCAGAAACTGAGCGTAATCATCCCATACGTTTTCTTTGTCCCCCTCGGAAAATCTTTTCTGGAGTTCATATTTGCTGAAAAAAGAACCGCTTGGGGAAGTCTCCACGAATATTCCCGCCGCCATCAGCCCGGCAGGGATATAAAACATATTTTTTCCTATATCGCTGGACGGTACGGCCTGTTCCACGCAGGAGGCGAAACAGTTAGCGCAGAAACAAAAGTTAATCAGTAAAACTGCTGCAAATTTTAATTTCATGAAGTCAGGTATCCTGTATGTCAGAATTATATTACGGCAAGAAAAGGATTTCAGTCTGACAGACCGCCTTCCTCTCAGAAAAATATCGGGCCGACAATTTATCCTTCTCAGCGGAACGGCGGAGATAATTCTATCGGCGGCTATATATATAATGATACTACTTTTCCAGCCGAGATAAAATATTTGTCTGTTTCGCCGTGATTTTGTATATTCTTATTAACGGCCGGAAACAGCCGTCTTGATTTTTTAAGGAAAAACGATGAGCGATTTTATCTACGAACATTCCGCCGGCGGGATACTTCTCGAGAATTCGAAGGCCCTGCTGATAAAAGTGACGAACCTACAGGGCGAAATAATATGGACATTTCCTAAAGGGCACCTAGAGAACGGGGAAACCGCCATAGACGCCGCCATAAGGGAAACGGCTGAAGAAACCGGCTGGATATGCAAGCCGTACGTTAAATTATACACAGCGCATTATACCTTCGAACGCGAAGGGAAAGCTGTAAAGAAAGACGTTGACTGGTTCCTTATGCGCAGGATATGCGGCGACGGACGCCCCACCACCCCGGACGAAATAATGAGCGTAAAATGGTTCCCCTTCGAAGAGGTAGAAAAGATACTGGTTTACGAAAGCGACATACGAGTGTTCGGACTGGCTAAAATAGCGAAAGCCAAATTAAGTCAGGCAAGAAAAATCTAATCGGCGCAAAGAGTCCCGGAAAGCGCGGCGTACTGCTCGAAAGTCAGTTCCTGCGCCCGGCTCTTTTTATCTATCCCGCAGGCGGACAGAGCCTTTTCCGTTTTCTGCCTGTCGAAACCGCAAAGCGCCAGGGAATTAGCGAGTGTCTTCCTGCGGTGCGCGAAAGAGCATTTCACTGTCTTTATAAAATCCAGTTCACGCTCTCTTTCAGAAAAATATCTGGAAGGCCTGAAAAACAGCACAGAAGAATCCACTGCCGGAACCGGCCTGAAGCTTCCCGGTCTCACGTCGCAGACGAGTTCCGCAGACGCCCTCATACCGCTGCACAGTGTAAGGAAACCGTATTCCGCCGTCCCCGGGACCGCGGTGATCCTCCTGGCCACCTCTTTCTGGAACATGAAGACGGCGCAGGCGATATCACGGCAGTCGAGAACAGCATCCAGTATGCCGGTGGAGCAGTCGTAAGGCAGATTACCGATAAAAGCTGTCTTCGCGCCGGCGGTAAGTTTTTCCGTGTCCAGGCGCAGAAAATCCGCGTTTATTATATCAAGCCCCGGAAACTTTTTCTTAAGTTCCGGCACTAAATTCCTGTCTATTTCCACCGCGGTGAGTTTCTTCCCGTATCTGGGGTAAAGAACGGAAGTGAGCGCCCCGGCGCCCGGACCTATCTCCACGACGCGGTCGAAATCAGCGCCTTTAACGGCGCCGGCTATCCGCGCGCAGACCGCGGAGTCTTTCAGAAAAACCTGACTGAATCTCGGCATATCAGAAACCGCCGCAGAGAGCGGAGACTCTCCTCTTCATTTCTTCCCCGTATTTCCATACGTCTCCGGCTCCGAGAGTGAACACCACGTCCCCGCGGCGCAGATCCTTTATCAGCGCGAGCGGAGAAACGAAAGCGCCTGCGTCCACGCCGTTTTTCAACAGTTCCCTGAGTATCAGTTCGGAACCGACTCCGGGGATACTTTTTTCTCCAGCAGGATATACCGGGGCTATATAGACTTTGTCAGCGTCCCCGAAAGCGGCGCCGAAATCCCTGTAAAGCAGTTGAGTGCGCGTGTATCTGTGGGGCTGGAAAAGCACCACTATCCTGCGGCCCGGAAAAAGCTTCCCGGCGGCGGCCAGAGTGGCCTTTATCTCCGTCGGGTGATGCGCGTAATCGTCCACGAAATCTATACCGCATGCGGACCCGATCCTGTCTATTCTCCTCTTTACGCCGGTAAAGGCCGCGAGACCGGAGGCAAGTCCGTCGAAAGAGAAACCGAGATAGCTGCCGGCGGCCAGGGCCAGAAGGGAATTGCGCACATTGTGCAGCCCGCCGCACTGAAGGCGGACGCTCCCTTTCCTGCGCCCCTTGAACCAGGCCTCGTACCGCGCTCCGGTTTCGTCTAGTCTAACATCCTCGGCGGTCCAGTCTGCGCGTCCCCCGCAGGAACAGGTGAGATAAGGCGAAGTGATATAGGGAAGCACGGATCTTATTCCCTCGTCGTCGGCGCACAATACCGCGCAGCCGTAGAAGGGCACGCTCGATATATGTCTTATAAAAGCCTCTTTCAAGGCGGTCATGGTCTTATAATGGTCGAGATGGTCGCGGTCGATATTAGTAACGCAGGCGACCAGAGGGGAGAAACAGAGGAAAGAACCGTCCGATTCGTCCGCCTCGGCTATAAAATATTCACCGCCCCCGACGCTGAGATTAGAACCGGCGGATTTTATTATTCCGCCGACCACCGAAGTGGCCTTCGCGCCGGCGGCGGCCATGGCCGAAGAGACCATGGTCGAAGTGGTCGTCTTGCCGTGCGTGCCGGCAACGGTCACGGTCTTCTTCAGGGAGGCCAGCTGCGAAAGCATGAAGGCCCTCTGAACCACCGGCAGCCCGCGCCCGACAGCGGCCTGAAGTTCGATATTGTCTATCTTGACCGCTGAACTTATCACCACAACGTCGGTCCCTTCCGGAACGCAGGCGCTGTGTCCTATCCGGACTGCTGCGCCCTCCGCGGACAGAGCAGAAGTGATCTCGGAACTCTTCATATCGGAGCCCGTAACCCTGTATCCCATGCCGAGCATCAGTCTGGCGATGCCGCTCATGCCGATGCCGCCTATACCTATGAAATGAACGGATCTTATGCCGTTCAGGTCAAGTTTTTTCGTAAATCTTATGCTGTCTTCCATAATTTATTTATGTTCCGCTCCAGCGGAAGTCTTTCCTTCCTTCATCTCCAGCCATGTCCTGTTGGCCATGGCCACTTTATTATCCCCGTCAATTTTCAAAACCTTAATACATTCGGCGAGCGCTTTGTCCGTGTCTCCAGCCGCCGTATAAGCCGCGCTCCGGCCAAGCAGTCCGTAGACTGAATCTCCGTCGAAATCCTCCAGCGCCTCGGAAGTCTCCCCGAGAAGCAGATAGCCCAGACCGCGCACGAGCCTGAAATTTTCCCAGGCCGGCGCGGAGCCGCGCATCTCGTCCACGGAATCGGCTATGTCGGAGAGCCAGCTGTCGCCGCTTATCCACAGGCCCATATCATTGCCCACGTCCCTCGGTATATACTGAGCGGCTGCTTTCTTTTCGTTTTCTTCCTTACTGCCCGTCCCGCCGGAAGCGCCGCCGCCCGGCGCCGTCTCCACGGTAAAAGAGAAACGGCTGTCGCAGTCTTCCGGAACGGCCGCGGCGATTTTCTTCACTTCCGAGATTATGGCCGCGTTTTTCTTTTTCCTTGAGGCTTCGTCTTCCGCGAAAAGTTTATACTCTTTCTTAGTGTAATCCAGCTTAGAACGACGCATCGCGGCGGCGAGCCGGCCTTCCGTTCCGGAGGAACCTGCGGAGCCAGCGACTATGGAAGATTTAGGGATCTCCAGTATCTCGACACTGACTATTATATCGTGGTCGGACGGTATGCGATCCAGAGCCTTTTCCAGGGCGCCGGCGGAACCGTCCCTGGCCGCAGCCGGCTCGTTCCCGTCCCGGGTCTGAGGGCCCGCGGGAACTTCCTTTCTCGAAGAATAGGCCATAGCGAGAGACATTCCGCCTCTGTCGTTTACCGGAGCTATACGGAAAGCGTCCGCTATATAAGCGCCGATATCCGAACTCCTTCCCAGTTTTCCCAAAGCCAGAGCGAGCCGGAACCTGGCGGCGGAATCGCGAGGCTTGAGCCCCACCGCCTTTTTATAGTATTTAAGCGCGGAAGCCGTGTCCCCCAGCGCTTCGCTCACTACGCCGGCGCTGAAAGCCGCGTCTTCGTAATATGGATATACGGACAAGGCTTTTTTTAGTTCGGCCAAAGCTTCTTCCTCGCGGCCGGTCCTGTAATAAAAAAGACCGAGCTGATAATGGAAAAGGGGATTCCTGGGGGAATATTTTACCGCTAACCTGAAATTATCCAGAGCTTCAGGAAAATTTCCGAGAGAATAATAAACAGAGCCGGTGTTCATGCGTATTTCGCCGTTCTCAGGCTCCAGTTTCACCGCTTTGAGAAAATCCGCCAGCGCGTCGCCGAAGCGGCCCCCTCTGGCGGCGGTGATGGCGCGAAGCTGATATGCCGCGGCTTTATCCGGGGCGAGGAGAACGGCATTGTTGAATTCCTGCATGGCTTTTCCGTACTCGCCAAGCCAGTACAAAGCAGAGCCGTAACCCATCCTCGCCGCGGGGTCTTTCGGATCGAGGGTAACGGCCCTGAAAAACTCTTTCGCGGCGGAGACATAATCCCCGGACAGCATTAAAGAATAGCCGTTTCTTACGCTGAGCGCGCCCTGCTGGCGCATAAGTCTGTCCCACACTGTCTTAGGGGGCGGAAGCGCGGAAGCAGCGGAGACAGCGGCCGACGCGGGACCGGCGGTGAAAAACAGGGTGAATACTAAAATAAGCAGCCGCATACGGCGCTTCTTCGGATATGAGCTTCAGGCTTTCCTTCCCGCTTCGTAGGCCTCGAGCATGGCGTTCTTGTTCCTGATCTCGCCTTCCTTCCATACTCCGAGGCCGTAAACGACTGCCTTTTCAACGGCGTTATCCAGGCAGTCTTCCGTGAAGGCGCGCAGGGAATCCACGGCTTTCGAGAGCATTTCTTTTTTTCCGTCAGCCGAGGTGAGGATGAAATAAAATTCCTTGTTCTTAAGATCTGAATAACACGGAAGCGTTCTGTCTATAAAAATCTTCAGCTGCCCGCACATGCAGTAAAAATAAACTGGCGTGGCCAACACGATCGCGTCCGCGGCGGCCATTTTAGCCAGCAGGTCTTTCATATCGTCCTTCTGCACACATTTTCCCGTCGTTGAACAGACGCCGCAGCCTTTGCACGGATATATCTTTAAATCAGCCAGATAGATCTTCTCCGTTTTATTCCCGGCCTCCTCGGCGCCGTTTATAAACTCGTCGCAAAGTATGGACGAGTTGCCGTGCCTTCTCGGGCTAGAGGATATAACGAGTATATTTTTCATAGATAAAAGCCTCCTGGAATACCGACACTGATCTTTCCCGTCAGGGCCGCCGGTTCGAAATTCCGCGCTGTCAAACCGCCGGCTCGAAAATCATATATATTATAAAAAATAAAAAGCCTTTTCGGCACTTCCGGCGCCGAAGTGGTTTTCCCCGCAAGCCTATACGGCGGAAGCGGACAGTTTCAACAGCAGGGGCAGGGCGGCGCGCAAAGCGCGGCTCCTGTGGCTGATGCCGTTTTTTTTCTCTTCCCCGATCTCGGCTATGGTCATCCCCGTGCCTGAGACTATAAAGAGCGGGTCGTAACCGAAACCGCCTGAGCCTCGGGGAGAAAAGGCTATATCACCTTTAAGTTCGCCCTCGAACAGATATTCTCCGCCGCCCGGGGAAACCACGGCGACGCAGCATAAGAAACGCGCCGCCCTGTCGCTTTTTCCTGACATTTCTCCGAGCAGTTTAAGATTATTGGCCTCCGCGTCGTGATCTGTCCCGGCGTACCTCGCGGAATAAATACCTGGAGCCCCGCCGAGGGCCCTGACCTCCAGAGCGGTGTCGTCGGCGAGACAAAGCCCGCCGGTAAAAGACGCTGCGGCCCTGGCCTTAATCAGAGCGTTTTCCCTCACGGTCTTTCCGTTCTCCTCAGGCGCCTCTGCCCCGTCGAAATCGGAAAGAGTCCTGATATTAAAACCGAGCTCGGGAAGTATTTTTTTTATCTCCCCGGCCTTATGGCTGTTGAAAGTGGCGATAATCAGATCTGTCATTAGTTTTTTCCGGCGGAACGGACAATTAATATCAGTCCCGGGGGCGGTTTTCATTTACTTTATCCGCCTCATAATATAAAATTAATAGAGCGCTATTTTAGTATATCATTTTAGCAGCTTTAATTTTAACTGGAGCCAGAAACATTATGGATATCTTAAACAAGAACAATGATTACCGTCAGGAAATCATGCGGACTGAAGACGGCGCCGACGCGCGGTCTGGGCCGGTCTCTATAATACCGCTCGGCGAAGAGGCGAAAAAAGAAAAAGCTTCTGTCGAGACCGCGGCGAAGAAGATGCTTTCTCTCCTGTCTTCAGCCACAGGAAAGGACACTCCCTTCTGCGACGAAAACATGGATCTTCTCCAGAAAAAAGTGACTTCCGAACTTCCCAATATGTCACCTACGAGCGCCAATGCCTTCGCTTTTGACGGCGGCTCTTTCTTCGTCATGTTCCTTCAGCAGATATATCAGGGGCAGATCGTCCCTGAAAAAGGACAGAGGGCCTGGATGTGGCCGATGTATTTCCAGAACGGCGGAAAGACGGTGAAGACCTATCCTTTTTACAGATTCTGGAAAACAGTGCTGGAAGAAAAGAAACAGTCGGACAATTCGCTCAGCGACTATGTCTCATGGCTCGGCGGGGAACTCGGGCGGACCGAACCTCCCTACTCCGGTGCTGAAGCCGTGTACTACAAGAAACCCAGCAGCCCTGAGCGGATAGACGACACGGCGGTCGAACACCGCATGATAATGGAAATCATATCGAAACTCAAGGAAACGGCCAATCTCGACTCCGACGCGCGTTCCATTCCCAAAATAGCCGCTTATATAACAAGCAATTTCAGCCCCGAGACGCCGCCGGACACCAACGGCTGGCGCTGGCTGCGCTGTTTCGGCCATCTGCTGGCCGAGATGCTGGCGCAGGATTTCGGAGCCAGATGGTATAATACAGACGGAGAAGACGGCGGCTGGTCCATGCTTACCGCAAAGGGGACATTCGTTTTTCCTCTGGGACAGATATACAAGACGGCGGCGACGGGAACGAATCTGTCGGAATTTTACAAAAAGCTGGCAGCGGAAAGAGACGGTAAATAAATTTCTCTTCAGACCATGGCTGAATTAGGCATACTCACTACTTTCACGGGCAGCCTGCTTATCGCGCTCGTCCTCGGTTATATGGCGCAGACGCTCAAGCTGTCGCCCATCATCGGCTATCTGCTGGCCGGGGTCATAGTAGGCCCCTTCACTCCCGGGATCGTCGCTAACGGGGAGATAGCCAATCAGCTCGCCGACATAGGAGTGATACTCCTCCTTTTCGGAGTCGGAATAAAATTCCAGCTGAAAGAACTGTTCAATGTATGGAAAATAGCCGTGCCGGGGGCCTTTATACAGAGCACCGTCTCGGCCGTAATAGCTGCGGCCCTGCTCAGACTCTGCGGCTGGGAATGGCATTCCGGTATAATACTAGGAATGGGGATATCGGTGGCCAGCACCGTGGTCATGGTGAGAGTGCTAACCGACAACAGAGATATCCACACGCCGATAGGACATATAGCGATCGGCTGGACCGTGGTGGAGGACATGCTGACCGTGGCCATACTGCTCGCGCTGCCGATGATATTCGGAAACGCCAGCACGGACAATGCCGCCGCGGCTTTCGGCCTTGCCGGCTTTAAGATCGTGGCGCTGGCCTTCACGGTCTTTATATTCGGGAAATGGTTGATCCCCTGGGCCCTGGGCAAGATAGCCCAGACGCGTTCCGCCGAACTTTTCACTCTTTCGGTTCTGGCTCTGGCTCTGGGCATAGCCGTCGCCGCCTCCTCGCTGTTCGGAGTCTCGATGGAACTCGGAGCATTTCTGGCCGGGATAGCGGTAGGCCGTTCAGAATTCGCCGCCAGGGCTGCGGGCGAAGCCCTGCCCATGAGAGACGCTTTCGCGGTGCTTTTTTTCGTATCGGTCGGCATGATGTTCGATTTTAAGGCCCTTATAGCTCATCCGCTGATAAGCGTTCTGGTCCTTTTCGTCGTGGTATGCGTAAAACCCGCGGTGGCCATAGTCACCGTTAAACTGCTTGGGGAGCCGCTCTCTCTGTCCATACCTATAGGAGCCTCTTTCTCGCAGATAGGCGAATTCAGTTTCATTCTCGGAAGACTGGCTCACGATCTGGGCATACTGGGGGACGTGGGGTGGAACGCCATAATAGCCTCGGCGCTGGTGTCGATAGCTATAAATCCTTCGATATATAAGAAACTCCGTTCGCTGCGGGCCGTCGCCCCGGCGATAATGCCTTCCTCCATTCCTCTGCAGGACCACAACCGCTGCGTGATAATAGGTTACGGGCCCGTCGGAAGGACGGTGCATAATATAATCAGACGAAAGGGGGTCAGCGTGTCCGTGATAGAGTTGAATCTGAAGACCGTCCACGAACTAAAAGAAAAGGGGACAATAGCCATTTACGGCGACGCCCTAAGGCCCGGCATACTTGAGGAGGCCGGAATAATAGGCGCGGGATCCCTGGTGATAAGCGCCGATATGGAAGACGGAGCCGAAATAGTAAAACGCGCTAAAGAACTTAATCCCAGACTCAAGATACTCGCACGCAGCGATTATCTGCGCGGGGCCCAGGCCCTGAAAAACGCGGGAGCCTCAGTGGTGGCCGCCGGAGAAGCGGAAGTTGCGATAGCGCTGGCCAAAGCCGTGGACGCCGACAATGAGGACACCCGCAGGGAACACGAAGATATGAAGGCAGGCCTGTACAGAAGCATAGGCGCCTGACCCTGACCGGGTTTTTTAAAATATATATAAAGGAAAGTCCGCCGCAAAAGACTGTATGCGGCGGACTTTCCAATAAACCTCACGGCGGTTTTACCGCCGGCTATTTTAATGTTATTAAGAGTTTATTTTCCGAAATACCTTTTCAGAAGACCTTCGAAACCGCTGCCGTGGCGGGCTTCGTCCTTAGCCATCTCGTGGACCGTGTCGTGCACGGCGTCCATGCCGAGTTTCTTGGCGAGTGAAGCTAGCTCCATTTTTCCGGCGCAGGCTCCGCGCTCCGCGGCCACGCGCATCTCCAGGTTTTTCTGAGTATCCGGAGTGACCACTTCACCGAGAAGTTCGGCGAATCTGGAAGCGTGTTCCGCCTCTTCCATGGCGTATCTCTTATAAGCTTCTGATATCTCGGGATAACCCTGACGCTCGGCGGCCCTGGCCATGGCCAGATACATGCCGACCTCGGTGCATTCGCCGGTGAAATTAGCGTGCAGTCCGTCCATTATCTGTTTATTGTCCGTCTTGCCGTCACCGATGACATGCTCCGTGGCGAATCTTTTCGCCGCGGTTTTTATTCCAGCCGTTGCATTTCCCATAGTAGGGGTTTTAACCGAGGCGGTTTCTTCTTCTTTCACTTCTTCGAACTCTGTCGAACCGCATACCGGGCATCTCTCCGGCTTCCCGTTCCCGTCGCTTATCCATCCGCATACTTTACATCTGTATTTCATGATCGTATTATCCTCCTGTCTAAATTCACTAAATCTGTTTTTTCACCTCTTCAGCCTGATAAGTCGGGGCCGCTTTCGGCGTCTTCCCTCTTATGACCTTATGATAATAAGAATAAGTCATAGGTTCGTCGTCGTTGATAAGTTCGCCGGCTTTCATCCTGCCGAGAAATATGGTGTGCGTGTCCGTCTCCACCGTCTGTTCGAGATCGCATATTATATAACCGCAGGCCTCTTTCACGATATCTATACCGTTGACCGTAATATGGGGCACGGCGTCGAACTTCCTGAAATTACGCCCACACCGGAAGCCGAAAGTGCCTATTATTATAGGCGCCGAATGTATTCCCAGGACCGATATGGCGAAACGGCGGCTGTTTTTTATACATTCGTTCGTATAACTGCTCCTGTTGACGCTGACCGCTATAATATCCTGCGTTATCTGCACCACGGAATTAACGGTGCAGCCGGTGGAACCTTCTTTTTCCGGGGCGCTGACTATATAGACTCCGTAATTTAATTTGTACAAGACCGCTTTATTCATTTTTTCCCTTCCTTTTCACAGTCGGCGCATATTCCTCTGAACACTATATCGTGACTTTTTATCCTGCAGCCGGCGGCTTTTTCCGCCAGTTTCAACATTCTCTTAGGACATATGTCGGCGGGAATATCTATGACCTTTCCGCATTCCGTGCAGATGAAGTGATAATGGGGCGCCGGATTATCGTCATAGTGCACCGTGTCTCCCAGTCCTTCCAGCCTTTTTACGCTTCCCTGTCCGCAGAGGGAATTTATATTTCTGTAAACCGTCGCCACTCCCAGCTGCGGATCCTTGCCGCGGGCGGAAGCGTATATCTGTTCTATCGACGGATGCTTTCCCTTGAGTTCTTTCAGGGCTTCCGCTATTATTTTTTTCTGCCTGGTCTTTCTTAAATCCATAATGATAATAATAACGCTTATCATTATTATTATAAAATATTTCCCTTATAATGTCAACAGTTAAAAAGGTTCCGGAGAAAAGCAGTCGGCGCAGGCCTGCACCGCATAAAAAAACCGCCCCTGTCACAGACAAGTGCGGTTTTAAGAAAGTCCGGGATGAATTATTTCTTATCCGTCCCGCTTATCGTCCCGGTAGAAACTTCTTTCCACGGAGTTCCTGTAGGTATGTCCTTTTCGGAAATTCTGCCAGGCTCTTCCCCCTCCCCCGTGTAGATCTTTTTTACGGAAGAATCCGGTACGGTCTTATAATCCCTGACAGCGCGTCTGACGGCCTTAGGCGCGATCGCGGGAAGCATCTTGAGAAGGAAAGAGAAAACGGCCAGGACGACAATGACCTTAAGAATGACGACGAACAGGTCGGAATGGAAAAAATCGCGCATATAAAAATTATTTTCCTCCGGCCAGCTGTCCGCAGGCCCCGGCTATATCGTCGCCCAGACTGCGCCTGACCGTCACTTCGAAACCGAGTTTTTCCAGAAGCCCGGCGAATATCTTGACCCTTTCTTTGGAAGGAGTGCTGAAAGGAAGCCCGGAGTGATTATACGCGATCAGATTTATCGTAAAATATTTAGGAGCGGCTATGGTGCGCAGATAGTCGCTTATCTTGTCCGTGGTGCTGCGGCTGTTGTTTACCCCTTCTAGCAAAACATACTCTATAAAGACCCTTCTCTTGGTGGAGATTATATAATCCTTGAGAGCTTTGGCGACCTGCCCGAGAGGATAGTTATGATTCATCGGGACAAGCTGGTCCCTAAGCGAATCTTCAGGAGCGTGAAGGGAAAAAGCCAGATTGCACTGCGGAAAATCTTTCGCGAAACGTCTTATTCCCGGAACATGTCCGGAAGTGGAAACCGATATATGCCTCTGCCCTAGTCCTATCATATCAGGATCGGTCAGGGTCCTTATCGCCTCCGCGACGGCGTCGTAATTATGAAAAGGCTCCCCCATACCCATAAAGATCACATGCCCTATCTTCTGTCCGTAATTTTTTTTCAGATAAGCGGCGGCGGCGACGAACTGATCCGATATTTCGTCCGCCGAAAGGTTTCTTTTCAGCCCTTTCTTGCCGGTGGCGCAGAAAGCGCAGCGCACGGCGCAGCCCACCTGGGTGGAAACGCAAAGGCTCCATTTGTCGGGAAGAAGGTTCAGCAGCACCGACTCTATCTTCAACCCGTCCTTAAGGGCGAAGCAGAATTTCACGGCGTCCTTCGACTTAGAAACGAGAACTTCGTCGGTATCGAGAGATACGAGGCGCGGGCCGTGTTTGAGCACGTCCCTGAGATCCGCGGGAAGGACGGTGATACCGTCCCAGTCGGTCACATACTGTTTGTAAACGGCGTCCCTGACCTGTTTCAGTCTGAAAGCGGGAAGACCGCGCCCGGATAAAAAATCAGATAATTCTTTCAAATTCATAACATAAAAAAGCCCGCTTCCTGAAAACACGGCTGAAGCAGGCTTCGCTCCTTTATTTAATTACTTCAAAAAAACAGGCTGTATAAAAGGCTCGAACACCTTTATACGGACGGTCTTGTTTATAGACTTCAGATCCGCCGAATAATCGTCGAAATAAGAAGAGTGCCAGGTAAGAACGTTCCGCAGCTTTATAAGATCCATATTGGCGTCTCCTGAACTTATCCCCACAAGAGCCAGCACAGCTTTTTCATAAGGCGCCACGGAACCGTCTATTCTTACATTTCTGTCAGCCGTCTGTATTTCGTTGGCGATAAGATCCCTGGAAGCCCATATATTAAGCCAATATTTCACGGTCTTGGGTTTGCTTACCTTCCGCACCAGATTCCCGCTGGACACTCCGGAATTCACGAAGGTCTCCACGATGAAGTTACTGGGCACCAGCGGGGATCCAGTCGTTATCCACGCTTCCACCTTTATCGGAAGATTAGCGTACTCCAGTCTGTGCAGCGCGGTATGCGTAAGCATCGTGCCCCAGCTGTGGGCGAAAACATAAAGCGGCTTTCCTTCGCTCATGGCCTTTTCGTAAGCCTTTCTTATAAAAAGCATCAGGCTCGGTATATATTGGGCCGAGTCGTCCGCGTTTCTGGACCATCTGAAAGTGGAGACCTCGATATTCCTGGAGGCGAAGCCGGGTATGCGCCTTATTCTGTTCTCGAGGTAAAAATCATCCGAAAGTCTGTCCGCGCCCTGGGCTCTTACCGCGGCGGGATCAAAATTTTCCGGAAGGCGGTAATATTCCTTCATGGCCGCGTTTATGGAGCGCTGCAGTTCCTCGTCAGAAACTCCGGCGCTTCTTACAGCCCCTCTGGCGCCGTCGGAAGTGTCGTATTCGGCTATTGCGCGCAGTTCTTTGCCGCTGAACCACGGGAGCAGCGAAGAAGCCTTTATGCCGGGAACCGTAACTATAACCGCGCCGCCCTCGGCGGCCGCCCGGCCGGCCAACTCCTCCACCGCCGCGTCGGCTTCTGACGGCCCCGACACTTTAACGACGGAAGACTGAATCTCTTTATTATTCAAAGACTGGGAAAACCCGGCCTTCTCCTGTGCCCCGGCCGCGGAGCTCAAGGATAATATGAAAAAAACCGGAATCGCATATTTAAAGATATTCATGATAATTATATTATACAGAGTAACGGCGGCGGCGCGCAATACCAAATTACCACGGCCGGAATAGGTCTTCCGTCCCGCGGCGGCAGAAAAACAGCCGGTTCGCAAACAGGGACGCCGCTGTCCAGATTCAGATATACGGTATGCGTTCTTCGGCCGGAACGTTCTTCGGCTTCCAGTGGAACTCTGATTCCTGTATCTCTATCGATATACTCAGAATTTCCTTTATTATGCAGGCGACCGGAATGGAAAAGATGACTCCGATTATTCCGCCTATCTCCCAGCCCGCCATAAGAACTATCACTATAACCGCGGGGTTCAGTTCCACCGCTCTTTTCATTATATAGGGCTGGAGGAACCAGTCGTCGAAAAATCTTATGCAGACAAAAAGAAGCAAGACCTTGAAAACGGAGACAAATGTGCCGTACTGCAGATAGGAAACGACGGCCGCCAGAAAGGCGCCGACGAAAGCTCCTATATACGGGATTATGCTGGAAAGGCCTATTATCATGGCTATTATGACCGCGTAATTTATATTGAGCAGCAGAAGGCCCAAAAGGGCGATGAGAGACAGAAGAAAAGCCTCGGTCATTATTCCGCGCAGATAGCTGCCGAGCGAAGAATCTATCCTCGACATTATATGAAGCAGAAGCTCCACCTTGCCGGAAGGGATATGGTCGAGGATATAATCTATAACGTCAGTCCCGCCCAAAAGAACGAAAAAAGTGACGAAAGGAACAAGAAACAGCAGGGAAAGAGCGGGAAAGATATTAACTATATACTGCGGCAGCATGCTGAGCCAGGAGATCACCCTGTCTTCCAGATGCACGGAGAGAAGGAATGGATAATGCTCCGAGAGTCTGGCGTTAAAATCTGCGAAATAAGCCTGCGCCTTGGACACATAGGCCGGCCAGGTGTCGGGGAAATTAGAAAGTTCGGGAGCCAGGATATTAAAAATAATTATTCCGAGCGCGCAGAGCACGCCGCCGACGACCAGGTAAAAACCGGCTACGGCGTAGACGCGCTTCACACCCCTGACGGTGAAATATTCTATGAGCGGATTAAGTATATAAGCCAGGGCGACGCTTAGCACTAGCGGAAGCATGGCCGAAGGAGCTTTCACTATAAAAAAGATAAGCAGCAGTATAATTACCGCCGGGATAAGAAACTGCATCCAATAATTTTCTTTTTTGCCGGTCACGGCCATAATACTGATCCTAATTCTGCCCGGCTCTGGCACGCAGTCTCGCCGACAGTAATTTGGCTAGCTGCACGGCGATGACTGCGCCGGTCTGCGGTCTTACGAAGACCAGCGAATCGAATTTTATCTTGAACAGCATGAACACTCTGCAGTCTTCGTCAGCCACGGCGCTGGCGCCGCGCTCGGCCTCTTCTAGCAGAGCAGTCTCGCCGAAAAATTCGCCGGGCCCCGCCTTGGCCACTATTCTGCTCTCTCCGGTTTCTGGATCAGAACGAAGAAGTTTAACGCTGCCGGTCTGGACTATGAAAAGGGCGCGCCCGATATCGCCCTGCGAAAAAAGCACCTCGTTCTTAAGATATTTACGCTCGTGAAGCGACTCTAGGACATGAATGAGCTGGAACCTGGGGATTCCCCAGAAGAGTTTGGTCTTCTTGAGAAAATTTATCTTCGCCAGGGTAGCCCTGTCCGTCACAGGACTAAGAAAATTTAAAAATTTCATTTTCTCCTTCCGAAAAGGCGGGAGCAGATAAAACTGCTGAATTTGAACCAGCCGGAATTGACCGCCTTCGACATCTCCCCGGTCACCTTAAAAACAGGATCCAGTTCCGTCAGCTGCTGGTCCGCGTGCAGAGCGAGGTATTCCGCCGAACGGGCGGTGTTCGCTATCTGCCTGAGAGTTACTATCGCCTGAACGGCCAAGGCGACGAAAGCGACGGTACAGATTATCGCGCATGTGATGATAACAGCATTCATTTTATTCAACCTCCGAGTTCATTTTATACTTCCGGCACATAAAACGATACCGCAGCCGAGCAAAAACACTATAATATATTATATTCTGTTTTGATTAAAAACAGCAAATTTTTTATGCGGCGCAGGAAAGAGCCGCTGTTATCGTAGATGCAGAGGATATGCGATGGAAATAGAACTTAGCAAAACAATAAAGGCTTTCAAGCCTTTCCTTTTCGAAGAACTTTACCGCAGAGAAAGAGCGGAAAGAGCCAAAGGCCGCGAAATAATAAGTCTCGCCGTCGGTGATCCGGATATACCGACTCATCCGGACATAGTCGAATGCGCCGTAAGGGAAGTGCGGGACAGCGCGAATCACAGATACTCCAACACAAAGGGCAATGAGCGGCTGCGCAAAGCGATCAGCCGGTGGCATAAGAAACGCCACGGACTGGACTTCGACTATAACGACGAGGTCTCGGTGCTGATAGGCTCGAAAGAAGGCATAGCCCATCTCCCTTTCGTCGTAATGAACCCGGGAGACTGCTGCCTGATACCGGACCCAACCTATCCGACATATAATACCGGAGTGATCATGTGCGGCGGACGGAGCTGGTCTTTCCCTCTCGAAGAAAAGAACGGTTTCCTCCCCGACCTCGGGGCGATACCCGAGGAGATATGTGAAAAAAGCAAACTGATGTTCCTTAATTTCCCCAATAATCCTACGGGAGCGGGAGCCACCGCGGAATTCTACCGCGATCTCGTGAAATGGGCGAAAAAGAAAGAGATAATTATAGCCCAGGACGCGGCCTACGCCGACTTATATTTCGGAGACGAACCGGCTCCTAGCATACTTCAGACCGAAGGGGCCAGGGACATAGCGGTGGAATTCTACTCTTCCTCCAAGACATACTGCATGCCGGGCTGGAGACTGGGCTGGGTCGTAGGCAACGGCAGACTCGTCTGCGCGCTCAATCAGCTAAAGGAAAATTTCGACTCCGGACAGTTCAACGCCATACAGAACGCCGTGGCTTACGGCCTTGACCGCTACGACGATATAGTGCCGCCGGTCAGGCGGAGATTCAAGGAACGCGCGGAAATGTTCTGCGACGGTCTGGAAAAAGCCGGCTGGAGATTCAGACGTCCGGAGGGAAGCTGCTTCGTATGGGCAAGACCGCCTTACGATATACCTTCTACGGAAGCGGTCATGTTCATGCTGGAAGAAGCCGGCGTGCTCGCTGCTCCGGGCATAGGATTCGGCGCGCACGGGGAAGGCTTCGTAAGATTCTCCACCACGGAACCGGAAGACAGATTGGAAAAGGCGATAAAGAACATTTCCGCGCTGAACTGGGGAAAAACCGCCTGAAACAGGGAAAAAAACGTAAAAAAATAAAACCCGGTTTTCATGCCGGGTTTTATTTTTTTAATGGGCAGCTGAATCAGAAAAGAAGTCTGGCCTTCACTCCCGCCGTCACTCCAGTTCCTATACTCTCAGTTCTTCCCTCCACCGAGATATAAGGCGAAACCACGGTGCCGAAGGCGAAAACATAATCGTAAGTAATATCCGCGCCGTATCCTATAAAGCTGTTGTCGAATCCGTTATAAAACTTCAGGAAAACACCGCCGTCAACATAATGAGGCCCGGCCACGTTCTTCCTCAGATTTCCGGAAAAACTCCATACGGCGCCTGAATCCCCGCCGAGTATATCGCCTGTTTTTCCGGGATAATAAGTGCGGCCCTTGAGCAGCAGCCCGGCGTCGGCGTAAGAAACGAAGCCTTTTAGGATCTTTTCAGAACCGACGCGGGCGGAAAAGCCGAGATCCGTGGCTCCTTTCGCCGACCCGTAATCGCCGTTTCTGTAGGAATCGAATGTCTCCGGGCTCAGATAAGCGCCGAAAGACAGAAAATATCCGTTCCTAGAAGGTTCAGCGTACAAATATCGGAAAGTAAAGGCGAAATCGTCCAGCCCGTCGTCCCCGCCGTGGAGCATCTTGCCGTAACCGGTACCGGCTCCGAGAGTTATATCGTCGGTCAGCCCGTAATTAACGGAACCGTTTATCCCGCGGCTTTCGTCGAGAATCAGATCGTTGTCCGTAAAACTGAGAGCCGCGTCCAGATAAAAAGTCCCGGTCTTAGGCGTAAAAAAAGGATGAGCCGCGCTGTCGATATATCCCGACGGTATAGTATTCTCAGCGCGGAGCGTTTTAACAGCAGACGGCCGCGGGGACACGGCTTCGGAACCGTCTACCGGCACGTCCTGCGCGAAGGCCGGAGCGGCGGCGAACAAAAAAACCAGAGCAAAAGCTGTCTTTTTCATATTTAAACACCTCACGAGAGATATTATACAAAATATGCAGGCGGGCAAAAAAAACGCCGCGGGTTTAAAAACCGCGGCGTTTCACGACGGAGAATTTTAATTTATTTCTCTTCCTCGAGCTTACGTTTCAGCATCTCTCCGAGATTGGTTCCGAAACGCTCTTCCTTACCGGAATCGGTATAACGTTCTATCGTTTCTTCCTTTTCTGATTCTTCCTTCTTAAACTGCGCCAGAGAAAGCGACAGCCGGTTATTGAGCCTGTCCATTCTTTCGATGCAGACTTCTACTTCCTGTCCGACCTTAAGAACCTCTTCGGGCGACTTAACCTTGTGGTCCCTGCTCAGGGACGAGATATGTATAAGACCGTCCACGCCGGGCATAAGGCTTATGAAAGCCCCGAAAGGCACTATCCTGGAAACCTTGCCCTTATGAAAGGAACCGGGCTGGAATATCTCTTCCGCCTTATCCCACGGATCCGGCAAAGTGTCCTTAAGGCTGAGGGAGAACTTGCTGTTTTCCCAGTCTATCTTCTTTATTATCACTTCGACCTGCTGCCCTTTCTTCAGGATATCTCCGACGTTCTCGACTCTTTCCCAGGCCAGTTCGGATATCGGAAGCAGTCCTTCCACTCCGCCTATATCCACGAAAGCTCCGAATTTCTGTATGGAAGTCACCACGCCGCTGATCTTGTCTCCCAGCTGCAGCGTGTCTTTGAGAGCCTCCGCTTTCTTCATCTGTTCCGCTTCGACTATCTCTCTGCGGGTAAGCGTGGCGGAGCGGCCCTTCATCTCGAGCACGTAAAAATTAAGCGTGAGTCCGACATAGTCGGATTTCTTCTCGTCGCGTCTCAATCCCATGTGGGAGAAAGGACAGAAAGCCCTGGCCCCTCCGGTAAGCGTTATATCGAAGCCGCCTTTTATCTCCTTGGAGACGGTGCCTTCTATCAGTATATGCTCCCTCATGGCGTCGCCCAGCATATTTCTGGCGGCGGGGCCGGAACCTATCTGAGTGGTAAAACGCATCTCGCCTTCTTCCGTACGGAGGAAATAGGCGCGTATAATATCGCCTTCCTTAACAAAAAAATTCCCGTCTTTATCAGTGAGTTCTTTGCTGGGCAGGCATCCTTCCCCTTTCGCGTTGATGTCTATAAAAGTCCAGTCCGGAGTGATTTTAACTATTTTCGCTTCAACTTTCTCTCCCGGCACAAGACGCACGGGAGCGGAACTACCGGCCAGAAGCTCGGCGAAACTCTCTTCCTGGCCCTCGTTCATATTGCTTTTGTCTTCATTCATTATATCAGTGATCCTCTCAAATTAACTAGGTAATGCTTATATTTTACTAAATATTGGCGCCCTTTGGAAAAGACTATTTTTCTTTAATTAAATATTTTATAATTTAAAGATATGCACGGAAAAACGGAAAGCCGGACGGGCAGGAATCCATGAGACTGCTTTGGAAAATAATATCGAGATCCGCGCTGCTGGCCGTCCTGACGCTGGCGGCCGTTTCGCTCGCCGTCTGGTTTTTTCTGAAGAAGAATTTCAGCGACGACGCGCTGCGCGCCGTGGTTCTGTCCGAACTCAACAGGACGCTTCCTGCCGAGACCGAAGCGGAATGGATAAAGCTGTTTCCGGACGGCACCGTAAGACTGAAAGGAATAAAACTCAGGGACAAAAGCACAGGAAAGAAAATAGCGGAAGCGGAAAATATATATTTCAGGATAGATCCGCTTGCCGCCTTAACCGGCGGGCCTCTCTTAACCGACATAAAGATAGGCAGCCCGACGCTGTATATACGCAAAGACGGGAAAGAATGGAACTTCGGGAAGTTTCTGAAAAACAAAGGACAAAACGGCGCGAAAAAACTAAGGACAGGGACAGTCGAGGTCATAGGAGGATGCGCCGAAGTGGAACTGTCCTCGGCCTCAGTCAGGCTCTACGATATATATTTCAAGGCTCCCTATACGGACACAGAAAAAGAAAACAGATTTCAGACAGGATTCCGTTTCAGCGGCAACTATGCGGATTTGCCTTTCTCCGGACGCGTGTTCACCGAAATAGATCTAGATCCGCTTTCGGAGGAGAACTCCGGTTTGTCCGGCTTTTCCGGGGAATTTTTCACATCCTCCGGAACAGTGCCCTTCAGCCTGGGGCTGAAGAATTTTAAACGCCCCGAACTGACGTTAAAGGCCAGACTGCCGGACCTGAACGGAAACAGTTTAAGCCCAGTTTTCAATGCCGGAAACGCTTTCACGCTGCCCGGGCAGGACTGGACTGTCGGGATAAACTTTTCCACTTCGTCCAGGGCACTTATAGACATAGCTGCGCAGCCGATGGGAGTGAAGATAGACGGATATTATGATTTTTCCTCGGCGGTGCCTGTTTACGATTTCACCGTCAGCGGCGGGAAACTAGACCTCTCGTCCTTCTCAGGAGACATAAATAATCCGCTTAAAAATCTCAAGGGAGACATAAAAGCCGACATCACCGTAAGTTCTAAAGACGGGAGTCCTTTCGTCTCAGGACTGCTGTCAAGGGTCAAGAACGGAAGATTCTCTTACAGGAATTTTTCCGCCTCAGGACTGGATATGACCGCGCGCATATCCGAAAACTTCGAAAACAGCTATATAGATATAGCCGACGGTAATCTGTCTCTCGGCAAAACGAGGCTGAAAAAGATAAACCTTAACGTGAAACTAAGCAGGGAACAGCTGGACTTTTATTTCTCAGGCACTAAAAACGGCCTGCCTATAATAGGGCGCTCGGCTATTGAAAAACCTTTTGAAAAAGTAAAAAAGGTATACTACACCGGATATTCGAAAAAACTCCACTACGACGAGATAACCGGTCTGGTGCGCGACATGAAGACATATTTCAGCGTCAAAAAGAAAAGAAGCAGCGCCATATCGAGAATAGACTGGATAAACACTCTGCGCAGTTCCATCCCGTCCGGCTATTCGCTTTTCAATCTCACCTATAAAGCCGACACTTTCGACAGCCAGTACGCGACCGCGGACAATGTCTACGTGACTTCCGTCTTCACCAGCGTATCGGGACAGCTGGAGAAACTCAAGGGAACGGCTTCCGTCAGGACCGGAGCCGGGACTTTCTTCAATGTGACGGATTCCGCCCAAAAAAACAAGGTTTACAGCGTCTTCTCGATGCCGTTCAGAATAATGGAAGATATAAAGAACAAGGGCGGCATGAAACTCGACACTTCCATGAAAGACGTGAATTTCAGTTCCATGGGCGGAGACTTCGGTTTCGGAAACGGGGAAATAAACATAAAAAATTTCTATCTCGACGGCCTGTCTTTTTCTGCCTGCATGAGCGGAACGGTGGATTTCGCTAAAGAGCAAATGAATCTTAAAATTTATATAATATCAAGTAAAACTGACAGGCACAATTCGCTGCCGCAGCTGCTGAGCGACGCCAGCGGCAAGCCGGCCATGGCTTTCACTATAACAGGGAATATAGCGAAACCGTCTATAAAAATGCTGAAAGCCAAAGACAGCAGTCAGAAAATTAAAGAAGCTTCGATGATGCAGTCTGGAATCAATTTCGGAAAAATAAATCGTTTACTCGGAGGAAAATAAATGCCTAAGATAGATAAATTCGACCTCATAGGGCTCCTGCAGGAGCACGGAGCTATCCTCAACGGCCATTTTCAGATACCAACCGGATACCACACGCAGATATATATCCAGCCTTCCATGGTGCTCCAGTATCCTCACCTCGCCAATAAGATCGCGAAGGCGCTGGCTTCTAAATTTCCTATGGACATAGACGTCGTCTTATCCCCCTCCGTCGGAGCCATGGCTCTGGGGCAGGAAGTCGCGAGAGTGAAACTCGCGCGCTCTATTTTCACCGAAAGAATAAACGGAACGCTTGTTCTGAAAAGGAAATTCAAGATACACCAGGGAGAGAAAGTGCTTATAGTGGACGACGTGTTCAATTCCGGAAAACGCTGTTCCGAGGCGGCGGCGCTGGCCAGAGACTGCGGGGCGAAAGTAATAGGCATAGCCGCCCTGGTGGACCGATCCACCGGGGATCTGGGATTCAATATACCGATACGCAGCCTTTTATCCTATCCTCTGGAACTGTTCAGACCGGAAGACTGTCCCCTATGCCGCCAGAAGATACCGCTTACCGTGCCCGGAGTCTCGGAAACGGAAAGCGGAACGTCAGATAAATGAAAACTAACACTATAGCTCTCCTGACTGATTTCGGCACCGCGAGCACTTTCGTCGGTACGATGAAGGGCGTTATACTTTCCCACGCCCCCAAGGTGACGATCATCGACATAACCCACGAAGTTCCGCCTCAGGACGTGAACGCGGCCGCTTTCTATATAATGGCGACCATGGAATACATGCCCAAGAAGACGCTTTTCATATGCGTAGTGGACCCCACCGTCGGCACAGGACGCGGCATCATATGGGCTAAAACGGAAAATTACCAGTTTATCGCCCCTGACAACGGTCTTATCTCGTGGGCGGAGCAGAACGAAGACATACGCGAAGTCCGTTTTATAAACAACTCCTCGCTCTTTCTGCAGAATGTCAGCACTACCTTTCACGGAAGAGATATAATGTCGCCGGTGGCCGCGGCGATAGCGAAAGGGCTGCCGGAAGAGCAGCTCGGGCCGGTGATAAAAGACTATAAGACCCTGAATTTTCCGCGCCCGCTGAAAGCTGGGAACCGCATAACCGGTCAGGTCATAGCGGTGGACCATTTCGGAAACGCGATAACCAATATACGCAGGAATATGCTGAACGCCAAAGCCATATTCAGTCTCGGAGACATGCTCATAAGCGGGCTCAAACTCACTTATGCCTCTGTGCCGGAAGGCGAACAGCTGGCGCTTATAGGATCCCTGGGGTTCCTAGAGTTTTCCATAAGAAACGGCAATTTCGCGAAAACTTATGAAATAAGACCCGGAACAGAAGTGGAGATATCATGCCCTACGATATAAAAGAAATACCGGCTTTGAAATTAAAAAAAGCGGCCTTAAGACGCAGAGCCACCGGACATATGTGGATATTCTCGAACGAACTCGAGAACGTGGATTCCTCAGTTCCTCCGGGAACGATATGCCGCGTGTTTACGCCCGATGGCGGGATAGCCGGAGAAGGTTTTTTTAATTACAGGAGTCTTATATCCGTTCGCCTTCTGACGGACGGAAAAGTCCCTCCGGAAGAAAATTTCCTGGAAAAAAGACTGGCCGCGGCGGCGGAGTACAGAAAAAAGCTGGGGATAGAATATTACTGCAGGCTCTGCTTCGGAGAATCAGACGGGCTCCCGGGCCTAGTAGTGGACAGATATAAGGACATCTTCGTCATAGAAATAATGTCCGCCGGAATGGAATTATTGAAAGACAGAATAACAGAAGCCCTGGTGAAACTTTTCTCGCCGGCCGCCGTTTATTATAAAAATTCACACCAGTACAGGCAGCTGGAAGGGCTTGAATCTTATGAAGAAACGGCCTACGGGACTATGCCGGACGAAATTTCCGTAGAGGAAAACGGACTGACCTACAGATTCCCGGCAGCCGGCGCCCAGAAGACGGGCTGGTACTACGACCAGAGAGAAAACAGGAAAATGCTGGAGCCTTATTTCAAAGGCAGGAAAGTTCTGGACCTGCACACATATATGGGTGCTTTCGCGCTCACTGCCGCAAGGGCCGGAGCCGAAGCCGTCTGGGGAATAGATTCCTCGGAAAAATCAGTAGACTGCGCGACCGGCAACGCCGCCGCCAACGGTCTTGTGAAAAACGTTATTTTCCGGAGGGAAAAGGCCGAGAACGTCCTTTACGCCCTGGAAAGGGGCGAACTGCCTGAAAGGCCGGATTTCATATTACTCGACCCGCCGAACCTAGTCAGGAACAAAAAGAGCCTGCCGCAGGCCCTGAAAATGCTTGGCAGGATGTGTTCAGCCGCCTTCAGGTCCCTGCCGGAAGGCGGGCTGCTGGCAGTCTCAACGTGTTCCCAGCATATAAAAAGAGACGACCTGCTGCGCGCCTGCGCGTCTGCCGCGGGAAGAAGGCAGGCAGTGCTCCTGGAACTCGGGCAGCAGGCGAAAGACCACCCGGTGATAATAAATATGCCGGAGACGGAGTATCTGCATTTCGCCCTATTCCGGGTAAAATAAAAAATTAAAACAGAAAGTTAAAAAGGCCCCGGAGTAATTTAAACTCCGGGGCCTTTTTTAAACCAAGCGCCTGAAAAAATATTATTTTTCGGCGGCGGCGCCGTTTTTCCGATTATGGTACTTTATATATCTGGCCGTCTCGTAATAGCCGGAGGCCAGCTGTCTGAGATGCTCCAATTCTTTACCGTATTTAGGATCGTTCTTCAGATTGACCTTATAAGAATCGCCGGAAACATCGTACATTCCCTCGTCGCCGGCTTTATTCATATAGTACAGATTCCCGTGCACGAAATTAACGGAATTAGGCTGCTGGAGGCCGTATATGAAAGCTCCCTCCTCATATTTCGGATCGAGGATGTTTCTTCCGAGAGCGCCGGTCGAATAAGGCTTGTTCAGCAGGCTCATCACCGTCGGCCACATATCCAGCTGACTCGCCGTCTTATTGACCACCTGAGGTTTCACGAAATCGGCGTGTATTATAAGAGGCACCTGATTGTTTATCAGGTTATAGACGACATATCCGCGCGGCATATTCACCGACTCAGGCGCCGCCAGACCGTGGTCGCCGTATATGACGAATATCGTCTTCTTATAATAATCGTGCTTCTTCGCCATTTTGAAAAGCTGTCCCAGAACGTGGTCCTCGAAACGCATGGAATTATATTCCTTGACGCTGCCGAAACTGTATTTCCTGACCAGTTCTTCCGACGGATTTTCAGGCTTGAATCCGGCATTGTCCGCAGGAATAGTGTAAGGCCTGTGATAGCCGGCCGTCTGTATATAAGCCATGAAAGGCTTAGTCTGCTTAGCGAAAACGGCGTCGGCCTGCCTCATAAGATCCAGATCCGATATTCCCCATACGTCGTTTCTGTTCTCGGTTGTGAAATCCCCTTCCTCGTACATATGGAAATTATCGAGATTATGTGTGAGAAGACCACGGATATTCCCCCAATTAGCGCTGCCGCCTATGAAATAGAATTTCTCATAGTTCTCCAACTCGTTCGCTATCATCTTCTGATCTACCAGGAAAGGATTGCGCGAACTGGAGTCCACGGTGGAAGTGTCGGGTATACTCGTGGACGTCGCGAAAACAGCCCTGGCCGTGGCGGGAGTGGGCGTGAAGAAATGACTTAAGAGCAGAGACTGGGAAGCCAGCTCCTTTACGAAAGGCGTGGAGTCCAGCGCGCTCTGGCTCAGAGAACTCTTGTTCCACGCCAGAGATTCCATGAATATAAAAACTATATTATAATCCCTAACCGGCTTACCTTTTACGGAAGGGACGTCGCGGTTGTAATTCAGTTTTTCTTTATCGGGTTTATCGACGCCGAGATACTGCGCCACTGTGTCGTAATATCGTCTTGTCTCGGCCTCGTCGTAACCGTCCTTCTTTGCGAAAATATAAGTCGAATAAAAATTAAGCACTGGATTTACCGTGAGGTCGCAGATGAAATTATTAGTGGAATGATAAGCGTTGCTCCAGCGGAGAGGATAATAGGCGATCTGTCCGTATATGCAGGCGGCCGTTATAAGCACCGCAACGATTATATGCAAGGTATTCCATTTCCAGCCGTAGCGTCTCTCCCCGGAAAAAGAGGAATTCACGCATTTTTTTATAAAAGCGTAGGAAATAACGCCCCAGACAGCCAATGCCAGAGCCCCCCATACGACATGGTAACTCTCCCAGACCATCTGCAGAGATATGATGGGATTCTGAACGAAGTTGAGCACGAAAGGATTGAATCTGTTGCTCAGATAAGCATAATAACCGAAATCTACGAAATATATCAGAAGAAGCAGCACGGAAGCCAATGAATAGAGCCAGACAGCAGCTTTTTTGACACGTCTGGCCGGATGCCAGAAATAAGCTAACAGCAGATAAATTATCAGCGGGAGAGCCATCAGGCAAATCAACCGCAGATCGAACTTCATTCCTATATAAAGCGAAACGAGTATCTCGCGCAATGAATTTTGCGGCGCGAAAGTCCGGAAGACGAACAGAAAGACCAAACGCAGAACCGAAAGCGCCAGCAGATTGGCTAAAACATAGTAAAAAGCCCCCTTGAACCAGGCAGGGACATATCTCGCGGCCCGTCTGAAGATACAACAGTCTTTTCCCATAGAATAAACTCCTTAAAAAACAAAAAAGCCCCTGCTCACGCTCCGGGGCTTTTCAATTCCGGCTTACGCCGCAATTCTACTTCTGAATCAAAGAATTAAGAGCTTTGGCCAGACGCGACTTACGTCTCGCCGCGGCTTTCCAGTGAATAGTCCCGACTTTAGCTGCCTTATCCATCAAAGAATAAGCTTTAGGAAGTAATTTCTGGGTATTCTCTATATCTTTTTTCGCGGAATGAGCAGCGAAATCTTTTGAGAGATCGCGGATATTGGCCTTTACACCGCGGTTTTTAGCGGCCAGCTTTTCTGATTTGCGCCAGGCTTTTATTGCGCTTGTGTGTCTGCCTGTCTTTAACTTTGCCATATTATTTATATTTTAGTATTTTTAGCCTTTTTATTGCAAATACTTTATTCCTCCTCGGATTAACCTCTAGGGATATATTTAGTGCCGCTGCCGGTGGCTGACCAGCTGCGGTCGCCGGAAATACCTGCCGACGGCAGGACCAGCGATATCGTATAAGAATCAGACCCGTTGCGCTGGAAGGTGCTGGTCTGGCCGATCGACTGTATAGTGAAATACTGCGGCGTCACCACCTTTACGTCGAGCCCGTCCACCGTGGTGGCATATGATCCCGTCTCGCCGGCGACCCTTATCTGGGAGTCTCCTATGGTAGACAATATACTTACCGCCTCGGAGGTCTTGCTCTTCTCTATGGAAGAAAAATAGAGAGGCGTGGCGACCGAAGCAAGTATACCTATTATAAGAACGACTACCAACAGCTCAATTAATGTAAAACCTTTTCTGTACATTATAATTTCTCCTTTAAAATACATAAATGAAACCCGCCGTATCCCCCGACCACAATGTAGTATATATATTTAAAGCGTCTTTCCGCAATACAAATAATAATATCTAGCGGATCATATATAAAAAAAGGACAGCCGGAAATTTCCGGCTGTCCAGATACTGGATCAGTATAAATACAGCTTATGCTGATTTAGGATAATACTTCGTCCCGTCTCCGCTTCCGCCCCAGGTGCGGGCGCCTGTTTGTGTGGCAGCCGGGAGTGTAAGAGTAATAGTATAATTAGAAGAACCGCCGGTTCTAGTCATCGTGATTACATTGCCAGACATTCCTGCCTTAAAATACTTCATATTGATTGATACATCAAGATTGTTCAATGAAGTATCATAGGCACCAGTTTCCATCGCGTAGCGGGCTTCCGCGTCGGCTATGGCCGTGGCATTGCTAGTCGCTTCGGAAGCGCGGGATTTCTCGATGGATGAGAAGTACTGCGGAACAGCGACTGAAGCCAATATACCGATGATCAGAACGACCACCAGCAATTCAATTAATGTGAAACCTTTTCTCATTATATATAATGCTCCTTCAATAGTAAAAGTAACCTGGTTTTAGTATATAAATAATTACGGCGGCCTGTCAACACATAAGACCTCCTTCATCGTAAAAACAGGACGCTGACGGCAATTTAGGAGTGCTTTTCCTTATTATTTTTAGTTATAATAGTAAATATATGGTAGAAGAAACGGAAAATATTATAAAATTGCTCGCTCAGGCCATAGACAGCGGCACTCCGGCCGCTTTCGTGACCCTGATATCTTCCTCGGGCTCGGTGCCGGGAGCGCAGAGTTCCAAGATGCTGGTTTACGAAGACGGGAGTTCTAAAGGGACCGTAGGCGGAGGCAGCATAGAGGCCATGGTCATAAAACAGGCCGTAGCCTGTCTCGGTTCGGGAACAGGCGGAAAATTCGATTTCGAACTCACCGCCGCCGGAAACACAAAAATGATCTGCGGCGGCAAAGCCGAAGTTTACATAGATGTTTACAGCCAGCCCGTAAAGCTGCTCATCCTCGGCGGCGGGCATGTGGGACAGAAGATAGCGGAAGTCTGCAGAACGGCAGGGTTTCCGTATAAAATTGCGGACGAAAGGCAGGAATTCGCAAACAGGCAGCGTTTTCCCCACGCCTCCGAAATAATAAACGAACTTCCGTATAAAGCGGTGGAGAGGCTGGCCCCCGGCAAAGACACATATATAGTGATAGTGACCCGCGGGCACAGTCTGGACAAGGAATGTCTCGAAGCCTCCCTCAAGACCGACGCGGCCTATATAGGCATGATCGGCAGCGCCTCTAAAGTCAGGGAAACCTTCAGAATATTCGCCGAAAAGGGAATACACCCGGAAAAGGATCCGCGCGTATATTCCCCGATAGGACTGCGCCTCGGCGGGAAGACTCCCGGAGAGATAGCCGTGTCGGTTTTGTCTGAAATAATAAAAGTGCATTACCGGAAAGACGGCGGGCATATGAAGCTGGCCGAATAGACCGGCGTCTCGAAAAGAGGAGAAAATGAAAGAAGAAGAACAGGAACTCTCTTACGTGGGCAAATCGATGCCCAGAAAGGACGCTTATATTAAAGTGACGGGGCGGGCGGCTTACGCGGCCGACAGAGAATTCGCCGGCATGCTTTACGCGGCCGCGGTGCGCAGTCCGAAACCTCATATAAAAATACTCGGCGTTTCCGACGAAGAAGCACGGTCCGTTCCCGGGTATGTTACCCTTGTCACCTATAAAGACATTCCGGGAGTCAACGCCTGGCCGGTGCTGATAACCGATTATCCTTTCCTGCCGGAGAAAGAAGCGAGGTTCGCCGGCGAGACGGTGGCGCTGGTCGTCGCCAAGACCCAGGCGGCTGCCAAAAAAGCGGCGAGACTGGTGCGGATAGACTATAAGGAGCTTCCTTTCATCGACGATCCGCTAAAGGCCCTGGAAAAGGATTCATATAAAATCTTCGGGGACGATAACGCCTATTGCGATTTCAGAATAAAAAAAGGCGATGCGGACAAGGCATTTAAAGAAGCGGCCTATGTCGTGGAAAAAGAATTCAGGACGAACTACCAGGTGCACTGCTATCTTGAGACGCAGGGCTCCGTAGCTATACCTGAATTCGACGGCAGCATGACCATACACAGTTCCACCCAGTGTCCTTACTATATTCTGGACGCGGCCGGAGCGGCTCTGGGGCTTCCTTACCATAAGATAAAGATAATACAGACGGTCACAGGCGGAGGTTTCGGCGGAAAAGAAGAAGTGCCGGCGCTAGTGGCCTGCCACGCGGCCATATGCGCCCGTAAAGTCGGAAAACCGGTAAAACTCATATACGGCAGAAGGGAAGATTTCCAGTGCATGTCCAAACGCCATCCGGGCTGGGCCAGAGTCGCCTACGCCGCCGACAAAGACGGACATCTGACGGGATGCAGGATAAAATACATCCTCGACGGCGGGGCCTATGCCACGATATCGCGGCTGGTGCTCTGGCGCGGGACCGTCCATTCGGCCGGGCCTTATAAGATCCCGAATGTGGACATACACAGTTATGCTGCGGCGACCAATAAAGTGCCCTGCGGCGCCTTCCGCGGCTTCGGACAGCCGCAGATATGTTTCTCGCAGGAATCACTTATGGACGAACTGGCCGAGAAAATAGGAATAGATCCCTTGGAACTTCGGCTTCGCAATATTCTGGACCCCGGAGACGAGACCGTCACGGGGCAGAAACTCACTTCCTCCTGCGGCCTGCGCGAACTTCTGGAGACTGTAAGGGAAAAAAGCGGCTGGGACGGGAAAGTCAATAAACCGAAAAACGATCCCGACATAAAGAAAGGCATAGGAGTCTCCTGCGCCTACTACGGCGTGAGCCTCGGAGCCGGAGGGCGTTTTCTAGACAGAGCCGCGGCCTTCGTGAACGTCTATAAGGACGGCTCCGTGAACGTGAATATCGGAAACGCGGAAATGGGACAGGGGGTACTCACAGTTATAGCGCAGATAGCCGCCGAAACCCTAAACTCGCCTTTCGACAATGTCCGCGTGGAAGAAGTGGACAGTTCCAAGGTGCCGGATTCGGGCCCGACAGTGGCCAGCCGCTCTACGACTATGAGCGGAAATGCTGTGATAATAGCCGCTGAACCGATAAGAAAAAATATCTTTAAGACTGCCCTCGACCTGCTGGTGAAAAAAGGAGCCAAACAGGAAGCGATGACGGCGTCGGAAGGAGTCTTCTCGATGGACGGAAAGACGGTCTCCTTCAAGGAAGCCGTGACAGAATGCTGGAACAGAAGGTGCAAGATGGGCGAACAGGGCTGGTTCGTTTCACCGCACACCTCTTTCGAATATGAAAACGGACAGGGGGACGCCTATATAGTGTATTCCTATTCCGCTGATATAGCCGAAGTCACCGTGGACACAAGGACCGGCGTGACGAAAGTCGACAAGATATGGGCGGCTTACGACGTCGGGAAGATAATAAATCCGACCCTGGCCACAGGACAGGCCCAGGGCGGGATACTCCAGGGTATGAGCTGGGCTCTGTTCGAAAACATGGGCTTTAAGAACGGCATAATGCTCACGCCCGGATTCACGGACTATGTGGTTGCAACCACCAAAGACAAACCGGAATACGATATATCTTTCGTCGAAAAACCGTACGACGAAGGGCCGTATAAGGCGAAAGGCATGGGAGAAGTCCCGCTGATCGGCGTGGCTCCGGCTGTAGGAAACGCGATAAGAAACGCCTGCGGCGCCCGGGTGCGCTCCGTTCCGATGATCCCAGAAAAAGTCTGGGCGGAACTGAACGGGAAAGAATAAGAGGAGGAATTTGTGAACGGCGATAAAAAAGATTTTTCCGTATTTCATCTAAAATGCACGGTCAACGGAAACCCGGTGGAGACGGACATACCGTCCAACCGCACTCTGCTTGATTTCATAAGACTCGATATGGATCTGAAAGGCACCAAGGAAGGGTGCAGCGAGGGAGAATGCGGGGCCTGTCTGGTGCTGCTCGACGGAAGAGCCGTAAATTCCTGCCTTATGACGGCGACGCAGATAAACGGAAGGAAACTAGTGACCATTGAAGGCATAAAAGGCAAAAAAGGCGGACTGCACCCGCTGCAGAAAACTTTTATGGAGGAAGGCGCCGTCCAGTGCGGCTTCTGTACCCCGGGCCTTATAATAGCTTCCGAAGAGCTGCTCAGGAAAAAACCCAATGCCACGGCGGAAGAAATAAAAATCGCGCTCAGCGGCAATATATGCCGCTGCACCGGCTACGAAAAGATAATAAGCGCCGTAGAGAAAGCCGAGGGGGATGAGAAAGATGCCTGAAGAAATCATAAAAGCCTCCACGCTTAAGGATATCTGGCAGGCTTTAAGCTGCGCCCCGGAATCCCGCTGTTATCTGGCCGGAGGAACCGATCTCATGACAGCCGCCAATGCCGGATTCCAGAACACGGAATGCTGGATAGACATATCGGATGTGAAGGAACTGAAGGAATTCAGGGATACCGAAAAGAACGTCTTTATCGGCGCCGGAATGAAAATAAAGGATCTGGAGGAAAACGAAACGATAAAGAATAATTTCCCGGTCCTCGCCGAATGTTTCAAGGACTTCGCCAGTCCCACACTCAGAAGCATGGCGACGCTAGGAGGCAATGCCGGAAACGGCAGTCCCTGCGCGGACGGCGTCTGCGCGCTGATAGCGGAAAAAGCAGACATAATAACCGTTTTACAGAAAGAGAAAAGGCGTATCCCGCTCAGAGATTTTTTCAAGGGGCCTAAAAGGACCATACTTGAAAAAGACGAGCTTATACTAGGCTTCGAACTGCCGAAAAGAGAACATACCGGGACTTATATGAAACTAGGGCCCAGGGCTAAATTCGGCATATCGAAGATAGGCATAGCGGTCGGGCTGGAGCTTAATGAAATGAGGATAAAAGACGCGGAGATATGTCTGGCATCGGTCGCTCCCACCCCCCTGTGCGCCTATCAGACGATGCGCATGCTCACGGGCCGGAAACTCGGGCGTGACGTCATAAAAGAGGCGGCGGCCATGATAGTGAGCGAACCGTCCCCTATATCGGACGTGAGGAGCACCGCAGAATACAGACGGGCGATGTGCGGCGTTCTGCTGGAGAGAAGTCTCAATTCCCTGATAAGAGCATAAATAAGATTTTAGGATAAATAAAAGCCCCTGGCGGCAAAAACTGGAGGTACTGTGAAAAATATTAAATATTACGCTTTTCCGTCTTCTGTAGAGGAAGCGGTGTCCGTACTGCTTGACGGAGAACATAAAGCCGCGGCCGTGGCGGGAGGGACCATAATAGGAAAATCCTTCCCCTCCTCGGCCGAGACTTTTCTCGATCTGAGGAATCTTCCGCTGAAAGAGATAAAAAAAGACGGCGTATACCTGCGTATCGGGTCCGGAGCCACATTCGACGATATAGACAAGGACGCCATTTGCCGGTCCGCTTTCGGAGGAATAATTTCCGAAACGGCCTCTAAGATATCGACGCAGCTGATACGCAATATGGGAACGATAGGCGGTAATATAGCCGTCCCGCATCTGTATAATCTTTTCCCCGTGCTGCTGCTCGGCATGGACGCAGAAACGGTGCTCGAAACCGGTGAAGGAGAAATCACCGTACCTTTCGAAACCCTGCGCTCGCACAAAGAACTGAAGCCCGGATTCAACTGCCTTATAAAAGCCGTGCTGATACCTCTGGAAGCCGAAAACAGAAAAAATGAATTTATAAAATTATCGCGGACCAATTCCAGCTGGGAATCTTATATAAACCTTTTCTTCTCCTCCTGGGAAAACGGAGCCAGGATAGCGGTAGGAACAGTGAAACCTGTCGCTTTCAGAGCCGAAGCGGCGGAAAAAGCGGTAGCTTCGAAAAGAAGTCCGGCCGAATGCGCGTTAACGTTAAGGGAAGAACTGAAGGCCGCTAAGGCCAATACCTATTGCTGCGAGGCCGCGGCCAATCTGCTGGAGAGATTCCTCGGAGGTGACAGATAATGAAACGAAACGCTATTACGGCCGAAGAAGGAAATTTCAGGATAAAAGTAAAGATAAACGGCGAGGACCGCGAACTGAAAGTCGGAGTCACGGAAACGCTCGTGGACGCTCTGCGCCGCTACGGCTGGAAAGGCACCAAAAAAGGCTGCAATACCGGCGACTGCGGCACATGCACGGTGATAATGGACGGGAAAGCGGTTCTCGGCTGTATGATGCCGGCTGTCATGGCGCACGGACGCAGCCTGACTACCATAGAGGGACTCGGCTCGGTAAGACATCCGCACCCGATACAGCAGGCCTTCGTAGAAGCCGGAGCCGTACAGTGCGGTTTCTGCATACCGGGAATGATAATGTCCTCCAAAGCGCTGTTGGACAGGAATCCGGATCCCACGGAAGCCGAGATAAGAAAAGCTCTCGACGGAAACATCTGCCGCTGCACCGGTTATGTCACCCAGGTGGCGGCGGTCAGGCTCGCCGCCGAAAAACTCGCCGGCGCGAAATAAAATATATCGGGGATAAAATCATGAACGCAAAAGATTTAAAAACGGTAAACAAACCGGTCATAAAACTCGACGCCATGGGACTTGCCTGCGGGGCTCCGGCCTTCACCGGAGACACGGAGATTGACGCCCTGTGCGTAAAATTTCTGTGGAGCCCGCACGCCTACGCGCATATAAAGAGCATAGACGTTTCCGAAGCCGAAAAGGTTCCGGGTGTAAAATGTGTGCTGACGCATATGAACGTGCCGCGCATAGCCCACACCACCGCCGGGCAGGGCTACCCTGAGCCCTCCCCCTACGACACCTATATATTCGACGACACTGTGCGTTATGTCGGGGACAGGGTCGCCGCCGTCGCCGCGCTTACCGAAGATGCGGCGCTGGAGGCCGTGTCTAAGATAAAAGTCGAATACGAAGTGCTGAAACCGGTGTTCGACGTCTTCGAGGCCATGAAAGGAGAAGTGCTCGTGCACGCGGAAAAAGAACCCGACGACCTTATTCCACTTAACAGGATACCGGACCCGAAGCACAATATAGCGGCGAAATACGATCTGGAAATAAAGAAAGGCGAATGGTTCAGGGACGCCGATTATGTCATAGAACAGCGTTTCAGCATACCGTATCTTCAGCACTGCGCTCTCGAACCTCATACCACGATAGCCTATTTCGACGACAACGGAAGGATATGTCTTAAGACTTCCACGCAGGTGCCTTTCCACGTGAGAAGAACTGTCTCGCGCGCTCTTAATATCCCGATAAAGGATATAAGGGTCATAAAGCCAAGGATAGGCGGCGGTTTCGGCTCGAAACAGGAGATACTGCTGGAGGACGTGGCGGCGCTCATGCTGCTGAGGACCGGCAGGCCTGTCAGAATAGAATTCACCAGAAAGGAAGTTTTTATTTCGGCCCGCACACGCCACCCGTCTCATTCCCGCGTCAAGATGGGAGTAAAAAAGGACGGCACTATAACCGACGCCGAACTCGAAGTGATACTCAATACCGGAGCCTACGGTTCCCACGCTCTAACGGTGATGATGTGCGCCGGTTCCCACACTCTGCCTTTCTACCGCATAAAAGGAAATATAAAGTTCACGGGCAGGAGCGTCTACACTAATATGCCTGTGGCCGGGGCTTACCGCGGATACGGGGCGACTCAGGCTTATTTCGCCTGGGAATCAGTAATGGACATGGCCGCCGAAAAAATAGGCATGGATCCGGTTGAATTCAGAAAGATGAATTATATAAAGGAAGGCGAAGGCTCTCCGGTCTTCAAAGCCATGGGCGAAGGCGGCGAAGGGATAGAGCAGGTCATAACCTCGTCGAGTCTTTTCGAGGGTATAGAAAAGGGACTTAAAGAGTTCAGATGGTACGAAAAAGCGGAAAAATATAAAAACCAGACAGGACGGAAACGACGCGGGATAGGAATAGCCTGCTCGATGCAGGGATCCGGCATAGCGGAAGTCGATATGGCCAGTGTGACCATAAAACTTAATGACGACGGCTCCTTCAATCTGCTCTGCGGAGCCACTGATCTGGGCACCGGCTCCGACACTATAATGGCGCAGATAGCCGCCGAAGTGCTCGGAGTGAAACACACGGATATAATAGTGACTTCTTCGGATACGGACATAACGCCTTTCGACGTCGGCGCATACGCTTCCTCCACTACATTCATCTCCGGCAACGCCTCCAGAAAAGCGGCCGAAAAGATAAGAGATATGATAATAGAGGACGCCGCCGGTCTGCTGAATGAAAAGAAAGAGGATCTGCGTCTCGAAAACGGAAAAGTGATCGCGGCCGACGGTAAATCCTGCACGCTGGCTGAAGTGGGCAAATATACTCTTTACGCCAAGAACCAGCACCAGGTGATAGCCTCCGCTTCGAATATAGGACACTGCTCGCCGCCGCCTTTCAATATAGGTCTGGCCGAAGTGGAAGTGGACACCGCTACCGGCAAAGTGGATGTGATAGACTATGTGAGCTGCATAGACTGCGGCACCGCCATAAATCCCAAATTGGTCCAGGGACAGAACGACGGAGCATGTATGAACGGCATAAGCCACTCGCTTTCGGAAGAACTGCGTTTTTCCAAGGACGGGGTCCCGCTCAACGCGAATATGCGTCAGTATAAGATAATGTCTGCCAACGACACCTGCCCGGTAAGAACTTTCATAATACCGAGCTGGGAACCGAACGGGCCTTTCGGCGCCAAGTCCGCTTCGGAAGTGGGCATAAACAATCCGCTTCCGGCTCTGTCCAACGCGATATACAAAGCTGTCGGCGTAAGACTTACCAAAGCTCCGTTCACGCCTGAAAAGATCCTGGAAGCTCTCGACAAGAAAAAAGAATGCGGGCAGACCGTCTTCTGATTTCTCCTGAACTTTTCCGAAAAAACGGATAAAAAAATATCCGCGGTTCTAAAGCCGCGGATATTTTTTTAAAACCGGCAAGAAAGCGAAAAGCTATCTGAAATGATCCCTCAGCATCCTCACCAGGCCTTCCGTAGTCTTGCGCGGTATCTCTTCCCCTTCCCAGTTTATGGAAAAATGCGCGTTGCGCTGCGTGGGACGCCCGTAGGCTTCGTACATCGGCAGTACGGTTTCTAGTATCTGTCTTTTTATATCCTCCACCGTCCGTCCCCTCTCCTTAACGTCCCGGACTATGCGGCGCAGACAGGCCGTGACCATACCCGTGTTAACGAAGATCTTATAATCGCACAGATTCGATATGCCCTTATAGTATAATGTGTACAGGCCTTCCACTATTATAAGGCTCGTAGGCTTCACCTCGGTCGTTCTGGCGTCGCGCGTATGACATTTAAAATCATATATAGGCTGCTGCACGGTATTACCGTTGTACAGGGCCCAGAGCTGCTTTATCGCCAGTTCAGAATCTATCGCGTCGGGGTGGTCGAAATTATATAGTTTTCTCTCTTCGAATGTAAGATGCCCCAGAGGCTTATAATAATTGTCCAGAGCGAAAATAGAACTGTCTATTCCTATCTTCCTGCACTCTTCCATCAGCCTCGTGGCCAGAGTGGTCTTGCCGGAGCCGGAACCTCCGGCGATACCTATTACGAATCTCTTTTTCCTGCCAGGATTTGGATTTTGCGGAGGAACTACCATATTTTCAGGGACTAATGGCAGCAGCAGTCGCCGCAGCAGTGGTGTCCGTCGTGATCGGAGGAGCAGCAGTCGCGCCGCGCCTTTTTCTTCAGTCCCGGAACTTCGTCCGAAACTTTCACCATCCTGCCTGATTCTTTGTCGTATATATAACTGCCCGTGGCCTTACCGGAAATATCTTGCTCGGGCTGTTCTTTGATATCTTTCATATATAAAAAAAGGAAGGCTGTAAAAAAATACGAATATGATGTTTTTTTTCAAGCCTTCCGTCCTCTTAATGATTAAAAAATGGTGCGCCTACCAGGAATCGAACCGGGATAACCAGCTTCGCAGGCTGGGACTCTATCCGTTGAGATATAGGCGCATGTGAAATTGATTTATAGAGAACCGCACTACCGTCAATTTTCCGACACTTATATTATAACATTTTGCCTTGTGTTTTTCAAGCCGGACACTTTTCCCGCGCCGTTAATCGGACAAAAAAACGAGCCGCAGCAGCCTTATGTCCGCGCGGCTCACAAAACAAAAGCCTTAAGTTACTTATTGTACTCCAGACTGTTCATATCCGCGAAAACCGTCCTCTCCGTCCTGTTTGCCGGAGTCCGTTTGAACGGGAAGTCGAAAGTCAGCGATATCCTGTGCGTGCTGCCCAGATCCCCCATGGGAACGAAGGCGTATTCCAGAGAGAAGAACTGTATCGTCGCCCCGAAGCCCACCGAAAAACCGCTGAGATCGTCCTTTAGTTTCTGCCCGTTTATACCGGCATAGGCGCTGAAGCGCATCAGCTGGCTCGGCTGCAGAGAAAGTTCGGCGCCGGCCATATAATTAACTTCCGCCCCTTTGGGGACGTCGACTTCGGCGGCAAGCACGAAATTGTCGCTTATCTCGGCCGATCCGCCGAATTTGAAAGTAAGCGGCAGAGGAGATTCCTCCACGTCGTATTTCAGGCCGCTTCCGATATTCGCCGCGGTTACCCCCAGCTTATAGGGGATAGAACCGAAATTATAAGTCATAACGCCGAAATCACCCGCCCATGTCTTGGCGGAATCGTCTATCTTAGAACTTATATATTTCAGGCTCAGTCCCATAGACACATCGTATTCGTCGGTAGAAAACTCTTCTATCGCCTTGCTGTAGGCGAGGGTGTACACTTCGTCCTTAGGAGCGAAAGTGCCCCCGTAAAGGCCGTTTATATCCCTGCGCTCGATAGAACCGATATCCGTGAAAAAAGCCGACACGCCGATGACGGCGTCATAGCTGATGCGGTGCGCGTAAGCCGCGTACTGGTAAGAGATATCGTCCACATATTCGGCCCGCATGAAGGTCGCGGAGATCTTAGGAATCTGCACCAGACCCGCCGGGTTCCAGTAAATCGCAGTGGCGTCGTCGGCGAGACCGACATAGGCGCCGCCCATGGCTATGGCCCGCGCGCCGACAGGCAGATTCAGGAAATCAGCTCCGGTGGTTCCTATATCCCCTTTACTGTAGGCGAACAGGCTGACGGAAGACGAAATCAGGAAGGTCGCGCATAAAGGCAGGATCAGATGTATTTTATTCATAGATATGCTTCTCATGACTTATCTCTCCACAGCGATTTTCACTATCTTCTTTCCGGCCGAAGACTTGATAAGAGCCAGATAAACGCCGCTTGCGACGGCATTGCCGCTCTTGTTCTTGAGATTCCAAGTGAACACGGATCCGGTCACATTCGCCTCGTAGACTTTTACTCCGGACAATGTGAATATCGTTATCTTCGAATTATTCGGCAGTCCGTCTATATAGAGCGAGCTCGACTGCTCCGAAGAACTGTTAGGTTTTACCGGATTAGGATAAATCCTGAGGGAAGAATAATCCTGAGAAGTCTGCTTGTATATCAGCTGTAAAATCATAGGAGCCGTACTGGTGCTGACCCCGTAGGAAGAAAGATTACTCGTGGAAACTCCCTTGAAAGTGCCCAGCTTGTCCACCGAGATGGTATAACGTTTTTCTCCGTCTCCGAGGTCGCTCGCGTCGGTTATCTTCGCTACATTAGTCTCGAGTTTCAGACAGTCGTTGTTTCCGGCGTATCTGGCAAGATAGACATTGGTATAATCTCCGTCCGCAGGCATATTGTTTATGTCGGCCGTCACTTTCAGCGAGAAATTATTCCCGAGAGATCCGGTATCAGGAGAACGCAGGAGCTTTATGGTGAGCAGACTCAGATAGGAATTAGTGTCGCTGGAATCCACAAGATCCGAGCTGCAGAGCGAAAGCCCGTTGGCGTATTCTCCCTTGTCGCTGTCCGGTCTCGATATGGAAACAGTGGTGTCCTGCGGGAAAATTCCCGTGGGGAAAACAGCCTCGACTTTCGTAAGCAGCGGAGCGGTGGAAGAAGTCACGCTGTAAGTGTCATAAGCGTAGAAAGTCGCGTTAAGCGTCCCGGACGAACCGGCCGGAATATCCACGCCCGCCTCTTCGCCGTCGTTTATAAGTCCGTCGTCCGTCTGCGCCGCGGTGAACACCTTAGAACTTCTGTACTTCGTGCTGTCAGGATAAGCGCTGTTGTAAGCGTAAAGGCTGAAGCAGTAGCACTTCCCGAGTTTCATTCCGTCAAAAGAAGCCGTCGTCGTAGATATCGCGGACTGTATATTGTTTTCCCCGTTGTCCGTATAAGTAAGACCTTTGCAGTTGACGTATACGCCGTCGTCGTTCTTATAGGTGCAGTTCTGGGCGGCGTCGGAAGACACCGGCCCGGTGGCGTATATGAGATAATACAGAGTATTATTCGTATTCGTGTCGCTGTTTGTCCATGAAAGATCTATGCTTGACGAAGTCTTCGCTTCAGCTTCGAAATCTTCAGGAGCGGACGGGACCACCGTATAGGAACTGACATAATTATGGTCCAGGGTGCAGTTCTCTTTACTGTCGCCGTTTATGGAACAGATATTAATGTAATAAGTATTATTATATTCGATACCGTCGTTGGCGGTAAAGGTATAGGAACCGACGCTGACATTAGGAACGCAGTCCACCTGTTTCTCGTTCGTGAAAGCCGAATCGCTGCTGATATATATCGCGCAGCTGTTTATATCTGAAGTATTATACTTCAGAACAATCTGGTTCGAAGTAAGATTTTCAGTGGTCGGCTCGAAACTGGTTATGGAAGGCAGAAGCGCGAGGGTATAGACCCCTTTATCCGTATAGGTCTTGTATTTTCCCCATTTATATGTGGAACCGTCTTTCTCGAAAGCCCTTATACCTATTATATACTTCGTGTCCGGCTGCAGGGAAGCGCGCGTGGAGCCGCCTTGCGTAGTCATAAGATAGCTGAGCTTATTGGACGGTTCGTATGAGCCTGTCGTCGTGGAAGTCACTATGGCGTATGTACTCACGCCCACGTCCGTGACAGAAGCCTGATATATCTCGAAATAGACCTTATCGTTATAAGTGGCGTAACTGTTCCAGTCCCACTGTATGGAACTGCTCGATTTTGCCACACCGTCGACATTGTCCACTATCATTATAGTATGCGCCGTCGCGTAAGTGCCGGAAGAACAGTAGGTCTGTACGCCGCTGTCACCGTAACAAGAAGCTCCGTAATTCCAGGTGGTGGTGTCGGGAGTGACGCCGAGGACATCGTTGCCGTCCCCGTCTCTGGTCCAGTTGGAGGTGCATTTATTAGAATCTCCGGAAGAATCGCCGTTCTTTGCTCTTACGCGGAAATAATAAGAAATATCGTTGTCCAGATCCGAGAAAGTATAACTGCTTCCCGTCACCGAATAAGACACGTCCGTCCAGGACCCAGCCGCCGGCACCGCGCTGCCGCTTACGCTCGTGGTAGCGGTGGTGTAGGCCACGTCGTACCTCGTATAGTCGGCATTGCCGTTCGTATCCCACTGGAGAACTATATTCCCGTATTCCGCTTTAGTCACCCGCAGATTGCTCGGAGCGGCCGCTTTGAGATAATAGTAATTAGAATAAGAACTGTATTTGCTGCCGTCGTCGCCCTGGGAATATATCTCGCTCTCACCCGAAAGGTTATAAGCGACCCCGGCTACCCTTATTAGCGAATTAGAAACGCTGCTGTTCACCTGTACGGATTCTGAAGCCACCGGCGCTGTCGCGATAAGCATATCAGGTGTAAGACTGTTGGCGGAAGAAGTCGCTATATAAACGTAGATGCCGTCCGCCTTAGCCTTTTCCGCCGGAGCGTCGTTGCCGTCGGAATCGCAGTATCCGAACTCGAAATTAATACTTCCGGTCGAAACGTTTATTCCTTCATTGTACATAGTGCCGGTGCTTACCGCTACCACTTTACAAACATGTCCCGACAGCTGATGCTCCGTGACCTTTATGGACTTAGCGTTGGACATCCTGCCGTTGGATTCGACATAAGCGTTGTAAAACCCGAGAGGGACGGTGGCGGTGCTTATGACGAAGGTCATGGACGAACTTATATCGGAATAATTCGCGTTCACGGAAGAATTATATATCTGCGAAGAGATATCGATATTAAATGTATTGGCATTGTTCATCGCCTGGAGGAAGACGCGCGGCATACGGAAATCAGCGTGCCCGCTTCCGGCATTGCCGCCGTAGGAATCTGTTCCCATGAATTTATTTTCCGAATCGGAAGAAAGAAGGGTCAGTTTTCCCTGATCTTCTATATAGTCCACGGAAGCGGTATTGGTTATTACAGGCTTCTGCGTGGAATCCGCGATCTCGGAATAAGGGAAAGCGTATATGTCGGACTTAGCTTCGCTCTCGTCCGCGCCGCCTATAACCAGTACGAAACCGTTATTGGCCGGAACCAGCGTCGACTGGGAAAGCGAAAGTGAGTCAGTGGGAAAAGTCACCGCCGCGCTCCAGTTGGACTGAAGATTGGCGAAACCCCACAGCATATTAGCCTTATTACTTCTATTAGCACCGCCGACTAAAACGAGTTCAGTGGAACTCGGGTCCACATATGTACTATGGTTGTAGACCTGATAAGGCTCGGTTGTCCCGTCGTCTAGAATCTTATAAAGCGAACCGGCATTCGCGCAGCTGAAGCTGTGATCGCCGTCGAAAGTGCAGAGTTCCATAGAATTGAGGATGCCGCTGTCGCCTATGCCTCCGGCGACGACATATTCGTTCTCCGAAAGCCTGTTGACCGTAAAATTACTTCTGCCAGTAATCATCTCGCCGCCGGAATAAACGATGGCGCTGCCGCCGCTGTATTTTACAACTTCTATCGATTTCAGGGAATTAACACCGTCAGTACCGCCGAAAAGCGCGACTGTGCCTTTATTATCTAGCAGAACGGCTACGTGCTTGGTCCGCTTGGAACGGTTGCCCGTGCCTGACACTCTGTTTTTCTCGAAATCGCTGTCCCACATATTCGCCGTGGTTATATAAAGATCGTAGGTGTCGGATATATCCGCAGCTCCCGTCTCTTCGTCTACAGTGCTGCCGCCGGAGATAAAAACATTTCCGTCGGGAAGCAGGACCGCCGTATGGTAAGCTCGCGGATTCGTCATTTTTCCGACAACATTATCGCTGACGAAACTCTTGCTGTTTATATTATAAAGTTCGGTTTCAGAGGAGCCGGTTATTATTCCGGAGCCGTTGAGTCCGCCGACGAAAAGTATTCTTCCGTTAGGAAGAAGAGTGGCCGTATGCGCGGTGCGGCTGGAAGTCATGACGGCGTCGTCTGTCGTCGTTACGGTAAAACCTAAAGTCGCGGAAGCCACGTCGTTGGTTATAGTGGTTCTCTCGCAGGTGGCCAGAGTAGTCTTCATCGTCAGATCATGGGCGCCGCCGCAGGTCAGAATATTGTTCTGGTCTATAATAGTGCTGGTATGTCCGTATCTGCCGCTCGAAAGTGACCCTATCTGGGTCAGATTATCGGAAATCAGGGAGGAACTTATAGGCAAAACGTGCACATCGGACACCGCCGAGGCCGTCACGCTGCTCTGAAAGTCCATATAATGCTTGTAATAACATTTTTCACCGCCGCCAGCCGCGATGCAAACGTTAACGTCGAAATCGCTATCAGAAGAAATGAGATTCTTATCGCCCTGCTCCACCGCAGCGGAAAGATCCGGGGCAGTGAACCCTCCCGAGATATAGTAAGAGGAAACAGACTGCACCACAGGATCGACTCCCCATACAGGGACATATCCTTTTCCGTCGTTCAAAGTAAGATAAGAAGGAATGGAATTGCTGTAATCAGTGTCGCTTATCTCGATACTGTTGGCAAATGCCATATCGCGGACAGTGAGCACGCTGTCCGAAGCGGAACCGGCCGTCGTGGCGTCGTACTTCAAAGTTATCTGTTTTATACCTTTAGTGGTGGTTATGCTTAAAGTGGTCTGTCCGTGCGGCAGCAGAGACTGCCCGGCCGCGGCTCCTAGATAAGAAGTGTAAAGGCTCGATAAAGCAGCCTCGGCATTAGTATCCCCGGTATAGTCTCCTCCCGGGAGGAAGGAAGAAGTGAAATGAGCGCCGCAAAGATATCTTACCCTTATCGTACTGTGGGTGCTGTCGGTGGAGAGATAGCTGTCGTATGCGCAGGAATTCTCAGTGCCGTCGAGTATGGTCAGACCGCTGGCCGTGGCGACCATCGAACTTCCGCCGGACGTCGGCGTATAGGTATACTCCGGAGAAGTCCACGACCCTGAAAAATCACTGAATGTTATAGTAGCCGTGGTCTTTAATAAGGAAGGATAAACGGCGCTTATATCTTCTAGCGTTATATAAGGAGTATAAAATTTAGCCGTTCCTTCGCAGGTGCCTACCCCGTCCGAATCCTGACTGCAGGAATAAGATCCTCCGCCTAGACTTTTAGAGGTGGTGTAGCTCGACACTGTGACCGTGTAAGTGCTGGAGGTGGTCTCGCTCTTCGTAGGAACTCCCGACTGCGCAAGCTGGTAGAGCGAATGCGGGGCGTTCAGCGCCAGACTGTCCGCGAATTTTCCTAAAGTCCCGTCGGCTCCGATATCCGTGTCCCCCATGTCGAAAGCGAAAGCCCTCAGAGCGTTCCCTTCGGAATCCTCGCCGAAAGCGGAGCACAGATTTACATTTATCGAATAAGAGACCCCCGTCGCCAGCTTATAGCCGGAAAGGGTACATTCGTCTGTGACCGAGCTGCTGGCTTCGGGAAATATCATATAGAGATCGCCGTCGAGTATCTTGCCGGCCACGGCTCCGTCTCCTGTATTGTGGGCACCGCTGGCGGAAGAAAGAGTTCCTACTCCTTTCAAGGTAACGTCTACCGCGGAACTTGAATACAATCCGCCTTCTTCGGAAAAATCAAGGGTTCCGCCCTTAGAAAGCACCACAGTAGGAATAGAAGTGTGCTGCGGGAAAATATTGCCGCGGCCGCCCACCATTACCATATCGCCGTTGCCCCTTACGAAGCCGGCCTGATAGGCGACTCTGTAAGGAAGTTTATAATTATTATCGCTCTTTACCTGCGTATTGAGATTATATACCTCCACCGTATTAAGATAGCCCATGCTGCCTATGGCGTGCATAAAACCGGGATGAGTCTCCTTATCCATAAGCTGGCTGTTGAGAGTATATTCATAAGTGCCGTCTACCGAAGGGAAATGCGGGAGAGGACCGTAAGAATTATCATTATACCCTCCGGCAATGACTATAATGTCGCCGTTGGTATTGAACATACTGTGATAGGCTCTGCCTTCTTCCAGAGGTTCAAGCACGCTCCACTGCAAAGAATTCGGACTGAACTGTTCCACGACGCGGAGATAGCCGTCCGTATTGCGTCCGCCGCTGATAAAAACTCCGCCGTTGTCGAGACCGACAGCGGCGTGGAAAGCTCTTGTCACATGCATGCTGCCTGTCGCCTTTATATCGCCGTCTCCCACGCTCGCTATATAGCAGCTTGAAGAATAAGCAGTCTTATTGCGCCCGCCGCAGAGCAGGACTTTACCGACCACGCTCTTTGTTCCGTCGTCGAAAGTTATGGTCCCGGAACCGTCCGTAATGACATTGGCGCTGTGCCCTCCGAAAGGAAACGTTTTTCCAGAAACAGTGGTCACGCTCGAGACGGAATGAGTGTCGACATTATAATGCACCACCTCTAAAGCGCTCACGGGAGTGTAGTCGGATCCGCTGAAGCCTCCGGCCACAAGGATAACCGGCGCCGTGCCGTTAGTCGTCAGAGTGGCGGTATGATAAAAACGCGCTGAAGAAAGAGAGTAAGAAGAATCGGTCCATATTTTCTTCATCGGGTTAAACACGGATATGCTCGCCTTGGCGCTGCCGGAAGAATATCCGCCTATCTTCACGAAAAAGCCGTCGGGCATCTTGGTGATGGTGTGGTAAGCGGCTTTTTCCAACGGATCACTGGAAACGAGAGTCGATGTAAGAGTGGTTGCGGCGTATGCGGGAAGCGCGGCCGCTAAAGGACAAAGGACAGACAATATACAGACTATTTTCCTGAATGTTTTATGCATATAAATACTCTCTTGGCGACTTAGTTACGCCGCTATTATTTCCCCGTTACAGTCACTACGGAATCTCCGGTGGGAGCCGCGGCGGCCGACGGATCGGATTTATTCACTCCGTCAGCAGTAAAATGATAGAGATATGTGCCGGGAAGTATCCAGACGCTGACTTTCCACACCCCTTTTTTATTCGTCATGTCTATATCTTTCCAGCTGCTGAAACTGCCGGCCAGAGTCACTTTCCCGGCTCCGGCGTCTCTGTATTCGAAATCAGTTCTGAGGGCTTTGTTCTTTTTCGTTTCCTGCTCCGCGGCAGGCTCTCCGTCCTGCGCGTCCCGCCCGGTATTCTGAACGTCCGCCGCGGCCGAAGACACGGGAACGCTTACGGTCTCCGCTTTCCCGGCGGAAACGGCCGGATCAGCCGCGGGCCCGTTTTTTTCCGTTTCCTCGAGAGGAGGAACCTTGCTTATGATTATATTTCCCTGACGCGTGAGATAACTGCATCTGCTGTATAGCCTGAAACCGCTGAATACGGCTAGTGCGAAACTCAGCACTGCAGTTACAGCCCAAAAAGTCTTAGAATTTACCATATCTTAAAATTCTGGAGCGGGCGAAGGGAATCGAACCCTCGTTTAAAGCTTGGGAAGCTCTCGTTCTACCATTGAACCACGCCCGCCTTTATTTTTTAATACTGCCACAGCCGTATTCGCATTAAAATTGCCGTACTGAGCAATTCCGCATATATAAGAATTTTACTTAAAATTTTAATATTTTTCAATAATTATTTTGATCAGCCGATTATTCCCGAACCGATATACGGCCCCGATGTCAGCTTATTATCCCTTGCAGGATTTCCATGAGCGGCCCTTTCAGACTTATATCAGCGTACCGGTCGTGGGCCGTCTCGGTGTCGTTGACGGTTATATATCTGCCGCCCCCGGCTTTGACCGCCAGCGGAACCAAAGCGGAAACGCTCTCGGAAAGCACTGTCCCCGCGGAAATGGCGAGATCGCATTTTTCGGCTCTGCTGAAAGCGCGCCTAAGTTCGCACAGATCGGGAGCCTCCCCCGGCAAAAGCAGCCCCGGGCGCAGCCAGCCGCCGCAGGTCCCGCACTGGGGAGGAGCTCCGGTTCTTGAAAATTCCGCGAAAGCTTCCCTTATGTCGCTCCAGTCGTAACAGTCCGTACATTCAGCGTACAGCATGGTGCCGTGGAGTTCCACAAGCCTGTCGGTGTATATTCCGGAAGCCCTGTGCATACTGTCCCCGGACAGTGTCACAAGCGCGTACAGTTTTCCCCTCTTCTCCAGTTCGGCAAAAATCATATGGCAGGCTTTGGGGGCGGCGGGGAAAAAACCTCCGTATCTTTTTTCCGCATACCGCCAGTATATCAGTTTCGACAGAGTGGAACGGCAAAAATCGTCATAGGAGACCGGAGAAACGACCCTTTCCTCGGCGTCGTATTCGAATACTGGACTGACTCCTGACATATCCAGACGGGGGCCCGTGAAAACGAGTATATTCCTGGCCTCGCTGACATATCTGCGTGCAAGTTCAATGTCGCGGCTCATATCAGATACTTGTCGCATTCGTCGGCGGAAAGTTTCGCGACCCGCATATCGGACGAATTATAAGCGCGCAGGAGCGGCATCAGCTCCTCCGAATTTCCGTTTCCCGGGTCGGTCCAGAGTTTATAATAGTCTTGAGTGATAAGCACCGGCATCCGCAGGGTGAAACTTCTCAGCGCAAGACTCGAGGCGCAGGTTATTACGGCGAAAGAGCCGCTGGTCTTCTCATATATCCCGCCTATGGAAAAGAGAGACGATTTCAGCGGAACGGCTCTGTAGGCGGAAATTTCTTCAGACGCCCTTATTATGAATATCAGGGAATCGGCGGGGAGAAGACAGCGCCTTCTGTAAAAAGCGGAACGGAATATCGGTCTGGAAGTTATACCCTCGGCTCTTATGACGGAGTTAAAGCCGCCGCCGGCTGGAAAACCCCACTTCATCGGCCGGAGACCGCCTTCGGCGACAGCCGGGGCGAGACTGCCTGCTTTAAGCAGTTTAGGACTGAGATCCAAATTCAGATCGGGAAGACCGTATTCTTCGCGCAGTTTATCCGTGCCGGCGGCCAGAGTGTATAATATATCCATCCGCGGAGGCAGCTACTGCTGCCAGTAACTCTCCTCTAACCTCTTTATCCTGTCCTCGAGTTTCGGATGCGTTGCGAAAAGCATCCCCGGAGAACCGGAGATCTTGAAAGCCGCTATGGACTTAGCGTGCGTCATATCAGCCAGATTTATCGACCGCTGAAGGGATTTCAGGGCGTTTATCATTTTCTGCTTCCCTGCCAGCCGGGCTCCCCCCTCGTCGGCTTTATATTCCCGGTATCTCGAAAAGGCGCAGACCGCTATCATGCCGAAAAGACTCAGCACCCATTCCAGAAGTATCACTATTATATTGTACAGCATATAATTGACGCTTCCGTTGTCGTCGGAATCTTTTTTGCTGGCCAATGCGAAACCGATGATCCTGGCCAGCGCCATGACTATCGCGTTTATTATCCCCTGCAGCAGAGTCATTGTGACCATGTCGCCGTTAGCGACATGCGTTATCTCGTGGGCCAGGACCCCTTCTATCTGGTCCGCGTCCATATTTTCAAGCAATCCGGAAGAAACGGCCACAAGGGCGCGGCTCTTAGTCGGCCCGGTGGCGAAGGCGTTTATCTCGGGACTGTAATATATCCCGACTTCCGGCATAGCAGGAAGTCCGGCGGAAGAAGCCAGTTTGTAGACAAGCCTCACGAGCCCTGCTTTTTCAGGATCAGAGGTCTCGGGAGGAACAACTTTCACCCCCATAGCCCATTTCGCCATCATTCTCGACATGGCCAGCGATATGAAAGCGCCGCCCATACCCCAAACGAGACAGAAAGTCCACAAAGCGCTGTAATCTATGCCGTAAGCCGTAAGATAAGGCTGTATTCCAAGCAGCGCGCACACCAGAGACAGTGTCGTGATTATCAGCACATTTACCAGTACGAACAAAAATATTCTCTTTATCATAAATAAACTCCTAGAACAGATCGATAGGCCCGCCCGGATCGTATTTAACGAAATCTTCGATAAGCTCCTGCGGTATCCTTGCGGGTCTGAATTTCTTGTAATTGAGCCAGACCCAAAGCGTCATGCCGCGAGTCACCATCTTCTTGTCAGAAACCCGCACGACCTCGTAACGCCTTTCGGAAGAGGCTTTTTCCGCTGTTTCGACCCATGTCCTCAACAGTATTTCCTGCCCCAGCAGAAGCTGCGACAGATATTCTATCTCCGTTTTACGCACTACCCAGCCCTCTCCGCCGGCTATCATCTTGTCGAAAGTCCAACCTATCAGGTCGGAATGTTTCTCGGCGCCGTGCATGAACCATTTCAGATATACCTGATTGTTAACGTGATGAAGATTGTCTATGTCGCAAGGCTGAACGGTGTATTTGAACTGTATCACATTAGATATCGCCATAATGCCTCCGACGACTTTAAAGCCCCTTGCCGTGGCATTTCTTATATTTCTTGCCGCTGCCGCAGAAACACGGATCGTTCCTTCCTATCTTAGGATGGTCCCGGTGGAAAGTCTCCACTTTTATTATATCCGAATCCTGCATTATCTCCGGATGCTTCGTTATAAGTCTCTTCACCGCCGCCTCGTCGTTTATGTCTACGCCGGAAGAGAGAAGACGGCGGTACACCCTGATTATCATTTCCTTCTGCTGCTGTGTCTTAGCTTTGCCGAGCAGGTCAGGAGAGACGGCGTCCAGTTCCTTGGCCAGTTCCGCGTCCGTTTTCCCTTTCATGGCCTCGGTCGCCTCTTTAGGATCTATTTTCATATCTTTAAGATTCACTTTTTTGAGCATGGCCCTGGTGATCTTATCCTTTAGGCCAGGCTTATCTACTTCTTTAACTTCCGGCCCGGTTCCGTCTTTCTTATCGTCCTGCTTCGCGCTTTCTGACTTTATACCGTCCTGCCCAGGATTTTTATCCTTAGGAAGCGCGGCGGCGGAAGGAGAATTTTTTTCCTCTTCTTTGCCTTCGCCGGCTTTCTTCTCTTTGCCGTCCTGGTTGTCTATCATTTTTTTCAGAAAATCCCAAACCATACCTGATTACCTCCTAAATAAACGTGTTAAAGTTTCTTGCCTTTAAGATAACATGCCAGAGCTATGGAATTAAGTTTAGTCTCCGACGTGTCTGCTCTTGAAGGAAGCAATACCGGTATATTAGCGCCAGCCAGAAGGGCGGCGTTTTTAGCTCCGCCGAAAAGGGTCATATACTTGTAAGAGGCGTTAGCGGCGTCCAAATCAGGCATGAGAGCGATATCCGTCTCTCCCGGATTCTGCATGTCAGTTATAAGTTTCTCCGCGGCCAGTTTCTTTGAAAAAGCGATATAGACGTCGTAAGGGCCTTCCACGTGACAGTTCCTTATGCCGCCGTTCCTGTTCATCTTCACGAGCTGGTCCGCGTCCACGGAACTCGGAATCTTCGGATTTACTTTTTCCACGGGACATATGCAGGAGACCTTCGGACATTCAACGCCTATCGCACGCATCATCCTCACAGTATTGTCTATTATTTTCGCCTTCTGCTCGAGAGTCGGAGAAATCACGACGGCCACATCCGTAAGCGCGAAAAGTTTATGGTAATTATGCACCTGGAAGAGCGCGAAATGACTCAGCAGGCTGCCCTCCGGCACGGCTTTGGCCTCCTTGCGCAGTATGGCCTTCATATAATATTTGGTATCCACCAGCCCTTTTATCAGAAAATCGCCCTCTCCGGACTTAACTAGATCCACCGCCTGTTCGCACATGGGCTGGTATTCGGACCCGTCGATAAACCTGAATTTGTCAGGTTCCAGTCCGGCTTCCGCCGCCATTTTCCGCACCTGCTGTTCCGGGCCTATCAGCACTCCGCCAGATATGATACCGTTTTCCGTTCCCAGTCTAAGCGCGGCCATGACTTCGGAATTATTCGCTCCCGGAACGACCACCTTATTAGTTTTTCCTCTCACAAGAGCTAGCAGCTCCTCGAAATTATTGAAATCCATTTACAGTCTCCTTAAAATTATTTATATTCCTTTATTATCTCCGGATTATTAAGAGCCCTTTCAGCCGACTCCGCCAGCGCGGCCATTTCATCGCCGCCCGGATAAAGTTTTACCGGAGCTATCCAGTCTATGCGTCTGGTCAGCTCCTTTACTATATATTTACTGTACATAAGGCCGCCGGTAAGTATTATCGCGTCTATTTTTCCCTCAAGCACAGCCGAATAAGCCCCTATTTCCTTAGCCATCTGATATATCATAGCGTTCAGTATCTCGAGCACTTTCTCGCGGCTTATCTTTTCCGGGAATATGCCGCTGCCTTCGTTAACGGTGCCGTGAAGCGCGTAATCCTCGAGCGCCTTGCAGTCGGAAGTGCCGGTATAGGCCATAAGGCCGCCGTGGCCGGTTATCTTCTGCCGCATCTCGTTCAAAGTGTATTTGCCTGAAAAACACATCTTTACCAGGCCGAACTCAGGAACGGACCCAGATCTCTGCGGCGTAAACGGGCCGTCGCCGCTGAGCGCCCCGTTAACGTCCACCGCTCTGCCGTCCCTGTGCGCTCCTATCGATATCCCACCGCCGGCGTGCATTATAACGAAACGGCACTGCTCGTAAGTCTTGCCCATTTTCTCCGCTTCCATGCGGGCGACGCGCTTCTGGTTCAGCGCGTGAAAAAGCGATATTCTGGGATTTTCCGGCATTCCAGAATATCTCGCCAGAGGATCCAGTTCGTCCACTATCCCGGGGTCGGCAATAAAAGAAGGCACTCCGTTGACTTCGGCCAGATTTTTCGCCAGCAGGGCGCCGAGGTTGCAGGGATGCTCCCCCTGCACTCCTACGGTGGAATCTTCTATTATCCTGTCGTTAATGGCGTAAACGCCGCCCTCTATAGGTTTCAAAAGCCCGCCGCGGCCTATTATGCATTCCACGTTTTTCAGGTCTATACCGTTTTCTTTAAGGGAATTAAGCACCGTTTCCTTACGCATCTCGAACTGGGCGCTTATCGGAAGTTTGTCGAAAGGCCGCATGCTTTCTCTGCTGTAACGCACCGTTTTGAGAAAAACCTGTTTGCCGCCTTTGTAAAATGCTACAAGATCCGAAGTAGACCCCGGATTAATAACTAGAATGCTGTGGTTTGCCATATTAGTGCTCTCATTTCAAAACGACGATATTGCCAGATTGATTAAGAACCTCCTCTGCCTCGAATGTGGTGATTTTAAAATTGCTGACGTAACTAATCATAATTTTATATTATAATAATACTATCGGTGCTTGCAAGCGGAAGCGGGAAATTTTCAGAACGTTTATAATACAGCAGCTTCGGCATCAGTTTAAGAATTTATTAAATTTCTGTGACGGTGGGCCGTAAATGACGAAAAAATCTATTTTAGGACTTGTCTGTTTCATATCCCTGTGCTGTTTAGACGCGACGGCGGTTCACGCCTCTGTCGCCGCGCTCGGTCTGAGAAGCGACGGGATAATCGTGAAAGACGGGAAAGCCGTGATCTCCGTAAGCGGCAGTTCGCTTATCGGCCCGGAACCGTATTCCGTAAAGGCAAACGGCAGTGTAATAGCCTCAGGACTGACGGCTTCCGAACTTTCCGCGGGATATGAGATAAAACTGGACACCGGCGCCTCCTACGGAATACAGATATGCGACGGCGGTTTACCCGAAGAATGCTCCGAGGCCGTTTCCACCGACACCGTTTCCGTAGCGAGTTTTCTATCTAAACCTTCGCTCGCGGGAAATATAAGCCTCGGGCTCAATAATAAAAATATCCCCTTCATGCGGTACAGCTGGGCGGACGGGATGCATAATTACGGAATAATTTATAAGGACAGCGCCGCCGCTCTTACAGAAGACGGCCTGCTGGCGGAGTCTTCTTCCGTCACTTATTCCTGCGCGCGCAACAGCTACTGTGAAATCACCGGGCTTAAGCCCAACGCGGTCTATTACAGTGTGGTCAGATCTTCCGCCCCCCTGGCCTACAGTTCGGGGCCTTACGACACGGCTGTTTATTATCAGGCCGCGGACCTTTTCGTTTCCACCGTCACACCTTCGCAGAATCTGTCGGTAAAAGACGCTTTCGCTTCGGAAGGCTCGGAAATATCCGCATCCGTGTACTGGGAACTTTCCGCGGAAGACAATGTCCCCGACGGATATCTTTTGGAAATAGCGAAAGCGGAACTTCCTGTTTCCACTTCCGCGGCCCAGGGCTACGCCGGATATAAGTCGCAGGAAGGTCTCTGGACCGCTTCCGGCTCAACGGTAACCGTGAGCGGACTAGACACGAATACACTTTATTATTACAGGCTAAGTTCTATAAACTCCGCTGGCCGCCTCTCAAATACGGCCGGGACCGAAGGCAGCGTTTATATCGGCGGAAACGTCCCCGGCACGTCTGAAATGTCGGTTTACGTCTCCAGCGCGGTTCCCGCCAGCGCGGGCTTCTCGTGGACGGCTCCTACGGACGGAGGAAGCGACGGAACGGTCTCCTACAAAGCCCAGATATGCGCCGACAGCGGCTGCGTTTCTCAGGTATGCACTCTGCAGAACGCCGAATCGCCGGTCGTTTTCAGCACCGGAACCTGCACGGGTTTAACCGCCGACACCGCTTATCATTTCAGGCTGATATCAAAATCATTATACGACGGTGGGACATATTACAGATATTCCGACACCGTCGCAGCCAGGACCTACCCGGCCAAAGTCGCTATAACTGCGAAAGATATAATCAAGGCGCCCCAGTCCTTCACGCTTAACGTAACGGAAAACCCAGCGCAAGCCGACTATTTCAGGCTGGAAGTGCTCGACAGAAACACTTATTCGGTCGTGGGCAGCAGCACCGTCTCCGACTTCAGTTCGGAAACAATGACGGTTTCAGGACTCACTTTAGGCAGCACCTATATCCTAAGATTCTATTCGGGGAACGAATCTCCCGAAGGGTCTGGACAGGAAACGGTGTCGGACGATATAGAACTGACCACTGACAATACAAGCACGGTGTCGGGCCTGACGATAGACCAGAACAATATCTCTTCCCATACCGTAAGTATCGCTTTTAACTACAGCTATGAAGCGGACCATTTCAGGATAAAATATTCCTCTGACAGCACTAACTGGAACGTATATTATTCCAGTTTTTCAGAAGCGGGATACGACCAGCCGGGAGCGGACTGTATAAGAACGAACGGGGAAACAGTCTGCGAATCGGAAATAAAAGACCTGAACCCCAACACATGGTATTATTTTAAGGTCTATCCTGTATGGAATACGAATCTGGGCCTCATGGAAAGCGCCTACAGCCAGTCCGAACACATCTATACGAGGCCTGCTGAACTGGAAAATTTCTATATAACTTCCAGCACAGATTCCATCGACGGCGCCGCAGTCACGCTCAACTGGGATAAAATAACTTCAAGCAGCGCGGCCTATATTTTTTACTCGGTCTCGGAAGACAAGGAAATAAATAACGAAGACACACCGATAAACATAGCGGATTACTCGGGCGGAATAAGCCAGTACACCGTAAGGCAGCTAAAGCCTAACACAGCGTATTATATATCGGCCGGAGTTTATACCTATCTTTATTCCACCGGCACGGCTTCAGGAGCCGACATATACGGCGGTTATCTCGCGCACCAGAAAGGGAATTACGAAGCGGACGGGACGGAATGGAACTGGCCTGGCGAAGAGATCTCGGAAGACGGAACGGTAATAAGCACGGTAACCAGAATAGTGACCCCGCCGCACGAAGTCTCGGACGTCTATGCCGAAGTCACAAGCACGGGAAGCATAGCCGTAAGCTGGAACTCGGGGCAGAATCCTTACACCGAGTATACGGCGGAACTGTCCTCAACAGGTTTTTCTTCCGGAACACTTGATTATAATATCGCTCTTTCAGAAAACGAATCAGCCGCCGCGCTGTTCACGGGACTTCCGTCAAACGTGAAGTTCGCCCTGAGAATAATATCCAAGCATAATCAAACGGATTCCGGTTATTCGGTAATTAATTCGACCTATGAATACAGCGGATCTCTGATAACGGCGCTGTCCGATATGAAATCCGTGTCCGCCGAAATCGTGAGTTCCGATACTTTTAAGATAATAACGGAAAACGACGAAGGGGTCAACACGTCGACTTACAGCATCAAGATGTCGCAGTGTTCCGATTCCTCATGTCTGTCCTCGAGTCTTTTCCTTAGCACCTACAGTTATATCTTCTCCGGCGACAATATATCGACCCATACTTTCGTCGTGATACATTCCACAGAAGAATTCATGGAAAAGACCGGCCTTACCATGACGGGAAACACTTTCGACAGCTGTAAAGCCGGCGCTCTGGATCTCAACAGCTGCTCCTTTACTGATTACAGCGGAGCTGAAGGCAATACCACTTACACCTGCCTGCAGCTGGTCAACAACGCGCTTTACAAAGTGGAAACGGCGAATCTTGACATAGAATATAATCCCAGCGCGGCCGTATCCGCGACTTTCACCGCCCTGCCGGCGCTCCCGGCGGCCTATACGACGCAGTCTGAAGCCTTCGGCGACATACAGGCCAACAGCGTCAGAGTCAATATAAACCTTTCCGACGACACGAATATCGCCGCCACGCGCTATGAGGTACAGCTGGCAACGATAACGGACTCTTCCTCGGGAGATTCAGCCTGCGCGGATCTCGGAGACGAAAATTTCGCGAAAAAAACGCTCTTCATATCCACATCGGCTTCCGCGGCCGCTAACGTGCAGATACCGAGGCTCTACACCTATCAGACATACGCCGCGCGGATAAGGGCGCTGTACAATGCGGACAGTTCTGTGAAATCCGCCTGGAAATATATACCGGTCTGCACTCCGCAGGCGGAAGAAAGCCTGACGAGATATATAAATATAAATCAGGAAAATAATATAAACGTCGCCACCTTCACTTACAGCTATATCCCGGACGGCGCAACGGACTATTCCGGCTCGGAAACGCTTTATTTCGTATTCGACGCCCCTGCTGACTCGCTTACTAATTCAGCCAGACTGAGCTGGCGTCCGGTTTTTTCGGACTCCGGAACGGCAAGCGCCGCGAATATGGAAGAAGTCGACGGCATACTGACCAGCGACAGGAGCGGCATATCTTGGTTCGACACTGACACGGAGGCCTCCGCGAGTTCCATGACGAGGACCGGAATAGGGCTGGAGGTGACAAAACCTTCGAACGTAAACGTAAGACAGGGAATAAACATCACTATACCGCTAAACGTGAACTGGTTCCCTGAAAGCGGCTCCAACGCCTGCTATACCAAAGGCGGCCTTATGACGGAAACCTGCAGGAACAGACTGGTGCTGGCCCACTACGACTCGTCCGACGAAGTGTGGACTGCCCTGACGACCAATATCTCGGAAAGCGGTGACGGGCAGATAATATACGTCTCCGGGGTCACATATGACCTTTCGTCTTTCCAGATCATGATAACTCAGGATATCTCTTCCAGCGATCTGAGCCAGATAAAAATATACCCCAATCCCTATAAACCTAATTCTTTTTCGGGGAAAATGAACTTCGAAAACATTCCGACCGGATCTAAAATAAGGATATACACATTTCTGGGCGAACTGGTCAGTTCCTTCGAAGCCGGGGCCGGAAACAAGGCAGAATGGGACGGGACCAACAAAAAAGGAAGCAAAGCGGCCAGCGGAGTCTATCTGGTGCTTATAAAAACCCCGGACGGGACTAAGAAAACCATGAAGGTGGCCCTCGAAAGGTAGGCTGATTCATTATGAACATAAACATATCCCTAAAAAAATTATCAACCGCTTTTCTTCTTATTCTGCCTTTATGCTCTCTCCCCGCGGAAGAAGCGGCGGCGGGACTGCTCGGATCGGAAGGGGCCGGAAGCGCCACGGGACAATTTCTTAAATACGCCGTCGGAGCCAGGGCGGCCGCTATGGGAGAGGCCTTCTCCGCGGCCGGCGACGACGCTTTCGTCCTTGACTGGAACCCGGCGGCTCTCATGAACGTGGCTTATAAATCGGCGGTCTTCATGCATTCGCCTTATCTTGAAAACACCTCGCTCGACTATCTGGGCTTTTCTATGAACACAGGGGATATGGGAGCCTGGGCAGTTTCCGTGAAATACATGAATTACGGCAGTATAGATAAAACTTCCGAATCCGGGGCTTCGCTCTCGTCCTTCAAACCGCACGACGTGGCCGTGTCGATAGGCATAGCCACTTATATCTCCGATTTCAACGACGACCCGGAAAACAGATTCGTTTTAGGAGCGGCGGGCAAGATGATAAACTCGACCATAGACGAAAGCGACAGCACCATATCCGCCGACGTCGGACTTCTCTCACCCTACTATTTCGACGACAGACTGAGATTCGCCCTGGTCATCCAGAACGTCATGGGCTCGCTGACCTTCGACAAAGAATCCTCCGACCTTCCGATGATAGGACGCGCCGGCTTTTCTTTTCAGTACCGCAGATACCTGCTTTTCACCGGCGACATAATATCCACCAGCGACAGCGACGACGCGATATTCGCCGGCGGCGCGGAAGTGAAGATAAATCCGGTGAAAGACATGGATTTCGCGATAAGGGGCGGATATAATTCGAGAAAAACGGAAGACCTGACCGGCACCACTAATATCACGGGCGGCTTCGGTATATCTTACGGCAGCGTCTCTTTCGACTACGCTTTCTCCCCGATGGGCGAACTCGGGAATGTGCACAGGATGTCCCTGTCTTACAATTTCGGCGCTCCCGAAAAGACGGCAGGAACGGAGTCTCAGAATTTCAAATTCTAACTCTATTGCTTCCTGCGGCTCAGTAAATGTTATAATAATTATATTGATATCGTATAAGTATAGTGCCGTATCGTTTTAAGTATTTCCGAGGTGTTTTTATGGACATGCAGACAGTCCTTCTGCTAATTATCGTATTGTGTACTCTCGTACTTCCGTTTACAATAAAAAAAGTTGAAGAAGAGCTAGAAATATTTCTTTTCGTAATGGGAATATGCGCAGCGAGCGTTTCCAATATATGGTCGTGGGCGCTGATAAAAAAGTCCCTCACGGAACCTATCGAGATCACACTTACCGTTGCCGTAGTCGGGATAATCTTCACTCTTCTGAGAAAACATCTCAAGAAAGCCGTGGATTTAGGCGTAAAGAAACTGGGCGGAGTCTGGTTCGTTTTCGCGGTGGTCCTTTTTCTGGGACTTGCTTCCAGCCTCATCACCGCGATAGTCGCCGCCATAATCCTGTCGGAAATAATATCCCTCACCAGATTCAGCAAAGAATATGAATCCAAACTGACGGTCTACGCCTGTTACGCGATAGGACTGGGGGCGGTGCTTACGCCGGTCGGAGAACCGCTATCCACAATAGTCATAAGCACGCTCAGGGGCGCACCGCATCACGCCGATTTCTTTTTTCTTCTGACGCATCTGGGAGAATGGGTGATCCCGGGAGTCATAATCAGTTCCGCCTTCGCTGCTTTCGGCGCGCGGAAAGAAAGATTCGACTATGCCAAGTCTAATTCCCTGTCGGAGAAAGACGAAGAGACTTCCACCGACATGCTCGTAAGAGCCGGGAAAGTCTATATTTTCGTAATGGCCCTAGTATACCTCGGAGGCGGTCTCACGCCTTTAGCGCAAAAATATATTCTTCCTTTACATTCCGGAATACTTTTCTGGGCTAACTCTGTATCCGCTATTCTGGATAACGCCACGCTGGCCGCGGCGGAAATAACCCCGACGATGACGACAAAGCAGATCGAATTCATCCTTATGGGTCTGCTGATTTCCGGAGGCATGCTTATTCAGGGAAATATTCCCAATATAATCAGCGCCTCTAAACTCAGGATAAAATCTAAAATCTGGGCCAGGACGGCAGTTCCGTTCGGGCTTGTTCTGATGCTTATATATTTTATCCTGATGCAGATAATTGTTAAATAAACCGGAGAAGCATAATCATGGAAGAACATAAATGGAAAACCATACTGGAACCGTTCAAAATAAAGGCTGTTGAGCCTATCGGGATAACTACACGGCAGGAAAGGCAGCGCATACTGGAAGCCGCTCACTACAATATGTTCAGCATACGCGCCGAAAAAGTCACTATTGATCTTCTTACGGACAGCGGGACCGGCGCCATGAGCGCCGCCCAGTGGGGCGGTATAATGAACGGCGACGAATCTTACGCCGGAGCTAAAAGCTATTATAATTTTGAAAATTCTGTGCGCGCCGTAACGGGATTTCAGGAAATAATGCCTACGCATCAGGGCCGGGCGGCCGAAAGGATAATCTTCACCACGCTCGGAGGCAAGGGAAAATATTTTATTTCCAACTCCCATTTCGACACTACCCGGGCGAATATTGAATATACCGGCGCGGCGGCGATGGATTTTCCTGTTAAAGAGGCGCTGCAGTTCGACGTGCCCGCTCCGTTCAAAGGCAATGCGGACGTAGAAGCCATGGAAAAGTTCATAAAGGAAAAAGGCGCGGAAAACATCCCCCTCTGCATAATAACTGTCACCAATAATTCCCTCGGCGGACAGCCTGTCTCGATGGAAAATCTGAAGGCAGTTCACGATCTATGCGCAAAGTACAGGATAAAGATGTTCCTGGATTCGGCCCGGTTCGCGGAAAACGCCTATTTCATAAAACTGCGCGAGAAAGGATATAATAAAATGCCCGTGCGCGAGATAACCAGAGCGATGTTCGATCTGGCCGACGGCACGTGGATGAGTTCCAAGAAGGACGCTCTGGTCAATATGGGCGGATTCATAGCCACGAACGACAAGCATCTGGCTTCTAAATTCCGCGAACTGCTGATACTCGGCGAAGGATTCAACACCTACGGCGGCCTTTCGGGCCGCGACCTTGAAGCCCTGGCCATAGGGCTTAATGAAGTGCTCGACGAAGATTATTTAAGCTACCGCATAGCCTCAACCGGATATCTCGGCGAAGGGCTGCTGAAAAACGGTGTGCCTATAATAAATCCTCCGGGCGGCCACGGAGTATATGTGAACGCGCGTAAATTCCTGCCGAATATCCCGTCTAAAAATTTCGCGGCCCAGTCTCTGGTCTGCGCTCTTTATCTCGAAGGCGGAATAAGAACCGTGGAGATAGGCTCCCTTATGTTCGGGGAAAACGCTCCGATGGAGCTCGTAAGGCTCGCCCTGCCCAGAAGAGTCTATACGCAGAGTCATATCGATTATGTGATAGAAGTGTTCGCTTATCTGGCAAAACACAAGGACGAGATACACGGCCTGGAGATAGAGGAGAAACCGGCTATACTCCCCCATTTCACCGTAAAACTCAGACCCGCCGGAAAGACGGTCTGAAACCGTTATTAAAGGCAATAAAAAAAAGCGGCTTTTTATAGCCGCTTTTTTTACGCTTACTTCTCGCTAATTCAAACAAGCTTTCCGCCGGTCATATGAAGTATCCTGTCGGCTTTTTTAGCGGCCTCGGTATTGTGCGTGACCATAAGGACGCCCTTTCCGAAACCCGCTGCCGTCCTGAGATCGTTTATTATTATATCAGTGTTATGCTCGTCCAGATTGCCTGTCGGTTCGTCGGCTATAAGCAGCGCCGGATCGTTTCTCAGCGCGCGGAGCATCGCAGCACGCTGCTTCTCTCCGCCGGACAGCTCCATCGGGAACTTATTAGCTATAGCCGACAGGCCGAAACGTTCGAGAAGCGTCTCCGCACTCTGTCCTACCTTCCTGCCGAGTATTCTGTTCGGAAATTCTATATTCTCCAACACCGTAAATTCCGGCAGCAGCGAATCGAACTGGAAAACGAAACCTATATGCTCCAGACGCAGTTTAGCCTTTTTAATCTCGTTGATCGCGCTGACCGTATGACCGAACAGCTTCAGCTCCCCCTGATAGGAGTCGTCGAGAAGAGCCACTATGTTGAGAAAAGTCGATTTGCCTGAGCCTGAAGGCCCGACAACAGAAACGAACTCTCCGGCCCCGATTGAGAAATCGACTCCGTCCAGCACAACCAATTCCTCGTGCCCCTGCACATAGGTCTTCCTGAGATTTTTTATATTGACTATATTATCCATAGCGAACGGCGTCGACCGGACTGATCTTCGAAGCGCGCACGGCGGGGTAAATTGTGCTTACCATGCAGAGCGCGTAACTCGCCAGCGCGGTCCCGAGAATATCCTGCCAGCGTATGTCAACCGGCACCTTAGTTATATAATAGATGTCGGACGGAAGCTGTATCACCGGATAAGTGGCGAGGAACCAGCACACGAAAGTGCCCAAAACAACACCTCCAATTATACCCGTCACCGCGATAAGATTCCCTTCCCAAAGGAACACTTTCCTTACGAAACCCGGCCCGGCGCCCATGGAACGCAGTATGCCTATATCCCTCAGCTTCTCCACGCTCATCATAAGAAGATTGGAAGCTATATTGAAAGTCGCCACGAGAATGATAAGGGCAAGCACCATGGACATGACGAATTTTTCCAGTTTTAGAGCTGAATAGAGGGTCTTGTTCATATCTTCGTAGGTCTTAACGGAACGGCCCGGGAGAGCCTTCCTGAGGAGTTCCGCAGCCGCAGGCGCCTTCTTTATATCGTTGAGCCTTATACTGTAGCCGGGCACGACGTTTTTTCCGAAAAAATCCCGCGCGCCGTCGAGGCTGGTATAAGCCATGGTATTGTCGAATTCATAATATCCGGTCTTTATGAGGGCCACCACTTTGAACTTCTTCATCTTCGGCAGCATACCCATGCCGGAAACAGCCTCCTGAGGAGACACCAGCACGACATAATCGCCGACCCAGACGTTTATATTCCAGGCGAGCTCTTCTCCTATAGCCAGGACCGGCGCGGCGCTCTTGTCCTTTTTTCCATACAGTTCGTCCCAGCTGCCGTGGGTGAGAAAAGTCTTCATACTGTTGACTTTAAACTCGTCCCGGGGATCAAAGCCCTTTACGACGACCCCGGTGGAACGCCCGCCGGCGGTTAATATGGCCTGACCGAGAACGAAAGAAGATTTCGCTTTAAAGAGAGGATCCTTTTCGAACAGTCCGTCGAGCGCTCCCGTCTCCGTATCCGTAAGGGCGCCGTATACCGAGACATGGGACTGCGCGTCTATCAGTTTCTCTTTTATATCGGTCTGGAAACCGTTCATTATGGCCAGGGTTATTATCAGAGCCGCCACGCCCAGACCGACGCCGGCGACGCCTATGACCGTGGTTATCATGGAGAACAGCCCTTTGCGCTTGGCCAGCAGATATCTGCAGGCTATGAAGAACTCTGTCGACATTGCGGTATTTATTTACTTTTTATTCTCTTCCTGCCCTGGCTGCTCAGGCTTGAGCAGCGGGAAAAGTATGACTTCCCTTATTGAAGGTCTTCCAGTGAGCAGCATCGTCAGTCTGTCTATCCCGATTCCTATTCCGCCCATCGGAGGCATACCGTATTCCATAGCCTCCACGAAGTCTTTATCAAGGATATCGGCTTCCGTATTCTTTTCTTCGTCGCGCTGGCGCATCTGTTCGACAAGGCGGTCCTTCTGGTCCGCGGGATCGTTAAGTTCGGAATAAGCGTTGGCTAGTTCAGAACCTTTAACGAAAAATTCGAATCTCTCAACAAGAGACTCGTCCCCTTCCTTGCATTTTGCAAGCGGCGTCATGGCAGTAGGATAATCCATCACGAAAGCGGGCTTGTCCAGCTTGGATATTATAAGCTCGTCCATGATATCGTCGAACATCTTGGCCGCAGGCATATCGGAAGGGAAGCTGAGATTGAGTTTTTTAACGAGTTCCAGCAGTTTCGCTTTATTGAACGATTTGCCGCTCAGGACCGCGTGTATGTCTTCGCCGGTGGCTTTTTCCCACGCCTCAGGAAGATTAACCCTTAGAAAGGGCGGTTTCAGATTAACTTTTTCACCGTTATAATCTATCTCGCCGATGCCGAACTCCCCGCAGCAGCGCGAGAAGATCTTTTCCAGAAGTTCCGCCATGCCGTTATAATCGGAATAAGCCTTATAGGCTTCCAGAGTGGTGAACTCCGGATTATGTCTGGTGTCTATCCCCTCGTTCCTGAACACTCTTCCTATCTCGTAGGCTCCGTAAAAACCTCCTATAAGACATTTCTTCAGCGGCAGTTCTGTGGCTATGCGCAGGACCAGATTGTTCCTGTAAGTGTTATGATAGGTGATAAAAGGCCTGGCGGAAGCGCCGCCGGCCTGCGAGAGCAGCACCGGAGTTTCGACTTCCAACAAGCCTTCTCCGTCGAGAACGCTTCTTATTATGGAAATTATTCTAGAACGGCGTATAAATACATCTCTGGATTCGTCATTCGTCAGAAGATCCAGATATCTGGCCCGGCACCTGGCCTCAGGATCCGTAAGTCCGTGAAATTTTTCCGGCAGAGGGCGCACCGCCTTCGACAGCACCGTTATCTTTTCCGCGGAGAGCGTGAGCTCGCCGGTATGCGTGACGAAAAGCTTTCCTGAAACGCCGACGAAGTCGCCTACGCCCAGAAGTTTCTTGAAGATATCGTAACTCTCCTCCCCCACATTGTCCCTTTTCACATAAATCTGTATTTTGCCGGTCCCGTCTTTTATATGCGCGAAACTGGCCTTGCCCATGATACGTACAAGCATAAGACGCCCGGCGACAGTCGTTTCCGCGCCGGCCTGAAGTTTAAGCGCCTCTTCTATCTTGTGGGTCACCCCGAAACGGCGCGGATAAGGATCTATTCCTTTCTCTTTCAGCGCCTTGATTTTCTCGTAATTGTTCTTGACTATCTCGCCGACTCCGGAATTATTATCACTCATTTCTTGCTCCTTGACGACAAAGCCTCGTCCACGACTCTGTATAAATTTTCTATTTCGAAAGGCTTCTCTATAAACCCGGCTGACATCCCGCGCAGAGCTTTCTGTTCCGACTTGGAACCTTCCGCGCTGAGGAACAGCACCGGGATATCCTTGAGTCCGGGAATATCCTTTAGTTTCTTCAGCAGCTCCGGCCCGCTTATCCCGTTCATGAAGACATCGGATATTATAAGATCGGGAGACACTTTTTCGGAAACCAGCATCTCGTAGGCTTCCCTGCCGTCACTCGCTTTAGACACCTCGAATCCTTTTTTATTTAGTATTACCTGCAATAAGAGAATTATGTCAGGCTCGTCGTCCACAATTAAAACTTTAGCCATATGATTACCGCCGCACGGACTTTAGATACATAAGCCGTATAATTAATAGTATTATTATAGTATTTTTATATAGGATTGAAAAAGCCGTCCCTCTATGTTAGAATATATTATAGGGTAGAGTGTCTGCGTATAATTGAAAACTTGAATGAAAAAAATTATTATCCCTGCCTCCGCGGCGCTTCTTCTTTGTCTGCTCGTGTGCATAATCGCGGAAACATACAGGAATTCCCTAACGTCAGAAGATCTGACGGAAATATATGTCCGGAAATGGGAAAAGGACAAAGACACGCCGGAAAACGAGGCGATGTTTCAGGCCGTAGAATCTTATTATAAATGCAGGGCCGCATTACCCGGCGGCGACGCGGCCTGCGGCTCGATAGCTGAAATAGAAACGCTTAAAAGCGGCTCTGCGGAAAAACACGGAGCCTATTTCGAAAAGATGAAAAAAGACTGTCTGGAAGTAGTAAAAAGCGTTCAGTTCACGGCTTACGAAGCGGGCGTAAACAAAGATCTCTCATCATGTTACGGATTCACCTCCTTCAGACCGGAAAGGTTCAGGGAACTCGGAATAACACAAGAATACTTCTGCGGTCTGGCATCGCGCGGCATAGACGAACTGTGCAGTCCGGAAAATCTGAAAAAAGGAATATTATGCGGCGAGGACTGCTATATAACCGACAACTGCTCGGTTTCCGGGAACAGCGCCAGGAATCCTATAGTGGAGGATCCTAGGGACGACCCGATATATCTAGCTTTCGCAAATAAAAACCCAAGGCTCTGCGACTGGGGAAGCTCCTCAGGCAAAATAATAGCTTGCAGAAGCATACTGGACGAAAGCGGAGTTCCCTGCGGCGCTTATCTGAAGAAAGCGAAAAAAACTTATAGCATTTACAGCGATAATTTTTATAATATAATAGATAAATTAAGGAATATTATCCATGACAGAAAAAATTTCCAAAACTAAAAAAAACATATCCCTTTTCCTCAGCAGCGAGGAAGGAAAGATGATAAATTCCGATATCGTTAAACTCGGCGTCTCTCTTGGCGTTCTCGGAGCGGGAATGAACGCGGACGTCTCTATGGCGGCGAACGCGGCCGGGCACACAAACAGCTGGTCCGCGACATCGCATTCATCGCATGCCAATCACGCTTCGCACGCTTCGCACGGCTCGCACGGCTCGCACGGCTCGCATTCTTCGCATTCCTCGCATTCTTCGCACGGAAGCCACGGGAGTCACGGAAGCCACGCCCGCGGCGGCTGGTGCTGACCGCACAGCAACCTAACACAGATTAAGAAACGGAAAGACGCGCAGAATCACAGTAATTCTGCGCGTCTTTCCGTCCCGTCATAAGAGAAGGCATTTTGTGCTTGCAAAAACTCTTTATACATTATAGAATAACTCATAAGAAACGAATAGATTTTAAGCATTTAAAATAAGCAGTGACACTGCGAAAAAACCAAGGAGATATACAGAAAATGCCGAAACAGATAATATACTGGACAAAGACAGACGAGGCGCCGGCTCTGGCGACGCGCTCCTTCCTGCCTGTGGTCCGGGCCTTTACGGACACGGCCGGGATAGAGATCGAGCCGAAAGATATTTCTTTAGTCGGAAGGATATTAGCTAATTTTCCTGAAAAACTGAAAAAAGAACAGCGGGTTCCCGACAATCTTTCCATGCTGGGAGAACTGACGAAGAAACCCGACACTAATATAATAAAACTGCCGAACATAAGCGCTTCGCTTCCTCAGCTCGAAGCTGCGATAAAAGAACTTCAGGAAAAAGGATACGACGTGCCGGATTATCCGGAAAATCCGCAGAGCGAAGAAGAGAAAAATATAAAAGACAGATACGCCAAGGTTCTCGGCAGCGCGGTAAATCCCGTTTTAAGAGAGGGAAACTCCGACCGCAGAGCTCCGGTGGCGGTTGTAAATTTCGCGAAGAAACATCCCCATAAGCTTGATCCGTGGACGAAAGAATCCAGAGGACATATCGCCCACATGACAGCGGGCGATTTTTATGGCAACGAACAGTCCGTGCTAATGCGCAAAGCCGGAGAACTCAGAATAGAACTTAAGACTGAATCCGGGACAAGAGAACTCAAAAAAGTAAAAGTCGCCGAAGGCGAGATAGTCGACGGAACTTTCATGAACGTCAAAGCCCTGCGCGACTTCTACGGCAAAAAAATAGAAGAGGCCAAAAGGGAAAATCTGCTTTTCTCCCTGCATCTGAAAGCCACGATGATGAAAGTGTCCGACCCTATCCTCTTCGGACACGCCGTATACACTTTCTTCAAAGACGTATTCGACAAATACGCGGAAACTTTTAAAAAACTTGACGTGAACCCGAATCTGGGACTCGGAGACCTGTACAAAAAAATAGCGGAACTTCCGGAAAAAGAAAGGAAGCAGATTGAATCGGACATACAGGCCGAATATAAAAAACGCCCCGGGCTGGCCATGGTCAATTCGGCGAAAGGCATAACGAATCTCCACGTTCCGAGCGACGTCATAATAGACGCCTCACTGCCCGTCGTCGTAAGGCAGGGCGGGAAAATGTGGAACAAAGAAGGCGGGCTGCAGGACACAATAGCACTAGTTCCGGACCGCAGTTACGCCTGCATATATAAGACCATAATGGACGACTGCCGCGAGCAAGGGGCTTTCGACCCGGCGGTTATGGGCAGCGTTTCCAACGTCGGCCTCATGGCGCAGAAAGCGGAGGAATACGGCTCGCATCCGACCACTTTCGAGATCCCTGAAAAAGGCACTGTAAGAGTCGTTGACCAAGACGGAAAAGCCCTGATAGAAGAAAAAGTCGAAAAAGGCGATATCTGGAGAATGTCGAGGGTCAAGGACATCCCGGTCAAGGACTGGGTCAAACTCGCCGTGAAACGCGCGAGGCTGTCAGGTACTCCGGCCATATTCTGGCTCGACCCTGAACGCGCGCACGACAGACAGGTCATAGCCAAAGTGGAAAAATATCTGAAGGATCACGACACTAAGGGACTTGAAGTTAAGATAATGAGCCCTGTCGAGGCCATGAAATACACCTGTGCAAGAACGCGCAAAGGACTGGACACTATATCAGTCACAGGAAACGTTCTGAGAGACTATCTTACCGACCTGTTCCCTATACTGGAAGTCGGAACTAGCGCGAAGATGCTTTCAATAGTTCCTCTTCTGGCCGGAGGCGGGCTTTTCGAGACGGGAGCCGGCGGTTCGGCGCCGAAGCACGTGCAGCAGTTCCTGGAAGAAGGTTATCTGCGCTGGGATTCTCTCGGAGAATTCACTGCCCTGGGCGCGTCTCTGGAACATTTAGGGCAGACCTTCAAAAACGATAAAGCGATGGTACTGGCGGAAACGCTCGACTCGGCCATAGCCAAATTCCTTGATAATAATAAAGAACCCGCCAGAGAAGTAGGCAAGATAGACAACCGCGGCAGCCATTTCTACTTCGCCATGTACTGGGCCGAAGCTCTGGCCGCGCAGGACAAGGACAAAGAACTGAAACGGATATTCTCCTCCGTCTCGAAAGAACTGGAAGACAATGAAGAGAAGATCAACTCGGAACTTATCGGCGCGCAGGGCAGACCCGTGGACATAGGCGGATACTATCTGCCTTGCGACAGGAAAGCCGACGCGGCCATGCGTCCGAGCGCGTCTTTCAATAAGATAATAGACGGTATGATAAAGTAAAAAGAAAAAAATCAGACGCTACAAAAAAAGGCCGCCGCTTAAAAACGGAGGCCTTTTTTATTCACCTTAACCGCCGGAGTTTTTCAATCCGTCAGGCTGCACATCGTTTTCTTCGCCACGGCCGCGCAGTAACCGCATTCGGAACAGTTTTTCCGGCAATGCAGTACGCGTCGGACGAAACCCGCCGGGAAAGCGGAATTATCGCAGAACATGAGAGGATCCGGAAAACCGGAGTTGCGGCTCCTTTCGAATCTCTCGGACCTGGTCGGAAATATATCGAAAAGATTGCCGTCGTAACTTCCGGCAAAATACGCTGCGTACACTTTTTCGAGCATGGCCGAGGAAGAACTGCGGTATATCAGTTTAAATCCGTCCGAAAGCCCGTTTCTGAAATAGAAATCGATATCTTCGGGCCTTATAAAAGGGATCCTTATAAAATCGGCGGGAGAAAATTTTCTGAAGCAGAGTCTGTCGGAATAAAGCCCCAGATCTTTGCCGGGAGACGGAAGATTTCTTATCAGCCCGAGCATATAATGCCAAGGCAGATAAAAACAGTCCGCGGCGCAGTCCAGATTAGCAATAAGCTTAATGCGGAAACGCGGGAAAATCTTTTTGAGAGCCGCCGCTTCCTCGAGCATTTTTACATTCCTGTAAAAACAGGACGGAAGTACGACCGTGCCTATCCCTTTTTCCAGGGCCTGCCTGAGTTTGCTTATCTTGTCCAGATTCATTATGAAAGAAGCCTGCACGTCCAGCCCCGGAAACTCCCCGACGAACTTTTCCGCCGCGAGCGGGTCCGAGACGGTTACCGCCGTTATACCGTCCAGGGATTTTATCTCGGAAAAAAGCTTCTCCAGATCGGTGAAATACAGCGACGGAGAATTACAGAGGAGATTCACCCCGGCTTTATGTTTTCTGCAAAGCGAGATCAGTTCCTTGAACTCGGCGGCGCCGAGTCTGGCCTCTCCCCCCTCCCTTCCGCCGTAATTATTACAGACAAGATATTTTTTATGCCATGCCGAGAAATAAACTTCGTCTATCTTCCCGCTCCCTAGCGCCGAAGACAGCAGCTTCATATTCCCGTTGAAGGGAATCGAAAAGCCGGCTCTTCTTTCTTTCATTTTTCTTCCGGCTTCTCTCCGGCGGCGGGCATCTCCTGTTTCTCCCCGTAGAATTCCCATCTGAACTTTCTGGAGAGCATAGAGACCGACCATGCCGAAAAGACCACGAGCAGAGCGCACATTATACGCAGAGCCGAAGACGCCATCTTCACGAAGGAATTAAAATCCGCGAAAACCGCGGCGGCAGGCAGAGGCTTCGGAACAACTACCGAAGGAACGATAAGAAGAAGAAGAGATATGGCGAAGACCGCGTAAAGTATATACACCGCCGAGCGGTATCCCCACCTGCGCCTGAGCCATACACCGGCGGAAGCCGCGGCGGCCGCTATCCAGAACATGAAGATAACGGCCGCGAAAAGCACCGGATGCGCGACTATAAAAGAAGCCAGCGCCGTCATATTAACGGGCTCGAGCACTCTTTCCATCATTATTCTGTACCCGGCCGAAGCCGTGAACTTGGCCCAGTACCACAGGTCCCGTCCGGCGAGAACGGCGGCCGCCGAACAGACAAAGAAAGACATGACTGCCGCAAGAGACAGAGATTTGGATTTTCCTTCAGGAAATATTTGCATTTTATTTTTCACTCCCCATATCGAAAATAATCTCGGAATTCTCGCCCACGTTAACGCTCTCTATAGCCCCGTGCACCACGGCGTGCGGGCCTATTAGAGAACGGCCGAGACTTATGTCTTTAAGAACGGCGTATTCGTTTATTATGGAATCAGAAACTATCGCACGTTCTATACGCGCCCCGTCGCCTACGGAAACATAAGGTCCTATTATGGACTCCCTTACGTCCGCGGACGGGGAAATATAAACGGGAGGTATAACAAGAGAATTTACCGTTCTGTTGGGAAATACGCCCTTCCCGAGTATATATCTGTTGGTCTCAAGCAGGGTATCAGGTTTGCCGCAGTCGAACCAGCCTTCTATCGGCAATGCCTTTATCGTATGCCCGGCCGCCACCATATCAGCCAGGGCGTCGGTAAGCTGTATCTCCCCCCTCGTCAGGCGTCCCGAATCCACCAGATTATTCAGAGCGGAATATATATCGGAAGAATCCCTGAAACAGTATATTCCGACTATGGCAAGATTGGTCTTCGGATTCTCAGGTTTTTCAGTCATGGATATTATATTATCGCCTGACAGTTCCACCACTCCGAATCTTCTAGGATCGCTGACTTCCTTTACCGCCAGACAGTCGGAACCGCAGTTCATGAATTTCTTCAGGTCGGCGGAAATTATCGTGTCGCCCAGCATTACTATGGCCGGCCCGTTCACCTTTTTCCCGGAGAGCCACACGGCGTGACCGAGCCCTTTCTGCTCGGTCTGCTCCACGAAAGACGCCGCCAGTCCAGGATAGGCCGTCCCTATATAATTTTTTATCTTGTCGCCCATATATCCGGTTATGAAACACATCTTTCTTATACCTGCTTCAAGCAGACGGTCTATGATATGCCCCAGTATCGGTTTATTCCCGACGGTCAGAAGCACCTTGGGATAAGTGTAGGTGTGCGGTCTCAGTCTGGTTCCTGCCCCGGCCACAGGAACCACGGCGGTAAAATATTCAGGTTTAAGTTTCATCTGTTCAGTTTCCTTTTTTCACTGTATATAGCTTCTCGTCTTTATAATCCTGCAGCAATTTCACATAATCCGTCTTTCCGCTGCCCATAAGCGGTATTTCCTTCACGGCGATAACGGTTCTCGGGATACTCAGTTCGCTTATCCCCCTGGAACGGAAATAAGCCGCTATCGCGGATCTGTCGGCGTCTTTATTTGTTGTGACGAGCACGAGTTTTTCGCCCTTCCTCGAATCCGGAACGTTCAATACTGCGTGTCTGTCATTCGGCCACAGGGAAGATATCTCGTTCTCGACCGCCGTCAGCGACACCATCTCGCCGCCGACCTTCGCGAACCGTTTAACCCTGCCCCTTACCTTGAAAAAACCGTCTTCGTCCACGCTCACTATATCGCCGGTGTCGTACCATCCGTTCTCTAGAGGCTGCACGACTCCAGGAAGTTCCGGTTTTATATAGCCTTTCATGACATTACTGCCGCGCACGAAAAGTTCCCCGCCGTCCTCCACGCCCTCTATTTTCTCTAGCCGGTATTCCATGCCGGGCAGCAGCCTTCCCACGGTGCCGCTCCTGAAATTCATGAAGCTGTTTATCGTGCAGGCCGGAGAAAGTTCAGTGGCGCCGTAAGCTTCCAGCAGACGCAGACCGAATTTCTCGAAATAGAGCCTCGAAGTCTCCTCTTTCATCGGCTCGCCGGCCACTATGGCTATCCTCGTGGAATAGAAATCGTAAGGATGCGCCATTCTGGCATAACCGGCGAAGAAAGTGTCAGTCCCTATGGTTATGGTCGTGTTGGAATCGTATATCATCTGAGGAATTATACGGTAATGAAGCGGGGAAGGGTACATGAAAAGCTTCATGCCGCAGGAAAGCGGAAGCACCATTCCTATCATGCCGAAAGAATGAAAAACCGGCAGAGCGTTGAAAAACCTGTCCATGATATTAGCGTCGAACACGCTAAAAAGCTGATAACAGTTCGCAAGGACATTGCTGTGGCTGAGAGCAACTCCCTTGGGCATGCCTTCCGAGCCCGAAGTGAAAAGAACGACGGCCGTATCTCCGCAGGTCTCTTTCCCTCTGGTCTTCCGGTAAACCCTCAGGGGGAAGAAAGACGCCAGAGCGGCTGAAATCTTATCCCGGAATTTTATCTCTTTCTTTATATCCTCGAGATATATGATATCAAGCCCCTGCTCTTCCATCGCCTTCACGGTGGAGCCCAGATTTCCCTTTTCTATGAATTCCCTCGAACTGTAAACCTGCTTTATCCCGGCGGTGCGGCAGCAGGAGAGCATATTCTTCGTCCCTATCGAAAAATTAAGCATGCACGGAACTATGCCGTAAGCCTGCATGCCGTAAAAAGCGCAGACGGAGCCTGCGGCGTTCGGGAGGAAAAAACCGACCATAGCGCCGCGCGGCGTGCGCTTAACGAACCGCGCCCCAAGAGCGAATAAAGCGGTGTAAAGAGTGCCGTAGCTTATTTTTTTTCTGGACCCGTCCTCCAGTATCTCCTTGCCGCGGCCCACGAGACTCATAGCGTCGGTCATAGCTTCGAAAAGCGTGTCCCGGACATTGCAGTTGGCGAAATGGGTGTCAACCATCAGTTCGTATATCTTTTTCGTGGCAAGATTTCTTCTGCGCCTTCCGTAAACGTCGGGAGGCAGGCGCAGTTTTACGGCAGGCATGACCGTAAGCTCTATCCGGCTGTGCGGCGAAGTCTTGAACCTGTTCCCGAATCTTGAAAAAACCGAATACTGGCTGCCGTCTATCCATACCGGAACCACGGAAGCGCCTGTCTTATCGGCTATCATGCCGGGACCCGGGAAGATCTTCATGAGCTGCCCCGTCGTCGTTATACGCCCCTCAGGGAAGATTACGACTTTCCTGTTCCTCTTCACTTCTTTTATCAGAGTCTTAACGGCCATCGGATTCACAGAATCAACTTCTATATGATTAGCCAGATGCAGCACGAGTTTCACCCACCATCTTCCGGCGGTGTTCTTGTCCACCGAAAAATAAAGTTCTTCCGGGATATAACACCAGAGCAGCACGGCGTCGAGAAAAGAAGTGTGGTTGGCTATTATAAGCGTACGTCCCTTGACGCTGCGGAAATTTTCCAGGCCGTGCACTTTCACGCCGTAAATAATATTCAGGATACGCCGGACTATAAGACGCATTATCTCGCGCGGGAGCAGAGTGCATATATAAACGGCGGCCGCTGTGTTGAGCAGAGCCACTAAGCCCAGTATGGCCGAGGCGGAATGCCCTAACCTTATCATGACCGTGCACAGCAGACTTGAAAGGACCATGAAAACAGAATTTATTATATTGTTCGCGGCTATCATGCGCGAACGTATCCTGCCTCCGGAAACCGTCTGGAGCACGGCGTCCAGCGGAACGACGTAGAGCCCGCCGAAGACTGAGAACATCAGCAAATCGAAAGACACCCTTTTCCCCACGGCCAGAGACAGGAACTGCCGGTAATCCAGAAGTCCGCCGGCCACGGAAAAGCCGTGCGCGGCGAAGACGGCGTCGCAGAGGAAAAACGACATCAGCACGGCGCTCGCAGGCACTAATTTTGTGCTTATATTCCCCTTGAGCAGCAGCTGGCAGAGCACTGCGCCTATACCGACTCCGAAAGAAAACAAAGCAAGAAAAAGCGTGCTTACGGTCTCGTCTCCGCACAAGATCTCCTTCGCGAAGCCTGGTATCTGGGATATAACGGCCGTCCCGAGGAACCAGAACCAAGATATGCCTATTATGGTAAGCACCGCCACTCTTGATTTGCTTATGAACTTTATATTCTTCCAAGCGCCTAAAAATATATTTTTCGTGATCCTGAGCTTAGGGTTAACGGCCGGATATTCCCTGAGATAGAGGCTGCTTATAAATCCGCAGGCCGCCAGAACGGCTATGACGCAGGGGAACCAGTATCTTGAGACCTCAGCCGTATAACCGAAGATATTTATCTCCGACCCGGCGGCGCCTATTATCAGCCCGCCGGCCACGGTTCCGAGCAATATGGCTATATAAGTCCCAGACTCTATAAGCGCGTTTCCCGATATTATATCTTTCTCGCCGAGCATCTCCGGTATTATGCTGTATTTTACGGGGCCGAAAAAAGTCGAGTGCAAACCCATCATGAACAGGGAAAGGAGTATAAGCGTCACGCTGCCGAGCAGAAAACCGAGGCCTGCGAGAACTACTATACACATCTCGCAGAACTTGACTACTTTTATTATGACGTCCTTTCTGTATTTGTCTGCCAGTTCTCCGGCCGTGGCTGAAAAAAGGAAATAAGGCAGTATAAAGACGCCGACTGCAGAAGCCACGACCATGCCCTTGCCCTGCTCGGTCAGCCCGGCGGCCTGGTACATAACGAATATAGCCATAGCGTTCCTGAGGAAATTATCGTTAAAAGCTCCGAGGAACTGCGCTATGTACAGCGGCGCGAAAGCTCTGTTGAAAAAAGTTCTATACAATGATCTCATTTAAAATAAACCTGAACTGATAAAAATGGGCGAGGCGAAACCGCACGCCGGCAATTATATATTATATATAATTATATACAGTTGGAAAGACCGCCGCCGGCAGCGGCACGGTTCAGACGGTCCCGGAAGCTTCGAGCCCTTTTTCCGTAAGAACGAAAACCTTAATGCCGGGATAGTTTTCCTTCATCAGGGCGCAGATTTCGCCGGTATAACTGCCGGCCATGGCTATCAGGGCTTCAGGCGGCTCGGTCTTCAGAGTGTCCGGAGAAACTATTTTTATATGCGAGGCGGGAGAATAAAGATTCTGTTTGAAAGCTGCGGAATCCACTATATATTTTATCCTGTCCGCTATTCGCGAGACGGAAATAAAAGCAAGGGCCTGATGGCCGGCGCCCCAGACGGCTATTTCGCGCCGACCGTAAATATTAAGCAGTTTCCTGGCCGCGGAAGCAGTGTCTCCCAGTTTTTTCTCTAAAACGCTGAAATCCTCCGGCCTTTTTCTTCTTACCTCCGCGGAAAGTATATAATCGTGCCATACCGGTCCGCAGGAAAGGACCTCGAAGCCGTTTATACCGAGCGTTTTCGTCAGCGTGTCTTTCGAGAAATAAAAAAGATGATCCCTTATGAATTCGGAAAAAAGGCCGCGCTTCAGTATCATACCGAAATCCGGCACCTCCACAAGACCGCAGGCTTCGGGCTTAAGATTGTCCTTGAGCACATCCAGGGACGAATTTATATCCGGAAGATGCTCCAGCGAACTCAGCATATAAAAGGCGTCGAAAGGGCCGACGGGAACACGGCTCAGTCCTTTCTCGAGAAATCCCCTGCTGACCCGCAGTCCTTTTTTTAAGCATTCTCCTACGGCGGCGCCGGAATATTCTATTCCGTAAGCCGAAACCGGCATTTCGTTCATTATCGCGAGAAATTCTCCCCGGCCGCAGCCCGGCTCTAATATCTTCTTGTTTTCCAGTCCGAACTTTCTGATAAAACCGGCGAACTGCTTCCTTCTGAAAGCCGCCATTTCCTGGGAAAATCCGCAGGCCCTTATCACTTTCCTGTAATAAGGCACAGGAGCGCAGGCCAGCTGCACCGTGCCGCAGCCGCTGCACTGGTATACGCTCAGCTCTTCGCCTCTGTCCCGCCCGAGTTCCTCCTCCGTCAGGAAACCCTGCGCGGAAGAAGGCATATTCTCAAGTTTGACAAGAGGTTCATCGAACAGCGGTCTTTTGCAGATAGGACAGATCTTTTTCACTTTTCGGACATCTCTTCACAGAAAGGAACTTTCGTGCGGTCTTCCGGCCCGAATATCTCCCCGCACGGCACGGGCAGAGCCCTGCCGTAAATTTTTTCAGCCACATAATTAAAGATGAAATCTCTGTCCTCGGCTATAAGACAGGTGTCCCGGTACTCGCCGAAAAACTTTATCCCGAGCCCCCTGTCAATTATATCCTTGAGCGGTTCGTCGAAAATATTCCCGATCGAAGTATGTATATACGGGCAAGGAAGCACGTCGCCGTACTGCGTCACGGAGATCATCCCCTTTACGGCTATGCACCCCATATGCAGGCCGTAACCTGGCGTGAGATGGGTGAAAACGCGGTATTTCTTCTCCAGACCGCGCATATATTCGAAATCGGTCTTTCTGACAAGGTTTTCGAAACGGCCTTCCCAAGCCCCGACGGGTTTCGCATAGCTTACGAAAACGCCGACGCCCTTATTGTTGAAAAATTCTATAAAATCGATAAACTCGCGAGAAAACAGACGTTCTCTCGTGACCACGGTCTGTATATAAACCCCGAGGCCGTGCTTAAGGCAGTAATCGACGGCTTTCATAACTCTGGCGTGAGCGCCGGGCATCCTTCTGAAAGCGTCGTGCGCGGCCGGATCGAGACTGTCCAGACTTAGCTGTATCCTGTCTATTCCTATCCCCTTGAGATATATAATTTTTTCTTCGTCCAGGAGCCAGCCGTTCGAATCGCAGTTTATATAAAATCTCCGCGGATCTATAGCGCGCACTATATCGTGCAGGTCCTTAAAAACCGTAGGTTCTCCGCCGGTGATGACGAATCTGGCGAGTCCGAGCGCGTCGGCCTGGTCCGCCAGCCCGGCCACGTCGGCGGGGGTAAGCGCCCGGCGGCTGTTTTCCCCCTGAAATCCCTTTACCGAACAATGTTCGCAGCGCATATTGCAGCGGTAATCGTACTGAAGCTGTATTATGGCTATGCTATCGCCGCGCTTAACCTTGTCGGTGAATCTAGCCATTTTTTCGAAGACGCGCGGCCTGCTTTTCCTGAACCGCTCCCTGTTCTCTGATTCGCGCGGATTAAGTCCGTCCATTTTATACCCCCCCTGTTATCTGTCGAAATTTATGCGGCGCTCTTCTATGACCAGAGGATAATTCTGAACTTTAGTGTATATATTGCATATATATTCGCCGATTATGCCTATAAAGAAAAGCTGTACGGAAGAAAAGAAGAAACCGCCTATCACCAGCGGCGCTATGCCGACCGAAAACCTGTCCCAGAAAAGCAGTTTGTAACCGAAATAGAACAATGCCACCAGAAAACTGAGGCAGGCGCAGGACAAACCGATGAAAGTGGCTATTCTCAGAGGCACTTTGGAATAACTCGTTATAGCCAGTATAGCCATATCGTAAAGCGAAGCGAAATTATTATGAGACCGTCCGGCCGCGCGTTCCGGCTGCACATATTCCACGAAAGCCTTTTTAAAACCTATCTCGCATATGAGTCCGCGCATATAGGGATAAGGATCCTTGATTCCGCGCAGGATCTGCACCACCCTTTTGTCGTAGAGACCGAAACCCATATAATTCTCCACCATCTCCACGTCCGAAATAGATTTTATGAGTTTATAATAAAACTTCCTTACCGCGAACATAATCGGGTTTTCCCTGCTCCTGGTTTTTACGCCGAGCACCTGTTTATAACCCTCTTCCCATTTTTTCACGAACTGCGGGATAAGGTCGGGCGGATCCTGAAAGTCGGCCGATATCATCATGACCGCGTCTCCGGAAGCCTGAAGGAAAGCGTAATACGGAGAGCGTATATGACCGAAATTCCGCGAATTGACTATAGCCTTCACGGTCTTATCCGAAGCCGCCATATCCTCGATGACAGCCACCGTTCCGTCCTGCGAACAGTTGTCTATAAAAAGATGTTCCAGCTCGTATCCCGGCAGCTGTTTCCCGAATATCTCTTTTATCTTCTCATGCAGAGGCCTTACATTCGCCTCCTCATTATAACAGGGCGTGACTACCGTTATAACTTTCTTTTTGTCAGATCCTGAGATTAGCATTCTTCTCTTCCTCGTCTAAAAAAGGCCACATGTCTTCGATCGGCATGGAAATCATAGACCCGTCCGGCATTCGTCTGGAAGCCGTCCGCGGCTGAGTCCGCACGTTTTTATCTATCTTAAGTTCGCATATAAAGGGGCCGGCCGAGTCCAGAGCGCGCTTAACGCCGGACTCCAGTCCGTCATTGTTCTCTATCACCGACGAAGCTATGCCGTAAGAAGCCGCGACCTTCTGAAAATCCGGCAGAGTGACGCCGCTCGACGCGTTGCTGCCGACATAATGCCCGCCGAAATGATTATTCTGCATATCGCGTATCGAACCGTAGCCGCCGTTGTTCAGTATAAAATATTTCACCGGCAGCTTGAGTCTGGCGGCCGCTGCAAGCTCCTGTATATTCAACATGAACCCGCCGTCCCCGTTAACGCAGACGGTTCTTCTGCCGCCTGAAGCTATACAGGCTCCGATAGCGGCGGGAAGACCGAAACCCATCGAACCGAGCCCCTGATTGTTCATAAAACGCTGGCCCGCCTTAACTCTGAAAGCCTGACAGGTTATTTCGCTGCAGCTGCCGGAACTGCCTGGAACTATCAGGTCTTCCGAAGAAAGAAGACGGCTCAAAACATCTATAAAAGCATATGTGTTTATATTTTTCCAAAGCTTCACCGGACCAGCGGGTAACAGAGGATATTTATGAAGCTGCCTGCGGCATTCGGCCGCCCAGCCTGAATCGCGGTAAGAAATATCAGCCCCGGCAAGCGCTTCTGTAAAATCCCCGGCGTCGCATATTATACGCAGTTCTTCCGCACAGTTAAGTTTTGAGATCTCGTTTTCGTCTATATCGACGAAAACCTTCACGGCTTTCCTGCCGAAATTGACCGCGTCGAAAGCCGTCTGCGGCTTGTCCCATCTGGCTCCCACGGAAATCAGCAGATCCGCTTTCTGCAGATTAAAATTAGCCCCTCGCGGGGCCACAGAACCGGGCCGCCCGGCGAAGAGCGGATGATCGTCGGGAAGAAAATCGACGGTCTTCCATGTCGTCATAACCGGAATTTCAAGTCTTTCCGCGAGGGAAATAAATTTTTCTCTCGCTCCCGACAGATAAATACCGTTCCCGGCAAGAAACAGCGGACGTTTCGCATCGTTTATAAGCGCGGCCAGTTTTTTCACAGAAGCGCCTATATCGGGCTTCCGGACAGGCTCCGGCACGAAGGGCCTTAAACCGTTTTCGTCTATATCCGCGGCCTGCACATCGAGAGGAATATCCAGCCAGACAGGGCCTTTCCTTCCGGAAACCGCCGCGCGGTACGCCTTTTCGAGCTGATATCTTATTTCTCCGGGATCAGTGACCTCGCAGGCGTATTTGGTAAGCGGCCTTACCACCGGTATTATATCAACTTCCTGCGCGCCGGACTGCCGCAGTTTCCTGCCGCCTATCATATCGGCCCGCTTTACCTGCCCGGAGATAACCATCATCGGCGTGGAATCTATAAAAGCCGCGGCAACGCCAGTCAGCGCGTTGGTGCCGCCCGGTCCCGTGGTGACCATAGTCACACCTATATTATTAGTGTACTGCCCGTAAGCCTCGGCGGCTATAGCCGCGCCCTGTTCGTGCAGAGCGCATATATATTTTATTTCGCCATTATTCCCCAGAGAATCAAGGAGATGCATCCAACCACCGCCGGCCAGAATAAATACATGTTTCACCCCCATTTTTTCATCAATAAATCTGATAACGTAATCCGAAAGTTTCATAAATTTCAATTATTATAGATCAGAGATGTCTTGCGCAGTTTATTCCTCATGATCTCTTCATCTTCGTAAAAAGAATCGTCCTTAAAATCAGTGGTGGATATCTCCTCGAAAACAACGCCGGTCTCTGTACTGAAACCGTGCTTCTGCCCGCGCTCTATCAGCACCATGTCGCCTTTGGAATAAAATCTAGTCTCTTCGTCTTTGACCAGAAGCAGTTCCCCGTAAAGTATATGAAAAGTCTCTTCTTTCTTTTTATGGTAATGAGACGGGTGCCTCTGCCCTGGAAGGAGTATTATAAGTTTCTTACAATATTCCCTGTTGACGCAGTTGATAATGCCGGCGCCCACTTCCGTAAATCTGTCAAGTCCGTAATGATGCGACAGTTCGAAAGCTGATTTATTAGGAACCGTGACCTTGGAAACAAGAAGAAAATCATGGATCTTCGTCACGATGCACTTCACTGTGTCGTGATAGTCTTTTATATCCAGATCGGACTTATAAACGGCTCCGTCCTTTTCTAAAGGAGCCTTAAGCTTAAAAGTAGAATATTTAGATAAATCACAGGCGCAGAGCTGCCCGTCGAAATTAGGCATGGCGAGATAGAAACTGTCCTTTAAAAGAAACTCACCCGCGGACATATCCCGCGCGGCGAAAACACCGCGGCTCAGGGCCTTCAGGCTGTCCGCCTCTCCGGCGGAAGGCTCGTAACGCCCGGCTCTGTCGCTTCCGCATAAAACGAAGGCTTTCCTCGCGGCCTCGAGCCACAGTTTTATCTGCGCCGGAACAGCCGAATAGGCGTTCACCTTAAAGCCGCCGTCTTCCACGTCGACATGCTTTTCGAAAATCTCCGCTCCCTCGGCCACGGCGAGACCTACACTGTCGAAATTATCCGGCCGCTCGTGCGTTGAATAACCTATCCTGATCCCTACGCATAAACGCTTCAGATAATCTATCTGATTAAGCTCCTGACGCTCAGGCGGAGTCGGATACTCGGCGACGCAGTGCATAAGCGAAAACACCCGGTTCCTGTTGCGCAAATAATCCGTAACGTCGACGATTCTCCGCGTGGAAGCTCCCGCCGTGGACAGTATCATCTCCAACCCGGAAGCCGCCGCCGCCTCGATAAGCGTCCAGTCGGTGAAAGACGCGCTGGCGACCTTTATTATCTCGAAACCCTGCTCCAGTATAACCGGGACCGAGGCCTCGTCGAAAGCCGTGCAGACTGTCCTGAACCCCAGTTTCTTAACCTCGCCGAGCAGAACGTCAAGATCTTTCCTTGAGAGTCTGGTTCCGGAAAATCTTTTTATATATTTAACGTCCGTACGGTCACGCCACGCCGGATGTATAAAACTGTCAAGCTGACGGTACTGAAACTTAAAAGCGAAATCGAATTCCGGAAAACCGGCGGTCACCGCTTTAACGGCCCTTATTATTTTAAGCCCGTGAGGCACGCTGCCGTTATGATTATTAGCCAGTTCGAAAATGAATAAAGGTCTGTTCATAAAATTTGCCCGCCTAAGAAAACCCTTGTAAATAGATTTTAGCATAATATCGCAATGCCGGCTGCCGGTAAAAACACAGTTTTTTATTTAACACAGGCGGGAATTTAATATATAATTTTACCAGTAAAGATTTACGGCTGCCGTCCTAAAGACATAATCTCCTTATTTGGCGCAAAAACCAGCGGCAGCCGCCTTTATGTTTACCGTTATTTCTATCAGATAACCAATAACGTGCCGGCAATAAAAATATACCGCATTAATACAAAAAATCACAGTTAAGCTCTTTTCAGACGCCCATTTTCTATAATATAGATATCTTCTATACCGGTATCCCTTATAAAATCGGCGTCGTGGGAAATCAGAATCATAGCTCCGGGATAGGATTTAAGTATCTGTCCGGCGTATGCTCTTGTGCGCATATCTATATTGTTGGTTATCTCGTCCAGAAGGAGCAGTTTAGGCACACGGCAGGCTATGAGGGCTAAAGACAATCTGGCTTTTTCCCCGCCGCTGAGAAATTTCGCGGGGAGCGAAACTTCTTCGTTCTTTCTGAAAAGGAAACCGTTGAGGTGTCTGCGTATATCTCCGCGCGTCCATTCCGGGACTAAACGGCTCACGGCCGTTTCCGCCGTTTCTTCAGGAGCCACATTGCCGTAATGCTGATCGAGATAACCCGTATCCTCTTTACGCGGAGCTCTCCATACGCCGCCCAGACGGAAATCCCGGTTCATTACCGCGCGGAACAGCGTGGTTTTTCCGCAGGCATTATTTCCGACTATCGCTATTCTGTCTTTTCCGCCCAGATTCAGATTAATTCCGCGCAGCACAGGACTGCCTTCGTAACCAGCTTCTCCGTTCATGATAAAAAGCGCGGAGCCGGAAACGCTGCCGGCAGGTATATTGAAAGAAGGACTTATCTCTTCTCTGAACCCCAGTCCGTTTATCTGTTCTATTATCTCTTTTTTCCTGTCGCCGATACCGCTTTTTTTCTTCCCGGCGTTTACCTGAGCGGAACGTTTTATATTATTGGCTACGATCGGAGCCCATTTCCCGTTTTTCTTGTCTTTTTCTCCCTTACTGCGGCTTTTGGCGGCCCTTTCCTGCTCTCGCATAAGTTTGGAGTGCATCTCTTTCTCTTCTGCTTCCAGCGACCTGCGTCTGGACTCCAAGGAATGTCTGAGCGATTCTTTTTCTTTTATATAATCGCCGTAATCACCGTTGAATACCTCGATCCGGCCGCCGTCTATATTCCATAGAGTTCCGAACAGGCCGAGCAGTTCCCTGTCGTGGGTGGCCGCGATGACGGTATTTCTAAAAGAAGCCAGCATATTCATAAGAGAATGCCTGTTTGCGGCGTCAAGATGATTTGTAGGTTCGTCCAAAAGCAATAAGTCCGGACGTTTCGACAGAGCCGCCGTCAAAGCCGCGTTGAACCTTTCGCCGCCGCTCATATAAGAACGGTCTTCTATGATCTGAGGTACGAAAGCAAGCCTGCAACCCTGTGGTATTATAAGCCGGCCTTCGGCGCGGGATTCCAGCCCAGCGATAAAATTCAAAAGCGAAGTCTTACCGGAACCGTTGTCCCCGATAACGGCGACGGAACTTCCCGGATATATATCCGCGGAGAAATTCTCGAAACATATTTTATTTGGGAAAACCAGTGACAGATCTCTTATTATTATCGGATGCAAAGCCATAAAAAACTCCTGTATTTCCGTAAAAACGGTCGACAAAACGAATATCGGAGTATTTTATTAGCGCATAAGAGTATTCTATAATATACTAGCGGACAGCGCAATAAGATAATTTGAGCCGTGTGGTAATGCGGCCGGAGAGAAAGCCGGCGCGGAAAACACGGTTAATAAAAAAGGAAAAAGATGAACAAAATTTTCGACTGGGCGGAAAAAGTATCCTTCGCGGTGACCATCTGCGATGAAAATGCCGACGTCGTATATATGAACGCGAAATCCAGGAGCACCTTCGCCTCGCACGGCTCCATGATAGGAAAAAATCTGAAAGAATGCCACCCCCAGCACGCCTGGGAAAAGATACAGCATATGCTGGCCACGGGAGAATCCAATACCTATACCATAACTAAAAACGGAATAAAGAAAATAATCCACCAGTCGCCGTGGTACAAGGAAGGCAGCGATAAACCCGCCGGCCTAGTGGAAATATCCATAATACTGCCCGAAGCAGTCCCCCATTACGACAGAAAATAAAAAAACTATTGTTATCACAGAAAAGAACTGTTGTTATTTGAAGGATATCCACAGCACGGCGAGGTGCGTCTAAGCAAATTTCCTTCTTATACTCAACACTGGAAGGAGCTGTTGTTATTTTGAGGATATCCGCAGCCTAAGCAAATTCCATTTACTATAATTGCCACAGGAATGAGGTATTGTTATATTCAGGATATCCGGAGCGCGACGGCGCGAGGCTAAGCGAATTTTTACCGGAAAATTACGCGGCCTGAATATAATTATACCTCATGACCCCCGGTATTATTTTACCGCTCCACGCACATCGCTATTCCCATCCCGCCGCCTATGCAGAGAGTCGCCAGACCCTTCTTCACATTCCTGCGCTTCATCTCATAAAGCAGAGTGACGAGTATGCGCGCCCCGCTGGCCCCTATGGGATGCCCGAGCGCGATGGCTCCGCCGTGTACGTTAACTATATCCATATTAAAGCCGAGAGTCTTGGCGACATAGAGAGCCTGAGAAGCGAAAGCCTCGTTAGCCTCTATCAGCTCCACTTCTTCCAGTTTCCAGTTCGCCTTGGCCAGAGCCTTCTTCACGGCCTCGGCCGGACCGGTTCCCATTATAGCCGGGTCCACGCCGGCCCAAGCGTAAGAAACTATCTTAGCCATCGGTTTTAAACCGTACTTTTCCATTGCTTCGCCGCTCACTACGAGCAGGGCCGCCGCACCGTCGTTTATTCCGGAAGCGTTGCCGGCCGTGACGGTGCCGCCTTTTTTAAAAGAAGGTCTCAGTTTGCTCAGACTTTCCGGAGTGACGCCCGCGCGCGGGAACTCGTCCTGATCGAAAACTTTAGGCTCGCCCTTGCGCTGAGGAACCATAACGGGAACTATCTCCTCTTTAAAAACCCCTGAATTTAAAGCCGCTTCGGCGCGGTTCTGCGATTCGGCGGACAGTCTGTCCTGCTCTTCGCGGCTTATATTAAATCTCTCGGCTATATTCTCCGCCGTCATCCCCATATGGCAGTTGTTAAAAACGTCCCACAGACCGTCGCTTATCATGGAGTCCACTATTTCGGCGTTCCCCATTCTGTAACCGCCGCGCGCTTTTTTCAGCAGATAAGGCCCAGCGGTCATATTCTCGGCGCCGCCGGCTATAATAATATCTGCGTCGCCGCATTTTATCTCCTGCGCGGCCATAGCTACGGTCCTGAGGCCGGACCCGCAGACCATATTGAGAGTGACGGCTGTTTTTTCCTTCGGTATGCCGGAACCCAGCTCTATCTGGCGCGCCACGTTCTGGCCGAGCCCGGCCGTGCATACGCTTCCCATTATGACTTCGTCCACCTGCTCCGGCCCGACGCCGGAACTCTCCATAAGGCCTTTCACCGCCGTTATTCCCAGCTCCACGCCGCTGACATCCGTCAGCGAACCCTGAAATTTTCCTACCGCCGTTCTTTTGGCGCCAGCTATATAAACCTCTCTCATCGCTTTCCCCTTTTTAATCTTTTTCCGCTGCCTCCGCGGCTCTTCTGCTCTTCGCCGACTCTCTCAGATACTCGATTATCCCGGGCAGAACGGAAATGAATATAATACCGAGTATCACGAAAGTAAAATTATTTTTAACGGCCTCTATATTGCCGAAAAAATAACCACACAGAGTCACGGAAAACACCCACAGCAAGCCGCCGATGATATTATAAGAAAGAAATTTAAAATAAGTCATCTCGCCGACCCCGGCTACAAAGGGGGCGAAGGTCCTGACTATCGGAATAAAGCGCGCTATTATAATAGTTTTGCCGCCGTATTTTTCGAAAAAATGATGCGTCTTATCAAGATACTCCTTCTTGAATATCCTGGAATCTTTATAAGTGAAGACCTTAGGGCCTATATAATGCCCTATCATATAGTTGCATGTGTCCCCGAGGACCGCGGCGACCGACAAAAGGAGAAGACTGAGTTTAATGTCGAGATGGCCCATGCCGGCGAAAGTCCCGACGGCGAACAGAAAAGAATCTCCGGGAAGCACAGGAGTCACCACCAGGCCGGTCTCGCAGAAAATAATAATAAAAACTATAAGATAGGTCCATCCCCCGTACTGAAGTATGACGCTGCCCAGATATTTATCCAGATGAAGAAATATATGTATGAAATCGTTTATAAAAGCCGTGACGGAAGCCATCTCGCAACTCCCTAAAAAAACAGCCGCGCTGAGCGGCCGGAGATTTTATTGGTGGGTGGTACAGGGTTTGAACCTGTGACCCCTGTCGTGTGAGGACAGTGCTCTACCACTGAGCTAACCACCCTTAATATATATATTTTACTAAATATTTCCTGTTTATTGCCAAGGAAAAATAAAACGGGCCGTCTTTTGTAACGGCGGCCCGCCGAAACGAGTCAGGAAGCGCGTCAGATAAGCGGATTCGACACGACTCCGTCGGCAAGTTTAGGCTCGAACCATGTCGATTTCGGAGGCATCACCTTATTGGCGTCGGCCACGGAAATAAGCTCGTCGATAGATGTCGGGAAAAGAGCGAACGCCACTGCCATTTCGCCCGAATCCACGCGTTTCTCAAGTTCTTCCAGCCCTCTGATGCCGCCTACGAAATCTATCCGGTCTGATTTGCGCAGATCTTTTATTCCCAGTATCCTGTCCAGCACCAGTTCGGAAAGAACGCTCACGTCCAGGGCCCTCACCGGATCTTCTTCTTCGGAAGGAGTCTTCACCGTCGGAGCCAGCCTGAACCATTTGCCTCCGAGATACATGGCGAAATTACGGCGCGAAGCCGGCTTGGCGCATTTGCAGCAGGCGACTTCTTCCACGCTGAAACTCTTTTTTATCTCCGTCATGAAAGCCGCGGGAGACAGACCGTTCAGGTCCTTCACCACCCTGTTGTAATCCCATATCTTCATTTCGTTCACGGGATAAGCCACGGCCAGATAAGTGTTATAACTCTCGTCTCCCTTATGCGCGGCGCCGCGCTCCGCGACCATCATCTTTTTTATACGGCTCGCGGCAGCGGAACGGTGATGTCCGTCTGCGATATAAACGGCGGGCTGTTTTTCGAATTCCGTCACTATTATATCTATATCCTTTTTATTAGAGATCGTCCACAGCGTATGGACCACGCCGCCCTGTCCGACCGCGGAAAATTCGGGTTTTCCCGCTACCGTCTTTTTGATGACAGCGTCCACGGCCACTATCTGTTTATAAGCTATAAGGCCGGGGCCGGTCTGAGCCTTGACGAATTTGATCTGATTCACTCTATCGTCTTCTTTTACCGGTCTGGTAAATTCGTGTTTGCGTATGCGGTTAACGTCGTAATCGTCTATACAGGCGCCGACCACGAGCCCGGTCTGGACGTGATTTCCCATCTTCATACGGTATACGTAGAACATTTTCTGTTTATCGCGCACGAGCACGCCGCCGTCCAGAAGCTTTTTAAAATTCTCAGCGGCCTTTTTATAAACGGCTTCGCTGTGGACGTCAGTTCCCTCAGGCAGATCTATCTCAGCCTTGGACACGTGAAGGAAACTTAAAGGTTTTCCTTTCGCCATTTCCCTGGCTTCTTCGGAGTTGAGCACGTCGTAAGGCGGAGCTATGACTTCCTGCGCTCTGCCCGGAGCGGGGCGTATGCCGTAAATAGGAGTAAAAAGCGGTAACTTTGCCATTTTATATTATCCTCAGAAAAAACACTTGTCTCTATCCCCTTAAGGCGAACGGAAAACGCCCGCTATAAGGATAAAAACCCCGGCTTTTACATAAAGCCGGGGTTCAGCGCCTGACACTAAACGTTAAAAACTGCCCTTGACGGCATTGGTTTTAACACCCTTGAGCAGATAATCGGCTATCTGCTCAGCGGCCTGCTCGGCAACTCTTATCTGGGCGTCCTTGGTGGACGCGGCGATATGAGGCGTGCAGATTATATTCTCATTGCCGAAGAAAGGATGGGAAGTGGCCGGCTCTTGCGCGTAGACGTCGCAGGCGACGCCGGCTATCTGTCCGGAAGCTATCCCGTCCAGTATATCCTGCTCCTCCATGATCGCGCCGCGCGAGCAGTTGATCAGACGTATCCCCTTCTTCATCTTGGCTATGGCTTCTTTATTTATCATACCTTTCGTTTCGGGAGTAAGCACCACATGATAAGTCACGAAGTCTGATTTAGCGTACAGTTCGTCGAGGGATACTTTCTTCACGCCTATTTCTTCCGCTTTTTCTTCGGTGAGGAAAGGATCGTAGGCGAGAACGTTCATCTTAAGCCCTTTGGCCCTGTCGGCGAAAACCTGGCCTATCCTGCCGCAGCCTACTACGCCGACGGTCTTGCCCGTTATCTCGACGCCTTTGAATTTGCTCTTTTCCCATTTGCCAAGATGTGTGGAAGCGTTGGCCTGGGGAATCATCCTAGCGCAGGCCATCATCATGGCAAGGGCGTGTTCCGCTGCCGAGACGGTATTGCCGAAAGGAGTATTCATGACGACGGTCTTGTTCTCTTTAGCCGCGGCGACGTCTATATTGTCGTATCCGGCACCGGCGCGCGCCGCCACTTTCAGCTTCTTCGCCGCCTTTATGATGTCGGCCGTAAGGGTGGTCGCCGAACGCACGACTATCGCGTCGTACTCGCCTATGCAGGCTTTCAGTTCTTCCGGCGTCATTCCCGTCTTAACCACCGGCTCCAAACCTCTCTCCTTTAAAATTTTCTCACAGATTTTATCCGACTTGTCCGCGATTAAAACTTTATAAGCCATTTCTTTCTCCTTAAAATATCTTTAATTATTTACAGTATTCTTTCTTTATCTGCTCGTGCGCCCAATCGAGCCACGGAAGCAGAGCTTCGATATCGGAAGTCTCGACGGTCGCTCCGCACCACACGCGTATTCCTACCGGAGCGTCCTTGTAAGAATTGATGTCCTTGGCTATTCCTTCCTTATCCAGAAGCCCGGTTATCTTCTTTGCGGCTTTGGCCTGTTCTTCTTTAGGCAGGTCAGTAAACCATTTTGAGACTATCTTGAAACAGACGGAAGTATTGGAACGGATCTCTTTGGTCTCAGCCAGAAAATCTATCCAGTCGGATTTCGCCACCCATTTCTCGAAAGCGGCGAGATTGGCGTAAGAACGCTTGACCAGCCCTTTGAGTCCGCCTACAGATTCGGCCCATTTCAAGGCGTCGATCGCGTCCTCTATGCACAGCATCGACGGAGTGTTTATGGTGCTGTATTCCAGTTCGCCGGGCAACAGTTTCTTCAGTTCGGCAAGGCGGAATATCTTAGGCATCGGCCACGGGATCTCCGGGACCCTTTCTTCCATTCTCTTGACGGCCTTGGGCGACAGGATAATCACGCCGTGCGCGGCTTCTCCGCCCAGCACTTTCTGCCAGGAGAAAGTCACCACGTCTAACTTCGTGAAATCTATGTCCATCGCGAAAACTCCGCTCGTCGCGTCGCAGATGGCGAGGCCTTTATGGTCGGCAGGCAGCCAGTCGAGATCAGGCACCTTCACTCCGCTGGTCGTCCCGTTCCATGTGAAAACTATATCGTGGTCGGGATTCGCTTTTTTAAAATCAGGAAGTTTGCCGTAATCGGCCGTGTACTCGTTAACGTCTTTAAGTTTCAGATATTTCTTTATGTCTTTTATCCAGCCTTTGCTGAAGGATTCCCATCCGAAAACATCTACCGGTTTCGGTCCGAGCAGGGACCATAAAGCGCACTCCACCGCGCCCGTGTCGGAACCTGCCACGACGCCGATTCTGTAGTCTTCCGGCAGATTAAGAATCTTTTTCATTCTGTCGGAGGCTTCCTTAATGCGGGCTTTCCCCTCTTTGGAACGGTGGGACCGTCCGACTAAGGCGTTCTTGAGCGCGTCGACAGTCCAGCCGGGGCGCTTGGCGCAAGGGCCGGAAGAAAAGTTAGGGCACTTTGTTCTTATTGTAGGTTTTTCCATTTTCACATTCTCCTGAAACTATACTCTACTGTCAAAATTGCGGTACACAATTTTCAAATCTATAATAGATTAAAACATTTTCCGACAATTTTTTCAATACCGGCACGGAGGAAAAAAAACTTAGTAAAAATATGTATTTTTTTATCGCTCGGCCTTATCACTGTCCTGACTGGAGATAATAATGTAAAATGAAAATATGGACGGTTTATTTTATCTCGCCGCAGCTTTGTTTTTTCTGGCCCTGAACGCTTTTTTCGTTCTGGCCGAATTCGCAATCGTTAAAGTCAGATATACCAGACTTGAAGAACTGGCGGCGAAAGGAGACAAAAAAGCCAAAACCTCCAAGGCCATGGTAAAAGATATGGAAGCCTCGCTGGCCACGGCGCAGCTCGGTATAACCATAGCCAGCATAGGTCTGGGCTGGGTCGGCGAACCTGCGATATCCGCTCTGCTCGGTCCGCTCTACAGGCTTATAGAAGTAATACCCAGTTCCGCCGTATCGCACACTCTGTCAGTGATAATCTCGTTCTGCGTGCTGACAGGCATGCACGTGATACTCGGGGAACAGGTCCCCAAGAACTGCGCCATAAGGATACCGGAAAAAATGATTCTCTGGATATCCGTACCTTTCAATATAATACATAAAGCGCTTTTCGCCCCTATATGGCTGTTGAACGAGAGCACTAATCTCATACTCAAAATGCTCAAGGTGAAGGCAGACGCCAAAGAACAGTGGCATTCCGAAAAAGAAATAAAAATGATTCTCGACCAGTCGCAGGAGTCAGGATTCATATCTCTGGGGCGCCTCATGATGTTCGAACATCTTTTCGACTTCGGCACTACGAAAGTAAAGGAAATAATGACTCCGCGGGAAAACATAGTGAACATCGATCCGGCGATGAGCCAGGAAGGGATAGCGGACATAATAAAAAATTCCAAATTCTCACGCTATCCAATCTTTCCGACGGAAAAGATGAACGAGGCCGCCCCGCAGTATTATGTGCATCTGAAAGATATAATCCCGTCCATAATAAATCCTGAAAGAGCGACGGTATCGGAAAAGCTGGACACGATAAAACGCAAGCTGGCCGATATATCGGAAGAGATCACAATAGAGCAGGCCCTCAGGATATTTCAGGAACGGAGGCTCCAGATATGTCTGGTGCGCGGCCCAGAGAATAAAATAACAGGCCTGCTATCAACGGAGGACATCGTGGAAGAACTAACAGGAGAAATCAGAGACGAATTCGACCAGCCGCCGAAACTTCCGTTGAGTTCTATACTTAACCCGGAATCATGCGTCATGGACATTCGCAGCGGCGAAAGATTCTCGGCCATAGAGGAATTGCTCGACAGTCTGTACGAGAGTTCGCCGGTATTCGACAAGAAGGCGGCTCTGGACGATATGATAAAGCGAGAAAAGAACTTTTCCACGGCGCTCGGGCACAACACTGCTTTCCCCCACGCGCGTCTGACCTCGCTGAAAAAACCGCTTCTGGCGGTCGGGAAAAGCGACAGGGGTATTCCGTTCCCTTCCCCCGACAAACAGCCTGTGAACGTCATGTTTATGATACTCACCCCTTTCAGCGAGCCGACGCAGCAGCTGAACATACTTAAAGAACTGTCCGGGCTTATATCCAATCCGATACTCAGAAAACGCCTGACAGGCGCGCAGTCTCCGGACGCTATCATGGACATCATCTGCACTTTCGAAGACAAGGAAATGGAATAATAAGGACCGCCGGAGCATAAAAAAAGAGGAGATCCAATCTCCTCTTTTTTTATAAAGGCAGCGTTTATTTAAGAGTCCCCAGCCATTGTTTCGCTTCTGTTTCCGAAACGAATTTCTTATATCTGGCTCCGCGCACGCCGTTCACCGCCGAACGGCATTTATCCCAGCTGTCATGCCTTAAGGCTTTCCCGTCAACTACGCTTATATAAAAAAATTTACCGGCCGGTTTTTTCCTCGCGCGGGAGGACACGGACGAAGGATTTTGTATGAATTCCGGCTCCGGCTCGAGCAGAGAGTATCCGCACCCTACGGCGGGACCGTCGTATAATTTAGGCATGATTTTTCTGGAAAAGGACACCGCTATGCCGTCGCAGCGCTCGTTTATCTCGAAACCGGCGTGCCCCTTCACGTTTATCCATTCTATATTTCCGCCGATGCCTGCGGACAGGCCGCTTATTTTTTCCCAGAGTTCCCTGTTGCTCACCGGAGTCCCCGAGGCCGTCTTCCAGCCGTTGCGCATCCAACCGTATATCCAGCCTCTCATTCCGTTCACCAGCAGTGCCGAATCGGTGAAAAGTCTTATCTTTTCGGCGCGGCCCTGCACGAATTCTAGAGCCTTTGCCGCGGCCGTCAGTTCCATGCGGTTATTGGTGGCCGGGACTTCGCGTCCGCCGAGCTCCTTGACTCGGTTTTCCGGCAGCACTATCACCGCCGCCCAGCCGCCCGGGCCGGGATTGCCGGAACAGGCTCCGTCCGTGTAAATATATATCGTATCGTTCATAAATCGAAAAGATTATCCTGTCTGATCTCCCCGCGCAGCTCCTCTAAACTGCCGCCGTCGAGATAAACAAGCATTCCCCTGACGCTTCTGCCGTATATGCCGGAGAGAGCCCGCATATATCCGCGCAGCTGGGCGCGGTACTGATCACCGTGTTCTTTGCCGTTCTTGAAATCTATAACGGTCACGGCTTCCCGGTCGACAACGATTCTGTCCGGCCTTATAACGCCGCCGTTCGGCATACATATCTCTTCTTCGGCCGACATGGTCCTTCCGGGCAAAGGCTTAAAATAACCGCTGACGGTCTTATTCTTCAGTATATCGGTCAGTCTTTTTTTAACTGCGGCGAAATCCAGATCGAATCTGTAATCGCGGGCAAATTTTTTCAGGAGAGTGTCGATCTCGGAATCCGGATCTTCGGAATAGACGTATGCCGCCAGCACGCCGTGGACGAGTTCTCCCTCCGCTCTTTCCTTGAAACCGCCGAAGGCAGGCTTTTTAGGTTCCACGATGCGCAGATCTTTTCCGGAAGGGACCGTCACGCAGGACTCGGGATAAATCTGTTTGGCTTCCGCCCTGCGCGCCGGCCCCGAACCTGATTCGTATTCGTCGAAAAGCCAAGGGATGGTCTGCGCGGGCGAAGCTCCCCTGACCACTATATTGTGCATCTCGTGTTTGGCGCGCGTGAGTATGACGTAAAGGCTGTTGAGTTTCTGTATATTCTCGTCGCGCTTATAGCCGTCGTAAATACTTTTAAGTTTTCCGGAAAGCAGACAGTTCTTTTTAGATATCCGGTAGGTCTTCTCCCCGCCGTCTTCCGAAGAGAAAAATATATTTTTATTCGGGTCTTTACCGGAAGGAATGAAATTTATCACGGCGTCGAAACCCAGGCCTTTGGCTTTGTAATAAGTCATTATCCTCACCGCGTCGGTGAACTTCGGCAGCGGGACGGAAAAAACCGCTTCGCTGTCTTCGTCTATATCTTCGGCCCATTCTATAAAAGTCTCCAGCGAATTTTTCTCGTTGGAAGACGAATCCGCCACCGCCTGAAGAAATCTGACGAGGCAGGAATGTTCGGAAGGAAAATTCTCGAAGACCCTGAAAGTCCTGAAGATAAGGGATACCAGTTCGTAAAGCTGCAGATAGCCGGTCTTCCTGAATATATCCTCGAAAAAACTGTTCCACAAAGGGGCCGTGTCGGGATGCTCCTTCATAAAGACATAAAGCAGCTTTTCTTTCCCTGAAGAGGCGAATTCGAACAGAAAATCGTCCGTCTGCGTCCGCTTCATCTTAGAGACGGAAGCGAAAACGCTGCCCTTGAGAAAAGCCGCCAGGCTGAGATTGTCTGACGGCACGGCCAGAAATTTAAGAAGAGACATAAGCTCCGCCCCGACTTTTCTCCTGAAGATTATGAGAGAACTGAAGGAAGTGGCTTTTATCTTATGACCGTTGAGACAGTTTATTATCGGCTCGATATACTTTTTCTTAGGCACGAGCACGGCGATATCCTTATAGGAATATCTGCCGGCTATATCTTTTACCGCGGCGGCTATCTCTCCGTAAGCGGCGTCCATTACTTCATCCTCTTCCCCTTTTTGAAGAGTCAGGATCTTTGTCCGGACATAACCGCCGGGATTTACCGCGGACTGACGGCTCTTCGTAAGCTTCGTCGGATCATCAGGAAAAAGTTCGCGGAAAGCCGGAAGTTTTTCTTTGAAGATGCTCTCCGAGTACCTGAGTATCTCTTCGTCACAGCGGTAATTGTTTGGCAGGTCCTGACATTCCAGTTTATTTTCAAGAGAAGCCGTGGACAGCAGTCCTCCCGCGTCGTCCGGAGAATTGAGCATGGAACTCATTATCTTATAATCCGCGTTGCGGAACATATATATGGCCTGTTTCACGTCGCCCACCAGAAAGAGGGACCCGCGCTTCGACAGCGCTTCTTCTATGAGCAGCCTGAAAACGTTCCACTGCAGTCTGCTGGTATCCTGGAACTCGTCTATAAGAAAATGATTTATTCTCTCCCCGAGCGAAAGGTATATGTCAGGTATGGTATTGCTCTTTATATATTCGGAAAGCATGCCGGGGACATCGCCGAGATATATGCTGTCCGGAGACGAAGAGGACTTTTTCCTGATGCCGGAATAGAACAGCGAATAAAAATTAACGTAGGGCAGATAAAAACCCAGAGCCTTCATCTCGGCCCAGACGCCCAGTTCGTGAAGCAGGTAAGCGGCATGCTCTTTAAGTTCTGGATTTTTCTTATATTCCCTGGCGGAAAAAAAGACATTCTCCCCGCCCACCTTTTCAGCGGCGCCGGCGAGATCGCCCGCCCTGAGACATTTCAGCGGCGCCGGATTAAAAAATGAAGTCGCTTTATTGGTATATCCTTCGGTGAGAGAGGAACAGTAATCGAGCACCGCCTTTTCAGCGCTTTTTTCCTTTCCCTTAACGTCTTCCCTTATCTCGCCGAAATCCTGACCAGTCCTGCTCTGTTCTTTATAGAAGCTGCCGAAAACATCCCTGACGGCGTCGAAAGGATTCCATATATAAGAGCCGGTCCCGCCGCCGGAATTTACCACTTCGAGGAAACCGTTTATGCCCGCCTTCAGAACGCCGGTGTCGTTCCCTGACAGGAATTTCCTTACGGCTCCGTCTATAAAAGAAGAATCCGACATCACCACGCCGACGTCCGGGGCAAGCCCAAGTTCGGCGCAGGAAGCCTTGACTATTCGTGTGAGAAAACTGTCTATGGTCTGGATATGAAAATCGGAATAATTATCTATAAGTTTTTCAAGGACCGAAGCCGCCATACCGGGAACAGCTCCGGGATCCGCGCAAAGCAGTTCCGACACGTCGGCCAGAGCCCGCTCGTCCTTAAGAGCCAGAGCCTTCAGAGTCTCGACGACTCTGGCCTTCATCTCCTTAGCCGCGTTATTGGTGAAAGTCACAGCCAGGAGCGAAGGGAAACTGTTACCAGGCACTCTGTCCGACAGAAAAAACTGCACGCAGCGGTGCGCGAGAGTATAAGTTTTTCCCGATCCGGCCGAAGCGCTTATAAGCATCGCCTGCGGAAAACTCAGCTCGTTGTCCTTCTTACCTAATATCTGTCTGTCGGAACCTGGCATATTATTCCGGCCCCCGTCCGTTAAAAGAGCCGCGCTAAGGCGGCTCGAAGAAATTTTCCCCGCGGACATATCATTTCCCGGACATTATGAAATACCATATTATCAGCGCAAGACACATGGAGAGCAGCTTTATCTGCCAATTTTCCTTCCACGATTCCGGTATTCTGAACATTTTCACGATAAGCTCCCTCCCTTTTTATCTGTTTTTCTTTTTATGGCGGTTCCTACGGTCTTTTTTCCCGTTGTAAAAATTATTATCGCCGGATTTACCGCCCTGCTTCGCATTATTGCCGGCCCCGGAAGGCGCCGGGTTGTTTTCCGAGATCTTATCTATTTTTTCTTTGGTGTAAGAAGTCTTATTATCGTAAAGATGCTCCTTGCGCCTCATATTTTTGAGCCAGGTCATATCAAGTATGGAAGAACTTCCGTTGCCGCCGCCGTTTCTGTTCTGCTGCTGGCTGTACCTGCCGTTAGGCTGGTTCTGCTGCCTGCTCTGCCTGCGGAGAAGACTTCTCTCGCTCTTGGCGCGGTAAAGATCGTACAGCATACTTTCCAGATCCCTGAGTTCCACCGCCTGCTGCAGCTTTCCGTTCCTGGCTATGGATATTCTTCCTGACTCCTCAGAAACCACAAGCACTATGGCGTCGACAAGTTCGCTGAGTCCGAGGGCCGCCCGGTGGCGCATACCGAGTATCTTGGAAAGTTCGCGCTGTTCCGTCAGCGGCAGTATGCACCCGGCGGCGATTATCCTGTTGTGGGCTATAATGCAGGCGCCGTCGTGCAGCATCGTCTTGTCGAAAAAGATGGTAAGCAGCAGCTCCTTGGATACCTCGCCGTTTATCTTGACTCCTGTGTTTATTATATCCTGCAGGGACATATCCTGCTCCAACACTATAAGCATGCCCATGCGGACTTCAGAAGCCATCCTCATGGCCTCTATCATTTCTGAAATGAACTTATATTCTCTGGAAACGACTATGCGGCCGAGAGGATTGCTGCCGATATTGGCCAGGGCCGTGCGTATCTCGGGCTGAAAAACGACTATGACCAGGAACATACCGGCCAGCCAGAACTGCTGCATGAGCCACACCGTGGCGGACAGATGAAAAAGCCTTGCCAGAAAAGTCAAAAGCCCGAGAAGAGAGATGCCCCATATAACCTGCATCGCCCTGGAACCCTTGAACAGCAGAATTACCCGGTAAACGATATAATAAACAACCAGGATATCGGCTATGTTTATTATTGCGTTCCAGAATATTTTGACAGGCATTTTTTCAGTTTTGTCTTATCCCTGTTTCTCTCCGGAGGCGGAAACGTTTATATTTTCCGCTCCGGCAGGCTGCGGCAATTCCCCGGCCGCTCCTTTTACTTCAGCGTCTTTCTTCTCGGATTCGCCGCCTTTATCGGTCACGGCGTTTCCGGCCTCTTCGGCGGCCTTAGGACCGTTCTCAGGCACCTGAGAAGTTTTCCTGACCGGTTTCTTGCCGGTAAGTATCTCGGTGAGTTCGTCCGCGTCCACGGTGTCTTCCGCGATCAGCCTTTTAGCGAGCAGGTCCAGTTTGGGTCTGTTGGCGTTCAGCAGTTCCTTCGCGTGCCCGTAGCATTCGAAAACTATTTTAGTTATCTCTTCGTCTATTATTTTCGCGGTCTCGTTCGATATCGTATGCTGCCGGACTATATCGCGTCCGAGGAAAACCTCCGAATCGTCTTTCTTTATCGCTACCGGGCCGATTACCGGGCTCATGCCGAACTCGAGCACCATCTTATGCACATAGTCGGACACTCTGGAAAGGTCGTTCTGGGCTCCGGTGGTGATCTCGTTAAAAACAAGTTCCTCGCTCGCGCGGCCGCCAAGAAGGATGGCGAGCCTGTTGAGAATATCGGTCTTGGAAGTGAGATATTTATCCTCTATCGGCAACTGAAGGGTATAACCCAAAGCCCCGCCGCGCGGGATTATCGTCACCTTATGCACGGGGTCGCTGCCGGGAATGGCGCTGGCGACTATCGTATGCCCAGCTTCGTGATAAGCTATTATTTCCCTTTCCTTATCGGAAATGAGTCTGGTTTTCTGCTGCGGGCCGGCGATCATTTTCTCTATTCCCTCTTCTATATCGGAATTTTCCACGGCCTTTTTGTTCTTTTTAGCGGCTATTATAGCCCCTTCGTTCACTATATTGGCCAGGTCGGCGCCGACGAAACCGGGAGTGTGTCTCGCTATCACGTTAAGATCGGCGTCGGGAGACAGTTTTATCTTCTTGGAATGCACTTTCAGTATCTCCAGACGGCCCTTAAGATCAGGAGCCGGGACCGCTATCCTTCTGTCGAATCTGCCGGGACGCATAAGAGCGGTGTCTAGGACGTCAGGCCTGTTAGTGGCGCCTATAAGAATTATTCCTTCATTGGACTCGAAACCGTCCAGTTCGACCAGGATCTGATTGAGGGTCTGCTCGCGCTCGTCGTGTCCGCCGCCTATGCCGGAAAATCTCGAACGTCCCACGGCGTCGAGTTCGTCTATGAAAACTATTGCCGGGGCGTTCTTCTTGGCTCTTTCGAAAAGATCGCGCACGCGGCTAGCTCCGACACCTACGAACATCTCTACGAATTCAGATCCGGAAGAAGTGAAGAAAGGAACTCCGGCTTCGCCGGCCACGGCCCTGGCGAGCAGGGTCTTTCCGGTTCCCGGAGGCCCGAAAAGCAGCACGCCCTTCGGGAGGACTCCGCCCAGATTCTGATATTTTTTCGGATTCTTAAGATAGTCGACTATATCCTTAAGCTCCTCTTTTGTCTCGTCGCAGCCAGCCACGTCGGCGAAACGTATATTGTTCTTTTTAAGATCCTGCAGCCGCGCCCGCGATTTGCCGAAGCTCATGGCCTGTTTGCCGCCCGAGGCCTGCCGCATGAAAATGAACCACCATACGAAAACGAATAAGAATATCCAGCCTATATTCAGAAGAAGGCTCCCTATCCAGCTTCTGTCCGGTTCGGCGGAAAAATCTTTCACGCCCGCCGTCTCCATATCCGATATCAGATTGCTGTCTTCCATAGGGATGGCCCGGAACTTCACGTTCTTTCCGCTGTCCGTCATCTCCCCGTTTATGACGTTCTGCCCTATCTGCACTTTCTTCACATGACCTTCGCGCAGGTTCTGTTTGAATTCAGAATAGGATATCTGCTTCACGCTGTCTATACTTTTAAGATGCTGGTAAACCGCTATAATAAGAAGGAAAGACAGTATCCAGAACAAAAGCTGTTTTACGTTTTTCTTAATCATTTATCAACTCCGCTGCTTGTTTTTGCCGCAGACTTCAGAACTCCTATATACGGCAGATTTCGGTACAGTTCGTTATAATCCAGCCCGTAACCGACTATAAATTCATTCCCGATATTAAAACCGGTGTATTTTATAGGAAAATGCACTTTATGCGCCTTCGGTTTATTGAAAAGAGTGCATATCTCGAGCGACCTGGGCGACCTGGTCTTGAAAACTTTAAGAAGATAGCTTATGGTGAGCCCGGAATCGACTATATCTTCCACTATGAGCACGTCTTTTCCCTCTATATTCTCCTTAAGATCCAGAAGCGTGCGCACGACCCCGGTGGATCTGGTCCCGGAATAAGAAGAAACCATCATGAAATCTATATGGCAGTCTATGGAAAGGTATTTGATGAAATCAGCCATAAAAACGACACAGCCCTTCAATACCCCGACGATAACGGGAACTCGGCCCGCATAATCGGCGGAAACTTCATCGGCCAGTTCCTTTATCCTTTTTTGTAAGGAAACGGAATCGATAAGTATCCTTTCTATATCTTTGTGCACAATATAATAATTATATTTTATTATCGGGCTTTTGGCTATAAAAAAATATCAGCCCGGATCACCGGCGGTTTACGATAAAAAGCATTGAATCCTAAGCGCCGCGCCGCAGTCGAAAAAACCTTCGTCCGGGATAAAAAAACGGACCGCTCGCTGAGCGGCCCGTTTCCTTTTTAATCTCGCGTTTATATTCCGGTTTAGGCTTTTTCCGCGACTTGTTTGGAACCGCCGCTCTTCGGAGTGGCGTTCCAGATCGTAAGCATAAGACAGAATCCCGTTATCGAGAACAAAGGAAGCATCAGCCAGGCGTTCCAGCCCACTTTATCGAGCACGTAACCGAGCCCCAGGCCTGCGAAACCGCTGGCGAAATACTGGACCCCGTCAAGCAGTCCTGCAACGGTGGAAGCTCCGCGCGTTCCGCCGAAGTCCATAGAGGCCGTGCCGGTGAGCATTCCGTGCACTCCGAATATCCACACGCAGGTGAAACCTACGGAGAAGTAAGCGAGCAGAGGCATCTGATGATTCTTAGCGAAAATCAGCAGAAGCACGCCGACTATCTGCATAAGATAGAACAGGCCGGCCACAGGAGGTCTGCGCGACTGGAAAAGTTTATCCGACATCCATCCGCAGAGCATGCCTCCGATAATGCCGCCTATCGTAATCACATTGGCGAGCGTAAAAGTTAATATCCATATATTGCTGCTGCCGAGCCATTCCCAATGACCGGGGGAAATAGCGAAAACGCTCAGCAGGAAAGCCGGATACCAAAGCAGAAGGCCCTGGCGTATAAATCCGGTGCAGAACTCGGAGATCATAAGAGTAACGATAACTCTGTTGTGGAACATGCGGCTCAGCAGCTCCTTCATGGGAAGAGCGACTTCTTTATCCTTATCGTCCGAAGAAGCGTCTCCGGTGTTGAAATTCGCGAATCCGGCTTCGGCAGGCGTGTCCTTTACCCAGAAATGGTCAAGCAGAGCCATAAAGAACAGGGCGCATGAAGGAACTATGAACACCATATACCAGCTGAAATGCGCTAGTATCCAGCCTCCCACGGCATAGGCTAAGCTGTAGCCGAGGGAAATAAGAATACCGAAAATTCCGCCGAATACGCCGCGTTCCTTAACGTGGAACCACGGGGAATTGACTTTAACGACACTGAGGGCACCGAAACTCTGAAAATACTGATTGACTCCGTAAAGCAGACACATTCCGACAAGGACCTTAGTAGCCCAGCCGCTCAGGAACAGCAGACCCATCGTGAGGTTGAGGGCGGCAGCGCCGAAAGCGCCGAAAACTATCGCTTTTTTCCCGCCTATTCTGTCGGCGAGCGGACCGTTGAAAAGGACGGAAAGGGCGTATACCCAGAAGCCGCAGGTGGCTATGGTTCCGAATTCAGCTTTCGTCAATGAAAACTTATCCATCATCAAGGGTCCTGCGACATTAAGATTGTATCTGCCCATATAATAGACAGCATACGTAAGGCCAAGAGGCAGCCAGTTAAGCATTCTGCGTCTCTTGTACGCCGCTGAATGCACAGGCATCTCAGACATTTCAGACATGTGATATCTCCTTCTTAAATTTCATAATTTGAAACTTCACTTAAGAATAATTATAACAAATAAAAACTTTTTTTTTATTTTTATATGCGGGGCCGGGAAACAAAAATTCATGCGCCGATACAAAATTTATATAATATCTCAATGTCGCATGCTTCATAAATTCAATTAGGAATCTAGTTTTCAAAGGAGAAAAAATGATATATTTCGTGATATTTCTGATCGTCCTGATACTGTTCGTAATATCGTCTTTCGTCAAGACAGTACCCCAAGGAATGGAATACACAGTGCAGCGTTTCGGACGTTATACGCACACGCTCAAGCCGGGCCTGAACATACTCATGCCCTTCATCGACAGCATAGGGGCCAGAGTCAATATGATGGAGCAGGTCCTGGACGTTCCGTCTCAGGAAGTCATAACCAAAGACAATGCCATGGTAAAGGTGGACGGAGTAGTCTTCTTCCAGATACTGAACGCGGCCAAAGCGGTGTACGAAGTCCGCGAACTCCCGATAGCCATACTTAATCTGGTTATGACGAATATAAGAACCGTCATGGGCTCGATGGACCTGGACGAGCTGCTCAGCCAGCGCGATATCATAAACCACCGGCTGCTGGAAGTCGTTGACAAGGCCACCGAACCGTGGGGGGTAAAAGTGACGAGGATCGAGATAAAGGACATAACCCCCCCGCGCGATCTGGTCGACGCGATGGCGAGACAGATGAAAGCCGAACGCGAAAAACGCGCCCAGGTTTTGGAAGCGGAAGGAGTCAAGCAGGCGAGCATACTTAAAGCCGAAGGGGAAAAACAGTCGAAAGTGCTGCAGGCGGAAGGAAACCGCGAAGCCGCTTTCCGCGAAGCGGAAGCGCGCGAAAGGCTGGCGGAAGCGGAAGCCAAAGCCACACTGTCGGTCTCCGAAGCCATCGGCAAAGGAAATATCAACGCCATAAATTATTTTCTCGGTCTTAAATACGTGGACGCTCTGAAAGAGATAGGAAAATCGAACAATTCAAAAATGTTCATGCTGCCGGTGGAAGCGACTAAGATAATAGGGACCATAGCCGGAATAGGCGAGATAAGCAAAGAAATAATGCAGAAAAACGGAGCGCCCGTAAAAAAGGACTGAAGATATGGGAATAGCAAATTACTGGCTGTGGCTGTCGGGCGGAATACTGCTTATGGTGCTTGAAATACTTACGCCCGGAGTATTTTTCATGTGGATAGGCATAGGGGCTTTCGCCACGGGTCTCATATCTTTTATATTCCCGGCGATGTCTAACCTGTGGCTCGGACTCGTATTCGCAGCGCTCGCCGTAATATCCGTGATCGCAGGGAAAAAGCTGATGTCGCGTTATATCTCCAGATCGAAAGAAAATGAAGTGAACAGTTCTCCGGACAGAAAATTCACAGGCAGAACGTTCACCGTGAGCGAATCTATCGTGAACGGCAGGGGAAAGATAATAGTCGGAGATTCCGTATGGCAGGCAAGCTCGGATTCCGACATAAAGGAAGGAACGACTGTGAAAGTCATAGGCGGAGACGGCGCGGTCCTTAAAGTGGAAGCGGTGAAAAAGCAGCAGTAAACAAGCACTGAAAAAAGTATAAAAAAACCGCGGTCTGAAGCCGCGGTTTTTTTATGCCGGACAAAAGTCCTAGCTCTGTGAATCGCAGCCTTTTATTCGCACTTAAGAGCCTCTATCGGCTTCAGCGAAGCCGCCTTCCACGCAGGGTAAAGCGCGAAAAGGAAACTCGTCACGACCGCTATCAGCACTGATAAAGCGCATACCCACCAGGAAAAGGTCATTCCGTTTATGTCTTTCGCCATCTGGACAAGGGCGATATAACCCAGTATCATTCCGAACAGTGAGCCTAATACGCCGAGCATAACGGCTTCGGACATAAACTGCACCATTATATCGGATTTGGTAGCGCCCAGGGCGCGCCTGATGCCTATCTCTTTGGTTCTCGCGAAGACGACGGCCATGGTAACGTTCATAATACCTATGCCGCCGGCTATCATAGCTATCAGTCCAAGAAAAAGCATGGTTTTAGCCTCTTTAAGGGCCTTGTCCCTGTTTCCGTTTATCTTTTCTCTGGCGAATTCGAAATCTATCTTTTTATCGTCGCCGGAACTTTTGCTGTCCGAAGCCGTGTTGTTATTGTCTGAAGGCGGTTTATTGTCCTTGAAATATTTTTCTAGCCTTTTCGATAAATTCCCCTCCATCCCGTCCCTGTCGGAAAGCACGGTGATATTACACCTGGCCCAGGACTTAAAAGAGGATGTTATGTCATTGTACACAGAATATGGAATAAAAGCCTTGGAATCGGAATCGTGCTCCAGGGCTATATCGTCCTCGGCCGGAGGAAGTTTCAATATTCCTACGACCTTATACGGAGTGCCCGAAAGCAGAACTGTTTTCCCGAGAAGATCGTGTTTCTTGGTATACTCGCTGACGCTTATCTTATTGTCTTCGGACCTGCTGAAACTCTTAGGCTTTTCCTTATCGAACTGCGCGACCTTCAGAACCGTTACCCTGGCCTTATTCTTCACGTCCTGCCAGTTTATAAAACGGCCCTCCAGCTTATAAGTGAAGTCGTAACTGAGATAAGTCGGCAAAACCCCCACCATCGACACATAACCGACATTGGACATATCCCCACCGCCGAGATATGTGTAGAAAGCCCTTCCCTGCGGAGAAATCCTGGTGCCGTGCGGAAGCATGGACATAATCCTGCTGTAATCGCTCATATTGAAATAATAAGGCGCTTCGAAAGAGAAACGGCTCTTACCGGCCACGGACACTGTTTTGGCGATAGAATCGTATCTCTGGCTCAAAACGCTCAGCGTGTAAAAAAAAGTGGCTATACCTATGGCTATCGCGAAAAGGCTAAGCAGGTTTCTCACCTTATTGGCTCTGATCTCGGTAAAAGCGCTGACAGCGACATTCCTAAGATTCATATTATCTCTCCGTCCTTGAGCATTATTATTCGCTTGGTCTTATCCGCCAGCCCCCTGTCGTGGGTGACCATGACTATAGTCAGACCTTCGGAGTTGAGAGACAGCAGGAGATTCATTATCTCATGCCCCACTTTAGAATCGAGATTTCCGGTAGGCTCGTCGGCAAGAAGCAGGGACGGCCCGTTTACAAGAGAACGGGCGCAGGCCACGCGCTGCATCTGTCCTCCGGAAAGCTGCAGCGGGGTGTTTTTCGCTTTGCCTGCCAGACCGACCCGCTCCAGCAGTTCCATAACGCGTTTATTGATAAATTCCTCGCTCACGCCGGCATAACGCATGGGCAGGGCGACATTGTCGAAAACGTCCAGTCTAGGAAGAAGATTAAAGGACTGGAAAATAAAGCCTATGGTCTTGCGTCTTATGAGCGAATGCTGCTTGTCTTTAAGTTTGGCGGTGGATCTGCCGTCCAGCAGATAATCCCCGCAACTTGGTTCGTCGAGAAGACCGAGGATATTGAGCAGGGTGCTTTTCCCGCATCCCGACGGCCCCATTACGGATACGAATTCCCCTCTGGCGACGGAGAAAGAAATATTGTTGAGCGCAGTGAAATCTTCTCCGCCGGCATTATATATCTTGGTTATGTTCTTGCACTCTATTACCATACTTCACCGTAAGGAAGAGTAGTGAGCACTCTGTCTCCTTCAGAAAGGCCCCCCGCCACCTCTATATTGTCTTCGTCGGAAATACCGGTCTTTATCTCCACCAGTTCTTTCTTATTGTCCCCGAGATATTTAAAGACGTAATATTTATCGTCCCTTTCGAACAGCGCGGTTAGAGGGATAGTCAGTATATTGTTCTTCGTCTCCACCGGGATAACTACCGTGTCGTCGAGGCTGATAAAGACGGAATTGTCCTTATTGTCGAACTCGGTGAGAACTAAGAAACCCTTGCTGTCCTCGTAATAATTGCGGGAGGAAGACTCCATGGTCTTCGAGACTTTCGTGAGCACGCCGTCCAGCGATATCTTCTTATCGGTATAAGCCTCGACCTTCACTTTCATTCCGGACTTTATCTTAGATATCTGACTCTCGGTGACATAACCGGCGGTCATAAGGTGATTAGTATCTATTATTCTGACCAGACACGTGGCTGACTCGCCGGAATTATAAGACCCCTTAATAGTCGTCCCGAGAACGGGGAGAGAGAAATCTTTTTTCTCGCGGTTAGAATAAGAATCGCTCGTGCATTTGGCTATTTCCCCGGAATCCGGGGAATAGACCACCATCGGCTTATAGTCGTCGAATTCGTTCTTACCCGGTTTAATAAGCACGATCTTGTCCCCTTTCTTCACTTTGTCGCCCTCTTTCACATACCACTCGGTAATCACGCCGTCCGGTTTCGCGGTGACGTCTATATCTTTTTTTGCCATTACCGAGCCGGTAAGTTTTATAGTCGAACTGATATTCGCGCGTTTCACGACGGCAAGGTCGGCTTCCTTTATAACGGCGCCTTTCATTTTAGCCATGAAAGGCTTGACGCTGTACTTCCAAAGGAGAAAACAGGCCAGAGCGGCTACGACGGTCCAGACGATAATTTTAACGGTCTTCTTAAGCATTTATTTCACCTTGTATTCGTATATAGGTTTTCCTAAAGTGTTTTTATAACTCATTTCGGCGATAGTTATATTACAGAGCTGCTCCTCGTAATTTATCTGCGCTTCTATCAAATCGTCTCTCGCCACGGAAAGGTCCGTGGCGGAAGCCGCGCCGGATTTATATTTTTCCTGAAGCTTATCGAATTTTTCCTGAGAAATCTGATATTTAAGTTTATAAACGTCTATGGATTCTTTTTTGTAAATCAGGCTGTTTCTGGACGCTATTACGCTGCTGCGAAGATCGCGCAGATTCTGCTCGTAAGTCAGCTTGTCGTTCTGTGCGGCGTACAGAATATTCTCTTTTTCCCTTTTCTTGTCTATGCCGAAAAAGCCCAGATCGAATCCGATACTGGCGCTTATTCCGTAAGTCCAGTCCCAACTGTCGGAATAATCGAAACTTCTGCCGGTGCCGGCGTTCATATCCACGGAGGCGGAAAGATAATTTGTATTAAGGCTTTTTCTTGTGTTTATATCGTCCGTCTTTAAAGTGATCCTGTCCTGCCTTATGGAATATGAATGTTTGACGGCATAGGCGTAATCTTCTTCCAAAGGCGGCAGATCAGGGATCTCGGCGTTCACTTTCTCGTCTACGATAACTTCTTCTTCAGGAGGCCTGTTTATCGCTATATTGAAATCTTTTAGTTTATCCGCGTAATCGTTCTTAGAAGACATATAAGAAAGTTGACTGCTCTTATAAGAAGCTTCACTCTGCAGCAGATTGGCGCTCTCGCTGAGCCCGTTATTATACAATTTAAGGTCCTGCTCGTATTGCTTCTTGGCATTGGCAAGATCCTGCTCGTATATTTTCATCAGCTTCTTCTCGAGCATAAGATCGTAATAATAATTGACGGCGCTCAGGACCTCTCCCTGGATACTGGATTCGAAACTTATTTCCGCGGCCTCATAGGTCAGCCTGTCCGTCTCGTAACCGTCGTATTTTCCTATGCTGTATATATCCCAGCTGGCGGAGAAAGAACCGCTCTCGGAAGTGTCTTTAAATTTAGAAGAAGAACCGCTCAGTCCTAAAGAAAAAGAAGGAAGGAAAGTGTCGACGAAAGCGTTTTTATATGTGTTTTCAGCCTTCCTGAAAGTATTCACATACTGTTTCACCTTAAGCGATTCGGCAAGGTAAGTGTCTATATAGCTTTTCAGCGTGTAAGAAGGGACGTCGGAACTCGCTCCCACTATTTCCGCTTCCGCGTATGCCGGGACACATACCGACAGTATAGAGGCGGAGAACACAACGGCCAGCCACTGTTTAATCATTAAATACTCCAGAATAGTTTAGTTTCCGCAATTTCAGACTTTCTGAATATAATTATATAAAATGTTTAGAAACGAAATAAAAATACTTTATGCCTTTCTTTTATAAATGCTAAAATTTTTTTATGACGCTAAAGGAAGACATGCTCGAAACAAAGCTGAAACTGCTCCTTAATTTCGGAGCCGTTTTATCTCAGGAGACCAACCTTGAAAAGCTCCTGGGTGTCATTTCATCTCAGGTAAAAACGATACTTGCCTGCGATAAATGTTATATCTTCCTGATAGATCCGGTGAGCAAACATCTGTCCGCGTCGATAACGAGATACGACGATCCGCAGCCTCTCGTGATAAGGATGCCCTTCGGAAAAGGCATAGCCGGTTTCGCGGCTGAAAACTCGCAGACCATAATACTTAAGGACGTCCACGGGGACCCGCGTTTCAACAGCACCATAGACGAACTGACCAATTATTTCAGCCGTTCAGTCCTGGTAACCCCTATAAAGAACCTCACTGGAAAAATCGTGGGCGTATTCGAAGCCGTTAATAAATTCAACGACAGATTCACGCAGGACGACGCCAGCGTGCTGCAGCTGATAAGCACATTCGTGGCTTCGGCCATAGAAAACGCGAGGATATACGAGCGCCTGCACAAGAACCAGCTGGAGACCATACTCAGACTGGCCACCACCGCCGAATACCGCGATCAGGAAGACACCGCCCTGCACCTGCGAAATATAAGCGAATACTCCAGACTCATAGCGGAAGGCATGGAGCTCCCGCAGACCGAGATAGACATCGTCAGATTTTCCAGTCCGCTGCACGACATAGGCAAAGTCGGTATTCCGGACGCCATACTGCTAAAGCCGGCCAAGCTCACCCCGGAAGAATTCGAAGAAATGAAGAAACACACGCTGTACGGGGAAAAAATACTTTCCAATACGGAAAGCGATCTGCTCAGAGCGGCGTGCAAAATAGCGGTGTCGCATCACGAAAAATACAACGGCAAAGGCTATCCGCGCGGCATAGGCGGCGAAGAAATCCCGCTCTACGCCCGCATAGTCTCCGTGGCCGACGTCTTCGACGCACTTTGCATGAAGCGCGTTTACAAACCCAAATGGGACCCGGCTGCCGCGAGAAGATATATACTTAACGAAAAGGGAAAATCTTTCGACCCCAAAGTGGTGGAGGCCTTCGACAGGATGTTCGACGCCATACTCAATCAGCAGAAGATAAGCCGCGGCAAGAACCAGAGCATCATTCCGGGAATAATGGAAAAAATAAGGACAAATTCGGTAGGATGATTTTTATTCCGGGCCGTAAAAAAAGCGGAGACGGAACTCCGCTTTTTTTACGGCCCGGAAATTTACAGTTTATATCTTCTGGCTATCTTCTCCAAATGTTCAGGATCGTATACAGCTGCCGTGACCGGCAGCCAGTCGTCAAGTCCTAGCCGGCAGAACCAACCTCCGTCTTTCCTTATCAGATGCCCGCTCTTCTCCAGATCCTCCGCGATAGAAAGGTAGAGGGAAGCGTTTTCACGGCCGAATTTTTTCTCCACTTCGGCTTCTTTAACGTTAATACCGTGAAGCAAGGTGTTCATCAGATAATGGCGCAGTTCGTCACGCGGGGTCAGACCTATGCCGCGCATTGCCGGGAATCTCCCCTTCGCAAGCATAGCCGTGTAGACGGAAGGGTCGGTGACGTTCTGCCAGCGCAGAGTCCCCCACGCGTGCCCCAGGGCTCCGGCGCCGAGAGCGATCAGCGAGCCGTCAAGATGAAACCTGTAGTCGCCCTGCATATTCCTCACTTTTTCAAGGCAGACCGATTCCTCGTCCAGGACCGTATATCCTTCTTTTCTTAAATATTCCAGTCCCTCCTTCTGCCACGATTCCAGCGCTAAACGCCGGTCGCGCGGAAGAGCGCCGGAAAGCGGTTTTATCCTGTTTAAATGTATCTGCGTCGGTCTCAGCGCCGCAAGCTTTTTCACGTCACAGAGAAAATCTTCTTTTCTTTGTCCCTTAAGTCCGCATAACAGATCCGCGTTTATATATCTTATCCCTGAAGCCCTTATCAGTCCGAAAGCGCCCTCTATCCTGGAAACGTCCTGACAGCGGCCGTTGGCGCGGTTTATCTCCGCGCTGAAGGACTGTATGCCCATAAGAAACATAGTCACGCCGTTTTCATACAGCACGGCGAGTTTTTTTTCATCGAAAAAATCCGGATTCGACTCCATGGATATCTGACGGCATTCCGAAAGGTCGAAAGAGCCGCGCAGAGTTTTCAGGATAATGCCCAGATGCTCGGCGCTAAGGGTATTTGGAGTCCCGCCGCCTATATATACATGCGATATCTTACGGCCTTTAAATACCCGCGCGACCATTTCAGTTTCATTTACAAGAGCCTTAACGTAAGCCTCGGCCGCGGCGGTGTCGTCTCTGCCTCCGGTCGGGCATACATCTAGGAAGCAGAACCCGCATTTCGCCTTGCAGAACGGTATATTCAGATATATGCCTAGCGGTCTGTCTCCGTAATCATTGAAAGTCGCCGCCCAGGAACTTCTGTATTTCCCGATATCGGGATAAGCCGGATCCCAGGCCGCTATGGAAGGATAATGCGTCGGCAGGCCTCCGAAACGCACATTGTGTATCAGCGATACGACTTTCTGAAGAACTTTTCCGTCCATGATATCAGGGATATAAAGTGCTGTAAGGAAAAACGGAAGGAACCGCCTTAAGCGGTCTGAATTCCCCCGCTCCGTGTATGGCGACATATCCTTTGTCCACCCCGTAGCAGGAACCGCGGAACACACAGCCGGCGCAGGAAGGAAGTTTCATCTTGCGCTCCGGATAATTATCCGACATCCTCCTTGTCATATCAGCCGAAGTCGTAAGCTCCGAAGAAGACTCCACGGAAGTATTCCTCCAGTCGCTCATAAGATTCATAAGCTCCGGAGCGACGCACGGAACGAAATTACTGAGCATTTTAGATTCTATGACCACCCCGTGAATTTTCATATATCTCAGCGCGGTCCTAAGGTAAGGGACAGCCTCTGTGTAAGATACGTTAAGCCTGTCCGCGTATTCAAGCATTCCGCCGGAATAAAAACTGAACATAAAACAGAAACCGGTTACGCCAAGATCCACTCCGGCCAGTTTCGCGAAAAGGGGCATCTGCTTATAATTAACTCTGGTGACGGCGAAATTAAAAGAGGCCTTGATACCGCATCTGTTCAGGTTCTCTACGGCCGCCATGGAATTTGCGAAAGCCCCGGGGATATCCATAAGATAATCGTGGGTCCACGGATCTATACCGTGAAGGGATATCTTGACTTCGTCTATACCGGCGTCGGCCCAGCCGCGCACGAAATCGATATCGCTTAGTTTAAGACCGTTGGTGAGGACCTGAACGGATTTAAAACCAATTTTTTTCGCCTCGTGAGCCACATAATTCATATCCGGGTACAGACTGGCCTCCCCGCCGGAAAAAGTAATCAGCCAGGCGTCTTCCTCAATCGCTTTGCGTAATTTGCCTATAACTGTCTCCGCCGGAAGCCATTCGGTATTCTGTATAAGATTTCTGGCGCAGCAGAAAAGACAACGCGCGTTACAGCTCTCTCCGAGAAGAATCTCTCTTGAGATTATTTTTGACCCAGGTTCCGGCCAGCCGAAACGCTTAACCGCGTCGAAAATAGTAAGGGCCCTGGTATGTTTCATTTTAAAGAATAGTCCGCGTATTGTCTGGATTTAAGGATCGCCAGCCTCTTCACGTACATACGGAAATCGGCGTCCGCGCGGGACTTCTCCATAATTTCCAGAAAAGCTTTTTTAAGTATATTGGTGCGCAGAGTATAGGCTACCGAACCGGAAAAAAGCCCCGGTATCGTATAATAATCCGATATACAGTGCTTACATTCCTCGCTGCCGGGAATACATTTCAGATATTTCGGATACAGACCGTCTTTCGCGCTGCCGGTCCAGATCTTTTCCTTGCATTCGTCGTAATAGACGAAACAGAAAGGATAAAAACCGTATTTCCCATCCGGATAAAGCTCGAAGTCACGGTAGAGAGGACAATTTATAGCGGCTCCAGAAGCTGTGACTCTAAAAAATTCGATAAAAGGCTCAGGAACTATAAAAACGCCTTTCTTTATCTCTCCGTTCAGATATTCAACGAAAGCCGCCAAACTTTTCTCCAGAGCGCCGAGTTCCTTCTTTCCCCAGCTCATACCGTGAACGCATTCCACATTAGTGACTACGAAGCCCTGTTTCGTCAGCGTCAGCAGGTCGTCGTACAGGCCGGAGGCCCCCTGCGGAGCCACGCATTCCAAAGCGACCACGTCGTAAGGATCCATCCTGCGAAGGATCAGCCCGATCTTGCCGAGCAATCTGTCATAGCTGCCGCTGCCGTCGGCAAAAACACGGCAGCAGTCGTGATTTTCTTTCGATCCGGAAACGCTCAGCGACAGATTTATCCTGTTTTCGCGCATGAAAGACAGCATTTCCTCGTTGATGATGATACCGTTGGAAGCCACGGAAAGCGAAAGGAGTTTTTTCTGTTCCGCCGCCTTTCTGACGGCGTAAGCCGTGACGTCTTTCATAAGATCGAAACGGAGAAAGGGCTCGCCGCCGTAAAGTTCTAGTCTCTTGAGTTCGCCCGGAGCCGTGAGCAGCACGTCAACAGCGCTCACGCAGTCTTCGTAAGAAACGTCCAGCCCCATTTCCTTGTCTATTCTGCAGTGCCTGCAGCGCAGCACGCAGTCTGTGGTTAGAGCGATCTTGAGTTTCTGTATCTCTTTATTCATCTACCCCTCGAAATAAGTGTGCAGGCGCTCCTTTTTCATCTTCTCTTTCAGCGGCACGAATTCGTCTCCGCCGAAGTAATTGAAATATTCCCGCTCGAAACCCATGCATTCATTATAATAAGCGCATTCTTTGCACCGGCTTATCTTCATCCTCTGCCGCTCTTTCATCTTATATATATCAACCGGCTCCTGATTAGGAACGAACAGCGAGTCGTCGTTCTTCTGATACTTCCATTCCGCCATCAGATTAACGTATTCAGGAAGAACACAGGGCACGAAATTGCTGAGGCAAGGACTCTCCAGCAGAAGGTTCTTTTTTTCGAAATATTCGAGAGCTTTCCTCAGATAAGGCATATAATCGCTGTAGCGTATCTTATACTCCATACTGTTGGTCTTCATGGCGCCCAGATAATGCGGAGAGATGAAAAGATAAGCGTCCAGCATAAGGTCGTCGCATATGAGTTTCGCGAATTCCGGAAAGCTTTTATAATTGTCCGGCAATATTATATGATTGATGCCGGCGCGCGCTCCTATCTTCGTCACATTGCGTATCGCCTGAACGGTTTTTTTGAAACCGCCCGGGACTCCGACGAGACGATCGTGCTCTTTCTCCGTGGCGCCGTGAAGAGATATCCTGAAAACGTTTATTCCGGCGTCAAAAAGCCTTTTGGCATAATCATAATCCGACAGAAGCAGCCCGTTGGTCGTTATCTGAACGGCTGTGTAACCTATTTTTCGCGCTATCCGAGCTATATCCGGAAGATCCTTACGCAAAGTGACTTCCCCGCCCAGTATATCGGCGAACCACGCTCCTTTGCGCATGCGAGTTGTCTTAAGCGCAACCGCTATTTCCTTAAGACTTAATTCCCCCTCGTGCCATTCCGGCTGAAAATTAGGATTATAACAGAAAACACAGCGTGAATTACATTCGAAATTTATCGTCATCTCGCATATATTCGGTCTCGTTCTCGGCCAGCCGAATTTTTTCGCGGCTGCCTCCGGCCCTAAAGGTCTGATTTTTTCTTCCATAATCACCACTCTGAAATCAACAGTAAATTTGCGTATTAACCATTATAACAAATATATTATAGTCGTTAATGCCGTTCACTTGCCGGCCCTTTCAGCCTCCTTTATCATACTTTCGGCGTCTTTTTTCATTTTCCCGCCCAACCCGGGCAATTCAAGAAGTTCACGCGCGGCCGCTGCGGCTCCGGCATAGGATTTCATAGCCACGAGTATATTGGCTCTGTGAAATTCGGCTTCAGCGAGCAGGGAGATCTCTTCACCGCTCAATCCTGACATGCCGTTGCCGCGGTAAGGTTTTAAAACGCCGTCACATATATCCAGAGAGGCCTGAAGATTATTGAAATCCGGCGGAGTATAAAAACATTTTTTCAGTCCCGAAATCTGGCTGTTGTTTTCCAGACATACCGGAGTTCCTACCATATTGAAATCCTCGGGATACATAAATCTCTTTTTACTAAAAGCTTCCGGAGCGAATTTAGAACAGGCGGCCGGGACGCCGTTCAGATGTCCCAAAAGACAACCGGCCCCGGAAGGATCTTCTCCGCATTCCTTATTTTTGTCTTCCTCGTATTCCGCAAACAGTTTACCTGGGTCCAGAAGGCCGCGGCTGTTAGAGACCACGGAGGCCCTGAGGTTCCTGGCCATGCCCCGGTCCGACAGCTGATTTATACTGTCGAACACTTCGCTTATGCAGTCTTTCGCTCCGTTTTTCCTTAGCATATCCTCTAATCCGCCCCCGTCCCTATCAGCAGCGTCCCTCGTATAATACTTCGAAACCAGACAAAGCTGCAGCGAACAGTCCAGGGCCGCGGCGGCCTCGCGGTATTCCCCGCTTTCAAAACTGCTGAGCGCGTAATAAAGGACGGACGGATAATTACCGTCCCAGTTAGCGTCCTGAAATATATCCCTGCTTATATGCCCGCCGCCCAGAAAAAGTCCCTGCGCGTGACGCCAGAAAATCTCCGGCGAACCGTGTTTGCGGTAATAATCTTCAAAAATAGAAGAGGCTCCGGAAGAATCGCATCCTATAATCTTTTTATAGGCGGCCTCCTTCCGGAAAACATAATTGTCAGGAAATCTCTCCGCCAGTTTATCCGGATCGGACGGTTTAAGACTCCTCAAAGGAAAAACCGCCATAAGCAGGAAAGAAAGCAGCCATAGCGAAGACAATAAAAAAGAAACAGAATAAAAAATAAATCCGGCGGCGCGGCGGCCGGCAGGCGTATTATCCGGAAAAACCACGCTGAGGGACAGCCCGGAAAGGACAGCGAAAAGAAATAGGGAAGGAACGAAATAATTAAGCTGCACAGGCATCAGGAGATGCACAAAGAAAAGAAAAACGGCGGGCCACCAGAGAAGCGCGATCAATTTATCCCCGCGCTTAGCCAGAAATGGAGACAGGAATCCCAAAGGTATAAAAAACAGAATAAGAAAATTTCTACTCCACAGCAGCTTGCACAGATAAACCGCCCTCCTGACGATAAAACCGGAAAAGACGCGGGGATGACCGGCCGCGGACAGGACGAAATATAAATATATATTCTCGTTTTCGCCGGGACAACGGATAATGTCGTCGTATTTTCCCTCTGTGGTCGCTTTAAGTCCGTTAAGTCCCGCGCAGATATTCGTCCTGGCGCGCGCAGACGATTCTGTGAAAAGCAGGAATTTGCCGTTTACCCCGTAATTAACGGCGCCCCATACAGACGACGCTATTATGACGGCGGCCAGCGGGACGGTTCTCAATCTGAAAAAATCTCTCCGCCGGGAGGTGAACAGGGGATAAAAGACGAAGAAGAGCACGACCGGAAAAGCCACGCCTTTGGACTGAAGCAAAAGGCATAGCAGCGTACTGAACAGGGACTTATACCCGACACTTCTTTTGTCCTCTATAAAAGACTCGCAGGCCGCGAGAGCCATGCATGAGGAAATTATAAGAATGGGTTCGGCGCCGTTTTGAGGAAAAAGCAGGACGGCGGCCGCCGCGGCGCACAGAGACGTGAACAAAGCCCCCGAAGAAGAATAAAAACGGCCTAGTGTAAAGGCCAGGGCGACCGGAAGGAGCAAAAAGGCAGTTCCAGCCCAGTCGAAAGCAGCCGGGAGATTATACTTAAACACCGAATTCAATATAACAGGAGCCGGGAAAAACCAGTCGCAGAATTTTCGATTAAAAACAAATATCCAGTTCTGCCCCTCGCCCAGATCCCCTACGAATACAGGCCCGGATAACCGCATCGCGGCATAGGCCAGAATAAAAATGCCGAAAAAAAGGAAAACGGGATCGCGCGTCAGACCAGCGGCGGACGCCTTTATCTTATTAAGAAGCGGTATCATAATATAAACGGACAGAACAAACCTTACTGACGGGCCCGTCGCGAAAGGCGGATAAGATAATTATACTATAATTCCGCTTACAGACAGCGCCGACGAAAAATCCAGGAATAAAAAAGCTCCCTCGCATAAGGGAGCTTTTCGGCAGACAAAGCAAAAACGTCCGTCAGGCGTACAGTTTTTCGTATATCTCGCGTATCTTGGAAGACTCGCGGAGTATATTCAGCGTGATCTCGGCGTGATGAGCGCAATAGCCGTTGCCTATTATCATATCCACGTCCTTGCCGACGCCTTCGGCCCCGAGGGCAGCCTTGGTGAAAGAAGTGGACATGGAGAAGAAATACACGGTTCCCCTGTCGCGGCACATAAGAATAGAGGCCATCTCCGTATTCGGTATATTGACGCAGTTTATGACCACGTCGGCCATCTTTCCGCCGGTTATCTCGTTTATCTTCTCATAACAGCTGACAGCGTCGGTCGCGCTTAGCTTCAGACAGTCGTGGCAGAAACCGTAATCTTTCATCTTGGCCATGCCTCTGTCGGAACTGGTTATTCCGATAACGCGTCCGGCTATCCCCGCTCTGCGGCGGGCCTCGTAAGCGCAAAGCACGCCGGATTTTCCGGCCGCGCCTATTATGACCACGGTGTCGTTGGGTCTGACGAGTTTGGCTGTCTGCGCCGGGGCGCCTGCGACGTCCAGAACCGCCAGGGCCAGAGTTTCAGGCATATCGGAAGGAAGCTTGGCGTATATGCCGCTTTCGAACAATATAGCCTTGGCGACGACGTTGACCTGCTCGGTCCCGTGTTTTATCCCTATTATCCTCTCGATCTTAAGAGGAGTCAGGGACAAAGAGACGAGACTGGCTATCTTATCCCCCACTTTGAGGTCTATCTTTCCCGCGAGTTTCGGCCCTATCTTTGCCACCCTTCCGCGAAACATCCCGCCGGATCCGGTAACTGGATTCTGCTGTTTCCCTCTTGTCCCGACTATTTCTAGGATCTTGGCCTTTACCTTCTCTTCGTCGCCTCCGGCTTCCTGTTTTATCTGCGTAAAACTGGCGGAGTCTATATTAAGAGTCTCCACGTCAACGAGTATCTCGTTGTCGTATATATAGTCCATATTATTATCCACTTTCGTGGCAGGCTGCGGAAGTATCCCCTTAGGTTCCAGCACACGGTGCGTGCCGAAAGGATTGCCGTTGGGCCTTATTTCGATATCTCTCATTGTAATCCTCCTAAAATCATCAATTCAAACCGAACAGTTCTCTCACGTCCGAAGGGGCGGCTATCTCGAGTCCAGCCTCTTTCGAAATCCTGACTGCGCGGGAGACCAGTTCCGCATTAGATTTAGCCAGAACGCCCTTCTGATAATATATATTGTCTTCGAATCCCGCGCGGATAAACCCGCCGGCAGCTATAGCCGCGTAAGAAGCCGCTATATGTCCGCGTCCACCTATGCCCACGAGAGTGAAATAACTCTCCGGCGGCAGTTCGTCCACCATGGCGCTTATGGTCTTCAGCGAACAGTTGAGCGCGCCCGGAATGCCGAAACCGAGGCCGTAATAGAAAGGCGGCTTAAGAAAACCCTCTTTTATAAGCCTCTTGGAAGTCTGTATATTGGAAACGTCGAAACATTCCAGAGTCGGATGGACCTTATACTTCTGCATCTCCGAAGCGAACATTTTAAGCATGGGAACGGTATTGACGATATATTCGTCCCCGAAATTCACCGTACCGCAGTCCAGGGAAGCCATATCGGGGCGAAGAGTGACGGGCAGTATGCGCTCTTCAGGAGACATGCCCACCGCCCCGCCGGTCGTCAACTCTATAACTATATCGGACTTCGCCCGGACCAGATCCATTGTCCTCTTAAAAACCTTCAGATCCGAAGTGGGAGTTCCGTCGTCGTTCCTGACATGTATGTGAGCGATAGACGCCCCGGCCTTGGCACATTCGACAATATCCCAGGCTATCTCCTCCGGAGTGATAGGGAGTGCTGGCTGCTGGGCCCTTGTGGTTTCCGCGCCTGAAACAGCGCAGGTAATAATCATTTTTTTCATAAAACGGCACCGCCTTTTAAAGTATAGATATACTACAGACGTAAACTTCCTTTCTAAATTATAACAAAAAAAATGATATTATAAATCATATGATATTTTTTGCCAGCTTACAGAAGTTCTAGGGCGGAAGAAGTCATTTTTCATCAGTCGCGGAACGGACCCGGCATGATGAACTAATTTAAGGAGAATCAAAATTATGGATATAAAAAATCCCGAAACCACGGATCTGAAAGCCCCTGATAAATTCAGAACTAAATTCAAAACCACGAAAGGCGACGTCACGCTGGAAATAAACAGAGACTGGTCGGCCAACGGAGCTGACAGATTCTATAATTTAGTCAAAGCGGGTTTTTTCACTGATATCGCTTTTTTCCGCGTCATAGAAGGCTTTATGGCGCAATTCGGCATACACGGGGACCCGGATGTCAGCGGAGCCTGGGAAAACCAGATAATAAAGGACGACGAGGTCAATGCCTCCAACACCAGAGGACGCATAAGTTTCGCAACAGCCGGACCGGACACAAGGACTACGCAGCTTTTCATAAATTTCGGCGACAATTCTTTCCTTGACGACCAGGGCTTCTCCCCGATAGGAGAAGTGGTGGAGGGAATGGAAAATATAGACGCTCTGTATAAAGAATACGGGGAAGGAGCTCCGCACGGGAAAGGCCCGAGCCAGGGTTATATACACCGAGCCGGAAACGCTTATCTTAAAGAAAATTTCCCCGAGTTGGATTATATATTATCAGCCGAAATAATATAAACGGAACCGGAATAACCGGATTGTAAAAAAGGCGGGTAAAAACCCGCCTTTTTAAAATTCAGAACAAGGTCTTCAATCTTCCGGGAAATGTTCCAGCTCCCAAAGTTTCATATACTTGACGAAAGGATAAAAGGCGGAAAAAGCGCACCATACCAGCCCCGGGACGCCGTCCAAAATGCCCAGCTGAAGGATATACCGCCTGAAAAAATCAAACGGCAGCCTCAGGCAACATAAAAACACATCGGCCCTTTTTCCCGCTTCGTATTTAGATCTGGCGCCGAGAGAAGTATATTTGTTGAATTTTTCGAAATAATTGCGCAGAGAACTGTAGGAATAATGTTTTATATGCCCTCCGAGCACGGCGGTAGGGCCGTCCACGATAAGACGTTCGTGCACCAGTCCGCCCTCGAATCTTGCTTTTTTAGCGCGTACCAAACACATTTTCTTAACGGACTGCAGCCCGCTGAAATTCATTTTTCTGCCTAAGAAATAAGATCTGGAACGGAACCAGAAACCGTCGTATTCATTCTGCTCCGACTTTACGAGGACATCCTTTTTCAGATCGTCAGTGATAAGTTCGTCAGCGTCCAGATTAAGGGCCCACTCTTTAGTAACCAGAGAAAGGGCGTAATTCTTCTGGTTCGTGAAGCCATCGAATTTACGCTTAAAGACCTTGGCGCCGAGAGATTCCGCTATTTCCGCGGTCTTATCGGAAGAGAAACTGTCGACCACGATTATCTCGTCCACAAGCGACTTCACGTCTCTTATGCAACCGGCTATATTTTTTTCCTCATTGTATGTGATCATGAATAAAGAAATATCGGACATAGACAAATTCTACCATATTTGACCTGTTCTAAAAGGAAAACGCCTGAGTGCGGCCTCAACGCGCATTTCTGGGAAAAACACGCTGACGGATATCTTTCGGAATATAAGCGGAAATATTGACAAGAAAAGCTTTTTTTGTATTATAATGTTAAATAGAGATAATATAATGAGGTGAGATTATGATAAAGTTTGTCGCAACGTTTTTGCTTCTTCTTCCTGTATCCGTCAAAGCTTCAGAACAGCCCTCACTGTCCGGAGTGGACCCGGCGGCAATCACTTCAGTGTCCGTCGTCCTCCCGTCCGCGCAGCAGATCGTGGCTGAAGGACAGCTGAGCGAAGTGCAGCCTCCTCTAACTGCTCCGGACAGAACAAGCGACTATTACTTCAACAGCTATGTCCTTAAAGCTGTCAACTACCTGAATAAGAATTACGGCCTCAAGGGATATAATATAAAAGCCGTACTAACTCACGACATAGACTATAGCGATCAGGGTGTGATAAAAGCTACAAAACCTCCGCAGACCATGTGCGTGGCCGCCGCCATGGAAGTGATACTGACGGCATATCAGATATATTCGCAGGAAACAGGAGACTATTCTCCCTATAAATATCTCCCGAAATCCAGTTATGAAAAACTAGCGGTGGACGATATAAAGGGGCATATCTGGGTCAACCATGATTTTAATTCCTACGGCACGGCAGACGCGCTGATAAATTTCGGGATGGGGCAGAGAGTGAAATTCGAATCCCTAAAACCGGGTTCTTTCGTAAACATAAACAGGACCACCAACACCGGACACGCCGTAGTTTTCATAAACTATCTAAATAATAAAGGCGAAGAACAGAATTATTATAACGACTCAGTGATAGGTTTCAAATACTTTTCCTCTCAGGGCGGGTCCGAAGCCGGAAAAGGTGGGTTCAGTTACAGATACGCCATATTCAGCAAATACGGCTGCCCCGCCCTTTCCGGGGATAAACAAAGAGACTGCAATGTAATATATTCGGAGAACCAGAAATATCTGAACACGGGAATGATGCTCAGTCCGAAAAACTGGAGCGGAGTAATTCCGCAGGCCAGTTCCAGAACTGGCGAAAGCGTTTTCGACGGTGAATATTTCAACGGCAAAACGACCGACGACCCCAGATAAAATAATTAACGCGGGAATAAAAAAGCTTCCGGCATCTGAAGGAATCTTTTTTATTTTAATGACCGTCGAAGATCGGATACAAGCTTTCGCGCATATGGAAATAAAAAAGAATCGAACAGTTATTGTGCCGGACTATAAAAACATATAGACTATATAGCTAATGAAAAGACTCTGTTTGTTCGCCGGATATAATAAAAAGGGGCTAGTCTCCGATTATGTCGTTTACTATGTCAGAAAAATGGCGGAACTGGCGGAAGTGTATTATCTGGCCGACTGCGAAATAAAACCGGAAGAACTAAAAAAACTGGCGCCTTATACTAAACAGTTTTGGGCCTACAGACATAAAAAATACGATTTCGGTTCTTGGCAGGAGATGATACAGAAAATAGGCCGGGACAAACTCGCGAAATACGACGAACTGATACTATGTAACGATTCCTGTTTCGGACCTCTCTACGATATAAAACCGATTTTCGACAGGACTAACGCGGATAAAGACTGTGATTTCTGGGGATTATCGGAAGGACTCCCGCTCAGGCCGGAAGAAATAAAAAACAATAATCTGAACAAACTAGGATTATCGGAAAAAGACCTGCTGGAAAAAGCTCACCTGCAAAGCTATTTCCTTGTTTTTAAGAACAAAGTCTTCACATCGGCAACTTTTAAAACGTTCATCGATAATATAAAAGCTGAAATAGGCTGGTGGAATATAGTTTGTAACTATGAAATAACGCTTACCCCGATGTTGAATAAAGCCGGTTTCAAAAGTAAAGTACTTATAAAAAAATATCAGCCCAATCTGTACGATATGTATTTTAACTGGAAGACATATATAAAAATGAAATTCCCTTTCATGAAAACAAAAGTCATATTGGATGAAAAAAGATACAGTCAAGCAGAAACACTCATAAACTGGAATAAATTCCTGCAAAAACACAGCAAATACGATATAAAACTAATAAAAAACTGTTGACCTTCCCCCATATTTAGGACAGTTGTGAGTTAGAGTGTTTTTGCCTTTGTTTTGTCTTTCCTCTTTTATTCTACATCATTTAGTATTTATCTGAGCCGCGATCTTTCCCTTTTCCTGCTCAATAAACTCCATCGGTGTCAGATTCCTTAACGCGCTGTGCGGACGCTTTTCATTGTAATCAATCCTCCATGCCTCAATTATATCCTTTGCTTCTTTCATATTGCTAAACCAATTTACGCTCAAACATTCTTCACGCAGTTTCCCGTTGAAACTCTCTATATGCCCGTTCTCTGTAGGTTTGCCAGGCCTTATGAAGTTTAGCTTCACTCCGTTCTCATACGCCCATTGGTCCAAAGCCTTGCTTATAAACTCCGGCCCGTTATCCAATGTGATTACAGACGGCTTTTTTCCTTCCTCCTTAAGATTTTGCAATACCTGCACCACTCTATAACCTGTAAGACTGTTATCTACCTCTATACGCGGGCACTCCCTGCTGTATCCGTCTATTATCGTCAATACCCTGAACCTTCTCCCATTGTTTAGCCTGTCACTTACAAAGTCTATATTCCACGCCTCATTACACCTGTTGGGATATATCTGCTCTTTACGTCTTAAGGCGCTGCGCCTCTTTTTGTTCCCTCTTGTTCTAAGCGCTAAACCAGCTTCCTTATACAGCCTGTGTGTTTTCTTATGGTTTATCTTGTACCCTTCCCGCCTCAACAATATATGCAGCCTTCTGTACCCAAACCGTATTCTTTCTTTGCTTAACGTTTCCAGCCTTTCCTTTACTTCCTTGTCAGCTTCGGCCTTCTTGGCTTTGTAATAATACCCGCTGCGACTTGTCCCTAGCAGTCTTACGCTTCTTTGAATGCTGTACCCAAAGCTTTCTTGCATATATACGCAAGCGGACTTTTTCGCTTTGGGTCTTACCAGTTTTTTGAGTTCACATCCTTTAGAACCTGTATATCTAAAGTCAAATCAGCTACCGCTTTTCGCAATCTCCTGTTTTCTAACTCCAATTCCCTGCTCCTGCGTAAATCCGTGCTGCTCATACCGCTATATTTCGCTTTCCATTTGTAATAACTCGCCGCGCTTACTCCATATTTGCGGCAGATGTCGTTTACGCTTATACCGCTTTGCGCTTCTTTCAACGCCGCTATTATCTGCTCTTCACTGTATCTTTTCCCGTGATTACCCATATCTTCACTCCTCTTAAATAATAAAGCCTAAAAATATATTACTTTTTTAGGCTTTACTCTAACTCTTAACTGTCTAGTTTTCGGGGAGCAGGTCACTATCTCAAAGAACAGAATTTCGATATCTATTCTCTGCACAGTTTTAGTTTTTATATAAAAACGGTATGGTGGTTTCTTCTGTCTCTCAATAAAACGCGAAAAAAGCTCATAAGGATACATTTTTATAAAAACACAAAAATCGTCGTACTATTCGGAATAACAATTATAGATAATTCAATAAAACAAAAAGAAAGCGATATAAAATTAATTTTCAACAAATAAAAACAACAGTTCCAAAAAAACATATGAAAAGACTTTGTTTATTCGCCGGTTATAATAAAAAAGGACTCATCTCCGATTATGCAGTTTATTATGTGCAAGAAATGGCGAAACTAGCGGGCATATATTATCTCGTTGATTGGGAAATAAGACGAGTATAACTTGAAAAACTTTCAACTTATACTAAAAAGGCTTATAATTAAAGACATAAGAAATACTATTTATATTCGTAACAGATAATCTTCCTTCAGTAGGCAGACAATAGATAAGTCGTTAAATTTTATAATTTTTAATTCTTTTCTTACAAATTATAAGTACGTCATTTTTTTAATAAACTGCTCGGGCTGAATCAGTTATATCCCTTCAGCCGGTTTTCTATTATATTTCTTATAAACTATCAAGTTTCGTGGGCAGCATTATATGTTTAAGTATATATCCTAATTCCTGCTAGCTGACTATTATTATATCTAAAAAACTCAATTTTAAAAACTGACCGTCTTTTCCGCATCTCCCGCCAATACACCACAATTTTGCCATCTTACACAATCACCGAATACCGGTTTCATACTAATCTTATAAGTTTTAACATTTTTTTAATTCAATGAGAAATCCTTTTAGTAAGATGGTAAAGCCATTGTTAATACAGACATCTCTTAGATACTTTTAAGCTAATTTTACTAAAGTTCAATTTATTATTCTGTATTTATATTTATGAATTATTTTAATATCAAATGTTTTATTTCAGTCAGTAAGCAATTCATCCGTGAATTTTTTTACGCAGTTGGCCAATTTACAAGGTTGTTCATCTGAAAATTCTTCCGGCATTTTAATAATACGTGAATCGCTATTTAATGGAAGCCAACTACTTTTGCAGGCGTTCTTAGCTGAGTAGAAGGCAATTATCTTTTTATTAAAAGCATCTGCGGCATGGACGATACATGTGTCTGTCGTTATCGTTAAAGAAGCCTGCGCGATAAGAGCTAAAGAATCAGACAAAGAAAAATGTCCACTGTTTATAAACACATTATTAGGGAACATGCGATCTTTTATTAAAGCAGTTAATTTTTTTTCTTCGCCTATTAAAATTATATTGTAATTTTTTAAATTTTTTATAATTTCGTATGCCTGTTTAAAACTTAAGCTTCTGTGACGACTCGCTGCAAATAAATTCAAAACCACAGTTTTTTTAGTCCTGGGTAACGAATTTATAAAACAGGCAGCCTGTTTATAAATTGATTCTGGAATAATTATTTCGTAGTTAGTGTTAGAAAGACTCAGCCCTAAACTCTTTAACATTTCATTGTGCCAATCGGTCACATGCGAAGCAAAATTGAAATTATGGTTTATATTGTACGCTTTAAAATTATTTTTATTAAAACCAAAAGCAAATCTAGGCCTTATCAGACGGATTAAAACTATGGTTTCTAGAGTAGGATTCTTATCCATGTCGATATATAAATCTACATTTATGCGGCGAAGGTTTAATCCTAATTTAATTATTCTTAACCAGTTCTTTTTATAAATAAAGATATCGTCTACATTTTTATTATTTTCAATAATTTGTTTAGCGTTAGGCCCGGTTATAACGCCTACTTTAACTTTTGGAAGTTCCATTTTTAATTCGCGAAAAGACACCGTAGATATAATCATATCTCCTATTTTATCGTCATTCCTCAGAAATATCACGCGTTTTATAGAAGCTAGTGAACTTTTTGAAAAAACATTCTTATTTTCATAATCTATTAATGACCTGCCCATATCCGTTTTTAGTTTACGAAAGAGAAGATTTCTTTTTCTATTCCACATTCTAAAATCATTTTCGAGTTTTTTTGCCATTAAAAACATTTTGCTTTTGCACCTTACCTATTATTCTGTATATTATAACCTTACAAAGTTTATTGAATCCTGAACCCCATAAATTATTTCATTGTCTGCGCAAAAAATTATCATTTCGCATGTTCTTTTATGTTTTTAATGCAGTATATTATATTTTCTGATATTTTACTATCCCTTATAATATAATAAAAATACTACTTACTGCCTCAAAGGTTTCTTAAAGATTTTTTCAAGAAATATCCATGATGCTTTCCTAATAATCAACTATTAACTTATTTAATTCTATCTTTTTTAATTCTTTACTTGCAAATTACAACGGCATTATTAAAGGACGGCTCGGTCTGAATTTATTATATTCCTTCTGTCCTTTAATGCAGACATCCCCACTGCTTCATCAAGCCTTTTGCCTTTATATAATCAGCAGGAGTATCTATATCGCAGGCTCTTATCTTAATTCCTTTCAACGGAAGATTATATTCAAGCTGTCGGTACACATGCCCCGTATCGCATCTAATCCTGTCTCTTTTTAAACAGACCGGCCCAGTCCATTCATAATCGCCGAATTCCCTTGAAAAAGAGATAACAGAACCGGAAGGATCAGTATTCACTAATATCGGGTCGTCGGAAGTTATATCGGAATAACATATATATTCCCCCGTGATACATAATAACTTTTTCATATCTTCCGGATGAACTATAAGATCTCCGTCATACCCTATTACGTACTCGCGCGCATTCCGGGCCCCGAGATAGAAACTCGCTCCCGTTTTAGTGGTGAGATAATCTTTATTATAAACGAAAGTGATATCTCTTCTGCATTTATTTACCTCTTCAATAACTCTGTCAGCCTGAAACCCGACTACGACGATTATATCCTCGACATTTTTCAGCATATCCAACTGCCAGGCGATAAGGGGACTGCCGTTAATATCCACGAGGGATTTATTGGTAGAAAAACCGAGCCTGGATCCAGTCCCGGCACAACTTATAACAACGGAAACATATTTATCTAAGATCATAACTTTCTTTTTAAATAATAATAAAAGTATAAAATAAAAACCAGTAATCGATCTCTCTGTCAGGAAATCAAAGCACCCTTTATATGATCGGAGATAAACTTCCCGGCATGACCTTTATTGAACTGCAAATATTCTTCAACGAATCTTTCCCTGTTTTCTTTCAGTCCGTCACATCCTTTAATTACGACTTCGCTGATAAAATTTTCTATCGCCTTCCAGTCGTCGGCTATATACATCTTATCTAAAGTCATTTTTCCGAATTCGTTAAAACGCGGGGCCAAATCATTAACGCGGTCCGCGTATTTGCTGGTAAAACACATGGGGTTCCCCGTCTGCATGAACTCGGCTATGTAAGATATACTGTCTAGTATCATAGCGTCCGCACCCTTAAAAATATCCATATAGTTCCCGCCGTCGTCGAAACCTCCGTTTGGTAATTCTTTCCATGATTTTACATAATTCTCCCATTCATTCCCGCTCATCAGACCTAGCTCCATGATTCTGGAGCCTAAATGCGGATGAGGCTTCATTATCATTTCAATCCCAGGATGTGATTTTACAAAAGCGTACATCTGTTTATAATATCTGTCGAAAGTCGCGAGATCGATAGCGCAACAGGATTTAACCGTTTTTGAAATATGCAGCGAATAATGCGGGGCCCATATTATCCTTTTTATTTCTTCGGAACTGGTTTTCCACGGATAAGAAAAAACTTTCCCGGAATATAAAGCGTCCATTTTAGGATAGCCTGCGGCAACGACATTTATCCCCCTGTTATCGGCATACTTGACTGACAGTTCTTTATGAAAAGGAGTCTGGGCAAAACTCTTCCACGCAAAATTATGCAGTAAATGATTGAACTGGTCACATTGTATAGCCGCGAGATAATACCCGTAGGCGATATCGACGCAAAGAAATCGATCGTAAAGTTTCATTACGTTAAACTCAGGCAGGCTCTGCTCGCTCCAATGCGTCTGGTATATCAGTATATCCGGATTTTCTTTATACATGTCTATCAGAGTGCCGGTAGAAAAATCATATCCCTTCTTCACTTTCATGCCGAGTTTCTTAAAAAAATCATATGTTTCGCACATATTTCTCTCTCTAAGTTCCGGTAATACCCACGGACTCAAGTCAGGAAGCGCCCATATCTCCACTTCGAAACTGCCGTCTTCAGCCATGGCGTCATAAACGGACTGGCAGGCCCAGTGCGCTTTCTGCCGGATCAAAAAGACAACTTTTATCTTCGCACGGCTTTTATTTAACTGAAGTCTTTTCTCCTCCGCAAGTTTATTTATCTTATTTCTAACAGTTTTTTGATTAAACCTCTGTTTACAAGATATCTTGAAACATAATATATTGATTTTAACACACTTCCTGCCGTTAGCAGTACCGAATGAACACGAGAATATAAATTTCTTAAAAAAATCCATGGCTGTTTTCATAATAAATACGGCGAAAAAATATATTAGGTTTGCATACACGGAATCCAGTGCCTTAATTATATTATAAACAATTTAATCAATCTAGCAGGTATAAACTACGATAATATCCTGATAAAAGATTCAGTGTCTTCGATCACCTTCTTTATACTGAAATCATCCGTTATTCCGTCCGCCGGCCTGGCGTGCCCGGAGACAACAACCTCCGTACGACCGTTTTCTATAGGAAGGAACAAATTAATGTGATCGAAATTAGAATAAACAGCCACAAGACATTTATCTAATGCCTGCGCGAGATGAGCTGTTCCTGTCGCGATAGATATTACGATATCAGCCGTAGAAACGAAAGTTATGAACCGTTTTAAACTCATCCTGGGCGCGGAACGATAAAAATCGTCATGTATTTTATTTAAATAATTATAATTAACTACATCCAGAATAATAACGGACATCCTATCGGAATAAACAGACCGCTTTAACCTCTCTATTAAAGAAATCAGATCTTCCGTTCTCATTTTAAAACTGAAACCGTAAGGGGATATTAAAATTCGAATCTTCCCCGGCTTCCATAAAACGTTCATTTCCGATAAAAAAGCAGAATCCGCGGAGACGTAATATCTCCTGTCCTCCGTTTTTATATATTTACAGAAAGGGGTACAAGATAAAATATCTATTATCCTGGTACCTTTCGTGAACGGGCAATAGAAATCATAATTACTGACATAACCGTAAGAAATATATTTATCGTAAGGAGCAATTTTATGCAACATGATCGTACATTGCGGTTTGACGAGGAATAATTTAACTATGCTTAAAAAACTGAAATAATTGGTACAGTCTATAAAAACCTGCCATTTTCCGCGTTGATACAAATGGGAAAACATATTATTTTTAAAACATTTATCAACATAAGGCGTACTCTCGAAAATATCTCTGTCTCTGTAATTTGTAAGTCCCCAGATATTTATATTTTTATAAGCGGATTTTCAACTGCTTAAAAGCGTATGTCAGTATTACCGCGTCCCCCCAATCCGGCTCCGGGGGAAAAAAGGACCGAAGAAACATTGCTGAAATCAAAATCAGCGGTTTTCTTCTTACGGGCTAAAAATCTTATTAATATCACTGACATCCGGAGCACACGTGTCTTAATACCGAAAAAACAGATGTTAAGTCCATAATCCGTATAATAAAGATACAGTTTATGTTTCAGCCAATTTGTCATATTGATCATCTTTTTAAATTATTAAAACTCAGATATCATTTTATCAATAGCGGACTTAACGTCGCCAGGGGACACTTTATTTACATTATAGCCTAATTTAAGACTTTTTTCATAAGACATATTAGTTATCGTTTTAACCGGAGCCGGCCTTCTATCAGGATACACAGATATCACATCCGCCCTCCCCGGATACGGATGGAATAAAATTTCACTCGACCCGCAAGAAATAATAACCGTGGGAACATGGAGCGAAGCAGAAATATGCGCAAGCCCGGTATCCATAGATATATTAATTTTCGCCGATTTCATAAGTTCGACAACCCCCCGAAGGGTCTGCGTCCCAGCCAAATTATGACAGTTCTCTTTATTTTTAAGCATCCCGATAAGTTTACTATACCAATCACCGTTCTCCTTTCCAAGCAGCATAACCTGATATCCGTATCTTTCAATCAGCCAGTCTATCACTTCAGCGCTGTATTCTTCATTCCAATTTCTGTATCTTTCCCAGGTATAGGGAACAAAACACGCAATCTTTAAAGGATTTGTTTTCCTATATGATATCGAAGGGGTCTCTAACGAAATTTTTTTATCCGTAACACGTTCAAAAAAATCTCTATTCCTGTCGAATTCGAACATTATCTTATCTTCCGGATCAAAAGTCTCCGTCAGTGCTTTATAATAACTTTTTTTATCCTTTCCTTTTTCGGAAAAACGTATCATACTGGCTTTCCAACCTATTTTATTTTTAGCACCGATACTTATCAGTATCGGCAGGCAAAGCCCTTCGTCCGGCATAAAAGCCGGACTCAAAACAAATTCCGGCCGAAAGAAACGGAGCCTTAATAAAAACATGAATCTGTACCTAAAAGATTTAAAAAAACGATTGAAATTTACGATTATGAATTCGTCCACCGTATCCCCGTCTAAATATTTTGCCAACTCAGCGTATTCGGAACGGACTACAAGCGCGATTTTATATCCAGAGAATTTTTCCGAAGACTTCAATTCCCTAATAAAATTACGCATAAGCATATAGTCCCCTATCCCGTCCAAGCGTAATACTAAAACCGTTTTTTCATATTTCCGGAATATAATACTAAGCGGTACCTTTATATATTTTTTTATCTTTTTCATAACTAATAAAATAAAAAATTATGAATTTAAAATTTCGTTCCGCTACTTTTATTTATGCCAATACTTTTTTTCAATCTGTAAGGGAAATATACAATATTCAACAGAATAACTATAAAAACAAATTTTATTCTTTGACTAAAATTTAAACTGCAGAAAACCGTACAGATATTATATAGGCTATTATTATATCTTTTAATATTATGCCTGAAAAAAGCGTATATAAAACTACAGAAACCGTGATTTCCGGTATTATTAACGATATAAGCCCGAATTTTTTTATCTCTTATCAAGGTAGTGGAATTTATATAGCCCACAGCCCAATACATATTTTGCACGATTTCAGGTATATAACAATCATATCCTTTTTTTTTCAAAATATCGAAATCAGTAATGTCTGCGGTAGCTTTTTTTATAATATCTTCTTTCGGAAGATAAAAATTGCCGTTTATATTTATAATATGCGCGACCAATGCCAGATGCGGGAAAATATTTGAAATGTTTCCGTAAGCGTTAGCACATAAGCCCTCTACGATATTTTTAGTCTTATATATCGCTGAAGGAAGAAATGTGCATTGCCTGAAAATTTTCGCTTTTTCTCTCGTTCCGTAAAGATCCGTCGTCCTTACCATAACGGCATCATACAAATCAGACAGAACAGCTTGCTCCATCTCAGGCCAGTTATGCCAATCGTAACTGTCGTCATCGCACAACACCCAAACATATTCTTTAGAGGCTATTTCTAATGCTCTGCATATATTAGCGTTACCGCCTATATTCCGTTTATGTCTGATATTTTGCAAATTAGGAAATTTTTTACAGTATTTTTCTATCAGTTCTCTTGTCCCGTCAGTCGAGCAGTTGTCGAGAACAGTAATGTCAAAATCGCGTACCGGGGAATTTTCGGCGAATATCTGCTCAAATGTTCTGGCAAGATATTTCCTGCGGTTATAAGTGATAAGTATTATCTGCAGTTTATCTTTTAGCATAAAAATCCGACCAACTTAAATTAAAAGGAATTAATTTAGTTTTTATTCTCCAAAAAAATCTCACGTAAAGCCAACGCTTTTTCACATAAAAAATCACGGGAGAAAATAACAAAAATAAAAATATTAACTTCTGCCTTAATGAAACACCCAAAAAGACATCACAAACATCGTAAAAACTCTTGTTCTTATAAGACAGAAAATCATTCGCAGAAGCATAAAAAGAACTGTTAACCGATAAAACTTCACAGCATTTGTATCTGATTTTCTTATTTATTATCAACTGATATGAATTTATATATGCAGGACAAAAATCAAAGTTTGCCAATCTAAAATGTATTTCTTTTCTAAATCCGCGTGTGATATTTTTTTCTGAAGATATCCTTTGCTTAATAATGGGAGTTCCAGAAATGTAAAATTTACTTCCGTTATTAATCAAAGAACAGCCTATAGCCAAATGAGGGAAAGAATATAATATATTAGTCTCCATATTTTGCATAACATCATCAGTTATATATTTTGTTTTGTATATACCTGCCGGAAGAAAAGCCAAAGAATTAATGATATACGGAAAATTATTTTCTTTAATATTACTTACTTTATATTCTACCACGAAACAATCGTATTCAGCTCCCTCTATTATGTCCGCTAATTTCCTGAAAGCTTTCCAGTCGTATTCGTCGTCATCGCATAAAACCCACAAATATTCTCTCGAGGCTATTTCGAAGGCCCTGCATATATTAGCGTTGCCGCCTATATTTCGTTTATGTCTAATATGTTTTAAATTGGGGAATCTTCCGCGGTATTCCTCTATAAGTTCGCTAGTTCCGTCAGTAGAGCAGTTGTCGAGGACCGTGATGTCGAAATCGCGTACCGGGGAATTGTCAGCGAATATCTGCTCAAATGTTCTGGCAAGATATTTCCTGCGGTTATAAGTGATAAGTATTATCTGCAGTTTATCTCTGAGCGTCTTTTTTGAATCTTTCATTATTTTCTATTACGGCTTTTATAAATTCGGCTTTATAATCTAATTTCTCCATCTGTTTCACTATGGCCGGCAGGTCTTTATTGAAACATTTACTGTCATAGTACGGATACTTCTCATAAACGAAAGTATGCGATTTATTTACCCGCGGATCGAGGCAGAAAAGTTCTCTCAGCACATTATAATTTATATCCAGTTTTTTAGCCATTCTGAAAAATTCATTACAGAAAACGACTTTGGCGGCGAGAAATGAATTCTCCATATATTTGCACAATTCCGCGGTGCGCGCGTCAACCTGATAAATATGTATATAAGCGTTAGAAAAATACTGGTAAAGCTGAGCCGCCTCAAAAGTATCCTTCGGTCTTCCTCCGAGTATAACGAAATCGTATTCAACGTTCGCATGCTGCGTATTACCGTTATATTCCGGACTGAAGACTATACGTTTGCCGGTTTCTTTTATAAGTTTCTCGGTCGTGGTGGGCGGAACAGTACTCTTTATTATAAATATTTCAGCTTTTATTTCCGACAAAACTTCCTCAACTTGAGCGAGATCGGCGCTTCCGTCTGCATTCATAGGCGTAGGAACAGAAACGATACAGAAATCGTATTTTTTATCAGGGGCTTCAGAAAACACCGGCTGCGTCTTGTCCGAAATATATTTATCATATATTTCAGCCCAAGTGAATTTCTTATAAAGGTTATGTCCAACTATACCGTACCCTGCTATCAGCACGCTCGGTTTTTCCATTTTCTGTTCTTTTTCCGTCATATTCATTCATTCTCCGAATTACATCGTTTCCAATCATATCCCGAAAGACTTAAGATTTACTCGTTTTGCTGTAAATCACTCCTACAGCAGCCCAATTCATATCACCGAATCTTCTTCGAATTCTTTTCTGTCGAGAAACGGATACATATCTTCCAGACTCGGACTTATCATAGAACCGTCCGGGAGTTTTCTGGCGGACAGTTTCGGAAGGAAAGCGTATTCTCTGCCGGTGAAAACTTCGCATATAAAAGGAGCTTTCTTATCAAGCACACTCCCGATATGTTCCTCAAGGTCTTCCGCTTCCTTTATCGCATAATAAGGCAGACCGAAAGCCGCGGCAAGAGCGCGGAAATCAGGAAGGCCCACACCGCTGTCCGCGCCGCTGCCCGTCATTCGGCCTTCGAAAAAATTCTTCTGAGTCTGACGTATCGAAGAATAACCCGCGTTATTGATTATGAATATTTTTACCGGAATCTTATTATAGCTTATAGTTTCCAGCTCCTGCAGATTCATCATTATGCTGCCGTCTCCGGCCAGACAGACAACATCTCTGCGCGCGTAGACTGCGGCTCCTAGAGCGGCCGGCAGGTCGTAACCCATGGAAGCGTCCCCTGAATTATAAAACACTCTCTGCCCGCTTTTGATAATACCGGCCTGATGCAGGCATACGCAGGCGGACCCGTTGGCCGCCACGAGAATGGATTTTCCCGGAAGGGCTTTCGTCAGATAATAAATAAAACGGTAAACGTTTATCTCCGGTCCGTTCTGACGGTACTCCCGGACATTCAAAAAAGAATATTTCTCCAGCAGCTTTTTGCAGAATTCGAGCCAAGACGACTTTTCAGTATGTTTCGCACCCCGGAGCATAGCCGGAATAAAATCTTTAAGGTCGGCACGGACCGGCATGTCCGGTTTCACAAGAGGTTTTTTGAGTTCGTTTATGTCGATATCCACGACTATTTTAAAAGCCCTCTTCGCGAAATTTTCCCAGTTATAACTGACCTGGCGTATATTATTCCGCGTTCCGAGAAAAAGGACGAGATCGGCGTTCTGAAGATTAAAGTTCCCGGCCCTCTGCCCTACGGTTCCTATCCTGCCGCAGAAATTCTTATGGTCCGACGGTAATATATCTATAGCGTTAAAAGTAGTAACTACAGGAATATTTACGATATCTATCAGTTTATAGAAATTCTCTTCCTGCCCGGCAAGATGTATTCCGTTTCCGGCCACGATGAGCGGGCGCTCGGCTTTCTCTATCCTGCGCAGTATCTCCAGAACCGCTGACAGATCCGACCCCGGTTCAACAGGTTCTGTAAATTCTCTTAAAGCTCTTTCGTCTATAACAGCGGCCTGAACGTTCATAGGGATATCGAGCCACACAGGACCGAAACGTCCGTGTGTGGCGAGATACACAGCTTTATCCAGATGATATTTTATATCGCGGGGCTCCGTGACCGTGACCGCGTATTTGGTCAGCGGCCGCACTACTGAAATTATATCGGCTTCCTGATCGCCGAGCTGCCGGAGCCGGAGTTCAGGACACACGGCCTTACAGGTATTATATTTGACCTGCCCGGAAATATACAAAACCGGAACGCTGTCTGTCCACTGCCCGAACACGCCGTTAAGCGCGTTGAGCCCGCCCGGCCCCGTGGTTACGTTTACCACGGCCAGCTTCTGTCCGACGCGGGCGTAACCTTCCGCCGCTATGGCGCACCCCTGTTCGTTATGATTACAGATATACGGTATGGCGCGGCCGAGGCTGTCGTTCAGGTGCATGGCGCCGCCGCCTGACACCATGAAAAAATTGTTAACCTTATAATGCTCTTTAAGCCTTTTAGCTATATAATCGCTCAGTTTTATCATGATTCAGATAAACTCCAGAAGATCGCGCGGAACAGCCGCCGAGAAATCCGAAAGGCCGCGAAGCTGCTCTTTATCGGCTCCGTATCCCCATAAAACTAGCACTGATTCGACGCCCGCGGCCGAAGCGGCTGAAATATCGCCTTGCGTGTCACCGATCATAACCGTTTCGTCGGAAAACAGACCGCAGTCAGATATGATCTTCTCTATCATCTGCGTCTTGGTCATTATTTTACCTTTAAAAACGTCCGGGGTATATACGGCGTCGAGAAGACCGGGAATAAAGCGGGCTATTATCTTCTCCGTGGATCTTACGGGTTTATTGGTGGCCATGAAAAGTTTTTTCCCGCTGTCCTTAAGCGTCTTTAAAGTTTTCTCTACACCCGGGAAAAAAGAAGTGCCGGTAACGGGGTCTGAATCATATGCCGCGCGGAAAATTTCTTTTACCAGTCCGCGTTCCGTCTCGGAAATGCTTGGGACGAGGCCGGAAATTATCATATCCACCGGCGGCCCCATTATCTCTTCTTTGAGTAATTCTTTTTTTACCTCCACACCCGCCTCGTCGAAAGCGGAAGCGAATTTCGACAGCACGGACGGGGAAGTGTGAAAAAGCGTCCCGTCCAGATCGAAGATAAAATTATTATAGACTTTTACGGCTTTCATCACATTCAATATTTTCCGCCGGCGCGCTCTATAAGATCTTTATAGCGGTTTTCCAGCATACCGAGTCTCTGCGAATCCTCTTCGTATATCATTTTATAGAAGCCGCGCTTGTTCTTGAGCCACATAAGCTCGAACCCGACGGCTTTTAATATTCCTTTATCGGCTTTTTCGTCGTATATCGCGCTCTGCGCGTCAAAAATAATCTTTCTTGTCTCGAATTTAGTCAGAGCGCCCTTCGGCAATTCCCTGAAGAAAGGCAGGGACCCTGCGGAAACACCGCCGCCTATCACCATCTTTTTGCCCGCCGCCTGCATCTTTTCACACAAAACATAAGCTATATCGAAAATCGGTTTAGAGTTTATATCTTCGCGGGTCAGCCCCATGGAACCGGTCATATCGACTCTGCCGAGAACAATGCCGGCCACCTCGCGGAATTCCCCGGCGGCAAGCATTTCGTCGACATTAGCCATTCCGGTTTTCGTTTCGAGATTAAGTATAAAATCCATGCTTTCCCGCTCTTCTTCCGGAAAAACTAGTTTCGTGGCCTTTATATATTTTTTCATGGCGTACGCCGTTTCTATCATCGGAGCGACCACGGTGTTGACACCTATCGTTCTGGCGTCGTACATATCTTTTATGGCTTCGCAGCCGCCTATCTTTATCGTCAGCTCGAGGCCGGCTTTGGTAACCACTTCTTTAAGCCTCAGGGCTTCTTCCATTCTCGTCCCCTCGGCTTCGAATTCCGCTTTTACTCCTATAACGTGGTGATTCTCTTTCAGATCCTTAAGGGTATCGACCATCTGTTTTTCAAGTTTATTCATATTATGATCCTTCTATTTATCCGACAAAAGTTTTTCTTCTTTTATCATATCCTTATTTACTCTGTAATAATCGTACAGACGTGAAACGGCAGTTTCGAAATCAGTGAATTTCAGCCCCGGGATCTCCCGGCGGAGACGCCCGTTGTCTCCCGAATAGCTTAAACCTAAACCTTCTTTAGCGACTTCTATTTCTGTATAAACACCGGCTATGTAACTTACCGTTTTAGCGGCCGTCAGGAGTGTAATCTCTTCATCCGGAACGACATTATAATTTTTATAACGGGCGGTATTATCGATGAAATATTCAAGGACCGGCATGAGATCGTCTATATAAAGATAGCTGAATATCCTGTCCTGTCTCAAAGTTATCGGCAGCCCGAACAGAGCCTTACAGATCGCGTTGGAGATAAATCTTATTTCCCAGTCCTCGTATTTCCCGAAAACTCCGAAAAGATTCAAATCCACGAAATTATCCAGTTTTTCTATCTTTCTGTGCACTGTGTATTTGAATCCGGTTGTGAGATCGTCGCTTTCCGGTTCTTTAATGTCCGTTTCCCTGACCATACGGTTATCCTTGCCGACATCGTATACCGCGCCGGAACCTATATTTATAAATTTGCGGTATTTTTCACTGTTCGCGGCGAGATTATCAAACATTTTCAGATTGGTCCGGAGAAAATCCGACAGATCCCCTGCGTTTCTGTGTCCAGGTTTTATGGCCGCGTGAATGACCGCGTCGAAATAATTATTCCTGAAGAAACCGTTCACCGCGGCCGTATCGGATAGGTCGAGTTCGCGACTTCTCGGAGCGACTATATCGTACCGGTCGGAAAGATAGCTTTCTTTTATATTGCGGCCTATGAAACCGCCGGAGCCGGTCAGCAGTATTTTCTTTTTCATTTTATCTGCAGGTCCTGATATATCTGTGTATTTCGGAAGAGATCTTTTCCATTTCCCTCTCACCGAGAAGCTGGCACGTGCCGACCCAGAAAGTATTGTTCATTATATATTCCGTTCCCGGAAGTCCACGGTAATCTTCTTCCTTAAGTTCCGTGGAACGGCGAAGCCTCGCGTCGGCGCCTATCCTGAGTAAAATTTCATTATCGGTAAAGAGCGGCTGACGCAGTATATTGCCCGCGAAAAGCTGCCTGGTGCCTATGCCGGCGCGCTCGAGGTGCTCCACAAGTTTCTGTTTCATAAACGGACCGCCGGGCCTTACCGATATGAGAAAACCGAACCAGGAAGGATCGGAATCCTTTTCCGGCTCAGGAAGCAGCAGCGCTTCTTTAAGATCCGAGAGCAGAAAATAAAGTTTTTCCGCGTTCTTTCTGCGTACGGCCAGAAAAGACGGAAGTTTTTTAAGCTGGCTGAGTCCGACCGCCGCCTGAAAATCCGTTATTTTCAGATTATAACCTATGTGGGAATAGGTGTACTTGTGATCGTATCCGAAAGGCAAACGCCCGTGCTGTCCCTTGAACCTCGCCTTACAAGTATTGTCCTTACCGGGCTTGCACCAGCAGTCGCGGCCCCAGTCTCTGAAGGAAAGTATTATCCTGTTGAGCAGAGGATCGTCGGTGCAAAGCGCCCCGCCCTCGCCCATGGTGATATGGTGGGCCGGATAAAAACTGAAAGTCCCTATATCGCCGACGGTTCCGGCCCTACGGCCCTTGTATAACGCCCCCAGAGCGTCGCAGCTGTCCTCTATGAGCCAAAGATTGTATTTTTTGCAGACGGCAGCGACTGTGTCGAGATCGAAAGGATTGCCCAGAGTATGGGCGAGAAAAACGACTTTCGTTCTGGACGTCACCGCCGTTTCTATCTGTTCCGCGCGGACATTATAGCTTCCGGGACGGCAGTCTACGAAAACAGGCACCAGACCGTTCTGTATTATAGGGTTTATTGTCGTCGGAAATCCGGACGCTACGGTTATGACCTCGTCGCCTTTTTTAACCTGTCTGGCTCCGAGCTTAGGCGACGTCAGGGCGGAAAGCGCCAGCAGATTCGCGGAAGAGCCTGAATTGACGGTTACGACATGTTTCACTCCGAGATATTCCGCGAAACGGCTTTCGAAAGCGTCGTTGAATCTGCCGGCCGTGAGCCACATGTCGAGCGCGGCGTCGACCAGGTTGGACAGATCCTCCGCGTCGAGCACTTTGCCGGAAACGGGAATATATTTGCTGAGATCGCGCGGCTTCACGGCTTTATCGAAATATTCTTTAACGGCGTCCTGAACTTTTTTTCTTAGATCCTGTTCCATTTTATTTTCTCTTGATAGTTTTTTATCTGTTCAACGGTAAAATCATACATCTCCGAACCGGAATAAAAGCGTTTATACCATTCGACGGTGTTCTTTACGGCCTCTCCGGGCGTAAGCGACGGGGTCCAGCCCAGTTTTTTTTCAGCTTTTTCTATATTCAGCGCGAGCAGACCGGCCTCGTGCAAAGAATCTTTTTTATGAACAATAATCTCGCCGCGGCCGTAAAACCGGACGAAATCTTTTACAATGTCTGAAACACGAAGAACGCTTTCAGGTCCCGGCCCGAAATTATAACCCTCCGCAAATTCCGCTCCTCCGCTGAAAAGCAGATAACCGAGAAGCAGATAACCGCTCAGAGGTTCCAGCACATGCTGCCACGGTCTTACCGAAAACGGGTTTCTTATCTCTATTTTTCTGCCGGCGTTTATAGCCCGCACACAGTCCGGAATAAGTCTGTCCGGAGCCCAGTCACCGCCGCCTATGACATTGCCGGCTCTCGCGGTGGCCATGGCGTACCCCCCTTCCCGCTGAAGAAAACAGCGTCGGAAAGAAGAGGACATTATTTCCACGCAGCCCTTGGAAGAGGAATACATATCGTATCCTCCCATCGGGTCGTCTTCCCGGTATCCTCTGCCGCTCTCGGTGTTCTCATAACATTTGTCCGTGGTGACGTTTACGAAAGCCTTTACGCTTCCGCAGTGTCTGGCCGCCTCGAGGACGTTAAGAGTACCCATAACGTTCGTCCTGTAGGTCAGGACGGGTTCCGAATAGGAAAGCCGCACTATCGGCTGGGCCGCGAGGTGAAACACTATCTCCGGTTTGAACTCATTAAAGACCCGGTTAAGAGCCTCGGCGTCGGTTATGTCCCCGGTGCGGGAACCGCTTATCTTCCCGGCGATTCCGAGCTCGCGGAACATGGACGGAACCGTGTACGGATCCAGAGAATAACCGCATACCTCGGCGCCGAGCGAAGAAAGCCATACGGACAGCCAGCTGCCCTTAAAGCCGGTGTGTCCCGTAACCAGAACTTTTTTACCGCCGTAAAAACCGCCCAGCATTATTTTCTCCCGAGCCATTTCGCCCACGGGGCCCGGCCCGAAGCCCAAAGCACGTTAAGCTCGTTCTTGTCGCGCATTGTGTCCATAGGCATCCAGAACCCACCGTGCTTATACGCGTTCAGCTGTTTCTCCTTGGCCAGTCTTTCCAGCGGGGAACGTTCGAAAACAGTGTCGTCACCGTCTATATAATCGAAAACTTCAGGCTGGCAGACGAAGAAGCCTCCGTTTATCCAGGCCCCGTCGCCGCGAGGTTTTTCCATGAAAGAGGTCACTGTGGTATCGTTCCCGTCTATGACGAGGGCGCCGAATCTCCCCGAAGGCTGCACGGCCGTCATAGTCGCGAGTTTCCCTGCGGCCCTGTGCGCCGACAGAAGGCCTTTTATGTCGATATCGCTGACCCCGTCGCCGTAAGTCAGCATGAACGGCTCTGCGCCAACGTATTCACGGGCTCTTTTTATCCTGCCTCCTGTCATAGTGTCCTGTCCGGTGTAGAGCATGGTGACTTTCCAGGGTTCCTGCCGAGTCTTATGTATCTGCACCGAATTATCGGCCATATCCACCGTTATATCGGAATAACGGTGATAATAATTTATGAAATATTCTTTTATGACATGAGATTTATATCCGGTAAGGACTACGAAATCGTTAAAACCGTAATAGGAATATATCTTCATTATATGCCATAATATCGGATATCCGCCTATCTCCACCATAGGTTTGGGTTTTAGTCCGGTCTCCTCGCTGAGTCTCGTGCCCAGCCCTCCGGCCAGTATCAGTACTTTCATATTAAATTATTTTCTCCTTAAATAAAAATATACAAATACTAATGTTTAACGTCAAGTAATATTTACTTATCTGTCTAAAGACCGCTTCCCACCGGAGGAAATCTCCTGAGTCCTTCGTAAAGAGCTATCGCGGCCGAACTTGAAAGATTCAGCGAACGCACTCTGTCGCTCCACATCGGTATCCTGTACAGCTGTTTCGCGTATTTTTCATACATCCAGTCCGGGAAACCGGCGGTCTCAGCCCCGAACACGAGATAAGAATCCTCCCGGTAAGGAGCTTTCCAGTAACTGATTCCGGCATGCGTGGAAAAAAACAGCATGGAAGAATTTTCCGGAACAGTTTTCAGAAAATCATCGAAATTAGGATAAACGGAATATTTCAAAAACTGCCAGTAATCGAGCCCGGAACGCCTTATTTCTTTAGAATCCAGCCTGAACCCCAGACGACCGGTAAAGATCAATTCAGTGCCTGTGGCGACACAGGTGCGGCCTATGTTCCCGGCGTTCCAAGGTATATCAGGATTTACCAATACTATTTTCATAATTTAAAATCAGGGGCGTATCTGATATGCCAGAGCTCGAGCATAAGCAATGCCCACAGCTTATAACCGTAATCAGAACGTCCGCTCTGATGCTCCTTCCATAAAAATCTCACGGCTTCCGATTTAAAATATCCTCTCGAAAGAGCTCTGTCGGAAAGGCATACATCGCTCCACAGCTGCTTAAGTCCGCCTCTGAGCCACGCGCCTATGGGAATGTTAAAGCCTTTTTTACCGCGCCGGCATATTTCAGCCGGAAGAATCGGCCCGAAGGTATCCTTTAAAAGCCATTTCGTCCCGAACAGCCCGCGCAGTTTGTATTTATCGGGAAGCCTGAAAGCGAACTCCATAAGTTCATGCGACAGAAAAGGCGATCTCGTCTCAAGGGCCGAAGCCATCGAAGCTATGTCGTTCTTCATCATCAGATCGTCCGGAAGATAAGAATGCACGTCGGCGTATATCATTCTGTCGGTCAGTTCGAGCGCGTCTGTCCCGGAGAAAAGGTCGCTCATGAAGGCGCGCGCTTCTCCCCGCTTCTCTCCCAGTATCGACTTGAAGAGCGGGGAATAAAGGTGACTGAGTTCATCGGAATTAAAATAGGAAACGGAATTCAGATACTTGTCAGTCAAATCCTTTTTTAAAGACAGCTTAAGAAATTCTCCGGCGCGCCAGGCGAGGCCGTAAGGGGCGTTCTTAGGCATCTTCTCTACTAAAGTCAGAAGCAGCCTTTTCAGCCCGGGCGGCAGAAAACCGGCGGCGATACCGTCGGCTTTGACTGCCGCGTAACGCATATAACCCGCGAAAGACTCGTCGCCGCCGTCCCCGGTGAGCGCGACCCCTATACTTTCCTTGCTGTTTTTAGAAAGAAAATAAAAAGGCAGTGCCCCGGCGTCGGCGAAAGGCTCGCCGTACCTCCCGGCCAGGTCCAGAAGATCGTCGGCGGTAATGTCTCCGACATCGAGGAAAAAAGCCGTGTGATCCGTCGAATACATCTTCGAGACCATTCTCGCGTATTTTAATTCGTTAAAATCGCTCTCTTTAAAGGCTACGGAAAAAGTTTTTACTTTCGACGGTACTTCGCGGGAGACTAGGGCCGTTACCACGGAAGAGTCCAGTCCGCCAGAAAGAAAAACCCCGACCGGGACCTCGGCGTTGAGCCGCATACGCACCGACTGGGTGAGTGTCTCGTACAGTTCCCGCCGTAGCGTTTCCAAAGGGATGTCTTCGCCGTATTTCTGTTCTTCGGCGGGAAGGTCCCAGTATTTTCTGATAACAGGACAGCCGTATTTCTCCACCGTCATAACGGAAGCCGGCGGAACTTTATAAACATTTTTAAAAATCGTCAGGGGCCCGTGTATATACTGCAGACTCAGAAAAGAATCCACGGCTCCGAAATCCATGTCCCCGCCGGTAAGCCCGGCGTTTACAAGTCCCTGCAGTTCGGAACAGAAAGAAAACACCCCGGCGTTCACGGTATAAAAAAGGGGTTTGACACCGACTCTGTCTCTGACGAGAAGCAGCCTTTCTTTTTGGCAGTCCCATAATGCTATGGCGAACATCCCGTGTATATACTTTACGAATTCGTCACCGTATTTCTCATAAAGATGAACTATTATCTCCGTGTCGGAATCTGTCTTGAATATATGCCCGTCTTTTATGAGTTCCTGCCGTAAATACTTATAGTTGTATATCTCCCCGTTGAATATACAGTAAAGTTTCCCGTCCTCGTTCTTCACCGGCTGCGTGCCGCGCTGCTTGTCTATTATTGATAGCCTGCGCATGGCGAAGCCGAAACTTCCGGAAGAAAAGTACCCCTCGCCGTCCGGCCCCCTGTGGGCGATAGACAAATTCATCTTTCTCAGGACGGAGTCGTCTATGGAACCTCCGGAATAATTAAACATTCCGCATATTCCGCACATTTTATTCCTCTCCCGCTGATCTTTTCATACCGAACCTTTTCCACGCCGCCGAAACGGAATACCCCATGAGATAAAGGCAGAATATACCCAGCGCCGTGACTGTTAAAAAACTTATCATATGCACGCAGAGGGCATAGGCGAAAGCGGTTTCCTGTCCTACTCCCCATAATTTAAGGACCCCGGCGAGAGCGGCCTCGTAATTGCCGAAAAAGCCGGGCACGGCCGGAATGGAGCACGCGGCGGCCGCGCTTATTATCACGACTATACTTCTGAAAACGCTCACCACTCCCGTGAGGGAAAAAGCGGCGCCTACGAAATAACAGCCCAGAGCGTCTATAAACCACTGCAGAAGCCCCAGACAAAATATAAGTGCCGCCGACGAAGGACGCCGGAGCGCAGCGGCGCCGGAGACAAGTTTAACGGAAATTTTTTTTATAAACGGCAATCTCTCCGTAAAATTACGGAAAAGACCGCAGTCGGTTATTCTGTCCAAGTAAACCAGACATAGCAGACCGCAGAAAATTAAGATAAGAAGCAAAAAAACATAGAGCGGCCCGCCGAAAAAGGCAGAAACGGCCGGCTCGGCCGCCGCGGCTATGCAAAAAAGGGACGCGAGAGCGAAAAGGTCCACGAATCTCTCCGCCACAATCGAAGCTGCGGAAGTAAAAAAAGAAATGTTAAAAGTGCCGGCAGCCATGGCAGCCCTGGCCAATTCTCCTATCCTGAAAGGAAGGATATTATTAAGACATATACCGGCGCACATAATTTTAAAGACATCTGAAAATTTCGCCCCGCATGAACTTTTCAGCAGCAGCTTCCATTTTAAGCTTCTGACAAAAAGTTCCAGACATGTAAGAAGAACAGCAAAAAGGAACCAAACATAATCCGTCTGCCGGCATACTGCCAGCAGACGGTTGAAATCAACTCCGCGCAGAGCGATATAAAGGAGGCCCGCGCTGACGGCGAAGCCTCCTGTCAGGGGAAACCAGAACTTCATCAAGCCGCGTCTATGCTCTTGAGAAAAGCTCGGTCGTTAGACTCGCGTCCCAGGAATTTTCTGACCTGTTCCATCTCGTCGTAACTGCGGCCGGGGGCGAGTATAAGCTCCCGGTAACTGCGGCCGGTTTCTCTGTTCATAACGCCTTCCTTTTCGAAACGGCTGAACAGATCCATACATATGACCTTGGACCACATATAACCGTAATATCCCGCGTCGTAACCGCTCATAAGATGTCCGAAACTGGCCTGCGGATGCACTCCTTCGCTCGTCGGGATCAAAGCTATTTCCTTCATAAGTTTAGCGTATACTGCCGTGGTGTCGAGTTTTTCCTCCGAAGTGTGATAGGTCATATCCAGTATTCCGAAGAAAAGCTGCCTGAGATAAAACAGCCCCGCGTCCATATTTTTAGCCGCCTGGAGTTTCTTTATCGTCTCGTCCGGCAGTTTCTTGGACGGGTCCTTATAATGTCCGGAAACTTTTTTGAGAACTTCCGGCACATAAGCCCAGTTCTCAAGTATCTGCGACGGGACCTCGACGAAATCACGTGAAACGCTGGTGCCGGAGAATCTGCCGTACCTGGCCCTGGTGAATATATTATGGGTCACGTGTCCGAACTCGTGAAAGAGCGTCTCGACGTCGTCGAATTTGAGCAGGGACGGTTCTCCCGCGTTAGGCGCCGGGAAATTGGCGACTATAGCCGCCGCCGGAGTCTGATAGGTTCCGTCCAGAAGTTCCCTGCCGGCCCTTATTCCGAAACAGGCGGCGTGCTTGTATTTATTGTCCCTGGGGAAAAGGTCGAAATAGAAATAAGCGGCGGTAGTGCCGTCGTCGTTTTTTACTTCGTAAGCCCTGACGTCCTTATGCCACACCGGCAGCTTTGCCGGAACGAATCTGGCGCCGAGAAGGGAACCGAAGACGTCGAACATTCCGTTTATCACCGTCTCGAGCGGAAAATATTCTTTGATCTTCTCGTGGTCGATGGCGTATTTTTCTTTTCTTAATTTATTATTGTAATAAGCGGTCTCCCAGGCGTGAAGGACTTTCTCCCCGTTGTTTTTCATCTTAAGGCGGATATCCAGTTCTTTTCCCGCTTTGTCTTTCAGTTTGTCGCAGATCCCTCCGAGAAACTTAAACACCGTTTCGCTGTTCTTAGCCATTCTGTCCGCGAGAACATAGTCCGCGTGCGACTTATAACCGAGTATATGCGCTATCTTCTTGCGCAGTTCAAGGGCGTCTTCCATCAGTCTGGTATTCTCTTCGGCGCAGCGGTTATTATAAATCGATTCGAGTTTTCTCCTGGCCTCCCCGTCCTCGGCATTAGACATGAAAGGAAGATAGTCCGGATAATCCATCGTCACCTTATATTTTCCGTCTTCGGTTTTTTTCAGATGCTGTTTATAAGACTCCGGAAGACCTTTCAGTTCCGCCTCTGTGACGGCGAGATAGTCTTTTACGGCAAGGAGATTCTTCGAAAAATCCAGCTGTTTCCGGATAAGTTCTTTCATCAGTTTCTTGACTTCTTTTTTCTGCTCCTCGGGAAGACCCAGACCGGTGTTCTTAAAGTCGAGCAGTGTCTTATCCGTAAGCTTCTGTTCCACTTCCCCAGGTTTGTCCCCCATACCGGCATAGGCGTTAAGCGCGTCGAAAACATCCTCGCGGGTAAACAGGTCCACCATATACTGGCTCATCGCCGCTTCGGTCTTATAGGCCGCTTCCCGGATGTCTTTGTCGGAGCTCACATAAGCGAGAAAAATCGGGATCGTCAGAGTGTCAGCGAAATCCGACGTCGCATTATCGAAGGCGCGTATGGTGTTCTCAAAATTTCTTTCTTTATCAGGAACAGATATTATCTTTTTCACTCCGTCCTCGAGTTTTTTCAAAGACTTACCGTAAGTCTCCTCTATATCACGGGCGCTGTAAGCGAAATTCGGTGCTGTCTGCATCTTTTCTATCCTCCTTAAAAATATAATTGCTTCTTAATTAAATTATACAAAAACTTTAATTTTGTGTATATGAAAAAAGCCGCTTTTTTCAAAGCGGCTCTTTCGTTCTTAACCGACGCGTTTCAGACTGTCAGAACGTTCCGGTAAAACCTAAGGAAACTATATTGTCGTGATAACTCTCGACATTATTGGACGCGCGGTGTTTGAAGGTATAAGAACAGTTGGACTTGAGCCAGCTGTTGATCGTGTAGCCAGCGTTCACGCCGAGAGCGGTTATATCGTCGTTCCTGGCGCTGATCTTATAGCGGTTGTTGGTATAAGACGCGTTCCAGCCGGCCGACAGTCTAGAAGTGAACTGCCTGTTCATCGCGAGCCCGAACAGAGTGTGTTCGTAAGACCCGTTGTCGTAGCTGACGGTGTCGACCGTTGACTTTTCCATCGACAAAGTCATTCTGACTTTCTGCTGGGGCGTGTATATGATCTTGCCGTCATAATTGAAATAAGCCGGATTATTGTTCCTGCTTTCAACTGAATTAGAGAAATTACGGAGCTGCACGCCGCCCCTAACTTCGTAATCCAGCTTGCCGGTGAGAACGCCTTTCACACCGAGCATGATATTATGATAATTAGCGTCAGCTGCGCTGGAGGCCTCTTTCTCATAATTCATATTGCCGTAGGTGTAACCGGCGAGGAAGATAGTTTTGGGCTGCCACTTATAATTCAGCTCGAAGCCGGCTTTCGTCTCGTATCTGTCCAGATTCTTGGCGGCGTCTCTTCTGTAATCGTTGAGTTCGTGGTTTATATTTACGTCGATACCGAATTTACCTTTAAGCGGCGCAGAAAATTTAACCGCCAGATCGTTCTGTATGCGTTTATCCCTGGTGTCGCTCTCGCTGGTGGCCGGATCGGTAGTGTTCATGAAAGTTTCCGAAGCCGTAAGGCTAGCGCTGCGCGGCAGAGTTACGGCGTATTCGGCCTGAAGGAAATCATGCCAGGCGTTATTATCGTCGGAATTGACGGAATAGTTGAGAGACTGCCCCAGATAAGACGCTTTCAGCGAAGATCTTTCGTTCAATTTGGTATTGGCATTGAACCCTATCGCCACCTTAGTTATCAAAGCGTCTATATTTCCTTTCTCTTCCGGATATATATTCGAATCGTAAGTCTCGTTGACGCTCAGGACCGGAGAGACTTTAAACGGTCCGAGATCGTAATTTCCCGCATAAGCGGTGGCCGTTCCGCAGAACACAATCGCGCCGGCCAGTAATTTTATATTCTTTTTAATCATCTTTAGTATAAATATCCCTTGATATAATTAGAATCTGCTGGGACTTATGATCTCAGTAGATCTGTCCGTTTCCGTGTCAGTCGTTTCGGAACCGGGATTAATCACATCGTCGAAAGCGTTCGTCTCTTCAGAACCGCCATCCGTCTCTTCGGCTGACTGCTGAGTTGAGGAAGTTTCTTTCTCCCCGGCCGTTTCGGTCTCTATCTTCGCTCCGTCCACGGATTCCCCCGTGCTGTCCAGCGCGGAACCCTCGTCGACCGTTATGCCTTCCGCGGAGAGTGTGGTGATATTAGAATTTTCCCCGTTGGAATTCATAGCGAAAACAGTGGTACCGGCGGTGACCGTCATCTTGCTGTTGCCGCTTTCGGAAGAAAGCGCCACTTCGACCTTCGTCTTCTGCTGGTTGGTGTTCAGGGTATTGCCGTTGTTCGCGATGACTACCCCATTTGAAGTGGAAGCTATATTCACGGTCCCTTTTCCGTCGGTCCCGGAAATAACCACGCTGTTGACTGCGACTTTTCCGTCGGACAGGATAAAGCTGTTTTTCCCGCTGTTATCCGCTTTGTAAGAAACCGCGGTTTCCCCGTATTTCATATTCAGTCCGGAAGCGTTTTGCTCTATAACCACTGGATTTGCGGTATTTATGACTATAGAAGTATTACCGACCACAATATTATTCCCGATTATGGAAAGTTCTTTCCCGTTCAGTCCTTTAAGCTCGACTTTGCCTGCTTTCATCGAATAACTTCCGTCGGAAGCCAGGCTGAAATTGCTTATGTTAACACCGTCTTTTACCCTGACGGTCATATCGCCTTTGATAAGGGTAATTATCCCGCTGTCCTTATCGTAGGATTCCACCTTGAACCCCCCGGCTTCATCACCTACTTTACTCAGGACAGCATTGCCCAGCCCCACACTGAAACCTTTAGCTGCGACGCCGGAATCCGTATTGGCCTGAGCACCAGCTCCGGCCGCGAAGAAAAGCGAAGAAGATGTCAGCGCAATCGACAAAACAAGAACTGACATTAAATAATTCCTTTTCATAGTCTTATCCTCTCTTTTAATTAAGCCTTTAATCACACTCATTAAGCTACTTAGTTAATATTATATCAAATATTTCTGTCAGGAACATTTTACCGGCGAAAGTTATTTTTTACAAAAGCTTACAGCCTAAGAACACACACATAAACCACGCGGAAATACCGCGACGGCGACCGGGAAGAAACGACCGCTGTCCTGTTTCTGGAAAAGGCCGTCCTTATAAAAAACCGGGGATTAAGGTGCACGACGTGGATCCTGGGTCTGTACTGAAAAAGAATTATATAATTATTTCCTGTCATAATTCCCCGTTCCATGACGCGCGTGTCGTATATTTTGCTAAAATTTCCATATGAGGAAAATCATTTTGTTTATTATTTTATGTCTGCCTTCAGCGGGGCCAGTTTCCGCTTCCGAGGCCTTTTTTCCTCTCTGCTGGTACGGAGTGAGGTCCGGACGGGATATAGAAAGCATAAAAAAAGCCGGATACAACTGCTTCTGCACCCCTGAAAAAGATCCAGAAAAACTCTCTGAACTGGCCGTTAAAGCGGGAAAAGACAAAATGTTAATGGTCGCTTCTCCTTACGAAGTCATGAAATCGACTTTTTCGGAGCAGAGCAAAGACTGGCCCGTGCTGGCCTGGACAGTTTACGGAGAAGACGAATCCGAAAAACTTTCGGCCGAAAAACTGGAAAAAAGTGAAAAAGAAATAAAAAAATGGGATAAACGGCCCGAAGCTATTCTTTACGGGAACGGAGAAGAAGCGATGAAATATGCGCCGCGTTACGGGGACTATACTATGCTGGCATGGTTTCCGGTTCCGCAACTGCGCATGTCTACCCTCGGACTTAATCTGGCGCAGGCCTCGGCGGCTTCTTCTCTCGACAGACAGAGACCGGGGAAAAAGACCTTGGCCGTACTGCAGGCATTCGACTGGAACGCAGTGCCCGGAATAAAAAAAACAGAGACGGGACATTTTCCCGATTTTCAGGAACTCAGGACAATGTTCTATCTCGCTCTGACAAGAGGGGCCCGCGGGATTTTATTCTACACGCTCGCTTCTCCGGACGGTCCGCTTTATGAAAATCCGGTAAAGTGGGACTGTTTCGAACAGATAGCATATGAAATCAATTCCGTATCGGAATATTTCGCCGCCGGATCTTTAAAAAGAGCCGGCTTAACGGGAAATAATGAGATATCCGAAAATATACTGAAAAGCAAAGGCAGAAAATTTCTTATAATCATAAATCTCACCGAGAAAGAACAGAAGATTCAGCTCGATGTTTTAAAAAGGTGGCGACCCCTGTTCGAAAGCAGCAGATATCCTGACAGCATATTCAAAAGCGCCGGCGGACTGTTTTATCTTCCGCCAGACAGGACGCTGATATTAGAAAAAAGAAAATTTTAGGTTAATTCCTTTAAAGATGAAAAACATCCTGTTCCGCTCCGCGGCGGCCTTATTTTTACTCGCCTTGTTTTCCCCCCTTTTTTCTTCAGCCGGGCAGACGGAAAAGGTAAAGTCGGACCGTTTTCTTCACCCTTCGAGCATCCCGCTCGAAGAAAAAATAGCGCAGATCCTCGTGATAGCCGCTGATATAAAGGATATAGACAAAGCCGAAGAAGCTGTAAAAAAAGGAGTAGGCTCGGTACAGCTGCAATGGGGATCTTTCTCCAAAGAGGACACAAAGAAAATAACTTCCGAACTACAGGCGCTGGCGGAGCTCAGTCGTTTTCCGCCTCTGTTCATAGGAACAGACTACGAAGGAGGAAGCGTCTATGTTCCGACAACGCTGGGACTGCTGGAACTTCCGACGAATATGATGCTCGGGGCCGCCGACGACGCTAATAAAACGTCGATACTTTTCTATCTGGCCGGAGAAGAACTGATGAGCGCTGGAATAAACGCCGCCTACGGTCCGGTGCTGGACATAAACACGAATCCTGAAAATCCGATAATAGGCATCCGTTCTCTGGGGTCTGACCCCTACCGGACAGCCCGGCTCGGAGCCGCCATCATAGACGGCTTCAAGGCCGCCGGAGTCTTTACCGCAGCAAAACATTTTCCGGGACACGGCGCCGCCGACAAGGATACACATAAGGATATGCCTGTGATAAACATGTCGGAAAGAGAACTCATGCGCTCGCATCTCATCCCTTTCAAAGCGGCGATAAAGGCCGGAGTTCCGGCTGTAATGACTGCTCATATACTTTTTCCCCCTCTGGATAAGGAGAACCCCGCGACTTTGTCAGGGCCGGTACTGAACGGACTCCTCAGAGAAAGGCTGGGATACAGGGGACTGATAATGACGGACAGCCTAGATATGGGGGCTTTGACGAAAAGGACGACGATAGCTAAAGCTGCGGCTGGGGCGCTGAAGGCCGGAGCGGACATACTTCTTACAGGGCAGGGAGATATCGACAAGGTCGTAAAAGAAATAAAAACACAGATAAGGTCTGGTGAGATACCGGGAAAAAGGCTCGACGAGGCTTATATGCGCGTGATAAAAGCTAAAATAAACTATAAGCTTTTCAACGCTGGACCGGGCGTCTTCCAACACGAAGGGGCATATAAGAGGATAAGCAGAGAACTGTCTTCCGCGGCAGTCACTTTGGTAAGAGACGGAAAAGAGATCCCGGTCGGAAAGAATAAGAAGATATCTGTCTTTATATTCGCACCGCAACGTTTCGCCTCTAACGCTCTGACTCTCTACACCGAACTTTCTAAATCCTACGGCTCGGTAAAATATCATTACTACGACATACAGGTTCAGAGAAAGGACTATGCCGGAATAATTAAAGAAGCGGAAGAAAGCGACATACTGCTCGTGGGCAGTTTTCAGTGGGCCGCGGCGCAGAATATAAGCCAGAAAGAAATAATAGGAAAACTTTTGAATACGGGGAAGGATTGTATCCTGCTCAGTCTGATGAGCCCTTATGACATAAACAACTTCCCGCAGGCCGGAACTGTTCTGGCTCTTTACGGAATAACGGAAAGCACTATGAGATCTGCCGGAAAAATACTGTCCGGCGAAATTAAGGCCTCGGGCGTAATGCCGGTGGCCCTTAATTACCGGCCCGGCGGAGAGTAAGACTGATATCCTTCCGCCATAAAAGCATAAGAGGCAAAGGGCCGGTGACATAGTCTTTACTGTCTACTCTCCCCATCTGCCCGTGGGAACTCAGATGCGCGGAAAGAGAGACCCTGCGCGTAACCAGATCCGGCATGATAAGATTCTCCCGGTTTATATTAAATTTATAAGGAAATTTCGGATTGATTATTTTCTTTACGGCGATGATCATTCCCTGCTCGTTCTGCGCGGATAAAATTAAAACGCGGTTCGTGTTCGCCACGCCTTTCTTCAGACGCGCTGAAGAACCTTCCGCTTTTACAAGGCCTTCATCCATCCCGGGGACGCTGACGGTCCCGGAGATGCTGAAAAGACGGACCATAATATTCCCGTATCCGCCTCTGAAAAAGAAGAAGCAGACGAAAAAGAAAAGCGACAGCGCGGACAGCCAGAAATATTTTCTCACTATACTGATATACTATTAAATAAAAAGCGGAGTTTTCAAAACATTTTAAAAAAAACGGCGCGTATTCTTCATCTTAGGAATACGCGCCGTCTGCCGGAAAACGGAAATTATTATATCGCTATTTTATCACTGTTTCCCTTATCTATATATTTGCCTGTTGAGATATTACCGAGACGCGTAAAACCCCATTTCACATAATACTTGGAAGTGCCCCTGACATTATCCGCGGTTTCGTCAGCTCCGACAGTTTCAGTCCCGCCGGCTTCCATTTCTTCGTTTGTAAAATCTATATCGTAAACGTCGGCGGCATTAAAAACGAAAGTCTTCGTTCCGATCGTTTTATCCACTAGGAAACGGGATTTTTTCAGTTCCACTTTAACGGCAACCTGTTCGCCGGCGTATTCTTTCGCCCACGCATCTCTGACTTTCATCGAAAAAGCGCCGTTATTATAGGAAAAACCTGTAATGGCGAGCCCGTTCTCGTCGGGATCAGTCTTTATCTTTCCCTGCGGAGCAAGCGTGAACGTAACGTCGGAAAAACCCTGTTTCCCGACGGAATAATTATAAGAGGAATTCTTCATCGTCAGCCATATATTATCGTCCTGCATGCAGACCTCGGCCACATCCTCTTCCCACGGCAACAGGTCGCGCCGCTGTATTATTATTCTGGCGTTCCCGCGGTGAACGGAGCCGGGGCGGTCGCTGCATTGCATACCGCGCGGAGTCTCCGCCTCTGGATTGGCGATGTCTATTTTTTCATACTTTATTGAATCCTTAAGACTCTTATGAGGCGGCGGCGGATTATTATGTCCAGGCTGAATTCCAGGATTATTTGGATGATTGTTAACCGGAGGCTGATTATTATGATTATTGTTGGCAGGCGGATTGTTTCCCTGATGATTCCCAGGCTGCGGATTTGCCGGCGGATCGGGAACATAATGGCAGTCCTTAACCCATTCGGTGCTGGACAGATTGAGAATTTTCGTTTCCATCTCATTGTCGGAAGGTCCGAAAGTTACGCGACGGCAGTCCAGTGTAAAATAAGAAGAAACCGGCGCCTTTACCGCTGGGACATCTATATCCCCGCTCTCCACCTGCGCCGCGATTACGGAGGCGTCGACGGAACCGAAATCCACATCAGCAGCCCCGGCGAAAGGCACTAAACCCGTGATCAGACAAAACACAGCCGCTTGCTTAATCATACTGTCTCCTTGGAAAAATAAATTTAACCCTGAATCCCAACACGACTAAATTCTACCACAAATACGCGAGAGGAAGCAAACGATTATTTTAAATTCCGATCAGTTAGTATGACTTAAGCCTGGATAATCTCTTGAGCGCTGCTCAAGAGTCGGATGTCTCGAAAGAAGATCCGGAGGCAAGTGCGCCTCTTTTTTTTCAAGACGCTTGAGCACCTTAAAGACCAGCGCCGCCCCTATAGAGGAAGCCAGAACGTCCGTGACGAACCTGCTGTAAAAAACGCCTTTAAGACCCCAAAAACTTGAAAAAAGCACGGCGAGAGGGACAAGGAGAAAAACTATCCTGATGGTGCTCAGCAAAGCCGAAAAAAGAGGTTTCTGAACCCCGTTCATAAAAAAAGTGCAGTACCTGAAAGTCTCGAGGAATCCGGCGGCGAAACAAACTATACGCATACCCATAACCATGATTGCTATAAGTTCCGGATCCTTACTGAAAAGCCCGGCTATATTTTCCGCGAAAAAGAACAGAAAAACGCAGATCACCAGTCCGTAAATCAATGCGAAAGACATTGTAAGTTTCTGAGCGATTCTTATGCGGTCCAGTCTGAGAGCGCCGTAATTCTGGGCTACGAAAGGGGTAAGAGACATACCCACCGACATAGGTATCATGAAACTGAACATCTCTATTCTGCCTATAACCCCCATAGCCGCAAGCGCCACGGCTCCGTAAGCCGATATAATTTTAGTGATTATTCCCGTGGAAACAGGGGTAAGTATAGAACTGTAGACGGCCGGAAGGCCCATATTCAATATCCTGCGCCACGAAATAAATATACGCCGCCGAGACATAACATTGGCGTTTATAAGATGGTTCTTCTTATATAATATTCTGGAAGAGATCACTAATACGAAACTCTCGGCTATCCCGGTGGCAAGAGCCGCGCCTTTTATTCCCATAAACGGAAAAGGCCCCCAGCCGAATATAAGGAAGGGAGATATCGTCAGATTTATAACGACGCTTATAACCATAAGCATACTTGATATCTTCGTATTCCCGGTGCAGGTGATTATATCGACGAACATATTTTCCAGACATAAGACCGGCATGCTTATATACCATATCACCATATAATCGCAGGCCAGTTTTAACACCTCGCCGGTCGCTCCGAGAGCCCTGAAAACAGGATTCAGCGTGAAAAGCCCCGCTAAAGCGAGGACGAAGGAAACGAGCAGCATGAGGAGTATGGAATGAGAAGTCACGCGCGCCGCCTTGTCGTACTTTTTTCCGCCGAGCGCATGAGCCACTACGGTCATCGTCCCTGTCCCTAAAGCCATGAGACTGAAACCTAAGAGCATCACTACCGGCAGAGTACAGGACATGGCGGCGAGGGGATTGGTTCCCAGCCTGGACACGAACCAGGTCGCAGTGATATTATAAGAGTTAAGCGCGAAAGTCCCCGCAAGCATGGGGACCGCCAAATTCAATAAGGTCTTCGGGACACTCTGGTTTATCAATGAAGGCATTTTCTTTATGAAGCGTAATCCATATATTATTTTACTACTTTTTGCACGCATGCAGCCGAACACTTATAAACTTAGAATTTTAAACAGCCTTTTTTCTACTCCACGCCGAACGGATACGGTGGGGAAAAATTGCAGAACAGTCGTTTTTAGCGGGCGGCTTGGCTTATTTTAGTATAATATAACGGTCAGAGTATTTTATTTCCTGTGGAGAATTTAATAAATGAAGGCGATAATTAAAATATTATTTACGATACTGGTAATGTTGCTGATAGGATTTACCGCTTTACAAATCTTAAGACAACAGAATGCTAAAAAAGAAGCCGACGACGAGATGAAGAAAGAAACTGAACAGGTTAAGACTGAAACGCCGGCGCCCGAAGTATCTTCCGCCCCTGCGCAAGGCATAGAACTCCCTCCAGTCATTCCCGAAAAAATTCCGGAAACCCCTGCGGAAATAAAGATAGACACTATGCCGCTGACAGAACACGACACAAGTTTCATCCCCAACAGACCGAAAGGAACATTGTCTGAAAAAGAATATTTCAGCCATAAAGCCAAAGTATGCAAAGGGAAACCTGAAGCGGACGACATTATAAATTCCTATCAGTCTTTATGGCCGAGGAACGAAGAAACAGACAAGGAAGTCGGAAGTTATATCAAGGACTATTATATATGCCGCGCCGTAACCGCCGAAAGCGAAGAAGCGGGATGCAAACAGTGGGTAAACGCCCTGAATAAATATCAGGATAACTCGCATATGAGAAACACAGAGGCCGGTCGGAACATATACGAAGACTGCGTGGATATAACTTCCATGGTAAAATACTACGCATGGCTTAATTCCGCCAGAGCGAGTACAAATATCTGTCTGCGGCTCTTCAACGACAGATATAATCTAATCTTTCTGAAGAAAAACAATATCACGAAAGAAGAATACTGCGGCATAGCGCAGAAAGGCCTGCAGGAATTATGCAAGCCGGGGAATAAGGATAAATTCTGCAAAGACCGTACGCCGGAAAGCCTGAAAGAGGAACCGGTAGCGATGCTGGGAGAAAACCCGGAGAAAGATTATATCTTCACCGCATTGAAAAACAATAATCCAGGGCTGTGCGCACCGACGCCGAAACAGAAACATAAGACTTCGTCCGTCACCTGCAAAGCCATAATAAACAGGGACGCTTCCCCGTGCGAAACGATAAAAAAAGAACTTGTAAAAGCTTACTGCGGGAAATAGAAACGCGAAACCGTCAGAATAGAAAAGCCGCGGCTGCAAACCGCGGTTTTTTATTATAAAAATTTACCCGGACGGCAAACCTCATAAAAACTCCGGCGTATGTTTAGTTGGCCCGCCGGCGCCGACGAACCGCCATCCGAAATCTTAAGCCAAAATATCCCGGCGGCAAGCGGCGCAGCGATAAAAAGAGTCAGCCTCACTGACTTTTAATGAGAGACAATTAGACATAAATACCCGTTCCGGCAAAGAAACTGAACGCCATAAAAAGCGTGCGGCGCAGCCTAAGCAAATAAACGGGCGGAGACATTTCTGTCTCCGCCCAGCGATAAAATAAGTCTTATTTACTGAAAACTACTCTGCTATACAAGACCCTGAGCCATCATCGCGTCCGCGACTTTTTTGAAGCCGGCGATATTCGCGCCCATCATATAATTGCCGCGGTGTCCGACTTCTTCGGCAGCTTTAAGGCACTCTTCATGAATCTTTATCATGATCTGATGCAGATTCTTGTCGACCTCTTCGGCCGTCCAGTTAAGTCTCATGCTGTTCTGTGTCATCTCAAGACCGGAAGTGGCGACGCCGCCTGCGTTGACCGCTTTTCCGGGGCCGTAAGGGACTTTAGCCTGCATAAAAGCTTCGATAGCTTCGGGGCGGCAGCCCATATTGGAAACTTCGGCCACGAATTTCACACCGTTGGCGATAAGAAGTTTCGCATCCTCTCCGCCGAGTTCGTTCTGGGTGGCGCAGGGCATGGCGATATCGACTTTAACTTCCCACGGTTTGCGTCCGGCTATAAACTTCGAGCCTTTGAACTTTTCAGCGTAAGGAGCGACGACATCGTTGTTGGTGGCGCGCAGTTCGAGCATATACTCTATCTTCTCCGCGTTAAGTCCGGCCGCGTCGTAAATATAGCCGTCCGGGCCGGAGATCGTAACTACCTTAGCACCGAGCTCCGTGGCCTTTTTGGCCGCTCCCCAAGCCACATTACCGAAACCGGAAAGAGCTATAACTTTGCCCTTTATGTCGGAACCGGCTGTCTTCAGCATTTCTTTAAGGAAATACACGGCGCCGTATCCTGTGGCCTCGGGACGAATCAGAGAACCGCCCCATGTGATTCCTTTCCCGGTAAGAACGCCCGTAAATTCATTGCGCAGACGTTTGTACTGTCCGAAAAGGAAGCCTATCTCGCGGCCGCCCACGCCTATATCACCGGCAGGAACGTCGGTGTTCGGCCCTATATGGCGGGAAAGCTCCGTCATGAAACTCTGGCAGAAACGCATTACTTCCGCGTCGCTCTTCCCTCTGGGATTAAAATCAGAACCGCCTTTTCCGCCTCCCATTGGGAGCGTGGTGAGTGAATTTTTAAAAATCTGCTCGAAGCCGAGGAATTTGAGTACGCTGAGCGTTACTGTGGGATGGAAGCGAAGACCGCCTTTATAGGGTCCTATCGCGCTGTTGAATTCCACGCGGTAGCCGCGGTTTATCTGTATCTCGCCCTTGTCGTCGACCCACGGGACGCGGAAGGAAATCGTTCTTTCCGGCTCGACTAATCTGTCGAGTATCTTGGCTTTAATATATTCGGGATGCTTCTCAAGGTAAGGGACCAGAGTCTCAAGGACTTCTTTAACCGCCTGATGAAATTCCTTTTCACCGGGATTTTTAGCTTCTACATTCTTGAATACGTTTTCAACATATTCTTTTACTGATGTTTTAGACATTTATTTGCCTTCCTTAGTTTATCGTTCGCCCGTCTTTATACAAGGCGGAAGTTCTCTTTACTATAAATAATATTACAATCTAATTTAATGATTTGTCAATAAGAGGAAAGACGCGACGATATTTTAGTTATTCACGCGTTAGAAAGATTAAAAAGCAGCGGGAAAACACGGCTTGAAAGAGCGGGAAACGAAGCGGATCATATATTTTCCCCCGGTCTAAGGGCCCGGTCGAGAAAGGCCTGCAGTTTCAGAAAACCGCCGGAAAACACGGCGAAATCCTTAGCGCCTATATTTTCCAGATAATAACTTATCTCGCCGTCGCCCTCCATATTTTTTCTGTAATTCGCATAAAGTTTCCTTATATGCGGATATCTGAGCCACACCTCGGCGAAAAGTCGGGCCAGGTACAGATGCGGATTTCTTTTCCTGAGCAGTTTTACGGTATCGAAAAAATATTTTTTATAAACAAAGGAAGCGGACAATATCGACATGGCGAAAAAAATTTTGCGAGTCATTTCCGTTATGCTCGTAAAATCACTGCGTGAAAGAACGTCGTTGTCCACGGCATAATAAGGAAAATTTTCCTCTTTGTCCAGACCGTTCTGCCGCCAGTATGTATCGAAACGCGTCCCCGGCACTATCCTGAGATTATAAATCATAATGCCGAGGCCGTAAGATACGGCCTTGTCCAGACTTTTAAAAAAAAGCGCCTCGCTGTCGGCCGGCAAGCCTTTTATCATAAGCAGACACACGCGGGCAAGCGGGCACATCGCTTTTATCCTTTTTAAATTTTCGTCGAGCTTTTTTATATCGTGCGGCCGGCCGCAGGCGTCAAGAGCCTTTTCGTTGAACGACTGGACCCCCACGTCTATCTTGAAATATTCCGTATTGCAGATCTTAAGAAGCTCCGTGTCGGTAAGACTCTCTACGTCCGCCGGGAAGGAAAACATTATTTTATACCGCTCGGCAAACTTTTTCAGTATGGGAAGCAATTCCAGGGCATACTTCCTGTCTGCGAACATATCGGCGATAAAAACCCTGATGTTCTGTAGTTTCGGCGAATGGCGGATGAGATAATCTATCTCTCTCTTAAGTATTTCCGGAGGAAAATAGAATGGACGAATCTCTGAAATAGCGCAATATCCGCAGCTTTTAGAACAACCCTGCGAAGCTATTATTTCTGCGGAAGTGTTAAAACCGAGATCGAAATTACCGGAGACATACTGCTCCGGGAAACAGTTTTCCCTGGGAGAAGAATATACAATGTCCGGGCGCCCGACGAGCGCAGCGTTTCCGCCCGGCAAAAATTTACTAACCACCTTTTCAATGCCTGTGTATATATCTCCGCGTATAAGAAAATCTATCCCTGCCCTGGCTGCTTCATCCCCGGATATCCTGTCTACCGAATAAGAAGCCACCGCAGTCAGGACTTCCGGAAGGATTCCCTTTATATCACGCATGAGACCGCTGTCTTTCCAGTCTTCCTGATTTATAAATACCACGAGAAAAGGCTTTAAATCCACCAGCTGCTCCGGTATGCCTTCAGACGAATTAGCCCGAAAAGAAGAGATCATTTTCACGTCTATCCTGTCTTTTACGGAAGAATACTTTTCGAGCCAGTTTTTTAGCATTCCCGCAACGACCGGCGGGCTGCTTTCGCTCCATATACCGATAACGGCTATTTTTACTGAAGGCATACTATTCGACACTCAGAAGGCCCTGACCGTTTTCAACAGCCATAAAGCGAGAGAACCGAAAAAAGCGCAGGGGATAAATCCGGCGAGTATAGGCGGCAGTAATTCCGCGTTCCCCATTTCCTGAACGAATATTATACTCATCCAGAATATGAAACCGCAGGCTATGGCCAGACCGAAACTGTAGGATTTGCTGCCGGTACGCATGCCTATGGCAAGAGCGCAGCCTATGAGAGCCATGACGAGATTAGATAAAGGAGCCGCCAGCTTAGACCAGAACAATGTCTGCTCCCTCACAGCCGAAGCGCCTATGCCGCGCATTATCTTTATTCTCCGGTGCAGTTCCCTCATAGATACCCCGTCAGGGACAAGCCTTTCGAGCACCAGATCGGAAGGCGGAACTTTTATATTGCGCCTGTTTTCAGCGAAATGTGTTACCCGGGGAAAAGCTCCGCCGTAAATTATTTCATAACCATTCTTAAACACCCATTCCCCGGCTTCCTTATCCCAGTCCGCAGTCTCTGAATTATATTCTTTCTCCAGCCTGCCGTCTTTATATATCCCGAGGATGACATTGTTCATACGTCCGGAATAACCGTCGAAAGTCCTGCATGTGACGAAAAGCCCTTCGCCGGCGGAAAAAGAAATGTTTTTCTTCAGGACTCCTTTCCAGTCGGAATAAGATTTTATGTCTTTTCTGTAGATATTGTTAGACATCATGAAAGCCCCGGGCGACACGAATTCCTGGACAGCGAACTGCAGAAGAACGATGCTCAGAGAACATAAAAGAACAGGCTTTATCATATCGAAAGGACGCCATCCGCCGGCCATACCGGCCTTCCATTCTCCACGCGAAACAAGCCCGCCCAGACAGAAAAGCACGGCCAGCAGGGTCGCTATCGGCATCATTTTGACGGCGAAATACGGGACCTGATAAAAAATAAACAGTATAAAAGTGAAGAAATCCGACCCGCTCCTGGAAAAGATGCTTAATTTCTCTATCATTGTACCGGAAAGGAACAGGAAACAGAAAACGCACATACCGCCCGCAAAAGGACCCCAGAAACCTGAAGCTATATACCTGTTGAAAATACCGCGCATAATTTACCTTCCCGACAGTTTATCCCGCCACAGATAAAAACCGGCGGCCCCGGCAAGCAAAGTCGGCGCCCACATAGCCCAGGGATAAAGGAAAGTGTATTTCCTCGAAAACATAATACAGCAGATAGTGAGACCGTAATATGCGAAAGACACTATGAGCGCAGTTGAAAAACCGGACGATTTACCGAGCTTGTCAAGCCCTACGCCCAGAGGGGCGCCTATAAGAAAAAACAGCAGCGGAGAAAAAGAAAACACGAAACGCGACCAGGCCTCGGTTTTAAATCTCATGACGTCGCTTCCTTTAATGTCTCCGTCTTTGATCTTTCTTACGATCTGCGCGGTGGTCAGTTCCTCGCTTTTAGGTTTGCGGGCGGCTGAATCTTCCTTGAACGGAATCACCGTAGAATAACTGTCGAAAGTCCCCTGAACTACTTTTCCCATGGAAGAAGAAGAACTGTTTATAAAACGCCCCTCGGAAAGTTCAACTGTTAGACCGCTGCTTCCGCTAAGTTTATATTTTCCGGAAGAAGCGCTGACTCTGGTGACGGAAAGTCCTTTTTCCCCACGGTCCTGCCGCTGTATAAGTTTCACGTCGTGCATACCGCCGGTGATGGAGCTTACTTTCCTGGCATATATGGACCATTCTCCAATTTCCCTGAAAGTGTGCGGCTTTAAATCTATTGAAGATATCTTATTGAGCATGGTGACCGCATAATCTTTCGACCGTTTCATCGAAGACGGAGCGAGCCAGTTGTTGACGCAGATCAAGAAAAAGCAGGAAAGCACGGACAGTACAAAAGCAGGAGAAAAAATATCGAAAAAAGAATAGCCGCCGGCTCTGAAGGCTATTATTTCCCCGCTGCCCGACATCTGTCCGAGAGCCATAAGCACCGCCAGGAGAAATGCGAAAGGAAAAGTAGTACCTATAAGATTAGGCAGCATGCAGAGCACGCTCTTACCGAAAAAATACGCGGAAAAATTAAGCAGCAGCCCGTCGCCTGCAAGCTGCGCCAGATTTATTATTAGAAGTATCGACACGAATATTCCCAAAGAAGCGAATAAATACTTAAGCATTATTTGCAGGACATAAAAACGCGCGACAGGTCTCATATATTTATCATATTATATAATATTACATAAGCAGTTTATGTCTCGGTCTGCTTTTCCGGTTAGCCGACCGGAATTATTTATGTTAGAAAAGAAACTGTATCCTCTGGTCAGAGAAGGCTTAAAAATATTTTTGCCTGCGATTATGTTTTCCATATTTCCGCAAGCCGTTTTTTCACAGGACAGCGGAGAGGACGGCTTCGCTCCGCTGTCCGCGGGCATATCCGATATGGAACTGAAGACAAGAAATGAAAACGGAACTTTTCTTAAAGAACTGAACTTCGACCAAGACTTTAAAGAGGATAATACATCGGTATCATCAGGGACGGAAACCGGAATCGCGGCCACGGATAAAGAAGATACGGCGAAAGTTAAAAACAAAATACCGGACACGCAGGCCTCCCCTTTCCATTTCAGTCAGGATGAATGGAACGACGTCAGCGAGGAAGTGGAAGAGGGAAAATTCTCCGACAATCCGGTAATTATGGCTGTTCACGAGGAATTACAGAACATGGCTGAACCTGAAAGGGACCGGTCACAGGTGTTTTTCAAAAAATCGGGGACTTCCCTTTCCGTAACCGGAAGAAAGGTCATCTCGCTTAATTACAGCGGAAAGACCTATATGAAGGAACAGACCACTAACAACAGAGATAAAAGTTCCGGAGAGTTCTCGATCAATCAGGAGATGCAGGTCAAGATACACGGGAAGGTCGGGGATAAAATAACGGTAAACGTGGATTACGACGACACCAAAGACGACGCGAAAGATATATCAGTGGTCTATCAGGGGAACGAGAACGAACTCGTGCAGAACGTCTCATTCGGAGATATAGAACTCTCGCTTCCTTCTACGGAATTCGTTTCGTACAATCAGCAGCTTTTCGGTATCAAAGCTAATCTGAAGAGCAGTCATTTCAATATGACCCTGCTGGGCTCAAGGACGAAAGGCGAAAGCAAGACGAAAGAATTCACCGGAAATACGGAATTCAAAAAAGTAAATATCTACGACACCGCGTATATGCGCAGGAAATATTACAAACTTAATTTCGGTCTGTCTTCCCTGATACCGATAAAACCTTCGTCTGAAAAAATATACGTGGACAAACAGACCTCCTCCGCGGTCGACAATGTGAAAATATTCGAGATGACCGGACACGACTATAATGTGTACGGCTCGTCCTATACGGGACATTTCCAGCTCATGAAGCGCGGAGTCGACTATACGATAGACTATTCCAACGGTATAATAACGTTCACAAGTTCCTTGAGTTCCGACTATACCGTAATAGTCGACTATTCGCTTAATTCAAGCGGCACTAAACTTTCGAATCTGGGAAGCGGTACGGGATATAAGATACTGAAGACGAAAAACGACATACAGATAGCCGATTCTTCAGAATACGGATATCAGCAGGAACTTAAGACATATTACTCGATCGGACAGACGAATATAGTTCAGGACGATTCCAGCGGAAATTTCACGCTCGACGTAGAAGACCTGAGTTATAATTCGGTAGGAAGCACTCTAAGCCCGAAACAGACTTATTCCGGCACCATAACGGTAGATTTCGAGAACGGAACATTCCATCTTACGAATCCTTTCGGCTCCACAAGCGACCCGAATACTCCGGATCCGCAGGTGTATTCAGCCTCTCCAACTTCAAAAAGACTGTTCCATATAGAATACCACTACAAATTCAAGACATTCACGCTCGACAGCGATATAGTGACAAATTCCGAAACGGTTAGGGTGGACGGGAAAAAATACACGAGGAACAAAGACTACTATATCGATTACGATTCCGGCTATATAACGTTCTACAGACCCGACGAGATAAGTTCCACCTCTAAGATAGTGATCAACTACGAAGTATCGGAATACGGCGGAAACGGAACGCAGTCTCTCGTCGGTGGCAGAGCCGCCTTCAACTGGAACAAGCTGGAACTTGGCTCGACAGTCCTGTACCAGACCGGCAGCAAAAGCAGCACTGCGCCTGATATATCGGATATAATCGGGAGTATGACCGTATACGAGGGAGATATAAAACTCAATAATCTGAATCTTTTCGGTCTGAGGACTTCAGTCGGAGCCGAAGTAGCGGTATCACAAAGCAATCCTAATCTTAACGACGCCGCCATAATAGATAATATGGAAGGGATAAAACAGGAAGACACTGCCTCACTCGATAAAAACTACTGGCAGATAGCTTCTAACCCAACGGAAGATCCGGCCGACCCGACTTCTATCACCTGGGATAATGAGTCTGTAAACACTAAAGTCATAAACGCAAACGCGACTACGGACACGACACAGGATGTGCTGGTGATAAATTACGATTTTACAAAATCAGACGAGGTCTCAATAGTATACCCTCTGTCAACCGCTGGGCTTGATTTCGCGGAAAAATCAACGTTCGAATTTACGGTCTACAGCGATAATGTTCTGGGCCCTCAGGTAAACATCCACTACGGACAGATAAATGAAGACGCAGACGGAGAAGGGGGGCAGAATTTCACATGTTCCAGCGGAGTTTCGCTACTGGGATATCCGAAAAGCGAAGACACGAACTGCGACGAGCAGCTCGGCCCCAGCGAGGATGTCGGCTGGCTGTATTCACCGTCCGGACTGACTTCCCAGCGCTACGGCGCCGGTAACGGCCGCCTCGACACGGAAGATCTGAACGGCAACGGCAGAATGGACTCGGCGGACGAAACAGGAGGAGACTTCGGATATGTAAACGACGGAGTCACTTCTTCCAAAGGCAGTTACTATTTTTATTATTCCGGGGAAAAAATAGAACCCGTGCTGAATTTCACAGGCTGGCGCACGCTTACTGCCCCCGTAGAAATAACGGACACCTATTCTTATCTCTGGAACAATATAAAACAGGTGCGCATATCTTTAAAGCCCAATCCTCTGTCCATAAATAAATCAGGGACAATAAAAATAGCCCTTCTCGGCATGTCCGGGAACAAATGGCTTGTCAGCGACAGCACGACCACCAATACGGGTTCACTGAAAGCGGAAGCGGTAAACAATGTCGATAATACCGACTACACGCCTATTTACGACGTGTCCGGAACACCTTCTGATATATACAACAGCCTTTACGGCTCCGTATCCGACCAGAAAAGCGAAAGTAACCAGAGCGTAATAAGCGAACAGTCACTCAAGATAACATATTCGAGCATAACAGCGGCTAATAACGCATATATTTACAAAACATATACTGAAGCTATAGATATGTCACAGCACGACACCATGCGCTTTCTTCTGAAAAACAATTCAGGAAGCATAGACAGTAATCTATATTTCTATTTACTCGCAGGAAGCGACAGCAATTATTTCAAGGTCAAAGTTCCTATGAATTTCACCGGCTGGCAACTGATAGAAGTAAACCAGTACGACGCCACGGGAGACAGTATCCCCGACTATTGGACTAAAAAATCTCCTGCGGACATCATAGTCTCTTCGGCCGGCACGCCAAGTCTCTCCAGTATATCGCAGTTCATGACGGGCTTCGAAGTGACGGACGACGAAGAACATTCGGGCAGCGTATATCTGGACGAGATCCATGTCACAGGACCTATTTCAAGATCCGGCATAGCGAAGAAACTTGAAACTTCCCTCGAACTGCCGGGCTGGTTCAGCCTGACGGGAAAATATATATACAAAGACAGAGGTTTCGAAACTCCGACTTCCGATATTACCAACCAGGACAATGAAACGACCACGGGAAACCTGAATATAACGAGAATGCAGTTTTTCCCGATAACAGTAACGGCTGAGAAACAGATAACCGTAACCCCTAACGCCTCGGACACGGGGGACAATAATCTGGTAAGTTCCATAAGCGAAGGAAGAGTGAAAAAATTCACGGGCTCGGCCTCCGGAACATTAAATTATAAATCTCTCCCTAAAATAACTCTTAACTATAATAAAGAAACGGAAGATTACAACACTCTGAGCAGGAACGACGATAAGGACACTTACGCCACCACATTAAATTACAACCCGCAGATAAAGTTTTTCCTAATCCCCACCAGCATAAGCGCAAATTACAGTTTCGCGGACAGCGCGATAAATTACAAACCGGAAAATCTGGCTGATCTGACTTCGGTATACAATACTGATGAAAAAACCGATATATACGGCGGGAAAATGACCTTCGCCCCGTGGAGCGGCAGTAATGTCACTCTCAATTATTCGATGAAAGACGTGAAGGAAAACAGGGACTATCTTTACGACGATCTGCATTATTCTTATCAGAAATCCATGAACCAGACGGCCGGTTTCAGTTCAAACCTCAGATTCTTCAAATGGCTCAATCCTACAGTAAACTATAGCATAACGACAAATGAAACGAATAATATAAGCACCACCACGGTAACAGTGGGGACTTCAACCAAAACATACGAACTCGGAGAAATAAAGACCGTGACGCGTTCCGCGACCGGAGGAGTCAATGTCAGCGTCAGCGCGGCGGATCTTTTCCCTAGGACTAAACTTTTCCACTCTTTCTCCGTGTCCGGCGGCTACCAGCTGGAGGACGGAGACACATGGTATTATGTCGAAAAGGACTACGACACCAGATGGTCGCTCTGGATAAGGGACAGACTGAATCCGAAAAACTCTCAGGCCTCGCTGAATAATATGACATTAAGAGACACCTACACTTCCAATATAAGATGGCAGCCTCTGGAAAGATACGCGCTTCTCGGCAAACTGGCCCCGCTTAAAACGATAACGTTAACCAACAGTTTCACAGACACGCAGCAGTATTCGGAAGTGACCGAGACCGTGACACAGACCAAAAACGTCACGCTGCCGGATCTGGTTCTTTCCATGTCTCAGCTGGAAACGATGCTGAACATAAGAAAGTGGGTGCAGAGTATGTCCACAAGTCTTAAATTCTCTAACAATACGGCCACCACAGAAGGCGTTGAGGAGGTGAAGACGCTGAATTATTCCGGAGACCTGCGCTTCAAACTGATGGACACGGTTGACACAGCCGCCACCTATTCCGCCTCCGCTTCGGACACCTACGACATAACCGATTCCGTAAAGGCGGTCACGGCGCAGTCCAGAACTGACACGGCCAGTCTCCAGGGGAGTTTCGACTGCCGGAAAATAAGACTGACTCCGAAAATAGACTATACTAAAACACTTACCAAATCAACGCTCGGGACAGTGACAGGGAACACAAAAACCACGACCTTTAATCTGCAGGCCAAATCGGATTTCTCCGTTCCGAGAGGACTGAAACTGCCTTTCACTTCGAAAATAATAACGCTCACGAATAAAATAGTATGGACCGGTGTCGCCAGCTATGCGCTGACAAGATCTCCGGTGACGGAATCGGATAATAAGAATGTGCTCACTCTGAGCTGCAGCGCCGACTATGAGATATCCAAAAATCTGAGACTCACGATAAACGGTTCCGTGGAAAGGCTGTGGCATAAGAAACTGCCTGAAGAGGAGTATATCTCCTACGACATAGGAAGCACTCTCACTTTCCAGTTCTGATTATGGATATAAAAAAAACAATTCTCTACGCCCTGAATATACTGTTTCCAAAAACTTGCCTCGGCTGCGGCCGTGATATAAAATACGACAGCGTCTCGCCGTTTTGCCGGAAATGTTCCGCGGATATAAAAACCGTCAGCGCCATGTACTGTAAAAAATGCGGAAATCCGGAAGAACCGGGGCTTATCTGCGGAGACTGCCGCGGACTGAAATATCTGGACGGACTCCGCTCGGCTTTTATCTTCGCCGATCCCATAAGAAAAGCGGTGCACGCTTTCAAATACGGCGACAGGCCGGAACTGGCCTCTTTTCTCGGAGGAGAGATGGCTGAAATATTCAGAGAATACGATTTGTTTTCCGACTCTTTTTTCTTACTTCCGGTGCCTCTGCACAAAAAGAAATTAAAAGAAAGAGGATACAACCAGTCTTCGCTGCTGGCCTCAGTAATAGCCGAAAAGAATAAACTTTTCATTATCGAAAACGCCGCGGAGAGGAACAGGAAAACGGAATCTCAGGCCAGGCTTGACCGGAAAGGAAGAATCAAAAACATGGCAGGGGCATTCACGGTTACCAGCGTTCCGCAGGTAAAAAACAGAAATATAATAATAGTGGACGACGTCGCCACCACACTCGCCACGCTGGATTCGCTGGCCGGCGCGCTGAAAAAAGCCGGGGCGAAAAAAGTGACCGGCTTCACTCTGGCTCGGGAGCCAGCGAAACCGGTCTTAAGATAAACTTAATCTGAACTTACAGGTCTATACTGAAGATATAAGCGCCGTAAGGAGGAAGATCCCTTAGATGGATACCGCCGTCCAATTCTTCGGTCTTGAATATAAACTTCTTTCCGGACAATTCTTCGTCTATCGCCGTTTCTGCCCCGGAAGGTTTTACGCTGGCGTTTATAATACCTGACGATTTACTGGGCGAATAATTGACCACCACTATCTTTCTCGCGCGCCTCTGGGTCCACGACCAGGACAGGATATTAAAACTGCTCTTGTCGCTCTGTGAACTGGGACGGACGTCTAACAGTATCCATTCCCCGCCGTGAAAAGCCGGGTGGTCGGTTATCTGCAGAAGCCGCCTGTAAAAATCCTTCACTTCTTTATTCTCAGGACGCTTGAAATAAGACTTGAACTGCAGGGGAATATGGAAAGGTATTCCGTCAAGCTGGTCCTGACTGTAAAAACGAAGCCCTTTTATCGTGGATATAACCACACCTGCGGCCATGGACTTCTCCTTCCCGAACAAAGTTATGGAAGGCGTTTCGTCGTGATTGTCTATGAATCTCGCGGAACGTTTCTGATACAGTTTCTCGGCCAGAAGATGCCCGTGCACTTCCTGCGGTCCCTGATAACGGAGGCGGTCGTAGGTCCCTTTGTCATAAGTATAATCGAATCCGAGTTCCTGAACCCTCCACTCCAGCCCCCAGTAGACTTCGGCCAGAAATATAAAGCCAGGATATTTTTCCTTCACTTCCCTTATGGCTCTCGGCCAGAATTCCTCCTGAAGACAGGGGTAAGTTCCGTCCCTGTGCAAGGCCCATCCCCATACTTTCTCGTGAATCTCATTCAGAGTCAGCATCACCATATCGCAGCGCACGCCGTCGGCCATATCCGCGACGTTCATAAGAGCTTTCATAAGACATTTGCGGGCTTCCGGATTAAAATAATTTATCTGGGCGCTGTCGGTCCACGCGGGGAAATTCGGGTCCCTGCCGTAAGCTATATAATAAGTTTTGTCATTCTTCTTCAAAGGGAAAAACCAGTCGGGATGATCTTTATAATCCTGCTCGTTTCCCTGCACGAAATAATCCGTGTGCTCCGTAACTGCGGCCGCGTCTTTCGCGACGTGGTTGGACACGAAATCCAGCATAAGCTTCATGCCCATGGAATTAAGTTTCTCGCGGAGCCCCTTTAACTCCCACTCGAAACCGAATTCCGGATTAAGACGGTAATTGCTCACTACAAACGGAGAAGACGCCACATCATTTTCCCCCAATTCAGGAGAAAGCTGCTTAAGATTCTGGAGCAGACGCTGGTCCTTACGCGCGATCAGCGCTGATTCCGCTCCCGGAGTCCATATCCCAACAAACCAGACTACGTCGAAACCGAGCCGGCGCAGTTCGGTCCATTCTTCGTCCGGGATTGATGAAAGCGTCATTTCCGGCATTGAGTATTTTACTCTAAGCTGAGGCAGCCAGTGCCTTAAGTTTATTTCAATCAAATGCGGATTTGAACGTAGCATAAAAAACTCCTTAAAAATAACTCCTGCGATACCCCTTACACACACACTAAGTTATAGCTGGTTATTTTAGATTTATAGGACTTAAGTCCTATAAGGATATTATAACATATAAATAAAATGGTAACAATAAAAATAAAAAACGCGGGTGATAGCGGATAAAGACATATAATTTATATAATATCACTCTGGATAAACAGATTTATGAAAAAAGGAATCCTGATAGTTCTGGAAGGACCGGACAGGTCCGGGAAAACGACGCAGGCCGGACTCCTTAAAAGCTGGCTGGAGGGGCTGTCTTATAAAGTCAGACTGACTCGAGAACCCGGAGGAACGGCCATATCCGAACGGATACGCGAAATCCTGCTGTCTTCGGAAAACAAAATAAAGCCAATGACGGAATTATTCCTGTTCGAAACCTCGCGCATGCAGCATACCCTAGAAATAATAGAGCCGGCTCTGGAAGCCGGAGAGATCGTGATTTCGGACAGATATTGTCTGTCCACGGTCGCTTATCAGGGCTTCGGCCGCGGACTGCCGCTCGGCACAGTTGAAAAACTGAACGAAATCGCGACAGACAGCCTCGAACCGGCCCTGACCGTCGTCTTCCAAATATCTGACGAAACTTTCGCAAAAAGAATTAGGGCGGAAGAAAAAGAAAACGGCCCAGACCGCATAGAAAAAGAAGACGCCGCCTTCAGGGAAAGAGTGGCTTTGGGATACAAATACGCGGCCGGGCTTCCGGGCGTAGTAAGAATAAACGCGGACAGGAAAGCTGAAGATATACACGAGGAACTCAAAAAACTGATAAAGAAGGTGCTGCCGTGAAATTCTCACTGACCGGACAAGACAGGGCTTTGGACATACTTAAAGGCCTGCTGAGAACGAAAAGGATACCGCCGGCCCTGCTTTTTTACGGTCCGGACGGAACGGGAAAATTCAGAGCCGCTACGGAATTTGCACGTATATTGAACTGCACCGGGATCCCGCATGCGGAGAAAAAATCCCCTGCGCCGAAACCTCAGCCCGGCCCGGACGAGGGCCTGCTGCTTTTCGCCGCGCAGCCGGAAAAGGCAGAAACGGAAAAACTGCCGCCGCCGCCCGCCCCGAAAAAGATAAAACTCCCGCCGGACGAATATTGCGGAGTCTGCGATTCCTGTCTCCAGATAAGCAAAGGGGCCCATCCCGACATAAGAGTGATAGACACTGCTTTCCAGAGCGCACTTCTTGAAGAAGACAGAGAAAGCGAAAATATAAAGATAGACACGGTGCGCGAGCTCATACGCTGGGCTGACAGAAAACCGATGCTTTCGGAATACAAAGTATTCATAATCAGAGACGCTCACAAACTTACGGACGAAGCCCAGAACGCCTTGCTCAAAACGCTGGAAGCTCCGGCTCCGGGCACTATAATAATCCTCACCGCCTCCAAAAAAAACGCGATGCTGTCAACGGTGCTGTCCCGCTGCTGCCCCGTGGAATTTTCACCTCTGACGAAAACGTCTGTCAAAAATATACTGGTCGCCAACGGCGCGGAACCTTCCGCCGCTTCACGCGCGGCTTCCCTGGCTAACGGTTCCGTGCAACAGGCCAAAGACATAGAAATATTTCTCGAAAGGCTGCAGAAATGCGACAGCGGAGACGGCACCAGAATATTCAAATTCGCGGCACAGCTGCCCCGCGACAGCCACAAGGCAAGAGCCGAAGTGAAGACAATGCTCGATATAGTCCTGGAGAAACAGAGAGCGGAATGGAGCCGCTGCGGAAACGGTGAAGAAAAAAAATATTCCGAACTTATATCAAAAACGCTGGAACTCAGAAGGATGCTGAACAGCAATGTGTCTTACGCCAGGGTCCTCCAGTCGGCCCTGCTGGAAAGCGAAGCGGCGGGACTGACGGTGGAAAAGATTTTCGGAGAATAAAAAAATGAAAAAATACTATATAACGACTCCCCTTTATTATGTTAATTCCAGGCCTCATATCGGCCACGCCTACACGACTATGGCCGCCGATATACTGACGAGATATCTGCGTTCGAAAGGCGAAGAAGTGTACTTCCAGACAGGCACCGACGAACACGGCACGAATATAGAAAAGACGGCTAGGAAACAAAATATCCCGCCGAAGCAGTGGTGCGACGAAGTCTCAGCCGATTTCCGCGGCTTATGGAATACGCTGAATATAAAATACGATTATTTCATAAGGACCACGGACGAGGACCACCAGAAACGGGTCCAGGCCGTATTCGAAAAACTAATAAAAAGCGGAGATATATATTTGGGGTCCTACGAAGGACTGTACTGCGACTCCTGCGAAAACTTTTTCGACGAAAGCGAACTTAAGGACGGCTGCTGCCCCATACACGGCAGACCTGTGTCGAAAGTAAAAGAAGAATCGTATTTCTTCAGGCTCTCAAAATACGAACAGCCGCTGCTCAGATATTATGAAGAGCATCCAGATTTTCTGGCTCCTTCGTACCGGGCCAGAGAACTGGTGAATTTCGTAAAACAGGGGCTAAAGGACCTGTCCGTGTCGCGCACGAAAGTCTCGTGGGGAATACCGATACTCTCAAATCCACACCACACCATATACGTGTGGTTCGACGCGCTGCTCAATTATATAACGGGGCTCGGTTACGACGCGGAAGGCGGAAGCGCTGATAAATTCAGGGAGATATGGCCGGCCGACGTTCAGCTGGTGGGAAAGGAAATATTCCGTTTCCACGGAGTGATATGGCCGGCGATGCTAATGGCTCTGGGCGTGGAGTTGCCTAAAAAAGTATACGCCCACGGCTGGTGGACGATGAACGGGGAAAAGATGTCGAAATCCAAAGGCAATTTTATAAAAGCCGAAGACATAGTGGCGCAGTACGGACTCGACCCACTCCGATATTTCTCCTTCAGGGAAATAACCTTCGGACAGGACGGGGATTTCTCCATGGAAGCTTTCAGAAGAAGATACAATGCCGATCTGGCGAACGATCTCGGGAATCTTTTCTCCAGAGTCATCAGCATAGCGCGTAAGAATCTCAACGGCCGCGCCGCGGAGAAAGCTGAAGGCGAAGAACTGAAAAAACTTACGGACCTCGACCCTAAAATAGACAAGGCGATGAGAACGCTGCAGTTTTCGGAAGCTCTGGATTATATCTGGCAGGGCATCAGCGGACTGAATAAATTCACGGACGCAAAAAAACCGTGGGAACTGGCGAAAAAAGACAAGGCGGCGCTGAAAGTTTTTATGGACGAGATCCTCGCCTGTCTCGACATCATAGCCGGATGGATAAACCCCTTCATGCCCGGGACGGCGGAAAAGATGAAAAACATACTCCTCCTGGAACCGAACGACGGAGGAAAAATACCGCCGCTCTTCCCCAGATTGCAGCAGGAAGAACAGAAATAATCTCACTCCTGCCGGGACTTGAAAAAAGAGGGCTTTAAGGGCCCTCTTTTTCTATAATAAACCGACGTAAATTTTATTCCGTTTTGCCGTATTGTTTTTTGTATATATCTTCTATCGCCGCGGCGACGTGAGGCGGGACGAGTTTGGTAAGATCCCCCCCGAAAGAAGCTATATCGCGCACCACGCTAGAAGACAGATATGTGTATCTCTGGCGCGGCATAAGGAATATTGTCTCTATTTTAGGCGACAGCGTCCTGTTCGTTGCCGCCACCTGGAACTCGTAATCCAAGTCTGAAACCGCGCGAAGCCCCCTTATGATAAGATTCGTGTTTTTTGATTTAACATAGTCCACGAGCAGTCCGTTGAAACAATCTACTTCTACGTTCTTCTTTTCCTTCAGAGCTTCCCTGAGCAGCACAACGCGCTGCTCCTGGGTGAAAAGATGTTTCTTGCTGGCATTGGTGAACACAGCGACTATTATCCTGTCGAAGATCCTGGAGGCCCTTTCTATTATATCAAGATGCCCGAAAGTGACAGGATCGAAACTGCCGGAGTAAACGGCCAGATTATTATTCATATTTATTATCCCGCATAGACCATTATCGAATATATAAGCAGCGCCAGAAACACCAGACACAAAAGGAATTTCGTAGCGCCGAGATGATTTTTAAGAAAATCGTTAAAAATCTTAGATTCGAAACCGCACAGGGCAAGCACGAATATGAGGACGAGAGGAACGATGAACATCAGATTGTAAAGAAGAAGATAATTCAGGGCTCTCGCGAAATATCTGTCGGACTGGTTCAATATTATATTTATGGTAGGAAGATAAACCTGCCCCGTGCAGACGGCTTCTATCAGAGACAAAGCTATACCGACGACGAAAGCCGCGCCGGAAAGCATAAAGATATTAGCCTTCTTGTCGCGCATGAAAAAATGCATGATCTTATGTATATATATCTTATAACTCTTCGGCAGCTGCAGAAGTATCTTTTCAGACTTTTTAGTCTTCTGATAAATTATAAAGTCATAAAGACAGAGCAGGAAAAAAACCGCGCAAAGCGCTATGGTGAAATAATTGAACCACACCCTGATGCGCATAAAAGGCTCCAAGGCGTAAAGGGCCTTCATCAGCCCGAGCCCCAGTGCGAGATAAGTCAGGAACACGGCGAGGCAGTACATAATCCCGACGGCTATTATCTCCCTGCGTTCGTATTTATAGACGGTAAGGAAAGATATAAAGAAAACTATCACCGCGAAAGCGCAGGGATTTATCCCGTCCGCCAGACCCGCACCTATTATAGCGGCCAGACTGAAATTCTGGAGCCTTCTTTCCGCTTCGGACACCAGTCCGCCGCCCGACGGAGATGCGGCTGCGGCCGTGGAAATATGCTCCGTAAGATCCGGAGCGGCCGAAGCGGCGGTGGAAAGCGCGACTTTCCCCGCGGCCTCTTCCTCCGCGGCTTTCTGCGCCTCGTATTCCTTTTGCATAAGATCTAAGCGCAGAGCCGTTTCAGTGCCGGAAAGACTGCGGGCAAGCCGTGTCTTTTCGCCCTTCTCATAAGCTTCGTCCAAAGCCTGCTGAGCACCTGTCCCTATTTCCGTAGGATATCCCATAAGCACCTTGCTTCCTATTATCATGCACGGAACTCCGGGATCCTTGATATTGTATATATTACCTAAAGTGTCGTCGAAAAGGAAACCGGACTCAGGCTCGGAGATCTCATAATCCTTAAAAACAGCCTTGTCCTTGTTTTTCTCCATGAAGGCCGGCATAAATTCATTCTTCATCTTCTGGCAATGTACGCATGAATAAAGAGTGAAAACGGCCACTTCCACCTTTTCTTTTTCATCCGCAGGCGCAGCGGCCTCCTGTCCGGAAGCGAAGGCCGGATTAAACTGAAATAAAAGGATAAACGACAGAAAGATATATTTAATTTTACTCTTCATAATACTTCAAATGCCCGCTCTTCTTAAAAAAAAATAATATCTAATTAAGAATCTCAGATATATATAAATTATATCATTTGCCGCAAAAGGAATAAAAATCGCGGATCTCCGACCTTTCCATCCTGCCGCCGCGCTCCGGGAAGGACACTCCGGGTATGTCCTAAGTATATTAAATTGATATAATTTAATATTATGGAAAACGAATCTAAAAGCAATTTCATAAGAGATCTTATCGACAGAGAGAATGAGACCGGGCGTTTCGGGAAATTTGTCCACACCCGTTTCCCGCCGGAACCTAACGGATATCTCCACATAGGACACGCCAAGTCTATATGCCTCAACAGCGGAATAGCCAGAGATTACCGCGGGCAGTTCAATCTTCGTTTCGACGACACGAATCCCTCCAAGGAAGATCAGGAATACGTAGACAATATAGTGGACGACGTGAAATGGCTTACGGACGGTTTTTTTAAGGGCGAACCGCTTTTCGCCTCGGATTATTTTCAGCAGATGTACGAATGGGCCCTGCGGCTTATAAAACTGGGCAAAGCCTATGTCTGCGATCTCACAGCGGAACAGGTCAGCGAATACCGCGGGATCCCGGGTAAACCCGGAAAAGAAAGCCCTTACAGGAACAGGAGCGTCGATGAAAATCTCACTCTGTTCGAAAAGATGAAAGCCGGAGAATTCCCGGACGGCAGCCACACGCTGCGCGCGAAGATAGACATGGCGCATCCGAATCTCAATATGCGCGACCCGGTAATGTACAGGATACTTCACGCGAGGCATCACCGTCAGGGCGATAAATGGTGCATATACCCGATGTACGACTGGGCGCACGGGCTGGAAGACTCAATAGAAAAAATAACGCATTCCATCTGCACTCTGGAATTCGAAGACCACCGGCCTCTTTACGACTGGTTTCTGGACCAGCTGCCGGAAATACATCATCCGCAGCAGATAGAATTCGCCAGACTTAACCTCAGCTATACGGTAATGAGCAAAAGGAAACTGCTGGAACTCGTAAAAGGCGGTTATGTCGACGGCTGGGACGATCCTAGAATGCCCACTATAGCGGGAATAAGGCGAAGGGGCTACACGGCCTCTTCAATACGTTCTTTTCTGGACGGCATAGGCGTCGCGAAATTCAACAGCACGATAGAACTGGGACTGCTTGAAAATTCGATACGGGAAGAACTGAACGAAAAGGCCCCGCGGGCGATGGCGGTGCTCGACCCGGTAAAAGTAATAATAGACAATTACCCTGAAGACCTCACAGAAGAAATGGAGATCCCGAATCACCCTCAGAAACCTGAAAACGGGACCCGGGCGGTGCCTTTCTCGCGCGAAATATATATAGAAAAGGAAGATTTCAAAGAAGTTCCGCCTCCTAAATATTTCCGCATGACGCCGGGAAAAGAAGTGCGTCTGCGGGCGGCTTATATAGTAAAATGCGTCGGCCTGGACAAAAACTCTGACGGAAGCGTAAAAGCCGTGCACTGCATTTACGACCCGGCCTCAAAAGGCGGCAATGCGCCCGACGGCAGAAAGATAAAAGGCACGATACACTGGGTATCGGCCGCGCACGCCGTAAAGACGGAAATAAGGCTTTACGACACGCTGTTCTCAAGACATAATCCCGACGACGTGGAAGAAGGACGCGATTATAAGGAATATCTGAACGCGGAATCTCTTAAAAAGATCACGGCGGAAGTGGAACCGTCTCTGGCTAAAGCCGAAGCGGGATCGCGCTGGCAGTTCGAGAGGGAGGGATATTTCTTCGCGGATCCTGTCGATTCTAAAGAAGGACGGCCGGTCTTCAACCGGATAGTCACGCTGAAAGACGCGTGGGCCAAGATAGAAAATAAGAACAAAAGATGATATTCAAAAGCGTAATACTTTTTTTTAACTCTAAAAGTCAGAAGCCTATAGAATATACAGAGATAATAGAACAACAGCTTAAAGCCCGGGGCGTGCGCGTGCAGAAGATATGCATAAACGACGTCCCGGAGCAAAAAACGGAAGAAGCAGACGCGGTTATTGCCATAGGCGGGGACGGCACAGTGCTGCACGCCGCGCGCAGGGCGGCCGAGGAACAGATACCGATCCTCGGAATAAACGCCGGAAACCTCGGGTTTTTAAGCGGCGCGGGGAAACAGGGTTTCCTGTCGCATATTGACGATTTTCTGTACGGTAAATTCATATGCAGCCAGAGGATGCTTCTGTCCGTAAAAGTACTCAGAGGAGAAGAAACGGTATTCGGCCCCGTCCAGGCGCTGAACGACTGCGTGGTGCGCAGCGGAGGAAGCAGAGCCTTCGTTTTGAGGACTTATTATAACCACAGGTTTCTCGCCGAATATTTCGGAGACGGACTTATAGTGTCCACCCCCAGCGGCTCGACGGCATATAATCTGGCCGCTTCCGGCCCGATAGCTATGCCGGAAATGGATCTGCTGCTGCTGTCCCCTATATGCCCGCACACTCTGACCCACAGACCCATAATACTTCCGCCGGCGAAAGAACTGAAGATAGAACTGCACGAAAGTTCTTCTCAGCAGAAGCATCTGCTGTCACTGGACGGGCAGACGAATTTCTGCCTCTGTTTCGGCGATAAGATAATAATAAACAAATATAATAAAACGGTAAAGCTGCTTTCGTCGAAAAATTTCTCCTATTTCGAAGTGCTGAGAAACAAACTGAGCTGGGGAGAAAGGTAAGAAAAGATCTGTAACACTTAAGTTAAATTATAAAAACAAAAAACCGCAGCTGTCCGCTTGCGGTTTTTTGTTTAAAACTGAGACCGGCTTTTATTTTTTCCCGTTATCCTCCGCCTTTAAAACATTATCCGCTAAGATATCTCTTCTGTCGCAACGGAAGTCGGCGTCTTTATTCAGCCAGTACATTTTACCGTAACCTTTCATGATCTCGAACACATATATCATCTTCCAATTACAGTAATGCTTTATCTTAGCGCCGAACAGAGCCCTGTTTTCTTCGTCGTTCATAGGAAAAAACAGCTCGCCGGAATTCATATCCAAAGCGTATCCGGTATCGTCTTTTCCCTTTATCTTATACACGCTTAGCCTGTATTTCATACGCCGGAAAAACGACATCCTGCGGACTGTCTCATATCTGGAATAACCATAAATCCAGCCGTCCGTAACCGCCAGTTCCACGACGTCTTTCACAAGGATTTTCTTCCCGGGGCCGTAAATGTCCGCGACGAAACCTTTACCAGCGGTCTCCAAATAATAACCGTTCAGCAGAGGATATTCTCTTTTAAGAAAATAAAGAGAATACACCGACCAGCAGAACATAATAAAAAGCAGCGCGAAACAAGCCTGAATTATCTTTTTCATCCTAGATTCTATTCTATTTTATTAGAAAGCCCGTGTCTAACGGCTTCCCGGCTCTATTATTTATCAGGACACGGGAACATGAGGCATTGTTATATTCAGGATATCCGGAGCACTGCTGTGTAAGTTTGAGATAAATTTCCTTATTACAACTACTAAGGAAAGGAGCTGTAGTTATTTTGAGGATATCCGCAGCGCGACGGCGCGAGGCTAAGCGAATTGCCTTCCTAATACTTAACACAGGAAGGAGTTGTAATATTTTTCAGGCGCTAACGGAGCGCGACGGCGCGAGTTTGGAGCGAATTTTTCAGCAGAAAAATTACGTGTCCTGAAAAACATTATAACGACTGACCCCGCGGCCACAAAACAATTATAGCTCCTGAACCAGGCGGCAAAAACAACTCAGTACCAAAACGATACTGAAAATCCGCTAATCGCTCATGGCGTATTCTTTGAATTCTCCATCCTTATAAACATACAGAAGCGTCGCGTTTTCTCCACCGTATGTAAAGCCGTAACACTTCAAATTAAGTTCCGGACGGTCCAGTCTCTCGGAAGCAGGAATCTTCCCTGGCGCGGTAAGGCCTATAAAAACAGTGTTCTGCTGATCTTCCTTTATATCACGCCCTAAATAATAATCCATTATCACCACAACTTTGTAACTGCTACCGGAAGACAATAAAGCTATAAGCTTTTTAGTGTTTTTATTATGTCCCAGCAAAACAGCGTCCATGACATTGTCGCAATTAAAGTCCGCGAATAAAGCCGACGGACTTTCCATGACAAGGCCGTAACCGGTATCATGATTCTCATATCCGGCAAACAACCGTCTTATTATGGGTTCGAAATTATAAGAGTCCCAGACCTTAAAATCCTTATCGTATTTATTCAACGCGGACTGCATAGCGCTAGACAGGACTATACTGTAACTCATATCTATTCTGGGAGAAAAATCAGGATCATCATAAAAATCCCCGCTGCAATAACCTTTCCCGACAAAAACGAACAGAGAAAACAGAACAAGAAACAAAGAATATATTTTTTCCATATTATTCTCCTATATCTTTAGGACATGATGACTCTTTTCTTAGTATTTGAGGACAGACAATAGTGGGGTCATCCTTAGGATTAACCACCATATCGGTTGGTAATGCAAAATTCAGATGAAAATGTTCAATCCCATCAGCTCTATCTAATTCTTCCTCAGGAGAATTAGAAAAATCCAGACCTAATAAACTACCTGTTTTTTTCCCCTCTAAATATGGCTGTACATTATATCTGCAAGCTATTTCTTTAAAACACTCCCTTTGTTGCTCGTCCATTTGCAAAGAATTTACGTCTATCTGTCTGCCATAACGATGAAATCGATGTCCTCTACCATCAACATTACAGTAATACTCTTTAGAAGTATCGTACCTTCCCCCCCATACAAGACCGATATCATTAATCTTAATTTTTTTGTTAAATTGTTTATAAAATTCCCATGCTATTTGCTTGATCTTAGCTAAAGTGTCAGGAGTACCATAAAAATTATGCGGATGCGCTACCTGATCTGGAGAATTCTTAAGATCATAATAAGGCTCTGCTTTTAATTCCTCAAGCTTAATTAAATCTTTTACAGTTACTCTTATTGCCAAAGCAGTTTTAGAAGTCCCGCTACATGCTCCAGAATATTCTGTTTCTTGAATTACTAACGATGAATAATACGGCGTCCTAAATTTTAAATTATAAGGTTCCTTTGTAGATAAACCATGCTTGCATATCTTATCAGGAAGTAATTTAGAAGGATATTCCGGATCTATATATGACAAAACCGTTGAAGTTGAAGATCGGGAATAGACATGCCCAGCGATTTCCGGTTTAAAACTGATTGACATACAAAAGCCCCATCCTCCAACTTTACTCTTCTTACACTGTAATACCCAAGTATCATCTGAATTAGGCATCATTTCATATCCGACAATATTATCTTTTACTTTAAATGGAAGAACAAAACGTTTCTTCCCGTCTACAATTTCTTGCAGTTTTATAGACATTCCGTCTTTTTCTTCATCGGCATTATCATAAACATATCCGTAACTATTCTTAAAAAATTTTGTGTAATAAGCATCTTCATCTTCTTTAACTATAACAGGTTGATTTATGTCAACACTGGAGTCAGAAGGCCCCAATGATATAAATCCTTTTGAAACCGCATCATCAAAACCATTACCTGTACAATAACACGGACTGGCACTTAATAACAGGGGAAAAAAGCTGAATATTCCCTTTAACATAAAATATCCCCCCAATATTCTATAAAATAAAAAAAATACAAATATTATCCAAATAAAAACGATTTATATTTTAACAAATTTAATTTCAAAAAAAACAATATATTTTGTATAAATCAAAATTATAGGAATTAAAAGAATATATAATAAGAATAAAGACGTCTATTAAATATAAAAATATAACATTAACGCGGCAGCGCAAGTCTAAGCGAATTTCCTTTACTAAAATTACAACAGGAAGGAGCTGTTGTTGTTTCGAGGATATCCGGAGCGCGACGGCGCGAGGCTAAGCGAATTTTCACCGGAAAATTACGCGGCCTCGAAATAATTACAGCTCCTGACCCAGGCGGCAAAAACGACTCGATGCCAAAACAATACTGAAAATCTGTTAATCGCTCATGGCGTATTCTTTGAATTCTCCATCCTTATAAACATATAAAAGCGTCGCGTTTTCTCCACCGTATGTGAAACCGTAGCACTTCAAATTAAGTTCAGGACGGTCCAGTCTCTCGGAAGCGGGAATCTTCCCGGGCGCGGTAAGACCTATAAAAACAGTGTTCTGCTGATCTTCCTTTATATCCCGCCCTGGATGATAATCCATTATCACCACAACTCTGTAACTGCCCCCGGAAGACAATAAAGCTATAAGTTTCTCAGTGTTTTTATTATGTCCCAGCAAAACAGCGTCCATGACATTGTCGCAATTAAAGTCCGCGAATAAAGCCGACGGACTTTCCATGACAAGGCCGTAATCGTCATTATGACTCTCATATCCGGCAAACAACCGTCTTATTATGGGTTCGAAATTATAAGAGTCCCAGACCTTAAAATCCTTATCGTATTTATTCAGCGCCGACTGCATAGCGCTAGACAGGACTATACTGTAACTCATATCTATTCTGGGAGAAAAATCAGGATCATCTAAAAATTCCCCTCTACAATAACCTTTCCCGACAAAAACGAACAGAGAAAACAGAACAAGAAACAAAGAATATATTTTTTTCATAATATTTTCCCCCAAGTTGTTATATCTGAATTAATAAAATATACGAATACCCGCCTTAATCGATAATAAACAGTTTACCATAAAAAGTAACATTAACCTAATAATATCCCGGACGTAAAAGTAACCAAGTGAACCATACTTATCCCGAACGAGCAATAATCCGAAACGCCGCACAGTGTGAATTATATCTGTCATAAGAACGAGGTGTTACTATATTCAGGATATCCGGAGCGCGACGGCGCGAGGCTAAGCGAATTTTCACCGGAAAATTACGCGGCCTCGAAACAATTACAGCTCCTAACCCCGCGGCCTAAAAACAATTGCTGTTCCCGCCCCGCCGCTCTGACAAAATCGGCATATCCGTAAAACACCTGCCATGCGTATATGCCTCATTGCCTTAACTGCCAATATTTATTAATATATAATGATATAAATAAAATTTCAGGACGGACAGATATAAAATGAAAGGCATCATACTCGCAGGCGGAACAGGCAGCAGACTATTTCCGGCGACACTCGGCATCTCCAAACAGCTGATCCCGATATACGACAAACCGATGATATATTATCCGCTGTCAGTGCTCATGCTGGCCGGCATAAGAGAAATACTCATAATCTCCACTCCCGTCGACCTGCCCAGATTTAAACAGCTGTTCGGCAGCGGAGAGCAGTACGGCGTCAGCTTCTCATATATAGAACAGCCTAAACCCGAAGGCCTGGCTCAGGCCTTTATACTGGGAAAAGATTTCATAGGAAAAGACCAGGTCTGCCTTATTCTCGGCGACAATATCTTCTACGGGAAAGATCTTCAGACAATGGTGCGGCGTGCGGCGACGCTGAAACACGGCGCCAGACTTTTCGCCTATCACGTAAAAGATCCGCAGCCTTACGGCGTAGTGGAAGTGAATAAAGACAAAAAAGCCGTCTCGATAGAAGAAAAACCGAAAAATCCCAAGTCTAACTGGGCCGTCACGGGCCTATATTTTTACGACAATCAGGTCGTAAACATAGCATCAGGTTTGAAACCCTCCGCGCGCGGCGAACTTGAGATCACCTCAGTGAACGATATATATCTGTCAAAGGAACAGCTGGAAGTGGAACTGATGGGCCGCGGCATGGCCTGGCTCGACACCGGAACGCACGGGGACCTGATAAAAGCCTCGGTTTTCGTAGAAGCGCTGCAAAACAGACAGGGGCTGCAGATAGCCTGTCTGGAGGCAATAGCTTATAAAAACGGGTGGATAAACAAGAACACCCTCGTATCGCAGGGACAGAAAATGAAGAACACCGAGTACGGACAGTATATGCTGTCCATTTCGACGGAAACTAAAGATGGAATTTTTTAAACCCGACATAGAGGGACTTCTAGTCCTGACGCCGAAAATTTTCAGGGACAAACGCGGTTATTTCTACGAATCCTACAATAAAAACACTTTGGCTGAAATAGGAATAGACACCGAATTCGTACAGGACAACGAAAGTTTCTCCTCAAAAAACACGCTGCGCGGACTGCACTTCCAAAAACCGCCTTACGCCCAAGCCAAACTCGTGAGGGTACTGGAAGGCGCCGTATACGACGTGGCGGTTGATATAAGAAAAAACAGCCCGACCTTCGGGAAATGGTTCGGCGTAGAACTGACAGCGGAGAACAGAAAACAGTTTTTCATTCCGCGCGGATTCGCCCATGGATTTTCCGTGCTTACTCCGACGGCGAGATTCGCCTATAAATGCGATAATTTTTACAATAAGCAGTCGGAAGGCGCGATATATTTTGAAGATCCTGAACTGAATATAAACTGGGGAATAAAAACAGAAGAAGCGGTAATGTCGGAAAAAGACATAAATAATCCTTCTCTCTCGGAATATAAAGAGAAAGCCTGTTTTTAGGGAAACAAAAAAATGTATGAAAAAACTATTTTAATAACCGGCGGAGCCGGCTTCATCGGCTCTAATTTCATTCCTTATTTCATGGAAAAATATCCGGGATACAGAATAATAAATCTCGACAAACTGACATATGCCGGAAATCCAGACAATCTGAAAGAAGTGGAAAACAAAGAAAATTATATCTTCGTGAAAGGGAATATATGCGACAGACCGCTCGTCGAAGACCTGTTCCGGAAATACGATATAAAAGGCTTAATCCATTTCGCAGCGGAAAGCCACGTCGATAATTCCATAAGCGGCCCCGCGATATTTATAAAAACGAATATAGAAGGAACCTTTAACCTTTTGGACTGCGCGAGAAATCACTGGCAGAAAGGACCCGGCGAAAACAGACTGGGTTATGAAAACTGCCGTTTCCACCATATATCCACGGACGAAGTGTACGGAGCGCTCGGCCCCGAGGGGCTGTTCACGGAAAAAACCCCCTACGCGCCTAATTCCCCATACAGTTCGAGTAAAGCTTCGAGCGATATGATAGCGAGGGCCTACAACCGGACTTACGGACTCGATATTACGGTAAGCAACTGTTCGAACAATTACGGACCCAAACAGCATAGCGAAAAACTTATACCGACGATAATACGCAAGGCCCTGGCCGGGCAGCCGATACCGATATACGGCGACGGCAAGAACATAAGAGACTGGCTTTTCGTGCTTGACCACTGCAGAGGGATAGACCTCGTTTTTCACAAGGGAAAAGCCGGAGAAACATATAATATCGGCGGAAGAAACGAAAAGAACAATCTTCAGATAGCCGCGGACATTATCTCCATACTAGACGAAATAAAACCGAGAGAAAACGGAAAATCTTATAAGGAACTGCTCTCTTTCGTAAAAGACAGACCCGGACACGACAGACGTTATGCGATCGACGCGACTAAAATAGAAACGGAGCTCGGGTGGAAAGCTGAAGAAAATTTCGAAACCGGCCTGAAGAAGACAGTGGGATGGTATTTAAAAAACAGTAAATAAAAGGAATGAGATTATGAAAAGTAAAAAGTTTTTGTTGCTTTTGGCAACGGCATTGTTTCAGATAAATTTACTCTACGCTTCTGACGATATTAACACTAATATCGGTTTTGGCATTGTCCCTTCCAATAAATGGAGCAGCGGACAGCTCATATCGGAAAAAGACTATCTGGATCTTGATTTCGACGCCTCCGCGCTCACGACTTACGAAGGCAGCATATGGACTAAAAACGGCCTCAAACTGGGCGTAAACGTCAATACCGACGACAATATGGTAGGCAAGATCAATAATGTCTTCGGAATGTTAGGCTACGGTAAATTATCCCTGAGAGTGCAGAAAGGAAAACTCAAAGGCACGGCGAAATGGACCGGGACTTCCGTGGATGGGCAGCCTTCTTCAGTAAAATTCGACAATAACTATAACAGCGTGGACCTGATCTACTGGCACAATGTAGACGATGCCGGCGGCCTGTATTTCGGTTTAGGCTATACCTCCTACGAACTGCCTGTCCAGATAAACGGCGAAGTCTATCGCGACAATGATTATAAATACGCCACGGCCGTATATCAGGAAGATCTGCAGTATAAGATATATACTTTATCGATGGGAATGGACACTATGGCCACGGCCGCGATGCAGGGCGCCACAGGTTTCGGACTCTGGATGTATACCCAGGACAAAATAGGCTTCGGCTCTGCGAAAATAAGCGACGAAGCGGCGAGAAGACTCGCTTTGGCAAACGGCAGAGAGGTAAAAAATCAGAATATGTGGCCGGCCATAGTGGACTACGACCTGACTGTTGGACTGATGTGGGGAACGAATGCCCTAAAGTCGAATATAACCGCGGGTATAGGATATAATATAGGCGGACTAATAAGCATGCCTTTCGGCGGCGGAGATATAAAAGGAACGGATTATGTGCGGGCTTCCCCGTGGCCATATCTGATGCATCACGGACCGGAAGTAAAACTGATAGTCAACTGGTAAAAAACTTTCTTCTTCCGAAACCGGACTAATTTGTCTATCCCCTGAGAGCCTGCCTCTTTGGGGATTTCTTTTTTTTCGCCCTTACGGCGTTAAAAGCATCGCGCTCTAACGCAGCGTTTACCTCCGCGGACGGCAAACCTGAATTCTGTATAAGATAAATTCTGATCAGTTCCTGAAGACAGCCGCGCGATATCGCATATGTCCGACGCGTCTCGGAATAAATGTATTCCGAAAAATCCATAAAGGAACGGAAAGGTGAATCTCCCCTGCAAAGCAGAACCGAAGCCTCGGGAAAAACTCCGCTGTTAGAAACAAGATCCCAGTATCTCGAAAAACGTTTAAGAGCGCGCATTTCTTCGAAAGATATATCCCTGTTTCTCCTTATCTCATACGGAGGGAAAGGACTGTAAACCATCTCGAATTTCTCCGTATGTCTGCATATCGGCGCTCCGCGCAGTCTTTTGAGTATGCCGACCTGAATCTCCTGCGGCCCCATGGCGTAAAGTCTGTCGAAACCCGAAGCGAAACTGCCGACGTTTTCCCCCGGAAGCCCCGCCACAAGATCGGTGTGCAGATAAACTTGAGTTTCAGATAGAAGCCTGCGGATATTCTTTTCCGCAAGATCATTGTCCTGTCGCCTGCTTATCAGAAGAGCCGTCTCAGGATTAAAGGTCTGAAGCCCGGCTTCCAGCTGCACCGACCCTTTCGGAAATTTCTTTAAAAGGGCGAAAAGGACTTCCGGCATCCGGTCCGGAACTATTTCGAAATGAAGAAACATTCCGTCCGTGTAACGCTCGAGAAAAAAGCCAAGAATCGCCTCGGCTCTTTTCATATCGGCGTTAAAAGTCCTGTCCGTGAACTTGAATCTCAGCAATCCGCGGTCCAGCAGCTTCTGCCATGCCTCAAATAATTTATCAAGCGGATAAAACCTGATTTTTTTATCCAGAGATGAAAGACAGAATTCGCAGCCGAAAGGACAGCCGCGGGAAGATTCCACGTAAACGACCCTGTTTTTCAGATCCTCGTCGCTATAAAAATCGTAAGGCAGAACAGTCTCAGCCAGATCCGGTTTTTCGGAGAAGATAAGTTTTTCAGGAGGCTTTTTTCCGCGAAGTAATTTTTCGCAAAGAATTCTGAAGGAATCTTCCCCTTCCCCTATGATTATATAGTCGGCCAGTCCGTAAAAAGGCTGTTTCTCCGTTTCATAGCAGACTTCCGGACCGCCGGCTACCAGTAAAATATCAGGCCTCAGCCGCTTCAGTTCAGCGGCGAATTTTACGGACAGTTCGGAGTTCCATATATATACGCCTACGCCGACTATTTTGGGAGAATATTTAAGGACCGCTTCCAAAGCTTCTTCGGGTCTCGTGTCCAGAATGAATTCCAGCATATCCGCCCTGTCTTTCAAAACCCCGAGATTAGCGTAAAGACATCTCATGCCGAGCGAAGCGTGTTCGTATTTGGCGTTAAAATTTACAAGCAGAATATCTTTCATTTAAGAACAAATCAGGAATAAAACAATTATCTCCGCGCAGGTAAAACCACTGCGCTGACACCGTCGGTGAAATATACCGCGGCAAAACTCGCTTTTTTCAGGCCGGCGTCATGATAACTCTGGTCCTGACAAGTTCATTATACGTCGAGTCGAATACCTGCTTTATCACGCTCTGACCCCTGGCGTTCGGATGTATACCGTCACCGCAAAGATAATCGGTATATTTATTAACCGCCAGAAAAGCGTCGCGCACATTGACTATATACAATTTATACTGCCGCGCAACGCTCTCTATGGCTCTGGAATAAAGTTCCTGATGCCTGTAGATACAATTTTTATCGCCGAGAAAGCTCAGCAGCGCCGCGGCGCGCGAAGGATCGTTCCTGGATATATGATTGAAATAAAGATCACTGTCGATAGGCGGCAGATTCATAACGAAAGGCCTGCGGCCGGAACCGAGGATCTTTTCAATGATCTGGGCTATTATTCTCTTAAATTCTTCATAAGGCACATTAGCGACATGCTCGGCCTTGGGAGCGGCGCAAACCTTATCCCAGTCGAAATCACTGTCGTTCCCGCCAAGCTCGACCAGAACGCCCTGATTTTTCCCGTCATTTTTAAAAAGACCGTCAAGATTTTTTAAAGCCCTCAGCGCCGTGCAGCCGAATTTAGAGTAATTTGAAACCTCTATTTTGTTCGTGCTGCAGAAAAGATTCACCGCGCTTTCTTTCAAAAATTTATATTTCCCCGTTATTTCGTCGAAAACGACGCCCTTAAGAATGGAATCGCCCAAAACCGCTATTTTATCTATTACATACATACTGATACCTCTAAATACTGAAACTTCTAAAGTACTGCTACTGATATTATATCTTTAATTAGAATAAGAAAAAAACATCAAAATTAAAATCTCCGACGGTACTTGACACTGAATATAAAACCGACGGCAAACCGCGCGGAAAAACCGCCAGACCATCCCTCAGTTTCCGCGGCGTTTTATGAGATTTAATACATTATGAGCTATCTCGACGGTGTCCCCGTCTTTCACGCTCGAAAGACATCCCTCGCAACCGACGAGACACGGTTTATTAAGCTCTCTCGAGACTATAGCCGCGTGCGAAGTGAGCCCCCCCTGTTCTGTGACTATTCCGGCGCATTCCGTCATGCCAAGGATAAGATTGGGGCTGGTGTATTCTGCGACGAGGATATCGCCTTTCTTTATCTTATATATGTCTTTGAATTCACGTATTATAACGGCAGGACCGGAAACTGAACCGCCGCAGGCGGTATATCCCCTGAGCGGGAAACTCCGCAGCAGCTTCCCGTTTTTCTTTCTTTTGACGCATCCCCTGCCGCCGAGAATATCCATTATCTCGCCGACACCGTATCTGCAAAGCCCTGATATTTCGCCCTGATAATGCGTCTTATTGGATATTATTTTATGATAAACTGAAGAAACGATACTGTAATAATAATTCATCTCGTCACGCAGGTATATGAGCGGCTTCAGACTGGCCGATATCCTGAGCGCTTCGCCGGAAAGTTCTCTGTTCTCCCGGCCGGATATTCCGAGGATCCTATCGGCATTTTTACTAAGCGCTTCTTCGAAGCCCTTGTTCTCCATCTCCCCGGAAAAAGTACCGCCTTTAGAAGCTATGGCTGCCAATTTTTTAGTATTAAAAGATTTGCCGGAAGTGAACAGGTAGGCGTTTTTCTGCCACCACTCCATGCCGTAAAAGGCGATTATCTTTCTTTCCAGTATTTTTTGGAGGGACACATGCACGAAATCCCTGAACTGGTATTTAAAGTTCAATTTCTTGAGGCACTTAAGTATATCTTCCAAAGAAAACTGACCGAGCTTTTTAAGAAAATCCATCTCCTTTTTCATATAAGAGAGAAATTCCCTGCAAAAAAAAGCGACTCTGACCGGATCTTCTGCCATTTTTTCCAGCTGATCCACAAAAGCGGCGAGTTCCGGACCGGAAATGTGATGATCGCCGTCGTACAACAGAAATTTAGGAACGGCAAAACCGTATTCTCCCATTAATTCCGAAACAGCCGGGATATCCTCGTCTTTTATATCGTAATCGCAGTAATCTGCCCTCGGCGGGAATGCGTAATTCTGCGAAAACGGATCGAATTCGGCTGTGACCGGCCTGCTCTGAAGCAGATATATCCTGCCGCCGCATAAAGCGAATTCTATATCCAGACAAGACTCCTGCTCCGCGGAAGCGTACTTTTCGGCGGTATAAACAAGTTCTTCCAGCCAGTCTATATTCCCGCTCTCGGAACTGTTCCCGGTAAAAGAATTCCCGTGGTAATGAATATAGTAAGACGGCCTCACTGTTCCGGAAACTATCTTTTCCCCGCCGCCTGCGGCATATTCGACATAAGCGGTATTCCTGCCGCGGCAATAAAAAAGGACACCGCTTATCTCCGCGGTTATAAATCTCTGCACTATTACGGCCATGTCCAGCCCGGTGTCGGCGTGGGCGGAACGGTATTTCTGGGCGCGCGGAAGATAACTGCTGAGCCAAACTTTTCTGATTGTCTCGAAAATATCTTTTCTGTTCCCGCAGACGATGGAAGAAAACATTCCGGCGTAACTGGCCGTGGAGGAATCTTCAGTGAGGCAGGACGAACGGACTATAAGCGGACCTTCTCCCATGTCGGATATAGCGGCTTCGACCTCGGATATGAATTTACAGGAAAAGATACTGTCCTTCACGTCTTTCTCGCTGGCATTATGTCCCAGCCCGGCACCCGCGCTCAAAGCCTGCGAAGGAATCAGTACGAAATCAGGCGTCAGATTATATTTGTCCAGCTTTAAAATATTGCGGCCCTTGCCGCCCAGAGCCAGATTTTCGTCCCCGGCATAACTCAGGATCCGGTGCATCAGTTGATTTTAATATCCTTAGCAAGTTTTTCAGACATAATATCCAGAATTATTCTGTCGACCTTGTCCATACCGTTACGCGATATCCTCGCCATATTTTTTATTGTATCTTCGGCTGTGTCGCCGATAAAACCTTCGCAGCCTGTGATCCCGGCTCCGTTATTGGCCATAAAAGCGGCCCTGACCGCGGAATCAGCCGAGGAGGCGACCTTAAGCGCGCAGCCGCTCTTGGCTCCGTCGCAAAGCATGCCGCCGATATCGCTTATTATATTGTTAACGGCCAGGGCGGTCTTTTTTTCGTCCGGACCGTTAAGCTGGTAAACTATCGCCACGGAAGCCCCGACGCCGGCGGCAACGGCGCAGCCGCAGATAGGAGCGAGCTCGCCGGTAAAAACTTTTATATAAGAATTTATAAGATGCGACAGCGCTATGCTTTTGAGTATAGTCCGCTCCGTAATGCCCAAAGCGCTGCCTACGATCCACGGAACCAGTATAGCCACCACGCCCTGATTGCCTGACTCCCCGCTGGACATGACGGGAACTGAAACCCCTGCCATACGGGCGTCGGTAGCGGAGGCAGTCTTTACCTTTACCGTCGACAATATATCCTGTTTCACATATTTTTTATCTATCAGATCGTTTATATAATATCCTACTTTCCTTATAGTCATCCCCGCTTTGGAAGCGGACAGGTTCATCTCGACTCCCTTTTTTATATAAGCCAGATCTTCCTCGTCGATATCCTCCACTTCCCGGAACAGATCTTTTATCGCCGCGTCTTTAAGAAGCGCCTTATACGGCATACTGCTCTTACATACGTCGGAACAGGCTTCGTTTTCCATAAGCACTTTGTCGTTATAAGTAAGCAGGGCTATGGCCTTATGACTGTTTATAAGCACGCACAGAGCTTTTTCCCCATCCGCCCTTACCTCGGCGGATATGTATATCCCGCGCCTGGACGGGTCTATCTCTATACTTACTTTCCCGCTCTGCAGGAGTTCCAGAGCCCGCTCCAGTTCCGCTTTGGACAGAGTGCCGAAAAGTTCCGCCCCGAGTTCTGGCCTGCGCGACACGGCGCCCAGAGCCGAAGCCAGAAGATTTCCGGCCTTTCCGTCGGTATTAGGGATTGACACGGCCAGCCCGTTTTTATATGTCCCCTGATCCGTTATTATCTTAATAGAAGATATATCTCCTTCCAGCAGTTTAGAAGCGCTCGCCGCGGCGAAAGCCACCGACACCGGCTCAGTACACCCCATGGCGGGATAAACCTCATGCTTAAGCACCTCTTTAAGAAGATTAATCATAATCGCTCCTACGGAAATAAATTTTGAGTTCAATTACCATTATATAAATAATTTAGAATATAGTGGTTACGATATGCAGCAGGAAAGAAAAGAAAACCGCCGCCGCGAAATTAATTAAGAACACGAGGGACGCGTATTTTCCGCCGAGTTCCTTAAGCGTGGTGAAAAACGTTCCGACGCAAGGCAGATATAAAGTCAGGAAAACGCTGGCCACGACTATAGAAGACGGATCCAGATGGAACGGAGCGAGCATGGATATGGAAACGTCCTTCCGCAAGAAGCCCAGAAGCATAACCGACGCCGTCTCGGGAGGCAGCCCCAGCATCGTGTGCATAAAAGGAGCGAGCAGCAGATCCAGTATCCTGAAAATTCCGGCTATATCCATAAGACTTATTATGGCTATACCGAATATTATCATAGGAACGGCTTCGAAAAGAAAATCCTTTATCCTGAAATAGACCTTGCGCATAATAACGCTAAGCATAGGCATCTGATAAGGAGGAATCTCCACGAAGAGCTCAGGAGTGTTTCCTTTTATCATTCTGGACAGTCCGAAAGAAGCGCTCAGTCCTGCTATCAGAATACTTGCGAAAGCGAATATTGTGTATTTGATATTATACGGAGCCAGAAGACTGAATATCATGGCCGTCTGGGGCATACACGGAGCTATGCTGAGCGCGAAAGCGGCAGCCAGCGTCTGTTCGCGCTTAGTCTCCAGCACGCGCGTGGCTATTATGGCCGGGACTTTGCAGCCAAGCCCCAGCATGATCGGAATAACGCCGTAACCGTGGATACCGAATTTATGCATTGTGGAATCCAGAAGGACCGCGAGACGGGGCAGATAACCGATATCCTCGAGTATACTCAGCACGAAATAAAAAGCGAAGATATAAGGAAGAACCGTGACGAAAGGTATATATATACCGGTGGTAAGCACACCGAAAGTCTGAAGCGGATCCGGCCCAGTGCCTATAAAGAAAGTCTTTATAAAGCCGCCGTCAGACACCGCGGAAAAAATCTTGGACACGAATGGAAACCAGAGCAGATTATAAAGTTTATCCAGAACGTAAACGTTCAGCATTTCTCCTATGAATCTTATAATGAAAAAAGCTACCGACATAACAAGCACGGCAAAAGGAATGCCTGTATTAGGCTGGGAGGTGACAGCCTGCAGACGCTCGGTGAAACTTGCGTGCTTATGCCTTATGACCTGACACTCGGACGAAAGCTTGCCTATCAGCTTCCATCTTTCGTCCGGATCCTGCGGCTGCGCGTTGGGGAGGAGTTCCGCCCCGTCGAGAAATCTTTTTATGAATTCCTGAAGTTCGTTGAGCCCTTCACCTGTGGTAGCGACGAAAGGAATAACCGTGACGCCTAATTTTTTACCGAGCAGGGCGCAGTCTATAGTTATGCCCTGCCTGACCGCTATGTCCCATTTGTTAAGCAGCATCACCATCGGCAGTCCGGCCTGCGCGAGTTCGAAAGTATAAAAAAGATTACGCTCGAGATTAGTCGCGTCCACCACGTTTATTATCACGGCCTCCTTAGTGTCTTTTACTATTTTGGCCGCCACCTCTTCGGCCTTATTAAGACCGTGCGAACTGTAGGCTCCGGGAACGTCCACGATGGTGAATCTCTCCCCGGCTATCATGCTGTCTCCGCTTGAAACGTCAACAGTCGTTCCAGGATAATTGGAAGAAATTACCCCGATGCCCGTAAGCCTGGAAAAAACCACGCTCTTGCCGACATTCGGATTACCGGCAAGGAGAAGTTTGTGCATCTTAACTTTTACTTTAATCTTCGACGCCATTCCGCTGCCTATGGCCAGACAGCTTCCCAGGACCTCTATCTGAGCGGGGCCGTGCCCGCCGGAATTGGAACGCTTGATTATATGACTTCCCGCGTATACACCCAGAGATCTCAGTTTATCCTGAAAATCCACCCCGCCTTCCAGAGAGGAAATATAACCCTGTTCGTTTTTCCTCATTTCCTGCAAACTAATCTCAGAATAAGTTTTCATTTAAAATATATCCTCGGCCGTTTCAAGACGCCGCCATTTCCGTTCCGCACTGTTCTTCCGTACGCGGTTTCAATAACCCCGTCGAAAGTTAACCATAACTAACTTTATCATATTTATATAGGCTCTATCAATAGGCGGACCCGCGGCGCGGTTCAGTCGGACAAAAAAAGAAGGGAAACTGCGTATCAGGCAATTTCCCTTCACCAGCGGCTAAAATAATGTTATTTAACGCTTTCAGCCTTCTTGAGATCCTGAAAAGGGACGAAAACATCCGAATCCGTACCGGTATCGCAGTTGCACTTAGTCCCGAAACAGGAAGGCCAGCCGTTAAGCTGATAATAATGGTACTCCCTGTAAGCCCAGAAGACGGCGGCTACAGTCAAAACCGCTAAAATAGGAATAAACACCCTGGAGTGTCTGCTCATATATTTAACGGCCTTAAAGAAAACGACAACCGGATAAGACGCATGCTTGCCGGATTTAATATCTTTATCTAAAATATCTTTGTCCATAACGCTTCAACCTCCTCCGGAGATAATTCTCTCCACTCCCCTTCTTTCATATTATCGCAGCCGATCGGGCCTATACTGCGGCGCAAAAGGCGAAGCACCGGAAAACCCACCGCGGCCAGCATCCTGCGGACCTGTCTGTTTCTGCCCTCGCGAAGAACCACTTCTACCCAGGAGGTCGGCACGGTTTTACGGAAACGGACCGGCGGCACGCGCGGGGCAAGGCCAGGATCGGGTATCTCCTTCGCGAGACAGGGCTTTGTCGGCCCGTCTTTGAGCACCGGCCCTTCGCGCAGTTTTCTGATGGCTTCCGGAGTTATCGCCCTTTCCACCTGAGCCCAGTAGACCTTAGGCATCTTATATTTCGGCTCAGAGATATGAGCCTGCAATTTCCCGTCGGAGGTAAGCAGAAGCAGCCCTTCGCTGTCGGCGTCGAGACGTCCGGCCGGATAAACTCCCTTCGGAAAACCGAAAGAACAGAGAGAGCTGTGTCCGTCTTTACGCGTGAACTGCGATAAAATCCCGTAAGGCTTATAAAAAACAATACTTGGCATAAACAATATACCGTCTGTCAAGGAAAAGCAGCCAGCAAATATGATAATATATTATATATAAATTATGGGATATTATTTCGTAAATAAACAAGAGGATTTCAAATCACTTTGCGGAAGCCTCGTAAATCATTCCTATATATCGATCGACACGGAATCCAACAGTCTTCACGCCTACCACGAACAGCTTTGTCTTTTGCAGCTGTCAAGCGAAACCATAAACGCGGTGATAGATATGCTCGCGGTGGATATGACCCCGCTGCTTCCTCTGTTCGCGAATCCTAAAATAGAAAAAATATTCCATTCCGCCGACTCGGATATAAGAGTGCTTAAATCGGCAGTGCCCGAATGCAGACTTGAAAATATATTCGACACCATGCTGGCCGCTAAAAAGATAGGGATAGAAAGATGCGGGCTGGACCATCTCGTAAAAAAATATATAGGAATAGAGCTGGACAAGCATTACCAGAAAGCGGACTGGGGAAAACGGCCTCTATCGCAGGCTATGCTTGACTACGCGGCCGGCGACACCAAATATCTTAAGACCCTGCGCGACATACTCATAAAAGAAGTCGAGGAAAAGGGCCTGACCCAACAGTATCAGGAACAGATGAAAGCCGTATGCGAAGTGGAACCGCATAAATTCAAATTTAACGAAGACCACTACCTTTCTTTCAAAGGAGCCAGATTTCTTAACTGCCGGGGGCTGTCCGTTCTGAAGCAGCTCTTTCTGGCCAGAGAAAAAGCCGCGATGAAGAAAAATATTCCGCCTTTCAAGATCATCGCGGAAGATTTCATGGTAAGAATAGCCGCGGCGCCCGAAAACGCCATGGATAACATAAGCAATTTCAAGGGAGCAACGCGCTTTTTCATGGAAAATCACGCCGAGTGGGTGCTTAAAGCGATAGAGGAAGGGCTCTCCAGCCCCGTAAAAAACAAAACTGCCAAGGACGAAACGAGAGAGAGAAGAAAAAAGACGGAAACAGCCGCTAAAAGATACAAGGCTCTGAAGCAGTGGAGAAAAAAATTAGCTACTAAAAAGAAACTTTTCCCTTCGGCTATAATACCGGACGCAATGCTTGAAAAACTGGCCTTCGCCCTGCCGCACACGAAAGAAGAACTGTTGAAGATAAACGGACTGGAACAGTACAATCCGGATTCATTTTCCTCCTCGCTGATAAAATTCATGTGCGATTACGACGCCGCGCATAATCTGACTAAAAAGAAATTAAAATAAGCTTCAGTCCCCGGGACTTTCTTGTAGAGCCTGCTTAAGGCATTTTGCCAGCTGGTCGGCGCAGCTAGTCTCTTTATCTCCGCACCTATTGCCTTCGAGAAGTCTTATCACGTCGACCGCCTTCATTCCTTTTATCAGCTTCGGGATAGCCGCAAGGTTACCCGGGCAACCGCCGAAAAAGATCACGTTCTTTATAATGCCGTTCTCGACCTCGGCCGTGATATGCGTCGAGCAGGTATTCTCCGTATCGTATTCGATGATCATAAAACAATCCCCTTAACAGTAAAATAGTTATATTATATTAATTTATCTAACTTTTAGACACACTTTTATACTTTTTAGTAAATTCCGTAAAATCTTTCCGGATACAATAGCCAAAGAGGAAGAATATTGCCGACAACAGCAACTATATGTCAAAATAATTATATAAAAGCAAAAATTAAGAAAGCATATATGAACGAGACTAAAATAAGCATAATTATCCCATGCTATAATTTGGGAAAATATATATCAGAATGTTTAGACTCGATATTGGCACAAACTTTTACTCAATGGGAAGCTATTGTGATAAATGACGGTTCTACGGATAATTCATTAAAAATCATCAAAAGATATATCAAAAAACATTCGCAGATCCGGCTTATAAACCAAGATAACCAAGGTGTAGTAGCGGCCCGCAACAAAGGAATATTACAGGCTAAAGGAAAATTCATATATCCTTTGGACGGAGACGACAAAATAGCCCCTCGGTGCCTGGAAAATCTATATAAGGCGATCCAAGATAAAAAAGGAGACATAATAACAACCGGAGCTTATAAGTTCGGCATAAAAAACGGAGAATTGGTTCTTCCGATTCCGAACCGGCATAATATGTGCGTACAGAACTGTCTGGTAAATTCGGCACTGTTTAGAAAATCAGACTTCATAAAATCAGGCGGCTACGATCACGCCTTCGACAAAGGGTTAGAAGACTACGATCTTTGGTGCAATATGATATTCAATCATAATTTGCATATTTATAGAATCCCTGAACCACTCTTCCTTTACAGGATGAAAGATTCATCGGAAAGCAGGAATCTGCAGATAAATCAAAAATTTCATAAAAATCTGATTGAAATAATATATACATAATATCCTAAAATAAAATTTTATAATCGGCTTAAATATATCTTATCTTTCATTTTTCAAATACGAAAAAAAGAAAATAAAATTATTATCCGTCTCTTCAGACTGCCTTTATGCAAATTAAAGAACAGAAGAATTTATCTGTTAGGATTCATCCCTTTTTTTAAAATCGAACTCAAGAACACGAAAAATCTTTTATATTTTCAATCTGAATTAAATTTCGGCGATTTACTGAATATAGATATATTCAATAAACTCGCTGGAATAAAAATTATACCAGCCCCCCCGCAAAAAGCGGAAATTATAGCTATAGGCTCTTTATTAGAATCTTTTTTTATTTCCGCAAAAGATTCTAAAAAAATTTCCGGATATCGCAAAAAAGCCCCGGTTATCGTATGGGGAACAGGCTTTATAACTAAAGCGGGGGAAAACAACACTTTAATACGCCGGCTCGATGTCAGGGCGGTACGTGGATATAATACTCTGGAAAGAATAAGGAATAATCCCGGTATAAATATTCGAAAGGATGTGACCGTAGGGGACCCCGGTTTGCTGCTGTCACGCCTCTTCGACACAAGCAAAATCAAAAAGATTTACAGATTAGGAATAATTCCGCACTATGTAGATATAGGAAATCCCCTGTTAAACAAAATAAAAATCTCTAAATCAATAACGCTTGATATAAGGACCTCTCCGAATATACTCATTCAACAGCTTGCCCAGTGTGAAACAGTCGTCTCGTCAGCCATGCACGGCCTGATCGCCGCGGACAGTTTTGGGATACCCAATATAAGAATGATACTGAGTGATAAGATAACAGGCGGAGACTATAAATACAACGACTATTACTCCGCTTTCGGAATCAAAAATCACAAATGTATAAATTTAAACAACCAAGACTTCACTGAAAAAGACTTACAAAAAATGAAACTGGGATATAATATAAAACGCGAGCAGGTCACAGCCATACAGAACGCGCTTTTAAAAACCTTCCCGTACAGAATTAAATAATATGCCAAAAATAAGCGTAATAGTTCCCGTTTATAATGTGGGAAAATATCTGCCGGCGTGTTTAGACTCTCTTGTCGGACAAACTTTACAGGAGATAGAAATAATAACCATAAACGACTGTTCCGCCGATAATTCTTTAGAAATATTAGAAGAATATTCAAAAAAGGATAAAAGAATTATATTAGTAAATAATAAACGTAATAAGAAAACCGCTTACGTTAGAAATCAGGGCATTTCTCTGGCAAAAGGCGAATATCTGAGTTTCATAGACGGAGACGATTATCTTTGCCCGGACTTTTTTGAAAGATTATACAAAAAAGCGAAAAAAGAAAACTCAGATATAACTAAAGGACTAACCCGTGTGATAAATAAAGACGGAACCGTAACTACCGCCGATGACAATATACAGATAAGAAAATCCGGGAAATTCTATTTCATGGGACATTTACTAACTGCAATTTATCATAAAAAAAACTTAATAGACAAATTTAATATTCGTTTTTATATAGATTTCTTCTGTTTTCAGGTACAGGCCGTTTATTATGCGAACAAAATAGCCTGCGAGGATAAAGCTTTTTATAATTATATCAGGCATGAAGGAAGCTGCGACAGTGATAGTTTTACTCTTGAAAAATGGCAAAGATTAAATATAGGACACGCTAATTTTATTTATAACTGGATTAACGGACACAAATACCCTGGATATATAAAAAACTTGTATTTGAGCAAAATAAAAGAATTATATTTTTACGGATATAATAAATTACCCGAAAAAGACATTTTAGAAGGAAGTAAAATTTTAGCGGATATTATAAGTACGCAATATAACTGTGGCTATGAAATTAAAGACATAAAAAAACTGCGGCGAGTATTATTTCGCGAAAACGGGAAAGCCAAAGCCTTTGACTATTATTTTAATATTATAAGAGGAAAACTCTAATGCAAAAAACACTAAAAAGTGAAAAAATATTAGTAGTAGCGCCACATCCTGACGACGAATCTCTCGGATGCGGCGGAATGATGCTTCAATACGCGGAACAGACGGACAGTTTCTGTTTCATTTCTTCCGGTATCGACCCGGACGGCAAAAAAAAATCAGAAGTCAGGATATCAGAATGGAATGCCGCGCAAAAATTCATAGGTTGTACTAATCTGGGAATTACGGAACTGTACGGAGAAAAACCTTTACTGCCCAGAATTAAAGAAAATATACCCCAATACCTGTCGACCCTAAACACAAAAAAATACGATCGTATATTTATGCCGCAACCGAATGACAATCATCCGGAACACAAATATATCTCGAATAAACTTATGCGGGAAATAATTTATAAAAACGGTTATAAAAAGGGAGCTAAAATATTTTTTTATGAAGTATGGACAATCATTTTAGCGCCTAATTATTTTGTCGAGATAGATCCGTTGAGAAAAAAAGAACTGTTAGCACTTTACAAGACACAATGGGGAATATGCAATTTACCTGAAAAAATATTAGGGCTAAACTGCTACCGAGGGATAGACGCTGGATTTAAACGGTATGCGGAAGCCTTTGAAACCGTATCTGTAGAAAACTACCTAAAAATAACAGAACCGACTTGGTTTAGGAAAAGGCTTAAAAGCCTACTTAAATAAAAATCAAAGAAGAAGCTGTAATATTTTCAGGAGCTAACTGGGGCGGCGGCGCGAGGCCAAGCGAATTTTCAGCAGAAAATTACGCGGCCTGAATATAATTATGCCTCATGACCCCACGGCCTTGAAACAATAATAGTCCCTTCCATCGCGGCCGCAAAATAACTACAGCTCCCTCAAGAAATTTCGGAACCGTTATAAGTCCCGACATCATAAAGACAATAAAGAATGGCGGAGCATTCCCCCCTCCCCACATTTATGCTCCGCCATCCAAGTTACTTTCTACCGCACGCTAGAACATATAACTTATACCTGCGTTCCAGTTGAATATGCTGTCGCGCCCCAACCTCTCGTACAGTTCTCCGTGCAGTCTTATATCGTTTATTCGGTACTCAGCCGTCAGATTTATCACCCCGCTGCCGTTGTCTGTGTCCGACGACTCCATCTTATAATAACCTTCAGCCCCGCTTATCGTAGCTTTCTGCCTGTGATTGTTCGTGGCGTAGTAATAGGTTCCGCCTCCGCGTATATTCAGTCCCTGATTGCTCCCTAAGCTGAATACTCTGCTCAGATACAGACCAAGTCCGCCTTCGGCGTTAAGGAAGTTCTGCGCCTTTACTTCGGCTCCGTTTCCTTCTTCCAGTCTGTTCTGGTAATATCCCTGCAGATTTAACTCCGCTGAAGGTTCCAGATCGGCGAATCCGAGTTCCGCTTTGTATCTGGCTTCGTTCGTTATTCCGTAATGCCAGGCGCTTATATCCGCGCTGCTGGAGACGCCGTCTTCTTTGCGCGTGTAGTCTCCGTTGCTGTATCCCGCGGTGGGCGTTAAGAGCAGGCTCGTTTCTCCGAGTTCGAACATGAACGGTTTGTGCAGGAAGAAGTAGGTGACGTCGCGCTCAGAGTCATCGTCGTAACTGCTAGACAGTTTAGCTACGGACAGTCCGAATACTCCCGGATTGCCTTTATCGAACATTGCGTATACGTCGTAGAAGCTGTCGCTGTATCCTTCTATTCCTGAACGCGCGTTCCTGCTGTCGTAGCCGCTTACGAAACCGACCGTGTTCTTTTCCCCGTTGAACATTTCGTCGTGGAATGTCCTGTTTATCCTTTTGGCCGTATTGAAGTTCTGTCTGGTGAAATTAGGCAGTATGACTGAATCGGTTATATTACCTAGAGATTCCGTGAAGCCCTCCAAAGTGTCGGCTGATTTGAGTTCGTCGAAACTGCTTACTATATTTCCTGCTTCGTAATTCTTTTCGAGGAACGAGGCCAGTGATGAATTATTTGTCAGCGAACTGAAGCTGCGGCGCGTCAGACTGGCATTCCCTATCTCGTTATATTCTCCGGAAGAATCGGAGGTCACGTCCAGAGAAGCGTCGAACATCACCGACTCGGAATAGACGTCCACGTCTATGTCTTCGCCGGCCTTTACGGCTCCTTCCACTGTGTAACTGTCGTCATTGCTGCCCTGGGTCACTGAAGCCGCCACACCGAGACTTCCGTAGACGCTTTGGTCCGAGGTGTAACTTCCGCCCTGCATGACGTATACGGCCGCTCCGATGGAGTCGAGATCCAGACCGCTCAGGGACGAAGACAACGCTGAAGAAAAGCCGCTGCCTGAAGAAGAAGCGTAAGGATTACTGTCAAGCCCGCTTACCGATGTGTTATTTCCTTCGGGCACCACATAATTATTCGTGCTCGCCGCTATATCGCTGCCTGTGCCGTCGGCATTTATCGTGACGCCGTCGTCGGTCAATGTAAAAGTGCCGCTGTTATACAGGGACAGACTCGTTTTTTCACCGGAACTGTCACCGTCCTCGAGATATATGCCGTATGCCGTTCCGTTAGTCGCCGTTACGCTTATAGTTCCCGTATTATACAGACTTACTGTAGCCCCGGCCGTCACATATACCCCGTAAGCGTCGCCGTTTGTGTTGGTGACGTTGATATCACCGTCGTTAACTATAGTGGTGTCGCCGGAATCAATTACCGCTATACCTGCCGCCATACCGCTGTCTGCGGTAACGTTAATCGTACCGTAATTGTTTAGCACATTACTTCCCGCAAGTCCGGCTGTTATTCCCGTTGAACCGCTACTGAAAGAAGAGTTCACAGTAATATTGCCGTAATTACTTAGCCCTGACGTATATATCTCGTCATCATCTAAAGAAGCTTCCATACCAATGATATAGAAACCATTGTCATCGCCCACATCTCCGGCAGCCGCATATATATTAGCGGAAACCGTTACGGAGCCTTGGTTGACCAGATAACCTCCGGAAGAATTCATTCCTTCTATAGAAGCGCCGTTCGTGGAATAAGAAGAGTTCAAAGCTACATTCACAAGTCCGCTGTTTACAGCAAACCCGCCTCCTTTAACTTTCATTCCGATGAAATTATCTCCGGCGCCTTCCGCGGCCGAAGCCGTAAGACTGCCGGAAACAGTAACGGTACCGCTGTTTATCAGATATCCGCCGTAAGTGCGCATACCTCTGTAAAAACCGTCGCTTCCGGTCACGCTTATAGTTCCTATATTCACGGCGGAGGCCCCGGCGGAAGAGAACATAACGGCGCTGCCGCTTTCGTTAACGTCAGGAGACTCGGCGTCGATCTCTATAGTGTTCGTTACAGTGGAAACACTGAGACCGAAAGCGGAGAGCAGAGCCTGAAAATTTTCTCCGGTATTGGAAGCTGAATACCCGACTTTGTCGGCCCTGTTAGAAGTAGCTTCAGATAAAGTAAACGTGGCTTCGTCCTGTTTATAACCGAAATAATATACTCCGGTATTGTCTTCGGTCTGGTATTCAGTCCCCATATCGGACATGGTCTTGCATTCGCCGTTCACGTATATCTGTCCCTCGGCGCATTCCGCGTCGTAATCACCGGATATCTCAGCTGAATTTCCTCCGGCGCTGACATTTATCGTGCCGCTGTTATACAGCGTGCCGCCGCTGCCGGTAAAATAAATACCGTAAGCGTTTCCGTTCGTTGAAACGGCGTTTATCGTACCGGTATTACGCACATTCACAGCATTAACAGCGTATATCCCGTAAGCGTCCCCGTCGACTGAAGTCACATTTATCGTTCCGTTATTACTAACATAAGCCTTAGAAGTGGCGCTCCCTTCTGCGGAAATACCTACAACGTTTCCGTCATCGGCATTTACATTTATAGTCCCGTCGTTTACTACAGTATCGGCAAGATCCGTTCCGCTGTCATAGCCGGCCAGTATTCCGGTAGCACTGCCCGCGGAAGCGAAGACATTAACGGTGCCGGAACTATTTACCACACTGTTTTCCGTAACAGAAATCCCTATAGCTCCGCCGGTTCCGGTATTGCTGGATACTATGACTCCATCCGCGACATTATTTATAACCACGTTATTCCCGGATATAGTCGTAGGATTCATAGAACTGTCCGCAAAAGCCCCTATCCTTCCGCTGTTAGTAAGAGTACTGTTATTTATTTCAAAAGCCTCGGCTAAGATTGTGGATGAACTTCCGGAAGATATAACGACGCCGGAATTATTTATACTGGAATCATCCGCCTTTACTCCGATTGTACCTCTGCCACCGAAAGAATTTATTGTGCCGGAATTATTTATTACGGAAGACCCGGCGTATAGTCCGTAATTAATTATGCCGCCGGAAGAAACTATAACTCCGGAATCTGAATTAGAAATTGTCGAAGCGCTTACGGCGTAAACGCCGTAAACATCACTGTCGGAACCGAAAGATTCGGAATAGACGTTACCGGAATTATTTATCACCGATTTGTTCGCGTATATTCCGTAAGCGTCCCACCGGGAATAAGAAGCTATTGAGCCTCCCGCTTTATTAGTTAAAGTCGAGTTCTCGCCGCTGAGTCCGAAAGAAGTTTCCGTAGCCGAAGAAATTATACTGCCGGAATTTTCGGCCCAGGAGCCTTTTTCCGCGCTTATTCCGTAAGTGTAATCCCCGGTCACGTTTATAGTTCCGGAGTTTACGGACGAAGAATAATAAACAGAAAGCATACCTGCGACATTATCGCCGGCGAGAGAAATTTCACCTATGTTTTCCGATATTCCGCCTAAAGCGGCGTACATACCTGCTAAATCATTACCTGAAGTATTGGATATAAAGACATTATTAGTAACCGTAGCACCGGCACCGACAGAAACCGCTATATCGACTTCGTCTTCGTAAGAACTTAAATCCCCCCTGCTTATGTTTGTACTGACGGTTATATTTTCATTATTATAAGCTATAGTCGAAATCAGACTGGCATATGTTTCGGGGAGAATATTATTTATTTCTTCACTGTCGATTGGAGACGGTTCGACATTTCCCCCTATATAATCCCCGCTTAAAAAATTCTCGCTGTACGGATCCCCTCCGTTGACAGTAATAGAGCCGCTGTTATAAAGTCTATTACCTCCACCGTCGTAAAAAAATATTCCGCGAGCTCTACCGCCGCTCGAAGTCACGTTTATGCTGCCGGTATTGTATACGGTATTGTTATTCCCCTCGGCATAAATACCGTATGCGTCCCCTGACGCTCTTACCGTTATAGTTCCCGTATTTACGACATCGGAATTGCCTTCGACTGAAATCCCGTATCCTTTACCGCTTGAATAAACGTCTATATTCCCCTCATTTTTTATATAAACGGATTCCCCGCTGATACCGGTAGCGTCGGAATCAGCGTCGCAACTTTCAACTGTGATATTCCCGGAATTCTCTATAATACCGTGATCCCCTTCTATCCCTGACGCGTCGTCTGAATAAGAATAGGAAGTTATTGTGCTGCTGGCATTATTGATCACGGTACCGTAAGACATATTCATACCGGTGGAAGAACCGCTGTACAGATTTATACTCCCGTAATTGTTCACCGTTGAACCGTAAACGGCGTACATTCCGGTGACATTGGCGTCATCCTGGGAAAAAGAAGAAGAAACGCCGACGGAAGAAAGCGAACTCACACCGCTTACAGACTCCGAGCCGTAACTGATAGTACCGTTGTTCACCGCGGATCCGCTGCCGACAGCCGCCACCCCTACCGCATACGGATGGCTTTCCGACGCCGTTATATTTACCGTACCGTCATTTACATAAGTTGTTCCCGGGCCTGTCTGTATCCCGGTCTCGTCTGAAGCTGAGGAAGAGGAACTACCTGAAGATCCGCCGCCGGAAGCTGCGGCAACCGCAGCGCCCGCGGCCACTGCTCCTCCTATATACCACCACTTTTTATTCGAATGAACTTTTTACGCTGCTGCTGCTCTCGGCAACCGCCGGAGCGGTAGAAACAGCTGCTGTAGACAAAACCGGAGGCGTTTCAACCGGAGCCGGCTCCACAGTCCCGAGTCCGTTCAGCAACTCCGCGGCTTTTTTATTTCCGTTATCCGCGGAAGCCGTAAGATATTTTATTGATCTTGCAAAATCTCCCTTATCGTTATAATAGACCCCGAGATAATACTGAGCCTGCGCGTCGTTAGCCTCATCGGCGGCTTTCACATACCATTTCACGGCTTCCTTGATATTCTTAGCCGTCCCCTGAGCTTTGTCATAACACTGGGCAAGTTTCAAATAAGCCGGAGAATAATCTTTAACCGCCGCGAAACCGTACCATTTAAAAGCATACTTTCTATTTTTCTTAACGCCGGCACCGTTATAATAACATTCCCCGACCTCGAATTCAGCTTCCGGCAATCCCTGTCCCGCGGCTTTTTTGAACCACTTAAAAGAAACTGCCGATTTAACCGAATCATTAGCTTTATAACACTCGGCGAGTTTATACTCAGCCACCGGGTCCCCTTTTTCAGCCTTACTTATATAATCGTCGCAAAGCCCGAAAACACCGCCCGGGACACTAATAAAGAAAGTCAGGGCGAGACAAAACACATTAATCGACAAATTATTTCTAAATATATTTCTATATTCCAAACCGGATTCCATATAAACTTCCCCCGTTACAAATTATAATAAGCAGCCGGACTGATGATAAAGAATAAAGCGTGACGGGCACAGACAATAAAATAACAAATAAGTATAATGCTTATCATCTTAATATTCAATGGAGAAAACTCCTTTTAATATAAAAAGATAAGATACTCGATACCAAACCAACATAACGAAAAAAATCCTATGTTGTCTGTCCTGAGCAAAATATACTACTTTTGTTTAAGGTATTTTACAACTAATAAACAAGAAATGTCAATAGTAAATAAATAAGACAAAACAATAAACTATCTATTAAAAAAAAATAAATTTAGACAATAACCTGAGTTCGGCACGGATTTTTAACACCTAAAAGAGGTGTATAGATTTTGAAGATATCCGCAGCCCGACAGCGCTAAATTAAGTAAATTTTCTTATTGTGCTTACACACGGGCGGGAGCTATTGTTATTTCGAGGATATCCGGAGCGCGGCGGCGCGAGGCTAAGCGAATTTTCAGCAGAAAATTACGCGGCCTGAAAATAATTATAACTCCTGACCATGCTGCCTGAAACCGGCAAGAAAACCGCCCCACTTATAAAGGCTTACGATATCATCTTCTGTACTAAATTGTATTCTGATAAAAAAGGAAAGACCCCGGTGAATAAAATAATCAACGGGGTCTTCAGTTAAAAAAGTGTAAGCTTTAATTCTGAGCAGCAGCTTCTTGTTTAGCCTCAGGCTGTTTCTGCTCACTCTCGAGTTTGCTCTTGAGGGCGTCGAGCACGTAACGAATCTGCGCTATGGTTGTGTACAGCGTACCGGCGAGCTGTGTGAGCTGTTCTTTTTTGGAACCTATCTTAGACAGTTTCTGTATATCCTCAGGCGTCAGCCAGTTCTTATCGAAGAAACCGCCTTTCCACTGGATCTGGGGATTATCTTTAGTAAAGTTAACAAGCTCTCTAGCGACTCTGGTTATCTCTTCCGCGTCCTCTAAGGTGACGACGGCCGTAGGTCCTTTGGCGATGGTCTTATCCTTGGGCTCGAGGCCGGCGTTGCCGACCGCGTGAGCGACGACGCTGTTTCTAACGACCTGGAATTTAGCTTTGGCGGGTCTCAGATTGTCCCTGAGGCCGTTAGCCTGCTGAAACTTCATGCCGTTGAAGGAAGCGAAGAAGGAATTCTTGGCGGCGAGTTCGGCGCCTAGATCCTGAGCCAGCGATTTCTTGTTCTCTTTAGTTATTCTCATAGATA